>JAESGL010000003.1_pt1 | contig 909915 bp, 762 predicted proteins | sample 9269711 | NCBI WGS metagenome assembly JAESGL01 (sample SAMN14515918, study PRJNA621676) | algae metagenome | isolation source: Kastovskya adunca ATA6-11-RM4 and co-occurring heterotrophs from soil and... | place: Chile: Atacama Desert | collected 2011-06-27
CAGCTGATCCTTCCGGACTATCTGGTCTGGCCATGGGTCGCTGAACGTAAACCCAGCCTTGATCTTGCGAGCGCAATGGGCGCGGATTTTCAGGCCAGTCTGACTGCATCAGCCCTGAAGTTGCTCCAACGCACCAAAGCACCGATCGCGATCACCTGCCATGATCAGCGGAGGTTGAAGTGGTCCGGGCGCAGTCGAGATTTTTCAGCCGATTTCTACATCCTCAACGAACTCCATCAGGACACAGTCGCGTTCGATATGGCTTTTGGGGCAGTCAAGGGGCTAGGCCGTCCTAAGAGAGAGAGTGCTTCGCGCTGGCTCAGTGGCCCAGGCGTCTATCGAATGGAAGTCTGGTCGCAGTCGATCCGGCTTCCGGAGGGCTCGGTGCTGAGCATGCTTGTTGTTACTTAGCTGGTTCGTGGATTCATGGCCAGCTAATTTCTGGTCGCCTCCAGAGCCCGAAAAGTGCTGGCCAAAGTCAGTCTCCATCGAAAGCCAAAGTAGGTGTGAGTTACAACTGGGCAATTTGACTATTGCCGCCGACCGAAAATTGACTGTCAAGACTCATTCGGCGCCAACATTACTGACTGCAAAATCAAATCAATCGGCATTTTGGGGAGACAGCAGTGACTGAACATCAGCGAGCACTTGGAACGCCAGCGAACATTCCGGACGAGTGGTATCGGCGCTGCTCTGCGGTAGCGGTTGGCCACTACAAGATGGCGGAGCGTTTGTCCTCTCGCCATCGTTGGTTGTCCAATTGCGCTGCAGCTCTATCAGCGATCGTGGGAACGACTGTCTTTGTGACGCTCCAGGGACAGCCTGAGTTATGGGTGAAGATGGGAACTGGCCTCCTCAGCGTCGTCTCCGCGGTGCTTGCCGTCCTGGCCACGAATATGGGACTTCAGGATAGGGCCGAGCGTCACAGAATTGCAGGCGCGAGGTACAACGCCGTAGGCCGCCAACTCGAGCAAATGACGATGGGGGCGACAGCAACTCTCGACGATTTGACCCCAATCCGGGAACGACTCGACACCCTTTCGGCGGAGATGCCTCACATCCCAAAAAAGGTACATAAGGAAATTGCCAACCACGATGACCTGAGCCGTTGGGGTAAGTAGTGCAAACTTTTTTGCTCAGGCTACTTGAGCCACTTCGAGCAAATAGGGATGGTCGTAGAGGGGTTCTGCTTTTGAGTAGGTTGGAATATCCGCCCGCTTTGGAAAGCCTACGCCCCTGTTCGTGTCCTCTACTTGAGGCCGCGAGCGTAGCGCGAGGCCTCCGCGATCTAACGACCGCTTTCGTTCTGAGCGGTCGAAACTCTACCTGCGGCTGAACGACTGCTCCCAGCCTGTTTTGGCCAGTCCGTATGGAGGGTCGAGAGATATTTATGGCTGAGTAGTCAAAGCAAACTTGGCGTCCTCCTGCGCGCCAAAGGTCTGATGTACTTCGCCAGGGTCGCGCTGGAGCGGTGCCCCGTCTGCTCCATGATGACGTGAGTGGCGATACCAATGCTGGCTGCCTCAGTGCAGTAGCCTGCTCGCAAGCTGTGCCCAGCCACTGACTTCGCAGCATCTTCGCTCTTGGCATGACGAGTCGCTCCCTTCAGCACCAGGGCCACTGACTGCGATGTCAATGCCTTGGTACTGGCGATTCGGTCATGTCGGTTAATAGGCCGGAACAACGGCCCTTGCTCGATACCGCTGAGCGCCAACCATTTCTCCAGCGCCTTGACCGGACAGCGCGAGGACTTGGCGCAGGGAATGAACACCGTGTGCCCTTTCTCCTGCTGGGTCTTGGTGCGTCGGATGTGAATCTCGATGCCATGGTCGAAAGCAGTGATGTCCTCCTTGCGAATGCTGACCAACTCCGAGCGCCGAAAGGCCCCCGCGAAGCCCACCAGGATAAGCGCCGCATCGCGCGCCGCCTTCATCGGTTTCTGCTTTTCCGCCGTCAACACCAGTTCGATGATGTCGTCCTTGACCAGCGCCTTGACGCGCCGTTGGGCCGTTCCTTTGGTGCGCCGGATGCCCTGCATGGTGCGCTTGACCAAGGAGTCCATGGCGGGTGATGTGTGCCCAGCCTCCAAGTGCGCCCGGTGGATGGCGATCAGCCGGTGCTGCAAGGTGGCCACGGCCAAGGTATCCGCAAAGCTGGCGAGGTATTCGGCCAGCTTGATCGCCGTAGTGGGGATTGCGCCACCATGCTGCCGGAAATGCGCCAGATCGGCCTTGTAGCTTCGGTGCGTGTTTTCCGACAAGGCGGCGCGGGTGTAGCGGTTGACCTGGGCAGAGGGTGCTTCGATCCGTTTAACCATAACGTGCCCCCGTGAAGTCCGCCGTTGCATGCCGGCACGGAGCCGCCAACTCGATGCAGGCCGCGGCCGCATCCCCGAGTTCGGCCAACAGCCATCCCAGGGCTTCGACCGTATCCTGGGCCAGTTCCCCGGTTTCCACCTGCACCGAGGCATGGGCCAGCAACTGCCCGATGGCAGAGATACCCAGTTGAAGAATACGTTGGAGTAGTTCGGCCGCCTCCGCAAGCTGCACTAGCACCGTGGCATCGCTGGCGTCGAAATCGGGTTCGTGCTGGGCACTGACTGCCAGCCGAGGCAGCAGCGTCATCAACACCCGCATGGGCCGTGGAGTATTGGGCGCCAACATTTCAATACTCCGAAGGCAGCAAGATGCAAGTGCTGTCCCGCCGCTCCGAGCCATCGTTCACAGCCTCGGTCATGACATACAGCCGAATGCCGTCCACGCGATAGACCGACAGCAAGCGGCCACCCGTCAACAAGGCGCGGTCATTGGCGGCCTTGTCCGCAGTGCAGAGCTCGCCGGGATCGCACCAGTCACCATGCTGATGGCGCTGCAATAGCTGCACCGGATGGCATTGGGCCGTGGTGAGGATGTTCAACGCACCGGGCGTGGCAACCACGCGCCCCAGCCCAAACAGAGGCTTGCGGGCCTGTCTGCGAAGGTCAACGTCGCGGGGGCTGGAATAGGTGGGGGGATAGTCATGCATCGGGAGTTCTCCACAAAGAAGGAAAAAACTCCGGCGCACGCAGCCGCCAACGCTCGGGGCCAGCATGCAGCCCGATGTGGTCGGTGAAGGGGAAGAGAAGGAAGAAGCGATGGCGTGCGGCGGCACGCCGGAGGGAAGGGATGACGGGATGTGAGGTCTATCCCGTCATAGCCGCCGTGAACTGGCGGTGCAATGATTGTGTTGGCGTCCTATCGGCGACGGCAAGCCACCGATAACTTTGCCGTCCCATACCAGGGCGCGACGCTCAATTCACCGGAGCCTTGATCCAGCTAGCAATCTGGTCAACCGCTTCGCTCTCCATGCCGATGAAGCCATGCCAGTGCTGGCCCGCGCATACATCGCCGCTGGGGTTGGCCCCGCCATCGACCACCATCAGCTTCTTGACGGGTGCGTTGGTCAGACCTTTGATGATCCAAGGGGTTTCGCTGGCCTGGCAGTGCTTGCAGCCGTCCCTGGCATGGTGATAGACCAGCACCGGCAGCTTGATAGCCTTGAGGTCTTGGCGCGGCACGGCTCCGGGCGTGGCGTAGCGAACCACACTGGAGGTCAGCACCAGCCCTGCGATGGCCGGATCATGGACGTTGATTGCCGTCGCGGTCGCGGAGACAGTGCCGCGACTGGTGCCAATGATCCACACGGGCAGATTGCTCTTTTGTTTCACGAACTCCAGCACCTTGGCAACGTCGGTCATGTGCTTGGGTTCAGTCCGCTCCGTCCAACCCAGCTCTTCCATATCGTTGGGGCGTCCGAAGATCGCGACGTTGAAGCCATTGACCAGGAAGTACGGCGCGGAGCGCACCAGGAAGTTGCCCCCGGTGACTTTGCCGTCCTCGAACTTACCGAAGCCACCGCCGCCTCCAGGGAACAGGAACACGGTAGCCTTGGCGTCGGGCGCTACCTCCCAGAACAGCGTTGTAGTGACGCCCTCACGAGTGGGCACTCGGAATAACGCGCCTTCCGCCTGGGCAGTGATGGCCGCTGCAACCAGCGCCAGCCCTGCAAGGATTCTGCGCCAGCGGATCATTTCAATTCCGCCAGTCTCTGCTGGTACGCCGTGGTCACGCATTCCGGTGTCGTACAAACATCGCGGACGGCACGCCGCCACTCGGCCTGATGCTGCTTGATCCCCTCTGGATTGCTGGACGCCGACAACGCCGCCTTGTAAGCCGCTACCGTCCGGGTATCGGCAGCCGCCAATTCCGGGCTGGAGCAGATCATCTTTTCGACGGACGTGGATGCCTTCGCTCAATCGAAGCTGGGGCCTGTGGGTGCGATGGCCTCCACGTTTGAGGCCATGTCGCTACGTCCAGACACCTCCATGGGAACGGGATTCGTTGTGGCGGCAGGCGCTGTTGGCACGGCAAAGCGTGGGTAGGTCGCTGGTGCCGTCACGATTTCCACCGTGCTGAACGCAGGCATGCCCGCAAAGTGCCAGCCGCTTTCGGCCTTGCCCATGCGGCCCGTGCCGCGGACTTTGATTGAGACAGGGGCTGCGTTCTGCCCCGTCTTGACGGCTTCATCGGCCTTGGCGCGCAGGACCTGCAAGCGGGTCACGGCTTCTAGCGTCTCGCAGGGCATGATCTGAACCAGCCGGGCGTCCATCGCATTGAGCCGTTGCTCGGCCTGGGTGATGGCCGCGACATTTCCCGTGGCCTGGGCCTGTTCCAGTGCCATCTTGGCAGGCAGTTGCTGGCCTGCCAGATGCGACCATTCGGCGAACAGCTTTGCCGCAGCCTCTGCGCCACCCTTGATGCTTACCGTGTGGGTGAACTTCACGTCGTAGGACTTGCCGTTGGCGGCGCCATCGACCTTCTTCACCTCCGACAGTTCCAGGATGGGGCAGGCATAGGCTTCGGCCAGATCCTTTTGAATGTCGGCCGTCTCCGGCTGGGAAGAGCACCCAGCCAGGGCCACGGTGGTGGCCAGCACGGCAATCCGAAGGCTGAGGTATTTACGTGCAGTGCTAGGGCAAGTAGTACCAAGATTGAAATCAGCGGTCGCCATTCTGAATATCCAAGATAAACACTATCCGTTTGGTTAGTTTGTCAGTTTGCCATAAACAAACGGATAGTTTGTGGACTGATAAGGGGTGAGAAAACAGACTGCCCGGCATGACCCGGGTACTCGTCAACAAGCCGCAACCGCTCGAAGCTCGCTTCGCGCAGGAGCGCGACCGGGTGCAGGCTGCCTTTGGAAAGCGGCTGCGGGAGTTCCGGGTAGAAAAGCAGTTGACGCTGGAGATGCTGGCTGAGCGGGCCGACCTGCACGCGAACTATGTAGGGGCAGTGGAGCGCGGCGAGCGCAACCTGAGCCTGTACAACATCTGGCGGCTGGCCCAGGGGCTGGGGCTACCTGCGGACGAGTTAATGCAGGAACTGCCGACGCGCAAGGGCAAGCGTTAGGCAGCCAGATCGACCTCGGCGGAAGCAAGCTGGAGGCGGTTGCACTTGGCGATCCGAGACAGCCGAAATTGTCTCCCGCCCAAGAATCGGAATGCCAATTGCCAATCGGCGGCTTCTTCGGCCTTGACCAATTGCGGTGCGTTGGTAAGTACCTCGCCCTGAAGGAATAGCGCCAGGTCAACATGGTGCGACCAGTGCGCGCCCGCAGTGATCGGCAGCCAGTCTTCCAACTCTTCGACTTCGCACAGGTTGGCCCGAAAGGGCAAGACCGCTGTGGCTCCGTCGAAGCGGCCAAAGGTACTGCCGTGGGAATAAAGCAAGTACCGCACGGGGCAGTAGCACAGCAGCGCGTGGCGCTCGCATTGCAGGGCGATGGCTCCGAAGTGTGTAGGCTTTGCCGAAGGGTTTGCAGCGGGATCGCATACGCGCAGGGCCGTGACCGTCTGGCCTTGCAGCGCGGGGAACAGGTACGGCCCGCGCATGGGTCACTTCCCAGCGGTCTTTGCCATCTGCGTGACACCGATGAACCACGACGGAGGCAGTCCACTCAACTCGGCGGTGCCTACACGTAGGTGCAGTTTGCTATCTGCATGCGGGTAGGGGTCAACCAGGTAGGGCTGCGCTGTCTTTCCATCGCTGGAGGTGCCCCGGTGGTAAAGCGCGCAACGCCCCACCTCCCAGTCGGCGTCGTAATCCACCATCACGATGGCTACCTCGGGCAAGTCCTTGTAGCTGGAGCATTCCTTCCAGACCGTTGCGACGAGGCCGCCTCCTGCCAGCAGCTTGGCGATCATGTCGCCATCGATCCACGCATGAAAGGGGCCTACCTTCGGCAAGCCTAACCCCTCCGCCTGGCGGAAGATCGCATCCGTGGTCTTGCCGGTCAGCATGGAAATCACCGCAAAGATGTCGTCGTGCCGACCTTGCTGGGCGACACGTCTAAAAGTAGGTTGGAATGAGGTTGGGTTAGGGGTTGTTGCCATGTTGTGTGCTCCTGTGCAGAAATGAAAAGCGCACAGCAGTGCCGGCCTCTGCGGCACGGGGCGGTCAGAGACTTGGCTATCAGCGAGGGGGGATGACAAATCGGCCCTGTTGACGAGGGCGCTGCCGTGCGAGTGGATACCGTGCGCTACGCAATGACTTGGAGCGACGGCTTTTTAACCGTACCACGGGGCTCATGCACAGATCGACCACTGAAAAACTTTGCAACCCTGCACAGACTGCGATGGCTCAGCGTGATGGAGCTTGGAGTACACCCGAAAAGACAAAAGCCGCAACGATTGCTCGCTGCGGCTTTTGATATTTGCTTTGATAAATACTGCCTGCTAAAATTTTAAATTCCCTTAGCAATCAAGCACTTACGAGCTTTGTATGGCGGAGAGGGCGGGATTCGAACCCGCGGTGGGGATTAGCCCACACACGCTTTCCAGGCGTGCGACTTAAACCGCTCATCCACCTCTCCGGAAGCCCGCAAGTATAGCAGCGATTCCGGGGGCTCCCGGCGAGCCGGGCCAGGAATTTTTCGTGCGGCCCGTCGTACCGCTGGATGCCACACCTGCGAACTGCGATCCGCTATCGCCACTCAGGGCCGCTGCGCGCCCTGCACCATCTTCATCGCGGAGGTGATGAGGGTCGAGACCTCGGTCATGTTGCTCGGCACGACCAGGGTGGTGTTGGCGTCCGCGGCCACGCGGCTGTAGGCGTCCACGGCGCGCTCCGCCACCTTGAGCTGCACGGCCTGCTCGCCGCCGGGCTGGCGGATGGCGGCGGCCACGCGTTCGATGGCCTGGGCGGTGGCCTCGGCCACGGCGGTGATGGAGGCGGCCTCGCCCTGGGCGTTGTTGATCTGGGCCTGCTTCTCGCCCTCGGAGCGGGCGATGAAGGCCTCGCGCTCGCCGGTGGCGATGTTGATCTGTTCCTGGCGGCGGCCTTCCGAAGCGGCGATCAGCGCGCGCTTCTCGCGCTCGGCGGTGATCTGCTGCTGCATCGCGCGCAGGATCTCGTTGGGCGGGGTCAGATCCTTGATCTCGTAGCGCAGCACCTTCACGCCCCAGTTGAGGGCCGCCTCGTCGATCGCGGCCACCACCTGGGCGTTGATCATGTCGCGTTCCTCGAAGGTCTTGTCGAGTTCCAGCTTGCCGATCACGCTGCGCAGCGAGGTCTGCGCGAGCTGGGTGACGGCCATGATGTAGTTGCTCGATCCGTAGCTCGCGCGCATCGGGTCGGTCACCTGGAAGTAGAGGATGCCGTCCACCTGCAGCTGCGTGTTGTCGCGCGTGATGCAGACCTGGCTGGGCACGTCCAGCGGGATCTCCTTGAGGCTGTGCTTGTAGGCCACGCGGTCGACGAAGGGCACGAGGAAGTTGAGGCCGGGCGTGAGCGTGCCGGCGTACTTGCCCAGCCGCTCCTTGACCCAGGCGTTCTGCTGGGGCACGACCTTGATGGAGCGGGCGACGAAGATGCCGGCGATGACGAAGAGGATGAGGGCGATTTCCATGGAGTCCTTTGCGGTCCCGGAACGGATCCGGGAAGGGGATGGGTGGATGGAATCCTGAGCCGGGGCGCAGGCGGAACGAAACACGCGGGGCACGCCAGCGCAGCCGCGCGGCCACGCGATCGGGCCGCAAGCACGCGGTGGGCGCGGCGCGCGCGGCTCAGGCGGCGGCGTCCACCACCAGCCGGTTGCCCACCACCTCCGCCACGCGGTAGGTGCCGGGCAGGGCGGTGGCCGCGCCGGCCGGGCCGCCGCGCAGCACGACGGTCCACTGCGCGCCGCGGTAGCGCACCTGGGCGGTGCCGTCGGCATTCCAGGTGACCACCTGCACGGTCTCGCCGACGTCGAGGTTCACGTCGCGGTTGCTCGCGGCCGGCGGCACGGCGGCCATGCGGCGGCGGCGCAACGAGTGGCAGCCGAACACGCCGGCCACGCCCACGCAGGAGGCCACCACGAGCTGCGCGGTGATCGGCAGGCCGGCATGCGCCGCCAGCGCGCCGGCCGCCAGCCCGACGGCCAGCATGAGCAGATAGAAAGTGCCCGTCACGAGTTCGGCGGCGACCATGGCGCCGGCCATCAGCCACCAGAGGGTGCAATGCTGCATCACGGGTCGGGTCCTCCTGTCGTGTCTCGTGTCGTCGCGTTCGCGTCCTCGCCCGGCGGGCCGGCGCTTTCCCGTCCATTCTGGGTCAAATGCCGATGTCTTCAAAGGAATGACACCGTTATTCCTTACACTTCGCGCCTATTTCGTTTTTTGGGCCCGCTCGCTCGGAGGCTGTGCATGAAATTCCGCTTTCCCATCGTCATCATCGACGAGGACTACCGTTCCGAGAACACATCGGGCCTGGGTATCCGGGCCCTGGCGCAGGCGATCGAGGCCGAGGGTTTCGAGGTGCTCGGCGTCACGAGCTACGGTGACCTGACGCAGTTCGCGCAGCAGCAGAGCCGCGCCAGCGCCTTCATCCTGTCGATCGACGACGAGGAGTTCACGCTCGGCTCCGGGCTCGATCCGGTCGTGCTCAGCCTGCGCAACTTCATCGCCGAAGTGCGCCGCAAGAATTCCGACGTGCCGATCTACGTGCACGGCGAGACCAAGACCGCCCGCCACCTGCCCAACGACATCCTGCGCGAGCTGCACGGCTTCATCCACATGTTCGAGGACACGCCCGAGTTCGTGGCCAAGCACATCATCCGCGAGGCCAAGAGCTACCTGGAGGGCGTGCAGCCGCCGTTCTTCAAGGCGCTGCTGGACTACGCCGAAGACGGCTCCTATTCGTGGCACTGCCCGGGGCACTCGGGCGGCGTGGCGTTCCTCAAGAGCCCCGTGGGCCAGATGTTCCATCAGTTCTTCGGCGAGAACATGCTCCGCGCGGACGTGTGCAACGCCGTGGAGGAACTCGGCCAGCTGCTGGACCACAACGGCGCCATCGGCGAATCGGAGCGCAACGCGGCGCGCATCTTCAACGCCGACCACTGCTTCTTCGTTACCAACGGCACCAGCACCTCGAACAAGATGGTGTGGCACCACACGGTGGCGCCGGGCGACGTGGTGGTGGTGGACCGCAACTGCCACAAGTCGATCCTGCACTCGATCATCATGACCGGGGCCATCCCCGTGTTCCTGAAGCCGACGCGCAACCACTTCGGCATCATCGGCCCGATCCCGCAGGCCGAGTTCGAGCGCGATGCGATCGAGGCCAAGATCCGCGCCAACCCGCTGCTCAAGGGCGTGGATGCCGCCAGCGTGCGGCCGCGCGTGCTGACCATCACGCAGTCCACCTACGACGGCGTGCTCTACAACACCGAGACCATCAAGTCGATGATGGACAGCTACGTCGACAACCTGCACTTCGACGAGGCCTGGCTGCCGCACGCCGCCTTCCATCCGTTCTACGGCAGCTACCACGCGATGGGCAAGAAGCGCGCGCGCCCGAAGCACTCGGTGGTGTATGCGACGCAATCCATCCACAAGCTGCTGGCCGGCATCAGCCAGGCGAGCCACGTGCTGGTGCAGGATTCGCAGACGGTGAAGCTCGACCGCCCGCTCTTCAACGAGGCGTACCTGATGCACACCTCGACCAGCCCGCAGTACAGCATCATCGCCAGCTGCGACGTGGCCGCCGCCATGATGGAGCCGCCCGGCGGCACCGCGCTGGTGGAAGAGAGCCTGCTCGAAGCGCTGGACTTCCGCCGCGCCATGCGCAAGGTGGAAGAGGAGTTCGGCAAGGACGACTGGTGGTTCAAGGTCTGGGGCCCGGACAAGCTCGCCGACGAAGGCGTCGGCCGCGCCGAGGACTGGATCATCCGCAGCGACGGCAAGGGCAAGAAGAACGCCGCCAGCAAGTGGCACGGCTTCGGCCCGCTGGCGGACGGCTTCAACATGCTGGACCCGATCAAGTCCACCATCGTGACGCCGGGCCTGAACCTGGACGGCAAGTTCGACAAGACCGGCATTCCCGCGTCGATCGTGACCAAGTACCTGGCCGAGCACGGCGTGGTGGTGGAGAAGACCGGGCTCTACAGCTTCTTCATCATGTTCACCATCGGCATCACCAAGGGCCGCTGGAACACGCTGCTGGCGGCGCTGCAGCAGTTCAAGGACGACTACGAGAAGAACCAGCCGATGTGGCGCATCCTTCCGGAGTTCTGCCAGCAGCACAAGCGCTACGAGCGCATGGGCCTGAAGGACCTGTGCCAGCACGTGCACGAGCTCTATGCGAAGTACGACATCGCGCGCCTGACCACCGAGATGTACCTCTCGGACCTCACGCCCGCGATGAAGCCCAGCGACGCGTTCGCCCACATCGCGCACCGCAAGACCGAGCGCGTGGAGATCGACGACCTGGAAGGCCGCATCACCACCAGCCTGATCACGCCGTACCCGCCGGGCATTCCGCTGCTGATCCCGGGCGAGGTCTTCAACAAGAAGATCGTGGACTACCTCAAGTTCGCACGCGAGTTCGCCAAGCTCTGCCCCGGCTTCGAGACCGACATCCACGGCCTGGTGGAGATCGAGGACGACAACGGCCACGTACGCTACTACGCCGATTGCGTGACCAAGACGGTGCAGGCCAAGCCCGGCCGCCGCGGCGGCCGCAAGGACGCGCCCGATGCCGAGGACATCGTGCAGGTGGGCAGCGACGGCCCGTTCGGCCGCAAGATCTGACGGCGCGCCCGGCGGCATCGCCCGCCCCGCCGCGAATACGCAAGCCCGGTGGCGCACCAGCGCCTCGGGCTTTTTTTGCATCGGGATGCGGTGCGGGCGAATCCAGGCGGCTCCGCGCCCCGTATCAGTGTGCAGCCGCGCGGATTTTCCGGCGGCCTTCACTCACACCGATCGCATGGAGACCCGTATGACCTTCCGCCTGAATGCCCGTATGGCCGTTGCCGGCCTCACGCTCGCCCTGTCCGCAGCCGCGCTGCCCGCTTTCGCGCAGGTGACCGTCGGCGGCGCGCCGATGTTCCCCACCAAGGACATCATCGACAACGCCGTGAACTCCAAGGACCACACCACGCTGGTCGCTGCGGTGAAGGCCGCGGGCCTGGTGGACACGCTCAAGGGGCCGGGCCCGTTCACGGTGTTCGCGCCCACCAACGCCGCTTTCGCCGCGCTGCCGGCCGGCACGGTGGACACGCTGCTCAAGCCCGAGAACAAGGCCACGCTGACGAAGGTGCTGACCTACCACGTGGTGCCGGGCAAGATCGATGCCGCCGCGCTGTCGAAGATGATCGCCGACGGCAAGGGCTCGGCCAGCCTGAAGACCGTGGCCGGCGGCACGCTCACGGCCAAGGCCAGCGGCTCCACGATCGCGCTGACGGATGAAAAGGGCGGCATGTCCACCGTCACCATCCCCGACGTCTACCAGTCCAACGGCGTGATCCACGTCGTGGACAAGGTGCTGCTGCCCCAGTAAGCGCACATCCGGCGCCCGCCAGGGCGTCGGCACCGCCCGCCGGTGCGGGCCTGCCTGGATGCGCAAAAGCCGCAGGGACCTCTCCACGGAAAGGTCCCTGCGGCTTTTGAGGGGATCGGGCCGCCGGCCGGGCACGGTGCCGGCCGGCCGGTTCGGCCCTGCGATCAGGCCAGGTTGGCGCTGTCGCGGCTGATGCCGCCGGTTTGGCTGAAGCCGCCGTCCACGTACATGATCTCCGCCGTCACGCCGCTGGCCAGGTCCGACAGCAGGAAGGCCGCGGCATTGCCCACGTCCTCGATGGTCACGTTGCGGCGCAGCGGCGAGGCGTCGGCCACGGTGCCCAGCAGCTTGCCGAAGTCCTTGATGCCGCTGGCGGCCAGGGTCTTGATCGGGCCGGCGCTGATGCCGTTGGCGCGCATGCCCTTGGGGCCGAGCGATTCGGCCAGGTAGCGCACGCTGGCTTCCAGGCTGGCCTTGGCCAGGCCCATGGTGTTGTAGTTGGGCACCGCACGCAGCGCGCCCAGGTAGCTCAGCGTGAGCACCGCGGCCTTGTCGTTCAGGTAGGGCAGGGCGGCCTTGGCCATGGCCGGGAAGCTGTAGGCGCTGATGTCGTGCGCGATGCGGAAGGATTCACGCGACAGGCCTTCCAGGAAGTCGCCCGCGATCGCCTCGCGCGGCGCGAAGCCGATGCCGTGCACGAAGCCGTCGAACTTCGGCCAGGTGGCCGACAGGTCGGTGAACATGCGCTCGATCTGCTCGTCGCTCGCCACGTCGCAATCGAAGATCAGCTTGGAGTCGAACTCGGCCGCGAAATCGGTGATGCGGTCCTTGAAGCGTTCGCCGACGTAGCTGAACGCCAGCTCGGCGCCCTGCGCGTGGCAGGCCTTGGCAATGCCGTAGGCGATGGAGCGGTTGGACAGCACGCCCGTGATCAAAAGCTTCTTGCCGGACAGGAAACCCATTTGTTGTTCTCCAATGAAATGCGATGAGAGGGGATGGCGAGGGGACCGGCGGAGATGCGCCGGACCGGGGAAATCCCCGCCGGGCATGGGCGGGCCGCCACCGTAGTGCAGAATTGTCGCATGCGGTTCTGGATGCTCTTTGGGGTCTTGGCAAGCTGGCTGTGCGCGGCGCCGGCGTGGGCCGCGCATGGGTACGCGCTGTGGGACGATCTCAAGTACCCGCCCGGCTTCGGCCACTTCGACTACGTGAACCCTGGCGCGCCCAAGGGCGGCGAGCTGCGCATGGTGAGCAACCTGCGCTATTCCACGTTCGACAAATACAACCCGTTCACGATGAAGGGGTCGCCCCCGGCATACCTCTCCGACCTGCTGTTCGAGAGCCTGCTGGCCGGATCGATGGACGAAACCGCCTCCGGCTACGGCCTGCTGGCCGAGGACGTGCAGGTGCCGCCGGACCGGCTGAGCGCCACCTTCCGGCTGCGGGCCGAGGCGCGTTTCCACGACGGCAGCGCGGTGGAGGCGGCGGACGTCAAGCACACCTACGAGACGCTGATCGGCCCCCATGCCTCGCCGAGCTACGCCACGCTGCTGCAGGACGTGGCCGGGGTCGACGTGCTGGACCGGCGCACGGTGCGTTTCCGCTTCAAGCACCCGAACCGCGAGCTGCCCCTCACCGTGGGCAGCCTGCCCATCTTCAGCCGCGCCTGGAGCCGGGGGCCGGACGGCAAGACGAAGCGCTTCGACGAGATCGTGACCGACACGCCGATCGGCAGCGGGCCCTACCGCATCGGCCCGGTGGCGTTCGGCCGCGACATCACCTACGTGCGCGATCCGCAGTACTGGGGGCGCGATCTGAACGTGAACCGCGGCGCGCACAACTTCGACCGCATCACCGTCAAGATCTACCGCGACAACACCGCCCGCCTGGAGGCCGTGAAGGCGGGCGAATTCGACTTCATGACCGTGTACTCGGCGGGCGACTGGGCGCGCCGCATCGATGGCAAGCTGTTCAGGCAGGGCGTGCTGGTCAAGAAGGAACTGGAGCACCGCCTGCCCGCGGGCTTCCAGAGCTACGTGCTCAACACCCGCCGGCCGCTGCTGCGGGACCCGCGGGTGCGCGAGGCGCTCGGGCTGGCGGTCGACCACGAGTGGATGAACCGCCAGATGTTCTACGGCAGCTATCCGCGCGTGACGGACCTGTTCGGCAACACCGACTGCCAGGCCACGGGCATGCCGGGGCCGGAGGAGCTGGCCCTGCTGGAGCCGTGGCGCGGCAAGGTGCCCGACGCCGTGTACGGGCCGATGTACCAGCCGCCGGTGACCGAAGGCGAGGGCCATTCGCTGCGGGCCAACCTGCGCCGCGCCCGCCAGCTGCTGGCCGACGCGGGCTGGACATACCAGGACGGCGCGCTGCGCAACGCCCGGGGCGAGCCCATGGTGCTCGACTACCTCGACAGCAAGGAGGCCGGTGCGCGGACGGTGACACCCTGGATGCGCAACCTGGAGAAGCTGGGGATCACCCTGCGTTTCGTCTCGGTGGATTTCGCGCTGTACCTGCAGCGGTTGGACAAATTCGATTTCGACCTCATCACGCTGAATTTCGCCGGCACCTACAACCCGGGGCAGGAGATGCAGGAGCTTTTCGGCAGCCAGCGGGCCGATATCGAGGGGGCCGGCAACTACGCCGGCGTGAAGAATCCGGCCGTCGATGCACTGGTGGGCGCCCTGACGCGCGCGAAATCCAAGGCCGAGCTGCTGCCCGTGTGCCGCGCGCTGGACCGGGTGATCATGCACAGCCACTACCTGATTCCGCAGTGGCGGCTGTCCTCGCACCGCTTCGTCTACAACCAGCAGCGCCTGGCCTACCAGGCCCCGATGCCGCCGTATGCGCGCGCGGAGGAGTGGGTGATGTCCACATGGTGGAGCCTGGACGGCGCGCAGCGCCCCGGCCGTTGAAGCTTTCATCTTCCGAACGCCCGCATGCTCGCCTACATCGCCAAACGCCTGCTGCTCATGCTGCCCACCCTGCTGGGCGTGCTGCTGCTCACCTTCGCCGTCATCCAGTTCGTGCCCGGCGGGCCGGTGGAGCAGTACCTGGCGGAGGCCCGCACCGCCGCGGGCAAGGGCGGGGGCGGCGCGGAATCGGGCGGCATGAGCTACCGCGGCGACCAGGGCGTGGACCCGAAGCGGCTCGCGCAGATCAAGGCGCTGTACGGCTTCGACAAACCCGCGCACGAGCGGTTCGTGCAGATGCTGTCGCAGTTCGCGCGCTTCGACCTGGGGCAGAGCTTTTTCCAGAACAAGAAGGTGTGGGATCTGGTGCTGGAGAAGCTGCCGGTCTCCATCAGCCTGGGGCTGTGGACCTTCTTCATCAGCTACCTGGTGGCCGTGCCGCTTGGCGTGGCGAAGGCGGTGCGCGCGGGCTCGCGGTTCGACTTCGTGACCACCCTGATCGTGCTCGTGGGCTATGCCATTCCGGGGTTCGTGCTGGGCGTGGCGCTGCTCGTGGTGTTCGGCGGGCAACTGCAGTGGTTCCCGCTGCGGGGCCTGGTCTCCTCCAATTGGGAGCAGATGGGCTGGGGCGCGCGCATCGTCGACTACCTGTGGCACATCACGCTGCCGGTGACGGCGATGGTGGCCGGCAGCTTCGCGGTGACGGCGATGCTCACCAAGAACGCCTTCCTGGAGGAGATCCGCAAGCAGTACGTGCTCACGGCGCGGGCCAAGGGGCTGTCGGAGCGGCAGGTGCTCTGGAAGCACGTGTTCCGCAATGCGCTCATTCCCATCATCACGGGCTTTCCCGCCGCGTTCATCGGCGCGTTCTTCACGGGCTCGCTGCTGATCGAGACGCTGTTCTCGCTCGACGGCCTGGGCCTGCTCAGCTACGAGAGCGTGATCCGCCGAGACTACCCCGTGGTGCTGGGAACTCTCTACCTGTTCACGCTGATCGGGCTGGTGACCAAGCTCGTCAGCGACCTCTGCTATGTGTGGGTCGATCCCCGCGTGAAGTTCGATTGAGCGCATGAGCCTTTCTCTGACCGATCCTTCCGTGCAGGCGGCGATGCCCGCCGCGCCGGCTTCCCTCTCGCCGTCCCGCCGCGCCTGGATGCGCTTCAAACGCAACCGGCTGGGGTTCTGGAGCCTCGTGGTGTTCTGCGTGCTGGTGGTGATCAGCCTCGGCGCCGAGCTGGTGAGCAATGACCGGCCGCTCATCGTGCGCTACGAAGGGCAGACGTACTTCCCGCTGTTCAAGACCTACCCGGAGACGACCTTCGGCGGCGATTTCGACACGCCCACCGACTACCTGGATCCGTTCATCCAGGAGCGCCTGAGCGCGGGAGACAACTGGGCGCTCTACACCCTAAACCGCTACGGTCCGAACACGCTGAACTACTTCGCGAAATCCCCCAACCCCTCCGCGCCGACGGCGGAGAACTGGCTGGGCACGGACGACCGGGGCCGCGACATGCTCGCGCAACTGCTCTACGGCTTCCGCGTGAGCGTGCTGTTCGGGCTGGCGCTCACCGTGACCGGCGTGCTGCTGGGGCTCGCCACCGGCGCCGTGCAGGGCTTCTTCGGCGGCCGGACGGACCTGGCGTTCCAGCGCTTCATCGAGATCTGGAGCTCGATGCCCGAGCTGTACCTGCTGATCATCTTCAGCGCGCTGTTCTCGCCCAGCCTGTCGCTGCTCTTGATCCTGCTGAGCCTGTTCGGCTGGATGGGCCTGTCCGACTACGTGCGGGCCGAGTTCCTGCGCAACCGCCAGCTCGACTACGTCAAGGCAGCCCGTGCTTTGGGCGTTCCCAACGGGCAGATCATCTGGCGCCACATCCTGCCCAACAGCATGACGCCGGTGGTCACCTTCCTCCCGTTCCGCATGAGCGCGGCGATCCTGTCGCTCACCTCGCTCGACTTCCTGGGCCTGGGCGTGCCGCCCGGAACGCCGTCGCTCGGCGAGCTGCTCAACCAGGGCAAGAACAACATCGACGCCTGGTGGATTTCGATCTTCACCTTCACCGTGCTGGTGGGCACCTTGCTGCTGCTCACTTTCATGGGCGACGCGCTGCGCGATGCGCTCGACCCCCGGAAACAATGAGCACCACATCTCTTTCTCCGTTGTCCACCTCGCCCCTGCTGCGCGTCGAAGACCTGCGCGTGCGCTTCGGCGACAAGGCGGTGGTGCACGGCGTTAGCTTCGACATCGGGGCCGGCGAGAAGCTGGCGCTGGTGGGCGAATCCGGGTCGGGCAAGACCATCACGGCGCTGTCGCTGCTGCGGCTGGTGCCGGACGCCCACGTCGCGGGCCGGGCGCTGCTGCAGGGGCGGGACGGAGCACCCGCGCAGGATCTGCTGTCGCTGCCGGAGCAGGCGATGCGCGGCCTGCGCGGCGGCGACATCGCGATGGTCTTCCAGGAGCCGATGACGGCCCTCAACCCGCTGATGGCGGTGGGTGCGCAGATCGCGGAAGTGCTGCAGCTCAAGCAGGGCCTCACACGGGGCCAGGCGGCGGCCCAGGCGGTGGAGCTGCTGGCGTCCACGGGCGTGCCGGAGCCGGCGCGCCGCGCCGGGGCGTTCCCGCACCAGCTCTCGGGCGGGCAGCGCCAGCGCGCGATGATCGCGATGGCGCTGGCGAGCCGCCCGCGGCTGCTGCTGGCCGACGAACCGACCACCGCGCTCGACGTCACATTGCGCGGGCAGATCCTGGAGCTGTTGTCGGACCTGCAGCGCCAGACCGGCATGGCGGTGCTCCTGATCACGCACGATCTGCACCTGGTGCGGCGCTTCGCCGACCGGGTCGCGGTGATGGAGCGGGGCGTGCTGGTGGAGCAGGGCCCCGTGGCCGACGTGTTCGCGGCGCCCGCCCACGCCTACACCCGCCGGCTGCTGGGCAGCGTGCCGCGCCGCGACGTGGTCGAGGCGCCTGCTGCGGCCGACCGTCCTCCCGCGGCGCGGGCCCGTCGGCTGCGCGTGGCGTATCCGATCCCCGCGCCCGGACTGCGCGGCTGGTTCCGCCGCGGCGAATTCGTGGCCGTGCAGGGCGCCGACCTGGACATTCCCGCCGGCCGCACGCTGGGCGTGGTGGGGGAGTCGGGTTCAGGCAAATCGACTCTGGCGCAGGCGCTGCTCGGGCTGCTGCCCTTCCAGGGCGAGCTGGCGGTGGCCGGCGGCACGTGGGAGATGCCGGCACAGCGCAACAGCGCCGCCAACCAGGCATTGCGCCGCTGCGTGCAGGTGGTGTTCCAGGACCCGTTCTCCTCGCTGTCGCCGCGCCTCACGGTGGAGGAGATCGTGGGCGAGGGCCTGCGCGTGCATGCCCCGGAGGGCGGCGTGGCCGAGCGGCGCGCGCGCGTCGAGGCCGCGCTCGCCGACGTGGGGCTGACGCAGGCGCAATTCCCGGGGCTGCTGGGCCGGTATCCGCACGAATTTTCCGGCGGCCAGCGCCAGCGCATCGCTATCGCCCGTGCGCTGATCCTGGAGCCGCAGCTGCTGGTGCTCGACGAACCCACCAGCGCGCTCGACGTGACGATCCAGCAGCAGGTGCTGGTCCTGCTGCAGCGGCTGCAGAAGGAGCGGGGCCTGAGCTACCTCCTGATCACCCACGACGTGGCGGTGATCCGCGCCATGGCGCACGACGTGATCGTCATGAAGGACGGCGAGGTGGTAGAGGCCGGACCGATGGCGCAGGTGCTCGATGCGCCGCGCCACCCGTACACCCGTCGGCTGGTGGCCGCGGCGGAAGAGGGCGCGCTGCCCGTGGCGTGACGGTTGCCGCGGCGTCGCAGGCGCCGGATGTCCGCCCATACCTCCGTGCGGATGTCCCCCTGGCCGTCGCGGCGCCGGGCTACGCCGGTGACGGCCCGGCTGCCGGTGCCGGGGCGGTCGCCGGCGCTTCGACCGGCACCGGGTCCCGGCCAGGCCCGTCGCTGAGCATGAACTGCCCGCGGCCGGCGCGCTTGGCGGCATAGAGCGCCACGTCCGCATTGCGGGCCAGTTCCTCGAAGCCCTCGCCGTGCCTGGGGTACAGCGCGATGCCGCCGCTCACACCGATCCGGCGTGGCTCCCCGTCCAGCACGATGGGAGCCTCGCACGCCGCCATGATCTTGCGCGCGACATGGCAGGCCTGCTCCGCACGCTCCACGATCGGCAGCAGCACGATGAATTCGTCGCCGCCCTGGCGGCACACGGTGTCCGAGCGGCGCACGCAGCGGCGCAGGCGCCGGGCCACCTGCACCAGCAGCAGGTCGCCGGCGTCGTGGCCCAGCGTGTCGTTGATCTGCTTGAAGCCGTCCAGGTCGATGTACATCAGGGCGAGGCCGTGTCCGTCGCGTTGCGCCTTCGCGATGGCCTGCTGCGCGCGGTCCTGCAGCAGCATCCGGTTGGGCAGGTCGGTCAGCATGTCGTGCTGCGCCAGATGCGCCATGCGCCGCGCGAGCGCCATCGCCTCGGTCACGTCCCGCAGCACGGTGACGCTGCCGGTGATCTGGCCATGCCGGTCGGTGATCGGGGCCACGGTGGTTTCCACGTCGATGCGCCGGCCGTCGCGGCAGTGCAGCACCAGCCCGCGCTCGGTCGGCGCCGCGCCCGCGCCCGCGAGCGCGCGGCGCGCGGGATGGTCCGACCGCACCCCGCTGGCGGCCTGGATCGGCGCCACCGTGTCGATGTCCTGCCCGGCCGCGTGGAAGGCCTGCCAGCCCGTCATCTTTTCGGCGGCGGGGTTGACGTAGGTGACGTGGCCCGCGGCATCGGTGCACAGCACCGCGTCGCCGATCGACTGCAGCGTGAGGCGGATCAGTTCCTTTTCCTCGAAGAGCACGTCTTCCATGCGCTTGCGCTCCGTCAGGTCGTCGATCTGCACGAAGATGCCCTGGGTTTCCGTGCCGTCCAGATCGGGCACACACGATACGGCCACGTGGCGCACCTCGCCCGAAGACTGGCGGATGGTGCGCTCGTACACCTGCCTGCGGCCCTGCAATGCGCGCTCGAGGTGGGGATGGGCGACGGCGAAGGCCTCGGCATCCAGCAGGTCCTGGATGCGCTCGCCGCGGATCTCTTCCTGCGACACGCCCAGCCAGTCGAGGTACGCCTTGTTGGCGAACCGGTTGCGCAGGTCGCGGTCCCAGTAGACGACCATCGAGGGCAGGTTGTCGAGGATGGTGCCCATGTCGTGGTGCGCCCGTTCCAACTGCGCGGCCACGGCCTGGCGGCGCGAGAGCTCCCGCGCGAAAAGCACTGCGAGGCCCAGGCTCGACAGCATCAGCAGCGCGGCGAAGCTGCCGAGCACGATCGCGCTCCTGCGCCACTTCGACAGGATGCTCTCCACCGACTGGGCCACGGACACCACGAGGGGGTAGGTGCCCACGTGCCGGTACGCGTAGAGGCGCGCGACGCCGTCGCCCGACGGGTCGGCGGACTCGGTGAAATGCCCCTCGCGGCCCGCGTCCAGCTGCCGCAGGCGGGCGGCGGGCACGGGTTTGCCGATGTCGGCCAGCAGGAAGGGAGAACGGGAGACGACGGTGCCGTCCGTGCGCACGATGTCCGCCAGGCTCTGCGGGCCGAGGCCGAGCGAATCGAACAGCGCGTTGAAGTAGGACAGCTGCACGGTGCCCACCACCACCCCGCCGAAGCTGCCGTCTTCGCGGTAATACGCCCGGCTCATCGGGATGCTGTATTCGCCCGTCACCCGTCCCCGGATCGGCCTGCCGACGTAGACCCCGTGCACCTGTTCGCGCGTGTGGACGCGGAAGTAGTCCCGGTCCGCGAGATTGGGCATGCCGCCCTTGCGGTCGTACGAGGACAGCAGCACGTTGCCGCCCTGATCGAGCACCAGTATGCCGCCCAGGCCCCGCGTCCGCAGCGAGTGGTCGAACAGCATCAGGCGCCGTACCTCCACCGGCAGGTCGTCGTAGTCCGGCCGCCCCAGCACTTCCACCACGCCCTGCAGCGACTGGTCGAACCCGTCGAGCGTGCGGCCGATGTTCTGTTCGAGCGTGCGGGCCAGCGCCGCATTGGCGTCGCGCGCGTACGACCACTCATCGTCGCGGATGGTGAGGATGGCACGCGCGAACAGGGCACCGATGCCGACGGACAGCGCCAGGGCGAGCAGGGTCAGTCGGTGGTGCAGGGGCAGGCGCATGGGGCGATGGCGGAGGGAGCCGCCGGCGGCGCGCCGCCCCGCGCGGGATCGTCGCGGGAACACGGCCCGCCAGGGCAGGGTGCGCTATTGTTGCCGCGTGTGGTGCGGCGGCGCAAACAGATCCCAGGTGGCGATGAACAGCGCGGCGATCACCGGGCCGATCACGAAGCCCGTGAGGCCGAAGAGCGCCATGCCGCCCAGCGTGGAAATCAGCACGATGTAGTCGGGCATCTTGGTGTCCTTGCCCACGAGCACGGGGCGCAGGACGTTGTCCACGAGGCCGATCACGGCGATGCCGTAGGCCGCGAGCCCCACGCCGTGCCAGAACGCGCCCGTGGCCAGCAGGTAGATCGCCACGGGCGCCCAGATGAGCCCGGCGCCCACGGCCGGCAGCAGCGAGAGGAAGGCCATCAGCACACCCCAGAGCACCGGCGCCTGGATGCCCAGGAACCAGAACGCCAGGCCGCCGAGCGCCCCCTGCGCCGCGGCCACGGCGATGTTGCCCTTGACGGTGGCACGGATGACGGTGGTGAACTTGGTGGCCAGCTGGCGCTTGTGGCCTTCGTCCAGCGGGGTAGCCTCGCGGATGCGCGCCGCCAGCGCCGGGCCGTCGCGCAGCAGGAAGAACAGCAGATACAGCATGATGCCGAAGCTCACCACGAACTGCAGCGTGTTCTGCCCGAAGTCGATCGCCTTGCTGCCCACGAACTGCGTGGCCTGCACGGTGACCGACGACAGCCGCGCCTGCAGCTCGGAGGCGGTGGTGAGGTTGAGCCGGTCGAGGATCTGCATCATCCAGGAGGGCATCGCCTGCACCACCTGGTGGAAGTAGGCGGTGAAATCCAGCTGCCCGGAGCGGATGCGCTCGTAGATCAGGCTGGCTTCCTGCACCAGCGACAGGGTGATCAGCGTCATGGGCAGGATCACGATCAGCAGGCAGAGGGTGAGCGTGCACAGGGCCGCGAGGTTGGTGCGGCGCGGCATCAGGCGCTGCAGCCGGCGGTGCAGCGGCGCGAACAGGATCGCGAGGATGACCCCCCAGAAGACGGCCCCGTGGAAGGGCCAGAGGATGGCCACGAAAGCCGCGCTGACGGCGATCAGCAGGGCGATGAACGTGCGGTTCTGCAGCAGGGTGGTCTTCATGGCTCGGCAGTGGCGAAAAGTGGCGCAAATGTACGCGAGGACGAAGCTGCCGCTCTGTGGGACACGGCCGTGTAGGCGCGTTCCTGCGATCGGTGGCACAATCATGGGCGCAAGATTCAAGGCCCTTCCCAGCCACAGTCGCATCCGCCAACCGGTTCAGCCGTGTCGCGGAAGGTTTCACCAACCAGCTAATGCTTCCCTCAGGGAAGCGGAGGTCAGCGGAAATGAGCGAGACGACATCCGTCTACCAAGCCTACCAGGGCAACACCTACCTCTTCGGCGGCAATGCGCCCTATGTCGAAGAAATGTACGAGAGCTATCTCGTCAACCCCGGCAGCGTGCCCGACACGTGGCGCGAGTATTTCGACGCGCTGCAGCACGTGCCCGCCGTCGATGGCTCCAACGCCAAGGACGTCCCGCACCAGCCCGTCATCAACGCCTTCGCGGAGCGCGCCAAGCAGGGCGGCACGCAGGTCGTGGTGGCCACCGGCGCCGATTCCGAACTCGGCCGCAAGCGCACCGCCGTCCAGCAGCTCATCTCCGCCTACCGCAACGTCGGCCAGCGCTGGGCAGATCTCGACCCGCTGAAGCGCACCGAGCGCCCCTCCATCCCCGAGCTGGAACTCTCCTTCTACGGCTTCACCGACGCCGACCAGGAGACCGTGTTCAACACCAGCAACACGTTCTTCGGCAAGGAATCGATGCCGCTGCGCGAGCTGATCAACGCGCTGCGCGAAACGTACTGCGGCACGATCGGCGTCGAGTACATGTACGCCTCCGACCAGAACCAGAAGCGCTGGTGGCAGGAAAAGCTCGAAACCATCCGCAGCAAGCCCAACTTCGGCAATGAGAAGAAGAAGCAGATCCTCGACCGCCTGACGGCCGCCGAAGGCCTGGAACGCTTCCTCCACACCAAGTACGTCGGCCAGAAGCGCTTCTCGCTCGAAGGCGGCGAGAGCTTCATCGCCGCCATGGACGAGCTGATCCAGTCGGCCGGCACCAAGGGCGTGCAGGAAATCGTGATCGGCATGGCCCACCGCGGCCGCCTGAACGTGCTCGTGAACACCCTGGGCAAGATGCCCAAGGACCTGTTCGCCGAGTTCGACCACACCGCCCCCGAAGACCTGCCCGCGGGCGACGTGAAGTACCACCAGGGCTTCAGCTCCGACGTCTCCACCCCCGGTGGCCCGGTGCATCTGTCGCTGGCGTTCAACCCCTCCCACCTGGAAATCGTGAACCCGGTGGTGGAAGGCTCGGTGCGCGCGCGCATGGACCGCCGCGGCGATCCGCACGGCCAGCAGGTGCTGCCGGTGCTGGTGCACGGCGATGCGGCCTTCGCCGGCCAGGGCGTCATCCAGGAAACCCTGGCGCTGGCCCAGACCCGCGGCTACTCCACGGGCGGCACGGTGCACATCGTGATCAACAACCAGATCGGGTTCACCACCTCCGACCCGCGCGACAGCCGCTCCACGCTGTACTGCACGGACGTGGTCAAGATGATCGAGTCGCCCGTGCTGCACGTGAACGGCGACGATCCGGAAGCCGTGGTGCTCGCCACGCAGCTGGCCCTCGAATTCCGCATGGAGTTCAAGAAGGACGTGGTGGTGGACATCATCTGCTACCGCAAGCTGGGCCACAACGAGCAGGACACGCCGGCGCTCACGCAGCCGCTGATGTACAAGAAGATCAGCCAGCATCCCGGCACGCGCCGCCTCTACGCCGACAAGCTGGGCGCGCAGGGCCTGGGCGAGACGCTGGGCGACGACATGGCGAAGGCCTACCGCGCCGCCATGGACGCCGGCAAGCACACGGTCGATCCGGTGCTGACCAACTTCAAGAGCAAGTACGCCGTCGACTGGAGCCCGTTCCTGGGCAAGAAGTGGACCGATGCCGGCGACACCGCGATTCCGCTCACCGAGTGGAAGCGCCTGGCCGAGCGCATCACCACGATCCCCGAAGGCGTGACGCCGCACCCGCTGGTCAAGAAGGTCTACGACGACCGCGCCGCCATGGGCCGCGGCGAAGTGAACGTGGACTGGGGCATGGGCGAGCACATGGCCTTCGCATCGCTGGTGGCCAGCGGCTTCCCGGTGCGCCTGTCCGGCGAGGACTGCGGCCGCGGCACGTTCACGCACCGCCATGCCGTGATCCACGACCAGAACCGCGAGAAGTGGAACGAGGGCACCTACGTGCCGCTGCAGAACGCCAGCGAGAACCAGGCTCCGTTCGTCGTGATCGACTCCATCCTGTCCGAAGAGGCGGTGCTGGGCTTCGAGTACGGCTACGCCTCCAACGATCCCAACACCCTGGTGATCTGGGAAGCGCAGTTCGGCGATTTCGCCAACGGCGCCCAGGTGGTGATCGACCAGTTCATCGCCTCCGGCGAAGTGAAGTGGGGCCGCGTGAACGGCATCACGCTGATGCTGCCGCACGGCTACGAAGGCCAGGGCCCGGAACACAGCTCGGCGCGCCTCGAGCGCTTCATGCAGCTGTCGGCCGATGCCAACATGCAAGTGGTCCAGCCCACCACGGCCAGCCAGATCTTCCACGTGCTGCGCCGCCAGATGGTGCGCCACCTGCGCAAGCCGCTGATCATCATGACGCCGAAGTCGCTGCTGCGTAACAAGGACGCGACCTCGCCGCTGTCCGAATTCACGAAGGGCAGCTTTCAGACGGTGATCCCGGAGCAGAACGCGGCCATCGACCAGAAGGCCGACAAGGTCAAGCGCATCATCGCCTGCTCGGGCAAGGTGTACTACGACCTCGTGAAGAAGCGCGAAGAGAAGGGCACCGACGACGTGGCGATCATCCGCGTGGAGCAGCTCTATCCGTTCCCGCACAAGGCTTTCGCCGCCGAGGTCAAGAAGTACCCGCAGGCGACCGAGATCGTGTGGTGCCAGGACGAGCCGCAGAACCAGGGCGCCTGGTTCTTCGTGCAGCACTACATCCACGAGAACATGCAGGACGGCCAGAAGCTGGGCTACTCCGGCCGCGCTGCCTCCGCATCGCCTGCCGTGGGTTATTCGCACCTGCACCAGGAACAGCAGAAGGCGCTGGTCGAAGGCGCGTTCGGCAAGCTCAAGGGCTTCGTGCTCTCGAAGTGAGCACCGCACGCTCCCCACGATCCGCATCCCACAGCGACACGTACACGTTCTGAAAGAATCGAAAGAATCGTCATGGCTATCGTAGAAGTCAAAGTCCCCCAACTGTCCGAATCCGTGGCCGAGGCCACGATGCTCACGTGGAAGAAGAAGGCCGGCGAGGCCGTCGCCATCGATGAGATCCTGATCGAGATCGAAACCGACAAGGTGGTCCTCGAAGTGCCCGCGCCGGCCGCCGGCGTGATGGCCGAGATCGTGCAAGGCGACGGCGCCACCGTCGTGGCCGACCAGGTCATCGCCAAGATCGACACCGAAGGCAAGGCCGGCGCGGCCGCTGCGCCCGCGCAGTCCGCTCCGACCGCCGCCGCCCAGGCACCCGCCGTGGCGGCCGCCGCGGCCGAAGCGGCACCCGCCGCGGGCGGCTCCAAGGGCGACGTGGCGATGCCCGCCGCCGCCAAGCTGCTGGCCGACAACAACCTGTCCGTGTCGGCCGTGGCCGGCACCGGCAAGGACGGCCGCGTGACCAAGGGCGACGTGCTGGCCGCCGTGGCCGGCGGCGCCAAGCCCTCTGCCGCCCCTGCCGCCATCCCCACGGGCGTGCCCACCAAGTCGCTGCCCCAGGTGTCCTCGCCTGCCGCGCCGAACCTGGGCGACCGCCCCGAGCAGCGCGTGCCGATGAGCCGCCTGCGTGCCCGCATCGCCGAGCGCCTGCTGCAGTCGCAGTCCACCAACGCCATCCTGACCACCTTCAACGAGGTGAACATGGCCCCGGTGATGGACCTGCGCAAGAAGTTCCAGGACAGCTTCACCAAGGAGCACGGCACCAAGCTGGGCTTCATGAGCTTCTTCGTGAAGGCCGCCGTGCACGCGCTCAAGAAGTTCCCGGTGCTGAACGCCTCGGTGGACGGCAACGACATCGTCTACCACGGCTACTTCGACATCGGCATCGCCGTGGGCTCGCCCCGCGGCCTGGTGGTGCCGATCCTGCGCAACGCCGACCAGATGAGCTTCGCCGACATCGAGAAGAAGATCGCCGAGTTCGGCAAGAAGGCCCAGGAAGGCAAGCTCGGCATCGAGGACATGACCGGCGGCACGTTCTCGATCTCGAACGGTGGCACCTTCGGCTCGATGCTGTCGACCCCCATCATCAACCCGCCGCAATCGGCCATCCTGGGCGTGCACGCCACCAAGGACCGTGCCGTGGTGGAGAACGGCCAGATCGTGGTGCGCCCGATGAACTACCTGGCGATGTCGTACGACCACCGCATCATCGACGGCCGCGAAGCCGTGCTGGGCCTGGTGGCGATGAAGGAAGCGCTGGAAGATCCGGCCCGCCTCCTCTTCGACATCTGATGGGCCAACCCCCTGAGGCGCTGCGCGCCTTCCCCCTTCTCTCGAATGGCTACGCCATTCAGGAAGGGAGACACCGCCAGCGCTGCGGGGCGGCCCTTGCGCGGCGGTCGCTGGCCTGGGCCGTGCGCGTTCCAAGGGCAGGTGGCGGTACCTGACGCCACAACCATTCAAACACCCAGACCGACCCACATGTGTGGCTGGCCCATCAGCCCGCCCGCAGTGGGTCTTTCTCCAACTGACACAGTGAGAACGACATGAGCAAACAATTCGACGTGATCGTCATCGGCGGCGGCCCCGGCGGCTACATCGCCGCCATCCGCGCCGCCCAGCTGGGCTTCAACGTGGCCTGCATCGACGAGTGGAAGAACGAGAAGGGCGGCCCCGCGCCCGGTGGCACCTGCACGAACGTGGGCTGCATCCCGTCCAAGGCGCTGCTGCAGTCCTCGGAGCACTACGAGCACGCCGTCAAGCACTTCGCCGAGCACGGCATCACCGCCACCGACGTGCAGATCGACGTGGCCAAGATGATCGGCCGCAAGGACGCGGTCGTGAAGCAGAACAACGACGGCATCCTGTACCTGTTCAAGAAGAACAAGGTCAGCTTCTTCCACGGCCGCGGCTCCTTCGTGAAGGCGGCCGAGGGCGGCTACGAGATCCAGGTGGCCGGCGCCGCCCAGGAAACCCTGGTGGGCAAGCAGATCATCGTGGCGACGGGCTCCAACGCGCGTGCGCTGCCGGGCGTGCCGTTCGACGAAGAGAAGGTGCTCTCCAACGACGGCGCGCTGCGCATCGGTGCCACGCCGAAGAAGCTGGGCCTGATCGGTGCCGGCGTGATCGGCCTGGAGATGGGCTCCGTGTGGCGCCGTGTGGGCGCCGAGGTGACGGTGCTCGAAGGCCTGCCCACGTTCCTGGGCGCGGTCGATGAGCAGATCGCCAAGGAAGCCAAGAAGGCCTTCGACAAGCAGGGCCTGAAGATCGAGCTGGGCGTGAAGATCGGCGAAGTGAAGACCGGCGGCGAAGGCGTCACCGTGGCCTACACCGATGCCAAGGGCGAAGCCCGCGAACTGGCGGTGGACAAGCTGATCGTGTCGATCGGCCGCGTGCCCAACACCATCGGCCTGAACCCCGAAGCCGTGGGCCTGCAGCTCGACGAGCGCGGCGCGATCGTGGTGGATGCGGACTGCAAGACCAACCTGCCCGGCGTGTGGGCGGTGGGCGACGTGGTGCGCGGCCCGATGCTGGCGCACAAGGCCGAGGAAGAGGGCGTGGCGGTGGCCGAGCGCATCGCGGGCCAGCACGGCCACGTGAACTTCAACACGATTCCCTGGGTCATCTACACGCACCCCGAGATCGCATGGGTGGGCCGCACCGAGCAGCAGCTCAAGGCGGACGGCGTGCAGTACAAGGCCGGCACCTTCCCGTTCCTGGCGAACGGCCGCGCGCGCGCGCTGGGCGACACGACCGGCATGGTCAAGTTCCTGGCCGATGCCACGACGGACGAGATCCTGGGCGTGCACATCGTCGGCCCGATGGCCAGCGAGCTGATCTCCGAAGCCGTGGTGGCGATGGAGTTCAAGGCGAGCGCGGAAGACATCGCGCGCATCTGCCACGCGCACCCCTCGCTGTCCGAGGCGACGAAGGAAGCGGCCCTGGCCGTGGACAAGCGCACGCTCAACTTCTGATCGTGCCCTGAATGGGAGCGCGCTGCGCTCCCCCGGGCTGCCGGCGTGCGCATCCGCGCGCCGGCAGCCGTCGTTTTTTCGTGTGGATGCGTGGGTCGATGATTGCGTGGGAGAGACGTCCGTGAACGTGAAGCAGGCGTATGAGGCCGAGCTGGCTGCCAAGGGTTTCCGCAGCGACCCGGCCCAGCTGCGCGCCGTCGAGGCGCTGCAGCGCTGCGCGGACGACTGGGCCGCCTACAAGGAAAAGCGCTCCAACGCGCTCAAGAAGCTGATCCACCGCCCGGACGTGCCGCGCGGCGTGTACATGTATGGCGGCGTGGGCCGCGGCAAGAGCTTCCTGATGGACTGCTTCTTCAACGCGGTGCCGATCCGCCGCAAGGTGCGGCTGCATTTCCACGAATTCATGCGCGAGGTGCACCGCGAACTGGCCGGCCTGCAGGGCACCGTGAACCCGCTGGACGTGCTCGGCGAGCGCATCGCCAAGCGCTACAAGCTGATCTGCTTCGACGAGTTCCACGTGGCCGACATCACCGACGCGATGATCCTGCACCGGCTTCTGGTGTCGCTGTTCGACAACGGGGTGGGATTCGTCACCACCTCGAACTTCAAGCCCGACGACCTGTACCCGGGCGGCCTGCACCGCGACCGCATCCTGCCGGCGATCGACCTGCTCAACCAGAAGCTGGAAGTGGTGAACGTGGACAACGGCACCGACTACCGGCGGCGCACGCTGGAGCAGGTGCGGCTCTACCACTGCCCGCTGGGCCCGCAGGCCGATGCTGAGATGGAAGCCGCGTTCGACCAGCTCGCCGAGACCCGCGACGAAGACCCGGTGCTGCACATCGAGGCGCGCGAGATCCTGGCGCGCCGCAAGGCCGGGGGCGTGGTCTGGTTCGACTTTTCCGTGCTCTGCGGCGGCCCGCGCTCGCAGAACGACTACCTCGAGATCGCCTCGCAGTTCCACACCGTGCTGCTGTCGAACGTGCCGTACATGCCGGTGGCGATGGCGTCGCCGGCGCGGCGTTTCACGTGGCTGGTGGATGTGCTCTACGACCGGCGCGTCAAGCTGATCCTGTCGGCCGCCGTGCCGCCCGAGCAGCTCTACACCGAGGGGCCGCTCGCGCACGAGTTCCCCCGCACCGTGTCCCGCCTCAACGAGATGCAGTCCAAGGAATTCCTGGCGCTCGAGCGCCGGGTGGTGGACACCGGGCTGACCTGAGCCCCGCACGCCGGCCGTGCCGCCGGCAAAGGATTCCGAATGCACACCTTCCCCATCTTCCGCTCCGCCACCGCCCTCGCGCTGGCCGCTGCATGCATGGTGTCCACCGGGGCCCGCGCCGCGGCGCCCGAGGGCGATGCGACCGCGCGTGCCGCGTTCGAGCAGGCGCAGGCCGCCCGGCAGGCGGAGCACGCCCGCATCGCGCAGGAGCGCCGCGCACTGAGCGAGCGCAAGGTGAAGGAAGAGGCCGTCTGCTACCAGCGCTTCTCGGTGGAGGACTGCCTAGCCCAGGTGCGCTCCCAGGCACGCGATGCCGAGGCCGTGCTGCGCCGGCGCGAGGTAGTGCTCAACGATGCGGAGCGCCGCGAGAAGGCGGCCCTGCGCATGCACTCCATCGAGCAGAAGCAGGCCGAGCAGCGCCAGAAGATCGAAAGCGGCGAGCGGCCGGCGCCCATGCGGGCCGAATCGCGCGCTTCCCGGGCGCATGGTCGGCCGGCGTCCGGCGCGCAGGCCTCGCCCGAAGAGCAGCTGCAGTCGCAGGCGCAGGAACGTGCGCAGCGCGAGGAAGAGGCCCGCTCGCGCGCCGCCCAGCAGCGTGCGCGCGTGCAATCCCATGAGGCGGCCCAGGCCGAGCGGGCTGCCGCGCAGCCGGCGCGCTCGGCGGCCGCGCGCGCGAGCTACGAAGCCAAGCAGGAGGCCGCGCGCGAACGCCGGGAAAAGCGGGAGCGCGCCAATGCGCAGGCCGCCGCCTCCGGCCGAAAGCCGGCGGCGCCCCTGCCGCCGCCACCGCCGGCCGGCACGGCGTCGGCGCCCTGAAACTCTCTTGCGCCAGAGGCTGATCGCGGGCGGTCGTACCCCGTGGCCGGGTAGTGCCGGCTGCCGTCCGAACCGCTCAGGCCGTGCCCGGCAGCGCCCGCGCCGCCGGTCCGCGCACGGGCTCGGCCATGGCTTCGATCTTCACGATCGCGAGCGAGAGGTTGTCGCCGCCGCCGCGCGCGCGCATCCGGGCTTTCTCGATCAGGAATTCGCTCGCTTCGCGCGGCGACAGCGAATCCACGACCGCGCCGAGTTCCGCTGGCGAGAAGTAATGCCACACCCCGTCGCTGCAGGCCAGCAGTACGTCGCCCGGCACGAGCTGGGGGATGGTGTGGATCGCCACGGGCGGGTCGCTCTCGGTGCCGAGGCAGCCCACGAGGATGTTGGATTGCGGATGGACGTGGGCTTCGGCCTCGGTGATTTCGCCGCGGTCCACCAGGGCCTGCACGTAGGAGTGGTCGCTGGTGCGGTGCACGAGCCGCGTGCCCTGGAAATGGTAGATGCGCGAATCGCCGGCATGGGCCCAGTGGCAGTCCCCGCGCGGGTTGATGAGGAACGCGGCCACGGTGCTGTGCGGCTCCTGCTCGGCCGAGATCGCGGTGAGCCGGATCACGAGGTGCGCTTCTTCCACCATGTGCCGCAGCATGGCCACCGGATCATCGATGTCGGGCGCGTAGCGGTCGAAGAGCTGGCGCGCGGTCAGCATGACCTGGTCGGAGGCCTTGCGCCCGCCGCTGCGCCCGCCCATGCCGTCCGCCACCACGCCCAGCACGCAGCCGTTGTGCCGCGGATGGGCGATGAGCAGCACCTGGTCCTGCTGGTATTCGCGGTCGCCTCTGTGGATACCGGTCGACGCGATCAGGCGAAACGGTTGGTTCATGGCGTTGTCGGGCAAAGGAAGGAGAGCCGGCAGGCGGCCGCATGCGGGCGGGGGCCCTATTATCGAGGGATGGACAGCCGTTTCGGAGAAGTCTCTCCCACCCGCCCGCGCCGCGGGGCCCCTGCATGAGCGCCGGCGCGCTGCACCCCACCACGCTGCAGCAGGCCGTGGCGGCGGCGTTCGCGGAAGACGGGGCCCTGGCGCTGGCGCAGGCCCGCTTCCAGCCGCGTCCGGGCCAGGCCGCCATGGCCGCGGCCGTCGCCGAGACCATCGAGCAGGGCGGAGCGCTCGTCGTCGAGGCGGGCACCGGCGTGGGCAAGACGTTCTCGTACCTGGTGCCGGCGCTGCTGAGCGGCGAGCGTGTGCTCGTCTCCACGGCCACCAAGGCCCTGCAGGACCAGCTCCACGGCCGCGATCTGCCCAAGCTGCTGCAGGCGCTCGCGCTGCCGGCGCGCGTGGCGCTGCTGAAAGGGCGCGGCAGCTACCTGTGCCTTCACCGCCTGGAGCTGGCACGGCAGCATCCCTCGGCAGAGGATTCCGCCGTCGCCCGGATGCTGGCCCGCGTGGAGGTCTGGTCGCAGGCCACGGCGACCGGCGATCTCGCGGAGCTGCCGGGCTGGGACGAGCGCTCGGCCGCCACGCCGCTGTTCACGTCCACGCGCGACAACTGTCTGGGCTCGGCCTGCCCGCGCTTCCGCGCCTGCCACGTCTACCAGGCGCGGCGCGAGGCGATGGCGGCCGACGTGGTGGTCATCAACCACCACCTGTTCTTCGCGGACCACGCGATCCGCGGCACGGGCGTGGCCGAGCTGTTGCCGAGCACGCGCGTGGTGGTGTTCGACGAGGCGCACCAGCTGAGCGACACGGGCGTGCAGTTCCTGGGCAGCCAGATGGCGTCCTCGCAGTGGCTCGACCTGGCGCGCGACGTGCTGGCCGCGGGGCTGCAACTGGCGCGGGGGCTGGCGGACTGGCAGGGCGTCGCCGCCGCGCTCGAGCATGCCGCGCGGGACTGGCGCATGGCCGCCGGCGTGCGCACGCCCGGCACCCGGCTGCGCTGGGCGGGCGACGTGCCGGACGGCGTCGATGCCGAGGGCTGGGGCGAGGCGCTGCACGACCTGTCCACCGCGTGCCGCCAGGCATTGGCAGCGCTCGACACGGTGAGCGAGATCGCACCGGATTTCGTGCGCCTGCACGAGCGCTGCGTGGCCCTGATGGAGCGGCTCGGCCTGTTCCTCGACCCGGCACCCGGCAGCGCCGTGCGCTGGGTGGAGATCGGCACGCACCATGTGCGCGCCGCGCAGGCGCCGCTGGACATCGCCGTTCCGTTGCGCGGCCTCTGGTTCCCCGGGAGCGCCGCTGCTGCCGCCGCCGACGAAGCCGGCGACGGCGGCCCGGCGGCGGCCCCGCAGGAGGCCGGTGCCGACCCGGACCTGCCCTGGAGCGACGACCCCGTCGGAGCAGCCACCGCTGTGCAGGCCGCCGAGCCGCCCGTGCCGCCCCTGGCGCAGCCGCTGTGGCCGGAAGGCCCCGCGATGATCGGCGCGCGGGAAGGGCGGGCGGGACGCGACGGCGCTCCGCATGCCGACGCCGGTCCGCCCGAACGCCCCCGGGCCTGGATCTTCACGTCGGCCACTCTGGGCGACGATGCCTCGCTGCGCTGGTTCACCGAAGCCTGCGGCCTGGAGGGCGCGCGCGTGCTGCAGGTGCCGAGCCCCTTCGACTATGCGGCGCAGGCCGGGCTCTACGTGCCGCGCCACCTGCCCGCGCCGTCCGACCCCGGCCACGGGGCGGCCGTGGCACGGTGGGCAGGCGACGCTGCGCGCGTGCTGGGCGGGCGCACGCTGGTGCTCACCACCACGCTGCGCGCGCTGCGCACCATCGGCGATGCGCTGAAGGCGCGCTTCGCCGACGGCTCTGGCATCGAGGTGCTGGTGCAGGGCGAATGGCCGAAGCGCCGGCTGATGGAGCGCTTCCGGGAGGGGGACGGCGACGGCATGCGGCCGGGCTGCGTGCTGGTGGCTTCGGCCACGTTCTGGGAAGGGTTCGACGTGCCCGGCGATGCGCTGCAGCTGGTGGTGATCGACAAGCTGCCGTTCCCGCCGCCGGGCGATCCGGTGGTGGAGGCGCGCTCGCAGCGGCTGGAGCAGGAGGGCCGGAGCGCGTTCCGGCATTTCGCACTGCCGGAGGCCGCCATCGCGCTCAAGCAGGGCGCCGGCCGGCTGATCCGCCACGAGCAGGACCGTGGCCTGCTGGCGGTGGCGGACGTGCGCCTCGCGACGATGGGCTACGGCAAGCGGCTGCTGGCCGCGCTGCCGCCCATGCGCCGGATCCAGGACGAGGCGGAGTGGGCGGAGGCGCTGCGGGAGCTGGCCGCCGTCACCACACCTTCCACCACGGATCGTCCTTCGCCTTGAAGCCGTTGCGCATGTAGCTGCTCTGCGGGTAGGACGCGGCCATCACGCGCTCGGTATCGTCGCGCAGTTGGGTCATGCCGAGCGCGTCGTACGACTTGATGAGGATGTAGAGCGCTTCTTCCAGCGCGGGCACGTCCTTGTAGTCGGCCAGAGCGATCTGCGCGCGGTTGATGGCGGCCACGTAGGCGCCGCGCTGGTAGTAGTAGCGGGCCACGTGGACCTCGTACTGCGCGAGCGAATTGACGATGTACGTCATGCGCTGCTGCGCATCGCGGGCGTAGCGCGAGTCGGGGAAGCGGGTGACGAGTTCGCGGAAGGACTCGAACGAATCCTTGGCGGCCTTCTGGTCGCGCTCGGACAGGTCCTGGCGCGACAGCCACGAGAACAGGCCCAGGTTGTCGTTGAAGTTGACCAGGCCCTTCAGGTAGAGGGCGTAGTCGTAGGCCGGGCTCGCGGGATGCAGCTTCATGAAGCGGTCGAGCGTGGCGATGGCCTGGGCCTTCTCGCCGCCCTTGTACTGGGCGTAGGCCTTCTCGAGCTGGGCCTGCTGCGCGAGCGGCGTGCCGGCGGCGCGGCCCTCGAGCTTCTCGAACAGCGGCACGGCCTTGTCGTAGGCGTTGCTGCCCATCTCGTCGCGCGCTTCGGAATAGATGCGGTTGGGGCTCCAGCCGGCGGTCTTGTCTTCGGTGGTGGTGGAGCAGCCCGCGAGCACGCCTGCGGCGAGCAGGGCGGTCGACAGCGGCAGGGAAAAACGCGGCATGGCAGCGGCTTTCTGACAATCGGTGAAAGGAGGTCGGGCGGGCCCGCGCACGGCGGCGCCGGCCGGCGGACCCTTGGAACATTGTACCGGCCGGCCGACACCCGCTCGGACCGCCCGGGAAGGGGCGGATTCCTACAATACCGTCCATGTTTGTCCATTTGCGCCTGCACACCGAGTTTTCCGTCGTCGACGGCACCGCCCGCATCGACGAAGTGGCCAAGGCGGCGGCCAGGGATGGCCAGCCCGCCCTGGCCATCACCGATCTCCACAACCTCTTCGGCGCCATCAAGTTCTACAAGGAATGCCGGGGCAAGGGCGTCAAGCCCGTGCTGGGCGCCGAGGTCAGCCTGGAGCCCGAATCCGGCAGCGGCGGCCCGTCGCGCATCCTGCTGCTGGTGCAGGGCCGGCAGGGTTACCTGAACCTCTGCGAGCTGCTCGCCCGCGCCTGGACGCGCAACGTCGTGAAGAACGTGCCGCTGTGCACCTGGGAATGGCTGGAAGAGCTGGGCGGCGACCTGATCGCCCTCTCCGGCGCCCACACCGGCCCCGTGGGCCAGGCGTTCACCCGCGGCGACGATGAAGGCGCTTCCCGGGCCGCATTGCGCCTGGCCGGGCTGTTCCCGCACCGCTTCTACCTGGAGCTGCAGCGCGCCGGCCGCCCGGAGGACGAGGCCCAGGTGGTGGCGGCCGTGCAGCTGGCCGCGCGCCTGCAGCTGCCGGTGGTGGCGACGCACCCCACGCAGTTCCTGACGGCCGACGACTACGAGGCCCACGAGGCCCGGGTCTGCATCGCCGAGGGCGAGATCCTCGCGAACCCGCGCCGCGTGCGCCGCTTCACGCGCGAGCAGTACTTCAAGTCGAGCGCGCAGATGGAGGCGCTGTTCGCCGACGTGCCCACGGCCATCGCCAACACGCTCGAGATCGCCAAGCGCTGCAACCTGTCGCTGGTGCTTGGCAAGCCGCGCCTGCCGGACTTCCCCACGCCCAACGGCATGCCGGCGGAGGAGTACTTCCGTTTCGCCTCGTTCCAGGGGCTGGAAGAGCGGCTCGCCCACCTGTTCCCCAACGAAGCCCAGCGCGACAAGGAGCGTCCGCGCTACGTCGAGCGGCTGGAGTTCGAGCTGGGCACCATCCTGAAGATGGGCTTCCCGGGCTACTTCCTCATCGTGGGCGACTTCATCCAGTGGGCGAAGGTCAACGGCTGCCCGGTGGGGCCGGGCCGGGGTTCCGGCGCCGGCTCGCTCGTGGCCTACGCGCTCAAGATCACCGACCTCGACCCGCTGCAGTACAACCTGCTGTTCGAGCGTTTCCTGAACCCCGAGCGGGTGTCGATGCCCGACTTCGACATCGACTTCTGCCAGTCGAACCGCGACCGGGTGATCGACTACGTGAAGGACAAGTACGGCAAGAACGCCGTGAGCCAGATCGCCACCTTCGGCACCATGGCGGCCAAGGCGGCGATCCGCGACGTGGGCCGCGTCATGGACATGAGCTACACCTTCTGCGACGGTATCTCCAAGCTGGTGCCCGGCAAGCCCGGCATGTCGTACACGCTGGCCTATCCGCCCGAGGTGAAGAAGGAGGGCGACAAGAACAACTACGCGCTGGAGCTGGAGCCGATGCTCTACGAGCGGGTGCGCAAGGAAGAGGACGTCAAGACCGTCATCGAGATGGCGCAGAAGCTCGAGGGCATGACGCGGAACATCGGCATGCACGCCGGGGGCGTGCTGATCGCGCCGGGCAAGCTCACCGATTTCTGTCCGCTCTACCAGCAGCCGGGCAGCGAATCGGCCGTCAGCCAGTACGACAAGGACGACGTGGAGGCGATCGGCCTCGTGAAGTTCGACTTTCTGGGGCTGGCGACGCTGACGATCCTGGAGATCGCGCGCGAGTTCATCATGAAGCGCCACAAGGGCCAGGAGAACTTCGCGTTCGAGAACATCCCGCTCGACGATGCGCCCACCTACCGGCTCTTCTCCGACGGCAAGACGGAAGCGGTGTTCCAGTTCGAATCGCGCGGCATGCAGGGCATGCTGAAGGAAGCGCGCCCGAGCCGGCTGGAGGACCTGATCGCCCTGAACGCGCTCTACCGCCCGGGCCCGATGGACCTGATCCCCACCTTCGTGAACCGCAAGCACGGCAAGGAGCCGGTGGAGTACCCGCATCCGCTGGTGGAGCCGGTGCTGGCCGAGACCTACGGGATCATGGTGTACCAGGAGCAGGTGATGCAGACCGCCCAGGTGCTGGGCGGCTACAGCCTCGGCGGCGCCGACATGCTGCGCCGGGCCATGGGCAAGAAGAAGGCCGAGGAGATGGCCGAGCACCGCGAGATCTTCCGCAAGGGCGCGGCCGAAAAGGGCATCGGCCAGGACAAGGCCGACGAGGTGTTCGACCTGATGGAGAAGTTCGCGGGCTACGGCTTCAACAAGTCGCACGCCGCCGCGTACTCCCTGCTGGCCTACCACACGGGCTGGCTCAAGGTGCACTACACGGCCGAGTTCTTCTGCGCCAACATGACGGTGGAAATGGACGACACCGACAAGTTGAAGGTGCTGTACGAAGACGCCATGAAGATGGGGCTCACCTTCGAGCCGCCGGACGTGAACCGCGGCATGTACCGCTTCGAACCGGTGACGGACAAGGTGATCCGCTACGGGCTGGGCGCCATCAAGGGCACCGGCCAGCAGGCCATCGAGGCCATCATCGCCGCCCGCGAAGGCCGCGGCGTGGGGCCGCGCGGCGAGACCAAGGGCCCGTTCGCGAGCCTCTTCGACTTCTGCGCGCGCGTGGACCGCACGCGCCTGAACAAGCGCACGCTGGAGGCGCTCATCAAGGGCGGTGCCTTCGATGCGATGGAGATGAACCGCGCATCGCTCGCGGCGTCCATCGACCGGGCATTCGACTTCGCCAACGCGCTGATCGCCAACGCCAACCAGGGCGGGCTCTTCGACATGATGGGCGACGACTCCCACGGATCGAGCACGCAGGATCCGGACCTCGTGGAGATGGTGCCCTGGGGCGTGAAGGAGCGGCTCACCCAGGAGAAGACGGCCATCGGCTTCTACCTCTCGGGCCACCTGTTCGACGAGGTGGAGAAGGAGGTGCGCCGCTTCGTGCGCACGCCGATCGAAGAGCTGTCCGACAGCCGCGAGCCGCAGATCATGGCGGGCATCGTGAGCGACTTCCGCGTGATCAACGGGCAGCGCGGGCGCCTCGCGCTCTTCAAGCTGGACGACAAGTCGGCCACCATCGAGGCCTCGGCCGACGAGAACGTGATCAATGCCCATCGCGATTTGCTGAAGGACGACGAGTTCGTCGTGCTGCTGGGCCGGCTGCAGCTCGACCACTTCAGCGGCGGGCTGCGTGTGAAGGTGATGCAGGGCTGGGATCTCGCGAGCGCGCGCGCCAAGTTCGGCCGCTACCTGCAGGTGGCGGTGGGCGACTGCGCCCCGGACGTGCAGCGGCTGGTGCGCGAGTTCCCCCCGAAGCGGCAGGAGACGCCCGAGGGCGAGGTGCTGGTGCACGGCCTGCGGGTGCGCATCGGCGTGCGCTGCCAGGCGGAGGGGCAGCAGGCCGTGGCCGAGCTGCAGCTGGGCGAGGGCAGCCGTTTCTTCCCTTCCGATGCGGCCCTGGCCGCCTGGAGCGCGGAGGCCGGCAGCGGCGTGGTCAACGTGGTGTACGACGCCGGCTGACGGGCGGGCGGCCCGGGGCCGGGCCGCCATCTTGAAATTCCGGTGTCCGCCGGCAATTGGGACGGTGCGTCTCTTTCCAGCGGATGTCCCGCCCCTGCCGCAACCCGTGCCGAACCGTGTCGCAAGACCGGAATTTGCACCCCGGCAATGGGCTTTTTCGCTCTGGGGCAAACTGCTCCGGACGCTCTAGAATGGTCCGCATGGCAACAAAACCACCCTCAATCACCCCGGTGCCTCCCACGGGAGCGCCGTCACGGGACGATGGCGGTTCGGTCGTGCTCGAACGGCGCACGCAGAAGACCCAACCGCCCCAGATGTACCAGGTGGTGATGCTCAACGACGACTACACGCCGATGGAGTTCGTGATCGTCGTACTGCAGGAGTTCTTCAGCAAGGACCGGGAAGCAGCCACCCAGATCATGCTGAAGATCCACCTGGACGGCAAAGGCGTCTGCGGCGTGTATTCACGCGACGTGGCGGCCACCAAGGTCGAACAGGTGCGCGAGGCCGCGCACAAGGCGGGACACCCGCTGCAATGCCTGAGCGAGCCGGTTGAATAACCGCCGCCGGGTCCCGATCTACCGTTATCCCTTCCCCGCAAGCACAAAGGAGTTCACATGATTGCCCAGGAACTGGAAGTCAGCTTGCACATGGCCTTCGTCGAGGCCCGCCAGCAGCGCCACGAGTTCATCACCGTGGAGCATCTGTTGCTTGCACTGCTTGATAACCCCAGCGCAGCGGAAGTGCTGCGCGCATGCTCTGCCAACGTCGAGGACCTTCGCTCGTCGCTGGCCAACTTCATCAAGGACAACACCCCGCAGGTGGCGGGCACGGACGAGGTGGACACGCAGCCCACGCTGGGATTCCAGCGGGTGATCCAGCGCGCCATCATGCACGTGCAGTCCACCGGCAACGGCAAGAAGGAAGTCACCGGCGCGAACGTGCTGGTCGCGATCTTCGGCGAGAAGGATTCGCACGCCGTCTACTACCTGCACCAGCAGGGCGTCACCCGCCTGGACGTGGTCAACTTCATCGCCCACGGCATCAAGAAGGGCGAGCCGCCGGAGCCCGCCAAGGCCGAGAACCCGGCCGAATCGGAAGAGGGCGGCAACGGTGGCGAGCGCAGCGAGAAGGCCTCGCCGCTGGAGCAGTACACGCAGAACCTGAACGTCGCCGCCAAGGAAGGCAAGATCGATCCGCTGATCGGCCGCCACTACGAGGTCGAGCGCACGATCCAGATCCTCTGCCGCCGCCGCAAGAACAACCCGCTGCTGGTGGGCGAGGCGGGCGTGGGCAAGACCGCGATCGCCGAGGGCCTGGCCTGGCGCGTGACGCAGAACGACGTGCCCGAGATCCTCGCCGAGGCGACGGTGTACTCGCTCGACATGGGCGCGCTGCTGGCCGGCACCAAGTACCGCGGCGATTTCGAGCAGCGCCTGAAGGGCGTGCTCAAGTCGCTCAAGGACAAGCCGAACGCGATCCTGTTCATCGACGAGATCCACACGCTGATCGGTGCCGGCGCGGCCTCGGGCGGCACGCTGGACGCGTCCAACCTGCTCAAGCCGGCGCTCTCCAGCGGCCAGCTCAAGTGCATCGGCGCGACCACGTTCAGCGAGTACCGCGGCATCTTCGAGAAGGACGCGGCCCTGTCGCGGCGCTTCCAGAAGGTGGACGTGGTCGAGCCCACGGTGGCCGAGACCGTGGACATCCTCAAGGGCCTCAAGAGCCGCTTCGAGGAGCACCACAGCGTGAAGTACGCCACCGCGGCCCTGCAGGCGGCGGCGGAGCTGTCGGCCAAGTACATCAACGACCGCCATCTGCCCGACAAGGCGATCGACGTGATCGACGAGGCAGGCGCGGCCCAGCGCATCCTGGTGGCCAGCAAGCGCAAGAAGACCATCGGCAAGGCCGAGATCGAGGAAATCGTCGCGAAGATCGCGCGCATTCCGCCCGCGAACGTCTCCAACGACGACCGCAGCAAGCTGCAGACCATCGAGCGCGACCTGAAGAGCGTGGTGTTCGGCCAGGACAAGGCGCTGGAAGTGCTCGCCTCCGCGGTCAAGATGGCGCGCTCGGGCCTGGGCAAGGGCGACAAGCCGATCGGCTCGTTCCTCTTCAGCGGTCCCACCGGCGTCGGCAAGACCGAGGCGGCCAAGCAGCTGGCCTACATCCTGGGCATCGAGCTGATCCGCTTCGACATGTCCGAGTACATGGAGCGCCACGCCGTGAGCCGCCTGATCGGCGCGCCCCCGGGCTACGTGGGCTTCGACCAGGGTGGCCTGCTGACCGAGGCGATCACGAAGAAGCCGCACGCGGTGCTGCTGCTCGACGAGATCGAGAAGGCGCATCCGGACATCTTCAACGTGCTGCTGCAGGTGATGGACCACGGCACGCTGACGGACAACAACGGACGCAAGGCCGACTTCCGCAACGTCATCATCATCATGACGACGAACGCGGGTGCCGAGACCATGAACAAGGCCACCATCGGGTTCACCAACCCGCGGCAGGCCGGCGACGAGATGGCCGACATCAAGCGCCTGTTCACGCCCGAGTTCCGCAACCGGCTGGATGCGATCGTCAACTTCAAGCCGCTCGATGAGCAGATCATCCTGCGCGTGGTGGACAAGTTCCTGCTGCAGCTCGAAACCCAGCTGGCCGAGAAGAAGGTGGAGGTCACCTTCACCGACACGCTGCGCAAGCACCTCGCCAAGAAGGGCTTCGATCCGCTGATGGGCGCGCGGCCGATGCAGCGCCTCATCCAGGACACGATCCGCCGGGCGCTGGCCGACGAACTGCTGTTCGGCCGTCTGACCGACGGTGGCCGCCTGACGGTGGACATCGAGGTCAAGACCGACGACAAGGGCACCGAGACGCCGGAAGTGCTGCTGGACATCCAGCCGCTGCCGAAGAAGGACCGCTCGGCCAAGTCGGAACCGGCGGAGCCGGAAGAAGCGACGGCCGACTGACCATCGCCGGCCGTTCCGTACCGGCGCTTTTCTAGCGCCGTACAGGGCCCGCAGCCTCCACCGGAGGCTGCGGGCTTTTTTTCGGCTGGGCATTTCTGCTCTTTCTGCTGGCTCTCGGGTCGGACGCGCAGCGCTCGAGGACAAAGCAGAGGCTTGGATGGTTATGGTGGATATGGTATCTTTCAATCTTTCCCATATCTCCAGGAGCTCGCCATGAAGGTTGCCGAAGATCGCTCGGGCGTCGCCACCTGGGGCGGCACGCCCAAGGAAGTGAAGGCCCGCCTCGGTCGGTCCCACGCCGACCGTGTGCTCGTGCTTGCTTTCGACAAGATCCACGAACCCGTCTTCGAAACCCTGGCAGCGAACGTCACCAGCGTGGCCTCTTCGATGTTCGGTGTGCTGCTGCAGCGGCACGACAACGAATCCCTGGAACGCCTGGCCGAGGTGCTGGTTCCCCGTGCGCCCGTGGCGCCCCGGCTGCTCAAGGAAGCCGCCATGTGGGTGAAGGCGCGCAAGGCGGTGCTGGACAGCGGCGACTGGCTCACCGCGGCCCAGGTCGCCGAGCTGGCCGGCCTGAGCCGCGTCAACCCGAGTGCCCAGCCGAACAAATGGAAGCGGCAGGGGGCGATCTTCGCCATTCACCACAACGGAGTGGATTACTTCCCCGGCTTCGGGCTGGACCCGGGCAGCCAGTTTCGCCCGGTGAAGGCGCTGGCGAAGGTGGTCGAAGCTTTCGGCGGGCACAAGGACGGCTGGGGCATGGCCTACTGGTTCCAATCCGACAACGGCTTCCTCGGGGGCAAACGCCCGCAGGATCTGCTGGCCTCGGAGCCGGACTGGGTGATCGAGGCTGCCCGGGACGAGGTGCAGGACATCGCGCATGGCTGAGGCACCGGCGGGCGCTTCCGGGCCGGATGTGCCTGAGGCGCTCTCCATGGCGGCGACGACCCCGGAGCCTGCGCACGCGCTGCAGCTTCGACTCATCGGTCTGCCGGCAGGACAGCTCCTGCACCGGGTGCATCTGGCGCACTACGGTGCGGCCCAGTTCAACCCGGGAGTTCAGGGCAATGCCCGGTTCAGTCCGATCCAGGACGACCAGGGCCGGCCCATCCCGACCCTGTACGCCGGCACCACGCGCGACGGCGCGCTGATGGAGACCGTCTTCCACGACGTTCCCCACACGGCAGGCACCAAAACCTTCGACAAAAGGAGGCTGGCGGGCCATAGGCACTCGACCGTGGAGGTGCTGCGGGGCTTGCAGTTGGCCGATCTCTCGAGCGTGGCCCTGCGCAGGCTGGGCGTCACGCGCAAGCAGCTCATCGACACCGAAAAGGACCAGTACCCGAGAACCCGCGAATGGGCGCGGGCGATCCACCGGCAATGCCCGCAGGCACAGGGGCTGTCGTGGATCTCCCGGCAGGACGATTCGGCGCGTGCCTTCGTGCTGTTCGGCGATCGCGTGCCGGACGGCGCCTTGGTGCAACAGGGCGAATCTCGCAGCCTGCACGAGGACGTGGCGACCTACGAAGCCGTGCTCGATCTCGCGGAGCGGATCGGCGTCTACATCGTTCCCGGCAGGCTCTGACGCCGGCCGCGCGACGGGCCCCAGGCCCCAGGCCGCAGGCCCCAGGCCCCAGGCCCGCCCCTGGATGGCCAGGGGCTTCGGCCTGCTCAGGGCGCCTGCAGACGCTGCAGCAGCTCCAGCGTGGGATACCCGTCGGCCACCTGCCCGATGCTCTGCTGGTAGCGGCGCAGCCCTGCGCGCGTGGCCGGGCCCATCACGCCGTCGGCGGTGCCTGCCGCGAAGCCACGTGCGTTCAGCGCGTTCTGCAGGTCGCGCGTCTGGCTGCGCGTAAGCGGCTGCAGATCGCGCGGCCAGGGCGCGGTCACGCCGGGGCCGCCCGTGAGCTGGCGCGCGAGCAGGCCGACGCCCAGGGCGTAGTTGGTGGAGTTGTTGTAGCGCAGCAGCACGCGGAAGTTCGGTCCCACCAGGAAGGCCGGGCCGCGCACGCCGGCGGGCACCAGGATGGAGGCACCGTCCAGTGCGGGCAGGGGCTGGCCGTCGATGGCCTGCACGCCCTCGGCCGCCCACTGGGTGGACGGATGCCGCACGGCGAGTTCCGCGCGCTCGTAGTCGAAGCCTTGCGGCAGTCGCACTTCCACGCCCCAGGGCTGGCCGGGCTGCCAGCCCATGCGCGCGAGGAAGTTGGCCGTGGAGGCGGCGACGTCGGGCACGCTGCCCCAGATGTCGCGGTGGCCGTCGCCGTCGGCATCCACCGCATAGCCCAGGAACACCGAGGGCAGGAACTGCGTGTGGCCCATGGCGCCGGCCCAGGAGCCGATCATGCGGTCGGCGGCGATGTCGCCCTGGTCGATGATGCGCAGCGCGGCCAGCAGTTCGCCGCGCGCCCAGTCGCGGCGGCGGCCCTCGTAGGCGAGGGTGGCGAGCGCATCCACGGTGCGGAAGCTGCCGAAGTTGGAGCCGTAGTTGCTCTCCATGCCCCAGATGGCGGCGATGACCTCGGCGGGCACGCCGTAGCGGGCCGATGCGGCGTCCAGCGCGCCGCGCTGCTCGGCGAGCACGGCGCGGCCGCGCTGGATGCGCGCGTCGGAAACGGCGCTGTCCAGGTAGGCCCAGGGCGTGCGCGTGAACTCGGGCTGGGACCGGTCCAGCTCGATCACGCGGGGCAGCCACTCGGCGTTGTCCCGCGCGGCGGCGACGGTGGCCGGGCGGATGCCGGCCTGCAGGGCCTCCTGGCGGAACGTGGTGAGCCACTGCGCGAAACCGGCCTTCTCGGCCTCTGCGGAGGCTTGGGGCACTGCGTCTGCCGGCGTGGCGGCCTGCGTGCCCGGGGCGGGCAGGGCCGGTGTGGCTGGTGCCGGAGCAGTCTGGGCGCTGCCGGCAGGCGCGCCCGTGGAGACCACGCCGGGTGCGGCAGGCGGGGCGGAGGCGCACCCGGCCAGCAGGGCGCCGAGCAGGCCGGCTCCGGCAAGGGGCCACCAGGGCCGCGGCGGCGCGGCGGCAGTGCGCGAGGACGGACGGAAGGCGGAGGCGGGCGTCGTGTTTCTGCGTTGCATCCCCCCATTGTCACGCGCCATGGCCGTGCCGGCATACTCGGGGGCTGGAGCTTTACCTGGCCCCAGGCCATCTTTTCCCACGACGCGATCCATGCACACGTTTTTCTGGCACGACTACGAAACCTTCGGCGCGGACCCGCGGCGCGACCGCCCGGCGCAGTTCGCGGGCATCCGCACGGACGCGGACCTGAACGAGATCGGCGAGCCGGTGATGCTCTACTGCCGCCCGGCGCCGGACTATCTGCCCGATCCGGAGTCCTGCCTGCTCACCGGCATCACGCCGCAGCTGTGCCTGGAGCGCGGCGTGCCGGAGCACGAGTTCGCCGCGCGCATCGAGGCGGAGCTGGCCCGGCCCGGCACGATCGGCGTGGGCTACAACACCATCCGCTTCGACGACGAGATCACGCGCTTCATGTTCTGGCGCAACCTGATCGACCCGTATGCGCGCGAGTGGCAGAACGACTGCGGCCGCTGGGATCTGCTGGACGTGGTGCGGCTCACGTACGCGCTGCGCCCCGACGGCATCGAGTGGCCGCGCAAGGATGACGGCTCGCCGAGCCTGAAGCTGGAGCACCTGTCGCGCGCCAACGGCCTGGTGCACGAAGCCGCGCACGATGCGCTGTCGGACGTGCGCGCGACGATCGCGCTGGCGCGGCTGATCCGTGATCGCCAGCCGCGGCTGTTCGAGTTCGCGCTCGGCCTGCGCCGCAAGGACCGCGTGGCCGCGGAGCTGCGCCTGCCGGCCACGGCCGATACCGCGCGCCCCTTCCTGCACGTGTCGGGCATGTTCCCCGCCGACCGGGGCTGTCTGGGGATCCTGTGGCCGCTCGCCAGCCACCCGACCAACCGCAACGAGCTGATCGCGTGGGACCTGGCGCACGATCCGTCCGAGCTGGCCGGCCTGGGCGCCGCGGGCATCCGCGAGCGCCTGTTCACCCGCACCGCCGACCTGCCGGAGGGCGTGGTGCGGTTGCCGGTCAAGAGCGTGCACCTGAACAAGTCGCCGATGGTGGTGGGCAACGTCAACACCCTCACGCCGGCGATGGCGCAGCGCTGGGGCATCGACATGGAGCGCGCCGCCGCCCATGCGGAGATCGCGCGCGGGCTGCCGGACATGAGCGCGATCTGGTCGGAGGTGTTCACGCGGCCCAAGGAAGGGCCGGCCGACGTGGACCAGGACCTGTACGGCGGCTTCGTCGGCAACGAGGACCGGCGGCGGCTGGAGAGGCTGCGCGCGCTGCCGCCGCAGGAGCTGGCGCTCGCACGCCCGGGCTTCGACGACGAGCGCCTGGAAGAGCTGGCCTGGCGCTACCGTGCGCGCAATTTCCCCGAGACGCTGGACGGGGCGGACCGCGAGCGCTGGGAGGCGCTCCGCGTGGCGCGCCTCATGGAGGGCGAGGGCGGAGGCCTGACCTTCGACACGCTGTTCGCGCGGTTGGACACGCTGGGCGCAACGGCGGACGAGCGTGGCGAGGCGATCCTGGGAGCGCTGTACGAATATGCAGAGAGCATCGCTCCCGATTTCTGACGGGCGCGCGGGCACCGGCCAGGGCCTGCCCGACACCGTGCCCATGGCCGCATCGGCCGGCGGGTTGGACGCCTTGCTGGCCTGGGCGCGTGCGTGCCCGCGGCTCTTCGTGCTGACCGGTGCCGGCTGCAGCACGGCCTCCGGCATTCCCGACTACCGCGACGAGGGCGGCGCCTGGAAGCGTCCGCCGCCCGTCACCTACCAGGCCTTCATGGGCGACGAGGCGGTGCGCCGCCGCTACTGGGCGCGCAGCATGATCGGCTGGCGCGTCATGGGCGGGGCCAGGCCGGGTACGGCGCACCGCGCCCTGGCCGCGCTGGAGGCGATGGGCCGCGTGGAAATGCTGCTCACGCAGAACGTGGACGGCCTGCACGGGGCCGCGGGCCAGCAGCGGGTGATCGACCTGCATGGGCGCATCGACACGGTGCGCTGCATGGCCTGCGAGGCGCGCATGCCGCGGGCACTCCTGCAGTCCTGGCTGGAGGACCGCAATCCGGCCTGGGCCGCGCTGACGGCCACCGCGGCGCCGGACGGCGACGCCGACCTGGACGGGCGTGATTTCTCCACGTTCGCGCTGCCGTCCTGCCCGCACTGCGGCGGCGGGCCGCTGAAGCCGGACGTGGTGTTCTTCGGAGAGAGCGTGCCGCGCGAACGCGTGGAGGCCGCGCGGGCGGCGCTTGCGCGCTCCCACGGTCTGCTCGTCGCCGGATCGTCGCTGATGGTGTACTCGGGCTTCCGCTTCGTGCAGGCGGCCGCGGATGCCGGGCTGCCGGTGGCCGCCGTGAACCGCGGCGTGACGCGCGCCGACGGATTGATCTCGGTCAAGGTCGGGGACGACGTGGGCGCCGTGTTGGAGGCGCTGGTGAATGCACTGGCGGGTGATCCTTCGGCAGCCGCGGGCGGGCCGCCGGGCGCATGACCCGGGGACGCAGGCGGTTTTGCGGGACGGCGCTCGCCGATGGTGCTATGGTGCCCGGATAACGCCGCGGGCCGCGCCCTGAACGCGAGCCTGCGCCACCGAGGAGACCATCCATGCAGAGCTCCCTTCTTGGTGCGGGGCCGGCGCAGCACGCCGCTTTCGTACCGATGCCGCCGGCCCGGGTGATCGCCGAAGCGCATGAGCGCTCCCGCTCCTTCGGGCTGCACCGCCATGCATCCGCCGATCTCCAGCCCCTGGCGGCCGATGCGCTGGCCTGGACCGTCGCCCGCAACGAGGCGCTGTGCGCGCATGCCGTGCCGGTGATGGAGACGCTTTCCGCGCAGATCGCCGGCACCCAGAGCATGGTGCTGCTCACCGACGCGCAGGGCATCGTGCTGCATGCGCTCGGCGACGAGGAATTCCTGGGCCGTGCCCAGCGCGTGGCGCTGCGGCCCGGCGGCACCTGGTCCGAGCAGAGCAAGGGTACCAACGCCATCGGCACCGCGCTGGCGCTGGGCGACGCGGTACAGGTGAACGGCGACGAGCACTTCCTGGCGGCGAACCAGTTCCTCACCTGTTCGTGCGCGCCCATCTGCGATCCGCAGGGGCAGGTGATCGGCGCGCTCGACGTGAGCGGCGACCGCCACCAGCAGAGCGCCCACACGCTGGCGCTGGTGCGCATGTCGGCGCGCATGGTGGAGAACCACCTCTTCGGCAAGGTCTACGAGGATGCGGTGCGGCTGCGCTTCCATGCCCGTCCGGAGTTCCTCGGCACGCTGGTGGAAGGCCTGGCGGCATTCACGCCCGAAGGGCGCTTTCTCGCGGCGAACCGCAGCGGCCAGTTCCAGCTGGGCCTGTCGTCGAATGCGATGCAGGCGCTGACCTTCCCGTCGCTCTTCGGCATGCCGATGAGCGCGCTGCTGGCCCATGCGCGCAGCGCCACGCCGCAGCCGCTGCGGCTGGCCCTGCCGGGCGGCGTGGTGGTCAATGCCCTGGTGGAGTTCCGGCCCCGGGGCGCCTCGGCGCTGGGCTGGATGCCCGATGCCGCAGGCGCGGCGGACGGAATGGCGGGCCGCGGCCCGCTGCCATCGCCGGAGCGGCGGGAGCCCGAACGGACACGGGCACAGGGGCTGGGGCCCGGATCCGGGCAGGCCGCGCCGCTTCCGTGGGCGCGGCCGGCGGGCACGGTGCCGGGCGGCCGCATGTCCGGCCTGCGCTATCTGGACACAGGCGATGCGCAGCTCGCGCAGGTGATCGACCGCGTCTCGCGTGTGCTCGGCAGCGACGTGCCGATGCTGATCCTCGGCGAGACGGGCACGGGCAAGGAACTGCTCGCGCAGGCGATCCACCAGGACGGTCTCCGCGCGCGCGGGCCGTTCGTGGCGGTGAATTGCGCATCGATCCCGGAGACGCTGATCGAGGCCGAACTGTTCGGCTACGAAGAGGGCGCCTTCACGGGGGCGCGCCGCAAGGGCAGCGTGGGCAAGATCGCCCAGGCGCACGGCGGCACGCTGTTCCTGGACGAGATCGGCGACATGCCGCTGGCCATGCAGGCCCGGCTGCTGCGCGTGCTGCAGGAGCGCACCGTGGCGCCGCTGGGATCGGCACGGGAGATCCCGGTGGACGTGCACGTGCTCTGCGCCACCCACCGCAACCTGCGCGACATGATGGCCCGGGGGCTGTTCCGCGACGATCTCTACTACCGGCTCAACGGCCTCGTGGTGCGGTTGCCGGCGCTGCGCGAACGCACCGACCTGGGCGTGATCGTGCAGCGCCTGCTGCAGGCGCAGGACCGCGAGCGCGCGGCCGACACGGCGAATGCACCGGCGCCCATGCACGGCGGATGGCCACGGCCTCGCGGCGCGGCACCGTTGCGCGTCTCGGCCCGTGCCATGGACCTGTTCCTCGCGCACCGTTGGCCCGGCAACCTGCGCCAGCTCTCGAACGCGCTGCGCACGGCGGCGCTGATGGCGGGCGATGCGGACGAGATCGACATCGACCATCTGCCGGAAGACCTGTTCGACGATGCCGGCCCGGTGGCCTTTGCGGTACCGCGGCCTGCGGTTGGAGAGGCTTCGGGCGGTACGGAAACCCTGGCGTATCCAGCGGAAGAAAGCGTGCCCATGCCCGGCGCCGTGCGGCAGGCGGCGGCGCCTTCAGTGCGGTCTTTGGACGCCACGGTGGATGACGCGCTGCGGCATGCCCTGTCGGTACATGGCGGCAACGTGTCCGCCGTGGCACGGGCCCTGGGTGTTTCGCGCAATACGGTGTACCGGCGGCTCAAAGCCATGGACGCGACGCCTGCCGGGCACTGACGGCGGGATCACCCTGCCGGTGCCGACAGGCGGGGCGTGGCGCGACGGGGGATCACGGGGACCGGCCGACGCGGGCCCTCAATCGGTCGGTCGCCCTGCCTGGCCGGGGGCTGATCTCCTGGCAAAGAAGGACCGCAACGCCAAGTAGCCGACAGGGCAGGCCCAGAGAACGGACAGCACCCATACCGCCCAGCGCGGGTCGGGGTCGGCGGGGACCAGAGACGCCGGGATGAAGAAATGGGCGGCCCCGGCGATGGGCGCGACGGCCACCCACCAGATCGCCGCCACCGGATTCCGCTGCCATGCCATGCCCGCCAAGGGCAGGAAGCAGAGCACCGCAGGGCAGAACAGCAGCCAGGTGATCAGGGCCCCCGCGTCTTTGTCCAGGTAGGGCAGCCCACCCTGCGACACGGCGATGGCGATGCCCCAGGTGAGCAATGCGACAGCGAGGCCTGCCAGCCCGAGAAGGATTCGCATGGAACGAGAGAGGTTCGGAAAGCGTCCAGCATGCCACGCCTTCGGCGCGGCGCAATCGACTGCCTGGCCCGTCAGCCTCCGCCGCGCCGTGGCGGGCCCAGCGCTTCGATGGCCGCCCACTCCGCGTCCCCGTAGAGCCGCGAGCGCGTGAGGAACCGCAGCCCCGTGGGCCGCTCCAGCGAGAACATGCCCCCGTTGCCTGGCACGGCGTCGATGATCAGGTGCGTGTGTTCCCAGTACGCGAACTGCGGTTCGCTCATGTAGAAGGGCGTGCTCGCGATCTCGCCGAGCAGCACGTCGGAGTCGCCGAGCATGAATTCGCCGAACGCGAAGCACATCGGCGCGCTGCCGTCGCAGCAGCCGCCGGACTGGTGGAACATCAGCGGCCCATGCTGCGCCCGCAACCGCTCGATGAGCGCGACCGCCTCGGGCGTGGCGGAGACGCGGGTGGCAGGGCCGGCATCGGCACCGGCTTCGGCCGGAGCCGTGGAACCGGCGGACACTAGGGGCGCGGTCGTCGTCATGCGGTGTCTCCTGTCATAGGGGATCGGCGCTTTCGGCAGTGTGCCCGAAGCGCCGCGGCAGCGCACATCCGGTGGCGGCACACGCCCTGCCGCCAGAGCGCAGGGCGTGGCCGGCCCGAGCCGGTCAGTGCGCCGCCATGTCCAGCACGATGCGGCCCTGGATCTGGCCCTTGTGCATGCGTGCGAACACGTCGTTGATGTTCTCCAGCTTCTCCGTCGCCACGGTGGCCTTCACCTGGCCGCGGGCCGCGAAATCCAGTGATTCCTGCAGGTCCAGTCGCGTGCCGACGATGGAGCCGCGCACGGTGATGCCGCGCAGCACCATGTCGAAGATCGGCAGGGGGAAGTTGCCGGGCGGCAGGCCGTTGAGCGACACCGTGCCGCCGCGCCGCACCATGCCGAGGGCCTGCTCGAACGCCTTGGGCGATACGGCGGTGACCAGCGCGCCGTGGGCGCCGCCGATCTCCTTTTGCAGATAGGCGGCGGGGTCGGTGGTCTTGGCGTTCACCGTCACGCTCGCGCCGAGCTTTTTCGCGAGTTCGAGCTTGTCGTCCTCCACGTCCACGGCCGCGACGTTCATGCCCATGGCGCGGGCGTACTGCACGGCCATGTGGCCCAGGCCGCCGATGCCGGAGATCACCACCCAGTCGCCCGGCTTCGCATCCGTCACCTTCAGGCCCTTGTAGACCGTCACGCCCGCGCACAGCACCGGAGCGATGTCCACGAAGCTGACGTCCTTGGGCAGGTGGCCCACGAAGTTCGGGTCGGCCAGCGCATAGTCCGCGAAGCCGCCGTTGACCGAGTAGCCGGTGTTGCTCTGCGATTCGCACAGCGTTTCCCAGCCACCCAGGCAGTGGGTGCAGCAGCCGCAGGCCGAGTGCAGCCAGGGCACGCCGACGCGGTCGCCTTCCCTGACGTGCTTCACGTTCTTGCCGATGGCCGCGACGAAGCCCACGCCTTCATGGCCGGGAATGAACGGCGGGTTCGGCTTGACGGGCCAGTCGCCTTCGGCGGCATGCAGATCGGTATGGCAGACGCCGGAGGCCTCGATCTTCACGAGGATCTGGTCGTCGGCGGGCGTCGGCACCGGGGCCTCTTCGATGGCGAGCGGCTTGCCGAATTCGCGCACGACGGCGGCTTTCATGGTCTTGGGGAGCATGGAACGGAAATCCTTTCTTGTGGGGGAAGGGTCGGAACCCGTAGCGGGTTCCCGACGGGGAGGGCTGGCTTCCACCATATGCCGCCCTCCCTCGGTCGCTGCTGATGCAGGTCAAGCCGTCAGAAGAAGCCCAGCTTGTCGGGGCTGTAGCTCACGAGCAGGTTCTTGGTCTGCTGGTAGTGGTCGAGCATCATCTTGTGGTTTTCGCGGCCGATACCGGACTGCTTGTAGCCGCCGAAGGCCGCGTGCGCGGGGTAGGCGTGGTAGCAGTTGGTCCACACGCGGCCGGCCTGGATGCCGCGGCCCATGCGGAAGGCGCGCGCGCCGTCGCGGCTCCAGACGCCCGCGCCCAGGCCGTAGAGCGTGTCGTTGGCGATTTCCAGCGCTTCCTCCTCGGTCTTGAAGGTGGCGACGGACACCACGGGGCCGAAGATCTCTTCCTGGAAGATGCGCATCTTGTTGTGGCCCTTGAAGACCGTGGGCTTCACGTAGTAGCCGCCGGCGAGCGAGCCTTCGAGCGCATTGCGCTCGCCGCCGATCAGGCATTCGGCACCCTCCTGCCGGCCCAGGTCGAGGTACGAGAGGATCTTCTCCAGCTGCTCCTGCGAGGCCTGCGCGCCGATCATCGTGCCCTTGTCGAGTGGGTGGCCCTGCTTGATCGCGGCCACGCGCTTCAGGGCGCGCTCCATGAACTTCTCGTAGATCGATTCCTGGATGAGCGCGCGGCTCGGGCAGGTGCAGACCTCGCCCTGGTTGAGCGCGAACATCGCGAAGCCTTCCAGCGCCTTGTCGAAGAAGGCGTCGTCGGCGCTCATCACGTCTTCGAAGAAGATGTTCGGGCTCTTGCCGCCCAGCTCCAGCGTCACCGGGATGATGTTCTGGCTGGCGTACTGCATGATGAGCCGGCCGGTGGTGGTTTCGCCGGTGAAGGCGATCTTGGCGATGCGCGGGCTGCTGGCCAGCGGCTTGCCGGCCTCCAGCCCGAAGCCGTTCACCACGTTGACCACGCCGGGGGGCAGCAGATCGCCCACCAGCTCCATCAGCACGAGGATGGAGGCGGGCGTCTGCTCGGCGGGCTTGAGCACCACGCAGTTGCCGGCGGCCAGGGCCGGCGCGAGCTTCCAGACGGCCATCAGGATCGGGAAGTTCCAGGGAATGATCTGGCCCACGACGCCCAGCGGCTCGTGGAAATGGTAGGCCACCGTGGTGTGGTCGATCTCGCTGATGCCGCCTTCCTGCGCGCGCACCGCGCCCGCGAAGTAGCGGAAGTGGTCGATCGCCAGGGGGATGTCGGCCGCCATGGTCTCGCGCAGCGGCTTGCCGTTGTCGATCGTCTCGGCCACGGCGAGCGTGAGCAGGTTCGCTTCCATGCGGTCGGCGATCTTCAGCAGGATGTTCGCGCGGTCGGTGGTCGAGGTCTTGCCCCAGGCAGCCTTGGCCTTGTGCGCGGCGTCCAGCGCGGCGTTGATGTCCTTGTCGTTGGAACGCGGCACCGAGGTGAACGGCTGGCCGTCGATCGGCGAGCTGTTCTCGAAGTACTGGCCATCCACCGGCGCGGTCCAGGCGCCGCCGATGTAGTTGCCGTACTGCTTCTTGTAGGGGTTGGCGATGCCGAGGTTGGCGATTTCTGCCATGTCCATGGTGCTTGTCTCCTGAGGTGATGTGTGCCGTGGGCTGCACCACGCAGCCCCGGTGCACCCCATTGCGCAATCGCCATGCCAGGGCGCTGCAGGGCGCCGGGAGCCGTGTCGGGCCTGCGGAAGGTGTCCCATGTGTTCCGTTATGGAACACCCGCGGCGCACCCCCTGTACCGCGTCGCAACACATGGCACGGCCGGGCTGGCCGACCGCCGCAGCCTCGCCATGCGGAGGGCCTGCGAAACCGCACGCGGGCACGGCCGCCGCTCTTGGTGTATAACCGCGCCTCCCCGGGCCCTGGGGCGGCGCCCGTGCGCCCGTCCGTCCCCACCCCTTCCATCCCGCGCATGACCGATCACTACGCCGCCCTCGGGCTGGGCGCCCACGCGACCCTGGCCGACGTCAAGAAGGCCTTCCGCCAGAAGGCCGCCTTCTACCATCCCGACCGCAATCCCTCGCCGGATGCGGCCGAGCGCTTCCGCGCGGTGCAGAAGGCCTACGAGGTGCTGTCGGACGACGCGGCGCGCCAGGCCTACGACGACAACCGCCGCCGCAACCTGCTCGACGACCCGCTGCAGACGGCGCGGGAGATCTGGCAGTCCTATTCCCAGAATCTGCTCTCATCGTGAAACTCTCTCCCTTCTTCCATGACCTGCGCTCGGCCTACCAGGCCGAGCTGGACGACCTCGCCCAGGATTCCGAGGGCAAGGACGTGCTGCGCAAGCGCCTCGCCCAGAAGCGCGGCGAGATCGCCTTCCTTGCGCAGATGATCGATTTCAGCCCCGAGATGGTGGCCGTGGCCTTCCACCAGGGCTTCCGCTTCCACCGCACGGCGGCGCTGGAGCCGCTGCTGGCGCGCGCCGGGGCCGACCTGCCCGAGTGGTCCGCCCTAGGCGGCGCCGCGGCGCTCGAATCCTGGGCCCAGCCGCTGGCCGACGTGGTGCTGGCCGAGCCTTCGGGAGCGCGCTTCCTCACCATGGCGGCGCTGCTGGAGTACCAGCGCCTGCATGCCCGCCATGCCGCGGCCAGCGGTGACGCATCGGCCGCCGACGGCGCCGACGCGGACGGCGAGGCGGACGTCTCCGCCGATGCCGCCGACGACGACTCCGCGCGCTGGAGCGCGGACGACGCCTCGGAGCCGCGCACGCATTCCGACCGCGAAGAGGCCGGTGCCGACTGGCTCGCCGACCTGGGCTTCGACCGCAAGGACTGACGCCGTCCGTCGCCTGCGCCCACGCCTGCCTTTCCCTCTTTTTTTGCCGAACCCGCTTCCGTTCCGCTGCCTGCCCATGTCAAGACACCTCGCCCTCATCACCCAGACCCAGGCCCTGATCGCCGCCGGCGACATCGTGGGCGCGGAATCCGCCCTCTCCGAGCTGGCCGACACCCAGGGCGACGGTGCGCTGGTGGAAGTGCTGGGCGAGCTGGCGCCCAAGGACGTGCTCGCCGTGATGCGCGAGTACGACGAATCCAAGGCCTCGGTGGTGAACATGCTGGTCACGCCGGAGCAGTTCGCGCGCGCGCTGGTGCTGGAGAAGCAGTACAAGGACGCCACCCACACCCACCTGCGCAGCATGGTGAATGCGGTGGTGTTCCGCGGTGACGCCGATCCGCTGGAGTTCATCACCGCCATCGGCGATCTCGAGGGCGGCAGCGAGGCCCTGGCCCACTATTTCGCGGAGAAGTGGAGCCGGCTGGAGGCCTTCGCGCGCACCGGCCTCTTCGACGCCACCGAGGACTACGGCCCGTCGCTCACCGAAGACCAGCTCTTCAACGTGGCCTACGCCCCGCCGAAGGTGGACCAGGACGAGGTGGCCGACCGCGACTGGATGCAGCTCGCCTGGCTGCTGCGCTACCAGTGCCCGGATTTGTTCATCGAAACGCTGCTCGTGCTGCGCGCCAAGGCCCAGGCCTACGACGAAGGGCTGGGCGAATACGAATCCGGCACGGACGAGGACGACGACGGCAAGTTCGAGACCAGCGAGACCGACCGCGGCAAGGCCACGCCGGCCGCGCGCGCCTCCGACGAAGAATCGGCGATCTGAGAACCCCGCGAGGCGCGCTGCGATGACGTCTTCCACCCCCGATTCCGCACCCGCCGGTCAGGGCGCCTCGTCGGCGCTCTCGCTGCACGATGCGCGCGCCTTCTTCGAGAAAGCGCTGCTCCACGGTATCCGCCACGGCATCGTGCCGCCCGAGAAGGTGGAGGCCATCGGCGCCGACGCGCCCAAGGGCATGGTGCAGATCGCGCGCTATTTCGGCACCGAGTTCCTGCGGCCCGACCTGGAGCGGGCGCGCGAGCGCATGGTGAACCTCGTCAGCCTCGATCTGCTGGAGGAAAGCGGCGGCGATCTGGGCCGTGCCGCGCAGATGCTGCGCGAGCACACCTTCCTGTCGCGCTCCAAAGCGGGATCGGACCGGCTGCGCCGGCTGATCGCGCTGCCGCAGAGCAGCAATTTCGGTTTCCTGTCCACCACGGGCGAGCCGGACGTGCAGCAGCTTTCCGTGTGGTCGCTGCGCAGCCATGCCGAGTACCGCGCCGAGCTGCAGCGGCGCAGCGGCATCGCCGCCGCGATCGCCGCCGCGCGCTGGTTCGCCGAGCGGCTGGAAGTGGACGAATCCGCCCTGGAAGAGTCGGGCGCCGAGGCCGAGGCCGTGGTGCGCATGGGCCTGCTCTGGCACTGGATGCATCCGGCCGCCGAGGCCTGGCCGCATGCCGTGTCGTTCGAGAAGCGCCTGGCGGCGATGCGCCGCAAGGGCATCCCGCCGCCGGCCCGCCTGCCGCTGCCGGGCGGCATGCCCGCCGAGGTGGCGGCCGTGGCGGACGCCCAGGCCCCGGCCGTGCTCGCCGACGCCGCGCGCATCCTCGATGGATCGGTGGCGACCCGCACGCTGCTGCGGCCCATGGGCAGCTTCCGCGCCCGCTATTTCCTGCAGGACGATCCGCTCGCCGAGGTGGACGACTACCACCACGGCCTGGATGCGCTGCTGGAGGCGGGCGGCGAAGACGAGGGCGAGCCCGCCGCGCCCGCCAGCCGCACCTGGGAACGCCTCACGCAGGGCCACGAGGACGAGCATTCGCTACTCACCCTGTTCCTGTGCCTCGCGGCCGGCGTGCCGCGCAAGACCGTGCTGACCGAGAAGGCCGCGGCGAGCCTCGTGCGCCGCGTGCGCCGCCATGGCTGGCAGCCCGCGCTGGCGGAGGAATTCATCCGCGACCATGCGGCCGGAGTGCGGCGGGCCAGCTACCTCGCGCTCTGGAAATCGTTCGTGGACGAATCGGGCCGCACGCTGCTCGATGCGCGGGACGAGCGCCTGGAGGAAGCCCGCGCCCTGCTGCGGCGCGAGTGCCATGTGGCGGACGGGCCGGGCGACTGACCCGCCGGCTGACCCGGCGGCGGTGCCGGACGCCACGCGCCGGCAGGCGTCCGAACAGCGGATTCCACGCAACAACAGCCGTTCCGGCATGGCCTGAACGGCTGTTCCTGGACCGCACCCCGTCACGCCCGCGGCGTGGAGCGCGCGGCCTGGACGGTGCTCAGCAGCAACCGAACTTGGTGCTGTACACCGGGCTGTTGTTGACGTAGGCCGTCACCTTGGCGCCGCACGGAATGGTGCCGCAGGTCGCGATGCACACCTTCACCGAGCCCGCCGGCAGAGGAATGTTCGGCGGGATCGTGATGCACTTCGTGCCGATGACCGGCACCTTGAAGCACAGCTGGTGCGTGCTGGGGTTGTACGTTCCCGTGACACAGGCCTGGATGGCCATCGCATCGACGCCCACCAGCTGAGCGCGGACATCGTCGAAATTGTCCGGCGACGTGCTGGAAGCGAATCCCTCCACCGCGTAATTCGGCACGTGGTCTTCGTTGCTCGATGCCTTGTTTTGATTGCAATTGCAGTCGGACATGATTTTCCTCTCTGGGTTCAGTTGCGTTCGAAGTAAACCGGAGCTGTGCAACTTTTCTGCTTCCGGCCATGGGGGGGCCTTCGGCATCAGAGTGCGTCACCGCTCGCGGGCCGCAATCTGCTGTGGAAGGCAGACGCATTCTGTGGGTTTGGGATTATTCAGGCTTTAAGAATTGCTTTATTTTCCTGAATATCCATGAAGGGATATGCACGGCAACCCTGTTCCAGGTGCTGCGCCGCTTTTCTTCTGCCGGATTTCAATGAAATATTTATACGCGTGGTAATAAATATTATTTATGATTTCTCCGCCAATCGTTTACGTTTCCATGACGCAGCCGCGCGCGATTGCATTCGATTACATGGGCGTGTCGGCGGGTGATGCACGCGTTAGAGTGCGTTCCGCGGGGAGGAACCGCGAAGCCTGTTCGAGAAAAAAATGATGGCCTCAGAATTCGCATTCGATCACTTCTTGTTGAAAGTGCGTGAGCGTCAACTGCTCTCGCACGGTTGCCCCGTGGCCGTCGGAGCGCGGGCTTTCGACGTGCTGTGCGCGCTGGTGCACCGGGCCGGCACGCTCGTCACCAAATCCGAACTCTTCCGGCAGGTGTGGCCGGGGGTGGTGGTGGAGGAGAACAACCTGCAGGTGCATGTGTCGGCGCTGCGCAAGCTCGTGGGCGCGGACCGCATCGTCACCATTCCCGGCCAGGGGTATCGGTTCGTCGGGAGGGTGGCAGGGCCGCAGGAGGAGCCGCTGCCGGCGCGCGAGACCGGGATGGAGCCGATGCCGGAGTTCGACGGCCGGTCGGTCGCCGTGCTTCCGTTCGGCGGGGGCTGCGAGGCGGTGCAGCGGCACTTCACCGACGGCCTGGCCGAGGACGTGATCCACCGGCTGTCCCGCTCCCGCTGGCTGGGGGTGATCGCGCGCAACGCGACACAGCGCTACGGCGAAGCCTCGCCGTCCAATGCCGTGATCGCCCGCGAACTCGGCGTGCGCTACCTGGTGTCGGGGCAGGCCCGCTTCCACGCCGGCCGCGTGCGCGTGACGGCCGAACTGATCGACGCGCCGCGCAACGAGACCCTCTGGACCGAGAGCTACGAGCGCTCCGCGGACGACCTTGCCGCGGCGCAGTCGGGCATTGCCGCGGCCATCGCGGGGTCGGTCGAGCCGGTCCACCTGCGGCGCGAGGAAGGCCTGCACGGGGCCGTGGCGCCGCAGGACGGCCAGTACTGGCCGCTGCTCATGCGCGCGCGCTGGCACTTCTGGCGCTCCGGCCGCGACCACCTGCGGCAGGCCGAGCACTACGGGGAGCGGGCGCTGCAGGCGCGGCCCGACGATTCACCCAGCCTGTCGCTGCTGTCCTTCGTTCGCATCGCCCGCGTGTGGGCGGGCCGGTCGGCGTGCGTGCGCATGGATGCCTCCGAGGCCCGGCGGCTGGCGCTGCGCGCGGTGGCCAGCGACGAAACCGATGCCTTCGCGCATTTCACGCTCGGCACCGCGCTGTCGTTCTCCGGCCAGTTCGCGCAGGCGGTGTCGGAGCAGGAGTTGGCGCTGTCGCTGTGCCCTCAATTCGCCGCGGCCACGGGCGAACTCGGACGGCTGCTGGCATTCAGCGGCCGCACGCGCGAGGCGGACGCCTGCGCCCGGCAGGCCTGCGAGGCCAGCCCGCTCGATCCGCAGACGAGCCTCTGGGTGCGCACCCGGGCGATCGCGCGCTTCGTGGAAGGGGATTACGCCGCCGCGGAAGGTTTCGCCTTGCAGGCGCTCGCGCAGCGCCCGGACTGGCTGTTCAACCACTACCTGCTGGCCGCCTGCCAGACCGCGGCGGGCCATGGCGTCGATGGCCGGCGCACACTGGAGCAGGCCCGCCGTTTCGGGCCCTATCCGGCCGAGGCGCTGCAGGCCTGCCATCCGTTCGCCGACGCCGGGCGGATGGCGCATTACATGGATGGCCTGCGCCGGGCCGGCTGGAAGGGATAGCCGGTGGACCCGGGCGGGTCCGGGCGACGCAGGGGGGCCCGGGCGTGAAGAGTTCCTGCGTCAGCGTCCGTGCAGGAAATCCACCCGCGCGGGCCGGCCGGGCAGCGACAGATCCGCTGCGGGCGCGGGACTGGCCGCCACCCGCCGTCCTCGACGCCAGACGCCCAGGCGCGTGGCGCGCAGGCGGATCGCTTCCGCCGGCGTGCGCGCGTGCAGCAGCACGAAATCCGCATGGCAGCCGGCCGCGAGGCCGTAGCCCTCCAGGCCCAGCAGGCGGGCGGGGTTGTCCGTCACGGCGGCGAAGCACTGGCGCATCGCCTCCTGCCCGGTCATCTGCGCCACGTGCAGGCCCATGTGCGCGGCCTCCAGCATGTCGGCGCTGCCGCCGCCGTACCACGGGTCCATCACGCAGTCGTGGCCGAAGGCCACCGTCAGCCCGGCCGCGAGCAGTTCGGGCACGCGCGTCATGCCGCGGCGCTTGGGGTAGGTGTCGTGGCGGCCCTGCAGGGTGATGTTGATGAGGGGGTTCGCCACCACGCCCAGCTGCGCTTCGGCCATGAGCGGGATCAGCTTGCTCACGTAGTAGTTGTCCATGCTGTGCATCGACGTGAGGTGCGAGCCCGTGGCGCGGCCGTGCAGGCCCAGGCGGTGCGTTTCGTGCGCCAGGGTTTCAACGTGGCGCGAGAGCGGGTCGTCGCTCTCGTCGCAGTGCATGTCCACGCGCAGTCCGCGCTCCGCGGCGAGTTCGCAGAGCAGGCGCACGCTCTCGGCGCCCTGCGCCATGGTGCGCTCGAAGTGCGGAATGCCGCCGACCACGTCCACGCCGAGATCGAGCGCCCGGCGCAGGTTGTCGAGTCCGCCGGGCGTGCGCAGCACGCCGTCCTGCGGGAAGGCCACCAGTTGCAGATCGAGGTAGGGCGCGACGCGGCGCTTCACCTCCAGCAGCGCCTCCACGGGCAGCAGGCTCGGGTCGCTGGTGTCCACGTGGCTGCGGATCGCCAGCAGCCCGCGCGCCACCGCCCAGTCGCAATAGGCCATGGCGCGTTCCACGATGGCCTCCTGCGTGAGCAGCGGCTTGAGCTCGCCCCACAGCGCGATGCCTTCGAGCAGCGTGCCACTGGCGTTCACGCGTGGCAGGCCGTAGGAGAGCGCGGCGTCCAGGTGGAAATGCGCGTCGACGAACGGCGGGCTCAGCAGCATGCCGGCGGCGTCCACGGTGGCGTGGGCCGGCGCGCGCAAGCCTTCGGTGACTTCGGCGATGCGGCCGTCCTGCACCGCCACCGACATGGAGGTGCGGCCGTCGGGCAGGGTGGCGTCGTGGATCAGCAGGTCGAGCATGGGGGCACCGGGGTTCGTGGGTCTGGGGTCATCGGGAGGGCGGCAGAGACATCCTCCGCCGATTGCATATTCTGGGCCAGTCGCCGGCGTGCCGTGGCCTCAAGGCCAGCGCACCGCCACGTTCCAGCCGGAGGCCGACAGCAGCGGCTTCAGCACGGCCTCGGTGTTCGAACGCGCTTCGCGCAACGTCTCGGGCGTGGCGCAGGCCTGGGCCACGTCCTGCTGCGCGATGCGCAACGCCGCCTCGATCGCCTGGGTGCGGTGCTCCGATCCAGGCATCAGCGGTTCGAGGCCGCTGCCGTGCAGGGCATAGAAGTAGGAGCCGCCTTCGTCGCGGGTGCCATGGTTCACGCGGGCCGAGACGGTGCGCGGCGCGGGCAGCGCCAGCACGGCGGTGCGTGCGGCGGTGTCCACCTGCTGGTAGCGGGCAGCGCGCAGGTCGGTGCCCACCAGGCAGTCGCCGCGTGCCACCAGCAGCACGCGGGTCTCGCCGATCGGCAGCTCCCAGCGGGTCCAGGGGATGCCCTGTGTCATCGTGCGGTGGAATTCGATCACGTTGGCGTAACGCACGCGCACGGAGACGAGATCGCCCAGGGATTCGACCGCGGCCAGCGACGGCGACGCCGGGACAGGGGCCGCGGCGTGGCGGCTGCCCAGGGTCCAGGCGGCTGCGGCCGCGATGGCGGTGGCGAGCAGGAGGGCGGAAAGGGAGACGCGTCGCATGCCCTATTGTGGCCCTGAGGGTGTAAAGAGGGCGATGGGAAGGTCTTCCGCGAGTGCCCAGCGCACCGGCGGCCTGGATGGCCAGGTGCCGTGCCGCGGGGAAGTAAGCTCTCCGTTGCGTGCGCGGCGCGACCGAGCCGCCATCCCGCCTTGTCTTCCTCTTCCGGAGTCCGATCCCCGTGCAATTCGCCTACACCATCCTCTACGTCCAGGACGTCGCCCGGTCCATCGCTTTCTATGAAGCCGCCTTCGGCCTGCAGCGGCGCTTTCTGCACGAGGGTGGCGACTATGGCGAGATGGAGACCGGCGCCACCACACTGGCGTTCTCGTCCCACCAGCTCATGGCGCAGCTGGGCAAGAACCCGCGGCGCGCCAGCGCCGACGCACCCAGCTTCGAGATCGCCCTGACCACGGACGACGTGCCCTCTGCGCTCGCGCGCGCCGTGGCCGCCGGTGCCCGGCAGGTGCGCGCTCCGGAGCGCATGCCCTGGGGCCAGACCATCGCCTATGTCGAAGATGGCGATGGCGTGCTGGTGGAGCTGTGCACGCCCGTGCAGCCGGGTTGAGGCGCTGCGCGCCCGGTGGTGTTCAGGCGGCTTGCCGGGACGCACGCCACGCCGTGCGCGGGAGCCGGTAGAGCACGTGCGGACGCACCGCATGGCCCTCGGGCACGGACGGGTGCTCGAACGCCTCCGCGGGCGATTCGCGCATGCCCAGGCGGGCCATCACCGCCTGCGATCGCCGGTTGCGCTGCGCGGTGAAGGCGACGATCTCCTCCAGGCCCAGTGCGTCGAACCCCACCCGCAGCGCCAGCCGCGCGCCCTCCGTGGCCAGGCCGCGGCCCCAGAAGGGCCGGGCGAGCCGCCAGCCGATCTCCACGCAGGGTGCGAAGGGCAGCGGTGCCGTGGGCCGGTGCAGGCCGATGAAGCCCATGAACGTTCCATCGGGCGCGTCCTGGCCGTCCTGGCCGTCCTCGCCGCCTACCCGTTCGGCCGCCCAGAATCCCCAGCCCTGCTGGCCGATCAGCGTTTCGATGCGGTCGGCCATGGCATCGCTCTGCGCCCGGTCCAGCGGGGCCGGGAAATGCTCCATGACCACGGGGTCGGCATTGAGCGCAGCGAACGGCGCGCGGTCCGCGGGCGTCCACTGGCGCAGGCGCAGCCGGGGCGAGCGCAGCAGGGCCGGGTCGATGGAGGCAGGGCCGCCCGGCACGTGGCCCGGAGCGGCAGGGTCTGGCATGGGTTTCGGCATCCGCCGATGGTAGTGCGCCCTCTGTCTGCATGCGATGGAGGCCTGCCGTGTGCGGGCCCTCGGCGTCCGTTTCCCAGCGCCTGTGGCTCAGCGCTCGCCCTTGCGGTACGGCTTCATCAACGCCTGCGGGTACGCGGCCTTGCGGGCCACCAGCACCAGCGCCAGGATGGACAGCAGATACGGCAGCATCAGGTAGACCTGGTACGGCAGCCACGCGTCGCCCGACTGCTGCAGGCGCAGTTGCAGCGCATCGAAGAACGCGAACAGCAGAGCGCCCAGCAGTGCCTTGCCGGGCCGCCACGAGGCGAACACCACGAGGGCCACGCAGATCCAGCCGCGGCCGTTGACCATGTTGAAGAAGAACGCATTGAACGCCGACAGCGTGAGGAAGCTGCCCGCCACGCCCATCAGTGCCGAGCCCGCCACGATCGCGCCCGTGCGCGTGGCCGCCACCGAAATCCCCTGGCCTTCGGCCGCCTGCGGGTTCTCGCCCACCATGCGCACCGCGAGGCCCAGCGGCGTGCGGTAGAGCGCCCAGGCGAGCAGCGGGGCCAGCAACAGGGCGAGCAGCGTGAGCGGCGTCTGCGCGGAAAGGATCGGCACGCCCAGCCATTCCATCGGGGCGAACGGCGTGATGGTGGGCGGCGTGTTCACCTTCGGGAACCCGACGCGGTAGCCGTAATAGCTGAGCGCGGTCGCCAGCAGCGTGATGCCCAGGCCCGAGACGTGCTGCGACAGCGCCAGGCCCACGGTGAGCCAGGCATGCAGCAGCCCGAACACCGCGCCCGTGAGCGCCGCCACCGCGACGCCCGCCCACAGGCCATGCCCCGCATACACGGTGAGCCAGCCGGTGAAGGCACCCGCGACCATGATCCCCTCGATGCCCAGGTTCAGCACGCCCGCGCGCTCGCACAGCAGCACGCCCAGCGTGCCGAGGATGAGGGGCGTGGCCACGCGCAGCGTCGCGATCCAGAACGCCGGGTTGGCGAGGATGTCCAGCAGCTCGGTCATTTCCATCTCACGCGGTACTGGGCCAGCAGGCCCGCCACCAGCACCGCGATCAGCGAGGCGGCGACGATCACGTCGGCGATGTAGGTGGGCACGCCGATGGCGCGGCTCATGCTGTCGGCGCCCACCAGCACGCCGGCCACGAAAACGGCCGCCGCCACCACGCCCAGCGGATGCAGCCCGGCCAGCATGGCGATCACGATGCCGCTGTAGCCGTAGCCCGGCGACATGTCGAGCGTCACGTAGCCGGTGCGGCCCGCCACCTCGACCGCGCCCGCCAGGCCCGCGAGCCCGCCCGAGAGCAGGGCCACCAGCACCACGGTGCGCGTGACCGGCACGCCCGCGAACGCCGCGGCTCGCGGGTTCGCACCCGCCGCGCGGATATCGAAGCCCGGCACCGTCCGCGCCAGCAGCGCCCACAGCAGCACCGCCAGGCCCACGGCGATCAGCAGACCGGTGTGCAGGCGCGATCCCGGTACCAGCCGCGAGAGTTCCAGCTCGCCCTGCAGCGCCACGCTCTGCGGCCAGCCCAGCGCCAGCGGGTCTTTCATCGGGCCGTCGAGCAGGGCCGAGACCAGCAGCAGCATCACGAAGTTGAGCAGCAGCGTGGTCACGACCTCGTCCACGCCCAGCCGCGCCTTCATCAGCGCCGGGCCCAGCAGCAGCGCGGCACCGGCCAGGGCCGCTGCCAGCATCATCAACGGGAACAAGACCCAGGGCGACCATTCCAGGCCCGTGCCGCCATGCATGCCGCCCACGGCCACGGCAGCGATCGCGCCCGCGTAAAGCTGCCCTTCGGCACCGATGTTGAAGAGGCGCGCGCGGAAGGCCACCGCCGCGGCGAGCCCGGTCAGGATCAGCGGCGTGGCGCGCGTGAGCGTCTCGGTGAGCGCGAAGACGGAGCCGAACGCGCCCTGGGCCAGCAGCGCGTAGGTGCGGCCCACGGGGGCGCCCGCCCACAGCACCAGCAGCGCGGAGACGAGCAGCGTGAAGGCCACGGCGCCGATGGGCGCGGCCACGTAGGCCGCGGCGGAGGTGCGGTGGCGTTTTTCGAGTCTCATGGAATGTCGCCCGGTGCGTTGCCCGCGCCGGTCCCCACTGCGGCCTGCCCCATGGATGCCGTACCGGGGCTTTCGCCCGCCATCGCCAGGCCGATGGCCTCGCGCGTCCAGGCCTCGGCCGGCAGGGCGTCGGTCAGGTGCCCGCCGTGCATCACTGCCACGCGGTCGCCCAGCTGCAGCACCTCGTCCAGATCGTCGGAGATGAGCAGCACGGCCGCGCCCGCGTCGCGCGCGGCGATGAGCTGCTGCTGCACGAAGGTGACGGCGCCGATGTCCAGGCCCCAGGTGGGCTGGTGGGCGACGATCAGCAATGGTGCGGCCGCGCCTCCCGCTGCGGCGGGTTCGGTGTCCACCCGGGGGGCAGTCCCGCCACGGTGGGGCCCGGTGCCGGTCGATCCGGGGTGCAGCAGCGCCCGACCGAGGATCAGCTTCTGCATGTTGCCGCCCGACAGCGAGCGCGCCGGCACGTCGGGCCCGCCGCCGCGCACGTCGAAGGTCTCGGCCACGCGGCGTGCATGCTGGCGGGCCGCGCGGCGCTTGATCCAGCCGGCGGCGAACCACGGGTGGGAGAACCAGCGGCTGCCCAGGCGTTCGGAGACGGCGTTCTCCCAGACCGGCAGATCGCCCACCACGCCCACGGCGTGGCGGTCCTCGGGAATGCGGGCCACGCCCTGGGCGACGAGGCGCTGGGGATGCGCCGGCAGCGGCCGGCCCTGCAGCGTGGCGCTGCCCCGCGTGGGCACGCGCACGCCGCAGAGCACGTCGGCCAGGGCCACCTGCCCATTGCCCGACACGCCCGCGATGGCGGTGATCTCGCCTGCGCGGAGCAGAAGGTGGACGCCGTGCAGCGCATCGCGCCCGCCGGCGGTATGGACGTCGTCGAGGGTGCAGACGGCGCCACCCACGTGTCGCGCGGGCCGGCGCTCGGCGCGCTCGACGGCGTGCCCCACCATCCACTGCGCGAGCTGCGCCTGCGTGGTGCCCTGGGCGGGGGCCTCGGCCACCAGCCGGCCCTGGCGCAGCACGGCCACGCGGTGCGATACGCGCAGCACCTCGCCGAGCTTGTGGCTGATGAAGATGATGGACAGCCCTTCGGCCACCATCTGCGAGAGGGTGCCGAAGAGCGCCTCGCTCTCCTGCGGCGTGAGCACGGCCGTGGGTTCGTCCAGGATCAGGATGCGCGCCCCGCGGTAGAGCGCCTTCAATATCTCCACGCGCTGGCGCTCGCCCACCGAGAGATCGCCCACGCGCGCCTCCGGCACCACGGGCAGGCCGAAGCGCCGCGACACTTCCAGCAGCCGCGCACGTGCGGCGCCGCGACGCGAGAACGGCTGCCACAGCGGCTCGCTGCCCAGCAAGACGTTGTCCAGCACGCTCAGGTTGTCGGCCAGCGTGAAATGCTGGTGCACCATGCCGATGCCCGCCGCCAGCGCCGCGCGCGGCTGGCCCGGCGGCAGCGGGCGGCCGAACGCTTCGATGCTGCCGGTGTCCGCCACGTAGTGCCCGAACAGGATGGACATCAGCGTGGACTTGCCCGCGCCGTTCTCGCCCAGCAGCGCCAGCACCTCGCCGCGCGCGAGCGTGAGCGAGATGCCGTCGTTGGCCACCAGGCTGCCGAAGCGCTTGGTGATGCCGGAGAGGCGCAGCACGGTGTCCGGCGCAGCGGCCGGTGGCGGTGCGGGCATGGGGAAAGAAGGGAGGCGCTGCCTTACTTCGCCGTGGACTTGGGCTGGCTGTCGTCCACCTTCACCGTGAACTTGCCGGCCAGGATCTCGGCCTCGCGCGCCTTCACCTTGGCCACCACGTCGGCCGGCACCTTCTTCTCGAACGTGCCCAGCGGCGCGAGCGACGAGCCCTTGTGCTGCATCATCGAGTACGGGCCGTAGTCCTCGGCCGTGAATTTGCCGGCCTTCACCAGCCCGATGGCGCGGTCCACGCTCGGCTCCATGTGCCATAGCGCGGAGGCGACCACGGTGTCGGGGTACTGCGGCTGCGTGTCGATCACGTTGCCGATGGCCAGCTTGCCTTTTTCCTTGGCCGCGTCGCTCACGCCGAAGCGCTCGGCATAGAGCACGTCCGCGCCCTTGTCGATCATCGCGAAGGTGGCTTCCTTCGCCTTCGGGGGATCGAACCAGCTGTTGATGAAGGTGACGGTGAACTCCACCTTCGGGTTCACTTCCTTCGCGCCGGCCATGAAGGCGTGCATCAGGCGGTTGACCTCGGGGATCGGGAAGCCGCCGACCATGCCGATCCTGTTCGTCTTCGTCATGCCGCCCGCGATCATGCCGGTGAGGTAGGCGGGCTCCTGGATGTAGTTGTCGAACACGCTGAAGTTCGGCGCCTGGGGCTTGCCCGACGAGCCCATCACGAAGGCCGTCTTGGGAAAGTCCTTGGCCACCTTGCGGGCGGCGGACTCGACGCCGAAAACCTCGCCGAAGATCAGCTGGTTGCCGCCGTTGGCGTACTCGCGCATCACGCGCTCGTAGTCGGCATTGGCCACGTTCTCGCTGCTCTTGTACTCGATCTCGCCGCGCGCCTCGGCTGCCTTCAGCGCCTTGTGGATGCGGCTCACCCACTGCTGCTCATAGGGCACCGTGTAGATGCCCGCCACCTTCAGCTTGGCCTGGGCGAACGCCGCCACGGGCGCGAGGCCCAGGGTGGCGGAGATGGCCAGGGAAGTGCAGAGCAGGCGGCCGGTGAAGAGGCGGCGGGAGGTCATCGCGGTGTCCTTGGATCGAAAGAGAGTGACGTAACGGGCGGGATGCCGCAGTCAAGCAGGATGCATGCCATCCGCACGCCGCGGCAGGTCCCTCATTTGGTGCCGAAAATCCGGTCCCCCGCATCCCCCAGCCCCGGCAGGATGTAGCCGTGCTCGTTCAGTTCGCGGTCGATCGCGGCGGTGAAGATCGGCACGTCCGGGTGCGCCTTCTGCAGCGTGGCGACGCCTTCGGGCGCGGCCAGCAGGCACATGAACTTCACCGAGCGGGGCTTCAGTTCCTTGAGCTTGGCGACGGCCGCCGCGGCGGAGTTGCCCGTGGCGAGCATCGGGTCCACCACGATGATGTCGCGCTCTTCCATTTCGGAGGGCATCTTGAAGTAGTACTCCACCGGCTGCAGCGTCTGCGGGTCGCGGTAGAGGCCGATGTGGCCGACGCGCGCGCCGGGCACCACCGTGAGCATGCCGTCGAGGAAGCCGTTGCCCGCGCGCAGGATGGAGACGAGCACCAGCTTCTTGCCGTCGATGACCTTGCCGGTCATGGTCTCGAGCGGGGTCTCGACCTCGATGTCGGACAGCGGCATGTCGCGCGTGATCTCGTAGGCCATCAGGGTGCTCAGCTCGCCCAGCAGGCGGCGGAAGCTGTTGGTGCTGGCGTCCTTGCGGCGCATCAGGGTGAGCTTGTGCTGCACCAGGGGGTGGGTGATGACGTGGACGTTGCCGGAAGGGTTCTCGGTGCTCATGGGCGTGGGAAAGGGAGAGAAAAGGGAGACAACCGGTCAGTCTGCCAGAAACCGCGCGTACCGCGGCAGATCGACGTTGCCGCCGCTCACCACGATGCCCACGCGTGCACCGCGCAGGTCGATGCCGCCGTGGTGCGCGCCAGCCAGCGCCAGCGCCCCGGTAGGCTCGACCACCATCTTCATGCGCTCGGCAAAGAACCTGAGCGCCTGGGCGAGCTGGGCGTCGGACACGGTGACGACCTCGTGCACCCGCCGCTGGATGATCGGGAAGGTGATCTCGCCGGGCGCCTGGGTCTGCGCGCCGTCGGCGATGGTGCGGGGCGTCTCGATGCGCACGATGTGTCCGGCGCGCAGCGATTGCTGCACGTCGTTGCCGGCCTCGGGCTCCACGCCGACCACCTTGCATCCGGGCGCAAGGTGCTCGGCCGCGAGCAGGCAGCCCGAGAGCAACCCGCCGCCGCCCAGGCAGACGAACAGGTAATCGAGCTGGGGCACGTCTTCCAGCAGCTCCTGGGCCACCGTGCCCTGGCCGGCGATGACGTGGGGATGGTCGAACGGCGGCACGAGCACCATGCCGCGCTCTTCGGCCAGGCGCCGGCTGATGGCCTCGCGGTCTTCGCGGAAGCGGTCGTAGGTGACCACCTGGGCGCCGTATTCGCGCGTGGCGGCCATTTTGGAGGCGGGCGCATCCTCGGGCATGACGATCACGGCGGGCATGTCGAGCAGGCGGGCCGAGAGCGCGATCGCCTGCGCATGGTTGCCGGAGGAAAAGGCCAGCACGCCGCGCTCGCGCTGGGCGGCGTCCAATTGCACCAGGGTGTTGTAGGCGCCGCGGAACTTGAACGCCCCCATGCGCTGGAGGTTCTCGCACTTGAAGAAGAGCTGCGCGCCCAGGGCCTCGTCGGCGGTGCTGGACCGCAGCACGGGCGTGCGGTGGGCGATGCTCGCCAGGCGCCGGGCTGCGGCGGCGACGTCGTCGTAGGTGGGCAGGGCGGGGCGGTGCGGTTCCATGGGGCGTCCTCGCGAAGCTTGTGCGGCATCCAACGAAATGGGTTGCCGCATCATAGACCCGGCCGGGCATGCTTCGCGCGCTTCCCGCGCCGGGCCCGGGCGGGCGCCCGCCGGGCCCTCAGCCCAGTTCGCTGAACCGCTGCACGGGCGCCAGATCGGGGAAGTCGCCCGAGCGCCGCTCGCGCATCGCGGCCACGGCCTCGCCGACGTGGCGGTTGCTCCACACGGCGCCCTGCAGCCAGCCCATCTGGCGCAGGCTGTCGTCCACCGAATGGTCGCGTGCGTAGTGCACCGCCTGCTTGGTGCCCCAGACCGCGACGGGCGGCTTGGCGGCGATCTCGCGCGCGCAGGCCAGGGCCGCTTCCAGCATCGCATCCTGCGTGGCGAACACCTCGTTCACCAACCCGCAGGCCAGCGCGCGGGAAGCGGGCAGGCGCCGCCCGGTGTAGGCCAGTTCCTTGACGATGCCCAACGGGATCAGCTTGGGCAGGCGCTGCAGCGTGCCCACGTCGGCCACCATGCCGATGTTGATCTCCTGGATGCAGAAGAAAGCGTCCTCGGTCGCGTAGCGGATGCACGCCGCCGTCACCATGTCCACCGCGCCGCCGATGCAGCCGCCGTGGATGGCCGCGATCACCGGAATGCGCAGCGATTCGATGCGCGTGAACGTGGCCTGCATGTCGGTCAGCAGGTCGAAGATGGCGGCCCGGCCTTCGGGGCTCTGGTCGTCCATCGCGACGGCGCCGCCGAAGGTCTCCAGCGACATGCCGGCCGAGAAATGCTTGCCGGTGCTGCTGATGACCAGCGCGCGCGCATCGCCTGCGCGGTGCAGCCGCGCGAGCACCACATCCAGCTCGCGCCAGAAGGTGGGGTGCATGGTGTTGAGCGCCTCCGGGCGGTCGAGCACCAGGTGCGCGACGTGGTCCGAGACGGTCAGGCGAAAGCAGGTGAGGGCGGCGGTGTCGGTCATGCGGCGCACTCTAGGCGCGATGCCGCGGCCCCGGCCGTCACCTGCGCGACGGGCGGCGTGCCCCGTCCCTGGGCGCCGACAGCCTGTTCAGCGGCGCACCGTGCCCGCGTCCTGCCCGAACAGGATCTTCTTGGCGTCTTCGTCCACCGTGGGTGCGGTGTTGATCGACTTCGCGACATCGTAGGCGCGCACGGTGGCGGGGCGCTCGGCGATGCGCGCGAACCAGCGCGCGAGGTGCGGGAAATCCTTCAGGTCCTGGCGCTGCCGCTCGTGCGGCACGATCCAGGGGTAGCAGGCCATGTCGGCGATCGAATAGCTGCCGGCGATGTACTCGCGGCCGTCCGCCAGGTGCTTGTCGAGCACGCCGTAGAGGCGCGCGGTTTCCTTCACGTAGCGGTCGATGGCGTAGGGCACGGGCTCCGGCGCGTACTGCGTGAAGTGGTGGTTCTGCCCGGCCATCGGCCCCAGGCCGCCCATCTGCCAGAACAGCCACTGGACGGCTTCCGTGCGGCCGCGCAGATCCTGCGGGATGAACTGCGCGGTCTTGTCCGCCAGGTAGAGCAGGATGGCGCCGGACTCGAACACGGACACCGGCTCGCCGCCGCCGGCCGGGCCGTGGTCGACGATGGCCGGGATGCGGTTGTTGGGCGCGATGCGCAGGAAGTCGGGCTGGAACTGCTCGCCGCGGCCGATGTTCACGGGCAGCACGCGGTAGGGCAGGCCGGCCTCTTCGAGGAACATCGTGATCTTGTGGCCGTTGGGGGTGGTCCAGTAGTGCAGGTCGATCATCCGGAAAAACTCCAGGCAGGGGTGGGGCGGGGCGCGGAGCGGGGCCCGGGCGGGCCGTGCGCCCCGCGGGGCGACGGGCCAATGTAGCGGGCGCTGCCACGCCCCGCAGCGCGCCGCCGCGAAGACCCCGCAGCGCCCGCGGGCCGGCGGGAGGGCGTCAGCGCTTGCGGCCGCCGAACACGCTGCCGAGCACGCCGCGCAGGATCTCCTTGCCGAGCGAGGTGCCCATGGTGCGCACGGCCGAGCGGGCCATCGTCTGCACCAGCCCGTCCTTCTTGCCGCCGCGCGGGCCCGTGGAGCCGAACAGCACGTCGTTCAGCCCGCCGAGCAGTCCGCCGCCGTCACTGCCACCGGCCGGGCCCGCGGTGCCGGCAGGGGCCGTGCCGGGCGCCGGCGAGACCGCGCTGTCCGCCCGCCCGCGCAACTTCTCGTAGGCCGACTCTCGGTCCACCGCCTTCTCGTACACGCCCGCGACGAGCGACTGCGCCATCAGTGCCTGGCGCTGCTGCGGGGTGATCGGGCCGATCTGGCTGGCCGGCGGCAGCACGAAGACGCGCTCGGTCACGCCCGGGCGGCCCTTGGCATCGAGGAAGCTCACCAGGGCCTCGCCCACCGCCAGCTCGGTGATGGCGGCCTCGATGTCCAGCCCGGGCTGCGGGCGCATCGTGGTGGCCGTGGCCTTCACGGCCTTCTGGTCGCGCGGCGTGAAGGCGCGCAGCGCATGCTGCACGCGGTTGCCGAGCTGGGCGAGCACGGTGTCGGGAATGTCGAGCGGGTTCTGGGTGACGAAGTACACGCCCACGCCCTTGGAGCGCACCAGCCGCACCACCAGCTCGATGCGCTCGACCAATACCTTGGGCGCCTCGTTGAAGAGCAGGTGGGCCTCGTCGAAGAAGAACACCAGCTTCGGCTGGTCCGGATCGCCGATCTCCGGCAGCTGCTCGAAGAGTTCGGACAGCATCCAGAGCAGGAAGGTGGCGTAGAGGCGCGGCGACTGCATGAGCTTGTCCGCGGCGAGGATGTTCACCACCCCGCGTCCGTCCACCGTCTGCATCAGGTCGTTGATGTCGAGCATCGGCTCGCCGAAGAACCGGTCGCCGCCCTGCGCCTCGATCTGCAGCAGCCCGCGCTGGATGGCGCCCACGCTGGCGGCGCTGATGTTGCCGTAATTGGTGGTGAACTGCTTCGCGTTCTCGCCCACGTGGGCGAGCATGGCGCGCAGGTCCTTCAGGTCGAGCAGCAGCAGGCCGCTGTCGTCGGCGATCTTGAAGACGATGTTGAGCACGCCCAGCTGCGTCTCGTTCAGCCCCAGCATGCGGCCGAGCAGCAGCGGGCCCATGTCGGAGATGGTGGCGCGCACCGGGTGGCCCTGCTCGCCGAACACGTCCCAAAGCGTGGTGGGGCAGGCCAGGGGCTCCGGCAGGGGCAGGCCGCGCTCGGCCAGGGTGGCCGCCATCTTCCCGCCGATGCGGCCGGGCTGGCTGATGCCCGTCAGGTCGCCCTTCACGTCGGCCATGAACACCGGCACGCCGGTGCGTGAGAAACCCTCCGCCAGGGTCTGCAGGGTGACCGTCTTGCCGGTGCCCGTGGCCCCCGTGACGAGCCCGTGGCGGTTGGCCAGCGCGGGCAGCAGATGGCATTCGGTGGTGTCGCGCTTCGCAATCAGGATCGGTTCGGCCATGGCGGTGGGGAGTCAAAAGTAAAATCGCGTCCGACCGGTAGATTAATCGATAGACACAACAGCAAGGACTCCCTGTGGCAGGACACAGCAAATGGGCCAACATTCAGCACCGCAAGGGGCGCCAGGATGAGAAGCGCGGCAAGATCTGGACCCGGATCATTCGCGAAATCACCGTCGCCGCGCGCGCCGGCGGGGGCGATGTCTCGGCCAACCCGCGCCTGCGGCTGGCCATCGACAAGGCCAAGGCCGCGAACATGCCGGCCGACCGCATCAAGTACAACATCGACAAGGCCACCGGCAACGCCGAAGGCCTGACCTACGAGGAAATCCGCTACGAAGGCTACGGCATCGGCGGCGCGGCCATCATCGTGGACACGATGACCGACAACCGCGTGCGCACGGTGGCCGAGGTGCGCCACGCGTTCAGCAAATACGGCGGCAACATGGGCACGGAAGGCTCGGTGGCCTTCCAGTTCAAGCACGTGGGCCAGCTCATCTTCGCGCCGGGCACGAGCGAGGACAAGGTGATGGAAGTCGCGCTGGAGGCCGGCGCCGAAGACGTGGTGACCGACGAGGACGGCGCCATCGAGGTGCTCACCGCACCGGCCGATTTCGAGGCCGTGAAGAACGCGCTCGAAGCCGCCGGCCTCGTGCCCGACGCGGCCGACGTGACCATGCGCCCGGACGTCACCATCGACCTGGCCGGCGAAGACGCCGAACGCATGCAGAAGCTCCTGGACGTGATCGAAGACCTCGACGACGTGCAGGAGGTCTACCACAACGCCGCGCTCTGACCGAGAGGCACCCGGACACCCCATGAAAGTTCTTGTCATCGGAGGCGGCGGCCGTGAACACGCAATGGCCTGGAAGCTCTCGCAGTCTCCCAAGGTCACCAAGGTCTACGTGGCGCCCGGCAACGGCGGCACGGCCCTCAACCCCAAGCTCGAAAACGTGCCCCTGACCGACGTGCGCGCGCTGCGCGCCTGGGCGCAGGAGCAGAAGATCCAGCTCTCCGTGGTCGGCCCCGAGGCCCCGCTCGCCGCCGGCGTGGTGGACGAGTTCCGCGCGCACGGCATGCGCATCTTCGGCCCCACGAAGGCCGCCGCGCAGCTGGAGAGTTCCAAGGCGTTCTCCAAGGCGTTCATGCGCCGCCACGGCATCCCCACGGCCGACTACGACACCTTCACCGACCCGGCCCAGGCCCATGCCTTCATCGACCGCCTGGGCGCGCCGATCGTGGTCAAGGCCGACGGCCTGGCCGCCGGCAAGGGCGTGGTCGTGGCGATGACCGCGCAGGAGGCCCACGACGCGGTGGACTTCATGCTCGTGGACAACAAGTACGGCGTGAGCCACAACGAAGGCGGCGCGCGCGTGGTGATCGAGCAGTTCCTCGAAGGCGAGGAGGCGAGCTTCATCGTGCTGTGCGACGGCAAGAACGTCGCCGCGCTGGCCACCAGCCAGGACCACAAGCGCCTGAAGGACGGCGACCAGGGCCCGAACACGGGCGGCATGGGCGCGTATTCGCCCGCGCCGGTGGTCACGGCCGACGTGCATGCGCGCGCCATGCGCGAGATCATCCTGCCGACCATCCGGGGCATGGAGAAGGACGGCATCCCGTACACGGGCTTCCTGTACGCCGGCCTGATGATCGACGCCAAGGGCCACCCGAAGACGCTGGAGTTCAACTGCCGCATGGGCGATCCCGAGACCCAGCCGATCCTGATGCGCCTCAAGAGCGACCTGGTGGACGTGCTGGGCGCGGGCGTGGACGGCAAGCTCGACCAGGTCGAACTGCAGTGGGACCGCCGCCCCGCGCTGGGCGTGGTCATGGCCGCCCACGGCTACCCCGAGAGCCCGCGCAAGGGCGATGCGATCACCGGCCTGCCGGCCGATGCCGACGATGCCGTGGTGTTCCATGCGGGCACCGAGCTGCAGGACGGCGTGGTGCGCACGACGGGCGGGCGCGTGCTCTGCGTCACGGTGCTGGCCGACAGCGTGAAGCTGGCGCAGCAGCGTGCCTACGACGTGGCGCGCGGCGTCCACTTCGACGGCGCGCAGTACCGGCGCGACATCGGCCACCGGGCGGTGAAGAGCTGATGGCGACGGCACCGGGACCGGGCCGCGCCGCGGGCGTGCCCGCACCGCCGGCCGATGCGGCCGACCGCGTGCGCGCCTACCTGCTGGACTTGCAGTCGCGCATCACCAACGCGATCGAGAGCGTCGAGGGGCAGGGCGGCGCGCGCTTCCTGACGGACGCCTGGAGCAAGGGCCCGGGCGAGCCGCTGCAGGGCGACGGCGTCACGCGCATCCTGGAGGCCGGCCGCGTGTTCGAGCGCGCGGGCTGCGGCTTCTCGCACGTGCGCGGCGCCTCGCTGCCGCCCTCGGCCACGCAGCACCGGCCCGAGCTGGCCGGCGCGCCGTTCGAGGCCATGGGCGTGTCGCTGGTGTTCCACCCGCAGAACCCCTACGTGCCCACGGTGCACATGAACGTGCGCATGATCGCCGCCGCGCGCGAGGGGCAGCCGCCCGTATGCTGGTTCGGCGGCGGCATGGATCTCACGCCCTGCTACGGCTTCGAGGAAGACGCGGTGCACTTCCACCGCAGCTGCCGCGACGCGGTGTATCCGTTCGGCGAAGGCCTCTACCTGCGCTTCAAGCGCTGGTGCGACGAGTACTTCTACCTCAAGCACCGCGATGAGCAGCGCGGCATCGGCGGCATCTTCTTCGACGACTTCTCCGAGCTCGGGTTCGAGCGCAGCCTGGCGATGATGCAGTCGGTGGGCGACGCCTTCCTGGGCGCCTATCTGCCGATCGTGCAGCGGCGCCAGCACATCTACTTCGGCGACCGCGAGCGCTCGTTCCAGTGCTACCGGCGCGGCCGCTACGTCGAGTTCAACCTCGTCTGGGACCGCGGCACGCATTTCGGGCTGCAGTCGGGCGGGCGCACCGAGTCGATCCTGCTCTCGATGCCGCCGCTCGCGGGCTGGGCCTACCAGCGGCAGGACCCGCCCGGCACGCCCGAAGGCGAGCTGACGCGGCGCTTCCTCGTGCGGCGCGACTGGCTCTGAACCCGGCCGCAACGGGCCGCGCGGGCCGGAAAGCTATAATTTCAATAGCTGTCCGGCTCCGTCGCACCGTGTCGGCCGGCCCCGATGGCGCCGATCCACGTTGCACGGCCCCCCGCGTCCGCGCGCCGCGCCATTGGCCCCCGCGCGGGTTGCGCGCTATATTGCCCCTCACCCCCATTTCTTCCCGTCCCTGATGACCACCTCCACCCGTTCGGAATCCGCCGCCAAGAAAGACGTCACCAAGCTCCAGCGCGCCATCGTCGATGGCCTGGAAGACGTCAAGGCGCAAGACATCCAGGTGTTCAACACCGAGAAGCTGTCGCCGCTCTTCGAGCGGGTGATCGTGGCGTCGGGCACCTCCAACCGGCAGACCAAGGCCCTGGCCGCCAGCGTGCGCGATGCCGTGCGCGAAGCGGGCTTCCCGAAGCCGCGCACCGAGGGTGAGGACAACGGCGAGTGGATCATCGTGGACTGCGGCGCCGCCGTGGCCCACATCATGCAGCCGGCCATCCGCCAGTACTACCGCCTCGAAGAGATCTGGGGCGAGACGCCGGTGCGCCTGAAGCTTGGCGCCGCCAAGCCCGTGAAGGCCGCCGAATCCGGCGATGCCACGTCCGCCAAGAAGAAGGCCGCACCGCGCAAGAAGGCCGCTGCCGCCGAAGCGGAAGTGCCGGCACGCAAGCCGGGCCGCAGCAAGGTGGCCGCCGCTGCGTCGGCCGCCGCACCCGCGCCCGCGAAGAAATCCGCCGGCAAGGCCGCACCCGTGAAGGCTGCTGCAACCAAGACCCCGGCCAAGGCCCCCGCGAAGACCGCCACCAAGGCCGCCACCAAGGCGGCCGCGGCCAAGACCGCTGCCGGCAAGTCGCCCGCGCCTAAGTCCGCCGCGCCGAAGGTGAAGACCGTGGTGGTGAAGCCGGTGGCCCGCAAGCCCGCGGCCAAGTCCGCCGCCGCGAAGAAGGCGCCTTCGGCCCGCCCTGCCGCTCCGCGCAAGGCCGCGGCCGCCAAGAAGGCCCCGGCCCGCAAGAAGGCCGGCTGATTGAGCCGCCAGGCAGGTATGCCGCCGAAGGCCTGGTGCGTGCATTGGGCCACGGCGGAATGCCTGCGGAGCACTGACCGATGAAACTCCTCATCGTGGCCGTGGGCCAGCGCGTGCCCGACTGGGCGCAGACCGCCTACGACGACTACGCCAAGCGTTTCCCGCCCGAGCTGAAAGTCGAGCTCAAGGCCGTCAAGACCGAGCCGCGCGGCTCCAAGACGCTGGAGACGCTCTACGCCGCCGAGCGCGAACGCATCGAAGCGGCCATTCCGCGCGGCACGCGCACCGTGGCGCTCGACGAGCGCGGCACCTCGCTCACCACCAAGGCGCTGGCCGTCCGCCTCAAGGAATGGCAGCTGGGTGGCGACGACGTGGCGCTGGTCATCGGCGGCCCGGACGGGCTCGATCCGGCCTTCCGCCAGGCCGCGCACGAACGCATCCGCCTGTCCGACCTCACGCTGCCGCATGCCATGGTGCGGGTGCTGCTGATCGAGCAGCTGTACCGTGCCTGGTCGGTGAACGCGGGGCATCCCTACCACCGCGAGTAGGGGCCCGGTGCGCGTAGCGGCTGCCCCGGCATCCGCTATCCTGCCGCCGTGAACCCGAATCCATCCCCTTCCTCCTCCGCGTCTTCTGCGTCGTCCGCGGCGCTTCCGTTCGTCTATCTGGCCTCGCAGAGCCCGCGCCGCCGTCAACTGCTCGACCAGATCGGCGTGCGCCATGCGCTGCTGCTGCCCAACGCCGATGGCGATGCCGTCGTCGAGGATGCCGAAGCGATCGAAGTGCCCCGACCCGGCGAGGCACCCGCGCGCTACGTGCAGCGTGTGACGGGCCTCAAGCTGGACGCGGCCGTGGCGCGGCATGCGCGGCGCGGCCTGGCGCCCGCGCCGATCCTGTGCTCCGACACCACCGTGGCGCTGGGCCGCGAGATCCTCGGCAAGCCCGACGACGAAGCCCATGCGCGGCAGATGCTCGCGCAGCTCTCCGGCCGCACGCACCGCGTTCTCACCGCCGTGGCCGTGCAGGTGCCGGGTGGTGCGCGCCATGCGGCGCTGTCGGTATCGCAGGTGGCATTCGCCGCGATGACCGCGGCGCAGATTGCCGCCTATGCGGCCAGCGGCGACCCGCTCGGCAAGGCCGGCGCCTACGGCATCCAGGGGCCGGCGGCGCGCTACGTGGCGCGCATTTCCGGCAGCTACACCGGCATCATGGGCCTGCCGCTGCACGAGACGGCGCTGCTGCTGCGCAAGGCCGGGCTGCCCGACTGACGGACCGGCACCGGGATGCACCCCGGCCGCCCGGCGCCGGCCGGGCCGTTCAGGCATCATCGGTTCCCGAGCCTCCTTTCGTCCCCTCCGCCCCGTCCCGCCCACCGCGATCCGCGCCGCCCGCCATGCAACAAGACATCCTCATCAATTGGTCCCCCCAGGAAACCCGCGTCGCCGTCGTCGAGCATGGCGCGGTGCAGGAGCTGCACGTGGAGCGCACGCTGGAGCAGGGGCTGGTGGGCAACGTCTACCTGGGCAAGGTCTCCCGCGTGCTGCCGGGCATGCAGTCGGCATTCATCGACATCGGCCTGGAGCGTGCGGCCTTCCTGCACGTGGCCGACGTGTGGCACCGGCAGGAGGGCGGCGAGGCGCCGATGTTCGCGCGCAAGGGAGAGCCGCCGGTGCCCATCGAGAAGCAGGTGTTCGAGGGCCAGTCGCTGATGGTGCAGGTCATCAAGGATCCGATCGGCACCAAGGGCGCGCGCCTCTCCACGCAGATCAGCATCGCGGGCCGGCTGCTGGTGTTCCTGCCGCAGGACGACCACGTCGGTGTTTCGCAGAAGATTCCCGCCGCCGAGCGCGATGCGCTGCGTGCGCGCCTGCAGGCGCTGGTGGGCGACAAGGCCACGGGCGGGGGAGGTGGCTTCATCCTGCGCACCAACGGCGAGGATTCGTCGGACGCGGAGCTGGCCGAAGACATCGCCTACCTGCGCAAGACCTGGGGGCGCATCAAGGATGCGTCACTGCGCCAGCCGCCGGCCTCGCTCCTGCACCAGGACCTGAACCTGCTGCAGCGCGTGCTGCGCGACCTGGTCGGCGACGAGACCGCCAGTATCCGCATCGACTCGCGCGAACAGTTCGCGCTGCTGCAGGCCTTCGGCCGCGAATTCACCCCGGCCGCCGTGCCCAAGCTGCAGCTCTACAAGGGCGAGCGGCCGATCTTCGACCTCTACGGCATCGACGAGGAAATCGCGCGGGCGCTCGGCCGCCGCGTGGACCTCAAATCCGGCGGCTACCTCATCGTGGACCAGACCGAGGCGCTCACCACCATCGACGTGAACACCGGCGGGTATGTCGGCGCGCGCAACTTCGACGACACCATCTTCAAGACGAATCTGGAAGCCGCGCAGGCCATCGCCCGCCAGCTGCGGCTGCGCAACCTGGGCGGCATCATCATCGCCGACTTCATCGACATGGCGCGCGAAGACCACCAGCATGCCGTGCTCTCGGAATTCAGAAAGCAGCTCGCGCGCGACCGCGTCAAGACCATGACCGGCGGCTTCTCGCAGCTCGGCCTCGTCGAGATGACGCGCAAGCGCACCCGCGAATCGCTCGCCCACATGCTCTGCGAGCCCTGCGTGCACTGCCAGGGCTCCGGCCAGATCAAGACCGCCCGCAGCGTCTGCTACGACATCCTGCGCGAGATCCTGCGCGAGGCCCGCCAGTTCAACCCGCGCGAATTCCGGGTGGTGGCTTCGGCGAAGGTGGTGGAGCTGTTCCTGGACGAGGAGAGCCAGCACCTGGCGGGGTTGTCGGACTTCATCGGCAAGCCGATTTCGCTGCAGGCGGAGGGGGGGCTGGGGCAGGAGCAGTACGACATCGTGCTGCTGTGAGGGTCAGGGCTTGGCGTTGGGGCAGCCGGGTACCTGGCCGAGTGCTGCGCATTCCGATGGAATGTTTTCGAAGACGACATCCAAGCCAAAATAGACGGTGTTGTATGGCGTAGGAGGGTCGAGCTGCCAGTCGATCGCACTGCCGCCCGCAAGATCAACCACTTCGCTTTCTCCCAGCAGCTTCTTGGGATCCACCCTTTACAGGCGGACGACGGCCGGATCGCTTTGGTCGTAATGCACGATACGTTGCCACAGTGATGCATTGTGGATTTCCAGCCGGTACACGTAGCGAGGGCTGTTGTAAGCCATGGAGAGCGTCGGACGGGTGACATGCCAGCCCAGCACCAAGCACGCATTCAGCGCCAAGCACCAGACGATGCACGGCACGTTTTGGAGAGCGGACAGTTTCATCATCACTCCAGCTGAATGGGAGAAGGAAGGCGCACGCGGTGAGCGTCGGAAACAATCATGAAATCGCCGCCCCGGCCATGCAAAGCGCGCCATTGCCTGAAATGGCGGTTCTGCACCAGATAACTTTGGCGGTTTCCTCATAGGCGTCGACGTGCATCCATTGCTCGTCAATCGGCACGTCCAGCGCGGATCGGGGAATGCGGTCCACGCCACGGGGCGCCAGAAGCCGAGAGGCTGCGACAGGAGAAGATCGTCGTTGAAGTCATAGGAGTCTCGCAGGTAGAAGGCCAGCTCACCGGCTGCAATGGCTGCCTTTCCGGGCCCCTTGGGCGTGACCAGGCCCGACACCGCAATCTTGAGCGTGGCCTCGCCCATCGCACTGTAGAAGCCGTCCATGGGATCGCCCCATCGGCCCACCTTCCGAAAATTCACTTGGCAGCTGCTGTCCAGGAATTTGGGTGGTTGGTTCAGATCGCCGAAACGCCATGGTCGGGCCTGCCCCGTCGTATGCCGCCTGACTCAGGCCCGGTGCGCGTCCGATGCAGCTTCCCCTACCCGCCCCGGAAACGAAAACGCGAACTCGGTCCCCTGCGCGCTGCAGGACCGCACCTGCACCTGCCCCCCATGCGCCTGCGCGATCGCGCGCACGATGAACAGCCCCAGGCCGACGCTGCGGGCCGAGGTGTCGCCTTCTTCCACGCCGCGCACCATCGGCTCGAACAGGCGTCCGAGGGTGTGGGAGGGGATCGGCTCCCCGCAGTTGTGCACGGCCAGCCGCGCAGTGCCCGATGCATCCACGGACGACGCCACCGTGACGGGCGTGCCCGGCGTGCCGTAGGCCATGGCGTTGCCCACCAGGTTGCCGACGAGCTGGGCGATGCGGTCGGGGTCGGCGCTCGCCGCACCGTCGCCGTGGGCCGTGTGCTCGATGGTGCGGCCGGGGAAAGCCTCGGCCAGTTCCTCGACGATCCGGGCCGCCAGCTGGTGCAGGTCCACCGGCTGGCGCGAGACCTTCAGCCCGGAGCCGAGGCGCACCACGGTGAAATCCAGCAGGTCGGCGATCAGGCGGCGGGCGCGCTGGCCGGCGCGGGTGATGTTGCCGAGCATGCGCCGCGATGCGTCCGCCGGATCGCCGGCCTGGCGCGTGAGTTTCTCGGTGGCGAGCAGGATGGTGGCGAGCGGGTTGCGCAGATCGTGGCTGACGATGCCCACCATCTGTTCCGCGAACACGGCGCGGTCTTCCGCGAGCGCGCGGCCGTGCTCCGCTTCGGTCACGTCGCTGAAGATGCCCACGAACTCCATCAGCGAGCCGTCCTCGGCGCGGAAGCCCTGGCCCGATGACACGATCACGCGGCGCTGGCCCGCCGCGTCCACGAGGCGGTGCTTGAACTGGTAGGGCTCGCCGCTGCGCAAGGCGTGGTCGAGGGCGGCACGGTCGGCCGCGCGGTCCTCGGGAACGAGGTGGGCCACGAACTCCTCTTCGCCCACGGGACGCTCCGGGTCGAGGCCCAGGAGGGTGGCCACGTCCGCGCCGAAACGCCGCCGGCCGGTGGCCGGGTCCAGGTCCCAGACATGGATGGCGCCCGACTGCATGGCCTGCCGCAGCCGCGACTGCGAGGCCTGCAGCGCCTGCTGGGCCTGGCGCTCCTTGGCCACCATTTCGTCGGCGCGCTTGCGGGCGGCCAGCAGTTCGCGCTCGTACTTGTTGCGCTCTTCGGCCACCATGACGGCGACCTCGTCGTAGGTGCCTTCGGGCGTGGCCCGGCGGTTCGCGTTGATCAGCACGGGGAAGGTGCTGCCGTCCTTGCGGCGCATGTCCAGCTTGACCTCGGAGATCGAGCCCTGCATCTCCAGCATCGGCTGCCAGTGGGTCTGGTGGAACATCCGCCCACCCACGTTGAACAGCTCCTGCAGCTTCTTGTGGCCCACGAGTTCCTCGGCCGCCAGGCCGGTCCAGCGGCAGAGGTTCTGGTTCGCGCGCAGGATGAGCCCGGTGGTGCTGGTCACCAGCAGGCCGCAGGGCATCTGGTCGAACAGCGCCTCGGCGCCGGGCAGGGCCGGGCGGGGTTGGGCCGACACGCCTAGTACCCGATCGCCGCGAAGAATTCGTCCATCGTGGCGCTGCTCGCGCTGGGTGCGCTCAGGTGCGGGCAGTGCCCCACGTTGTCGACGAGGCGCAGCGTGCTGCGTGGCAGATGGCGGTGCATGTATTTGCCCACCGAGATCGGGGCGATGAAATCCTCGGTGGACTGGATGATCAGCACCGGCTCCTGCAGCTTGGGCAGGTCGGCCCGGTTGTCCGAGAGGAAAGTCGCGCGCGCGAAGTTGCGGGCGATGTCGGGGTCGGTGCGGCAGAAGCTCTGGTTCAGTTCCTCGGCCAGTTCCGGCCGGTCGGGGGCGCCCATGATGACGGGCGCCATGTTGCTGGCCCAGCCCAGGTAGTTGGATTCGAGCGTGTCCAGCAGGGAATCGACGTCCTCGCGGGTGAAGCCGCCGACGTAGTCGCCGTCGTTGATGTAGCAGGGCGAGGGCCCGATCATGACGTGGCCCGCGATCCTGCCGGGTGCGTGCAGGCCGGCGAGCATGCCGATCATCGCGCTCACCGAATGCCCGACGAAGATCACCGGGCCCTGAGCGAACGCGTCGATGACCTCCAGCACGTCGCTGGCATAGCCCGCGAGCGTGCCGTATTTGTCGGGATCGTAGGCGCCGAGGTCGGACAGGCCGCTGCCGACCATGTCGAAGGTGACGACCTGGAAACGCGAGGCGTATTCCGGCGCGAGCAGCCGCCACATGTTCTGGTCGCAACCGAACCCATGGGCGAACACGAGGCTGGCGGGGCCGCTGCCCCGGATCTTCACATTGTTTCTTCGCCCGACCGAGACCGACATGGGAACTCCTGGTGATGCGCGCGCGCAGCAGACGCGCTCGACCGCAGGGATTATGGGTGATACGCCGTGCGGAGTGCCCTGCTATGGCCGGGGGCCGTGTGGGTGATCGCGGGCGGCGCTTCGTGCCGGGATGCCCGCCTTCGCCGGCCGCGCGCACGCCGACCTCGGGGGTGCCGTAGATTGGGGCCGCCGGAAATGCCTCCTTCGGGCCGGGAACCAGGCTTTCCTCCACCTTCGCCAACGCCAACGCTGCGCGCCATGCACCCTTCCTCCCTGCGTCCGACGTCCGCATCTTCCGCCGCCACCGCAACGGTGCCGGCCGCCGCGCCCGGCGCCGCGGATGCAGGCCAGGCCCCCACGGAGCCGCGGCGTTCCCGGCCGGCTCCCGACGGAGCGCCCCTCCGCCCGCTGCGCCGGTCGCGCTCCTTTCCGTCGCCGCCGGCGCTGGCTCTGGCGCCGGCACGGTCTGCGGATCCGCAGCCTCCGGATGCCGCCGCCGGGGATTCAATCCGGGCCCGCAGACCGGTGGCCGAGGTGGCGGTGACGGGCCGCTCCAGGGTGCACCCGGAGGGGGCGCCCGGGTCTGCGGACGGCGGCGCATTCCGGAGATCGGTACCGTTGCCGGCACAGGCACTGCCCGTGCTGCGCAGCGCCCGGGACAGGGTCCGTGCCCTGCTGGAACCCGCACAGGCGTGCGATGCGGCCGTGGTGCGGCGACTGCGGCGCAATGCACAGGTGCTGCTTGGCAAGGGCATCGACACGCCCGAGAAGCTCCAGCGGTTCCTGGCGGATGCATGGCGACACGATGCGCTGCTGGGCTTCGCGGGGCTGGGCTTCAGCAATGGGGCGGGGTACATGGCGGGCATCACGGCCGCCAACGAAAAGCTGCTCTCCCTCCTGCCCGCGGATCTGTTGCGCCACCCTGCGCGGCTGGGCTTCCTGGCTGGGCTGGGCGTCGGCGCGCTCGACGTGCTGGTGAAGGTGGTGGGCAACGCCGTGATCGCGCCGCGCCTCTACAACGGCCCCTCGGGACTGGAGCGGTTGCCCGGCGTGCTGCGCCCCGACGTGCATGCCGAGCGCATCCGGAACGTCGGCCTGTCGGTCGGCTTCAGCGTCGCCAAGAACCTGCCCCGCGTGGCGGAGCCCGTGGTGCAGGCCGCCATCGAGGGCCGGGGCGACCACAGCGTGAATCGCGCGTGGGCGGACCGCATCGATGCCTCGCTGCTCGACGGCTTCGGGGGCATGCTGGCTGCCGGGGCGCGCAGCGTGCACAGCCTCTCGCAGTCGGTTCCCTACGACGCGCGCATGCTGCTGCGCAGCGACCTGGGCGAGGTGATCGAGCGCATGCGCAGGCCCTGGAGGGAGTCGCTGCAGGAGATCGGACCTGCCGCGCTGGAAGGCGCGAAATCGCTCGTGACCTCTCCCGTGCCGGTGGCGGTGGTGGCCACGGTGGGATGCTTCATCGCCGAGCTGTTCGCTGCCGGCGCGGCCATCGACCGGGCCGGCACGCCCGCCGGCATGCCCGCCGACCGTGCGGACGCCGGCATGCTGTCGGCCAAGCGGGCGTCCTCGGTGCTGCTCATGGGGCTGATGTCCGGGACCATCGAGCTGGGGGTCCCCTACGTCGCCGAAGGCGGCGCCTACGTGGCCCGAGCGGTTCGAGCCGGCCTGCGGCGCACGTCGTCCGATCTCATGGCCTGGGCGCAGCACCGCTTCGGCGCGGAGCCCCTGCCGGACATCGAGGCCGGACGGCGCTTCTGAGAGCGGACCTCCGGCCCCCGCGGCCCCGCGCGCGCCGCGCATCGCGGCACGCCGCGTGCGTGTTTTCCCTGGGAAGGATCGCTCGCCAATTAGTTGACATCTAAATCATCTATTTCTAAAGTTGTCTCCGAGGCCGCGACGGCCCTGGAGACCAGCGCATGAAGATCGTTTGCATCGGCGGCGGCCCGGCGGGCCTGTATTTCGCGCTGCTCATGAAGCAGCAGAACCCCGCCCATGACGTCACCGTGGTGGAACGCAACAAGCCCTACGACACCTTCGGCTGGGGCGTGGTGTTCTCCGACGCCACCATGGACCACATGCGCACGTGGGACCGCGAGACGGCCGACGAGATCCAGGAAGCCTTCAACCATTGGGACGACATCGAACTGCGCTTCAAGGGCCGCACGATCCGCTCGGGCGGGCATGGTTTCGTGGGCATCGGGCGAAAAAAGCTGCTCAACATCCTGCAGGCGCGCTGCGAGCGCCTGGGCGTGCAGCTCGTGTTCGAGACCGACGCCGCCTCGGACGAGGACTATCCCGATGCGGACCTCGTCATCGCGAGCGACGGCGTCAACTCGCGCATCCGCGGCCGCTACGCGGACGTGTTCCGCCCCGACATCGTCACGCGGCCCAACCGCTACATCTGGCTGGGCACGCACAAGCTGTTCGACGCCTTCACGTTCGACTTCCAGCGTACCGAGCACGGATGGTTCCAGGCGCACATCTACAAATTCGACGACCGCACCACGACCTTCATCGTCGAGTGCCCCGAGGCCGTGTGGAAGGCCCACGGACTGGACCAGGCCTGCCAGGAGGAGTCCATCGCCTTCTGCGAGAAGGTGTTCGCCGATACGCTGGAAGGGGCACCGTTGATGAGCAATGCGCGGCACCTGCGCGGCTCGGCATGGCTCCACTTCCAGCGCGTGGTGTGCGGGCAGTGGTGGCTGCGCAACCGCTGCGGCGCCCATGTGGTGCTGATGGGCGATGCGGTGCACACGGCGCATTTCGCGATCGGCTCGGGCACCAAGCTCGCGATCGAGGATGCGATCGAGCTCGCGCGCCAGTTCCAGCGGACCGGCGGCGACAGGGCCGACATTCCCGCGGTGCTGGCGGCCTACCAGGAGGCGCGCCGGGTGGAGACGCTGCGCATCCAGAACGCGGCCTGGAACGCGATGGAGTGGTTCGAGGTGTGCGGCGAGCGCTACTGCGACCAGCTGGAGCCCGAGCAGTTCATGTATTCGATGCTCACGCGCAGCCAGCGCATCAGCCACGAGAACCTGCGGCTGCGCGACGCGGGCTGGCTCGAAGGCTACGAGCGCTGGTTCGCGCGGCGTGCGGGCGTCGAGGTGCCCGAGGGCCGCCGGCCGCCGCCGCCGATGTTCACGCCGCTCGCGGTGCGCGGCGTGGTGCTCAAGAACCGCATCGTGGTCTCGCCGATGGCGCAGTACTCGGCCGAAGACGGCCTGGTGGGCGACTACCACCTGGTGCATCTGGGTGCCCGTGCCATGGGCGGCGCCGGCCTCGTCTTCGCCGAGATGGCCTGCGTGAGCGCCGAAGGCCGTATCACGCCGGGGTGCCCGGGCCTCTACCGGCCCGAGCACACGGCGGCCTTCCGGCGCATCGCCGACTGGATCCATGCGAACAGCGATGCGAAGTTCGGCATCCAGATCGGGCATGCGGGAGCGAAGGCTTCCACGCGCCGGGCCTGGGAGGGCATCGACCAGCCGCTGCCGGAAGGCAACTGGCCGATCCTCTCGGCCTCGCCCCAGCAGTACCTGGACGGCGTGAGCCAGCAGGCGCGTGCGATGACGCGCGCCGACATGGACGCGGTGCGCGAGCAGTTCGTACAGGCCGCGCGTGCCGCCGATGCCGCGGGCGCGGACTGGCTGGAGCTGCACTGCGCGCACGGCTACCTGCTGTCGAGCTTCCTGTCGCCCCTCACCAACCAGCGCGAAGACGACTACGGCGGCCCGCTGGAGAACCGCCTGCGGTATCCGCTGGAAGTGTTTGCGGCGGTGCGCGCCGCCTGGCCGCAGGACAAGCCGCTGTCGGTGCGCATCTCCGCCCACGACTGGGTGGAGGGCGGCACCACGCCGCAGGACGCGGTGGAGATCGCCCGGGCGTTCAAGGCGGCGGGCGCGGACATGATCGATTGTTCTTCGGGCCAGGTGAGCAAGCGCGAGAAGCCGGTCTATGGCCGCATGTTCCAGACGCCGTTCGCCGATCGCATCCGGCAGGAGGCGGGCATCGCCACCATCGCCGTGGGCGCGATCAGCGAGGCCGACCATGCCAACAGCATCCTGGCCGCCGGCCGCGCCGACCTGTGCGCCGTGGCGCGGCCGCACCTGGCGAATCCGGCCTGGACGCTGACAGAAGCGGCCCGGATCGGCTACACCGCGGTGGAGTGGCCACGGCAGTACCGCTCCGGCAAGCAGCAGCTGGAAGCGCATTTCGAGCGCGAGAAATCCCTGGCGGCGGCCACTGGCGGGAAAGGCTGAAACGATGAAGCAATCGCCTTCTCCTTCTCCTTCTCCTTCTCCGCCCCGCTCTCCGCGGCACGCACTGGTGACCGGCGGAACCCGCGGCATCGGCGCCGCCATCGCCCGGCGGCTCGTGGCGGATGGCCTGCACGTCACGGTGCTGGGCCGCAGCGAAGAAGCCGCGCATGCCTTCGCCGCGACCGACGCCGGCCACCTGCACGGCGTGGCCGCCGGCGTGGCCGATGCGCGGCAGGTGGAGCATGCCTTCGCCGCTGCCCGGGAACGCTTTGGCCCGGTGCAGGTGCTGGTGAACAACGCCGGCCAAGCCGAGAGCGCGCCGTTCCTCAAGACCGACGCGCAGCTCTGGCAGCGCATGCTGGACGTGAACCTGACGGGCACGATGGTGTGCACGCAGGCCGCGCTGCCGGGCATGCTGGACGCCGGCTGGGGCCGCATCGTGAACGTCGCGAGCACAGCGGGGCAGGTCGGCTATCCCTACGTGGCCGCCTACTGCGCGGCCAAGCATGGCGTGATCGGCCTGACGCGCGCGCTGGCGCTGGAGCTGGCCGCCAAGGGCGTCACGGTGAATGCCGTATGCCCCGGCTACACCGATACCGACATCGTGCGCGAGAGCATCGACCGCATCGTCGCCAAGACCGGCCGCAGCGCCGAGGCGGCGCGCGAGGGATTCGTGCGCGCCAACCCGCAGGGCCGCCTCGTGGCGCCCGACGAGGTGGCCGATGCGGTGGCATGGCTGTGCACCGAGGCGGCACGGTCCGTGAACGGGCAGTCCGTGTCGGTGAGCGGCGGGGAGGTCATGTGAGCGCACGTGCGAAAAAAGTGAATCCCGCCGTGGCCACCCGCCAGCAGAGCTTCCGCCTCGTGCAGGCCCTGGGCGAAGAGCACATCGGCCTGGAGGCCCGCGCCCAGGCCGGCGACCACCTCGACATCAAGATCTGGCTGCGCCTGCTGGCCTGCAGCACGCAGATCGAGCAGCAGATCCGGCAGTGGCTGCGCGCGCGCTTCGACACCACGCTGCCGCGCTTCGACTACCTCGCCCAGCTGGACCGCCATCCGGACGGGCTGCGCATGAACGTGCTCTCGCGCTACCTCATGGTGACGGGCGGCAACGTCACAGGCCTGACGGACCAGCTCGTGAAGGAAGGGCTGGTGGAGCGCACGGAAGACCCGGAAGACCGCCGCTCCTGGCGCGTGCGCCTGACGGACCAGGGCCGCGCGGATTTCGCCGCCATGGCAGCCGAGCATGAGCGCTGGCTCGGCGGGCTGTTCGAGGGCCTGCCCGCCGCCAGCAAGGACGCGCTCTACGAACACCTCGGCCACCTGCGGGTGCACCTGGTGCAGCGCCAGATCGCGGGCGCGTTCCCTTCCGGAGCTCCCGCACCCTCCGGCGGTGCCGCCGGGGCACCGCCCGCCGCCGCGCTGGCTGGCACCACACCATCTTCTTCGAAACGCAGCAGGAAACCCCTTCCATGACCGCATCCCTCATCGACCCCCGGCTGCTGGCCGGCAACCGACGCCCGCTCGCCGGCTACCAGGCCGAACATTTCCTGTGGAACGTGCAGGACGGCGTGGCCACGATCACGCTGAACCGCCCCGAGCGCAAGAACCCGCTCACCTTCGACAGCTATGCCGAGCTGCGCGACCTGTTCCACGGGCTGCGGCTGGCCGACGACGTGCGGGCGGTGGTGCTGGTGGGCGCCGGCGGCAACTTCTGTTCGGGCGGCGACGTGCACGAAATCATCGGCCCGCTGGTCGCGCTGAAGGCGCCGGAGCTGCTGATGTTCACCCGCATGACGGGCGAGCTGGTCAAGGCCATGCGTACCTGCCCGCAGCCGATCGTGGCGGCGGTGGACGGCGTGTGCGCCGGCGCGGGCGCGATCATGGCGATGGCCTCCGACCTGCGCCTGGGCACGGCCCGCAGCAAGACGGCCTTCCTTTTCAACCGCGTGGGGCTGGCGGGCTGCGACATGGGCGCCTGCGCGATGCTGCCGCGCATCGTCGGCCAGGGCCGCGCGAGCGAGCTGCTCTACACCGGCCGCAGCCTGGGCGGGGAAGAGGGCGAGCGCTGGGGTTTCTTCAACCGCCTCTGCGCAGCCGACGCACTGCTGCCCGAGGCGCAGGCGCTCGCCACCCAGCTGGCCGAGGGGCCGGCCTTCGCCAACGGCATCACCAAGACCATGCTGCACCAGGAGTGGGCGATGACCATCGAGCAGGCCATCGAGGCCGAGGCGCAGGCGCAGGCGATCTGCATGCTGACCGAAGACTTCTCGCGCGCCTACCATGCGTTCGTCGCCAAGCAGAAGCCGCGTTTCGAGGGGAATTGACATGGCGGACACCACGTACCTCGACTGGCCGTTCTTCGAGCCGCGGCACGCGCAGCTGGCGCGCGATCTGGATGCCTGGGCGCAGGCCCATCTGCATGCGGAGCATGGCCCCGACGTGGATGCCGAATGCCGCGCGCTGGTGCGCGCGCTCGGCGATGGCGGCTGGCTGCGCCACGCGGTGGGCGAATCCGGCGCCGCGATCGACACGCGCACGCTCTGCCTGATCCGCGAGACGCTGGCGCGCCATGCGGGCCTGGCGGATTTCGCCTTCGCCATGCAGGGCCTGGGCAGCGGAGCGATCAGTCTGCACGGCACGGTGGAGCAGCGTGCGCGCTACCTGGAGCGCGTGGCCCGCGGCGAGGCGATCGCGGCCTTCGCGCTCTCCGAGCCCGAGGCCGGCTCCGACGTCGCGGCCATGGGCTGCACCGCCCGCGCGGAGGGTGACGGCTACGTGCTCGACGGCGAGAAGACCTGGATCTCCAACGGCGGGATCGCAGATTTCTACGTGGTGTTCGCGCGCACCGGCGAGGCACTGGGGGCGCGCGGCATCAGCGCCTTCATCGTCGATGCCGACACGCCAGGCTTTTCGGTCGCCGAGCGCATCGAAGTGATCGCGCCGCATCCGCTCGCGCGGCTGCGTTTCGACGGCTGCCGCGTGCCGGCCGCGCAGCGCCTGGGCGCGCCCGGCGAGGGCTTTAAAGTGGCGATGCGCACGCTGGACGTGTTCCGCACCTCGGTAGCGGCGGCGGCGCTGGGCTTCGCACGGCGCGCGATGGACGAGGCGCTGGCGCGCGCCACCACGCGCCGCATGTTCGGCGGCGTGCTGGCCGACTTCCAGCTCACGCAGGCGAAGCTCGCGCAGATGGCCACGGCCATCGACAGCGCGGCGCTGCTCACCTACCGGGCCGCGTGGCTGCGCGACCGCGGCGCCGTGGTCACGCGCGAGGCCGCCATGGCCAAGATGACCGCCACGGAGAACGCGCAGCAGGTGATCGATGCGGCCGTGCAGCTCTTCGGCGGGCTGGGCGTGGTCAGTGGGCAGCCGGTGGAGCGGCTCTACCGCGAGATCCGCGCGCTGCGCATCTACGAAGGGGCGACGGAGGTGCAGCAGCTCATCATCGGCCGCGACCTGCTCAGGTCCGCTGCCGCCGCGGCGGGCCCCGACCGCCGCTGACGCCGCCTACCCGGCACGACGACCGCACCCCTCGCTCCGCCCACCGGATTGGACAAGGAAGACGCCATGCACGCCAGCGCCCATGTCGACACTTTCGCGCGCGACCGCCTGCCGCCCGCCGCGCAGCAGCCCGAGTACCTGTTCGAGCTGCCCGAACTGCAGTTCCCCGAGCGCCTCAACTGCGCCGATCCGCTGCTGGATGTGCACGTGCGCGAAGGCCGCGGCGGGCGCCCGTGCATCCGTGCGCCGGGTGGCCTGTGCTGGACGTATGCCGAGCTGCAGGAGAAAGCGCACCGCATCGCCAACGTGCTGGTGCACCGCATGGGCCTGCAGCCGGGCAACCGCGTGCTGCTGCGCGCGCCCAACAACCCCATGCTCGCGGCCTGCTGGTTCGCGGTGATGAAGGCCGGCGGCATCGCCGTGGCCACCATGCCGCTGCTGCGGGCCAAGGAGCTGAAGGCCATCATCGACATCGCCCAGGTCACGCATGCGCTGTGCGACGCCTCATTGGCCGAGGAACTGGCGCTGGCGGCGGCGGAGCCCGGCTCGCCGCTGCGCGCGGTGCGCCACTTCCACGATGCCGGGCCCGAGGGCCTGGAGGCGCTGATGGCCGGGGCCCCGGCCGATTTCACCAACGTCGATACCTCCTCCGACGACTGCTGCCTGCTGGGCTTCACGTCCGGCACGACGGGCGTCCCGAAGGCGACGATGCATTTCCACCGCGACGTGATGGCGATCTGCCTGTGCTGGCCGCCCCACGTGCTGCGGCCCCACGCCGACGACGTGTTCATCGGCAGCCCGCCGCTGGCGTTCACCTTCGGGCTGGGCGGGCTGCTGCTGTTCCCGCTGCACGTGGGGGCCTCTGCGGTGCTGCTGGAAAAGGCCGGGCCGCCGCAGCTGCTGCAGGCGATCCAGGAGTTCGGCGCGACGGTGCTGTTCACGGCGCCGACTTCGTACCGCGCGCTGGCCGCCGAGGGGGCGCTGCTGCGCGCCACCCCGCTGCGCAAGTGCGTGTCTGCCGGCGAGGCGCTGCCGGCCTCGACGCGCGCGCTCTGGAAGGAGGCGACCGGCATCGAGCTGATCGACGGCATCGGCGCCACCGAGATGCTGCACATCTTCATCTCCCACGACGAGGCGGGTGCGCGGCCGGGCGCCACGGGCCGGCCCGTGCCGGGCTACCGGGCCCGCGTGGTGGACGACGCGGGCCGCGAGGTGCCGCCCGGCACCATCGGGCGGCTGGCCGTGCAGGGCCCCACGGGCTGCCGCTATCTGTCGGATCCGCGCCAGCAGGCCTATGTGCAGAACGGCTGGAACCTGACCGGCGACGCCTACCGGATGGACGCCGACGGCTACTTCTTCTACCAGGCGCGCACCGACGACATGATCGTCTCGGCCGGCTACAACATCGCCGCGCCGGAGGTGGAGGAGGCGCTCATGGCCCATCCCGCGGTGGCCGAATGCGCGGTGATCGGCGTGCCGGACGCGCACCGCGGCCAGATCGTCAAGGCGTTCGTGGTGCTGCGGCCCGGCACCGCGGCGGACGAGGCCACCGTGCAGCTGCTGCAGGATTTCGTCAAGCGCACGGTCGCTCCGTACAAGTACCCCCGCGCCGTGGAATTCATCGAACGGCTGCCGCGCACGCCGACGGGGAAGCTGCAGCGCTTTAAGCTACACGCCCCGGCATGATGCCGGCGCGCGGCGTCTTCCCGTGCCTCGCGCGATCCGTCCCTTCCATCCACTGCCTGCCGCCCACTGCCAAGGAGCCTTCGATGCCATTCCTCCCGTCCCGCGCGCACCGCCCCTCGACACGCGCCGCCGCCCTCGGCGCCGCCATCGCCCTGCTGGCCGGCGGCGTCCAGGCGGCGGACCAGGTCAAGGTCGGCCTGCTGACCACGCTCTCCGGGCCGGGGTCGGGCCTCGGCATCGACATCCGCGACGGCTTCCAGCTCGCCGTGAAGCAGGGCGCCGGAAAGCTCGGCGGCCTGCCGGCCGAAGTGACGGTGGCGGACGACCAGCAGAGCCCCGACGCCGCCAAGCAGACCGCCGACCGGCTCGTCAAACGCGAGCGCGTCGATTTCATGACCGGCATCGTGTTCTCCAACGTGATGCTGGCCGTCGGGCAGCCGGTGTTCCAGTCGCGCACCTTCTACATCAGCGCCAACGCCGGGCCGTCGCAGTACGCGGGGGCGCAGTGCAATCCGTACTTCTTCAGCGCCTCCTACCAGAACGACAACATGCACGAGGCCGTCGGCAAGACGGTGCAGGACCGCGGCTTCAAGAAGGTGGCGCTGCTCGCGCCCAACTACCCGGCGGGCAAGGATGCGCTGGCCGGCTTCAAGCGCTACTACAAGGGCGAGGTGGTGATGGAAGCCTATACGCCGCTGAGCCAGCTCGACTACGGCGCGGAGCTGTCCAAGATCCGCGCGTCGGGCGCCGACGCGGTGTTCGTGTTCCTGCCGGGCGGGCTGGGCGTGAACTTCGTCAAGCAGTTCACGGGAGCCGGCCTGGGCAAGGAGATGAAGCTGTTCGCACCGGGCTTCTCGGCCGACGAGGACGTGATCCGTGCGGTGGGCGATGCCATGGTGGGCATCTTCAACAGCTCGCAGTGGGCGCACGACATGGACAACCCCGCCAACAAGCGCTTCGTGGCCGACTTCCAGAAGGAATACGGCCGCCTGCCGACGCTCTACGCCGCGCAGGGCTACGACGCCGCCCGGCTCATCGACGGCGCCGTGCGCCGCGTGGGCGGCAAGCTGGAGGACAAGGCCGCGCTGCGCAAGGCGCTGGAGGCGGCGCCGTTCGAATCGGTGCGCGGGCCGTTCCGCTTCAACACCAACCACTACCCCGTGCAGGACTACTATCTGCGCGAGGTGGTGAAGGACGGGCAGGGCCGCATCACCAACAAGACCGTCGGCCGCGTGTTCGAGGCGCATGCCGACGCCTATGCCGGCGAATGCCGCATGCCCTCCTGAGGCCATGGGCCGGTCGCGCGCATGACGGGGCTCCTGCTTCTCGAGCAATCGCTCAACGGCCTGCAGTTCGGGCTGATGCTGTTCCTGCTGGCCGCCGGCCTCACGCTGGTGTTCGGCATCATGGACATGATCAACCTGGCGCACGGCTCGCTCTACATGGTAGGCGCCTACCTGATCGCGGCCATCGCCACGGCGTCGGGCTCGTTCTGGATCGGCCTCGCGGGCGGCACGCTCGCCACGGCGGCGATCGGCGTGCTGCTGGAGGTGTCGGTGCTGCGGCGCCTGTACCGGCGCGACCACCTCTCGCAGGTGCTGGGCACCTTCGCGATCCTGCTCATGGCCAACGAGGCCGTGCGCATGGTCTGGGGATCGCAGCCGGTGCCGCTCAATCCGCCGCCGGCGCTCGCCGGCCCCGTGGAACTGCTGCCGGGCTTCTCCTACCCCGCCTACCGGCTCTTCATCATCGGCGTGGGGCTGGCGGTGGCGCTGCTGCTCTACGTGCTGGTCACGCGCACGCGGGTCGGCATGCAGGTGCGCGCCGGTGCCTCCAACCGCGAGATGGCGATGGCCATGGGCACCAACGTGCGAAGGCTGTTCACCGGCATCTTCGCGCTGGGCGCAGCGCTCTGCGCGATCGCGGGCGGCATGCTCGGGCCGCTGCTGGCCGTGCAGGTGGGCATGGGCGAGAGCATCCTGATCCTGGCCTTCGTGGTGATCGTGATCGGCGGCATCGGCTCCATCCGCGGCGCGCTGGTCGGGGCGCTGCTGGTCGGGCTGGTGGACACCGCCGGCCGCACCCTCGTGCCGCTGCTCGCCGAGCGCCTGCTGGGGCCTGCCGCGGCGGCCGGCGCGGGCCCGGCCGTGGCCTCGATCCTGATCTACGTGCTGATGGCGGCGGTGCTCTTCTGGAAGCCGCGCGGCCTGTTCCCCTCCCATGGCTGAAAGCACCATGCCGCCCACCCCATCCCATCCCCCGAGCCTGCTGGACCACGGCCTGCAACGGCGCTGGAGCATCCCGCTGCTGGTGCTGCTGGCGCTGCTGCCCACCATCGCGCAGGCGCTGGACGAGGGCTTCTACATCGGCGTGGCGAGCCGCATCCTGATCTTCGCGCTGGCCGCCACCAGCCTGAACCTGATCCTCGGCTTCGGCGGCATGGTCAGCTTCGGCCATGCGGCCTTCGTGGGCGTGGGCGCCTATGCGGTGGGCATCCTGATGCAGGAGGGCATCGCCTCCGCCTGGATCGCCTGGCCGGCCGCCGTCGCCGCGGGCGCGCTGTTCGCCTTCGTGATCGGCCTGGTCAGCCTGCGCACGCAGGGCGTGTACTTCATCATGATCACGCTCGCATTCGCGCAGATGCTGTTCTACCTGATGGTGTCGCTTAAGGCCTACGGCGGGGAGGACGGACTCTCGCTCGCCTCGCGCTCGCAGGTCGGCCCCTGGCTCGATCTGGCGGATGACGCGCGCTTCTACTACTGCGTGCTGGCGATCTGCGTGCTGGTCTTCATCGGCCTGGCGCGGCTGCTCAACGCCCGCTTCGGCCATGCACTGCAGGGCATCCGCGAGAACGAGACGCGCATGGCCGCGCTCGGCGTGCCCGTCTATCGCACCAAGCTCGCGGCCTTCACGCTTGCGGGCGCCATCGCCGGGCTCGCCGGTGCGCTGCTTGCCAACCAGGCCGGCTTCGTGAGCCCCGCGGCGCTGCAGTGGAGCCAGTCGGGCATGCTGATGGTGATGGTGATCCTGGGCGGGGTGGGGCGCCTCTACGGCGGCTTCGTCGGCGCGGTGGCCTTCCTGCTGATCGAAGAAGTGCTCGCGGCGCACACCATGCACTGGCAGTTCGGCCTGGGCGCGGTGCTGCTCGTCGTGGTGCTGGTGGCGCCCAACGGGCTGCTGAGCCTCGCGCGGGCCGATCGCGCCGGCCGTGCGAAGGCGGGGCGCCCATGAACGCGCGCGTCCTCCTGCGGACCGAGCAGCTGGTGCGCCGCTTCGGCGGCCTGCTCGCCACCGACCATGCGGACCTGTCGGTGCTCGAAGGCGAGGTGCATGCGCTCATCGGCCCGAACGGCGCCGGCAAGACGACGCTCATCCACCAGCTCTCGGGCACGCTGGCGCCCACCAGCGGACACATCCATTTCGAAGGGGAGGACGTCACCGGCCTGCCGATCCATGCGCGGGTGCGGCGCGGGCTGGTGCGTTCCTACCAGATCACCAGCGTCTTTCCCCGGCTGCCGGTGCTGGACAACCTCGCGCTCGCCGTGCAGGCGCGCACTGGCGGCGCCCGCGGCTTCTGGCGCCCGGCGCGCGTGGAGCGCGAGCGCTATGCCGAGGCGCAGGCGGTGGCGGAGCGCGTGGGCCTGGGGGACCAATCGCCGCAACTGGCCGGTGCGCTGTCGCACGGCCAGCAGCGGCAGCTCGAAGTCGGGCTGGCGCTGGCGCTGCGTCCCCGGCTGCTGCTGCTCGACGAACCCATGGCCGGCATGGGGCCGGAAGAATCCGAGCGCATGGTCGGCCTGCTGCAGGGGCTGCGCGGCGAGGTCACGCTGCTGCTGGTGGAGCACGACATGGACGCCGTCTTCCGCTTGGCGGACCGCATCTCCGCGCTCGTCTCGGGCCGCGTGATCGCCACCGGCACCCCGCAGGAGATCCGCCAGCACCCCGACGTGCGCCGCGCCTACCTGGGCGACGAACTGGAGGAGGCCATGCCATGAGCGCATTGCTCGAAGTCGAAGGGCTGGAAGCCGCCTACGGCAGCAGCCAGGTGCTGTTCGGCATCGCGTTCGACATCCGCGCCGGCGAGGTCGCCACGCTGCTGGGCCGCAACGGCATGGGCAAGACGACCACGGTGCGTGCCCTGCTGGGGCTCACCCGCGCCAGGGCGGGATCGGTGCGGTTCCGCGGCGAGCGCATCGAGCGCCTGGCGCCGGACCGCATCGCCCGCATGGGGCTCGCGGTGGTGCCCGAGGGCCGGCAGATCTTCCCCAACCTCTCCGTGCGCGAGAACCTCGTGGCCTTCGCCGCGCGCCGCAATGCCGCCGCCGATCCGTGGACGCTGGACCGCGTGCACGCCCTCTTCCCGCGGCTCGCCGAGCGCGCCTCGCACATGGGCGGGCAGCTCTCGGGCGGCGAGCAGCAGATGCTGGCCATCGGCCGCGCGCTTATGACGAACCCGCACCTGCTGGTGCTCGACGAGGCGACGGAAGGCCTGGCGCCGCTGATCCGCGAAGAGATCTGGCGCTGCCTGGACGCCCTGCGGGCGCAGGGCCAGACCATCCTGGTCATCGACAAATACGTGCGCCGGCTCGTCCGGCTCGCCGACCGCCACACCATCATTGAGCGTGGCCGCGTGGTGTGGCAGGGCGGCTCGGGCGCGCTCGCGGCCGACCCGGCGCTGTGGGAGCGCTATGTGGGCGTGTGACCCGGCGCAAGAACGATGACGATTTTTCGAGAACCGAACGGACAGGAGATTCGCATGCAAGTCCTTCTACCCCCCGGATGGCCCCGGCCCAAGGGCTACTCCAATGGCGTCGCGGCGCGCGGCCGCATGGTCTTCGTGGCCGGCATGATCGGCTGGGATGCGCAGGGCGTTTTCCACACCGACACGCTGTGCGGCCAGGTGCGGCAGGCGCTGCAGAACATCGTCGAGGTGCTTGCGGAAGGCGGCGCCCGCCCCGAACACATCGTGCGCATGACCTGGTACGTGACGGACAAGAAGGACTACGTGGCCTCGCTGCGGCAGATCGGCCAGGACTTCCGCGAGATCATCGGCAGCTTCAATGCGGCGATGACGGCGGTGGAGGTGTCGGCGCTCATCGAGGACCGCGCCAAGGTCGAGATCGAGGTCACGGCCGTGGTGCCGGACTGATGCGCGGAGGCGTCCCATGGCGATGGTGCTTCCCCACGGCTTCGCGAACCCCCAGGAAATCGACGAGGCCTACGACCCTCTGAAGCGCGCGCACGATGCCGCCGCCTCCAACCGGCATTTCGCCGAACGCAGCGAGGCCACGCGCCAGGCGCTGCCGTACCGCGCTGCCGTGCCTTACGGTCCCACGCGGGCGGAAACGCTGGACATCTTCCCGGCCGACCGGCCCGGCGCGCCGGTGTTCTTCTTCATCCACGGCGGCTACTGGCGCGCCCGCAGCGCGCGCGATTTCAGCTGCGTGGCGCAGGGCCCGCACGCGCTGGGCTTCACCACCGTGGTGGTGGACTACGCGCTGTGCCCGGCCGTCACGATCGACGAGATCGTGCGGCAGGTGCGTGCCGCCGCGGCCTGGGTGGTGCGCCACATCGGCGAGCACGGCGGCGATCCGGCCCGCATCGTCGTCGGTGGGCATTCCGCCGGCGGGCACCTGGGCGCGATGCTGCTGTGCACGCCCTGGGAGGCGGACTACGGCCTGCCGGCCGATCCCTTTGCGGGCGCGGTGCTGGTGAGCGGCCTCTACGACATCGCGCCACTGCGCTACAGCTACCTGCAGCCGGCGATCCAGCTGGACGAAGGCACGGTGCGCCGCAATTCCCCCGTGCTGCACGCACGGCCCAGCGCCACGCCGGTCACGCTCTGCTGGGGCGGGGCCGAGCAGGAGGCATTCGCCCGGCAGTCGCAGGGCTTCCATGCCGCATGGCGCGCGGCCGGCAACGCGGCCGAACTGCAGCCGATGCCGGGGGCCGACCACTTCGACGCCGTGCAGGCGTTCGAAGACCCGGCCAGCCTGCCGTGCCGCGCCCTCGCGCGCCTGGCGCAAGGGTAGGGGGAGCGCCGTTCAGAGCCGGCGCAGCCGCTGCACCGCCTCGCGCAGCGTCTCGTCGCGCTTGGCGAAGCAGAAGCGCACCACGCGCTGGTCGAACCCGTCGCCGTAGAACGGCGACAGCGGAATGCCGGCCACGCCGATCTCGCGCGTGAGCCACTGGCAGAACTCCACGTCGCCCAGGTCGCTGACCTCGGAGATGTCCACGCACTGGAAGTAGCTGCCGGTGCTGGGCAGCAGCTTCAGGCGCGAGCCTTCCAGTCCCTGGCGGAACAGGTCGCGCTTGGCTTGGTAGAAGGCCGGCAGCTGCAGGTAGGGCGCCGGATCGGCGAGGTAGGCGGCCAGCCCGTACTGCACGGGCGTGTTCACCGTGAACACGTTGAACTGGTGCACCTTGCGGAATTCGGCCATGAGCGGCGCGGGCGCGACCACGGTGCCGACCTTCCAGCCCGTGACGTGGAAGGTCTTGCCGAAGCTCGACACGATGAAGGCCCGCGCGGCCAGCCCGGGGAAGCGCGCGGCGCTCTGGTGCGCGGCGCCGTCGAACACCATGTGCTCGTAGACCTCGTCGCTGATCACCACCACGTCCGTCGGCGCGAGCAGCGCTTCGAGCGCCCGCATGTCCTCGTCCGTCCAGACGGTGGCCGAGGGGTTGTGCGGCGTGTTGACGAGGATCGCGCGCGTGCGCGGCGTGAGCGCCGCGGCGATGCGGCCGAAGTCCGGGCGGAACGTGCCGGGCGTGAGCGGCACGCGCACCGCCGTGCCGCCCGCCAGCTCCACGTTGGGCACGTAGCTGTCGTAGCAGGGATCGAGCACGATCACCTCGTCGCCCGCCTGCACCACCGCCAGGATCGCCGTGAGGATGCCCTGCGTCGCGCCGGCCGTCACGGTGATCTCGGTGTCCGGCGAGTAGGCCCGGCCGTGCAGTGCCTCGATCTTGCGCGCCACCGCCTGGCGCAGCGCCGGCACGCCCGGCATCGGCGGGTACTGGTTCTGCCCGGCGCGCATCGCATGCGCCACGGCGTCGACCAGGGCCGGGTCGCAGTCGAAATCGGGGAAGCCCTGGCCCAGGTTCACGGCCCCGTGTTCCGCCGCCAGGGCGGACATCACGGCAAAGATCGTCGTGCCCACCTGGGGCAGCTTGCTCGGAAGGGCCGGCGTGCGCGCGGCAGCGGTGGTGGTCATGTGCGTGGCAGAAAAGAGAGGAAAAAATTCACCGGCGGAAGGCTGCGGATCCGGCGCCCCTGAACGGGCACGCGCGATGCGCCCGCGCTGGCTCAGAGTTCGTAGTCGTTGACGTGCCCGGTCATCGCGCGCGCGACGAGTTCGCGGTTCAGCCGGTCGCTCAGCAGCTCGGCGAAGCGGTAGACGAAGTTGCGCAGGTACGCGCCGCGCTTGAACGCCACGCGCGCCACGCTCTGGCCGAACAGGTGGCCCACGGGGCGCACCACCAGATCGCCGAGCGGATCGTCCCGCATGGCCATCTCGGCCACGATGCCGACGCCCAGGCCCAGGCGCACGTAGGTCTTGATCACGTCCGAGTCGATCGCCTCCAGCACGATGCGCGGCTGCAGCTTGCGCGCCGCGAACGCCTGGTCGATCTTGCCGCGGCCGGTGAAGGAAGGGTGGTAGGTGATGAGCGACTCGTGGGCGATGTCGTCCACGCTGATGCGTTCGCGCTGCGCGAGCGGGTGGCCCGTGGGCATCACCAGCACGTGCTGCCATTCGTAGCAGGGCAGGGTGACGAGGTCGGGGTAGTCGGCGAGCGATTCGGTGGCCATGCCGATCTCGGCCACCTCGTCGATCACCATGCGCGCCACCTCGTGCGGCGTGGCCTGGTGCAGGCTCACGTTCACCTTGGGATAGGCCTCGCGCAGCTTGGCCACCGGCACTGGCAGCACGTAGCGCGCCTGCGTGTGGGTGGTCGCGATGCTCAGGGTGCCGCTGTCCTGCGCGCTGAACTGCTCGCCGATGCGCTTGAGGTTGCCCACCTCGCGCATGATGAGTTCGATGCTCTTGAGCACGTGCTGGCCCGGCTCGGTGATGCGCTTGAGCCGCTTGCCGTGGCGCGCGAAGATGTCCACGCCCAGCTCCTCTTCCAGCTCGATGATGGCCTTGGACACCCCCGGCTGCGACGTGTGGAGCGCCTTGGCGGCTTCCGTCAGGTTGAGGTTGCGGCGGGCGGCTTCCTGGACGAAGCGGAACTGGTGCAGGTTCATATCTGATTGCTGCTAAAGATGGTTGCAATTATGCGGCAGCCATCTAAGCCATGCCGGCCCGGCGGTGGAAAACCGCGACGAGCCATGATGGCCGGCAGGGTCCGCGCGGCCCGAACGGCGTGGCTCGCTCGGCGCAGCGCTGGAACTCCGCCTCGCGGTTGCGCTTTCAGCGGCCCGCCGCGATCTCCGCCATCAGCGCCGTCATGCGCGGGTCTTCGCCGATCGCGCCCTGCACGATGACCTCCATGCCCGGATGCTCTTCGCGCAGCGCCTGCACGAGCAGGGGCAGGTCTTCCCGCGCATGCTTGCCCGTACCCAGGAACATCGGCACGACGGTGAGCCGCCGCACGCCCCGGCCGGCCAGTTCGCGCACCGCCGTGGGCAGATCGGGCTCGGCCAGTTCGAGGTAGGCGCAGCAGACCTGCGCGCCGGGCACCTGCTCGCGCATGCGGGCTTCCACGGCCTCGATCGGCGCGCGCCACAGCGGATCGCGCGAGCCGTGGGCGAACAGCACCACGCCGTGCCCGGGATGGGGCGCCTGCGGCTGCCCGCCGGAAGAGTCCGTGCCGTCTTCCATCGCCATTTCCGTTGCCGTTGCCGTTGCCGTTGCCGTTGCCGTTGCCGTTGCCGTTGCCGTTGCCGTTGCCGTTGCCGTTGCCATTTCCATTGCCATCGTCGTAGTCGCAGTCGTCATCGCCTCAGGACCAGCCAGCCGAACGCCCCGAGCGACAGCAGCGAATAGATGATGCCCGGTGCCGCCGCGGTGAGCCAGGGCGACCAGTTCTGCAGGTTGCCCGCATAGCCGAACACGTTGTTGAGCAGGAAGAAGCTGATGCCCGCCATCACGCCGCCGAACACGTAGCCCGCGATCCCGCCGGAGCGGAAATGCAGGTAGGCGAAGGGCAGCGACAGCACCACCATCACCAGACAGCTCAAGGGGTAGAACACCTTGCGCCAGAACTCGATCTCGTACTTCTGCGCGGTCTGTCCGTTGGACTCCAGGTGGCGGATGTACTGGAAGAGGTCGATCGTCGCCATGCGGTCGGGCTTGAGCAGCGAGGCCGCCACCATGTCGCTGCTGATGTGGGTGGGCCAGACGAAGTTGGCCTCCTGCAGCCGCTCGACGCGCGCCTCGGCCGCGCCCTTGCGGTGGAAGACGCTGCGCTTCACGCCGTGCAGCGTCCAGCCCTCGGAGCCGAACTCGCCCGATTCCGCCTGGATGGTGGAGGCCACCCGGCCGTCGCCGTCGAATTCGAAGATCCGCACGTTGCCCATGCCGCCGTCGTGCCGCAGCGAACGCACGTTCACGGCCACCGACTGGTCGCCCTGCCGCTCCTTGAGCCAGGCCCCGGTGGCGCCGGTGGTGATCTGCCCCAGGTAGCGCGCCTTCACGAGCTGCGCGAGCCGGTCGGTCGCGGGCGCGAGGTAGTCGCCCACGGCGAAGGTGAGCACCACGAACCCCAGGCCCAGCACCAGCAGCGTGCGCAGCGCGCGCCACGGCCCCAGGCCGCTGGTGCGCATGATGGTGAATTCCGAACTCTGCGCGAAGCGCGCCATCACGAAGATGGTGCCGATCAGCACCGTGATCGGCAGCAGCTCGTACAGGTGGCTCGGAATGCCCAGCGCGACGTACAGCAGCGCATGCGACACCTCGTAGCCCAGCGCGCGGCCGACGTAACGCAGCTCGTCCACCATGTCGAAGAACACGAACAGCGCGAGGAAGCCCAGCGTGACGAAGGCCACGGCCGAGAGGGCCTCGCGGTAGATGAGGCGGCGGATCGTCTTCATGCGTTTCCTCCGGCCGGCCGCTGCCACAGCGTCCGCGGCGACCAGCGGTTGTGCCGCGCCACCAGCAGCAGCAGGCCCAGCGCGAGCGTGCCGCCGTGCAGCAGCAGCATGAACGCGCCCAGGCCCATCCGGCCCGAGCCCACCCAGCTCTGGCCGAACGTCATGAGGTTGTAGTAGACGACGAAGGCGAACAGCGCGAAGACGAGGCTCGTGCTGCGCGCCGCCCGCGGGTTGGCGCTCGCCACCGCCAGGCCCAGCACGACGAAGTTCAGCGCCGCGAGCGCCAGCCCGAAGCGCCAGCCGAGTTCCGCACGGAAGGTGGGATCGCTGGAGGCGAACAGCTCCGGCGTGGTGCGCGTCTTCACGGCCACGTCGTCGGACGGGTTGGCCGAGGCGGAGCCGATGCGTGTGCCGTACTCGGTGAATTCGCTCACCTTGAGCCCGGGCTTGTCGGTGGAGGTCTCCAGCCGCTGCCCGTCGCTCAGCAGCGCCATGCGCTGGCCCCCCTGCGTCTCCAGCCGCGCGCTGCGCGCGGAGGTGACGGTCTCGCGTCCGCGCTCGGTGGAGGCGATGAACACGTTCGTGGCCTGCTGGTTGTCAGGCGTCTCGCGGTCGATGAAGAACACGCGGTTGCCGTTGGCGGATTCCTGGAATTCGCCCGGCGCGATCCGGTCGATGTCGCCGCGCTGCTGGTACTGCACCTTGAGCTCCTGGATCTGCTGGTTGGCCCAGGGCCAGATCAGCAGGGCCAGCGTGGCGATCGCCAGCATCACCGGCCACGCGAAGCGCAGCAGGGGGCGGAGCAGGTGCAGCATGCCCCGGCCGCTGGCGAACCAGATGACCATCTCGCTGTCGCGGTACATGCGCGAGAGCGTGCCGACCACGGCCACGAACAGGCTCAGCGTGAGGATGGTGGGCAACTGGCCGAGCACGGTGAAGCCCATCACGAGCATCACGTCCGACGGGTTCACGCTGCCGCGCGACGCCTGGCCGAGCGTGCGGATCAGCATCATGGTCATGACCACGGTGACCAGCACCACCAGCGTCGCTCCGAAGCTGCGGGCCAGTTCCTTGCGAATGGATGAATCGAATAACATTGGCTCGAAGGAAAACGCCGATTATGAACTTCGATCTGAAGACCCTGTCCCTGGCCGCCGCCGCTGCCGAGAAATGCGATCTGCTCGCCGTGCTGGTGCCCGAGGGCTTCAAGCCCTCCGGCGACGCGCTGTCCGCGCTCGTGGCCCATGCCACCCGCCAGGGCGACTTCGAAACCAAGCCCGGCAAGAGCCTCGCGCTCTACCAGGCGCCGGCCGTCGCGGCCCGCCGCGTGCTGCTGCTGGGCGCGGGCGATGGCAGCCCGCGCGCGGTGCGCCAGGCGCTCACCGGCGCCGCGGCGCAATGGAAGGCGCCGCAGGTCAAGCGCGCGGCCGTGTGCCTCGCGGCCCTGGCCGATGCCGACGCGGCCGCGTGCGCCGCCGTGCAGGCCATCGCCGACGCCAGCTACGTCTACACGGCCACCAAGTCGCAGGCCGAGCCGCGCGCGCTCTCCCGCGTGGTGGTCGGCGTCGCCGACGCCTCCGCCGCCAAGGCCGGATTCGCCCGCGGCACCGCGCTCGCCCTGGGCGTCGAATACGCCCGCGAGTGGGCCAATCGGCCCGGCAACCATGCCACGCCCACGCTGCTGGCCGGCGCGGCCAAGGCGCTGGCCAAGCACGGCCCGATCCAGGTCAAGGTGATGGGGCCCGCCGAGGTGCAGAAGCTCGGCATGGGCGCCTTCATCGCGGTGGCCAAGGGCTCCGAGGAGCCGCTGCGCTTCATCGAGCTGCGCTACCAGGGCGCCGGCCGCGCCGAGGCGCCCGTGGCCCTGATCGGCAAGGGCATCACGTTCGACACCGGCGGCATCTCCATCAAGCCCGCCGCCGAGATGGACGAGATGAAGTTCGACATGGGCGGCGCCGCCAGCGTGCTGGGCGTGTTCCGCGCGCTGGCCGAACTGCGGCCCGCGATCAACGTGGTCGGCCTGATTCCCGCCTGCGAGAACATGCCCGACGGCCGCGCGGTGAAGCCGGGCGACGTCGTCACCAGCCTCAGCGGCCAGACGATCGAGGTGCTCAACACCGACGCGGAAGGCCGGCTGGTGCTGTGCGATGCGATCGCGTATGCCGCGCGCTTCAAGCCCTCCGCCATGGTGGACATCGCGACGCTCACGGGTGCCTGCGTGATCGCGCTCGGCGGGGTGCGCAGCGGCCTGTTCGCCAACGACGAGGCCCTGGCCACGCGCCTGCAGCAGGCGGGCGAATCCGCGATGGACCCGTGCTGGCGCATGCCGCTCGACGACGAGTACGCCGAAGGCCTGAAGAGCAATTTCGCCGACATGGGCAACGTGGCCGGCCGCGCCGCCGGCGCCGTCACGGCCGCCAAGTTCCTGCAGAAGTTCGTGGGCACGCAGCCCTGGGCCCACCTGGACATCGCCGGCACGGCCTGGAAGAGCGGCGGCGGCAAGGGCGCTACGGGCCGCCCCGTCGGCCTGCTCGTGCAGTTCCTGCTCGATTCCGTGCAGGGGCCAGCAGCCCGCGCGCGTTCCCGCACGGCGGGCGCAGCCGCAGCACCGGCGCCCGTTTCGGCACCGGCACCGGCACCGGCAGCCGCACCCGCCGCCGGCCGTACCCGGCGTGCCGCGGCGCCTGCCCGCCCCGCCCGGGCCGCGCGCACCGCGTGATCGCCCAGGCTGCATTCCGCTACATGGCGCCCGTGCCCGCATGACCGAGATCGCCTTCCATTTCAATGCGCCGGACAAGCTCGCCTATGCGTGCCGGTTCGCGCGCAAGGCGGTGCGCAGCGATGCGCTGCTGGTCATCACGGGGCCTTCCGCCGTGCTCGATGCGGTGGACCGCGCCCTCTGGGCGCTGGGCCCGCAGGATTTCGTCGCCCACTGCCGCCAGGAGGACGAGGCCGATCTGCGCGAGGCCTCGCCCGTGCTGCTGGCGACCGATCCCCGCGCCGCTGCCCATGCGCAGGTGCTGCTGAACCTCGGCCCCACGGTGCCCGCGGGTTTCGAGCGCTTCGGCCGGCTCGTGGAAGTGGTGAGTTCCACCGACGAAGCCGACCGCGCCGGAGCGCGCGAGCGCTGGCGGCACTACGCCCAGCGCGGCTACGCCATCGTGCGCCACGACCTGGTGCTGAAGGGGGGCTGAGCGATGGCTGCGACGCCGCCCAAGGGGCCTCCCAAATTCGTGCCGACCCTCACCGATGTGGTGCAGGTCTCGGGTGATGCGGTGCCCGGCGCAGCCCATGGCGACGCGGCGCCGTCCGGGACGGAGCCGCCGCCCGCCGGCGACGCCCGGCCGGCCATCCCCGCGGGCACCCCATTCCCGGCTCCGGCTCCGGCTCCGGCTCCGGTTCCGGTTCCGGTTCCGGCTTCCGCCGCACCTGCCGCCACCGGGGCGTCGGCGGCAGGCGTCCCGATCGCCGCCGTTCCCGCGCTCGCCGCTGCGCCAGCCGCTGCACCCGTGGAGCCCTCCGTGCCGCCGCTCACCGCCGCGGATTTTTCCGGCATCGAGGAGATGGTGATCCACCGCATCATCCAGCGCGTGGACGTGGTGCTCGATCAGCGCCTGCGCGAGGCCATCGCCACCGTGGTGCAGGAGCAGACCCGCTCGATGGTGCCGCGCCTGCGCGAAGAGGTCGAATCCGTCGTGCGCCATGCCGTGTACGAAGCCGTGGCGGACGAACTCGCGGCCCCGGGCGGCCCGCAGCGCTGAACGTCCCGGCGCCGCGGCCCACGGTCCGTGGAACGCAGCTACAGGGTATTCCCCTGTGGTTTTCGATCACATTTGCTCGCAACTACCCGTGCCCTGGCCCATAAATTGCGATATGTTTCCGGCGCTGGGGGAAAAGAAGGTTCTCAGCGATCACCCTTATTGGAGATTCATATGCAATTGAAGTTGAAACTGACCGTGGTTGCCGCTATCGCGGCGCTTGCCGGTGTCGCCTCCGCACAAGAGCAGGTGGTGAAGATCGGCCACGTGGGTCCGGTTTCCGGCCCGCAGGCTCACTACGGCAAGGACAACGAAAATGGCGCCCGCATGGCCGTCGAAGAGTTGAATGCCCAGGGGATCACCATCGGCGGCAAGAAGATCAAGTTCGAACTGCAGGCCGAAGACGACGCCGCCGATCCCAAGCAGGGCACGGCTGCCGCCCAGAAGCTGTGCGACGCCAAGGTCGCCGGTGTGGTCGGCCACCTGAATTCCGGCACGACGATCCCCGCATCGAAGGTGTACAACGACTGCGGCATTCCGCACGTCACCGGCGCCGCCACCAACCCCAACCTGACCAAGCCCGGCTACAAGACGACGTTCCGCATCATCGCGAACGACAACGCCCTGGGTGCCGGCCTCGCCGCCTACGCCGCCGACACGCTGAAGCTCAAGTCGGTCGCCATCATCGACGACCGCACGGCCTATGGCCAGGGCGTGGCCGACGTCTTCAAGAAGACGGCCGCGACCAAGGGCATCAAGGTGGTGGACGAGCAGTTCACGACCGACAAGGCCACCGACTTCATGGCCATCCTGACGTCGATCAAGTCCAAGAACCCCGACGCCATCTTCTTCGGCGGCATGGATCCCCAGGCCGGCCCGATGCTGCGCCAGATGGAACAGCTCGGCCTGTCGAACGTGAAGTACTTCGGCGGCGACGGCATCTGCACGGCCGAAGTGGCCAAGCTGGCCGCCGGCGCCAAGACGCTCGCCAACGTGATCTGCGCGGAAGGCGGCGCCTCGCTGGCCAAGATGCCCGGCGGCACCGCCTGGAAGGCCAAGTACGACGCCAAGTACCCCAACCAGTTCCAGGTCTACAGCCCCTACACCTACGACGCCACCATGCTGCTGGTCGACGCCATGAAGCGTGCCAATTCGTGGGACCCGAAGGTCTACATCCCCGAGCTGCAGAAGTCGAACTACAAGGGCGTGACCGCCCAGATCGCCTTCGAGCCCAACGGCGAACTGAAGAACCCCGCCATCACCCTGTACAACTACAAGGACGGCAAGAAGACGCCCCTGAACTGAGCGGCTTCGTTCCAGTGAAAAGGCCTCCGCGTGCGGAGGCCTTTTTTTCGACCCGGTGTGATGCGATGTGTGCTGCCGGTAGGCCAGGCTGTAATGCACCTTGCCGACTGGTTCGGCTCTTGCTGCATGTAGCCGGTTGGCTACAATGGACTGATGTACAGCGTGCTTGAAACCGAAGAGTTCGCTCTCTGGCTTCGCAGCCTGAAGGACCGCACGGCCCGGGCTAGGCTGCTGTTGCGACTTCGCAAGGCCACGCTGGGTAATCTGGGCGATCACAAGGCCGTGGGCGACGGGGTGTGGGAGATGCGCGAATTCTTCGGCCCAGGATGGCGCATGTAGTACGTTGTGCAGGGCACGACGGTCATCATGATGCTGGGAGGCGGCGACAAGTCTTCTCAGGCACGGGATATCGCGAGGGCCAAGGAACTGGCATTGGAGCTGCAGCATGAACAAGATGAAGATCCGCCCGTTTGACGCATCCAGCCACCTCGCAGACGAAACCGACGTCGCCGCATACCTGCAGGCTGCCATGGAAGAGGGCGACCCGGCCTTGCTCGCCGCGGCGCTGGGCGACATCGCGAAGGCCCGCGGCATGGCGCAACTGGCCCGGGATACGGGGCTGTCACGCGAGAGCCTCTACAAGAGCCTGTCGGGCGAGCGCGCCCCGAGTTCGGACACGTTGTTCAAGGTCATACAGGCCATGGGTTTCAGGCTGACGCTGCAGCCCGTCGATGCGCGTCCGTGATGCAGGTCGGGCCACCATGGGGCACGGCGCACCGCTGGCGTAATCCGTGGGAAGGCATGATGCAGGAGGTGCTGCGGCAGGACCGATACGGACCGATCCGATCGACGGCCGTTGAACGCTGACTCACTGCGTGAGATGCCCTCAGCGCCGCACCTGCAGCGCGCCCGGGTTCACGATGTTCGTCGGCGTGCCGCGGATGTAGTTCACCACGTTGTCGAAGGCCGCGCCGAAGTACAGCTCGTAGCTGTCCTGCTCCACGTAGCCGATGTGCGGCGTGCAGATGCAGTTCTCGAGCCGCAGCAGCGCATGGCCCTGCAGGATCGGCTCGCTCTCGAACACGTCCACGGCGGCCATGCCGGGGCGCCCGCGGTTCAGGGCGGCGATCAGGGCGTCGGGCTCGATCAGTTCCGCGCGCGAGGTGTTGACCAGCAGGGCGTTGGGTTTCATGGAGGAGAGGTCCTCCAGGCGCACGATGCCGCGGGTGTCGTCGTTGAGCCGCAGGTGCAGCGAGACCACGTCGCACTGCGAGAAGAATTCCTCGCGCGTGGTCGCCACCTGCAGGCCGTCGCTGAGGGCCTGCGCGCGCGACGCCTCGCGGCCCCAGACGCGCACGTTCATGCCGAAGGCGCGGCCGTAGCCCGCGACGATCTGCCCGATGCGGCCGTAGCCCCAGATGCCCAGGGTCTTGCCGCGCAGCACGGTGCCGACGCCGAAGTTCGGCGGCATCGAGGCCGAGCGCAGGCCCGACTGCTGCCAGGCGCCGTGCTTGAGGTTGGAGATGTACTGGGGCAGGCGCCGCATGGCCGCCATGATCAGCGCCCAGGTGAGTTCGGCCGGCGCCACCGGCGAGCCCACGCCTTCGGCGACGGCGATTCCGCGCTCGGTGCAGGCGGCCACGTCGACGTGCGCGCCCACCTTGCCGGTCTGGGCGATCAGCTTCAGGCGGGGGAGCTTCTCCACGAGCTGCCGCGTGATCTGCGTGCGCTCACGGATGAGGACGATGATGTCGGCGTCCTTGAGGCGCACGGAGAGCTGGCCGAGGCCTTTGACGGTGTTGGTATAGACCTTGGCGGTGTACGCATCGAGGCGCGCGGCGCAATGGAGTTTGCGGACGGCGTCCTGGTAGTCGTCGAGGATGACAATGTTCATGGAGTCCATGGGCCGCAGGCCGTGACCGCGCGCAGCACCGCGCGGGCCGGCATGAAATAGCGATGAAGGTGCGGAAAAGAAGCTGCGGCGCCGCCGGCCCGGCGGAGGGCGGGGCACGGTGGCGCGCAGACGCAGCCCGCATTGTCGTTCATGGGGAGAGGCCCTGGCCGTCCCGCCGGCCCGGAAGGGGCGCTGTGGGACAAGCGGTTACAAAAACGCCGCGTCCCGAAACGTCCTCGGGGCGCCCCGGCCACCGCGCCGCCCGCGCGTCGCATGGGTGACGGAGCCTAGGGGCCATCCCCAATACGGGGTCGGCGCATGCGGCCCACGATGGGGGCTTCGTTTCGATCCATGGAAACTCTGGAAATCCTCCGTCCCATGCCTGCTCCACAAGTCCACTACGCCCACTGGCCCAAGCGTCTGCCGCACTCCCTCACCCCGCCTGCCACCTCCCTGTGGAGCAACCTGGCTATCAATGCGGAGCGCTACCCGGACAAGCCGGCGCTGGTGTTCTTCGGCGCGCGGCTGGGCTACCGGGCGCTGGCTCATGCAGCGGAGCGCCTGGCCGCGCACCTGCGCGCTTCGGGCGTGCGCCGGGGCGACCGGGTGCTGCTGTGCATGCAGAACTGCCCGCAGCTCGTCATCGCGCACTTCGCCATCCTGCGTGCCGATGCGGTCGTGGTGCCCGTCAATCCGATGAACCGCGCGGAAGAGCTCAAGCACTACATCACCGATCCCGACGCGCGCGTAGCCATCACCACGGCCGACCTCGCGCCCGAGCTGGCCGCCGCGAGCAATGCACTCCCCGCCGAGCGCGGGCTGCAGCACCTGGTGGTGTCGCAGTTCGCGGATGCCTTCGATCCGGCATCGGAAGAGGCGCAGGCGATGCCGGAGGCCTGGCGCGACTGGCTCTGTACCGCCCGGCCGCTGCCTGCGCTGGGCGGCGGCACGGTGCATGCCTGGCGCGAGGCCGTGGCCTGCCGGGACGCGATCCCCGCGCCCGAGGCCGGCCCGGACGACCTGGCCGTGCTTCCCTATACCAGCGGCACCACCGGCCTGCCCAAGGGCTGCATGCATCCGCACCGCAGCATCATGCACAACGCGGTCGCCAGCGCGCTATGGGGCACGGCCACGTCCGAGAGCGTGACCCTGGCCGTGGTGCCGATGTTCCACATCACCGGCATGGTCAGCCTGATGCATTCGTCGATCTACGCCGGTGCGACGCTGGTGATGATGCCGCGCTGGGACCGCGATCTCGCGGGCCGGCTCATCTCGCGCTACCGCGTCACCAACTGGACGAACATCCCCACCATGGTGATCGACCTGATGGCGAGCCCGCATTTCGGGGGCTACGACCTCTCCAGCCTGGTCTACATCGGCGGCGGCGGGGCGGCGATGCCGCAGGCCGTCGCGCAGCGGCTGCTGGACCAGTTCGGCCTGCGCTACTCCGAGGGCTACGGCCTGACCGAGACCGCGGCGCCCTCGCACACCAATCCGCCGGACCGGCCCAAGCAGCAGTGCCTGGGCATTCCCTTCATCAGCACGGATGCCCGGGTGATCGACCCGGACACGCTCAAGGAAGTGCCCACGGGAGAGCAGGGCGAGATCGTGATCCACGGTCCCGGCGTGTTCAGCGGCTACTGGAAGCTGCCCGTGCCGACCGAGGCGGCCTTCATCGAACTCGATGGCAAGCGCTTCTTCCGTTCCGGCGACCTGGGCCGCGTGGACGAGGAGGGCTATTTCTTCATCACCGACCGCCTGAAGCGCATGATCAACGCGAGCGGCTTCAAGGTGTGGCCGGCCGAGGTCGAGGCGCTGATGTTCCGCCACCCCGCCATCCAGGAAGCCTGCGTGATCTCCGCGCGCGACAGCTACCGCGGCGAGACCGTCAAGGCCGTCGTGGTGCTGCGGCCTTCGCACCGGGGCCAGGTGTCCGAGGCCGACATCGTCGCCTGGTGCCGCGACAACATGGCCGTCTACAAGGTGCCGCGCGTGGTGCAGTTCGCCGACGCGCTGCCCAAGAGCGGCAGCGGCAAGGTGATGTGGCGGCAGCTGCAGGAGGCGGAGGCCACGGCCCCGGCCGCTGCGGAGGCGCCGGCGCACTGAGCCGCCGGCGCACGCCAGGGGGGGCACGCCCCCCGGCGTTCAGTGCCCCATGGCCGGCTGGGCCGGCACGCCGCGGCCCCGGTGGCCCGACACCAGCGCCTGCAGGTCGCGGTCCAGCAGGGCCGCATCCCCCAGCTGCAGTTCGATCAGCCGGCGCAGGTGGGTGACGCTGTCGAGGTCGATCGTGTCGCCTTGCAGGCCCGCGCAGCTGCCGTCCATGTGCGCCAGCTCGCCCGACATCGCGATCTGCTCCTGGCCTTCCATCAGCGGGATGGAGAGCGCGCAGGCCACGCCCTGCGGCAGGGACTGGCCGGCGGGCAGCTCCACCAGCGCGCCGCGCAGGGAGACGTCGAGCACCTGCACCTCGAAGGTGCCGTGGCCGCTCACGGCGAGGCGGGCGGGCGCCTCGAAGGCGACGCGGACATAGTTGCGGCGTTCATGGGCCATGGGAGATCTCCTGGGGGCTCGGCCCGGCGGCAGCCGCGGCGGCATGCATGCTACTGCACCCGGCACGCGCGCGGGGCGTTAAGCTTCCCGCACCATGGCGCACATCACCTTTCCCCCGCCGTACCTGCCGCCCGGGCAGGTCGCTACGCACCTGCGCAGCACCGGTTACGCCGTGCTGCGGCCCGAAGACACCGCCGCGTGGATCGGCGTGCCGCTCGCGCAGCTGCAGGCGCTGCATGCCGACTGGCCGTCCCTGCCGCCCGACGAGTTCCTGAAGGATGGCGGCCGCTACCGTCGGCGCCGGCATTCCTGCTTCGTGGCCGAGGGGCCGGGGGCGGAGGACGTGAGGCAGGTAGCGCACCGCGCCCACTGGCAGCCGCTCGACTACAACGCCCTGCACGGCGGCATGCAGCGCTGGTTCGCACCCATGCTGGACACCACCACGGCGCAGCCGGCCTGGCGCGCGCTGCTCGCCGCGCTGGCCCGCCTGTCGCAGGAAGCGCTGGCGGAACGGCCCGAGCCGTGGTTCCTGGAGGCGCACCAGTTCCGCATCGACACCACCGACGGCATCGGCCGGCCGACGCCCGAAGGCGCGCACCGCGACGGCGTGGACCTCGTGGCCGTGTTCCTCGTGGGCCGCCAGGGCGTGAAGGGCGGCGAGACCCGCATCTTCGAGGCGGCCGGCCCGACCGGCCACCGCTTCACGCTCAGCGAGCCCTGGTCGCTGATGCTGCTCGACGACGCGCGCATGATCCACGAGACCACGCCGATCCAGCCCCTGGGCGAGGGCGCTGGCTTCCGCGACACGCTGGTGGTGACCTGCCGGCGCGGCGGCTTCCAGCAGGACGAGGCGGAGGCCGCAACCCCACCGGCTTGATGCGAATCAACCCTGCGGCAACCCGTTGCGGCACACTGGTGCCGTCATTTCCACAACCATCAACGAAGGAGAAGTCCATGTTCAAGCACATCCTGATTCCGGTGGACGGATCGCCCACTTCCATGACGGCCGTGGCCAAGGCCGCCGGCCTCGCCAAGGCCTTCGGCGCGCAGGTGACCGCCGTGTACGTGGTGGACCCGTACCCCTTCACCGGCGTGGGCGCGGATTTCGCCTACGGGCAGTCGCAGTACATGAACGCCGCGACCGCCGAGGCCAACACCGCGCTGGACGCCACCCGCCGCGCGATGGAAGAAGCCGGCGTGCCCGTGAACACGGTGATCGGTGAAGGCCATGCCGTGCACGACGGCATCCTGCAGGCGCTGGAGAGCACGGGCGCCGACCTGATCGTGATGGGATCGCACGGCCGCCGCGGGCTGGAGAAGCTGGTGCTGGGCAGCGTCACGCAGCGCGTGCTGGGCGCGGTGCACACGCCGGTGCTGGTGGTGCGCGACTGATCCCGCAGTCGCCCAGGAAGAACGGCTCCCGAGGGAGCCGTTTTTTCATGGGTCAGGCGCCGGTCCGGGCGACGGGCGTCAGGTCGCCGCGCTGATGTTCTTGTCCTTCGCGACCTTCGTCCAGCGGGCCCGGTCGGCGGACAGGCGCTTGCGCATCGCGTCGGCGGGCTGGTAGGCGGCGATGGCGCCGGCCTGCAGCAGCTTGTCCTGCACGTCCTTGTCGTTCGCGAGGATGTCCTTGAGTTCGCGGTTCAGGCGCGCACTCACGGCCGGCGGCGTGCCGAGCGGCGCGATGATGCCGCCCCACGAATCGAAGTCGAAGTTCGGGAAACCCTGCTCGGAGATCGTCTTGACGCCCGGCAGCAGCAGCCGGCCGCGCGGCGAGCTGAGCGCGATCGCCCGCAGCTTGCCGGCGCGGATGTGCGGCAGGGCCGCGACCACGTCGGCGAACATGATGCCCAGCTGCCCGCCGAGCAGGTCGGTGACCGCGGGCGCGCTGCCGCGGTAGGGCACGTGCTGCATGTCGAAGCCGCCCAGATCCTTCAGCTGCTCCATCGCGAGATGGCCGAAGCTGCCCGTGCCGGAGCTGGTGTAGTTCAGCGCGGGTTTGGCCGCCTTCGCCTGCGCGATCATCGACTGGACGGAATCCACGCCCTGCATCACCGACGGGTTCACGACGATGGCCATGGGCAGGTCATAGACCGTGGAGACGCACTGGAAGTCCTTTTCCACGTCGTAGGCGTTGTTGTTGTACATGAGCGGCGCCAGCAGCGCGGGCATGCCGAACATCGACAGGGTGTTGCCGTCCGGGGGCGACTTGATGAACGATCCCGTGCCCACCGAGCCCGAGGCGCCGGGCCGGTTGTCCACCACGACCGCGGTACCGAGCCGCTCGGCGAGCTTCTGCGAGACGATGCGCGCTGCCGTGTCGGTCGGCCCGCCCGCGGGGAAGGCCACGACCATCTTGACGATCTTGGCGGGCCAGGCCTCTTCCGCTGCCAGGACCGGCAGGCCGGTGCCCGCGAAGGCGGCGGCCGCGCCGGCCTGGAGCAGCCGTCGGCGGGAGAAGGGGGTGGTCGGATGGGGGTGCATGCTTGTCTCCTTGTTGAATGGATCGTCGTGTGCGCCGGCGGGCCGCGAGGGCCGCGCCGGCAGGGAAGCGTCCGGCCTCAGCCGGCCGCTGCCGCGTCTTCCAGGGCCCGCAGTTCGCGCAGGATCTCGTCGGTGTGCTCGCCCAGGCGCGGTGGCGTGCGGCGCACGCGCAGGCGTTCGCCGTCCATCACGTAGGGCGGCGACAGCACGGCCTGCGCGCCCGCCTCGGCGTCCTCGTAGCGGTGCAGCAGCCCGGCGGCCTCGGTGCGGGGCGAGTTCAACGCCGCGTGCATGCCAAGCACTTCGCCGCAAGGTATCTGGGCCTGCTCCAGGCGGGCCAGCAGTTCGCGCCGGCTGAAACCCAGCAGCGCCTCGCGGACCATGGGCAGCAGCACGGCGCGGTGCGCGGAGCGGGCGGTGTTGGTGGCGAAGCGTTCGTCGGCCACCCATTCCGGACGGCCCACCACGTCGCGGCAGAAGCGTTCGAACTGGCCGTTGTTGCCCACGGTCATGACGACCGGGCCGTCGCTCGCGTCGAACACGCCGTAGGGCACGATCGCCGGATGCGCGTTGCCGAATTTCGGGGGATCGCCGTCCCGCAGCAGCGCCTCCATGCCGTAGTAGGAGGTGATCATCAGCCCGCAGTCGTAGAGCGCCATCTGCACGTGGCGGCCCCGTCCGGTCGCATGGCGTTCGTACAGCGCCGCGAGGATCGCCTGGCCCGCATACATGCCGGTGAACATGTCCACCGCGGCCACGCCGAACTTGAGCGGGCCCTGTCCCTCTTCGCCGTTCATGGCCATGATGCCGGCCTCGCCCTGCACCACCAGGTCGTAGCCGGGGCGCTGCGCCTCCGCCGTGGCACGCGAATACCCGGAGATCGAGCAATAGACCAGCCGCGGGTTCGATGCGCTCAGCGCAGCGTAGCCGAGCCCCAGCCGGTCGGCTCCACCCGGCTTGAAGTTCTCGATCACCACGTCGGCCCGCGCGGCCAGGCGGCGTGCGACCGCGAGGCCGGCCTCGTCCTGCAGGTCCAGCGCGATGGAGCGCTTGTTGCGATTCGCGCTGTTGAAGTACGAGGTGTTGCGCGCGCCGATGCGCACGCCCCAGTCGCGCGTGTCGTCGCCGCGCTCCGGATGCTCCACCTTCACCACGTCGGCCCCCAGGTCGGCCAGGGCCATCGCGCACATCGGGCCGGCCAGCACGCGCGACAGATCGAGGACGCGCAGGCCGGAGAGGGGAAGGGGGGCGGAGGTGCCGAGGTGCATCGTGGGCGCGGGGAGGAGGGCGACGGAGGAAGGAGATACCGCGGCAGGCAGGCTGCTGGCGGCGTCGGACCCCGATTATTCGAACGTCCGTGAAAATTTACAATCGTGCACAGTGAGTGATCGCGGTGCTAACTGGAGGTTGACAATGGACGTGCAAGCCCTGGGACTGCTGGTGGACATCATCGAGGCTGGCAACCTGAGCCGGGCCGCCGCGGCCCTCGGCATGAGCCGGGCCAACGTCAGCCAGCGCATCAATCGGTTCGAACGCCAGCTCGGCGTGCAACTGCTGCGCAGGACCACGCGGGAGCTGGTTCCCACCGAGATCGGGCTCAAGCTCTACGAGCACGGCTTGGCGATGCGCCACGAGGTCATGGCGGCCGACGAAGTGGTGAACGACCTGGGCAAGGGCCTGCAGGGAACGGTGCGGCTGGGGGTGCCGATCGGCTACGGCCAGCTGCGCATGTCGGCGTGGCTCACGGAGTTCATGCGCACACATCCGGACATCGCCCTGCATGCGATCTTCAACAACGATCTCGAAGACCTGGTGAAGGGATCGATCGATTTCGCCGTGCGCGTCATGGCGGAGCCGCCGGCACAGCTCGTGGCCCGCCGGCTCGGCACGGTGCGCTACGTGGCGTGCGCCGCCCCGGCGTTCCTGGACCGGCACGGCCGGCCGCAGGACCTGGAGGCGCTGCGGGCGCTGCCGCTGATCGCTTCGTCGCAGACCAGCGAGCGCGTGCGGACCACCTGGGTGCAGGGAAGCAGCCGGCGCGTCGCGCGCATCCGGCCGCGCCTCATTTCCGCCAACTTCCACTTCCTGCTGGACGCCATATCGCAGGGGCTGGGGGTCGGGCTGATGCCCGACTACATGGTGGAGACCGCGGTCGGGCGGGGCGATCTGGAGTTGCTGGCGCTGGAGCCGGATGCGCTCGATTTCCTGTCGACGCAGAAATTCCTGCTGCACGTGCCCGACCGCTACCAGACGCCGGCGGTACGCGCGCTGATCGATTTCATCATCGCGCGGGAAGAGGGCGAGGTACCGACGCCGGCCCGGGCGTGAACCGGGCGTCGCGGCGCAGCAGCCGACCTCGCGGCCGCCGACCGCCGACCCGGTGCCTACTCGATCTTCGCGCCCGAGGCCTCCACGATGCCCTTCCACTTCGCGTAGTCGGTCTTGAGCAGCGTCGAGAACTGCGCGCTGCTCATCGATTCCGGCTCGGCGCCCTGGGCCTGGATGGCGGCGCGCATTTCGGGCTGGGCGAGCAGCTTGTTCACTTCGGTGTTCACGGTGGTGACCACGTTGGCCGGCGTGCCCGCGGGCGCGAAGATGCCGTACCAGGAGCTGACGTCGAAGCCTTTGTAGCCCGATTCGGCCACGGTGGGCACGTCCGGCAGCGAGGAGCTGCGCTTGATGGAGGTCACGGCCAGCGGGCGCAGCTTGCCGGATTTGATCTGGCCCATGGCCGAGGGCACGGAAGACACCAGCAGGTCCACGTTGCCGGCCATCGCGTCCATCAGGGCGGGGTTGGAACCCTTGTAGGGAATGTGGCTGAGCTTGATGCCTGCCGCCTTCTCGAACAAATCGCCCGCGAGGTGGATGGTGGTGCCGTTGCCCGGCGAGCCGTAGGTGACCTTGCCGGGTTCGGCGCGCGCGGCGGCCACCACGTCGGCCAGGGTCTTGAAGCGCGAATTGGCGCTGGTGGCGATGATCACCGGGGTGTAGGCCACGTGCGCGATGGCCACGAGGTCCCGGGTCGGGTCCCAGGGCAGGTTCTTGTAGAGGTAGGGGGCGACGACGAGGTTGTCCTTCTGGCCCATGACGAGGTCGTAGCCCGTGGGCGCGGCCTTGACGGTCTCGGTGATGCCGATGGTGCCGCCGGCGCCGGCGCGGTTGTCGGGCACCACCGTCCAGTGCAGGGTCTCGGTGAGCTTGGTCGCGACGAGGCGCGAGAGGATGTCGGTGCCGCCGCCGGGCGGGAAGGGCACGATGAGCCGCACGGGTTTGGCGGGATAGGCGGTACCGGCGGGCGCGGCGGCGGGGGCCGTCTGGGCCGTGGCGGTGCCCAGCGCGAAGGCGAGGGCGGCGAACGAAATCGCGGTGCGGATCATGGGTGGTTTGTCTCCGGAAGGAAGTACTTGTCTGCGGTGGCCACCATTCTTGGCGTGCCGGAAGGCCGCGCGCAACCGGGCAAGCGCTAGGCGCGGCGGAATCTTCACGATGGCCGGGCGCGGCACCGGCAGCGCACGGGCGTCAGGGCTGCCGCACGTCGGCCACGGGGGCGTCGCCGAAGTCGGGGCGGGCGAGCCAGGCGAGCACGCGCGCGGCGGCGTCGTCGGGCGAGGTCAGTGCGCCATCCGTCTTGAGGTTGGCGAAGTTCTGCTGGTCGGGAAAAGCGGCCGGGTCGGCGGCGCGCAGATGGACCTGCATGTCGGTGTCGATCACACCGGGAGCCAGCGAGCATACCCTGGCGCCCCCGGGCCGCTGCTCTTCGTCGAGCGCGAGGCAGCGCGTGAAGTGGTCCATGCCGGCCTTGGCCGCGCAGTAGGCCGATTGCGACGCCATGGCGCGGCGTCCGAGGCCGGACGAAATGTTCAGCACCTTGAGCGGCACGCCCCAGCCGCGCGTGGCGGCAAGGAACGCGGCAGTGAGCTGCATCGGCGCTTCGAGCCCGACGCGCAGCGCATTCGCGAGATCGGCCGGTTCGCAAGCCGACAGGGGCGCGATGCGCGGCACCACGCCCGCGTTGTTGAGGAGCGTGGCACTCGCATAGCGGCCGGCCGGCTGCGCGGTGAGCCATTGGCGCAGGCGCTCGGCGGCAGCGGCGCCGTCGGCGAGATCCTGCTCCCACTGCTCGAGCGGCGCGCCGGCGCGCTGTGCGAGGCTCGCCAGTTCGCCGCTGGTGGCGCGCGCCAGCGTGACGAGCGCGTGCCCCTGCTGCAGCAGCTGCCGGGCCATGGCCAGGCCCATGCCGCGCGAGGCGCCGGTGAGGATGACGAGGGGGCGCGGCCCGGAGGGGGGTGCCGCGGCCGCGGAGGACGGGGAGGGGGAAGTGCCTTGCATGGTGCCGCGATGGTACTGCGGCGGCCTGCTCAGAACGGCGCGGGCAGATGGAAGGACAGGGGCGCGCCGGTGCGCGGATGCGCGAACGCGATCTGCTGCGCGTGCAGCAGCAGCCGCGGCGCGCGTGCCTGCACGCACGGCGGGGCGTAGAGCGCATCGCCCAGGATCGGATGGCCGATCGCCGCCATGTGTACGCGCAGCTGGTGCGTGCGCCCGGTGACGGGCTCCAGCAGCACGCGCAGGGTGCCGGGCGCCCAACACGGCGAGTCGCCCGCGGCCGGCGCCGGCCGCCAGCGCGTGAGGCTCGGCTTGCCGTGCTGCGGGTCCACCACGCGCAGGGGGCGGCGCTCCCAGTCGGCGGCGATGGGCAGGTCGATGGCCTGCCAGTGCCCTTCCGAGACGACGGCCTGTGCGCAGGCCGGTGCATGTGCCGGTGTGATCGCCGGTGGGATGGCCGGAGCGCTTTCTGCGGGGGCAGAGCCTGGGTCCGCGTGCACGACCGCCACGTAGCGCTTGTGCACCTGCCGCGTGGCGAAGGCGTGGCCGAGCGCGCGCTGCGCCTCGGCATGGAGCGCCATCAGCACCAGGCCCGAGGTCGCCTGGTCGAGCCGGTGCACCACGCAGGCGCCGGGCCAGCGGCGCGCGGCGCGGGCACTCAGGCAGTCCTGCTTGTCCGGGCCGCGGCCGGGCACGCAGAGCAGGCCCGAGGGCTTGGCCAGCACGATGAGATCCTCATCGGCGTACAGGCATTCGGGGGCGGGGGGCTGTACGCCGTCCTCCGAAGCGGCCGGCATGTCCGGCATGGAAGGCGCCGCAGGGGCGGCAGGGGCGGCAGGGGCGGCAGGGTGGCCGGCAGCGCCGTCCGGTGCGGGGCCGTTCACGGGCTTCCGGCCTTGGCGCCGTGCACCAGCCGGTGCACCGTGGCGCACAGCTCGTCCACGTCGTTGGGCTTGTGGATCAGCGCATTCGCGCCCTCGGCCAGCGCATCGCGTTCTATCTCGGCGGTGACGTGGCCCGAGGCGAGCGCCACGGGCAGGTCGGCGCGGATGCGCTTGGCCTCGCGCACCAGGTCCACGCCACAGTAGCCGGGCATGTTGTAGTCGGTCACCACCAGGTCATAGGCCTGCGGGTCGGCGGCCAGCGCGACGGCCGCTTCTCGCGGATCGGTGAAGCCGCTCACGCGGTAGCCGCGCCGGCGCAGCAGCCGCTGCACGAGGAAGACCAGCGCCTGGTCGTCGTCCACGTACATCACGTGGTGCTGGCGCTCGGGAGTGTCCCCCTGCGTGGGCGGGGGCGGGGGCGACGCCGGGCTGGCGGCCGGGGTCTTGTGGCTGGCGCCGGCTGCCTCCGCTCCCGCACCGGTCCCTGCCTCGGCCGGGGCCGGCCACGCCGCCGCGCCAGGCCCGTCCTGTTCGGGTGCCGGCGCGGCGGCGATGGCCTGCGGCACGGCGGGGAAGTAGAGCGTGAAGCGGCTGCCTTCGCCGGGCGCGCTCTGTACGTCCACCGCGCCGCCATGGGTGCGCATCACCCCGTGCACCACGGCCAGTCCCAGGCCCGTGCCCTGGCCGACGGGCTTGGTGGTGAAGAACGGCTCGAAGATGCGCTGCTGCGTTGCGGCGTCCATGCCCGGGCCGGTGTCGACCACGCTGATCACCACGTAGTCGCCGGGGGGAAGGGCGAGCCGCTCGCACAGTCGCTGGTCGGGCTGCGTGGCCGAGGCTTCCACGCGCACCGTGCCGCGCGCGTCGCCGATGGCGTGGATCGCGTTGGTGCAGAGGTTCAGCAGCGCCTGTTCGACCTGGGTGGCGTCGGCGAGCATGGCAGGCAGGGGGGCGTCGATCTGCAGGCGCAGCTCGATGGCCGGCGGCAGCGTCACGCGCAGCAACCGCTCGGTGTCGTGCACGGCCTCCGACACGGGCACGGCGGTGCGCTGCGGCGGCTCGTTGCGGCTGAAGGTGAGGATCTGCCGCACCAGGTCGCGCGCGCGCCGGCCCGCCTTCTCGATCTCGCGCAGGCTCTCCAGCGCCGGCGCATCGGCCGCGCAGTCGGCCTTGGCGAGCTCGACGTTGCCGAGGATGGCGCTCAGGATGTTGTTGAAATCGTGGGCGATGCCGCCGGCCATGGTGCCCACGGCCTGCATCTTGTGCGATTCGCGCAGTTGCGCTTCCAGCTCGCTGCGGTGCGCCTCGGCTTTCTTGCGGCCGGTGAGGTCGCGCGCGAACACCGTGGTGGTTTCGCCCTCGGCATGCCGCTCGAACGACACGCTCACTTCCACCGCCAGTTCCTTGCCGCTGGCGGTGAGGGCCACCATCTCGCCGAGCACCGCCTGGGTGGCCAGTTGCGCGAACGCGAGCGCCTGGACGGCATCGGGCAGGAAGCGGTCGAGCGGGCTGCCGAGCGCGTCGGCGGTGGAGCACTGGAACAGCGCCGCGGCCGTGGGGTTGAAGACGGTGATGCGCTGGTGCTGGTCCACGCAGATGATCGCGTCCAGCGCGGAATTGATCACGGCCTCCAGGCGCCGCTCGCTCGCGTAGAGCTGCGCATTGCGCTCCTGCAGGGCCGCGGCGCTCTGCTGCAGGGCGCGCCGCTCGGCCACGAGCGGGCCCTGGTCCACCACCGCGCAGAGGTATTGCAGTTGGGCGGGCGCGCCGTCCGCCTGCGGGGCCTCGATGCGTGCGATGTACAGGTCGCCCGTGATGCCTGCGCCATGCGGGCCGATCGGGAAGACCACTTCGCTGGCTTCGCCGTGGCCCTGGTCGCGGGCCTGTGCGAAGGTGTCGCGCACGCGGTCGGCGTCGTCCGCGCACACGAACGGCATCAGCGAGGTGAGCGGCCGGTCGGCCTCGGTGGGCTGGAAGCAGCGGTGCGCCATCGAATTGGCCTGCACCACCATGTCGTGCTCGTCGAGCACCATGAGGGCCAGCGGCACGCTGGCGAAGAGCGTCTCGAAACGTTCGGAAGCGCTCTCGGCCGCCGCCTGGCTGTAGCGCAGGACCTTGTTCTGCACTTCCAGCTCGGCCTGGTAGGCACGCAGTTCCGCGATAAGGGCGGCCACCGGGCCTTCCGGCCGGCCAGGGCTTCTGCGGTTGGCCATGGCCTCGCCCGGTGCCGGCGCGGCCGCCGCGGGGGGGGCCGCGTCCGCCGGCGGGCCTGACGGATCGCCTCCCGCCGCAGCGCCGCGCTCGCCCTCCGGATCGGGCGGCAGCAGGAAGGACAGGTGGGGGCGGCTCATGGACGGCTGGGCAGCTTGGAACGGGTGCGCCACCTCGGCGCATGGAAGGCGGCGTTGCCGCGGGCAGCCTGCCAGTGTACGCCCCGGGCCGGCAGCCCGCCTCCAGGCCTGTTCAGGCGCCAGCGGCGCCGGGGCGGTGGCACGCAGCTGCCGGGCGCCCCGAGAAGGCCGCTCAGCGGCGCACGGAAACGAGCTCGACCTCGAAGCGCAGCGTGGCGTTGGGCGGGATCACACCGCCCGCGCCGGCCGCGCCGTAGGCGATGGCGGGCGGGCAGGTCAGGCGGGCCTTGCCGCCCGGCTTCATGCGCTGCACGCCCTCGGTCCAGCAGGGGATCACGCGGTTGAGCGGGAATTCGGTGGGCTCGCCGCGCTTGTAGGAGCTGTCGAATTCCTTGCCGTCCAGGAAGGTGCCGCGGTAGTGCACCTTCACCACGTCCGTGGCCTTCGGCGATTCACCCGTGCCTTCCTTGATCGACTCGTACACGAGGCCGCTGGCAGTGGTGACGGGTGCCGATGCGGCGGCTGCCGAAGCGGCCGGCGCTGCGGGGGCCGCAGGGGTGCCTGCGGGTTTCTGGGCGCAGGCGGTGCCGGCCAGCAGGACGGCGGCGAGAACGGGCAGCAGGGACTTCTTCACGGTTCGGATCTCCGGTCAAAAGGTGCGATGGTAGCCCGCGCGCGTTCTCAGGCGAAGTCGGACACCGGCACGCAGCTGCAGAACAGGTTGCGGTCGCCGTAGACGTTGTCCACCCGGCCGACGGGCGACCAGTACTTGGCCTGGCGCAGCGCCGCGACCGGGTAGGCCGCCGCCTCGCGCGGGTAGGGATGCGTCCAGTCGCCGCCCAGCAGGCTGTGCGCGGTGTGGGGCGCGTTCTTGAGCGGGTTGTCGTCCTGCGGCCACTCGCCCTGTTCGATGCGGCGGATCTCGCCACGGATGGCGATCATCGCGTCGATGAAGCGGTCCAGCTCGGCCAGCGTCTCGCTCTCGGTGGGCTCCACCATGAGCGTGTTGGGCACGGGGAAGGACAGCGTCGGCGCATGGAAGCCGTAGTCGATCAGCCGCTTGGCGACGTCCTCGGCCATCACGCCGCTGGTCTCCTTGAAGCCGCGCAGGTCCAGGATGCACTCGTGCGCCACGTGGCCGTTGGCGCTCGCGTACAGCGTGGGGTAGTGGTCCTTCAGGCGCGCGCTGATGTAGTTGGCCGAGAGGATGGCCGTCTCGGTGGCGGCGCGCAGGCCGTCCGGGCCCATCATGCGGATGTACATCCAGCTGATCGGCAGCACCGCGGCATTGCCAAGCGGAGCCGCGCTGACGGCACCCGTGCCGCCCGCCACGCCGGCCGTGGCATGGCCCGGCAGGTAGGGAACGAGGTCTTCCACCACGCAGACCGGGCCGACGCCGGGGCCGCCGCCGCCGTGCGGGATGCAGAAGGTCTTGTGCAGGTTCAGGTGGCTCACGTCGCCGCCGAAGGCGCCGGGCGCGGCCACGCCCACCATGGCGTTCATGTTGGCGCCGTCCACGTACACGCGGCCGCCGTGGCGGTGCACGAGCTGGCAGAGTTCCTTCACCTGCGTCTCGAACACGCCGTGCGTGCTGGGGTAGGTGATCATCACGCAGGCGAGCTTCTCGGCATGCTGTTCGCACTTGGCGCGCAGGTCGTCCATGTCGACGTTGCCGTTCGCGTCGCAGGCCGTCACCACCACCTGCATGCCCACCATCTGGGCGCTGGCCGGGTTGGTGCCGTGTGCGCTGCTCGGGATCAGACAGATGTTGCGGTGGCCCTGGCCCTGCGCCGCATGGTAGGCGCGGATCGCCAGCAGGCCCGCATATTCGCCCTGCGATCCGGCGTTGGGCTGCAGGCTGATGCCGGCGTAGCCCGTGGCCTGGCACAGCCAGGCGCGCAGCTGCTCGTCGAGCTGGCGGTAGCCCTCCAGCTGGTCGGCGGGCGCGAACGGATGCACCTGCGCGAATTCCGGCCAGGTGATCGGGATCATCTCGCTGGTGGCGTTCAGCTTCATGGTGCAGCTGCCCAGCGGGATCATGCTGCGGTCGAGCGCCAGATCCTTGTCCGAAAGCTGGCGGATATAGCGCAGCATGCCGGTCTCGGAATGGTGGGTGTTGAACACCGGGTGCGTGAGGAAGGCGCTGGTGCGCAGCAGTTCGGCCGGAATCAGCGGGCTCACGCCGCCTGCGAAATCCTCGATGCGGGGCAGGGCCTGCCCGTCGGCGGCGAAGACCGACCACAGCAGCTCGATGTCCGCCCGCGTCGTGGTTTCGTCGAGCGAGATGCAGAGGTAGTCGTTCCAGGCCACGCGCAGGTTGGCGCCGCGCTCCACGGCGCGGGCCAGCAGTGCGCCGGTCTGCTCCTTCGTGTGCAGGCACAGGGTGTCGAAGGCCGACTCATGGTGGTGCGCGGTGTGGCCGAGCGCCACGAGGCCCTTGGCCAGGATGGCCGTGAAGCTCGCCACGCGCTGGGCGATGCGCTTGAGGCCTTCGGGGCCGTGATAGACCGCATACATGCTGGCGATCACCGCCGGCAGCACCTGCGCCGTGCAGATGTTGGAGGTGGCCTTCTCGCGGCGGATGTGCTGCTCGCGCGTCTGCAGCGCGAGGCGGTAGGCCGGCTGGCCGTGCACGTCCACGCTCACGCCCACCAGGCGGCCGGGCAGCGAGCGCTTGAAGTCGTCGCGGCAGGCCATGAAGGCGGCATGCGGGCCGCCCGCGCCCATCGGCATGCCGAAGCGCTGCGTGCTGCCCACGACGATGTCGGCGCCCCATTCGCCGGGCGGCACCAGCAGCGTGAGCGCCAGCAGGTCGGCGCAGACGATGGCGGCGGCCTGCTTGGCGTGGATCTTCTCCACGTCGGCGCTCCAGTCGGCGAGCCAGCCGCTGCTGGCGGGGTACTGGATGACGGCGGCGAAGAAGTCGCCCTCGAGCGCGGCGTTCCACTCGGCTTCGGAGTCCGCGATCACCACGCCGATGCCCAGCGGTTCGGCGCGCGTGCGGATCACCTCGATGGTCTGCGGATGCGTGTCGCCCGAGACGACGAGCGTCTGGCTCTTCGATTTCACGGAGCGCTTGGCGAGCGTCATGGCCTCGGCCGCGGCCGTGGCCTCGTCCAGCATCGAGGCGTTGGCGATCGGCATGCCCGTGAGGTCGCACACCATCGTCTGGAAGTTGACCAGGGCCTCCATGCGGCCCTGCGAGATCTCGGCCTGGTAGGGCGTGTAGGCGGTGTACCAGGCGGGGTTCTCGAGGATGTTGCGCAGGATCACGCCCGGCGTGTGCGTGCCGTAGTAGCCCTGGCCGATGAAGCTGCGCAGCACGCGGTTCTTCGCGGCGATCGCCTTGAGTTCCGCGAGCGCGGCCGCTTCGGTGGCGGCGGGCGGCAGCTCCATCGGCTCGGTGCGGGCGATGGAGGCCGGCACGATGCCGCCCACCAGCGCCGCGCGCGACGCCTCGCCGATGACCGAGAGCATGCGCTCCTCGTCCGCTGCATCGATGCCGATGTGGCGGGGCTGGAATTCGGCGGCGTTTTCGAGCGCGGAGAGCGGCGGCAGGGTGGACGTGGGCATGGGAGGGGTCCCGGTCAGCGGAAAGAGGGGAAAGGAAAAACGAAAAGAGGTACGCCCTGCGCGGGTGCACCGCGGCGGGCGGGGGCGGAGCCGCCCGCCGCCGGCGCCGGTCAGGCGTTCTTGGAGAACTCGGTGTAGGCGGTTTCGTCCATGAGCGCATCGAGCTGCGACGCATCGGACAGGCGCACCTTGAAGAACCAGCCATCGCCCAGCGGCGCGCTGTTGGCGAGCGACGGATCGGCGCGCAGCGCCTCGTTCACTTCGACGATCTCGCCGGACACGGGCATGTACACGTCGGCGGCGGCCTTCACGGACTCCACCACACCGGCCACTTCGCCCTGCGCGAAGGTCTTGCCCACTTCGGGCAGATCGACGAACACCACGTCGCCGAGCGCATCCTGAGCATGCACGGTGATGCCGACGACGGCGGCGCCCGTGTCGGCGGTGTTGATCCACTCGTGGTCGCGGGAGAATTTGACGGTCATGGGGGGCTCCTGGAAGAAAGGTCCGCGGAAAAAGGCGGCGGGGAAAACGAAAAGAGGGTGTGCGGCCCTGGAAGGGGCACGCGGTTGCGACTGTAGCCGGGGCCGGCGGGCTTCCAGCGCGCCGAGGTCAGCCGCGGTGGTAGCGGGCCGGCAGGAACGGCATCGGGCTGACCTCCATCGGCACGGCCTTGCCGCGCACGATCGCATGCACCACGGTGCCGGCCGCTGCGAACTCGGGCGCCACGTAGCCCATGGCGACGGGCTGGTTCACGCTCGGGCCCAGCAGGCCGCTGGTCACTTCGCCGATGGCCGCGCCGTCGGTGCTCTGCAGCGGCGTGTGCTCGCGCACCGGCACGCGTTCGCGCGCCACCAGGCCCACGCGGCGGCGCTTGAGCAGCGCCGGGTCGTCGATCTGCGCGAGCACCGTGTCAGCGCCCGGGAAGCCGCCCGCGCGCGCACCGCCGGTGCGCCGCACCTTCTGGATGGCCCAGTTGAGCGCGGCCTCGGGGGGCGTGGTGGTGGTGTCGATGTCGTTGCCGTAGAGGCACAGGCCGGCTTCGAGCCGCAGCGAATTGCGCGCGCCGAGGCCGATCGGCTTCACCTCGGGCTGGGCCAGCAGGGCGCGCGCGAGCGCCTCGGCCTGGGCGGCAGGCACGGAGATTTCGAAGCCGTCCTCGCCCGTGTAGCCGCTGCGGGTCACGTAGCAGTCGCAGCCGGCGATCTCGAAGCGCCCGCCGGTCATGAACACGAGCGATGCCGTGCCGGGCGCGAGACGCGCGAGCGCCGCGGCGGCCTGCGGGCCCTGCAGGGCGAGCAGGGCCTGGTCGGGCAGGGGGACGACCTCGCAGCGGCCGCCGATGCGCTCCTGGATGTGGGCGATGTCGCCGGCCTTGCAGGCACCGTTCACGATCACGAACAGGTCGTCGCCGCGGTTCACGAACATCAGGTCGTCGATGATGCCGCCCTCGTCGTTGAGCAGCAGGCCGTAGCGCTGTTTGCCGATGCCGAGGCCGATCACGTCCACGGGGATCAGCGTCTCGAAGGCCGCCGCGGCCTCGGGGCCGACGAGGCGCAGCTGGCCCATGTGCGACACGTCGAACAGGCCGGCCGCCTGCCGCGTGTGCAGGTGCTCGGCCATCAGGCCGGCGGGGTATTGCACGGGCATGGAATAGCCGGCGAAGGGCACCATGCGGGCCCCGAGTTCGAGGTGCAGCGCGTGCAGGGGCGTGGTGTGCAGGGAAGCGGATTCGGCGGACATGGGCGGAGCGGCCTTTCGGGCGAGCGGGGACGGACGACGCGCGTGCCGCCCTGGGGCGCCACGCCTGTGCCCGCTGTCCGCTTTACCTGAGAGATTCACCGCGCCGTGCGCGCTGCCTGGTGGCGGCGCAGGGCGGGCTTGCTCCTTCGGTGGGCCTGCCATGCAAGGCAGGCCTCTCTCCAGCCGGGGAAACGCCCGCATCCCTGCGGGCGCCTTGCCAGTCCTTTTGCCTGAGCGTTCGGGATTCCCTGCGCCTTCGGCGGCGCCGGCCACCCGTTGCGGGCGCGGTGCTCTCTCCTGACCCGGCGGATTCTAACGGCTGTGCGGTGGCCTGCGGCGAAGTTCGTCCGCGCCCGCGTTCTGGCGCCATGTGCTTTTCTGCGGCGTCGCGCCGCGCCGCGCCGCGCCGCGTGGCGGAGGGCGGTGTGGTGTGTGGAGGTGAGGTGCCAAGCGCCCCGGGCCGGCGGTAACCGGCCGGGGGCTTGCCATTCGCTCGCGCCCCGGTAGAGGCGCCCTGTAGGAAGGATTGTGCCGGTGGAATGGCCGACGGATTTTTCGAATTTCCACCGAATCCTATTTTTCGCAGAAAAATCTTCTGCCGAACCGGCTTTGCCAGCACAATGCATCCATGGACCGCATCGACCGAAAAATTCTGGCCGTGCTGCAGGACGACGCGCGCGCGAGCCTGCAGGAAATCGGCCAGGCCGTGGGCCTGAGCCCCTCGCCGTGCTGGGGCCGCATCCGCAAGATGGAAGAGGCCGGCGTGATCGAGGGCTACACCGTGCGGCTCAACGCCCAGGCGCTCGACCTGGCCGACACCGTGCTCGTGCAGGTCACGCTCGACAGCCATTCCGACAACACCCTGGAGAAGTTCGGCGAAACGCTGGCGAGCATCCCCGAGGTGATCGAGGCGCACCTCGTCTCCGGCGATTACGACTACCTGCTGCGCGTGGTGGTGAAGGATACGCGCGACTACGAGCGCCTGCTGCGCGAGAAGCTCTACAAGATCAAGGGCATCCGCCACAGCCGGTCGAGCTTCGTGCTGCGCACGCTCAAAAAAGCGGATCTGCCGCTGCGCGCGGACTGAGCGGCGGCGCAGGAGCGGGCGCCGGGGCCGCGCCGATGCGGTGTCGAGCTTCTTTGGAGCAGCTCACAGGACCCGGCGAAGCGGTTCTGGCGAGGCGCCGCATCGCAGGCAGTACGCGTAGTACGACCAGATGCGGCAACGACGCTAGAAGGCTCCTGTGGGCTGCTCTCAGCCCAGCAGCAGCGCGTCGTCCGCCAGTTGCTCGCCGCGCACCTTCTCGAACATCTGCAGCAGGTCCGGCACGCCCAGCCGGCTGCGCTCCTCGCCCGACACGTCCAGCACCACCTGGCCCTGGTGCAGCATCACGGTGCGTTGGCCCACGTCCAGTGCCTGGCGCATGCTGTGCGTGACCATCATGGTGGTGAGCTGGTTCTCGGCCACGATGCGGGCCGTGAGCTGCAGCACGAAGTCGGCCGTGCGCGGATCGAGCGCGGCGGTGTGTTCGTCCAGCAGCAGGATTCGCGAGGGTTGCAGCGCCGCCATCAGCAGGCTCACGGCCTGGCGCTGGCCGCCCGAGAGCAGGCCGATGCGGTCGGTGAGGCGGTTCTCGAGGCCCAGGCCCAGCGTGGCGAGGCGTTCGCGGAAGGTGCCCTGCTGCTGCGCCTTCACCGCGCCGCGCAGGCCGCGCAGCGTGCCGCGCTGCTGCGCGAGCGCCATGTTCTCCTCGATGGTCAGGTCTTCGCAGGTGCCGGCCATCGGGTCCTGGAAGACGCGCGCCACGCGCTTCGCCCGCGCCCAGACGGGCTGGCGGGTGACGTCCTCCCCGTCGATGGCGATGCGGCCCGTGTCCACCGACAGATCGCCGGAGATCGCGTTCAGGAAAGTCGATTTGCCGGCCCCGTTGGAGCCGATGACGGTGACGAACTGCCCGGCCGGGATGTCCAGCGACATGCCGCGCAGTGCGCGCGTCTCGATCGGCGTGCCGGGGTTGAAGGTGATGTGCAGGTCTTGTGCGCTCAGCATGGTGCGGTTCCTTCTCAGCGCTGTTTCGACGCGAGCTTGCGTTTGATCTGGGGGATCACCAACGCGACCGTCACCAGCACGGCGGTGACCAGGTTCAAGTCCTGCGCCTTCAGCCCGATGAAGTCGCTGTTGAGCGCCAGCGCGATGAAGAAGCGGTACACGATGGCACCGATGACGACGGCGAGCGTCGCCAGGACGAGGCGGCGCGAGGGCAGGATGCTTTCGCCCACGATCACCGCGGCCAGGCCGATCACGATGGTGCCGATGCCCATGGAGATGTCCGAGCCGCCCTGGGTCTGCGCGAAGAGGGCGCCGGCCAGTGCCACCAGCGCGTTCGACACGGCCATGCCCAGCAGCACCATGGCGCCGGTGTTCACGCCCTGGGCGCGTGCCATGCGGGCGTTGGAGCCGGTGGCGCGGATGGCCAGGCCCCGTTCGGTGGCGAAGAACCAGTCCATGGCCAGCTTGGCGGCGACGACGATCACCAGCAGCAGGGCGGGCCGGGCGATGTAGTCGGCCAGGCCCTCGGGCTGCAGCAGCGTGAAGAGGGTGGGGTCGTTGATCAGCGGCACGTTGGGGCCGCCCATGATGCGCAGGTTGATGGAGTAGAGCGCGATCATCATCAGGATGCTGGCCAGCAGATCCATGATCTTCAGCTTGACGTTGAGCCAGCCGGTGACGAGGCCCGCCATCGCACCGGCCGCCGTGGCCGCGAGCGTCGCCACGTAGGGATTGGTGCCCGTGGAGATGAGCACGGCGCAGACCGCGCCGCCCAGCGGGAAGCTGCCGTCCACCGTCAGGTCGGGAAAGCGCAGCAGCCGGAACGAGATGAAGACGCCCAGCGCGACCAGGCTGAAGATCAGCCCGATCTCGACGGCGCCGAGCAGGGAGAAGAGGGACATGGCGGGAGTAGCCTCGGGAAAAACGAAGCAGGAGCCGAAGCTCCTGCGGTCAGGGGTTGCTCCCGGCATGCGCCGGCAGCGGAGCCACGCACCTTACTTCACGACGTGCGCGGCGGACTTCACGAACGCGTCGGAGAGCTTCACGCCCTGCTTCTCGGCCGCGCCCGGGTTCACCGTCAGCTCCAGCTTGGTGCTGATCTCCGGCTGGATGTCGCCGGGCTTCTCGCCCTTGAGCACGCGCACCACCATGCGGCCGGTCTGCTCGCCCAGGTCGCGGTAGTTGATGCCGAACGATGCGATGGCGCCGCGCTTGACGCTGTCGGCATCGGCGGCCACCAGGGGCAGCTTGGCCTCCTGGCCGACCTTCACGAGCGATTCGTAGGCCGACACCACGTTGTTGTCGGTGCTGGTGTAGATCACGTCGGCCTTGCCGATCAGGCTGCGCGCGGCGCTGCCCACGTCCACCGAGCGGGGCGCGGCGGCCTCGACCAGGGTCATGCCCATCTTGGGCAGCAGGGCCTTGAGTTCCTTGACCACCACGGCGGAGTTGGCCTCCCCGGGGTTGTAGACCACGCCGACGCGCTTGGCGTTCGGCACGACCTGCTTGACCAGTTCCATCTGCTTGTCCAGCGCGAGCAGGTCGGACACGCCCGTCACGTTGGTTTTGCTCGGCTCCCAGTTCTTCACCAGCTTGGCGGCGACCGGATCGGTCACGGCGGAGAAGATCACCGGCACCGTCTTGGTGGCGGCCACCACGGCCTGGGCCGACGGGGTGGCGATGGCGACGATCGCATCCGGCTGGTCGCCCACGAACTTGCGCGCGATCTGCGCGGCCGTGCCGGTGTTGCCCTGGGCGCTCTGGTACTGCCATTTGAGCGTCTTGCCGTCTTCGTAGCCAGCGGCCTGCAGGCTCGCTTTCACGCCGTCGCGGATCGCATCCAGCGCGGGGTGTTCGACGATGGCCGTCACGGCCACGGACTTGGGGGCGGCGGCCTGCTGGGCCACGGCGGGGACGGAGACGGCGGCCAGGGTGGCCGCGGCGGCCAGCGCGAGGGCGCCAAACGGATGCTGCTTCATGCTCGAACTTTCTGCCTGCCCGGCTCCGCACGGAGCGGGACGCGGGGGCGTGACTGCGGATGCCCGCCGGGAGCGGGCGCGGTTTCGCCGGAACGGGCCCGAGCCGGCGCGCGGGAAGGCGGCACCAGCGGAGCCCGGGGTGGGAAGTCTACTGCGCGCGCCGGCGCATGGCGCGCGGCGGCCGCGATGCCGCAGTGCCGTGCTGCGGTTCAGCAGACCGGGGGGAAACGGGAGTCGCCGCTGCGTACCGGCGCCGAGGCATCATCCTGTGGCACCCACAGGATGCGCCCTACGTCCACGCCGAGCGCACGCGCACGCGCCAGCAGGCGTTCGCGCACCACGGCATGCAGCGTGGGCGTGCGCGACAGGATCCAAAGGGCGTCCAGGCGCGGCCCGATCACCATGGCCCAGCGATAGTCCTCGTCGAGCGCCGCCACGAAGTAGCCGGCGTAGAACGGGCCGAAGAAGGACACCTTGAGCGCGCCCGTGCTGGTGTCGCCGAGGAATTCCGCGCGGCCCTCGGCCTCGCGCCAGCGGCCGCGCTCGGGGTCGTAGCCGCGGTTCACCACGCGCAGGCTGCCATCGCCGCGGCGGCTGTAGTGTGCGCTGGTGCGCACCAGGCCGCGTTCGAAGCGCTGGTCGATGCGCGCGACCTCGTACCAGTGGCCGGCGTACCGATCGATGTTGAAGCCCCGGACCGGCTGCACGCCGGACGGTGGCCGCACGTTGGCCCGGAGGTACAGCGCCGTCGCCGCTCCGGCCGCTGCCGCCGCGGCACCCAGTACGAGCGGCGTGGCAATGGGCGTGCGGCGGTGGGTGGTGTAGCGCTGTAGGTCTGGACGGGGCATCTGTCGGGGCTCCTGCGAAGAGACGGGCAAATGCCACGAGTCTCGCGAGCCACCATGCCGCGTCCTGTAGGCGCGCGGCGCGCCTGGCCGTGGGAGTGCGCCGCCGCCAAATTCTTTTCGCAAATCTGAATCCGGTACGCGCCCGCCGGCGTATCCGCTGGCAGGGACGTGCTGCGGGAGGCGAGGGCCGCGAACAGGGCCGCGCCGCCCGTGCCCGGACCTTCCCACGGCAACGGCGTGTCCGCCGCTGGACCGACATGTGCAATTCCGTGCGCCATGCGCACCCTACAGGAGCCACCATGATCGACCTTCCCGCATCGCCCCAGGAAATTCTGCAGCGCCGTTCCGACAAGCTCAAAGAGCGTCGGATGTTCTTCCGCAAGACCGGCGGATTCGCTGCCGGCATGGCCGGCGGGGCCATCCTGACGGCCTGCGGCGGAGGCTCCGGCGACGCCATCGGCGCGGATGCGCCCACCGACGCCGAAATCCTCAACTTCGCGCTGAACCTTGAATACCTCGAAGCGCAGTTCTATCTCTACGCGACCACGGGTGCCGGCCTGCCCGACGCGCTCACCACCGGCACGGGCACGCGGGGCACTGCGCGCGGCGGCAGCCGGGTGCCGTTCTCCGACCCGGTCGTGGCGGCCTACGCGAAGGAGATCGCCGCGGACGAACTGGCGCACGTCGCCTTCCTGCGCAACGCCCTGGGCTCCTCGGCCGTGGCCATGCCGTCGATCGACGTGGGCGGCACCGATCCCAACGGCGCTTTCTCGAAGGCCGCCCAGGCCGCGGGCCTGGTACCGGCGGGCACCGCCTTCAATCCCTACAAGGACGATCTCAGTTTCCTGCTGGGCGCGTTCATCTTCGAGGACGTGGGCGTGACGGCCTACAAGGGTGCCTCGCCGCTGATCCAGAACAAGACCTACCTGGAAGCGGCCGCCGGCATCCTCGCCGCGGAGGCCTACCACGCCGGGCTGGTGCGCACGGTGCTGTACGCGAAGGGAGTGGATGCCCAGGCGGCGGCCGGCAAGATCTCCGATGCCCGCGATTCGCTCGACAACTCCAAGGATGTCGACCAGGGAATCGCGCCCGATGCCGCCGGCGCCGCCAACATCGTGCCGCTGGACGCCAACGGCATCGCCTACAGCCGCTCGCCCGACGATGTGCTGAACATCGTCTACCTGACGCGGGATGCGGCGAGCCAGGGCGGCTTCTTCCCGGCAGGCGTCAACGGCAACCTGCGCCTGAGCAGCGCGTACATGTAAGGCACGTCCCGCCGGTGCCGGCAGGCGTTCGCGTCGCCTGCCGGCCCGGCGCTCCCACCCAGTGAACGCATCAGAGGAGGAGTCACCATGCGCACGATCCACAGCGGTCCGGCCTCGGTCGCCACGGCACCGCCACCCTCATCCGTTCCGCGGCCGCTCACCGGGCGGCAATGGCTGGGACTCGCCATCGCCGCGGCGGGCGCGGCGATCCTGGTTTCGCAGGCGCTCCAGGGCGTCTGGGCCGGCGACGAACGCATGCGGGGCGCGCTCGTCGGCGGGCTGATGGCGGCCGCGGCCACGGCGCTGGGCGCGCTGCCGGTGCTGCTGTCGCAGAAATTCTCGCAGCGCACGCACGACACCATGCTGGGCTTCGGGGCGGGCGTGATGCTGGCGGCCAGCGCGTTCTCGCTCGTCATTCCGGCCATCGCGGCGGCGCGGACCCAGGGCGCGGGCCCGTGGGGGGCCGGCGGCACGGTGGGGGCGGGCATTCTCCTGGGTGCCTTCCTGCTGCTCTGGATCGATCGCGCGGTGCCGCACGAGCATTTCGTGAAGGGCCTCGAAGGCCCGCAGGCGAGGGCGCTCAAGCGGGCCTGGCTGTTCGTGCTGGCGATCACGCTGCACAACCTGCCCGAAGGCCTGGCGATCGGCGTGGCCTTCGCGGGGCCGGACGGCGTCGGCGCCCAGGCGCTGGCCGCGGGCATCTCGATCCAGGACGTGCCCGAGGGCATGGTGGTCGCCCTCGCGCTGCGCGGCGTCGGCTACGGCCGCTGGGCGTCGGCCGGGCTGGGGCTGGTGTCGGGCCTGATCGAGCCGGTCGCGGCGGTGGCCGGCGTCGCGCTGATCGGCCTGTCGGCGGGGCTGCTGCCCTGGGGCCTGGCGGCGGCCGCCGGGGCGATGCTGTACGTCATCAGCCACGAGATCATTCCCGAATCCCACCGTCAGGGCCACGAGACCTCGGCCACGGCCGGCCTCATGCTGGGCTTCGTGGCGATGATGCTGCTGGACACGGCGCTCGGCTAGCCGAGCGCCGGGCGGTCACATCCCGGAATAGTTCGGGCCGCCGCCGCCTTCCGGCGTCACCCAGACGATGTTCTGCGTCGGGTCCTTGATGTCGCAGGTCTTGCAGTGCACGCAGTTCTGCGCGTTGATCTGCAGGCGCTGCGCATTGCCGCCCTGCGACTCGTCGGGCACGAATTCGTACACCGCGGCGGGGCAGTAGCGCGCCTCGGGGCCCGCGTACTTGGCGAGGTTGATGTTCACCGGCACGCTCGCGTCTTTCAGCGTCAGGTGGGCGGGCTGGTTCTCCGCATGGTTGGTGTTGCTGATGAACACGCTGGAGAGCCGGTCGAAGGTGAGCTTGCCGTCCGGCTTCGGGTAGACGATGGGCTTGCATTCGGCCGCGGGCTTCAGGTAGGCGTGGTCCGGCTTGTCGCGGTGCAGCGTCCAGGGGATGTTGCCCTTGAGCACGAACTGCTCGATGCCGTTCATGAGCGTGGCGGTGGCCAGGCCCTTCTTGAACCAGGCCTTGAAGTTGCGCGCCTTGTTCAGCTCCTCGTGCAGCCAGCTGTTCTCGAAGGCCTGCGGGAAGGCGGTGAGTTCGTCGTGCTGGCGGCCGGCGCGGATCGCGTCGTAGGCGGCCTCGGCCGCGAGCATGCCGGTCTTGATGGCGGCATGGCTGCCCTTGATGCGGCTCACGTTCAGGAAGCCCGCCTCGCAGCCCACGAGCGCGCCGCCCGGGAACACGAATTTCGGCAGCGACAGCAGGCCGCCCGCCGTGATCGCGCGCGCACCGTAGCCGATGCGCTTCGCGGGCTTGATGCCCTTGGCCTCGTCGCCTTCCAGGTAGTAGCGGATGTTCGGATGGGTCTTCCAGCGCTGGAATTCCTCGAACGGGCTCAGGTAGGGGTTGGAGTAGTCCAGTCCGGTGATGAAGCCGAGCGTGACCTTGTTGTCTTCCGCGTGGTAGAGGAACGAGCCGCCGTAGGTGTCGCTCTTCATCGGCCAGCCGGCCGTGTGCATCACGAAGCCGGGCTGGTGGCGCTGCGGGTCGATTTCCCACAGCTCCTTGATGCCGATGCCGTAGCTCTGCGGATCGCGGCCCTCGTCGAGCTTGTAGCGCGCGATGAGCTGGCGGCCCAGGTGGCCGCGCGAGCCCTCGGCGAAGATGGTGTACTTGGCGTGCAGCTCCATGCCGAGCTGGAAGTCGCCCGTGGGCTGCCCGTCCTTGCCCACGCCCATGTTGCCGGTGGCCACGCCCTTGACGGAGCCGTCCTCGTTGTAGAGCACCTCGGCCGCGGGGAAGCCCGGGAAGATCTCGACGCCGAGTTCTTCGGCCTGCGTCGCCAGCCAGCGCACCACGTTGCCCAGGCTCACGATGTAGTTGCCGTGGTTCTGGAAGCAGCCGGGCAGCAGGAAGTTCGGCGTGCGGAAGGACGACTTCTCGCCCAGGAAGATCATGGCGTCTTCCGTCACCGGCTGGTTCAGGGGCGCGCCGCGCTCCTTCCAGTCGGGGAGCAATTCGGTGAGCGCGCGCGGGTCCATGATGGCGCCCGAGAGGGTGTGCGCGCCGGGCTCGGAGCCTTTTTCCAGCACCACGACCGAGACGTCCTGGCCGTTCTCGGCGGCCATCTGCTTGAGCCGGATGGCGGTGGACAGCCCGGCCGGGCCGCCGCCGACCACCACCACGTCGTATTCCATGGCCTCTCGCGGGCCGTATTGGGCAAGGATTTCGTCTTTCGTCATGGGTTGTCTCGTCTCGGCATTTGATAATCGAACGATGTCGCGTGCTGGGCGTGGGGCCCCGCGCGGGCGCTGTGCGGTCCATTGTATGCACCTGCGGCGCAACAATCGAACGATCGTTCTTTTTTTGTCCCTCCGGAGACGATTTTCATGGCATACACCATCGATTTGTCGGGCCGCGTGGCCCTGGTGACGGGCGCGTCCAGCGGCCTGGGCGAGCAGTTCGCGCGCACCCTGGCCCGCGCGGGGGCGGGCGTGGTGCTGGCGAGCCGGCGCATGGAACGGCTGAAGGCGCTGCGCGCGCGCATCGAAGGAGAGGGCGGCGATGCGCACGTGGTGGAGCTGGACGTGACCGACCACGATTCCATCAAGGCCGCCGTGGCCCATGCCGAGACCGAGATGGGCTCGATCGACATCCTCGTGAACAACTCGGGCGTCTCCACCACGCAGCGCATCCAGGACGTCACGCCCGACGATTTCGACTTCGTCTTCGACACCAACGTGCGCGGCGCCTTCTTCGTCGCGCAGGAGGTGGGCAAGCGCATGCTGGCGCGCTCGCGCGGCGCGGCACCGGGCAGCTTCACGGGCGGCCGCATCATCAACATCGCCTCGATGGCGGGCCTCAAGGTGCTGCCGCAGATCTCCGCCTACAGCATGAGCAAGGCGGCCGTGGTGCACATGACGCGCGCCATGGCGCTGGAGTGGGGGCGCTTCGGCATCAACGTGAATGCGATCTGCCCGGGCTACATCGACACGGAGATCAACCACCACCACTGGCAGACCGAGCAGGGCCGCAAGCTGGTGGACATGCTGCCGCGCAAGCGCGTGGGCCAGCCGCGCGATCTGGACGCGCTCATCGTCACGCTGGCGAGCGACCAGAGCCACTTCGTGAACGGCGCGGTGATCGCGGCGGACGACGGCTTCGGGGCCTGAGGCGCCGCGGAACCACTCCGGCGGCGCAGACCCGTGCATCCCGCGGCGGGCGGCGCCGGGCCGGATCGCCGGTGTGCCCGCTCAGCCGGCGGCGGCCGCGCCGCCGCCCACCACGCGCAGCCGGTCGGCGTTGGCCGCCAGCCAGTCGCCCGCGAGCGCCGCGGCGCCGGGCTGGGCGTGTTCCTCGTCGGGATGGAAATCCCGCCGCAGGTAGCGCAGCAGCGCCGGCTGGCTGCGCCAGGCGACGCCGTCGCGGCCCCAGAACATGCGCACCGCGCTGATCCAGGTGCCCGGGCGCCAGAGCGTGCCGTCCCGGCGCAGATTGAGCACGGTCTGCCGCATCGCGTCCACCATGAAGACTATGCCCACGTAGAGGTACCAGCGCACGCGCCACGCATTGCTGCCGCCCAGCGCTCGGTAGAGATCGAACGCCACCGCGCGGTGCTCGGTCTCCTCGGCGGCATGCCAGCGCCACACGGTCTGCATCTGCGCGTCGGCGCCCTCCAGCCAGCGCGCATAGCGCAGCGTGCCGTCGGCCAGCAGCGCCGTGAAGTGCTCGTAGGCGCAGGTGATGGCCAGTGCATGCAGCGGATTCGACGTGCGCTGGTGCAGCCGCTTCAGACGGGCCAGCGCCCAGTGCTGCCAGCGGTTGTCGAGGCCCTGCCGCTCCAGCTCGGCGTTGTAGAGCCCGTGGATGTGGCGGTGCGTGGCTTCCTGGCCGACGAAGCCGCGCACCAGTGCGCGCAAAGCGGCATGGTCCGGCCGGCTGGCGTCGAGTTGCTCCGCCGCGGCGCGCACCGAGTCGATGAAGAACTGCTCGCCCACGGGAAAGCTCATCGACAGGGCGTTGAAGAACTGCGTGCGGAAGGCATCGCCACCGTGCCAGTGGCGCGGGAAGCCCCGCGCCAGGTCGACGGCGAGCTTGCGCACCGGGAGCGTGGCGGCGGGGGGGACGGCGGAGGTGGGGTGGACGGGATCGGTCATCGGCGGTTCTCCTTGCGGGACGGCGGGACGGCGGGACGGCGGGGCGCGGCGCGCTTGCGGTGCCGGCGTTTTCTGAGCATTATTCAGTTTTCAACGCCCGCCGCTACTCGCCTGGGGCTCACATTCCATCCGCCATGCCCATGAAGAAGCCCACCGCCTCCGCAGGCCCCGCCGGCATGCGCCGCCAGCCCACGCAGGAGCGCGCGCTGCAGACCATCGAGGCGATTTTCGGCGCCACTGCTCAGATTGTGGAAAACGACGGCGAGGCGGCGCTCACCACCAACCGTGTGGCGCAGGTGGCGGGCGTGTCCATCGGCACGCTCTACCAGTACTTTCCTTCCAAGGAGGCGGTGCTGCTGGCGATGGTGGAGCGGGAGCGCGGACGCGTGCAGCAGGAAATGCAGCGGCTGCTCGACGACGCACTGGAGCGCCAGCGCGCCGTGCGCGAGGTGCTGCAGGACGTGGTGCGGCTGCTGGTAGCAGCCTTCGGCACGGGTGGGCATTCGCGCGTGCGGCGCGCGATGGTGCGCCTGGGCTGGCGCGTGGACCAGCACGAGCGCTTCACCGCCGCGCTGCGCGAGGGCGCGGAGCGCAATGCCGTCGCGCTCGCGCGGCTGGTGGAAGGGGGTGACGGTTCCATCCGGCCACCCACGCCCGCGATGATGTTCGTCGCCACCCGCGCGGTGATGGGCGCGATCCGCAGCGCGTCGCTGGAGGATTCGCCGCTGCTCGGCCAGCCGGCCTTCGAGGAGGAACTGGTGCGCATGCTCTGGGGCGTGCTGCGCGCGGAGGGCTGAGCGGCCGGCGCGGCCTGGCCCGGCCTGGCCGCAACGCCGCACCCACCTCCCGTCGGCGGGCGCTCAGCGCTGCCGCGGCACCCGGCCCATCAGGTAGAACTCCGGATTGGGCTGCATGCCCGCGAAGCTCGCCATGCGGTTGGAGAGGCCGAAGAACGCCGTGATGGCGGCGATGTCCCAGATGTCCTCGTCGTCGAAGCCGTGGGCGTGCAGCGCCGCGAAGTCGTCGTCGCCGATCGCCTGCGACTGCTGGCAGACCTTCATCGCGAAATCGAGCATGGCCCGCTGGCGCGGAGTGATGTCGGCCTTGCGGTGGTTCACGGCCACCTGATCGGCCACGTAGGGCTTCTTCTCGTAGATGCGCAGCAGCGCGCCGTGCGCCACCACGCAGTACAGGCACTGGTTGGCGGCGCTGGTGGCCGTAACGATCATCTCGCGGTCGCCTTTGGTGAGCGAGCCTTCCTCCTTGAGCATCAGCGCGTCGTGGTATGCGAAGAAGGCGCGCCACTCGGCGGGCCGGCGCGCGAACGCCAGGAACACGTTGGGCACGAAGCCGGCCTTTTCCTGCACCTCGAGGATGCGGGCCTGGATGTCTTCGGGCAGCGTCTGCAGATCGGGAAGCGGGTAGCGGCTCACGGGGTTCGTCTCCTGTCGTCGTTGGAATGCGTTGCGCGGCAAAAACGGTATCACGGATGCCAGTGGCTGGCACGCACGCCCGGCGAGGAGGGCGCCGCGGCGCTGCCGGCCAGCGCGTAGGAGAGCTGGTTGGCGGCGGCCACCACGGTCTGCGCGAGCGCTTCGAGCTTCTCCGCCTGCAGGCGCGACGCGGGCCCCGAGATGCACACCGAGCCCAGCAGCCGCCAGTGCATGCCGAACACCGGCGCGGAAACCGTGGCGACGCCCTGTTCCCGCTCGCCGATGGACCAGTGGTAGCCACGCTGGCGGATGCGCTCGTACTCCGTGCCCGGCGCGCCCGAGAAGGCCAGGATCACGCGGCCCGGCGAGCCCTTGTCCAGCGGCAGGCCTTCCCCCATGCGGGCATGGTGCCGCAGGGCCTGGGGGCCTTCCACGCGCACGAGACAGGTGCGCACGTCCCCCTCGCGCACGTAGAAGGCGGCGCTCTCTCCGGTGGACTGGGTGAGGGCGCGCAGGGCCGGCTCCAGCACGTTCTGCACGTCGAATCCTGCCTGGTAGCGCGCACCCAGCCAGCCCGCGGCAGGCCCGAGACGCCAGTCGCCGTCTTCGCGCTGCACCAGGTAGCCGGACTGCGCCAGCGTGCGCGCGAGCCGCAGCACCGTGGTCTTGTGCAGCGCGCACCGCCGGCTCAGTTCGGCGAGCGACAGATGCGACTCGCCCACGCAGAATGCCGCGAGCACCTGCAGCGCGCGCGTGACGGCGGTGACGCCGCCGTCGCGGGCGGCAGCCGGCGATTCCGCATCGCCCGCGGTGGACGGCGCGGCCGGGGTGGCGGCAGAGCGTGGGGCCGTGGCGGCACGACGGGAGGGGCCGCGGGATGCCGGCCGGGCGTCGGAGGGGGGCAGGGCCCTGGCGGGTGCCGCGGAGGAGGGCCGAGGGGGGTTGCGTGAAGAGTTGCTCATGGCAGTACGCGTTGCATTGTGCGAAACGGCATTGTATGCAGCGAAACGTTTTTCTACAGTGGCGCCACGCCGGGTATCGACCACCACGGCGCCGGGCCGACAAACACAACGGAGACAACCGACATGCCATTCCTTCCGGCTTCCCGCCTTGCCCTGCCGCGCCGCGGCGCCCTGCTGCTGGCCCTGGCCGCCACCGCCGCGCTGAGCGCCGGCGGAGTCCATGCCCAGGCCGCCTACCCGAACAAGCCCATCCGCCTCATCGTGCCGTTCCCGCCCGGCGGCGGCACGGACATGATCGCGCGCACCGTGGCGCAGAAACTCACCGACCAGCACAAGTGGAACGTGGTGGTGGACAACCGCCCCGGTGCCGGCGGCAACCTGGGCGTGGATGCCGCGGCCAAGGCCGCGCCGGACGGCTATACCCTCGTCATGGGCCAGACCAGCAACCTGGCCATCAACCCGTCGCTCTACGCCAAGCTGCCGTACGACCCGATCAAGGACCTGGTGCCCGTGGCGCTGGTGTCGTCCGCACCGATCGTGATGGCCGCGCCCGCCGATTCGCCCTACAAGACCTTCGCCGACGTGGTGGCCGCCGCCAAGGGCAAGCCCGACGGCATCACGCTGGGCTACTCCGGCAACGGCACCGTGGCCCACCTGGCCGGCGAACTGGCCGAGAACGCCGCCGGCATTCAGCTGCGCCACGTGCCCTACAAGGGCGCTTCGCAGGCCATGACCGACCTGGTGGGCGGGCAGATCGACCTGTACATGTCGGCCGTGCCCACGCTGCTCGGCCAGGTGCGCAACGGCAAGCTGCGCGCGGTGGCGATCACCTCGCTCAAGCGCTCGGCCCAGCTGCCCGACACGCCGACGCTGGCGGAGTCCGGCTACAAGGACTTCGAGGCCGCATCGTGGTACGGCGTGCTGGCGCCCGCGGGCACCCCCGCGCCGATCGTGCAGACGCTCAACAAGGCCATCAACCAGGCCCTGGCCCAGCCGGACGTGGCCGATAAGCTCAAGTCCGAGGGCGGCGACGTGCTGGGCGGCACGCCCGAGAAGTTCAGCGCGCTCCTCAAGGCCGAGGTGCCGCGCTGGGCCAAGATCGTCAAGGACTCCGGCGCGAGCCTGGACTGACCGGCCGCGCCCGCCGCCGTTTTCCGCGTTTCCGCATGACGCTCGCCATGGACCGCGACGACCGCCCCGCCACGCCCGTGCGCTTCTCGGCCGGCACCGCCGCACCGCGCACGCCGGTGCCCGAAGGCGCCTGCGACTGCCACGTGCATCTCTACGACAGCCGTTTCCCGGCCGCTTCGGCGGCCCGGCTGAGGCCGCCCGATGCACTGGTCTGCGACCTGCGCGCACTGCAGCGCCGCATCGGCACCTCCCGTGCCGTGCTGGTCACGCCCTCCACCTACGGCACCGACAACCGCTGCATGCTGCAGGGGCTGGCGGCGCTGGGCGACGAGGCGCGCGGCGTGGCGGTGATCGGCGGCCATGAAAGCGATGCCGAGCTGCGCCGCCTGCACGGGGCCGGCGTGCGCGGCGTGCGTCTCAATTTGTCGCTGGGCGTGTCCGGCACCGCGGAATCGCTGCTGCCGCTGGCGCAGCGCATCGCTCCGCTCGGCTGGCACCTGCAACTGCTGATGGCCCCCGACCTGCTGGCGGACCGGGCCGATGTGCTGCGCCGGCTGCCGGTGCCGCTGGTCTTCGATCACTTCGGACGCATTCCTCCTGCGCTCGCCGGTCGCCATCCCGCCCATGCGCTGCTGCTGGAGCTGCTGCAGGCCGGACGCGCGTGGATCAAGCTCTCCGGCGGCTACATCGTGAGCGAGCGCCATGCGGCGGACGACCCGGCGCTGGACGCGCTGGCCGAGAGCTACCTGCGCGCGGCGCCGGAGCGCGTGCTCTGGGGCAGCGACTGGCCCCACGCCACCGCGACGGCCGGCCTGCAGCCGCTGCCCGACGACGCGCAGCAGCTGGACTGCCTGTCCCGCTGGGCCCGGCAGGCGGGCGATGGGCTGGCGCTGCACCGCGTGCTGGTGGACAACCCGGCCGCCCTCTACGGTTTCGCGCCCGCCGCGGCCGTGCCTTGAAACCTTCACAAGAACACCGAGAGACATTCCATGAACGACTTCCACCCTCCATCGGGATCCCGCCCTGCTGGCGCGCGCGCCGGCATCGGCCGCCGCGGCCTGATCGCCTCCGCGGGCGCGCTGCTGGTGGGATCGCTGGCCACGGTCCCGGCGCTGGCGCAGTCCGACTGGCCCGCCGGAAAGGCCATCACCTGGGTCGTGCCGTATCCCCCGGGCGGCAGCACCGACGTGCTGGGCCGCAACATCGCGCAGCGCGTGGGCACCGTCCTCGGCACCCCTGTGATCGTGGACAACAAGGCGGGGGCCACCGGTACCATCGGTGCCGCTTTCGTGGCCAAGGCCGCGCCCGATGGATACACGCTGCTCGGCACCTCGATCGGCCCGCAGGCCATCGCGCCCCACCTCCTGGGCAAGCTGCCCTACGACCCCATCGCCGGCTTCGAGCCGGTGGTGACCATCGGCACCATCCCGCACATCCTGGTGGTGGGCGCGGAGCAGCCCTTCAAGACCGTGGCCGACCTCCTGGCGGCGGCCAAGGCGCAGCCCGGCCAGCTGGCGTTCGCCTCCGGCGGCAACGGCACCATCCTCCAGATGCAGGGCGAACTGCTCCAGCAGCAGACGGGCGCCCGCTTCATCCACGTGCCCTACAAGGGCGACACGCCGGCCCTGCAGGACACGCTGGCCGGCCAGGTGCAGTTCATGTTCGCCCCGGTGGCCGCGGCGCTGCCGCACGTGCAGGCCGGCAAGCTGCGCGCGCTGGCCGTCACCTCCGCGCAGCGACTCCAGGCGCTGCCCGCCGTGCCCACCATGGGCGAGGTCGGCATGAAGGACTTCGTCGTCGAGCAGTGGCAGGCCGTGTTCGCGCCCGCCAGGACGCCCGCCGCGGTGGTGCAGCGGCTCAACCTCGAGATCAACAACGCCCTCAAGGACCCGGCGGTCGTGGCGCTGGCCGACAAGCTCGGCGTGACGCTGGTCGGCGGCACGCCCCGGCAGCTGGGCGACCTGCAGAAGGCGGACTCCGCCAAGTGGGCCAAGGTCATCAAGGACGGAAACATCAAGGCCGAGTAACGCCGCGACCCCGTTCCTCCCGCGCTCTTTTTTCTTCCCCTCCTTCCCCCTCGCATCGGAAACAACCACCATGAGCCAACTCCCCGAAGTCATCCGCGACATCGAGCGCGTGAGCGCCGACGTCGTCGCCAAAGCCGCGACCTTCCAGGCCGCCATCCTGGCCGACGTGGCCGGCCGCCGCGGCACCATGCATGCCCGTGTGGCCCCCGTGCACCAGGACATGAAGGTGGCGGGGCCCGCCTTCACCGTCGAAGTGCGTCCCGGCGACAACCTCATGATCCACGCGGCCATCGCGCTGGCGAAACCCGGCGACGTGCTGGTGATCGACGGCAAGGGCGACCAGACCGCCGCGCTGATGGGCACGCTGATGCTCAGCGCCTGCAAGAAGATCGGCCTGGCCGGCGTGATCGTGGATGGCGCGATCCGCGACAAGCTGGAGATCCTGGAGCTCGACTTCCCGGTGTTCAGCGCGGGCTTCAACCCCGCCGGGCCCACCAAGTTCGTGCCCGGCCGCATCAACCACCCCATCTCCGCCGGCGGGGCCGTGGTGAACCCGGGCGACCTGGTGGTGGGCGATGCCGACGGCGTGGTGGTGATCGAGCGCGCCAAGGCCCCCGCCATGATGGCCCTGGCCGACAAGAAGGTGGCCGACGAGGCCGCACGCATCGACGCCATCGCCCGCGGCGATACGGCATCGAAGTGGCTGCCGGCCGCACTGCGCGCCGCCGGCGTACTCAAGGAAGGAGAAACGCTGTGAGCGCCCGTACCGTCCTCGTCACCGGCGCCGACCTGGCGCAACAGGCCCTGGATCTGCTCCAGGGTTTCGAGATCGTCTATGCCGGCAAGACGCCCACCGAGGACGACCTCGTGGCGTTGTGCCGCCAGCATGACCCGGTGGCCATCATCGTGCGCTACGGCAAGGTGGGCGCGGCCGTGATGGAGGCGGCGCCGTCGCTCCGGGTGATCTCCAAGCACGGCAGCGGCACCGACACCATCGACAAGGTCGCGGCGAAGGCGCGTGGCATCGAGGTGGTGGCCGCCGTGGGCGCCAATGCCGCCGCGGTGGCCGAGCAGGCGCTGGCCCTGCTGCTGGCCTGCGCCAAGTCGGTGGTGGAGCTGGATTCCCGCATGCATGCCGGCCACTGGGACAAGGCCACGCACAAGAGCCTGGAACTGGGCGGCCGCACCGTGGGCCTGGTGGGCCTGGGCGCGATCGGCCTGCGCTTCGCGAAGATGGCCGACGCGCTCGGCATGCGCGTGATCGGCTTCGACCCGTTCGCGAAGAATCTGCCGGACTATGTGCAGAGCGTGCCGCTCGACGCCATCTGGCGCGAGTCGGACGCGATCTCGCTGCACTGCCCGCTGACCGACGAGAACCGCGGCATGCTGAACGCGGCCACGCTGGCGCAGTGCAAGCGCGGCGTGATCGTGGTGAACACCGCGCGCGGCGGCCTGATCGACGAAGCCGCGTTGCTGGAGGCGGTGCGCTCCCGCCAGGTGATGGCGGCGGGGCTGGACAGCTTCGCCGTGGAGCCGATGGCGCCCGGCCACCCGTTCCAGGGCGAGAAGCATTTCCTCCTATCGCCGCACATTGGCGGCGTGACGAGCGATGCCTACGTGAACATGGGTGTGGGCGCGGCGAAGAACCTGCTGGCCGCGCTGGAACGCGCTTCCGCAGCGGCGTGACCGACGGGGGAGGGCGAGGCGGGGCCGCGGGGCCCTGGCCTCGCCCTTGCCCTCGCCCCGGACTTCGACTTCGACTCCGCGCGTCGGCGGCATTTGCCGCCAGGCCAGGCCCCTCGCGCGGACACGATCCCACATACGAGGCCGCGCGCGACGCGGCCCACGACAGGAGACATGCGCATGCATTCCATTTCTGCCCGCTTCGGGCGCACCCCGTCCGCCCGCTTCGCCGTGGTCGCCCCGAAGGCGCTGGCCGTCACGTTCCTCTCCGCCGCATCGGCCGTCTGCTTCGCGCAGGCTGGGGCCTACCCCTCCAAGCCGGTGAAGCTGGTGGTCGGCTTCGCGGCCGGCGGCCCTACCGACGTGGTGGCACGCGCCTTCGCCGACCATGCCAGCCGTGTGCTGGGCCAGCCGTTCATCATCGACAACAAGCCGGGCGCCAACACCATCCTGGCCGCGCAGGCGGTGGCCAGCGCGCCGGCGGACGGCTACACGCTGCTGTTCGGTGCCACCAACCACACGATGATCCCGGGCCTCTACAGCGGCCGCGTGAAGTTCGACGCGGTGAAATCGTTCCAGCCGCTGTGCACCGTGGCCACCAGCCCCACGGTGCTCGTGGTGGGGCCGGGCATGCCGGCGAAGACGCTGGCCGACTACATGGCCCGCGCCCGCCAGGAGCCGGGCCGCATCACCGCGGGCACCGCGGGCGTGGGCAGTTCCGGGCACTTCGCCACCGAGATGTTCGCGCGCGCCAACGGCCTGAAGCTGAACCACGTCCCCTACAAGGGCGCCGCGCCCGTGGTCACCGACCTGATGGGTGGACAGCTCGACAGCTCCTTCGCCACGCTCGGGTCGGTGCTGCCGCAGATCAAAAGCGGCAAGCTGGCGGCGCTGGCCGTGGCGTCGCCCAGGCGCTCGTCGCTGCTGCCCGACGTGCCCACCTTCGCCGAGGCCGGCGGCGGCAACTATTCCGCCGATGCGTGGTACGGCGTGCTGGCACCGGCCGGAGTGCCCGTGCCCGTCGCGCAGCAACTGGAGAAGGTGGCGCGCGAGTTCGCCGGCAGCGCCGGGGCGGCCGAAAAGCTGCGCGGCCTGGGGCTCGATGCGGACTCCACCTGCGGCAAGGCCTTCACCGCGCAGGTGGAGCGCGAAGTCGCCACCTACACGCAGATCGCCCGTGATCTGGACCTGAAGGCCGAGTGATGAAGGCAACCCCTGGGGCGCTCCGCGCCTTCCAGGCCCCGGGGGAGATCCTCTTTCGTTGACGATGACCACTACCTAGGAGACACCATGCACCGTTTCATCAAGCCCCTCGTCGCCGCCGTGGCCCTGGCTGCCGGACTCGCCCAGGCCGCCTTTCCTGAGCGCCCGATCACCATCGTCGTGCCCTACGCCCCTGGGGGCGCCGCCGATGCGGTGGCGCGCGTGATCGCCACGCGCATGGGCGCCAAGCTGGGCGGCAGCGTGATCGTGGACAACAAGCCCGGCGCCAGCGGCACCATCGGCGAGAGCTTCGTCGCCAAGGCGCCGGCCGACGGCTACACCATGCTCTACGACGCCACACCGTACTCCATCAACCCGCACCTGTTCCCCAAGATGCCGTATGCGGCCAGCGCGCTGCAGCCGCTGTCGCTGGTGCTGCTGGCGCCCAACGTGCTGATCGTGAAGGCCGACTCGCCGCTCAAGAACGTGGGCGATCTGATCGCCCAGGCCAAGGCGCAGCCGGGCAAGATCAATTTCGCCTCTGGCGGCAGCGGCACGGTCCAGCGCCTTGCGGCGGAGCTGTTCCGCCAGCGGCTCGGACTGGACATGGTGCATGTGCCCTACAAGAGCGGCGGCCCGGCGATCGCCGATGTGATGGGCGGGCAGGTGGACTTCATGTTCGGCACGGTGGCGGCCACCTATCCGCTGGTGACGGGCGGCAAGCTGCGGGCGCTCGCCGTGTCGGCGCCGGAGCGCTCCAAGCGCCTGCCTGACGTGCCCACCGTGGCCGAGACTGCCATCCCCGGCTACGAAGCCTACGAGTGGAACGGCATGTTCCTGCCCGCCGGCACGCCCGCACCCGTCGCCACGCAACTGCAACAGGCGCTGGCCGAGGTGCTCAAGGAAGACGAGGTGCGCCAGCGCCTGACCGACCTGGGCGCCCAGCCCATCGGCTCCACGCCGGCCGAGTTCGCCGCCTTCCTGAAGAAGGAAGACGCCAAGTGGGGCGAGGTGGTGCGCAAGGGCAACATCAAACTCGACTAGATTTGGAGCAACCCCCTGAGGCGCGTTGCGCCTTCCCCCGTCTCTCGCCTCGCTGCGCGAGGCGGGAAGGGGACGACGCCGGCGCGGCGTCTGCTGGCCTGGGCCGCGCCGGTGCAGGGGCCGTGCCCAGGGCTAGGCCCGCGGCGGACCGACGCTGAAAAACGATGAACCTGCCCAAACTTTCTGAACCCGTGCCCCATTCAGTGGGCGTGAAACGGCCGTCGCGCTCGCTGCCTGCGCTGGCCTGCGACAGCCACATGCACATCTTCGATCCGCGCTTCGCGCCGTCGCCGCACTGGAAGCGCACACCGCCCGACGCGCCGGTGGCGGCCTACCGGCGGTTGCAGCGGCGCCTGGGCACGTCGCGCGCGGTGGTGGTCACGCCGTCCACCTACGGCACCGACAACGCCTGCACGCTCGACGCGCTGGACCAGTTGGGCGAGGGCGCGCGCGGCGTGGCCGTGGTGGACGCCTCGGTAAGCGATGGCGAACTGGCCCGGCTGGCCGCGCGCCACGTGCGCGGGCTGCGGGTGAATTTCTTCTCGCCGCAGTCCTGGGGCACGACCACGCCGGAGATGCTGGCCACGCTCGCGGGCAAGGTGGCGCGCCATGCGGACTGCGACGGCTGGCACATCCAGGTGCTGATGCACCCGGAGCAGATCGTGGCGCTGGCGCCCGTGCTGCAGTCGCTGCCGGTGCCCCTGGTCATCGACCACCTGGGGCGCATCGACCCGGCCGAGGGGCCTGCCGCCCCGGCCTACGGGGCGCTGCGCCGGCTGCTGGACGGCGGCAACACCTGGACCAAGCTCTCGGCCGCCTACATGCGCTCCGCAGTGCAGGGGCCGGGCTACGAAGACACGCTGCCTTTGGGTCGCGCCCTGGTGCAGGCCGCGCCCGAGCGCCTGGTGTGGGGCAGCGACTGGCCTCACACCACCGAGGCGCCCGGCACGGTGGACGATGCCGGCCTGGTGGACCTGCTGCAGGCCTGGGCCGGCTCGGACGCAGCCATGGACCGCATCCTGGTGGACAACCCGGCCCGGTTGTACGGCTTTGCCCCGGCCGGCTGAAGAGAAACGACGAACGAGAAGCAAGAAGGAAGATCGCGCCATGTATCTGCTGCACACCCCGCTGGTCCGTGAACTGGACGTCTTTTCCACCATGCCCGACAGCCTGCGCCGCCCGCAGCGCAGCGACTGGGCCGACGCCAACCGCGGCGGCACGCCGACCGATTCGTTCCTGGAGGGCCCGGTGTTCGACGATGCCGGCAATCTCTACGTGACCGACATTCCCTGGGGCCGCATCTTCCGCATCGACCCGCAGGGCGGCTGGAGCCTGGTGGCCGAGTACGACGGCGAGCCCAACGGCATGAAGTTCCTGGACGCCGGCACCCTGCTCATCACCGACTACAAGAATGGGCTGATGCGGTTGGACGTCGCCACCGGCCAGGTAACCCCCTACCTACAGCGCCGCAACAGCGAGCGCTTCAAGGGCGTGAACGACCTGGTCTTCGACGCCGAGGGCAACCTGTATTTCACCGATCAGGGGCAGAGCGGCCTGCACGATCCGTCCGGGCGCCTCTACCGCCTGCGGCCCAACGGCCAGCTCGACCTGCTGCTGCACAACGTGCCCAGTCCCAACGGCGTGGCGCTGTCGCCCGACGGCCGCCTGCTGTACCTCGCCGTCACGCGCGGCAACTGCGTCTGGCGCGTGCCTTTGCTGCCCGACGGCAGCGTGACCAAAGTGAGCCAGTTCTTCACATCCTACGGCCCCAGCGGCCCGGACGGCCTCGCCGTGGATGCCGACGGGCGCGTGCTGGTCGCCAACCCGGGGCTCGGGGTGGTGTGGGTGCTGAACGGGCGTGCCGAGCCCGAGGTGGTGCTGCGCGGCGTGCCCGGCAGCTCCACCACCAACCTCGCCTTCGGTGGGGAAGGGCGGCGCACGCTCTACGTGACCGACTCCACGCACGGCCGCGTGCTGCGAACCACGCTGGCGGCAGCGGGGCTGCCGCTGCACCGCCGGGCCGCGTGAGCCCTGCCACGGTTGCCGGTTTGGTAAACCCTATGAGGGGGATTTGATCATTTGATTTCTCGTTTTCCCCACGGTTGCGTAGCATTCCTTCCATTCACCAGCCACCAAGGAGTGCCCCATGACGCAAGAAGCCGCCACCAAGTGCCCGTTCCACGCCGCTGCCGCCAACGGCGGGACCATCAACAAGGACTGGTGGCCCAACCAGTTGCGCCTCGACCTCCTCAACCAGCATTCCTCCAGATCGACCCCGCTGAACGGCGGCTTCGACTATGCCGAGGAGTTCAAGAAGCTCGATTACGAGGGCCTCAAGCGCGACCTGCGCGCCCTCATGACCGACTCCCAGGACTGGTGGCCTGCCGACTTCGGCCACTACGGGCCGCAGTTCGTCCGCATGGCCTGGCACGCCGCCGGCACCTACCGCACGGGTGACGGCCGCGGCGGCGCCGGCCGGGGCCAGCAGCGCTTCGCCCCCCTCAACAGCTGGCCCGACAACGTCAACATCGACAAATCCCGCCGTCTGCTCTGGCCCATCAAGCAGAAGTACGGCCAGAAGATCTCCTGGGCCGACCTGCTGGTGCTGACCGGCAACGTGGCGCTGGAGACCATGGGATTCCGCACCTTCGGCTTCGCCGGCGGCCGCGAAGACACCTGGGAACCGGACCAGGACGTGTACTGGGGCCGCGAGAAGACCTGGCTCGGCGGTGACGCGCGCTACGGCAAGGGCACGCCCGGCGACGGCACGCTGGTGGCCGACCCCGCCATGCACGGCCACGAGCAGGACCGCACCGACAGCCAGGGCCGCCATCTCGAGAACCCGCTCGCCGCCGTGCAGATGGGCCTCATCTACGTGAACCCCGAAGGCCCCGAAGGCAACCCCGACCCGGTCGCCGCGGCGCACGACATCCGCGAAACCTTCGGCCGCATGGCCATGGACGACGAAGAGACCGTGGCGCTGATCGCCGGCGGCCACACCTTCGGCAAGACCCACGGCGCCGGCGCCGCCGACCACGTCGGCCCCGAGCCCGAAGCCGCGGGCCTGGAGCACCAGGGCCTGGGCTGGGCGAGCAGCTTCGGCTCCGGCAAGGCCGGCGACGCGATCACCAGCGGCCTCGAGGTCACCTGGACCAGCACGCCCGCCCAGTGGGGCAACGAATTCTTCGAGAACCTGTTCAAGTTCGAGTGGGAACTCACCAAGAGCCCGGCCGGCGCCCACCAGTGGCAGGCGAAGAACGCGCCCGCGACCATTCCCGACGCGCACGACCCGTCCAAGAAGCGTGTGCCCACCATGCTGACCACCGACCTGTCGCTGCGCTTCGACCCGGCCTACGAGAAGATCTCGCGCCGCTTCCTGGAGAACCCGCAGGCCTTCGCCGAAGCCTTCGCCCGCGCCTGGTTCAAGCTCACGCACCGCGACATGGGTCCGCGCGCCCGCTACCTGGGCCCCGAAGTGCCGAAGGAAGAGCTGATCTGGCAGGACCCGGTGCCGGCCGTCCACCATGACCTGGTCGATGCCGCCGACGTGGCCGCCCTGAAGGAACGCGTGCTCGCTTCCGGCCTCACCGTGCAGGAACTGGTCGGTACCGCCTGGGCCTCGGCATCGACCTTCCGCGGCTCCGACAAGCGCGGCGGCGCCAACGGTGCGCGCATCCGCCTGGCACCCCAGAAGGACTGGGCCGTGAACCAGCCCGAACAGCTGGCCCGCGTGCTGCAGGTGCTGGAAGGTATCCAGCGCGACTTCAACAAGTCCGCCGACGGCGACAAGCGCATCTCCCTGGCCGACCTGATCGTGCTGGCCGGCGCGGCCGGCGTGGAGCAGGCCGCCCGCAACGCCGGCACCAGCGCCACGGTGCCGTTCACGCCCGGCCGCACCGACGCCCGCCAGGACCAGACCGACGTGGAATCGTTCTCGGTGCTGGAGCCCGTGGCCGACGGCTTCCGCAACTTCACCAAGGCGCGCTACAGCGTGCCGGCCGAAGTGCTGCTGGTGGACAAGGCGCAGCTGCTGACGCTCACGGCCCCCGAGATGACGGTGCTGGTCGGCGGCCTGCGCGCCATCGACATCAACGTGGGCGGCAGCACCCACGGCGTCTTCACCGGTACGCCGGGCGCGCTCACGAACGACTTCTTCGTGAACCTGCTGGACATGTCCACCGAGTGGAAGCCGGCCGGCGACGTGTTCGAGGGCCGCGACCGCAAGACCGGCGAGAAGAAGTGGACCGGCACGCGCGTCGATCTGGTCTTCGGCTCCAATGCCGTGCTGCGCTCCCTGGCCGAGGTGTACGCCAGCGCCGATGCGAAGGAAAAGTTCGTGCAGGACTTCGTCGCTGCCTGGGCCAAGGTGATGGACCTGGACCGTTTCGACCTGCGCTGAGCGTCCGGCGCGGCCACCCGCTGCCTCACAGCCCGCTGCCCTGGAAAGGGGCGGCGGGCTTTTTTCGTTGCGGGGGGTGGCTGGCGGCATACTCCCGGCCGGTGCATGGGGCACCCGATTTTTCACACAACGGAAACGACAATGAACAACAAGAGAGTGGGAGCAGTGGCGGCAGCGGTGGCGGTGGCCGTGGCGGCATACGGCGGTGCGACCTGGTACCTGGGCCAGCGCGTGCAGACGGGCTACCAGGATGCGGTGGCCGAGCTGCGCCAAGCGCTCGGCGATGGGGCGGTGGTGTCCAGCGATTACGACAAGGGATTCTTTTCGTCCACGGCCCGCCTGGTGCTGCAGTGGGCGCCGCCGGCCGCGGAGGAGGGCGCTCCCACGCCCACGCCGCTGCGGCTGATCGTGGACACCGTGGTGCGGCACGGCCCGCTGGCCGGTGCCCGGGTGGCGGCCGCGGTGGCAGACTACCGGTTCACGCTGGAAGGGCTGGACGACCAGGCCCGGGCCAGCCTGGCGAAGGCGTCCGCGCCCGAGCTGCAGAGCGTGCACCACCTCACGGGCAGCCACGACGTGCACCTGCGATTGCCCGCGGGGGAGGCAGCGGGCGGCGACGGCGTGGCCCTGCGGTGGCAGGAGATGGTCTCCGACTTCGCCATCGGCCGGGACCACCACCGTCTGCAAGGCAGCTTCCGGTGGCCGGAGTTCACCATGACGGGCATCCCGGACGCTGCCGCGCAGGCGACGGCAGAGGAAGAAGAGGAAGAGAACGACGGCGATGAAACCGCGTCCGCCGGGCCGGTGGACCGCACCTCGATCACCGTGGAGGGCATGGCCGGGACCTTCGACTACGTTCCGATCGACGGGCTCTGGGGCATCGGGCCCGGCAAGGCGGACATGCGCGTCGCGCGGGTGGCGGCGAGCGTGCAGTCCGCGGAAGGCGGCGATCCCCGCCCCAGGCTGGACGTCAAAAACGCCGCGGCGGTCTACGCCATCGACGCGACCGACAGCACGGTGGGCATGACGACGACGATGAATACGTCGGGGCGCGTCGGCTCGCTCGACTTCGAGTCGATCGGACTGGAAGAGAAAATCCAGCGCATCGACATCGAAGCCCTCCGCAACTTCCAGCGCACGATGCTCGACGGCTACCGCGCGGGCGGCATCGCCCAGGCGATGGCCTCGATGGAAGAGCGCGGCGCGGCCGTGCTCCTGGAGAACGCGCCCCGCCTGGTCGGGGCCTTGCCCGCCTATTCGATGAAGATGAAGGCCACCTACCAGGGGCGCAGCGGCGAGCTGGAATACGGCGCCGAAGTGAAGCGCGCGCCTTCCGACGCGGAGGTGGCGAAATCGGGTTGGGTGTCGGCGTTGATGAAGACGTCCGAGCTGCAGGCGTCGGCCCGCGTTCCCAGGGCCTGGGCGCAGCCGCTGGCGCAGTCCATGGGCCGGCCCGATGCCCGGCCGCAGGACGTGGACGCCATGGTGGCCATGGCCCAGTCGTCAGGCTATCTGGTGCAGGACGGCGAGTTCCTGACGAGCACGATCCAGTGGCGGCCGGGCCAGCTCACGCTGAATGGCAAGGCCCTGCCGGCGCCCTTCGGCGCAGCGCGCTGACCGCGGCCCCGCAGGGGCTTGTCCTTCCCCGCGGGCCGGCCATGGCCTCCGGGGATGGCGGATCAGGGTTTGCCGCAATAGACTCGGTCATCGCATCACTGGGAGAGCCATTTCATGCACTCGGACATCGTGATCGTGGGCGGCGGGGCCGGCGGGCTGGAGCTGGCGGCCCGCCTCGGGCGCAGCCTGGGGGCGCGGCAGGGGCGCGAGCGCGTGCTGCTGGTCGACCGTTCGCCCTTCCACATCTGGAAGCCCACCCTCCACGAGGTGGCCGCGGGCACGCTCGACGCGCACCAGGAAGGCCTGTCGTACCCCGTGCTCGCCCGGCGCAACCATTTCGGCTTCGCCATCGGCGACCTCACCGGGCTCGACACCGCGCGCAAGACCATCGAGCTCGCCGAGATCCGCAATGCCGAGGGCGACCTGCTGGTGCCCCGCCGCACGGTGAGCTACACCCGGCTGGTGCTGGCCATCGGCAGCGGCTCCAATGCCTTCGGCACGCCGGGCATCGAGCACGCCTACCTGCTCGAGAACGTGCGCGATGCCCAGCGCTTCCATGCCGACTGGCTGGGCGCCTGCGCGCGGGCCTCGTTCTCCGAGAGCCGGGCACTGTCGATCGCCATCGTCGGCGCGGGCGCGACCGGGGTGGAACTCTCCGCCGAACTGCTGGAGGCCTACGCCGAACTTCTGGAAAGCCTGGGCACCAGCCAGCGTTTCCGGCTGGACATCACCCTGGTCGAGGGCGGCAGCCGCATCCTGGGCGGTCTGCCGGAGAAGATTTCCGAGCAGGCCGAAGTGGCGCTGCGCCGCAAGCAGGTGCAGGTGCTCACCGGCACACGCGTGACCGAGATCCGCCGCGGCGCGCTCGTCACCCCCGCCGGCGAGATCCCGGCCGACATGGTGGTCTGGGCCGCCGGCATCAAGGCCGCCGAGGGCAATGCCCGCCTGGGGCTGGAAGTCAACCGCCTCCACCAGTTCGTCGTGGACAACCGCCTGCGCACCTCGGCGCCCGACGTGCTGGCCATGGGCGACTGCGCCGCCTGCCCCTGGGGTGAAGGCAAGATCGTCCCCGCCCGCGCGCAGGCCGCCCACCAGCAGGCGGACTACCTCGCGAAGGTGCTGGGCGCGTTGCTGCGCGAGCGCGAGGTGACCGAGCCCTTCGTCTACAAGGATTTCGGCTCGCTCGTGTCGCTGGGCGACAACAAGGGCGTGGGCAACCTCATGGGCGGGCTCGGCGGGCGCAACTTCTTCGTCGAAGGCCTGATCGCCAAGTGGATGTACATCTCGCTGCACCTGAACCACCACCGCGCCATCCTGGGCACGGGCAAGACGGTGGTGCTGGCGCTCGCGCGGCTGCTGCAGCAGCGCGTATCCGGCCGGCTCAAGCTGCACTGAGCTGGCGTCGGCCGGAAGGGGGCCTGCGGGGGCCTCAGCCCGCCATCAGCTTCTGCACGAGATCGGCCGCGGTCGATGCCGCGTACTTGCGCATCAGCCGCGCGCGGTAGATCTCCACCGTGCGGTGGCTGATCTCCAGCGTCCGTCCGATCTCCTTGGAGGTCATGCCGTCCAGCAGCCGCGCGGCCACCTCGCGCTCGCGGCCCGTCAGTTCGGCCTTCACCGGGCGCTGCGCGCTCAGGTCCTCGAAGCTCCAGATGCCCGACTCGTGCGGCGCCTCGCGGTTGAGAGCGCGGCCGGAGACGTGGCACCAGAACACCTCGCCGCTGGCCCGCTTCATGATGCGGTTGTCGGCATAGTGGCCCTTCGCGTTCAGGATCGGCTCCATGCGCCTGCCCAGTCGCTCGTATTCGTCGGCGCTCGGGTAGAGAATGCGGAAGGATTGGCCGATCAGTACCTCGCGCGAGGCACCGAACATTTCGCAGACATGGCGGTTGCAATCCACCATCGTGCGGTGGCGCGATATGACCAGGCCCACCGGGGCCATGTCGAACGCGAGGCGGTAATCGGCGACATCCATGGAAGTATTTAGGGAAAACTACGTAACAGGGTACGTAGTATCGTAGCGGCCATCCACCTTGATGTTGAGGAGTCTCCAGTGAACAAGCTTTTTCCTTCCGCGGCCGAGGCGCTCAAGGGCGTCGTGGCCGACGGCCAGATGCTGGCCGTCGGCGGTTTCGGGCTCTGCGGCATCCCCGAGGCGCTGATCGACGCGCTGCGCGATAGCGGCGTGAAGGGCCTCACCGTCATCTCCAACAATGCCGGCGTGGACGGCTTCGGCCTCGGCAAGCTGCTGGAGACGCGGCAGATCCGGAAGATGATCTCCTCCTACGTGGGCGAGAACAAGGAGTTCGAACGGCAGTACCTGGCCGGCGAACTGGAGCTGGAATTCACGCCCCAGGGCACGCTGGCCGAGAAGCTGCGCGCCGGCGGCGCGGGCATTCCCGCGTTCTTCACCAAGACCGGCGTGGGCACCATGGTGGCCGAGGGCAAGGAGCTGCGCGAGTTCGACGGCGAAACCTACGTCATGGAGCGTTCGCTGGTGCCCGACGTGGCGCTGGTGAAGGCGCACCGCGCCGACAAGTCCGGCAACCTGCAGTTCCGCCTCACCGCGCGCAACTTCAACCCGGCGGCGGCCACGGCCGGCAAGGTGTGCATCGTGGAAGTCGAGGAGATCGTCGAGACCGGCGATATCGCCCCGGACGACGTCCATCTCCCCGGCATCTACGTGCACCGCATCGTGCACAACCCCACGCCGGAAAAACGCATCGAGAAGCGCACCGTGAGCGCCGCGGCGCCGGTCGATCCGGTCGCCGCCAAGGTCGAGGCCCAGACCGCCATCGCCCAGGCCGCCGCTGCCGCGGAAGCCGAACTGCCCGTCGTTCCCACCGTGCCCGCCAACAAGAAAGAAGGAGCCTGACATGCCCTGGACCCAAGACCAGATGGCCGCGCGCGCGGCGCAAGAGCTGGAAGACGGCTTCTACGTGAACCTCGGCATCGGCATCCCGACCCTGGTCGCCAACCACACGGGCGACAAGGAGGTGTGGCTGCAGTCCGAAAACGGCATGCTCGGCATCGGCGCCTTCCCGACCGAAGACCAGGTGGATGCCGACCTCATCAACGCCGGCAAGCAGACGGTGACGACCATCCCCGGCTCGTCCATCTTCGGCAGCGACCAGTCGTTCGCGATGATCCGCGGCGGCAAGATCAACCTCTCGATCCTGGGCGCGATGCAGGTGAGCGAGAAGGGCGACCTCGCCAACTGGATGATCCCCGGCAAGATGGTCAAGGGCATGGGCGGCGCCATGGACCTGGTGGCCGGCGTGAAGCGCGTGATCGTGCTGATGGAACACGTCGCCCGCAAGAAGGACGGCACCGAGGACCTGAAGATCCTGCCGGAATGCACGCTGCCGCTCACTGGCGTGGGCGTGGTGGACCGCATCATCACCGACCTGGCCGTGATGGACGTCACGCCCGACGGCCTGCGCGTGGTCGAACTCGCCCCGGGCGTGGAGTTCGACGCGCTCCAGGCCAAGACCGGCGTGAAGCTGCTGGCGTCCTGACAGCGCCAACCCCGCCCCCCGCTGCTGCCGGGCCCGGCAGCGGGCGGGCGGCGAATACCTGCAGGTGCCGTGGGGACGGCATGCCGGCCGACAGCGCGCAATGATAGAAAATGCGTAAATGTCACCACAAGTAACCGCGGGGCTGGTATGCTGCCCCACACCTGGGGTGGCTGCGCCGGCGTGACATTGCCCGGTCGCGCACCGCCCCCGCTTCATCAAAGGATCCGACATGCTGTCCACCCCCTCGTCCTCGCACCACCGCTCGGGAGGCCAGGCCGCCGCCGCCCCGCCCGCCGAGTACCTGACGTTCCGCCTGGGCCAGGAGGAATACGGCATCGACATCCTGCGCGTGCAGGAAATCCGCTCCTACGAGCAGCCCACGCGCATGGCCCATGCGCCCGAATTCATCAAGGGCGTGATCGACCTGCGCGGCGTGATCGTTCCGATCGTCGATTTGCGCCTGAAGCTCAACTGCTCCAAGGCCGAGTACACCGACTTCACCGTCGTCATCATCCTGAACGTGGGTGGCACGGTGCTGGGTGCGGTGGTGGACGCGGTCGCCGACGTGGTCGAGCTCTCGAAAGAAGCGATCCGTCCCGCACCCCAGTTCCAGGGCCATGTGGACTCCGCCTTCGTCACCGGCATCGCCACGCTCGGCGAGCGCATGCTGATCGTGATGGACATCGAATCGCTGCTCAGCAGCGCCGAAATGGGCCTGGTGCGCTCGGTCGCCACCAACTGACGGACGGGCGCCCCGGCGCCTTTCCCGTTGCCCGCCCGTGCCACTGTCCGCGCGCAGGGCGGCGCGAGCGGGCGCGCCTCAGTCAGCGCCTCCGCCGGCCTGTGCCTTGAACGGGCTGTGCTCCTGCAGCTCTTGCAGGTAGCCGTCCACGCCCCGTCCCTCGCGGCGCAGAAAGTCCTCCACCGCCGATGCAAAAGCCGGGTGGGCCAGCCAGTGCGCACTGGTGGTCGCCACCGGCATCAGCGCGCGCGCCATCTTGTGCTCCCCCTGGGCCCCGCCTTCGAAGCGCTGTACGCCGTGCGCGATGCACCAGGCCAGCGGCTGGTAGTAGCAGGCCTCGAAGTGCAGGCAGTCCACGCGCTCCAGCGCACCCCAGTAGCGGCCATAGGCCACCGCGCCTCCTGGCGCGTCGGGCGCCCCCAGGGCGATCAGGCTGCAGGCGATGGGCTCGCCGCCGCGCTCGGCCACGAACAGCAGCCAGGCCTCCGGCATGTCCTGCGCCATGCGCTGGAAGAAATCGCGCGTCAGGTACGGCGCATTGCCGTGCTCCCAGTAGGTGCGTTCGTAGCACTGGTAGAAGAAATCCCAGTCCGACGGCGTGATCGCGCGGCCCTGCGCCCAGCGGAACGACACACCCGCCTCTGCCACGCGGCGGCGCTCCTGCCGGATCTTCTTGCGCTTGTCCTGCGACAGGGTGCCGAGGAAGTCATCGAAGCTCCCGAACGCCGCACCCGTTGCCGGCGCGGCGTTCTGCCAGTGGAACTGCACGGTCTGCCGCAGCATCAGCCCATTCGCCCGGGCCGCCTCCACATCGTCACTGGCCGCGAACAGCAGGTGCAGCGATGACAGCCCCGCCTCCATGCACCACTGCACCAGCCCCTGCACGAGCATCGCGCGGGCCGCGGCATCCACCGCCAGCAGCCGCGCTCCCGGAACGGGCGTGAACGGCACCGCGACCACCGCCTTGGGGTAGTACTCCACGCCGTGGCGCGCATACGCATGTGCCCAGGCATGGTCGAACACGTACTCGCCGTACGAATGCGATTTGGCATACACCGCGCAGGCCGCCACGAGCACCCCTGCCCGCCGCAGCGTGCAGAAGACCGGCGTCCATCCCGTGTCCGGCACCGCACTGCCGCTCTCGTACAGTGCCGACAGGTAGGCGTGCCGCATGAACGGCGTCGGGTGTTCCTGGGTTGCCAGCAAGGCGTCCCATTCCTGTGCATCCACGCCGCCGGGCGAGGGATGGCATTGCAGGGTGTAGTCGCCGGGGGAATCCGTGGGGTCGTCGTGCAGGCTCAAGGCGGGGTCCGTAGCGTGGGGTGGTGAGGAGTGCAGCCATCCATGATGGCGCAAAAGGCGTGACCCGCCGCGCCGCGCAGGTACGCTCATCCACTGCCCAAAAAAGCGGCATTGCAACAAATCTGTAATGAATCCAAGGGTTTACCCGCGCCCTACAGCGCAAGCCACGGCTTATCCACAGAGTTGTCCAGTGCGTGCGGGGATAACGCGCCGCCCTGCCGGGCCGGAAGGCGGGTGACATAATCGACGGAGTCACCTTCCGTACCTTCTCCATGCCATTCGTCATCAGCATCGCGCAATTCAACTTCATCGTCGGCGATGTCGAAGGCAATGCCCGCAGGATCGTCGATGCCGCGCGCGACGCCCATGCCCAGGGCGCGGCCCTGCTGCTGACGCCTGAACTGGCACTGTGCGGTTACGCGGCCGAAGACCTGTTCCTGCGCCCCGCGTTCCAGGATGCCTGCGAGCGGGCGCTGGACGGCATCGCACGCGCGACGGCCGACCTCGGCGATCTGGCCGTGGTGGTCGGCCACCCCTGGCGGCGCACGGTGGACGGCATGGAGTGGTGCCACAACGCCGCCAGCGTGCTGCGCGCCGGCCGCATCGAGCACACCTACGCCAAGCAGGAACTGCCCAACTACGCCGTCTTCGACGAGCGCCGGTACTTCGATGCCGGCACCGCGCCCTGCGTGTTCGACGTGCGGGGCGTGCGCGTCGGCCTGCTGGTCTGCGAGGACGCGTGGTTCCCGGGCCCCGCGCGGCAGGCCGCCGATGCGGGAGCGCAATTGCTGGCCACGCTGAACGCCTCGCCGTTCCACCTCGGCAAGAGCGCCGAGCGCGAGCAGATCATGCGCGAGCGCGTCGCCGAAACCGGCCTGCCGCTCGTCTACGCGCACCTCGTGGGCGGGCAGGACGAGGTCATCTTCGAAGGCCGCTCGTTCGCGCTCGACGCCACCGGCTTCGTCACCGTCCGCGCGCCGGGTTTCCAGGAGGCGCTGGTCCACGTCACCGTGCAGGCCGCTGGAGGAGGCGGCGAGGGCGGGCTCCGGTTCGTGCCCGACGTGGCACCGATTCCCGCGCCCGAGGCGGATCTCTGGAGCGCACTGGTGCTGGGCGTGCGCGACTACGTGGGCAAGAACGGTTTTCCCGGTGCGCTGCTGGGGCTGTCGGGCGGCATCGATTCCGCGCTGGTGCTCGCCATCGCGGTGGATGCGCTCGGCGCCGACAAGGTGCGGGCGGTGATGATGCCGTCGCCCTACACCGCGGACATCAGCTGGATCGACGCGCGCGACATGGCCGAGCGCCTGGGCGTGCGCTACGACGAGATCGCGATTGCGCCGGCGTTCGAGTCCTTCAAAAGCGCGCTGGCGGAAGAATTCGCCGGCCGGGCCGAGGACGCCACCGAGGAGAACCTGCAGGCGCGCATCCGCGGCACGCTGCTCATGGCGCTCTCCAACAAGTTCGGCGCAGTGGTGCTCACCACCGGCAACAAGAGCGAGATGGCCACGGGCTACTGCACGCTCTACGGCGACATGGCCGGCGGCTTCGCGGTCATCAAGGACGTCGCCAAGACGGCGGTCTACGGGCTCGCCCGCTGGCGCAACGCGCACGATCCCTTCGGCACCGGTGCCGCCCCCATCCCCGAGCGCATCATCACGCGCCCGCCGAGCGCCGAGCTGCGCCCCGACCAGAAGGACCAGGACAGCCTGCCGCCCTACGACGTGCTCGACGCCATCGTCGCGCGCTACATGGAGAACGACGAACCCATCGAATCCATCGTCGCCGCCGGCTACGAGCGGGCCGACGTCGAGCGGGTGACGCGGCTCATCCAGGTCAACGAATACAAGCGCCGCCAGGCCCCGGTCGGCATCCGCGTCACGCGCCGCAGCTTCGGCAAGGACTGGCGCTATCCCATCACCAACCGCTTCCGGGCCTGAGAAACGCCCGCCCGGCGCACCGCCGCCCGATCCACTTTTGCCCAGGAGACTGTCCCCCATGAAAATGATCACCGCCGTCATCAAGCCGTTCAAGCTCGAAGAGGTCCGGGAGGCGCTGGCCGAATGCGGCGTCACCGGCCTGACCGTGACGGAGGTCAAGGGCTTCGGCCGCCAGAAGGGCCACACCGAGCTCTATCGCGGCGCCGAGTACGTGGTGGACTTCCTGCCCAAGGTGAAGGTGGAGGTGGTTGTGAAGACCGACGACGTCGACCGCTGCGTGGACGCGATCGTCGGCGCCGCGCGCACCGGCAAGATCGGCGACGGCAAGATCTTCGTGACCGAGGTGGAGCGCGTGGTGCGCATCCGCACGGGCGACCTCGACGACGCGGCGGTCTGACCGCAGGAAGGCCCCATCGGGCCTGCCAGATCGGTAGCCCGGCCTCGGGAAGCGGTGCCGGGCCCGGTGCTCAGATCACCGAACGCAGCGGCACCGTGTCCATGCGGGTGCCCGCGGCCTCCACCAGCCCGCGCAGCAGCGCGTCCGGCTCGGTGCCCACGGTCAGCAGGCCCATCTGCCATTCGCTCATCAGGCCGTGGCGCACGCTGTGCTGCAGGAAGTCGAGCAGCCCGGCGTAGTAGCCGTCCACGTCCAGCAGGCCCAGCGGCTTGTCGTGGTAGCCCAGCTGGCGCCACGTCCACACCTCGAACAGCTCCTCGAACGTGCCGATGCCGCCGGGCAGCGCCAGGAATGCGTCGCAGCGCTCGGCCATCATTGCCTTGCGCTCGTGCATCGTCTGCACGATATGCAGTTCGTCGCAGTCCTGGTTGGCGAGCTCCTTGTCCACCAGGGCCTGCGGGATGATGCCGACCACGCGGCCGCCGGCGCGCCGCGTCGCTTCCGCCACCGTGCCCATCAGGCCGCTGCGCCCGCCGCCGTACACCAGCTGGCCGCCATGGCGGCCGATCCACTCGCCCACGGCGACCGCCGCATCGGCGAACGCCGGATTCTCCCCGGGGCGCGAGCCCAGATATACGCAAATCGAAAAAGCAGGAACGGTCATCCGAAAAACCTCTGGAACAACGCCGCGGCCCATACCGCGGCACAGAAGAGCAGACTCAGCAGCACCGCGGCGCTGCCCATGTCCTTGGCGCGCTTGGACAGCGCGTGCCACTCGGGCCCGATGCGGTCGATCGCGGCCTCGACGGCGGAATTCAACAGCTCGGTGATGAGCACCAGCACCACCGCACCGCACAGCACCGCCGCCTCCACCCAGCCCCTGGCCACCCAGAAGGCCAGCGGCAGCAGCACGCAGGCCATGATCGCCTCCAGCCGGAATGCCTTCTCGGTCCAGCCGGCCCGCAGGCCGTTGCAGGAATGCAGGCCCGCATGCCATATCCGGTGCATGCCGCGCCGGGCTTTGTGGGGATTGTCGAAGATCGGTGTGTTCATAGAAAGACAAAGCGTCGAAATCCTGGCGACCAGCGTCTGCCGGGTCGCATCATGGAAACGTCAGGGGCTGGAGAGTGCATGCCGTCCATGGCCAAGGCGATTCCCGACCGTGGCGACGATTGCCCAAATCACTGAATTCTCCGCGCTCAAGGCCGCCAAGGCGCACAGGGAAAGAACCCAGCCGCCACGCACGATGCGCAGAGCCTGTGAGCCTGGCGCAGCCTCACCCTTCAGAAGGCCGCGGAGCAGGCCAGGCCAGCAGGCGCCGTGGAACGGGCTCTGCCCGGCCACTGGCGTCGTTCCCCTGCCTGCCGTGCTACGCACGGCAAGAGCGGGGGGCTGAGTGCCGCGGCTCCGAGCCTGCCTGCGCAGGCTTGGACGTGCACGAAGGGCAGCCGCCTCAGGCGGCTGCACCGAGCGGCGCAGCCGCTCAGGGGGGTGTTCCCTCGGTGTTCACCAGCCGTGTTCCCGCCCAGGCATCGTGCCAGAACTGCCGCTCCGGATGGAACCGGCTCAGCAGCGCCCAGATGGCCACCCATCCCAGCGTGAGGACGGTGATCTCTCCGGCGCCCAGGCCCAGCGGGCCGAGCACGGCCAGCGGCGGCAGCAGCCAGAGCCAGCTCAACACATAGCGCCACAGCGCCCGGGCCTGCGTCACCGGCCGGCCGTGGCGGTCCACCAGCCGGATGTGCCACGTTTTCATGGCCAGCGTCTGGCCTTTGGCCCAGAACCAGGTGAAGTAGATGCCGAAGATGACGAACAGGAACACCATCCGCAGCGCGCGGTGGTCCAGCGCGTGGCGCGACTGGCTGAGCGCGTCGAACAGATAACCGGAGATGAACACCACGCCGAACATCAGGATGCCCTCGTACATCCAGCAGGCCATGCGGCGGCGCAGCGACGGCGTGCGGAGCGCGGGGGCGGCCGCGCCGGCAGAGCCGGGCATGTCGCCGATGGCCGCGGGGCCGGGGGGAAGACCAGGATCCTGGGGGCGGGTGGTGGAAGGCATCCCGCGATTATTGCGGCGCGTACTGCGATTCGGTATCGCGCGACTCCTGCTGGGAGGCGGGAGACGGCGGAGAAGAGGGCGACTGTGATTCGGACCCGGGTACGAGCGGCGGCAGCGGCGCGGGCACGGCGCTCGGAACGGCCACCGGCTGGGTCGCGACCCCCGCGGCCGATGCGGGAACGGCGGGCGCCGAGGCCGGCGACGGTGCCACCAGCACGGGCAGGGCCTGCATCGGGTGCGAGGCCGGCGGCGTGGGGATCTTCGGTGCGTTGGCCCGGTTGGCCGCTGCGGTCGCCGCGGGCACCCGGGCGAGCTTGCGCGGCGACACGGGCCGGATCGCGGTGGCAGCCCCGGCCGGCCGGGGCGCGGCGCGCGCGGCGAGCTGCCGTTTCTCTTCCTCGCTCAGCGCGAGATAGGCCTCCCACTGCGCGCGCTTGTCGTCGGCGGCCAGCCGGTTGGTGAGTGCATAGTTGAGGCGCGCCTGGCTCCGCTGCTGGCCGCTCAGATTGGCCCAGTCGGTGATGCGGTCCTGCAGCTTCTCGCGCTCGCGCGGCGACAGGCCGGGGAACGACGCGGCCAGGGTCAGCCAGTGGCGCTTCTGCGCTTCGCTCATCATCGCCCAGCGGTCCGTCAGGGGTGCCAGCGCCTGCTTCTGCACCACCGTCAGCTCGGACCATGCGGGCCCCGTGCCGGCACCGTCCGGATCGGGCAGGGCCAGCCGCACCTCGGGCCCGCGGGCCGTGTGCTTGCCGGCCAGGGCCTCGGCCGGTACGGGCGCGCCCGGCGCCATGCCCGCCTGGCGCCATGCCTGCCACCCGGCGGCGGAAAGCACGCCCAGCAATGCGAAAGCCAGCACGGCGGCTGGCATCAATCGGGGGGCGGCGAGCGAGTCAATGGGCATGCAGGGGCAGGGGTGTCAGCGGTTCGATGTCTGTGCGGAAGTCTTGAGGAACTGCACGAAGCCCGGGTCGGCGTAGGCGGACGGCGGCAGGTCGTCGGTGAGCAGTGCGGCATCCACCTCCGCCACCTCGTGGAGGCCCTTCTCGTCCTGCGACACGTTGATGACCACGAGGCCCACCGCCAGTGCCGTGAGGGGAATGGCGGACACCAGTGCCCGCCACCAGTTCCCGCTCTCTCCGCCCCGGCCCAGCATGGCCGCGCCGCCCTTGCCGCCGAGCACGGCGGCGGCACCTGCGGCCTGGCGGACTGGCACCGCCACCACGCGCTTGCGCCGCGCGAGCGCCTGGACGCGCGAGGCGCGCAGCCGCTCGGTGATGTCGTAGGGCATGTCCGCGGTGCCTTCCGACAGGCGCGCGGTGACGCGGCGCGCGAACCGTTCGGCGGCGTCCTCATGGGTGGAGAGGGGCGGGGTGGTGGAGTTCATAGTTCGATTCCTCTTGCCTTCAGTGCCTTGCTGAGGGTCTGGATGGCGCGGAAACAGTGGGTCTTGACGCTGCCTTCCGAGCAGCCCATGGCCGCGGCCGTCTCCGCAACATCCATCTCCTCCCAGTAACGCATCAAAAAGGCCTCCCGTTGACGGGCGGGCAGCTCCTGTATCTCGGATTCGATGTCGCGGAAGACCTGGGCGCGGCGTGCCAGATCTTCCGCGCTCTGCGCCGTCTGCGTCTCTTCGAGGCCCGAATAGGCTTCCAGCAGATCGAAATCGTCGCCGTCGTCGCCCGGACCCTCGAAGTCGCTCATGTTGGAAAAGAGCGCATTGCGCGTCTTCTGCCGGCGGAACCAGTCGAGCGTGCAGTTCGACAGGATGCGCTGGAACAGCATCGGCAGTTCCGCCGCGGGCTTGTCGCCGTAGTGCTCGGCCAGCTTGAGCATGCTGTCCTGCACGATGTCCAGGGCGGCTTCCTCGTTGCGCACGTGGTAGACCGAGCGCTTGAAGGCTCGTTTTTCGACGCTTTTGAGGAAGTCGGACAGTTCTTGTTCGGTCGCCAAGTGGAATCGGGGCCCGTGGGGGCTGGCAGGGGAACCGCGCGGTGCGAGGCACCAGAGGCGGTGGTTTATGCGCTGCATTATCGCATCGGCCCGATGTTTTTTGGATCCCGGGCCCCGTCGGCAGGGCGACAGTGCCATAATCCACGCTGCAATTCAAAAAGGCAAACGGGTCCCGGTCCGGCGCATCCATCATTTCGCCCATGTCCGGGGCCTCAAGTTCCACGCCGCCTCCACAAGAGACGTGCAAGGGGCACCCTAGGTTTTTCGTCAGAGAAATTCACAAAGGTTGATCATGGAAATCTCCAGGGCCGAACTCTCCTCGGCATCCACCGCTGCGCAGGCGGCCGGCTCCCAATATTCCGCCCCCCAGGACCTCATGGGGTCCGAGATCCTCATCAAGTCGCTGCAGGCCGAGGGCGTGCAGTACATCTGGGGCTATCCGGGCGGCGCCGTCCTCTACATCTACGACGCGCTCTACAAGCAGGACACCATCCAGCACGTGCTGGTGCGGCACGAGCAGGCCGCGGTGCATGCGGCCGATGGCTATGCGCGGGCGACCGGCGAAGTCGGCGTCGCGCTGGTGACCTCCGGCCCCGGGCTGACGAACGCCGTGACCGGCATCGCCACCGCCTACATGGATTCCATCCCCATGGTGATCGTCTCCGGACAGGTGCCCACGCCGGCGATCGGCCTGGACGCCTTCCAGGAATGCGACACCGTGGGCATCACCCGCCCGATCGTCAAGCACAACTTCCTGGTGAAGGACCCGCGGGACCTCGCGGCCACCATGAAGAAGGCCTTCCACATCGCGCGCACGGGCCGGCCCGGCCCCGTGGTGGTCGACATCCCGAAGGACGTCTCCTTCAAGAAGGTGCCCTACCACGGCTACCCGCAGAGCGTCGAAATGCGCTCCTACAACCCGGTGCGCAAGGGCCACGGCGGCCAGATCCGCAAGGCGCTGCAGCTGCTGCTCACCGCCAAGCGTCCCTATATCTACACCGGTGGCGGCGTGCTGCTCGGCAACGCCACGCAGGAGCTGCGCACCCTGGTGGACATGCTGGGCTACCCGGTCACCAACACCCTCATGGGCCTGGGCGCCTATCCCGCGAGCTCGCCGAAGTTCCTGGGCATGCTGGGCATGCACGGCACGATCGAGGCCAACAACGCGATGCAGAACTGCGACGTGCTGCTGGCCGTGGGCGCGCGCTTCGACGACCGCGTGATCGGCAACCCCAAGCACTTCGCGCAGAACGACCGCAAGATCATCCACATCGACATCGACCCGTCGAGCATCTCCAAGCGCGTGAAGGTCGACGTGCCGATCGTCGGCGACGTGAAGGACGTGCTCACCGAGCTGATCTCGATGATCCGCGAGTCCACGGTGCGGCCCGACGCGGGCGCGCTGTCTTCCTGGTGGGACACGATCGAAGGCTGGCGCCGCCGCGACTGCCTCAAGTACGACCGGGGCAACCAGGACGTCATCAAGCCGCAGTTCGTCGTCGAGACGCTGTGGAACATGACCAAGGACGCGGACACCTACGTCACTTCCGACGTCGGCCAGCACCAGATGTGGGCGGCGCAGTACTACCGCTTCGACGAGCCGCGGCGCTGGATCAATTCCGGCGGGCTGGGCACCATGGGCGTGGGCATTCCCTACGCCATGGGCATCAAGCTGGCCAAGCCGCAGAGCGAGGTGTTCTGCATCACGGGCGAAGGCTCGGTGCAGATGAACATCCAGGAGCTCTCGACCTGCCTGCAGTACAACACGCCTATCAAGATCTGCTCGCTGAACAACCGCTACCTGGGCATGGTGCGCCAGTGGCAGGAGATCGAGTACTCCGGCCGCTACAGCCACAGCTACATGGATGCGCTGCCCAATTTCGTGAAGCTCGCCGAGGCCTACGGGCACGTCGGCCTGCTGATCGAGCGGCCGCAGGACGTGGAGCCTGCGCTGCGCGAGGCCCGCAGGCTCAAGGACCGCACGGTGTTCCTCGACTTCCGCACCGACCCCACCGAGAACGTGTTCCCGATGGTGCAGGCCGGCAAGGGCATCACGGAGATGCTGCTGGGCTCGGAGGATCTCTGATCCGCTGAAGGCCGGTGGGGCCTGGCTTGCAGGGCTGCGGCTCCGCAGGCCGCGCCCGGCGCCCCGCACTTTCCCATCCTGCTTCCCGCTTTCCCGCCGCCTCTTCGGGCGGCACCTTTCGACGAATCTATTGCCTGCCGAGCCTGGGTCTTACCGGTCCCAGGGGAGGGCAGCGAAAAGAGGAATCCTCCGTCATGAAACACATCATCGCCGTTCTGCTGGAGAACGAGCCGGGCGCGCTGTCGCGCGTGGTGGGCCTGTTCTCGGCCCGCGGCTACAACATCGAATCGCTCACCGTGGCGCCCACCGAGGATGCATCGCTCTCGCGGATGACCATCCAGACCACGGGCTCCGACGACGTGATCGAGCAGATCACCAAGCATCTGAACCGCCTCATCGAGGTCGTGAAGGTGGTCGACCTCACCGAGGGCTCCTACACCGAGCGCGAGCTCATGATGGTGAAGGTGCGCGCCGTGGGCAAGGAGCGTGAGGAGATGAAGCGCATGGCGGACATCTTCCGCGGCCGCATCATCGACGTGACCGAAAAAAGCTACACGGTCGAACTCACCGGCGACCAGTCCAAGAACGATGCCTTCCTGCAGGCGATCGACCGCACCGCCATCCTCGAGACCGTGCGCACCGGTGCCTGCGGCATCGGCCGCGGCGAGCGCATCCTCCGCGTCTAGGCATGACACACCCCCTGAGTCGCCTGCGGCGCCTTCCCCCTCCAGGGGGACGACGCTGGTGGCCCGGCGAAGCCGGTTCCACGGCGTCTGCTGGCATGGCCTGCTCCGCGGCCTTGCGTCTACTGGGCACACGTGGTCCGCTGACGATGCCGGCTTCGTGAGGGTGCCCCTTCATCCACTTTTCGAAACCCCTTTTCTTCACCGATTCAACCTGGAGCCCACAACATGAAAGTTTTCTACGACAAGGACTGTGACCTGAGCCTGATCAAGGGCAAGACCGTGGCCATCATCGGCTACGGCAGCCAAGGCCATGCACACGCGCAGAACCTCAACGACAGCGGCGTGAAGGTCGTGGTCGGCCTGCGCAAGGGCGGCGCGTCCTGGGACAAGGTCGGCAAGGCCGGCCTGACGGTGCTCGAAGTGAACGAGGCCGTGAAGGCCGCCGACGTCGTCATGATCCTGCTGCCCGACGAGCAGATCGCCGAGGTCTACAAGAACAACGTGGAGCCGAACATCAAGCAGGGCGCCTCGCTGGCGTTCGCCCACGGCTTCAACGTGCACTACAACCAAGTGGTGCCCCGCGCCGATCTGGACGTCTGGATGGTGGCGCCGAAGGCCCCCGGCCACACGGTGCGCAACACCTACACCCAGGGTGGCGGCGTGCCCCACCTGGTGGCCGTGCACCAGGACCAGTCCGGCAAGGCCCGTGACCTGGCTCTCTCCTACGCCATGGCCAACGGCGGCGGCAAGGCCGGCATCATCGAGACCAACTTCAAGGAAGAGACCGAGACCGACCTGTTCGGCGAGCAGGCCGTGCTGTGCGGCGGCGCGGTCGAGCTGATCAAGATGGGCTACGAAACCCTGGTCGAGGCCGGCTACGCTCCGGAAATGGCCTATTTCGAATGCCTGCACGAGCTCAAGCTCATCGTGGACCTGATCTACGAAGGCGGCATCGCCAACATGAACTACTCGATCTCGAACAACGCCGAGTTCGGCGAGTACGTGACGGGCCCCGAGGTCATCAACGAAGAGTCGCGCAAGGCCATGCGCAATGCGCTCAAGCGCATCCAGAACGGCGACTACGCCAAGATGTTCATCCAGGAAGGCCGCCTGAACTACCCGAGCATGACGGCCCGCCGCCGCAACACGGCCGACCACAGCATCGAAGTGGTGGGCAACAAGCTGCGCGCCATGATGCCCTGGATCGCCAAGAACAAGCTCGTGGACCAGACCCGCAACTGATTCCCACGGTGCTTGCCGCCGCGGTGCCTGCGCGCCGCGTGCTTCGATGAAGGCCACCCTCGGGTGGCCTTCCTGCTTTTCTTTTGCGAGGAGGGCGTGAGCAGGGCGGCGGAGCGCTCTACACTGCGGGGTTTTCCGCCTACGCCACTGGACCTTATGCCTATGAAGCCACTCATTGAATGCGCCGCTGCGGCCCGCACCGCCGCTCCGTGCCGGGGGCGCGAATGATGCAGGGCGGCAAGGACCTGCACGACACCCCGGGCGTGATGACGCGCAAGCGCCGCAAGGGCATCTACATCCTCCCCAACCTGTTCACGCTCGCGGCGCTGTTCGGCGGCTTCTATGCCATCGTGATGGCGATGAACGGCCGCTTCGACCTCGCGGCGGTCGGCGTGTTCTGCGCGATGGTGCTCGACAGCCTGGACGGGCGCGTCGCGCGCATGACCAACACCCAGAGCGCCTTCGGCGAGCAGATGGATTCGCTCTCCGACATGGTGTCCTTCGGCGCCGCGCCGGCGCTGATCGCCTATGAGTGGGCGCTCAAGGGCCTGGGGCGCTGGGGCTGGATCGCCGCCTTCGTCTACTGCGCCTGCGCGGCGCTCCGGCTCGCGCGGTTCAACGTCAACACCACCGTGGTGGACAAGCGGTACTTCCAGGGGCTGCCTTCGCCGGCGGCGGCGGCCCTGGTGGCCGGGTTCATCTGGCTGATGACGGAGCTGGGCATCGTGCGCGGCATGGACGCCTGGATGGAATGGCGGCACATCTGCTGGCTGATGTTCGCGGTCACCCTGTACGCGGGCCTGACGATGGTCACCAACGTGCCGTTCTACAGCTTCAAGGACATCCAGATGAAGCGCAGCGTGCCGTTCGCCACGATCGTGCTCATCGCCCTGGGCATCGCCGTGGTCAACATCCATCCGCCCACCGTGCTCTTCAGCGTGTTCGTGCTGTACGGCCTGAGCGGCTACGGCGTCTATGCCTGGCGCAAGGCCAAGGGCCAGCACAGCAGCGTCATCAGCACCTCCACGGACGAGCCGGACGAGCGCGGCCTGCACAAGTGAGGACGGGGCCGGCACGCCGGACGGCTGTGCTACATTGCCCCGCCCTGCGCCCGCCACCGCCGGGGGCACGCGCGGCGACCCCAAGAGCGGCTAACACGACCCAGCGAAGCGGTTCTGGCCAGGCGCCGAATCGCAGGCAGTACGAGCAGTACGACAAGATTCGGCAACGACGCCAGAAGGGGCGCATTAGCCGCTCTAAGAACCACAGGAGCACACGATGGCAGATAAGCTGATCATTTTCGACACCACCCTGCGCGACGGCGAACAGTCGCCCGGCGCCTCGATGACGCGGGACGAGAAGCTGCGCATCGCCCGCCAGCTCGAGCGGCTGAAGGTGGACGTGATCGAGGCAGGCTTCGCGGCCAGCTCGAACGGCGACTTCGAGGCCGTGCAGTCCATCGCCCAGGCGATCAAGGATTCGACGGTCTGCTCGCTCTCGCGCGCCAACGACCGCGACATCGCGCGCGCCGCCGAGGCGCTGAAGGACGCGCAGAGCGCGCGCATCCACACGTTCATCGCCACCAGCCCGCTGCACATGGAGAAGAAGCTCCGCATGACGCCGGAGCAGGTGCTGGAGCAGGCCAGGCAGTCCGTGCGCTTCGCGCGCAACCTGGTGGGCGACATCGAATTCAGCCCCGAGGACGGCTACCGCAGTGAGCCCGACTTCCTCTGCCGCGTGCTGGAGGCCGTGATCGCCGAGGGCGCGACCACGATCAACGTGCCCGACACCGTGGGCTACGCCGTGCCCGAGCTGTACGGCCACTTCATCAAGACGCTGCGCGAGCGCATTCCGAACAGCGACAAGGCCGTGTGGTCGGTGCACTGCCACAACGACCTGGGCATGGCCGTGGCCAATTCGCTCGCCGGCGTGAAGATCGGCGGCGCGCGCCAGGTGGAATGCACCATCAACGGCCTGGGCGAGCGCGCGGGCAACTGCTCGCTCGAGGAAATCGTCATGGCCGTGAAGACGCGCCGCGACTATTTCGGGCTGGAACTGGGCATCGACACCCAGCACATCGTCGCCGCCAGCCGCATGGTCAGCCAGACCACCGGTTTCGTGGTGCAGCCGAACAAGGCGGTGGTGGGCGCCAATGCGTTCGCCCACGCGAGCGGCATCCACCAAGACGGCGTGCTGAAGGCGCGCGACACCTACGAGATCATGCGCGCCGAGGACGTGGGCTGGACGGCCAACAAGATCGTGCTGGGCAAGCTGAGCGGCCGCAATGCCTTCAAGCAGCGCCTGCAGGACCTGGGCGTGCAGCTGGAGAGCGAGGCGGAGGTGAACGCGGCCTTCCTGCGCTTCAAGGAACTGGCCGACCGCAAGAGCGAGATCTTCGACGAGGACATCCTCGCGCTGGTCAGCGGCGAATCGGCGGCCGGGGAAGACGAGCGCTACGGCTTCGTGTCGCTGGCGCAGCGCAGCGAGACGGGCGAGCGCCCCCATGCCACGGTCGTGTTCACGGTGGACGGCAAGGAAGTGCACGGCAATTCGGAGGGCAACGGTCCGGTCGATGCGTCGCTCAAGGCCATCGAATCGCACGTGCGCAGCGGCGCGGAGATGGTGCTCTACTCGGTGAACGCGATCAGCGGATCGACGGAGAGCCAGGGCGAGGTGACCGTGCGCCTGCAGAACAGCGGGCGCGTGGTGAACGGCGTGGGGGCCGATCCGGACATCGTCGTCGCGTCAGCCAAAGCGTACCTCAGCGCGTTGAACAAGCTGCAAAGCAAGGCCGACCGCGTGGCCGCGCAGGGCTGACGTAGGAGTTGCGCGGAACACCCCGTGCGGCTCCCGGTAATTCCCCTGTGATCGTGTCGGCACATGCCGGCACGCTGGCAGCGCGCGAAGTGCTTACTTATAATTGAGTCTCTTCATTGAGAAGGTCGCGCAAGATATTGATCTTGCGCGACTTTTTTTGTGTAAGTACACTCTCTCACACAATTTTTCGCCGCTTGGAGCACCCGATGCTAGAACGCCGCCGTCCCGTCCCCCGGCTCATCCATGCACTGGCTTTCTGTGCGTTGAGCATCGCGCTGGCAGCGCCCGGGGCGCACGCGGCCGAGCGCAAAAGCGCGGGAGCGAAGAAACCGGCCGCGGCCAGCGCGAAGCAGCAGCGCAGCGCGGCACGCTCCACCAAGGCCGTGCCGCGCAAGGCGGTGGCCCGGGTCAAGGCCACGCGGTCGGTGGCGGCGAGCGCCCGGCTCGCTCCGCGCGTGGCGGCCATCGTGCCGGAACGCCAGTCCTTCGGACAGGTCGCCGGCCTGCACGCGGCCACCGATCCGCTCGACCTGAAATCCAGCGTCGCGCTCGTCATCGACCAGGACACCCACGAGGTGCTGCTCAGCAAGAACGACCATGCGGTGCTGCCGATCGCCTCGCTGACCAAGCTCATGACGGGTCTGCTCATCTCGCAAGCCAAGCTGCCGATGGACGAGGCCATCACCATCACGCAGGACGACGTCGACACCGAGAAGTTCAGCAGCTCGCGCCTGGCCGTGGGCACCACGCTCACGCGCGGCGAGATGCTGCACCTGGCGCTCATGTCGAGCGAGAACCGGGCGGCGCATGCGCTCGGCCGAACCTTCCCCGGCGGGCTCGCCGTGTTTGTGGAGCACATGAACGCCAAGGCCAAGCTGCTCGGCATGACGGATACGCGCTACGTGGAGCCCACGGGCCTGTCCAGCCGCAACCAGTCGAGCGCTCGCGATCTCGCCACGCTGGTCAACGTGGCGCATTCCGATCCGCTGCTGCGCGAACTGACCACCTCGCCCGGCTATGAAGTGGCCGTCGGCCGCCGCACTCTGCACTACAACAACACCAACCGCCTGGTGAAGAACCCTGCGTGGGAGATCGGCCTGCAGAAGACGGGCTACATCTCCGAGGCCGGCCGCTGCCTCGTCATGCAGGCGCACGTCGCCGGCCGCAAGCTCATCATGGTATTCCTGGATTCCGCCGGCAAGTTCAGCCGCCTGGGCGACGCCGAGCGGGTGCGCAACTGGGTCGAGAAGCTGCCGTCGCTGGGCGCGCCCGGCACGCTGCACGCCGGCGGCGGAGTGGCCAAGCTCGACTGAGCTGCCGACCCACGCACAGATCCGATGGGCCATGTACCGCGAGGTGCATGGCCCGAATCGTTTGCGGAGCATGTCGGGACGTGGGCGGTGAAGCACTGCCGCAGCCGCGCCGTGCGGTCATGCAGCCGTGCGCGCCGCGGCGGCCCGCTGGTGTCACCTACCGTTGCGTGTGGCCGGTTTCTGCGTCTCTTGCCGCCCTGGCGCGGTGGTAGCCGAGGGCCATGGAAATTTCTTCCGCCGTGGCCTGCAGCTTGGGCAGCCAGCTTTCGTCCAGCCGGTCCGCGGGGGCGGAGATGGACAGGCCCGCCACGAGCTGGGCCTGGTCGTCGTACACGCCGGCCGCCATGCAGCGCACGCCGAGTTCGAGTTCCTCGTTGTCGCGCGCGATGCCGTACTGGCGGGCCTGGCCCAGTTCACGCTCCAGCACGGGCAGCTGGGTGATGCTGTTGCGGGTGTGTCCCGCCAGGCCGGTGCGCATCGCGTAGGCGCGCACGCGCTGCGGGTCGTCGGCCGCGAGGAACAGCTTGCCGGTGGAGGTCAGGTGCAGCGGGGCGCGGCCGCCGATGGCACGCACCACCTGCATGCCCGAGCGCTCGCTGTAGGCACGCTCCACGTAGACGATCTCGTCGCCCTGGCGCATGCTGAGGTTGACGGGCTGCTGGGTGAGCTTGTGCAGTCCGCGCATCGGGAGCAGCGCTGCGTCGCGCACGCTCAGCCGGGCCTTGACGAGGTTGCCGAGCTCCAGCAGCCGCATGCCGAGCCGGTAGCTGCCCGACTCGGGCCGGTCCACGAACCGGCCGAGGGTGAGGTCGTTGAGGATGCGGTGGGCCGTGGAGGGATGCAGCCCCGTCTTCTCGCTGATCTCCTTCAGCGGAATGGCTTCCTCCCGCGAGGCGAGCACGTCGATGAGGGTGAACATGCGCTCCAGCACCTGCACGCTGGGTTTGGAAGAGGCGCCTGCGTCGTCTTTTTTCATGGTTCTCGGCCAAGGCAATATTCCATAATTTTATCTTATGAAACGCCAAACCAGCGACGCGGGTGCGTCAGGGGCCGGTGCGCCGCCACTCGCCCTGGATGCGCAGCTCGTGGGGATGGAAGCGCGACTTGTAGTTCATCTTCGGGCTTTGCTCGATCCAGTAGCCCAGATAGACGTGCGGCAGGCCGAGGCTGCGCGCCTGCTCGATCTGCCAGAGCACGTTGAACGTGCCGTAGCTGGCGGCGGGGTCCGGGTCGTAGAAGGTGTAGACGGCGGAGAGGCCGTCGTCCAGCACGTCCAGGATGGACACCATGCGCAGCGTGCCGTCCTCCCCGTCCGGGGCGGGGTCGCGGAATTCCACGAGGCGCGAGTTCACGCGGCTCTGCAGCAGGAACTGCGTGTACTGGTCGATGCTGTCGTGATCCATGCCGCCGCCGGAATGGCGCTCGCGCTGGTAGTGCAGGTAGAGCTGGTAGTGCTCCGGCTCATAGCACAGGCGCAGCACCCGTGTCTGCAGATGGGCGTGGCGTTTCCAGGCGCGGCGCTGGCTGCGGTCGGGCGTGAAGGACTGGGCGAGCACGCGCAGCGGCGTGCAGGCCTGGCAGCCGTCGCAGTAGGGTCGGTAGGTGAACATGCCGCTGCGGCGGAAGCCCCGCGCCACCAGGTCGGAGTAGACGTCGCTGCGGATCAGGTGGCTGGGGGTGGCGACCTGGGAGCGCGCCTGCCGCTCCGGCAGGTAGCTGCACGGATACGGCGCGGTGGCATAGAACTGCAGCGTCTGCAGCGGAAGGTCGTTGAGCTGCGTCATTCCGTTCGGGAGGAGGGGGCCAGCAACGCGTCCCAGTATACGGATTCGAACCGCCAGGTGATCGGCGGGAGGTCGCGCGCGGCCTCCAGCCCGCGCACGAAGTCGGCCCGCGGGATTTCGCGCGCGCCGAGCGACGCCAGGTGCGCGGTGTTCTGCTGGCAGTCGATCCAGCCGGCGCCCTGGGCGCGGCACAGGCAGACCAGGGCCGCCAGGGCGATCTTGGATGCGTCCGTGGCGCGGGCGAACATCGACTCGCCGAAGACCGCCCGGCCGATGCCGATGCAGTAGAGGCCCCCGAGCCGCTGCCCGTCCTTCCAGGTTTCGATGCTGTGGGCGTAGCCCGCCTTGTGGAAGGCCTCGTAGGCGGCGATCATCTCCGGCAGGATCCAGGTGCCGTGCTGGCCGTTGCGCGGGGCGCGGGCGCAGGCGCGGATGACGTCGGAGAAATCGTGGTCCACGCGGATCTCGCAGTCCGGGGCGTCGCGGAATTTCTGCAGGGTGCGGCGCAGCGAGCGATGCAGGCGAAAGTCGTGCACGGAGAGCACCATGCGCGGGTCGGGGCTCCACCAGAGGGTGGGCTGGCCGTCGCTGTACCAGGGGAAGATGCCGCCGCCGTAGGCGCGGCGCAGCGTCTCGACGTTCAACGCACCGCCCGCGGCGAGCAGCCCGGGGGCGGGATCGTCCGCACCCCAGGCCCGTTCGATGGGCGGGAACGGGTCGGCGGGTTCGAGCCAGGTGAGCGGCGCGGGCTGGTGCATGGGGCGGGGCGGATCGTGTGACGGGGGCGGCATGCCAGGATGCGTGCGGCCCGGCAGCCGGGCTGGGGGCGCGCAGGTACGCGGCCATGCCGCATTGTGCGCCGCGCGGAAAACAAAAAGGCCACCCTTGTGGGGTGGCCTTTGATTTTGGCTCCTCGACCTGGGCTCGAACCAGGGACCTACGGATTAACAGTCCGGCGCTCTACCGACTGAGCTATCGAGGAATATCTTTGAATTGTGCTGCGCAGGCGTCGTTCGGTTGCAATGCCTGCTGGAAAAACTTCTGGCTCCTCGACCTGGGCTCGAACCAGGGACCTACGGATTAACAGTCCGGCGCTCTACCGACTGAGCTATCGAGGAACAAGACTTAGATTATATACACAAAAAACGGCCCGCAGGCGAATTGGCACCAACACGTTCGAAAGACGTCATTCCGGCCGGCGCCAGAGCCACAGGAGCACACATGCCATGCAGGCCGAGGCGCCCAGTGCCACCCACCGCGGGGCGGAGCTGACGGCCAGCACCACGCCGCACAGCGCCATCATGGCGGTGGCGCTCCACTTCGCGCGGCGGCTGACGCGGCCGCCGTCGGCCCAGTTGCGCAGCATCGATCCGAACAGCGGATGCCGCCACAGCCAGGCGTGCAGGCGCGGGGAGCTGCGCGCGGCGGCCCAGCCGGCCATCAGCACGAAGACGGTGGTGGGCAGGCCCGGCACGAAGATGCCGACGATCCCCAGGCCCAGGCTGCATGCCGCGAACACCAGCAGCAGCCAGCGCACGGGGGCCGGCAGCGGCGCGTGCGCGGGGGGCGGAGGAATGTGGTCCGGAAGCGGCTCGGGCATCGTCCGATTGTGCCTGCGGCGCGCCATGGCGATATGCTGCGCATCCCCCATGCGGCGGGCGGCCCGGCGCGCCGCCGGCCATTCCCACCTTGTTTCCATGACCATCCATTCCATCCTGAAGATGGGCGACGAGCGCCTGCTGCGCACCGCCCGGCCAGTCGAGGCGTTCGGCACCCTCGAGCTGCTGCAACTGATAGAAGACCTGCGGGACACCATGCGCGCCGTGAACGGCGCCGGCCTCGCCGCGCCGCAGATCGGCGTGGACCTGCAGGTGGTGCTGTTCGGCTCCACCGAGCGCAATCCCCGCTACCCCGACCGGCCGCTGGTGCCGCCCACGGTGCTCGTCAACCCGTGCATCACCCCGCTGGGCGAGGAGGAGGAAGAGGACTGGGAGGGATGCCTTTCGGTGCCGGGGCTGCGCGGCGTGGTGCCGCGCTGGTCGCGCATCCGCTACACGGGCTTCGACGAGCAGGGCGCGCCGATCGACCGCACGGTGGAAGGCTTCCACGCCCGCGTGGTGCAGCACGAGTGCGATCACCTGATCGGCAAGCTCTACCCGATGCGGATCCGCGACTTCGCGCGCTTCGGCTACACCGAGGTGCTGTTCCCGGACATCGCCGACCAGGAGGACGATTGAGGCGCAGCCGCCGTGGCCATCGCCATCGCGGCTTCGGTGCCGGCTGCGGCGCGCCTTACTCCGACAGCGCTTCCAGCAGTTCCGTTTCGATCTGGATCTGCCGCGCGTTGTGCTGCAGCTCCGGCCCCTGCACGAGGAAGGTGTCTTCCACGCGTTCGCCGAGCGTGCTCACCTTGGCGAGCTGCACGCTGAGGTGGTGGCGCGAGAGCACGCGCGCCACGAGGTAGAGCAGGCCGGCGCGGTCGCTGGCGGAGATGTGCAGGATCCAGCGCTGCGCTTTTTCGTCCGGCCGCAGGGCGATGCGCGGCGTGATCGGGAAGCTCTTGACGCGGCGCGACACGCGCTTGCGGCCGGGCTCGGGCAGCGCGCCGCCTTCCTCGATGGTGCGCGTGAGCTCGCTCTCCACCATGTGGGTGAGTTCGCGGTAGTGGCCCGCCTGCTCGGAAGCGACGATCTGGAAGGTGTCGAGTGCGTAGCCATTGCTGGCCGTGTGCACGCGCGCATCGAGGATGCTGAAGCCCGCCCGGTCGAAATAGCCGCAGATGCGTGCGAACAGGTCGGGCTGGTCCGGCGCGTAGACGGCCACCTGCAGGCCTTCGCCGGCCAGCGACTGGCGCGCGCGCACCACGGAGCGCCCGCCGCCGACGTGGCGCGCGAGGTGGCGCGCATGCCAGGCGATGTCCGCGGCCTCGTGGCGCATGAAGTAGCCGACGTCCAGCGTGTCCCACAGCTTCTTGTGGCCCTCGAAGGGCTGGGCGCTCAGGGCCAGCAGCACGAGCGCCTCGCGCTTGCGGGCTTCCACTTCGGCCGCGGCATCGGGCGCGCGGCCGCCGAGCGTGCGCAGGGTGGCGCGGTAGAGGTCTTCCAGCAGTTTGCCCTTCCAGGCGTTCCAGACCTTCGGGCTGGTGCCCCGGATGTCCGCCACGGTGAGCAGGTAGAGGGCGGTGAGCCGGCGTTCGCTGCCCACGCGCCGGGCGAAGGCGGCGATGACGTCCGGGTCCGACAGGTCCTGCTTCTGCGCCACCTGGCTCATGGCGAGATGCTCGGCGACGAGGAATTCGACGAGCGCGGCATCTTCGGCGCTCACGCCATGCTGGCGGCAGAAGTGGCGGACTTCCTCGGCGCCTATCTTGGAGTGGTCGCCGCCGCGCCCCTTGCCGATGTCGTGGAACAGCGCCGCGAGGTACAGCAGCCAGGGCTTGTCCCAGCCGCCCGCGAGCTGCGAGCAGAACGGGTATTCGTGCGCATGCTCGGGCATGAAGAACCGGCGCACGTTGCGCAGCACCATGAGGATGTGCTGGTCCACGGTGTAGACGTGGAAGAGGTCGTGCTGCATCTGGCCGACGATGCGGCGGAAGGACCACAGGTAGCGGCCCAGCACCGAGGTCTGGTTCATGAGCCGCATGGCATGCGTGATGCCGACCGGCTGCTGCAGGATGCGCAGGAACTGCTGGCGGTTGACGGGATCGCGCCGGAAGGCGGAATCCATCACGCCGCGGGCGTTGTAGAGCGCGCGCAGCGTGCGCACCGACAGGCCCTTGAGGCCTTCCTCGGTCTCGTAGAGCAGGAAGGTTTCGAGGATGGCGTGGGGCTGGCGGTGGTAGAGGTCGTCGTCCGCGACCTCGATCAGGCCGGATTTGTCGAAGAAGCGCTCGTTGATCGGGCGCAGCTCGTGCGCCGGAGGCTCCAGGCGTTCCTCGATGTTCAGCAGCAGGATCTGGCTGAGCTGCGACACCGCCTTGGCGGCCCAGTAGTAGCGCCGCATCAGCGTTTCGCTCGCGCGCAGCCGCAGCCGCTGGCCTTCCGCGTTCTGCGTGCGGTAGCCGAAGGATTCGGCCACGGCGGTCTGCAGGTCGAAGACGAGCCGGTCTTCATGGCGGCCGGCGACGGCATGCAGCCGGGCCCGGATCAGGAACAGCAGGGCTTCGTTGCGCTCGATCTGCCGCACTTCGAATTCGGTGGCGAGGCCGTGCGCGGCCAGCTCCTTCCAGTTGCGGCCCAGTCCCGCCGCGCGGGCGACCCAAAGCACGGTCTGCAGGTCGCGCAGGCCGCCGGGCGATTCCTTGCAGTTGGGTTCGAGCGCGTAGGGCGTGTTCTCGTACTTGGTGTGCCGCTGGCGCAGTTCCAGCGTCTTGGCGACCAGGAAGGCCTCCGGGTCCATCGCAGCGTCGTAGCGCTGCTGGAAGTCGGCCACCAGCGCGGCGCTGCCGACGATGCGCCGTGCTTCCAGCAGCGAAGTCTGGACCGTCACGTCGGCCGCGGCCTCGGTCAGGCATTCGGCCACGGTGCGCACGCTGGAGCCGATCTCGAGCCCCGCGTCCCAGCAACTGCCGATGAAGGATTCGATCGCGGGCTTCAGGGGGCCGTCGCAGGCGGCGTCGTCGCCGTCCGGCAGCAGCACGAGCACGTCCACGTCCGAATGGGGAAACAGCTGCGCGCGACCGTAGCCTCCGACCGCCAGCAGAGCCATCGTGTCGGGCAGGCCGGCGCGCTGCCACAGGGTGCGCAGCAGCCGGTCCGCCAGGGCCGAGAGCTTGCCGAGCAGGGTGCGCACACCCCGGGTCGATGCGCCCGTGGATTGCAGGCTGGCGAGCAGCACGGCCTTGTCCTGCCGGTAGGCGTCCCGCAGGGGCTGGAGGTCCGAGAGTGGGAGCGTCATGGGCGTGCGGGCGGACGGGGAGGGCGTCGGGGGCCGGTGGTGGGGCATGGCGCCACTGCAAGCAAGAACCGTGCTGCAGTCGCGCCGCGTGGCCGTCGCCGCCCGGCCGGCACCGTCAGGTCTTGACGGCCGTGACGAAGGGGGGCGGCGTGGGCGAGCCGGCCGAGAGCGTCAGCACTTCGTAGCCGGTCTCGGTCACGAGCACCGTGTGCTCCCACTGCGCGGAGAGGCTGTGGTCCTTGGTGACGATGGTCCAGCCGTCGTTGCCGTGCTCCTTCACCTCGCGCCGGCCGGCGTTCAGCATGGGCTCGATGGTGAAGGTCATGCCCGGCACCAGTTCCTCGAGCGTGCCGGGGCGGCCGTAGTGCAGGACCTGGGGCTCTTCATGGAATTTCTTGCCGATGCCGTGGCCGCAGAACTCGCGCACCACCGACAGGCCGTGGCCTTCGGCGAACTTCTGGATGGCATGGCCGATGTCGCCCAGGCGCGCGCCCGGCTTGACCTGCACGATGCCGAGCCACATCGCCTCGTAGGTGAGCTGGCAGAGGCGCCGGGCGGCGATGGAGACGTCGCCGATCAGGTACATGCGGCTGTTGTCGCCGTACCAGCCGTCCTTGGTGATGACCGTCACGTCGACGTTCATGATGTCGCCCTTCTTCAGGGGCTTGTCGTTCGGGATGCCGTGGCACACCACGTGGTTCAGCGAGGTGCAGAGCGACTTGGGGTAGGGCGGGTAGCCCGGCGGCTGGTAGCCGATGGTGGCGGAGACGGTGCCCTGCGCGGCCATGCACTCGGCGGCGAGCCGGTCGACGTCGTTGGTGGTGATGCCGGGCCGGATGTGGGGGGTGATGTAGTCCAGCACTTCCGAAGCCAGTCGGCAGGCTTCGCGCATGCCGGCGATTTCCTCGGCGGACTTGATGGTGATGCTCATGGCGGGATTATCCCATCCGGGCCCGCGCCGTGCCGGGCGCGGCGCGGCGGCCCCGCCGTGCGGGCGGTGCCGGCGGCCCGGTAAAATGGCGGGCTTGCGACAGTGCCGCGACGCCCGGACAGGCAGGCCCCATTCAGCGGCCCCGCCCGGCGGAGCGCGGTCCCCTCGTTCCCGAGCCCCCGAGTTCAGAGCCCCCATCTCCATCTCCCGCCACAGGCCGCCAAAGTGACCCTGCACATTACCTCGTTCGAGGGCAGCAATGCCCTCAGCCCCTTCCGTGTCCAGCAGCTCCTGCCCCGCCTGCAGGCCATCCACGACCGCATCGAGGGGATCGCAGCCCGGTTCGTGCACCTGGTGGCCACCGACGCGGAGCCGACGCCCGCGGACCGCGAGCGCCTGGCGGCGCTGCTCACCTATGGCGACCCTTATGCGGGTCCCGACGCCGGCCCGGCCATCGTGGTCGCGCCGCGCATCGGCACCGTGTCGCCCTGGGCCTCCAAGGCCACCGACATCGTCCGCAACTGCGGTCTGCACGTGCGCCGCGTGGAGCGCGTCACCGAATACCGGCTGTCGCTGCGCTCGGGCCTGCTGGGCGGCGTGCCCACGCTGACCGAGGCGCAGAAGCAGGCCGTGGCCGCGCTGCTGCACGACCGCATGACGGAATCGGTGCTCTGGGACCGGGCCGGCGCGGCCGACCTGTTCACCGAACTGCCTGCCGTGCCCATGGAGTTCGTGGACGTGCTGGGCGGCGGGCGCGCCGCGCTGGAAGGCGCGAACACCCGCTGGGGCCTCGCCCTGGCGGACGACGAGATCGACTACCTGGTGAACGCCTTCACGGCGCTGCGCCGCAATCCGACCGACGTCGAGCTGATGATGTTCGCGCAGGCGAACAGCGAGCACTGCCGCCACAAGATCTTCAACGCGCGGTTCACCATCGACGGGCAGGAACAGGACAAGAGCCTGTTCGCGATGATCCGCAACACCCACCAGCTCGCGCCGCAGCACACCATCGTCGCCTACTCCGACAACGCCTCCATCATGGAAGGCAGCGCGGTCGAGCGCTTCATCGCACCGGCCCCCACCGGGCGCGCCGCGCAGGACGTACCGGCCTACCGCAAGAGCGACGCGACGCACCACGTGCTCATGAAGGTGGAAACGCACAACCACCCGACGGCGATCTCTCCGTTCCCCGGCGCCTCCACCGGCGCGGGCGGCGAGATCCGCGACGAGGGCGCCACGGGCCGCGGCTCCAAGCCCAAAGCCGGCCTCACGGGCTTCACGGTGTCCAAACTCTGGGGCGGCTGGAGCGACGAGGCGGGCGGCAAGCCCGAGCACATCGCGAGTCCGCTGCAGATCATGGTGGAGGGCCCGCTTGGCGGCGCGGCTTTCAACAACGAATTCGGCCGGCCGAACCTGCTGGGCTACTTCCGCGAGTACGAGCAGGACGTGGCGGGCGTGCGCCGCGGCTACCACAAGCCGATCATGATCGCTGGCGGCCTGGGCGTGATCGACGCCGGCCTGACGACGAAGATCGAGTTCCCGGCCGGCACGCTGCTGATCCAGCTGGGCGGCCCGGGCATGCGCATCGGCATGGGCGGCGGCGCGGCCAGCTCCATGGCCACCGGCACCAATGCGGCGGAACTGGATTTCGACTCGGTGCAGCGCGGCAACCCCGAGATCGAGCGGCGCGCGCAGGAGGTCATCAACCACTGCTGGGCGCAGGGCGCGCAGAACCCGATCCTGGCGATCCACGACGTGGGTGCGGGCGGGCTGTCGAACGCGTTCCCCGAACTCACGAACGACGCCGGCCGCGGCGCGCGCTTCGACCTGCGTGCGGTGCAGCTGGAGGAATCCGGCCTGGCGCCCAAGGAAATCTGGTCCAACGAGAGCCAGGAGCGCTACGTGCTGGCGATCGCGCCCGAATCGCTGGAGACCTTCCGCGCGTTCTGCGAGCGCGAGCGCTGCCCGTTCGCCGTGATCGGCACGGCCACGGGCGAGCGCCAGCTGGTGCTGGAAGACACGGCCGTGGAGGCCGGCGACCAGAAATTCCCCGTGGACATGCCCATGGACGTGCTGCTCGGCAAGCCGCCGAAGATGCACCGCGACGTGAAGACGGTGCGCCGCGAGGCCGCGCCGATCGAACTCACCGGCGTGCCGCTGCAGAAGGCCGTGATCGACGTGCTGGCGCACCCCACGGTGGCATCCAAGCGCTTCCTGATCACCATCGGCGACCGCACGGTGGGTGGCCTCTCGCACCGAGACCAGATGGTGGGCCCCTGGCAGGTACCCGTGGCCGACTGCGCCGTGACGCTGGCCGATTACCAGGGCTTCGCGGGCGAGGCGATGTCGATGGGCGAGCGCACGCCGCTGGCCGCGATCGACGCACCGGCCTCGGGCCGCATGGCCGTGGCCGAGGCGATCACCAACCTGCTGGCCGCGCCGATCGAGCTGCCGCGCGTGAAGCTGTCGGCCAACTGGATGGCGGCCTGCGGCGAGCCCGGCGAGGACGCCGACCTGTACGCCACCGTGAAGGCCGTGGGCATGGAGCTGTGCCCGCAGCTGGGCATCAGCATTCCGGTGGGCAAGGATTCGCTCTCCATGCGTACGCAGTGGAAGGATGAGGGCGGCGCCGCGCAGAAGGTGACTTCGCCGGTGAGCCTGATCGTGAGCGCGTTCGCCACGCTGTCCGACGTGCGCGGCACGCTGACGCCGCAGCTCGACGCACGGGAAGAAGACACCACGCTGGTGCTGGTGGACCTGGGCAAGGGACGTTGCCGCATGGGCGGCAGCATCCTGGCGCAGGTGCTGGGCCAGGAGGGCGGCGAGGTGCCCGACCTGGACGACGCGCAGGATCTCGTGAAGCTGGTGGATGCCGTGAACGCGCTGCGCGCGCAGGGCCGCATCCTGGCCTACCACGACCGCAGCGACGGCGGCCTGCTGGCTGCGGTGGCCGAGATGGCCTTCGCGGGCCACGTGGGCGTGGCGCTGAACGTCGACCTCCTGGTGACGGAAGGCGACGGCATCGCCGACAGCCGCATGGAAACCGGCGACGCCAAGAACTGGGCACAGCAGGTGAGCGCACGGCGCGAGGAACTGACGCTCAAGGCGCTCTTCAACGAAGAGCTGGGCGTGGTGCTGCAGGTGCGCACCGCCGAGCGCAACGAGGTGATGCAGACCCTGCGCGAGCACGGCCTCTCGAAGTTCAGCCACTTCGTCGGCAAGACACGTCCCGCGGCCTCCGCCATGGACGTGGGCAAGGGCGAGCTGCAGGTCTGGCGCGACGTGAAGGCGGTGTTCAGCGCATCGCTGTCCGACCTGCACCAGGTGTGGGATGCCGTGAGCTGGAAGATCTGCCAGCAGCGCGACAACCCGGCCTGCGCGGATGCCGAGCATGCGGCCGCGGGCGCTCCCCAGGACCCGGGCCTGCACGTGGCATTGACGTTCGATCCCGCCGAGGATGTGGCGGCGCCGTTCCTGAACCTCGCACGGCCGAAGGTCGCGATCCTGCGCGAGCAGGGCGTGAATTCGCACATCGAAATGGCCTACGCCTTCTCGGAGGCGGGCTTCGATGCCTACGACGTGCACATGACCGACCTGCAGGCCGGCCGCGCGCGCCTGTCCGAGTTCAAGGGGGTGGTCGCCTGCGGCGGCTTCAGCTACGGCGACACGCTCGGCGCGGGCATCGGCTGGGCGCGCTCGATCACGTTCAACCCGGTCCTGGCGGAGCAGTTCCAGGGCTTCTTCGGTCGGGCGGACACGTTCGGTCTGGGGGTGTGCAACGGCTGCCAGATGTTCGCCGAACTGGCCGACATCATTCCGGGCGCAGAGGCCTGGCCGCGCTTCACCACCAACCAGAGCGAGCGCTTCGAGGCCCGTCTGTCGCAGGTGGAGGTGCTGGAGTCGCCCAGCCTGTTCTTCGCGGGCATGGCCGGCAGCCGGCTGCCGATCGCCGTGGCGCACGGCGAAGGCTATGCGAACTTCGCGCGGCGCGGGAATGCGGCCCAGGCGATCGCGGCGATGCGCTTCTTGGACCACCACGGCGCCGCCACCGAGCAGTACCCGTTCAACCCCAACGGCAGCGCGGGCGGCCTCACGGCCGTGACCACGGCGGACGGCCGCTTCACGGCCATGATGCCGCACCCCGAGCGCGTGTTCCGCAACGTCCAGATGAGCTGGACCAGCGGGGACCGCAGCGCACTCAGCCCGTGGATGCGGATCTGGCGCAATGCGCGCAAGTGGGTGGGTTGAGGCCGGAGGCGCCGGCCGGCCTGGCGGCGCAGGGCGGTGCCACGGGGCACCGCCCACGCCGTGCAGGCCAGGCCCCGGGGCGGGCGGTCATTCCGGTGTGACCAGCTGGTTCCACCGCCCCACGAACTCGAACGCCTCGGCGGGCGGCAGGGGCCGGCTCAGGTAGTAGCCCTGCACCTGGTCGCAGCCCAGCAGCATGAGCTGGTCGAACACCTCGGCGGTTTCGACGCCTTCGGCCAGAAGGCGGTAGCCCAGGGTGTGTCCGAGCTGGACCATGCCGCGCACGACGTCGAGCGCACGCGCGTCGCAGCCGATCGGGCGGATCAAGGCCTGGTCGAGCTTGAGCACCTCCGCGGAGAGCCCGTAGAGGCACCCGAAATTGCAATACCCGGTGCCGAAGTCGTCGAGCGCCACCCGCACGCCGAGTGCCCGCGCTTCGTTGATGCCCCGCAGCGTGGGGCCTTCCGTGAGCACGGCGTTTTCGGTGCATTCGATTTCCAGGCGCGAGGGGGCGAGGCGGTGCCGCGCGCACGCTTCGCGGAGCGTGTCCGCGAAGTCCGGCTGCTCGAGATTGCGGGGCGAGACGTTGACCGCCACGTCCACCACCAGCCCGGCGTCCTCCCAGGCGCGGACCTGGGCGAGCGCGGTGTCCAGCACCCACCGCGTGACGGCCTGGATGTGCACGGTTTTCTCCAGCAGCGGTATGAAATCGCCCGGGGGCACCGGCCCGAGCTGCGGATGGTCCCAGCGCAGCAGCGCCTCCACGCTGGTGTAGCGGGTCGTGGCGCGTTCGAACTGGGGCTGGTAGACCAGCCGGAACTCGCCCGCGGCCAGGGCGCGCGGAACATTCGCTATGAGTTCGTAGGAGCGCCGGTAATTCGCGTCCACGGCGGCGTCGTAGTCGCAGATCGCCATGTCGGGCGAGGGGTACTGGTAGAGCGCCGCATTGGCGCGCCGCAGGGCGTCGATCGCGTCGGCGGTTTCCAGCGTGAACGGCGCGAGGCCCACGCGCCGCCGCTGGTTGATCACCAGGCCGCTGCTGCCGTCGGACAGCGGCGCGAGGAAGGTGCCCAGCAATTGCCCCGCGAAATCCCGCAGCGCATCCCCTTCCTGCGGTTGCAGCACGAGCGCGATGCGCGCGATGCTGGTGTGGTAGATGCGTGATTCGCTACCCAGGAACTGCGCCAGCCGCTGCCCGGCCTCGTAGGTGAGCTGCTCGACGGGCTGCATGCCCACGGCACGGATGGCGTCCATGAGACCGTCGTGCGGCAGCAGTTCGAGCAGCGCGAGCACGCGGTGCCCGCCAGGCTCCGCCCGGCACAGGCCGACGAGGTCCTGCAGGAGCTGGGCGCGGTTGGGCAGCAGGGTGGCCTCGTCCACGCGGGCGTTGGAGCATTGCAGGTCGATCTGCGCCATCACCATCGCCGCCAGGTCTTCCAGCTGGCGCTGCTGATCGGCGCTGAACGGGCGCGGCGCGGTGTCGATCAGGCACAGGCTGCCGAGGGCATGCCCTCCGCGCAGCACGAGCGGCGCGCCCGCGTAGAACCGGATGCGGGGCTCGCCCTGGACGAGGGCGTTTTGCGCGAACCGCGGATCTTCCAGCGTGTCCTCGATCACCATCACCTGCGTGGTGCGGATCGTGTGGTCGCAGAACGCATCTTCGCGGCAGGTCTCCGGGACCGCGAGGCCGACCCGCGACTTGAACCACTGCCGGTCGGCGTCCACCAGGCTGACGAGCGCGATGGGCACGCCGAAGAGCTGGCAGGCGAGCCGGGTGATGCGGTCGAATTCCTCGGACGGCGGCGTGTCCAGGAGGCCGGTGGCCTGCAGGGCCGCCAGCCGCCGGTGTTCAGCGCTGAGAGGGAGGGTCATGGGGTCGGGGAGAGCAATGCCGGCTGCCGCTGGCGGGTGGTGCGGGCGACGGCTCTGCACAGCATAAGCAATTGTCCGGGTTTATGTATGCATTTGTATGAATAGGGATACCCATAGGCGCGGTCCGGTTCCGTGAGCCGCCCTCGGACGGTGGCGGCACCGTGCCCGTCCATAATCTCCCGATCCCCCTCTCGGAGCTTTTCCATGGCCGGCGCCAGCCTTCTGACCCTGCTCGACGATATCGCCACGGTGCTGGACGACGTCGCCCTGATGACCAAAGTGGCGGCCCGGAAAAGCGCGGCGATGGCGGACGACGTTTCGCTGATGGCCAAGACGGCGGCGCAGAAGACGGCCGGCGTGCTCGGCGACGATCTGGCGCTCAACGCGCAGCAGGTCACGGGCGTGCGCGCCGAACGCGAGCTTCCGGTGGTCTGGGCCGTGGCCAAGGGCTCGCTGGTGAACAAGGCCATCCTGGTGCCAGCGGCGCTGCTCATCAGTGCCTTCGTTCCCTGGGCCGTGACGCCGCTGCTGATGCTCGGGGGCGCCTTCCTCTGCTACGAAGGGGCGGAGAAGCTGGCGCACAAGTTCCTGCATGCCCCGGCCCGCGACACGGTGAACGGGGCCGACCGGGAGGCCCAGGCGGTGGCGGCCGCGGGCCCTGCCATGGACATCGCGGCCTTCGAGAAGGACAAGGTCAGTGGGGCGGTGCGCACGGATTTCATCCTCTCGGCGGAGATCATCGCGATCACGCTCGGCACCGTGGCGGGTGCGCCGTTCGGGCAGCAGGTGGCCGTGCTGGCGGGCATCGCGCTGGTCATGACGGCGGGCGTCTACGGACTGGTGGCCGGGATCGTGAAGCTCGACGACGTGGGCCTGTGGCTCAGCCGCCGCGCGAACGCGGCCGCACGCGGCCTGGGCCAAGGCATCGTCGCGGCGGCTCCCTGGCTCATGAAGCTGCTGTCCGTCGCCGGGACGGCGGCGATGTTCCTGGTGGGCGGCGGCATCCTCGTGCACGGCCTCCCGGCGCTGCACCACGCGGTGGAAGGCCTCGCGGCGCGGGCCGGCGGCGGCTGGCTGCAGGTGCTGGCCGTGAACGGGCTCAACGCGGCGAGCGGCATCGTGGCCGGTGCGCTGGTGCTCGCTGCCGTGACGATCGTGCAACGGCTGCGGGGCCGGGGCGGCGCGGCGCACTGAGGCCCAGAGTCCCTTTGATCTGCGGCAAGGCGGCAGCCGCGGTTCCGGGGCCCAATGCATGCACGGGGGCCGTCCCCGTTCAACCGCATCGAGTTCCCGTATGAAAAAGAATCTGCTCGCTCTGGCTGCACTGTGCCTCCTGTCTTCCGGCGCCGCCCACGCGCAGGCCGCCGACGGCCCGAGCCCCTGGCTGGTCCGCGCCCGCGCGGTGCACCTGGACAGCGCCAACAAGGACAGCACCGGCCTGGGCCTGTCCATCAACGACAAGACGATCCCCGAAGTCGACATCTCGTACTTCTTCGACAAGAACATCGCCGCCGAGCTGGTGCTGACCGTTCCCCAGAAGCAGGACGTGCGCTCTGACGCGCTGGGCGCGCAGATCGGCACGCTCAAGCACCTGCCGCCGTCGCTGATGATCCAGTACCACTTCGATGCGCCCGGCTTCACCCCGTACGTGGGCGCCGGCATCAACTACACGCGCTTTTCGAGCGTGCGCCTGCCGGCCGGCGTGAGCATCGACAAGAGCAGCTGGGGCGGCGCGCTGCAGCTCGGCGTGGACATCCCGCTGACCAAGAACCTGTCGCTGAACTTCGACATCAAGAAGGTCTACATCCGGACCGACGTGGCGGCGGGCGGCGCCAAGCTGGGCACGCTCAAGATCGATCCGGTGCTGGCGGGCGTGGGCCTCGGCTGGCGCTTCTGAGCCCGGAGCCCGGCGGCGCGCACGGGCGCGCCAGCCGTGCAAGGTGCAAGGTGTGAGGTGGGGAAGGGCCGGCGCGCGTGCGCCGGCCTTTTTTTGTGCACGGACGCCTTTCGTGCGCGGACGCTCCCGGGCGCCGTGGCGCGTCAGCCGGCCGGCGGAGGTTCGGGAGCTTCCACGGGCAGCTCCAGCGTGAAGCGTGCGCCGCCTGTCGCTTCCGATGCCACCACCAGCTGGCCGCCCATGAGTTCGGCCAGCGCGCGCGACAGCGTCAGCCCCAGCCCCGTGCCGCCGTGCCGCGTGCTGGTGTCGGTGTGGCCCTGGCTGAACTTTTCGAAGATGATGTCCTGCAGTTCCTCGGGAACCCCCGGGCCGGTGTCGACCACATGGAAGCGGACGGTGCCGGCCTTCGCCGCGTCCACCTCCAGGCGCACGCTGCCGTGCTCGGTGAACTTGAGCGCGTTGCTCAGCAGGTTGTTCAGGATCTGCTGCAGCCGCACCCCGTCGCACCGCAGGGTGTGCGGAACGGCGGGGTCGACGTGCAGCTGCAGGTCGAGACCCTTCTGCTCGGCCGAAATCGTGAACAGGTCCACCGTGGTGCGCACCAGCTCGCGCACCGCATGGTCGCCCGGCAGGATCGGCATGGCGCCGGCCTGCGCCTTGGCGAGGTCGAGGATCTCCGACAGCAGGGTGTTCAGGTGGTCCGCGGCCTTGCGGATCAGCCCGGAAGCCTCGCGGTACGAGGGCTGCTCCAGGCGGTGCTCCAGCAGTTCGGCGAAACCGTGGATGCTGGTGAGGGGCGTGCGCAGTTCGTGCGAGATCGCCGTGAGGAACTCGCTCTTGGCGCGGTTGGCGGAGCGTGCTTCGGCCTCGCTGGCCGCCAGCTCGAGGTTCTTGCGCTCGAGCTGGCGCACGCCCTGGAGGAAGCCCGCGCCGATCGCCACCAGCGCGGCCGAGAACAGCCCCGCGAAGACCACGGCGAAGTTGCGCATCGTCTTCCATTCGGCCAGCGCCGCGTCGTTGGTGGTGGACACCACGACGCTCAGTGGATAGCCGAGCACGCGGTGGAAGGCGGTGATGCGTTCGAGACCGTCGAGATGGCTCACGCGCTGGTAGGTGCCCTGGGTGCGGGACGCGTCGTGCAGCGGATGGCCGGGGGGGAAATCGACCGCCTGCCCGATGCCTTCCGCGCGGCCTCCCACCACCTTCGAGCGGAGTGTGAAGTCGGAGCCCATGAGTGCCACCACGCCCTGCGAGCCGATGTCCACGTCGCCATAGACCTTGTCGAAGTACTCGGGATTGAGCGAGGCCACGACCACGCCGGCGGGTGCGCCGTTCGGGTCCAGCAGCGGGCGGCTGAGCTGCACGGTCCACCGGCCGGAGACGACTCCCAGCACCGGCTTGCCCACGAAGAGCCCGGACGCCGTCATCTGCAGCCCGCCGTCGGGCACCGTGCCCGGCAGCAGGTGCACGCGGATGTGCTCGCGCCCGCTCAGGTCCAACCCGCGGTTCTTGGTGCCGTCGGCATCGAGGTTGCTGCCCAGGAAGCGGCCGTCCGGCCCCACCACCGATAGCTGGGTGAGGATGTCGGGCGCCAGTCCCGTTTCATTGGCGAAGAGCACGTAGTCCTGCGGGGAGAACTCCCCGGCGCGGATCTCCGCCGCCACCCGCAGCGTGGCCTGGTCCGCGGCCGCGAAGACCCGCAAGGTCTGCTCCTGCAGCACCCGCGCCAGGTTGCTGTTCTGCCGCTCCTCGGCGCGAACGGCGTCCTGCGACTTGATGTGCAGGGAGACGGCCACCATCACCCAGGTGACCGTGATCGCCAGCGCGAGGAACCCCATCACGAGCACGCGCAGCCGCCGGCCATGCGCCGCGGCCGCCGGGGGGGCGGCGGGGACATGGTCGTCGTGGCGGCGGGCGTTCCTGGGCATGCGGTGCGGGCTCAATGCGCAACGGCCGGCGTGCCGAACAGCCCGTCGCCCCCGCCCTGGCCGCGGATGCGGCGCCAGAGCGCGGGCAGGGCGGCCGCCGGGTCGGGACGCTGCCAGGATTGCGTGATCCGGGTCCGTCCCGCGGCCGCTTCCGCGGGCGTTCCCAGGTCGAAGCGGAAGGTGTAGGCGTGCTCCTGGCCCATCCGCAGGTCGGTGAGGAACAGATGGCCGTTCTCTTCCCGCATGCGGAAGAAGCCGTGGCTGAAGTGCGCCACCTGACGCACGGGCTCCAGGGCGCCGAAACGCTGGATGAGGCCTTCGCCACGGTCGTGCACCGTGAACCGCACCGGACGGCCGCCGTCGGCGAGCGCGTAGAACCCTTCGGCGTAGCGGTCCGGGGCGATGGCCACGATCCGCCACGCAAGGGTGTTGAACGGGGTCGGCGTGACCAGCACCTGCCCGGTGGGCCATCCGATGGCAGTGAGCGAGGTCTGGGCGAACGTGGCGACGTGCTGCTGCGCGGCGGCGCTCCAGGCCAGGTAGGCGGTGCTCAGTGCCAGGCCGGCCGCGTTCCAGCGCAGCCCGCGCCGTCCGGCCACCGCCACCGCCGCGACCGTGCCCACGATCAGGGGCACCGTGTAGAGCGGATCGATGATGAACATGCTGCCGAGCCCGTAGGGCTCGCGGGAGAACGGCCGCAGCAGCTGCGTTCCATAGACGGTCATCCAGTCGAGCAGCGGATGGGTGAACAGCGCGAGCCACAGGGCCCAGCACCAGCGCTTCCACTGGCCGGATTCGCCGTGCAGCCGCGCCACGGCCCAGCCCAGCGGCACTGCGGCGAAGGTGAGGTAGAGCAGGGCATGGCTCCATCCCCGGTGCAGCACCATGTTCGAGACGGGATCGCCGTGGTCGATGAGGGCGTCCAGGTCGGGCAGGGTTCCGGCCACGGCGCCCCACAGCAAGGCTTTCCAGGCGGCGGTGCGCCGGCCCATGGCAGCCAGGGAGACGGCGGAGCCGAGGGCGATCTGGGTCAGGGAGTCCATGAAGGTGGTGAAGGCGGCGTGCCGGGTGCACGGGTGCCGCGCAGGCTGCGCGCGGAGACGGCATGCGCGCCGTCGCATTCTAGGGCCGTCCCATGGATCGGGGGCTCGTCCGTGGGGATGATCCGCTGCCGCACGCCATGGCCGGCGGCCGGGTCCGGGCCGGCGCCGGCGGAGTGCGGACGAGGGCGCGTCCTACATGGCGGTCCCGCTCTCTCTGCAATGCTGGTCATCGGCCGCGCAGACCCGTCAGGCATCGCCGCGCGCAGCCCGCCCGAGCGTGCTCCACGCCCTCGCGCCTCTCCTGCCACCCCTCCAGGAAACCCACCGATGAACGCCCACGCACTCCAGCAACCCGCCCCGGCGCATGCCGACATCGTCCAGGGGCTGCTCCAGCACCCGGCCTGCATCTCGCCCAAGTATTTCTACGACGAGCACGGTTCGACGCTGTTCGAGCAGATCACGCGCCTGCCCGAGTACTACCCCACCCGCACCGAGAAGGCGGTGGTGGAGCAACAGGGTGCCGACATCGCGCAGGCCGTCGGGCCGGTGGAGACGGTGATCGAGCTGGGTGCCGGCAATTGCGAGAAGGTGCGCGCCCTGTGCCGGCTGCTGCGGCCCGATCGCTTCGTCGGCGTGGACATTTCCGCGGACTTCCTGCGCGGCGCGGTCGCGCGGCTGCAGGAGGAGCTGCCATGGCTGGATGCCCGGGCGGTGGCGGGCGATCTCACGGGCCCGGTGGCGCTGCCGCAGGACGTGCCCCGCACACGGCGGCTGGTGTTCTATCCCGGCTCCTCGATCGGCAATTTCGATCCGCCGCAGGCCCTGGCGCTGCTCACCCGCATGCGCGGCCTGGTGGACCGCGATGGCGGCGTGCTCATCGGCTTCGATCTGCCCAAGGACACGGCGGTGCTGGAGGCGGCCTACGACGACGCCGCCGGGGTCACCGCGGAATTCAACCGCAACGCGCTCGCGCACGTGAACCGGCTCATCGGCAGCGATTTCGTGCCGCAGGAGTGGCAGCACCGCGCGTTCTTCGATCGCCGTCTCTCGCGCATCGAGATGCATCTCGAGACGCCCCAGGGCGCGCACGTGCGCTGGCCCGGTGGCTCGCGCGTCTTCGCGCCCGGCGAGCGCATCCATACCGAGAACAGCTACAAGTACACGCTGCCCGCGTTCCAGGCGATGCTCGTGCGGGCCGGATTCTCCCGCGCCCGCGCCTGGACCGACGAACGCGGCTGGTTCGCGATGGTCCATGCCCGGCCCTGAGGCCCCGCAGCGCAGCGGCTGCGCGAAGCCCCGCGGCCCGGACGCAGCGTGCGCGGCCCGCAGCCCGGCCGTTCCAGGAGATTCTTCACCATGACCTCTTCCCTTTCCCTGGTGCGCGCGGCGCCCGCGCGCCCGGCCCCGTCCGGCGCGGGTCTGCGGGCCCGGTACGCCGCGGTGCGCGCCGCCTCGCTGGCGCTGGCCGTGCCGCTGTCCGACGAGGACTGCTGCGCGCAGTCGATGCCCGATGCGAGCCCCGTCAAATGGCATCTCGCGCACACCACCTGGTTCTTCGAGACCTTCGTGCTGGAGCCGCGGGAGGCGGGTTTCGCGCCCTTCCATCCGGCCTTCCGCGTGCTCTTCAATTCCTACTACAACGGCGTGGGCGCCAAGCACCCGCGGCCGCAGCGCGGGCTGCTCACGCGCCCTTCCATGGCGCAGGTGCTGGACTACCGGCACGACGTCGACGCGCGGATGGACCGCCTCCTCGCCGCGCTGGACGGGGCACCCGCGGAGCCGCAGGCGGGCCTGGCGGCCCTGGTCGAACTGGGGCTGCAGCACGAGCAGCAGCACCAGGAACTGATCCTCACCGACGTGAAGCACCTGCTGTCGTGCAGCCCGCTGTGGCCCGCCTACCGCCTGCAGAGCGCCGGCGGTGCGGCGGCGGCTGTGGACGCCCGGCCCACAGTGGCGGAAGCCGCGCCGCTGCTGTGGCGCCGCTTCGAAGGGGGAGTGACCGAGATCGGCCATGCCGCAGAGGCGGAAGGCGCGGGCTTCGCGTTCGACAACGAATCGCCGCGGCACCGCGTGTACCTGCAGCCCTACGCCCTCGCTTCGCGGCTGGTGAGCACCGGCGAATACCTGGCTTTCGTCGAGGCGGGCGGCTACCGCGATCCCGCGCTGTGGCTGGCCGAAGGCTGGGACTGGATCCGGTCGCAAGGGCTGGAGCACCCCCTCTACTGGCGCTGCCTGACCGATGGCGGGCAGGGCGACGGCACGCAGGGCGCCGGCTGGCACGAGTTCACGCTGTCCGGGCTGCGCCCGCTGCAGGCTGCGGTACCCGTGGTGCACCTCTCCTACTACGAGGCCGACGCCTATGCGCGCTGGGCCGGTGCGCGCCTGCCCACCGAGGCCGAATGGGAAGCTGCCGCTGCGGCGGCAGCCTCCCGGGCGGGGCAGGGCCACTTCGCGGAAAGTGGCGTGCTGCATCCGCGCCCCGCGACGGCGGCACCCCGGCCCGCGGACGCCGCGCGGCCGCCGCTGCTGGAGCAGATGTTCGGCGACGTCTGGGAGTGGACGCAGTCCAGCTATGCAGCCTACCCGGGCTTCCGCGTGGCGGAGGGGGCCGTGGGCGAATACAACGGCAAATTCATGGTGAACCAGTACGTGCTGCGCGGCGGCTCGTGCGCGACGCCGGCCGGCCATGTGCGCGCCACCTACCGCAACTTCTTCCCGGCCACGGCACGGTGGCAGTTCTCGGGCCTGCGGCTCGCACGTGACGCGTAGCATCGGACGGCTCCGCTGCCGGTGGCTAGACCGCGTCCAGCGCCTGCGCGAGGTCGGCGGTCAGGTCGTCGATGTGCTCGATGCCCACCGAGAGGCGCACCATGCCCTCGCTCACCCCGGCCTGCTGCAGCTCCTGCGGGCCGAGCTGCCGGTGCGTGGTCGAGGCCGGGTGCGTGGCCAGCGAGCGCGCATCGCCGATGTTCACGAGCCGCGTGAAGAGCTGCAGCGCATCGAGAAAACGCGCGCCGGCCGCACGGGGATCGTCGCCCGCGGCCGAGCGCAATTCGAACGACAGGATGCCCGACGCGCGCCCGCCCAGCAGCCGCTGGGTGAGCGCATGGTCCGGATGGCCGGGCAGGGCGGCATAGCGCACCTGCGCCACCTTGGGGTGCTGCTGCAGGTAGTGCGCGATCGCCAGGGCGTTGTCGCAGATGCGGTCCATGCGCAGCGCCAGTGTCTCGATGCCCTGCAGGATCAGGAAGGCGTTGTGCGGCGACAGGGTCGCGCCGGTGTTGCGCAGCGGCACGACGCGCGCGCGGCCGATGAAGGCGGCCTCTCCCAGGGCTTCGGTGTACACCACGCCGTGGTAGCTCGGATCGGGCTCGTTCAGCCGCGCGAAACGCTCCTTGTGTCGGCCCCAAGGGAATTTGCCGCTGTCGACGATGGCGCCCCCGACGCTGTTGCCGTGGCCGCCCAGGTACTTGGTGAGCGAGTGCACCACGATGTCCGCGCCGTGCTCGATGGGCCGCAGCAGGTAGGGGCTGGGCACGGTGTTGTCCACGATCAGCGGCACGCCGTGGTCGTGCGCCACCTGCGCCAACGCGGCGATGTCGGTCACGTTGCCCAGCGGGTTGCCGATGGATTCCACGAACACCGCCTTCGTGCGGTCATCGATGTGCTGGGCGAAGCTGGAAGGAGCGCGCGGATCGGCGAAGCGCGTGGTGATGCCCTGGCGCGGCAGCGTGTGCGCGAACAGGTTGTAGGTGCCGCCGTAGAGCGTGCCGGCCGAGACGATGTTGTCGCCGGCCTCCGCGATGGTCTGGATCGCGTAGGTGATCGCCGCCATGCCCGAGGCCAGCGCCAGCGCGGCGATGCCGCCCTCGAGCGCCGCGACGCGCTTTTCCAGCACGTCGGTGGTGGGATTCATGATGCGCGTGTAGATGTTCCCTGGCACCTTCAGATCGAACAGGTCGGCACCGTGCTGGGCGCTGTCGAAGGCGTAGGCCGCCGTCTGGTAGATCGGCACGGCCACGGCGCGCGTCGTCGGGTCGGGTGCCTGTCCGGCGTGGACGGCGAGGGTCTCGATCTTCATGGTGCATCGTCTCCTGCGGTGGTGCTGCGGGCCATTGTGTCGGCCGGCAGTTGCTGGGGGAACGAACCGTTCGCTATGTGCTTATGCGCCCCCGTGGGGGCCGAGCCTCGTGCGTCGCGCGGCCGGGCATGCCGGTTGCCGATTCCCCTGCGCCGGGATCTGACCTCGGCGCACACACAGTTTTCTTTTTGCTCCACCGATCCATGAGCCCCGTACGACCGCCCTTCCCATTCCTTCTTTCCTGCGGCCCTCGCCGCACCGGCTTCCTTCTTCCCCCATTCCCGTTCCGCCACCGCGGCCCCGCGCTGCAGGGGGTGATCGCATGAGCGCCGCACCCTGGAATCCGGAAGACCTCATCGGCCACCAGTCCCTCCGGGAGCTGCAGGGTTCGCCCAGCGAGGAACTCCTCGTCTGCACGGTGCAGAGCGTCAACGCGACGGCCGACCGCGCGGAGACCGCGCTCTGGTGCGTGCCCCTGGAGGGCGAGGCCGCACCTTGGCCGCTCACGGCGGGCACTTCGGACAACAGCCCGCGCTGGTCGCCGGACGGCAGCCAGGTGGCGTTCATTTCCTCGCGCAACGGGCAGAGCCAGGTGTTCGTGATCTCCCGCCATGGCGGAGAGGCACGGCAGGTGGGCGCGATGGACGGCACGGTGCTCTCGGCCGAATGGTCGCCGGACGGCGCCTCTTTCGCCGTGCTGTGCACCGTGGCGGTGGACCCCGACCTGCGCGGCCGCCGGTCCGGCCCGGATGCACCGCCGCCGCGCACGGGCGGCCCGCGCGTGGTCTGGCGGCTGCCGTACAAGGCGGACGGCCTGGGCTATGTGCTGGGCCAGGAGACGCACCTCTTCGTGCTGCGCGTGGCCGACGGGCGGTGCAGCCGGCTCACCGACGGAGCATTCAACGTGCGCGCCGCGGCCTGGTCGCCCGACGGTAGCCGGCTGGCGATGGTGCGCACGCGCGCTGGCGACGATGCGCACCGCACCGATCTCTGGACGCTGCAGGCCGACGGCAGCGGCGCGCGGCAGCTCACGCACGATCTGGCGCAGGTGCTGTCGCCGGTGTGGTCTCCCGACGGGCGCAGCATCGTCTTCTCGGGAACGCGCGACGACGGCGACGCCATGGTGCGGCTCTGGCAGTGCGACCCGGACAGCGCCGCGGTGCAGCCGCTGGGCGACGCGTCGATCGAGATCGGCACCGAGACCGCTAGCGTGCGGTTCGTGGGCGAGGACGCGGAGCACGTGCTCGCCACCGTCGCGCGGCGCGGCGTGCATGCCGTGGTGTCCGTCGGGCTGCGCGACGGGGCGCTGCGGACCATCGCGGAGGGAGACCGGCAGATGGCGTCGCTCGCCCACACCCGCCAGCGGCTGGCGTTCGTCGCGCACACGCCGGTGGAGCCGATGGAAATCCACGCCTGCGCGCACGACGGCAGCGGCGAGCGCAAGGCCACCTCGTTCAACGCGGCGTGGTGGGACGCGCACGGTGGCGCCACCCTGGAGCGGCGGCGCTTCACCGTACCGGATGGCGAGGGCGGCACGCACGGGATCGACGGCTGGCTGCTGCGGCCGGCCGGTGCGCAGGGCGCGCTGCCGCTGCTCGTGGACCTGCACGGCGGGCCGGCGGCCTACGCGCTCTTCGACTACCCGGCCACGGCCTACTGGTCGGTACTCTGGTCGCGCGGCTGGTCGGTGCTGGCGCTCAATCCGTCGGGATCTTCGGGATACGGCCGTGCGTTCGCGGAGCGGCTGCGGGGCCACTGGGGCGAGCGCGACCTGCCCGAGGTGCTGGCCGCCATCGACGCGCTGCAGGCCGAAGGCATTGCCGATGCAAGAATTGCCGTGGCCGGAAAATCTTACGGCGGCTTCCTGAGCGCCTGGACCATCGGGCACACGGAACGCTTCCGCGCGGCCGTCGTGATGGCGCCGGTGGCGGACCCGCGCAGCCACTACGGCACGTCCGACAGCGGCTACTACGCCGACCCGTTCGATTTCGGCGGCACGCCGTGGAGCGTGCCGCAGGCGTACCTCGAGCATTCCACGCTGCCGGGCGCGGCACAGGCCCGCACGCCCACGCTCATCCTGCAGGGCGAGGACGATCAGCGCTGCCCGGTGGGCCAGAGCGAAGCGCTGTTCTGCGCGCTCAAGCGCGGGGCCAACCCGCCATGCGAACTCGTGATCTACCCGGGCGAGGGCCATGGCTTCACGGCCGGGGGCGCGCCCTCGGTGCGCCAGGACGCGGTGCGGCGCATCGTGGAGTGGCTGGAGCGCTGGATCGACCCGGCTGCGCCCGCATCGCCGGCGGATTGACACCCGCCACGCCCGGCCCGGTACCCGCTCAACGCGGGCCGGGCGGGATCAGCGCGTCCCGCGCGGGCTCGCCGCGCTGCGGATTCAGGCTGCCTTCCGTGTGCTGTTCGCGCTCCTGCTGGTCCTGGTCGCGCTGCTGTTCGGTCTGGGGCCTGCGTGGGTCGGTGGGCGGGAGTTCCTGTCGGTCCTGCACGTGTTGCTGGTCGCGTTGCGGCTCGGTTTGCTGCGGTGCCATGGCGGTCTCCTGGAAAGTGAAGGGGCGTCGGGCGGCGGATGCCGCCGCCTCCATGGCGTGGCAATGCGCATGCCCCCTGTTCGTTCCGTCGCTGCCGTATGTCGTGCCCGGCGTGCCCGGCATGCCCGGCGTGCCCGTGGGAAGGCGGCGTGCATCCGGCACCGAAGAGGCCGGGAACGGCCATTGCCCGCCACCGGTTGCAGCGGGTGCCACCGCACCCACCACCCACAGGAGCGAACCATGCCCATCTTGCTGTCGACAGAACTCCACACCACCCCGGACAAGGACGACCTGGCCCGTGCGCCCGATGCCCTGCCGGACGGGCCGAACGTCGCGCCCAGCGCGCACGAACACGAGGCCGCCCAGGGCGTCTTGCCCGATGCGAACGGCAAGGCCGACAAGTCGCAGGGGGCGCAGGCGGGCATGCAGGCAACGATGCGCCGCCACCGGGCCATGTAGGCCGGCCGGCGCCGCGCCGTACCGCTGCCGACGGGGTACGGGCCGGACGGCGCGGCTGCGGATGCCGTTGCCGCTCCGCCGTTGCAGGCCTCAGTGCGGCGCGCCCGGTGCCGGCCGCGTGCGGTAGAACTGCATCGGCACGGCCTGCATCTCCTTCGCGTGCTGGTTCAGCACCGACTTCTTCATCCTGCCCACCACGTGCATCTCGCAGGGCTTGCAGTCGAAGCGCAGCGTGAGCTTTTCCTTGCCGTTGACGAGCTGCAGCGGCTCGGCCTTGATCGTGCCCTTCACGCCGATCACGCCCTTGGCCTGCTTGGGGCACAGGCTCATGGAAAAACGCACGCAGTGCTTGGTGATCATCAGGCTGACTTCGCCTTCCTCTTCCTTCGACTCGTAGGCCGCGTCGATCACCTTCACGCCGTGCTTCATGTAGAAGTCGTGCGCCTTGTGGTTGAAGACGTTGGAGAGGTAGGTGAGCGTGTCTTCCGGGAAGGGGGCTGGCGGCTCGACCGGCGCGGCGCGCGGCAGGCGCGCGAGGCCGGCCGCCCGCGCGGCCTCCAGCGATTCCACGGCATCGCGGCGCAGCGCGTTGAGTGCGGAGGCCGGAACGAACCACGGCTGCGACAGCGACAGGGCGATGTCATGCACCGCGAACACCGTGGCGCCGAAGCGGCCCAGTTGCTCGCGCAGCGCGGGTTCGGCGCGGGCCGCGTCGGTGGCGGCCTGGTGCGGCTGCACGATGGCGGCGCTGCCCACGAAGCCATCCTCGTCGGTCAGCGTGAGCGCGAAGCCGTCCGGGGTTTCCGACAGCTGCGCCCACAGGCCGATGCGGCGATCGCTGGACTTCTTGTCGAGCGTGCGCACCCAGTCCATGTCGCGGTTGCGGTTGATCTCCAGTCCACGGCGCAAGTCCTTGAACCCGGCGATCGGGTCCTTGGGGAACACCCGCCACAGGCCCTTCTTCGCGTTCACCGCCTCGGCGCGGTTGATCTGCAGGCCCACCAGTTCCTTCTGCAGGTCGTAGTAGCACAGGCCGTCGCCGTTGTGCAGCACGGTCTCGGGGCTGGAGAGTTCCAGGTCTACAGAGTTCTCGCCGACTTTCGTGACCCAGCCGATGGCGCGGCCCGGCGTCTTGGGCGTGTCGAACGCGCCGATGTCTTCCTTGCGGCCATTGACGAAGTAGTCGGTGAACTCGCGGTTGAAGTTCTGGTCCGGGTCGGGCGTGAAGGTGAACGTGGTGCGGCCCGAGGATGAGCGCGCCAGCGGCTGCGCGGTGAATTCGCGCTCTTCGATGATCTCGTCGAGCAGCTTGCGGTAGTGGGCCGTGATGTTCTTCACGTAGCCCATGTCCTTGTAGCGGCCCTCGATCTTGAAACTGCGCACGCCGGCATCGATCAGCGCGCGCAGGTTGTCGCTCTGGTTGTTGTCCTTCATCGAGAGCACGTGCTTCTCGTGCGCGATGATGCGGCCGCCCGCGTCCAGCACCTCGTAGGGCAGGCGGCAGGCCTGGTTGCAGTCGCCCCGGTTGGCGCTGCGGCCCGTGTGGGCATGCGTGATGTAGCACTGGCCCGAGTAGGCCACGCAGAGGGCGCCGTGGATGAAGAATTCGATGGTGGTGCGGCCCGGGTCGGTCGCGGCGCGCACGGCGGCGATCTGCCCGAGGTCCAGCTCGCGCGCCAGGACGATCTGCGAGAGGCCCGCATCCTGCAGGAAACGCGCCTTCTCGGGCGTGCGGATGTCGGTCTGCGTGCTCGCGTGCAGCTGGATCGGCGGCAGATCCAGCTCCAGCAGGCCCATGTCCTGGATGATGAGCGCGTCGGCCCCCGCCTCGTACACCTGCCAGGCCATGCGGCGGGCGTCTTCCAGTTCGTCGTCGCGCAGGATGGTGTTGAGCGTGACGAAGATGCGGCTGTGGAAGCGGTGCGCATGGCGCACGAGCCGCTCAAGATCCTTCAGTTCGTTGCCCGCGCCGGCCCGCGCGCCGAAGGCAGGGCCGCCGATGTAGACGGCATCGGCGCCGTGGTTGACCGCCTCGATGCCGATGTCGGCGTCGCGCGCGGGGGAGAGCAGTTCGAGCTGGTGGGGCAGGAGGGACATGGCGCGATTATCCCAGGCCGCCGCAATGGCCCCCAGCGGTGCCCCGCCGGCAGCTGCGTGACCGCGCATGCACCGGTTTGGCGCCGCCCTGGCCCACAAATGGTGCGAGTGGCGCTACGATAACGCCGGTGACTGCCGAGCGCAGCACCTTCCGCCCCCAGAGACCCTCCAGGAGACCCCCTCAGTGCCTTCCGCCTTCCGCTTCCGCCCCTCCGTGTCCTGCACCATCGTGGCCACCGCCCTGGCCGCCTTCGCTGCCTCCGCCAGCGCGCAGGACGTGCAGAACGTCAAGATCGGCCACGCCGGCCCCGTCTCGGGCGGCATCGCCCACATTGGCAAGGACACCGAGAACGGCGTGCGCATGGCGGTGGACGACCTGAACGCGCAGAACCTCGTCATCGGCGGCAAGAAGATCCACTTCGAGATCGCGGCGGAAGACGACGCGGGCGATCCGCGCCAGGCCACGGCCGTCGCGCAGAAGTTCTGCGACCTGAAGGTCGCTGGCGTCGTCGGCCACCTGCAGTCGGGCACGTCGATCCCGGCATCCTCCCTCTATGACAAGTGCGGCCTGCCCCACATCACGGCCGCCGCCACCAATCCGGACCTCACCAAGCCCGGCTACAAGACCACCTACCGCCTGATCGCCAACGATAGCGCCCTGGGCGCAGCCTTGGCGATCTACGCGGCGGATCACCTCAAGCTCAAGACCGTGGCCGTCATCGACGACCGCACGGCCTACGGCCAGGGCGTGGCCCAGGTGTTCAAGGCCACCGCGCAGCAAAAAGGGCTGAAGGTGGTGGCCGAGGAGTTCACCAACGACAAGGCCACCGACTTCATGGCGATCCTGACCTCCATCAAGCCGAAGAAGCCCGATGGCGTGTTCTACGGCGGCCTGGATGCGCAGGCCGGCCCGATGCTGCGCCAGATGGAGCAGCTCGGCATGGGCGACGTGAAGTTCTTCGGCGGCGACGCGCTGTGCACCGAGAAGCTGCCCGACCTGGCGGCCAAGTCGGCGGCGCTCAAGAACGTGACCTGCGCGACCGGCGGCGCATCCGTCGCCAAGATGCAGGGCGGCGCCGAATGGAAGAAGCGCTACGACGCTAAATTCCCCGGCCAGTTCCAGATCTACAGCCCCTACGCCTACGATGCGACCATGGTGCTGGTGGACGCCATGAAGCGCGCCAACTCCGTCGATCCGAAGGTCTACACGCCCTTCCTCGCCCAGACCCAGTACAAGGGTGTGACGGCCAATGTGTCGTTCACGCCGAAGGGTGAGCTGACCACGCCGGCCGTGACGCTCTACCACTACCCGGCGAACGCGCGCGTGCCCCTCAACTGAGGCCCATCGCCGGTGCTGCGGGCCCTGGGCCGGCAGCGTTTCGCTACAGTGGCGTGCCGCGCCCGGGTGTCCGGGCGCGGCACGTTCGTTTTGGAAGGAGAAACACCGTATGCGCATGGCATTGGGAATGGTGGCCCTGCTGGTCGCCCTGGCCTTGGTGGCCGTGCTCGCCAAGAAGCAGCTGGGCGCCGTGCGCGTCGCGGCCCCGGCCGTGCCCGGCGCGCAGGCTCCGGCCTCGGATGCATCCGCACCCGACGTGCGGACACAGAGCCGCCGGACGCAGGAGCAGGTGCGCCAGCAGGTGGAATCGCTCATGCAGCAGCCCCGGGACATTCCCGAGGACGCGGCGAAGTAGGGCGCACGATGGCGGAAGGCAACGGCGGCCCCCAGCGAGCGCAGGACGAAGCCTGCATGCGGATCGCGCTGCAGGAGGCGGCCCATGCCGGCGCCCGCGGCGAGGTGCCCGTGGGCGCGGTGTTGGTGAAAGACGGCGAGGTGATCGCGCGCGGCGGCAATGCGCCCATCGGCCGCCACGACCCCACGGCGCATGCGGAGATCATGGCCCTGCGCGCCGCTGCGGAGCGCCTGGGCAATTACCGGCTCGACGGCTGCACGCTCTACGTGACGCTGGAGCCCTGCGCCATGTGCAGCGGCGCCATGCTGCATGCGCGCCTGGACCGGGTGGTGTATGGCGCGCCCGATGCCAAGACGGGGGCCGCCGGCTCGGTGGTGGACCTGTTCGCGCAGCCTGCGCTGAACCACCACACCCGCATCGAGGGCGGCGTGCTGGCGCAGGAATGCGGCGCGCAGCTGAGCGCATTCTTCCGGTCGCGGCGGGACGACCAGCGTGCCCGGGCGCGGGCCGCGCATCCGCTGCGCGACGACGCGCTGCGCACGCCGGATGCGCGTTTCGCCGGGCTGCAGGGCAGTCCCTGGGAGCCGCGCTACGTGAGCGATCTGCCGGCGCTGGCGGGCCTGCGCATGCATTACCTGGACGAAGGGCCGCGCGATGCGCCGCGCACCTGGCTGTGCCTGCACGGCGCCGGCAGCTGGAGCCACCTGTACCGGCACATGCTGCCGGTGTTCCTGGCCGCGGGCGACCGCGTGGTGGCGCCCGACCTGATCGGTTTCGGGCGCAGCGACAAGCCGAAGAAAGAGGCGGTGCACACGCTGGAATGGCACCGGCGCACGCTGGCCGAACTCGTGGAGCGTCTCGATCTGCGCCATACGGTGGTGGTAGCGCACGGGGAGGGCGGCCTGCCCGGAATGGCGCTGCCCACTGCGTCGGCGGACGTGGCGGCCCGCATCACCGGGCTGCTGGCCGTCAACGCCTGGACGCCACCGGGCGATGGCACGCCGCTGCCGGCCGGCCTGGCCGCGTGGCGCAAGGCGCTCGCCGCACGGCGGGCCGCGGTGCTGCGCCCCGGGGCCGTACCCGGCCTGGATGCGGCTGGCGCCGCCGCGGCCGAGGCGCCGTTCCCCGATGCCGGCTACCGCGCCGCGCTGCGCGCGGGGCTGCACTGGGTGCCGGCCGACGCGCACTCAGAAGCCGCGCCGATCATCGAGGGCACACGCGCCTTCTGGTCCGCGCCCGGCGGCCGCAGCGCCGTAGCCGTGGGCCTGCGGGACGCGGTCTGGGGCGCCGCGGCGCTGGCCGATGCACGATCGGCGCCGCCTTGGCCCGCGGGCTGCGGCGATCCATGGACGTGGCCCGATGCAGGACACTGGCTGCCCGAGACCCACGGCCCCGAACTCGCGCGGCGCGCTGTGGAATACTTCCGTCCATGAGCGGCGCGCCCCAGACGCCGCCACCTTGACGACGCTTGGCCGCAGCCGCTGGAACCCACCGAAACGGTTCCGGCCCGGTGCGCCGCCAACGCCCCACTTTCCTTTTCCGCCTTTGCCGGAGCGGGCCCCACGGCCCGACATGCCTTGTCCGAACACGATCACGATCACGACCACTCCGCCTGCGGCCACCACCACGGCCCGCGCCACATCTACATCTATTCGCCGGCCGGCGCCGTGCGCGACAAGGCCGCCTTCAGGCGCGGCGTCGCCCGCCTGAAGGCGCTGGGCCACGAGGTGGAAGTCGATGCCGACGCGCTCGCCACCCACACTCGCTTCGCGGGCGACGACGCCACGCGGCTCGCCGCCATCCACCGGGCCGCGGCGAGCGGCGCGGACGTGGCGCTGATCTCGCGCGGCGGCTACGGCCTCACACGCATCCTGGACGGTATCCGCTACAAGGCCGTGGCCAAGGCAGTGGAGCGCGGCACGCAGTTCGTGGGCCTGAGCGACTTCACGGCGTTCCAGTGCGCGCTGCTCGCCAAAACGGGCGCCGTCACCTGGGCCGGTCCCGCGCTGGTGGGCGACCTGGGCTGCGAGGGCGAGCCCGACGACATCATGATGGCCTGCTTCGACGACCTGCTCACCGGCCACGGCGAGGGCGCGGGCTGGCGCTTGCACAACGAGAAGCCGTCCGCCGAAGGCAAGCCCGCGGTGCGCGACGTCTACCTGCGCGACGCCACGCTCTGGGGCGGCAACCTCGCCATGCTGTGCTCGCTGGTCGGCACGCCCTACCTGCCGCAGGTGAAGGGCGGCATCCTGTTCGTTGAAGACGTGAGCGAGCATCCCTACCGCGTCGAACGCATGCTGACCCAGTTGCTGCACGCCGGCGTGCTCGCGCAGCAGAAGGCCGTGGTGATGGGCCAGTTCACGGGCTACCAGCTCGCGCCGCACGACAAGGGCTTCAAGCTGCAATCGGTGGTGGACTGGCTGCGCACGCGCATCAAGGCGCCCGTGCTCACCAACCTGCCGTTCGGGCACGTGCCCACCAAGGTGCTGCTGCCGATGGGGGCGCCGGTGTCGCTGTCGGTGGAAGGGCGCGACGCGCTCATCTACTGGGGGCATCTGGCGTAAGGCGCGCTGTCGCGGCTCCCACCGGCATCCACCGCGGCGCCGTGGCCGTCCGTGTGCGGCGGCAGTGACCTGCCGGCCCGGGGCCAGCATATGAGTGCATTCCGCGCGGACGGCCGTGCGACGGTGCACGCCCCGGGCAGGCGACCCATAATCGGACACAAGCCCTTGTCCCGCACGCCGCGCCATGCCCGACCGTACACCGTCCCACCCCGTCCGGCCCTGCCCGCGCCCGGACTGCGGGGCCGTGGCATCGCGCGGCATCCCACCGGGCGCTGGGCACCTCCGGTCAGCCGGGAAGGCGAGGGCGCGATGAAGACGGCCTGGCGCACGGTCGTGTTTTGCGACATCGTCGGCACCACGGCGCTGTTCGAGGCGCACGGCAATACGCGCGCCACCGCCACGGTGACCCGGATCACCGAATGGATGGGCGCGGTGCTCGCCTCGCACGGCGGGCGGGTCGTGAAGATGCTGGGCGACGGCGTGCTCGCGGTGTTCGCCGACCCGGCCGCAGCCGTCGGCGCCGTCGTGGATCTGGCGCGGCGGCACCACGAGCAGGCCGGCCAGACGGCCCATCCGATGGACCTGCGCGTGGGCATGGCCCATGGCGAACTCGTGGAAGTGGACCGCGATACCTACGGCGATGCGGTGAATGTCGCCTCCCGGCTGTGCGAACGTGCGGGGGCGCGAGAGATCCTGGCCGATGCCGGCGCGGTGGATGCGGCCGGCCCCGTCGCGGGCGCGGGTTATGTGCGCATCGGCTCGCTGGAACTGCGCGGCCGCGCCGAACCCCTCGTGGTGTACCAGGTGGAGTGGCGCGAAGGCGATGAGCACGGCGCGCTCACCCAGAGCGCCGGGCTGTTCAGCGAACTGGCGCCGCTGCAGCCGCCGAACGTCTGGCTCGAACTGGCCTGGGCCGGCACCTTCCGCACCTTCGGCGCTGCGGACGGGCCGCTGCACGTCGGCCGTGCCTCGACCTCGGCCGTGCGCCTGCCGGATGCGCGCGTCTCACGCCTGCACGCGCGCATCGAATGGCGGGGCGCCTCCATCGTGTTCACCGATCTGAGCAGCTTCGGCAGCTGGGTGCGGTTCGACGGCAGCGAGACAGTGGTGGCGCTGCGGCGCTCCACCTGCCTGCTGCACGGCAGCGGCCACATCGCGCTGGGCATGCCGTTCGGCCGCACGGACACGCCCACGATCGGCTTCGGCGTCACCGATTCCGAGACGCCCGAGACCTGGGATACGTTGCCGCCGCACTGAACCGCGGCAGCGGGCCCATCAGCAGCCGCGCGTGACCGGCACCTCGGCCCCACGGCCATATTCCGAATACTTGCCCAGCTCCCACTTGGCGATCGCATTGCGGTGTACCTCGTCCGGGCCGTCCGCGAAGCGCAGCGTGCGCGCACCCGCATAGGCATAGGCCAGCGGGAAGTCGTCGCACATGCCGCCGCCGCCATGCACCTGCATGGCCCAGTCGATCACCTGGCAGGCCATGCTCGGCGCCACCACCTTGATCATCGCGATCTCGGTCTTGGCGACCTTGTTGCCGGCCACGTCCATCAGCCAGGCGGCCTTGAGCGTGAGCAGGCGGGCCATGTCGATCTTGCAGCGGGCCTCGGCGATGCGCTCCTGCGTGACGGTCTGCTGGGCCACGGTCTTGCCGAAGGCGACGCGCGACGAGGCGCGGCGGCACATCAGCTCCAGCGCGCGCTCGGCCAGGCCGATCAGGCGCATGCAGTGGTGGATGCGGCCGGGGCCCAGGCGGCCCTGGGCGATCTCGAAGCCGCGGCCTTCGCCGAGCAGGATGTTGCTGGCCGGCACGCGCACGTTCTCGAACACCATCTCGACGTGGCCGTGGGGCGCGTCGTCGTAGCCGAGCACGTTGAGCGGGCGCAGGATGCGGATGCCGGGGGTGTCCGCCGGCACCAGCACCATGCTCTGCTGCGAGTGCTTGGGCGCATCGGGATCGCTCTTGCCCATGGTGATGAAGACCTTGCAGCGCGGGTCGGCCGCGCCCGAGATCCACCACTTGCGGCCGTTGATGACGTATTCGTCGCCCTGGCGCTCGATGCGGGTGGAGATGTTGGTCGCGTCGCTGGAGGCCACGTCGGGCTCGGTCATCGCGAAGGCCGAGCGGATCTCGCCTTCCAGCAGGGGGCGCAGCCAGCGGGCCTTGTTCTCCTCGCTGCCGTAGCGGGCGATGGTCTCCATGTTGCCGGTGTCGGGCGCGGAGCAGTTGAACACCTCGCTGGCCCAGGGCACGCGGCCCATGATCTCCGCGAGGGGCGCGTATTCCTGGTTGGTGAGCCCGGCGCCGTCATAGCCCGAGGCCGCGGCGGAATCGACCGGCAGGAACAGATTCCAGAGCCCTGCCGCGCGCGCCTTGGGTTTGAGTTGCTCGATGGTGTCCAGCGCCGTCCAGCGCCGGCCCGCGGCCGTGTTGGCGGCCAGCTCGGCGGTGTAGGCGGCCTCGGACGGGTAGATGTGCTCGTCCATGAACTTCAGCAGGCGCGCCTGGAGTTCCTTGGTCTTGGGGGAGTAGTCGAAATCCATCGCGGTGTCTCCGGTTGAAATCGGGCCGCGCGGGTGCGCGGAAAAAGTGGGCAGCGGGCGGGCTTGCCGATGCCTACATGCGCTGCGCGAAACCCCAGGCCATCTCGGCCAGGGGACGGGCGCCTTCGCCCGAGGCGCGCGCCTGGGCGCTGGAGGCGGTGCCGTCCTCCACGCGCTTGGCGATGCCCTGCAGGATGGAGGCGAGGCGGAAAAGGTTGTAGGCGAGGTAGAAGTTCCAGTCCGCGCGCAGTGCCTCGGGCGTGCCCAGGCCGGTGCGTTCGCAGTAGCGGCGGATGTATTCGTCTTCGGTGGGGATGCCGAGCGCGGCATGGTCCAGTCCGCCGATGCCGCGGAACATGCCGGGCGGAATGTGCCAGGCCATGCAGTGGTAGCTGAAGTCCGCGAGCGGATGCCCGAGGGTGGAGAGTTCCCAATCGAGCACCGCGATCACGCGCGGCTCGGTGGGGTGGAACATCAGGTTGTCGAGCCGGAAGTCGCCGTGCACGATCGAGACGCGGCTTTCGTCGCGCGCGCTCGCGGGCATGTGCGCGGGCAGCCACTCCATGAGCCGGTCCATCGCCACGATCGGCTGGGTGATGGAGGCCACGTATTGCTTGCTCCAGCGGCCGATCTGGCGCTCGAAATAATTGCCCGGCTTGCCGTAGCCCGCGAGACCGCGTTCGGCGAAGGGCACGGTGTGCAGTGCGGCGATCACGCGGTTCATCTCGTCGTAGATCGCGCCGCGGCCGGCAGGGTCCATGTCCGGCAGGGCCTGGTCCCACATCACGCGGCCCTGCAGGAACTCCATGATGTAGAACGCGCGGCCGATGACGGATTCGTCCTCGCACAGCGCGTACATGCGCGGCACCGGCACGGCGGTGCCGGCGAGCCCGTTCATCACCTGGAACTCGCGCTCGATCGCATGCGCGGACGGCAGCAGCTTCGCCACCGGCCCGGGCTTGGCGCGCATCACGTAGCTGCGCGCCGGGGTGACGAGCTTGTAGGTGGGATTGGACTGGCCGCCCTTGAACATCTCCACCGACACCGGCCCCTCGAAATCCTCCACGTGGGCCACCATCCAGGCCGAGAGCGCGTCCGTATCGAAAGCGTGCTGCGCGGAGACGGGGCGGGTGCCGGTGAAGTGTTCGTAGGATGCGGTCATTGGAGGGGCGGCGAATAAGGGTTCTAGTGGTCGGTTTCGGCGATGCGCATCAGCACGTCACGGTCGCGCACGACGAGTCCGCCCGGCTCGATGCGGATGGCGTCCTCGCGTTCCATGGCCTTGAGTTCCTGGTTCACGCGCTGGCGCGACGCGCCCAGCAGCTGGGCCAGTTCCTCCTGCGCCAGTTGCAGGCCGATGCGCACCTCGTCGCCGTGCGACAGGCTCGGAATGCCATAGCTGCGCACGAGGTGCAGCAGCTGCTTGGCCAGCCGCGCCCGCAGCGGCAGGGTGTTGAGGTCTTCCACCAAGCCGTAGAGCTGGCGGATGCGCCGCGCATGCAGGCGCAGCATCGCTTCGTAGAACTCCACGTGCGTGGCCAGGATCTTGCGGAAATCCGCCTTCGCGACGCAGAGGATGGTGGTGTCCCCGTGCGCATAGGCATCGTGCGTGCGCCGGTCGCCGTCGAAGATCGCCACGTCGCCGAACCAGATGCCCGGCTCGACGTAGGTCAGCGTGATCTGCTTGCCGGAGATCGACGTGGAGCTCACGCGCACCGCGCCCTTCGCGCAGGCGATCCACTCCTCCGGCGGATCGCCGCGGGCGGCGATCAGGCCGCCATCCTTGAAGCGTTTGACGTAGGCGCATCGGAGTATGTCGTGCCGCAGCGAAGGGGAAAGGGAGGAAAACCAGCGACCGGTATTGATCGCCTCTCGTTCTTCGATGGTAAGAATGGGGTCGTCCATGGTCTGTCTTTTGCGTGACTGGAAGCCGGGGCATTGTCGCCCGGGGGACGTGCGCGCCAGCGCTGCGGGGGCGCCGCGATGTCGCACGCGTGTCTCCGGCAGTGGTGTGCGGCCCGGGTGCGAGGGCGCGTGCAAGCCCGGCACGCGGCCTGGTGCCGCGATGCCGGGGGGCCGCTGGCGTGGCCGGCCGGGAGGTTCAGCGGTAGCGCGGCGGGCGCTTCTCGAGGAAGGCGGCGATGCCTTCCCCGGCGTTCGGATGCTGCAGGTTGCGCACGAACTGGTCGCGCTCGCGTGCGAGCTGTTGGGTGAGGGTGTTCGCGGGCGCTTCCGACAGCAGTTCCTTCGTGCTCGCGACCGCGTTGGGTGCGCGCGCGGCCAGGGTTTCGGCCAGGGCCAGCGCGCAGGTGAGCGCCTCGCCCGGGCGCGCCAGCCGGTTCACGACGCCCAGCGCATGCAGGCGCTCGGCACCGATGCGCTCGCCGCACAGCAGCAGTTCGGCGGCGAGCTGGCGCGGCAGTGTGCGTGCCAGGCTCCAGGTGGCGCCGCCGTCCGGCGAGAGGCCGACGCCGGCATAGGCCATCACGAAGGCCGCGTCGCGCGCGGCGACGACCATGTCGCAGGCCAGCGCCAGCGAGAAGCCCGCGCCCGCGGCAGCGCCTTCCACGGCGGCGATGACGGGCTTGGGGTACGTGCTGAGCGTCTCGATCCACTGGTGCAGCACCTCCACGCCCTGGGCCTGCGCCTCGGCGTCTTCCTGGCGCCGCGCCTGCAGCCGCTGCAGATTGCCGCCGGCGCAGAAGTGCGCGCCGGCCCCGGTGATGACGACCGCGCGCACGTCGGGGCTGCGCTCCGCGCCGTTCAGCGCTTCCACCCCGGCGACGCAGATCGCCGGATCGAGCGCGTTGCGCATCTCCGGATGGTGGATGGTCAGCACGAGGGTGTGGTGGGCGTGGGTGCGGGTCTCGAGTCTTGCGGGCATGGGGGACAGGTGTTCGGGTGCGCGGGGCGGATGCCGTGGTGGACGATGCTGCAGGCCCGCCGACCCGCACACCAGGGCGCGGTCCGGCGGCGGGCCGTGCCGGGGAAGGGTCAGGCCTCGACGTGCAGCAGGCTCAGCCCGATCGCGCCGCGGCGGCGCAGCCACGGGCTCGGACGGTAGCGCGGATCGCCGTACACGGTCTGCAGGTTGAACAGCACTTCGAGCATGTTGGCCGGCCCCCAGCGGTTGCCCATCGCCAGCGGCCCCAGCGGATACCCCAGCCCCAGCGTGACCGCCGATTCGAGATCGGCCGGGCTGCAGATGCCCTGCTGGCAGATGTCGCTCGCGATGTTCACGATGGTGGCCACCACGCGCTGCGTGACGAAGCCACCGCTGTCGCGGATCACGCTCACCGGCTTGCCGTCGCGCGCGAAGAGCGCGTGCGCGGCGTCGCGGATGTCGACGCGGGTGGCCGGGTTGGTGGCCAGCACCCGGCGGCGCGTGGCGGCGTCCTCGACCAGCATGTCGATGCCGATCGTGCGCGCCGGGTCCAGGCGCTCGACCACGGCCACCGTGGTCACGTCGAAGCCGAGCGGCGCCACGAGCGAGATCGCCTGGGGCGAGGGCGAGGTGCCCGTCTCGATCCGCGCGCCCAGGTCCTTCAGCAGCTGGAACACCTCGGCCCGGCGCGCGGCGCGGGAGGACACCCACACCGGAGGGATCTCCGCGACCGTGGGAGCGGGCGGTTCGTCGGGCACCTGCGCTTGTCCGTCCACATAACGGTAGAAGCCCTCGCCCGTCTTGCGGCCGAGCAGGCCGGCGGCGAGCCGCTGCGCGGCCAGGGCGCTCGGGCGGTACCGCGGTTCTTCGTAATACTGGCGATAAATCGATTCCATGACCGGCTGCGACACGTCCAGCGCGGTCAGGTCCATCAGCTCGAACGGGCCGAGCCGGAAGCCGACCTGGTCGCGCAGGATGCGGTCCACGGTGGCGAAGTCGGCGACGCCCTCACCGACGATGCGCAGCGCCTCGGTACCGAAGCCGCGGCCCGCGTGGTTCACGATGAAGCCGGGGGTGTCCTGCGCGCGCACGGGGGTGTGGCCCATGGCCCGTGCATGCTCCGCGAGGCGCTCGCACACCGCCGGGTCGGTCTTCAGGCCCGCGACCACCTCGACGACCTTCATGAGCGGCACGGGATTGAAGAAGTGGAAGCCCGCGAAGCGTTCGGGATGCCGCAGCGCCGCGCCGATCGCCGTCACCGACAGCGAGGAGGTGTTGGTGGCGAGCACCGCGTCGGGGCGGACGATCTTTTCAAGTTCTGCAAAAAGCGACTGTTTGGCGTCCAGGCGTTCGATGATCGCTTCTATGATGAAGTCGCACCGTGCGGCCTCGTCCAGCGACGCGATGGACGACAGGCGCCCGCGCAGGCTGGCGGCTTCGTCCTCACTGATGCGCCGCTTGCCTACAAGGCGATGCCACTGCGCATGGATATGGTGGAGGGCGGCGTCTGCCGCGCCGGCCCGGTTGTCGAACAGCAGCACCTGGCTGCCTGCCTGCGCCGCCATCTGGGCGATGCCCTGGCCCATGGCGCCCGTGCCTATGATGCCTACGATCGGGAAAGGGTTGGTCATGGAGCGCCATTATGGCGTTGGGGGAGCCGGTGCTTATGTGCAAGAATGGATTGAATAAAAACGCAACCATTGTGAAAATAAGTAACGCAATCATCGGGGCCGGCCTGACGGCCGTCGCCACCGGCGCGGCTGCGCTGTCGCTGGGTGCGAGCCATGGAACGGTGGTGCTGGGCGCCCCGGTGGATCTCGTGTTCGACGTGCAGCCCGACCCGGGCACCGACGTCGCGTCCTCCTGCGTGCGCGTGCGGCTCCAGTCGGGCGACACGGCCGTGCCGGATTCCAAGGTGCAGGTCACGCCCGTGCCCGCCGCGGCGGGCCGCGTGCCCTCCGTGCGCGTGCGGGCCTTCATCACGGCGGACGAACCCATCATCACCGCCACGGTGTCGGCCGGCTGCAGCGGCGGCGTGTCCCGCCGGTACATCTTCCTGGCGCAGCTCCCGGAGGCTGCGGCTTCTTCGGCTTCTTCGCGCCCGCTCGATGTCGGGCAACTGGCCGGCCTGGGCGCCCCGGCCGGCAGCGGCCTTGGCGGCAGCTCCGGCACGGCCGTGGCACGCGGCGAGCGCGCAGCGGCAGCGCCCGGCACCAGCACCGAAACCGCTCCTGCCGCGCGCTCCGCCCGCCGCAGGCCGGAGGGCACCACCGCGGCCCCGGTGGCCGCCACGCCCCCGAGCCGTGCGCGGCGGCCCGCGCCTGCCGCGCCGTCGTCGCCCGCGGCGGAGCGCGCGCGCCTGGTGATGGAGCCGCTCGACGTCTGGCTCGACGCCCCGCTGCCCCTGCGCAACTCCGTCGAACTCTCGCCCGCGTCCGCGGCAGCGCCGGCGTCCGCCGAGCAGCGCGCCGAAGCCGCCGCGCTGTGGAAGGCGCTCAACACCCCGGTGGAGGACGTCCAGCGCGCCGCGGCGCGCACGGCCCAGCTCGAAGGCACCGTGGCGGCCGAGCGTGCCCGTGCGGCGTCCGAGCGCGCGGCCGCCGCCGACCTGCGCCAGCGCCTCGACAGTGCCGAATCCGACAGCTTCCCGGCCCTGGTCGTGTATGCCCTGCTGGGCCTCGTCGTTCTGCTGCTCGCGCTCGCCGCCTGGCTGTGGGCCCGGGCGCGCCGCGAACGCGAGGCGGCCTGGTCGCAGGTGGTGGTGAACCACGGCCAACCGCCCCTGTCCGAAGGTGCGGAGCCTGCGGCCACTGCCGCGGCGGCAGACGGCGCGGGTGCGGACACCCGGCCGCAGGATGCGGACGCGCCGGCCGTCAAGCCCCGGCGCCTGCCGGTACTGCCGCGCGGCGGCAAGGCGAAGACGCCGCCCGCAGCACCCGGGGTGGCCACGGCGCCCGTTCCGGCTCCGGCCGGCCCGGCGCTGCGGCGGGACGACGGCCTCCACCTTCCGGCCTTCGCGGATTCGCTCTCGAGCGCCGTGCTGGTCGAAGGGCCTGCCTTCACGCGCAACGCGCCGCTGCAGCCCACGGAGGCCGCGGCCCTTCCGCCGGCCCCGCCGCCGGTCCCGGCAGCGGCGCCGGCCTTCGCGCCGTCCGGCGCCGCTCCCCACGTGCCCGCCGCGCCGGTCCGTGCCGCGGGGCCGCTTCCCGAAGACCTGTTCGACATCCAGCAACAGGCGGAATTCTTCGTGTCGGTGGGCGAGCACGACCAGGCCATCGACGTGCTCCAGCAGCACATCGCTGCCCACGGCGACACTTCGGCTTTCGCCTACCTGGAGCTGCTGCGGCTCTACCACACGCTCGGCCGGGTGGAGCGCTTCCAGCAACTGCGCGAGCAGTTCCGCACGCAGTTCAACGTGTTCGTGCCCGAGTTCGGGGCCTTCCATCGCGCCGGACGCAGCCTGCAGGGCTTCCCCGATGCGCTGGCCGCCATCGAGGCCGAATGGTCCTCGCCGGCCGTGGTGAGCACCATCGAGGGCCTGCTGTTCCGCCAGTCGGATACGCTCCTGGCCACCCAGTTCGATCTGGCGGCGTTCGACGATCTGCTGCTCCTCCTGGCCATCGCCCAGACGACGCCGGCCAGCGCACGCGGTGCCCCGCCGCCGCGCCAGCGCACCACGCCGGCCGAACCGCCGGACGACGAAGTGCTGGCCGCGCAGTACCCCGCGCCCGCCCCGAGCCTCGAACCCGCGCTGGAGGAGGAGCTGCGCTCTTTCGACACGCTGTCCGGGGGGCTGACCTGGGAATCGCTGCCGGCGCCGCTGCCGCCTTCGGCCCCGGCCGCGCCCGCCGCGTCCGGGCCCGCTTCTGCCTCGATGTCCACCGTGCCCTTGCACCTGGATCTGCACTCCGATCCGGATGCGATGCTCGATCTCGACCTGTCGGACCCGCCCCACCTGACGCTCAGCGACCTGCCGCCCCTGCCGGTCACGGAGCCGCCTGCGCCCGGGCAGCCCGTGGGCTTCGGGATGGAGAACGACCGGATGGAACTGCGGCTGGAACTCGACGAACTCCAGCGCAAGCGCCCGATCGATCCCTAGCGAGGCTGCGGGCCCGGGCGCGAGGCGACAGGAGCTTCCTGGTCAGCGGTCGGCGCTGCTGCCTGCGGTAACCGCAGCGGCGGCGGACGCACCGGCCTGCGCCGGCCGCAAGGCCATGCGTTGCATCAGGTCGCGGGCGGCGGCTTCCGGATCGGGAGCGTTCACGAGCGCGCGCACCACCGCGATCGAACCGACGCCGGTCGCCAGTACCGCGCCGAACTGCTCGGCGCCGATCCCGCCGATGGCGACCTGCGGATAGCCGCGCATGAGGCGCGCGTAGCCTGCCAGCCGGGCCAGCCCCTGCGGCACGGTGGCCATTTTCTTCAGCGTCGTGGGAAAAACCGCGCCCATTGCCACGTAGCTGGGCGAGGCCGCGTCGGCGCGCACCATCTCGGCGTAGCCGTGCGTGCTCACGCCCAGGCGCACGCCGGCGCCACGCAGCGCCTGCAGCGCACCGGGCGCCAGTGCGTCGAGGTCTTCCTGCCCCAGGTGGACGCCGTAGGCGCCCGCATCGAGCGCCTCCTGCCAGTGATCGTTGATGAACAGCAGCGCGCCGGTGCCGCGCACGGCATCCACCGCCGCCGCCACCTCGCGCCGGATGGCCGCCGCATCGTCCGACTTGAAGCGCAATTGCACCGTCGGCACGCCGGCGCGCGCCATGCGCCCGACCCAGTCCGCGTCCGGCAGCACCGCATAGAGGCCCAGGTCCGAAGGGCAGGGCGGGAAGGGCTGCGCATGGGGCCGTGCCTGCAGGCCGAAATCCTCCGGGGCGTCCGGCCACTGCACGGGGTCGAACGCGCCGGTGCGGTCCGTGCGGGCCTGCCAGGCGCGCGCGAGGCATTGCGCGTCCACGGCGATGAAACCCAGCGCGCTGCAGGCCTGCAGCGCCGCGCGGTACACGTTGCCGCCCTGCGCGGGCGCCGGTGCGGGCTGCGGCGGGAAATCGGCGAACGCGGCGGCATGTGCCTGCGTGATGGCATCGGCCATCGCCTGGATCGGTGCTTCAGCCATGGTCGTGGTGCCAGAAGGGGGTGCCGAGCACCGGCGTGCTCGGCTGGGCCGCGTCCTGCGCGGACATGGCGCCGGCATGGCGTGCCGCGCGGCCGGCCCGCACCGCGTCGGCGAACGCGCCGGCCATGGCCACCGGGTCCTGCGCGAGCGCCACGGCGGTGTTCAGCAGCACGCCGTCGTAGCCCCATTCCATCACCTGGCAGGCGTGCGAGGGCAGGCCCAGGCCGGCGTCGACGAGCAGCGGCACGTCCAGCCGTTCGCGCAGCGTGCGCAGCGCATACGGGTTCACCGGGCCGCGGCCGGTGCCGATGGGCGCGGCCCAGGGCATGACGGCCTGGCAGCCGATGTCCACCAGGCGCTGGCACAGCACCAGGTCTTCCGTGCAGTACGGCAGCACGTAGAAGCCGTCGCGCACCAGCTGCGAGGCCGCCTCCACGAGGTTGAGGGTGTCGGGCTGCAGCGTGTAGTCGTCGCCGATCAGTTCCAGCTTGATCCACGGCGTGCTGAACACCTCGCGCGCCATCTGGGCGGTGGTCACCGCTTCCTGGATGCTGTGGCAGCCGGCCGTGTTGGGCAGCACCGGCACGCCGAGGCGGCGCAGCAGCTCCCAGAAGCCGCTGCCGGACTCGGCTGGGTCGCTGCCCTGGCGGCGCAGCGAGGCGGTCACCATCGCGGGGCGCGCGCGCTGCACGGCGGCCTCCAGGATGGCGGGCGAGGGGTAGCGCGCGGTTCCGAGCAGGAGCCGGCTCTCGAAGCGCTGGCCGTACAGGACCAGGGCGTCATCGGATGCGGAGGTGGACATGGCGGGCAAAAGGGGCAGGGGGCCGGACAGGGCCGGCGGCAACGGGAAGGGTCGGTGGTCGCAGGAGCGGCGCGGGTGCGTTCAGCCGCCCGTCACGGGCGCGATGATCTCGACGCGGTCGCCGGGCTGCAGCGCATGCTGCGCATGGCGGGCCTGGGGCACGAACACGGTGTTCACGGCGACGGCGAAGGGAGGGCGGGCCGCGATGGCCGCGACGGCGTGGGCCACGGTGGCACCCTCCGGCAGTTCGGTGGCGTTCTGGTTGATGACGACGTTCATGGATGGATGGCGGCGGGTTCGGTCTCGGGCCGGGAAGGCGTTGCGCCCAGGTCCAGCGCCAGGTCGAAGCGGGGGGCGAGGCGCGATTGTCCCTCGTTCAGCAATTCCATCACCACGTCGAGGATGGCCGGCGAGATCATGAAGCCGTGGCGGTACAGGCCGTTCACCTGCAGCACGCGCGGCGCCAGCTGCCGGACGGCGGGCAGGTTGTCGGGCAGGGTGGGGCGGCACTGCGTGGCGATCTCCAGGATGCGGGCCTCCGCGAAGCCCGGATGCACGGCGTAGGCGGCGCTCAGCAGCTCCAGGGTGGAGCGCACGCTGGCGGGCGAGAGGTCGTCGGATTCGATCTCGGTCGCCCCGATCACGAACACATGGTCCTGCTTGGGCGCGATGTAGATCGGGTAGCGCGGGTGCACCAGCCGCGTGGGCCGGCGCAGGGTGACACCGGGTGCGTGCAGCCGCACGACCTCGCCGCGCACGCCGCGCAGCTGCTGCCACTGCGCGCGCGCGCCCAGGCCGCGGCAGTCCAGCACCCAGTCCGGCTGGCCGGGCGTGCCGGGCGTGAAGTTTTCCGGCGCGCGCGGGCTGTTCCAGTGCACGCGCACGCCGCGCGCGCGCATCGCCTGCTCCAGGGCGGCCAGCAGTTGGCGGTTGTCGAGCTGGCCTTCGCCGGGCAGGTAGAGCCCCTGGTGGAAGCGTCCACCCACCGCCGGCTCGGCTTCCGCGACCCCCTGCGCGTCCAGCGCCTGCAGGGCCGGCAGTTCCGGCACCGTGCGGGCCGTGCGCTCGAGCACGCCGCGCAGCCGGACGGCCTCGGCGGCGTCCTGCCGGTGCCAGAGGATGAGGGTGCCCTCCTGCTGGAAGAACACGGGCCAGTCGAGCCCCGCCAGCAGCTGCGGCCAGCGCGTGAGTGCGTGGTGGCCCATGCGTACCACGCCGGGCTCGGTGATGGCAGATTCCGCCAGGGGGGCGAGCATGGCGGCGGCGATGCGGGCCGCGGCGCCCTGGGCGTCGGGCCCCTGGGCCTCGTGCACCTCCACCGCGTGGCCCTGGCGTGCCAGCTCGGCAGCCAGCAGCCGGCCCATGAGGCCGGCGCCGAGGACGGTGATCGAGGAATGGGGGGAGAGCAGAGCGGACATGGGGTCGGGTGGCGTGCGTTCTCATCGGAGGCGCGGGCCCGGGCAGGGCGCGGCGGCTCGGCAGCGGAGGAGAACAGGCGGCGGTCCACCGTCGAAACTCCCCACGCCAGCATGACCTGGATCGGGTGCCGAGGGTTTTTCTCAGCCACGCCGGAGGGCGCGGCACCCCTGTTTCGTCCGTGACGGGATTACAGCACAGGGTTGATAGCGAGGTTTTTGATGCCGCGCATGCGCCATAATTTTTGCCATGAATTCCAAGCCTCTTGATCCTCGGGCGCCGGCGGGCCCCGCGGACGGCCCCCGCTACGTGCGTGTGCTATCGATTGCAGGGTCCGACAGCGGCGGAGGGGCGGGCATCCAGGCCGACCTGAAGACCTTCGCGGCGCTCGGCTGCTTCGGCATGACCGCCATCACCGCCATCACCGCCCAGAACACCCAGGGCGTGCGCTCCATCCACGGCATTCCCCCCGCCATGCTGCGCGACCAGATCGACGCGGTGGTCGAGGACATCGGGGTGGACGCCGTGAAGATCGGCATGCTCCATGCGCCCGAGATCGCCGAAGTGGTGGCCGACGCGATCCGCCGCCACGCGCTGCCGCACGTCGTGCTCGACCCCGTCATGGTGGCCACGAGCGGCGACCGCCTCATCGCGCCGGACACCGTCGCCGTGCTGGTGGAGGCGCTCTTCCCCCTGGCGTCCGTGGTGACGCCCAACCTCGACGAAGCCGGCTTGCTGCTGGGCCGCGACATCGCCGACGAAGCCGCCATGGAGGCCGCGGCGCAGGACCTGCTCGGCCTGGGCGCGAACGCGGTGCTGCTCAAGGGCGGCCACCTGCCGGGCGACGCCCTGGTGGACCTGCTCGTGCGGCAGGGCGGCGAGCCGCCGCTGCGCCTGCGCGCCGCGCGCGTGGACACCCGCAACGGCCATGGCACCGGCTGCACCCTGTCGTCCGCGATCGCGGCCCACCTGGCGATCGGGCTGGCGTTGCCGGAAGCGGTGTCGGCCGCACATGCCTACGTGCAGGCCGCGATCCAGGCCGGCGCCCGCGTGCGCACCGGCCGCGGCTCCGGTCCGCTGGACCATGGCCACGCCCCCGTCGTGCAGCGCATTGCGGAGCACGCATGGGCATGAGCTTCCGACCCCCCGATCCCGGCCAGATCCAGCAGGCGTTCGCCGCCGACGCCACGCTCGTGCAGCGCTATGCGCTCCAGGAGGTGATCGGCACCGGCTCCTACGGCATCGTCTTCTCCGCGCTGCAACAGCCCACCGGCCAGAAGGTGGTGCTGAAATTCGTCCGCATCGACGAAGACGAGCGGCTGTTCAAGCGCTTCCGCCGCGAAATCGGGGCCTGCGCGCGACTGCACCATCCGCATGTCGTGCAACTGCTCGACGAGGGCGTCTGCGGCCCGTTCGTTTTCGCGGTCTTCGAATTCGTGCCGGGCATGACCCTGCGGCAGCTGCTGCAGCAGCAGGGCGCGCTGTCGGCGGGCGAAGCGGGCCGCCTGATGCTGCAGGTGCTGGACGCGGTCGCCTGCGCGCACGACGCGGGCGTCGCCCACCGCGATCTGAAGCCCGAGAACATCATGATCAGCGCGTCGGGCCTGACTTCGCACGCCAAGGTGCTGGATTTCGGCATCAGCACGCTGCTGCCGGGCTTCGGCGACGCACACGCCACACAGCTCACGCGCGAAGGCGAGTACGTCGGCACCCCGGCCTACAGCGCGCCCGAGCAGCTGCGCGGCGAGGTCGCCACGCCCCAGGCCGATCTGTACGCCTGGGGGCTCATCTTCCTGGAATGCCTCACCGGGCGGGTGGTGACGGGCGAATCCACGGCCGAGATCTACCAGCGCCAGCTGTCGCCGCAGGAATTCAGCCTGCCGCACGCGATCCAGGGCCACCCCCTGGCCGAAGTGCTGCGCAGCGCCCTGCGCAAGCGGCGCGAGGACCGGGCCACCTCCGCCCGGCAGCTCTGGGAGCGGTCTTCCGCCGTGCGCCTGGACGACCTCGTCGGCGTGCTGCGCACCCGGCCCGGTGCCGGCGCGGGCGGCATCGCGCCGACGGTGGCGTCGTTCGGCACGCCCCACGAGGAAAAGCGGCAGCTCACGCTGCTCTACTGCGGCGTGGTTTTCGCGCCCCCGCCGGACGGCGGCGACGAAGAGGCCGCTGAACAGCAGGAGATGGCGCAACGCAATGTGCTGCGCCGCCTCATCGACGTGGCGGTGCAGCGCGGCGGGACGCTCGGCGGCACGCTGGGCACGCATTTCCTGGTGACTCTCGGCTATTCCGCCCACGCCGAGGCCGATGCGCGCCTGGCCGTGCAGATCGCGCAGGAACTGGTGCGCTCCGCCGCGCAGCCCGTCGGCGACGTGCGCTGGGAGGTGCGCATCGGCCTGCACACCGGTTCGGTGCTCATTGAAAGCGGTGCCGTGGTTCCCTGCCGCGCGCTCACCATCGCGATGGCGATGGAGGAGGCCGCTGCCGACGGACAGGTGGTGGTCAGCGAGGCCGCGCGCCAGCGGCTGCGGCACCATGCCCAGTTCACCCCGCAGGGCGGCGTGCGCCTGCCCGGCGCCCCGGCGGAGCTGCCGTGCTTCGCCATGGCGCAGGACGGCGCCAGCGCGGTGCCGGCGCTGCCCCGCGAAGCGGTCGGCCGGTGGCGCGAGCTGCTGCTCCTGCGGCGCCGCTGGCGCGCGGCGTTGCGCGGCGAGGGCGGCGCGGTGCTGGTGCGCGGCGAGGCCGGGGTCGGCAAGTCGTGCCTGAGCGAAACCTTCCAGGCGCACGTGCAGGGCCGCGGCGGGCGGGTGCTGCGCGCGGCCTGCTGGCCCGAGCAGGAGAACAGCGCCCTGGCGCCCATGCTGGCGCTCATCCGCGCGCAGTGCGGTGGTCCCGACGAGGCGGATGCCGTGGTGGTGGAGCAGCTCGCGCGCATGCTCGGCGACGCCGGCTGCGACGTGGACCGCGTGCTGCCGATCTTCTGCGTCTGGCTGTCGCTGCAGGTGGGCATGCACCAGGTGGTGGACATCGCCCCCGCGCTGCAGAAGGCGCTCCTGATGGAGGCCTCGCTCGGCTGGCTGCGCCACCAGTCCCGCGAGGCACCGGTGCTGCTGTTCGTCGAAGACCTGCACTGGGCCGATTCGGCCACGCTGGAATGGCTCGCCGAGCTGGCGGCCGCACTCGCCGGCGAGCGCTGCATGCTGCTGCTCACCGCCCGGCCCGAATGGGAGCCGCCGCTGCGCATGCAGGGCACGCTCGTGTCGCTGGAACTCGGCCGGCTCGGCGCGCGCGAGGCGGCCGCGATGGTGCGGCAGGTGCTGGCGCCGCGGCAGGTGTCGCAGGCCGTGGTGGACCACGTCGTCGCGCGCACGGACGGCGTCGCCCTGTTCATCCAGGAGCTGACCCGCACCCTGCTGGAAACCTGCCTGGAAGAGCGCGACGGCCAGTGGGATTTCCAGGAGGACGCCGACCTGAAAGGCATTCCGATCACGCTGCGCGATTCGCTGGAGAGCCGCTTCATGCAGCTCGGCCCGGCGCGCGAGGTGCTGCGCTGGGCGTCCATCTGGGGCCGGCGCTTCGACGGCGACTGGCTGCCGGACTGCGGCCTGCAGGACGTGCCCGCCGGCCTGCGGTCGCTGGTGGACGTCGGTCTGCTCATGCCGGCGGATGCCGCGGGCCAGTACCTGTTCCGCCATGCGCTGATCCGCGACGCCGCCTACGACAGCATGCTGGCGACCCAGCGCGCGATGATGCACGGCGTGGCCGCCGAAGTCATCCTGCGCCGCCGCGCCCGCGTGCGGGACGAGGAGCCCGGCCTGCTGGCGCACCACTACGCGCTGGCCCGCGATTACGCGAACGCGGTGCCCGCCGGCCTGGCCCAGCTGCGCATGACGCAGCACCGCTCGCTGAACGACGAAACCATCACCTATGCGAGGACGGTCGAGGACTGGATCGACCGGCTGGACGAGCCCGCCCGCTGGGAGCCCCGGCTGGCGCTCAACGGCTACGTCATGCAGGCGCTGATGAACAAGCACGGCTGGGCGCATCCGCAGGTGGAGCAGCGCATCGAGCTCTCGCAGGGCCTGGTGGAGCGCGACATCTCCGTGGAGCTGCGCGTGCAGCACCTCTGGCTCGTGCTCACCTACCACCACGTGGCCAGCCACCGCGCGGAAGTGATGCGGCTGGCGCTGCAGCTCGAGGAGCTCGCGCGCCAGCGGGGCGATGCCGGCATCCTGGTGGCCGCCTGCACCTGGATCGGGCTGGCCCACTATTCCGAGGGCCGCTTCGACGCGGCGGAGCAGTACCTGTCGGAGGCCGTCGACGAGCGGCATGGCGACTTCTCCAGGCACCATCCGGCGCAGTTCGGGTTCGACACCGTCGCCTGGGCGCTGGCGGCGCGGGCCCTGGTGCGCTGGGGCGCCGGCCACGATGCACTCGCGCGCGAAGATGCCGAACGCGCGGTGGAGCGCGCCCGCGCTCTGGCGCACATTCCCTCGATCGGCATCACGCTGCTCTACCAGGCGCTCGGCTATCTCGGCCGGCAGGACGCACCACGCGCCGGCCAGGTCGTCGAGGAGCTGATCGAGCTCTCCGGACGCTACGGCCTGCCGGCGTTCCGCGGCTACGCGGAGGTGATCCGCGGCTGGGTGTCGGGCGAGCTCGCCAGCGCCGACGCCACCATCGAGGCGCTCTGGAGCATCGGCTGCAAGTACTGCCAGACCTACTACCGCGCCTTTTGCGCCGAGATCCTGGCGCGCCAGGGCCGCTGGTCCGATGCCGTCGATCGCGTGTCGCACTGCCTGGAACTCACGCACGAGCTCGCGGAGGGCATATACACTGCCGAGCTGTGGCTGCAGAAGGCCGAATACCTGCTGCAGGACGCGCGCACCGCGAGGGACGCCCCGGCCTGTTTCCGCCAGGCCGCGGACGTCGCGCGCGCGGGCGGCAAGCACCGTGTGGAAGCGCAGGCACTATCACGCCTGCGCCATGTGGATCCTGCATCCTGCACCGCCGACGACGCGTCGCGACTGCAGGCCCTGCTGGGTATGCGCCCCGAGCTCGGGGCATTTGTGTGTTGACCGATTGATTGAAAGAGGGAGGACATCCGATGAGTTCCACTCACCAACAACCTTGCGACCCGCTGCTGGGATTCCGCCTGGCCTACCTGCGCGCCATCGCCAAGTCCTGGTACGAGCCGGAGTACCGCGACCACCTGCTCGCCCAGAAGGACATCCAGCCGCAGCTCGCCAAGGATTTCGGCCTGCAGACCATCTGGCCGTGGCTGGACGTGGCCCTGGAGCGCAGCGACGACCCGAAGGACCTCACGCTGTGGAAGCCCGAACTGACCGCCGGCTGGATCGGCCTCGACGACGGCTTCGAGATCGTCTTCCCGCAGGCCCCGGCCGACCATGCTGCAGAGGCGCTGGCCAGCTACTACCAGCTGTTCCCCACGCTGATGGGTGCGACCGCCGACGTGCCCGCCGAGGATGCCCCGCAGCCGCACATGGTGGGTGGCGCGCTGCCCACGGGCCTCGGCATTCCCGGCGGTGACCCGGGCTCCCTGCTGGCCTTCGGCGGCGTGGTGCTGCGCGCCATCGCCCTGGCGTGGAAGTCGCAGGTGTTCCGCGACGAACTGCTGAACCCCGCGTGCGCCGATGCCGCTCCGCTGCTGAGCCAGTGGCTGGGCTACAACAACCCCTTCAACTTCTCCATCCGCTTCAAGGCCGACCCGGCGCTGACCTGGGACGCGGACAAGGGCGCCTGGAACCAGTACACCGCGGACGGCCAGCGGATCAAGAACCGCATCGTGCTGAACTACCCGAACGCGCCCGAGGCGAAGGATTTCTGGCCGATCTCCCTCACCTCCTACAACAACACGGGCAGCGCCTATCCGTTCACCTGCTGAAGCGCCCGCCCTGGCGTCCGAGGCGGGGCTTGCGGCGCCGCCGCGCACCGATGCCGCGTGGCAGGCGCTGCGCGGCAGTTCGGCCACGCTGGCTTTGACCCTGGGCGCGCGCGCTTCGCCGCTCGCACGCCAGGTCGATGCCGGCTGGGCCGATCCGTGGGCCGAACGCCTGCTGGCGCAGTGCCCCTGGGATCTGCGCCGTGCGGGCCAGGATGCCGCGCTGGTGCGTGCGGTCGTGGTGCGCAGCCGCATATTCGATGATGCGGTGCGCGATGCCTGTGCGAGCGGGGATGTGTTCGCTGTAGTGAGCATCGGCATCGGCCTGTGCACGCGCCAGGGTCGCGTCGCGCCGGAGTGTTCCGGTCCGCAGGGCCATGGGCCGGCATGGGTCGACGTGGACCTGCCCGACGTGATCGCGCTGCGCCGGCTGCTGTTGCCGCAGGCGCTGGCCGCCGCGCCCGCCAGCCTCCTGGTGGCCTGCGGCCTGCAGGACCCGGCATGGCTCGATGCCGTTCCGTGGCGGCGCGGATACCGATGCCTCGTGCTGGTCGAGGGGGTCGCGCCCTACGTGCCGGCGACCGCCATGACCGGCATGCTGCATGCGCTGGCCGTGCGGGCCCGTCAGGAAGGCTGCGGTTGCCAGGTGGTGATCGACTACCTGCACCGCGACTTCGTGCCGATCGCCGCCTTGCAGGCCGGGCCGGCCGTTCTGCCGGTGACCACCGGCTTCCAGCGCGCCGAAGCGCTGGCGCCGGAAGACTCGGGGTTCCGCACGGTCCGGCTATGGGAGCCGTTCGGGGAGTTCTCCGAAGCGCACCGGGCGCTCCAGGACGACTTCCGCGCGCGCCATGGCCACGCGCCCTACGCGGTGGCCCGCTTCGATCTGCAGCAGCCCTGAAGCCGCTGAACCGCCGGCGAAGCCCGGCGGTTCCGCCCGCGCCCCGACCCCTGGTCGTTTTTCGATACGTCTGATTTCCATGGACTGGTTCCACACCGTACCCCGCTGGCATCCCCGGTTCCGGCCCGTGCTGCGCGCTCCGCAGGTGCCGTCCTCACTGCCCGAACTCGTCCTGGTGGAAGACACCGGGGCGCTGCAGCTGCCTTTCGCCGAGGCCGCCATGCTGGGCGGGCTGGTCGATGGTGGGCTCTCGCCCGCGGCCTGGTGTGCTGCCGGCGGTGATCCGCGGCATCTGCCCGGCCTGCTGCTGGCGCTGGAATCGCTGTCGCGGCAGGGCTGCGTCGTCCCTGCGGGCCCGGAAGACCTGGGCTGGCGGCTCCCAGACGTGCAGGCGGGCCCGGTGCGCATCGACGGCGCGGCGGGCAGCCTCGCGCTGTTCTGCCGCGTGCCCGGTGCGCCGACGGATACGGAGGAGACCGAGGTTCCGCAAACCCCGGCCGCGGGAAGCGGCGTGGGGGTAGCGAACCACGTTGAAAGCCGCTGGGCGGAAATTGCGGAGGCGGGCGGCGCGGACGTGCTGCTCTGCAGCGATTATTTCGACCCGCGGCTGTCAGTGGCCTGGGAGGAGGCATGCCGCGCCGGCCGCGGACGCTGGTGGCTGCCGGTGCGCCAGGCGGGGGCGCAGGCCCTGGTCGGCCCGCTGCTGCGCCCGGGCGGCCGCGGCCCCTGCTGGCACTGCTTCATGCACCGGCTGCGCCGCAACCACTCCGGGCGGAGCTGGCTTGAGCGGGAGGTGCCCGGCTCGCACGGGCTGGTGCCGCTCCGCGAGGATGACTTGGGGTGGATGGAGCGGCACGAGAGGGCGCAGCAGGCCGCGCGCGAGCTGCTGGCCGGTGCGGTGCCCGGCCGGTTCGCCGCCTGGGACGGCGTGGCGCCGGCCGGGGACGTGCGGTGGAGCGCCACACCGCAGCGGCCGCAGTGCCCTCACTGCGGCGACCCGGAGTGGATGGCCCGCCAGCTCCGCCGCCCGGTGCGCCCGGGCCCCGTGCAGGCACTGCCGGGCGCACGCGGGGGATCGCGCACCGTGCCGCCCGACACCACGGTGCAGGCCCTGCTGCCCTGCGTCGACGCCGTGGCGGGCGTGGTGACGGAATGCACGCCGCTGCCCTTGCCGCAGGCCGGGGCCATCACCGTCTACCGCAGCGGCTTCCATCCCCCGGGCGTGGCCGACGCCATGCCGGCCTCGGCCCGGTGGTGCCTCGGCAAGGGCATGACCGCCGTGCAGGCGCAGGCGAGCGCGCTGTGCGAGGCGGTGGAGCGCTACGCGGCGGGCTGGCAGGGGGACGAGCCCTGTACCGTCGCACTCCAGAGCGACCTGCCCGCGCCGGCTTTCGGCCCGCAGGCGCTGGTGTTCATCAGCGACGGGCAGCGCGCGCGCTCTGCCGCCGGGGCGGGGCCGCAGGACGACCGCGTGCGCCGCTTCGTGCCCCATGCCCCGCACGAACCCCTGGCCTGGACGCCCGCCTGGTCGCTGACGCGCGACGCACCGTGCTTTCTTCCACTCGCCCAGTGCTACCTGGGCGTGCCGGATGCCTGGTCCCGCCACGGCGCCTGGAACTCCAACGGCTGCGCCGCCGGCAACTGCCCCGAAGAGGCGATCCTGCAGGGCCTGCTGGAGGTGGTCGAGCGGGACGCGACGGCGATCTGGTGGTACAACGAACTGCCGCGCCCGGCCTTCGCCCCGGAGGCGGTGCCGGCAGAGCACGTCCGGCGCGTACAGGGCGCGCTGGGGCCCGACTGGACGTTCTGGCTGCTGGACCTGACCCACGATCTCGGCATCCCCGTGGCCGCGGCCGTCGGGCAGCACCGCGGCGGCGACTGGGCGCTCGGCTTCGGCTGCAGCCTCGATGCGGCGATGGCCTGCGAGCGGGCGCTCACCGAACTGGTGCAGCTCGTGGCCGTGGGCAAGACGTTGCCGTCACACTGGAATGGCCTGCGGGATTCATCTCCGTCGTTTCTGTGGCCCAATGGGAACCACCGTGGATGGGTCGGGAGCGCCGGCCGGTCCCGCGAAGACGACCTCGGAAGCGGCGGCCTCCGGGCGGACATCGCGCACTGTGTGGCGGCGGCCAGGAATTGCGGCATGGAAGTGGTGGTGCACGACTACACGCGGCCCGACATTCCGCTCCATACCGTCAGGACCGTGGTGCCCGGCGCCTGCCACATCTGGCCCGAACTCGCGAATCCCCGGCTGTATCGCGTGCCCGTCCGGATGGGCTGGCGCGAAACCCCGCAGAATGAGGGCCTGCTCAATCCATGGCCCCTGTACGTCTGATTTGAAAGCATCCCGACGAGCACGATGGCGATCCTGCGAAATCTTCCGAACGGCCGGAGCATCGTGCTCCGCCCCCTGCACACCTTCGGCCGGCATCCCGATTCCTGCCGCACGGTGCTGCAGGAGTCCGACGTCTCCAAGCTGCATGCGCTGGTCCGCTGGTCCGGCACCCAGTGGGAGATCAGCGACCAGAGCCGCAACGGCACCCTGATGGACGGCCGGCGCCTGCCGCCCGGGCACTGGCACGCGCTGGCGGTGGGAGCGGAAATCCGCTTCGGCACCTCGACCGCGGCCGTCTGGCAGTTGGTGGATACCTCCTGCCCCAAGACGGGCCTCTGGCCGCTCGAGGGCGAGAAGGTGCTGCGGGTGCTCGACATGCAGGAGAACCTGCTGCCCGATCCGGCCGCGGCCGAGTCCAACGTGTTCCAGTCGGAGGGCCGGTGGTGGTGGGACCGCATGGACCACGTCGTCCCGCTGCTCGACGGCCACGTGGTGCAGGCGGGCGGGCGGCACTGGGAGTTCGTGCTCTGCGAAGACCTGGGCGTCACGCAGGACCTGCCGCGCATGACCACCTCGCCGACCCTGGCGGCGCCGGTGTTCGATTTCGACCTAAGCCAGGACGAGGAACACGTCTGCCTGGAGATCCACGTGGGGTCGCAGACGCTCACGCTCGGCGAGCGCATCCACCACTACACACTGGTCACCCTGGCGCGCCAGCGCCTGCAGGATGCGGAGCGGGGGCTTCCCCCTTCGAGCCAGGGCTGGCTGGGCATCGAGGCGCTGGCCCGCATGCTCGGCGTGGACGTTCCGTATCTGAACATCCAGCTCTTCCGGGCACGGCGGCAGGTGCAGAACGCGCTCGGCTCGGCGCTGGCGGTGGTGGAGCGCCGCCGCGGCGAGGTGCGCTTCGGTGATTACTCGTTCCGCATCCGCAAATGCGGCCGGCCCGAAGGCGACTGGAAGGCCCCCGGCTTGTAATTCGATGTAATTGGCTGTTGCAGGCCGTCTCTTTAGATTACGGGTAACGCCGCTGCGCGCGGACGACCCTGAACCCTATCGAGAGAGCCCTGACCATGCAGCCCACCCCCCTCTCGGCACCTGCCGGCGCACCCTTGCCGGAGGCCGCCGCCCCTGCAAGCGCCGTCAGCGCCCGAGTCCGGGCCTGGGCGTCGTCCGGCTCCTCCGGCGCGCGGAGGCTGCCATGAGGTGCGTCACCGTGGCTTCCGACGCCGACCGTGCCGGCAGGCCCGCCACGTCCGGGGCCCTGTGGCAGCCGCAGTCCCTTTGGGAGTCGTATTACCAGCACGTCATGGGCGCTGCCTCCGAGGAAGGCTATCTGTCGGCGTTCTGGCGGCACTACCACGGTGAGCCTGCCGAGATGCAGGTGGAGGGGCCCGAACTGCTGCGCTGGAGCACCGAGTGCGACTGCGTGATGCGCCGCCTGCCGTTCACGCCGCTGGGCGATTTCCTGCGCGATCTGGAGCGGATGTGCATGCATGCCCACCGCGTGGGAGCCGCGCTGCGGGTGATCGCGGACTGAACAACGACGACATGGCCGAGAGGCCAGGAGGAGAAGCGAGTCCATCGCCTCTATAACAACAAGAAGAAGAATCCGCGCCACCTCTGGGAGGGGGATGGCGCGGGGCAGCAAATCCCCCTGCGGACCTCGGACTGCAGGGGGATTTCGCCTTTCGGCGACCCTCCCGGCCCGCCGCGACGCCAGCCGCCAGCGCCAGCCCAGGGCCGTCAGCCCTCGGCCGGCCGGGCCGGGGCCACGCCGAGCCGCTCGTGCAGGCGGCTGCTGGTGGTCGTGTACTGCAGCGCGACCGGGGCGCCCGCCAGGTGCTCGGCCGCAGCGAAGGCGGCCAGCGTGGCTTCGTGGAAACCGCAGAGGATGAGTTTGCGCTTGCCGGGGTAGGTGTTGATGTCGCCCACCGCGTACAGGCCCGGCACGCCGGCGGAGAACGTCGCCGTATCCACCACCAGCTGTTTGCGCTCCAGCACCAACCCCCAGTCGGCGATCGGTCCGAGGCGCGGGGAGACGCCGAGGCACAGCAGCAGCACGTCCGTGGGCAGACGGTGCTCCGTTCCATCGGGAGCGAGAACGCGCAGGGAGGACAGGCGCGGCGGAATCGAGCCCGTGCCCTGCGCCGCCTCCGCGGCCTCGATGCCCGTGGCCTGGCCCACCACGACGCGGATGCGGCCTTCCGTACGCAGGGCCTGCAGCCGTGCGAGCGCTTGCGGCGGCGCCTGGAAGGCATCGCGGCGGTGGAGCAGCGCCACGCTCGCGGCGGCCTGCGGGCCGGGCTCTGCGCAGGCGATGGCGCGGGCCACGGCCGTGTCTTCGCCACCATGTACCACCACGTGTCGGCCGGCGGTGTCGGCAGGCGCATCGTGGTGGAACACCTGGGTGCCGTGGAAGCGCTCGATGCCGTCGATCTTGAGCGTGCGCGGCACGAAGGCGCCCACGCCCGCGGCGATGAACACGGTGCCTGCATGCAGCGTGGTGCCGGTGTCGGTGGCCAGCAGGAAGCCGCCGTCCGGCGCAGGCTGCAGCGTCTCGACGCGCTGGGAGAGGTGCAGTTGCGGAGCGAACGGCGCGATCTGCCGGTTCAGCAAGGCCACCAGTTCGCGGCCGGTGCACACGGGCACGCCCGGAATGTCGTAGATGGGTTTGTCGGCGTAGAGTTCGGCGCACTGGCCGCCGACATGGGGCAGAGCGTCGACCACGTGCGCGGCGATGCCCTGCAGGCCGAGCTGGAAGACCTGGAAGAGCCCCACGGGCCCCGCGCCGATGACGACGGCATCGGCTTTGGCTGCGCTGGGGGATGTCTCCACGGCCTTAGCGTAGAAGGTCGGCGACCTTGCCGGGCTTGCCGTTCCACTCGTCGGCATCGGGCAGCGAGGCCTTGCGCTTGGTGATGCTCTTCCATTGCGGAGCGAGCTCGGCATTGAGCTTGATGAAGGCCAGCTGGTCGGCAGGCAGGTCTTCCTCGGCGTAGATCGCGTTGGCCGGGCACTCGGGAATGCACACGGCGCAGTCGATGCACTCGTCGGGGTCGATCACGAGGAAGTTCGGGCCCTCGCGGAAGCAGTCCACGGGGCACACGTCCACGCAATCGGTGTACTTGCACTTGATGCAGTTTTCGGAGACGACGTGAGTCATGAGAGGCAGTCTTTGGGTCGGGGGTAACCCGCAATTTTAGGGCGGATCGGGCCGGAGGCGCCCGCCGCCCCTTGCGCTGTCGCAGGAAGGGGCGGTGGGGCCGGTCCGGATCAGTTCACGAGCACGGCCGCGGCGGTGCGGTGGCTCGCCGTATCCACCAGGATCAGCGAGCCCAGCACGCGGGCCTGCGTGAACGGCGCGGCGGGCAGGGCTTCCTGCAGCAGCAGGTCGACGTGGCCGATGGCGTTGGGTTCGAGCTGCGTCGCTTCCTCTTCCGCCAGGGTGTGGATGTTGAGGCGATGCACCACGCGCTGCACCTTGGCCTTGACCCAGCGGTGGCCGTGCAGCGCCCAGTAGACGCGGCCCGCCACCAGCGGCTCGTCGTCCATCCAGGCCACGGTGGCGCGCAGTTCGCGGCGTGCGGGCCAGGCGGGCACGGCGGCCGGCGTGTCGAAATCGTCCGCCGCGGTGGCCGCGGCCGCGGTCGGGGCGGCCAGGATCCAGTCGCCGCGCGAGACGTCCACCTCGCGGTCCAGCACGATGCCGGCGCTCATGCCGGCCGGCACGTCCTGCGGCCTGCGCGCATGGTCCAGCACCTGGGCCACCTGGGCGAGCTGCCCGCTCGGGAAGATCTGCACGGCCGCGCCCGGTGCCACCTGTCCGGCGGCGACGCGGCCCCAGAACACGCGGCGGCCCTGGGAGGTGTCGGCCGAGGACGAGAATTTCTCGACCCACTGCACGGGGAAGGCGAGCGCCAGGCCCGTGTCGGCGGGCGTGTGCGGCAGTTGCTCCAGGATCTGCAGCAGGCTGGGGCCTTCGTAGCCGCACCAGCCGGGCTTCGCATCCACCACGTTCCAGCCCTTGAGCGCGGAGACGGGCACCGTGGCGCGCACGGCGATGCCGGCGGCGCGGGCGAAGGTCTCCAGCGCACCCTGGATGTGGCGCAGCGCGAGCGCCGGGTCTTCCACGGCGTCGAGCTTGTTCACGGCGAACACCAGCGAATGCACGCGCAGCAGGTGCACCAGCAGCGAGTGGCGGCGCGTCTGCGGCAGCAGCGTGAGCTGCGGGTCGCGCCAATCGAGCTTGGTGGCATCGACCAGCACCACGGCCGCATCGGCGCCGGAGGCGGCCGTCACCATGTTGCGCGTGTACTGCTCGTGGCCCGGCGCATCGCCGATGATGAACTTGCGCGTTTCGGTGGCGAAGTAGCGGTAGGCCACGTCGATCGTGATGCCCTGCTCGCGCTCGGCCGAGAGGCCGTCCGTCAGCAGCGCCAGGTCGGTCTCGCCGCCGCGCGTCACGCCCGCGAGATGGTCCTGCAGCACCGCGCGGCTGTCCACCAGCAGGCGGCCGATCAGCGTGCTCTTGCCGTCGTCGACCGAGCCGCAGGTGATGAATTTCAGGGCGGAGCGGTGGTCTTCCGCGCCCTCGGCGTTCATTGAATGCGTGCCGGCAACTATCGAATCATTGGTGTTTGTCATGCAACTCTCTCCGTCACCCACGCGGGGCGTCAAAACTGGCGCGGCCCGGGCCAGAACCGCCGTGCAAGGGCCGCCCCGCCGCGCTGGCGGTGTCTCCCTTCCCGCTGGGCGCAGCCCGGCGAGAGAAGGGGGAAGGCGCGCAGCGCCACAGGGGGATGCGCATCAAAAATATCCGTCCTTCTTGCGCTTTTCCATGGAGGCATCGCTGGTCTTGTCGTCCATGCGCGTCGCGCCGCGTTCGCTCACGTCGGCCGCCAGCGTCTCGATGACGATGTCGGCGGCGGTGGCGGCGGGGCTTTCGACCGGGCAGGTGCAGGTGATGTCGCCCACGGTGCGGAAGCGCACGTCGCGCGTTTCCACCGTCTCGCCCTCGCGCGGCGGCGTGAGTGCGGTCACGGGCACCAGCAGGCCCTTGCGCTCCACCACCTGGCGCTTGTGGGTGTAGTAGAGCGAGGGCAGGGCGATCTGCTCGCGCTCGATGTACTGCCACACGTCCAGCTCGGTCCAGTTGCTGATCGGGAACACGCGGAAGTGCTCGCCCGGCGCGAGGCGCGTGTTGAACAGCGTCCACAGTTCGGGACGCTGCGCCTTCGGTTGCCATTGGCCGAAGCTGTCGCGGTGCGAGAAGATGCGCTCCTTGGCGCGGGCCTTCTCCTCATCGCGGCGGGCGCCGCCGATCAGCGCGTCGAAGCGGAATTCCTCGATCGCCTCCAGCAGCGTGACCGACTGGTGCACGTTGCGGCTCTCGCCCGGGTGGGCCAGCCGCACCGTGCCGCGCGCCATCGAATCCTCCACGCTGCGCACGATCAATTCGGCACCCAGCTCCTTCGCGCGGAAGTCGCGGAAATCCGTGACCTCGGGGAAGTTGTGGCCGGTGTCGATCATCAGCAGCGGGTAGGGGATGCGGCCCCGGCTACCGGAGGGCCCCTTCGTATCCATGAAGGCCTTCTCGGCGCACTTGAGCATCACCAGCGAATCCTTGCCGCCCGAGAACAGCAGGGCGGGGCGTTCGAAGGCGGCGGCCACTTCGCGCAGGATGAAGATGGTCTCTTCCTCCAGCGCGTCGAGGTGGCGGTTGCTGAGCTGGCTGAGCACGTGGGGTTCGGTGCGGGCGTTCATGCGATCGGTCTCTCGGTCGGTTCTCGTGTGCGGCGGCGCGTCAGGCGGCGTCCCGGAAATGCGGCAGCGGGTGGGCGACGTCGCCCTGGTAGAAGGCATGGAAGCGGTCGAACTGGCGCTGCGCATCGGCGAGGTCCACGCCTTCGCGCAGCACCGCCACGTCGAAGCCGCAGCGCGCCATCTGCACGAGCTGGTCGATCAGCACGTCGCCCGTGGCGCGGATTTCGCCCTGGAACCGGCGGCGCTGGCGCAGCAGGCGGGCCTGGCTGAAGGCGCGGCCGTCGGTGAACTTCGGGAAGTGCAGGTCGATGCGGTCGATGCCGGCCAAATCCTGCACGAGCGGGTCGGCGTCGTTGGGCATCTCGAGCACGGTCTGGCCGGCGGGCGCCGCCGTGTGGTCGTGGGAAGCGATGATTTTCATGGGGCGGGTCTCGGTCGGATACGGTGCCGCGTCAGGCGGACACGGTTTCGGCAGGGTGCCGCGCAGCATTGGCAGCAGCCTTGAAGGGCTCGATGCCGACGCGGCGCACCGTGTCGATGAAATGCTCGTGCTTCTGGCCGCGGGCGCTGCCGGCCGCTTCGGGCGACAGGGGCTGGCGCTGCTCGCGGTAGGTGGCCAGCAGCGCCTCGATCACGCCCGGCACCTCGGAGGCGCTGAAGGACGGCCCGATGATCTTGCCGGGCACGGCCGCGCCCGACAGGTCGGTGCCGTCGGCCCCGCCCAGCGTGATCTGGTACCACTCCTTGCCGTCCTTGTCGACGCCCAGGATGCCGATGTGGCCGCTGTGGTGGTGGCCGCAGGAGTTGATGCAGCCGCTGATGTGCAGGTCGATCTCGCCCAGGTCCCAGAGCTCGTCCAGGTCCTGGTAGCGCTCGGTGATGGCTTCCGCGATCGGCAGCGAGCGGGCGTTGGCGAGCGAGCAGAAATCGCCGCCGGGGCAGGCGATCATGTCGGTCAGCAGGCCGATGTTGGGCTGGGCCAGGCCCAGCGCGCGCGCCTCTTCGTAGAGCGCGGGCAGCTGGTCGGCGCGCACCCAGGGCAGCAGCAGGTTCTGCTCGTGCGTCACCCGGGCCTCGCCGCACGAATAGCGGTCGGCGAGGTCGGCGGCCGCGTCCATCTGGTCGGCCGTGGCGTCGCCGGGCGCATAGCCCACGCGTTTGAACGACAGCACCACGGCGCGCAGCAGCGGGTGGCGGTGCGGCAGCACGTTGCGCGTGAGCCAGCGGCCGAAGCCCTGGTCGCCCTCGGCGGCCGCGCGCAGCAGCGACAGCGTCTGGCTTTCGGCGTCCGCGCCGCCCAGGTCGGGCACCGGGTCGTGGAAGCAGGCGGCCACGCGGTCGTATTCGGCCTGCGTGATGGTGTGGGGGCCACCCTCGACCTCGACGATCTGGCGGAACTCCTCTTCCACCTGGTCCACGTAAGTCTGGCCTTCGGACTTCACGAGGATCTTGATGCGCGCCTTCCAGAGGTTGTCGCGGCGGCCGTAGCGGTTGTAGACGCGGATCACGGCCTCGAGGTAGTTCATGAGCTGGTTCCAGGGCAGGAACTCGCGCACCACCGGGCTGATGACCGGCGTGCGGCCCATGCCGCCGCCCACGCGCACCTGGAAGCCCAGCTCGCCGGCCTCGTTCTTCACGAGCTGCAGGCCCACGTCGTACCAGCCCAGGGCCGCGCGGTCCTCCCGGGCGCCGTTGAGCGACACCTTGAACTTGCGCGGCAGGAAGGCGAACTCGGGGTGCAGCGTGCTCCACTGGCGCAGGATCTCGGCGAAGGGCCGCGGATCGGCGATCTCGTCTGCGGCGATGCCCGCGAGCGCATCGCTGGTGATGTTACGGATGCAGTTGCCGCTGGTCTGGATGCCGTGCATGTGCACCGACGCCAGCAGGTCCATCACTTCCGCGCTCTTGTCGAGCGGGATCCAGTTGTACTGCACGTTGGTGCGCGTGGTGAAGTGGCCGTAGCCGTACTTCAGCCGCGTGCCGATGCGGCGGCCGTCGGCGAGCGGGATGTCGCCGAGCTTTTCCTGCGTGGCCTGCGCTTCGGCCAGCAGCGAGGCCTCGGGCACGTCGTACTCGCGGGCGATGCGGGCCAGCACGCGCAGCTGGCCGCTGGAGAGCTCGCCGTAGGGCACGGCCACGCGCAGCATCGGCGCGTAGCGCTGTACGTACCAGCCGTTCTGCAGGCGCAGCGGCTTGAACTCGTCGCCGGAGAGCTTGCCCGCCTGGAAGCGCTCGAGCTGGTCTCGGTACTGGTCCGCGCGCTGGCGGATGAACTGTTGGTCGAATTCGGTGTATTGGTACATGGTGGGGCGGTGCGCTCGGGACGCACTCAGATCAGAATCAGTTTGGCGCCCGCCCAGGCGAGCAGCACGGACAGGGCGGAGCGGATCAGCCGCTCGGGCGCACGGGTGACGAGCCGCGAGCCGAGCCAGATGCCCGGCAGCGAGCCCGCCAGCAATTGTGCGAGAAGCGGCCAATCCACGGAGCCGAGGGTGGCATGGCCCAGGCCCGCCACCAGCGTCAGCGGCACGGCGTAGGCGATGTCCGCCGCCACCACGCGCGGCAGCGGCAGCAGGGGGAAGAGCACCAGCAGCACGGTGACGCCGATCGCGCCGGCGCCCACGGAGGTGAAGGTGACCAGCGTGCCGATCAGCGCACCCAGCAGCACCGGCAGGCTCCAGTGGCGGGGCCGGTCGGCCCGCTCGCCCTGGCTCTGGCGGGCGGCGCGTTCGGCCGCCTGCCGCGCGGGCGAAAACACGAAGGCCTTGTAGAGGGTCGCCGCCGCGGTGAGCAGCAGCGCGCCGCCGAGCGTGGTGGTCATGATCTGCTGGGCCACGGCGCTCGCCGGGCCGATGGCGCGCAGGGCCCAGAGGGCAGCGATGGAGGCCGGCAGGCTGCCCGCGCACAGCAGCGCCACCACGCGCCAGGGCACGAGGCGCTGGCGGGCCAGGCTCACGGTGCCGCCCATCTTGGTGAAGGCCGCGAACAGCAGGTCGGTGCCGATCGCGAGGTGCGGCTTCACGCCGAAGAAAAAGATCAGCACGGGCGTCATCAGCGAGCCGCCACCGACCCCGGTGAGGCCGACGATCAGGCCCACCGCGAATCCCGCAAAAACGAACGCCAGGTCGTGCATAGGCCGTGACTGTAGGGTTTTGCCTTATGGTTTCAAACTATTGTTTATTCCTTCATGTATATCGATATTTGTATATGAGCGGGCGGAGCGGTACCCGCCGTTGCTCTGTCCCGGCGCGCGGACGGCAAGGCACCCGCGCTTCGCGTATCGTCGGCGGGGGGCCTCGTCCCCCGCCATCGCCGCTTGCCATGACCGATTCCTCTTCGTCCACCCCCGACACCCCTTCCGCCGCCGGCGGCCACGCCGCGTTCTCGTGGCGCCGGATCGCCCTGCCGGCCTTCGGGCCGTCGCTGCTGTTCGGGGTGGGCGAGGGCGCGATCCTGCCGATCGTTCCGCTGCTGGCGCGGGACCTGGGCGCCTCGGTGCCGATGGCGGCCTTCGTGGTGACGCTGATCGGGCTGGGATCGCTGCTCAACAACATTCCCGCCTCGGTGATCACGATCCGCTGGGGCGAGCGCTGGGCGATCGTCGCGGCCGGGGTCTGGAGCGCGCTGGGCATGGCCCTGGCCGTGCTGATGCCCGGCGTGGTGCCGCTCGCGATCGGCTGCTGCATGGTCGGCATGTCGCAGGCCGTCTACAACCTCGCACGGCAGAGCTACCTGACCGAGGCGGTGCCGCCCGCCTACCGGGCCCGGGCGCTGTCGACGCTGGGCGGCGTGATGCGCATCGGCATGTTCATCGGCCCTTTCCTGTCGGCGGCGGCGGTGCATGCCTTCGGGCTGCAGGCCGCGTTCGCCGTCGGCATCGCGGGCGTGCTGGCGGCCGCGGCGATCGGCGCGCGCCTGCCGGACCTGCAGGCGCCGCACCCCGAGGGAGCGGCCGCTCCGGCACCCGTCAGCCTGCGCTCCATCGTGGCGGACCACCGCAAGGTGTTCCTCACCCTCGGGCTGGGCGTGGCGCTCGTGAGCGCGGTGCGCGCGTCCCGCCAAGCGGTGATCCCGCTCTGGGCCGACCACCTGCTGCTGGCGCCCGCGGTCACGTCGGTGATCTACGGCATCGCCGGCGGCATCGAGATGCTGCTGTTCTACCCGGCCGGCCGCGTGATGGACTTGAAGGGCCGCCGCTGGGTGGCCGTGCCGTCGATGGCGATCATCGGCGTGGCGCTGCTGGCGATGCCGTTCACGGGCGGCTTCGTGACGCTGCTGATCGCCGCGACCGCGATCGGTTTCGGCAACGGCATCGGCTCGGGCCTGATCATGACGCTGGGCGCGGATTTCGCGCCGCGGCATGGCCGGCCTTACTTCCTCGCGGTGTGGCGCTTTCTGTCCGACTTGGGCGGCTCCTGCGGGCCGGCGCTGCTGTCGGCGCTGGTGGCAACCGCATCGCTGGCGGGCGGCATCGCCGTCACCGGCTTGCTGTCGCTCGCGGCGGCGGCGCTGCTGGGCCTGTGGATTCCGGCGCGCAAGGCCAAGGCGCCGCCGGTCTGAGCGTCGGGCTTCACGCCCCAGGAAGCCGCTCCGTGGACAGCGCCCGCGCCAGTCGCATCTCCACGGGCAGCGGCTCTCCCATCATGCGGGCGGCCAGCAGCTCCCCGCACAATTGCGACAGCGTGAGCCCGCGTGCGCCCATCGCGGCGCAGACCCACAGCCCGGGCTGCGCGGCGGCATCCACCGGCCCCACGAACGGCAGCCGGTCGGGTGCGGTGCAGCGCACCGCCGCCCAGTGGCCGGGTGTGGCGCCCGGGCCGGCGATGGCGGGTGCGAGGCCCCGTGCCAGCGCTGGCAACAGCTGCTGCAGCTTCGCGGCATTGGTGGCATGGGCCTCGGCCTGTTCCTCCGGTGTGGGCGGCAGTTCCGTCTGGCCGCGCTCGAACGTGGAGCCCATCACCCAGATCGCTCCGCGCCCTGCGCCCGCGTGGGGCACGAGGTTGCCGTTGCCGTTGACGGGGAAGGGCGGCCAGGCGGCCTCAGGGATGTCCGCCCGCGAGCCCCAGCTCACCTGCCCGCGCAGGGGATGGATCGGGTAGCGGCCAGGCAGCCAGGGGCGGCTGCCGTAGCCTGCGGCGAGCACCACATGGGGGGCCTCGGCGAGCAGCGTTCCGTCGTCGCCATACGCCTGCCAGTGCATCGTGCCATCGGGGGCGGTCACCGGCTCGAGCCGGGCCACCGCACTGCCGCCCTGCCAGTGGATGGCCGGGTGCGCCAGCAGCGCACGCACCAGCCGGGCCGGCCGCAGCCATCCGCCGCGTGCGTGCCAGGTGCCGACGGTGGACCCGGGCAGGCCCGCGGCCTCCAGCGCCGCGGGATCGGCCGGCCGGCTCCATTCGGCACCCGCTGCGGTGCCGTCGGCCCAGGCGGCGGGCAGGCGGTTCTTGCCGTCCACCTCGTGCTCCAGGACGCCGCAGGCGCTCCAGTCTTCACCTTCAGTCAGACCCGACGCCGCCAGGGCCTGCAGCGTGGCCCGCACGCCGCAGCGCGACAGGCGCGAGAGCAGGCTGTCGTCGGGCGACACGTGCGGCGCGAACACGCCCGCCGGCAAACCCGAAGCGCCGGACGCCGGCTCCGCTCCCTGGTCCAGCACCCGTACCTGCCAGCCGCGCCGCGCGAGGCTGGCCGCCACCGCGGCGCCCGAGAGGCCGCCCCCGATCACCAGCGCGTGGGATGGCCCGCCCGCCACCTGCACGTCCGGCAGGTCCTGCTGCACCGGACGCGGCTCCCAGGCCGGATCGAACACCGCCTGCAGGTTGCTGCGCTTGGGCGGCACGCCGGGCACCTTGCGGACCTTGAATCCCCCTTGCGCGAGTCCTTCGCGCACCGCGCCGGCCACGCTCCAGGTGGACAGGCGGGCACCGCGGCGGCAGCAGCGCGCGACGGCCTTGAGGGTGTGCACGTCCCAGAGGTCGGGGTTCGCCTGCGGGCTGAAGCCGTCGAGGTACACCGCGTCCGCCACCGGCTGCTGCTGGCGCAGCATCGCCTGCGCATCGCCGATGTAGAGCGTGAGCAGTACCTGGCCGCCCTCGAACGCGAGCCGGTGCACGCCGGGCAGCAGGCCCCAGTACTGGGCGTGCAGGGCACGCGCCAGCGGTTCCAGTTCGCCGTGCCCCTGCAGGGAGCGGAGCAGGTCGTCCGCGGAGACGGGAAACGCCTCGCAGGAGACGAAATGCAGCAGCCGCGGCCGTGCGGGGTCGGCCCGCCATGCGGCCCAGGTGGTGATGAAGTTCAGGCCGAAGCCGAAGCCGGTCTCCAGCACCCGCCACATCGCCTGGCCCGCCCAGGCCTGCGGTAGCCCGCAGCCGTGCAGGAAGACGTCGCGCGCCTGCGCGAGCCCGGTTTCGCTGTGGTAGCGGTCGCCGAAGCGCGGATTGAACGGGGTGCCGTCGGGGAGCCAGTCGATGGGTTCGGACATGGGGCGAATTGTCGGGGCGCCGGAGGGCGCGGCGGGTTGCGCCGCGTCAGCGACGGGGCGGGGAAGGACTGGAACAGGTGCGGAAAGACCTGCGAGGGGGCGGAAAGACGGCCGGAAAAAAGCCCGGCGGGGCCGGGCTTGCGGGGTGGGGGCGGCCTGCGCCGCGAGCGGCCGGCACAGCGCCGGCCTGCCCGTGCGTCAGGCGCTGGGAGGAACGTAGCCCGCAGCGGCATCCGCGCCGCCGCCGAAAAAGTGCTGTTCCATCTGGCGCGCGAGGTACTGGCGGGCGCGCGCATCGGCGAGGTTCAGCCGGTTTTCGTTCACCAGCATGGTCTGGTGCTTGAGCCAGCCGGCCCAGGCTTCCTTGCTCACGCTCTCGAAAATGCGCTTGCCCAGGTCGCCCGGATAGGGAGGGAAGTCGAGGCCTTCGGCTTCCTTGCCGAGCTTGATGCACTGGACGGTACGTGCCATGGGGTGTTTCCTTGTTCTGACGGGATGAGAAATCGAGAGAGTCTCCGGGCGTTGCCGCAGGAGGCCAGTTGCAGCGGTTCAGGTCCAAAGATGATTTGGAAATTTAAAACTGAAATTTCAGTAGTTTCAGTTTTGAGGGTGGGCTCACAGAATGCGCTGCATCGGTGCCGTGCTCTACCGCACCGTCCACGGATCTTCTCTGGAAAGCCCCCTATGAACCTTCGCCGCCACTTTATCAAGTTTCCTGCCGCCGCCGTCCTTGCGGGTTCACTCGGCGCATTGGCCCTGCCGGCCAACGCCCAGCAGCCGGTGCAGCTGCTCAACGTGTCGTACGACCCGACGCGGGAGCTGTACGTGGACTACAACCAGGCCTTCGCCAAGTACTGGAAGGGCAAGACGGGGCAGGAAGTGCAGGTCAAGCAATCGCACGGCGGCTCGGGCAAGCAGGCGCGGTCGATCATCGACGGCATCGATGCCGACGTGGCCACGCTGGCGCTCGGCGGCGACATCGACGCGCTGGTGAAGCACGGCGGGCTGGTCAAGCCCGACTGGCAAAAGCGCCTGCCGCACAATTCGGCGCCCTACACCTCCACGATCGTGTTCCTCGTGAAGAAGGGCAACCCCAAGGGCATCAAGGACTGGGACGATCTCGTCAAGCCCGGCGTGCAGGTGATCACGCCCAACCCCAAGACCTCCGGGGGGGCGCGCTGGAACTACCTGGCCGCCTGGGAATACGCCAAGCGCAAGTACGGCGGCGACGCGCAGGCCAAGGAGTTCGTCGGCAAGCTCTACAAGAACGTGCCGGTGCTCGATACCGGTGCGCGCGGCTCCACGATCACGTTCGTGCAGCGCGGCGTCGGCGACGTGCTGCTCGCCTGGGAGAACGAGGCCTTCCTGGCGCTGAAGGAGTTCGGCGCCGAGAAGTTCCAGATCGTCGCCCCGTCGCTCTCCATCCTGGCCGAGCCCAGCGTGGCGGTGGTCGACAAGGTGGTGGACAAGAAGGGCACGCGCGCCGTGGCCGAGGAATACCTGAAGTACCTCTATTCGGACGAGGGCCAGGACATCGCCGGCAAGCACTTCTACCGCCCGACCGGCGAGAAGGCCAAGGCCAAGTACCAGGCGCAGTTCCCCCAGCTCACGCTGGTCACCATCGACCAGGCGTTCGGCGGCTGGACGAAGGCCGACAAGGACCACTTCGCCGACGGCGCCAGCTTCGACCAGATCTACACGAAGAAGTGACCGCACCGGCCGCCCGATAACCGACTCCCACCAGGAAGCAGCCCATGTCCATCCTCCTGATCGCCGGAAGCCCGTCGGAGCGCTCGCGCTCGGCGGCCTTGCTGGATGCCGTGTCCCTGCGGCTCTCGGTGCGCGGCACGGCGGTGCACCGCCTGCACATCCGCGATCTCTCGCCGCAGGCGCTGCTGCTCGCCGACACGAACCACCGTTCCATCGCCCATGCCGTCGATCAGGTGGCAGAGGCCGATGCGCTGGTGGTGGCGACCCCGGTCTACAAGGCGGCCTACAGCGGCGTGCTCAAGGTGTTCCTCGACCTGCTGCCCCAGTCGGCGCTGCGCGGCAAGGCGGTGCTGCCGCTGGCGACCGGCGGCAGCCCGCACCACATGCTGGCGCTCGACTACGCCCTGCGGCCGGTGCTGCAGTCGCTCGGCGCCCGGCACATCCTGCCCGGCGTCTACGCCACCGATGCGCAGGTGGCGCTGACGCCGGAAGGGGCCTACGCCATCGGCCCGGAGATCGCGCAGCGCCTCGACGAAGCGCTGGACCTGCTCGTGAACGACGCGATGCGGCTGCCGGCACACGCCGCGCGCTTCCCGCCCATCCCCTTCGACCAGGTGCGATGTAGCGTCTGAGGGAAAGGGCAGGGGCTCGCGCCCATGGCGTGCCGCAGTCCCTTGTCCTTCTTCCGTCGTTCCCCGTTCCGATCCGTTCGTTCCCGCAGGGCAGGCGCATGCGCCGCCCGGCCGGGCGGAGCCCTGGCCGCCCGCATCCATTCATCGCATTCCTGGAGTCTTCGACATGGTCCCGTCGTCTCTTTCTTCCACTGCCCGTGCGTGGTCCCGCCGCCGCTGGCTGGCCGCTGGCGCAGGCGCCGCGGCACTCGCCGCTTCCCCGGGCTGGGCACAGTCCTCCGGCGCCGGCCGCACGCTGCGCGTCGGCCACCAGAAGGGCTGGCTGTCGCTGCTGAAGGCGCGTGGCACGCTGGAAAAGCGGCTGGCGCCGCTGGGCGTGAAGGTGACCTGGACGGAGTTCAACGCCGGCCCCGTGCAGCTGGAGGCGCTGAACGTCGGCTCCATCGATTTCGGCGACGTGGGCGAGGCTCCGCCGATCTTCGCCCAGGCCGCGGGTGCGCCGCTCGTGTATGCCGGGGCGACGGTGCCGCGCCCTCGACTGGAGGCGGTGGTGGTGCCCAAGGGATCGGCCATCCGCAGCGTCGCCGACCTGAAGGGCAAGCGCGTGGCCTACAACAAGGGCTCGAACGTGCATTACTTCCTGGCCAAGCTGCTGGAGAAGAACGGCCTGCAGTACCGCGACGTGCAGTCGGTGTTCCTCGCGCCGCCCGATGCGCGGGCCGCCTTCGAGCGCGGCGCGGTGGACGCCTGGGTGATCTGGGACCCGTTCCTGGCCGCCGCCGAAAAAACCCTGGGCGCGCGCATCCTGGCCGACGCCACGGGCGTCGTGAACAACCGGGCCTTCTATTTCACCTCACGCGACTTCGCCACCCGCAACGCGGACGTGCTGCGCATCGCGATCGAGGAAGTGGACGGGGTCGACCAATGGGTGTCGGGCCACAAGGCGGAGGCCGCCACGGAACTCTCCCAGGTGCTGGGCCTGGACCGCTCCGTGACCGAGCTGTTCGTCGGCCGCGTGGGCTACGGCACGCGGGTCGTGACGCGCGAGATCCTGGCCGAGCAGCAGGCGATCGCCGACACCTTCTTCGATCTCAAGCTGATCCCGAAAAAGCTCAACGTGCTGCACGCCGCCCCCGTGGATCTCGCCTGACCGGGAACCCGCTGCACAGGAGCCAAGCCATGTCCTCCGTCCCGTCTCCACCTGTCCTCGCACCCCGCGCCCGGCAACTGCTGACCGTGACGGCGCGTGCCTGGGGCCTGCGCCCCGCGGTGCGCGGCCCGCAGGCCACGCGCCGCCTGCGCTTCGCCATCTCCTACTGAGACCCTGCCGACTTTTTTCGAGAAAGCCCGCCATGCACGTTTTCTGGTTCATTCCCACCCACGGCGACAGCCGCTACCTCGGAACCTCCGAAGGCGCCCGCGCCGTCGATTACGACTACCTGCGCCAGATCGCCACCGCGGCCGACACCCTCGGCTACGAAGGCGTGCTGATACCCACCGGCCGCTCCTGCGAAGACCCGTGGGTGGTCGCCTCTGCGCTCGCGGCCGTCACCCGGCGCCTGAAGTTCCTCGTGGCGGTGCGGCCCGGGCTGCACCAGCCGGCCCTGGCCGCGCGCATGGCCGCGACCTTCGACCGGCTGTCGGGTGGGCGCCTGCTCATCAACCTGGTGACGGGCGGCGACCGCGTCGAACTGGAAGGCGACGGCGTGTTCCTGGACCATGCGCAGCGCTATGCGCAGTCGGATGAGTTCATCCGCATCTGGCGCGAGATCCTGACCCGCAGCCATGCGGGCGAGTCCTTCGATTACGACGGCGAGCACCTGTCCGTGAAGGGCGCGAAGCTGCTCTACCCGCCCGTGCAGACGCCGTACCCGCCAGTGTATTTCGGCGGTTCGTCCGAAGCCGCGCACGACCTCGCGGCGGAGCATGTGGACGCCTACCTGACCTGGGGCGAGCCCCCGGCCGCCGTCGCGCAGAAGGTAGCCGACGTGCGTGCCCGGGCCGCTCGGCGTGGCCGCACGGTGCGCTTCGGCATCCGGCTGCACGTGATCGTGCGCGAGACCGACGCGGCCGCCTGGGCCGCCGCCGATGAACTCATCAGCCGCGTGAAGGACGAGACCGTGGCGCAGGCACAGGCGGTGTTCGCGCGCATGGATTCCGAGGGGCAGCGCCGCATGGCCGCACTGCACGCCGGTGGGGCCAAGCGCAGCCGCGCAGACCTGGAGATCAGCCCCAACCTCTGGGCCGGTGTCGGCCTGGTGCGCGGCGGCGCGGGCACGGCGCTGGTGGGCGATCCGCAGACCGTGGCCGCGCGCATGCAGGAATACGCGGACCTGGGTATCGACACCTTCGTGCTCTCCGGCTATCCGCACCTGGAGGAGGCCTACCGCTTCGCGGAACTGGTGTTCCCGCTGCTGCCGCTGGACACCCGCGCGCGCATCGCTGGCGGGGGCGCTTCGTCGGGCCCGCTCACCGGCCCCTTCGGCGAGGTCGTCGGCAACCAGTTCGTGCCGCGCGCTGCGCAGAGCTGAATTCATCCCTGGAGGAGGAACACCGTATGGCCATCCATTCCATCAACCACGTGCAGTTGCCGTTCCCCGCGGGCGAGGAGGGCGCGATGCGCGCCTTCTACGCCGGCCTGCTCGGCCTTCCCGAAGTGCGGTACCCGGCCGAGGACGCCCTGCATTTCGCGGCCGGCCCCCAGCGCATCGCGCTGGTGCCCACGGCGCGCTGGCAGCCGGCGCCGGTGGCATCGCACCTGGCATTCGAGGTCGACAACCTGCCCGAACTGCGGGGCCGCCTGCTGCAGGCCGAACTGCCGCTGGTGGAAAACCGCGCGTTGCCGGGCTATCTGCGCTTCTACGTGAAGGACCCGGCGGGCAACCAGCTGGAGTTCCTCGAACCCGACACGGAAGCGGGAGCCTTCGCATGACGCACCCCGCCGTGTCCTCCGCCGCATCGCCCACGGTGCGGGAACTGCAGGTGTCCGCCGCCACCGATACCCCCGAAGCGCCCGGCGCGGGCCTGCCCGCCCCCGTGCGGCAATGGGCTGCCGCCGTGGGGCAGCGCCTGCTGCCCTGGCTGGTGCCGGTGGCGCTGATCGCGGCCTGGCAGGTGGCTTCGGCCCAGGGCTGGCTCTCCAGCCGGGTGCTGCCCGCGCCGTTCGACGTGCTCAAGGCGGCCTGGGCGCTCGCGCAATCGGGCGAGCTGTGGACGCACGTCCAGGTGAGCGCCGGCCGTGCGCTGGCGGGGCTGGCGATCGGCGGCGGCCTGGGCCTGCTGCTGGGGCTGCTGACCGGCTCGCTGCGCTGGGCGGAAACGCTGCTGGATTCCACCGTGCAGATGGTGCGCAACATTCCGGCCCTGGCGCTGATTCCGCTGGTGATCCTGTGGTTCGGCATCGACGAATCGGCCAAGGTGTTCCTCATCGCGGTGTCGGTGTTCTTTCCGATCTACCTCAACACCTTCCACGGCATACGCAACGTCGATCCCGGCCTGATCGAGATGGGCCGCACCTACGGGCTCTCGCGCTGGCAGCTCTACCGCGAGGTGATCCTGCCGGGTGCGATGTCCTCGATCCTCGTGGGCCTGCGTTTCTCGCTGGGCCTCATGTGGGTGATCCTGATCGTGGCGGAAACCATCTCGGCGCAGGCCGGCATCGGCTACCTCACGATGAACGCACGCGAGTTCCTGCAGACCGACGTGGTGCTGGTGGGCATCCTGCTCTACGCGCTGCTCGGCAAGCTGGCCGACGTGTTCGCCCGCGGCCTGGAGCACTGGTGGCTGCGGTGGCATCCCGGCTACCAGGCCAAGGCGTGACGAAAGGACCCCGCCATGTCCCATGACAACCCATCTTCCGACGCGTCCGGGCAGGCCGCCGGCGGCCTGCGCCTGCAGGCCCGGCGCCTGACCAAGCGCTACGGCGCGCGCGACGTGCTGCGCGACGCACACATCGATATCGCGCCGGGCGAGTTCGTCGCCATCGTCGGCCGCAGCGGCTGCGGCAAGAGCACCCTGCTGCGCCTCGTGGCGGGGCTGGAGGCTCCCAGCTCCGGAGCGCTCGAGGTGGACGGCCATCCCGTCGCCGGGCTGCACGGCGACACCCGCATCATGTTCCAGGAGGCGCGCCTGCTGCCCTGGCGCCGCGTGCTGGACAACGTCACCCTGGGCCTGCCGGCCACCGAACAGGAGCGCGGCCGCGAGGTGCTCACCCAGGTGGGCCTGGCCGACCGCGCCGGCGAATGGCCCGCACGCCTCTCCGGCGGGCAGCGCCAGCGCGTGGCCCTGGCGCGCGCGCTGGTGCATCGGCCGCGCCTGCTGCTGCTGGACGAGCCGCTGGGCGCGCTGGATGCGCTCACCCGCATCGAGATGCACCGCCTCATCGAAGGCCTGTGGCAGCGCCACCGCTTCACCGCGCTGCTCGTGACCCATGACGTGCAGGAAGCCGTGGCGCTGGCCGACCGCGTGGTGCTCATCGAGGACGGCCGCATCGCCCTCGACGAGCGCATCGCGCTGCCGCGGCCCCGCTCGCATGGCGATGCGGCGTTCGCCGCCATCGAGCAACGCATCCTGGACCGCGTGCTGCAGAAGCCCGGGCAGCCCGAAGAACCTGCGGGCGCGGGCGGCTGGCCCGGCGTGCCGGCGCACGGCCTGCGCTGGGCCGTCTGAGCGCGCGCCGCGCATCCGCACCAGGCCGTCCACCCGTTCATCCATCCACCGTTCACCGTTCTCTTTCTTTCACCACCACAGGAGCTACCCACCATGTCCATCCAGGCCATCAATGTGCGCAACCAGTTCAAAGGCAAAGTACGCGAGATCATCCGCGGCGACGTTGTCTCGGAGGTCGATGTCGAGACGCCCTGGGGCATCGTCACCTCCGTCATCACCACCCGCTCGGTGGACGACCTCGGCCTGCAGGTCGGCTCGGACGTGGTGGCGCTCGTGAAATCGACCGAAGTGTCGATCGCCAAGCTCTGAGACTCCCGGACCTTCCATGAATTTCCAGCAACTGCGTTCCGTGCGCGAAGCCGTGCGCTCGGGCTTCAACCTCACCGACGTGGCCCGCACGCTGCACACCTCCCAGCCGGGCGTGAGCCGGCAGATCCGGGAGCTGGAGGAGGAACTGGGTCTGGAGATCTTCGTGCGCGCGGGCAAGCGGCTCACCGGCCTCACGCCGCCGGGCACCACGCTGCTGCCGATCGTCGAGCGCCTGCTGCTGGAGGCCGCGAACCTGCAGCGCGCCGGCCAGGATTTCCGCGCCAGCGGGGAAGGGCGGCTGTCCATCGCCGCGACGCATTCGCAGGCCCGCTACGCACTGCCGCAAGTGGTGCGCGACTTCCGCGCGCTGTTCCCGCAGGTCACGCTGCACCTGCACCAGGGCTCGCCCCGGCAGGTGGCGGAGATGCTGCTTTCGGGCGAGGCCGACATCGGCGTGGCGACCGAAGCGCTGGCGGGCTATGGCGAGCTGGTCACCCTGCCGTGCTACCGCTGGTCCCACAGCATTGTGGTGCCGCCAGGGCACCCGCTGCTCGATCTGCCCGAGCCGCCCACGCTGCGGCAACTGGCGCGCTTTCCCATCATCACCTACGAACTGGGCTATACCGGCCGCGCGCACATCGACGAGGCCTTCGCGCGCGAGGGCCTGCAGGCCGACGTGGTGCTCACCGCCATGGATGCCGACGTGATCAAGACGTACGTCGAGCTGGACATGGGCGTGGGCATCGTCGCCTCGATCGCGCTGGATGCGGAGCGCGACCGCCATCTGCGCATGATCGACGCGCGGCACCTCTTCGAGGTCAACCTCACCCGGCTGGGCCTGCGGCGCGGCAGCTGGCTGCGCGGCTACGCCTACCGTTTCATCGAAACCTTCGTGCCCACGCTCACGCGCGAAGCGGTGGACGAGGCGCTGCGCCACGAGCGCTGACCCCGGAGCGCGCGCCGCCCCCGTGCGCGGCGCTACCCCTTGCGCTGCGCCAGGATCCACCGCGCCAGCGACCGCGCTTCCTCCTCGCCGATGCGCGGGTGCCGGGGCATCAATGCCCGGCCCCATTCGCCCGCGCCGCCGTTGCGGATGCGGTCCGCCAGATAGGCCTCGGCGTTCTTGTCATTGCGGTAGCGCTCGGCGATCTGCGCGAAGCCGGGCCCCACGTAGGGGCGTTCCATCGCATGGCAGCGCATGCAGCCGTTGTCCCGCACACCGCGGCCTTCGTCGGCGTACGCCGGGGGATGGACGAGCACGGCTGCCAGGCAGCACGCGGCGGTCGCGGCGGCGCGTCGGAAAGGTGGAGGCTGAAGGCAGTGCGGCATGGAGCATCGATCCGTCGGATGCCATCCGTGGGACGGCCTGCACCGAGTATGCCGCGGCACTGCGGGCCCGGGGGAGTGTCCGGACAGCGCCTGGGGAGCGTGCCCAGGGGGTGTGCCCAGGGGGTGTGCCCAGGGGGCGTGCAGGTTCCAGCGCTTGCTCGGTTTGCGCATGAGCAAGCGCGATCTTGTCGCTTAGCTCGCGCCGCGCCGGACCCTAAAGTAGAGCTCAACCCGGCGCGACGTGCGCGCAGGGCCCACCACCGAGCCACCCTGCGCATTGCCGAAAGGACGACAGATGACCCATGCCGCCCACTCCGCCACCGATCTCTCCGCTGCCGCACCTGCGCAGCGCGGGCGTTTCCACACCGCCCGCCGGGCCTTGCGTTTCGCCGGCCAGGGTTGGCTGATCGCCGGCGGCAGCGCGGTGGCGTTCGCCGCCACGCCGATCCCCGACGGGCCGCTGGTGACCACCGAGTGGCTGGCGCAGAATCTGGACAACGGCAAGGTGCGCATCGTCGAGGTGAGCGTGAACCCGGGCCTCTACGAGCGCGCGCACGTGCCGGGCGCCGTCAATTTCTCGTGGCACAACGATCTGAACGACAAGGTACGCCGCGACATCGTCGGCAAGGAGGCGTTCGAGGCGCTGCTCTCGCGCTCCGGGGTCGGCGCCGACACCACCGTGGTGCTCTACGGCGACACCAACAACTGGTTCGCCGCCTGGGGCGCCTGGGTGTTCGACATCTACGGCGTGAAGAACGTCAAGCTGCTCGACGGTGGCCGCAAGAAGTGGGAGGCGGAAAGCCGGCCGCTGAACAACCGGGTGCCCGAATACGCAGCCACCACGTACCGCGTGACCGCGCCCAACCCGCAGCTGCGCGCGCGCCTGGCCGATGCGCTGGCCGTGGCCGAGGGCCGCAGCGACGCGAAGCTGGTGGACATCCGTTCGGCCGACGAATATTCCGGGAAGGTGTTCGCGCCGCCCGGCGTGCCGGAACTGGCGCTGCGCGCAGGCCATGTGCCCGGCGCCGTGAACGTGCCCTGGGGCCAGGCCGTGCGCGAGGACGGCACCTTCAAATCCGCCGACGAGCTGCGCAGGCTCTATGCGTCCGCGGGCGTGGACGGCAGCAAGCCGGTCATCACCTACTGCCGCATCGGCGAGCGCTCCAGCCACACCTGGTTCGCGCTGAGCAAGATCCTGGGCTACCAGGTCCGCAACTACGACGGCTCCTGGACCGAATACGGCAATGCCGTGGGCGTGCCCATCATCAATCCGGCCGGCACGGTCTGGGCATCGAAATGACGCCCGTGCCGCATCCGGGCGCCCGTCCCCTGGGCATTCGGATGGTGGGCCCGCCGTGGTGCAGAACGCGCCCGGGCGCGCCCCGACGGCGAACAGTTTGTCAGTAGGGGGTCTCCTTTCACAGCCCGCCCCGTGCGGGCTTTTTTTGGGGTGGGATGGCATGACACCGATCGCATCTTCGGGGGCTGCGCCGGGCGGGGATCGCTCCACGGGCGCAGTGTTTTCCGCGCTGCTGGCCTCGGCGCTGGCCGTGGGCATCGCGGCCGCCGCGCACGCGCTGCAGCAGCAGGCCGGCGGCGGGCGCACGCTCGCCTTCGCGCTGCTGGGCGGGGCGCTGCTGGGGCTGGTGCTGCAGCGCTCGCGGTTCTGCTTCTATTGCCATGCGCGCGACTGGTTCGACGGCGGCGACCCGCGCGGCCTGCTCGCGATCTTGCTCGCCCTGGCCGCCGGGGCGGTGGGCACCACCGTGGTGCTCGGCAGCTGGGTGGCCGCGCCGGCACCGGGCCTGTTGCCGCCGGACATGCACATCGGTCCCGTGAGCGTGGCGCTGGTGGCGGCCGGGCTGGCGTTCGGCGCCGGCATGGTGGTGTCGGGCTCGTGCATCAGCGCGCACTGGTACCGGCTCGCCGAGGGGTCGGCTGTCGCGCCGTTCGCGCTGCTCGGCACCGTTCTCGGCTTCCTGCTGGGCTTCCGCACCTGGAACACGCTGTATTCCCGGGTGATCGCCGAAGCGCCCGTCGTGTGGTTGCCGGCGCACCTGGGTTACGGCGGCGCGCTCGCCCTGCAACTGGCGGTGCTCGGCGGCGCGGCGGCGCTGCTCTGGCGCGGCCATGCGCGCCGCCAGGCCGGCGCGCCGGGCAGTTCACCGGCCGGCCCGGCCGTGCGGCCCCTCGGCGCGGTGTGGCAGGGCCTCTGGACCGGCCGCTGGCCGTACTGGACGGGCGGCCTCGCCGTGGGCCTGATCGCCGCCTTCGTCATCGTGCGCATGCGGCCGCTCGGCGTCACCGCCACGCTGGGCGGGGCGGCCCGCGCGCTGGGCACCGAATGGGGATGGGTGCCGGTGCGGCTCGAAGGGCTCGACAGCCTCGGCGGCTGCGCGACCGCGCCCCAGGCGCACTGGCTCACCCCCAATGCCCTGCTGCTGGCAGGGATCGTGGCGGGCGCATTCGTCGGCGCGCTCGCCAGCCGGCAGTTCTCGCCCCGGTGGCCGTCCGTGCGCGACGCCGGCCGCGGGCTGGGCGGTGGAGTCCTGCTGGGCTGGGGCGCCATGACCGGCCTGGGCTGCACGATCGGCACCCTGTTGTCGGGCAGCATCGCGGGGGCGTTGTCGGGATGGGTCTTCGGCGCGTCCGTGCTCGTCGCGGTGGGCCTCGGCGTGCGTGCGCAAATGGCTTTGCGCGCGCGGAGCTGACGGGGTAAGGGAGCAATGGCCCGGTTTGGCGGCATTGGCTGACGCGGAGCCCGCCACGGCCCAGGCACCATCCGGCAAGGACACGCGCCGCGTGCCCGTGCGTCCGGCCGCCGGCCGGCGCCAGTTTCGCTCCACCCACGGACACCACCCATGGCATCGAAAGAAAAGGAAGAAGCCCCCGCATCCGCCGCTGCGACGGAGCGTGAGGAAAAGGCCAGGCTCGCGCTGTGCGCGGCCGGCCCGCACGGCGATATGGAGCTGGCATCCGTCACCATTGACGACTACAGCCTCGAACTGCGCGACGGCGACGGCTTCGCGGGCGACAACGCCAGCCGCACCGCCTTCCGCCACATGCTGGACGCCTGGCGCACCGTCTATGCCGACATGGCTGGCAAGGACCCGCTCGGCGACAAGCCCACGCGCGAGATCAGCAAGCAGCGCCTGGACGAAATGCTGGAGAAGGACGGCATGGCGGCCCGGACGATCGAAGCCGCTTCCGAGGACTATGCGCAGCAGTTCGCGCACGTGGTCCTGCGTTTCCTGCAGCACAAGACCTGGAAGGGGGTGGAGCGCGTGATCGTGGGTGGCGGCTTCCACCAGAGCGAGGTGGGCGAGCGCGCCATCGCCCGCGCGGCCGACCTCGTCGCGGAGGAGCTCAAGCGCAAGAAGAAGGACCCGATCGAACTGCGCCTGCTGCACCACCATGCCGACGAGGGCGGCCTGATCGGCTGGGTGCATCTCGCACCGCCCGCGCTGCTGCAGAGCTACGACGCGATCCTGGCGGTGGACATCGGCGGCACCAACGTGCGCTGCGGCATCGTGCAGACGCACCTGCACTCCGCGCCCGACATGTCGAAGGCGGAGGTGCTGCGCCGCGAGAAGTGGGGCCATGCCGACGACTCCCCGCGGCGCGACGAACTCGTGGACGGCATCGCCGGCATCCTGGAAGACCTGGTCGAGTACGCCCGGAGGAAGGAACTCAGCCTCGCACCCTTCGTCGGCGTCGCCTGCCCGGGCCTCATTTGCGAAGACGGCTCGCTCGCGGGCGGCACGCAGAACCTGCCCGGCAATTGGGAGAGCATCCGCTTCCACCTGCCGCGCGACCTGTGCGAGCGCCTGCCGACCATCAACGGCGGCCGCATCCAGGTCTGCCTGCACAACGACGCGGTGGTGCAGGGCCTCTCGGAACTGCCCTTCACGCAGGACGTGGAGCGCTGGGCCGTGCTCACCGTGGGCACGGGGCTGGGCAACGCGAGCTACACCAACCGCACCCCGCAAAAGCGCTCCCGGCGCTGAGCGGCCCCGCACGGGGCAGGGCCGGCCCCGCGGCGCGGCGGACGGCGGGCCCGGCTCGATAGAATCGGGGGTTACGCTTCACAACCATCCCCGCGGCTGCGCCCCTCGCAGCGCGCTCCACGCACTCGAGGCTTGCAGCCCTTTCGCCCATGACGAAACCGACCCCGCCGTCGTCCGTTGCCGACATCCGCAAGAGTTTTCTGGACTTCTTCGCCTCCAAGGGCCACACCGTGGTGCCGTCCAGCCCGCTGGTGCCGGGCAACGATCCCACGCTGATGTTCACCAACTCCGGCATGGTGCAGTTCAAGGACGTGTTCCTGGGCACCGACAAGCGCCCCTACGTGCGCGCCACGTCCGTGCAGGCCTGCCTGCGCGCCGGCGGCAAGCACAACGACCTGGAGAACGTCGGCTACACCGCCCGTCACCACACCTTCTTCGAGATGCTGGGCAACTGGTCCTTCGGCGACTACTTCAAGCGCGAGTCGCTGAAGTGGGCCTGGGAACTGCTCACCGAGGTGTACGGCCTGCCGAAGGAGCGCCTGCTCGCCACCGTGTATGCCGAGGACGACGAGGCCTACGACATCTGGACGAAGGAGATCGGCCTGCCGCCCGAGCGCGTGATCCGCATCGGCGACAACAAGGGCGGCCGCTACAAGTCCGACAACTTCTGGATGATGGCCGACACCGGCCCCTGCGGCCCGTGCTCCGAAATCTTCTACGACCACGGCCCGCACATTCCCGGCGGCCCTCCGGGCAGCCCCGATGAGGACGGTGACCGCTTCATCGAGATCTGGAACAACGTGTTCATGCAGTTCGACATGGCCGAGGACGGCTCCGTGTCGCCGCTGCCCGCGCCCTGCGTGGACACCGGCATGGGCCTGGAGCGCCTCGCGGCCATCCTGCAGCACGTGCACAGCAACTACGAGATCGACCTGTTCGCCGCGCTCATCCAGGCGGCCGGGCGCGAGACCGGCACGGCCGACCTCGCCAACCCGTCGCTCAAGGTGATCGCCGACCACATCCGCGCCACCGCGTTCCTCGTGAGCGACGGCGTGATCCCGAGCAACGAAGGCCGAGGCTACGTGCAGCGCCGCATCGTGCGCCGTGCCATCCGCCACGGTTACAAGCTCGGCCGCAAGACGCCGTTCTTCCACAAGCTCGTGAAGGACCTCGTGGCGCAGATGGGCGACGCCTATCCGAAGCTGCGCGAGCAGGAGCAGCGCATCACCGAAGTGCTCAAGGCCGAGGAAGAGCGCTTCTTCGAGACGCTCGCCAACGGCATGGACATTCTCGACGCGGCCCTGGGCGGCGGCGCGAAGGTACTGCCCGGCGACGTGGCCTTCAAGCTGCACGACACCTACGGCTTCCCGCTCGACCTGACCAACGACGTCTGCCGCGAGCGCGGCGTGACGGTGGACGAGGACGGCTTCAAGGCCGCGATGGACCGCCAGAAGGCTCAGGCCCGCGCCGCCGGCAAGTTCAAGATGGACAAGGCGCTCGAGTACGCCGGCGAAGCCAACCGCTTCAGCGGCTACGAGGCGCTGAGCGAGAGCGCGAAGATCGTGGCGATCTACGTGGACGGCACCAGCGCGCAGACGCTGGAGGCCGGCCAGTCGGGCGTGGTGGTGCTCGACGGCACCCCGTTCTACGCCGAGAGCGGCGGCCAAGTGGGCGACCAGGGCGTGATCCATGCGGGCGATGCACGTTTCGCCGTGGACGACACGCTGAAGATCCGCGCCGATGTCTATGGCCACCACGGCCGCCTGGAGGCCGGCACGCTGCGCGTGGGCGACGCGGTGCAAGCCGACGTCGACACCGCGCTGCGCGCGGCCACCATGCGCAACCATTCGGTCACGCACATCATGCACAAGGCCCTGCGCGAAGTGCTGGGCGGCCACGTGCAGCAGAAGGGCTCGTTGGTGAACGCCGAGCGCACGCGCTTCGACTTCGCGCACAACGCCCCCGTGACCGATGCGCAGATCCGCGAGATCGAGCGCCGCGTGAACGAGGAGATCCTGGCCAACACGCCCACCGGCGCGCGCGTGATGGACATCGAATCCGCCCAGAAGACCGGCGCGATGATGCTGTTCGGCGAGAAGTACGGCGAGACCGTGCGCGTGCTCGACATCGGCACCAGCCGCGAGCTGTGCGGCGGCACGCACGTCGCCCGCACCGGCGACATCGGCCTCTTCAAGGTGGTGGGCGAGAGCGGCGTGGCCGCGGGCGTGCGCCGCATCGAAGCGGTGACGGGTGCCGGCGCGCTGGCCTATCTGCAGCAGCTGGAAGACACGGTGGCCAAGGCGGCGGGCGCGCTGCGTGCTCCGGCCTCCGAGCTCGCCGGCCGCATCGGCCAGGCGCTCGACCAGGTCAAGGCACTGGAGCGCGAAGTGGCGGCCCTCAAGGGCAAGCTGGCATCCAGCCAGGGCGACGAGCTGGCCGGGCAGGCCGTCGACGTCAAGGGCGTGAAGGTGCTGGCCGCCACGCTGCCCGGCGCGGACGCCAAGACCCTGCGCGACACCATGGACAAGCTCAAGGACAAGCTCAAGAGCGCGGCCATCGTGCTGGCGGCCGTGGACGGTGCCAAGGTGCAGATCGCGGCCGGCGTCACGCCGGACGTGATGGCGAAGGTCAAGGCCGGCGAGCTGGTGAACTTCGTCGCTCAGCAGGTGGGCGGCAAGGGCGGCGGCAAGCCCGACATGGCGATGGCCGGCGGCACGGACGCCGCGGCGCTGCCCGCGGCGCTGGCTTCGGTGGCCGGCTGGGTGGGCGAACGCGCCTGAGGGGGATGGACGCGGGCCGGTTGGCCCGCCCCTTCGCCCAAAGGCCCGCGACAGCGGGCCTTTTGCATGGCGCCCGCCCTGCGGCGAGGCGGGGCGCCCGGCGCGCTCAGAACAGCTCGACGTCGTCGTGCGCGACCTTGACGTGCAGGTGGCCCGCGTTCACCAGGTCGTCGTAGTAGCACACGCGGTTGCGGCCGTGCTCCTTGGCGTAGTAGAGCGCCTGGTCGGCCTGGCCGAGGATTTCCACCGGCGCGCCGCGTTCGGTGCTGGCGAATCCGAGGCTCACCGTGACCTGCCCGACCTGCGGGAACCGGTACTCCTGCACCGCGTCGCGGAAGCGGTTGAAGGCCTTGTGGGCCGTGGCGAGCGTGGTCGAGCGCAGCAGCACCACGAACTCCTCGCCGCCGAAGCGGAAGATGCGGTCGTGGCTGCGGAAGGAGCTGCGCAGGATGTTGGCGATCAGGATCAGCACCTCGTCGCCGTAGAGGTGCCCGAAGCGGTCGTTGACCTGTTTGAAATGGTCGATGTCCACCACCGCCAGCCAGTGGCGCAGCGGTTCGTCGCGCTCCTGGGAACCGTCCGCCTCCACGGTGGGCGCGGCCGCCACCGCGGCGCTGGAGATGCCGCCGCGGCGCGCGAACTGCTCGTCGAAGGTCTTGCGGTTGAACAGGCCCGTGAGCGCGTCGCGCTCGCTGTAGTCCAGCAGGCTCTGGTAGTTCTGGTAGACCAGGAACACGCTCTGGATCACGTCGAGCTTGTGGGCCGAGAACGGCCGCGACTGCGTGACCTCGATGCAGGCATGCACCTGGTCGTGCAGCCAGACCGGCATCCAGAGCATGTGCTCGCCGCGCCGTACCGTATCCAGCGCGTGCGGCTGCCGCTGGCCGATGCACTCGTGCAGGGCCGGGTAGGCCGACAGCGGCACCCGGCGGGGGTCGGAGGGCGCCTCGCAGTCGCTCGTCACCATCTGGCCTTTGTCGTGCCAGGTGCGCGGCCTCACGTAGGCCTCGTTGTGCGACTGGAACACCTCCAGCGCGCGCACGCTCTTGATGGCGGGCAGCTTCTGCAACGTGGACAGCACCGACACCTCCAGCCGCAAGTGATCGCGGTGGCCGGTCATTTCGACCAGATTGTCGAGGATGGGCTTCATGGAGTGAGGGCGGTGCGTTGCGGAAAGCGAAGCGGCGGGTCAGGTCGTTCGCCGGAACAGGATATCCCACACGCCGTGCCCCAGCCGCAGGCCGCGGTTCTCGAACTTGGTGCGGGGCCGGTAATCGGGCTGAGGAGCGTAGCCTTCCGCCGTGTTCGCCAGCAGCGGCTCGGCCGAGAGCACCTCGAGGATCTGCTCCGCATAGGGCTGCCAGTCGGTGGCGCAGTGCAGGTAGCCCCCGGGCCGCAGGCGCCGTGCGAGCTTGGCGACCAGCGGCGGCTGGATCAGCCGGCGCTTGTGGTGGCGCTTCTTGTGCCAGGGGTCGGGGAAGAAGATGTGCACGCCGTCCAGCGACTCCTCGGGCAGCATGTGGTCGATCACCTCGACGGCGTCGTGCTGCAGGATCCGGATGTTCGACAGCCCCTGCTCGCCGACGCGCTTGAGCAGGGCGCCCACGCCCGGCTCGTGGACTTCGCAGCAGAGGAAATTGTCCTCGGGCCGAACGCCGGCGATGTGCGCCGTCGCATCGCCCATGCCGAAGCCGATCTCCAGGATCAGCGGAGCCTCGCGCCCGAAGGCCGCCGTGGCGTCGAGCGGCGCGGCGGCATAGTCGAGCACGAACTGGCCGCCGAAGGCCTCCAGCGCCTTGGCCTGGCCGGTGGTGGTGCGGCCGGCACGCCGGACATAGCTCTTGATGGCCTTGGGAAAGGGAACGTCCGCAGGTGGGCTGCCGTGGCCGGGCGGTGCGGGAAGGGTGTCGGGGCCGTTGTCGGCCGATGGGGAAGGCATTGCGATCACGATGGTCGATTGTAGGTTCCAGCCCATGCCTGCGCCCAGCGCGCCAGTGCCTCGGCCACCGTACTGTCGTGCGGATGCCGCAGCGCAGGAAGCCCGAGCGTGGCCGCGGCACGGCCCAGCGCCGCCAGTGGATCGCGCGTGTCGACGGCGGGCGCGCCGTGCTGCTTCGACAGCTTCTCGCCATCGGCCGCCCGGACCAGCGGCGTGTGCAGGTAGGCCGGTGCCGGCAGCCCCAGCGCGTGCTGCAGCAGCAGCTGGCGCGGGGTGTTGTCCAGCAGGTCTTCGCCGCGCACCACATGGGTGACTCCCTGGTCCGCATCGTCCACCACCACCGCGAGCTGGTAGGCCCACAGTCCGTCGGCCCGGCGCAGCACGAAGTCTCCGACGGCTTCCGCCACGTCCTGGTGGCGCGCGCCGAGCCGGCGGTCGTGCCAATCGACGCCCCGCGCCCCGAAGCGGGGCGCGTCGGTGCCGTGCCATGCGGTGGCGGGCGTGCCCTCCGGCGCCAGCCGCGCCTGGTACCGCGACGTGTGGAACCGCCAGGAGCGGGGCGTTCGGCCATCCAGCCCGTGTCGGCAGGTGCCCGGGTACGGCAGCTCGGTGTGCCGGTCCCGCTCCCCGTGCTGCAGCAGGTGCGCGCGGGCGATGTCCGCGCGCGTGCAGGCGCACGGGTAGGCGAGCCCGTCCCGCACGAGGCGGTCGAGCACCCCGGCGTAGCGCGCGTGGCGCGCCGACTGCCAGAGCACCGGACCATCGGGGTACAGGCCGCAATCCGCGAGCTGGCGCAGGATGGTCTCGGCCGCGCCGGGCTGGCAGCGCGGCGTGTCCACGTCCTCGATGCGCACCAGCCAGGTGCCGCCCCGGCCGCCCTCCGCGGTGCGGGCATCCAGCCAGCTCGCCAGTGCCGCCACCAGCGATCCCGCATGCAGCGGGCCGGTGGGCGAGGGTGCGAAGCGGCCGACGTAGCGCCCGCTCATGCCACGGCGAGGGCGAGTTCGAGTCCGGAGATGAACGCGTCTTCCACCCGGTGCCCGAGGCACCAGTCGCCGGCCAGGCCGATGCCGGCCGCCGCATCCCAGACGTGGCTGCGGCCGAGCGGGCGCAGCGTCTGCGCGTCGCGCCAGCACAGCACCTCGGCATGCACCGGCGCGGCGCGCAGGCCCGTCACTTCCGCGAACGCCCGCAGCAGCTTGGCCTGCACGCGGTCGGGCGTGTCGTCCAGGTGTTCCTGCGACCAGGCGGGGCTGGCCTGCACGGTCCAGCGCTCCACCGCCGCGCGTCCGGGCTTGGAGGATTCGCGGGCCATCCAGGCGATGCGGTGGTGCGTGCTGCGCGCCGCGTTCCATTGCGGCCCGAGGGTGGTCAGGCCGGGCTGCACCGCGTGGGGGTACGCCAGCATCAGCGTCCAGCACGGAGCGACCTCGACGTTCTCCAGGCCGGCGGCCGAGGCAGCGGGCAGGCCCGAGCCCTCCAGCAGGGCGCGGGCCCGCGAGGCCGGCAGGGCGAGCAGCACGGCGTCGAAGCCGGCATGCACCTGCCGGGCGCCATCCGCGCCGAGGGTGTGCAGTTGCCAGCGGCCGGGCTGCAGCGGGTCGGCGCCGATGCGGTCCACCTGCAGGCCCGGCAGCAACCGGCCGGCGCGGGCCAGCGGTTCGGCCCAGGTGGCCACCAGCGACTGCATGCCCGGCGTGGCCACCCAGTGCGGCTCGCGCGGCGGTGGCGCGGCCGCGGCCTGCCGGCCCGCTGCGTCCAGCACTTGCACGCTGCTCGCGCTCCAGGGCCGGCACAGGCCGGGCACGGTCTCCAGCGCCCGGGCGAAGCGCGCATCGCGCACCGTGAAGTACTGGGCGCCCGCATCGAATCCGCCGAAGGGCGAATCCACCGTGGACATCCGCCCCCCTGCGCGGTCCGACTGCTCGAAGACCACGGGGTGGTGGCCCGCCTGGGCCAGCGTGCGGGCGCAGGCGATGCCGGCCATGCCCGCGCCGATGACGGCGATGCGCCGCGGCGCGTCGGCGGCGCCTTCTGCGGCAACCTGGGCGGCGGTGCCGCGGGCCCGTGCACGGGATCGGGAAGGGGTCATGGTCCGGCCTTTCATGGAAAGCTTCTGGGTCGCGCAGCGCGTGGCGCCGTTCGCGCATGGGGCCACTCTACACGGCGCGGGAGGCCCCGGGCACCGGGAAAACGGCCTTTCCTGCGCCGCATCGCGGCCTCCGTCAGAAAGGGTGGTGGTTCTCCAGCAGGGCGGCCCGGGTGGTCGGGCTCTCGAGCTGCTGCAGCCACCACTGCAGCGCACGGCCGGGCGCCGCATGCCCGGCGCCGCCCCATGCGTAGTGCAGCCGGACGCGCCGCGCTGGCCGTGCCACCTCGCGCACCACCAGGCGCCCCGCCTCGACGTAGGGCCGCACCATGGGTTCGGGCAGGAAGCCGGCGCCCAGGCCGCGCAGCTGGGCCTGCAGCTTGGTCTGCATGCCGCCCACGGTGAACACGTCCTGCCCGCCCAGCAGGCCCATGGTGACGCCGCCGCGCTGCGCGGAATCCGCCACGGCGATGGCACGGTGCTGCCGCAGCACCGTGTCGGTCAGCGGTCCCGGCACGTTCGCGAGAGGATGGTGCGGCGCCACGGTGAAGAGAAACAGCAGATCGCCGATCACCGCGCCCTGCAGCCCGGACGCGTTGGAGGCATTCACCGCCACGCCGATGGCCAGGTCGGCCCGGCCGGAGGTCAGCGCTTCGAGCGTGCCGGTGAGGATGTCGTCGCGGAGCTTGAGCCGCGTGGGCGGTGACTGCGCGTAGAACGCCTCCACCAGCTCCAGCATGGTGGTGGGGGCGATCACGCCGTCCACCGCGATCGTGAGCTGCGGCTCCCAGCCGGTGGCCACGCGGCGCACGCGGTGCGCCACGGCCTCCACTTCTTCCAGCAGGCGTGCGCCCTCGCGCAGCAACTCGCCGCCCGCTTCGGTGGGCCGTGCCTGCCGGGCGCTGCGGTCGAACAGCAGCACGTCGAGCGCCTCCTCGATCTGGCGCACGCGGTAGGTGAGGGCGCTGGGCACCACCCCGAGCTGCCGTGCCGCCGCCGCGAAACTGCCGGTCTCCGCGATCACCTGCAACATGGCCAGGCTGTCGGGCGTGAGCACGTCGCGTGCGGGGGCGGGAATCGTCATGGGCGGCCAGGGTTCAAAGGTTTTGAATGATGCCTTCAATCGCCCTGCGCCCGCAAGCGAGAAGCGACTTCTACAGTGGCGTTTCTTCCCGATGCACCACCCATGCTGACCGTCCGCAAATCCTGCGACCGGGGCCATGCCGACCACGGCTGGCTGCGATCGCTCCACAGCTTCTCCTTCGCCGGCTACCGCGACCCGCGGTACATGGGGTTCGGGAACCTGCGGGTGCTGAACGAGGACTGGATCGCGCCCGGCGCCGGGCTGGGCCAGCACGGCTACCGCGACATGGAAATCCTGAGCTATGTGCTGTCCGGCGAGCTGGCCAGCCGCGACTGCAGCGGCCGGGTGCAGTCCATTCCGGCCGGCTGCGTGCAGCGCATGGGCGCGGGCACGGGAACCACGTGCGCCGAATTCAACCCGCTGCCGGACCAGGCCGCGCATTACCTGCAGATCTGGATCGACCCCGCCCACCGGGGCCTGGCGCCGGAGTGCGCCCAGGTGCCCGGGCCCGCGCGCCGGCCCGCCGGCCGCCTGCACCTGCTGGCAGCCCCCGTGCGCACCGCGCCCGCTGCATCGCCCGGTTCCGGCGGGCCCGTGCTGGCGATCCAGGCGGACGCCCGCGTGCATGCCGGCGTGTTCGATGGCGCACAGTGCGCCGAACTGCCGCTGGACCCCGCCCGCAAATGCTACGTACACCTGCTGCGCGGCAGCCTTCAGGCCAATGGCCATCCGCTCGCGGCCGGCGACGCGGTCTTCATGCTGCAGGAGGAATGCCTGCGGCTGGATGGCGGGGTGGCCGCCGAAGTGCTCGTGTTCGACCTCGCTGCCTGAGGGGCGCAGTCCACCGAAAAGCCATTCCTTCGTCTGCTGGACCCGACCCGGATTTCCATTCCCTTCCACCGTACCCTTCGTTCACTTTCAAGGAGTCTCTTCCATGGCAAAGATCGCAGTCGTCTACCACTCCGGCTACGGCCACACCCAGCGCCTGGCCCAGGCCGTCGCCGAAGGCGCCAACGCCCAGCTCATCGCCATCGATGCCGACGGCGACCTGCCCGAGGGCGCATGGGACACCCTGGCCGAAGCCGACGGCATCATCTTCGGCACGCCGACGTACATGGGCAGCCCGAGCTGGCAGTTCAAGAAGTTCGCGGACGCGTCGTCGAAGGCATGGTTCAGCCGGGCCTGGCAGGACAAGGTGTTCGGCGGCTTCACCAACAGCGCCAGCCTGAACGGCGACAAGCAGGTGACGCTGATCGCGCTGCAGACGCTGGCATCCCAGCACGGCGGCATCTGGGTGAGCCTCGGCATGCTGCCGAGCAACAGCAAGGCCGCCCAGCGCAACGACCCCAACAACCTCGGCGGCTCCGTGGGCCTGCTCGCCCAGAGCCCCTCGGACGCCAGCGTGCAGGAAATGCTGCCCGGCGATCTGGAAACCGGCCGCGCGTACGGCGCACGCGTGGCGCAGATCACGCAACGCCTGCGCGGCTGAGGCCCGACATGGACACGAACATCCCTGCTCCCGCCGCCGATCCGGCGTCGTCCTTCCTGCTGCTCGGCGGGCATTCCAAGGACCTGGGCGGCGGCTTCCATGTGCGGCGGCTGCTGCCGGCGCTGCAGCGGCGGTCCGTCGGGCCGTTCGTGTTCTTCGACCATTTCGGCCCGATCGCGGTGCAGCCGGAGTCCGAATTCGACGTGCGGCCCCATCCGCACATCGGCCTGGCGACCGTCACCTACCTGTTCGACGGCGCGATCATGCACCGCGACAGCCTCGGGTCCGAGCAGGAGATCCGCCCCGGCGCGATCAACTGGATGACGGCCGGGCGCGGCATCGTGCATTCGGAGCGCCGCCCGGACCGGCTGCGCGGCGCGCACTACGTCAACCACGGCCTGCAGCTCTGGGCCGCGCTGCCCGCAGGGCACGAGGAGGTGCCGCCGGCTTTCGTCCATACCCCCGCCGATGCGATACCGGAGGTGCAGGACGCGCAGGGCGGCAGCGTGCGCGTGCTGATCGGCAGCGCCTTCGGCGCCACGTCGCCCGTGGCCACGCTGTCGCCCACGCTCTACCTGGACGTGCGGCTGCCCGCGGGCGGCACGCTGGAGCTTCCCGCGCTCGCGCCGGAGATGGCCGTCTATGCGGTGGAAGGCGCGCTGCGGCTGCAGGACGCGGCGGGCGAGGCGGTGGAGCAGCCCGCCGGCACGCTGGCCGTGCTGCAGCGGCCCGGCCCGGTGCGCCTGCAGGCCGCAGGCGATGAGCCGGTGCGCTGTGCGGTCATCGGCGGCGCGCCCCTGGATGGCCACCGCCACATCTGGTGGAACTTCGTGTCCAGCAGCAAGGAGCGCATCGGGCAGGCCGCGGACGACTGGGAGGCCGGGCGCATGGGCGCCGTGCCCGGCGATCCGGAGCGCATCCCGCTGCCGGAGCGCCATTTCAAGCGCTGAGCGCAGGCCTTCAGCGGTCTTCGGTGGCGGGCGGTGCGGCGCCGGGCGCCGAGAGATCGCTGGCCAGCACCTCGCGTTCGTCGAACACGAAGCAGCCACCGCGGTAGTGCGCGCCGTCCGTCTGCTCGAAGTACTTGAGGATGCCGCCCTCCAACTGGTAGACGTTCTCGATGCCTTCCTCGCGCATCAGGATCGCCGCCTTCTCGCAGCGGATGCCGCCCGTGCAGAAACTGACCACCGTCTTGCCTGCCAGCTCGGCCTTGCGGGCGCGCAGCGCCGGCGGGAACTCGGTGAACTTGCCGATGCGCCAGTCGATGGCGCCCTCGAAGGTGCCGTGGTCCACCTCGAACGCATTGCGGGTGTCGAGCGTCACCACCGGCCGGCCCGCATCGTCGTGGCCCTGGGCCAGCCAGCGGTGCAGCGTGGGCGCATCCACTGCCGGCGCGCGGCCCTCGGCGGGGCGGATGGCGGGATGGTCCATGCGGATGATCTCGCGCTTCACCTTCACCAGCATCTTGCGGAAGGGCTGGGTGGCGGACCAGCTCTCCTTGGGCTCCAGCGCCGCGAAGCGCCCGTCCATGCACCGGAGCCAGTCGACGAAGCCGCGCACAGTTCCGGCGGGCCCCGCCAGGAAGAGGTTGATGCCTTCCTCGGCCAGCAGGATGGTGCCCTTGAGCCCGTCGGCCAGGCAGCGTTCGTGCAGCCGGTCGCGCAGCGCCGCGGCGTCGGGCAGCGGCACGAACAGGTAGCTGGAGATGTTGAGGATGTCGGGCTGGTTCATCGCGGGAGACGGAAGACGGGGGCCGGGACGCACCGGGCGGCGGACGGCGGGGCCGTGCGCGCCCCGGGCCGTCCCCGTCAGGTCGCCGGCGAGAGCAGGGTGGTGTCGATCTTGTTGGCCAGCTGCGCAATCGCCAGCGCGGCCGGGCATCCGGGCATCTGCAGCAGCAGCAACTGGCGGCGCATGACCGCGTCGCGCACCGCCGTGTCGGCCGGAATGTCGCCCATGTGCAGCAGCCGCATCGGACGGCCGGACTCGGTGCTCACGAAGCGCTCCAGCACCTGCTGCAGCTGGCCCGTGATCGCCCGGCCATCGCCCGGGCGCGCGGCCTGGTTGACGACGATGCGCACGTAGGGGCGCTTCTGCTGGGTGGCGAGCACCTTGATCGCCGCATAGGCGTCGGTGAGCGAGGTGGGCTCGGGCGTGGCCACGATGAGCACCTCGGAGGCGAGCGACACCGAGAACAGCACGACGTCGGAGATGCCGGCGCCGGTGTCCAGCAGCAGCACGTCGAAACGCGGCGCCAGCGTCTGGATCACGTTGAGGAACTCGCTGCGCACCTCGGGCGTGAGCCGCGAATACTCGACCATGCCGGAACCGGCGAGGACGACGGAAAAGCCGCCGGGTGCCTGGATCACGGCATCGTCGAGGTCCGCCTTGCCGGTGAACACGTCGTGCAGCGTCACCTTGGGGTGGAGGTTGAGCACCACGTCGAGGTTGGCGAGGCCGAGGTCGGCATCGAGCACCAGCACGCGGTAGCCGCGGCGGGTGAGGGCGGCGGCGAGGTTGGCGGAAACGAAGGTCTTTCCCACGCCGCCCTTGCCGCTCGTGATGGCAATGATGCGTGCGCCGGCCGCCGGAGCAGGAGGCCGGCCCGAACCGGGCGCCTGGGGCGCCGAGGGCGTGGAGCGGGGTGACAGCGCGTCGGTCATCTCTGTGCTTTCAATAGGCGCTGCCTGTGGAATCCAAGGCCGGGGGCAGATCGCCCCAGCCCGAGGGAGTGTACAGCGGGCCGAAGAGCAGGCTCTTCTCTTCCGCCGTCACGGTGCTGTCCGGCTGCTCCTCGATGCTGACGCGGTTGCGGCCCGCCACCTTCGCCTTGTAGAGCTGGTTGTCGGCGCGCTCGGTCCACAGCAGCGTCGTGCTGCGGATCCACTGGAGCGCGAACGCGCCGCCGATGCTGACGGTGACGTTGAGCTCGACGGTGGGCGAGATGCGGACCGGGGTGCGCTCCACCGCGCGGCGGATGCGCTCGGCCACCACGCGCCCGAACCCCGCGTGGCAGGCGGGCAGGACGACGGCGAATTCCTCGCCGCCGTAGCGCGAGAGGGTGTCCATGGGGCGCACGCAGCGGCTCAGCGTGCGGGCGATCGACTGCAGGACGATGTCCCCGGCCATGTGGCCGTAGGTGTCGTTCACCCGCTTGAAGTGGTCGATGTCCAGCATCAGCAGCAGCGCGGCCTCGCCGGCGCGCGTCACCCGGTCGATCTCGCGCTCCAGGACGGTGCGGAAATGCCGCCGGTTGGCCAGCCCGGTGAGCGGGTCCTTCAGGGAGAGCTCGCAGAGGCCGTCGATCAACCCCTGCAGGTAATGCAGCGGTGTCTCACTGGGGATCGCGGATTCGGAACCCAGCGCCTGCGCGACCAGGGCATGCGCAGTCGTCAGGCGCAGATCGCGCAGGTCCACAGTGTGAGGGGTCGCAGATTCAGACACAAAATGCAACAAGCAATGTACGGGCAGTGTATCAGCGTCAGCCCATCCATAGCCGGCTACGAAGAGAATCGTTGCAAAGCCGTGAGTGCTTCCGCATCCGTCCGGTAGAGCACGAGGCCCGGGCCGTCCAGCAAGCCGCTGCGGCGCAGCACCTGCTCCACGGGCAGTTTCATGCCGCTCACGTGCAGCGCACCGCCCTGGGCGCACGCCATCGCCCGCAAACGGCCGAAGCACTCAACGCCCGTCACGTCGATCCGGTTGATCGGCAGTGCGAAAAGACAGACGTGCCGCGCGGCCGGATGCGCCGCGAGATGGTCGGCCACCCGCCGTTCCAGGGCCGCCGCCGAGGCGAAGTCGAGCTCGGCGTCCATGCGCAGCGCCAGCAGGTCCGGGGCGAGCGGCGGCAGCAGCCACAGGTGGCGGTCCCGCAGGCTGCCGTCCGGGTGCAGCCCCACCTCGATGATGCGGGGATGCAGCCGCTGGTAGAGGAAGTGGCTGAGGTTCATCACCAGGCCCGCCAGCACGCCCCAGTACATGCGCGGCGCGGTGGCCAGCGTCAGGAAGAACGTCATCCCGCCGATCAGTGCCTCGACGCGCGAGATGCGCCACAGCCGCAGCAGCACCCCCGGCTTGATAAGGCTGGTCACGGCCGCGACCACCACCGCCGCCAGCACCGACTGCGGCACATGGTAGAGCGCCGGCGTCAGCCAGAGCAGCACTGCGAGCACCAGCGCCAGGGCGAACAGCGTCGCCCAGCCGCTCTTCGCGCCGGCATACAGGTTGATCGCCGACCGCGAGAACGACGCGCTGGTGGCGAAGCTGCCGCACAGGCCCGAACTCACCTTGGCCATGCCGTGGGCGATCAGGTCCTGGTTCTCGTTCCAGCGCGTGCCGCCCTGCTGGTGCTCGACCTTGGCCGACGAGGCCGTCTCCAGGAAACTCACCAGCGTGACCACGAGCACGGGCATGAGCAGCTGGCCGAACTGGTCCCAGCTCAGCCAGCCGGGCCAGTAGAGCTGCGGCAGCCCGGAGGGCAGGTGGCCCACCACGGCGCCGTCGTGGTCGGCATAGCCGATCCACCGGCTGGCCAGCCCTGCCAGCCCGACGATGACGATGGCCGACGGAAAGCCCGAGCGCCAGCGGCGTGCGAGGGTTAGCAGCGCGAGGCTCCCGAGTCCGAACGCCGCTGCCGTACCGTCGAAATGGTGGACCGACGGCGCATCGGCCAGCGCCTGCCAGCTGGTGCGCAGCCCGAGCAGTGCCGGCAGTTGCGAAGCCAGGATCAGCAGCGCCGCCGCCTGGGTGAAACCGTTGAGCACCGGCGATGTGACGAGATTGAGCAGCCAGCCGAACCGCACCACGCCCAGCGCGAGCTGCAGCAGACCGGAGAGGATCGCCATCCAGGCGGCCAGCGCCACCCAGTCGGCGCTGCCGGGCTCGGCCATGCCGGTGAGCGACGCGCCGATGAGCAGGCTGGTGAGCGCCGTGGGGCCCACGCCCAGCCGCGTCGAGGAGCTCCACAGCACGGCCACCAGGGCCGGGACGAGCGAGGCGTAGATGCCCGTCACCAGCGGCATGCCCGCCAGGGCCGCGTAGGCGACGCCCTGCGGCACCAGCATCAGCCCCACCGTCATGCCGGCCCAGAACTCGCCGCGCAGCAGCTGCGCATCCGGCCGGGGCCAGCCGAGAAAGGGCAGCCAGTGCAGCAGCAGGGCGCGGAAGCGGGCGGAGCGTCCTGCGCTCGCGGACGGCTCGGGGGAAGGAACTGGGGGCATGGGGGGATTCTCGCCCCAAGCGTCCTACAGCAGCTTCGGCGTTGTCTGACCACTCCGTGCCTACGGTCGAGCCTACATTCGCTGCAACCCCCCGATTCCCGAACGCTTTTTCCGAGGACGCCGCCATGACCACCGCCGCCCCCACCCGCTCCGAATCCTGCGCACGCCACACGCCCCGCGCGCTCGCCATCCTGGCGGCCACCGCGCTGGCGTTCGGCCTCGCCGCCTGCGACCGCCAGGACGGCCAGACCGTCGGCCAGAAGATCGACGCCACCATCGAGCGCACGGGCGAAGCGGCCTCGGACGCGCAACGCCGCATGGAGGCCGCCGCCACCGAGGCCGGCCAGGCATCGCGCCAGGCCGCCGCCCGCGCCGCGGAGGTGATGGACGACGCCGGCATCAGCGCCAAGGTCAAGGCCGGCCTCGCGCAGGACGCCGAGCTCAGTGCCATCAAGATCGACGTGGACACGCGCAACGGCATCGTCACGCTCAATGGCCCGGTGAAGAACGAAGTGGCCCGCGAGCGCGCCGCCCGCATCGCCCAGGAGGTCAAGGGCGTGAACTCGGTGGTGAACCAGCTCACCGTCAGCCCGGGCGCGGTGGGCTGACCCGGGGTGCCGGCGGCGATACCATCGCCGCATGACCTCTTCCACCCACGACGCCTCCCGCGGCGCCGGGCCGGACACCCGGCTCATCCACCACCCCTACGTTCCGCCGGCAGGGTTCTCCGCACCCCAGCCTGCGGTGCACAAGGCCTCCACCGTCATCTTCCCGAACGTCGCGGCGATGCGCGCGCGCGAATGGAAGGACAAGACGGGCTACACCTACGGGCTGCACGGCACGCCCACCACCTACATGCTGGAAGAGCGGCTTTGCACGCTCGAAGGCGGCCTGCAGTGCGTCCTGGTGCCCAGCGGCCTCGCCGCCATCGCCAACGTGGCGCTCTCGCTGCTGCGCACCGGCGATGAAGTGCTGATTCCCGACAATGCCTACGGCCCCAACAAGTCGCTGGCCGAGGTCGAACTCGCGCAGTACGGCATCCGCCACGCCTACTACGATCCGCTCGATCCGGCCGACCTGGCCGCGCGCATCACCGACGCCACGCGGCTGGTCTGGCTCGAGGCGCCGGGCTCGGTCACGCTGGAATTCCCCGATCTCGTGGAGCAGGTGCGCATCTGCCGCGCGCGGGGCGTGACGACGGTGCTGGACAACACCTGGGGCGCGGGCATCGCCTTCCAGCCGTTCGACCTGCTGGGCGACGGGCAGCTGGGCGTGGACATTTCCGCCCACGCCCTCACCAAGTACCCCAGCGGCGGGGGCGACGTGCTCATGGGCAGCGTCATCACCCGTGATGCGGCCCTGCACCTGCGGATCAAGCTCACCCACATGCGCCTCGGGCTCGGCGTGGGGGCGAATGACGCCGAAGCGGTGCTGCGCTCGCTGCCCAGCGTCGGCCTGCGCTACCGCGCGCACGACGCGGCCGCCCGCGAACTGGCGCGCTGGATCGCCGGGCACGCCGCCATCGCCCAGGTGCTGCACCCGGCGCTCGCAGGCTCTCCCGGCCATGCGCACTGGGCGGCGCTGTGCGCGCCGGGCGGCGGCGAGGGCGCTGCAGCGGGGCTCTTCAGCGTGGTCATCGACGAGCGCCACGGGCAGGACCGCGTGGATGCGTTCTGCGATGCCCTGCAGCTCTTCAAGCTCGGCTACAGCTGGGGCGGGCCGATGAGCCTCGTCGTCCCCTACGAGCTGCGCACCATGCGCGCGCGGCCCACGCCGCACCTGCGCCCCGGCACGGTGGTGCGGTTCTCGGTGGGCCTGGAGGATCCGCGGGACCTGCGCGCCGACCTCGCGCAGGCGCTCGCGGCCGCCTTCCCCGGCTGACGGGAGGGAGCGCGGTCCGTCCGCGCTTCGCCGCCATTTCTGATTTTTCGCAAGGCCATGCACGGCGTGCTGCTACATTGGCCTTCCATTCAGCATCACATAAAGGGGGCCCCATCTTGGCAACACCCAACTACGGTTACGAAAAGCGGCAGCGCGAGCTCGCCAAGAAGAAAAAGAAGGAAGAAAAGGCGCTGGCCAAATCCCAGCGCAAGAGCGACGATCCGGCGCAGGAGTCCGGGCAGGACGGCAATGACGCCGCCGATGCCGGTGAAGCCGGCCAGGCGCCCGGCGCAGGCACCGGCACCGGGGCCTGACGCCGCGCGGCGTCTTCCCCGGCTCAGCGCAGCAGCTTGCGCAGCTCGGGCCAGACGTTCGCCAGCATGGCCGGCTGCGCCTCGGCGCGGGGGTGGATGCGGTCGGCCTGGAACAGCGCCGCCGCATCGGGCCGGTCCGCCACGCCCTTGAGCAGGAAGGGCACGAGGCCCGCGCCCGTGTCCCCGGCGACGGCAGGAAACACCTTCTCGAACCGGCGCGTGTAGTCGGAGCCGTAGTTCGGCGGCACCTGCATGCCCACGATCAGCACCTGGGCGCCGGCCTTCTTCGACGCCTCCGCCATGGCGCGCAGGTTCGCCTCCGTGCCCTGCATGGGCAGGCCGCGCAGGGCGTCGTTGCCCCCCAGCTCCAGGACGACGTGCGTCGGCCGGTGCTGGGTGAGCAGCGCCGGCAGGCGCGAGCGTCCGCCCGCCGTGGTGTCGCCGCTCACGCTGGCATTCACCACCGTGGCCGGAATCTTCTCCGCGGCCAGTTTCTTCTCCAGCAGCGCCACCCAGCCCGTGCCGCGTGCGAGGCCGTACTCGGCGCTCAGCGAATCGCCCACCACGAGGATCACGGGCCGCCCGGCTGCGGGCGCCGGCTGCGCCCCCGCGGAGGGCATGCAAAGCCCCAGGGCCCAGGCCCCCATGGCCGCCACGATAAAGTCACGCCGGAACGCATCGAATCGCATCACTGCAAGAGCACCTTTCATGTCGGAAACACTGCCGGAAACCCCTTCCTCCACCGCCGCCGCCAGCGCCCCCGTCATCGCCGTGGAGCACGTGCACAAGTCGGTGACGGATTCCACCGGCACGCTCGACATTCTGCGGGATATCGATTTCCGGCTCGCCGCGAGGGACACCGTGGCCATCGTCGGCGCTTCGGGCTCCGGCAAGAGCACGCTGCTGTCCATCATCGCGGGGCTGGACACGCCCACGCGCGGCACCGTGCGGCTGGCCGGCGAAGACCTGTTCGCGCTCGACGAAGACGGCCGCGCGGCCCTGCGCGCGCGGCGCATGGGCTTCGTGTTCCAGAGCTTCCAGCTGCTGGGCAACCTCACCGCGCTCGAGAACGTGATGCTGCCGCTGGAGCTGGCACAGCGCCGCGACGCGCGCGCGCTGGCCGCCGAGATGCTCGGCCGCGTCGGCCTGGGCCAGCGCCTCGGGCACTACCCGAAGGTGCTCTCCGGCGGCGAGCAGCAGCGCGTGGCGCTGGCGCGCGCCTTCGTCGTGCAGCCCGACGTGCTGCTGGCCGACGAGCCCACCGGCAGCCTCGATTTCGCCACCGGCGAGACCATCATGCGGCTGATGTTCGACCTGAACCGCGAGCTCGGCACCACGCTCGTGCTGGTCACGCACGACAGGGCGATCGCGGCGCGCTGCGACCGGCGCATCACCATCGACGCGGGCCGGATGATCCCCGGCGATGGGGCCTGACGCGGCCCGGCCGGGCGGTGATCGGGGTGGCCGGGCCAGGGCGCGGATAATCCCCGCATGTCCTCCAGCCCCAAAGTGCTATTCGGCTTCCACGCCGTGGGCGTGCGCCTGAAGACCGCGCCGCAGTCCATCATCGAGATCTACTACGAGGCCACGCGGCGCGATGCGCGCATGCGGCAATTCCTCGACCGTGCCAAGGAAGCCGGCGCACGCCTCATCGAGGCCGACGCGCCGCGCATCGCCAAGCTCGCGGGCAGCCACGGCCACCAGGGCGTGGCCGCGCGCGTCGAAGCCATCGCGCAGGTGCACTCGCTCGACGAACTGCTCGAGCAACTCGAAGCCGACGGGATCGAGAAGCCGCTGCTGCTGGTGCTCGACGGCGTGACCGATCCGCACAACCTGGGCGCCTGCCTGCGCGTGGCCGACGGGGCCGGCGCGCATGCGGTCATCGCACCCAAGGACCATGCCGTGGGCCTCAACGCCACCGTCGCCAAGGTGGCCAGCGGCGCGGCCGAGACCATGCCGTACTTCATGGTCACCAACCTCGCGCGCACGCTGGGCGAATTGAAGGAGCGCAACATCTGGTGCATCGGCACCAGCGACGATGCGCCCAGGACCATCTACCAGGTCGATCTGAAAGGCCCCGTGGCCCTGGTGCTCGGCGCCGAAGGCGACGGCATGCGGCAGCTCACGCGCAAGACCTGCGACGAACTCGTCTCCATCCCCATGAAGGGGGCGGTGGAGAGCCTGAACGTGTCGGTGGCGAGCGGCGTCTGCCTCTACGAGGCGCTGCGCCAGCGCGGGGGCTGAGGGCAGCGCGCATAATCCGTGGGTCTTCAGGGCGGGGTGGAATTCCCCACCGGCGGTAGGCGGGGTGCGGCGACGCTTCCCGCGAGCCCGCGAGCGCTCCTGCCGCCTGGCAGGAGGTCAGCAGACCCAGTGCGAGGCGGCCGATAGGGCTGCGTCCATTCTGGGGCCGACGGTCACAGTCCGGATGAAAGAAGATGCTGCCGGCAGGTCCGGGCGCAGGGTTTCCTTCCTGCGCGCGGCCGCTTCGCCGTGCCTTGCGCGTTTCGCTGCGGCGAAGCGGGCAGGGCCGCGCATGGCCGGCCGCATGACAAGCCTTGGGACGTTCTTTTCTTTCAACAAGGAGCGTTTCCATGAACCCATCCCTCGCCATCTCCTCCACCGCGGCGTCCGCAAGGCGCGATGCGTTGCACCCAGGCGATGCGCCCCCGTCCCACGTCGCGTGCGCGCCCGTGTCCGTCCACAGGCCGGCCGGCGACGGCGTCCTCCTCGCGCCGATGGCCGAGGTGCTCGCCGAAATCGCCGCGGGCCGCCCCGTGCTCGTGCTGGACGACGCCGACCGAGAAAACGAGGCTGATCTCGTCTGCGCGGCCGAGAATCTCACCGAAGCCACCATGGCGCTCATGATCCGCGAAGGCAGCGGCATCGTGTGCCTCTGCCTGCCTCCGGAGCATGCCGCGGCGCTCGGCCTGCGGCCGATGGTGGAGGTGAACCGCTCGTCGTTCTCCACCGCCTTCACGCAATCCATCGAGGCTGCCTGGGGCGTATCCACCGGCGTGTCGGCCGCAGATCGGGTGCAGACGGTCCGCTGCGCGCTGCGCGTGCCGGCGCCCGGTGCCGCCCCGGAAGTGGTGAGTCCGGGACACGTCTTCCCGCTGGTTGCGCGCCCGGGTGGGGTGCTGGAGCGCAGCGGCCATACCGAATCCGCCGTCGATCTGGCGCGTCTGGCCGGGCTGCCGCCGGCCGGGGTGCTGTGCGAACTGATGAACCCCGACGGCACGATGGCGCGGGGCGCCGACGTGGCGCGGTTCGCCACGTTGCATGGACTGCTCTGCACCACGGTGCAGGCGCTCGCGGCCTACCGGCGCAGCATCGGGGACGGCGGCTGACGCTGCCGGCGTCGCGTGGTGGTGCCGGCCCGCTGCGGCCCCGGGCACGCACGCGGACGGGTTAGGCAGTGTCAGGCCTCGGCAGAGGTCTCTTCGCTTGCCTGGCTCAGGGACTCCAGCGCATCGGCGTCGAGCTGCAGCTGAGCGGCCCGCACGAGATCCTGCAGTTGCTCCAGCGACGTCGCGCTCGCGATCGGCGCGGTGATGCCCGGCTGCGCCATCTGCCAGGCGATGGCCACCTGGCCCGGCGTCGCCTCGTAGCGCTCGGCGACTTCGTCGAGCTCGGCCAGGATGCGCAGGCCCCGGGGGTTGAGGTACTTCTCCACGGTCTTGGCACCGCGCGCGCTCTTGGCGGCATCGTCCTGGGTGCGGTACTTGCCCGTGAGGAAGCCCGCGGCGAGCGCATAGAAATTGATCACGCCGATCTGCTGCTCCCTGCACAGCGGCTGCAGTTCGGTTTCGAACACGGCGCGGTCGTACAGGTTGTAGAGCGGCTGCAGCGATTCATAGCGCGGCAGGCCGAGGCGCGCGCTGGTGGCCAGTGCCTCGGACAGGCGGGCGGCCGTGTGGTTGGACGCCCCGATGGCGCGCACCTTGCCCTCGCGGATCAGGTCCGCATAGGTGCCGAGCGTGTCCTCCAGCGGCGTGGAAGCATCGTCGTCGTGCGACTGGTACAGATCGATGTAGTCGGTGTGCAGCCGGCGCAGCGAGTCTTCCACCGCACGGCGGATGTAGTCCGGCTTCAGGCCGACCTTGCCGCCGCCCATGTCCTTGCCGACCTTCGTGGCGAGCACGATCTGGTCGCGCCGGCCGCTGCGCTTGACCCATTGGCCGATCAGCGCCTCCGATTCGCCGCCCATGTGGCCGGGGTTCCATCGGGAATACACGTCTGCGGTGTCGATGAAGTTGAAGCCGGCATCCAGCCAGGCATCGATCAGGGAGAACGTCGTGGGCTCGTCCACCGTCCAGCCGAACACGTTGCCGCCGAAGCACAGCGGTGAAACCTGCAGGCCGGAACGGCCGAGGGGGCGCAATTGCATGGAAACAGTCTCCTGGGGATATGAAAGCGAAGAAGGGCGCTGCCTGGAGGCGGACGGCGGGGCCACGCCTCACCAGCGCCCGGCGCCTCGGTCCATTGTTGCGGTGCAGGACGCCCCCGGAGCGGCCGCATTTGTAATAACGTGTTCCCGCGGCCTGCTCAGATCCATCCCACAGCCCCGAGCACCGCCCCCGCGCCCAGCAGCCACAGCAGATGGATGCGCGTGCGCCAGACCAGCAGCATGCATGCCGCGGAAACTGCCCACAGCCGCCAGCTCTCGGCCGGACTGCCATGGCCGGTGCCGAGGACGAAGGCCGTGGCGAGCAGCAGGCCCAGCACGACCGGTGTCATGCCCTGCTTGAAGGCGCGCACCGCGCGCAGGCCGCGGTTGCGGTGCGCCCAGCGTGCGGCCCCCCAGGTGAGCAGGGTGCTGGGCAGCATCACGCCCACCAGGCACAGCACCATGCCCAGCAGGCCCAACGCCCAGCCGCCCGCATTGAGGCCGACGTTCCAGCCCAGCAGGCCGATGAAGAGCACGTTCGGGCCGGGCGCGGCCTGGGCGATGGCGATGGACGCATTGAACTGCGGATCGGTCAGCCAGGCCTGCCGGTCCACCAGGAAACGGTGCATGTCCGGCGCGGTAGCGATGGCGCCGCCCACCGTCAGCAGCGAGAGCGACAGGTAGTACGCCAGCAGGTGCAGCCAGTCGGCGGCCTGCATCGCGATCGGTGCCGCGGCGCTCATGCCGGCAGCTTCCGCCACGTGGCCGCGCAGGCCGCGCCGCCGATCGCCAGCAGCACGGCCGCGAGCGGCCACTGCAGCAGCGCCATGGCCGCGAACGTGCCCGCGGCGAACACGGCGCCGCCGGCAGCACCCAGCGGATGCGTGCGCAGCGCCACCGCCATGCGCAGGGCCACGCCCGCTACCAGGCCCGCGGCCACCGCGCCCATGCCGCGCAGGGCGCCCGCCACGGCGGGGTGCCAAGCGAAGCGCGCGTACACCAGGGCCAGCGCCAGCAGCACCAGCGAGGGCATCAGCAGCATGCCGGCCAGCGCCGCCGCCGCGCCGCGCCACCCGAAATAGCGGTCGCCGATCATCACGGCGAGGTTGACCACGTTGGGCCCCGGCAGGATCTGCGCCACCGCCCAGTCCTCGATGAACTCCTCGTTCGACAGCCAGCGCTTGCGGTCGACCAGCTCGCGCTGCACCACCGCCAGCACGCCGCCGAATCCCTGCAGCGCCAGCCAGGTGAACGACCAGAACAGGTCACGGCAATCCCGCGGGGCAGGGCGAGCGGCGGGCGCATCGGGAGGTTCGGCGGCAAGTGGGGCTGGCATGGGGGCTCGGTGCGGAATCGTTGGGCTCGCGCAGCAGGCGCGGTGGCGGTGGCGGTGGCGGTGGCGGTGGCGGTGGCGGTGGCGGTGGCGGGGTCGCGAGGCCGTGGGGCCGCATGGTACGCCCTGGCACCGTGGCTGCGGGGGAGCCGCAAGGCCCGTCCCGGCCCGTGGGACGCGGGCCTGCTAGCATGGCCTGCACATGTCTGACGATTCCGCTGCTGCTGCCCCATCGCCCCCGCGCAAGCCCCGGCGGCGGCGCGAGCCTGTGTGGAGCGAACTGCCGGTGGAATCGGTACGCCGCTACCTGGAGCCGGGCCCCGTCGTGCTGGTGGGCTCGGCATGGCGCGCGCGCACCGACCTCATGACCATGGGCTGGCACACCGTGATGGAGTTCACGCCATCCCTGCTGGGCTGCGTGATCTCCCGTGCCAACCACAGCCACGGCCTGGTGCGCCGCAGTCGGGAATGCACGATCAACATTCCTGAAGCCCGCTGGGTCGACCAGGTGGTCGGCGTCGGCAACTGCTCGGGCGCCGAGGTGGACAAGTTCGAGCGGTTCGGCTTCACCGCGGAGCGCGGCAGACAGGTGTCCGCTCCGCTGGTGCGTGAATGCTTCGTGCAGATCGAATGCCGCGTCGCCGATACGCGCCTCGTCAACCGCTACGATTTCTTCGTGCTCGAAGTGCTCAGCGCACGCGTCGATACGTCCGTGCGGCGTCCGAAGACGCTGCACTACCAGGGCGACGGGGAATTCATGCTCTCGGGGCGGACGGTCAGCCGCCGGGCGCTCTTCCAGCCGAACATGCTCTAGGCGCGTGTGCGGCGTCCCGCGGCGCGGCGCAAAAGCGCCGCGCTACCGCCGGGTTCGCGGCGTTCGCTGACAAGGGCGGTCGGCCCGCGTGGCCAGACTGTCGGCACTCCTTCAGCCGACCGGCATCGCCGGGCCTCGCCATGCGCCTGCACATCTTCGCCTCCGCACCGTTCTCGTCCGATGCCCCCACCCGTCGGCGCGGCCTCCTGCGTGCCTGGTCGCTGGCCCCCCTGGTGGCCGCGGCGGCGCTGGCCGGATGCGGCGACACCGCGCGCCTGCCGCCCGAGGCCGGCATCGGCGCCAGCCCCACGCTGCCCGAGCCCCACAAATCCCTGATCCCCACCGTGCACATCGCGCCCGCCAAGGGCTGGCCCGACGGCGGCGCGCCGCAGCCCATGGCGGGCCTCGGCGTAACGCCGTTCGCACGCGGCGTCCAGCATCCCCGCTGGCTGCTCGTCCTGCCCAACGGCGATGTGCTGGTGGCGGAGAGCGACAAACCTGCGCCCGAAGGGCCGCCGCCGGACGACGGCTTGGTGAAGAAGGTGCGCAGCTGGGTCATGGGGAAGGTCATGGCGAAGGCGGGCTCCGGCAATCCGTCGGCCGACCGCATCACGCTGCTGCGCGATGCCGACGGCGACGGAGTGGCGGAAACGCGCAGCGTCTTCCTGCAGGCGCTCCATTCACCCTTCGGCATGGTGCTGGTCGGCAACGACCTCTACGTGGCGAATGCCGATGCCGTCGTGCGGTTCCCCTACGTGCCCGGCCAGACGGCGATCACCGCCGCACCTGCGAAGGTGGTGGATCTGCCGTCGCGGCCGCTCAACCACCACTGGACCAAGAACCTGATCGCCAGCGCCGACGGCACCAAGCTCTACGCCACCGTGGGCTCCAACAGCAACGTCGCGGAAAACGGCATGGAGGCCGAGGCGGGCCGCGCGGCGGTGTGGGAGATCGACCGGGCGACGGGTGCGCACCGCGTCTTCGCAAGCGGCCTGCGCAACCCCAACGGCATGGGCTGGGAGCCGGGCACGGGCGTGCTCTGGACGGTGGTCAACGAGCGCGACGAGATCGGCAGCGACCTCGTCCCGGATTACCTCACTTCCGTGAAGGACGGCGGTTTCTACGGCTGGCCCTACAGCTACTGGGGCCAGCACGTGGACGCGCGGGTGCAGCCGCCCCGGCCGGACCTGGTGGAAAAGGCCCTCGTACCCGAATACGCGCTCGGCAACCACGTCGCGCCGCTGGGGTTGGCGTTCGCAGGCGGTGCGAACGGCGCGGGAAGCACGGGCACCGCGGTGCCGCCGGTGGCTCCCCAACTGGCCCATGGCGCCTTCGTCGGCCTGCACGGCTCCTGGAACCGCAAGCCCCGCAGCGGCTACAAGGTCATCTTCGTGCCGTTCGCCAACGGCAAGCCGCAGGGCATGCCGCTCGACGTGCTCACGGGCTTCGTCAGCGGCGACGGCGATGCCTGGGGCCGGCCCGTGGGCGTGGCGCTCGATGCGAAGGGCGGGCTGCTGGTGGCTGACGACGTAGGCAATGCCGTGTGGCGGGTGGCTGCTGCCAGGCAATGAAGACGACGGACGGTGCCAGTCCTCAAGGCTTGGAGGGCTGGCAGCTCCACCGCTTCATCACGGGTTCGGAGAAAGCGGGATCGTATTCCACGGTGCAGGCCGCGACGCCGGTCGGTAACTCGCGTGCCGCAGTGGCGGATGTGCCGCCATATTCGCAGGCCACCCAGTAACGCTGATCGGCGGGTTCGAACACCCAAGTCGCCGTCGCCGCTTTGCCTTTCTTGCCTTGCCGACTGGGGACGAGTTTCGCCTTTTGCTCTGGAGGCCCGGCAAAAAACGATACCGTCACCAGCGGATGACTCTTGTCGCTCCCGTCGACTCGCCAACCTTCTTCCGTAGTAGGTTCCACCTTTTGCAGTACATGCATGCGCGCAGGGCACTGGAATTCCATCGCAGTGCGTGATAGCACTACAGGGGGCTGCGCAGCCTGAGAAAAAACGGGATGCGTTGCCATAGCTGCGACGCAGGAAGCACCTGGAATCCATCCTGCAAAAGAAAAGAGAGGTCTGATTTTCAAGATGCTCACTCCACGACGGAGAATGCGTCGCCATTGTTGCTGGGATTGGCCCAGTTGCCTTGCTTGTCCTTGCCGAGAAATGGCAGTTTGCGGGCCTGGATTTTATTTGATTTGGTCCATTGGTCTATGACGTAGATGCCACCCGCATCTTGCCCTACATAGAGAGTCGCATGATTGCCTGAAGCGCGATTGGGGTATCTTCCGTCGACGAAAGTCGCAATGGCTGTTCCCTAGCGCACGAGAAGGTTGCCGTTCACGGCTGCCCCTTCTTTCCATAGGGAGGAGGGCGGGCCTTTTGCATAGAACTTCACCAAGGCAACGCATTGTTTGGTGCCTACCGAAGGCAGATCCTATAGAGATTTCGGATTATCGTATACGTAAGGCATAGCGGTGTTAATGTACTTTGGATTGCCAGTCGCTCGGATTTTTGAAATCGAGCGGCGGCAATTTTATAAAGTACAGACCGGCATGCTGTATCTTTTTGTTTGTGTTTCTTTGTTGGTTGAGATAATGGTTATGGTGCGCATAAAGGAATTTTTGGTTCAGTGGGAAAAGATCGCCACGTCAGCTTCCAGTGCTACACAACTGCATCCTGGGTGCAACCAAAGCGCTGATGAAACACATTGACGACTTGCAACTATTGTTTGTCGAGATGCTCTACGCCAGCGGCAGCGACACCGCCCGCACCTGCCTAAACCGTTCCCCTTCTTCGAGCAGCCACTCCCGCACCCGTGCCATCGCCGGGCCTGCCTGGGGCGCCGTAACGAAGGAATAGCAGGCGCGGGAGGGAACGCACCGGCTGCACAGTGGCACCAGGCGGCCGGCAACCACGTCCTCCAGCACCAGGGCTGCCCGGCCCATGGCGATGCCCTGGCCGGCGAGCGCGGCACCCACGGCCAGTTGGGACAGGTTGAACTGCGGACCGGCGTTCCAGGCCGGGGGCGTGGCGCCCACCGAGGCGAACCAGTGCTGCCATTCCTCGAAGGTGTCCGCGCCCTCCCAGGCGCTGCCGTCGTGCAGCAGCCATTCCGGGCGCAGGCGATCGGGCGCGTCGCGCAAGTCCGGGTGCGCGGCGACGAACGCGGGGCTGGCCACGGGCACCAGCCACTCGTCGAGGAATTCGGTCGCCTCCAGGTCGGTGTAGCCGCCCGGGTCGAAGCGCACTGCCGCCTCGATCCCGTCGCGCACCATGCGGGTGCGGTCGATCCGGTGGAATTCACCGAACACGCGCAGGCCGACGTCAGGGTGCTGCAGAAAGAAGCCGCCGAGGCGCGGCGTGAGCCACTGCATGGCGAACGAGGGCGAGCAGCTCAGCGTGGCCGCAGCGTGGGTGTCGGGGACATGGCGCATCTGGGCGAGCGTGCTTTCGATTGCCCCGAAACTCTCGCGCAGCACCACCGCCAGCCACTGGCCTTCGGGCGTGGGTACCAGGGTGCGCGGGGTGCGCAGGAACAGCGGCCGTCCCAGCCAGTTCTCCAGCTGCTTGACCTGCTGGCTCACCGCGCCCTGCGTGATGCACAGCTCCGCCGCGGCGCGCGTGAAGCTTGCCTGGCGGGCGGCCGCATCGAAGCACCGCAACCAGGCAAGGAGGGAGTTGGAAAGGCGGGAATCCATGATTCAAACTAATGCCTTCTTCAATATAAATGCTTTGCGGGGCGGCCAGGGCGGGCGCAAGAATGCACCGGACGATCTCCTCCCGCATCCATGAACCCCAGCACGCTTTTCTCCGCCGAGACCCTGGCCCCCTCCCGCACCTTGCCCGACGCCGTGCGGCATGCCGAACCCTGTCTGTGGCTCAATCCCGACCGCCTCGCCGAAGTCCCCGCCGCCATGGATGCGGGCGGCCAGGACATTAGTCTGCATGATACGCAGGCCGCCGCCGCACGCTTCGGGCGGTTCGCGCCGTTGCTCGCCCGGCTGTTTCCTGAGCTGCGGGCCTCCGATGGCATCATCGAATCGCCGCTCGCCCCCGCCGACGCGCTCGCCCCGCACCTGGGTCTGGCACCGCAGCAGGGGCGGCTGTGGATCAAGGCGGACCATGGCCTGCCGGTGGCAGGTTCCATCAAGGCGCGGGGCGGCATCCACGAGGTGCTGGAGTTCGCCGAGGCGCTGGCGCTGCGCGAAGGGCTGGTCACGCCGGGCGGCGATTACCGTGTGCTGGCCGAGCCGGCTGCCCGCGCCGTGTTCGCGCGCCACCAGGTCGCCGTGGGTTCCACCGGCAACCTCGGCCTGAGCATCGGTGTCGCGGCGTCTGCGCTGGGTTTCCGCGCGGCGGTGCACATGTCCGCCGACGCCAAGGAGTGGAAGAAGGAGCGCCTGCGGCAGCGTGGCGTCGAAGTGGTCGAACACGCGGGCGATTACGAGCGCGCCGTGGCGGCGGGGCGCGCCCAGGCCGAGGCCGATCCGTTCTGCCATTTCGTGGACGACGAACGTTCGCTGTCCCTGCTGCTGGGCTACAGCGCGGCGGCCCTGCGCCTGCAGAACCAGTTGCGGGAGCAGGGCATCGCGGTGGATGCGCAGCATCCGCTGTTCGTCTACCTGCCGTGCGGCGTGGGTGGTGCGCCGGCCGGCATCGCTTTCGGGCTGCGGCAGTTGCTCGGCCCGCACGTGCACTGCTTCTTCGCCGAGCCGGTGCAGTCGCCGTGCTTCCTCGTGCAGATGGCCGCGCCGGAGGGCACGCATCCGTCCGTGTACGACGTCGGGCTCACGAACCGCACGGAGGCGGACGGCCTCGCGGTGCCGCGTGCCTCGCTGCTGGCCGCCCGCCTCATGCGGCCCTTGCTCTCGGGTGTGTTCACGGTGCGCGACGACACGCTGTTCGAGCAGCTGGTGCAGGTGCTCGATGCCACCGGGGAGCGCATCGAGCCCTCTGCTGCCGCCGGGTTCGGCGGGCCGGCGCTGCTCACGGGCTCCGAACCCGGCCGGCGCTGGCTGCAGGCCCAGGGCCTGGAGCATTCGCTGCCGCAGGCCGCGCACCTCGTCTGGACCACGGGCGGGCTGTTCGTGCCGGAAGCGGAGCACCGCCGGTTCGAGGCGCGCGGCAGGGCCCTGCTTGCGGCGGGCGGCTGACTCCCGCGGCTGCCCCCGATCCATTCCACCGTTTTCCCCGACCCGCGGACCGACCGTTCCCGCACCTTCCCCGCCACCCTGGAGAGACCGCCATGAACCATGCCAAGAGGATGTTGTTGTCCGCCATCGCCGCCACCTGTGCCGTCGCCGCCTTCGCGCCCGCGATGGCCCAGGAGCCGTATCCCGCCAGGCCGATCACACTGGTGATCCCGTTCCCGCCCGGCGGTGCCACCGACGTGCTGGGCCGCGTCATCGGCAAGAAGCTGGGCGACGTGCTCGGCCAGAGCGTGGTGATCGACAACCGGGCGGGCGCAGGCACGGTGATCGGGGCCTCGTACGTGGCCAAGGCGGCGCCGGACGGCTACACGCTGCTCATGAGCTCCGGCACCACCTTCACGGTGAACCCCGCGGTGCGCGCGAAGCTGCCCTACGACCCCGTCAAGAGCTTCGATCCGATCGGCATCACCGGCCGCACCGGGCTGATCCTGCTCGCGGGCAAGAACATGCCGGCCAACGACGTGAAGCAGTTCGTCGCCCTGGTGAAGGGCGCGCCCGACAAGTATTCCTACGGATCGTTCGGCTCCGGCACCACCTCGCAGTTCGCGGGCGAGGCGTTCTTCAATCTGGCGGGCCTCAAAATCCAGCACGTGCCCTACAAGGGCAGTGCTCCGGCGATGGTGGATCTGATGGGCGGGCAGATCCCGTTCACCGTGGACACGGTGGCCGCGGCGGTGCCCCAGCTCAAGGAGGGCAAGATCAAGGCGATCGCCGTGACCTCCGCCAAGCGGTCCTCCCTGCTGCCCAACGTGCCCACGCTCGCCGAGAGCGGCTACGCGCTCGACATGGACACCTGGCTCGCCGTCGTGGCTCCCGCCGGCCTGCCGCCGGCCGTGAAGTCGCGGCTGGAGCGTGCGATCGCCCAGGTGGTGGAAGACCCGGAAACCCGCGACAAGCTGCTGGCCAACGGTTTCGAGCCCGCCTACGGCTCTTCGAAGGCCCTGGCGTCGCTGATCGAGAAGGAACTGCCGCTGATGCGCGCCGTCGCCCAGCGCGCGGGCATCACCGCCGACTGATGCGCTCCGTGCCGGTCCCACGGGGTGCCGGCGTGCCCATCCACGGCGCGCGCAAAATCCCCGGCATGCTGACAACGAGACAACGCCGCCTGGCGCGGCGCCCGACATGACCCGATCCCCCTCCCACTCCACACTCCCATCGTCCCTCGTCGAGCTGACCGCGCCGGAACTGCGGCAGTTGATCTCGCGCCGCGAGGTCTCGCCGGTCGAGCTGCTCGAAGCCTGCATCGCCCGCATCGAGGCCGTCAATCCGTATGTGAACGCGATCACCGCGACCTGCTACGACCGCGCGCGCGCCGAGGCCCGCGAAGCGGAGCAGGCGGTGCTGCGCGGCGATGCGCTCGGCCTGCTCCACGGGCTGCCGCTGGGCGTGAAGGACCTGGAGGCGACCGCCGGACTGCTCACCACCTATGGCTCGCAGATCTACCGCGAGCATGTGCCCGCGCAAGACAACGTGCTGGTAGCGCGGCTGCGCCAGGCCGGCGCCATCGTCACCGGCAAGACGAACATCCCCGAGATGGGCGCGGGCGCCAACTCGCGCAACACGGTCTGGGGCGCAACCGGCAATCCGTTCGATCCGCGGCTGAACGCGGGCGGCTCCTCCGGCGGCTCGGCCGCGGCGCTGGCCTGCGACATGCTGCCCGTCTGCACCGGGTCGGATACCGGCGGCTCGCTGCGCATTCCCGCGGCCAAATGCGGCGTGGTGGGTTTCCGGCCCTCGCCGGGCGTCGTGCCCAGTTCGCGCAAGCTGCTGGGCTGGACACCGATCTCGGTCGTCGGCCCGATGGGGCGCACGGTGGAGGAGGCCTGCCTGCAACTGGCGGCCACGGCCGGCATGTCCGCGGGCGATCCGCTCAGCTACCCGCTGGACGCCGGCGTGTTCCTGTCCCTGCCCGAGGTCGATCTCTCAAGGCTCCGCGTCGGCTACACCGAAGATTTCGGCGCCTGCGCGGTGGACGAAGGCATCCGCGCCAGCTTCCGCGGCAAGATCGCGTCCATGCGGCACCTGTTCCGCAGCTGTGATCCGATCGCGTTCGATTTGGGCGACGTGCACCGCTGCTTCGACGTGCTGCGCGCCGAGGCGTTCGTGGCCGGCACGCGCGAGGCCTATGAACGCGACCCGGCCAGCCTGGGGCCGAACACCCGTGCCAACTACGAGATGGGCGCCGCCATGACGCTCATCGACAGCGCGTGGGCCCAGGCCGAGCAGACGCGCATCCTCGCGCGCTTCCAGGAAGCCTTCGAAGCTTTCGACGTGATCCTCGCGCCCACCACGCCCGTCTCGCCGTTCCCGTGGACCGAGCTGTTCGCCAGCCACATCAACGGCGAGCCGCAGGCCAACTACTACCGCTGGCTGGCACTCACCTACGTGACGACGCTCACCACGCACCCCGCGCTCAGCCTGCCCTGCGGTCTGGACGACCGCGGCATGCCGTTCGGCCTGCAGGTGGTGGGGCGATTCCGCGACGACCTGGGTACGCTCGCCACGGGCCGCGCGATGGAGCGCGCCTTCGCCGGCATCGCGGGCCTGCAGCGGCCGCGTCCGGCGCTGGACCGCCTCGGCCCCGTCGAGCCCGCGCTGACCTCCCTCGTCACCACCGGCCCGGATCCGCGTGACGCGCGCGGCCTGCCGCGAGCGGACGGACCGGGCGCCCCGGGCCACGCCCAGGCGTCCGCGGTGTGATGTGAGTCCAGAGGCAGCACCTATGACCGAATCCGTCGATTTCCTCATCATCGGCGCCGGCATCGCCGGCGCCTCCGTGGGCTGGGAGCTCGCGCACGCGGCGCAAAGCCCGAGCGTTGTCGTCCTCGAGCGCGAGGCGCAGCCCGGCTACCACACCACCGGGCGCTCGGCGGCCCTGTTCATGGAAACCTACGGCACGCCGCAGATCCAGGCGCTGACGCGGGCCAGCCGGGCGTTCTACGACCATCCTCCCGAAGGCTTCGCGGATGCCGGCATCCTCTCGCCGCGCGGGGTGGTCTATGTGGCAGGCCCGGAGCAACTCGAACTTCTGGAGGCGGCGTACGCCGAAGCCGTCGCGCGTTCGCCGAACGTGGAGCGGGTGTCGCGCGAGCGGCTGCTGGAGTGGCTGCCATGTCTGCGGCCCGACGCGGTGGCCGCCGGCATGAGCGAACCCGGCGCTTCCGACATCGACGTGCATGCGCTGCACCAGGGCTATCTGCGCGGCCTGCGGCAGCGCGGCGGGCGCTTGATGACGGGCGCCCGGGTCGACGCCATCGCACGGGACGGCGAGGGCTGGCTCGTCCGGCTGGGCTCCGGCGAGCCGATCCGTGCGCGGACCCTCGTCAACGCGGCGGGCGCTTGGGCGGACGAAGTCGCTGCGCTGGCGGGCGTGCTCCCGATCGGCCTGGAGCCGCGGCGGCGCACGGCGTTCACCTTTCCCGTGCCGGACGGCATGGACGCGAGCCGGTGGCCGGCCGTGGTCGGCATCGACGAAAGTTTCTATTTCAAGCCCGACGCGGGACAACTGCTGGGCTCGCCGGCCAACGCCGACCCGACGCATCCCCACGATGTGGTGCCTGAAGAGCTGGACGTGGCGACCGGCATCTGGAACATCGAGCAGATGACCACTTTCCAGATCCGCAGGCCCTCGCACACCTGGGCTGGCCTGCGCTCGTTCGTGCCGGACGGCGACATGGTCATCGGCTGGGACGGCCAGGCCGAAGGCTTCTTCTGGCTGGCAGGGCAGGGGGGCTACGGCATCCAGAGCGCCGCCGGCGCGGCGCGCCTCGCGCGCGGGCTGCTTCTCAAGGAGCCGCTGTCGCCCGACCTGGCGGCGCAGGGCGTGGAGCCGCGGGCGCTGTCACCGAACCGGCTGCGCTGATCCCCCATCGGGCGCCGCACCGATCCGCGCGTCGGCGTGGAAGGGAGCAGGCCCATGGCCCTCCGCCCGCCCGCGAGGGGCGAGCGCGCCGCGCGGGGCGAGGCGCCCTGCTCAGGCGAACGTGTTGACCTGGGTGCCCAGCGAACCGGACGTCGCCAGCGGTGGCTGGGGCAGCGCCTGCAGGAGTTGCTCCGCCGACGATTGCTGGATGTCGATGGCCTTCTTGAGCACGGCGACGTTCACGGCATCCGACGTCTTCTGGCTGGCCAGTCCGGCCGCGGTGCTGACGATGGATTGCGAGAGGGCGACGTCCATGGCGAACTCCTTGTGCAGCCTCCCGGCGGAAGCCTGTGGGTGAAGATTCCCCGTTATCGGCAGTGGCCGCGCCGGCTTGAGCACTATTTGCCAAGACCGCCCTGGCCGCTTCAGTCGAGCGCGCTCGATCCGTAGGCGTCGCAGGCCGACAGGTCGGAGTCGCTGCCCTTGGGCAACTGGCTGGCGGCATCCCGCAGCGCGGTGCGCAGGCCTTCCTCGAGCACCGGATGGTAGAAAGGCATGCGCAGCAGGTCGTGCACAGTGAGTTCGCGGTCCACCGCCAGCGCCAGCAGATGGGCCATGTGTTCGCCGCCGGGAGCGCACATTTCCGCGCCGAGCAGCCGCCCGGTGCCGTGCTGCGCGTACACGCTCAGCCGGCCCGCGTTGCGTTGTCCGGCCCGCGCGCGGCCCTGGCGGCCGAAGTCGACGGTGCCGGTCACGGACTCGCCCGCCTTCAGGTCCTTGTAGCGCCGCCCGACGGTGGCGGCGTTCGGCTCGGTGAACACGATCGACAGGGCCGTCCGGCGCCGGAATCCGCGCGGGTCCGGTGCCAGGGCGTTCAGACCGGCGATGTGCCCGTCGTCGGCGGCTTCGTGGAGGATGGGCCGCTGTGCGTTCGCATCGCCCGCCATGAACACCGGCAGATGCCCGATCTGCGTCGTGCGCCGGTCCACCGGCGGCACGCCATGCTCGTCGAGCTCCACGCCCAGCGTGTCCAGTCCCATGTGCTCGACGTTCGGACGGCGCCCCATGGCCGCGAGCACCTGATCAACCACCACGGTCGCGTCGCCGTTGGTCACTTCGATGCCGCCGGCCACTTCGCGCAGCTGCACCTTGCCGCCGACATTCAGCACGAACTCGGATTTCAGGAGATCCCGCAGCGCATCGTTGATCGACGGATCGGACAGGCCTGCCACCTCGTTGCCGGTGGCGAACGCCGCCACTTCCACGCCGAGCCGCGAGAGCGCCTGCGCCATCTCCACGCCGACCGGGCCGAGTCCGATCACGGCCATGCGCGGGCCCAGGTCGGGCTGCTCGAAGAGGGTGTCCGTGGTGAGGATGCGGTCGCCGAAGGCCAGCCAGTCTTCGGGCACCGTGGGGCGGGAGCCGGTGGCGATGACCACGCTGCGGGTCTCGTACACCGTGCCGTCGATCTCCACCTTGTGCGGACCCTGCAGGCGGGCACGCCCGGAGATGCCGCGCGTGCCGATGTCCGAGGCCTTGACCGCGCCAGCGACGAAATCGTCCCGCAGTGCCCGCACCCGCTCCAGCACGGCGGGCAGGTCCACGCGCAGGGCCTCCTGCCCGCGGATGCCGAAAGGTTCGAAGGCGTGGCGCCGGTGGAATGCAGCGGCGGCTTCGATCAGTACCTTCGAGGGCATGCAGCCCACCCGCGCGCAGGTCGTGCCCCAGGGGCCGTCGTTGACGATCAACACGCGTTCCGTGCGCTTGCGCACCTCTCGCAGCGCCGCCAGGCCGGCGGATCCGGCTCCGATGATGATCGTGTCCAACATGTCGCTCATGGGTGGGGGTCTCCTGCACTGGTGCCTGGGGCTCGGCAGTAGAGTGTCGGTGCGCGCCGTCGGGCGGGCATGTAGGCCGATAGGCTGTCTTGCCGGCCCCGCGGACGGAGCTCAGGTGCCGAGCCAGCCCGCGCGCCCCTGTGCGGCATCGTCGATGCGCTGCCGGAAGGCGGCTGCGCGCGACGCGGGCAGGCAGACCTGCAGCACCACCAGCGAACCGTGCGCCACGTCCTGCAGCGCGGCACCGGCGGCTTCCACCTCGCGCCGCACCAGGCCCTCTTGCGCGTAAGGCACTTGGCAGCGCAGCACCTCCATGCGTTCGAGCGGCACCTTGTCGGCCCCGAGCAGGGCCTGCGCCACGGTGTCGGTATAGGCGCGCACCAGGCCGCCGGCACCGAGTTTCACCCCGCCGAAGTAGCGCACCACGGTGGCCAGCACGCCTTCCAGGTCCTGGTGCCGCAGCACTTCCAGCATGGGCCTGCCGGCGGTTCCGCCCGGCTCGCCGTCGTCCACCGCGGCCGACTGGCCGCCGGCCAGCAGCGCCCAGCATACGTGCGCGGCGCCGGGATGCTCGCGCCGCAACGCATCGACCACCGCCTGGGCGGACGCCCTGTCCGCCATCGGCTGCACGCAGCCGATGAAACGGCTTTTCTTGATGAGGAGTTCGCTGTGGCAGGGCGCCCGGAGTGTCTGCGGCATGGGGCGGCCAGTGTAGGCCCTGTCGCGTGGATGATTCCCGTGCCGCTTGATGCACGTCAACGGGCCGGCAGCGCCGTTTCCCTACGATGGGCCATCGCCGCACACGCGCTTTCACCGGTGGCATTTCACCGGCACGTGCACCGGCATTCATCGAAGGAGAAACCGACATGGCACAACACTGGAAGGCCCTGGCTTTCGTTCTGGCACTGGGCGCTGGCGCAACCGCGCATGCTGCCGATTGCAGCGTCGAGATTGAAGGCAACGACGCGATGCAGTTCAACAAGAATGCCATCTCCGTGCCCCAGAGCTGCAAGCAGTTCACCGTCAAGCTCAAGCATGCGGGCAAGCTCCCCAAGACCGCCATGGGGCACAACTGGGTGCTGACCAAGACGGCCGACATGCAGGGCGCGTCCGCCGACGGCATGGCGGCCGGCGCGGAAAAGAACTACGTCAAGGACGGTGACAAGCGCGTGATCGCCCACACCAAACTGCTCGGCGGCGGCGAGAGCGACGCGGTGACCTTCCCGGTCGCCTCGCTCAAGGCCGGTGAAGCCTACACCTACTTCTGCTCGTTTCCCGGCCACTCGGCACTCATGAAGGGCACGCTGACGCTGGCGAAATAAGGGGCGGCCAGGTCCGCATCGTTTCGTCATGCAGGAGAGCCTCCGGCCTACAGGAAGGCGGCAGGTGCGCGTCTACGCTCGGGCGTATCCCCCACCGCACGAAGACTGCGCGGCGCCATGCGCCGCATCCCGGAGCCTGACATGCTGTCCCTGAATCTTTCCTCGTTCGCGCTGCCGCGCTTCCTCTCCACCCGCTTTGTCGAGACCGGTGCGCAGCCCGCCTCGCCGTCTCTTGCGATGGACATGGCCGATGGCATGGCGCAGGGGCCCGAACTCGTGTCGCCCTACGACACGCCCCCCGCCGACCTCGACCAGCGCGTGCGTGCTCTCGGTGAATGGTGACCCCCTGACGGCCTGAGGCCGGCGGGCCCATGGTGGCCCACCGGTCGATTCTCCGATCCAGCGGGGGCGCCCGCCTCACTGCGGGATTGCAATGAACTGCGCCGGTTGAGGCAATGCTGCCTGCTGGGGCTGCAGCTTGAAGATCGAAACCGCCTGCACCAGCTCCCGCGCCTGCTGCTGCAGGCTCTGCGCCGCGGCGGAACTCTGCTCGACCAGCGCGGCGTTTTGCTGGGTGGCCTCGTCCATCTGATTCACGGCGATACCCACCTGCGCCACGCCGTTGCTCTGCTCAGTGCTGGCGGCGCTGATCTCGCCGACGATGTCGCTCACCCGCCGGATCGACGCCACCACTTCCTCCATCGTCTGCCCGGCCCGGTCCACCAGGGCCGTGCCAGACTCCACCTGCTCGACGCTGGCGGTGATGAGGTCCTTGATTTCCCGCGCCGCCTGGGCGCTGCGCTGGGCCAGACCGCGGACTTCGCTGGCCACGACGGCGAACCCCCGGCCATGCTCGCCGGCACGGGCGGCCTCGACGGCGGCATTCAGTGCCAGGATATTGGTCTGGAACGCGATGCCGTCGATGACGCCGATGATGTCGGAGATGCGGCGCGAGCTCTGGTTGATGTCCCGCATCGTCCTGACGACCTGGCTCACCGCTTCACCGCCCCGCTGCGCCACGCCCGAGGCGCCGCGTGCCAACTGGTTGGCCTGCATCGCGCTGTCGGCGTTGTGGCGCACGGTGGAGCTCAGCTGCTCCATGGTCGCGGCCGTCTGCTGCAGGGCGCTCGCCTGGTGCTCCGTCCGCATGCTCAGGTCGCCCGCGCCGGTGGCGATTTCCGTCGATCCGATGGCGATGGAATCCGACGCGCTGCGCACCTGGGCGACGATGCGCGCCAGGCTGGCCTGCATGGAGGACAGCGAGGCCATCACGCTGCCCGCCGTGGCGTGCCCGTTGGCGTCCAGCGGGCCCAGGTCGCCGTCCGCCACGCGCTGGGCGGCGCGGCCGAGTTCCGAGGGTTCGGCTCCCAGTTCGCGCGACAGGCGGCGCGTGATGGCCACGCCAGCGGCGATGGCCAGCAGCAGCGCAGCCAGACAGGCGGCGATCAGAACCGCCCGCTGGTGATTGAAACTGGCCTCTGCATCCTGCTCCGCCGATAGGGCCCGCTGGCCCGCGTCGTCCACGAATTCGCTGGCCTTGGACGTAAGTTGCGCGAGGAGCGGGCGGCACTCGTTGCTGATCTTGGCCACCGCCGCGTCGAGCTGGCCGGCCACCGCCAGCCGCACGATGTCGCGCGCCACCGGCCCGTACACGGCCTCGATCCGTTCCAGATCGACCAGCAATTGCCGCGTGGCTCCGGGCGCGGTGCGATCCTTCGCGACCTGTTCCTTCAGCCCGGCCAGCGTCTTCTGCACGTCCTCGTCCGCCTTCAGCACCAGCGCCAGTTCCTTCTCCACTTCCGCGCGCTCACGCACGAGCACCAGGTTGCGCACGGCGATCGCCCGCCGATTCACCGCGCTGCGCAGGCTGCTCGCCAGATTGGATTGGGCCTCGATGCCCTGCACGTACCCGGTGAAATTCCGGTTCGCGATGCCGAGCGACCGGAGGGAGAGGAAGGAGACGACGAGCACCATCACCACCAGTGCGCCGAAGGCGATGCAGAGCTGGTTCCGGATCTTCATGGACGATGAAAGCATGGGGAATTCCTTGGCTGTTGATTGTTTTGTCGAAGGAAGGAAGCAGAATTATCGTTTCAATATGGAAAAAATGATTGTTGCTTTTTGGAGGCCGGAATCCGGGCAAGCCCTTGCCGCAAGGCGATGCAAACGGCGGCCACTTCATGTAGGGGCGGGAAACCCCTTCGCTGCCGTGGTGGGGCGCTTCCGGGCATGGCCTTCGGGCTTCGGGCGCCTAAAATCCAGGGCCCCGCCCCCACGCCATTCCAATGAACGCCCCAGTCGACGTTTCCTTTTTCGCGCGCGCCGCCAAGCCGCTGACGAGCTACCGCCCCTACTGGGCCAAGCGCTTCGGCACCGCGCCGTTCCTGCCCATGAGCCGGGCGGAAATGGAGCGCCTCGGCTGGGACAGCTGCGACATCATCCTCGTCACGGGTGACGCGTACGTGGACCACCCCAGCTTCGGCATGGCGGTGATCGGGCGCGTGCTGGAGGCCCAGGGCTTCCGCGTGGGCATCATTGCCCAGCCCGACTGGCAGAGCGCCGAGCCGTTCAAGGCGCTCGGCCGGCCGAACCTGTTCTGGGGCGTCACGGCCGGTAACATGGATTCGATGATCAACCGGTACACCGCCGACCGGAAGATCCGCAGCGACGATGCCTACACCCCCGGCGACGTGGGCGGCAAGCGGCCCGACCGCGCGGCCATCGTCTACAGCCAGCGTTGCCGCGAGGCGTACAAGGACGTGCCCATCGTGCTCGGCGGCATCGAGGGGAGCCTGCGCCGCATCGCGCACTACGACTACTGGAGCGACAAGGTGCGGCGCTCCATCGTGGTGGACGCCAAGTGCGATCTGCTGCTCTACGGCAATGCCGAACGCGCGCTCGTCGAGGTGGCGCACCGCATCGCCGCGCGTGAGCCCGTCGAGCAGATCACCGACGTGCGGGGCACGGCCTTCGTGCGCCGGCCGGGCGACGAAACCGGGCAGGGCTGGTTCGAGATCGACTCCACCACCGTGGACGAACCCGGCCGCGTGGAAGCCCATATCAACCCCTACATGACGACCAGCGAGCAGGCCGCGGCCCAGGGCAGCAGCTGCAGCAAGGACGACGCCCCCGAGACGACGGCGCCCGCCTGCGGAACGCCGCCCGGCGGGGCGGCCGCCGGCGCCGCAGCGCCCGCGGCGGTGAATCCGCCCGTCCAGCCGATCCAGTTCGTGGCCAACCCCGCGCTCAGCACCCGGCTGAAGGTGCCGCCGCGCGACCGCAGCGTGATCCGCCTGCCCAGCTACGAACAGGTGCGCAGCGATCCGGTGCTCTACGCCCATGCCAACCGGGTGCTGCACCTGGAGACCAACCCCGGCAACGCCCGGGCGCTGGTACAGGCCCACGGCGAGGGCGTGACCGCGCGCGACGTCTGGATCAACCCGCCCCCGATCCCGCTCACCACGGCCGAGATGGACTGGGTGTTCGGCCTGCCGTACGCGCGCAGCCCGCACCCCGCCTACGCGGACGAGAACGGCAGCCACGACGGCGCCACCAAGATCCCGGCCTGGGAGATGATCCGCTTCAGCGTGAACATCATGCGCGGCTGCTTCGGCGGCTGCACCTTCTGCTCGATCACCGAGCACGAGGGGCGCATCATCCAGAGCCGCTCCGAAGACTCCATCATCCAGGAGGTCGAAGAGATCCGCGACAAGGTCAAGGGCTTCACCGGCACCATCTCCGACCTGGGCGGTCCCACGGCCAACATGTACCGTCTGGGCTGCCGCACGCCCGAGATCGAGGCCGCCTGCCGCAAGCCCAGCTGCGTGTTCCCCGGCATCTGCCAGAACCTCACGACCGACCACGGCCCCCTCATCAAGATCTACCGCCGTGCGCGGGCGCTCAAGGGCGTCAAGAAGATCCTGATCGGCTCCGGCCTGCGCTACGACCTGGCCGTGAAGTCGCCGGAATACGTGAAGGAGCTCGTGCAGCACCACGTGGGCGGCTACCTCAAGATCGCTCCCGAGCACACCGAATCCGGCCCGCTCACCAAGATGATGAAGCCGGGCATCGGCAGTTATGACCGCTTCAAGCAACTGTTCGAGCAGTTCAGCGAAGAGGCGGGCAAGAAGCAGTACCTGATCCCGTACTTCATCGCCGCGCACCCGGGCACCAGCGACGAGGACATGATGAACCTCGCCATCTGGCTCAAGCGCAACGGCTTCCGCGCGGACCAGGTGCAGACCTTCTACCCGAGCCCCATGGCCACGGCGACGGCCATGTACCACTCCGGCAAGAACCCGCTGCGCAAGATCGGCCGGCAGAGCGAATCGGTGGACATCGTGCGCGGCGAGAAGCGCCGGCGCCTGCACAAGGCTTTCCTGCGCTACCACGATCCGAACAACTGGCCGCTGCTGCGCGAGGCGCTCAAGGACATGGGCCGGGCCGACCTCATCGGCAATGGCAAGCACCATCTGATTCCCACCTTCCAGCCGGTGACGGACGGCAGCTACCAGAGTGCGCGGCGCAAGAACAGCACGTCCGGCGGGGCGCAGGGCGTGCGCCAGGGGCCCGCACCCGGCAAGCTTCTGACCCAGCACACCGGATTGCCCCCGCGCGCCGGGGTGCGTGCGGCGCCGCGTCCTGGTGCTGTTGCCCCGAAGCCCTTCGGCAACGCAGGCGGGGGCCAGAAGCGGCCGGGCGGGGCAGGGCGCAAGGGGCGCTGAGGCGCGGCCGGCTTCTGCCCGGACCATACAAAGCCTCCAGGGGTGTTGGCCGCTTGGCGGCCGCCGGAGACGTGTGCTCCGGCATGCAGGGTGGTTCACGGAGGCCTCAAGGGGCCGGTTGTGGAATCAGGTCTTCGATGATCAGGCGGCGGTAGAAGAACGCCGCATCCGCTCCCAGCGGCTCCAGCGCGGCCTGCAGGGATTCCGGGCCGTCCTCGTCGCGGGCCTTAATCAACAGGCCGTGGTGGCCTTGCGCCGCCATGTCCGCGATGCGCCGCACGATCACTCCCTCGGCGCCCACGCTCGGCAGCGGCGTATCGGCGTGGCCCAGGGTGCGCACCACATGCTGGTGGATGGTGTCGGGTGCGGCATGGGCCACGTCGGTGAATCCCTGGTCCGCCAGCGCGTCTGCGGCCTGGCGATAGGCATCGTCGCCGGGAAACAGCGCGAACACATAGCCCGTGGGATAGAACGTGCCCGTGGCCGACGTCATGTCGGGATCGAGTGCGAACGGCTTCATGGAGTCACCTCGGTGCGGATGGAGAGGAGGACGGCAGACAGGCGCACGTTGCCGGGCTCTGCCACTCCTGGCATTGGGCCTTGCCCGGCCCGGGGACGCCGGTAGGGCAACGGAGTGCCGCGCTGTCGGACGGCGCCGCTCGCCCGGGCTCCCCCGGGAATGGACTTATTCCATCGTATGAAGAGGCACGTCCTCCGCGCGGGCCCATACGTCCAGATCCGCCCGGCGCCGCTGCTGGAAGAAGCACTCGAGGGCGGCATGCGTCGGCTCCGCCCGCGGATCGGCAGTAGGCTCCAGACCCACGGCAGCGCACAGCCGGGCCATGAAATGGGGCTCGAGCGCAGCTACCGCCACCCGGCCGTCGACGCAGGCATACACCCGGTAGCCAGCATGCGCGCCGCCCACGTCTCCGGATGCCTGGGTGAGCCCCCAGGTCCGGGGGAGGGCAAGCCACTGCGCGGCCGACGACAGCGCCACCTCGTGTTCCGATCCCTCCCCTGTGGCCTGTTGCCGCAGCAGCGCGCGCAGCACCGCCTCGCCCGCCAAGAGCGCGCCGGCCATGTCGGCATGCAGGGTCGACGGCAGTGCAGTGCCGTGCGGCAGGAGTCCGGCCTCCGCCTGGTAGGTCAGGTCATGCCCCGGCGCCTCGGCGGCGCTTCCCGGCGCTCCCACGATGCGCACCAGGGAGAGCGCGGGGTGCCGCGCGTGCAGCGCCTGCCAGTCCAGTCCCAGTCTGCGCAGCGCGGAGGGGCGGAACGAGGCGATCAGCACGTCGGTGGAGGACAGCTCCTGATGCAGCACCTCCTGACCCGCCAGGCTTTTCAGGTCCGCATGCAGGATGCGGATGCCGGCATGCAGCTCGGCATAGGCCTCGGGACAGTACACCGCCATCGGGTCCGCGCTCTGCCGGCCCTCCGGGACTGGCGGTTCCAGCTTGGCGCAGCGCGCGCCCCAGTCCCTGCAGCGCGCCAGGGCCGCCGGTCCCGGGAGATTCAGGGCGATGCTGAGGATGCGCGCGCCCTGCAGCGGGTGAGGTGGGCCTGAAGTGCCGTCAGATGGGTTCATGGCCGCAGTATGGCGTGCTGCGAAGGTGCGGCGCAACGCCGCGACGCGGCTGGTACACGCGAGAAAAAACCGCCCGAAGGCGGTTCATGGGCCCACTGCGCGTGCAGGCGCCGGACAGTGGGCAGCAGGCCCGGCGAAGACCGGCCCGCCGGCGGTCACACCACCTTGGCGATCGACTGGCAGACGTAGTCGATGTTCTTGCTGTTGAGCGCGGCCACGCACATGCGGCCCGTGTCCGTGCCGTACACGCCGAACTCGGTGCGCAGGCGGACCATCTGGTCCTTGGTCAGGCCCGAGTAGCTGAACATGCCGATCTGGCTCGTGATGAAGCCCATGTCCTGCTTCACGCCCGCGGCCTTCAGGCCGTCGACGAGCTTCTGGCGCATGGCCTTGATGCGCACGCGCATCTCGCCCAGTTCCTTCTCCCACAGGGCGCGCAGCTCGGGGTTGCCGAGCACCGCGGCCACCACCGCGCCGCCGTGCGTGGGCGGGTTGGAGTAGTTGGTGCGGATCACGATCTTCAGCTGGCTCAGCACGCGCGCGGCTTCTTCCTTGTCGGCGCACAGCACCGACAGCGCGCCCACGCGCTCGCCGTAGAGGCTGAAGCTCTTGGAGAACGAGGTGGACACGAAGAAGCTCAGGCCCGCGGCCACGAACTTCTGGATCACGGCGCCGTCTTCCTGGATGCCGTGGCCGAAGCCCTGGTACGCCATGTCGAGGAATGCCGTCAGGTGCTTGGCCTTCACCACGGCGATCACCTGGTCCCATTGCTCGGGCGTGATGTCGTAGCCGGTCGGGTTGTGGCAGCAGGCATGCAGCACGACGATGGTGCCGGCGGCGGCCGCGTTCAGGCTGGCGAGCATGCCCTCGAAGTTCACGCCGCGCTGGGCCGCGTCGTAGTACGCATAGGTGTCGACCTTGAAGCCCGCGTTGGTGAACAGTGCGCGGTGGTTCTCCCAGCTCGGGTCGGAGATCAGTACCGTGGCGTCGGGGCTGAGCTTCTTCAGGAAGTCGGCGCCGATCTTCAGGCCGCCCGTGCCGCCGACCGCCTGCACCGTGGCCACGCGGCCCGAGGTGATCGGCTCGCTGCCTTCACCGAACACCAGCGCCTTCACGGCATTGTCGTACGCGGCGATGCCGTCGATGGGCAGGTAGCCGCGAGCCGAGGGCTTGTCCATCATGGCCTTTTCCGCGGCCTGGACGCATTCCAGCAGGGGCAGCTTGCCGTTGTCGTCGAAATACACGCCCACCCCCAGGTTGACCTTGTGGGGGTTGGTGTCAGCAGCGTACTGCTCGTTCAGACCCAGGATCGGGTCGCGCGGTGCCATTTCGACGGCGGTGAAGAGAGACATGGAGTTTCCTTGGGGTATCGACGAAGGATGTCGGAACGGGAGACCGGGCCTGTTGTACTCTGCCAGGTCGCCCCGATTTTAAGGGCTCCACCTTGAGCCAACCCATGCCAAAACCCATCGAAACCATGCCGGAAACGCGCGGCGAGGGCACCCTCGTGCGCTTTCCCGATTCGCCGTTCGAGCTCTACCAGCCCTATCCCCCGGCAGGCGACCAGCCCGCGGCCATCGACCAGCTCGTGGAGGGCGTGCAGGACGGCGAGGTGTTTCAGACCCTGCTGGGCGTCACCGGCTCGGGCAAGACCTTCACCATGGCCAACGTGATCGCGCGTCTCGGCCGTCCGGCGATCGTGTTCGCCCCCAACAAGACGCTCGCGGCCCAGCTCTACAGCGAGTTCCGGGAGTTCTTCCCGAACAACGCCGTCGAGTACTTCGTGAGCTACTACGACTACTACCAGCCCGAGGCGTACGTGCCGCAGCGCGACCTTTTCATCGAGAAGGACTCGGCCATCAACGAGCACATCGAGCAGATGCGCCTCTCGGCCACGAAGAGCGTGCTCGAGCGGCGGGACGTGGTCATCGTCGCCACCGTGAGCGCCATCTACGGCATCGGCGCCCCCGAGGACTACACGCAGATGCGGTTCATCATGCGCGTGGGCGACGAGCTCAGCCAGCGCGACGTGATCTCCCGGCTCATCCGCATGCAGTACACGCGCAACGAGCAGGACTTCTCGCGCGGCACCTTCCGCGTGCGCGGCGACACCATCGACGTGTTCCCCTCCGAGCACAGCGAGCTGGCCATCCGCATCGAGCTGTTCGACGACGAGATCGAGACGCTCTCGCTGTTCGATCCGCTCACCGGCCGCGTGCGCCAGAAGATCCCGCGCTTCACCATCTACCCGAGCAGCCACTACGTGACGCCGCGCGACAAGGTGCTGACCGCCGTCGAGACCATCAAGCTCGAGCTGAACGAGCGCCTGGCGCAGTTCGTGGCCGAGGGCAAGCTGGTGGAGGCGCAGCGCCTGGAGCAGCGCACCCGGTTCGATCTGGAAATGCTGAGCGAGGTCGGCCACTGCAAGGGCATCGAGAACTACACGCGCCACCTGTCGGGCGCCGCGCCGGGCCAGCCGCCCGCCACGCTGACCGACTACCTGCCGCCCGACGCGCTGATGTTCCTCGACGAGAGCCACCAGATGATCGGCCAGCTCGCGGCCATGTACAACGGCGACCGCGCGCGCAAGACCACGCTGGTGGAGTACGGTTTCCGCCTGCCGTCCGCGCTCGACAACCGTCCGCTCAAGTTCGAGGAATTCGAGCGCCGCATGCGCCAGGTCGTGTTCGTCTCGGCCACGCCGGCCGACTACGAGAAGACGCATTCGAGCAAGGTGGTGGACCAGGTGGTGCGCCCCACCGGCCTGGTGGACCCGATCGTCGAGGTGCGTCCCGCCACGCACCAGGTGGACGACGTGCTGCAGGAGATCCGCACCCGCGTGGAACGCAACGAGCGCGTGCTGATCACCACGCTGACCAAGCGCATGGCCGAGCAGCTCACCGACTACCTCACCGACAACGGCGTGAAGGTGCGCTACCTGCACTCCGACATCGACACGGTCGAGCGCGTGGAGATCATCCGCGACCTGCGGCTGGGCGCCTTCGACGTGCTGGTCGGCATCAACCTGCTGCGGGAAGGGCTGGACATCCCCGAGGTGTCGCTCGTCGCCATCCTGGACGCCGACAAGGAAGGCTTCCTGCGCGCCGAGCGCAGCCTGATCCAGACGATCGGCCGCGCGGCCCGCAACCTCAATGGGCAGGCGATCCTCTATGCGGACCGCATCACCGATTCGATGAAAAAAGCCATCGGAGAGACGGAACGCCGGCGCGCCAAGCAGATCGCACACAACGAGGCGCAGGGCATCGTGCCGCGCAGCATCGTCAAACAGGTGCGCGACCTGATCGACGGCGTCTACAGCGAGAAGACTGGGCGCGAAGCCGAGCGGCTCGAGCAGGAGGCCATGCGCCAGGCGCAGGTCGAGGACATGTCAGACAAGGACATCGCGCGCGAGATCAAACGGCTCGAAAAGCAGATGCTCGAGCATGCGCGCAACCTGGAGTTCGAGCAGGCCGCGCGCGTACGCGATCAGCTGGGCCGTCTCAAGACCCAGGCGTTCGGTGCGAGCGGTAGCGACCGCGCCACCGGCTGAGCGGCCCGCCCGGAAAGGTTTCGGAAACGGCGGAACCGTCAGGCTTTGTTACCCGACAAAAACAATAGGGTTTGTGCTATACTTGGGCCAAACAGTCAACAAAACAGCCCACGAAGAAGGGCTCCCATGTTCCTCGTCCCCCGAGGTGAATGCATGGGAGTGTAGGGGTGGAGACGAGCCAGAAACCGTTGCGGTCCGCCGATCGCCTCCGGTTGAGGCATTTCTACAACGAACAAGCCATTAAAGGAGCTTGCGATGCGTCTCACTACCAAAGGCCGTTTCGCGGTCACCGCCATGATCGATCTGGCCCTGCGCCAGAACAACGGCCCCGTCACCCTGGCGGCGATCAGCCAGCGCCAGCAGATTTCGCTGTCGTACCTCGAGCAGCTCTTCGGCAAGCTGCGCCGCCATGAACTGGTCGAGTCCACCCGCGGCCCGGGCGGCGGCTACACGCTCGCCCGCAAGGCTGCCGACATCACCGTGGCCGACATCATCGTGTCCGTCGACGAACCCATCGATGCCACGCAGTGCGGCGGCAAGGAAAACTGCCTGGGCGATGCCGGCCGCTGCATGACGCACGAGCTCTGGGCATCGCTGAACCAGCGCATGGTCGAGTTCCTGGATTCCGTCACGCTGCAGAAGCTGGTGGACGAGCAGATCGCCAAGGGCGTGCAGATCGAGGACAAGCCCGTCGTGCGCCGTGCGATCTCCACGACGCCGGTGGTCAAGCCGATCCGCGTGAACGCACCGAACTCCGTGTTCGCCCTCGGCAACGCATTCGCGAAATCCTGAAACCGAAGGCCCGGGCGACCCCGGGTGGCGGGCAGCCCTGCGCGGGCCGCCACGCCGGCCTCGAATCGCCAGCCAGACTTTTACTGAGCCAGCCATGGACATGACACCGCACTTTCCCATCTATCTGGACTATGGAGCCACGACGCCGGTCGACCCGCGCGTGGTGGACGCCATGATCCCCTGGTTGCGCGAGCATTTCGGCAACCCGGCATCGCGCAGCCATGCCTGGGGCTGGGAAGCCGAAGAAGCGGTGGAAAAGGCCCGTGGCGACGTCGCCGCGCTGATCCACGCCGATCCGCGCGAAATCGTCTGGACGAGCGGCGCGACCGAGTCGAACAACCTCGCCATCAAGGGCGCCGGCCACTTCTACAAGGGCAAGGGCAAGCACCTCATCACGGTCAAGACGGAGCACAAGGCCGTTCTCGACACGATGCGCGAAATGGAGCGCCAGGGCTTCGAGGTCACCTACCTCGACGTGCAGGAGAACGGCCTGCTCGACTTCGACGTGCTCAAGGCCGCGATCCGTCCCGACACGATCCTGATCAGCGTGATGTTCGTGAACAACGAGATCGGCGTGATCCAGGACATCCCGGCGATCGGCGCGCTGTGCCGCGAGAAGGGCATCGTCTTCCACGTGGATGCCGCGCAGGCCACCGGCAAGGTCGAGATCGACATGCAGACGCTGCCTGTCGACCTGATGAGCCTGGCATCGCACAAGACGTACGGCCCCAAGGGCATCGGCGCGCTCTACGTGCGCCGCAAGCCCCGCGTGCGCCTGGAAGCCCAGATGCACGGTGGCGGCCATGAGCGCGGCATGCGTTCGGGCACGCTGCCCACGCACCAGATCGTCGGCATGGGCGAGGCCTTCCGCATCGCCCGCGAGGAAATGGCGCAGGATCTCGAGAAGGCCCGCGCGCTGCAGAAGCGCCTGCTGGACGGGCTCTCCGACATCGAGCAGGTGTTCGTCAACGGCGACCTCGAGCGCCGGGTGCCGCACAACCTCAACATCAGCTTCAACTACGTCGAGGGCGAGTCGCTGATCATGGGCATCAAGGGGCTGGCGGTGTCGTCGGGTTCCGCCTGCACGTCCGCGAGCCTCGAGCCCAGCTACGTGCTGCGCGCCCTGGGCCGCAGCGACGAGCTGGCGCACAGCAGCCTGCGCATGACGATCGGCCGCTTCACGACCGAAGAAGAAATCGATTACGCCGTCTCCACGATCCGCCACAACGTGGCGAAGCTGCGCGAACTCAGCCCCTTGTGGGAAATGTACAAGGACGGCGTGGACATCAGCGCCATCCAGTGGGCCGCCCATTGATCCGGGCGCGGCCGCGAACGAAGTGAAAGGCAGGTAGAAATCATGGCTTACTCCGACAAGGTCATCGACCATTACGAAAACCCCCGCAACGTGGGATCGTTCGACAAGGGCGACGATTCCATCGGCACCGGCATGGTGGGCGCGCCCGCCTGCGGCGACGTGATGAAGCTCCAGATCAAGGTGAACCCGGAAACGGGCGTCATCGAGGACGCACGCTTCAAGACCTACGGCTGCGGCTCGGCGATCGCATCGTCCTCGCTCGTGACCGAGTGGGTCAAGGGCAAGACGCTCGACGAGGCCGCGGCGCTCAAGAATGCCGAGATCGCACAGGAGCTGGCGCTGCCGCCCGTGAAGATCCACTGTTCCATCCTCGCGGAAGACGCCATCAAGGCGGCCGTGCAGGATTACAAGGCCAAGCACGCCGCCTTGGCGGGAGCCTGACGCGCCATGGCGATCACGCTCACGGAAGCCGCCGCGCGGCACGTCAGCCGGTACCTGTCCCGCCGGGGCAAGGGCCTGGGCGTGCGCCTGGGAGTGAAGACCACGGGGTGCTCGGGCCTGGCCTACAAGCTCGAGTACGTCGATGCGCCCGAGCCGGAAGACGTCGTCTTCGAGGACCATGGCGTCAAGGTGCTGATCGATCCGAAGAGCCTGGCCTACATCGACGGCACGGAGCTGGACTTCGTGCGCGAAGGGTTGAACGAGGGATTCCGCTTCAACAACCCGAACGAGCGCGACCGCTGCGGTTGCGGTGAGAGCTTCCGCGTCTGATTTCCTCCGGCGCAGATGGACCCGCCGGGCCTGTCCGGCAGCAAGGACGACGAAACCGCCACCGCATGCGTGCTGGCGGTTTTTTTCTTGACATGAACCTTCAATCCGACGACTTCGAACTCTTCGACCTGCCCCGGCGCTTCGTTCAGGAGCGTGCGGCGATCGACGCCCGCTGGAAGGCCCTGCAGCGCGAGGCCCATCCGGACCGCTTCGCCGCCCAGGGGGGGGCTGCCCAGCGCGTGGCGATGCAGTGGTCGGTGCGCATCAACGAAGCGTACCAGCGGCTCAAGGATCCGGTGCGCCGCGCTGCCTACCTGTGCGAGCTGCACGGCGCGCCGATCCAGGCGGAGGACAATACGTCGATGCCTGCGCAGTTCCTGATGCAGCAGATGGAGTGGCGCGAGGCGCTCGACGATGCGGCGGACGAAGCGGCGATCGACCGGCTCGATGCCGAGGTGCGCCAGGCCCGTGCCGAGGCGCTGGAGCGCTGCGGCCGGCTGATCGACGTGGAGCAGGACTATGCGGCAGCCGCCGGCGCCGTCAGAGGCCTTATGTTCATTGAGCGCTTTGCGGTGGACGTCGAGCGCCGGCGCGAGCTGCTGGGACAATAGCCGCCTTGCCTCCGGCGGCCCTGGCGCTGCCTTTCGTCGAACCTTCCTTTTCCGGACACGGCCCGCAGCGGCATTCGCCGCACGAACCGGTCCCGCCTTGCCCGACAACCACACCATGGCGCTTCTGCAGATTTCCGAACCCGGCCACTCTCCCGACCCCCACCAGCGCCGCATCGCGGTGGGCATCGATCTCGGCACCACCCATTCGCTGGTGGCCGCTGTGCGCAACGGGGTGCCGGAATGCCTGCCGGACGGGCAGGGGAGGGTGCTACTGCCTTCGGTGGTGCGCTACCTGCCCGAAGGCCGCCGCCAGATCGGCTACGCCGCGGCGGATGCGCGCTCGGAAGATGCGGCCAACACCCTGGTGTCGGTGAAGCGCTTCATGGGCCGCGGACTGAAGGACATCGGCGATGCCGACCGGCTGCCCTATGCCTTCGTGGCAGGCGCGGAAGGCGACATGGTGGCGCTGCAGACCGTGAACGGCGTCAAGTCCCCCGTCGAGGTGAGTGCCGAGATCCTGGCCGAGCTGCGCCACCGCGCCGAGGACACCTTCGACGGCGACCTGTATGGGGCCGTGATCACGGTGCCGGCCTATTTCGACGATGCGCAGCGGCAGGCGACCAAGGATGCGGCCAAGCTCGCGGGCCTGAACCTGCTGCGCCTCATCAACGAACCCACGGCCGCGGCGATCGCCTATGGTCTCGACAACGGCAGCGAGGGCGTCTATGCGGTGTTCGACCTCGGCGGCGGCACGTTCGACATCTCCATCCTGCGGCTGACGCAGGGCGTGTTCGAGGTGATCGCCACCGGCGGCGATTCGGCCCTGGGGGGCGACGACTACGACGCGGCGCTCGCGCAATGGGCGCTGCAGCAGCTGGGTGCCCACGCCGAGACCGCGCAGGACAAGGCGGCCGTGCGCATCGCCGCGCGCACCTGCAAGGAGCGCCTCACTGCCGAAGAGCGTGCGCCGTTCGCCGTGCAGATCGGAGGGCGCTCACTGCAACTGGACGTGGCGCGCTCGGATTTCGAGGCCGCCACCGCGGCGCTCACCGAGCGCACGCTCGCTGCCGTGCGGCGTGCGCTGCGCGATGCACGCCTGGCGCGCGAAGAGGTGCAGGGCGTGGTGATGGTCGGGGGCTCCACCCGCATGCCGCAGATCCAGCGCGCGGTGGCCGATTTCTTCGGCACCGAGCCGCTGAACAATCTCAACCCCGACGAAGTCGTGGCGCTGGGCGCGTCGATCCAGGCGCACCAGCTCGCCGGCAACGATCCGGCGGGCGACATGCTGCTGCTGGACGTGATTCCGCTGTCGCTTGGCATCGAGACCATGGGCGGGCTGGTGGAGCGCATCATCGCGCGCAACGAAACCATCCCGACGGCCAAGGCGCAGGATTTCACCACCTACAAGGACGGCCAGACCGCCCTGGCCATCCACGTGGTGCAGGGCGAGCGCGATCTCGTCGCCGACTGCCGCAGCCTGGCCCGGTTCGAGCTGCGCGGTATCCCGCCGATGGCCGCGGGCGCGGCGCGCATCCGCGTGACGTTCACCGTGGATGCCGACGGCCTGCTCGGCGTGAGCGCGCGCGAACAGAGCACGGGCATCGAGGCGCGTGTGGACGTGAAGCCGTCCTATGGCCTCTCCGACGACCAGATCGCGCGCATGCTGCAGGAAGGCTTCGCCACGGCTGCGGGCGACATGCGCGCCCGCGCGCTGGTCGAGGCCCGTGTGGAGGCCGACCGTATGCTCATGGCCACACGCACTGCGCTGGCAGCGGACGGCGACATCCTTTCGCCGGATGAGCGCGCCGCCATCGACGCACTCGTGCAGGCCCTGGAGGCCATGCGCGAGAGCGAGGATGCCGCCGCGATCGACGCCGCCACGCAGGCCCTCGCCAAGGGCACCGAAGCCTTCGCCGCCCAGCGCATGAACCGCGGCATCCAGCAGGCGCTGGCGGGCAAGAGCGTCCAGAGCTTCTGATTTCCGCCCCTTCTTCGAGCCAGCAGACACCATGCCAGTCATCAAGATCCTTCCCCACCCCGAATACTGCCCCTCCGGCACCGAACTGACGGCGCCCGCGGGCACGTCCATCTGCGAAGCGCTGCTCGACAACGGCATCAAGATCGAGCACGCGTGCGACATGAGCTGCGCCTGCACCACCTGCCACGTGATCGTGCGCCAGGGCTACGACTCGCTGAACGAGGCCGAGGAAGAGGAAGAGGACCTGCTCGACCGCGCCTGGGGCCTGGAGCCGCAGTCGCGCCTGTCCTGCCAGGCGATCCTGGCCCAGGAGGACGTGACGGTGGAGATTCCCAAATACACCATCAACCACGCCAAGGAGAACCATTGATGTCGGCGCGGCGCGAACTCCGGGAGGCCCGGGCATGACGCGGCAGATCGTCCTCGATACCGAAACCACCGGCCTGTCCGCCGAGGGCGGCGACCGCATCATCGAACTGGGCTGCGTCGAGCTGCTGAACCGCAAGCTCACGGGCAATAACCTGCACCTGTACTTCAACCCCGAGCGCGACAGCCACGAAGACGCGCTCAAGGTGCACGGCATCAGCAACGAGTTCCTGAAGGACAAGCCCAAGTTCGCCGAGGTGGTGGAGGACATCCTGCAGTACCTGCAGGGCGCCGAGATCATCATCCACAACGCCGCGTTCGACGTGGGCTTCCTGAACAAGGAATTGGAGCTGACGGGCCGGCCACGCTTCGCCACCTACGTCGGCAGCGTGACCGACACGCTGGCGATGGCCAAGGAGATGTACCCGGGCAAGCGCAATTCGCTCGACGCCCTCTGCGACCGCCTGGGCGTGGACAACTCCGGCCGGACGCTGCACGGCGCGCTGCTGGATGCCGAGCTGCTCGCGGACGTCTACATCAACCTGACCCGCGGCCAGGACGCGCTGCTCATTTCCGACGATTCCCAGGAAGGCGACGACGCGAGCCTGCGCGTGGCGCCCGTGGACCTGTCGGCGTTCACGCTGCCGGTGCTGCTGGCCAGCGAGCAGGAGCTGGCCGCGCACGGCGAGGTCCTCACGCAGATCGACAAAGCGAGCGGTGGCAAAACTATTTGGAAGATTTCGGCGGCGGGCTGAAAAAGCTGTGCCATAATCATAGGCTGTCGCAACAACGACATTGGGTGATTAGCTCAGCGGTAGAGCACTGCCTTCACACGGCAGGGGTCACATGTTCGATCCATGTATCACCCACCAATGTTTCCTTTTCGGATACTGCTTTTGCGGAGTCCGGAAACGGGTGATTAGCTCAGCGGTAGAGCACTGCCTTCACACGGCAGGGGTCACATGTTCGATCCATGTATCACCCACCATTCGAAGCCCTTGCAGGTGATGCCTGCAAGGGCTTTTGTCATTGGCGACCCCGGAGGGCGGCGGCCCGTCGGCCACAATCAGTGATCCTTTTCCAGCCCGGGATCCTGCTGCCGTGATCGTCTTCCACAATCCTTCGCATCGCCTGCATGCGCCGCTGCACGAGTTCTTCCGTGGCGAGCGCGTGCCCTGTTTCGAAAAGCCCGACCGCGCCGATTACGTCGAAACGCGGCTGCGGCAGCAGGGCTACACGCTGCTGCCGCCCGACGTCGACAGCCATGCCGTGCTCGCGCGGGTGCATGCACCGCGCTACCTGCGCTTCCTTCAGGACGCGTGGCCGCAGTGGCTGGCCCTCGATCCCCTGAACGCCCGGGTGCAGCCGTTCCCCTCGGTGTGGCCCGTGCGCACGCTGCGCGACGACGTGGAGCCCGACAACTTCATCGCACGCCTGGGGCTGTATTCGATGGACAACGGCACGCCGCTCGCTGAAGGCACCTGGGCCGCGGCCAAGGCGGGAGCGGATGCCGCGGCGAGCGCCGCGGCGGCGGTGGCGGCGGGCGCGCGCGTGGCGTTCTGCTGCACCCGGCCGCCCGGCCACCATGCCGGGCCGGATTTCATGGGCGGTTACTGCTTCCTCAACAACGCCGCCGTGGCCGCCCAACTGCTGCTCGATACGGGCACCGCGCAGCGCGTGGCGGTGCTGGACGTGGACTACCACCACGGCAACGGTACGCAGAGCATCTTCTACGAGCGCTCCGACGTGATGTGCATCAGCATCCACGGCGATCCCCGCACCGAATACCCGTTCTACCTCGGCCATGCCGACGAAACGGGCGCGGGCGCAGGGGAGGGCTTCAACCTCAACCTCCCGCTGCCGGCGGGAACGGACTTTTCCGGGTGGATGGCCGCCCTGGAGCAGGCCTGCGCACACGTTCTCGCCTGCGGGGCCGGCGCGCTGGTCGTGCCCCTCGGGCTCGACACCTTCGAGGGCGACCCGATCTCGCGCTTCACGCTTGCATCGCCCGATTTCGTCACGATCGGCGAGCGGCTCGCGGCGCTCGGCCTGCCCACGGTGTTCGTCCTCGAAGGCGGCTATGCCGCGGCGGAGCTGGGTGTGAACGCCGTCAACGTGCTGGAAGGTTTCGAGCGCGCCGCGCAGGCCGCCAGCGCAGCGGGAGGTCGGCCATGAGCGACGCGGTCGAATGCATCGTCATCGGTGCCGGCGTCGTGGGGCTGGCGGTCGCCCGTGCGCTGGCGCTGCAGGGCCGCGAGGTGCTGGTGATGGAAGCGGCGGGTGCCATCGGCACGGAAACGAGTTCGCGCAACAGCGAGGTGATCCACGCGGGCATCTACTATCCGCAAGGCTCGTTGAAGGCGCGGCTGTGCGTGCAGGGCAAGGAGCAGCTGTACGCATACTGCGCCCAGCGCGGCGTGCCGCACCGGCGCTGCGGCAAGCTGATCGTCGCGACCTCGCCGGAGCAGCTTGCCGCGCTGGACGGCATCCAGGCACGGGCGCGCGCCAATGGCGTGACCGATCTGCAGCGCCTGTCGCGGGACGAGGCCCGGGCGCTCGAGCCGGCGCTCGAATGCGTCGGAGCCCTGCTGTCGCCGAGCACGGGCATCGTCGACAGCCATGCGCTCATGCTGTCGCTGCAGGGCGATCTGGAGCATGCCGGCGGCATCGTGGCGCTGAATGCCGCCTTCGCGGGTGCGCAATGCGGCGCGGGCGGCATCGAGGTGGAGGCCACCGATGGCACGCGTCTGCGCGCGCGCTGCGTGGTCAATGCCGCCGGCCTGCACGCGCCGCTCGTGGCGCGCCGGTTCGCGGGCGCGCAAGGGGCCGCGCTTCCGCAGGCGCGGTATGCCAAGGGGAATTACTTTTCGCTGGCTGGCAGGGCGCCGTTCTCGCGGCTGGTGTACCCGGTTCCCGAGGCGGCCGGCCTGGGCGTGCACCTGACGCTCGACCTCGGAGGCCAGGCCAAGTTCGGCCCGGACGTGCAATGGGTGGAGCACCCGGACGACCTCGCCGTCGATCCGGCGCGCGGCGACGGCTTCTATGCCGAGGTACGCAAGTACTGGCCCGGACTGCAGGACGGCGCGCTGCAGCCTGCCTATGCGGGCATCCGGCCCAAGATCCATGGGCCGCACGAACCGGCCGCGGACTTCCTGGTGCTCGGGCCGGACGACCACGGCGTGCCCGGACTGGTCCATCTGCTGGGCATCGAATCGCCGGGCCTCACGAGTTCGCTGGCCATCGGCGAACACGTCGGGGGTTTGCTGAAGTCGTGACGCAAGCCCGGGTACCGCTCCGACCCGGAAATGCCTCCCTGGAGGGCGGAAACGAGACGGGCTGGCGCAACGTGGAAGACGGCCGCTTGTAACATGGGGCGTCCGCCTACAGCCGGCTTCCGAGGGCCGGATTACCTTTGGGTCTCTATAAGAAAGGCTTGTTTATGACCTCTGCATCCGAAACCTTCTCCAACGCCCAACACGAACTGGAAAAGCTGGTGAGCGATCTGCGCGGCCTGATTTCCAGCAAGGACCTGGACAGCGTTCCGGAAATCCGCCATCTTCGCCGCCGCCTGGACGACGGCGTGACCACGGTGCGCGATTCCACCGTCCGTGCGGCCCAGGAAGCGGCCAACCAGGCCAAGGAAGCCGCGCGCGTGGCAGACCGCTATGCGCACGACGAACCCTGGCGCGTCGCCACTGCGGCACTGGCTGCTGGTGCGCTCGTGGGCTTCCTGCTCGCCCGCCGCTGATCCCCACGCAGGCAGACGCTCCGGAGCCGCCGGAGCCCGCCTGCACAGCGCCCCTGGCCTTGCCGGATCGCGCATCCGCGCACCGGGCCTCGGGCTGACACATCCGTATTGAAAGGTCCTCATGAATTGGTTGGCGTTACTGGGATTGGAAGGGTGGGCCGCACGGATCCGCGCAGCCACCATAGAAGGTGCCATCGCCGCCGAGGACCGCTGGGATCTGGCCCGCCTGGAGTGGGCCGAGGAAAAGCGCCGCCTGGTCTGGATCGTGGTGCTGGCCATCGCCGGCGCGGCCTTGACGGTGATCGCGCTGATCCTGCTGTCGATCGCGATCATGGTGCACTTCTGGGACTCTCCCGATCGCACCATGGTGGCGTGGATCGTCGCCGGCACGTGGGTGGCGCTCTGGGCGATCACCCTCGTGAGCCTCGTTTCCACGGGCAAGTCGGCCGGCAATCCCTTCCCGCTGACCCGCCGGGAGCTCGGCGAAGACTGGCGGCAGATCAAGGAAAGGCTGTGAGCACCATGTCCGCATCGAACGCACCGACTACCGGCAAGGGCGTGGGGCAGGCCGTCGCCGGCCTGACCGCCAGCCCCGAGCAGCGACAGATCCTCGAACGCATCGAGATGCAGCGCGAGCGGCTGCGCAGCCGCCGGCTCGCGCAGACCCAGGCCGCCGCTGTGCGCGCACGGCAGGCGAAGGAAGGCGGGCCGTCCCCCATGGACCCCGACGCGCCACTCCTGAACCGCGTGCTCTGGTTCGCACGCCAGCACCCCGTGGTGCTGGTGGCCGCCGCGGGCGCCGCCGCAGCGGTGGGCCCGTCGCGCATCATCCGCTGGGCAGGCATCGTGATGCCGCTGGTCATGAAGATGAAGCGCTGACGTCGATCTGAAGGGGATGCTGCGGCCCGCAACGGCCGCAGCCCTCCACGCGTGCCGGCCTGCATCGGAGATGCGAGGCCGGTTGGGGGCCTGGCGGATGCTCAGGCCTTGCGCATGTCGCGCAATGCCCGCGCCGCCTGGCCCACGAGCGCCGGGCCGCGGTAGATGAGCCCGGTGTAAATCTGAACCACGTTCGCACCCGCTTCGATCTTGCCGACCGCATCCTCGGCACTCAGGATGCCACCCACGCCGATGATCGGGAATCGCGGCCCCAGGGCATGGCGCAGCTGGCGGATCACGCGGTTGCTGGCCTCGCGCACGGGTGCGCCGCTCAGGCCCCCCGTTTCTTCGGCATGGCGCAGGCCCTGCACGGCATCGCGCGAGATGGTGGTGTTGGTGGCGATGACGCCGTCCATGCCGTGCCGTTGCAGCGTGGCGGCGATGACGGCGACCTGGTCTTCCGTCAGGTCCGGGGCAATTTTCACGAAGATGGGAACGCGGCGTTCGCGCCCGGCGGCCTGCCGGTGCTGCAGCGCCAGGGCCTCACGCTTTTCCGCGATCGCGCCGAGCAGTGCGTCGAGCGCCTCGTCGCTCTGCAACGCGCGCAGGTTCTGCGTGTTCGGCGAACTGATGTTCACGGTGACGTAATCGGCGTGCGGGTAGACGCCCTCGAGGCACAGCAGGTAGTCGCGCGTGGCGTCTTCGATCGGCGTGGTCGCGTTCTTGCCGATGTTCAGGCCCAGCAGCATCGGATCGGCGCCGGGGCGCGTGTAGCGCTGCGACTGGCGGACGTTGTGCAGGAAGGCGTCGAGGCCTTCGTTGTTGAATCCGAGCCGGTTGATGAGGGCCTGCGCCTCGGGCAGTCGGAACATGCGCGGCTTGGGGTTGCCGGGCTGGGCGCGCGGCGTCACCGTTCCGACTTCCACGAATCCGAAGCCGATGGCGCCGAGCGCGTCGATGCAGCGCGCATTCTTGTCGAGGCCGGCCGCGAGGCCCACGCGGTTGGGGAACTGCAGGCCCGCGAGCTCGACGGGATCGGACACGCGCGGCGACGCCCAGGCCCACTGCAGGGGCGTGCGCTGGCCGCGCGCGAGCATGTCCATGGTGAGTTCGTGGGCGGCTTCGGCATCCATGCCGAAGAGGAGCGGGCGGGTGAGGGCGTAGGGGATCAGGGACATGGGGATAATTCGGGCTTCACTCCGATTCTCTCCCATGACCACCTCCGCTCCCCTTTCCCAAGACGAACTCAAAGCCCTGGTCGGCCAGGCCGCGCTGAAATACGTGGTGCCCGGCGACATCGTCGGAGTGGGCACCGGATCGACGGTGAACCAGTTCATCAGCGCGCTCGAAAGCATGAAGGACCGCATCCGCGGTGCGGTATCGAGCTCCGAGGCGAGCACCCAGCGCCTGAAGGCGCTCGGCATCCCGGTGTTCGATGCCAACGAGGTCGAATCGCTGTCCGTCTACATCGACGGCGCCGACGAGATCGATCCGCGCGGAAACATGGTCAAGGGCGGGGGCGCGGCCCTCACGCGCGAGAAGATCGTGGCCGCGCTGGCGAAGCAGTTCGTCTGCATCGCCGATGCCTCCAAGCTCGTGGAAACGCTCGGCCGCTTTCCGCTGCCGGTGGAGGTGATTCCCATGGCGGCCCAGCAGATCGCACGGCGCTTCGCGGCACGCGGCGGACAGGCCGTGCTGCGGCGCGGCGCGGACGGCCAGCCGCTGGTGACCGACAACCAGCAGCACATCCTCGACGTGACGGGCCTCTCCATCCAGGACCCGCTCGCGTTCGAGACGGAAATCAGCCAGTGGCCGGGCGTGGTCACCGTGGGCGTGTTCGCGCACCAGAAAGCGAACGTGGCGCTGATCGGTGCGCCCGAAGGCGTGCGCACGCTGCAGTACTGAGCGGATGCGTTGTCGCCTGTCGCGCCGGGAACACGGCGCGACGTGGCACGGTCGGCGCGGTGCGGCCGGCGTGGTGCGTGCCGGCCGGCTTTTAGAACTGGATGCCTGCGGGATTGGCGGGCGTCCGAGCCCCCGGCGCGGGACCCGGAGCCGAGGCCGGCGCGGGCGGAGCCGGCGTTGCCCGTGCGGGGGCCGCCGCAGGGGCGGCCGCCGGTTTGGCAGCCACCAGCGGAGCGGCGGGCGGGCGGCGGTAGGTGGGCGGAAGCTGCGACTGGCGCGGGTAGCCCGCGGCATCGAGGTATTGCGCCCACTCCGTGTCCGAATAGCCGCTCAGCTGCTGCGATCCGATGGTGCCGAACGGCAGGCTCGTCGAGCCGCTCAGGCGCTGCAGGGCGTCGATGTCTTCGTTGGTGGACACCGTGCGCTCGGTGAAGGGCACGCCCCGGTTGATGAGCAGGTTGCGCGCACTGGCGCACGGTGCGCAGTCGCTTCCCGTGTAGAGCACCACCGGGAAACGCGTCGCGATCTGCTGCAGCTCGTAGGGCAGGCCGCTGCCGCCTGCCCCGGCGCTGCGCCTGCCGTTCGCGATGTCCGGTGCGGTCTGGGCGTCGGGCGCGCGGTCCGAGAAGGTGACCTTGCCGTCCGGCCCGACGATGCGGTAGACGGTCTGGGCGGCGGCAGGCAGGGCCGCGGCGGCGCAGGCCACTGCGCACAGCGCGGCCAGGCGGGCGGCGAACGGCACGGATGTCATTGCGGGCTTCTCCTGGATCGGCGGGCGGATCGGGTTGCGGAAACGGCGGCTGCAGCCGGGGCGCGCTGGCGTCAGGCCGGCTGCGCCATGCCCTGGTGGCGCAGCAGGGCGTCGAGCGTGGGCGCCCGGCCGCGGAAGGCCTTGAACGACTCCATCGCGGGACGGCTGCCGCCGGCCTCCAGGATCGCCTGGCGGTAGCGCCTGCCGGTCTCCACGCTGGGCAGGCCGTCAGAGCCCGTGGTTTCTTCGAAAGCGGCATAGGCGTCGGCGCTCAGCACCTCGGCCCACTTGTAGCTGTAGTAGCCGGCCGCATAGCCGCCCGCGAAGATGTGGCTGAAGGTGTGGGCGCTGCGGCTGAAGGCCGGCGGCTGCAGCACCGCGACTTCCTCGCGCACCTGCGCGAGCAGGGGCATGAAGTCCTGCGCCGGGTCGTGCTCGGTGTGCAGCAGCATGTCGAACAGCGCGAACTCGATCTGGCGCAGCGTGGCCATGCCGCTCTGGAAGTTCTTGGCGGCCAGCATCTTGTCGAACAGCGCGCGGGGCAGGGGCTCGCCCGTGTCCACGTGGGACGTCATGTGGCGCAGCACGTCCCACTCCCAGCAGAAGTTCTCCATGAACTGGCTGGGCAGTTCCACCGCATCCCACTCGACGCCGCTGATGCCGGACACGTCGCGCTCGTTCACCTGCGTGAGCATGTGGTGCAGGCCGTGGCCGAACTCGTGGAAGAGGGTGATCACGTCGTCATGCGTGAGCAGCGGCGGCTTGCCGTCCACGCCCGCCGCGAAGTTGCACACGAGGTGGGCGACGGGCGTCTGCAGGCGGCCCGTGTCGGGGCGCAGCCAGCGCGTGCGCACGTCGTCCATCCAGGCGCCCCCGCGCTTGCCGGTGCGGGCCGGCTGGTCGAGGTAGAACTGGCCCACGAGCTCGGTGCCGCGTTCGATGCGGTAGAACTCCACCGCGGGGTTCCAAACGGGAGCGCTGTCGCGCCGGATCGCCACGTCGAACAGCGTCTCGACGATCTTGAAGAGGCCCGCCAGCACCTTGGGGGCCGTGAAATATTCCTTCACCTCCTGCTCGCTGAAGGCATAGCGCGCTTCCTTGAGCTTCTCGGAGATGTAGGGCCAGTCCCAGGATTGCGGATCGGCGATGCCGAGGTCGCTCGCCGCGAAGGCGCGCAGGTCGGCCACGTCCTTCTCGGCATACGGCCGCGCGCGGCGCGCGAGGTCGCGCAGGAAATCGACCACCTCGCGCGGGGAGTCGGCCATCTTGGCCACCACCGAGACTTCGCCGAAGTTCGCGTAGCCGAGCAGGCGCGATTCTTCCTGGCGCAGCGCGAGGATCTCGCGGATCAGCGCGGAGTTGTCGAAGCGGGTGGCATCGCCCTCGGCCTGGTCGGAGGCGCGCGTGACGTAGGCGCGGTAGAGCGTTTCGCGCAGCGCGCTGCTCTCGGCGAACTGCATCACCGGCAGGTAGCAGGGCATCTTGAGCGTGAGCTTGTAGCCCTCCCGGCCCTCGGCCTGGGCCGCCGTGCGTGCGGCCTGGCGCACGTCGTCGGGCAGCCCGGCGAGTTCGTCCTCGCGGGCGTAGTAGGCGAAGGCGTCGGTGGCGTCGAGCGCGTTCTCGCTGAACTTCTGCGAGAGCTCGGCCTGCCGTTCCTGGATCTGCGCAAAGCGTTCCTTGGCGGCGCCCTGCAGTTCGGCGCCGGAGAGCACGAAGTTGCGCACCGCGTTCTTCCAGGCCTGGCGCTGCTCGGCATTCAGCGTGGCGGGGTCGATGGCCTTGTACTTGGCGTAGAGGCGTTCATCGGCGCCCAGGCGCGTCCAGAATTCGGTGACGCGGGGCAGGGCCTCGTTGTAGGCGGCACGCAGCTCGGGCGTGTCGGCCACGCTGTTCAGATGGCTCACGGCACCCCAGGCGCGGCCCAGTTCCTCGGTGGCGACGTCCAGGACGCGCGCGATGGCTTCCCAGGTGGCGGGGAAGTCCGGCGCGGTGACGGTGTCGAGCGCGGTGTTGGCGCGCGCGAGCAGGGTGTCCACGGCCGGCGCCACGTCGGCGGGGGCGATGCGGTCGAACTGCGGGAGGTCTTGGAAGTCGAGGAGTGGATTGCTCATGCGCGTTCAGATGGCGGCGGGACGGAAGGGTTCAAGCGGCGTGCGCAATCTCGTCGATAGACGGGCTGTATGGGGTCAGCCGGCGGTGCGTTCGGCCGCTTCGAGGGTGTTCACGAGGAGCATGGTGATGGTCATGGGACCGACGCCACCCGGCACCGGCGTGATCCAGCCGGCGACTTCCCTGACGCCGTCGAAGTCCACGTCGCCGCAGAGCTTGCCCTCGTCGTTGCGGTTCATGCCGACGTCGATGACCACGGCGCCCGGCTTGACCATGTCGGCCGTCAGCACGTTGCGCTTGCCGACGGCGGCGACGATGACGTCGGCCTGCAGCGTCTGCGCCTGGAGGTCGGCGGTGCGCGAATGGCAGACGGTGACGGTGGCGTCCTGGGCGAGCAGCATCAGCGCCATCGGCTTGCCGACGATGTTGCTGCGGCCGATGACCACCGCATGCTTGCCGCGCAGGTCGTAGCCGATCGATTCGAGCATCTTCATGCAGCCGTACGGGGTGCAGGGCCAGAAGCCGGACATGCCCGTCATGAGGGCGCCGGCGCTGGCGATGTGGAAGCCGTCCACGTCCTTGGCGGGGGAGATGGCCTCGATCACCTTCTGCGCGTCGATGTGGGCGGGCAGGGGAAGCTGCACCAGGATGCCGTGGATGGCCGGATCGTTGTTCAGCGCCTCGACCCGGGCGAGCAGTTCCGCCTCGGTCATCGCGGCGTCGTACTTTTCGAGCACCGAATGCAGGCCGCTCTCTTCACAGGCCTTGACCTTGTTGCGCACGTAGACCTGGCTGGCCGGGTTGTCGCCCACCAGCACCACGGCGAGGCCGGGCGTGGTGCCGTGTTCCTTGAGCTGCGCGGCGCGGCGGGCCACGTCGGCGCGGAGTTGTCGGGAAAGGGCGTTGCCGTCGATCAGTTGGGCGGTCATGGCGGAAAGCGGGAAGGGCGGGAGCGGAAGGGGCGGAAAGCGGAGGGCGGGAGGCGCGCGGGACGCCGGAAGCGCAGGCCCCGCGCGAGGCCTGCGAGGGCCGCGTCAGGGCTTGGGCGCGTTCTGGCCGAGGGCGATCTTGAGCAGGTCGGCCACGGTATTGGCGTTGAGCTTTTCCATGATGTTGGCGCGGTGCGCCTCCACGGTCTTGATGCTGATGCCGAGGTCGTCGGCGATCTGCTTGTTCAGGCGGCCGGCGACGATGCGCTCGAGCACCTGGGCTTCGCGGCCAGTGAGCTTGGAGAGCAGCGCATCGCGGCTGGCGGCCTGCTGGTGGCCGGCGAAGGATTCGCGGGCGCGGTCGAGCATGCGGTCCACGAGGCCGACGAGTTCTTCTTCGTTGAAGGGCTTCTGGATGAAGTCGAGCGCGCCCTTCTTCATCGTGTTCACGGCCATGGGCACGTCGCCGTGGCCGGTGATGAAGACGACGGGCAGCGGCGACTTGCGCTCGAGGAGGCGGTCCTGCAGTTCGAGGCCGGTCATGCCGCCCATGCGGATGTCCACGATCAGGCAGGCGACTTCGCGCGGGTCGTAGCGCGAGAGGAAGGATTCGGCGGAATCGAAGCAGCGGACGCGGTAGTCCTTGCCCTCCAGCAGCCATTGCAGCGAATCGCGGACGGCCTCGTCGTCGTCCACCACGTAGACGGTACCTTTTTTGGGAGTCAAACTCATGCGGGAGTCCTTGGGGAAGATGCTTTTGCTACAGAATTCGTAGTGTCATCCGCAGGCTGGGCCAGCGGAAGCCAGAAGGAGAAGCGGCAACCGGTGACCTCCGGGCCATTGTAGATGTTCTCCGCCTGCATCCGGCCCTGGTGCGATTCGACGATGCTGCGGCACAGGTTCAGGCCGATGCCCATGCCCTCCTGCTTGGTCGAGAAGAACGCTTCGAAGAGGTGTTCCAGCACCTCGGGGGCGAGCCCGCGGCCGGTGTCCTGCACCGCGAACTCGATGCCGTCCTGGCCCTCCAGCGGGCGCGGCACCACCCGCAGCTCCACGCTGCGGCGCGCCGGCGGCCGCCCGGCGTGCTGGATGGATTCGGCGCCGTTCTTCATCAGGTTGATCAGCACCTGTTCGATGAGGATGGTGTCGGCCATCACCGGCGGCAGGCGCGCGGCCACGTAGTGGGTGAGGCGCACGTTGTGCCGGCGCAGCTCCATGTCGGCCAGCTCCACGGCCTCGCTCACCATGTGCTGCACGTCGGCGAGCGTGCGGTTGGGCTCGCTCTTCTTCACGAAGGCGCGGATGCGCTGGATGATCTGGCCGGCGCGCTGCGCCTGGTGCGCGGTCTTCTCGAGCGCGGAGAGCAGGGCCTCTTCGGTGATCTGCTGGTTCTTGATGCGCGAGACCATGCCGCTGCAGTAGTTGCTGATGGCCGTGAGCGGCTGGTTCAGCTCGTGCGCCACGCTGGAGGCCATCTCGCCCATGGTGATCAGGCGGCTCACCGACTGCGCGCGCTCGGCCTGGCGCGCGGCCTGTTCCTCGGCCTGCCGGCGCGGCGTGATGTCGGTGGCGATCACCATCTGCGCGATGCGGCCGTCCACCCAGTTGAGGTAGCGCGAACGCACTTCGAGCCATTTGCCGAGGTCCGGCAGGTAGATCTCGGCGTTCTCGGAGCGTGCGCTGGTGAGCGGGTCGGTCGGCAGGCCCATGAGCGCGTCTTCGTCGTCCATGCTCTCCGCGCGGGACGGGTTGGCCGGCAGCACGCCGGCCTGGGCGACGAGCTGCAGATGGCCGCTGGTCTGCGAGCCGAACCACTGCCGGTACAGCTTGTTCGCGAACAGCAGTTCCTCGCTGCCCAGGGGCGCCACGGAGACGGAGGCGTCCAGCGATTCGAGCACGATGGTGAACCGCTCGTGCGATGCGGTGAGTTGCTCGCGCACGCGGTTGGGCTCGGTGATGTCGGTCATCGAGGTCATCCAGCCGGTCTGCTGGCCGTGCGCGTCGATGAGCGGGGACACGTAGAGGCGCGCGTCGAACAGCGTGCCGTTCTTGCGCTTCACGCGCACCTGGAAGCCGCCCACGGTCTGCTTGCCGCTCAGTTCGTCGCGCAGCTTGGAGTGCAGCACGTCGTGGTCGGGATCGGGCCAGTAGGTGTAGGGCGGAGACTGGCCGATGAGTTCCTCCGTGCTCCAGCCGGTCATCTGGCAGAAGGCGGCGTTCACATAGGTCATGCGGCCGTTCATGTCGAGGGCGCGCATGCCGGTGACCATGGAGTTCTCCATTGCGCGGCGGAAGTTCGTCTCGGCCACCAGGGCCTCCTGGGTGCGGAGCCGGCGGCGCGTGTGGCGCCAGTTCGCGATCAGCATCCAGGCCGTCATGGCGCTCAGCGTGCCCACCAGCCAGAAGAGGCCGCTGCCGACCACGCCCAGCGAGGTACGGTAGGCCTGGGCACGCAGCACGAGCCCGTTGCCCACGGGGGAGACGAACACCTCGTACTGGTTGGCGCGCGTGGCCCAGGGCTGCCACGGAGACGCCCGGCCGCGCGGCGGCAGCGGCGTGCCGGCGAGCAGCTGGTCCTGGCCGTCGAGCATGGTCACGGCATAGCGGGCGAGCACCTCGGTGGGCGTGCCGTAGCGCAGCAGGCTGTCCACGGAATATTCGGCGAGCACGACGCCGGTGAAGCGGCCCTGGGCGACCAGGGGCACCTGCAGCTGCAGGAGCGGAGGGGCCTCGCCGTTGCCCGGGGTCGCGAGCGGCTGCGCGTACACCGGCTGCTGCAGGTCGCGGGCGAGGCCGAAGGTGTCTGCCGCATCGCCGCTGCGCAGCACTTCGCCGGCCACGCGCAGCTGCCCGCTGGGGAGGGTGGGCGCGGCATGGCTGGCGCGGATGCGGCGGCGGTCGTCGATCCAGGTGATCGCCTGCAGCTCGGGGTACTGGCTGATGAGGCCTTCGGCGCGCGTGACGAAGTCCGAGCGCTCCATGTCCTGGTTCGACAGATCGCGCGCGATGCGCATGATCTGTTCCTGGCGCTCCAGCAGCCGCAGGCGCACGCGCTGCTGCGCGTATTCGACGTCCCGGCGCAGGGCTTCCTGCTCGCGCTCTCCTTCTTCCACGCGCAGATACCAGAAGGCCACCACGATGGCGGCGAGGAACATGAGCACGGCGGCGAGCGGCGCGAGGGCGGCCAGGCGGTCCTGCCGGGTGGGCGAGAGGCTGCGCCACCAGACGCGCCACCACCGGGCTGGCGCAATGGCGGCGGAAGGCTCCGCGGCGGGGGCGGCAGCGGGCGCGGGGGAAGGGCGGTCCATGCCGCGAGTGTATGGGAGCGGCCGGAACGCTCCCCTGCACGGATGTGCAGGTGCAGCAATTTTTCACATTGTGGTGTGGCGCGGCGCCATTCGAAATGTGCGAAAAGTGTGCGAAACTCCCGTCGATTTACCCCCAACGCCAGCGACTCACAAAGGAGACAGGCATGACTGCTCAGACCGACCCTCAGGCCGGAAAAACCGCTTCGTCCGCCCCCGACACCGACCAGCAGGAAACGCGTGAATGGATGGACGCCCTGTCTGCCGTGATCGACCGCGAGGGGGCTGAACGCGCCCACTTCCTGCTCGAGCAACTGCTCGAGCATGCGCGCCAGAGCAGCATCGACATGCCGTTCTCCGCCAATACCGGCTACGTGAACACGATCGAGCCCAGCCAAGAAGCCCGCTGCCCCGGCAACCTCGAGATCGAAGCCCGCCTGCGCGCCTACATGCGCTGGAACGCGATGGCGATGGTGGTGAAGGCCAACCGCCACCATCCGCCCGAAGGCGGCGACCTGGGCGGCCACATCGGCTCGTTCGCATCGCTGGCCAACATGTTCGGCGCCGGCTTCAACCACTTCTGGCACGCCGAGAGCGAGAACCACGGCGGCGACCTGATCTACGTGCAGGGCCACGTCTCGCCCGGCATCTACGCGCGCGCCTACCTCGAAGGCCGCCTGACCGAAGAACAGCTCCTCAACTTCCGCCAGGAAGTGGACGGCAAGGGCCTCTCCAGCTACCCGCACCCGAAGCTGATGCCCGAGTTCTGGCAGTTCCCCACGGTCTCGATGGGCCTGGGCCCGCTGATGGCCATCTACCAGGCGCGCTTCCTCAAGTACCTGCACGCCCGCGGCATCGCCAACACCGAGAACCGCAAGGTCTGGGTGTTCTGCGGCGACGGCGAGATGGACGAGGTCGAATCCCTGGGCGCGATCGGCCTGGCCGCGCGCGAGAACCTCGACAACCTGGTCTTCGTGATCAACTGCAACCTGCAGCGCCTGGACGGCCCGGTGCGCGGCAACGGCAAGATCATCCAGGAGCTGGAAGGCGAATTCCGCGGCTCCGGCTGGAACGTGATCAAGCTGCTGTGGGGCAAGGGCTGGGACGACCTGCTCGCGCGCGACAAGGACGGTGCGCTGCGCAAGATCATGATGGAGTGCAACGACGGCGATTACCAGTCGTTCAAGGCGAATGACGGCGCCTACGTGCGCAAGAACTTCTTCGGCCGCGATCCGCGCACGCTGAAGATGGTCGAGCACATGAGCGACGACGAGATCTGGAACCTGCGCCGCGGCGGCCACGACGCGCAGAAGGTCTATGCGGCCTTCAAGGCGGCCAACGAGCACCAGGGCCAGCCCACCGTGCTGCTGGTGAAGACCGTCAAGGGCTTCGGCATGGGCAAGATCGGCGAGGGCAAGAACACCGTCCACCAGACCAAGAAGCTCGGCGACGAGGACATCAAGGCCTTCCGCGACCGCTTCAACATCCCGATCCCCGACAGCCAGATCGCCGACCTGCCGTTCTACAAGCCGGCCGACGACACGCCGGAGATGAAGTACCTGCACGAGCGCCGCAAGGCCCTCGGCGGCTACCTGCCGCACCGCCGCACCAAGGCCGACGAGAGCTTCACCGTGCCGTCGCTCGAGACCTTCAAGGCCGTGCTCGATCCCACGCCGGAAGGCCGCGAGATCTCCACCACGCAGGCCTACGTGCGCTTCCTCACGCAGCTGCTGCGCGACCAGGCCCTGGGGCCGCGCGTGGTGCCCATCCTGGTGGACGAGGCCCGCACCTTCGGCATGGAAGGCCTGTTCCGCCAGATCGGCATCTACAACCCGCACGGTCAGCAGTACACCCCGGTCGACAAGGACCAGGTCATGTACTACAAGGAAGACAAGGCCGGCCAGATCCTGCAGGAAGGCATCAACGAGGCCGGCGGCATGTCCAGCTGGATCGCCGCGGCCACGTCGTACAGCACGAACAACCGCATCATGGTGCCGTTCTACGTGTACTACTCGATGTTCGGCTTCCAGCGCATCGGCGACCTGGCCTGGGCGGCCGGCGACATGCAGGCGCGCGGCTTCCTGCTGGGCGGCACGTCGGGCCGCACCACGCTGAACGGCGAAGGCCTGCAGCACGAGGATGGCCACAGCCACATCCTGGCCAATACCATCCCGAATTGCGTGAGCTACGACCCCACCTTCGCGCACGAAGTGGCAGTCATCATGCACGACGGCCTGAAGCGCATGGTCGAGCGCCAGGAAAACGTCTTCTACTACCTGACGCTGCTCAACGAGAACTACGCCATGCCCGGCCTGCAGCCCGGCACCGAGGAGCAGATCCTCAAAGGCATGTACCTCTGCAAGCAGGCGCCCGCACTCAAGAAGGACGCGCCTGCCGTGCAGCTGCTGGGCAGCGGCACGATCCTGCGCGAATCGTTCGTCGCCCAGGAGCTGCTGGAGAAGGACTGGGGCGTGGCCGCATCCGTGTGGAGCTGCCCGAGCTTCAACGAGCTGACCCGTGACGGCCAGGAAGCCGACCGCTGGAACCTGCTGCACCCGACCGAGGCGCCGCGCCAGTCGTTCGTCGAGCAGCAGCTCGGCAAGACCGAAGGCCCCGTGGTCGCCTCGACCGACTACATGAAGGCCTACGCCGAGCAGATCCGCCCGTTCATCCCGAAGGGCCGCACCTACAAGGTGCTGGGCACAGACGGCTTCGGCCGCAGCGACTTCCGCCGCAAGCTGCGCGAGCACTTCGAGATCGATCGCCACTACATCGTGGTGGCCGCGCTCAAGGCCCTCGCCGAGGACGGCAAGCTGCCCGCCGCCAAGGTGGCCGAAGCCATCCAGAAGTACGGCATCCAGGCCGACAAGGTCAACCCGCTGCACGCCTGACCCCACCGGAGACAACAACATGGCACTGATTGACATCAAGGTCCCGGACATCGGGGATTTCGACGCCGTCGGCGTGATCGAACTGCTCGTGAAGCCGGGCGACACGGTGAAGGCCGAGCAGTCGCTCATCACCGTGGAATCCGACAAGGCTTCCATGGAGATCCCTTCCAGCCACGCCGGCGTGGTGAAGGAACTCAAGGTCAAGATCGGCGACCAGGTGAGCGAAGGCTCCGTGATCGTCGTGGTCGAGGCCGAAGGCGAGGGCGCGCAGCCCGCGGCCGCTCCGGCTCCTGCCGCCGCCCCCGCGGCCGCGCCCGCGGCGACCGAGTCGCAGGCGCCGGCCCCCGCACCCGCGGCGGCAGCGCCGGCTCCGGCCGCGGCCGGCCCGATCGAAGTGAAGGTGCCGGACATCGGCGACTTCAAGGACGTGGCCGTGATCGAGCTGCTCGTGAAGGTCGGCGATACGGTGAAAGCCGAGCAATCGCTCTTCACCGTGGAATCCGACAAGGCCTCGATGGAGATACCGTCGCCTGCCGCCGGCGTGGTGAAGGAAATCAAGATCAAGGTGGGCGACGCGGTCAACGTGGGTGACTTCGTGGCGGTGCTGGAAGGCTCCGCGCCCGCCGCTGCCGCACCCGCGCCAGCCCCCGCTGCGGCCCCCGCTGCGGCCCCCGCTGCAGCTGCGGCCGCTCCGCAGGCTGCAGCGCCGGCACCCGCCGCCGCTGCACCGTCCACCGCGTTCGCACCCACTCCGGCTCCGGCGCCGCACGCCCCGGGCGCCGCGCCCATCGGCCTGCCGCACGCATCGCCCTCGGTGCGCAAGTTCGCGCGCGAACTGGGCGTGCCGCTGGAGGAACTCAAGGGGTCGGGCCCCAAGGGCCGCATCACGCAGGAAGACGTGCAGGCGTTCACCAGGCAGGTGATGGCCGGCGGCGTGCAGACCAAGGCCCAGGCCGCCAAGGCGCCTGCCGGCGGCGGTGGCTCCGGCGTGGGCATGGACCTGCTGCCCTGGCCGAAGGTGGATTTCGCCAAGTTCGGCGGCGTGGAGCGCAAGGACCTCTCGCGCATCAAGAAGATCAGCGGCGCGAACCTGCACCGCAACTGGGTGATGATTCCCCACGTCACCAACAACGACGAGGCCGACATCACCGAGCTGGAAGCCTTCCGCGTCTCCACCAACAAGGAGAACGAGAAGTCCGGCGTGAAGGTGACGATGCTCGCCTTCGTGATCAAGGCCGTGGTGGCCGCGCTCAAGAAGTTCCCCGAGTTCAACACCAGCCTGGACGGCGACACGCTCGTCTACAAGCAGTACTTCCACATCGGCTTCGCGGCGGACACGCCGAACGGCCTGGTCGTGCCGGTGCTGAAGGACGCCGACAAGAAGGGCATCCTGCAGATCAGCCAGGAAATGGGCGAACTCGCCAAGAAGGCCCGCGACGGCAAGCTCGGCGCGGCCGACATGCAGGGCGGCTGCTTCTCGATCTCTTCGCTCGGCGGCATCGGCGGCACGCACTTCACGCCCATCATCAACGCGCCCGAAGTGGCCATCCTGGGCCTCTCGAAGGGCCAGATGAAGCCGGTGTGGGACGGCAAGCAGTTCGTGCCGCGCCTGGTGCTGCCGCTGTCGCTGTCGTACGACCACCGCGTGATCGACGGTGCGAGCGCCGCGCGCTTCAACGCCTACCTGGGCCAGGTGCTGGCGGACTACCGCCGCATCCTGCTGTAAAGGAGCTGACCCCATGGCAGTGATCGATATCAAGGTACCCGACATCGGTGATTTCTCCGAAGTCGGCGTGATCGAAGTGCTGGTGAAAGCCGGCGACACCATCCGGGTGGAACAGAGCCTCATCACCGTCGAATCCGACAAGGCATCGATGGAGATTCCCTCGAGCCATGCCGGCGTCGTCAAGGACGTGAAGGTGAAAGTCGGCGACAAGGTCGCCGAAGGCTCGGTGGTGCTGACGCTGGAAGCCGCCGATGCGGCGGCCGCGCCGGCGCCGGCCCCGGCGCCTGCATCCGCACCCGCGGCGGCGCCCACCCCCGCATCGGCCCCGCAGGCCGCAGCGACCCCCGCGCCCGCCGCGGCGAGTTTCGGCGGCAATGCCGACGTGGAATGCGACGTGCTGGTGCTGGGCGGCGGCCCCGGCGGCTACAGCGCGGCCTTCCGCGCGGCCGACCTGGGCCTGAAGGTCGTCATCGTCGAGCGCTATTCGACGCTGGGCGGCGTCTGCCTGAACGTGGGCTGCATTCCGTCCAAGGCGCTGCTGCACGTGGCGGCGGTGATCGACGAGGTGAGCCATCTCAAGGCGGCCGGCATCGAGTTCGGCGCGCCCAAGGTGGACATCGACACCCTGCGCGGCCACAAGGAAAAGGTCATCGGCAAGCTGACCGGCGGCCTGGCCGCCATGGCCAAGATGCGCAAGGTGACCACCGTGCGCGGCGTGGGCCAGTTCGTGGGCGCCAACCACCTCGAAGTGGAGGAAACCACGGGCGCCAAGGGCCAGGAGAAGACGGGCAGCAAGAAGGTCGTGGCCTTCAAGCGCGCGATCATCGCCGCCGGCTCGCAGGCCGTGCACCTGCCGTTCATGCCCAACGATCCGCGCGTGGTCGATTCGACCGGCGCGCTGGAGCTGAAGGAAGTTCCCAAGCGCATGCTGATCCTCGGCGGCGGCATCATCGGCCTGGAAATGGGCACGGTGTATTCCACCCTGGGCGCGCGCCTGGACGTGGTCGAGATGATGGATGGCCTGATGCAGGGCGCCGACCGCGATCTGGTGAAGGTGTGGCAGAAGATGAACGCCCACCGCTTCGATAACATCATGCTTAAGACCAAGACCGTCGGCGCCGAAGCGACGCCCGAAGGCATCAAGGTCACGTTCGCCGCGGCGGAAGAGGGCGGCAAGGCCCCCGAGCCGCAGGTGTACGACCTGGTCCTGCAGGCGGTGGGCCGCACGCCCAACGGCAAGAAGATCGGCGCCGAGAAGGCCGGCGTGGCCGTCACGGACCGCGGCTTCATCGACGTGGACGTGCAGATGCGCACCAACGTGCCGCACATCTTCGCCATCGGCGACATCGTGGGCCAGCCCATGCTGGCGCACAAGGCGGTGCACGAAGCGCACGTGGCGGCCGAGGTGATAGCGGGCGAACTCACGGGCGACAAGGCGCTGGCTTCGGCCGCGTTCAACGCCCGTGTGATCCCGAGCGTGGCCTACACCGACCCGGAAGTGGCGTGGGTGGGCCTGACCGAAGACCAGGCCAAGGCCCAGGGCATCAAGGTGAAGAAGGGCCTGTTCCCCTGGACGGCCTCCGGCCGCGCCATCGCCAACGGCCGCGACGAAGGCGTCACCAAGCTGCTGTTCGACGATTCCCCCGAGGCCCATGGCCACGGCAGGATCCTGGGCGGCGGCATCGTGGGCACCCATGCGGGCGACATGATCGGCGAGATCGCCCTGGCGATCGAGATGGGCGCGGATGCCGTGGACATCGGCAAGACGATCCACCCGCACCCCACGCTGGGCGAGAGCATCGGCATGGCGGCGGAGATCGCGCACGGCTCCTGCACGGACGTGCCGCCCCAGAAGAAGTGATCCTGCGAGCCGTGCTGCCCTGGTCGGGGCGGCACGGCGGTCCGATCCCGAAGGCAGTTACGGCTGCCTTTTTTCTTGCCGAGTCATCTTGAAGGCAGTGGTGGTGGCCCTTTGTGCAGTTGCATTTGAGCAAATTTCTATACAAAGTAATTGTGGCCGAGCAGACTATTTGTATAGAAAAGTGCCGAAACGCAGTTCCGCTGGAACTACGTCATCGCGCGCCGTATACCCCCACCATGGACAAACGTTACAAGCCGCTCTCGCCACTCGAGCAACTCGCTCAGCGCCGCCAAGCCATCGATGAGGTGCTGGCCCACCCCGAATGGACGCTGCCCGAGGCCGTGCGGCATCTGAAGGCTGGCCTGCGCCTGACGAGCGCGGAGCTGGCGCGCGTGTCCGGCGTGTCGCAGAAGACGCTGCTGGACATCGAGCAGGGACGCAGCCCGGGAACGGTGCAGACGCTCAACCGCATCCTGGCCGTGGTGGGCCTCAAGCTGGGCGTGGTGCGGGCGCGTTAGCGAACGGGCGCTGCATCGCCGGGACGGGCGACGCGCGATTCCATTCGATGAAGCGGGCCCGGCATATCATCAAAGCCACATCCCCACGCGCATTCCCGCCGCGCGGCAACGGCCGCTTTCCGGCCAGACAACCAGGAGACATGTCCCATGCGATGGAAGTTCTGCGCGCCGCTGGCGCTGCTCGCGCTCTCGGCCGCGGCCTCGGCAGCCTGGCCCGACAGGCCCGTCACCCTCGTCGTTCCCTTTCCTCCGGGCCAGGCCACCGACATCTTCGCGCGCGCCCTGGCGGAGAAGCTCGGCGCGCGCCTGGGCCAGCCGATGGTGGTGGACAACAAGGCGGGTGCCGGCAGCAACATCGGCACCGAGCAGGTGGTGCGCTCCAAGCCGGATGGCTACACGCTGGTGATGGCAGGCAGCGCGATGGCGGTGAACCAGACGCTCTACCGCAAGGTGAACTTCGATCCGCGCAAGGATCTGCAGGGCATCAGCCTGGTCGCCAAGGTGCCGCTGGTATTCCTGGCGAACCCGGGCTCGGGCATCCGCAGCATGCAGGACCTCGTGGACCGCGCGCGGGCCGAACCTGGCAAACTGAGCTATGCCAGTGCCGGCATCGGAGGCACGCAGCACCTGAGCGCCGAGATGGTGAAGGCGCGCGCCCGTATCGAGATCGAACACATTCCCTACAAGGGCAGCGGGCCCGCGCAGGCGGATTTCATCGGCGGGCAGGTGCCGCTGATGGTGGATTCCGTCACCGCGGGCCTGGCGAATATCCAGGCCGGCAAGGCGGTACCGCTGGGCGTGACCTCCGCGACGCGCTCCAGCCAGCTGCCGCAGGTGCCGACGATCGCCGAGAGCGGGCTGCCGGAGTTCAAGGGCTTCGAGGCCGTGGGCTGGCTCGGACTGATGGCGCCCAAGGGGACGCCCCGGCCGGTGGTGGATCGGTTGAACCGCGAGGTGGTGGACATCCTGAACGGCCCGGACATGCAGAAATTCATCCGCGACCGGGGATCCGAGCCGGCGCCCACCACGCCCGAGGCGATGGACCAGTTCGTCGCGAGCGAGATCGTGGAGTGGGGCAAGGCGGTGAAGCAATCCGGCGCGTCGGTGGACTGACACCGCTTCCGAGAAGGCGATCCCGACCCATGCAGGCTTTGCTCGACGCCGTCGCCGCCATGCCCCGGCCCGGGGATGCGCAGCGCATCTTCCACGGCCGGGGCGGCCTCTATCCCGGCTGCGAACAGTGGTCGCTGGATGCCTATCCGCCCGCTTTCGTGCTCACCAGCTTCCTGCCCATGGAGGAAGGCGCCCTGGCCACCGTGGGCGCGGCGCTGCAGGCCCGCTGGGCGCAGATCGCGCCGGGCGAGCCGCTGTGCTGGGTGTTCCAGTGCCGGCATCCGGACAAGCCGGAGACTCGGCTGATGGCCGGCGAGGTGCCCGATCCCCACGCGGTGGCCGAGCAGGGAGCGCGTTACCGCGTGCACGTGCTGCGCGGCCAGAACCACGGCCTGTTCCTGGACATGGCCGAGGGGCGGCGCTGGGTACGGGAGCACGTGGCCGCGCGCCGGGCCGCCAACGGGCGCGGGCCCCGGGTGCTGAATCTTTTCGCCTATACCTGCGCCTTCTCCGTCGCGGCGCTGCAGGGCGGGGCGGCCCAGGTGGTGAACGTCGACATGGGGCGCGGCGCGATCGCGATCGGGCAGCAGAACCACCGCCTGAACGGCCTGGACCAGGGCGCGAGCTTTCTGGCGCACGACGTGTTCACGACCTGGGGAAAGATCGGCCGGGGCGGGCCGTACGACCTCGTCATCGCCGACCCGCCCAGCTACCAGAAGGGCAGTTTCGTCGCGACGAAGGACTATGCGCGGCTCATGCGCCGGCTGCCGGATCTGCTGGTGCCCGGCGGGCATGCGCTGCTGTGCCTGAACGCGCCCGAGCTGGGCACGGACTTTCTCTTGCAGCTCATGCGCGAACAGGCGCCCGGAATGCGCTGGGTGGAACGGGTCGCGAACCCGGCGGTGTTCGCCGACGTGGATGCGGAGCGTTCGCTCAAGGTGATGGTGTTCGCGGCGGACCGGGCCTGACGAGGGGCGGGCGATGAGGCGGGGGGCCCGCGCGTCAGCTTTCGTGTTGCCGCAGGCGGAACGTGGCGCCCTCGAAATGTCCTTGCACGGTGCAGTGCACCGGGGGGGCTCCTGCGCCGCCCCGGCCTTCCAGTTCCATCGCATAGTGTCCGGACACCACCGCGCGCGCATCGCCCTGCGCGTCGTGGGCGATCAGCCGCACGTCGGTGATGCGCAGCTCCCCCGACCGGGCCTGCCACGGTTCGGCAGGAAGCCTGAACACCGTGCCGGTTCCCGTGCCGGGACTGTCCGACACGGCGGGCGCGGCCATGCCGGGGTGCAGCTGGAATGCACCCGTAAGGCCGTCGATGCGCTCCGGCCGCAGCAGGCCCGGGGCGGCGGCCAGGTTGAACTGCACGCCCGTGGCGTCGGGAGGGCCTTCGTCGGGCGCGCGGATGCCCATGGCGATCACCAGTTCATCGTCCCCTTCGAGCTGGGCAGCGTACAGCGTGTCCCATCGGGTTTCGGCGTCTTCCCACTGGTGGTGGGCGCCGCACAGGTCGATCGCGAAGCGGGTGGGGGGCAGGGGGCCGTCGGTGCAGCCGGAAAGCAACGCGGCGGCCGCGAAGATCAGGCCCGCCGGGGCGCCGGGCATCGCCCGGGGGCGCAGAGAGGGTGTCGGCATCATGGGGGAACCAGCGTAACAAGAACGAGTCCCACTTGCGTGACGGACAAGACCGCGACTGCGAACCCGTTACCATCGCGCCCGCGGAACCCGCGCCGACCTGACCGGCGCGCGGGCCCTTCCGCCGGTCCGGTCTGCCGCGCTGCGTGCACCCCGGACCACGCCCGCCCGCTGCGACCAGGGGTATCTATCTCGTGACCATGTGACTGCTTTTCTTCCCGCTTCCCTGCGTGCCTGGTGGGCCCGCGGTCCGTTGTCGTCGGCGGCCCGCCGCACTGGCGCTGCATTGCGCTGGATCGCCGCCCGCGGGCCGGCACGCATGCTGCTCTGGGCGCTGGCCGCGGTGCCTGCGGCGCTCGTGGTCTACACCCTGCTGCTCTGGCCGTTCACGCCCGCTATCAGCGACATCCGCAAGGCCAAGACCGAGCAGCCGGCCCAGCTCGTCTCCGCCGACGGCCGGCTGCTGGCCGAGTACCGCTGGGTGAACCGGGAATGGGTGGCGCTGGAGGACATCGCGCCGTCCGTCGTCGATGCGCTGATCGCCACGGAGGACCACCGCTTCTACGACCACTTCGGTCTGGACTGGCGGCGCACGGCATCGGCGCTGATCCGCACCCTGGGCGGCGACAAGCAGGGCGGATCGACCATCACGCAGCAATTGGCGCGCAATCTGTACCCGGAGGACATCGGCCGCGCGCCCACGCTGACGCGCAAGCTCAAGGAGGCGATCACGGCCTTCAAGATCGAGGTGCTCTACTCCAAGGATGAGATCCTGGAGACGTATCTCAATACCGTGCCGTTCCTCTACAACGCGTACGGCATCGAGATGGCGGCGCGCACCTACTTCGACAAGTCCGCCGACAAGCTCACCGTGCTGGAAAGCGCCACGCTGATCGGCATGCTCAAGGGCACGAGCTACTACAACCCGGTGCTGAACCCGGAGCGCGCGCAGGAGCGCCGCAACGTGGTGCTGGCGCAGATGGAAAAGCGCGGCAAGCTGTCGTCGCAGGATTTCCAGACGCTCTCGAAGCGGCCGCTGCGCATCCGCTTCGAACGGCAGGTGGAGACCGCGGGCCCCGCGCCGCACCTCGCACAGCAGCTGCGCAAGCAACTGATCGACTGGGCCGATCGCAACGGCTACAGCCTGTATGCCGACGGCCTGGTGATCCGCACCACCATCGATTTCCGGCTGCAGACCTTCGCGAACCAGGCGGTGGCGCGGCAGGGACGGCAGCTGCAGTCCGTCGCCGACGGCGCGTGGGGACCGCGGGTGTGGAATGCCAAGAGCCAGCTCGTGCAGTCGTTCGTGCGCGAAACCCCGCAGTACGCGGCCGCCGTCGCCAAGGGGGCCACGCCCGAGGAGGCCTTGAAGGGGCTGCTGGACGACGCCGATTTCCTGCGCAAGCTGCGGCAGGAGAAGACCCGCGTGCAGGCCGGTTTCCTCGCAATGGACCCGCGCACCGGCCAGATCCGCGCCTGGGTGGGCAGCCGGGACTTCGCGCAGGATCCGTTCGACCACGTGCAGGCGGCGCGGCGCCAGCCCGGCTCGACCTTCAAGCCCTTCGTCTATGGGGCGGCTTTCGCCAATGGCTCGAAGCCCACGGACACCCTGATCGACCAGGCGGTGGAAATCCCCCTGGGTGCCGGCCGCGTGTGGCGACCCACGGACGAAGGCGCGGCGCCGAGCGGCGAGCCCATGACGCTCGCCGACGGCCTGGCCTTCTCGAAAAACACGATCACCGCCCAATTGATGCAGCAGGTCGGCCCCGAGCGCGTCGCCGCCCTGGCACGCGCCATGGGCGTGCGCGAATCACCACTCGATGCCGTGCCCTCGCTGGCGCTGGGCACGAGCGCCGTGACACTGAAGGAAATGGTGGCCGCCTACGGAACGATCGCGGAGGCGGGCCGCTACATCGCGCCCACGGTCATCACGCGCATCGAGGACAAGGACGGCAAGGTGCTGGAGGATTTCGCGCCGGCGGCGCCCGAGCGGGCGCTTGCCGCCGGTCCGGCGCAGATGCTGCGCGACGCACTGCGCGGCGTCGTCGACAAGGGCACGGGCGCGGCGATCCGCTCGCGCTATGGCATCACGGCCGACGTGGCCGGCAAGACCGGCACCACCCAGGACAACACCGACGGCTGGTTCCTGCTGATGCATCCGCAACTGGTGGCGGGTGCCTGGGCGGGGTTCAACGATGGCCGCGTGACGCTGCGCAGCGACTACTGGGGCCAGGGCGCCCACAGCGCGCTGCCGATGGTGGGCGACGTGTTCCAGCAGGCGCTGCGCGCACGGGTGATCGACGCGCGCGAGAAATTCGTCGACCAGGCGGAAAGCAGCTGGGTCGGCCAGGCCGTGGATGGCGTGCGCCAGTGGGCATTCTCGGTGTACGACCTGTTCGGCCGGCGGACCGACACCCAGGCCCCGGCCCAGGAGCCCGGGCCGCGCGCTCCGGCCGCGGTGCCATCCGCGAGCGCGCCCGCCAGCGTGCCCGCGGACGCGCGCCCCGAGATCACCGAGGCACCGCTCGTGCCGCTGCAGAACGCCACGCCGTGGGCGACCGAAGGGGCCGATGCGCCGGCGGCACCCGCATCGCCACAGCCTCCGCTGCAGCAGCCTCCAACGCCGCCCACCTCGCCGCCCACCTCGCCGCAATACGACATCGTGCCCGCACCGTCCTCGGCCCCGGGCGCCGGTCCCGCCACCGGGTCCGTGCAGCCGCAGTCCGGGTCGCCGACACAGGGTGCCGTGCCCGGCGCGGTGGCCGGGCCATCTCCGCAGCCGGTAACTGCGGGCGGGGCCGTTCCGGGTGTGGTGGTCAGCACGCCGGTGCAGCGCGGTGTCGTGGTTTCGACACCAGGGAATGCCCCCTTCGTCGTCGAGACCGCTCCGCCGACGGGGCAGGCAGCGCAGAATCCTGCCTCTGCCCGGTGAACGCCAAGAGCGGCTCACACGACCCTTCTGGCGTCGTTGCCGCATCTTGTCGTACTACTCGTACTGTCTGCGATGCGGCGCCTGGCCAGAACCGCTTCGCTGGGTCGTGTGAGCCGCTCTAATCCTGGACGATCGCCAGAATACCGAGCGCGATGAACAGCAGGCCTGCCGTCCACTGGCAGGCGCTGAACACTCTGCCGCCCGGTATCAGGCGCTCCCGCAGCGGGTGTGCGAGGAGGATGCAGGCCACGTCGGACAACGAGAACAGCACGTTGGCGCAGAGGCCCAGGAGAAACACCTGCCACCCCAGCCCGAGGGCGGCCTCCGGGTGGGTGAACTGCAGCAGGAACGAGAAATAGAAGAGCGCGGATTTGGGATTCAAGGCTTCGATGAGCGCGCTGGACGCCAGGATGTTCCGCGGCAGGTAAGCCGACTCTTGAAGCGAAGCCCGTGCGCGGATGCGCTGGACACCCAGCCACACCAGGTAGCCCCCGGCGGCCAGTTTCAAGGCGTGGTAGAGGCCCGGTGACGCCTCGAGGACCGCCACCGCGCCGATGGCGACGATGCCGACCTGGAACAGCGACCCGAGATGGATCCCGAGTGCGGACACCATGCCCGCGCGCTGGCCGTGCTGCAGCGTGAGGGAGACGGTCTGCAGCAGCGCCGGTCCCGGGATGAAACCGAAGCCGATGCACGTCAGCGCGAAGACGATGATTCGCTGCGCACCCGGTCGCGCGCGGCCGCGATACGGGCCTTGGATACCCCGGGCATGAATGCCCGGATGTAATCGCCGATGGCTTCTTCACGGTCGAACGTGTCGACCTGCCGGTAACGTTCGGCGATGCGGCGCCGCAGCGCGCCATCGCTGATCGGAAGGCCCAGGCGTGCCGACACGGCTTCCGCCTCTTCGGGATGGGTCAGGTAATGGAAATCCTTCGAGCCCGGCTCGGGAGAGAGCAGTTCGATATCGGCGCTGACGATCACGTCGTGCCCCGTTCTCAGGAAGTCGGCGTAGGTGGCGACGTTTTCTTCGAGCAGCGCTTCGTCCATGCCGAGGTGGCCCAGCACGAAGCCCGCCTTGATGGCGACTCCATGCTGCCGCGCATTGTCCAGGGCGCGGAGATTGGCCTGGTGCATCCGCCCCGCAGCCGACGCGGGATCCTTGCTGCGCAGGGGCTTGTTGAGGGCCATCAACGAGCGGGGCGCGCCAGCGTCCACCCCGACGAACAGGATGCGGAAACCAATATGCCGCATGGCTTGCAGCACATGCTCTTTCTCCATGCCGTCGGTGCGTGCGTAGCCGACGAGAACGGGCCGCTGTTCCGGCCTCAGCGATTGCCACCACGGGGGAGGGGATTCCGCCATGTCCAGCAGGAGCCGGGAAAACGTCAAAGGCAGCTCGTCGGCGGTCACGTACAGGTAATCGTACCCGGCGTCGAACGCCTGGCGGATGACGCGCCACGCGCGTTCCGCGGGCAGTTCGTTCTTCCACATGCCCCCGTACTGGATCGAGCAGAAGGAGCAGGCGTCGTCGCCACTGAACTTGATGCAACCGCGGCCGATCTCGACGGGCACGCCGCGGGTCACCCGCCGTCCGGTGAGCTCGAGGATGCGCTGGCCGAGCCGGCGGTGGAAGTTCCGCGTGTAGGTGTCGCTGTGGGGCAGTGTGCGATCTATCAGGCCGTAGTCGACGATCTGATTGACGTCTTCCCGGATGATCGGATCCCGGACGATTCTGTCGTCCGCCCAGCGGACCGATCCCGGGTATATATGGACGGCGCAGGATTTCTGCCGGTCGATCAGATAACGCGAAAGGCCCGCGTAAACCTCGTTGCCCGCGAAACCGCAGTCGATCAATTCCCGGTGGCGTGGCAGGATTTTATCGTTCATCGCGGTGAAGTGATCGTTACCCATCACGATGGCAATATCCGGATCGACACGCTTTACCGCTTCTGCGATACGGATTGCCGATTCGTAATTCGCCGTGATGGCGCTGAGACAGACCGCCAGGGTGCTGGCGGCTGCGGCGGACACGGTCTCGATAATGGCGTCGAACGGATGAATGACGCCGTCTATATACCTTCCCTTCAACCCGGGGGCGGCGTCTATGTACGAAGCGAGAGACAGTATTCCGAGATGGGGGAAGTTGGCCCAGTCGGTGTGCTGCACGCCCTTGGTGACCGTGTGGACCTCGGCGGATTCCGTCAGGACGTCGTTGCTGTTGGGAGGGTTGATGAAGAATACGATGTCTCTCACCCCGCGCATGGGAATCCCTCCTTTATCCGGCTGTGCGCAGGTGATTAATCACATGCGCGCTCCTCGAAAATAATTTTCATCCTATCCCCGATCACGGCGGCGAAATAGCTGCTTGGGATTAAACAACGTATAATCTCTGCTAATTCCCCGCCCGGACCTTCTGCCGGCCTCTCCCAGGCACGGCCGGTCTTCCCTCCGAAAGCTCCCCAGCATGCTGCTTCCGTACCGACTCGCCTGCGCAACCTCTCTCGCTGCGGCGGCCGCTCTGGCCTGCGCCGCGATCCTGCCCGCGGCGGCCCACGCCGGCCCCCGGCTGGACCGCATCATGGAAACGAAGGTGCTGCGCGTCGGCACGCCGGGCGACTACCGCCCCTTCGCCATCAAGGCCGAGGGCGGCGGCTACTCGGGCCACGACATCGACGTGGTCGAGACCATGGCCAAAGAGCTGGGCGTGAAGATCGAGTACGTGCCCACCAGCTGGCCCCAACTCATGAAGGACATCCAGGCGGACAGGTTCGACGTGGCGGTGGGCGGCATCACGCGCAACGTGGCGCGCATCCGGCAGATCGAGATGCTTCCGGGCTACGCGCCGTTCGGCAAAGTGGCGCTCGTGCGGGCCGCCGACAAGGACAGGTACCGGAGCGTGGCCGACCTGAACCAGCCCGGCGTGCGCGTCATCAAGAACCCGGGGGGCACCAACGAGACCTTCGTGCTGGAGCACCTCAAGGCGGCCCAGGTGAGCACGCACGACAGGAATGCGGAGATTCCCGCGCTCATCGCCGAAGGCAGGGGCGACGTGATGATCACCGAAACCTATGAGGCGCTGCATTACGCCAAGGCGGACCCGCGCCTGTATGCCGCCTTCGTCACCGCGCCGCTCACGCCGCAGAACACCCTGGGCTTCATGCTGCCCAAGGACGATGCGGATTACTCGCGGGTGATGGAGTTCGTCTGGGGCCTGATGGACGCCCGCGGCCAGCTCAAGCAGGCCGCCGACAAGTGGCTCCGATGAGCCTCGGGGAGGCTGAGGCCCCGGGCCGCCGCCGCAGCGCCGTCTGATCCCTGGACGCCGCGGATCAGTCCGCGGCCCACCGCGCCGTGCGGGCCGCCAGTTCCGAGGCGTCGGGCCGGGTGGCGGTGCGCTCGGCCAGGCAGTCGCTGGCCAGCACCCGTGCATCGTCGGGCAGCGGCCCGTCGGCATGGCTGCACAACTCCGCGAGCAGCACGCCGAATGCGCGCACGTCCATGCGCCGTGCCGCGTCGCCCGTCGGTCCCGGCGGCGCAAAGGCCGCCGCACCGAAGTCGCCCAGCAGGCCGCTGGCCTGGCCGGGCGGCGCGTCCGGGCGCCACAGCAGGTTGTGTGCGTACAGGTCGCCGTGCACCAGCCCGCGCCCATGCAGGTGCGCCAGCGCCGACGCCGCATCGGCCGCGATGCGCAAGGCCACGTCGCACGGCAGCCGCAGGCCCGCCGGATAGATGTCGCGCGTGCAGCTCTCGAAACTGGGCGGCCCGGCCAGCGTGCGGTAGGCCGCCGGGATGCGTTCCATCACCAGGCCCTGCGTGCCGTCCGGATGGCCGTTCAGCCGGCCCAGCACCGGTATCAGCCGGGAGTGCCGGCCCGCGGCCAGGCTGGCCGCCAGCTCGGACAGCGGCAGGCCGTCACTGGTGACGTCTCCCTTGAAAAGCTTGACGGCCACGTCCCGTCGCCCGTCGCCGCAGGGCAGCCGGGCCGCCAGGATGCGCCCGGATGCGCCTTCGCCCAGCACCTCCCCCACGTGCAGACGGGCCCACTCCACCGGTGAGGCGCCGTGCCCGCCGCGCGCGCGGGCCTCGTTGGCTTCGTTGAAAGCGTTGCCGCCGATGGCCAGCCACGCGAGCCGCGGGAGTTCGGCGAGCCAGCCGGGCAGGGTGTCGAACCGGTTCGCGGCGATGCGCAGCAGTTCCAGCGATGCGCAGCGCTGCAGCGTGCCGGGCAGCGCGCGCAGGTGGTTGCCGGCGAGCATCAGCTTCTGCAGGCGGTGCCGGTCCCCGAGGGCGTCGGGCAATTCCGCGATGGCGTTGTCCGTCAGGATCAGCCAGCGCAGCCGCGGCGGCAGGGCCGCTGCCGGCACCTGGGTGATCCGGTTGGATTTGAAGCCCACCATTTCCAGCTGCGCGCAGGCACCCAGGGCCGTGGGGAGTTCAGTGAATCGGTTGGCCGAGGCGAAGAGCACCTTCAGCCGGTGCAGCCGGTGCAGGTCATCGGGCAGTGTGGACAGGTGGTTGCCGGAGAGATCCAGCACCTCCAGCGTGTCGGCCAGGTCGAACACTTCGCGCGGGAAGGCGTCGAGGCCGGCGGCGATGCGCAGCGTGCGGGCGCCGGCGAGCGCGCCCGCGCGCAGGCGTTGCAGTTCATCGGTCATCAGGTGGAGAGGTGGACGGCCCGGGGCCGTCCGGTCGATCGGTAGCGGCCCTAGTGTACGGGCCTGCCGGCGGCGGCGGCGTCTCGCGCACCAGCGCGGACATCGGACCGCCGCCCCGCAGCCGCGCATCAGGCGGCGACCGGCAGCGACGTCTGCGGTTCGCGCGTCCCCCGCAGCAGCCGCACCAGGCGGGACACGTTCAGGCACTGCACCAGGGTGCGGCCACCGTTGGCCTTGATCAGCTCCGTCACCACGGTGCCGTTCAGGCCGGACAGGCCCGGTGCCGGAAAGACGTTCGCCGCCGCGAAGTGGACCACGCTGTGCAGTTCGCACACGAGCAGGCCGACGACCGTGCCGCCGTCCTGCGCCACGATCACCTGGCTCTGTGCCGAGCGCGTGCCGGGCCGGCCCGTCAGCAGCTCGTGGACATCGAATACCCACGCGTATTCCAGGACCTTCCCGTTGGAACGCAGGGGCACGGTGCCCATGCAACAGGGCAGGCCGGCTGCCGACACGCGGGCGATCTGGGTGGCGGGAAGCGCTTCCACGACATGCGCCGCGGGCAGTGCGAAGATGCTCTCGCCGATGAAGAAGGTGGCCATCTCACGCCCCTCTCCCGTGCCCGCTTCGCTCAGCAGCGTGGCATGGCGGCGCTGGGCCGCCTCGAGGGCACCGGGCACCTGGGCGCCGAAAGACTGCACGGAGAGCGCCAGCACGTCCTCCCGGTAGCCGTCGCACACCTTGAATTCCCGGTAGCCGTGCGAGGCCGCGCAGGCGACGATGCAGTACTCCCCGTCGTGGACGACGGCACGCGACAGGCTCCGCCCGCCGGCCACGGCCAGCATGTCTTCGGGCACGCTCAGGGACGTGCCCACCGGCACCTGGGGATCGGCGCTGGAGAGCACCACGCCGTTCCTGTCGAGGAAGAAGCTGCGCGTGCGGGACTTGGTGGCGAGCGCGCCCCGCAGCATGGCTTCGAACTCCTCCCCGGCGTTGAAGACGATGCCGATGCCGCCCACGACGGCACCCTCGTCGCCGGGCGCGCGGACCGCCGCATGGTAGACGTAGGTGCTGCGCTCGCCATAGAAGGCGCTGGCCTGCCACGGCGTGACGTGGTAGGACTGCGTGTCCTTCATGGCCAGCACCGCGGCCAGCGTGTCCTGCTCGATGTGCATGCCCACCACCGTCCGGCCGTCGTCCAGCGTGGGGCGGCTCGAGGCGATGATGCGGCCCGCGCGGTCATACACCATGAGACGGGCATACACCGTGTAGAGGCCGTTGATGTGCTCCAGGATGCGCTGCACGTCCGCGACGCCCTCGGGCGTGCGCGCCTCGGGCCGGTCGTCGGCCAGCAGGGCACGCAGTTCCGGCGCCAGGGCCCACCAGCGGCAATCGTTCGCGCGCTCGTACAGGTTGCGGTCGAGCAGGTCGACCAGCAGCTGCGTCAGCAGTTCTCCGTCCCGCATGCTGGACATGAGCACCGTGCCATAGAGATCGCGAATGGAGCGGCCGAACACCTCGTTGGTGAGCGCGCCGGTCTCTCCAATCTGCTCGAGCACCGCTTTGAGACGCACAACGTCCTGGTGCTCCCGTCCGGTCATGACCTGGCCGTTCCAGACCACGCGCCGGATGGTGTCGGCGGCGTTCACGATCGCATGCAGCGGCGGGCAGAAATGCCGCGCGTGGCTCAGGAGGCCGTGGCCCACGCCGGACTCCAGTTCGTCCAGCACGTGGCTCGGCTCGCCCGAGAAGGCCAGGTCCACCGGGGCCATCACCTGGCCGCGCCAGCCGGCGGGGCCCGGATAGCCCTGGTAACCCGCGGCGGCCATGGTCTGCACCAAATAGGCGCGTCCTGCGTGCACTTGTAGTGCGGGGGCGCCGGCTTCGTTGACGGGGACCTGGGCGCCCACGGGAATCCAGAGCGGATCGCCGCTGGCGATGACCCGGTGCCCGCTGTCCAGCAGCAGGGGAATCTGCCGTTGCTCGCCTTGGCCGCGCGCCCGGAAGATGTCCTGCATTTCATCGGCGAAGGCGAAGCTCAGGCAGAGCACGCCCACGGGCTCGCGGGTCTGCGGATGCAGCATGCGGTGCGAATACAGCAGTGCATGGCGCTTGCCGGGCCGCAGGTCGGAGGGCCCGAAGCTCTCGACGAATCCATCGCTCTTCAGCGTGCGGGCCAGCAGCGCATCCTGCGTGCCCTCGACGGGGCTGGCTTCATCGATCTGCGCCACCACCGCGCCCTTGCAGTCCAGCAGCAGGATTTCGTCGTACACGGTGTACTTGTTGCGGTACTCCCGCAGGCGCATCAGCACGGCGCCCTGGTCGGTATCGAGCCCGGCGACGAAGCGGCACAGGTCCTGGTCGGTGGCCAAAAAGCCCACGTCGGCCGTGCGTTCGTACAGGTTGCGCACCACGATGTCGATCACATGCCGCGCACTGGTGCCCAGTTCGGCCATCACCTGCCCGATGGATTCCCCCACGAGGGAGTGCACCAGTTCGGTTTCGAGTTGCTGGAACCCCTCGCGCGTGGCGCTCATCATCGGGAGGATGCTGCGCGCTTCCTCGGGGCAATTCATCTTGGCCGACGACTCGATGAGCCGCCACATCAGGTTCAATTCGCGCAATGCACTTTCATACCGCGTCACTTCCCGCATGAAGGGAAGGAATTTTTCTGTGGGTGTGGCCGCCGATGTCTGCATGGGGTTTCCTGCGCCCCCCGCCCGGGTGCGTCGCAACTCGACAAGCAAACCGCATGCCCAAATTACACCGGGTTACATTCGGCCGGGGGCCGGAATCCATTCACTGGGAAACACCGCCCCTCCCCGCGGATGGGGGCCGTCAGAGGATGTCGGCGCAGTACACCCGGCCCGCGCCCAGCACGCCGGCGCGGCGGTCGGCGAAATAGCGTTCGAGCGTCGTCTTCACGGTGCGGAAGGCGATCTCCTCCCACGGGATCTCGTCTTCCGTGAACAGGCGGGCCTCGATGGTTTCGTAGCCCGGCGCGAACTGGTCGCTCTGGAGCGTCGCGAGGTAGAACATATGCACCTGGCCCACGCGCGGCACGCTGAGCACCGAAAAAAGCGGGCCCATCTCGATGTGCGCGCCGGCTTCTTCGTCGGTTTCGCGGGCCGCGCCCTCGGCGGTGGTTTCGTGCAGTTCCATGAAGCCCGCCGGCAGCGTCCACTTCCCCCAGCGCGGCTCGATGTTGCGCTTGCACAGCAGCACGCGGTCCCCGAGCACGGGCACCGTGCCCACCACGTTCAGCGGGTTCTCGTAGTGGATGGTGTGGCAGGCCGGGCAGACCGCCCGCAGCTTGGTGTCACCGTCGTCGGGCACACGGTACACCACGGCGGTTCCGCATTCACGGCAGTGCTTGATGGGGCTGCGAACGGTCATGGGGATCGGGAGAATGGGCCCCCGGCAGCGGGGGCGTGATGGATGGATGCGACGGAAGGCGGCGCCTGGGGACGCCGGGAAGTGCTTCAGGCCATTTCGACGCGCAGCGTTCCCAGGCCTTCGACGCCGCCCTCCAGGACGTCGCCACGCACCACGGCGGCCACGCCTTCGGGCGTGCCGGTGAAGATGAGGTCGCCGGGCTGCAGCTCCCAGGCGGCGGAGAGATGCTCGATCGTCTCGGCGATGTTCCAGATCAGCTGCGACACGCTGCTGCGCTGGCGGTCTGCGCCGTTGACCTGCAGCCAGATGCCGGCGTGCTCCACGTCGCCGGCCTGCGCGGCGGGCGTGATCGGGCCGATGGGCGCACTGTGGTCGAAGCCCTTGCCGATGCTCCAGGGGCGGCCCTGCTTCTTCATGTCGTTCTGCAGGTCGCGCCGGGTCATGTCCAGGCCGACGGCGTAGCCCCAGACGTGCTGCAGCGCGTCTGCCGCGGCGATGTTCCTGCCGCCCTTGCCGATCGCCACCACCAGTTCGATCTCGTGGTGCAGGTTGGCCGTGAGGCTGGGGTAGGGCATCTTGCCGGTCTCGCCCGCCGCCACGGGCAGGATGGCGTCGGCCGGCTTCATGAAGAAGAACGGCGGCTCGCGGCCCGTGAAGCCCATCTCCTTCGCGTGTTCCTCGTAGTTGCGCCCGACGCAGTAGATGCGGTGGACCGGAAAGCGCTCGGCCGTGCCTGCCACGGGCACGCTGGGGATCGGGGCGGGAGAAATCACGTAGGTCATGGGAAGTGTCGTCTCGTCGTGTGGTGGTCGGTCAACCGCGCCGTGCGGGCGCGGCGCGCTGCCAGAGTGTGCCATGCACGGGACGTTATGCTCGCCGGACCATGAAGCTGTTCAACTACTTCCGATCTTCCGCCTCCTACCGCGTGCGCATCGCGCTGGCGCTGAAGGGACTCGCCTACGAGTACGTTCCCGTGCACCTGGTGCGTGCCGAGCACCGCGATCCCGATTATGCGGACCGGGTGGGCGATGCGCTGCTGCCGGCGCTGGAGCTGGACGACGGCACCACGCTCGTGCAGTCCATGGCGATCATCGAATACCTGGACGAAACCCATCCGGCGCCGCCGCTGCTGCCCGCCGATGCCCTCGGGCGCGCGCACGTGCGGGCGCTGTCCCAGATGGTGGCGTGCGAGATCCACCCCGTGAACAATCTGCGCGTGCTGAAGTATTTGACGCAGACGCTCGGCCAGGACGACTCCGCCAAGAGCGCCTGGTACCGGCACTGGGTGCGCAGCGGGCTGGAGGCGTTCGAGCGGCAGCTCGGCCTGCTGGCCGAGGACCGCCAAGTGCGCGGACTGCCGCCGTCGCGGTTCTGCTGGGGCGATGCGCCCACGCTCGCGGACTGCTGCCTGGTGCCGCAAATCTTCAATGCCCAGAGGTTCCAGGTGGATCTGGCCGGCCTGCCGCGCACCATGGCTGCGTGGGAGGCCGCATCGGCGCTGCCGGCCTTCCAGGCGGCCCATCCGTCCGCCTGCCCGGATGCCGAGGGCTGACGGCGTGGCCGGACAGCCCGGCGCCGACCGCGGCCTTCCGCCAGGGTGGCTGGTGCCCGACTGGCCCGCACCGGCGCAGGTGCACGCACTGTGCACCGCGCGCGCCGACGGCGTGAGCCAGGGGCCCTGGGAAGCGTTCAACCTCGGCGACCACGTGGGGGACGATCCGGCTGCGGTCCGGGAGAACCGCAGCCGCCTGCGCCGGTGGCTGGCCGGCGTGGAGGATCAGGACAACGTTTCCGCCGTTGCGCCCACCTTCCTGAAACAGGTGCACGGCACGGCCGTCGCCGACCTGGATGCCGGCCCGCCCGACGGCACCGAATCGGACGCCTGCGTCGCGAGCCGCCCGGGCCGCGCTTGCACCATAATGGTGGCGGATTGCCTGCCGGTGCTGTTCACGAACCGGACGGGCACGCGGGTGGCCGCCGCGCATGCGGGCTGGCGCGGCCTCGCAGGCGGCGTGCTGGAACAGACGGTGGCGCGCCTGGTGGCAGGTGTCCCGCCTGCGGCCCGGCCCGCCGAGCACGCCGCCGCGGCCGTGGACGGCTCCGCAGCGCAGGGCGTGCTGGCCTGGCTCGGGCCGTGCATCGGGCCGTCGGCATTCGAAGTGGGCGAGGAGGTGTTTCAGTCGTTCTGCACGCAGGACGCCGGTGCGGCAGTGCATTTCACGGCCACTCGCCCCGGCAAGTACCTCGCGGACCTGCCCGGCCTCGCGCGCCGCCGGCTCGCGGCGGTGGGAGTGGACGGCGTCTACGGCAATGACGGCAGCGACGCGTGGTGCACAGTCCGCCAGTCGTCACGGTTCTTTTCGCACCGGGCCTCGATGGAGCGGTTCGGCGCCAGCGGCGGGCGCTTCGCCGCCTGCGTGTGGCTCGGGAGTGCTGCCGGGTAGCCCGGAAGCGGTCGAGGCCCGACCCGCCCGGGCCTCATGGGCTTGGGCGGCCTGTGCCTTGTACGCCTCGGCCTCGCTCTGCTCCCGCTCGCGCAGGGCCCGCTTGCGGGCCGGCGTGCCCAGGATGTACGCCACGATGGCGACGGGCACCAGGCCATAGAAGATGAACGTCACCGCGGCGCCCAGCAGGCTGCCCTGCGGGCTCGCGGCCTCCGCGACCGCCATCATCACCGTCACATACAACCAGCCGATTACTACCAGATACATGGGCCTGCATTCCGAAAACTGAGCTATATCGTGAAAAACCGAAAGCGGCATTGCCTCGCGGCCTCCGGCTCGGCAACAATGCCGGTGTGCGTTCCCTCAGGATGGCCCTGCGGGATGGCATGATGGGGACGAGGAGACACGTTCATGGATTTTGATGCAGGCTGGGCCGCGAACGCCCAGCAGATCCAGCAGAAGCTGAGCGAAAGCTGGACGCAGGCGCTCGCCGCGTTCCGGCAGGCCGGCGGCGGTGCCGCCGCGAACGGCGATGCCGCGCAGGCGCTGCCCGCCATCCGCTTTTCCCCGGACAAACTCGCCGAACTGCAGCAGCAGTACCTGAAAGAGGCCTCGGAGCTCTGGAGCCAGGCGATGCGCCCGGCCGAACTCAAGGACCGGCGGTTCAGCGCCACGGCCTGGGCCGAGAACCCGATGGCGGCTTTCTCTGCAGCGGCCTACCTCCTCAATGCGCGCACCCTGATGGGCCTGGCCGAAGCGGTGGATGCCGACGCCAAGACCCGCGCCCGCATCCGCTTCGGCGTGGAGCAGTGGATGGCGGCAATGGCGCCCAGCAACTTCCTCGTCTTCAACCCCGAGGCACAGAAGAAGGCGATCGACACGCAGGGCGAGAGCATCGCGAAGGGTGTCGCCAACATGCTGCACGACATGCGCCAGGGGCATGTCTCGATGACCGACGAGACCGTCTTCGAGGTCGGCCGCAACGTGGCCACGTCCGAAGGCGCGGTGGTCTACGAGAACGCGCTGTTCCAGCTCATCGAATACAAGCCGCTGACGCCCAAGGTGCACGAGCGGCCGCTGCTGGTGGTGCCGCCCTGCATCAACAAGTTCTACATCCTCGATCTGCAGCCCGAGAACTCGCTGATCCGCCACGCCGTGTCGGAAGGCCACCGCACCTTCGTGGTGAGCTGGCGCAACCCGGACGAGAGCCTGGCCCACACCACCTGGGACGAATACATCGAGGATGCCGTCCTCTGCGCCATCGAGACCACCCGCGAGATCGCCGGCAGCGACCAGATCAACGCGCTGGGTTTCTGCGTCGGGGGCACGATGCTCGCGACGGGCCTGGCCGTGCTGTCCGCGCGCGGCGAAGAGCCCGTGGCCAGCGCCACCTTCCTCACCACCTTCATCGATTTCGCCGAGACCGGCATCCTCGACGTGTTCATCGACGAGGGCTTCGTGCGCTTCCGGGAACTGCAGATGGGGCAGGGCGGGCTCATGAAGGGCCAGGACCTCGCCTCCACCTTCAGCTTCCTGCGGCCCAACGACCTCGTCTGGACGTACGTCGTCGGCAACTACCTGAAGGGCGAGACGCCGCCTCCGTTCGACCTGCTCTACTGGAACAGCGATTCCACCAACCTGCCCGGGCCGTTCTACGCCTGGTACCTGCGCAACCTCTATCTCGAGAACAACCTCGTCAAGCCCGGCCGGCTGACGGTGTGCGGCGAGCCGATCGACATGAACCTCGTCGATCTGCCCGTCTACCTCTACGGCTCGCGGGAGGACCACATCGTTCCCGCCGCCGCGGCCTACGCATCGACCCAGGCGCTGCCGGGCGACCGGCGGTTCGTCATGGGCGCCTCGGGCCACATCGCGGGCGTGATCAATCCCCCGGCCAAGAAGAAGCGCAGCCACTGGCTCCGCGAGGACGGCGTGTTCCCCGAGACCCTGGCGGACTGGCTCGCAGGCGCGACCGAGCATCCCGGCAGCTGGTGGACCGACTGGGCCGGCTGGCTCCGCGGCCATGCAGGGCCGATGGTGGCCGCGCCCCGACGCTATGGCAAAGGCGCACGCTTCCAGGCCATCGAGCCGGCACCGGGGCGTTACGTGCGCGAGCGTTCCTGATTTTTCAATTCATTCATTCACCATTCTTAGGATCGACATGGAAGATATAGTCATCGTTTCCGCCGTTCGCACGCCCGTGGGCAAGTTCGGCGGCGCGCTCGCCAAGACCCCGGCCACCGAACTCGGCGCCATCGTGATCAAGGAAGCCCTGGCGCGCGCCAACGTGCCGCTCGACCAGGTGGGCGAAGTGATCATGGGCCAGGTGCTCACGGCTGGGGCGGGCCAGAACCCCGCGCGCCAGGCCATGATGAAGGCGGGCGTGGCAAAAGAGACGCCGGCCCTGACCATCAACGCCGTCTGCGGCTCCGGCCTGAAGGCCGTGATGCTCGCCGCCCAGGCCGTCGCCACGGGCGACAGCGAGATCGTGGTCGCGGGCGGCCAGGAGAACATGAGCCTGTCTCCCCACGTACTCAACGGCTCGCGCGACGGCCAGCGCATGGGCGACTGGAAGATGGTCGACTCGATGATCGTGGACGGCCTGTGGGACGTCTACAACCAGTACCACATGGGCATCACCGCCGAGAACGTCGCCAAGCAGGAGGGCATCTCCCGCGAGCAGCAGGATGCCCTGGCCCTCGCCAGCCAGCAGAAGGCTGCCGCGGCGCAGGACGCCGGCCGCTTCAAGGACGAGATCGTGGGCGTGAGCCTGCCGCAGAAGAAGGGCGATCCCGTCCTGTTCGAGGCTGACGAATACCTGAACCGCAAGACCAATGCCGAAGCCCTCGCGGGCCTGCGCCCGGCCTTCGACAAGGCCGGCACCGTGACGGCGGGCAACGCCTCCGGCCTCAACGACGGTGCCGCGGCCGTCGTGGTGATGAGCGCCAAAAAAGCGGCCGAACTCGGCCTGAAGCCCCTGGCCCGCATCGTCGCCTACGCCACGAGCGGCCTCGACCCGGCCACGATGGGCCTGGGCCCGATTCCCGCCACCCGCAAGGTGCTTCAGCGCGCGGGCTGGGATGCCGCCGATGTCGATCTGTTCGAGCTCAACGAGGCGTTCGCGGCGCAGGCCTGCGCCGTCAACAAGGGTCTGGGCATCGATGCCGCCAAGGTGAACGTGAACGGCGGTGCGATCGCCATCGGCCACCCCATCGGCGCCTCCGGCTGCCGCGTGCTGGTCACGCTGCTGCACGAACTGCAGCGCCGCGATGCCCGCAAGGGCGTGGCCGCGCTGTGCATCGGCGGCGGCATGGGCGTGTCGCTGGCCGTCGAGCGGGTCTGACCGGTCCGAGGGCGGCCCTGCCGGGTGTTTACCTCAGGCCCGGGCCGCTGGAAGCCGGATAGAGTGATTGTGTGAATCGTTGATCAGGAGATAAATGATATGAACCAGAAAGTAGCGTATGTCACGGGAGGCATGGGTGGCATCGGCACGGCCATCTGCCAGCGGTTGCACAAGGAGGGCTTCAAGGTGATCGCGGGCTGCGGTCCCACGCGCGACCATGCGAAGTGGCTGGCCGAGCAGAAGGAGCAGGGCTTCACGTTCCACGCATCCGTCGGCAACGTGGGCGACTGGGATTCCACGGTCGCGGCCTTCACCAAGGCCAAGGCGGAGCACGGCACGGTCGACGTGCTGGTGAACAACGCCGGCATCACGCGCGACCGCATGTTCGTGAAGATGTCCCGGGAAGACTGGGACGCCGTGATCGAGACCAACCTCAACAGCATGTTCAACGTGACCAAGCAGGTCGTGGGCGACATGGTCGAGAAGGGCTGGGGCCGCATCATCAACATCAGCAGCGTGAACGGCGCCAAGGGCCAGGCCGGCCAGACCAACTACTCGGCCGCCAAGGCGGGCATGCACGGCTTCTCGATGGCGCTGGCGCAGGAGCTGGCGACCAAGGGCGTGACGGTGAACACCGTGAGCCCGGGCTACATCGGGACGGACATGGTGAAGGCGATCCGCCCCGACGTGCTCGAGAAGATCGTGGCGACGGTGCCAGTGAAGCGTCTGGGCGAGCCGAGCGAGATCGCCTCGATCATCGCCTGGCTGGCCTCGGAAGAGGGCGGCTATGCCACCGGCGCCGATTTCTCGGTGAACGGCGGCCTGCACATGGGCTGATGCCACTCCTTCACGCCCGCCACAGGTGTGCGTGAAGGCTGTGCTTCCGGGCAAAAGAAAACCCCGCCTTGGCGGGGTTTTTCAATGGGTAGAGAGATGTCGGGGGGAGCAATGCGCCTAACCCACCCGTGGACCGGCTTCCGGCGCTTCAGAAACGGAAGGGTGCGCGCTTGCGGTCGCGTTCGTCTTCGGGCCAGGCGGACAGGATTGCAGAGGGGTTCATCGTTAGCTCCTTGATGGGTAGACAACGCGGACGCCTGAGACCGCGTTGACAGCAGAACGAAAAAAAATGCAACCGGCCGAAGGCGATTCTTTTGCTATGAAAAGAAGAGCTGACTCATCAAGTACAGCATGACCCTGATCAACATATTGCTGACCAGGGTTACAGCCTTTTACTTGTCTGCCGCCTGCTCCAGCGCTTCGATCTCTCCCGAGATTTCGAGCCAGCGCTCTTCCAGCGTGTCGGTTTCGTCGCCGCAGGCCTTGAGCCGCCGGCCGCCTTCCGCGATCTCCGCCGGAGGCAGCGGCTGGCTCAGGCGCTGTTCTAGCTCGGCCTTCTCGCCAGCCAGAACGGAGAGGCGCTGGGTGATCTTGTCCAGTTCGCGCTTGAGCGGCCGGGTCTTTTCCGCCAGTTGCTGACGGGCCTGAGCGCCGAGCTTGCGCTGTTCGCGGGAGTCGCGCGCAGGGGCCGGGGCCACAGCGGGCGCGGCGGCCTTGGCGGCCGGGGCGGGTGCGGGCGCAGGCGCTGCCGCCGGAGCCGCCGCCACCGGCGCGGCGGCCGCAGGTACCGCCGCCGCGGCCCGCTCTTCCTCGCGCAGGCGCTTGGCTTCGTCCAGCAGGTAGCGCTGGTAGTCGTCCAGGTCGCCATCGAAGGGACCGACCACGCCGCGCCCGACCAGCCAGAATTCGTCGCACACCGCCCGCAGCAGTGCCCGGTCGTGGCTGACCAGCATCAGCGTGCCCTCGAATTCGTTGAGCGCCATGGCCAGGGCCTCGCGCGTGGCGAGGTCCAAATGGTTGGTGGGCTCGTCGAGCAGCAGCAGGTTCGGGCGCTGCCACACCATCATCGCCAGCACGAGACGGGCCTTTTCACCGCCGCTCATCGTGCCCACGGCCTGCTTGACCATGTCGCCGGTGAAGTTGAAGGTGCCCAGGTAGCTGCGCAGGTCCTGTTCGCGCGAGGGCTGTTTGGCGTCCGCGCCCATCTCCTTCGCGAGGCGGATCATGTGCTCCAGCGGCGTGTCCTGCGGGCGCAGCACGTCCAGCTCCTGCTGGGCGAAGTAGCCGATGCGCAGGCCCTTGCCTTCGATGATCTGGCCGGCCAGCGGTTTCATGTCGTGCGCCACCGTCTTTACGAAGGTGGACTTGCCCTGGCCGTTGGCGCCCAGGATGCCGATGCGCTGGCCCGCCATCACCGACTTGCTCACGCCCGTGAGGATGATCTTGGGCGGCACGGCCTCGTCTTCGGCGGTGTAGCCGAAGGAGGCGTTGTCGATCGACATCATCGGATTCGGGATGTGTCCCGGCTCCTTGAATTCGAACGTGAACTCGGCCTCGGCCAGCAGCGGCGCCACTTTTTCCATGCGCTCCAGCGCCTTGACGCGGCTCTGCGCCTGCTTGGCCTTGCTGGCCTTGGCCTTGAAGCGGTCGATGAACTTCTGCAGGTGGGCGATCTTGTCCTGCTGCTTGGCGAAGGCGGCCTGCTGCTGCTCCATCTGCAGCGCGCGCATTTCCTCGAACTTGCTGTAGTTGGCGCCGTAGCGGTTCAGCTTGGCGTTCTCGATGTGCAGCGTGACCTGGGTCACGGCGTCCAGGAACTCGCGGTCGTGGCTGATGACGATCATGGTGCCGGGGTAGCCCTTGAGCCACGATTCCAGCCAGACGAGTGCGTCCAGGTCCAAGTGGTTGGTGGGCTCGTCGAGCAGCAGCAGATCGCTCGGGCACATCAGTGCGCGGGCCAGCTGCAGGCGCATGCGCCAGCCACCCGAAAAGCTGTCCACCGGGCTGTCCAGCTCGCTGGATTTGAAGCCCAGCCCCAGGATCAGCGCCTGGGCGCGCGACGTGGCGTCGTAGTCGCCCGCGTCGGCCAGATCGGTGTAGGCATGGGCGATGGCCATGCCGTCGTCGGCGGCTTCGGCGGCGGCCAGCTGGGCGCGCAGCTCGGTGAGCCGCGTGTCGCCGGACAGCACGAATTCGGTGGCGGATTCCGAGGTCTCGGGCATGTTCTGCGCGACCTGGGCCATGCGCCACTGGGCGGGCATGGAGAAATCGCCGCCGTCTTCATGCAGCGTGCGGTTGAAAAGCGCGAACAGCGTGGACTTGCCCGCGCCGTTGCGGCCGACCAGACCGACCTTCTCGCCCGGGTTGATGGTGGCGGAGACGTTGTCGAGCAGGACCTTGGCGCTGCGGCGCAGGGTGACGTTGCGGAGGGTGATCATGGAAAAAACCTTGCGAGGCATCCGTCGATGCCGAGGTCGCCGGACAGGGCCGGGCGACCGGATTCAAAAAAAGGGAGCGGACGGGCACGCCGGCCCGAAGCACGGGGCGGTGTGCCGCAGCGCGCCGGGGCCGGGAGGCCGAGAGACAGGAATGGCTCAGGCGATGGCCAGCAGCCGGCACCACTCGTCGCGCGCCTGGGGTGCGCTGCGTGGGGGGCGCATGCGGGCGACTGCGGAGGACCTCATGGCGCCGTGCCGCGACCCCGCGCCTGGAGCCCGGACTCGAGCGCCTGGCGGGTGATCAACAGCACCTGGTCGTCGCCCGCGCTGGTGTCGAGCCAGAACACCGGCAGTTCCGGAAAGGCCGCCTCGAAGTGCGCGCGCTCGTTGCCGATCTCCAGCACCAGCACGGCATGCTCCGACATGCGTGCGGGCGCATCGGCGAGCAGGCGGCGGACGAAGTCCATGCCGTCCGTGCCGCCGGCCAGCGCCAGCTCGGGCTCGGCGCGGTACTCGGCCGGCAGCGCCGACATGCTCTGCGCATTGACGTAGGGCGGGTTGCACAGGATCAGATCCCACGGGCCGGGCAGTTCCGCCAGGCCATCCGACAGCTGCAGCGCGATGCGGTCCTGCAGGCCGTGCCGGTCCACGTTGATGCGGGCCACCGCGAGCGCGTCGGGCGAGAGGTCGGCCCCGGTGACGCGCACGTCCGGATAGGCCATGGCCGCGAGCACCGCGAGGCTGCCGTTGCCGGTGCACAGGTCGAGCACGTCGCGGGTGTGATCGCCGAGGAATCCGTCGATGCCGCCGTCCGCGATCAGTTCGGCGATGAAGCTGCGCGGCACGATGGCGCGCTCGTCCACGTAGAAGGGCACGCCCTGCAGCCAGGCCTCGCGGGTGAGGTAGGCCGCGGGTTTGCGCGTGGCGATGCGCTGCTCGATCAGCCCGGCCACCTCGACCTGCTGCGCTGCCGTGACGGCCGCCGCCCCGTCCAGCGCCGTGTCGAGCGGCAGCCCGAGGCGCCAGAGCACCAGCCATGCGGCTTCGTCGTGCGCATTGGTGGTGCCATGGCCGAAGGCGACGCCGGCCGCCTCGAGCCGGGCGGCGGCGCTCGCCACCAGGGCCGGCAGCGTGTCGCCGCGGACAGCGGGTGCGGGCGTGGCGGATGCCGCGGGCTGCTCCGGATGCGTCATGCGGCCACCTGCGCGTTCAGCCGCTCCAGCGTGCGGCGATAGATGTTCTTGAGCGGTTCCACGTCGGCGACCACTACGTGCTCGTCGATCTTGTGGATGGTCGCGTTCGGCGGGCCCAGTTCGATGACCTGGGGACAGACGCGCGCGATGAAGCGCCCGTCGCTGGTGCCGCCGGTGGTGGAGAGCTCGGTGGCAAGGCCGGTCTCGTCGGTGATGGCCTGCTGCACCGCCTCCACCAGTTCGCCGGGCGTGGTCAGGAAGGGCTGCCCACCCAGCGTCCACGACAGGTCGTATTCGAGCCCGTGCCGGTCCAGCAGGTTGTGCACGCGCGTTTTCAGGCCTTCGGCCGTGGACTCGGTCGAGAACCGGAAGTTGAAGTCCACCACCACCGTGCCGGGGATGACGTTGGTCGCGCCCGTGCCGCCGTGCATGTTGCTGATCTGCCAGCTGGTGGGCGGGAAGTAATCGTTGCCGCGGTCCCATTCGGTGGCGGCCAGCTCCGCGAGGGCGGGCAGGGCCTGGTGGATCGGGTTGCGCGCCAGCTGGGGATAGGCGATGTGGCCCTGGATGCCGCGCACGGTGAGCTTGCCGGAGAGCGTGCCGCGCCGGCCGTTCTTGATCATGTCGCCGGTGCGGCGCACGGACGTGGGCTCGCCGACGATGCACCAGTCCAGCGTCTCGCCGCGTGCGGAGAGCTGCTCCACCACCACCTTGGTGCCGTCCACCGAAGGGCCTTCCTCGTCGCTGGTCAGCAGGAAGGCGAGCGCGATCGAGGGATCGGGCGTGGCGGCCAGGAACTCCTCCACGGCCACGACGAAGGCGGCGATGGAGGTCTTCATGTCGCTCGCGCCCCGGCCGTAGAGCTTGCCGTCGCGGTGCGAGGGTGTGAACGGGTTGCTGCCCCACTGCTCCAGCGGGCCGGTGGGCACCACGTCGGTGTGGCCCGCGAAGACCAGGGTGCGGGCGGCAGCGCCGTTCGCCTCCGGCACGGCGGCAGGCCGGCGGGCCCACAGGTTGCTCACGCGGAACGATTCGGGGCCGCTGTCCATGCGTTCGCAGACGAAGCCCAGCGGGGCGAGGCGCTCGGCCAGCAGGTCGAGGCAGCCGGCGTCCTCGGGCGTGACGGAGGGGCGGGAGATGAGCTGTTCGGCCAGGATCAGGGTACGGGACATCGTGGGGCGGGCGGCGGCATGGGCGGCCCGGGAAGAGAGGGGGTGGGGAGGCAGGGCGCCGTGCGGGCCCCTTCGAAGGAGGCGCGCCGCGGCCGGCGGGTCATTGGGGCTTCACGTCCAGGACGATCTCGGTGAACGAGGGCTGGTCCTCGTCCTCTTGCGCGCCGGCATCCTTGCGGTCGCGCGCCGCCTTGGCCGCCTGCGAGAAATCGTTCTGGAGGCGCCACATCAGGTTGGTGGGCGAATCGGCGTAGGCCAGGCCTTCCTTGCGGTCGATCCTGCCTTCGAGGATCAGGCGCGCGAGGTCGTGCTCGAAGGTCTGCGAGCCCTCGGCCATGGATTTTTCCATGGCTTCGCGCACGCCCGAGAAGTTGCCCTGCTCGATCATCTCGGCCACCAGCTTGGTGTTGAGCAGCACCTCGGCGGCCGGCAGGCGATCGCCCGTGGGCGACCGCACGAGCCGCTGCGAGACGATGGCCTTCAGGGCCGAAGCCAGGTCGCCCAGCATGGTCGGGCGCACCTCGACGGGGTAGAAGCTCAGGATGCGGTTCAGCGCGTGGTAACTGTTGTTGCCGTGCAGCGTGGCGAGGCACAGGTGGCCCGACTGCGCATAGGCGATCGCCGCGGACATGGTCTCGCGGTCACGGATCTCGCCGATCAGGATCACGTCGGGCGCCTGGCGCAGCGCGTTCTTCAGCGCGGTCTGCAGCGACTGGGTGTCGGAGCCGATCTCGCGCTGGTTGACGATGGATTTCTTGTTCTTGAACTGGTACTCGACCGGGTCTTCCACCGTGAGGATGTGGCCGGTGACCTGCGCGTTGCGGCTGTCGATCATCGATGCCAGCGTGGTGCTCTTGCCCGAGCCGGTGGCCCCGACGACCAGCAGCAGGCCGCGCTTTTCGAGGATCAGCTCGCCGAGGATGGGCGGCAGGTTGAGGCTGGAGAGCTCCGGAATGTGCTGCGCGATGAAGCGCACCACCACCGCGTAGCTGCCGCGCTGGCGCATGGCGCTCACGCGGAAGCGGCCCACGCCGGTGAGCGGCACGCCCATGTTGAGCTCGCCCGTCTCCTCCAGCTCCTCGATGCGCGCCGGCGGCACGATCTCGGCGAGCAGGTTCTTCGGCGCGTCGAACGGCAGCAGCTGGCTGTTGACCGGCAGGCATTCGCCGTTGATCTTGATGAGGACCGGGGCGTTCGCCGAGAGGTAGACGTCCGAGGCCCGCTTCTCGGCCATCAATCGGAGGATCCGTTCCATCGTGCTCATGGGATGTCCCTTTGCGGAGGTGGTGGATGATGGGGGAGAGGCAGGGCTCGGAAGGCGGCGGTCGAGAACGCGCGGCGGCGCGTCAATCGCGCAGCAGGTCGTTCAGGCTGGTGGTGGAGCGCGTCTTGGCATCGACCTTCTTCACGATGATCGCGGCGTACATGCTGTACTTGCCGTCGCCCTTGGGCAGGCTGCCGCTCACCACCACCGAGCCGGCGGGCACGCGGCCGTAGCTCACGGTGTCGGTCGTGCGGTCGTAGATGGGGGTGCTCTGGCCGATGTAGACGCCCATGGAGATCACCGAGTTCTCCTCGACGATCACGCCTTCGACGATTTCGGAGCGCGCGCCGATGAAGCAGTTGTCCTCGATGATGGTCGGGTTGGCCTGCAGGGGTTCCAGCACGCCGCCCAGGCCCACGCCGCCCGAGAGGTGCACGTGCTTGCCCACCTGGGCGCAGGAGCCGACCGTGGCCCAGGTGTCGACCATGGTGCCTTCGTCGACGTAGGCGCCGATGTTCACGTAGCTGGGCATGAGGATCGCGCCCTTGGCGATGAAGCTGCCGCGGCGCGCGACGGCCGGCGGTACGACGCGCACGCCGATCGCGGCCATCTCTTCGGCCGAGCGGCCCGCGAACTTGGTCGGCACCTTGTCGTAGAAGCCCAGGTTGCCGGCTTCGATCAGTTCGTTGTCCTTCAGGCGGAACGACAGCAGCACGGCCTTCTTGATCCACTGGTGCACGGTCCACTGGCCGACGCCCTCGCGGGTGGCCACGCGCAGCTTGCCGGCATCGAGTTCGGCGATCACGTGCTCGACGGCGTCCTGCACCTCGCGCGGGGCGGCGGAGGGCGAGAGGCTGGCGCGGTTCTCCCAGGCGGTGTCGATGATGTTCTGCAGTTGTTGGGTCATGGTCCGTTCGGGAGTCAGGGATGGGATTGGATGAATTGCACGATGCGGCGCGCGGCCTCGAGGCATTCCTCGACCTCGGCCACGAGGGCCATGCGCACGCGGCCGGCGCCGGGGTTGCGGCCGCCGGAGTCGCGCGCGAGGTAGCTGCCGGGCAGCACGGTCACATTGTATTGAGCGAGCAGCGCGCGTGCGAACGCGGCATCGTCCATGCCGAGGCGTTCCGGCACGACGGCCCAGAGGTAGAAGCCGGCGTCGGGCAGGGCGACGTCCATGACCTGCGCGAGCAGCGGCGTCACCTGTTCGAACTTGCGGCGGTACAGGTCGCGGTTTTCCTCGACGTGCGATTCGTCGCTCCAGGCGGCGATGCTCGCGCCCTGCACGGCCGGCCCCATGGCGCTGCCATGGTAGGTGCGGTAGAGCAGGAAGGCCTTCATCAGCGCGGCGTCGCCCGCCACGAACCCGCTGCGTAGGCCCGGCACGTTGCTGCGCTTGGAGAGGCTGGTGAAGGCCACGAGGTTGCGGAAGTCCGTGCGGCCGAGTTTCGCCGCGGCCTCCAGCCCGCCGAGCGGCGGCTCATCACGGAAGTAGATTTCGCTGTAGCACTCGTCGGAGGCGATCACGAAGCCGTGGCGGTCGCTGAGCGCGAAGAGCTTTTCCCATTCCGCGAGCGGCATCACCGCGCCGGTGGGATTGCCGGGGGAGCACACGAAGAGCAATTGCGTCGCCTGCCACACCTCTTCCGGCACGCTGTCCCAGTCCACCGCGAAATTGCGTGCAGGATCGCTGGGGGCGTAGTACGGGCGGGCCCCGGAGAGCAGGGCCGCGCCTTCGTAGATCTGGTAGAACGGATTGGGGCAGACCACCATGGCGCCGCCCTGCGTGGGATCGATGACGGTCTGGGCGAACGCGAACAGGGCCTCGCGTGAGCCGTTCACCGGCAGCACCTGCGTGGCGCCGTCGATGGCGATACCGTAGCGCCGCTGCAGCCATTGGGCGCAGGCTTCGCGCAGCCGCGGATCGCCCGCGGTGGCCGGGTAGCTGGCGAGACCGCCGAGGTGGTCGGTCAGTGCCTGCTGGATGAACGCGGGAGTGGGGTGGCGCGGCTCGCCCATGCCCAGGCTGATGGGCGGGAGGCCGGCAGGGGGCTGCACCCCCGCGAAGAGCTGCCGCAGGCGCTCGAACGGATAGGGCTGCAGATGGGAGAGCAGGGGATTCATGGGGCGCCATTATCGGGGCAGCATGGAGCCGGCCCGGGCGGCCTCGGCGTAATCCCGCCTTGTCAAACCGCTGTAAGTCCATATCAATACGATCCAGGCACTTACAAATAGCAAAATGCAACCTGGAGGAGATGAGGATGGCTGTTTCCCTGCTCTTGCGTCCGGCCGTCCGGCTGCTGCGCGGATTGCGCATTCCGGCCAAGATCGCCGTGTGCATGGGCGTCGCGTGGCTGGCCCTCGGTGCCACGCTGTGGGCGTGCGCCAGCCAGGGCCCCGCCGCGGGCGGTGGCACGGCGCTGGCCTGCGGGGTGCTGCTGGCCTATCTCGGTGCGGCGCTGTCGGCCGGGCTCTCCACGGATTTGCGGAATCTGGCGGATGCGATGGAGGCCGCGGCCCGCGGAGACCTGTCGCGCAATGCCGCGGCGGCCGGCAGCGACGAGCCGGCGCTGCTCGCGGCGGCGCTGGAGCGCATGGTGGTGACCCTCTCGTCCATGGTGGCCGACATCCGGAGCAATGCGGCGCTGGTCGCGCACGCGGGCCACAGCCTGGCGACCGACAACCGGGCCCTGGCCGAGCGCACCGAGCAGCAGGCCGCGAGCCTGGAGCAGACGGCGGCGAGCGTGGAGCAACTGGTGGCCGCCGTGCAGCAAAACGCGCAGACCGCCAGCGCCGCGGACCGCCGCGCCGCCGATCTGCGCTCGGCGGCCGATGCGGGCACGCTCGCCATGGACCGGGCCGCGGAGTCGGTGCAGGCGATCCAGCAGGGCGCGCGGCGCATGGCTGAAATCACCGGCGTGATCGATTCCATCGCGTTCCAGACGAACATCCTCGCGCTCAACGCCGCGGTGGAGGCGGCGCGCGCGGGCGAGCAGGGGCGCGGCTTCGCCGTCGTGGCGGCGGAAGTGCGCACGCTGGCCCAGCGATCGGGCCAGGCCGCGCGCGAGATCCGCGACCTGATCGGCGATTCGGTGCGGCAGGTGGAATCGAGCGCCGGGCTGATGCGCACGGCGGGCGAGGGCATCGCGGGCATGGCCGACGGCATCCGCAGCGTGGCGGCGCATGTGAGCGAGATTTCGGGCTCGGGCGCGCAGCAGAGCGCGGGGCTGGCGGAGATCAGCGCCGCCGTGCAGCAGATCGACGGCGTGACCCAGCACAACGCGCGCATGGTGGGGCAGGCCGTGCAGCAGGCCGAGGCGCTCGGGCAGCGCGCCGACACGCTGGCGCGCGCGGTCCAGGCCTTTCGGCTGCAGCAGGGCACGGCGGACGAGGCCATGGCGCTGGTGGAACGGGCGGCGGCACGGCGCGGCACGGCCGGCTCGCGGGAAGCGTTCCTGCAGCTCGTCACCGATCCGGCGCAGCCCTTCCACGACCGTGACATGTACGTGTTCGTGCTGCACCCGGACGGCCGCTACCTGGCCTTCGGCGGCAATCCCGCCAAGGTGGGGACGCGGGTGCAGGACATCCCCGGCATCGATGGGGACCGCCTGGTCGCGGACATCGCGGCGCAGGCTGCGCGCGGGCCGGGCTGGGTGGAGTACGACATCACGAACCCAGCCACCGGCAGGGTGCAGACCAAGATGTCCTTCGTGCAGGCCCTGGAGGGCCTCTACCTGGGATGCGGCGTCTACAAGTCGCTCGCGGCACGGGCGTGATCCGGCGGGCCGGACACAAGGCGCAGCTGTAGAGCGCGCTAGCGCCAGCGGATCGCGGGGACGTCAGCGGGACGCGCCCGACCCGGCGCGGCGCTCGCGCGCGCGTGCCAGCGCGACGGCGATCGCGTCCCGGCGGGCAGCGGCCGCGTTGTCGGCCTGTCCGGGCCCATCCTGCGACCTCGCGCCCGGGGGCGTGGGGCCAGCCACCGATTCGCTGCAGGAAGCGCTGCGACCGAGGGGCGCCTCCCGCGCCGCTGGTGCGGCATTCACCTCGGCACCTTCTGGATCGGCAGACCCCGTGCGCAGCCGGTGAATCGCATAACGGGCGCGCGCATGGGCGGCCTGGTCCGCGGACCACGCCGCCCATCCGGTCGCCGTGCCGCTCGCGTTCTCCAGCACGATGCAATCCACCGGGCAGACCGGAATGCAGAGTTCGCAGCCCGTGCAGTGGTCTGCGATGACGGTGTGCATGTGCTTGTGGGTGCCGAGGATCGCGTCGGTCGGGCACGCCCCGATGCACAGCGTGCAGCCGATGCACCAGTTCTCGTCGATCACGGCGATGGTGCGCGGTGCCTCCGGACCGCAGGCCGGGTCGAGCGGCAGGGCAGGGCGCCCGGTCAGTGCGGCCAGGCGCGCCACGCCCTCCGCGCCCCCGGGCGGGCAGCGGTTGATCGGTGCGTCCTCGTGCGCCACCGCCTGCGCGTAGGCGGCGCAGTCGGGATACCCGCAGCGCGTGCACTGCGTCTGAGGCAGGGCCGCGTCGATGCGCGCGGCCAGCCCCTGCCGCACGGCGCCGCCTTCGGAGATCAAGCCTTGCGCGCGCCGCGCCGGTTGCGACCGGCCAGCGCCGCGGTGGCGATCGGCAGCTCGGCGGGCATGTCGACGGCGGCCGGGTTCGCGGGTTTCACCGATGCGGCGGCGGTGGCCGAAGCGACCGGGGCCGCGGGCGCCGCGGACACGGGATCGGCCACGGCCGCGGCAGAAACAGAGGCAGGGACAGCGGGCGCCGCAGGTGCGGCGGGCGCCTCGGCGCCGTTGTGGCTGCGCGGTGCGTCCTCGCTGGGCACCTGGGCGCTGTCGACGGTGGTGGCCGGTTGCGGATCATGTGCCAGGATGAAGTCGCGCACCTGCGGGTACACGGTCTCGCGCCAGCGGCGGCCGCTGAAGATGCCGTAGTGGCCCGCGCCCTGCACCTCGAAGTGGCGCCGGTCCTGCGCGGGGATCGATGTGCACAGGCCGTGCGCGGCCTCGGTCTGGCCGGAGCCCGAGATGTCGTCCAGCTCGCCCTCGATGGTCAGCAGCGCCGTGGTGCGGATGTCCTGCGGGCGCACGCGCTCGGGCTGGCCTTCGGGTGAGCGCACGTCCCAGGTGCCGTGCACGAGGTTGTAGTCCTGGAACACCGTCTTGATGGTTTCGAGGTAGTAGTCGGCATCCATGTCGAGGACGGCGTTGTACTCGTCGTAGAACTTGCGGTGGGCCTCGGCGCTCGCGTCGTCGCCCTTGATCAGGTCCTTGAAATAGTCGTAGTGGCTCTTGGCGTGCCGGTCGGGGTTCATCGCGACGAAGCCGGTGTGCTGCAGGAAGCCCGGGTACACGCGGCGGCCGGCGCCGGGGAAGCTGTCCGGCACCGGGTAGATGACGTTGTTCTCGAACCACTCGAAGCTGCGCTGCGTGGCGAGGTTGTTCACCGCCGTGGGGGATTTGCGGGCGTCGATCGGGCCGCCCATCATCGTCATCGACAGCGGCGTCTTCTCGCCGCGGCTGGCCATGAGCGACACGGCCGCCAGCACCGGCACGGTGGGCTGGCACACGCTCATCACATGGCAGTTGCCGTAGCGGGCCTGCAGCAGGCGGATGAACTCCTGCACGTAGTTGACGTAGTCGTCGAGGTGGAACTCACCCTCGGACAGCGGCACGAGGCGCGCGTTCTTCCAGTCGGTGATGTAGACCTTGTGGCCCTGCAGCATGGTGCGCACGGTATCGCGCAGCAGCGTGGCGTAGTGGCCGGACAGCGGCGCCACGATCAGCACGGCGGGTTGCCGCTTGATGGTCTCGAGCGTGGAGGGCGTGTCGCAGAAGCGCTTGAAGCGGCGCAGTTCGCAGAAGGGCTTGTCCATCTCCACGCGCTCGTGGATGACGACTTCGCTGCCATCCACCTGCACGGTGGAAATGCCGAACACCGGCTTCTCGTAATCCTTGCCCAGGCGGTAGAGCAGGTCGTAGCCGGCGGACATGCGCTGCGCATAGGTCGTGTGGCTGAACGGCGAGACCGGGTTGCTGTAGATCTTGGAAACCGTTTGCGCCAGTTCCGCAAACGGCTCCATGAGGGAACGCTGGGTTTCGTAGAGGTTGTACAGCATGGGGACTCGCCGAGAAATGTTGCAGTGCAATATAGCAGCAGTTCGCGCCAGCCGTATGGCGTGGAACTACGGATGGGGAGTCGCCAAGGCGACAGCCGGAGGTGGCCGCTGATAGGGACCCGCGCGCTGCATTTTCAGGAGCAGTAAGCGGAAGTAACCACGTCGGCAGTGCGCCTTTTGCGCCGGCCGCGGTGGTCAGCCGTGGTCGCGCAGCCAGGCTTCGAAGGCTTCGCGGGAGCTGTTGCGCAGGGCCCGGCGGAACATCACGCGGTCACCCAGGTAGAGGCAGTGGCGGATCACCGTATAGGCGTTGAAGCCCGTCTGCGGATTGGTTTCCTCGAAGTGCTGCTTGTAGCGCTTCACGGTGCCGAGCGTGGCGCGCAGCAGGGTGTTGAACTGCGACCGGGTGATGCCCGGCGCCCAGCCGCGGATGTCGGCCACGAACAGGTCCACCTTGCGGGGATCGAAATCGGAATCCTTAAAGAAATGGTTGGCGATCTTCAGGAAGGTGAAGGCGTTCAATTCACTGCCGGCGGGGGCCGGGCGTTCCTGCGCCGCTTCGGCGGCCGGGTCGGCGTCCTCCGGATCGGGCGCGTCGGTTTCGTCGGGCGCCTGCAGCAGTCCCGCTTCGGTCTCGTCGCGGATCTGCCGGAATTCGCGGTCGGCCAGCTCGAACAGCGCCGATAGCACGTTGATGCGGCGCTTGAGCTGCCCGGGGATCGCCTTCTTGTACTTGATCTTGTGGTCCAGCACGCTCCAGGAGTCCTGGATGATGGTGCGCACCTGCAGCTCGAACGGCTGGGCGGCATAGGCCGCGTGCTCAGGGAGCCCGGCCTGCGCGGCGGTCAGCCGCAGGTCCAGGTGCAGGCCTTTGTAGCCGAAGGAGCCCTCGGTGCTTTCCATCGCCGAGACCTTGTCGGTCACGTCGATCACGTCGAAATGCGAGCGCACCGCGTGCGCCACCTTTTCCAGCTCGTCTTCGTAGAGGCAGACGACGCGCACCCCGATCAGATCGGTGATGTAGTGGCGAATTTCGTAGGGCGTGTTCGCTTCTTCGAGGGCGGCACGGTACTTACGGGAGAACTTCGCGATACATTCCTGACGATCCTTCACACGGCCTTCGACCTTGGTGATGTCCAGGTGCGGAGTCCGCGAGAGGATGGACTGCAGCAGGGCGATGTACGAGGCGCAGGCATATTGCAGGGCGGGCAGCTCCTGCTCGTAGAAGGCTTCGAAGGCTTTCTCTTCCCTGGAAAAATCGAGCGACGGCATGAAAAAGGCAAAAGTACCGAACAAAGGACGATGCGCCGCCGCGGCCGGCTCGCCGGGGCGCGCGCGCGTGGCGATGGTAGTCCAACCCCGTGAGGGCACGGTCTCCCGCCCGGTAGGACCGGACCGCGTTCCGGTCGCGGTACCGGGGCTGCACGTTGCGCGCGGGCGACCGGGGGGCTTGCCACGGCACTGCGGTCGTGCCACGCTGCGCCGCCCATGAGCCCCTTACCTTCCTCCCGCCGTGCGGGCTCGCCACCTCGCACTTCCGTGCCGTTCTGGCACGTGCGCATCGTTTTCGCCCCGGTCCTGTCCGCGGCGCTGCTGGGCGTGACCTATCTCTACTGGCACCATGCGGAGAAGGTTCAGGAGGCCCGCCGCCAGCAGAACTTCGAGGCGGCGGCGGAGCGGCTGGTATCCGGTCTGCGGGGCCGCATGGGCAGTTACGAGATGGTGCTGCGGGGGCTCAAGGGCTACGTGGACAGCTCGGAGGTCATAGAGCCGGGAGAATTCTCCGCCTACGTGGCGGCGTTGCAGTTGGACACCACCCGTCCCGGCCTGCAGGCGCTGTGCCTGCTCGAACTGGTGCCGCACGAGAACCTGCGGCTGCACGTGCAGGCGATGCGCGCCCAGGGCCTGGACCGCTACGAGGTGCGCTCGCGCGGCGACCGGGGCGCCTACGCGCTGATCACCCGCGTGGAGCCGCGCACGCGGGGCAACCTGAGCGCGCTGGGCTTCGACACCGGCAGCCTGCCGGCCGCGCGCGAGGCGATGGACCGGGCGCGCGATGCCGGAACCATGGCGCTCTCCGGCCTGTGGAGCGTGGCCCGGGACGAAGACCCCGGGGTGATGATGTTCCTGCCCGTCTACCGCGGCGGCGGCACGCCCGCCACGCTGGAAGGGCGCCGCGCTGCCATCCACGGCTGGGTCGCGGCGCCGTTCCGCGTGGCGGTGGTGGCGGGCGCGCTGATGCGTGAACTCGATCCGGCCCTGTCGCTGCGCATCCAGGACGGCCCCACGACCGGAGCGGGAGAGGCGGCGGAGCTCTACGACTCGCGCGAGGGCGATGCGCCCGCGCCCGCCGGCCGCGCGGAGCCGCTGCGTGCGGTGCGCGTGCTCGACGTGGGCGGCCGGCCCTGGACGCTGACCATGGAGCCGCTGCCGATCTTCGACCAGCGGCTCGGGCGCGACAACCACGTCCTCATCGCCTGCCTCGGGGCCCTGTTCAGCATCCTGGCGGGCTGGTTCATCGCGCTGCAGGCCACCGGCCACCAACGGGCGCTGGCCCTGGCGCGCTCCATGACCAGCGAGCTGCGCACCGTGCGCGACAACCTGGAAGGCATCCTGCAGGCCGTGCCCGACGTGCTGTTCGAACTCGATCTGGCGGGGCGCATCCATTACCACCGCTCGGCGCTCGCGGACCTTTCGTCCGAGCCCAGCCGGGCGTTCGAGGGACGGCTGCTGGCGGAGGTGCTGCCCGCGCCGGTGGCGTCGGAATTCCTGCAGGCGCTGCGCGAGGCCGAGGCCCAGGGCGTCTCGCTGGGCCGGCAGTTCCACCAGGACACGCCCGCAGGTCCGCGGTGGTTCGAGCTGTCCGTCGCGCGCCGGCCTGCCGGTCCGGCCGGCGGCCCGGACGCCGCCGCGGGCCCGCCGCACTACGTGGCGCTCGCGCGCGACATCACCAGCCGGCGCGAGACCGAGGCGGCCATGCACCAGCTGGCCTACTACGACGCGCTGACCGGCCTGCCCAACCGGCGGCTGCTGTTCGACCAGCTGCAGGCGGCGCTGGACCACGCGCGGCGGGACGGACGCACCGGCGCGCTGTTCTTCATCGACCTGGACAACTTCAAGCAGCTCAACGACGCGCGGGGCCACGCGGCGGGCGACCGCCTGCTGGTGCAGGTGGCCCGGCGGCTGGAGCGGCTGCTGCAGGGCTTCGGCAGCGTGGTGCGCATCGGCGGGGACGAGTTCGTCGTGCTGATACCGCGCATCGCCAACGGCATCCAGGCCGGCGTGGATGCGGCGGGCGCGATGGCGGCGCGGCTGCGCGAGGGCATGGAGACGCCCTACGATCTGGGCAGCAACATCCACTACTCCGTCACCGCCAGCACCGGCGTGACGCTGTTCCCAAAGGGCGGAGAGTCGGTGGACGACCTGCTGCGCGAGGCCGATACGGCGATGTACCGTGCGAAGTCCTCCGGCGCCAACCGGGTGTGCTTCTTCGAGGCGGATATGCAGGCGGCGGCTCAGGAGCGGCTGGCCCTGGAGCAGGACCTCGCGCAGGCGATCGCCGAAGACGCGCTGGACATCCACATCCATTCGCAGGTGGACCGGGACGGCAGCGTCTGCGGCGGTGAACTGCTGCTGCGCTGGCAGCATCCTGCGCACGGCAGCGTGTCGCCGGCACGGTTCGTGGCGATCGCGGAGGATTCCGGGCTGATCGTGCGGCTCGGCGCCCGGGTGATCCGCCGCGCCTGCGATGCGCTGGCGCGGCTGCATGCCGCGGGGCTGGACCGGACCATCTCGGTGAACGTGAGCGCGCGGCAGTTCCGGCAGGACGACTTCGTCGGCTACGTGCGCGACGCGCTCGCCTACAGCGGGGCCCCGGCCTCCCGGCTGATCCTGGAGGTGACCGAGACGCTGCTGGTCGAGAACTGGCAGGACACGGCCCGCCGCATGGCCGAACTGGTGCGCTTCGGCGTGCGCTTCTCGATCGACGATTTCGGCACCGGCTATTCCAGCCTGGCTTATCTGAAGCGGTTGCCGCTCTACGAACTCAAGATCGACCGGAGCTTCGTGCAGGATGCGCCGGACCATCCCAACGATGCCGCGATCGTGCGCGCCATCCTGTCGATGGCCCAGCACCTGCGGCTGCGCGTGGTGGCCGAAGGGGTCGAGACCGCCGCGCAGGCGCAATTCCTCGCGCAGCATGGCTGCGACGCCATGCAGGGCTACCTGTATGCCCAGCCCGTGCCGCTGCAGGACTGGCTCGCGGCGCAGACCGGCGAGGCGGAAGTGGTCTGACCGGCAGGGCCGGGAGCGGAACGCCCGCCAGGGATCAGCCGGCCGCGACCGGTGAGGCCTCGGGTGCGTCCTGCACCGTCATCGCCGACTCCCGCTGCGGCGCGCGCGCGATGGCCAGCACCTCGTACGCGGGCAGGTGCTTCAGGCGGTGGTCGCTCCACACCTGCCGCCAGCGCCGCGCACCGGGCAGCCCGTTGCGCAGGCCCAGCATGTGCCGCGCGATCGCATACCAGGGCGTGCCGTGCAGCGCGGCCTCGCGGGCCATGTAGTCGACCATGGCGTCCTCGATGCCCTCGCGCGTGAGCCCGGCGTCGGCCTCGCCGAAGTAGAGCGTATCCCATCGGGCGAGCCACCAGGGGTTGTGGTAGGCCTCGCGGCCGATCATCGCGCCGTCGAGGCCGCCATCCAGCGCTTCCTGCACGGCCGCGTCCGTGGCCAGGCCGCCGTTGATCGTGATGACGAGCTGCGGGAACTCCGCCTTGAGCCGGTGCACCACGTCGTAGCGCAGCGGCGGAATCTCGCGGTTCTCCTTGGGCGAGAGGCCTTCCAGCCAGGCATTGCGCGCGTGGACGGCGAAGACGCGGCAGCCGGCCTCCGCGACGGTGCCCACGAAATCGCGCACGAAGGCGTAGTCCTCGCTGCGGCCGATGCCGATGCGGTGCTTGACGGTGACGGGCACGGCCACCGCGTCCACCATCGCCTTCACGCAGTCGGCCACCAATCGGGGCTCGTTCATCAGGCAGGCCCCGAACGCGCCGCGCTGCACCCGTTCGCTCGGGCAGCCGCAGTTCAGGTTGATCTCGCCATAGCCCCAGCGCTCGCCGAGGCGCGCCGCATGCGCGAGATCGGCCGGCTCGCTGCCGCCCAGCTGCAGCGCCACCGGGTGTTCCTCCGCGTTGAAGCGCAGGTGCCGCTCCACGTCGCCGTGCACCAGCGCGCCCGTGGTCACCATCTCGGTGTAGAGCAGGGCGTGGCGGCTCAGCAGCCGGTGGAAGTAGCGGCAGTGGCGGTCGGTCCAGTCCATCATCGGGGCGACGGACAGGCGCCACGCGTGGGGAGCGGCGGAAGGGGACACGGGAACGGGGATGTGTGCGAAGGGTGGCGGATGCGCCGGAGGGCGGCAACGCCCTGGCAGAGTCCGTGGATTATCCCATCGCGCGGAAACGGCGGCAGTGGTTCTTCCCCTCCTGCTTCGCCTCGTACATCGCATGGTCCGCCTGGCGCAGCAGCAGGTCCGGGTCGCCGCCGTCCAGCGGATAGAAGCTGAGGCCCATGCTGGCCGAGACGAACCCCTGGCCCTTGGGCAGCGGCACGGGCTGGCGCACGGCCTGCAGGATGCGGTCGATGAGCGGCCCGCAGTCCTCGGGCGTCTGCAGGCCGTTGATGAGCACCACCATTTCATCACCGCCCAGGCGGGCGAGGGTGTCTTCCGCCCGCAGTTGGGACTGGATGCGGCGGCCCACCTCGATGAGGAGCTGGTCGCCTGCCGCATGGCCCTGCTGGTCGTTGACGCGCTTGAAGCCGTCCAGGTCGAGGTAGCACACCGCCAGCAGCTGCCGCCGTCGCTGCGCCTGGGCGATACCCTGCACCAGCCGGTCGGCCAGCAGGCGCCGGTTGGGCAGGCCGGTGAGGCTGTCGTAGAGCGCGATGTGCTGCAGCTCCCGCTCGTGCGCCTTGATCTGGCTGATGTCGCTGATCACCACGATGTAGTGGTGCGGATGTCCCTCCTTGCCCAGCACGCTGGCGATGGAGATGCGTTGCGGCATGGCGATGCCCAGTCCGCGCCCCAGCACCTCGCCCTGCCAATAGCCCTGCGACTGCACGGAGCGCCAGATCGCCGGAAAGCGCGGCCGGCTGCCCTGCGGCTCGGCGCCCGTGTCGTCGTCCGGCTCGGCCGGGGGCGGGTACAGGTCTTCGACCGGCGTGCCGAGCACGTCGTCGCGGCACAGCCCGGTCATGCGCTCGAAGGCAGGGTTGGCGTCCACCACGTGGTGGTCGGAATCCAGGATCAGCACCGCCTCGTAGCTGTGCTCGAACACGCTGGCGGCGATGCCCAGACGCATCTCCGCCTCCTTGAGGCCGCGCAGATCGGTCAGAAAACCCACGAACAGCGGGCCGTCCGGCGTGTCCGCGCGGCCGATGGCCAGGCGCAGGGGCACGGCGCTGCCGTCGCGGTGCAGGCCGGCCACCTCGCGGCCCGTGCCGATGATGCGCGCCTCGCCCGTGCTCAGGTAGCGCTGCAGGTAGCCGTCGTGCGCCTGGGCGTGCGGCGCGGGCATCAGCATGCGGACGTTGCGGCCGAGCACTTCGGCCGCGGGGTAGCCGAAGATGCGCTCGGCCGATGGGTTGAAGCTCTGCACGATGCCGCGCGCATCGATGGTGACGATGCCGTCCACGGCCGTGTCCACCAGCGTGCGCAGCCGGGATTCCTCGCGCACCACCTTCCGGTAGAGGTCGCGGTACAGGATGAAGCCGTTCACCGCACCGGCGAACAGGCCCACGCAGGCGGTCACCAGCGTCACGGTGAGCGCCAGCATCTGCACCCACTGGCGCCCGTCGCCGCCGCCCGGTTCGGCCTGGCCGACGAAGCGCGCGGCCGCCATGGCGGTGTAGTGCATGCCGGAGATGGCGATGCCCATGATCGCACCGCCGAGCAGGTTCGCCTGCCAGGGAGAGAGGCCGATGCGCCGCTGGAGGATGAACCGCACCCACAGCGCCGCGTTCGCCAGGCCCACGGCCACGGCGATCGAAGCGGTGAACCAGAGCGGGTCGTAGCGCAGCAGCGGCGCCATGCGCATGGCCGCCATGCCCGTGTAGTGCATGGTGCCGATGCCCGCCCCGACCAGCACGCCGCCCAGCAGCAGGTGCCGGCGTTCGGCGTGCGGGTGCGACAGGAGCGACAGCGCGAGCCAGGACGCGGCCAGGGCCGGCAGCATCGAGAGCAGGGTGACGGCGATGTCGTAGCCCACCGTGGTGCACAGCGTGAACGACAGCATGCCGATGAAATGCATCGACCAGATGCCGGCGCCGAGCGCCACGCCGGCGCTGGTGAGCGCCAGCCGGCGCGACAGCACCGTCTGGGCGTCGCGGGCCTGCCCCGAGAGGTGCAGTGCGAGGGTGGACGTGAGGATGGCGACCGCGATGGACAGTGCGACCAGCGCGGGATCATGCCTGCCCGTGAGCAGCGCGTCGGCCGGCAACCCGTCGCCGCCGTCCAGCAGGAAAAAGCGTTCCAGCTCCAGCATGCCCGATCTTCCTCCCGGTAGGGGCGGCTGCGCATTCCCCGGGGCGTGGCCGGGGCCGATCGCGCACCGCCGATGGCCGTCCCGCCGGCCCGACGTGTTCTTGGGTAACTTGTGGTGCCAATGATGCGGCGTGGCGCCCGGGTCGGCAAGCCGTGCGGCCAATACCCGAGCCTGCCGCTCCCGCCGCGATCGCGCCGCCCGTCCCTGGGTTGCGCCGCCCGGACGGGCGTGGCCGGGTTCAGGCCGCGGCCCGCAGGCCCCGGCTGAAATGGTCCTGCATGGCGGAGGCCGCGCCCTCGGCGTCGCGGGCCGACAGCGCCGCCAGGATGTCCGCATGCTCGCGCAGCGATTCTTCGATCCGGCCCTGGCGCAGCAGGGAGTTGTGGCGGTTGAGCTTCATCACCTTGCGCAAATCCGCCACCATCTGGTTGCGCCAGCGGTTGTCCGCCAGTTCGAGCAGCCGCATGTGGAAGCGCTCGTTCACGCCGAAGAAGCGGTCGCGGTCGGCCACCGAGGCGGCCAGTTCGGCATGCAGGGCCTCCAGTTCGCGCAGCTGGGCATCCGTGGCGCTTTCAGCCACCACGCGCGCGGCATCGCTCTCCAGCAGTGCCAACAGGTGATAGACGTCGTGCAGGTCCTTGTCGGACACTTCGGTCACGTAGGCGCCGCGCCGCACCTTCATCGTGACCAGGCCTTCGGCGGCCAGTACTTTGAGCGCCTCGCGCAGCGGGGTGCGGCTGATGCCGAACTCCTCCGCGATCTTCAGTTCGTCGATCCAGCTGCCGGGCTCGAGTGCGCGCCGGAAGATGCGCTGGCGCAATTGCTCCGCCACCTCTTCGTAGAGCGGGCGCGGGGTGAGCGGGGCAGTGGCCATGGCGCGGAATGGTACGTCATAAAAATGATGAATTAATAATTACGGAATCGGCTAGACTAGTCTTTGCTTCCCGCGCAGGCCCGGAGACAAGGCGGCGCGGATCTCCGATCGACAGCAAAATCCCGACGTGAGCCCTCCATGAGCAGCAGCCAGACGCCCCCGCCCGAATTCCAGCCCGCCGACCTCGCCGCCTGGGCGAAGGCGGCGGCCAAGTCCGCACCGGGTGGCGATGTCTCCGCGCTGAACTGGGTCACGCCGGACGGCATCACCGTCAAGCCGCTCTACACCGCGGAGGACGTGGCGGGGCTGCCCCATGCCAACACGCTGCCGGGTTTCGAGCCCTACCTGCGCGGCCCGCAGGCCACCATGTACGCGGTGCGGCCCTGGACGATCCGGCAGTACGCGGGCTTCTCGACGGCGGAAGAATCGAACGCCTTCTACCGCAAGGCGCTGGCCGCGGGCGGGCAGGGCGTGTCGGTGGCGTTCGATCTCGCCACGCACCGCGGCTACGACAGCGACCATCCGCGCGTGACCGGCGACGTGGGCAAGGCCGGCGTGGCGATCGACAGCGTGGAGGACATGAAGATCCTCTTCGACGGCATTCCGCTGGACAAGGTGAGCGTCTCCATGACGATGAACGGCGCCGTGCTGCCGGTGCTGGCCGGCTACGTGGTCGCGGCCGAAGAGCAGGGCGTGCGGCAGGACCAGCTCTCCGGGACCATCCAGAACGACATCCTCAAGGAGTTCATGGTCCGCAACACCTACATCTACCCGCCCAAGCCCTCGATGCGCATCATCGGCGACATCATCGGCTACACGGCGCGGAACATGCCGAAGTTCAACTCCATCTCCATCAGCGGCTACCACATGCAGGAGGCGGGCGCCAACCAGGCGCTGGAGCTGGCCTTCACGCTGGCCGACGGCAAGGAGTACGTGAAGACGGCGATCGACTCGGGCCTGGACGTGGACGAGTTCGCGGGGCGGCTCTCGTTCTTCTGGGCGATCGGCATGAACTTCTACCTCGAAGTCGCCAAGATGCGCGCCGCGCGGCTGCTGTGGTGCCGCATCATGAAGGGCACGGGCGCGAAGAACCCCAAGAGCCTGATGCTGCGCACGCACTGCCAGACCTCGGGCTGGTCGCTCACCGAGCAGGACCCGTACAACAACGTGGTGCGCACCACCATCGAGGCCATGGCGGCGGTGTTCGGCGGCACGCAGAGCCTGCACACCAACAGCTTCGACGAGGCCATCGCGCTGCCCACCGAATTCTCGGCCCGCATCGCGCGCAACACGCAACTGATCATCCAGGAAGAGACGCACATCACCAACGTGATCGATCCCTGGGCCGGCAGCTACATGATGGAAAAGCTCACCCAGGACATGGCCGACGCCGCCTGGAAGATCATCGAAGAGGTCGAGGCCATGGGCGGCATGACCGCCGCGGTGGACTCGGGCTGGGCCAAGCTCAAGATCGAGGCGGCCGCCGCGGAGAAGCAGGCGCGCATCGATTCCGGCAAGGACGTGATCGTGGGCGTGAACAAGTATCGCCTCGCCAAGGAAGATCCGGTCGACATCCTGCAGATCGACAACATGAAAGTGCGCGACGGCCAGATCGCGCGGCTCGAACGCATCCGCGCCACGCGCGACGCGGCGGCGGTGCAGCAGGCGCTCGATGCGCTCACCGCGGCGGCCGAATCCGGCACCGGCAACCTGCTGGAACTCTCCATCCAGGCGATCCGCCTGCGGGCCACGGTGGGCGAGGTGAGCGATGCGCTCGAGAAGGTGTTCGGCCGCCACCGCGCCGACACGCAGAAGGTGACGGGCGTCTATGCCGCCGCCTACGACTCGGCCGAGGGCTGGGAAAAGCTCAAGGGCGAGATCGACGCCTTTGCCGAAGCCGAAGGCCGCCGCCCGCGCGTGATGATCGCCAAGCTCGGCCAGGACGGCCACGACCGCGGCGCCAAGGTGGTGGCCACGGCCTTCGCCGACCTGGGGTACGACGTGGACATGGGCCCACTCTTCCAGACGCCCGAGGAGTGCGCGCGCCAGGCGATCGAGAACGACGTGCACGCCGTCGGCGTCTCCACGCTCGCCGCCGGCCACAAAACGCTCGTGCCGGCCATCATCCAGGCCCTCAAGGACCAGGGCGCCGACGACATCATCGTCTTCGTGGGTGGCGTGATTCCGCAGCAGGACTACGATTTCCTCTACGAGGCGGGCGTGAAGGGCATCTACGGCCCGGGCACACCGATCCCGGCGAGCGCGAAGGACGTGCTGGAGCAGATCAGGAAAGCCGTGGCCGCCTGAGGATGCGTGCGCCCGCGATGCCTGCAGCTTCTTCGTCTTCTCCACCGCCCGCCACGTCTGGCCTGGACTGGGAGCCCGTCTCCGAAAGGGACTTCGCCGCGATGGCCGAACTGCGTGCCGAGGCCCTGCGCGAGAGCCTGGAGCGCCTGGGCCGGTTCGACCCGGTGCGCGTGCGCGAGCGTCTGCGCGACGCCTTCGTGCCTGAAGGCATGCGCCACATCGTGCGGGACGGCGAGCGCATCGGCTACCTCACGCTGCTGCGCCGTGCGGCCGACGGCACGCTGCGGCTGCACCACCTCTACCTGCGGCCGGGCACGCAGAACGCGGGTGCCGGCAGCTGGGCCATGGCCTGGGTGCAGGCCCAGGCCCGCGAGCGCGGCTGCGACGTGACGCTGTGCGCGCTCAAGGGCAGTGACGCCAACCGTTTCTATCTGCGCCACGGCTTCCGGCCGGTCGCGGAAGAGCCTTTCGACATCGAATACCGCTGGAGCCCGTCGTGGGCCGGCGCGGCGGATGGAGCGCAGCCATGAGCGCGCAACCGCACCCGCTCCACGCCGGGATCACCGGCGCGCCCGGCCCCGTGCAGCGCCGCGCCATGGCCAAGGCGATCACGCTGCTTGAATCCACCCGCGCCGACCACCGCGCCCAGGGCGACGAGCTACTCACCGCGCTGCTGCCGCACACGGGCAATGCCTTTCGGCTGGGCCTGAGCGGCGTGCCCGGCGTGGGCAAATCGACTTTCATCGAGGCGCTGGGCCTGTACCTGATCGGCCTGGGCCACCGCGTGGCGGTGCTCACCATCGACCCGTCTTCCACCGTGTCGGGCGGCTCGATCCTGGGCGACAAGACGCGCATGGAGCAGCTTTCGGTGCATCCGCAGGCCTACATCCGGCCGAGCCCGTCCAGCGGCACGCTGGGCGGCGTGGCGGAAAAAACGCGCGAGGCGATGCTGGTCTGCGAGGCGGCCGGCTACGACGTGGTGATCGTGGAGACCGTGGGCGTGGGCCAGAGCGAAACCGCGGTGGCCGGCATGGCCGACATGTTCGTGCTCATGCAGTTGCCCAATGCCGGCGACGACCTGCAGGCCATCAAGAAGGGCGTGATGGAGATCGCGGATTTGGTGGTGATCAACAAGGCCGACATCGACCCGCATGCCGCCACGCGCGCCGAGGCGCAGATCACCTCCAGCCTGCGGCTCATCGGCCAGCACGGCAACCCCGAGCATGCGCGGCACGACGACACACTGTGGCATCCGCGCGTGCTGCAGATCAGCGCATTGCAGGGCCGGGGCGTGGACGCGTTCTGGGCCGCGGTGCAGGATTTCCGGCGCGTGCAGGGGGCCAATGGGCGCCTGGATGCGCGCCGCCGCCGGCAGGCCCAGTCCTGGATGTGGGAGCGCATCGATGCGGGCCTGAAGCAGGCGTTCCGCGCGCACCCGCAGGTGCAGGCGCTGTTGCCCGCGCTGCGGGAAGACGTGCTCGGCGGGCGCGTCGCGGCCTCCACCGCCGCGCGGCAGCTGCTGCGGGCCGCCGGCATCACGGAACAGTGAGCCGGACCCGCACACCCCACGTAACGACCGAGCAAACAGACAAACACCCAAGCGAGCAAGCAAGCATTCGCGGACCGTTGGAAGGAAGACCATGCAAGACATCCTGGAACAGCTGGAGAAAAAACGCGAGCAGGCCCGCCAGGGCGGCGGCGCGAAGCGCATCGAGGCGCAGCACAAGAAGGGCAAGCTCACCGCGCGCGAGCGCATCGAGCTGCTGCTGGACGACGGCACCTTCGAAGAGTGGGACATGTTCGTCGAGCACCGCTGCACCGATTTCGGCATGCAGGACCAGAAGATCCCCGGCGACGGCGTCGTGACCGGGTACGGCATGATCAACGGCCGGCTGGTGTTCGTCTTCAGCCAGGACTTCACCGTATTTGGCGGGGCGCTGTCGGAAGCGCACGCCGAGAAGATCTGCAAGGTGATGGACCAGGCCATGAAGGTCGGCGCGCCGGTGATCGGCCTCAACGATTCGGGCGGCGCCCGCATCCAGGAAGGCGTGGCGTCCCTCGGCGGCTATGCCGACGTGTTCCAGAAGAACGTGATGGCCTCCGGCGTGATCCCGCAGATCAGCATGGTGATGGGCCCCTGCGCGGGCGGCGCCGTGTACTCGCCCGCCATGACGGACTTCATCTTCATGGTCAAGGATTCGAGCTACATGTTCGTCACCGGCCCCGAGGTGGTGAAGACCGTGACGCACGAAGAAGTGACAGCCGAGGAACTGGGCGGCGCCGTCACGCACACCACCAAGAGCGGCGTGGCCGACATGGCCTTCGAGAACGACGTCGAGGCGCTGATGATGCTGCGGCGCCTCTACAACTATCTGCCGCTCAACAACCGCGAGAAGGCGCCCGTGCGCAAGAGCACCGACCCAGCCGACCGCAAGGACCTGAGCCTGGACACGCTGGTGCCCGAGAACCCCAACAAGCCCTACGACATGAAGGAGCTGATCGCCAAGACGGTGGACGACGGCGACTTCTTCGAGCTGCAGCCCGACTACGCCCGCAACATCGTGGTCGGCTTCGCGCGCATGGACGGCAACGTGGTGGGCATCGTCGCCAACCAGCCGCTGGTGCTGGCCGGCTGCCTGGACATCAAGTCGAGCATCAAGGCCGCACGCTTCGTGCGCTTCTGCGATGCGTTCAACATCCCCGTCGTCACCTTCGTGGACGTGCCCGGCTTCATGCCCGGCACCAGCCAGGAATACGGCGGCATCATCAAGCACGGCGCCAAGCTGCTGTATGCCTATGCCGAGGCCACGGTGCCGAAGATCACCGTCATCACACGCAAGGCCTACGGCGGCGCCTACGACGTGATGGCCTCCAAGCACCTGCGCGGCGACGTCAACCTGGCGTGGCCGAACGCCGAGATCGCGGTGATGGGCGCCAAGGGCGCGGTGGAGATCATCTTCCGCGAGGACAAGAACGACCCCGAAAAGCTTGCCGCGCGCGAGGCCGAGTACAAGGCACGCTTCGCCAACCCCTTCGTGGCCAGCAGCCGCGGCTTCGTCGACGACGTGATCCTGCCGCACGAGACGCGCAAGCGCATCTGCCGCAGCCTGGTCATGCTGCAGAACAAGAAGATCGAGAACCCGTGGCGCAAGCACGGGAACATTCCGCTGTGAGCAGCCGGATGGTGGCCAATTGCCGGACGATGGATCGATAAGCGGTGGTGCCGTGTTCCAACGATTTCTGAAGGCCTTACGCAACAGCGCGAACGCGCTGGGGCAGACTGACGCGTCCCGACCTGCATCGCTGGCGTTGAAACTCCGATCCACTTTCTGCGCATCCATGGACGATGGGCCGGCTCTTGAGCGGATGGAAGCAGCCTGGGTTTCGAACGTGGGGCAGTTCAGGACGTGCCTCGGCCGGAGGGGATGGACGGTCGACGGACCGCGGCGTGCCCCGGGGCTGCCGCCAGATGCGCTGGCGCTCCTCGAACAGCAAATCGGACGATCCCTTCCATCACAGTTGCGGTGGGCGTTCTCGCGCTGTTCGGATTGGACTTTCGGCTGGTCGTCTCCACCCGTCGAGAGCTTGCCTCGCGATCTGGCGTTCTGCTACAGCGGAGGCATACGGGGCGCGATCTGGACCGCAAACGGGCTGGCAGAACTGCCCGGCCGCATGGCCGGCTGGGTAGACCATCATGTGGACTCGGACGGCCATGTGCCGGAAGAGGCGATTGCGCGCTATCGGGAATTCTGGAGCAGCCACGTGCCCTTCATGGAACTCTCGAATGGAGACATGCTGACCCTGGACACGCGCAACGCCGATCCAGATTTTCAGCCGGTGCGCTATTTCAGTCACGAGCAGGACAGACTTCACGGAGATGTGCTGGCGGGAAACCTCTTCGGTTTCATCGGTGCCTGGACATCCCTCGGCTGCGTCGGGGATGACGCTTCGCAGTGGCTGCCGCTGTTGCGTGGCGCCGGCGAAATGCGCTGGGAATTCGACGTGGAAGGGCCCATTGCGACCCAATGGATCTCTTGGCTGCAAACCCTGCCGGGAAAAGCGCAACCTGGCGAAAGGCCACCTCGTGTTGCGGCGCGCACCGAAAGTGACTATGCGTTGCTGTTTGGCGCCCGCGACAATGATCTGCGCGCGGTGGTTAATGCCTTGGCGCAGGGCGCGAGCACCGATTGCGAAGATCTGAATGACCATCTCTTTCCTGACAGCTATGTCGGTGCAGGGAAGAACATGACGGCGGTGCGCATGGCCGCGCAACACAACAATCTGGAGATGCTGGAAGCACTGTTGGCCCATGGTGCCTCTCTCTCCACTCATGATTTGCCGATTCGCAATTTGATCTTCTCGGCCGGGGAGCCTCGCACAGCCAATCCAGCGACCTTGTTGTGGCTGATCGAGCATGGTGCCAGGATCGACCCATGGCCCGGAACATGGGGCAGCGCCCTCCACCAGCTCTATGACAACCCCCGGTTCACGGAGGAAGATTACTGGCGACTGCTGCGCGCGATGATTGCCCAAGGATGCGATGTGGACGTCGGGTGGGGCTATCTCACATCCGAGTTGACGACCACCCTGCTGATGCGAGCCAAGCACCGCACGCAGGAAGTTCTACTGGAGGCTGGGGCGGATGTGACGCGCCGCACAATGAATGGTCAGACCGCAATGCATCGAGTGAGGACGGCCGAATCGGTGTCGCTGTTGAAAGCCCATGGCCTGGATGTCAACGATTTGTCCACGCCACCTCGTCGCAGAGATGCCGTGCGGCCCTTGCACACGATAAGAACCAGTCCTGAGGACGCGCCTCAGGTGATGGAGCGGTTGCTGGCTGAGGGGGCAGATCCCAGGCTGCTGGACGGCGACGGCCTGAACGCCTGGTGGCATTGCCCAGGGGCCAAGGCAGCCTCCGTGCTGGAGAAAGTATTTGCCTTCGACCCACTGGTGCGTGACGCCCAAGGCGGGACACTGCTGCACAAGCAGCTCCGCGATCATCGACGGCTTGTCGACATCGCGCTCTTCAATTTCTGGTGCGGCCGAGGGCTGGACGTGAACGCACACGATGCACGGGGCAACACAGCGCTGCATTTGCTGGCGGGGTGGCTAGCTCACGCCAATGACATACCCGGCGTGACCGCACTGCGGGAGGCCGGTGCCCGCACCGACTTGCGCAACCGCGATGGAAAGAGACCCAGGGATCTGCTGGATACCGAAGCGCGGGGCACCTGGGGAGCCCTCTTCGAATGAGACGGGAGGCATGACATGCGCATTCCTCGTTCATCCGTGCATGGGGATGCTTACATCACGGCACGCTCGAACGGCGGCCCCCGTCACGGGATTTTTCCAACCGTCAGTCAACTGACCCAAAAAGCGAGAAAAACAACGGAGCCAATGAATGTTCCCCAGAATACCTAAAGCCCATCGCGGCGTAATCACCTGCTGGATGCAGCGGTTCAGGGCGAAATGCATCCCGGAAGCACGATGAAAACCGTCTGGATCGTCGATGGCGCCTACCTCTTCAACTACGGCAAGAGCAAGCCCTTCGACTACCTGAAGCTGAAGAACGAGATCACCCGGCTGAACGGCGGGCCGATCCGCGAGAGCTATTACCTGAACTCTGTGAGCGACCCGGCCACGGACGCGCAGAACGCGTTCCATTCGTGGATCAAGACCGCGCCGCCCCACGGGCCGAAGTTCCGGGTGCAGCTCTACAAGCTCAAGAAGATGCACATGAACTGCACGGCCTGCGGCCATTCGTTCGACCGGTGGGTCCAGAAGGGCGTGGACGTGGGCATCGCCACGCTGATCATCAAGCTGGCGGCGCAGAACGTGTACGACCGGCTGATCCTCTCCGCCGGCGACGGGGATTTCGAGGATGCGATCTCGTACGTGAAGTCCGAACTGCACAAGGAAGTGTGGGTGTCGGGCTCCGCGACCAGCCTGTCGCCCGATCTGCAGTCGTACTCGGACAACGTGCTCTGGATGGAGGACATGAGTCCGGCCATCGACCGCACCTCCTGACCGCTGTCCGCCCCCCTCCACGCCCGCGCTCAACCCCCTTATCCGAGGCACCATGTTCACCAAAATCCTCATCGCCAACCGCGGCGAAATCGCCTGCCGCGTGATCGCCACCGCCCGCCGCATGTGCATCGCCACCGTGGCCGTGTATTCCGATGCCGACAAGGAAGCCCGCCACGTGAAGCTGGCCGACGAGGCCGTGCGCATCGGCGCGGCGCCCTCGCGCGAGTCGTACCTGCTGGCCGACCGGATCATCGATGCCGCGAAGCAGACCGGCGCGCAGGCGATCCATCCCGGCTACGGCTTCCTGTCGGAGAACGAAGCGTTCGCCCAGCGCTGCGAGGACGAAGGCATCGCCTTCATCGGCCCGAAAGCGCATTCGATCGCGGCCATGGGCGACAAGATCGCCTCCAAGAAGCTCGCGAACGAGGCGAAGGTCAACACCATTCCGGGCTGGAACGACGCGATCGAATCGGCAGACCGCGCGGTGGAGATCGCGCGCGACATCGGCTACCCGGTGATGATCAAGGCCTCGGCCGGCGGCGGCGGCAAGGGCCTGCGCGTGGCCTACAACGACAAGGAGGCGCTGGAGGGCTTCACCGCCTGCCAGAACGAGGCGCGCAATTCCTTCGGCGACGACCGCATCTTCATCGAGAAGTTCGTGCAGCAGCCGCGGCACATCGAGATCCAGGTGCTGGGCGACAGCCAGGGCAACGTGATCTACCTGAACGAGCGCGAATGCTCCATCCAGCGCCGCCACCAGAAGGTGATCGAGGAAGCACCGTCGCCGTTCATCAGCGATGCGACCCGCAAGGCCATGGGCGAGCAGGCCGTGGCGCTGGCGAAGGCCGTGAAGTACCAGAGTGCCGGCACGGTGGAGTTCGTGGTGGGCAAGGACCAGGACTTTTATTTCCTGGAGATGAACACGCGCCTGCAGGTGGAGCATCCGGTGACGGAGTGCATCACCGGGCTGGACCTGGTGGAGCTGATGATCCGTGTGGCCGCCGGCGAGGCGCTGCCGATCAAGCAGGCCGACGTGCGCCGCGACGGCTGGGCGATCGAGTGCCGCATCAACGCGGAAGACCCCTTCCGCAACTTCCTGCCGTCCACGGGCCGTCTGGTGCGCTTCCAGCCGCCGGAAGAGAGCATGTTCCAGGCCGACACCGAGAAGAAACTCGGCGTGCGCGTGGACACGGGCGTGTACGAGGGCGGCGAGATCCCGATGTACTACGACTCGATGATCGCCAAACTGATCGTGCACGGCACCGACCGCGAGGACGCGATCCACAAGATGCGCGCGGCGCTCAATGGCTTCGTGATCCGCGGCATCAGCAGCAACATCCCGTTCCAGGCGGCGCTGCTCGCGCACCCGGATTTCGTGTCCGGCGCGTTCAACACCGGCTTCATCGCCGAGCACTACGCGCAGGGCTTCCACTCCGAAGACGTGCCGCACGAAGACCCGCTCTTCCTCGTGGCGCTGGCGGCCTACATGCACCGCCGCTACCGCGCGCGCGCCAGCGGCATCAGCGGCCAGCTGGCGGGCCACGAGGTGAAGGTGGGCGAGCAGTTCGTCGTGGTGGCGCTGGATGCCGCAGGCCGGCATGCCCACCATGCCGTGTCCGTCACCGATTTCCAGGACGCCTCGGGCTCCAGCCTGGTGCACGTGGAAGGGCGCGACTACCAGATCAGCAGCGCCGCCACGCTCGGCCAGATCCGCGTACAGGGCCAGTGCAACGGCATCGGCTTCACCGCCCAGGTGGAGCGGGGCGCGGGCAAGAACCCGCTGGCGCTGCGCATCGCGCACAACGGCACGCAGATCGAGGCGCTGGTGCTGTCGCCGCTGGGTGCGCGCCTGCATCAGCTGATGCCCTTCAAGGCACCGCCGGACATGAGCAAGTTCCTGCTCTCGCCGATGCCGGGCCTGCTGGTGGACGTGGCCGTGCAGGAAGGCCAGAAGGTGCAGGCCGGTGAGAAGCTCGCGGTGATCGAGGCGATGAAGATGGAGAACATCCTCTTCGCGACGCAGGACGGCGTGGTTGGGAAGATCGCGGCCAGCCGCGGCGCGTCGCTGGCCGTGGACGACGTGATCCTCGAATTCCAGTGAAGCCGGTGGCGCTCGCTCCCGCGACGGGAGCGGGGCGTTCGCGTGGCGTGCGCACCGTGCTGGCGGTGGCTGGCATGGTGCTGCTGGCGGACGGCCTCTTCCTCATGGCGCAGCGCCACCTGAACCTCGGCGTGGTGCTGCCTGCCGTGCTGGGGGCGGCGCTTCTTTTCCTGGCGGTGCAGTGGCGGAGCGTGGCCTGCTGGCGGCGTGGCAGTCCGGGCCGCGAGCGCCTGTGGCGCGTGGGATGGGTGCTGCTCGCGCTGTGGCTCGCGTCGGTGTTCTGGTTCTGGGGCCAGCTGCGTGGGCTGGGCTTGCCACCGGCCGAGGTGCCGCCCGTGCGCGCGATCGTGGTGCTGGGCAGTGGCACGCTGGACGGGCAACCGCGACCGGCACTGGCGGCGCGGCTGGACACGGCCGCAGAACTGGCGCGCCTGCAGCCGACCGCCCTGATCGCGGTGTGCGGCGGCGTCGACCTGGGCGAGACCGAGAGCGAGGCAGCCGTCATGGCCCGCTACCTGCGCGAGCGCCACGGCATCGCCCCGGATCGGCTAGTGCTGGAAGCGCAGAGCACCAGCACCGAGCTGAACCCCGCGCTCAGCCGGCCGCTGCTGCAGGCGCGCGGCGTGCCGGCGGATGCGCCCACGGCCGTGGTGACCAGCGATTTCCACCTGCTGCGCGCAGTGCGCATCGCCCACAGACAAGGCCTGTCCGCCGTGGTGCCGGTCGGCGCGCCGACGCCGATCACCAACCGCTACAACGCCTGGCTGCGCGAGTATTTTGCGCTGGCCAGCAGCTGGGCGCTGCGCGAGCTGTGACGCAGGTCCACAGGCCGCATCCATTTCCAACCCGTTTCTTTCCAGGAGCCTTTCACCATGACCCCCGAACAGCGTCCCTTCAAAGTCCTCGGTATCCAGCAGGTGGCCATCGGCGGCACCGACAAGGCGCGCATGAAGCGGCTGTGGGTGGACATGCTGGGCCTCGCCCAGACGGGCACCTTCCGCAGCGAGCGCGAGAACGTCGATGAGGACATCCTCGCGATGGGGCAGGGCGCCCATGCGGTGGAGGTGGACATCATGCAGCCGCTCGACATCGAGAAGAAGCCCGCCGTGCACGCCACGCCGCTCAACCACATCGGGCTGTGGATCGACGACCTGCCGCGCGCCGTGGAATGGCTCACGGCCCAGGGCGTGCGCTTCGCGCCGGGCGGCATACGAAAGGGCGCCGCGGGCCACGACATCACCTTCCTGCATCCCAAGAGCAACGACGAGTTCCCGATCGCGGGCGAAGGCGTGCTGATCGAGCTGGTGCAGGCGCCGCCGGACGTCATCGCGGCGCTGGGCTGACAAGGTCCCTGATTGCCATGCCCCGCATCGCCCTGATCCACGCCCTGGCCCATTCGGTCGCTCCCATCAACGACGCGTTCGCGCGGGACTGGCCCGGTGCCGTGCGCATGAACCTGCTGGACGACAGCCTCTCGGCCGATCTGGCGGCGGGGGGCGGTGTGCTCGATGGCCCCATGCACGAGCGCTTCGCACGGCTTGCGCGCTATGCCGTCGACACGGGCGCGCAGGGCATTCTGTTCACCTGCTCGGCCTTCGGGCCCTGCATCGAGGCCGTGGCCGCGGAGCACGCGGCGCTGCCGGTGCTCAAGCCCAACGAGGCGATGATCGAGGAGGCAGCTGACGGCGAGGGGCCGCTGGGCCTGATCGCCACCTTCGCACCCACGCTGCGCTCCATGCCGGCGGAATTCCCTGCGGGGATGGCGCTGGAAACCGCGTTGGCGGAAGGCGCGCTTGCGGCGCTCGATGCGGGGGATGCCCAGGCGCACGACGCCATCATCGCGCGGCAGGCGGCCAAACTCGCGGCGCGCGGGTGCACCCGCATCGCCCTGGCGCAGTTCAGCATGGCGCGCGCGCGTGACGCGTGCGCCCGGGCCACCGGGCTGCCGGTGCTGACGACGGTGGACAGCGCAGTGCGCAAGCTGCGCGGTGTGCTGGCGGGCTGACTGACCGGGTCGCCGTAGCGGGCGCGACAACTTCGGTCAATTTCCGGAGGTTTGTGGGCGGGCGCTTTGCTTCTTGGCGGCGGATCGCGGCAGAATGGCCGCTGATGGAAGCAGCACGTTTGCGTCCCTCTCCAACAGGGTGCGAACGGCTTTTTTCTCGCGCTATCTCCGGCGAGCACGGGGCACCATTTGCGCGCAGTTGCAGCGCGTTGCGGCAGTCCCTGTTTTTTACGCCCAAGGCTTGGCAAGCCGCGGGGTTCTCTTCCAGAATCCGGCCGAGCCGCTCTGCGGTGCCCACACGCCAAGACGATGACGACCTCCGACACCTTGCTCTCCGACGCCCCTGCCACTCCCGTTCAACTGCACCGGCCCGCGCGCACCCCGGCGCCCGCTGCCGGCGCCTGGAGCGTGGAGGCCGTGCAGGAACTGCTCGACCTGCCTTTCATGGAGCTGCTGTGGCGCGCGCAGGCCGTGCATCGCCAGCACTGGCCCGCGGGCGATGTCGAACTCGCCACGCTGCTGTCGGTAAAGACCGGCGGTTGCCCCGAGAACTGCGGCTACTGCCCGCAATCGGCCGAATTCGACACGGGCGTGAAGGCGCAGAAGCTCATGAGCGTGGAGGAGGTGACCACCGCCGCCCGCGCAGCGCGCGATGCCGGCGCCACGCGTTTCTGCATGGGCGCCGCCTGGCGTGCGCCGAAGGACCGCGACATCGAGAAAGTCGGCGAGCTGATCGCCGCCGTCAAGGGGCTGGGCATGCAGACCTGCGCCACGCTGGGCATGCTGGAGCCGCACCAGGCGCAGGCGCTCAAGGGCGCGGGCCTCGACTACTACAACCACAACCTCGACACCGCGCCCGAGTACTACACCGACGTGGTGAGCACGCGCGCCTACCAGGACCGGCTGGACACCCTGCGCCACGTCCGCCAGGCCGGCATCAGCGTGTGCTGCGGCGGCATCGTCGGCATGGGCGAGGCGCCCGTGCACCGCGCCGGCCTCATCGCCCAGCTCGCCAACCTCGATCCGTACCCGGAGTCGGTGCCGATCAACAGCCTCGTGCGCGTGCCCGGCACGCCGCTGGCCGACAGCGAGCCGGTCGACCCGTTCGACTTCGTCCGCGTGATCGCCGTGGCCCGCATCACCATGCCGAAGGCCCGCGTGCGGTTGTCAGCCGGGCGGCAGCAGATGGGCGAGGCCGTGCAGGCGCTGTGCTTCCTGGCGGGTGCCAATTCGATTTTCTACGGCGACAAGCTGCTGGTCACGGGGAACCCGGACGTCGAGGCCGACGTACAGTTGCTCGCCAAGCTCGGGATGAACGGCCGCCGCGTGGCGTCGACCGAAGCGCACGATCTGCACGCGGGATCGGCCGACGGGGCGGGCTGCGCCTGAGCGCCGGGGCGCGCCCGGTCACTCCTTCGGCGGCGCGTACTCCAGCCGCCGCATGGCCTGGGTGATCGACACGGCCGCGGCGGCATAGCCTTCCCACGGGGCGTTGCCGATGCGCAGGCGGTCTTCCACCGTGGCGACCGTCCACTGCGTGCTGCTCTCCAGCGTCTCCAGCTCCTTCCAGGCCAGCGGCACGGAAATTCCGAGGCCGGGCCGCGCGCGGGCCGACCAGGCGCTCACCGTGGTCGCGCCGAAGCCGTTGCGCAGGTAGTCGACGAAGATCTTGCCCACGCGGTTGCGCGGGCCGCTCTTGGCGACGAACAACTGGGGAATCGTGCGCGACATGTGCTGCACCACGGCCTGCGAGAAGCCTTTGACCATATCCCAGCCGTGCAGTCGCTTGATCGGCACCACTACGTGCAGGCCCTTGCCGCCGCTGGTCTTCAGGAACGACGGCAGGCCGAGTTCCGTCAGCATCACGCGCATCAGCGCCGTGCCTTCCAGTATCTTTTCCCACGGCACGCCTTCGCCCGGGTCGAGGTCGAAGGTCATGCGGTCAGGCCGGTCGATGCGGTCGCTGCGCGCGTTCCAGGTGTGGAACTCGATCGCGTTCATCTGCGCGGAGCCGGGCAGCCCCTCGGCCGAGGCCACCTCCATCAGCGCGGCATGGTCCGGGTAGAGGGATGGATCGAGTTCGCGGATGCCTTCCACCGTGCCGAAGTCCTGATGGCGCTGGAAGAAGAGTTCGTGCCCCACGCCTTCCGGAGCGCGCACGATCGACACGGGGCGGTGCTGCAGGTGCTCCATCATGAGCGGCGCGACCAGCGCGTAGTAGCGGACGAGGTCCACCTTGGTGAGCCCGCTCTGCGCGTCGATCACGCGGTCCGGGTTCGTCACGCGCAGATAGGGTAACGCGCCGGCGATCCGGCCGCCTGCGGAGGTGCGGGAAGTGCTTGGGCTCATGGCTTCTTTCGCTGCCGCCTTCGGGGGGCGGGCATCGGTAGTGGCTCGGGCCTTGGTTTTGGCGTTTGCCTTTGCCCTTGGTCCGGTGGCCGCCGTTGGCGCGGCCGCGGTGGGAAGGTTGTCCGCATCGGCAGGGGTTTCCCGCACGATCTCTGCGGCGGGCTTGTCTTCCCGCAGCCCGCGGAACACCGCCTGCCGCACGTGGCGCCCCTGGGTCCAGCCCGCGAAGGCCACCTCGGCGAGCAGCCGCGGCGCCACCCAGTGCGCCTTGCGGCCCACCTGCGTGCCTTCCGCGAACGGGCTGGTCCGCGTGGCCAGCGCTTTCAGCTGGGCGTGCAGCATGGCGAGCGTGCGCTCGCTGAAGCCGGAGCCCACGTTGCCCACGTAATGCAGCCGCCCGTCGTCGCCGTGCACGCCGAGCAGCAAGGAGCCGATGCCCTTGCGCGCGCCCTGCGGATCGGTATAGCCGCCGATCACGAACTCCTGCCGCTGTCCGCATTTGAGCTTGATCCATTCCGCCGAGCGGCCGGACACGTAGCGTGCGTTCGAGCGCTTGCCGATCACGCCCTCGAAACCCAGCTGGCAGGCCGATGCGATGAGCTGGTCGGGCTCCGCGTCGAAATCCTCGCTGAAGCGCACCGTGTCTCCGCCGCCCTCCGCGACGATGGCACGCAGCGCCTTGCGGCGCTCGTGCAGCGGCAGGCCGCGCAGATCGTGCCCGTTGAAGAAGGGCAGATCGAACACGTAGAAGACGAGTCCGCCGGTGTCGCCGTCTTCCTCCGCCACCGCGCCGGGGTGCAGGCGCGCGCGAACGCTGCGGCTGCTCTCGAAAGCGTTCTGCAGTGCCTGGAACTCGGGGATGCCGTGCCGGTCGAGCACCACGATCTCGCCGTCGATCCAGCCGGACTCGATCGGCAGCGCCGCCACCGCTCGGGCGAGGCGCGGCATGCGGTGTGTCCAGTCGTTGCCGTTGCGCGTGATGAGCTGGACCGTGTCGCCGTCCCTGCGGGCGAGGATGCGATAGCCGTCGAACTTCAGTTCGAATTTCCATTCGGAGACGTCCGGGGGCGGGCCGTCCACCAGCGTGGCGAGTTGCGGGGAGAGGGTCTCCGGCAGTGCCGTATCCGTCGCGGCTCCGACTTTGCGCGAACGTTTTGCCGTGCCGCGCGCAGGCGCCGGTGTGGACGCAGTGGCCTCCGCGGTCGGCGGCGGCAGGTCCGGCAATTTGCCCACGCTGTCCGGTGCCTCGTCGACCACGCTGTATTCCACGGCCGGACGCTCCAGGCCGTCGCGCTCCTTGATCAGCAGCCAGGGCGGCTGTTTCTCGTTGCCCCGGCCGTGCATGCGCACCAGCGTCCAGCGGCCCTGCAGCTTGTGGCCGTGCAGCTCGAACTTCATCTTGCCGGTGCGCCAGGCCTCGGCCGGGTCGCCGAGTGGCACCCACCAGCCCTTGTCCCAGATGATGACCCGGCCCGCGCCGTACTGCTTCGCCGGGATCTGCCCCTCGAAGCGGTTGTAGGCGATCGGGTGGTCCTCGACCTGCACGGCCATGCGCTTGTCCGCCGGGTCGAAGCTCGGGCCCTTGGGCACGGCCCAGCTCTTCATCGTGCCGTCCAACTCCAGCCGGAAGTCGTAATGCAGCCGGCTGGCCCAGTGCTTCTGCACCACGAAGCGCAGCGCGCCGGAGGGCAGAGCGTCGCTCGCATCGGCTCCAGGCTCGGGCGTGCTGCGGAAGTCGCGCTTGCGGGCGTATTCATCCAGCGCGGCGGGAGAGGGTTTGGCGGCAGGAGAGGTGCGTCGGGCCATGGCGAGCAGGTTCCAGGGAGCGGGCGAGGCAGCCGGCGAACCGGCCCACGGAAGTCCGTGCCAATGCATGTTCGGCTCGGACGTCGTGCGATCGACGGTAAAGCGCCGCTCGCCGGCCCGGGTGTAGGACGGGCACCGCGCCCCGCGACGGCAGTTGCAGGCGATCCCCGCGGCAATTGCAACGGTGTGCCAGCCCGGTCAAATGCCCGCGTTGCCCTCCGCCGGCGCATCCGCGGCGCCCGTGGCCGCCACCGGGCTCGGCGGCGCGGGCACCACCACATGGTGTTCGCTCTGCAGCATCGGCACGAAGCCGAGCTGGCCCCTCATGCGCCGGAACGGGGTCGAGAATTTCTCCAGCGTGATGGCGGTGACCTTGTCGAAGAACGCGCTGTTCGAGCCCGTCGTGGAATACGTCGATTCCTTCTGGTTCCAGCGCACGCGCCAGTGGGTGCGCGATTTCTGGACGCCGACGCGGATGTGCTCGTCCAGCGAGTGCGCATTGGCGCGGAAGAACAGCGTCAGCCCGAAATAGAAGAAGCCGTCGTCGCCCACCTGCAGCCGGGGCCACAGGGACGAGCGTTCGTCGGCAATGCGCTCCAGCCGCTCGTCCAGCGCATGGAACTCGACATCGCCCGACCGCGCGCCGAGGTGATCGATGTACTCCACGCGCAGCCGCTGCGCGAAGACGATGCATTCGTCCTTGTACTGCTCGAAATCCTTGCACCAGGCGATCGCCTTGGCCTGCAGGTCTTGGAAGTGGGTGGTCATGGGCGGTCCTTTCACGGCCGAACCGGGAACACTCAGCGCCTGCCCCTGCAAGCGCCACAGGGTCAAACGGGTGGACCGCTGCATGCTCCGCCGGAGTTTGAGCCGGACCCCCATGGTCTCCACACCCCATGGGATGACCTGTCAGTCCGGGTTCATGTCGGGTTGTAGGAAATAGACCACGCAACCGCCGCCAAGGGGGCGTCTGATTTAGGCGACTTGCGTAAACGAACGTGTAAGACATAGTCTACTTTCGTATAATTTTTCAAATAATTTGTAACTTTTCACGAGGGAGTTTCGCGTGCCGGAATGCGGAAGGTCGGGGGGAAAGCGTCCATGACGGGCGATCTAGCGCTGCGGATGATGGCCGACCTGTTCTGGACCGGCCTGCTCATCTGTTTGCCCATACTCGGATTGACCTTGTTGGTGGGCCTGGTGATCAGCATCCTGCAGGTCGTGACGCAGGTCCAGGAAATGTCGTTGACGTTTGTGCCCAAGCTCGTGGTGGCGGGCGGGGCGATGATCTTCTTCGGGCCGTGGATGCTCAAGAAGTTGGGCCAGTTCGCGACGCAGCTCTGGTCGGGCATTCCTGGAATGTTCTGAGCGATCGCTGCATGGCTCCCCCTTCTTTACCGCCTCTGCAGGCGCTTGGTAATTCCGGTGCGCTGGGCCTGTGGACGCCGTTCGTGCTGCCGTCGCTCCGCATCGCGGTCGTCCTGGCGATGACGCCAGTGCTCTACGCCATGCCGGTGCCCAACCGCGTGCGTCTTGCGGTGGTCATGGCGTTGTCCGCGGTGCTGGGCTTGGCGCTTGCGCCGTCGGCACCGCCGCCGCCCTCCGGCGCCGGCATGCTGCTGCAGATGGCGTTCGTCGAACTGGCTCTGGGCGCAACGATGGCGCTCGGCGTCCTGCTGGCCTTCGCCGCTTTTTCGCTGGCAGGCAATCTGCTCGACGTTCAGATCGGGTTCGGCCTGGCGCAGGTGTTCGACCCGGTCGGCAATCGCGCGTCACCGCTGCTGGTGTCCGCTTTCAATTACATCGCCGTGATCGGATTCATGGCGGCGGACGGGCATCACGTGTTGCTGCGTGCACTCGCCTACAGCTTCGAAGTATTCCCTCCAGGCATGGCATGGCAGGTCCAGGATGCCGCAGCCCCCGTGTTCAAGCAGGCGAGCGGGTTGTTCCTGCTGGGGTTTGCGCTGGCCGCGCCGGTGGTGTTCTGCATTCTGCTGGTCGAGTTCGCGCTCGGCCTGATCTCACGCAACCTGCCGCAGATCAACATGCTGGTGCTCGGCATCCCGGTGAAGATCATGGTCGGCCTGGCCGTTCTGGCACTCTGGTTTGCGGGAATGGGCAGCACGATGAACCGGGTCTACGGCGGAATCTACGGCACCTGGGAGGCCATATTCCTGCAGGCTGCCGAACGGGGGGCGGTTGCGCTGCCGCCCATGGCGGGCGCGCGGTAAGAGCACCATGTCAGAGCAGGATCTTGACCGTAACGAAACGGCCACCCCCTACAAGCTGCAGAAGGCACGCGAGAAGGGGCAGGTGTCCAAGAGCGCGGACGTGGTTTCCGCCGTGGTGCTCGTGGTGGCGGTGGCCTATCTGAGCGGGCAGGGCGTCGACCTGGCGCTCGAGCAATTCCGGTTCGACCGCATGGTGCTGCTGCATGGCGTGGCCCTGGACTCGCACGGCGCGGGCCTGTGGCCGCTGGTGCGCCGGCTGCTGCAGGACACGCTGTTGTGGCTGGCACCGTTCTTCGTGGCGCTGGTTCTCGCTGCCGTGCTGGGGAACGTGCTGCAGACCGGGCCCGTTTTCTCCTTCGACCCGGTCACCGCGGATTTCAGCAGGCTCAATCCTGCCAACGGCTTCAAGCGCATTCTCTCGATGCGATCCCTCTTCGATACCGCCCGGGCGTGCGCCAAACTGGTACTGCTATCCGGCATGGCTTATTACGCACTGGAAGACCTGTCGACGCAGTTCTATGCGCTCGCCAGCCAGTCGCCGCGCAGCTACCTGCACCTGCTGGTCGCGGATCTCGGTTCGCTTGGCTTCCGGATGGCGCTGCTGCTGTCGATCATCGCCGCGCTGGACTGGATGTTCACCCGGCGCGAATTCGCCAAGAAGATGCGCATGAGCCAGCGCGAGGTCAAGGACGAGCACAAACAGCGCGAAGGCGACCCGCGTGTGCGCGCCCGCATGCGCGACCTGCGCCGGGAGGCCCGCAAGCGCAGCCAGTCGCTGCGCCAGACGCGCAGCGCGGACGTCGTCCTGACCAATCCCACCCACCTGGCGGTCGCGTTGCGGTACGTGCATGGCGAGATGGACTCACCGCAGGTGGTGGCGAAGGGCGCGGGGCACCTTGCCGCGGCCATGCGCCAGATCGCCGCACGCCATCACATTCCCGTGGTGCGCAGCCCGGCTCTGGCACGCCGGCTGTTCAAGGAACTGGACGTCGAGCATTACGTGCCGCCCCAGCTGTTCGCGGACGTCGCCCGCATCATCGTCTGGGTGTTCGCCATGCGCGAACGCCGCACCGGCATGTCCGGCGGGAGGACGGCATGAAGGCCCTGGAGCGCTTCTTCGGGCGGCACAGCGACATCGCCATGGTGTTGCTGGTGCTGGGCGTGCTGGTGGTGCTGTTCGCACCGATTCCGAGCCCGCTGCTGGACTTCCTCATCCTCACGAATTTCAGCTTCGCATTCCTGATCCTGCTGCTGACCTTCTACATGGCCCGCCCGGTGGAGTTTTCCACCTTTCCGTCGCTGCTGCTCATCGCCACGCTGTTCCGCCTGTCCCTGAACGTGGCGGCCACACGCCTGATCCTGTCGGATGGCGATGCGGGCCGCGTGATCGGCGCCATCGGGGCCTACGTGGTGGGAGGCAACTACGTGATCGGCCTCATCGTGTTCCTGATTCTGATCGTCGTGCAGTACGTGGTCGTGACGAACGGGGCGCAGCGGATTTCCGAGGTGGCCGCGCGCTTCACGCTCGACAGCATGCCCGGGCAGCAGATGAGCATCGATGCCGACCTGAACATGGGCTTCATCGACCAGGCCGAAGCGCAGCGCCGCCGCAAGAACATCGAAAAGGAGGCGGGCTTCTATGGTGCGATGGACGGTGCCAGCAAGTTCGTGAAGGGGGATGCGATCGCCGGCATCGTGATCCTGCTCATTAACATCGTGGGCGGGCTGGTGATCGGTGTCATGCAGCACAAGATGCCCTGGGACCAGGCGCTGCGTACCTATTCGCTGCTGACGATCGGCGACGGCATCGTGACGCAGGTGCCGGCGCTGATCATCGCCGTGGGGACCGGGATCATCGTGACGCGCTCGGCCTCGGACGGCAACCTGAGCCAGGAAGTGCTGCGCCAGATCACCTCGTTCCCCAAAACCCTGCTCCTCGTGGGCGCCGCGCTCACCGGCCTGCTGTTCCTGCCGGGTATTCCGGCGGTGCCCACGCTCATTCTTATCACGGCGGTCGCAGCCATCGCCTGGGTGGTGTACCGCGGTGCGCGGGCGCAGGAGCCCGTCGGCGCCGCCCCGTCCGACGGCGATGGATCCGCGGACGCCGATGGCCCGGCGGATGGCTCCAAATCCGATGACGATCCCTATGCCTCGCTGCAGGTGGAGCCGATCGAGGTGCATGTGGGCAGCCAGTGGGCGGGCATGGTGAACCAGCCCGGCAGCGTCCTCATGGAGCGCATCGTCGCTTTCCGCAAGCAGCATGCACAGGATCTGGGCCTGGTGCTGCCGCGCGTGCGCTTCAAAGACGCCGTGCGGCTCGGAGCCGATCGCTACGAGATCCACCTGGACGGAGTGGTCTGCGGGCGCGGCGAGGTGCGCACCGACAAGGTGCTCGCCATCCACCCGGCGGGCAAGATGGACGGTGTGCCGGGCGAAGCCACGCGCGATCCCACCTACGGACTGCCGGCGCTCTGGATCGACGAGCAGCAGCGTGCGGCGGCGGTAGCCGGCAAGTACACGTTGGTGGATGCGCCGACGGTGTTCATGACGCACCTGACGGAAGTGCTGCGGCGGGAGTCGGCCACGCTGCTCACGCGCGCCGAGGCGGACCGGCTGCTGCAGCGCGTGCGCCAGCAGCAGCCCAGCCTGGTGGAAGAGCTGATTCCCACGGTTCTGTCGGTGAGCGACGTTCAGAAGGTGCTGCAGAACCTGCTGCGCGAGAAGGTGTCGATCCGGCACATCGATGCGATCCTCGAAACCCTGGCGGACGCCGGGCGCCAGTCGAAGGACGCGGGTCATCTCACAGAGGTCGTCCGCCTGCGTCTGGGCCACGCGATTTGCCAGGGCCTCGCGGGAGATGGAAGCGCGCTCCACGTGATCACGCTCGATCCCGCCATCGAAAGCCAGTTGCTGCAGAGCATCCAGGCCGCGCAGACCGGCGCGGGCGAAGGCTCCGCCTCCGCCGGGGCATTCGTCCTGGAGCCCCGGCTGGCAGAGCAGATCATGGTGAAGCTCATGCAGCAGACCGAACGGATGATGAAGAGCAATTTGCTTCCCGTGCTGCTGTGCGCGCCCGAGCTGCGGCGCCATGTGCGTGCGCTGTCGGAACGCATGATGCCCCACCTGAGGGTGCTCTCGATGGCGGAGGTGCCGCACGCCATCGAACTCAAGTCGTATGCCGTGGTGAGTCTCTGACCGGCTCCCGTCTTCCCTCCATTTCCACGTTGTTCCCTGAACCATGCAAGAAGTACTCGCCCTCGCACTGCAATCGATGCAGAACGACATGCAGCGGCTCGACCGCATCGGCGCGAACCTGGCCAATGCCCTGACGCCGGGTTATCAGCGAGAGGTCGCCGCCGCGCGCCCGGTGGCGTCCTTCGCATCGCTGGTGGGGGCGGGGGCGCGCGGTGCGGCCGATGGCATCGGCCCGGCACGCGCGCCGATCACCAGCCTGCTGATCCAGACGGATACCCGTCCCGGCAGCCTGCGTTCCACCGGCCAGGCATTCGACGTGGCCATCGCCGGTCCCGGCTTCTTCGAGGTGGCGACACCCCACGGGCCTGCCTACACGCGCCAGGGCGACTTCCGGCTGGACGGCCAAGGCCGGCTCGTGACCGCGCTGGGCCACCCCGTCATGGGCCGCGGCGGCGAGATCTATCCCGGCACCGCGCAGCCACGCATCGATGCCGCAGGCAACTTCCTGCCCTCGGAGGGGGCCTCCGGGCCGGGCGCGGCGGTCCCGTTGGCCCAGCTCCGGGTCGTGCAGCCGGATGGCGCAGCACGCATGGCGCATGCGGGCGACGGCCTCATGCGCGCGGAAGGCGAGGTGGCGCTGGTGCCGGATGCCGAAGTGCAGGTGCGCCAGGGCTACCTGGAGAACTCCAACGTCAGCTCCATGCAGGAGATGGTGCATCTCGTGCAGACGATGCGCCACTTCGAATCGATGCAGAAGGTGGCGCTCGGCTACGACGAAATGACCGGTCAGGCGATCCGCAAGCTCGGAGAACTGTCCTGATCTGCTTGCGCACGCCGGCACCAGGTGCCGTCATGCAATGCCCTTGAATTTTCCGAAGGAACCCTTCCCCCATGTTCGATGCTTTGTATATCGGCGCCACCGGAATGCAGGCGCAGCAGCTCAACGTCGAGACGATCGCGAACAACCTCGCGAACGTGAACACCGCCGGCTACAAGCGGGCGCGCGTGAGCTTCTCCGATCTCGTGGCCCGTGATCCTGCCCGCTCTGCTGCGCTGGGCGACCCGGGCGCAGGCCTGCTGCAGCCCACGCTGCGCCTCGGAACCGGCGTCGGGATCGCCGGTGTGTCGAAGCTCTTCGACATGGGCGACATCAAGAAGACCGATGCGCCTCTCGACATCACGGTGCAGGGCGATGGATTTTTCGAGCTGCTGATGCCGGATGGCTCGTCCGCCTACACCCGGGGCGGCACCTGGAAGGTCAACCGCGATGGTCAGTTGGCCACGCTGTCGGGCCTGCCGCTGAAGCCGGCCATCCAGGTTCCGGACGATGTCCAGTCGCTCGTCGTGCAGGCTGACGGCCGCGTGCAGGCGCGGGTGGCGAACCAGCCGAACGCGCTCGATCTGGGACGCATCGAGCTCGTGCGTTTCGCGAGCCCGCAAGGCCTGCTGGCACAGGGCGACAACGTATACCGCAGCAGCAGTGCCTCCGGAGAGGCGCAGCCGGTGCGCGCCGGTGACGAGGGCGCGGGCCGCATCGCGCAGGGGTACCTCGAAGGCTCCAATGTGAAGATGGTCGACGAAATGGTGAACCTGATGGTGGCGCAGCGCACTTACGAGGCCAACGCCAAGATCGTGCAAGCGGCCGACGAGATTCTCGGCCTCGTGAACGGGCTGCGCCGGTGAGCCGCTTCCTTGCGGGTCGGGCGCTCCTCGCGGGGGGCTGGGCCACGGTATGGGCCGTGCAAGCCTGCGCGCTGCCGGTCGGCCCGGAGGGCGGTATGGCGGAGCCCCTGCTGCGTGTCGCGCTCCGGCCGCAGGTACAGGTCGACCGGGCCGATGTGCGCCTGGGCGACGTCGCTCTGCTCAGCAGCCCTGATCTGGAGACACTGCGCCGTGCGATGGCCGTTCCGCTGGGGCAGGCGCCGCGGCTGGGTGAGCCGGTGGCCCTGGAGGGGTCGCGCCTGCGGGGCTGGCTGCGCAGCCGTATGGGCCTGCGCGACGAGCAGATCCAGTGGGAGGGCGTGGATTCGACATCCGTCCGCACGGCCGCGCGCGAGATCGCCGGCGACGCCGTGGCCGCGCAGGCGCGCGAGGCCCTCCTGGAACACCTGCAGGCCGTTGCACGCCAGAAAGGGCTGGTGCAGCCGCGCATCGAGCTGCAGGCGGTGGCGTTGCCCTCGATGCTGCAGGTGCCCGCCACGGGCACCCAGTTACGTGTGCGCCCCCTGGAGCAAGTGATTTCAGGGCCGCGCATGATGGCCTGGGTCGATGTGTTCGCGGGCGAGCGGCATGTGCGTGCCATTCCGGTGCGTTTCGAGGTGTCGCTGTTCGCCATGGCTCCCGTCGCGCGCCAGGAACTGGCCGCCGGCAGCGACCTGCCCCAGGAGGACGTCGCATGGCGCGAGGTGGATCTGGCGCGTCTGCCGGCAGCAGCGGTACCCGCTGCCTGGAGCGTGCAGACCGGTGCAGAAGCACCCGTGCACGTCCGCAAGCGGACGGCCGCCGGTGAAGTCCTGACCGCTGACCGCGTCGGCCCCGCACCCGCGGTGGCCCGTGGTCAATGGGTCCGCGTAATCGCCACCAGCGGCGGGCTGTCGCTCGAAAGCCGGGCCCAGTCGCTGCAGGACGGCCAGATCGGGCAGACCGTGCGCGTCCGGCCACAGAACGCGGCAGAACCGCTGATGGCGAAGATCGTCGCGCCGGGTCAACTAGAGCTGCAGCCATGACGAAGAAGGCGACGATGCAAGAGGGTTTCCGGTTCCGGCATTCGGTGACGCGCGCCGCGATCGCGGCTGTCTGCTTCTGCTCGGCGTTGGGGGGCGCGGGCGCTTCGCACGCGGAAAGCCTCTACCAGGAGCAGACGTATCGGCCCCTGACGGCGGACAACCGTGCATTCCGCGTGGGCGACGTCCTCACGGTGCAGGTGTTCGAGAACTCCAGCGCAACCACCAGCGCCGACACCGGCACCCGCAGGAGCAACGGTCTGTCGGCGGAGCTGTCGCACCGCAGCGGCACCGTCGGGCAGACGGGTATCGGCGTCAGCGGATCGTTCGATGGCGGCGGGCGCACGCAGCGCACCAACCGCGTGCTGGCGACGCTGACCGTGTCCGTGCAGGAGGTGCTGCCCAACGGCGATCTGCGCGTGGCAGGCGAGCAACTGCTCACGGTGAACCAGGAGCCGCAGAAGGTGACGCTCGAAGGCAGGGTCCGCCCGTTCGACATCTCGGACGGCAACGTCGTGCTTTCGACGCGTCTCGCCGACGCTCGGATCAGCTACGTGGGCGAAGGCGACATCGCCGAACGCAATCGCCGCCCGTGGTGGCGCAACCTGCTCGACATCATGGGGCTCTGACATGCAACGACGTATCAAGGCATGGGGGAGCGCTGCGTTGCGCGGCTGGCTGCTGGCGGTGGTGGCCTGCACGGCCACGCTGGCGAACGCGGAGCCCGTGCGCGTGAAAGACCTGGGCAAGTTGCAGGGCTGGCGCGAGAACGCGCTGGTGGGCACCGGTATCGTCACCGGTCTCGCGGGTACGGGCGATTCGCCTTCCAACCGCGGAACGCGCCAGGCGTTGTCCAACGCCATGTCGCAGTTCAATCTCAACATAGGCCCGGACCAGATCCAGAGCCGCAACGTCGCCGTGGTGATGGTGAGCGCCACGCTGTCACCGTTCTCCCGCGAGGGCGACACCCTCGACGTGACGGTCAATTCGGTCGGCGATGCCCGCAGCCTGGTCGGTGGGAGTCTGGTGCTCACCGGCCTCAAGGCCGCCAATGGGCGGGTCTACGCACTGGCCCAGGGGCCGCTGTCGGTCGGGGGCTACCGCTATGACGCGAACGGCAACGTAGTCCAGAAGAACCATCCCACCGTGGGTTCCGTCCCGGGCGGAGCGACCGTCGAGGTGGGTGTGTCGGCGCAAATGGTTTCCGAGAACCACCAGATGACGTTCGTGCTGAACGAACCCGACTACACCACGGCCAACCGTGTCGCGGAGGCCATCAACCGGCGCTACGGCGCAGGCCTGGCCCAGGCGCGCGATGCGTCGGGCATCGAATTGTTCGTGCCGGAAGCGCAGCGCAGGCAACTCGTTGCCTTTGTCGCCGGACTGGAGTCCATCACGGTGGAGCCGGACCGCCGCGCCAAGGTGGTGGTGAACGAGCGCACCGGGACCGTGGTGTCCGGCGGCGATGTGCGGATCTCCAAGGTGGCGATCTCGCACGGCGATCTCAAGCTCTCGGTACGCAACGAAACCGCGGCGTCCCAGCCGTACTTCATCGGCGAGGCCGGCGATGGCGTGCGCACCGCGCTGGTCACCAACACGCGGGTCGACGTCGAAGAGCGCAACGGCCCCGGCTTCGTGACCGGCAGCACCACCGTGGCCGATCTCGTGCAGACGCTCGCGCGACTGAAGACGCCCACGCGCGACATCATCTCCATTCTGCGGGCGGTGAAGGCAGCGGGCGCGCTGCACGCCGAACTCCTCATCCAGTAACGCAAGGAAAGACCCTACCCATGACCGAAGGCATCGAGGCGATCACGCAGGCCAGCCTCTCCCTGGCGCTGGATGCGGCGTCGCTGCGCCACCAGGCCATCGCCCGCAACATCGCGAATGCAGGAACGGAAGGCTACACGGCCGTCGACGTGGGCTTTTCCGCGCAGATGGATTCCGCACGGGCGCAACTGGCGCAGGGGCGCTCTCTGGACGCGCGGCAGGTGGCCTCGATGGCGGAGGAGGGCGTGCGCATGCAGCCCGTCGTGGGAGCCGACGGTCTTCCCGTGCGGGTACAGCTGGATTCGGAGGTCGCGCGCATGGCGCAGAACGCCGTCCACTACCAGGCCCTCCTCAAGGGCCTGTCGCGCCACATGGCGATCCTGTCCACCGCCGTCTCCGACGGCAAACGCTGACTTCCATCCGCTCCATCCCATCTTCGAGGCATTCGCCCATGGACTATTCCCAAGCCTTCGCCATCAGCGCCAGCGGCATGACGCTCGAGCGCACGCGCGTCGAGGTCGCATCGCTCAATCTCGCCAACGCCAACACCGTCGCCGGCCCCGACAGCAAGACTTTCCAGCCGCTGCGTGTGGTCGCCCGCCCGTCGTTCGGCGACACGGTGGCCCAGGGCCTGGCTGCGCTTCCTGCGCCGGTGGTCGAGCCGGTCCTGCAGGGGCCGCGCATGGTCTATGAGCCCGGCCACCCGTTGGCCGATGCGCGCGGCTTCGTCGCCTATGCGGGAGTGGATACCGCCACCGAGATGGTGACGATGATGGGGGCGATGCGCGCCTACGAAGCCAACGTGGCGGCCATGAACACTTCCCGCAACATGGCCCTGAAGGCGCTCGAGATCGGGGGCAACGCATGAGCCCGGATGCGCTCGCCGCCGTGGCGGCATCTGCGCTGCCAGCCATTGCCGAACCGCAGCCGCCGGCCATCGCCGGGGGCGGCGCCGGATCCATGGGAGCCGCAGCAGGCGCGGCCCCGGGCACGGGGTTTTCCGACATGGTCGCACAGGGCCTCGAGCGCGTGAACGGCCAGTTGCTCACCAGCCAGACGGACCTGCAGCGCCTGGCCGTGGGCGATGTGCAGAACCTGCACCAGGTGATGATCCGGCTGGAGGAAAGCCGGCTTTCCTTCCAGCTCATGATGCAGGTGCGTGGGCGTCTGCTCGAGGCCTACCAGGACGTGATGAGGATGCAGCTGTGAACCTCTGGCTTGCCGCTGAGCACGTAGAGCAACGTATCGGGAACACTGCACCATGACCGCATTCTGGGAGGGCCTGGGCCGCTCCGCGCGCGCCGGGCTGATAGCCGGCGCCATCGCCATCGTTGTTCTGACTGCCGCCCTGGCGTGGTGGCTGATGCGACCGGACTACCAGGTCCTTTTCTCGGACCTCAAGCCGCAGGATGCCGCGGCCATGAGCGCCGAACTCGACAAGCTCAAGATTCCCTATCGCTTCGACGAAGGCAACGGATCGATCCTCGTGGACCGGCCGCAGGTGCATGCCACGCGCATCAGGCTGATGGGCAAGGACATGCCGCTGCACGGAGCGGTGGGCTTCGAGCTGTTCAACAACACCGACTTCGGCATGACCGAGTTCGCCCAGAAGATCAACTACCAGCGCGCGCTGCAGGGCGAACTGACCCGCACCATCCTGTCGCTGGCCGAGATCCGCGATGTGCGTGTGCACCTGGCCCTGCCGGAGCAGGGACTGTTCAAGCAGGCCAATGCCCGGCCCAAGGCGGCCATCACTCTGACGCTGAAGGAAGGCCGTGCCCTGAGGCCGGAGCAGGTGAGCGGCATCCAGCGCCTCGTCGCCGCAGCGACTCCCGGGATGACGGCACAGGACGTGACGGTGGTCGACCGGCAGGGCATGGCGCTCAGCAGGCCCGCCGACGACGTGGTGGAAGGCGGCGCGGCCGGGGGCTCCGGCAGGCTCGAGTTGAAGAAGGACACCGAAGCCCAGCTCGCCCGCAAGGCCGCCACCGTGCTGGATCGCATGTTCGGCACAGGCCAGGCCATGGCCAGTGTGGACGTCACGCTGAATATGGACCAGGTGCGCATCACCACGGAAGACGTGATCCCCGCGCCGTCACGCAGCGCCGACAGCCGCGGTGTCATCGTGAAAGAGCGTGAATCGGTACGCGACGGCGGGCAGGCACCGCTGGATGCGGCGCGCTCGGGAGCGGCCGGTGGAGCCAGCACCCAGCGCGAAGTGGATTACCAGGTGGGCCGCAGGGTGGAGCAGGTGGTCAGCCAGGCCGGGGCCGTGCGCCGCATCCAGGTGGTGGCCGTGGTCCGCCAGGCGCTCGATGGCGCTCAGGAAGACAAGCTGCGCCGGCTGCTCGCGGCCGCGGTGGGAGCCAACACGGAACGGGGTGACCTGGTCGTGGTGCAGTCGATGTCCGGGTTGCTGCCGTCGGCCGATCCGGGGGCTGGGACTGCCGCGCGCGGCCCCGCCAACGGAGATGCTGGCGGGCTGACCGCCGACGTTCGGGAGGAGATCGTGTCCGACGCCGACCCTGGCGCCGCGCGGTCGCCAGATGGATTCTGGTGGAACGACCTGCGCGTGGTGGCCGGGTGCGTGGCGGCGCTTCTGCTGGCAGCCGCCGCCGTCCAGTGGTTCCGCGGTCGGCCGCAGGCCCGAGGAACGCCCACCCAGCGCCTGAGCGTGGCCGAACGGGAGGATGCTTTGCGCAAAGTGCGGGACTGGATGCAATCCGGTACTGCGTCTGCGGAGGCACAAACGGCCCCGGGTGGGCCGGTGTCCGCGGGAGGGCCCCGGCCATGAGCGGACGGTTCCCCGACATGGCACCACCCGCGCAACCTTCTTGGCAGACCGCGAAATCCCGGCAGGCCGCGCTCATGCTCCATGCGATGGAGCCGGCAGACCGTGCATGGATTCTGGAGCAGCTTCCCCGGACTGAACGGGTCGCGTTGCAATCCTTGCTTGCGGAACTGGAAGCCCTGGGCATCCCGCCCGACCGCGACTGTCTGGATGGGCTGGCCGGATTGCGCGAAGCGTCTCCGTCCACCCAGCCTGCCGTGGAAGCCGTGGTTGCGCCGGGATCTGTGCTGGCGAATGGGCACGGCGAGCCGGCCTCGGATGAGCATGTACCCGACGGTGACGCGCTCATGTCACTGGATACCGAAAAATCCGCGCGCCTGGCCCAGGCCTGGCGCGCGCAGCCCGCCTTGCTGGTGGCCCAGGCACTGAGTCTGCGCCCCTGGCCCTGGCGCGCGGCGCTGCTCGAACAATTACCGGCCCTCCAGCGCCGGCGGGTCATGGATCTGCTCGGCAGCCCGGGCGGCTGCGGCCGACCCGCACCGGCCCTGGCTGCGGGCCTGCTGCGATGCATGCGCCAGTGCTGCGATGCGCCGCCCCCGCCCTCCGCGGTGTCGTTGCCCGCTGGGGGCTGCTCGGACGCAGCCGCCGCGCGCCGTTGGCACCGATGGCTGCCCCGGCCGCTCCGTATGGGGAAGCGCACATGAGCCGCGACGCGCGCATCCTGCGCTCTGCCTCCTGGCACGGCCCGGCCGTGGCCGTGGGCCGGCCCTCGAAGGCAGCCGCTTACCAGGATGCCGGGCATAAAAGCCAGCAGGTGGTCGAGCGCACGGCTCCGGTCGCCCCGCCGCTGGTGCGCGACGAACCTGGGGCCCTCACCGGGGGGCCGGCGCGTCCGCAACTGTCCCCACCGTCGGCGGCTCCCGCCGTGGACGTTGCCGTGTTGGAGGCGACATCGCGTGAGCAAGGCCGGCGTGCCGGCTACGAAGAGGGGCTGCAAGAGGGCCGGCGCCTGCTCGAGGAGGCAGTCGAGGCGCGCGCACGCGCTCTTGCCCAGGACCAGGTGGCTGAACAGGTCGCTGAACAGCTGAAGAGCGTTCGGGAGCAGGCCGCGCAGGCGGCGCAGCAACAGCGGCAGTCACAGGCGCAGGAAACCGCCCGGCGGGCCCAGCAGGTGGAACAGCTCGCTGAGCAGCTCTCCGCGCAGTGGTCCCAATTGCTCCAAGGCGCCGAGGACGACATGCTGGACGTCGTATTCGAAGCCGTATGCAGGATCGTGGGCGATCAGGCGGTGACCCGCGAAGGCGCACGCGCGATGCTCGCCCGGACCTTGCAGTCGTGGCATGGTCGCCACCCGTTGAGCGTGCACCTGCACCCCGACGACATGGAACTGCTGCGCGCCGACGCGGAAACTGTGCAGGCATTGGCATTGAGGGGATTCGATGCGGAGCGGCAGAGCTTGCGCTGGGTCGCCGACACCGGCGTTCGCGCTGGCGGCTGCCTGCTGCGCTCTGCAGAGGGGGCGCTGGATGCGCGCCTGGAGCGCCAGCTGGAAGCGATGGCGGCCCGGCTTGCGGAGATCCGCGCGGCGCGCAGGCAGGGGCCGACCGGCGCGCAGGCCGGGGAGGCTGCCGCGTGAGCGCCGTGAAGCCTGCTGCCTCCGTGTCGCTCGGCGCGTACCGCGCTGCCGTGCGCGATGCCGAGCTGGTACGCCGCATCGGGTGGGTGCGGCAGATGCAAGGGCTCGCCATCGAGTCCCAAGGCCCTGACGCCACGGTCGGAGAGCTCTGCCGCATCCTGCCGCGGCACGGATCGCCGGGAACGGATACCGGGGTACTGGCCGAAGTGGTCGGGTTGCGCGGCGACATGCTGACGCTGATGCCCTACGGCAGCATGCAGGGCGTCTCTGCGGGTGCGGAAGTGGTGGCCCTCGGGCGCCAGTCCACCTTCGGTGTCGGGCCCTCGCTGCTGGGCCGGGTCGTGGATGGGTTCGGCCGCGCGCTCGACGGGCTTCCCGACCCTGTGGCGCCGCAGCAGCGTCCTCTGCACGCCCGCCCGCTCAACCCGTTGCAGCGTCCGCGGATACAGCAGGTGCTGCAGACGGGCGTGCGCTGCCTCGACGGACTGCTCACCATGGGGCAGGGGCAGCGCGTGGGTATTTTCGCTGGCAGCGGCGTGGGCAAGAGCACCCTGCTCGGGATGATCGCCCGGCACGTCAGCGCCGACGTCAATGTGATCGCTCTGATCGGTGAACGCGGCCGCGAGGTGAAGGAATTCATCGACAAGCAGCTCGGGGACGGCCTTCAGCGGTCGGTCGTCGTCGTCGCGACATCCGACCAGCCCGCGCTCGCGCGCATCCGTGCGGCGCATGCCGCGGTGACGATCGCGGAGTATTTCCGGGATGCCGGCAAGCAGGTGCTGTTGACCATGGATTCCGTCACCCGGCTGGCGATGGCACGTCGCGAGGTGGGTCTCGCAGCCGGCGAACCGCCGACGGCGCGCGGGTACACCCCATCGGTGTTCGCCGAACTGCCTCAGTTGTGCGAGCGCTGTGGGACCGCGCCTTCTGGAGGGGCCATCACGGCGCTGCTGACCGTGCTTGTCGAAGGCGACGACATGAACGAACCGATCGCCGACAGCCTGCGCTCCATTCTGGACGGGCACATCGTGCTGTCGCGGGATATTGCCCATGACGGGCGCTATCCCGCGATCGACGTACTGCGCAGTGCCAGCCGGCTGTTGCCGGACCTCACCAGCGCCGACGACCGCGAGCTGATTGCCGATGCCGTCCGGTATCTGGCGCTGCTGCATCGCAACCGGCAATTGGTGGATATCGGCGCCTATGAAAAGGGTGCCAATCCTGAGCTGGACCAAGCCCTGGACCTGGCCCCGGGCCTGCACGGCTGGCTGTGCCAACAGGAAGGGGGCGTTGCGCGCGCGGATGGCATGCGCGCGTTGCGCAAGCTGCTGTGGCCCGAACGGCCCCTGCCTGCCGTACCGCCTGCCCCCGCACCATCTCTCGCGCCGGCAGGGCCGGCCGCCAAGCCATTGGCTGGGATGCCGCAGAAATTCAGCTTTTCGTTCGGCGCCCCTGCTGCAAAGGGAGGCACGCGATGAAGCAGGCAGCGCCGGCAGCCGTCGCCTCGGCCGTGGATCTGCGTGGCTTTTCCTACCCGCTCGAGCCCTACCTGCGCAAGCAGGAGTGGCAACTCGAACGGCTGCAAGGCCGCATGGCGCGCCTGCAGCAGACGCTCATGGAGGCACTGGCACAGGGCCGCGCGCTGCAGGCGCAGTTCGACACGCAGGCGCTTCAGATGCAACAGGCTGTGCAGAACCGGTTGGATCCCCGGTGGTACCAGCGTGGCCTCGCCTATCTGGCGCAAACGCGTTGCCGCATCGATGACCAGGACCGGGAGATCGCGGCGCTGCAGGCACAGCGCAATGCCCTGAAATCCGAATGCATCGCCCAGCAGCGCACGATCGACGGGCTGCAGGAACACCGAACCGCGGCGCTGCGCGACTACGCGCAGGAAGCCGCCCGGCACGCGGCGGCGGAAGCCGATCGAGACTGGATAGGTCGGATGACCCTGCGCACCGGGCCCGCCATGGGCGGCGTGGAGGCGGCGGCATGAACGGCATCGATTCATCTGCGGCCCGGTACCTGTGGGCAGGGGAGGGGGGCCAAGGCACCAAAGGGGTGGATGGCGGCCGCGAGCCTATCGGCCATCCGGCACCGCGGCAGGCCTGGCTGCGCGAGATGGAGCGTGCCCAGCTGGCAGGCTGGTTCCAGCCGTTCTCTCCCGGCGAGGCTTCTCCTGTCGCAACGGGCGCAGCCGCTGCGAAACCGGGAACTGCATTGCCGGCGCAGGCTGCGCCGATGCCCCATGCGGCAAGTGCAGCCGTCGCCGCCCGCTCCCCGACGGTACGGGCCTCGCCGTGGCAGAAGCCGGTCGCACTGCCATTCTCCGGGACGCTGTCAATGGTCCCGGGATATGAAGCATCGGCCCCACACGCGGCGGCGCACGAACCGGGTATGGCTGATCTCCAGCGCGATGCCCAGCCCGATGCCGCTGCCGCTGGCGAGTCAACGGGGCAGGGTGAGGCCCGCGTGTCAAGCCGCGGTGGCGATGTGCCGGAGCCTCGGAACGCGACCGCTTCGGCATCTACCGATGTGTCTCTCGCAGACGTTTCCCCTGTACCTCCCGCCGAAATGGCCGGAATCGAGGGGGCCATGCCGGGTAAGGCCGGAACGGATCCCGGGTCACATCTGCCATTGGTGGCGGAAGCTTTGATAGACAACGCCGCCGCGGTCTGGTCGCCGGCGCGCTTGCAGGCTGTCACTGCGCCAGACCTTGCCGTGAACATCGCGCGGTCCGCACTGCCGGAGTTCCGTGCGCCTTTGACGACGGCCGCCCAGTGCCCCCCAGCCGAAGCCGAGGGGGGGCGCGCAGATCCCTCGCCTGCGCTCGAGCGGCAGGCACGATCCATGGGCACGGCCCCGCACATGCAGTCCGGAAATGCTTCCGGCACCCGGGTGTACGCCCAATGGACGGAGGCCGGCGCCTTGCTGTGGCTCGGCATGGACGGTTCCGCGAGCCAGGTGGGCTTCCAGGCCGCAGCCATCGTGCCTTCCCTGCAGCGGGCTTTGCGGGAGCAGGGCCAGCGGCTGGTGCGTGTCGTCTGCAACGGGCGGGTGGTGTTCGACGCCGGCATGCAGGCCGCCACGGACTTCGTCGCATTTTCTCCCCGGTCCGCCGGGCTTTCGTTTTCCTCCATTTTCCAGAAGGGCCATCCATGAGCATCAACGGCATCAGCAGCGCCACGACCAGCCTGCGCGCTAACGCGCTGGGACAGGAGGATTTCATGAAGATCCTGCTGACGCAGCTCACCTACCAGGATCCCATGAAGCCGATGGACAACCAGCAGTTCATGGCCCAGATGGCGCAGTTCACGAGCCTGGAGCAGACGCAGCAGCTCAACTCCAAGATCGCCACGCTGATCGGCAACCAGGCCGCGCTGCAGTCGGTCGGCCTCATAGGTCGCACGGTGGACGTCAGTTCCACCAGCGGCAAGCTCACCGGCACGGTGGTGTCGCTCTCGCTGTCAGGCGAATCGCCGCTGATCACGTTGCGTACCAGCGCGGGCGCCACGCTCCAGGAGATCAGCCTGAGCCAGATCCTCGCCGTGCGCTGACGCGCCTGCCGTCACCTTCTCCCCCGAATTCCAGGAGTTTCCATGATCGAATCCATCTACGTCGGCATGACGGGCCTCTCCAGCTTCTCCCGCGGTCTGCGGGTGATCGCCAACAACACCACCAACCTCAACACGCCGGGCTTCAAGGGTTCGTCGCTGCGGTTCGCGGACACGTTCTACTCCAATGGCGGCTATACGGGCCGGCAGTTCGGCCAGATGGGCTACGGCGTGAGCACCATGGGCACCTCGATGTCGTTCAAGTCCGGCGAACTGCGCCAGACCGGCAACGGGCTCGATCTCGCGGTCGACGGCCAGGGCCTGTTCATGCTCAAGGGCAGCGACGGCAGCATCCGCTACACGCGGGCCGGACAGTTCCAGTTCAACCGGGACGGCGTCCTGGTGACGCAGGGCAGCGGCGCGAAAGTGATGGGCGTGGGGGCCGATGGCTCGCCCGGAGAAATCAGCATCGCCAACCTCAAGACCACCGCGGGCAAAGCGACCGCGGTGGCGAAGTTCACCGGCAACCTGTCGAGCTCCGGCACGGACCAGACGGTGAACGGAGTGCGGGTGTACGACGCTGCCGGTGGCGAGCACCTGCTCAGCGTCAAGCTCACCAATACCAACAGCACCACGGCCGGCAGCTGGAAGGTCGAACTGATGGACGGCTCGGCGCTGGTCGGCACCAGCCAGCTGGTCTTCCAGGACGGCAAGCCCACGGCTGCGACATCCAAGCTGTCGTTCACGTACACGCCGGCAGGACAGGCGGCCCTCCCCCTCACGCTGGACTTCAGTGCCGACGTCACGTCGTTCGCTTCCGGCACCCTGTCCACCCTGGCGTTTGCTTCGCAGGACGGTTTCGCGCCAGCCGAGCTCAGCAGTGCCTCCTTCGACGCGACCGGCACCCTGGTGCTCACCTATGCGAACGGGCAGACCGTCAAAGGCTCACGCCTGTCTCTCGGTCGCTTCGACACGACCGATGCCGTCGGCTCGGCCGGCGGCAACGAGTTCGAAGCGCTGGACGGCAGCGCCTGGCACTCCGGCGTGGCGGGCGGCGCGTTCGGCTCCGTGCGTTCCGGCTACATCGAAATCTCGAACGTTGACCTGTCGCAGGAATTCAGCGACCTGGTCATCATGCAGCGCGGTTACCAAGCCAGCTCGCAGGTCATCTCGACGGCCAACGAAATGCTGCAGGAACTCTTCTCCATGAAGAGCCGGTAACCATGGCCGCAGTGAACGAACGCCACCATGTGACCGGCGCATGGCTCTCGCTGGAAGCATCGCTGGCGCAGGCCCGGCCTTTGCGCGCTTGGAGCGGCCGGCAGCAGGACGCGGTGCGCGACGCCTTCCAGGCCGCCTATGGTGCGTGGTGCGAGGCATGGGGTCTGCCTGTTGCGGACCTGTCGGTAACGCAGCCTGAGGACGGTGCCGGCGCGCTGGACGACACCGCCGCAGCCCTGGCGCTGCGGGCATGGATGTTCGGGGAGCCGGCCCCTGCCGCCGCGCCGGACGGTCCGGACATGGCTGGCGATCTTGCCTCGGGCGCCTGGGACGCATTGCTGGCGGCACTGGATGCCGTCGTCCCGACACCGATCTCGGCATCGCACCCCGGGGCGGCCTGGTCCGGCGCGTTGGCATTGATGATTCCTTGGCAGTCCCGCATCTGGTGCCGCATGCTCGATGGCGCCGCAGTGGAAGCCTTCCTGGCGCGCTGCGGAATGCTGGATGCGCCGGCCGGATCGCCGGCAGGGCCTCTGTCCGCGCCACACCCGCCGGCACCTCTCGACCAGGCGTTGGCAGCGCACGAGGTGGAAGTGCGAGTGCATCTGCATCCCGTCACCCTCACGCTGGGGCAGCTCCAGTCGCTCGCCCCGGGCGATGTCGTCACCCTCGACCATCCGTTGCAGTCCCCTGCGTTCGTGCATCTCGTTCCCCGTGTGGGCCATGGGAGTGCAGCCGCTCCCCTCGCGCCGGCGCTGTGCGCCGCATGGCTGGGGCGCGCCGGAGATCACCTGGCGGTCGAGCTCCATACCGGGCCCTGACCCCGAAGCGCTCGTCCCATGCCGCAATCCCTTTTCATTTCCAAGATTCCTTCCATGTCTGCGCAGAACGCCGAACCCTCCCCAGCACCCCAAGTACAGCCGATCGCACTCTCGACGCTGGAAGGTCCCTCTTCTGCGGATGCGGGCACGCAGCCCTTGCTGCCCAGCTTCCAACCACTCCATCAGGTTCGCACGACGCTGCAGGTATGCGTCGGTTCGGCCACCATGACCGTGGGCGAACTGCTGACCGCCAAGGCCCAGCAGGTGCTGGTGCTCGATCGCAGCGTGGACCAGGCGGTGGACCTGGTGCTCGAAGGCCAGGTGGTGGCGCGCGGGCAGTTGGTGGCCGTGGGAGACCGTTTCGGCGTGAAGCTCACCGAATTGCCCGCGCCCCTCAGCCTGTCTTCTTCGGGCGAGTGACGCCATGGCGTTTCCGGAATCGATCCCGCTGCGCAGGGATGCGGACGGTGCCTCCTCGGTGCCCGCGACGGAGTTGGCCTGGATGGGCGTTTTCATCCTGCTGCTCGTGCTGTGTGCCGCCGTGTGGCGCAAGCACCGGGCCGCACGCGGGCCAGCGGACTCCGCCGCGCCTCAAGGCGCGCTCAACCGCTGGCTCTCACGGCTGCAGCAACGCCCGGGGCGGGCGGCGACGATCGTCTCCAGCACGCGCCTCACGCCGCAGCACAGTGTGCACGAGGTGCACTGGCAGGGCCGGCGGCTGCTGGTGGGCTGCGCTCCGCACTCCATCGGCGTGCTGGCGGAATGCCCCGTTCCTGGCGCGCAGGAGTCCGGCTCCGGCATGCCACGGCCCGCGGAGCCTCAGCCATGAACCGGTGCGTCGAACGAACGTCGCAGCCGGTACGCGCAAGGGTGCGACGGGCCATGGCAGCAGGGGGCGCTGCCGCAGTCTGGCTGGGCCTATGCGGCGCCGCCTGGGCCCAGCAGGCGCCCGCAGGAGCACCCTGGCTGAATGGCGCCGAAACCTCCCAGGCACTGCGCATCGCCATCGGCCTGACGGTGCTGGCCGTGCTGCCTGCGCTGCTGGTGTGCATCACCAGTTTTTTGCGCATCATCGTCGTGCTGTCCATGCTGCGGCATGCCATCGGCATGAACGAGACGCCGCCGAACACGGTATTGATCGGGCTCGCGCTGTTTCTCACCCTGTTCACCATGTCGCCGGTCCTGGAGCAGGTCAACCGAGAAGCCCTGCAGCCCTTCATGTCGGGCAAGCTCGGCATGGAGCAGGGCCTCAACAAGGGCATCGCCCCGCTGCGCGAATTCATGGTGCGGCAAACCCGCGAGCAGGATCTGGCTTTGATGGTGGAGTTGTCGAAGGCTCCTCCGCCACGGTCGATGGACGACATCGGGAACGTGCAGCTGATCCCCGCCTTCATGCTGTCCGAACTGCGCTCCGCATTCCAGATCGGGTTCGTGGTGTTCCTTCCATTCCTGCTGATCGATCTCATCGTCTCCAGCGTGCTCATGGCCCTGGGCATGATGATGATGCCGCCCACCACGATCGCCCTGCCGGTCAAGATCCTCATGTTCATCCTGATCGATGGCTGGGGACTGCTGCTCAAGGCTCTGGTGGGCAGCTTCCACTGACGGCCTCCGCGATGCTGGACTCTGCCGACTCCCCGTGCGTGCGTGCCGGCGCGACAGCTTCCGGAGACGAAGCGGAGTTGTGGCGGCGCTGGCGTTCGCAGGAGGACGCCGCCGCGCGCGCCGCGCTGATCGAGCTGTACCTTCCCTATGCCCGCATGCTCGCGGCCATCAGCTTCCAGTCGCGCTACAACGATGAGGTGGAGTTCGGGGATTACTTCCAGCTCGCCAGCGTCGGGCTCATGGAGGCGGTGGACCGTTACGATCCCGCGCACGGTGCGCAATTCAGGACCTATTCCAGTTCCCGGATCCGGGGCGCGATCCTCAACGGCCTCGATCGGCTCACCGAGAAGGGCCAGCAGATCGCACTGCGCAAGCGCCTGGCCAAGGAGCGCCTGCTGGCCGCCGAGGACGCTGCAGCACGGGGCGCCGGGTTGGCGGGTGCGGAAGCACCGGCGGGGTCCGCCCCGCGCTCACCCCAGGAACTTCTGGCCTATCTGGCCGAAGTCGGCATCGGGCTGGCGATCGGCGTGATGCTGGAGGGCACGGGCATGATCGGCGGCGAAGCCTCGGAGGAACCGGCACACGATGCATCGCCCGAGGTGCTCTACTTCCGCAAGCAGGAACGTCTCCACTGGCAGGCCCTGTTGCGCGACCTGGTCCAGCGGCTGCCGGACCAGGAGCGGTGCGTGATCCGCTGCCACTACGAGCAGGAAATTCCCTTCGACGAGATCGCCGGCATGCTGGAGCTGTCGCGCAGCCGCATTTCACAGCTGCACCGCCAGGGAGTCGCCCGACTGCGCGCCGGCCTGTCGCAGGCGCCGCCCTGTGACGTGGCGTGGTAGACCGGTATCTCCGGGCCGCCGCAATGTATACCCCAACCCCTGATTCTTCCGACAATCCTCTCATGACCACTGCTGCTTCCCTTTCCTCCGGGGCGTCCGGCGACTTGTCCCGGCTGGACCGCCTGGAGTCCTATCTGCGAGACGACCCCGCCAACGAATCGCTGCTGGCCGAGGCTTTCGCCGCGGCCCTGCGGTGCGGGGCCTGGGACCGGGCAGAGTTCCATGTGCGGCACGCGCGCGCTCTGTGGCCGCAGTCGCCGGCATGGGCTCTCCGGGAGACGGAGGGAGCGCTCGCGCGCGGCGAGCTGGACGCCGCGCGGCAGCTCCTGTCCGGATTGCAGGCCTGGCCGGGCGTGCCACGCGACTTCTCGGACGCCGTGCTGCACAACCTCGCGTTCATCGACTTTCAGCAAAGCCGCCCTGCAGCGTGCGTGGAGCGCCTGGCGCCGCGCATGGAAGCCGCAGCCACGCCCACGCAGGCCGGCGATGTGCAGACGCCCGGCGCGCTCGACATTCTGTGGCTGCGTGCGCTGCACCATGCGGGCGATGCCGGGCGGGCGGTGCAATGGGCGCGGAGGAGGGAGCAGGTGGGCATGCTGGCGCCCGAAGCGGCAGGAGTCGCGGGGCTGGCCGCGCTGGACGCGGAACAGGTCGCAGATGCAGTGCGCTGGTCGGCCCAGGCGCTCGGTTCCGAGGTGGAGGCGCCCTCACTCGAGGCATTGGTCACGCGTTCATCATTGGCACTGGCTGAAGCGGATGCGGGCACGGCACGGGCGTTTGCAGAGGCGGCGCTGGCGCGGCAGCCGGCCGATGGCCGCGCCCGTTCGGCGCTGGCTTTCGCCCAACTGCTGGCAGGAGACGTGGCAGGCGCCGTGGTGCAGTTCCATGCCGCCCTGCGGGAGATGCCCGGCCACATCGGGACGTGGCACGGACTGGGCTGGGCGCAGATCGTCGCGCAGGATCTGCCCGGTGCGCGCGCGAGCTTCGAGCATGCCCTGGAACTCGACCGCAACTTCGCGGAGAGCCACGGCGGCGTCGCCGTGGTGTTCGCCCTCATGCAGGACGAGACTTCGGCGCGGGCGCACATCGAACGTGCGGCCCGTCTGGGCGGAGGCAGCTTGGCTGGGCGGTTTGCGGAGGCGGTACTGCGCGGCGAGGCGACCCCGGAGAACTTTGCCCGCCTTGCGGAGCGCCTCCTGGGCGGGCAGGTGGCGCCAGGCGGATCCAGCATGCTGGACGTGGTGATGGCGGCCTTGCGTCCCAAGCGCTGAGGTCGACGCTTCATCGCACCGCGGGCCCGGGAGCCGTCGCGTCGGTCTCCGCCCGCGGAGCGAGGCCTCAGCCGTTGCCGTGCGCTGCCAGCAGGGTGTCCGCGGCCAGGTCGCAGGCTTTGCGCAGCTCCGGGTCGCCGTACATCTGCGTGGTGACTTCATCCACCAGCGCATCGAAGTCGCCCGGGCCTTCCAACAGATGCCCGAATTCTTCCCGCAGGGTGGCCTCCATGAAAATCCGGAACGCCTTGCGTCGGCGCTCGGGGTCTTCGGAGGCGATCGCGCGCAGCCGCAGTGCCGTGGAGGCCTGGTCCGGTGCACGCTCGGTGCCGCCTTTGCCCACAGACGCCGTGCCTTGCACCGGAACGGCCGATGGCGTTCGTCCCGCACGAACGCGCGCCGTCTGTTCCAGCTGAGAGCGCAACAGAACGCTCCACTGCGACGGCGGATCGATCCGGGTCATGCTTCGGCTCTCCGGTCTTCTGCCACGGCCGCTGCAGCTCCGGGGCCCGTACCGACGTGGCTTGCCATGCTGCTCAATGGACAGGCCCCTGTTGCTGGTAATTGGACAGCAGCACGTGCGCGGCTTCCTCATCGGTTTGCTCTGTATCCGCCGATGCCGCTGCCGGCGCTGGCGCCGCGGCGTTCTGCTGAAGCGCGTCCAGACGGCTCAGCACCAGGCGGATGTCGGCGGACATCGGCGGGTGTTCGGTGTTGCGCTCCAGTCCGGCCTCGAATTGAGCGCGAGCCTGATCGAAGGAATCCCCCGCGAGCGCTGCGAAACCGCGCACCCAGTGCGGCAACGGGCTCTCATCCCCCAATCCCAGCAGCGGCTGCCAGGTGAGCAGGGCGGTGGAGGCACGGCCGGCGCTGAATTGCAGCAGCCCGAGCTGGTACCGCGGTATGGCCCATTCCGGCGCCAGCAGCACGGCCTGGCTGAAGCTCTGCTCGGCCAGATCCACCTGGCCCAGGGTGGCGTATTCCGCGCCCAGCAGGAAATGGGGGATGCCGGAGGCAGGCTGCTCCAGCGCGGCCTGCTGGAACAGCGCGATCGCTTCCGCCGCATGGCCGGCGGCGCTGGCGGCGAGCGCGAGCTCCAGCACGGGATTCATCGGGGCTTGGTGTGAAGGCATGGAAGAAGCGCCTTGCGGCGAAGAAAGAGCGGTGCGGAAGGATGGCCAGCGGTGAAGCATAGCCGTGCATCCCGTATATCCGCCGAATCCGGGATTCGTTGAGCGCTTCGGACGATTTCCTGGCTACCACGTCGGGTATTCCAGGACACGCCTGCCAAGCCAGGCAAGCCTGCACACGGCAATAACCCTGCATCACCATCGGAAATTTACTCAACATTTCCGGATTCCTTCGGATGTATTGGCAGAAGCGTGCGCGCCACGGCGCCCGTGAACACATTCATCGAGGGGTAGAAAAATGGTCAGCATCGTCAGCGGCAACGGTCTCGGGTTCAGCAACAGCTCCCTGGCCACCCTGGGGCAACGCGCGGCACAGGGCAATGCGGCCCAGGGGAGGGGCAATGAGCAAGTCTTCGTCAACATTGCCACGGGCAACCTGGTGATTTCTGACACCGACGACCGGCTGGTGGCGCACGGCGGTGGCTACGAGGCCGTGCGTACCTACAACAGCCAGGGGTTGCTGAACGACGACAACGGGGACAACTGGGGCACGGGCTTCTACCGCCGCCAGCTCGTGCTGTCCGGCCAGGCCGGGCAGGCGGGCAGCACCATCACCCTCACGGGGCGCGATGGCGCCACCTCCCTGTTCACGTGGGATTCCGGGTCCAGCCGCTACATCAGCACGGACGGTGCGCAGGCGTACGACCGCATCGAATCCACCAGTTCGGGGTTCATCTGGACGGGCGGGCAGAGCCAGCGCCGCGAATATTACGGCGCCTCCACCGGCCGTCTCGACAAGACCGTGGATGCGAGCGGCAATACGACCACCTACAGCTACGATGCCGATGGCAACATCGCAAAGGTCGCGGACGCCAGCGGCGAATCGGTGCAATACGACTATGCCGGCGGGCTCCTGATGCGCGTACGCGTCGTGGACAGCCAGGGCAAGGCCGTCACCCGCACCAGCTACGCCTACGATGCGCTCAAACGGCTGTCGGCCGTGACGGTGGATCTGACGCCCGCGGACGGATCGACGGCGGATGGCAAGCTCTATCGCACCTCCTACACCTACGACGGCGACAGCCGCCGTGTGGCCACCGTCCGGCAGAGCGATGGCACCCAGCTCTCCATCGAATACGTGCAGTCCGGCGCGGATTACAAGGTGTCCGTGCTGCGCGATGCCCTGGGTCAGACGTACCGCCTCAGCTACGACGCGTCCGCACGCACGACCCAGGTCACCGATCCGGCAGGCCAGGTCAGCGCATATGCTTACGACGCCAAAGGACAACTGCTCAGCATCGCGTCCCCCGGGCCGGGCGGCGCACGCCTGATACAGCGGTTCGCGTACAACGGCAATGGCGATCTGGTACGGACCACCGATGCGGATGGCCGCTCCGTGTTCATGGCGTATGACGCGCGTGGCAATCAGGTGCTGCAGCGCGATGCCGTCGGCAACACCGTCACGCGAACGTTCAACGCACAGAACCAGCTCCTGACGGAGACGGTGTACACGCAGCCCGATCCCGATGGCGATGGTGCCGGCCAGCCGTCCGGTGCGTTGACCTCCCGCTATGTGTACGACGACGCGTCCGGCACCAGGCTGCGGTTCATGATCAGCGCCGAAGGCCGGGTGACGGAGTACCGCCGCAACGCCTATGGCGAGGCAGTGGCGGTGCTGCAGCACCATGCCGCGGCATATCCCGTGTCTTCGCTGGCCCGGGATGCAGTGCCTACCGAAGCCACGGTGTCGTCCTGGGCCTCGAACCAGAATCTGCAACAGGTGCGCCGCACCGACTACGCTTTCGATTACCGAGGGCAGATGCAGACGGCGACCAGCTATGCATCCACCGATACCTCCGGCAACGGAGTCTCCGCAGGCAGCTCCGTCGTCCGCTATGTGTACGACCCAGCGGGCCGGCTGCTCCAGAGCATCGATGGCAAAGGCGCGACCACGGCGTATGCCTACGACGGGCTGGGAAGGCTGATTTCCACGACCGACGCCCTCGGGCAGCTGGCCACCACGGTGTATGACGACGAGGGCGCACGGATCGTGGCCCAGGCAGCCAACGGCTTGCGGGAGACGCGGGTGTACGACCGCGCAGGGCGCCTGGTCAGCAGCCAGCGGTCCGACTCCACCTCTGCCGATCTGGGAACCAGCAGCTTCATCTACGACGCCATGGGGCGTCTGCGCTCCAGCCAGGACCCGACGGGCAGAAGGTCGTGGGTCCTGTACGACGAGGCCGGCAGGAAGTCCGCGGAGGTGGGGGCGTCCGGCGCGCTGCGGGAGTACGTCTACAACGGTTCGGGCCAGGTGATCCGCGTCATCGCCTACGCCACGCCGGTGGACATGGGGTTGCTCACCGCGGCCGATGGAAGTCCGGCTGCAGTGTCCGTTGCTGCGCTGAGGCCGGCGGGCACTCCGTCGGACCGCAGCGACTGGACCATCTACGACGCGGCGGGCCGGGTCTGGAAAACCGTGGGTGCAGACGGCAGCGTCACCGAGAACTTCTACGACGGCCTTTCGCGGCTGATTGCCACGCGGCAGTACGCGAAGACCATTGCCACCGCTGCGCTGGGCGATGCCCCGGCCGCCAGCGCGGCGAGCCCGTCCGCCGACGCATCGGCGGACCGGGTCACCCGGCATTTCTACGATGCGGATGGCCTGCGCACGGGCACGCTCGACGCCGAGGGCTATCTGGTGCTCAACGCCTACGATCCGGCTGGCAGGCTGGCGTCCACCACGCGGTTCGCGCGGCTGACCGACGCCTCCAAGCGTGCGACCGGTTCGCTGCAGGATCTGAAGCCGGCGACGAACAGCCAGGACATCGTCGAACGCAGGCTCTACGACGAGAAGCACCAGCTGGTGGGCCAGATCGACGGCGCCGGCTATCTCACCGCCTTCGAGTACGACGCCAACGGCAACCTCGCGAAGCAGGTTCGCTATGCGACGGCACTCAAGGCGTCCGTTCTCTCGTCGGTGACCACTGCTTCGTCCGTATCCCAGATCAGGCCAGCCACCTCGGCCCAGGACCAGGTCCGTCTGTACGAATACGATGCCCTCGCTCGGCTCGCTGCGGAAACCGATTACCAGGGGACCCGTACCGAGCACGCCTACGATGCGGCGGGCAACCGTATCCGCAGCACGGTGGCTGCGGGCACGGACCAGGCTCGCACCCGGCTTGCGCGGTACGACAGCCAGGGGCGCCTGGTGGCGGAGCTCTCCGCCGAAGGCGCCCGGCAACTGGCAGCGGCTCAGACCCCGGCGCAAATCGAAGCGGTGTGGAGCAGCTACGCGAAGACCCATGCCTACGACCTCGCTGGCCGCAGAAGCGCCACGATCGATGCGAACGGCCTGCGCACGCTCTTCTTCTACAACGCTTCGGGACAATTGACCCACACCGTCAATGCCTTGGGCGAAGTGTCCGAGACCCGCTATGACGCACTGGGCCAGACGGTCGCCCAAATCCGCTATGGCACGCGCATCAACCCTGGCGAACTGATCGGTTCCCAGGCCGGTGGGCTGGTGAACAACAAGCTGCTTGCGCTGCTGCAGGGCGCTGCCAATCCGGCGCTCGACCAGGTCACTCGCACCTCGTACGGTGCCGCCGGGACGGTGGCCGGTACCACGGATGCAGCGGGGTTCTCGAAGAACTACGCCTACAACGCGTTCCGCGAAGAAATCCAGCGCACCGAGGCGGCCGGCACCGGCGCCGCCAGCACCACTTCGCTTACCCGCTATGACCGGCGCGGGCTGGTGGCGGGCCAGACGCGCGACGCTGGGGGCCTCGCCGCCGTGAGCACCTACAAATACGACGCGTTCGGCAACCAGATCAGCGCGACCGATGCACTTGGGCGTACCCGCACGCGCACTTTCGACAAACTGGGCCGCGAGGTCACCAGCACGGACGCAGTGTGGGCGACGCTCACGACCAAATACGACGCGTTCAACCGTGTGGTCTCCCAGCTGAACGCGGAGGGCAACACCACCACCTACGCCTACGACGCGAAGAACCGCACGGTCACCATCAGCACGGACGAAGGCCTGCTCGTCAAGCAGACCTACAACCGGCATGGCGACATGGTCGAGGTGTCGGATGCTCGCGCCAGCGTCACGCGCTATACCTACGACGCAGAAGGGCGCCAGACCGGCTCGTCGCAGGACGTGTGGCATTTCGACAGCTACACCACGGAAACCGTCACCACGGGCAAAGGCTATGACCGCGCAGGTCGCCTGGTAGAGACCACCGATGCGAACGGCAAGCGCACGACCATCGCTTACGATGCAGCGAACCGGATCATCACCCGCACGGTGGACGCGGGTGGCCTGTCGCTCGCGACCCAGTACGCCTATGACCCGCTCGGGCGCCAGATCAGCATCACGCAGCCCGGTGGCACGGTCACCGCGCTGCGCTACGACGCGAAGGGTCAGCTCGTCGAGCAGGTGGTCGATCCTGCGGGCCTGGCGCTCTCCACGCGCTACGCCTACGACGCCCAGGGCCATACGCTGGAAGTGATCCGGCCCGAAGGGACGCGCACTCGCTACACCTATGACAATGCCGGTCGCCGCATCAGCGAGCAGGTGGACCCTGATGGGCTGAACCTGACGCGCACCTACACCTACGATCTGCTCGACAATCTCACGAGCAGCGTGGATGCCAACGGCAACACCAGCTACTACCTCTACGACGACGAAAACCGGCAGACGCTGGCGATCGATGGCTCAGGTTCCGTCAAGCAGACGAGCTACGACGCGCTGGGCCGCATCAGCAAACTGGTCGAATACCGCAACCCCATCACCGATACCGCTCTGTTGCAGCGGTACGTGGCCGGCGGTGCCAATTTCGGGCCGGGCACATGGGAATCGCAGGTGCGCGAAAGCCTCGTGCCCGCCGGCACCGACAGGATCGAGTACCGTTCGTACGACGCGAACAATCACCTGCAGTCCGTGGTCAATGGTCTCGGCGAGGTGACCACCTTCCTGCGGGACAACAATGGCATGTTGATGGAGCAGCGCAGCTTCGCCAACCGCATCGCCGTCGGCGGGGCCGACGGATGGACGCCGGGAACCCTGCCTACGCCTGCGCCCGACGACGCACGAGACGTGCGCACGCGGATGGCGTACGACCCGCTGGGCCGCCTGATCGTCAAAGTGGACGGCACCGGAGCGGCCACCAAGTTCCGCTACGACGGTGCCGGCAATGTCGTGGAGCAGGTGCGCTACGCGAAGCCGATCAGCGTTACAGGGCCCTGGTACGACGAGTCCTTCGTTTTCCAATTGGCCAGTCAGGAAGGCGCGGCGGCCAACGTGGTCGAGAAGAGCACGTACGACGCGGCCCAGCGCCTGATCTGGAAGAGCGACGGCACGGGGGCCGTGACCGGCCTGCGCTACGACGCTGACGGCAACGTCGTGAAGTCGGTGCGCTTTGCCAGCGCGCTGGCCGCCGGCCAGGCGCCGCAGGATGTGGTTTCCGCCGCGGCCGATCTGGCAACCGACTATGTGTATGACGCCGCGGGCCGCCAGATCTACACCGTAGGCCCGGACGGCGCGGTCGTGGGCAGTATCTATGACCGCAACGGCAACCTGCGGCAGCGGACGTCCTATGCTGCGGCGATCGTTGCACCGCTTGCCGCGCTGGGCCCGGTGTTCAGCCCGGCCATCGGTAACCACGACCGGGCGAGCATCTCCAGGTTGCTGACCCGCCAGACGGGAGACCGCACCACCACCTGGGCCTATGACGGGGCCAACCGGCAGGTGCTGCAGGTGGACGCCCTCGGCGCGGTGACGCAGACCACCTACGGCACCAATACCGTCTCGACCAAGGCCTACGCCAACGCGATCGGCGTGGCAGGCTGGCAGGCGGCCGATTTCACTCCCGCGCGCGTGCTGGGCATGGTGCAGGGCAGCGCCCAGGACCGCGTCACGGTGCAGACGCTGGACGGTGCGGGCCGCGTCGTGCGCACGGTGGACGCGGCCGGCTACGTCGTCAGCCGCGAATACGACGGGACAGGCCAGGTCCGGCATGTCATCGAGTACGCAGCCCAGGCCGGTGTGCCGTCCGCCCAAGACCGCCACACCCGCTATACCTATGATGGCGCGGGCCGACTCGTCGGGAAGACGGATGCGCTCGGAGGGCAGCAGTACCACACGTATGACGCACTGGGGAACCGCATAGCGTTCACCAACGAGGTGGGCGCTGCCTGGACCTACGCCTACGATCTGGCAGGCCGGCAGATCCGAGAGGTGTCCCCACCCGTGTCCGACGCCTCTTCGGGCATCGTGACCCTGTCGGCCTACGACATGTTCGGCAATCTCGTGTCGCGCACCGAGGCAGCGGGACGCCCGGAACAAGCCACTACCCGCTACGAGTACGACGCCGATGGCCGCCAGACGGCGGTGCAGACGCCGCTCACGCGCACCACGGGCCGATACGACACGGCCGGACGTCTGATCCAGACGACCGATGCCAATGGCGTGATGACCGCGCTCGCCTACGACGCGGCCGGCCGGGTGCTCACCCGCACCGTGGACCCGTCGGGCCTGAACCTGATCACCCGCTACACCTACGACGCACTGGGCAACCAGCTGAGCGTGACGGACCCGCAGGGCGTGGTCACCCATTTCAGCTACGATGCCAAGGGCCAGCTCATCCGCCAGACGGTGGACCCGACGGGCCTGAACCTGGTCACCACCTTCGCCTATGGCAGCGCAGGTCAGCAGGTGAGCGTGACCGATCCCAACGGTACGGTCACCCGCTACGAGTACGACACGCTGGGCCGCCGGGTGCTGGAGGTGGTGGACCCGTCCACGGCCACGCACGTGGGCCTGAACCTCGACAAGCGCTACACCTACGACGCGCTGGGCCATGTGACGAGCGCCACCGATGCGCAAGGGCACACCACGCGCTACGCCTACGACGCGCAGGGCCGCCAGCGCTTCGTGCTCGATGCCGCAGGCAACCTGGCCGAGACCGCATACGACGCGGCCGGCCGCGTGGTGCGCCAGACGCGCTATGCGGTGGTCGTTCAGGCTCCGGACGGCCTGCCGCTGAACGCGACGGAGGCCCAGATCAACGGCCTCAAGCGGCCTGACGCCACGCGCGACCAGACCGAACACCGCATCTACGATGCGGACAACCGCGTCACGGCCACTGTGAACGGCGCTGGCGACGTGGTGCGCTTCGAGTACGACGGCGCGGGCCGGGTCACCCGGCGCACGGCGTACGCCCAGCGCCTCAACATGGCCAACTGGGTCGTGGGCACCGACCCGCAGCCAGGCACGGGTGCGTACAACTCGCCGGACATGGTCACCCGCACGGTGTACGACGCGGCCGGCCGGGTGCGCTACAGCATCGATGGCACGGGCGCGGTGGTCTCGCAGCGCTACAACGGCAATGGCAACGTCACGCAGCGCATCCGCCACGCCAAGCGATTGAATCTTGCAGCACAGCCCCTAGCGGCCAACGCGGACGAGGCTGAACTCGCCCGCCGCGTGGACGCCGAGGGCCTCTACGACGCGCAGCGCGACGAGCAGACGCGCATGCGCTACGACGCGGCCGGGCGCGTCACGCTGAGCGCCGACGGCGCGGGTGGCGTGTCGCAATACCTCTACGACAAGGCCGGCCGGATGCTGCAGAGCACCCGCTACGCCACCCCGATCGGTGACACCGGCACGGGCGATGGCCCGATCACCGTGCCGCAGACGAGCCTGTCGGACGCCTTCGTGCGCAAGGTCTACGACGCGGCCGGCCGTCTCACCAAGGAGGTGGATGCGAGCGGTGCGATGAGCACCTACGACTACGACGCGGCCGGGCGCCTGGTGCGCGAGACGCGCCTGGCGGTGCCCGCGGATGCCTACCGCAACGTGCAGGCGGGCGCCATGCTCATGGCCGAGCCCACGCCGGTGGCGAGCGACGGCGACCGGATCACGCGCCACTTCCTGGACCGCGCGGGGCGCGAAGTGCTCACCATCAATGCCGAGGGCGGCGCCACCGAGCGCTTCTACGACGGCGCGGGCCAACTGCTGCGCGTGCGAGAGGGGGCCACGCAGCTCACCGCCGCGCAGGTCATCCAGCTCGAGAGCCGGCGTGCCCAGGCGGGCGAACTCAGCCGCGGCTTCATCGCCCAGCAGGCGCCGTGGAGCGGCAACGACCGCATCACGCAGAACTACTACGATGCGGCCGGCCGCCTGCGCTTCACGCGCGATGCGCTGGGGCACCTGCAGGGCTACACCTACGACGGCGTGGGGCGCCTGGTCAGCCGCACCGTCTACATGGGCGAGCAGAGCCGGGACTTCTGGGCCGAGGAGGGCATCACCGGGTTCACCAAGACGACGGGCGGCGAGGGCCTCAAACCCCTGTACCGCCTGGGCGGCCCGGACGGCGTGGAGGACCACCTCTACACCACGAGCGACGCAGAGCGGGCGCAGCTGATTGCCAGCGGCTGGAAGGACCAGGGCAACGTCGGCTACGTGAAGAGTCAGCCGGCGAGCGGCGCGGCGCCGCTCTACCGCCTGCGGCCCCCGGGCGCGAGCACGAACCACTACTACACGGCCAGCGAAGAACTGCGCGCCTACGCGAGGGATGTGCTCGGCTGGATCGAAGAGGGCGTCATCGGCTACATCGACGTGGCGCCTGCCAAGGACAACACGGCGCTCTACCAGCTGTATGCCAACGGCACGAACCGGCACTTCCACGGCCTCTCCCGCTCGGAGGTGGACTACGCGCTCATGCCCAACCCCGGGTTCACGGCGGGCGTGGACCGCCGCGAGAGCATGGCCTACGACGCGGCGGGCAACCTCATCGCCACCACCGACGCGGCCAACCAGACGGAGAGCACCGCCTACGACGGCACGGGCCGCAAGACCTCGTTCACCAACAAGGCCCAGAGCACCTGGACCTACGCCTACAACGCGGCGGGCCAGATGGTGCAGGAGATCTCGCCGCAGGTGATGCTGGCCGATCTGCCGCCCGGACGCCTGGCAGGCCAGATGACGCAGGCCATGGCGGGCGTGGTCACGTGGATGGACTACGACGCCATGGGCCACCTCACGGCGCGCACCGAGGCGGGGGGGCGGAGCGAGCAGCGCACCACGCGCTACGAATACGACGCGCTGGGCCGGCAGGTGAGGACGATCTTCCCGCCTGTGGGCGTCTACCAGGACGAGGGCGCGAACCTGATCGCCAATGGCCGCAGCGGCGCGGGCACGCGCACCGAGCAGACGGTGGAGACCAGCAGCGAGACGCGCTACGACACGCTGGGCCGTGCCGTGGCCGGCCGCGCCGCCGGCAGCACGGCCTGGAGCTACAAGGCCTACGACCGCGCGGGCCACCTCGCGTGGGACGTCGATGCGCTCGGCTACGTGACGGGCTACGCGCGCAACACCTTCGGCGAGACCGAGCGCCTGGTGCGCTACGCGCAAAACATCGCCACCCGTTCCGACGGCGTGCTGATGTGCGAAGACGAAGTGCGCGGCGCCATCACTGGCAGAGCCAGCGACGCAGACCGCGACATCCTCACCGGCTACGACCGTCTGGGGCGTGTGAAGGAGGTGCATGAGCCCTACGTCTTCTTCTGGGACACGGCGGGCGGCGAGCAAGGAGACGGCCGCAAGACCACGCGCAACAGCTACGACGCGCTGGGCAACCTGACGAGCGTGCACACCAACGCCGGCAGCGTACGCTGGGAGGGCCGGTTCTATGCCTACGACCAGCTGGGCCGGCGCATCTCGACCATCGATGAGATGGCCCACCTCACCACCGATGCCTACGATGCCGCCGGCAACGTGGTGCGGCACGTGGAATACGCCGCGAGGAACGCGGCCCTGGGGACCGCTCCCGACACCGGCAAGGGTGACCGCGTCACCGACACGGCCTACGACGTGCTCGGGCGCAAGACCTCCGAGACGCGCCGCGGCGTGGGCTACACGCGCGTGAACGCGGGTGCGGCGGACATCGGCGGCGTGCTCAGTGGCGCGACAGGCGATCTGACCACGCGCTACGCCTACGACGCGCTCGGCAACCTGCTGCGCACCACGGATGCGCTGGGCGCGACCACGTACCAGTTCTACGACGCACTGGGCCGTGTGCGCGCGATCGTGACACCCACCGTCAACCTGGGCGTGACGGGCAACGGCCAGGGCAAGGCCCCGGTGAACCCGCTCACCGAGTTCCGGCGCGATGCGCACGGCAACGCCGTCTCCACCGTGCAGTATGCCGGTGGCGCGACGGTGTCGGGCGACCAGTCGGGCTACACCGCCAATGCCGCGCCGGAGGGCTCGGCCAACCGCACGAGCTACACCCGCTTCGATGCCCAGGGCCATACCCAGGAGATGATCGACGCCGGCGGCAACAGCCACTACTACTCCTACGACGCGCAGGGGCGTCTGGCCAAGGAATGGCAGAACGTCAGCTATCTGAACGACGCAGGCGCCTGGCAGGTGCACAGCCTCTGGCGGGCCTACCGCTACGACGCGCTGGGCCGCCAGACGAACACCTACACGCCGCTGCAGGACAACCCGGACCCGTCCGCCCTCCGCCTGGGCAACACGGAGCTGCAGTACAACGCCTTCGGCGAAGTGACGCGCAAGCGGGTGCTGTGGCCTGACGGCAACGGCCTGCTGGGTGCGATCGCCACCGATGGCAGCCGTCTCGAGGGCGACGAGATCTACGACTACGACAACGCCGGTCGCGTGTGGCGCAGCAATGCGGGCGACGGGGTGATGAAGATCTGGGCCTACGACCTGCTGGGGCGCCAGACGGTGCAACTGGTGGGCGCGGGCGTGTTTCGGCTGGATTACTACGCCAACGTCCAGGAGGCGGTCTTCGTGCAGGCTATTGCGCCCGAAGAGCTCCAGCGCACGGACATGGTGTACGACCTGCGTGGCCGGCTGGTGCGGACCATCGCGCCGGAGCGCACGAGCGAGAAGGCCATGGGGATCACCACGCGCCAGAACCTGGTGTACGGGGTGATCACGAGCACGGAGAGCAAGCAGAGCAATACCGACTCCGGCACCAATGCCGCCCAAGGCTACAACCAGGTGGACCTGGTCTGGCGCTCGCTGCAGGATCTGGGCAGTGGCGACGTGCGCATCACGCTCGCGTATGAACCGGCCGACTATCTCTATGCGGTGTCCAGCGATGGTGCCTACACCTCGCCCCCCTACAGCGGTCCCCGCAGCGTCGTGGTGAGCGCCGAAGAGGCGATGAACGGGTATTCCTTCAAATGGAAGATGCCGCCTGCCCAATCGAACCAGAACGGCGCGGTGGGAATCAAGGGCATCGCCGGCATCAAGGTCGAGAAGCTCGATATCTTCGGCAACTGGACCACGATCTACGACGTGGCGCCCAAGGGCAACACCTCATCGTTCAACTGGACCGAGGCCACGAGTCCTGGCCTGATCTGGAACGAGGCGGGCGAGGGCCGCAAGCCCATCTACCGTGTCTACGATCGCTACAACGACATCCATCTGTTCACCACCAGCGCGTACACCCGCGACTCGCTGCTGATCGGCAACAATGGCTGGCTGGACGAGGGCATCTCGGGCTACGTGGCCGAGGAGCCGGCCGCGGGCCTGACCGCGCTCTACCGTCTGGGCAAGTTCGGCACGAACACCTCCATCTACACCACCAGCGACAGCGAACGTGCCAGCCTGCTGGCCAGCGGCTGGGAGGACCGGGGCATCGAAGGCTACGTGGGCGTTGCCGGCTCGGGCGCGGCGCCTGCGGGCATGACCAAGCTCTACGCTCTGCAGCACCACAAGTCGTCCAGCGGCGATGCCGAGTGGAGGGATGGCCTGTACACCACTTCACCGAGCGAGCGTGCCGCGCTGATGCGGGGGCTGACGGGCACCGATGGACAGGTGAAGAGTGAGTCCGGCGGACAGCAGTCCTCGGGCGGGGCCGTGTTCGGGCCTACGAGCGGGACCACGCAGAGCGGATCCAGCGGGCAGCAGTCCTCGGGCGGGGCCGTGTTCGGGCCCACCAGCGGGACCACGCAGAGCGGATCCAGCGGGCAGCAATCCTCGGGCGGAGCCGTGTTCGGGCCCACCAGCGGGACCACGCAGAGCGGATCCAGCGGGCAGCAATCCTCGGGCGGAGCCGTGTTCGGGCCCACCAGCGGGACCACGCAGAGCGGATCCAGCGGGCAGCAGTCCTCGGGCGGAGCCGTGTTCGGACCCACCAGCGGGACCACGCAGAGCGGATCGTCAGGAACACCGAAGAGCGGCAGTGCCGGCAACATCGGCCGGGTGGCCACGCTCTACGGCGCGATCACCTCGCAGAGCATCGAGGTCAGCCTGCCGCAGGACCTCGTCACCAGCATCCGCATGGAGGTGCGCCCCACCGGAGGCGGCTGGCAGACCGTCAACCTGACCAATGCACAGCGCACTTTCGGTTCGGCCCACCGTATCGAGCTGGACAAGCTGGGCCTCACGCCCGGCGGCTACGAGTACCGCATCACCAACGTGCGCGGCGACGAGGTGCGTGAAGTGGGCTCGGGCTCCTTCGCGCTCGGCGTGGCGGACACCGATAGCGCTCCGCCGCTGCAGGGCGTCGGTGTGGTGCAGGGCACCATCGACGGCAGCACGTACCAGGTCCTGCGCTGGCCACAGCCCGGGGCGGACGAGCGCGTGGTCTTCCGCTGGAAGCTCCCGGGCCAGAGCACCTGGGCCGGCTCACGCACCTCGGGCAATGGCGTGTTCACCGAGGGCGACGGCCGCACGACCGGCTTCGGCACGGGCTACCAGGGCGTGGCACTGAACATGAGCGCAGGCACCTACGAATACGAGGTGATTGTGATCAACAGCTTCGGCGGCGTGGCGCAACGCGCTACAGGAACGATGACCACGTCGCAAGGGGCGAGCGTGGCTGTCACCACGCCCCCTGTGGTCTTCAACAACAATAACGTTTCCAACTTCGGCATCCTGGGCTACGTCTGGAAGGACCCGGGCCGCGGACGCAAGCCGCTGCAGCGCTACTACTTCACGTACCAAGGCAACGACCACCACATCACGACGGGAGATGAGTCGGTCATCATGGAGATGAACCAACGGGTTGCCGAGGGTGCCGCGGTATATGAGGGAGTGACGGGTTACGTAGACGTGAACCCGTCAGGCGACAGCAAGCGCCTGATGCAATACATCTATGGCGGGGACACGGTGTTTCAGCTGGCGTCCAACCCGACCATGGTCTATCGCGGCGACTTCATCGTGCTCAACAGCGATCCGCGATACCAAGCCGGCTTCGAGTGGAATCGGTCGCGCTGGTACCAGAACGCGTACCAGAACGACGGCTACATCATGATGGCGCCAGTGGAGGGCACCAAGCCGCTTTATGCCATCTATGACGGCAACTCCTTCGGCGGCCATAGCCTGGGCGATTTCCTCACGACGGACTCTGAATCCGAGGTGATCTCCAACGCCATGCTGAGCGCATCGATGGCCGCCACGGAAGGCATGACGTCCATCGCCATGTCGAATGCCGTCATCGATGGCAGCAACCATTCCGTGCTGCAGTGGCCCCTGCCAGAGGCGGGAGCACGGGTCACGGTGAGTTCCTATCCGGGCATCCCGGGCGGCAACCCGGCGCCCTTCCTGTTCCAGCAGGGTGACGGCCGCTCGCAGTTCGCGGGCGGGGCGGCGCTGCAGGGCTTCGTGCTCGACGGCCTCACGCCGGGCACGACCTACCAGGTGAAGATCGTCATCGAGCACCCTGCGGGGATGTACCGTGACCCGTACATCGAGCAAGGCACGGTGACGATCACGGTCCCCTCGACGGGGGTGACTGGCGGCGTCACGGTGTACGATACCACCCCGGCCTACGTACCCCAACTGCGCGCGCAGAATGCCGAGCAGGACGATTTCGTGAGCCGCCCCGTGGTCGAGCGCGACTACGACCGCTGGGGCAACGTCATCTCCATCGACGAAACCCTGGGCCTGGGCGCGGGCAAGATGGTGCGCACGGCGACGATGCGCTACGACGCCAACAACCAGTTGATCGCGCAGTCGCGGCTGCACGAGGACGGCAGCTTCGCGCAGTCGTGGGCGACGACGCAGGTTTATTACGACGCGGTGGGCCGGCAGGTGGGCGTGCGGGATGCGCTCGGCAACCTCAACGCGCAGGTGCGCGACCTGGCGGGCAACGTGGTGCAGGAGCGCCGGGCGGATGGCGGGCGCATGGACTACGGCTACAGCGCATTCGGCGACAAGATCTCTTCGGCCGAAAAAGTCTCGGCGGACCGCAACCCGGTGGTGACGAACTACCGCTACGACCAGCTCTCGCGCCTCACGCAGACCTCGCTGGCCAGCGCCATCTCGCGCTACCGCATCGACGGCAGCATGAACGGCGACGTGTCGAGGAACCTGTACGACTCCAGCGCGCACCAGAGCAATGGCGTCGCCGGCCTCGTGCGCGAGGATATGACGGTGCTGGAGACGGTGGAATACGACGAAGCCGGCCGCAAGGCGCGGGTTACCAACGGCAACGCCGAGACGACACGCTACCGCTATGACCGCATGGGCAACGTGGTGCTGAGCGGGCAGGAGACGGTCAAGAACGCGAGCGGCGGGACCGAAACGCTGGCCTACGCCATGCGCTACCGCTACGACGCGCTGGGCCGCAAGATCGGGCAGACGGATGCGATGGGGATGACGCAGGCGTGGAGCTACGACTTCTCCGGGCGCCTGGTCGGGCGCACGGACTCGCAATCCAATGGCGGCGCGCCGGTGGACTTCAACTTCACCTACGACCTTGCGGGCCGGCTGGTCCACGAGGACAACACCCGCGTGGAGCCGGGCGAGGGCGGGGCCGCGGCCACGAGTAAGAAGAAGAACATCGACTACCGCTACGACGGCGCGGGCCAGCTGATCGAGATCCGAGACAACTACCTGGGCCAGACGACGCGCTACGAATACGACCTCGCCGGCAACCGCGTGGCCGAGAAGATGTCGCAGAAAACGCTGCTCGCCTCCGGCCTGCTGGACGACGTGGTGTACCAGGACAACCACCTTGTCTACGACGCGCAGCACCGGCTGCGGGCGGTGTTCGACGGGCGCTCGGACGTGCGCATCACCTATGACCTGGCGGGCAACCGCAAGAAGGTGACGACGCACGTGGTGAACACGATCCGCACGAACAACGCAGGAGAAGGTCCACAGGACCGGCAGGTGGAGCACACCACCACCACGGACTTTGACTACGACGCGATGAACCGCCAGATCAGGAGCGCGGAGGCGTCGGAGGTCAAGGGAGCGCGGTGGAACTTCGACCTGCGGACCGGAGCCACGCCTACTCATGAGAAGTCGGTCACGATACTCAAGTACGGCTACGACCTGGCGGGCAACCGCGTCCGGGAGCAGACGTTCGACGGCATCGCCATCGCGGGCTCGACGGACGGCACGGTCAAGAAGACCTATGACTACGTCTACGACGACCTGCACCGCATGGCGGGCTACACGGGCTTCGGCGCGAGCGACCTCATGGACGGCATCCTCTACGACGGCGCAGGCCGGCAGGTGGCGGCCCGCACGCTCGTCGGCGAGACGGGCGGCAGCTACGAATACCGCTACAGCCAGTACGACGTGGCAGGCAAGCTGCAGGACGTGCACACGGTGGTGCGTAGCGCGAAACCGTCGGACAACCAGAAGGTGGCGCAGACCACGAACGTGGCGTACCACGACGCGGGCGGTGTGACGGGCTTAGGGTACGACGCGGCCGGCAACTTGAAGGGCGTGCGCCAGGAAACCGACGGCCAGGCCACAACGACGACCTACCAGTACACGTACCTGAACGGCAGCTGGCAGCAGAGCGCGGCCCTCACGCGCCGCGGCGGCGACGTGGTGGGCACGATCACGCAGCGCGATGCCAACGGCTTCGTGGTGGGTATCCGCCAGCCGAAAGTGACGGGCAGCGCGGCACAGGCCCCGGACGGGAGCCTGGCGGCGGCGCTGACGAACCAGGCGACGCAGCCCACCAGCAATGACGCGCGCTACGACCGGACGTTCGTGAACGATGCCAATGGCACCACGGTGTTCGTGAGCCAGGGCGGGTTCAACGCCCAGGGCGAAGTGAACAGCAGCATCGCCAACCCGGTCTCGGGCTACCAGGGCGGTGTGACCGGCAGTGCCCTGACGCCCGGCCACGTACAGCGCCAACTGGTCGCGAATGGCGAAGTGCTGGCGCGCTACGGCGACGCCCCGACCCAGGAGGAGAACACGGAGCCGAGCAACAACCCGGTCTACGTGGACACGGCCGACTTCCGCATGCAGGCCGCGCAGATCCGCCCACGCCATAAGAGCATGGACCCGATCGCCTACACGGTGGTGGGCGGCGAGACGCTCAAAGACATTGCCCGCAACGTGCTGGGCGATGCGAGCCTGTGGTGGCGCATCGCGGAGGCCAACAGCCTGGCGGTGTCGGGCGACGGGGCGCTCACGGCAGGGCAGACGCTGACCGTGCCGAAGCTGTCGCTGAACGCGAACAGCGTGGAGACGTTCCAGCCGTATGACCCGAGCCAAGCGATGGGGAGCATGGATCCGGTGTTGCCGGTGCCGGCGAATGGGGGTGGATGCGGGGGAGTCGGGGCGATCATCATGGTCGTCGTGGCGGTGGTGGTTTCCATCTACACCGCCGGGATGCTCAGCGGTGCAGCGGTCAACGTGATGCAGGCAGGAATTAGCGTGCTCAGCGGCGGTACCTTGGGCGCGGGCGCTGCTGGGATTGCCGGCATGAGCCAGTTGGGCGTGGTCGGCGCAGCGATGACGGCCGGCGCGGTGGGCTCGATTGCCAGCCAAGCGGTGGGCAACCTCATTGGCGCGCAAGACGGATTCAGTTGGAAAGGCGTCGCGCTCAGTGCGCTGGGCAGCGGGGTGGGAAGTGGCTTGGGCCTGTCCGGAGCGCTGCCCCAGTTTGGAAGCCCGTTCGCCGACGCTGCGTTGCGTCAGGCAGTCTCGGGCACGATCTCGCAAGGCATCGGAACGGTGACGGGCTTGCAATCTCATTTCGATTGGAAGAGCGTTGCGGCCGGGGCCGTGGGGGCGGGCGTGGGAGCATCGGTGGGGCAGGTGCTGCAGAGCAGCAACGTGTTTGGAAACCTGGGAAGCGATTTTGCGACGGGGTTGGCGCGTGGAACCGTGTCGGGCTTCGCTGGCGGACTGACCACGGCGGTGCTGAAGGGCGGGCGTGTCAGCGTGCAGCAGGTGGCGACCGATGCGTTTGGGAACGCTTTGGCGAACTCTCTAGCGGGAGTTGGCAGCAGCGGCAGCTATCGAGGCCAAGGGTCTGCATCCAGTCCGTATGTCGATCCGGACACTGGCGAGCACATCGTGTTCGGTAAGCCGTTTGAGCCGAACTTCCCACAGATGCAGCAGTTCGTGGGAGCCTTCGGCGATGGTTCGACGCCGCCGGTGGATCGCAGTAATGATGTGCTGCTGGCAGCTGGCGATGGATTCACGATGGGACGCGGCCCTGTCTCCATCGGGCAGCGAGGGCGTACGGTGTACATCGCCGAACAGGGGGCTGACCCCTCCATTGATGCGCTGTTGGCCAAGGCTCAAGCCGATATGAAAGATCTTGAGCGGTTGCGCGATGAAGAAATAACTGCGGCATTGAATCGCAATAGCGTGATTCGCGAGACGGTGACGCCGATCTTCGAACCTTTCACGATCGAGGTGCCGACGACGGTGCGAGCAATCGCTGGCGGTGTCGGTGACGTGGTGACAGGGACAATATCGGGGTTGGCGGACCTGACGGTCGGACCTGTCGCCGATTTGGCGCAGACCGGCCTGAAGGCGCTGCACGGCGCGGTTACAGGGGACTACCAGCCCCTTACCCCGCTGAGCTCGTACGCCGACAGCGTCGTGAATGGAGGTATGGGTACCTGGGAAGGCATCAAAGCCACCGGGATGAACGTTTTCAATGTCTCGCCGCTCGGAATGGTCTACCACGCGGGCACCGGTGCCTACGGTGTGACCACTGCTGCGATCAACGGCGATGTACGTGGAGTGACGCGAGAGAGCCTTGGATTCGGCTTAAACTTTGCGGGGGCGGCGGTTGTTCCAGTGGGGATGATGCGTACACCTGTCACGCCTGGCTTCTTGGTCCAGGCCGAAACTTCCGCGTTGCAGCGCATGGCGGCAAACAACCGTGCGCCAGCGCCTTGGGCTGACTTGCGTCGCGCATATCAGCAGGCACGCGGGCAGGTGGACTTTGCGCACATCGAGGCGGACGTCGCGTTCAAAGCCAACGGCAAGGTTGATGCGAAAGGTGGACACTTCTCGACTTCTCCACAGCTGCAGCGCATCCCCGGCACCGAAGCCGTCTCGCCGAATGGCGTGATCTACGGACAAATCAATCTACTTGGACCGGATGGTAACTTCTACTTAAAAACCAACAATAAAGGTTTCTCGACGATGACTCCAGATACATGGTCCCTGGCTCGGTCAAAAGGGGAGATGAGTCAAGCTTTTCTGAATCGATCAATCGATCCCAGTGGCAAATGGTCAGGTACATCTAGTGGCGTTGACTTTCGATTTAATCCTCCGAACAACAAAGTGCCCATGTGGCGCGGTTTCCCATTGCCTTGAAATAATGAAACGATTGATCGCCGAAGTCCTGAAGCGGCCTGATGGTTCTACCCACGCAGTGCTCTACTGCCTGGGTGAGGATGGTCGGCCAGACCAAGCTATTGGAAACACGCTGCTTGAATTTGTTGAGCTGTCTTATCCGAGTGTGACGGAAATCGAGCAATTGGTGACGCTCGCTGAAAATTGTGGCTATGTCGCCAATAATCCGGACTGGGCAGACTGGGGGATAAATGATGTTGATTTATGGCTGCGTCCTCCTCTCGCTACGCCCGGTCACATCTGCATATCCAACGAAAACACAAGCCAGTTCTCAGCAGAAGGTGGACAACCACAACAATTCACGTACGGGCAGTTCCGTACTGCGCTCAAACACTGGCAGGAATTCCGGGAACTGATGGTCCAAGAGGGTAGGGAGAGCCTAGTTGGCCGGCGGTACGAAACATTGTTCCCCGAGAACTAGGGAAGGTCTGCAAAACCCATCGCTGACTGGCGCATGAAGGGAGCCGCAGGCAAGATGGTGAGCATGACGCAAGAGCAGCAGCAGATGCTGGGGTTCGATCCTCTGCCCAAGAAGACCCGCAAGGAGATCTTCCTTGAAGAGATGAACCGGGTGGTGCCATGGGTGGCACTGGTGGCGCTGATCCAGCCGCATGCGCGCGGCGCGCACCAAGCACTGGGTGGACGCCCGCCGTTCGCCGTGGAGACGATGCTGCGCATCCACTGCCTGCAACTGTGGTGGAACCTGAGCGACCCGGCCATGGAGGAAGAGCTGCACGAACGCCCGCTGTACCGGGAATTCGCGGGGCTCTCGGGGCGGGCGCGGTTGCCAGACGAGACGACGATCCTGCGGTTTCGCCACCTGCTGGAGAAGCATCGGCTGGCCCCGGAGATTCTCAGAGCGATCAACGCCCACCTGGCCGCGCAGGGGCTCATGCTCAAGACCGGCACGCTGGTGGATGCCACGCTGATTGCCGCGCCCAGCTCGACCAGGAACGCCCAGGGCGAGCGCGACCCGGAGATGCGCCAGACGAAGAAGGGCAACCAGTGGCACTTCGGGATGAAGGCACACATCGGCGTGGATGCCGAGTCGGGCCTGGTGCATACGGTCATCGGCACGGCGGCCAACGTCAACGACGTCACCCAGGCCGCACGACTGCTGCACGGGCAGGAGCAGGATGCCTTTGGCGACGCGGGCTACCAGGGCGTGGACAAGCGGCCCGAAGCCCGGGGTCTGAAGGTGAGATGGCACATCGCCATGCGCCCGGGCAAACGTGCCGTGCTGGACCGGAGCCGACCACTGGCTCAGGCCATCGAGCGGGTCGAGCAGATCAAGGCCAGCATCCGGGCCAGGGTGGAGCACCCGTTCCGGGTGATCAAGCAGCAGTTCGGTCACGCCAAGGTGCGCTACCGGGGTCTGGCCAAGAACACGGCGCGGCTGCAGGTGATGTTCGCGTTGGGCAATGTGTGGATGGCACGCCGGCAGTTGCCGGCGCTGCAGGCATGAGTGCGCCTGGAGTGCGCCCAAAGGGCGCTGCACGGGCCCAATCTGCCTGTCGAGTGGGCATTTCGCGCGGGAAATCAGTCTGATCTCGCACATCGCGAAAAATCACCCCGGATTCATTCGGCCACGGGCGCGGTGAAGGGGTTTTGCAGACCCTCCCTAGTGGTGATAGCTTGAATGGATGGATGCCATGGTAAATGAAAGAAAGATGTCATTGGCTGATATGGAGAAGGTTGCTAAGGAGGCTACATATCAAGCTTTGCTTGCCTATTACCCGCCCAGTCCAGAGGATAAACAGAAGCTAACACTTGGAAAAATTCTCACAGACTCTGCGGGAATATTTGAGTTGTATGTTCCCGCAGACCGCCCTCAAGACGCGAAAGTAATAAGTCGTGCAATTGTTGATCGTATAGCTGGGACAGTAAAAGTGGAAGTTTTCCTAGAGCGTGTTATGAACTTTGCTCCGTGAACCAAGGGTAGAGTTTGCTGATCCCTCTGCAAGCCCTGCCCGACGGATTCCAGCGATGAAGAATGGAGCTTCGCTGCGCCCTACTTGACCCTGATGGACCAGCACGCGCCCCAACGCGAGCACGATCTACGCGAAGTCTTCAACGCGCTGCGCTGGGTGGTGCGCGCGGTAGCGCTTTGGCAGATGCTGCCCAACGATCTGCCGCCCTGGGAGGCGGTGTACCAGCGCAGCCGGCAGTGGCTGGACGCGGGCTGCTTCGACGCGAGGGTGTCGGACCTCCGCTCCATCATCCGCGTAGCGCAGGGGCTCCAGGGTCGGCCCAGTACTGTGGTGATGGACGGGCGCGCGCTGCAATTGAGCTGTGAGAGCGGCCCACGCGCAGGCTACGACGGCTACAAACGCAAGTGCGGCAGCAAGGTGCACATGGCCGTGGACACGCTGGGCCACTTGTTGAGGGGGCATGTCACGCCGGCTGACGAGCAAGAGCGCGCTCAGGTACACAAGCTGTGCGAAGACGTGCAGCAAGCCACGGGCCACAGAAGACGCTGCTCGCCTCCGGCCTGCTGGACGACGTGGTGTACCAGGACAACCACCTGGTGTACGACGCGCAGCACCGGCTGCGGGCGGTGTTCGACGGGCGCTCGGACGTGCGGATCACCTACGACCTGGCGGGCAACCGCAAGCAGGTAACGACGCACGTCATCAATGCGATTCGCACAAATGACTCGACCACCGGCCAGCAGGTGCCGTCGGCGGACCACACGGGCACCACGACGTTTGAATACGATGCGATGAACCGGCAGGTCCTGAGCGTGGAAACCTCGGTCGTCAAGGGCGCTCGTTGGGTGCTCGATCTGCGCAACGGGGCGACGCCCGTCGTCGAGACGACGAACACCACGCACACCTACCTGTACGACCTGGCGGGTAACCGGATCCAGGACGAGACGAAGATCAACGACGAGTCGAAGAAGACCTACAAGTACGTTTACGACGATCTGCACCGCATCGACAGTTACAACGGCGCCAGCGCGAACGACATGATGGACGGCATCAAGTACGACGGTGCAGGGCGGCAAGTGGCGGCGCGCACGCTCATCGGCGCGGAAGGCGGCACCTACGAATACCGTTACAACCAGTAAGACGTGGCCGGCAAATTAACGGACGTGCACAGGGTGTTGCGCAGCGCGAAGCCGTCGGACAACCAGAAGGTGGCGCAGATCACCAACATGGCGTACCACGACGCCGACGGCGTGACGGGCCTGGGGTACGACGCGGCGGGCAACCTGAAGGGCGTGCGGCAGTACGGGGACGGAGACGCGACGACGACGACCTACCAGTACACTTACGTAAACGGTAGCTGGCAGCAGAGCGCAGCGGTGACGAACCGCGGCAGCCCGCAGGTGGCGACGGTGACGCAGCGCGACGCCAACGGCTTCGTGGTCGGCATCCGCCAGCCCAAGACCCAAGCGCAGGGGCAGGGAACGGACTGGATCATGGCAGAGCTGAACCGGGCCAAGGTGGACGACGTGCGCTACGACCGCACGTTCGTCAATGACGCGAGCGGCACGGCGGTGTTCGTGAGCCAGGGCGGCTACAACGATCTCGGCGAGGTCAAGAGCAGCATCGCCAACCCGGCCTCGGGCTACCAGGGCGGGGTGACCGGCAGTGCGCTGAGCCCCGGCCACGTGCAGCGCCAGCTGGTTGCCAACGGCGAAGTGCTGGCGCGCTACGGCGACGCCCCGACCCAGGAGGAGAACACGGAGCCGAGCAACAACCCGGTCTACGTGGACACGGCCGACTTCCGCATGCAGGCCGCGCAGATCCGGCCGCGGCACAAGAATGGACCCGATCGCCTACACGGTGGTGGGCGGCGAGACGCTGGAGGACATCGCCCGCAACGTGCTGGGCGATGCGAGCCTGTGGTGGCGCATCGCGGAGGCCAACAGCCTGGCGGTGTCGGGCGACGGGGCGCTCACGGCAGGGCAGACGCTGACCGTGCCCAAGCTGTCGCTGAACGCAAACAGTGTGGAGACGTGCCAGCCCTACGGCCCGAGCAGTGATGGAGAGCTTGGATCCAGCGCAGAATGCCGAAGAGACCGCGTTCATGAGCGACGCGACGTGACGTTCCATGTGCTGTGGCCGTGGCGCTCAGCCTGTTTACCCTATTTGAGGAGTTGACTCCCATGCCTCTCGCTTCCACCGACATCGCCTCGGCCTTCGCCCCCACCGGCCGCCTGCGCGCCTCCATCAACCTCGGCAACCCGATCCTCGCCCACCGGGACGCCCAGGGCGCGCCGGGTGGCGTCTCCATCGATCTGGCCCGCGAGCTGGCCCGACGCCTGGGCGTGGAGGCCGAGCTGGTGGTGTTCGATACGGCGGCGAAGTCGGTGGAGGCGGTGCGGGCGGGGCAGGCGGATGTCGGCTTTTTCGCGGTCGATCCGCTGCGGGGCGAGGGGATCGCGTTCACGGCGCCGTATGTGCTGATCGAAGGGTCCTATCTGGTGCGCGAGGATTCGCCGATTACCGAGAACGCGCAGGTGGACCGTGCCGGGGTGTCGGTGGCGGTGGGGCAGGGCAGTGCCTACGATCTGTTTCTGACCCGCGAGCTGCAGGCCGCGCGCATCGTGCGGGCGCCGAGTTCGCCGGCGGTGGTCGGCACGTTCCTGGAGCAGTCGCTGGACGTGGCGGCGGGCGTGCGGCAGCAGCTGGAGGCGGATGCGCAGCGCCTGCCGGGCCTGCGCCTGCTGCCGGGACGGTTCATGGTGATCCAGCAGGCGATGGGCCTGCCCAAGGACCGTCCGGAGGCCGCCGCCCGCCTGCTGCGGGATTTCGTGGAGGAAATGAAGGCGACAGGCTTCGTGGAGGACGCGATGCGGCGGCATGGGGTGCAGGGCGCGTCCGTGGCGCCCGCGGCGCAGGCAGCGCAGGCGGCGCAGGCGGGCTGACGCACGTCGCCGCGCATGGCTTGCCAGGTCGGGCCGCGGTGCGCCCTGGGCCGACAAGGCCGCTCAGACTGCGCCGACAGGCAGCGCGGCGGCGCGCGGCGAGGATGGCGGCTGCTCGTTTCCTAAGGAGAACTCTGTGCCGTCGTCCACCCATCCCACCAACACCTCGACCCCTTCCCGCCTGGCCCTTCCGGCGCTGCTGGCAGCCTGCCTGCTCGCCGCGCAGCCCGCCATGGCGCAGCAGCCCGGGCAGCCCGGGCCTGCAGGCAACATGCCGCCTTCCTCCGCCACCGCGGTGCCGGCTCCGGCTGCGGCTCCCGCGCCGTCCGCCGCGCTGCCTGAAACCAAGACGCAGGGCTCCCTGCGCTACACCTGCGGCGGGATCAGCGTGGACGAGTCGCAGGCCATGCGCGCCGCGATGAAGGACCATCCGCTGTCGCTGCTGTTCGCGGCGCAGGGTGGCGCCTATCTGGCCGACGTTCAGGTCAAGCTGGTGCCGCAGGGCTGGGGCGATGCCGGCGCGCTGACGTTCACTGCAAGCGGCCCGGTCTGCCTGCTGGATCTGCCGGCGGGCTCGTACGAGGTGGAAGCCAGCGCCGGGGGCAAGGAAAAGCGCCAGACGGTGATGGTGGGCAAGGACGCGAAGACGCTGGACTTCCGGTTCTGATCCTGACGAGCGTCCTGCGGGCGGGGCGTCCGCGCGCGCTCAGTCGCCCGCCAGTAGATGGTCGACGATGTCGCCCCACTCGGCCGGCTCGACGGGCGTGATCGAGAGCCGGTTGCCGCGCTGCAGTATGCGCATCCCGGCCAGGGCCGGGCGCTCCCGCAGTTCTGCCAGACCGACGAGGCGCGTCTTGCGCACGGCTTGCACGTCCAGCAGCAGCCAGCGCGGGCGGTCACGCGGTGACTTCGGGTCGAAGTACGGGGATTCCGGATCGAACTGGGTGGGGTCGGGCCGGCTGCCTGACGCCACCCGGGCGATCCCGGCGATGCCCGGTTCCGCACAGCTGGAGTGGTAGAAAAGCACGCCGTCGCCCACCTGCATCGCATCGCGCATGAAGTTGCGCGCCTGGTAGTTGCGCACGCCGGTCCAGGCCACCGTGGCGTTCGGCGCGGCCAGTGCGTCGTCGATGGAGCATTCGGCGGGCTCGGATTTCATGAGCCAGAAGCGCGGGGAGCCGGGCGGCGATGGTGTGCCTGGGGGTGCTGGTTCGGCGGTGGAGGATGGGGCCGGCGAGGTCATGGCGCGATTGTGCCGTCAGCCGCCAGGGGCCTCGGCGTTGCCATCGCCTTGCGACGCGGCGCGGCGGGTGCGGCGCTTTCCGGTGCCGCCCCAGCGCGGGTCGTCTTCCGCAGGGATGGCGAGCGGATTGCGCAGCGGTTCGGCCAGAGGGGCCAGCAGGGCGTCCAGGTCCGCGGGGGTGAATTTCGGCATGCCGTCGGCATCGTGGCCGAGCACGCCGTCCGCCAGGGCCTGCTTGCGGGCCTGCAGCTCCAGCATGCGTTCCTCGATGCTGCCATCCACCACCAGGTGGTAGATGAACACCGGCTTGTCCTGCCCGATGCGGTGCGCGCGGGCGGTGGCCTGCTCCATCACGGCCGGGTTCCACCACGGGTCGAGGTGGATGACGGTGTCGGCGGCCGTGAGGTTGAGGCCCGTACCTCCGGCTTTGAGGCTGGCCAGCAGAATGGGCGCGGAGCCCTCGGCGTCCGGCTCCTGGAAGCGCTGCACCACGGCGCCGCGCTGGCGCGGCGGAGTGGCGCCGGTCAGGGCCAGCCAGGGCAGGCGCAGCGCATCCAGCCGCTCCGCGACCAGGTCGAGCATGCGCGTGAACTGCGAAAACACCAGCACGCGCCGGCCTTCCAATACCAATGCCGGCAGCAGCTCGGCGAGCCGTTCGAGCTTGGCGCCTTCCATGCCGGGCGGGGCCGCAAGGCCCGGGACGAGCCGGGGATCGCAGCACACCTGCCGGAGCTTGAGCAGCGCGTCCAGGATGGTGATGAGCGCACCTTCGAAGCCCTGGCGTTCCAGGGCGCGGCGCACCTGCCGGTCCGCGCCGGTGCGCACGGCCTCGTAGAGTTCGCGCTGGCGTCCCTGCAGCACGACGCGTTCCACGATGGTGGTGCGCGGCGGCAGCTCGGGCGCTACGTCGTCCTTGCGGCGGCGCAGGATGAACGGGCGCACGCGCAGCGCCAGCAGTTGCGCGCGCAGGGTTTCCCCGTTCTCCTCGATCGGCTTGCGCCAGCGCTGGGAGAAGCTGCGCGCGTCCCCCAGGAAGCCTGGCATGAGGAAATCGAAATGCGCCCAGAGCTCGCCCAGGTGGTTCTCCAGGGGCGTGCCGGTAAGGCACAGCAGATGGTCCGCGCGCAGCCGCCGCAGCACGCGGGCACCGCGGCTGCCGGCGTTCTTGGCCATCTGCGCTTCGTCGAGGATGAGCAGGTGCCAGGGTTGCGCGGCCAGGGCGTCGGCATCGCGCCAGAGCAGCGGATAGGTGGTCAGCACGAGGTCGTGCTCTGCTGCCCGCCCGAAGTGCCGTGCCCGGTCGGGGCCCTGCAGCGCCAGCACGCGCAGGTCCGGCGCCATGCGCGCCGCTTCCGACTGCCAGTTGAAGAGCAGCGAGGTCGGCACCACCACGAGCGCGGGCCGCGCCAGCCGGCCGGCCTCCTTCTCTGCCAGCACGTGGGCCAGGGCCTGTGCGGTCTTGCCCAGGCCCATGTCGTCCGCGAGAATGCCGCCGAGGCCCTGCGCGCGCAGGTACTGCAGCCAGGCCAGCCCGTCGCGCTGGTAGGGGCGCAACGTGATGGCGAGGCCTCGGGGCGGCGCGACCGGCTGCGGCGTGCCGGCGTCGCGCAGGCGCCGGGCCAGTTGCGCCAGGCCGGCGTCGCCCTGCAGCTGCCAGCCCAGATCCTGTCCGGTGCGGGCCTGTCGGCGCGCCACGCGGCCGGTCTGGTCGAGCGCGGCGCGCAGGGCGTCGATGCGGTGCGCCTCCCAGGCCCCCAGCCGCAGCGGTTCGCCCGCGCGTCGCTGGTGCAGGGCCGGATCGGTGAGCAGATCCACCATGGCGCCCACGATGGCCTTGAGCGGTGCCGCGGGCGCGTCGATGCGGCGACCGCCGGGCGCGCGCAGCTGGATGGTGGCGTGGTCGTCGATGGCGGCGAGGGCGCGCGCGTCCAGCCAGCGCGGATCGCGGCGCAGCAGGTCGGCCACCATCGGGGCGAGGTCGAGGGTCTCGCCATCGATCTCGACGCCCAGGCTCAGCAGCCAGGCGCCTTCGCGCTCGGGAAGGCGCAGCTTCTGCACGGAGCGCCCGCGGCGTGCCAGCGGGCCGGCCTCACGGCCCGACACCTCGCCGGTGGCGGCGTCGAGCATGATGCGCCAGCCCTGCACCGGCACGCTTTCGTGGGCGAAGCCCGGCACCACCACCACGGACCAGCCTGCGGCCTGCAGGCGCGGCACGGTCTCGGCCCAGAAGTCTCCGAAAGCCGCTTCCTGCGGCAGCGTCCACAGCGGACCGGGCAGCGCGGGCGCCGCGTCCGGTGACCCGGCGGACGAGCGGGGGGCGGAGGGCTGGCCCGGGGGCGCATCGGCGAGCGCATGGCCGATCAGGCCCGCGCCGTCGCCCGGAGCGCGCCACTGGAGACGGTCGGCCGCTATGGGAACGAGGCCGGTATCGCGCAGCACATCGATCGCATCCGCCTCGGCGCGCACGTCGCGGTGCAGCCATCCATCGGCCATGCCTGGCACGGCGACGCGCGCGGGAGCGCGGGTGTTCAGGACGCTGGTGGGCGCGGGCGCGCTCCAGAGCGTGCCATCGTCCAGCCTGTAGGTCCAGTCCACCTGCGCCAGCGTGACCTGCCCGCCGCGTGGTCCGATGGCCCCCTGTGCGCGCATGCCGAGCAATCCGTCGCCACGGCCGAGCGTGCGCAGCGTGAGACGGGGACGGAAGGTGGACCCCTCGGGGGTCTGCGGAGGGCGTGGCGCTTGCGCAGGTCCCGCGGTGCCAAGGGCCGCCACCGGGGTGTCGGACGAAACCGTCGACGCGGGAGCCGTATCGCGCAGCAGTGCGAGGGCCTGCTGCGCTTCGTCGCCCGTCAGGGGCGGCAGGTGTTCCCGCAGAGCGGCACCGTCCTGCGCCCGCAGGGCCTCGACCCACCTGTGGACGGCGGCGCCACCGGGCGGTGAAGGCGACGGTGGCGTTGCGGCGGGCGGAGGTGCGGCGGGCGTGCGGCGCGGGCGGGGCATGGGCGGATTGTGCCGGTGGCGTCGCGGAATGGGGCCGGCCCGCGATCGGGGCGGGCTATGGCTTCACGCCCGCGCAGCCCGCGGCCGGTGCAAGCGCCCTGCGGACCGTTCAGTCCGCGTCCCGGCGGCGAGGGGCGGGGGCAGGGGCGGGTGTGGGTGTGGGGGCGGGGCTGGGGGCTGGCAGCAGCAGATCCGCGGTCTTTGCGACCTCCACGCAATCGCGCAGGTGCATTTCTCCGAGGTAGCGCAGCGTGGCGTAACCCAGCGCGGCCGAGGCCGCTTGGCCGGCGAGCGGCACGAACTTGGCGGCCTGCTGCGCCGTCAGGCGCACGCCGACGATGCGCAGGGCCCGCATGACCAGCTCGCGGGTGATGAGCCGGCCGATGAGCGCCGAGCCCACCATGCCGACCGCCTTCTGCACCTGTTCACGCTTGTGGGGCGCGAGCCGGTCGAGCTGCGCCGGCGTCAGGCCGAACTCGGCATTGATCTGGGGAATGAGCCGCGTCAGCAGGGCCGCGTCCACCGCCCAGTCGAGGCCGGGCACGGGAACGACCCCGGCCGCCGCGGCCATCATCGCCCGGCGGTGCAGCAGCTTGCGGCTGCGGGCGACGGCGGCCTCCAGCGCGGGATGGCCGCTGGCCATCGCCTGCGCGTCGGGCGCGCCATCCTCGTGCGCGCCGGGCGGCTGCGAGCGGTCTTTGCGGGCGGGTTTCGAGAACAGAGCCATGGCGCTACGGAGCGGGCTGCGCTGGATCAGCGGGCCTTGCTGCGGATCAGCCCATAGATCACGAGCAGCACGATCGCGCCGACCACGGAGGCGATCCAGCCCGCGGCCTCTCCTTGCTGGTACCAGCCCATGGCCACGCCCACGTAGGTGGCCAGGAAGGAGCCAGCGATGCCGAGCAACGCGGTCATGATCCAGCCGAGCTTGTCGTCACCGGGCTTGAGCGCGCGGGCGAGAAGGCCGACCACGAGGCCGACCAGCAGGGTTCCGATGAGGGAGAACATGATTTTTTCGCTTTCCGGTGTGAAGGGAGGAAGATCGGTGAATCAACGCGGCCGGGCTCCGCGCCCGGGGCCGAGCGGACGCCGCCAATCTACCCGGCGGTCCGGCATGGTCGTGTCAGACAAGGTGCACAGCCGGCCACGTCCGGCAGCGCCCCACCTGACAAGAGCCAGGTGCAAGGGGGTGGGATGGAGTGGGCGCGACCCGTGTGGGAGCCATCCCACAGGCCGTTGGGAGCGCTTCCGGCGTGCGGGCCCGGTCGGCCGTCTTATCGTTACCTCACCAGCAAGCCCCGAGAAAGGACGGATGCCAGGATGTTCGATGCGACCGGTTGTGCGGTAGGCGGGCGCCGGGCCTGGCAGTGGCTCGCTACAGGACTTTTGAGCTGTACCCCCCTGGCGTGGGCGGCCGCCTCGGACACCGACAGTGCATCGCTCGACCGGGGAGCACGGCCCGACACGACGGCGGAGCAGCGATACCAGTCGGCCGTCCGGGAAGCAGGCGGCGGCCTGAAAGCCGCGTTGGCGGAGTGCCGGTCCCAGGCCGCAGCGGCGCGCCAGGGTTGCGAAGACGAAGCGCGCAAGCGCCATCAGCAGGACATGGCGGAAGCGAAGGCGCTGCTGCATCCGCCGGGTACCCGGGCTTCCGGTGCGCCGGCCGGCCCGAACAAGGAAGTGGAACCGCGGATCGTGGGAAAACCCCAGCCCGGTTCCTGAAATGCACAACGCCCGCAGAGCGGGCGCTGGATGGCACGGAACGGAGAAGGCCGAACGGATCAGTTGATCGGATTCTGGGCCGAGGCCTTGGGCATCAGGCTGGCGGACTCTTCTTCGCTGAGAACGCGGCGGGCACCGTTGAAACGGAGCTTCCAGTAGGAAGCGCTCATGTCCTCGACGCGGACTTCGGCGCCGCTACGGGGTGCATGGATGAACTTGCCTTCGCCGAGGTAGAGGCCCACGTGGCTGTAGGCGCGGCGCATGGTGTTGAAGAAGACGAGATCGCCGGGCTGGAGATCCTTCTTGTCGATCTTCTCAGTGGCCTCGGCCTGTTCATTGGCACGGCGGGGCAGTGCGAGCCCGACGGTCTGGCCATAGATTGCGCGGATGAAGCCGCTGCAATCGAAACCGCTGTCGGCCGTATTGCCGCCACGGCGGTAGGGCACCCCGAGGAATCCCATGGCGGTGGAGATCAGCTCGCCGGTACGGTCCTGGACGGAAGCCCGCACTTCGCGCAGCTGATTGAGCACCTGATGCCGGTCGATCAGGAACCGATCGAGGTCATCAGTGGCCGAGGCGGCTGCGTTGTTGTGGGGAGCGGCCTGGGCGGTGGCGCTGGCGCAAACCAGTAACAAAAGGCAAATCCAACGTGACATGGGTCGCGAGAGTACCACGCCTTCCGGCCGGTCAAAATGCAAAAAATGTTGCTGCAGGTCTTTTCTTCATCGGTTTAGCCTATCGGACAAGTCCTACAAGCGGGGTGCGAACGTTGTTGGTGGTGGTGCAGGACAGCACCTCGCGAAACCCTCGCAGCGAAGGTCGAAACTTCATCAAAAGGGGTGTTGATGCGTTTTTGCAAGCAGTTGGCAGCTGTTGTCGTTTGTTCGGTCGTCTCCGCCATCAGCGTGCGGGCGCGGCCTGTGGGGCCCGCAGCCCCCGCTCCCGTTGCCTCGCGGACGCCGGTTACGGTTGAACACATCACCGAAGGGTTATCGAACCCCTGGGGCCTCGCATTCCTGCCAGATGGCAGTTTCCTCATCACGGAACGGCCCGGACGCCTGCGTATCGTGTCGGGCGATGGCCGTCTCGGGCCGCCGTTGCCGGGCCTGCCGAAAATCGATGCGGGCGGCCAGGGCGGGCTGCTGGACGTGATCACCGATGCGCAGTTCGAGCGCAACCGGCGCATCTTCTTCTGTTTTTCAGAGCCCGGCGAAGGTAGAGGAAGCACCAACGGCACGGCACTGGCCAGTGCCGTGCTGCCCGCCGGCGGGACAACGCTGGAGTCCGTGCGGGTGATCTTCCGCCAGCAACCCAAGGTGGCGAGCCGGCTGCACTTCGGTTGCCGCATCGCCCAGGCGGCCGACGGATCGCTGTTCCTGACCCTCGGCGAGCGCTTCGAATGCAAGGACGATGCCCAGAAAACCGACAACCATCTCGGCAAGGTCGTGCATGTGCAGCCTGACGGCAGCCCGGGTCCCGGCAATCCGTTCGCGAACGCAAAGGGTGGCCTGCCCGAAATCTGGAGCTGGGGCCACCGGAACGGTCAGGGTGCGGCCATCGGGCCTGACGGACGGCTCTGGATGCACGAGCACGGCCCCCAGGGCGGCGACGAACTCAACATCCCGCAGGCGGGCCGCAACTACGGCTGGCCGGTGGTCACCTTCGGCGAGAACTACGGCGGTGGAAAGATCGGCGAGGGCCTGACCCAGAAATCCGGCATGGAACCGCCCGTGCACTACTGGGTGCCGTCGATCGCCCCCTCCGGCATGGCGTTCCTGACCAGCGACCGCTACGGCGCCGCCTGGAAAGGCAGCCTGTTCGTCGGCTCCCTGAAATTCGCGCGCCTGCACCGCCTGGAACTGAAGGACGGCCGCGTCGTGCGCGACGAATACCTGCTGGCCGACCTGGGCCAGCGCATCCGCGACGTGCGCCAGGGCCCCGACGGATGGCTCTACCTGCTCACCGACAGTCCACAAGGCCAGCTGCTGCGCCTGCGCCCCGCATCGCGATAAGGGCGCCTGTCCCAACGCACGGCAGGGCTGACACGACACGACACGACACGACACGACACGACATGGCACGGCACGGCAGACCAGGGCCAAGGTACCACACGGCACGGCATGCAGTGAGGTGAGTCGAAAAAAACGGACATAAAGGCGTGACATGGCAGAGCCCTCATCAGGCCGAGAGCGCCGGGTGGCCCCTGCAGCGAAATCAAGGAGGAGGCCGCAGGCCGGGGGACATTCGCGGAAGGGGCCACCCGGCGATCCCGGCCCGAGCGCAGAGCCCGCGCATCCCCGCCTCCGCCCCCGCCTCCGCCTCCGCCTCCGCCTCCGCCTCCGCATTCCGCATCCCGCATCCCGCATCCCGCGCGGTCGGCATTCCCGCACGGTCGGCATTCGCAACCCCCTTCACGCCCGTCGCTCCCCCCACCACCCATGTCTTGCGACAATCCGCCATCCCCCTCATCGGAACACCGCCCCCGCCCCATGCTGCTAGACGCCCTCGAATCCCAACTCGTCCTGATCGACTACCAGGACCGCCTCATGCCCGCCATCTCCGACGGCCCCGCCGTGCTCGCCAACGCACGCCGGCTCGCGCAGGCGGCCCGCGCCCTCGACGTACCGGTCTGGGGCACCGAACAGAACCCCTCCAAACTCGGGCAGAACGACCCCGCCCTCCGCGCCCTCTGCCGCAAAACCCTCGCCAAAATGCAATTCAGTGCCGCCGAGGAAGGCCTGGGCGAATGGCTGCGCCCTCCGGCCCGTCCGCAGCAGGGCGGCAACGCCCGCAGCCTCCCGCGCCACCTCCAGAAACCTGCGGCCCAGCAGCCCGCCGACGCGCGCGGCAGCATCGTGCTCGCCGGCTGCGAAGCCCACGTATGCCTGCTGCAGACCGCCCTCGACCTGCTGGAAGACGAATTCGAGGTCTGGGTCGTCACCGACGCCTGCGGCTCCCGCACCGAGCGCAACCGCGACGCGGCGTTCGACCGGCTCGCCGGCGCCGGCGCGGAACTCGTGACGACCGAAATGGTGGTCTTCGAATGGCTGCGCGGCTGCGAACACCCGGAGTTCAAGGACATGCTCGCGCTGGTGAAGTAGCCAGGCGACGAGGCAACCCGGTCGACAGACACGCACGCCTGCCGGTGGGAGCGCTTTTGTGGCGACTGCCGTGGCCCTTTCGCCAGCGGAGGTCGCGCACCGCGGCGTCAGCCTGCCGCAAGCGCATGGTGGATGATGGAGCCCGCGCGGCCCGGGCCAACCGGCCCGCGGCCCGCGTGTGCGGGCCATAAAAACCACCAGGAGACCACCATGGGCCCCCATGCCGAATCCGCCGCGTATGCGGCATTCCACCAGCGCTCCCTTGCCGAGCGGGACGCCTTCTGGGCCGAGCAGGCCCGGCTCATCGACTGGCAGGTGCCGCCGCAGCGCATCTGCAACTACGACCAGCCGCCGTTCGCGCGCTGGTTCGAGGGCGGCACCACCAACCTCTGCCACAACGCGGTCGATCGGCACCTGCCGGAGCGCGCCGGGCAGCCGGCGCTGATCGCGATCTCGTCCGAGACCGACACGGAGCGCAGCTACAGCTTCGCAGAACTGCACGCCGAAGTGCAGCGCATGGCGGCCGCGTTGCGGTCGCTGGGGGTGGTGCGCGGCGACCGCGTGCTGATCTACATGCCGATGGTGGCCGAGGCGGCGTTCGCGATGCTGGCGTGCGCCCGGATCGGGGCGCTGCACTCGGTGGTGTTCGGCGGGTTCGCCTCGGGCGCACTCGCCTCCCGGATCGACGATGCGGAACCCGTGGCCATCGTGAGTGCCGACGCGGGCTCGCGCGGCGGCAAGGTGGTGCCGTACAAGCCGCTGCTGGACGAGGCGCTGCGCATTGCCCGCCACCGCCCCCGCGCGGTGCTGCTGGTGGACCGCGGCCTCGCGCCCATGGAGCTGCAGGACGGCCGCGACCACGACTGGGCCGCGCTGCGCGCGCGGCATCTGGACGCGCAGGTGGCATGCGAATGGCTGGACGCCACGCACCCGAGCTACACGCTCTACACCAGCGGAACCACGGGCCGGCCCAAGGGCGTGCAGCGCGACACCGGCGGCTACGCGGTGGCGCTCGCGGCGAGCATGCGGCACATCTTCGGCGTGGGGGCCGAGGGGGCGAGCGCCGGCGCCCAGGACGCAAGTGCCGGAACCGCGGGCCGTGCGCAGCGCGGCGTCTTCTTCGCGACCAGCGACATCGGCTGGGTCGTGGGGCACAGCTACATCGTCTATGGCCCGCTGATCGCCGGCATGGCGACGGTGATGTACGAGGGCCTGCCGGTGCGCCCGGATGCGGGCGTGTGGTGGCGCATCGTCGAGCGGCACCGCGTGACGCACATGTTCTCGGCGCCGACGGCGGTACGGGTGCTGAAGAAGCAGGACCCGGAGTGGCTCCGGCGCTACGACCTCTCCAGCCTCCAGGCCCTGTGGCTCGCGGGCGAGCCGCTGGACGCGCCCACGGCGCAGTGGATCGGCGACGCGCTGGGCGTGCCGATCGTCGACAACTACTGGCAGACCGAGACGGGATGGCCGATCCTGACGCTCGCCAACGGCGTGGAGCCACAGGCGGCACGCGCCGGCAGCCCCGGCAGGGCCATGTACGGCTACGACGTGAAGCTGCTCGACCAGGCGACGGGTGAACAGCTCAAGGCCCCTGGCGAAAAGGGTGTGCTCGCGATCGAGGGGCCGCTGCCCCCCGGCTGCATGCAGACCGTGTGGCGCGATGATGAACGCTTCGTGCAGACGTACTGGAACAGCATTCCGGGGCGGCTGATCTACAGCACCTTCGACTGGGGCATCCGCGACGAGGACGGCTATTACTTCATCCTCGGACGCACGGACGACGTGATCAACGTGGCCGGGCACCGGCTGGGCACGCGCGAGATCGAGGAAAGCATCGCCGCCCACCCGCAGGTGGCGGAGGTGGCGGTGGTCGGCGTGGCCGACGCGCTGAAGGGCCAGGTGGCGCTCGCCTTCGCCGTGGCGCGCGATCCCGCCGCCGCGGCCGACGATGCGGCGCGCCGCCGGCTGGAAGGCGAGGTCATGCAGCTCGTGGACCAGCGGCTCGGGGCGGTGGCGCGGCCGGCGCGCGTGCATTTCGTGGCGCTACTGCCCAAGACGCGCAGCGGCAAGCTGCTGCGCCGCGCGCTGCAGGCCGTGGCCGAGCGCCGCGATCCGGGCGATCTCACCACCATGGAAGATCCTTCGGCGCTGCAGCAGGTGAAGGACCTGATCGGATAGGACGGCGCAGCGCACACCGCGATGGCGGTGGGGCGCGCGCTCAGCCCGCGGCCCCGCGGCGCCAGCCGTCGGGCGCGCGCCAGACGCCGGCCCAGCCGGGAAACTCCTCCGCCGCCATCGGCCGGGAGATGCAGTAGCCCTGGGCCAGGGTGCAACCCATATCCAGCAGCGCCGCGCCCTGGGCCTCGGTCTCGACGCCTTCCGCGACGATCGAATAGCCGAAGGAGTCCGCCAGGCCGATCACGCCCTTCACGATGGCGAAGTCTCCGGGGTCGGTCATCATGCCGCTCACGAAACTGCGGTCGAGCTTGAGCGTGTCCATCGGCAGCCGCCGCAGGTAGGACAGCGAGGAGTAGCCGGTGCCGAAGTCGTCGAGCGACACCGTCGCTCCGAGCCGGCGCAACTGCAGCAGCTGGGGCACGACATGGTCCATGTCGTAGAGTGCGGCGCTCTCGGTGATCTCCAGGTCGAGCAGCTGCGTCGGCAGGCCGGGGCGCAGGGCGATGCGGCCGGCCACCCACTGCGCGAAGTCCTGCTGCTGGAGATGGCGCGCGGAGATGTTCACGCTCACGGGCAGCTCCATTCCCCGGGAACGCAGCATCTCGATGAGTCCGAGCGCGGAATCGACCGCCCATTCGCCGAAGGCGGTTTCCATTTCCGCCTGTTCGATGAGCGGCAGGAAGGCACCCGGGGCGAGCAGCCCCCGGTCGGGATGCCGCCAGCGGGCCAGCGCCTCGGCGCCGATCACCGCGCCCGATCGCATGTCGACCTTGGGCTGCAGGTAGAGCTCGAACTGGCCGTTCGCCAGCGCGCCGCGCAATTGCCGGGCCTGGTCGGCGCAGGCCTGGCGCGCACGCTCCTGGGCCGCGTCGAACGCCTGCACGCGGTTGCGTCCCGCCTGCTTGGCGCCGTACATGGCGTGGTCCGCATGGCGCAGCAGCGTGTCGGCATCGGCGCCGTCCTCGGGGTAGAGCGTGTAGCCGACGCTCGCCGTCACCACGGCGTGTTCCGTGCCCAGCGTGAAGGGGGCCGAGAGGTTGTCCATGAGGCGCTGCAGAAGCTCCTCGGCGTCGGCCCGGCTGCGCAGGCCGGGCAGCAGGATGACGAATTCGTCGCCCCCCAGCCGGGCCACGCAGTCCATGGGCCGCAGCGCCCGGACCAGCCTGCCGGCCACGATCACGAGCAGCCGGTCGCCCGCGCTGTGGCCCAGCCGGTCGTTGACGGGCTTGAACCCGTCGAGATCCAGATAGGCCACGCCCAGCAACCGGCCATCCTGCTGCGCGGCGTGCATGGCCTGCTCCAGCCGGCCCGCCAGGTGCACGCGGTTGGGCAAGCCGGTGAGGGTGTCGAAGTGGGCCAGCCGGTGCAGCAGATCCTCCTGCGCGCGCTGGCTGGTGACGTCCATCGCGACGCCCAGCATGCGCAGCGGCCGGCCGCCCGCATCGCGGTCGACCACCTTGCCCAGGTGGCGCACCCAGCGCCCGGCCGCAGCCGGCGCGCCGGGGGGCTGCGCCGGGAAGGCCGGGGCTGCGGGCACCACGTACCACGTGGCGTCGAAATGGGGCTCCGGCCCGGCCAGGTGGCGCTCCAGCTCCTGCGTGACGCTCTCGATGTCGGCGGGGTCCATGCCGCGGGTCCAGTGGATTCCTTCCGCCGCCGCGGAATCGTGCGCTTCGGGCAGGCCGTGGAGTTCGCGCCAGCGCGCATCCCCGGAGACCGTTCCGGTGGCGAGCTTCCAGTCCCACAGGCCGAGGGAGGCGGCGGACAGCGTGAGCGACAGCAGGGCCTCGCGTTCGCGCACGAGGTCTTCGCCGCGCTTGCGCTCCGTGATGTCGTAGGCCGACACCAGCCACACGGGTACCCCGTCCAGCTCCGCGGCGTGCATCGACTGCAGCAGTGTGCGGGTGCCGCCGTTGCGGGTGTGCACGGCGATTTCCAGGCCGTTGTGCACGTTCCGGCCGCTCATGTCGTGCAGCAGCCGCCGCCGGCCTTCCGGAGTGAAGATGCCGAGTTCGATCGCGGTGCGGCCGATCGCCTGCTCCCGCGGGATGCCGGTCAGCCGTTCCCAGGCCTTGTTGACCACCAGGTAGGTGCCGTTCGCCCGCTCCGACATCAGCACGGGGTAGGGCATGAGCTCGAAGAGGTGCATGAAGCGGTCCTCGGACTGGGTGAGGCGCTCGGCGGCGCGCCGCCAGCCATCGATGTCCTGGACGATGCCGCGCATGCCCGTCGCCACGCCATCCCGCAGTACCGGTTCCGCATGGATCCGGACCCAGACGGCGCGGCCGTCGTCGGCCCGCTGCACCTGGAGCTCCATGCTCCAGCCCGAGGCGGTCTCGAGGCCATGGCGCATGTAGCCGTCCAGCGGCGCCCGGAACGGCTCGACCACGAAAAGATCCAGGTATTCGGCGGGGCAGGGGAGGCGGGAGCCGCGGGGTACTCCGTGGATATCGAAACACGCGTCCGACCAATACACGAGCCCGATGCCGCGCCCGTGTTCCCAGACGCCCAGCCCGGCCATGTGGCCCGCCTGCAACAGCAGTCCGTGCGCCGCGGCGAGTTGATCGTGCGTACGCTGGGTCTCGGACGTGTCCTGAAAGATGGAGATCAGGCAGTCCCGCTCGCCGACGCGCATTTTCCGCGCGGAGAACAGCCCGGTGATGGTCCGGGTCCCGCTCAGCAGCGTGGCAGGCATCTTCTCGACGTAGCCCTGCCGGCGCAGCAGTTCCGTCATGCGCTCGCGTTCCTCGGCAGACGCCCAGACGCCCAGGCCGGTGGTGGTGCGGCCCAATGCCTGCTCGCGGCCGACGCCGAAAATCCTCGTGAATGCGGGATTCACATCGATGCAGAGACCGTCGTCGACGGTGGTGATGGCGGCTGCATCGGGCAGCATCTGGTAGACGACCGATTGCTGCTCGTGCAACCGACGCGCGGCCTCCTGCTCGTCGCGCACGGGCGCGGCGTCCAGCATGGCCTGCAGGTCGGCCTCGCGGCGCAGCAGCGCATCGGTAGTGCGCGCCCGTGCGATCACCAGAAGGGCCCCGCCCCCGAGGACCAGGGCGCCCGCGAGCGTCGACCAGGACGGCGCGCCCGTCCATGCGCGCGCGACCGGGGCCAGCGTCGCCGCCAGGCCGATGACCGCAACCCAGCCGAGCCCGGGCCGGCGCGTTTTCCGCAATGCGCCCCAGGCGCAGCCCAGGGCCCAGGCACTGGCGAGCAGGCCCGCGCCCGCGCCCGAGGTGTCCGGGCGGAAGGCCGCTTCACCGACCGCGGCGGCGAGCCCGCTCAGGGCCCCGGCCAGGGGGCCGAGGCATGCGGCGGCGATGGCGGTGGGAACCGCATCCGCCGAAGGCGCCGCCCAGAGGGAAAGGCACGAGGCGGCCCCCGCAGCCAGGCCACCGCCCGTCTGCAGCCACCGGCCCGGGGGCGTGGCGGCCAGCCGGTGGGTGGGCACGAGGGCCAGCGCCGCGACCAGCGCCACATGGATCCAGAGCAGCGCCCCGGTCTCAATGGCCATGTCGCAGGGGCGGTCCGGCCATGCGGACGCCCGCCCGGAGGGCGGTGCGGGCGCAGGCGGGGCGGGCGATGTCGGGCATACGGTCGAGTTTAAAGCTCTACCGTGTCAGCGCCCCTATCGCCCGTATCGGGGTTTCCACACGCTTGCGCCGCCGCCGGATTCCGGCTGCCTGCCCCGCAGAATGCCCGCTCAGCGCCGCCGGGGGCCCACCAGTCCGGTGGACAGGAGGGTGCCACCCACGATGATGCCGCCGCACAGGACCATCCAGGGCGTCACGGATTCGCCGAGGAACAGCACGCCATAGGCCACGGCGAAGACCGGCGCCAGGAACGTGACGGCCAGGGCCCGGCTGGGCCCGGCATGCGCGATCAGCCGGAAGTACAGGATGTAGGCGATACCGGTGCACAGCACGGCGATCGCGATGATCGCGGCCCAGGCGCGCAGGCCCGGGGCCTGGGAAGGCCAGGCCCACAGCGCCGGGACGGCGAGCGCCAGAGCGGCGCCCAGCTGGCTGCCGGTGGCGATGGCCAGCGGCGGCAGCCCGACGAGGTACCGGCGCGCATAGCTGGCGCCGACGGCGTAGGAGGTGGTGGCCAGCAGGCAGGCGCCCATGGCCCAGCCCGCATGGCCCGACTTGAAGCCGATGGCCGCGGGCGCCCGCCAGGCCAGCAGGGCCACGCCCAGGAAACCCAGCGCCAGCCCGGCCCAGCGGAGCCGGCCGATGCGGTCGCCCAGCCAGATCCAGGCGACCAGTGCCCCGAACAGCGGCACGGTGGCGTTGAGGATGGAGGACAGCCCGGTGGTGATGTGCAGCACGGCCCAGGCGTAGAGCGCGAAAGGTATGGCGGAATTGACGATGCCGCCCAGCAGGATGGGTTTCCAGTGGCGGCGCAGGGCCGGCCATTGGCCCTGGCGCAAGAGGATGGGCCAGAGGAAGAGGGTCGCGAGCGCCACGCGCAGCCCGGCCGTGGGCAGCGGGCCGAACTCCGATGCGCCCATGCGCATGAACAGGAAGGATGCGCCCCACAGCGCCGACAGCACCAGGAATTCGCCCAGCCAGTCGCGTGCCGGCGCTCCGGCAACGGCCGCCGCGCTCACGCGTGCGCTCCCGCGGACGGCGCCGAAAAGCCTCCGGCACCAGCGGCCACCCCGTCGGCCGGCCACAGGGGCAGGCCGTGCAGGCGTGCGGGCAGGGCGCCTTCGATCCGCAGCAGGGCGGTCTTGCGCGGCAGCCCGCCCGCATAGCCGGTGAGGGTTCCGTCGGAGCCCAGCACGCGGTGGCACGGCACGATCACGCTCACCGGGTTGCGTCCCACGGCCGCGCCGACCGCCCGCACGGCCAGCGGCCGGCCCAGGTCCCGCGCGAGCGCCGCGTAGCTCGTCACCGCGCCATGGGGAATGGCGGCCAGGGCCCGCCAGACTTCCTGCTGGAAGGCCGTGCCCGCTGCCAGATCCAGCGGTACGTCGAAGCGGCTGCGGGCGCCCTGCAGGTACTCCAGGAACTGGGCGGCCGCGGCCATCAGCAGCGGATGGGCGGGGTCTTCGGGCCAGGCGTCCGGACCGTCGAGCCGGTCCGCGGGCTGGTGCCGCTGGCCGTCGAACCACAGGCCGGCAAGGCCGTGCGGCGAAGCGGCCAGGCGCACGTCGCCCAGCGGCGTGGCGATGCGCGTCTGTACGCGGGAAGAGGGGTGCGCGATGGGCATGGTGGTGGCCTGTGGCGGATGGAAAGGAGATGGCGGAAACGGGGACGACGACGAAGACGCAGTGGAGGGCCTCATCGGACGGCATCCCGGGACGCGCGCTTCACGGGCGTCCGGTGGTGTTTTGCGCAGGATTCCTCAGCCTCGACAGCGGGAAGCGGGGTCTCGGCCGCAGCGCGGTCCAGGCCGCTCCAGGCGCGCACCACGGCATAGCTGCGCCAGGGGCGCCAGGCCTGCGAGGCCTCTTCAGCGGCCTGCGCGGGCCGGGGCGCCGACCGGACGCCGAGGGCCTTGTGCAGCGCGACGTCGCCCGCGGGGAAGGCATCGGGCCAGCGCAGCGCGCGCATCGCGATGTAGTGCGCCGTCCAGTCGCCGATGCCGGGCAGGGCGCGCAGTGCGGCGAGGGTAGCCTCGACGTCGGCTGCGGCATGCAGCGCGAGGCGCCCCTCGGCCACGGCGCGGGACAGCGCCAGGATCGCGGCCTGCCGCTGGCGCACGATGCCGAGCTGTCCGAGGGCGTCGGGCTCGCACGCGGCGAGTGCGCAGGGTGAGGGGAACAGCCGCGTGAGCTCCGGCCACGGCGTCTCGACGGGTTCGCCCCAGCGTTCCACCAGCCGCTGGGCCAGCGTGCGGGCGGCCGCCACGGTGACCTGCTGGCCCAGCACGGCCCGGACCGCCAGTTCGAAGCCGTCCCAGGCACCCGGCACGCGCAGGCCCTCGCCCAGGGGAAAGTCCGCACGCAGCACGGCATGGATCGCGTCGGGGTCGGCGTCCAGATCGAACAGGCCGCGCACGCGGGCGATCACGCCCGGCAGCAGCGGCAACAGGCTGGCGGAGACCTGCAGGTGCACCTGGGGCTTCGGCGGCCCGCCGCGCGGCCCGGGCCCGGCGTCGAAACGCGCGGCGAGCCAGCCCGTGCAGGCCCTGCCTTCAGCATCCTGCAGCCGCACGGTGCGCCGCAGCTCCAGTGCCCGTGCGTCCACGGTTTCCATGCCCTGGATGCGGCGCTGCGCGAAGAAGGCCAGAAGGGCCGGCGCATCCAGGGGCGGCCGGAAGCCGAGCCGCACGGCGCCTGCGGCGGCACCGATGGCGAGTGCGCTGCCGGAGCGGCGCAGGGCGGTCGGTTGCAGGCCATAGTGCTGCGTGAACGCCGCGTTGAACCGGCGCACGCTGCCGAACCCGCTGGCCATCGCGACGGAGGTCACGGGCAGAGCCGTGTCGGTCAGCAGCTGCTTGGCGGCCAGCAGGCGGCGGGTCTGCAGGTACTGCAGCGGGGAAATACCCAGGGCCGACTCGAACACGCGCCGCAGGTGGCGGTCGCTCACGCCCAGGCGCGCCGCCACCCGCTGGATGGGCGCGGCGGCTCCGTCCTGGATGCCGCGGCCTTCCGGCGTGCCGGCCGGGGCGCCTTCCCATAGCGAGCCTTCGGCATCCAGGCAGCGCAGTGCCTCGCGCACCAGGATGCCCTGCGCGTCCTGGATCGACCAGGCCGGCAGCCGGGGGGCCAGTTCCGGCCGGCAGCGCAGGCACGGGCGGAATCCCGCGCTTTCCGCCTGGGCGGCGAGCGTGAAGAACCGGCAGTTCTCGCGGCGCGGCGTGCGGACGGCGCACACGGGCCGGCAGTAGATGCCGGTCGACGTCACCCCGGTGAAGAACCGGCCGTCGAAGCGCGCGTCCCGCGCGGCGAGCGCCAGATAGCGGGCCTCGTCGTGCGCATCGGCGGCGGGGGGGGCTGTGGGGGTGGTGCGCGGCATGGAGGGCATCATAGGCCGCGGCCCCGGGGCTGGCTGGCCGTTTCCGGACATCTCCCCGGCCGGACGGAACGCGGCCGTGCATCGGCGAGAATGCGGCCTCAGCCTACGCGCCGCGACCGCGCCGCCGGGCTGCCCGACGCCTACAATTCCCCGCGATCCGCCGGCCCCGCCGGAGCGGACCCGATCCGGACGCCGCAGCGCAGGCCCTTGCGCAGCCGGCGCCTTCATCCCTGCCAGCAAAGGAACCCTCCGTGCAGATCCATTCCGCCATCTTCAAGGCCTACGACATCCGCGGCATCGTGCCGAGCACCCTGACCGAAGAGGTGGCACGCGCGCTCGGCCGGGCCTTCGGCACGGCGGCACGGCGCGAAGGCCAGGCCACGGTGGCGGTGGGACGGGACGGGCGGCTGTCGGGCCCCGCGCTGTCGCAGGCGCTCATCGCGGGCCTGGTGGATGCGGGCATCGAGGTGATCGATGTCGGCGCGGTCACCACGCCGATGCTGTACTTCGCGGCGCACACCCTCTGCCAGAGCGGCATCCAGGTGACCGGCAGCCACAACCCCAAGGACTACAACGGCTTCAAGATGGTGCTGGCCGGCCGCGCGATCTACGGCGACGAGATCCAGGGCCTGCGCCGCACCATGGAAGAAGAAAGCTGGGATCTGCAGCCCGGCGGTTCGGTGCGGCAGGCCGACGTGCTGCCCGCCTATGTGCAGCGCATCACCTCCGACGTGAAGCTCGAGCGCCCGATGAAGATCGTGGTGGACAGCGGCAACGGCATCGCGGGCGCATCGGCGCCCGGCATCTTCCGGGCCCTGGGCTGCGAAGTGATCGAGCTGTTCTCCCAGGTGGACGGTAACTTCCCCAACCACCATCCCGACCCGAGCAAGCCCGAGAACCTGCGCGACCTGATACGCGCCCTGCAGGAAAGCGACGCCGAGCTGGGCCTGGCCTTCGACGGCGACGGCGATCGGCTAGGCATCGTCACCAAGGACGGCCAGAACATCTTCCCCGACCGCCAGATGATGCTGTTCGCACGCGACGTGCTCTCGCGCGTGCCGGGTGCGCCGATCCTGTTCGACGTGAAATGCACGCAGCGCCTGGCGCCGGCGATCGAGGCCGTGGGCGGCCAGGCCGTGATGTACAAGACGGGCCACTCGCTCATCAAGGCGCGCATGAAGGAACTCGATTCCCCGCTGGGCGGCGAGATGAGCGGCCACATCTTCTTCAAGGAACGCTGGTTCGGCTTCGACGACGGCACCTACGCCGGCTGCCGCCTGCTGGAGATCCTGAGCCGCCACGACGACCCGAGCGCGGTGCTCAACGACCTGCCCACCAGCCACTCCACGCCCGAGCTGAACGTGGCCTGCGAAGAGGGCGAGCCGCACCGCCTCACGGCCGAACTGCAGAGCATGGCCCAGGAAGCCTTCCCCGAGCCGGCGCGCATCAGCGCCATCGACGGGCTGCGCGTGGACTGGCCGGACGGCTTCGGCCTGATCCGCGCGAGCAACACCACGCCGGTGCTGGTGCTGCGTTTCGAGGGCCACACGCCCGAGGCGCTGCACCGCATCGAGGCCGCGATGATGGAACTGCTGCAGCGCGTGAAGCCTGGCGCGACGCCAGGCGCGGCAGCGCACTGAGCACCACCACCATGCGCGTCGCAGCAGCCCAGACGACTTCCCGGCCCGGCGGGCCGGCGGCCAACATCGGCACCCACCTGCGGTTCGCCCAGGCTGCCGCGGACGCCGGCGTGAACGTGCTGGTGTTTCCGGAGCTGTCGCTCACCGGCTACGACCTGCCTGCGCTGGCGCAGTGGGCCTGCGCGCCGGAGGACGAGGCTTTCGCGCCATTGCGGGAGGCCGCGCGGCGCCACGGCATGTCGCTGGTGGTCGGTGCGCCGGCCCCCGCGCAGCGCCAGGGCGGCAGGCCGGGCATCGGCGCGATCACCTTCCGGGCGGACGGCGGCACGCGGGTCTACCGCAAGCGCCACCTGCACCCCGGCGAGGAAGCGCACGCCGAGGCAGGTACCGACGATGCGCAGGTGCAGGATTTCTCGGGCCTGCCCGTGGCGATGGCCGTGTGCGCGGACATCAGCCATGCCGTGCATGCCGATGCCGCCGCCCGTGCGGGCGCGGCGCTCTACGCCGCGGGCGTGGTGGTGTCGGACGGGGGCCATGCGCACGACACGGCCTGCGCCCAGGGCCATGCGAAGCGCTGCGGCATCGCGGTGCTGCTGGCCAACCACGGCGCGCCCACCGGCGGCTATGCCTGTGTGGGCCGGAGTGCCTTCTGGGCCCCGGACGGTGCGCTGCTGGCCGAGGCCCCGGGCACGGGCGACTGGCTGGTCGTTGCGGAACGCTCGCCCGCGGGCTGGACCGCGCACGCGCGCCCCGTCGCGCCGTGACCCCGGCACGCCTGCTGTATTCCGCGCTCATGGCGGGCGCCCAGCCGCTGCTGCGGCGCAAGCTCCGGCGGCGCGCCGGGGCCGAACCCGGGTATGCGCATGCCGTCGAGGAGCGCTTCGGACGGTACGGCGATGCCGTCGGGACTGCCAGCGCGTCCGGAACGGTTGCCGGCCCGCTCGTCTGGATTCATGCGGTCTCGCTGGGCGAGACGCGGGCCGCGGCCATCCTGCTCGGCCCACTGCGGCCGCTGCTGCCCGGGATGCGGCTGCTGCTCACGCACGGCACGGCCACGGGCCGCGCCGAAGGAGCGAAGCTGCTGCAGCCGGGCGATCTGCAGGTCTGGCAGCCCTGGGACACCCCTGCAGCGGTGGGACGCTTCCTGGAACGCTTCCGGCCTGCCATCGGCGTGCTCATGGAGACCGAGGTCTGGCCCAACCTGATCGCAGCATGCCAGGCGCGCGGCGTGCCGCTGGTGCTGGCGAACGCGCGGCTCAACGCGCGCTCGCTGGCTGGCGCGCAGCGGCTCGCCTGGCTGTCGCGCCCGGCCTATGGTGCGCTGGCCGCCGTGTGGGCGCAGACCGCAGGCGACGCCGAGCGCCTTCGCGCGGCCGGCGCGCGCGTGAACGGCGTATTCGGCAACCTCAAGTTCGACGTGGTGCCCGATGCGGCGCAGTGGGCCCAGGGACGCGCATGGCGCGGCGCGGAGCTGCGCCCCGTGGTGCTGCTGGCGAGCAGCCGGGACGGCGAGGAGTCGATGTGGCTGCAATCCCTGCCGCCGACCGCGCCCGGCACGGCACGGCCCGTCCAGTGGCTGATCGTGCCGCGCCATCCGCAGCGGTTTCCCGAGGTGCGCGCGCAGCTGGAGGCAGCGGGCCTGAGCGTGTCGTGCCGCAGCAGCTGGGGCGCCGCGCCTGCGCCGGCCGACGTGTGGCTGGGCGATTCGATGGGCGAGATGGTGCTCTACTACGGCCTGGCGCATGCGGCGCTGCTGGGTGGCAGTTTCGCGCCGTTGGGGGGGCAGAACCTCATCGAGGCCGCCGCCTGCGGGTGCCCGGTGGTGATGGGGCCGCACACGTTCAATTTCGCCGAGGCCGCGGACAACGCGGCGCAGGCCGGTGCCGCGCTGCGCGTGGACGGCATGGCGCAGGCGGTCGCCACCGCCGAGGCGCTGGTGCTCGACGCGCCGCGGCAGTCGGCGCTGGAGCAGCGGGCCCTGGAGTTTTCCACTGCCCACCGGGGAGCCGCCCTGGCCACGGCCGAGGCGGTGGCGGGCGTGCTGCACGGTAAGCGGCCACCTCGGACGGATTAGGCCCCCAACGGTGCGGTCCGCTGGCGCAGTTCCTGCGCCGCGACGCTCGACAATGGCCCGGAGGCGTGGCCGGGCCCGCCGATCCGGCGCTTGCTTCGCCGTGGGGGATAAGGAATCCCTTTCGCTGCCATAGCCAACCACGATCGGCAAGTCAGTATCCATTCAGGTTGGCGGCCCTTTAATGGGCCATCGACTTTCGGCGGAACCCCTCCCATGAACCTACAACACCTGCGCATCGGCCTCAAGCTGGCGATCGCGTTCACCCTGGCCACCCTGCTGACGCTGATCACGGGCCTGGCCGCCGGCATCCAGATGCGCGCCATTCAGGCGGGCTCCGAAGACCTCGCCACCAACTGGCTTCCCAGCGTGCAGGCGATCGGCAACGTCCGGGTGGCCGCCAACCGCGTGCGCCGGACCGAGAGCGAACTGTTCCTGCCGGAGGCCGGGGACGCCGCGGCCCGGCGCCGTGCCGAGCTGGTACAGCGCATGGAGCTGCTGGCGCAGGCCGAAGCGGCCTATGCCCCCTTGGTCACGCCCGGCGAGGAGCAGCGCCTGTACGACGAATACCGTGCAGCGCGCGGAAAATATGCGGGCGTCCAGGCCCGCCTGCTGGCCCTCGGACAGGGGCCGGAGGCCCGCACGGAAGCAGCACGCATCTTCTTCAGCGATTCCGAACGCGCCTTCGACACGCTGGCCGATGACCTGGGCGTGCTGGCGGAATTCAACCGCAAGTCCGCGGACGCCGCGCAGCAGAACGTGCGCAGCATCTACGACCGTGCCGTCGTCACGCTTTCCGCGCTGGTGGCAGCCGCCATCGCCGCCGCCGTGGCGCTGGCCTGGTGGATCACGCGGCTCATCACCCGGCCGATCCGCGAGGCGGTCCTGATCGCGCAGGGCGTGGCGGCGGGCGACCTCACCATGCGCATCGCGCCGCAGGGCCGCGACGAGGCGGCCCAGCTCATGCATGCCCTGGCCGGTATGCAGGGCAACCTCTCGCAGGTGGTGGGTGGCGTGCGCGCGAACGCGGAGAGCGTGGCCACCGCGAGTGCCGAGATCGCGCAGGGCAATACCGACCTGTCGTCGCGCACCGAGCAGCAGGCCTCCGCTCTGGAGCAGACCGCTGCCTCCATGGAAGAGCTGGGCTCCACCGTGCGCCAGAACTCCGACAACGCGCAGCAGGCGAGCGCACTGGCGCAGGATGCGGCCTCGGCCGCCGCACGCAGCGGCGAGGCGGTGCAGACCATGGTGGACACGATGCAATCGATCGACGAGGCCTCGCGCCGGATCGCGGACATCATCGGCCTGATCGACGGCATCGCCTTCCAGACGAACATCCTGGCACTGAACGCGGCGGTGGAAGCCGCCCGCGCGGGTGAGCAGGGACGCGGGTTCGCGGTCGTGGCGAGCGAAGTGCGCAGCCTGGCGCAGCGCAGCGCCGAAGCCGCCAGGGACGTGAAGGGCCTGATCGCCACCAGCGCGCAGCGGGTGCAGGACGGCTCGCAGCAGGCGGAGCAGGCGGGCGCCGCCGTGCAGTCCTCCCTGGAGCGCATCCAGAAGGTGGCGGCGCTCGTGCTGGAGATCAGCGTCGCCACGCGCGAGCAGAGCGACGGTGTCTCGCAGGTCGGCGAGGCGGTGGTGCAGATGGACCAGGCCACGCAGCAGAACGCCGCGCTCGTCGAACAGAGTGCCGCGGCGGCTTCCAGCCTCAGGGCGCAGGCGGAGCAACTGGTGGGGGCGGTGTCGGTGTTCCGTCTGCCGGGCGTCGCGGGCGCGGTGCGCCAGCTCGCGGTCTGATCCGGCCCCGCAGGCCGGAAAGATCCGGGGTTTTGCCGCAGCGCAGGCGCCGCCGGGGGGCCATGCCGCACAATGGCAGCTCCCCCGGGCGCCACCGATGCCGGCGGGCCGCCACATGATCGAAAAGCACTACCTCACCCCGCTGTTCGCGCCCAGTTCCATCGCCGTGCTGGCGGGACGGGCCGACGCACCCGACACCCTCACTCCGGCCGCGCGCGCGCTGCACGAGGCCCTGCGCGCGCAGCGCTTCACGGGCACGCTGCAGTTCCTCGACATCCACACCAGCGGCACGCTGGCCGATCTGGCGCAGACACGCGCCGATCTCGCCGTGATCGCCCAGCAGCCGCAGGACACGGCCGCGGCGCTCGAAGTCGCCGGCCGTATCGGCTGCCGCGCTGCGCTGGTGCTGTCGCACGGGATCGACGCCGACGCTGCGCTCAAGCTCAAGAAGATCGCGCGCCGCGAGGGCATGCACCTGCTGGGCCCCAACTCCCTGGGCCTGCAGCGGCCCCATTTGCAGCTCAATGCCAGCGCGGCCGGGCCGCTGGCGCGCGAGGGCTCGCTCGCGCTGGTGTGCCAGTCGGGCGCGCTCACCGCCTCCATCCTCGACTGGGCGCACAAGAACGCCGTCGGCTTCTCCACCGTGGTGTCCCTCGGGCCCCATACCGACGTGGACATCGCCCAGGTGCTGGACTTCCTCGCCAACGACGGGCGCACCCAGAGCATCGTGGTGTACATGGAAGGCATCGGCAGTGCGCGCCGCTTCATGAGCGCGCTGCGCTCGGCCGCCAACGCCAAGCCGGTGGTGGTGCTCAAGGCCGGCCGCAAGCCCGCCGGCAACGAAGCGGCGCAGACCCACAGCGGCACCATCGTGGGCAGCGACGACGTGTTCGATGCGGCCCTGCGCCGCGCGGGCGCCGTGCGGGTGCGCTCGTTCGTGGAGCTGTTCTCCGCGGCCAAATGCCTGGCCTCGCGCTACCGGCCCGTGGGCAAGCGGCTCGCGCTCGTCACCAACGGCGGCGGCCCGGGCGTGCTCGCCGCGGACTGGGTGAACGAGATCCTGCTGGAGATGGGGCGGCTTTCTCCCGAATCGGCGCGTGCGCTCGCGCCGCAGCTGCCGCCACTCGCGTCGCTCACGGACCTGATGGACCTGTCGGAAGAGGCGGGACCCGCCCATTACCGCGCCGCCATCGACGCCGCCGAGAAGGACCGCCAGATCGACGGCGTGCTGGCCATCCATTCGCCCAAGGCGGGCACCGATCCGGCCGAGGTGGCCACGGCGCTCGCCGAAGCCAAGCGCCTGATGGGCAAGCCGCTGCTGGCCTGCTGGATGGGCGACGCCACCGTCGGCCCGGCGCGCGAGGTGCTGCGCGCCGCGGCCATCCCGAATTTCCGCACGCCCGAGGCGGCCGTGGGCGCGTTCGGCAACATCGCCTCGTTCTACCAGAACCAGCAATTGCTGCAGCAGACGCCGCCGCCACTGTCGGCACTCTCCAAGCCCGACATCGAGGGCGCGCGCCTGCTGATCGAGAGCGTGCTGGCCGAGCGCCGCCACGTGCTCACCGAGATGGAGTCGAAGACGCTGCTGGCCGCGTTCCAGGTGCCCGTGACCAAGACGCTGCTGGCCCGCAGCGCGCACGAGGCGATGATGATCGCCACGCAGCTCGGTTTCCCGGTGGCGCTGAAGATCGATTCGCCCGACATCTCGCACAAGTCCGACGTGGGCGGAGTGGCGCTGGACATCCACAGCGGCACGGCCGCGCGCGACGCCTACACCGACATGGTGCAGCGCGTGGCGCGCCTGCAGCCCGGCGCGCGCATCAACGGCGTGACGGTGCAGAAGATGGCGCGCGCGCGGCGCGGGCGGGAGATCTGCATCGGCCTGGTGACGGACGACCCGTTCGGCCCGGTGATCACTTTCGGCGCTGGCGGCACCATGATCGAGCTGATCGACGACCGCGCGATGGAGCTGCCGCCGCTCAACCAGTTCCTCGCGCGCCGGCTCATCGAGCGCTCTCGCGTGGCCGAGACGCTGGGCGAGTGGCGCGGGGCGAGCGCGGTGGACCGCGACGCGCTGGAGCAGACGCTGCTGCGCGTCTCCGAAATGGTGTGCGCGCTGCCGCAACTGCGCGAGATGGACATCAACCCGCTCATCGTGGATGCCGGTGGGGTGGTGGCGGTGGATGCGCGCATCGTCGTGCGCGATACCTCCCAGGGGGCCGGCGGCCGCAGCGAAGGCTACGGGCACCTGGCGATCCTGCCGTACCCGGCCCGCTACGAACAGATCTGGCCGATGCGCGGCGGCGGCGAATTCCTCGTGCGGCCCGTGCGCCCGGACGATGCGCAGATGCTGCAGCGGCTGGTGAAGGAGCTATCGCCCGAGAGCCGGTACTTCCGCTACATCTCGCAGATCGCGGAGCTGCCCGCGCCCATGCTCGCGCGCTTCACGCTCATCGACTACGACCGCGAAATGGCGCTGGTCGCCGTGCACCGCGAGCGCAGCGCGGGCGAGGACGGCGAGATCCGCGGCACCGAGCGCATCGTGGGCGTGTCCCGCTACGTGACCAACCCGGACCAGACCAGCTGCGAATTCGCGCTGGTGGTGGCCGACGACTTCAACGGCCGCGGGCTGGGATCGCGGCTGATGCTGAGCATCATGGAAGCGGCCCGCGACAAGGGCCTGACCGAAATCCAGGGACTGGTGCTCTCGCACAACCCGAGCATGCTCAAGCTGATGCGGCGGCTGGGTTTCGAGGTGCGCGCGTATCCGGACGATCCGGAATTCAAGCTCGTCGCGCACCAGCTTTGAAAGCGCGGCCGTTCAGCGGGCGGAGATCGCCTCGATCGGCCGCAGGTCGTCCGGCGTCAGCGTGCCCGCGGCCTGGCGCAGCCGCAGCGACCCGAGCAGCACGTTGTAGCGCGCCTGCGCGAGGTCGCGCCGGGTCTGGTAGAGCTGGCTCTGGGCGTTGAGCACGTCGATGTTCACCCGCACGCCGACCTGGTAGCCCAGCCGATTGGCATCCAGCGCGCTCTGGCTCGAGACTTCGGCGGCCTCCAGCGCACGCACCTGGCCCCGGCCGGACTGCACGCCGAAGAAGGCGCTGCGCACGGCCTGCGCCACTGTGCGGCGGGCATTGTCCAGGTCCGCCACGGCCTTGTCCTCGAGCGACAGGGTTTCGCGGATGCGGTTCTGCACCGCGAAGCCGGCGAACAGCGGCAGCGTCATCTGCACGCCGATGCTGGCGTTGCGGGCGTTGGAGTGCAGGTGCGGCGCGGTCACCGTGCCATTGGGGTTGCGGGCCGCCTGGTAGCCGGCCTGCAGGTCCACCGTCGGCAGGTGGCCCGTCTCGGCCTTGCGGATTTCCAGCCGCGCCACGTCCAGCGCGATGGCGGCCTGGCGCACCTGGGGCTGCAGCTCCTCCGCGGTGCGCACCCAGGTCTCGACCGTGTCGGGCACCACGGCAGGCAATTGCACGGGCTGGGCGAGCGGCAGCGGCGAGGTGCCCGGACGGCCCACCAGCTGGTCCAGCGCGAGCTGCTTCACGCGCAGGTCGTTGTCCGCAGCGATCTCCTGCGCCTCCACCAGATCGAAGCGGGCCTGCGCCTCGCGCGAGTCCGTGATGGTCGCATTGCCGACCTCGAAATTGCGCTGCGCCGAGGCGCGCTGCTCCGACACGGCCGCCTTCTGCGCACGCAGGGTCTCCAGCGTGTCGCGCGCCGCCAGCACGTCGAAATACGCCTGCGACAGCCGCACGATCAGGTCCTGCTGCGCGGCCTCCAGGCGGGCCTGTGCAATGTCCACACCGCGCTGCCCCTGCTCGAAGGCGATCCGGTTGGCGGGCCGGTAGAGCGGCTGCGATGCCGTGATGCCCGCGGTCTGCTGGGGCGTGGAGAGGTCGATCGGCGGGCGGTTCACGTCGGTGCGCGTGTACGAAGCGCCGGCCGACAGGCCCGCGCTCGGGAGCAGCCCGGCGCGGGCCTGCTCGGCGCGGCTCACCGCCGCGCGGGCCTCGGCGAGCGCGGACTGCAGCGGCGCGTCGTAGCCCTGCGCGAGGTCGTAGAGCGCCGGCAGGCTCTGCGCCGAGGCCGGGGCGGCGGCCCACAGCGCGGATACCACGGGAAGCGCGAGCCACAGTGCGCGGGCGGCGGCCGCGCCGCGGGAGGAGGGCGAACGGAGGAAGGTCATGGCGGACAAGCGTCTCTTTCCTGGCAGATGAACCGGTGGTCGGATTCCGACGGGCGGCCGCATGCCCGCCCGGCTCTCTGGGGAGGCGGGCGTATGCCGGCCGGCCGGCGATGTCAGTAGCGGGGCACTCCGGGATCGCGCTCGTGCGACCACGCGTCGATGCCGCCCGAGATGTTGGCCAGCCGCTGGAATCCGTGCTGTTCGAGGAAGGCCGCCACGCGCAGGCTGCGCATGCCGTGGTGGCACAGGCAGGCGACGGGGCGCTCCGCTTCCAGTTCCTCGAGCCGGGCGGGGATCTCGCCCATGGGAATGGCGACGACGTCGAAGCCGGCGCCCTCCGCCGCGCGCACGCTGGCGGTCTGCAGTTCCCAGGGCTCGCGCACGTCCAGCACCAGGGGGCGGCCGCCGCCGGCTTCGGCGGAGAACCATTCGTCGAGCTGGGCGGGACGTACGTGGTCGATCATGGAAGGGAGTCCTGTGTCAGGAAAGAAGGGGAGGGGACGCTCGCGCCGCTCAGAACGTGAAGCGTGGGCGCTCGGGGAAGTTCAGCAGGCGCGCCGCGTTGGTGTCCCAGGGCGTGCTGGCGACGAAGCGGTCGCCCGCGCGGCGCACGAAGGTGGCGCGCATCACGGGCTCGTCGCCGGTGATCGCGGCCAGGCGGCCGCCTTCGCGCAGCAGGGCCAGCAGGTTCTGGGGCACCTCGTGCACCGAGCCGCTCAGCACGATGACGTCGAACGGGCCGTCGGCGATCGCGTCGCGCGCACCGTCGCCCTGGCGCACGACCACGTTGTCGATGCCCGCGCCGAGCAGGTTCTCACGCGCGAACTCGACCAGGTCGGGCACGATCTCCAGGCTCACCACGTGTTCCGCGCGGTGCGCGAGCAGGGCGGCCATGTAGCCGGAGCCGGTGCCGATCTCCAGCACGCGGTCGGTGGGGCGCACCTGCAGGTCCTGCAGCAGGCGGGCTTCCACGCGCGGGGCCAGCATGCACTGGCCGAGGCGCTGGGCTTCCTCGGCGGACGGGTTCAGCGGGATTTCCATGTCCATGAAGGCCATGCCGCGGTAGGCGACCGGCACGAAATCTTCGCGGCGCACGACGTTCAGCAGGTCCAGCACGTCGGTGTCGAGCACGTTCCAGGGGCGGATCTGCTGCTCGATCATGTTGTAGCGGGCCAGGGTCACGGGATCGCTCGCGTCGGCAGTCGTGTTGTAGGGAAGGGTCATGGGGGATTTCTCCGGTGCACGGGGGTCAGGTCGGGACAAACCCACGATTCTAGGCCGGGCGCACGCAAAAGCCCGCCAGCAGGTTGTCGAGCTGCGCGTCGATGAAGCGCTGCGGGGTCACGTCCTGCGACTCGGGCATGCAGACGCCGGAGTGGCGCCACATCATCATGAACACCAGTGGTGCGACGACGACCTGCACGGCGCAGTCCAGGTCGAGCGGCCGGAATTCGCCGCGCGCCACCCCGCGCTCGAGAATGCGCCGGATCAGCCGGTTGCTGGGCAGGACGACCTCGGCGCGGTAGAAGGCCGCGATGTCGGGGAAGTTGTGCGCCTCGCTCAGGATCAGCTTCGACAGACCCGAGGCCTTGGTGGAGCCGATGTGCGTCCACCAGAGGTCGTAGGCGTGGCGCAGCAGCTCGGACGTACCGTGCGGGTACTGTTCGATCTCCACGTCCCACTCCGCGAAATGGCGGCCCATGTTGTGGCGCACCACCTCCTTGAACAGGTCTTCCTTGCTGGGGAAATACAGGAACAGCGTGCCCTTGGAGACGCCGGCGCGCGCGGCCACCTCGTCCACCTTGGTGGCGGCGTAGCCCTTCTCGACGAACAGATCGAGCGCCGCGTCGATCAGCTCGCCGGGGCGGGCGTCCTTGCGCCTTGCGCGCCGGGGGGACGGCGCGGGTGCAGGGGGCGGGGGAGCGGATGCGGAGCGAACCATATTAATGACTGACTGGTTAGTAATGTATCGGCGGAACAGGGGCGCGTCAACGCTTCCAGAGACTCGGCCGTTGTCCAGCTGGACAGTAACGCTTTCCGGAGACCGCCTTCCACCAGCGCCGTTCACCTGTCTTTTTCCTTTTACATGAGGACTTTTCCATGAAGCACCGCAAATCCCTTTCTCTGCCCAGTGCCCTGTGCGCCGCCGCCGTCGCCGTCGCTGCTCCTTTCGCTGCATTCGCCATGCCCAACCCCGCGTCGGTGTTCTGCGGAAAAATGGGCGGGCGCACGGAGATCGCCCAGCTGGCGGACGGCTCGCAGATCGGCCTGTGCTTCCTGCCGGACAAGAGGATCATCGAAGAGTGGACGTTCTTCCACATGGGCAACCGCCGTTCCTCGGGCGGTTCGGGCAACCCGGGCGGCCTGGGTTCCATGCCCGGTTCCGCAGGGCCACAGTCGCGCTGACGGATTGGCTGCCGCGATGCCCGCGAGGTCGCCAGCTGAACGGCTGCGTCCTACGGCCGGGATGTCCGGCGTTCGCTAGCATGGCGTGGTTCGCGGCGCTTGTTGCCGCAACCACCCGTCCCGCATGGCAACGCACAGGAATCCTATGGACAACCCCCGCAACGCATCCTCCGAAACCATCACTTTGGGCGGTGGGTGCTTCTGGTGCACCGAAGCGGTCTTCGACCGCGTGCGCGGCGTCACCGACGTCGAGAGCGGCTACGCCAATGGCCACGTGGCCCGGCCCACCTACGAGCAGGTCTGCTCGGGCACCACGGGCCACGCGGAGGTGGTGCGCCTCACCTTCGATCCGGCCGTGATCGGCCTGCGCGAGATCCTGGAAATCTTCTTCGCGACGCACGACCCGACCACGCTCAACCGCCAGGGCAACGACGTGGGGCCGCAATACCGCAGCGGCATCTACACCAGCACCCCCGGGCAGCAGGAGATCGCCGAATCGATGGTCCGGCAGCTGACGCAGGACCGCACGTTCGGCGCACCGGTCGTGACGGAAGTGGAGCCGCTGGAATCGTACTGGCCCGCCGAGGACTACCACCAGGACTACTACCTGCAGCATCCGGAGCAGGGCTACTGCGCCTTCGTGGTGGGGCCCAAGGTCGAGAAATTCCGAAAAACCTTCTCGCGCTATCTGAAGCCCGAGTGAGGCGCGGGGCGTGGCGTGTGCATAATGCAACCCGATTGCATTAATCAGCGCGTGCCACGCCTGCTTCCGCCGCCCGGGTTCCGGCCCGGCTGACCTGGAAGAGGGCCGGGCGCGCGAGCCCGCCATGCCTGCTCCCGCCCGTCCTCCGCGTTCTTCCCGCTCCGCGCCGTCTGCGGCGTTGCCCCTGGCGCCGGCAGCCGCAACCGCGCCCCCGGAGCGCGCGCTGCCCCAGGGTTTGCGCTCCACGCGCGCCACCCGCGCGGTGCTCGCGCTCATGGAATCCGATCCGTCGGCCGCGCGCTCCGGCACCGAGGTGGTGGCCGCGCTGGAGCGCCGGGGGGTGCCCGCCAACCGCGTCACCGTCTACCGCCTGCTGGACCGCCTCGCCGTGGCCGGCCTGCTCGAACGCCACGTGGACGGCCAGCGCATCACCCGCTACACGTTGGCCGGCACGCCCGCCGAGCGCTGGGCTCCCCGTTTCGAATGCTCCGATTGCCACCGGCAGATCCGCATCGCCGATGGCGCCGCGCCCCTGCGTGCCGCGATGCGGCGCGTGCTGCAGGCACTGGCGGCGGCGGGGCACGAGGAACTCGCCGCGGACATCGCCGTGCAGGGCCGTTGCGCGGACTGTGCGCAGGGCGGGGCGCCCTGCGGATGATCAGCTCCCATGCGCTGGCGTTCTCGCACGCTGGCGCCGCTTTCTTGCGTTTTCCCGATGTCGACCTGCCGCAGGGCGGCTGCCTGCTGCTGCGCGGGCCCTCGGGTTCCGGCAAGTCCACCTGGCTGGCGCTCGCTGCCGGGCTGCGCACGGCCACCGAAGGCACCCTGGTGGTAGCCGGCCAGCCGCTGGCCGGGCCGGGGCAGCTGCCGCGCGCGGCTCGCGATGCCTGGCGCGCACGCCACCTCGGTTTTCTGCCGCAGGCGCTGCACCTGTCGCCGGCCCTGTCGGTCGCGGAGAACTTGGCGCTGCCGTTCTTCGCCGCCGGCCTGACGCGCGACGACCGCGCGATCACCACGGCACTGGGCCAGCTGGACCTGGGCGCACTCGCCAAGCGCCGGCCGCACGAACTCTCCGGCGGGCAGGCCCAGCGGGTGGCGTTGGCGCGTGCGGTGCTGCTGTCGCCGCGCGTGCTGCTGGCCGACGAGCCCACCGCCAGCCTCGACGACGGTGCCGCGCAGGCCGCGCTGGACCTGCTCATGGCCTGCGCGGCGGACTGCACGGCCACGCTGGTCGTCGCCACGCACGACCGGCGCGCGGTGCAGGCCCTGGAGGCCCGGCCCGGCACGGTGTCGATGCTCCTGGCCGCCGGCGCACAGGAGGACACGCAGGGCACTGCCGGTTCGGGCGGGAGGGGCGGGCCATGAGCGCGGCGAGGCTGCGCGTCGGCAACGTGCCCCGGCTGGCGTGGCGCTATCTCTGGTCCAGGCCGCTCACCTCGGCGCTGAACCTGCTGCTGCTCACGCTCGGGCTGGCGGCGGTGACGCTGGTGCTGCTCGTGGCCACCCAGGTGGACCGCGGATTCGAGCGCGACGTGCACGGCATCGACCTGGTGGTGGGGGCCAAGGGCAGCCCGCTGCAGCTGATCCTGGCGGGCGTGTTCCACATCGACGTGCCGCCGGGCAACATCGCACTGGAGGATTTCGAGACTCTGCGGCGCAACCCGCTCGTGGCCCAGGCGATCCCGATCAGCCTGGGCGACAGCTTCGCGGGCTACCGCATCGTGGGCACCACGCACGAATACCCCGCGCACTATGGCGCGGAACTGGCGGCCGGGCGGCTCTGGAATGCGCCCATGGAGGCGGTGCTGGGCGCCACGGTGGCCGATGCCATGCAGCGCGCGGCACGCGGGCCCGGCGGCGACGGGCATCCCGCCGGTGGCGCGCAGGGGCTGCTCGGTCGCACGTTCTTCGGAACGCACGGCCTCGCGCCGGGCGGCGAGGAGCATGGCGGCCACCCCTACCGCGTGGCGGGCGTGCTCGCGCCCTGCGGCTGCGTGCTCGACCGGCTGGTGCTCACCGCCACCGAATCGGTGTGGCAGGTCCATGAATCGGCACAGGCCGACGACCCGGAAGACCTCGCGGTGCTGCGCCAGGAACGCGAGATCACGCTGGCGCTGGTGCGTTGGCGCAGCCCGCTTGCCGCGGTGACGCTGCCGCGCGCCATCAATGCCAACACCCCCATGCAGGCTGCCGCGCCGGCCGTGGAGATCACCCGGCTGGCCCGCCTGCTCGGCGTGGGGGCCGACGTGCTGCGCGCCTTCGGCGGCGTGCTGCTGGGCGTGGCCGGGCTGAGCGTGTTCATCGCCCTGTGGAACGCGGTGCGCGAGCGCCGTGCCGACCTGGCCATGCTGCGCATGCTGGGCGCGCCGCCCCTGCGCGTGGGCAGCCTGCTGCTGTGCGAGGCCCTGTGGCTCGCGCTACTGGCCTCGGTGCTCGGCCTGGCAGTGGGGCATTTGCTCGCCGAAGGCGTGGGACGCCTGCTCGCCGCCCAGAACGCCATGCCGGTGTCGGGCGCGCTCTGGTTGCCCGGCGAATGGGCCGTACCCGGCCTGGCCGTGGGCCTGGCCCTGATCGCGGCGTTGCTGCCGGCGGTCCAGGCCTACCGGGTGGACGTGGCCGAACTGCTGGGGCGTCCATGAAGGCCGGCTGCCAGAGAGCTTTATCGATACGGCGCCGAAGGATCGTCGCCCGGTCGTGCCCATTGCCCGCTTTCGTTTCCGTTTCCGTTTCCGTTTCCGTTCTCATCCTCCCGTTCTTCGAAAGGAACCGTACCATGCGCCAATCCCTGGCCCGATCCGTCCTCGCCCTGGCCTGCGCCCCGCTGCTGGCGCTGGGCGCCTTCGCTGCTGCCCATGCCCAGGACGCGAAGGAGGCCCATTCCCACGGCGATAAGGAAATCCAGGCCGACGTGCAGCGCCACCGCGCCATGGCCGCCGCGCACGAGGCCGCGGCCAAGTGCCTGGAATCGGGCAAGGGCCACGACCAGTGCGTGAAGGAGCTGCAGGCCGCATGCAAGGGGCTGGCGATCGGGAAGTACTGCGGGATGAAGCATCAACACTAGCCCTCTTGAGCGGCTGCGCCGCTCCGCGTTGCCGCCAGAGGCCGGGAGATGCCCGGTTGCATGGCGTCTGCAGACTGGTCTGCCGCGCGCCCATCGGCCGGGAAAAGCACTGACGTTTTTCAGTCCCACGGCATGGGCTTGCTCTGCCGTAGGGCCGTCGCATGGTGGAAAATGGCAGTGCCTGAAAGATTTATTCGCTCCATGAAACTCTTCTCCCTTCAGCTGGCCGGAACGGTGGCCTGCGCCTTGGCGTGGGCGGGGGCGTCCATGGCTGCGGGTACGCCGTCCGCGCAGGGACCGCCGGGGGGAGCTGGAGTCCCGCCGCCGCTGTCGTCCCCGCTGGGCGGCCCTCCCGGTGCGGGCGGGTTGCCGGCCGGCAATGGCGCGGGCTATCACAGTCCGCAGAGCCCGATCAAACCGCTGCCGCGCCGCGAGGACGTGGTGCCGTGGTCCACGCTGACGGGTCTCACCAAGAAGACGCTCAAGACCCGCATCGCGCCCGTATTCAATGCCGAGCAGAAGGCGCTGGACGGCAAGGTGCAGCGCATCCAGGGGTTCATGGTCCCGATGGACACCCGCCCGCTACAGCGGCATTTCCTGCTGACGTCCGTGCCGCTCACCTGTGCGTTCTGCATTCCCGGCGGGCCCGAGAGCATGGTGGAGGTCAAGGCCTCGGTGGGCGTGCCGTACTCGCTCGAGCCGGTCGTGGTCGAGGGCGAATTCAAGCTGCTGGGCAATGACGAGTACGGGCTCTTCTACCGCATGGTCAACGCCGAGCCCGTGAAGTGATCCGCGCCGCAGCCATCCTCCATAGCGCCCGGGGCGCCCACCGGTCGGCCGGAGCGCGGCCGGCGCGGTCCCGCGCGCTGGCGCTGTGGCTCTGGTTCGCGCTGGCAGCGGCCATGGCGCTGGCGCCCGCGCTGGGCCGCATGCACCAGCTGGTGCACGGGCCGGCGGCGCAGGGAATGGGCGCGGTCGCGCTGCCGTCGGCCGGCCCCGCGGACGCCGTGCGACCCACGCCGCACCCCCATGCTGCCGGCATGCTGGACGCGCTGTTCGCCGGCCATGCGGGCAGCGACTGCACGCTGCTGGACCATTCGCTGTTCGGCGCGGCCCTCCTGCCCGCGCTGCTGCCGGGGGCCGCTCCGGCCGCCGCCCCCGCCCCGCGCGAGGTGCCCGCCACGGGCATCGGCGCCCGCCCGCCGCGCACCCGTCTCGCGCGCGCGCCGCCGGCCGGCTTGGCCGCTTCGGCGTAGCAGCCGCGGCCCGTCGGGCCGCATTCGAGGGCACTCGCGGGCTTTCCCGCGGGCCTTCTCGCAGGCTGCCCCTCGCCGTCCGCGCCCCTCCTGCGCTGCCGGGGCCTCACGGCCTTCAGGCGCCCAGCCTCCCCTTTTCCGATGGTTTTCCGGCACCCGCATGCGCCGGGCGCGTTGTCGCGCTCCGCTGTGCCCAGGCCGCTTCCGCCGCCGCGTGCGCCACTGCCGCGCGCGGCGGTCATTCCCCCTCGCTTCTTTTCCTTGCCTGCCATGACACCCCATACCCTTGCGCGCTCCCTCCCATCGAACCGGGCCGGCCGCCCGGCCCGCGCCGCGCTGCACCCGCTGGCCTGCGCCGTGCTGCTGCTGGCCTCCGGCGCGCACGCGCAGACGGCCGCCACCGATGCGACCGCCGCCCCCCGCGCCCGTCTGCCGGAAGTGACCGTCACCGGCAACCCGCTGGGCGCCGACGCCGTGGTCGCACCCGCCGCCCAGCTGTCGGGCGACGACCTCACGCTGCGCACCGAATCCACCCTGGGCCAGACGCTGGACGGCCTGCCCGGCGTGAGCAGCACCTATTTCGGGCCCAACGCCAGCCGGCCCATCATCCGCGGCCTGGACGGCGACCGCATCCGGGTGCTCCAGAACAGCGGCGCGACCCTGGATGCGTCGGCCCTGAGCTTCGACCATGCCGTGCCCACCGAGGCCCTGACCACCGAGCGCATCGAGGTGCTGCGCGGGCCGGCCGCGCTGCTCTACGGCGGCAGCGCCGTCGGCGGGGTGGTGAACGTGATCGACAACCGCATTCCGCGCGAGCCGTTGAACGGCGTGGACGGCAAGGCCGAAGCCTCGGCCGCCACGGGCAACCGCGAGCGGGCGGGTGCAGCGATGGTGGAGGGCGGCAACGACCGCTTCGCGCTGCATGCCGACGTGTTCGACCGCGACACCGACGACGTGCGCGTGCCCGTCCAGCTGGGCTGCGAGAAGCCCGGGTCGCCGGGCCTTTCCCGGCACATCTGCAATTCCGCGAGCCATACGCGCGGTGGCGCGGTGGGCGGCACGGCCTTCTTCGACCGCGGCTACCTGGGTCTTTCCGCCAGCACCTACCGCAGCGACTACGGCACCGTCGCCGAGGACGACGTGACCATCGGCATGCGTTCCAACCGCTATGCGCTCGACGGCATGTGGCGCTTCGGCGCCGGCCCGCTGGAGAGCGTGCGCGTGCAGGCCAGCCACACCGACTACCGACACACCGAGTACGAGGGCGGCGAGCCCGGCACCACGTTCCGCAACCGCGGCAACGACCTGCGCGTCGAGGCGAAGCATGCGCCCTTCGGCAGGTTGCAGGGCGTGGTCGGGCTGCAGGCCGAATCCTCGCGTTTCTCCGCCGAGGGCGAAGAGGCGTTCGCGCCGCGCAGCCGCAGCCGCAGTACGGCGCTCTTCGTGCATGAAGAGCTGGGCATGGACTGGGGCAAGCTGACCTTCGGCGCCCGCACCGAGCGCGACACGGTCGAATCCTTCGGCAGTCCAGACATCGACCGCTTCGCCGTCGGGAAACGCGACTTCCATCCGCACAGCGCCGCGGTGGGCGCGCTCTTCAACCTCACACCCGCGTGGCAGCTGACGTCCAACCTCTCCTACACCCAGCGCGCACCGAAGGACTATGAGCTGTTCGCCAACGGCCCGCACGTGGCCACCGCCGCCTGGGAGACGGGCGATCCCACCCTGGGCCTGGAGAAATCCACCAGCGTGGACGTGGGCGCCGCCTGGAAGAGCGGGCCGAACCGGTTCGCCGCCACGGCGTTCGTGAGCCAGTTCTCGAACTACATCGGCCTCACGCCCACCGGGCTGCTGCGTTCGGAAGAGGGTGACCCGGTGCCCGCGGGCACGGACGGCGCGCTGCCCGAATACCGATACCAGGGCGTGCGCGCTCGCTTCCACGGGCTAGAGGCGAGCGGCAGCGTGCGCCTCGTCGGCCAGAGCGGCTTGGTGGCGCAGTCGTCTCGCCTGCTCGGCGAAGCATCCACGCTGGACCTGCAGCTGCGCGGCGACATCGTGCGCGCCACCAACCGCGACACCGGCCAGCCGCTGCCGCGCATCGCGCCCTTCCGCCTCGGCAGCACCCTGCTGTGGGCGAGCGGCCCGTGGCGTGCCGGCCTGGGCTTCGACTACGTGGCCGCGCAGGACCGCGTGCCCGACGACGGCACCCGCGCCACGGGGGCCTACACGCTCTGGAACGCCTCCCTGGGCTACCGCACGCAGTGGCAGTTCGGCGCCACGCGCAGCAACGCGCTCTGGTACGCGCGCCTGGACAACATCACCGACAAGCTCGCCTACAGCCCGACCTCGATCCTGACGACGACCGCCTTCCCGAAGGCGCCGCTGCCGGGGCGCAGCCTGAAGGTGGGGGTGAAGGTCGATTTCTGACCCGGAATGCAGACGCCGTGACCCACGGGGCGGGACTCCACCCGCATGGGAGGTGACCGGTTCCCGCTTTCCGGGAAAAGGCACGAGTGGGCTGGATGGACGACGCGCGGCGGCGGGATAATCTCCCGTTGCCCATCCTGCAGCCGTCCCGCCTGCGAACCGCGCGCTAGGACGCGCGCCCTTGCGCCTCCTTCTCCTGCCCGCCCGTGAATTCCCCCGTCTTTTCCTCGCTCGTCCCGGTCATCCTCTGCATCTCCATCGGCTTCTTCGCGGCCCGCATCGGCTGGGTGCGCGCCACGGCGATCAAGGATCTCTCCAACATCGTCTTTCTGGTGCTCACCCCGGCGCTGCTGTTCCGCACGATGGGCGCGGTGCGGGTGCAGGACCTGAACTTCGAGCCGGTGGCGCTGTATTTCCTGGCGGCGAGCCTGGTGTTCGTCGTCACCATGGCCTTCGCGGGCTTCACCACCCGTGCGGCGGCCCGGGGCCTCGCCAACATGTTCAGCAACAACATCATGATCGGCGTGCCGCTGGTCGGGCTGGTCTACGGCAAGGAGGGGCTGGTGACGCTCTTCACGCTGATCTCGCTGCATGCGCTGGTGCTGCTCACGGCCGCCACGGTCGTGTTCGAGCTGGCCGAGGCGCGCGAGAGCCAGCGCTCGGGCCGCAGTGCGCCGCGCCCGGTGCTGCACACCGTGCTGCAAGCGGTGCGCAACGGCATCGTGCACCCGGTGCCGCTGCCCATCCTGGCGGGCCTGCTGTTCGGCCAGACGGGCCTGGTGCTGCCCGAGGTTATCGACAAGCCGCTGCAGGTGCTGGGCACCGCGCTCGGCCCCATGGCGCTGCTGCTGGTCGGGGTCACGCTGGCCTACACCAAGGTGGGCCACCATGCGCGCGAGGCGCTGGGCATCGCCGTGGTCAAGAACATCGCGCACCCGCTGCTGCTGTTCTCGCTGGCCTGGGCCCTGGGGCTGTCGGGCCTGTCGGTGGCGGTGATGTTCACGGCCGCGGCGCTGCCGGTGGGCGCCAACGTGTTCCTCTTCACGCAGCGCTACGGCACGATGCAGGACGAGGTGTCCGCCAGCATCGCGCTCTCGACCGCACTGGCGCTGGTCACGGTGCCGGTGATGCTGCTGCTCGCCCAGCGCCTCTGGCACTGAGCGTGGCAGCGCGCCGCCGTCAGAACGGCCGGGTCAGCAGGCCGTAGACGGTGCGGATGCCGTCCAGGTAGTTGCCCATGCGCATGTTCTCGTTGCTGGCGTGCTGGTTGTTGTCGGCATTCACGAGCGGCACGATGACGAACGGCACGTCGAGCACCTTGACGATTTCCGCCGTGGGCACGGTGCCGCCCATCATCCGGATGCGCACCGGTTCGGGCTGCGCGCCGAACGTTCCGGCCATCGCCTGGTACGCCCACTGGCCGACGGCCGAATCGATGGGCGTGCCGGCCGCATCGCCGCCTTCGCTCTGGTAGGCGAAGCTCGCCAGCTTGTCGTAGCGGGCCCGGTCCTCGTCGCTCGGCTGGCCCTTCACCAGGTGGTAGCCCTGCTGGCGGATGTGCGTCTCGATGAGCTGGCCGAGGTAGCGCGCGTCCGAATCGGGCGTCGTCCGCAGGTCGAGTTCGGCGACCGCGGTGTGCGGCACGATGTTGGCGACCTTGTCACCCACCGCGGCCGAGGCCATGCCCCGCACGTTGAGCGACGGATACTGCATCGCTTCCTGGTAATTGGAGCCGACGCCGTCGGGCTTCGCGATGCCCAGGCGCCTGCGCATCGCGCCCTCGTCGTCGGGCACCGCCGCCATGATCTTGCGCTCGGCATCGCCGAGCCGGACGTGGTCGTAGTAGCCCGGCACCTTCACGCGGCCCTGGTCGTCCTTCATCGAGGCCAGCAGGGTCGCCAGGCGCTGCGCGGGGTTGGGCGAGTAATTGCCATAGTGCCCGCTGTGCAGAGACACCTTGGCACCATACACGGTCAGGGTGGCCTGCGCCGCGCCGCGGTTGCCGAAGATCAGCGTCGGGCGATTGGTGGCGTGCATCGGGCCGTCATGGATGACGATTGCGTCGGAGCGCAGCAGTTCGCGGTGCGCGGTCATCACCTTGCCGATGGAAGGCGAGCCTTTCTCCTCTTCGCTGTCGAGCACCACCTTCACGTTCACGCCCAGCGTGGCGGCCTCGGCACGGATCGCATCGATCGCCGAGAGGAACATCATGATCGGCGCCTTGTCGTCCGCGGACGACCGGCCGAACACGCGCCATTCCGGATCGACCCGGCCTTCGAGGAGCCGCGCGGCATCGATCTCTTCCCAGCCGCCCTCGGCCGAGCGGCGCTTGAGCACCGGAACCCAGGGGTTCTTCTGCGCCCACTGCTCCGGGATGACCGGCTGCCCGTCGACGTGCATGTAGAACAGCACGGTCTTGCGCTGCGGATCGGCGCCCGGCAGTTCGGCGAACAGCATCGGCTTGCCGTCGTTCTCCAACTGGCGGGTCACGAAGCCGCGCTTGCGGAAGGACGCTTCGAGAAACTCCACGTTCCGGCGCACGTCCGCCGGCACGATGGCGTCGTTGGGCAGCTTGAGCAGATCGAAATATTCGCGGTAGCTGGCCTGCGCGAAGCGCTCGGCGGAGGCAGCGGACAGATCGGCAGCATGGGCGCCGAAGCTGGCGGCAAGGGCGGCTGCCGCAGTGAGGGAGAGGAAGGTGTTCATGACCGGTGACGATACGCCTTCACCGCGCTCGCCTGCATCCAGGCATTTCTCCCTGCGGAAACCGGCAATCGCCATGCAGCACCGTTCCGTCAGGGCGCGAGGCGCTCGCGCACCCAGGCGCCCGGGGTTTCCTCGCGGTAGCAGAGCCGGTCGTGCAGGCGGCTCTTGCGGCCCTGCCAGAACTCCCACCGATCGGGCTGCAGCCGGTAGCCCCCCCAGTGGGGCGGGCGGGGCGGCTGCAGCAGGAACTGCGCCCCGTATTTGGCCGCGTTGGCCACTAGCACGCCCCGGCCGGAGATCACCTCGCTCTGCGGGCTCGCCCAGGCGCCGATGCGCGAATCCAGCGGCCGGCTCGCGAAATACGCGTCGCTTTCCGCATCGCTCACTTTCTCCACCCGGCCCTCGATGCGCACGACGCGCTCGAGCTCGACCCAGTGGAACTGCAGTGCCGCGAACGGATTGCCAGCCAGTTGCCGGCCCTTGCGGCTGTCGTAGTTGGTGTACCAGACGATGCCGCGCTCGTCGTAGCCCTTGATGAGCACGATGCGCGTGCTCGGGCGCAGGTCGGCGCCCACGGTGGCCAGCGTCATCGCGTTCGGCTCGGGCACCTGCGCCGCCACGGCTTCCTGCAGCCACTGGTCGAACTGGCGCAGCGGGTCGGCATGGGAGGCCTCCTCGCTGAGCTCGGCGCGCTCGTAGCTCTTGCGCAGATCGGCGATGGAGGACGACAACGGGGAGGAGGGAGAAGACATGCCGCGATTGTGCATGCCTTCCCCGCCCGTCCCTCGGCCACCGGGCCGGGCCGCGTCACACCGGGGCCGATTGCCGGTCCTGCTCGGCGATGCGCTGCATCAACGTGCCGACGTCCACCTGTTCGCCCGGCCTTTCCTGCGGCGTGCCGCGCAGCGCGCCCCAGCAGCGTGCGATCAGGTCGGTCACCCCGTTCATCGTGTCGACGATCGCGCGTCCGGCCGGGAAGGTCACCGCCAGCGAAGGGTGTTCGATGGCGCGCAGTTCGGCCTCGGTGATCTCGATGCCCGGCGCTTCGCCGGACTCCGGCTCCTGCGAGCGCGCGAGGCGCTCGACCGCCTTGTGGGCGATCAGTTCGATCACGCGCCGGTGCTTCTCCGCGTCCGTGGTGAGCCGGCCGCCGAGCCCACCGAGATGGTTGGCGGTCAGGATGCCGGTGCCCAGGCTGAGCACCTCGGTCGGCGTGTTCACCATGATGGTGGCGATCTTCTGCACCACCGGCCGGAGCACGTGGGCGCGCGACATCGAGTCGAAGGGCAGGAATCCCGTGAGCAGGCTGATCACCGAGCCGATGCCCATCGAATTGATGGACAGGCCATGGCCCGGCGCCACCTCCAGCGCTCCCTGCGTGTCCGCCAGGGCATGGTCGGCCAGCGCTCGCCGGGCCCGGGCCTCGCCGGCGTCCGCGGGCAGTGCTACGTCCGGCGCGGGGAAGAAGCCCTCGTTCATGCGCTCCAGCACCCCGGACGCCATCTCGCCATGGCCCTCCGCGACTTCGTGCGGCACCATGGCGCCCGACGTCGAGACGGCGATCTGGTTGGCGACGAGGCTCACCGGCTGCATGGCCCAGCTCTGCGTCAGCTCCACCGCGTTGTTCGGAATCGATCCGACGGCCGCGATGGTGCCGGACACGAACGACGCCTTCAGGTCGTCCATGAACTCCTCCATCGATTCCGGCAGCAGCGGCTCGTGCTGGAAGGTGCCGAGCAGGCGCTTGATCACGAACGAGTCCATGCCTTCCGCGAACAGCGGCGTGAGCGAGGCCAGCATCACCTCGGCGAACCGGGTTGCGGGATGGTCCTCGCCGTAGGCCGAAGCGATCGCCTTCGTCACGGCGCCCCAGGCCACGACATCCAGCGCGAACGCCACGCCGCCGCTCGCGACCATGCTCGCCAGCATGCTCCAGCCCAGCGCCGGCGTGAACTGCTTGTGCGACAGCACGGCCTGGATCGCCTGGGCGCCCATGCGTCCCCGCAGCTCGAGCGTGACCGGATCGCCCGCGCTCAGCGTGCGGTTGACCAGCGCCTGCAGGCCTTCATGGCTGGATTCCGCGCGGTAGCGCACCCCCTGCAGGAACTCGAACGGGCGGTTCTCCGGATTGGGCCCCAGACCCGGCACGGGGGCCAGATGGGAGTCGTCGACGGCGCTGGCCGGGTCCACGTCCTTCAGGCTGAGCGGGCGCAGCCGGGCCTGATCGCCGAACGCGGCGGCCCCTTTCTTGATGGCCTCGCGTGCCGCGTAGGTGGAGAGATCGATGCTGGCTTCTTCCGTGCCGCCGTCCGCCAGGTGGATCTGCCGGACCCTGCAGCCCGCGGAGAACTCCCAGGCGTTGAGCAGGATGTCGGCCTCCAGGGGCAGGCGGAGTTCGGGCGTGCCGTCGAGCGACAGGCGCGCCGCTTCCTCGGGAAACTTCGCCTGCACATAGTCGAGCACCGCCTGCACGGCCTTGTCGGACGAGATCAGGCGCTGGTCCGGGCCGCGGCCGACCGTGCCCTGGAGCGCCATCGGGTGGGTGAACCGATCGGTGGAGACGATTTCCTTGAGCTGCGCGACGTAGGCGTCCCGCTGCAGCTTCTGGATGCGCTTGAGCCGCCCGAGCAGCGCGGTCTGCCGCGCCAGGGTGGTGAGATGCGCGTCCGTGCGGCCCGCGCCCCGGGCGTCCCCGGCGGGCAGGGCGTCGGCCCGGGCGAGGCGCTCCGTGGCCCGGCTGCGCTCCAGCTGGAGCATCTGCGTGAGCACGGCGCTGCGCAGGCGGGCGTTGCGGGGCGGGCCGGCGGGGGGCGAGGAGGTGCTGGCGGAGTCTTCGCCGGACGCGCGCTGGCGCGGCAGCGCACCGGTGAGCGGGCTCGGGGTGTGCTGCCGGCTGCCGCTGGCCGGTGCCGCTGGCGGGGCTCCGGCCTCGGCCTGCGGGGCCGCGGCCCCGGAAGAGGGGGACGGCTGCCCTGCGGAGGGCGCGCTGGCGAGGAGGGTGCGTTGGAGGGGAGACATGGTTCTTTTCCGAGGTTGCGGGCCGGGGGACCTGCCTCGCGCGAGGCACCGGATACGGCCGGACGGGCCGCCCCGGCCCTGGGATGGGCCGTTGGGCCGCAATCTATGCCGCCGCTGAAAAGAACCTGCCAGGGCGACGAAGGGATCGCCCGCCGCCCGAAACCGCGCCGCGCCCGGCGCCCGCGGAGGATGCCCCGGGTCAGGCGCCTTCGCCGGCGCGCGGCGAGAAGCGCAGCAGCCGTGCCAGCGCCCGGTCTTCGATGCCCAGGCGGCGCAGGCCGTCGTAGGTCGCCTGGGCATAGTCGAGCGTCGTGCCATAGCGGCCGCTGGCCTGCGAGAAGATGCGGCGGTATTCCGCCTCGGTCAGCTCGCCCGTGTGGTTCGGGCTGCTGCGCGAGAGCGTGAACGCCAGGGCCCGCACGGTGCCCAGCGGCGTCATGCACGGCAGCCAGCGCGGGTCATAGACGCCCGTGGGCATCTCGCGCTGCCAGAGGTTCACCATCACCTGCCGGGCATGCGCCTGCTCCACCCGGAAGACCATCCCGCGGCAGCTGCCGCCCGGGAACATGCCGAGCACCAGGCCCGGGCATTCGGGCGTGCCGCGGTTCACCCGGCTCCACATCTTCAGCGCGCGGTGCCAGCCGTGCACGCGCGCGAGCCGCTGTTCCGCGAACGCGAAATCTGGCCGCCAGATCAGCGAGCCGTAACCGAAGATCCAGAGATCGCCCTCGCCCCCCCATTCGGCCAGCGCGCGCTCCAGCATCGGGGCCGGATCGCGCAGCGGAGCGGGGAGGGCCGCCGGGGGCGCCTGCACGACAGCGCCACTACAATTCGCGGTTTCGTCCATCTTTCCATTATTCATCTACGGAGTTTCCCCATCATGGCCTTCAGCACTTCCGACGACGACAGCCAGCAGCGCTTCGCCCTCGGCTTCCTGTTCGCGATCATCGCGCTCGTGGTGTCCGCCGTGGTGGGTACCGTCGTGGTGAAGCGCGGCATCGCACGCCCGGCGGCCGCCCCGGCCTCCGCTCCCGCCGCGGAAGTCGTGGCCCCGGCCGGCACGCTGGACATCGCCGGCAACGAGGTCGCGCGCGTGGTGGTGGACGGCAGCGTGGTGAAGTTCTACTTCGCCTCCGGCCGCGCCGATCTCACGCCCGATGCCGGTCCCGCCCTGGCCGACGTGGTGCGTGCCATGAAGGACGGCGACCGCCGCGTTGTGCTCTCCGGCTTCCACGACGCCACGGGCGATGCCGCCGCCAACGCGGAACTCGCCAAGCAGCGCGCCCAGGCCGTGCGCGACGCCCTGGTGGCCGCCGGCGCCCCGGAAGACCGCATCGAACTGCGCAAGCCCGAACTCACCCAGGGTGACGGCAACGCCGCCGAAGCGCGCCGCGTGGAAGTGACGCTGGCGGCGCAGTAAGGCTTACCGCCCCGTCCCGCAGGAAAGCCCGGTTCGCCGGGCTTTTTTCATGGTCACGTGCTGCCGCGCACGACCAGCTCGTAATCCAGCGCCACGCAGTGGCGCGCCGGCGGCGTGCCGTGCATCAGCCCCAGCAGCATGGCGGCGCCGGCGCGGCCCACCTCGCCACGGGGCGTGCGCACGGTGGTCAGGGGCGGCACCATCTGGTCGCTGCCGGCCAGGTCGTTGAAGCCGGCCACCGCCACCCGGCCCGGCACCGGCACGCCGCAGCGGCTCGCGGCCAGCAGGCCGCCCTGGGCGATGTCGTCGTTGCAGAAGAAGATCGCATCCACGTCCGGCGCGCGCCGCAGCGTTTCTTCGAAGAGGCGCGCGCCCAGCGCGATCGAGGAGCCTTCCGGGCTCAGGATTTCCAGCTGCGCGTCGTAGAGCCCGGACTCCCGCAGCGTACGGCGGTAGCCCTCGGCGCGCTGCAGCGTGCGCGGGTCGAGCTGGGCGGCGCAGAAGGCGATGCGGCGCCGGCCACGCTCCAGAAGGTGCCGTGTGATGGCGGCGCCTGCTTCCAGCTGGGAGAAGCCCACGCAGTGCACGCCCGGAGCGTCGCTGGTTTCCATGAGGTGCACGCACGGCACGCCGCTGCGCGCGATCAGCTGGCGGGCGGCCTCGCTGCGGTCGAATCCCGTCACGAGCAGGCCCGCGGGCCGGTGGGGCAGGTAGGTGCGCAGCAGCAGTTCCTCCTCGGCCGCGTCGTAGTGGGTCACGCCGATCAGCGGCAAAAAGCCCTGCGGGAACAGGGTGCGGTGCACGGCTTCTAGCAGGTCCACGAACAATGTGTTCGACAGCATGGGTACGAGCACCAGCACCTGGGTGCTCCGCTGCGAGGCGAGGGCACGCGCGGCGGGGTCGGGCACGTAGCCGAGCTCCTGCGCGGCGGCCTGCACGCGCTCGGCCAGGGCCGGGTCCACGCTGCGTTCGCGGCGCAGCGCACGCGAGACGGTGATCGGGCTCACGCCCGCGAGCCGCGCCACGTCGTCCAGGGTGACGCGGCCGCTGGCGCGGCGGGTCCGTCGGGGGCGGGGCGGGGCGGAATCGTTCAAGGGTTAATCCGGATCGGTGAAGCCCGCATTGTGGTCTAGGATAGCGCTATCTTGCTCAGGGTTAACGACAGGGCGGGTGCCACGAAGGCACTGCAGCCAGAGCAGGAGAAGACGATCCACCTCATCCATTCGACGGAGACAACGCGGCCGGCTTGGTAAATAGGCCTCCGCGATTTTTATGAACTCAACGGATAGCGCTATCCAAAGCAAACCGCTGCCCGCGGTGGTGGTGATGGGGGTGTCCGGCTGCGGGAAATCCAGCGTCGCGGCCGAGGCCGCCGCGCTGCTCGGCTGGACTTTGCACGAAGGCGATGCCTACCATTCCCCCGAAAGCGTTGCCAAGATGCGCGCCGGCCACCCGCTCACCGACGAAGACCGCGCCGGCTGGCTGGACCGGCTCGCCGGGCTGCTGGCCCATGCCGTCCACCCCAGCGATGCAGCGGGGCAGGGCGGCATCGTGCTGACCTGCTCGGCCCTGCGCCGCCGCTACCGCGATCACCTGCGCGCCGCAGCGCCCGGGCTGCGCTTCGCCTTCCTGGAGCTGGACTACGACGAGGCGCTCGCGCGCGTCAGCCACCGGCCGGGCCATTTCTTCTCGCCCACCCTGGTCGCCAACCAGTTCGCCACGCTGGAGTCGCCGCGCGGCGAGGACGGCGTGCTGGCGCTGGACGCCACCCGGCCGATCCGCGACCTCGGCGATGCCATCGCCCGATGGATGCACGGCGGCACCGGCGCGGAGGCTGCCGCGCCGTCCACCCACACCCCCGGCGCCCCTTCCGTGCCGGCCCCTTCCGGAGACACCGCATGAACGACCATCCCGGCGTCAGCGCACCCGCGCGCCGCAAACCCGCGCTCCAGCGCATCGCCGAGCATTTCATGGTGCTGGCCCTGGCCGGCATGGTCGTGGCCGTGTTCGTCAACGTGGTGCTGCGCTACGCCTTCGGCACCAGCATCGTGTCGTACGAAGAAATCTCGCGGCTGCTGTTCGTCTGGCTCGTCGCCGTGGGCACCATCGTGGCCGCGTTCGAGGGCAAACACCTGGGCTTCGACATGCTCACCGCGCGCCTCTCGGGTGCGCCGCGCAAGGCGCTCTTCTGGGTGAGCCAGGCGCTGGTGGCGCTCTGCATGGTGCTGCTGCTCAAGGGATCGTGGGCGCAGGTGGTGGCTGGCATGGAGAGCTACAGCACGGTGCTGGGCTACCCGCTCGCCCTGGGCGCGGCCGCCACGCTGGTGCTGGCCGTGGGCCTGCTCGTGGCGCTGGTGCTGGATCTGGTGCGTGGCCGGCCGGCCGGCGACGACGCGGCCGGCGACGCCACCATCGAATAAGGAAGCGCCATGGTCGTGACCCTCATCTTCCTCGGCGTGCTGATCGGCGGCATGGCCATCGGCATGCCGATCGCCCAGGCGCTGATACTCACCGGCGTTGCCCTCATGTGGCACCTGGACTTCTTCGATTCCCAGCTGCTGGCGCAGAACCTGCAGGCGGGCTTCGACAACTTCCCGCTGCTGGCCGTGCCGTTCTTCATCCTGGCCGGCGAGCTGATGAACGCTGGCGGGCTTTCTCGCCGCATCATCGATCTGGCGCGCGCCTTCGTGGGCCACATCCGCGGCGGGCTCGGCTTCGTGGCCATCGGCGCGGCGGTGCTGCTCGCATCGATGAGCGGCTCGGCCATCGCCGACACGGCGGCACTCGCCACCATCCTGCTGCCGATGATGCGCCAGCAGAACTACCCCGCCAGCTACAGCGCCGGCCTGCTGGCCTCGGGCGGCATCATCGCGCCGATCATCCCGCCGTCGATGCCGTTCGTGATCTACGGCGTGACCACCAACACCTCCATCAGCAAGCTGTTCCTGGCGGGCGTGTTCCCGGGCCTGATGATGGGCATCTTCCTCATCTTCGCCTGGTGGTGGATCGCCCGCAAGCACCAGCTCGCGTCGATGGAGCGCGTGGCCTGGGGCGCGCGGATGCGCGCGTTGCTGCACAGCTTCTGGGCCATGATGATGCCGGTCATCATCCTCGGCGGGCTCAAGGGCGGCATCTTCACGCCCACCGAGGCCGCCGTGGTCGCCGCCGTGTACGCGCTCATCGTCTCGATGTTCGTGTACCGCGAAATGACCTGGAGCCGGCTCTACGAGGTGTTCCTGGCCGCGGGCAAGACCACCGCCGTGGTCATGTTCCTCTGCGGCGCCGCCACCGTCACCGCCTACATGATCACCCTGGCCGACCTGCCGAACCTGCTGGCCGACAGCTTCGCCGGCGTCATGGGCAACCCCATGCTGTTCATGGCGCTGATGATGGTGTTCCTGCTGGTGGTGGGCACGGCCATGGACCTCACGCCCACCATCCTGATCTTCGGCCCGGTGTGCGTGCCGCTCGCCATCAAGGCCGGCATCGATCCGGTGTATTTCGGCTTCATGTTCATCTACGTAGGCTGCGTCGGCCTCATCACGCCGCCCGTGGGCACGGTGCAGAACGTGGTCGCCGGCGTGGGCCGGCTGCGCATGGAGACCGTGATCCGCGGCACCACGCCGTTCCTGCTGGTGTACGTGCTGCTGCTGGTGCTGTTCGTGGTCTTCCCGCAATTGATCACCGCGCCGCTGGGCTGGATGCATTGACGCCGTCCGGCCTTCCTATGGCCTTCGCCACCCGCCTTTCCCTGTCGTTCACCGCCTTTCCGCATTTTTTCCAGGAGACAAACACCATGCGCATCCGTTTCGCCCTCGCCACCCTCGTGGCTGCCATCGCCGCCAGCGGCGCGTCCGTCGCACAGGCCCAGGACTTCAAGCCGCGCATCGTGCGCTTCGGCTACGGACTCGTGGACAACTCCAACCAGGGCCGCGCCGTGCGTTTCTTCGCCCAGGAGGTCGAGAAGGCCACCGGCGGCAAGATGAAGGTGCGCGGCATCGGCAATGCATCGCTGGGTTCCGACACGCAGATGCAGCAGGCGCTCATCGGCGGCGCGCAGGAGATGATGGTCGGCTCCACCGCCACCCTGGTCGGCATCGTGCCCGAGATGGCGGTGTGGGATACGCCCTTCCTCTTTGCGAACGTGAAAGAAGCCGACACCGTGCTCGACGGCCCCGTGGGCGAGAAGGTGAAGGCCAAGCTCGAGCCCAAGGGCATGGTCGGCCTGGTGTACTGGGAGAACGGCTTCCGCAACCTCACCAACAGCAAGCGCCCCGTCACCAAGCTGGAAGACATGGGCGACATCAAGCTGCGCGTGATGCAGAACAACGTGTTCCTCGACAGCTTCAAGGCCCTGGGCGCCAACGCCGTGCCGCTGCCGTTCTCCGAGCTGTTCACCGCGCTCGAGACGCGCGCCGTCGACGGCCAGGAGAACCCGTTCAACACCGTGGTGTCCAGCAAGTTCTACGAGGTGCAGAAGTACCTCACCGTCACCAACCACGTCTATAGCCCGTGGATCGTCACCGTGAGCAAGAAGTGGTGGGACACGCTCAGCACGGCCGAGAAGAAGGTGCTGCAGGACGCCGCCGTGAAGAGCCGCGACTTCGAGCGCAAGGACACGCGCGAGGAAGCCGCCAAGGCCCTGGCCGACCTGAAGACCAAGGGCATGCAGGTCAACGAACTGCCCGCGGCCGAAGCCAACCGCATGCGCGAGAAGCTCACCTCGGTGAACGCGGGCATCGCCAAGTCCGTGGGCCAGGAGACCTGGGACGCGGTGCAGGCCGCCGTCAAGCAGGCCCGCGGCCAGTAAGAGCGGCTCACACGACCCTTCTGGCGTCGTTGCCGCATCTTGTCGTACTACTCGTACTGTCTGCGATGCGGCGCCTCGCCAGAACCGCTTCGCTGGGTCGTGTGAGCCGCTCTAAGCACGACGGGACGGGTGCATGCGCTGCCGGGGCCCGCGGCGCACGCCCGGCCCCAGGGCGGGGCCCGCGTCGCCGAACCCGACCGTACGCGGCGGCTGCCCTCGCTTCGGCCTACACTCGCAGGTCATACGGAAGGCGTACGATGCCCGCAGGCACCGCACCACCGGCCGGCCCGGGCGGCTCCCCGGGCCCTCGCGCGCCATCCCCGTTCCTCCCCACGTCGATCCTGCAAGGCACCGCCCCACACACCGCCATGCCACTCCACGATACCGTCCACTCCGTCACCGAACGCATCCGCGAGCGCAGCGCGCCCACGCGCGCAGCCTACCTCGCCCAGCTCGATTTCCACGCGCAGCGCGACCGCGGCGCCGACCGCCTGGGCTGCGCCAACGTCGCCCATGCCTTCGCGGGCATGCCCGGCAACGACAAATTCCGCGTGGTCGCCGAGCGCGCGCGCAACATCGGCATCGTCAACGCCTACAACGACATGCTCTCGGCCCATGCGCCGCTGCGGCACTACCCCGACCTGATCAAGGAGGTGGCGCGCCAGCACGGCGCCACCGCCCAGGTGGCGGGCGGCGTGCCGGCCATGTGCGACGGCGTTACCCAGGGCACGCCGGGCATGGAGCTGTCGCTCTTCAGCCGCGACGTGATCGCGATGGCCACCGCCGTATCGCTCTCGCACGACGTGTACGACGCCGCGCTGATGCTCGGCGTGTGCGACAAGATCGTGCCCGGCCTGCTGATCGGCGCGCTGCACTTCGGCCACCTGCCCACGGTGTTCGTGCCGGCCGGCCCGATGACCTCGGGCCTCTCCAACAGCGCGAAGGCCAAGGTGCGCGAACAGGCCGCGCAGGGCCTCGTCGGCCGCGACGAACTGCTGGCCGCCGAGTCCGCCGCCTACCATGGCGAAGGCACGTGCACCTTCTACGGCACGGCCAACAGCAACCAGATGCTCATGGAAGCCATGGGCCTGCACGTGCCCGGCACCGCCTTCGTGAACCCCGGCGAGGCGCTGCGCACCGAACTCACGCGCGAGGCCGCCCGCACGGTGCTCGGCCAGCCCGGCGCACCGTGCGCGCCCATCGGCCGCATCGTGGACGAGCGCTGCATCGTCAACGCGATGGCGGCACTGCTCGCCACCGGCGGCTCCACCAACCACCTGATCCACTGGGTGGCCGTGGCGCGCGCCGCGGGCATCGCCATCGGCTGGGACGATTTCGCGGCGCTGTCGGCGGTGGTGCCGCTGCTCGCCCGGGTCTATCCCAACGGCAGCGCCGACGTGAACCAGTTCCAGGCGGCCGGCGGCCCCGGCTACGTGATCCGCGAACTGCTGGACGCCGGCCTGATGCACGAGGACGTGCTCACCGTGCGGCCCGGCGGCCTGCGCGAATACACCCGGCTTCCGGTGGAAGACGGCGCGGCCCCCGGCACCGGCAGGCTTTCCTGGGCACCCATCGGCGCCAGCGGCGACGACGGCGTGTTGCGCCCCGCGGATGCGCCGTTCAGCCCGATCGGCGGCCTCAAGCTGCTCGAAGGCAACCTGGGCCGCAGCGTGATCAAGGTTTCCGCCGTGCCCGAAGACCACCATGTGATCGAGGCGCCTGCGCGCGTCTTCGCCTCGCAGGCCGAGCTGCAGCAGGCCTTCCAGGCCGGCGAGCTGGACCGCGCCTGCGAAGCGCATCCCTCGCACGGACTCGTGTGCGTGGTGCGCTGGCAGGGCCCGCGCGCCAACGGCATGCCCGAGCTGCACAAGCTCACGCCGCCGCTGGCCGTGCTGCAGGGCAAGGGCTACCGCGTGGCGCTGGTTACGGACGGCCGCATGAGCGGCGCCTCCGGCAAGGTACCCGCCGCCATCCACGTCTCGCCCGAGGCGCTGGCGGGCGGGCCGCTGGCACGCGTGCAGGATGGCGACATCGTGCGGCTGGATGCCGTGGCCGGCACGCTGAACGCGCTGGTCGATCCGGCCGAGTGGGCGGCCCGCGTGCCGGCCACCCAGCCCGAGGAACTGGCCCGTGCCGACGGACACGGCTGGGGCCGCGAACTGTTTGCCGGATTCCGGCGCAACGCGCTCAGCGCGGAAGAGGGGGCCTGCTCATGGCTGTGAACGTACAAGGGACTTTGACCGCGCAGGAGGTGATGCGCGACGCGCCGGTGATTCCGGTGATCGTGCTGAACGATGTGGCGCATGCCGTACCGATGGCGCGCGCGCTGGTGGCCGGCGGCATCCGCATGCTCGAAGTGACGCTGCGCACCCCCGAGGCCCTGGCCTGCATGGAAGCCATTGCCCGGGACGTGCCCGAGGCCGTGGTGGGCGCCGGCACCGTGCGCAGCGCGGCCGACGCCCAGGCCGCCGCCCGCGCGGGCGCGCGCTTCGCCGTGAGCCCGGGCTTCACGCCCGCCGTGGGCCGCGCCTGCCGCGACCTGAACCTGCCGCTGCTGCCCGGCGTGGCCACCGGCAGCGAGATCATGATGGCGCAGGAAGAAGGCTTCAATGCCCTGAAGTTCTTCCCGGCCGTGCAGGCCGGCGGCCTCGCCATGCTCAAGGCCTGGCAAGGACCGTTCGGCGACGTGGTGTTCTGCCCCACGGGCGGCATCCAGCCGGGCAATGCGGCGGATTTTCTGGGGCTCGGCAACGTCGCCTGCGTGGGCGGGTCGTGGCTGGTGCCAGGCGATGCGCTGGCCGCAGGCGACTGGGCCCGCATCACCGAGCTGGCCCGGGCCGCCGCGGCGTTGCGTCCGGCACGCTGACGGCTGCAAAAAGAAGTGCCGCCAGCCCGCCGGGTTGGCGATACTGTGACCATGAAAACCATCGACGAGATGCTGAACCTGGAGCTGCTCACCCCCGAGCAGCACCACGAAATCGACGCCTGGATCGCCCGGGCGGATTCCCCCGACGACATCCTGCGCATGCCCGCGCCACTGTGGCAGGCCGTGGAGCGCGCCAGCGAAGCCATGGGCGTCAATGCCGACCTGCTGCGCCCGCCGGCCCTGGACGCGGGCACGCCGTCGTGACCCCCGCGCTGTCGCCTTCACCTTTGCCTTTGCCTTTGAATTCGCCTTCGCTTCCCCATTCCGCATCCATGACCGGTTCCCCGCAGCCCCTCGCCATCCGTCCCGCCACCCCCGCCGACATCGACACCATCCTGCACTTCATCCGCGAACTGGCCATCTATGAAAAGGCCGAGCACGAGATGCAGGCCACGCGCGCGCACATGGAGCGCACGATGTTCTGCGAGAACCCGGCCGTCTTCGGACTGATCTGCCTGGATGGCGACACGCCGGTGGGCTTCGCCGTGTACTTCTTCAACTACTCCACCTGGCAGGGCCGCCATGGCCTCTACCTCGAGGACCTGTACGTTTCTCCCGAATGCCGCGGCCGCGGCGCGGGCAAGGCACTGCTGCAGCACTTGGCCGCCATCGCGGTCGAGAAGGACTGCGGCCGCTTCGAATGGAGCGTGCTGGACTGGAATGCGCCGTCCATCGCGTTCTACGAGAGCCTGGGCGCGCAGCCGCAATCGGAGTGGATCCGTTATCGGCTCACGGGAGAGGCGCTGAAGGCGCTTGCCGCACAGGCGCGGGCGGCTACATAAAAGAAAACGCCGATCGACATTTCATGGCGCGCCCTCTGCCGGTGTGGATTGGAAGACGCCGTGCAATGCATCGGAGAGTTCGGCCGCGGTAGATTCGTCGGCCAATGCGGGAAACTCCTTCGCCAGCTTGTTCGAGACTTTGCCGCCGTTGTCTCGCACCGAGCGGATGATGCGGTCAATGTCGCTGTCTGGTCCTTCGATGACCTGCTTCACGCGTTCGCGCGCGAGCCGAAGGCTGCGCAGGTATCCCGCTTCCTTGTGCATCTCCTGCTCGATGGTCACGCGCACGATATCGGCGATGTATTCGACATGGTCTGTGAGGTCGGGGTACCGCCACGCGTGCAATGCATCCGCGTAGCCGTCGAATTGCAGGTTGTAGCGCACGCCGTCCTCGGCCTGCTGCTCCGGTCCGAGACGCCAGGCGTCGGTATAGCGGCGCATGAGAGGCTGCGAGAACAGCTCCAGCACCTGGTCGTAGCCACGGCGCTTGATCACCGAACTGGTGATGGTCGCTGACACGGGCAGGATGAAAGGCTCCGGCACAGCGCCGTCCCGCCGCAGCACGTCGTTGACCAGGAAGCGTGAGATGCGGCCATTGCCGTCCGACATGGGGTGGATGTAGACGAAGCCGAATGACAAGACCGCGGCGCGGACCAGAGCGGATCCGCCGACGGTCCGCTCGGCACAGTCGCGCAATCCTGACAGCAACTGCGGCGCATCGTCCCAGTGGGGCGCAATGTAGTGGACGACCTCGTGGAAACCGTCCACCTCGCCGACGAACACCGGTGAGCGCCTCACGCCGTAGCGCGTGGCGCGCGGCCCCAGAATCTCGGCCTGCAGTTGACTCAGCGACGCCTCCGATAAGGGCTCCTCGTGCCGGCCGCACCAGCGCTCCATCGCGGCGGCGAAGCGCCGCACGCGGTCGACGTGCTGCTCCTCGTGCTCGATCGCGAAGCTGGCACGGCTTTCCTTGATGGTGAGCCAGACGGCGCTGCGCTGCAGGATGTCTGCGCCAAATTCCGTTTCGAGGTCGGCCAGATGCTCCGCACACATGTAAAGCTCGGCCTGCCGGACGGCGGGCGTACGCAGCACCACGGGGCAGAAGCTGCGCGAACCGGGCAGGTTGTCGCGCACCCGCCACCGTGGGTTGTTGGTCGATCGAGAGGAGGTGAGGTAGCGTTCTTCATCGAGCGCGGCCACATAGTTGCCGGCCGCAACGCCCGGGAAATCGAGCATCCGCCCCGTGAGGTACTCATGGAAGAAGCAGGCGCGGCGGGCATACTGTCCTGTGGGCTCCGCGCCGATCCAGGCCTCCAGTTCGGCGGCCGGGGCGGCATCGAACAGCCGTGCAAGAAATTCCAGGTGAACGCCCTCATGTTTGAGAGCAAAGGTCAGGTGCCCCGCCAGGGATGCAGCAGGACGGGCTGCGGGGGGATATCGTTCATGGACGTAGCCGTTCTCACGGACGGTCGCGCGCGACTTGCCGATGGCACTGTCCGTGCGAAACGCTTGAACGGCGTCGACGCCATACTGCTCGGCCAGCCAGCGGTAACCGATCCATTCAGGCATTTAAGAAACCGGGACAGAGCCCAAAAACGATTAGATGGCCTGAATATTGATTAAATTTGACTGCATCGTCAAGATTTTGATTAACCGGGCATGCGGGCTATCCCTGACCGGCCCCAGCGACGCGATCCGTACCGACATCAGCGCAGGCCCGTACCCGCCCCCACGTCGCTCTTGCGTTCGATCAGCTCGATCTTGTAGCCATCCGGGTCCGTCACGAACGCGATCACCGTCGTGCCGCCCTTGACTGGTCCGGCCTCGCGCGTCACGTTGCCGCCCGCGGCCTTGATCTTCTCGCAGGCTGCGTAGGCGTCCGGCACGCCGAGGGCGATGTGGCCGTACGCCGTGCCCATGTCGTAGCTTTCGGTGCCCCAGTTGTAGGTGAGTTCGATCTCGGCCTGGCCCGGGTTGCCGCCGTCGAAGCCCAGGAACGCCAGCGAGTACTTGTACTCGGGGTTCTCGGAGGTGCGCAGCAGTTGCATGCCGAGCACGTTGGTGTAGAAATCAATCGAGCGCTGGAGGTTGCCAACGCGCAGCATCGTGTGGAGGAATCTCATGGGCTGCGATTGTGCCGGCACATCGAAAACCCGTCACGCGGGGTGGCGCTCTAGACCGGCACCGTGTAGTTGAGCGTCATCCGCCCGCCGTCCACCACCACGATCTCCCCGGTCACATAGCTGGCCGCATCGCTCGCGAGCCAGGCGACCACGTCGGCCACCTCGGCGGGCTCGCCCAGGCGCTTCATGGGTGTGCGGCCCAGGATGCGCGCACGGGCATCGTCGCTCGTGAGCACGGCCCGGGCCGCGAGTTCGGTGGCGATGGTGCCGGGCGCGACCGCGTTCACGCGCACGCCGCGGTCCGCCAGCGACAGCGCCATCACGCGCGTGAGCTGGTTGATGCCGCCCTTGCTCACGTTGTAGCTCGCGATGGTGGGAATGGCGAGCACGCCGTTCACCGAGCTCATGTTCACGATGGCACCCCGGCCCGCCGCGGCCATCGCGCGTGCCGCCGCCTGGCCCATCAGGAACGCACCCTTGAGGTTCACGCGCAGCACGGCGTCGAAGTCGTCCTCGGTGACGTCGAGGAAATCCGCCGCGCGGAAGATGCCCGCGTTGTTCACCAGCACGTCGATGCGGCCGTGCGCTGCCAGCACCTGCGCCACCAGCGCATCCACCTGGGCCTTGTCGCCGACGTCGCAGCGCACGTAGAGGGCCTGCGGCAGTTCCGCCGCCAGCGCGCTGCCGCGCGCGTCGTCCACGTCGGCGATCACCACCCGCGCGCCCTCGCGGGCGAAGCGGCGGGCGCAGGCCTCGCCGATGCCCTGTGCGCCGCCGGTGACGATGCAGACGCGGCCGGCGTGGCCGAAGTGGACGGCGGTGCCGGACAGGGACGGGGGAGTCGGAGAGGAGGGCATGGACATGGCCCGATGGTAGCGGCGCCGGCTGCCCGGCAGGGGAAGCGGGCTGGGACGCCGGGGCGCGATGGGGTCCGCGGCACCCGGCGCTTCAATCCGGTGCGCCGGCGGACATCCCGGTGGCGCGGGCCATGTCGACGAAGGCCCGCAGGTAGTCGATGGCGGCGTCCGCCTCGCGCGCCCCCAGGAAGATCTGCTTGGCGATCCCGCGCGCGCCCAGCCGCACGGGCACCACGTCCATCCGGGCCGCGTATTCCTCGACCAGCCAGCGGGGCAGGGCGGCCACGCCGCGGCCGCTGGCCACCATCTGCAGCATGATGTCGGTGGTCTCGATGGTCTTGTGGCGCCGCGGTGTGACGCCCGCCGGCAGCAGGAACTGGTTGTAGATGTCCAGGCGCTCGATGTCCACGGGGTAGCTGATGAGCACCTCCCGGGTGAGCTGCTGCGGCTCCACATACGCGGCCGATGCGAGGGCGTGCTGCCGGGCCACGACGAGCACCTGTTCGTAGTCGAACACCGGCTCGAACGCCAGCCCGGGTTTGAACAGCGGGTCCGGCGTGACCAGCAGGTCGATCTCGTATCCGAAGAGGGCGCCGATACCGCCGAACTGGAATTTCTGCTTCACGTCCACGTCCACGTCGGGCCAGGCCGCCAGATAGGGCGACACCACCTTCAGCAGCCATTGGTAGCAGGGATGGCATTCCATGCCGATGCGCAGCGCACCACGCTCCCCCTGTGCGAACTGGCCCAGGCGCTCTTCGGCCAGCTGCAGTTGCGGCAGCACACGGTTCGCCACCGCGAGCAGGTACTGGCCGGCCTGCGTGAGGCGCAGGCTGCGACCCTCGCGCAACCACACGTCGGCGCCCAGTTGCTGTTCCAGCTTCTTCATGCTGTGGCTCAGGGCCGACTGGGTGAGATGGAGCACGCCCGCGGCGGCGGTCAAAGACCCGTGTTGCTCGACCTGCTGGACGATCTGGAGATGGATGCGTTCCAGCATTCAATGAATTCCGTTCATGGATCGTTGAGATAAAACCATTTTACTTCATCGATCCCGAACCCTAGCATCCGTTCCATCGACAGCTCGTAGGGATCAGAAAAGGTGAACGGAATGAAAGAACCATGGGGTTTTACACTGAAGACGGTGGGCTTCGACGAGAACTACCGTCCCGCGGACGGCACGCGCATCACCACCAACTTCGCCAACCTCGCCAGGGGCGCGAACCGGCAGCAGAACCTGCGCAATACGCTGCGGATGATCGACCACCGCTTCAACGATCTGGCGTACTGGGACAACCCGGCGAGAGATCGCTATGCGGTCGAACTGGAGATCGTCTCCGTCGAGATGCGCCTCGGCGCCGAGGCTGGCGGCACCGCGTTCCCGCTCATCGAGATCCTGAAGACCGGCATTTTCGACAAGGCCACGGGCCAGCGCATCGAGGGCATCGCGGGGAACAATTTCTCCTCCTACGTCCGCGATTACGACTTCAGCGTGCTGCTGCCCGGCTACAACGCCGGCCGGGCCGAGTTCGGCGTCCCCCAGGACTTCGGCGATCTGCACGGAAAGCTGTTCAGGCAGTTCCTCCAGTCCGACACCTACCGGCAGCATTTCAGCAAGCCGCCGGTCATCTGCATCAGCGCGGCAACCAGCAAGACCTATCGGCGCACCGGCAACCGGCACCCCGTGCTGGGGGTGGAGTACCAGCAGAACGAACCGTCCTCGACCGACCGGTATTTCGCCAAGATGGGCCTGCAGGTGCGCTTCTTCATGCCGCGGGGCGGGGTGGCCCCGCTGGCGTTCTACTTCCTCGGCGACCTGCTGAACGGCTACACGAACCTGGAACTGATCGGCACCATCAGCACGATGGAGACCTTCCAGAAGATCTACCGCCCCGAGATCTACAACGCCAACTCCGCGGCCGGCCCGCTCTACCAGCCGAGCCTCACGAACCAGGATTACTCGGTGACGCAGATCGTCTACGACCGGGAAGAGCGCAGCCAGCTCGCCGCCGCGCAGGGCCGGTTCGCGCAAGAGCACTTCATCAAGCCGTACGGTCACGTACTGGAACGCTGGGTTGCCGACTGCGCAGCCTGATCCCTCTCACCTAAAAAAAGGAATGCTTCCCATGTTCGAAACCTCCATCGCCGGCAGCCTGCCGAAACCTGCCTGGCTCGCCGAAACCCACAAGCTCTGGCCCCAGTGGCGTGCCGAAGGCGAGGCGCTGCGGCAAGCCAAGGCCGACGCGACCCTGCTGTGGATCAAGGCCCAGGAAGACGCGGGCCTGGACATCGTGTGCGACGGCGAGCAATCGCGCCAGCATTTCGTGCACGGCTTTCTGGAGCAGATCGAGGGCATCGACTTCGAGCACAAGGTGAAGATGGGCATCCGCGACAACCGCTACGACGCGATGGTGCCGCAGGTCGTATCGGCCCTGCGTTTGAAGGGCCGTGTGCATGCCTTCGAAGCCCAGCTGGCACGCGCCCATACCAAGAAGAAGCTGAAGTTCACCCTGCCGGGCCCGATGACCATCGTGGATACCGTGGCGGACCGTTTCTACGGGGACAAGGTGCAAATGGCCTTCGCCTTCGCGGAGCTGCTCAACCAGGAAGCGCTGGCGCTGCAGGCCGATGGCGTGGACATCATCCAGTTCGACGAGCCCGCCTTCAACGTGTACATGAAGGATGCCGCCGACTGGGGCGTGCGGGCGCTCGAACGCGCGGCGCAGGGCCTGACCTGCACGACGGCGGTGCACATCTGCTACGGCTACGGCATCCAGGCCAATACCGACTGGAAGAGCACGCTGGGTGACGAGTGGCGCCAGTACGAGACGGTGTTCCCCGCGTTGGCCAAAAGCCGCATCGACCAGGTGAGCCTGGAATGCATCCACTCCCACGTGCCGCCCGACCTGATGAAACTCCTGGCCGGCAAGGACGTGATGGTCGGGGTGATCGACGTGGCGAGCGACGTGGTCGAGACGCCGGAGGAGGTGGCCGACACCATCGCGCGGGCGCTCGAGTTCGTGCCGAAGGAGCGGCTCTTTCCCTGCACCAACTGCGGCCTGGCGCCGATGGGGCGCGACGTGGCGTGGCGCAAGCTGCGGGCGCTGGCGGAAGGCACGCGGCTGGCGAAGGAGCGGCTACTCGCGGCATGACGCGATCGGGCCATCGCTCCATCGGGCGCGAGGAGTAGGAGACGGGGGGCGCCCCGCCGTCGGAAGAGGGGCTGGGGCAGGGCGGGGGAGCGCCAGGCACCGGAAGAGGGCGTGCGAAGCTCACGCTTCCCCCGACTTCAACGCCATCAGTTGCCCTCGGCCCCCCGTGCATCGCGCCGGGCCAGCGCATCCTGCAGCGCTGCATGGAAGCGCTCCGCCGCCACGTCGAGCGGCCAGGGCTCCCAGGGGGTGCCGCCGTACCGTTCGGCCAAGGGGTCGGCGCCCATCACGGGCGCATTGATGCGCAGGATGTCGCGCACCTCGCCCTGCGTCCAGCCCACGCAGTGCACGGCCTCGCTGGCGGCCGCGGCCAGGTCCGCCGCCTTGTGCAGCCGGTGGGCCTCGGGCGTCCAGTCCGGCAATCCGTAGCGCTCCGCGACCGCCTGCATGAGCCGGTCCGCCACCGCGCGGAAGGGCTCGCCCAGCACCGCCTTCAGCGGTGAGATGCAGTCGAATCCGAGAAAGCCTTCTTCCGCGTCGTGCAGGATCTCCTGCAGCGCTTCTTCGGCGCTGAGCGGTGCGGGTGAGGCCGCCCGCCGGAGTTCCAGCACCAGCAGCGAGTGCTGCGCGACCGAGAGCGGCAGCGGCCAGGCCGACTCGCCGCCCCAGCGCGCGGTGCGCGACAGCCGCACCGCCAGGTCCGTGTCGGTCCACGCGTCGGGGTCCGGATCGATCAGGTCGAGGTGCGCGCCGGAGGGCAGGCGCATCCAGGCGCGGGGGAGCGGGGAGACGGAAGTCATCCCGGAATTGTGCAGGGACGAGGCGCGGCCCGCCGGCACCGCGGGTTGCGGCCTTGCCGTGCTCTGCCGGTGGCCCTCAGGAGCGCGTGGGCGGCGCCTTGGGATCGAGCAGGTTCGCCGCCTGGCTCGCGCCGGTCGACCGGAAGTAGCCCATCACGGTCGCCACGCTGCGGTGGCCGGTCATGGCCATCGTATCGGCCAGGGGCACGTTCTGGGATGCCGCCTCGGTGACGAACCCCGACCGCAGCGAATGCGCGGAGTAGTCGTCGGGCAGCCCGGCGGCCAGCGCCCGTTCCTTGACGATGTCGCGCACGGCCGCCGGAGACAGCGCGCCGGCCAGCCTGCCACCCTTCAGCACCCGCCGGAAGACCGGCCCTTCGGTGATGCGCGCGGCCTCGAGCCAGGCCTGCAGGGCTTCGCCAGCCAGTCCTTCGATGGGCTTGTAGTTCTCCGGGCGGTCCGCGGCGTGCTGGTTGGTCTTGGAGTGGGCGAGCATGAACGTGAACGACGACGGCCCATGGCGCCGCAGGTGCTTCATGTCGGCGCCGGCGACCTCGGAACGGCGCCGGCCGCCGCTGGCGAACGCGAACAGCAGCAGGGCCCGGTCGCGCAGGCCCTTGGGCGTCGCCAGATCGCAGGTGTCCAGCATGGCCATCAGCGGGTCTTTCGTCAGCGCGTCCTTCTTTTTGGGCAGATCGCCGCGCTTGCCGTAGGCCCGGCGGGTCTTGGTCAAGAGCTCGCGCACCTTCGCCTCCTGGCAGGGGTTCTCGACCTCCTTCAACTGGTGGGTTTTCGAAAGCACCGCGATCCGGTGGACCAGGGTATTGAGGGCCATGGCGCCCGGCTTGCCCTTGAACCCCGCCTTCACCAGCACCTCGTCGATCGCGGGCGGCAGCTCGTGGGCCAGCCCTTCGCCCGTGCTGCGCTGGGCGTGGTCCACGATGAACTGCAGCACCACGGCCGGGGGCACCGGAAGGGCGATCGGCTGCCCGTACCGGAGGTTGAACCACGCGGCCCAGTACCGCAGGGCGGAGCGGTAGCTGGCGAGCGTGTTGGCCGATTCGCCTTCGCGCATCAGCTCCTCGACGGCCTTGGCCGTGGCGTCCGACAGCATTTCCGGCTGCAGCGCAGGCACGTTTCCGGGGGGCGGCAGGCGCATCGGCAAGCGCGCATCGTCCGACTTGAATTTTTTCATACATACAATGTATTGTTTTCTACGCTACATGTCACGTTAGTACCGATAAGAACCTCTTATCGTGGGTAATTTATGGAAGGGGAGAGGGCGATGCAATCCAGAATGCTGAGAGGGCCGCGCGGCGTGCAGATGGAGGAGGTCTGGGCGGCGGCGGATACGGTGCTCGGGCTCGGCGAGCGGCCGACCATCGAGCGGGTGCGCCAGCAGCTGGGCAGGGGGTCGCCCAACACCGTGGGGCCGATGCTCGATGGCTGGTACGCAACGCTGGCCCGGCGGCTGACGGCCCCGGCAGATCCAGCACACCCGGCAGAAGACGGTGCCGATGGGCAGCCCGCCGTGCCCGCGCCAGTGCTGCGCGCTGCGAAAACCCTGTGGGGCCGGGCGCTGCAGCACGCCGATGAGGCGGCCACGGCCCGGCTCGCCCAATCCCGGTCCGAACTGGAGGCGCAGGCCGGGGCCCTGCGCCTGTCCCAGGAGGAACTCTCGAAGGAAAAGCAGCGCCTGGACGACCGCGCCGAGGCCTACGCGGTCGCCCTCCAGGCCCGCGACGACCAGATCGCCGAAGCGGTACGCCAGGCCCAGGAACTGCAGCGACAGCTCCTGGCCTGCCAGCAGCAACTGGCCGCGGCCCGCTCCGAGAATACGCAGCTGCGCAAGGCGGCGGACGCCGATCGCAAACGCCAGGAGGCCCGGGAGGCCGATCACCAGGCCGAACGTACCCGCCTCGAGGAACGCGCGCAGGCCCAGGAGCGGCGCCTCCACGCCGAGGTCGACCGGGCCCGCCAGGAGTCCCGGCGGCTGGCATCGCAGCTGGAGAGCGATCAGAAGAAATCCGCCAAGGCGCTCGCCGACGCCCAGGACCGGGCGCGGGGTGTCGAGGCGCAGCTCGGCACGCTGCAGACCGCCCACGCCAGCCTGGCGCAGGAACTGCAATCCGCCCGCGGCGAGGCCGAGCGCCTGCAGTCCAAGCTCGACGACCGCAGCGGCGAAATGCTGGCCATGCTCAACGAATTGCGGGAGCGGCTGCCTGCCGGTCCCCGGAAGAAGCAGCTTGCGGGTCCGGCGCGGGTCAGGAAGCCCAAGGGGTGAGGAAGTCCTGAACTTGTCTTGAGAGAAGGACACTCGTCCGGCGACTCGTGAGGCTACCAAGCGTGTGCCACTAGATACGATGTATATTATGTCAAATCACATGGGAGGACTTTGGCAAGATGCTCCGCAATGGCACTACGACCCACAAAAAAGCCGGCACCTGAGATGACGGCCTTCCGGTGACCGCCGGCGTTCATTCACCAGCGGCTCCGCGGCGGGCCCGGAGGCCCGTTCCTGGCTTCGAGGTCGTCAGCGCATCAGTGCTTCCAGTTCCCCAATTGCATCAGGTTCTGCGCGGCTTGTGCAGCGCGCGGGTCCTTCTTCTCCGCGGCCTGGTACGCGTCCGACGGCAGGCTGGTGCGCAGCTGCTGCATGTTGGACGCGCCCGTGGACTCGCGCGTGGGCAGTTCGGTGGTCGATGCGTAGACTTCGCTGAGGTTGCGCGTCTTCGGCGTGGCCGGGTCGTCTGCGGTTTCCTCGCGCCGTGCGGTGGAAACGGTGAGACGGGCGTTCACTCGGTTGAGCATTGTTGTTGTCCTTGGAAAAAAGTGGAGACCGGGTGATTGGAATCCCGTGCCGGCCGGGCGTGGATGGCCGGGCCGAAGCGATGCCTGCGGATGCGAAAGGAAGGCCGCCGTTGTGCGCCCCGCGTGCGTGCTGCCCGCAGCGCGGCTATCCTGCGGCATCTCTTCCATTGCCCGGAGCACCGGATGCGCCCTTTCGCCCCGCCCTCTTCCCCCGCATGCGCTCCAGCCCGGCCCCTGTGGGACCGCCGTGCATGGCTGCTGCTGGCTTCCGCCGCCCTGGTCGCGGGCTGCACCGCGCCCCCGCGACGATTCCAGGGCACGTTCCTGCAGCCCTGGAAAAGCTACGCATCGCTGTCACCCGAGGAATGGCGCAGGCGCCTGCGCACGACGCGGGCGCTGGGCTGCGACGAGATCGTGCTGCAGTGGACCGCGACGGAGGGCGGCGCCCATCCCTGGGCGCTGCCGGAGGGAATGATCGCGATGCTGTTCGAGGAATGCGGGCGCGAGGGCATGGGTATCCGCGTGGGCCTGCCCTACGACGAGCGCTGGTGGAGTGTGCTGGCCTCGCAGGAGCCCGGCGCGCTGCCGGCGTTTTTCGCGGCGACGCAGGCGCGCTCGCTAGAGTACCTGCGCACGGCCCCCTGGCCGCGGCAGCCGGGCTTTCGGGGGTGGTATCTGCCCTATGAACTGGACCAGTACAACTGGGCGACAGCCGAGCGGCGCGCGCTGCTGGTGCCCTGGCTGCAGGCGATCGCCACGGGTGCCGGCAACGGCCCGCCGCTGGCGGTGTCCACCTTCTTCAGCAAGCTGCAGACACCCGGGCGCCTGACCACGCTGTGGGCCGACATCCTCGACACGGTCCGGCTGCGGCCCATGCTGCAGGACGGGGTGGGCGTGGCGGGCATGAACAACTACGCGGGCCTGGAGCCGCTGCGCGCCCTGCTGCGCGAGCGCGGCGTGCCGTTCGATCTGATCGTCGAACTGTTCGAACAACTTCCGTCTGAAGAAGGCTCGAACGGGGCCTTTCGGGCGCGTGCCGCGTCCGCCGGACGCGTGCGCGCCCAGATGGAGGTGGCACGCAGCTACGGGGCGCAGCGCGTCATCGCTTTCGCGGTGGACCCGTGGATGCTGGGCGACACCCCGGAGGCCCGCCAATTGCTGGAGCAATGGCAGACGGGCCGCTGAACGCGCATTCCATCACGATCCACGGTCGAGCCCTTGCGCAATGAAGGAAAACTATCGAAAATATTTTTTCTTTCAAATTTAACAAAATGGGCATGACAGAACGCCTTGGAGAGACCGTGCACGCCTCCGCCGCCACGGCGTTCGACGCAGCGGCACGGCATGCGGATGCCGTCGACCGCGAGGGGCGCCTCCCTACCGAAGCGCTGGAGGCGTTGCGCGCCGACGGCCTGCTGGGCCTGCTGGTGCCCCGGCGGTACGGCGGACCTGAATGGACCCTGCGCGCGGTGACCAACGTGTGCCGTCGCCTGTCCGAATCGTGCGCTTCCACGGGCCTGATCTTCGCCATGCACCACTCGCAGTCGGCCGTGGCGATCCGGCAGGCTGGCGAGAGCGGGTGGCACCAGGCCCTGCTGGAGCGGCTGGTGCGCGAGCAGTGCGTCGTGGCGTCCGCCACCACCGAGGGCGCCACGGGCGGCTCCATCCGCACGAGCGCCTGTTTCCTCGATCAGCGCGGCGATGCCCTGCACCTGGACAAGAGCGGCGCCGTGATTTCCTATGCCGGTGCCGCCGACGTGATCCTGGTCTCCGCCCGCAGCGCCGAAGATGCGGCACCGTCCGACCAGCGGTTGGTGGCGGTGGTGCGCGGGCAGTTCGCGCTGTCGCCGCTGGGCCGCTGGAACCCGATGGGCATGCGCGGCGCCTGCACGGACCGCTTCGACCTCGCCGCCCGCTGCGATGCGGAGCAGGTGTTCGATGGCACGTTCGCACAGGCCATGTCCGGGGCGATGCTGCCCACGTCCCACATCCTGCTGGGCGCCGTCTGGCTGGGCATCGCCGTATCGGCGCTGGCGCGCGCACGGGAGTTCCTGCGGGCCCGCAACCGCAGCGGCCAGGCGCCCAACCCGATCGCCAACCTGCGGCTGGCGGAAGGCGAAGCCCTGGTGCAGCAGTTCCACGCCATGCTCGCGGCCAATCTGTCGCTGTACGAGAGCGACCCCGCCCGGGCCACCGCGCACGAGCGGATGGTGGCCTACAACGCGCTCAAGGTCGGCGCGTCCGATTTGGTGGTGCGCATCACCGACATCGCGCTGCGCATCTGCGGCATCCAGGGCTACATGGACGATACCGGTCCGTTCTACCTCAGCCGCCATGTGCGCGATGCGCATTCCGCGATGGTGATGGTCAACGACGACCGCATTCTCGGCAACATCGCGCCCGTGGCGCTCGGCGTGCCGCTGGGCCGCGACGTCTGAGCGCTCCGTCCCCGTCGGCGCGGCCCGGCGCCCTCCCCCGATCCCTTTCTTCATTCCATCACTTCCCAACCCATTCCATGACGCAATCCGAGATCGAAGACCAGCTGGCGGAAATGATCCACGCCGCCGTGCTCAAGAAAGTGGCCCCCGACACCCTGCTGCTGGAATCCGGCCTGCTCGACTCCGTGGCGGCGGTCGATCTGATGCTCGCCATCGAAGGCCGGTTCGGCTGCACGGTGCCGATCACGGAAGTGGAAGAGCACCTGCGCTCGCTGCGCACTCTCGCCGCCTACGTCGCCGCGCACTGCTGAGGCGGTCTTTTCCCTGTTCCTGCGCCCTCCCCTGGCGCTCATCTGGCGTTCGACCGCGGAGCCCGGACCATGCATTTCGACTTCGATTCCGGCACGTTCCGGGATGTTTCCTTCCGGGCCGACGAACCGGCCGTGGTGGCGCACGACCGCAGCCTGGGCTGGCGGGAACTGGAGGCCGAGGCGCGCGCCTGGTGCGACGAGGCCCGGGCGCTGGGTCTGGCTGCCGACGTGCCCGTGGTGATCTGCGGCCACAAGGAAGCGGCATTCATGGTGGCGCTCACCGGCGCGCTGATGCTGCGCGCGCCGTTCGTGCCGGTGGATGCGGTCTATCCGGCGGAACGGCTGCAGAGCATCGTCGACACGCTGGGCGCGCACCTGGTGTACGACGCGGCCGCGGGCCGCTTCCAGGTGCTGCGGCCGGACCCGGCGCCCGCACTGGCGGAGAAGGGCCTGTGCTACGTCATGTTCACGTCCGGCACGACGGGGCAGCCCAAGGGCGTGCAGATCGGCCGCGAGAGCGTGCGGGGCCTGATCGACTGGATGCGGCTGGATTTCGGACTCGGACCGGCGCCGGTGTTCCTGAACCACACGGTGTTCAGCTTCGACGTGTCGCTCTACGACGTGTTCGGCACCCTCGCCCTGGGCGGCTGCATCCTGATGCTGGACCGCGGCCGCGCCGCCTCGGCGCTGGAGGTGGCGGCGCTGATCGCGCGGCACGGCGCCACCACCTGGGTGTCCACGCCCTCGTTCGCCCAGCAGCAGCTGATCAACCCAGGCTTCTCGCAAGAGGCCCTGCCCTCGCTGCGCACCTTCCTGTTCTGCGGCGAGCCGCTGCCGATCCCGCTCGCGCGCCAGTTGCGCCGCCGCTTTCCCGGCGTGCCGATCCTCAATACCTACGGCCCGACGGAGGCGACCGTCGCCACGACGCTGCTGCGCGTGGACGATGCCCTGCTGGCCTCGGACGGCCCCATGCCGATCGGCCACGCCAAGCGCGATTCGATGGTGTATTGCGACGAGGGCGAGCTGTGCATCGCCGGCCCGCACGTGATGCGCGGCTACATCAACCGGCCCGACCTCAATGCCACGCGCATGTTCGTGCGGGACGGGCTGCGGGGATTCCGCACGGGCGACCTGGGAACCGAAGCGCCGGACGGCCTGCTGTTCTGCCAGGGGCGCATCGACGACCAGATCAAGCTCAACGGCTACCGGCTGGAACTGCTCGAAGTGGATGCCGCGCTGGCCACCCTGCCCGGCGCCCGGGCGGGTGCCGCGGTGGCCCTGCGGCGACCCAACGGCACGGTGGCTCGCCTGGTCGCCTTCGTGGAGACGGGAAGCGATGCGCAGGACCTGCCGACGGAACTGGCCGGCTGGAAGGAGTTGCTGGCCACCCGGCTGCCGCACTACATGCTGCCGTCCGAGCTGCTGCCGTGCGCGCGCATGCCGGTGTCGGTCAACTACAAGATCGACCGCGCGAAGCTCGCGCAGATGTACCAGGCACTCAACGCCTGACGCTGTCCGTGCGGCTGGGCTGCATGGCGAGCACCGGTTGCGCGGCCGTCCCTGTGAGGAACAGGCCCAGGTGGTCGCCAGCCTGCAGCGGCGGCAGCGCCTGGGCCGCCGTGGCCGCGGCGCCGACGGCGTTGCCGCACCGGGCCGAGAGCTGGGCCTGCACCGGGTTCACCTGCCTTGCGGCCGATGCGCCGGCCGCCACGTCGCGGAAGACCGGCGTGCCGGCGGGCGCGATCAGCAGCTGCGCCTGTTCGCAGCCCTGCGCCAGGTTGTAGAAACGCAGTTCGGCCTTGAGGGCGTCCTGCGTGTCGGTGGTGTCGTCGATGGCGGCGAATGCGTACCGCTGGGCGCCATCGCGGCGCAGCACCAGGGTGTTGAAGCTGCCCGGGCGCACGTCCAGCGTGCCGGCGGGCCGGCCGTCCACCTGGACGGCGAATGCCTTGCCGCCCGCCACGATCGCGTAGCTGGTGGCGGGCACATCGCCGCCGATGCGCTGGGGGGCGCCGCCGGCCACCTGCACCAGCAGCCTGCCCGGCAGGGGGTTGACCACCCGCACGAACGAGGCGCCTGCGGGTGGGCGCGCGGCGTAGAGCTGCGACAGGGCGCCCTCCTGCGCATGGGCGGCGGCCAGGGCTGCGCACAGCGACACCGGGATGATCAGGCTGCGGAGGGAGAGGCGGGAAAGAGGCATGTGCACGTCCGTGTTCAGAACTGGAAGTAGAGGAAACGGGTTTCGCGGTGCAGGTGGAACAGGCACACCAGCAAAAGCAGCAGCGTCGCGAGCAGCCAGCCGGCATTCGGCCGCCAGCGCATCCACGCGGGCTGCGCCTCGCCCGGGCGTGCCAGCGCGGGCGAGAACTGCCCCAGGATCTGGTGCGAGTTGGGCGCCAGCCAGACGATGCCCAGCAGCAGCGCCAGTTGCAGCACCGGCAGGTGGCGTCCCACGAACTCGCGCCACGGCAGATCGCCGGCCAGCGCCAGGCCGAGGGAGGGCCCCATGGGCTCGACGCCGCGCAGGCCGGCCATGCCGCGCAACAGGTCCAGGCCGTCGCCCGCGTCGGCGGCGCGGAAGAACGCATGCGCCACCATCACCGCCACGAAGGTGAGCAGCACGCAGCAGGTGCGCCACAGCCAGCGGCTCCAGGCCCGGGTGGGGGCGACGCGGCCTGCGGCCACGATGCGCCAGGCATGGTTCACGCACAGGTAGATCCCGTGCAGCAGCCCGTAGATGAAGAACTGCAGGCCCGCCCCGTGCCAGATGCCCGCCAGGCCCATGGTGTAGAGCGTGGGCACGGCGATCATGGCGGCGAAGCCGCCCGGCGTGCGGCTGCCCGCGGAGCCGACCGGCAGGCCGCGGCGGTTGCGCCAGCGCGACAGGTGCATGGCCATCGGGTAGTACAGGTAGGCCGTCAGATAGCGCGTGAGCGTCATGTGCCAGCGCGACCAGAATTCGATGATGCAGGGCGCCTTGAACGGCGAGTTGAAGTTCAGCGGGAAGCGGATGCCGAACATCTTCGCCAGGCCCATGGCCATGTCCGAATAGCCCGAGAAATCGAAGTACAGCTGCATGGCGTAGGCCAGGCTCGTGCCCCAGGCCCCCCAGAACGCCAGCTGCGACGGCGCCGCGAACCCCGCGTCGGCCTGCGGCGCGATGGTGTCGGCCAAGAGCACCTTCTTGGCCAGGCCGATCACGAACAGCGCGCCGCCGATCGACAGGTTCTCCGCCCTGAAGCGGTATTTCTGCGGATCGGCGAACTGCGGCATCATTTCCTTGTGGTGCAGCACCGGCCCCGCGATCAGGTGCGGGAAGAACGTGACGAACAGCGTGTGGTTGAGCAGGTTGGGCGACTTGACCAGCCCGGCGCGGCAATCGAGCAGGTAGCCGATCTGCGTGAAGGTGAAGAACGAGATGCCCAGGGGCAGCAGGATGTCGTCCACCGGGCCCTGCCCCACGCCCCAGTCGCGCAACAGGCCGAGCAGCGATGCGAAGTATTTGTAGTGGAACAGCAGCGCCAGGTTGCAGGCGATGCCGAAGGCCACCGTCCACCACTGCCGGCGGGGGCGCGCGGCACTGCGCACGATGAGCCGGCTGACGGCGTAGTTGAAGGCGATGGACGCCGCCAGCAGCGCCACGAAGCGCGGGTTCCACCAGCCGTAGAACACGAAGGACACCACGCAGAGCCAGAGGGCCGCCCACCGCAGCCGCACGGCGCCGAGCGCGTAGTAGCCCGCGAGCGCGAGCGGCAGGAAGAGGAACAGGAACAGGTAGGAATTGAACAGCATGGCGGGCTCGTCAGGGCAGCGCGTCGATGGCGCGGCGCTCCTCGGCGGCGAGCGGCAGGGAAAGCGAGAGTTCGGAGAACTGCCAGACCACCAGCCGGACGCTGGCGGGCCACCTGCGCTGTCCCGCCAGCGCGGCCAGCATCGCGCCCGAGAAATAGCCGCCGTCCCGGCTCTGGTTCCAGACCTCCCGGCCCAATTGCCGGCCGAGCCGTTCCGCGAAGTCGCTGCGCAGGCCGTTGGAATCGCCCAGCAGCAGCACTTCGGCCTGCGGGCCGTCGTCGAGCAGGCCGCCGGCGCGCACCGGCCGGACGGTCTCGGGGACCACCTGCTCGATCGCGGGACGCCAACCTTCCGGAGCGTGCTCCAGCCCGGCCAGCACGACGAGATCGCCCATGCGCGGTTCCGGCACCGCTCCGCGCTGCTGCTCGAACGCCTGGGTGCCCCTGCCGCCGAGCAGCGGCAGCGCCTCCCGGGCCACGCGATCGGCCGCGGCCTCGGCGCCCTCGGCGTTCAGGTGGACGTCGGTGCGGAAGTACGGCTGCGGCAGCGCGGCGAGCGCGGGACGCAGGTCGGCATGCGGAATGCCCTGCGTGGCCAGGGCCTGCTGCCAGGCGTCCAGGCGGGCCTGCATGGGCAGCGATACCGCCAGTCCGCACAGTTGCGCGTGCTGGATGCGCGATTTGTCGGGCACGGCCACCACCAGGGTGCGGATGCCGGCCTGGGCGAGCCGGCCGGTCCAGTGGCGCATGAGCTTCAGGCGCTGCGCGAAGGCATCGCCCTGGGCAGGCTGAGGGCGCAGCCCGTCGCGGTAGAACAGCCAGCCCGGGCAGCCTTGGGGTAATCTCGGTTTCCCAGTAGAACCGGAAAGCCAAGGCAAAAAATCACATAGCGACAACAACTTAGCTGCGTTCTATAGTCTCATCAGTCGTGAGGGGGACGCTGATGTCGAGCTACCGGTACAGATTTGTCGGCTACGAGAAACTGCCATCGGCGCTGAACGCCGACGACGTGCAACTGCACTGCCGCCTTCCTGACCGCCTTGTGCAGGAGATCCGCGACAGCAACTACGCCAGGCGCTACCACTTGGCGCTCGCTGTGCAGTTGTCCTTTGTCTCCCTCACCGGCAGGAATCCCGACAGCAAATTGGCCATGCCTCGGGCCATGCTGCATTTGTTGTGCGATCAGCTGGGTCTTCATTCGACCGCGATAGCGTCGCTCAAACCGATCTACTTCAACGCGGAACGTACCCTCGCCAACCACCGTGCCTGGGTTCGAGAACGACTCGATTTCACGGCCTATGGGGAGGACGCCCAAAACCGACTGGAAGCAGCGCTTGCTCAGCAGGCCATCGATGCCACGTCAGTGCAGGAACTATTCAACGCGGCCGAGAGATGGCTCTTTGACAACCGCATTGTCCTGCCGGGTAAGCGTCACTTGGAGGATCTGGCGCGATCAGCGTACCGCGTCGTCGAAGAGTTGGCTCTCGCAACTATCCGCGCGGCAGTGACCCCCGTGCGCCTGCGCGCTCTCCTCAAAGTCATGCTTGAGGAGAGCGTAACACCTGGGATGTCGGTCCTTGAGTGGCTCAAGCAGTCGGCGGGCAAGCACGGCGTGAAGGGCCTCAAGGAGGTCAATTCGCGGATTGACGCTCTCAAGGCGCTTGGCGTGCACTTGTGGGACCTGGACGGCCTCTCCATTGGACGAATCCACGCGTTCGCTCAGGCTGTGGTTAACCGCCCGCCTTCGGAAACTGCACGCCGAGCGGACGACACCCGATCCGTGGAGATCGTGTGTTTCCTCAAGCATCTGCTTGGCGAACTGAGCGATGAAGCGATCTTTCGCAATAACCGGCACACCAGCGATATTGTTCGCTCAGGCACTAAACGCGTCCAGGCAAAACAGGCACAGCGCGCCTACGAATACCGCTGCTCGATTGAGTCGATGAGGGACATTGCGATCGATCAAACCATGGGCGCAGAGGAGCGCCTCGCGGCGATTGCAACACTGGCAGAGGACATGCTCGGTCGCCCGCCGGTTAGTCACGCCGAGGTGGTCCGGGAAACCCTGACCGAGCAGACTTCACGGGTGCGAAATGTTCTCAACGGAATGACCAGTTTGGACTTGCAGGCCGATCCAGCGCATCAAGATAGCAAGCTGCTGGCGGCACTCCAGACACTGCACGCTTGCGGCGCCAAGGAACTACCGGTGGACTTTGACACTTCCCTGGTCGATTCCAAATGGCGTCCCTTGCTGGAAGTCCCTGACCGGGCCGCAGCCCTGCGTGCGTTCGAAGGCTGTGCCTTGCTTCGCATTCGCAAGGGCCTGCTGGGAGGTAGTCTTTACGTGAACCACAGTGCCACTTACAAGAGCAAAGAGAGCCTATTGATCCCACAGGAAGAGTGGGCCCGGGACAAGGAAGCTCTTTGCGAAGCCTATGGTTTGGAGCTCGATCCCAAGAGGGCCCTGGAATTGCAATACGAACTGCTGCGTGCCGGGCTGGCAGATTTGGAGGTCGCCCTGGAGAAAGGCTTGCTCGAAATCGATGATGACGGGTCGGTACGTCTGCCGGCAATCCGTGCCATGGATGAGGAGCCGGAATTACGCCGCACGAACCAGTTCCTGAGCGAGTCCATCGGCACGACACAGTTGCCGGACATCATCCTGGAGATCGACAGCCGCACCCAGATCAGCACCACGCTACTGGGCCGCCAGCCTGAGACTGCGCAGGAGCTCGTCGCCCTGTATGCCGGTTTGCTGGCGCACGGTACCGAGATCGATGCCAAAGCGGCCGCTTCTATGATTCCTGGTGTTCCGGTCAGCCATGTCTCCGCTGCAATGCGAATGCTGGAGGCCCCAGGCCGCCTGCGGGAGGCCAACGACAAAGTGGTTGCTTTTCAGCAGCGCTTCCCCATCGTGAATCTCTGGAGCGACGGCAGCAAAGCCTCGTCGGACATGATGGCTCTGGATGCTACGCGCCACCTGTCCATTGCCCGGACCGATCCGCGCCGCAAGACCGCAGCTGCAGGCATCTATACCCACATTCTGGGGAGCTACCCGGTGATCTTCGACCAGCCCATCGTGTTGATGACGCGTCAGGATGCCCCGGCAGTCCACGGGATAGATGCATACAACTCCAAGGGCGAGGATCGCATCAAGGTTGACCTTCTTGCGGTCGATACCCACGGCTACACATACGCAGGCATGAGCGTGGCCAAGCTGCTGAAGTTTGACTTGTGCCCCCAACTGGCTGGCTTGCCCGACTGCAAGATCTGGACGCCCCGCGCGATCAAAGTGCCTGAGTTGCTGGAAAAGGTGGCCATTCCTTCGATCACGGAAAAGGCCATTCGCGAGGGTTGGGATCAGGCAATGCGCCTCATGGCCTCCATTCGGTCCGGGCGGGTCAGCGTCGCCTGGGCGCTGGCGCGCCACGGAAGCGCCGCTGCAGGGGATGACGTCCGCCGCTGCCTGGACCAGTATGGACGTTTGCTCCGCTCCGTCTTTCTGTGCGACTACTTTACCAACGATGCCTTCAGGCGAGAGATCCATACGCTGCTCAACCGGGGCGAATCCGTACATCAGCTTCAGCGCGCCATCTACTACGGCCGCATCACAGCAGAGCGCGGCCGGCGCCGCGATGAACTCAAATCCATCTCTGGCGCACACGCCTTACTGACGAACATGGTGATCTGCTGGAACACGATGAAGCTCCAAGAGACCGTGGATCGCCTGAAGGCTGGCGGCCAGCGCATCGAGGACGCTGTACTGCGGCGAATTGGACCTGTGCACTTCGGGCACATCAATTTCCGAGGCCTCATGAGCTTCAGCGTGGATCGTTACGCTAGCGTGCTCCTGCGGGCCCCATCGTCGTCAAAACGAGCTCGCACTGGATAACACTCAACAGGTGTTCATTTCCGATTTCTATTTTTTCTCTGCAGAATCGGAAAGTTGCTCCATACAAATCAATAACTTAGCCCACTCGACCATTTCGCGATTTCATTTTTTTCGTGCAAAACCGGAAAGTTGGCTGCGTAAGGTTGCCACTGTCACAGCAGCGATCGAAGGCGCATGGAAATTCCCGGCCCATCTGCGAGCACCAAGCCCGTTCGGCCATTGGTCAGCAACAACGATTTGCAAAATGGCCGAAAAAGCCACGACCTGTCATCCAGCGCTAGCCAGGGCCGGTGCTGCGCCTGGTTGGCCCAAAGCCAGGCGTGGCATTCCGCCTCTCGCTGGTAGGCGACCAGGGTATTGGGCACGTTCTTGAGGTCGCTGTAGTTTGGGGTGGCCCCCAGGATTCGTGCGGCTATGTCCGAGGAGAACCGTCGTTGGAGCGCCTGCACTGGCTCTTGCAGACGCCATGTGCTGGTGATCACCACATCGCAGTCCGGTACGTTTCTCAATGCCGCCTCAAGGACGGGCAGACAGCAGAAATGCTTTGATTCATGGCAGTGCTCCGGATGCAGCACGCCATCGATATCCAAAAACAGGATGGGCATGGTGGTTAGTACGAAACACATTCCCTGCGGGCAGAAATTTCTCTAGAAAATCCGGCGCAATGAGACTAGTTAGTCGTGGTCTTTTTGGTCGCCTTGGGAGGAAATCGGATGAATGTCCTCCCGAAAGCGTGTTCCACCCCAAGCCGACTTTGGTCGGGCGCTGCAGCAATTGCGCGCGGCACGCGGCTTGGTTCAGGAAGACATGTTGCTGGCCACAAGCCGGCGGCACATCAGCCGTATCGAACAGGGCCATCAAGTGCCCAGCGTGCGCACGATCGAAATGTTGGCTGAGCAAATGCAGCTTCATCCGTTGACGCTGGTCGCCGCTGCGTACTGCCCGAACCTCGACGCAGCCTCGGTCAACGAAATCCTCAAGGCCGTCAAAGCTGACTTCAAGAGTATCGCTTCAGACTAGGCATGGCACGCCGAATCGGCATGCTCCCGGGCGTCCTTGACCAGCATTTCAAGGCCTTCCATCACGCCGGATCCAACAGGCGTTGCATCCTGGCGCTCCAGCATCCGGTTGACGATCTCGCGATCAACTGCAGTGCTCAGAAAGCACAGTGCCGCCTGCAGGGTTTCCAGACCAACCTCCAATTGGTCACCTACCCGCTCGGCGCCCGCTTTGGAAAGAAGCAAGAGCGCGATCGGTAAAGCCGCGCGTGCGGTGTCATGACCGCCATTCCATCCAACACCGGCCAGAAGGTCTCTGAACTGGTCTGCCACTAGCAGAAGGTGCTTCTCATCGAGCGCGTCCGGCAAGATTGCTTCCCATCCATGTGTCTGAATCAGACGCACCATGTCTGTTGCGCCAAAGTTTCCGAGTGTCGCTTTTTCCAAACGTAGCATTCTTCGCCATCCAAGTTAATATGAGACTAATTGGTCCCATTTCTGAGACCGTGGGGGCGCGAAGATAGCTGAGCGCGAATGGCGTTTGCGCTTTCGCAGCGGGCATCCCACTCAATGGAAAGCTACCAGTTGTCTGAACCCCAGGGGCAGGCAACCAGCCTGTTGCCGTACCTGTTGGACTCTCTTGAAAAACCGCTTTGATATCGCCCGCCTGGCTGAACCGGACCGACAGTTTTGCGATTTCGCCAAACTGCAGCGCAGCGCCACGCCACGGTGTGGGTGGGCCAAGACGGTTCGGCTAGCGCTCGGCATGAGCTCCAATGCGTTGGGTGAGCGTCTGGGCGTGACCGCCCAAGGGGTCCGCAAGCTTGAGCAGGCCGAAGCAAATGGCACGATCACGTTGAACACACTCGCCCGCCTTGCCCATGGCTTGGACTGCGAGGTGCACTACATGTTCGTTCCACGAACGAGTTTGGTGGAGCAGGTCCTCAGGCGCACACACGAAGTCGCCGGAACGCCCATGCCTTCAACGCCTGTGTTGACCGAGGCCATGACCGAAGCACAAACGCTGGCCGCTCTTTCAACCATGCTCGCCCATGTCAACAAGCGGGGCCTGTGGTAGCCACAACACGACGGGTTGGGCCCGGCTCCTGCTCGAAACGGTGCCGCCTCTGCAATTCGTCATCACTGGTATCATCCCGCGCAAAGCAAGCCCCCGGTGCGACCTCTGCGAAAGCATGCCCCCGGGGGCGACGTTTTTTCGCCGATTCCTCGATCAATGAGCCCACTACCATGCGCGTGAGGTAATTGGCGTGCATGAGTGCATGTGAACGCCAGACGGAATGTTGCGCCTGTTGTGTGTTGCATCCGCACTGTTGCTTGCTCGTACGGCAGGTGCTTTAGAGTACGCCGGATCTACCTCTGTTCTCCCGGCGCTTGCTCACTAGTGGAAAAAGCACTTGGCGCGGCGACTGCCAACAGCGCCAGAAAAGCCGCTACCCCCAATCCCGCTGAAACCCACAGAGCACCGGCTCCCAGTCGATCCAAGCAAAGTCCAAACACCCAGGGCGAAGCCGCTTGTGCAATCCGTGCGGGCACCATGAGCACTCCCTGCCGGTGCCCATACCCCGCTGGCCCAAACAACACCAGGGGCAACGTCCCCTTGGCAATCGTCAGGATGCCATTGCCCGCGCCGTGGAACATCGCAAACAGCGCGGCCGTCGGTGCTCCGGCAATTGCGAGCAGCCCTGCACCCACCGGATGCATCAGCGCCGCGAGACGTGCGGACAGCAGAGGGTGTACATGCCGAAGCAGACCAAACTCCAGCAACCGACCTGCGACCTGCGCCGGCCCGACCAACGCTCCGACGGCCACGGCGGTGGCTAGCGTGGCACCACCCTCGTGCAGCAGGCGCGGGAGATGGGCGGCCATGGCGGTACTCGTGAACCAGGTAGCAGCAAAAACGAAGGCCAGCAGCGCAGTGGTATGGCGCGCAGGGGCTGGTACAGGCTCAGGGGTTGGCAGTGCTGCATCGAGTCCCGTCGATGACTGTGCTGTGCCTTCGGCTAGAGCCCGGCGCGGTATCACCGCGTTCAGCGGTAGGCCCACCACCAAATGCAGTCCAGCCCAGGCCCAGCAGACTCCACGCCATCCCCACTGAGACTCCATCCACATCGACAGCGGCCATCCCACCGTGCTGGCAAAGCCTGCGATCAGCGTGATGCCCGTGATCTGGTTGCGCGCGTTCTTGCCGTGCAGGTGCACCAGCGCTGCAAACGCCGCTTCGTACAAGCCACTGCCCATGCCAACCCCCAGCAGGAGCCACGCAGCAAACAGTGTCCAGGGACCCTGGGCCATGGCAAGAGCTGACAAGCCGAACGCAAACGCGACACTGGTCGCCATCAGCACTGGCCGTCCACCGAGTCCATCAATGGCACGACCGGCATGAGGGCCCAAGAGCGCTGAAACGACCAGCGCGCAAGAGAACGCCGCAAACACCATCGGCGTTGAGACTCCCAAGTCCTTGGCCATGGGTGCCGCCAAGATGGCTGGCAGGTAGTAGGTCGAAGCCCAGGCCAGGGTCTGCGCTGTTCCAAGGCTGGCTACCGTGGTTGCCGATTTGATGGTGCTCAACGCGATTCCTCTTTGGGATGCTGGTGATGATGCTCAGGAGCAGCAGGTCGTGCGACGGGGAGTGGCCGACAGCGCAGGATCCTTGTCCGCTGCGGAGCAGCCGCATTCTGGGTTTCCTGCAGATTTCTCCGCCTCGTCAAGGGCGCAGCACGCCGACGTATCTCTCACCGCAGGACCACCGCAGCAAATGATGCCGGAGCGGATGTTTGCGGGGCAGGAGCGGCAAGGTCCACAGAAAAGATGCCTGCTTGTGGCAGACCGAGCCGCACCTCGTCAGTAACCGTATCTGCAAGTAGGTGCGCCGCAATACTTATCAGTCAGAGCAGCATCGCTGAGGTTCAGGCCTTTTCAAAATCGTGCACCCGGGCGCAGGGCTGCAGACACATTGTGCGGCGGATGCAGAAACGAATTTGCTGAGGCTTCGTTCAGGCGCGGCAGCATTCAGGCAGGAACATTGACTTGAGCTGCGTCCAGTAGCCCGCACGCGCTGGGTATTCCGTGGTGGACGAGAACAACCCGACCTGCGCGGGATCGTTCTTTCCTGGCTGGTAGCGGAAGGTGCCGAAGACCTGGTCCCAGAGGATAAATGCGCTCCCGAAGTTCGCATCGGCCTCGGCGCATTCTGTGGAGTGGTGCCAGCGGTGCAGTTCGTTGGTACTGAAGACGTAGTTGGCCCAGCCGCTGCGCAGGTCCAGGTTTGCATGCTGGAGCATCAACACCGGCTGGGACAACGCCAGATAGGCCAGGATCGCTTCAGAAGAGAACCCGAGCAGCATGGCTGGCAGCATGGACACTGCGAAATTGATCACATGGTTGAGCGGATGGAACCGCAGATTGTTGAGCGCGTATAGGCGCTCGCTGCTGTGGTGCATCGCATGCAGCCACCACAGAGGGCGGAACACGTGGTGCAGCCGGTGGGACCAGTATTTGCCCAGCTCGATCAGGAGCGCCACCATGACGACCTGCAGCACAAACGGCAGGCTCTGCAGCCACTCCGAGCCCTGTGCTCTACTGTGCCCGTACACCGCCACCATGGACAGGGTACCCAGCAGCTTGAGCAGCGGCTCCACCACGCCCACCATGGTGGCGGCACTGGCCCAGTCCGTGGCAGTGTCGCCGCTGGATCGGTTCCAGACGGCGCGGTAGGGAAAGAAGCGCTCCAGTACGCTGGCCAGCAGCAGCGTTGTGGCCGAGAGCGCGAGCACCACGATTTCCAGCGGTCCACCGGCTTGGTGAACAGCGGCAAAGGTACTCACGCTGGCCGCAGCGACCAGTGCGACGAGATTGCGGGAAAGAAAAACGGGCATGTCCGATCCTTCTGTTGACGCTGAAGTGGGACGCGATCAGATACTGCGCTGGTTCACACGCTTGGACAGCGCCTCGGCGCTTTCCCGGCGCTCGCTGTACCGATCCACCAGGTAGTCAGCGCAGTCGCGCGTGAGCAGCGTGAACTTGACCAGCTCTTCCATCACGTCCACCACCCGCTCGTAGTAGCTCGATGGCTTCATGCGGCCGCTCTCGTCGAATTCCAGGAAGGCCTTGGCGACCGATGACTGGTTGGGGATGGTGATCATGCGCATCCACCGGCCCAGCACCCGCATCTGGTTGACGGCGTTGAACGACTGCGAGCCGCCCGACACCTCCATCACCGCGAGCGTCTTGCCCTGCGTTGGCCGCACAGCGCCCACCGACAGAGGTATCCAGTCGATCTGCATCTTCAGGATGCCGGTCATTGCGCCATGGCGTTCCGGTGAGGTCCACACCATGCCCTCGGCCCATTGGGCAAGCTCGCGCAGTTCCACCACCTTGGGATGGCTGTCGGGCTCCGAGTCCGGCAGCGGCAGGCCTCGCGGATCGAAGATGCGGGTTTCTGCCCCCAGGGTGCGCAGCAGCCTGGCGGCTTCCTCCGTCAGCAATCGGCTGTAGGAGCGCTCACGCACCGAGCCATAGAGCAGCAAGATGCGAGGCGCATGGGTGGAGCGCTGTGCAGGCGCCAGCCGCTCCAGATCGACCTGCTCCAGCAGGGCTGCGTCAACGTTGGGGAGATCCGGATTCATACCAGCCCTTGGAAGAGTTCACGACTTTGACGACGAGCAGCATCACCGGTACTTCGATGAGCACGCCCACCACGGTGGCCAGCGCCGCGCCCGAATGAAACCCGAACAGGCTGATGGCGGTAGCCACGGCCAGCTCGAAGAAATTGGAGGCTCCGATCAATGCCGATGGGCAAGCCACGGCGTGCTTCTCTCCCGCAGCGCGGTTGAGCCAGTAGGCCAGCGCAGAGTTGAAAAACACCTGGATCAGGATGGGCACGGCCAGCAATGCGATGACCAGGGGTTGCTCCAGGATGGCCTCCCCCTGGAACGCAAACAGCAGCACCAGCGTGAGCAACAGCGCGCCGATAGACCAAGGCCCGATGCGATGCAGCGCGGCGTCAAACGCTGCCTGCCCCCGCGCCAGAAGGACCCGGCGCAGCCATTGGGCCAACACCACCGGGATCAGTATGTAGAGCACCACGGACGTGAGCAGCGTGTCCCAGGGCACCGCGATCGCCGACAGGCCAAGGAGAAAGGCTACCAGCGGAGCGAACGCCACGATCATGATGCCGTCGTTGAGCGCGACCTGGGACAGCGTGAACAGGGGGTCGCCTCCCGTGAGGCGGCTCCATACGAACACCATGGCGGTGCATGGCGCTGCGGCCAGCAGGATCAGGCCAGCGATGTAGCTGTCGATCTGGTCTGCTGGCAGGTACGGCGCAAACCACTGGCGTATGAAAAGCCAGCCCAGGAAGGCCATGGAGAACGGCTTGACCAACCAGTTCACGAACAAGGTGACCCCGATGCCGCGCATATGGTTGCGCACTTCACCCAAGGCGGCAAAGTCCACCTTGAGCAGCATCGGAATAATCATCACCCAGATGAGCAAACCCACAGGAATGTTCACGCGGGCGACTTCCCATGCACCGATCGCTCGGGCCGCTCCAGGGAATGCTTGTCCCAGTCCAATCCCCACCACGATGCACATCACCACCCATACGGTGAGATAGCGCTCGAACACACTCATGCCGGACTTCTGCATTGCATCCCTCAGTTAGCAATCAACTGGCGGGCAGTAGTTTGCAAAGCGGTCTTGGCGAGCTTCTCTTCAGGCAGGCTGACCAGCAGTTCCAGGCGCCGCTTGATGGCGTGCAGTGTTTGGCGGAAGGCTTCGAGCTTCTGTGCTTCAGGGGCGTCGCCTTCGCTCGGGTCTGCATAACCCCAGTGGGCCGTGGCGGGATGGCCTGGCCAAATTGGGCAGACTTCGCCTGCGGCGTTGTCACAAACCGTGATGATCAGATCCATCTGAGGCGCACCAGGCGCCGCGAACTCATCCCAGCTTTTGCTGCGCAGGCCTTCGGTGGCGATCCCCGCATTTCGCAGCACCTGCAGACCCAGAGGGTTGGGTTGCTGGTTCTCGCGCGGACTACTGCCGGCAGAGTAGGCCCGGAAGCGGCTCGTGCCCATGTCATTGAGCAGGGCTTCGGCCAAGATGCTGCGCGCCGAGTTGTGCGTGCACAGGAAGAGAACGTTCAGGGGTTGTGTGGTTTCGCTCATGGTGAATTCCAGGTTGATGGCGTGACGGGGAGAACAGCGACGCGAGCGCGCGCCCAGGTGTGTGGACATGGTCCGCCTCGCGGCGGGCCGTTCAGCAGTTACAGGAGGTCGCGTCCTCGGTAAGGCAGGCGGCCCCCTGGCAGCAGTTTTCTGTCAAGTAGCCAAGCAGCTCGTTCATGGTCTCGTAGGAAGCGCGGTAGACGAGGTTTCGGCCATGGCGCTCTTGACTTACAAGACCAGCATGTGCCAGCTCTTTAAGGTGGAACGACAAGGTGTTGGCTGCCACTCCCAACTGCTCGGAAATCGCACCGGGAGTGAGGCCCTCCTGACCGGCAACGATCAGTGCCCGAAAGACACGGAGACGTACCTCTTGGGCGAGAGCTGCGAGCGAGCGGACAACGGTTGCTTCATTCATAAATCAATCATACAACGATTGTGGAACTATTGAAGCTTGATGATTTATATAACCAAGCTAGCGACACATTGAGGCCAGTCTCAGCACGATTGAAATCTTTCAAAATCGTAATCGGAGAGCCACGCCCCTGTGGGTACTCCGTTTCTAGACTTCTCTCCATGACGCAGCGATTGCGTCTTCCGGACACCCAGGTCGGGACAACCGGATCAACAGGAGATTTGCTATGAAACCCCATTTCGTTCTTGCCATTGCCGCCCTGGCCGCCACCCCAGTTTTCGCGACATCGGTGTACCACCCGAGCGCAGTCCAGGAAGAAGGCGTCGTGTTTGCGCCTGACCATCTGGGCAACACGGTCAGCCGTGAGGCGGTGCGAAACACAGTCCTGGCCGCCCAGAAAGACGGTTCGCTGCAGTGGATCAGCCGTGGGTATCCGGCCACCTATCCGCTGGTCAAGGGCCCAGCGCTGTCCAAGACACGCGATCAAGTGCAGCAGGAACTGCAGGCGGCCAAGTCCTCACCCGTCACGCGCGACGGCATGCGGGACATGGGCGGCGAGGCTGGCTGGGTCAACGCTACTCAACTGCCCTGATTTGCGGGCGCCTGTCTCCGGCTGGTGCCGTCCCCCGGATGCCGCGTGCTTGCTTGACTCGAACAACCTATCTCAACTTCAGAGGAGCTTTTTATGAAACTCAAGACCGCTTTGATCGTCCTGTCCCTCGCCACTGCGCCGGCCTTTGCTTCGGATCAGCAGTCCGCGCCCAAGACGCGCGAGCAGGTACGCGCCGAACTCATGCAGGCGCAGCGCAACGGGGATATCCTGGCTGCTGGCGAATCGAGCCTCACCCTGCGGCAGGCCTATCCTGGACAGTATCCCGGCGCAGAGCGCGTGCAGGGCAAGACGCGGGAACAGGTGCGCGCTGAGCTTGCCCAAGCCATCCGTACCGGTGATGTGCTGGCAGGCGGAGACCTTGGCGCCAAGCTCAACGAAATCGAGCCGCAGCGCTATCCTGCTCAAGCCACCGTGTCTACTAAAAGCCGCGAGCAGGTCAAGCGCGAGTTGGCACAGGCAATCCACGACGGTGAGATGGTTGCCAATGGCGAAGACGGCCGAAGGCTCAAGGACATCTTCCCTGGCAGCTACGACACCCAGCACGTGCATGCCTCCAACGCTCCCGAAAATGCGGGTTCAGGGAGCTGAAGGGACCTATCGCACAGGTGCCTGTGCTGCTCGTGCCTAGGCTGAGCGCAATGGCTCGACCCACACAGCCTCGCGCCTAAACAGGCACATGCTAGACTTCAAAAATGCGCCGGCTGCTCGCCATCTTGATGCTCACTTTGCTACCGCTCCAGTTCAGCTGGGCTGCGGTGGCAAGCTATTGCATGCATGAGCGCGCGCCGGCCCAATCGCAGCATGTGGGCCATCACGAACACAAGCACGAGGCTTCAAACTTGCCAAGCAAGGCAGATGACGGCCTTCAGGCGTCAGACACTTTCGATGTGGACTGCTGTCTGTGCCACGGCCTGGGCATTGGCGTCACGCACCTGCCCGCAAACCAGGCGGTGACCTCCACACACTCCAGCGTTACAGTCCGTGCCGCGTTCCCCCTGACGGGCGTTGCGCCCGTACCTCCTGAACGCCCTCAGTGGCGCTCCCTCGCCTGATCGGCGGGGGCAATCTCTCTTTTGCTTCAGTCATCTACATCCGCTCGATGAGAGCAGGCGCCATCGCGTGCGCAGGATGCATTTGACCGAGCGTCTGGCAACCAGACGCCGCCCCGCCGATTCCTCTGTGTTTGTCACCACTGGAGAATCGGATGTTCAAGGGTATCTACGTTCAAAAACAGCTCGGCACCAGACGCGGCCGGCAAAAGGTCGTCCAGGCCATCGGCACGTCATTGGTGCTGATGACCTTCTCTGGAGTAGTTTCCGCCCAGGGCGCAGCGCCTCAGATGCTCGCCGCACAGCCTGCAACTATCTCGCCCCCTGCGGCGGCAGACCCGGCCCCGCTGACGCTTTCCCAGGCGATCGCTCAAGCGCTTGAGAGCAACCCGGAGGTCGCGGCGGCCACCCGCCAGGTACAGGCCAGCGAAGGCCAGGTCTTGCAAGGCCAGGCACGCCCCAATCCCGAGTTGGCTTACTCGCTGGAAGACACCCGCTCCCAGACACGCTCGCAGAGCTGGCAGATCAATCTGCCCATCGAGCGGGGCGGCAAGCGGGATGCACGCACCAAAGCTGCCCAGAAAGCGCGAGAACAGGCGCAGGCAGAACTTGAAGAAGTCAAGGCAACCCTGCGCGCCAACGTGGTCGCAGCGTATTTCGAGGCACTTGCGGCCCGGGAGCGCCTCGCTCTTGCACAGGACAGCGTGTCGCTGGCCAAGGCAACGACCGGCAACGTCTCCAATCGGGTTGCTGCTGGCAAGGTCTCGCCCGTGGAGGAGACCAAAGCCAAGGTGGCTGAGGCCGGCGTGCGCGTGGAACTGGCTCAGGCTGTCAGCGAGGAGCGCAATGCCCAGACGCGTCTGGCGGCACTGCTCGGCAAGGCTCCTGCGTCGCCTCTCGTTTTGGACGGCAAGGCCCCGTCCGCGCCAGCAGTTCCCGCCGCACAAGATCTCCAGGCTCTTGTCTCTTCCTCTCCCACCCTCGTTCGTGCCCGTCTGGAGGTGGACCGCCGCCGTGCGCTGACCGCCGTGGAGCAGAGCAAGACCGTGCCCGACGTCACCGTGAGCCTGGGTGTCAAGCGCAGCAACGAGACGCAGCGCAACATGGCTCTGCTCGGGGTATCGGTACCACTGCCGGTGTTCGACCGCAACCAGGGAAATTTGCTGGAAGCCCTGCGGCTGGAAGACAAGGCCCGCGATGAACTTCAGGCCGCCACGCTGCGCGTGCACAGCGAGATCGCCCAGGCCAGGGAAAAAGCTATCTCCGTCGCCGCAGAGATCCAGGCTTTGGAACTGGAGGTCCTTCCCGGTGCCAAGTCGGCCTACGACGCCGCCATCGTGGGCTTCGAAAACGGGAAGTTCAACTTCCTGGAAGTGCTGGATGCCCAGCGCACCTACCTTGCAGCCAAGTCCCAGTACCTCAAGGCCGTCGCCGAAGCCCACCGTGCGGCGGCTGACATGGCGCGCCTTCTGGGCAATTCCTTCCCCACCGGCCAGAGCACGCCTCTGAACTGAGAACATCATGAACAGCAGCACAAACAGCGTCAGCAAGAAGCACATCATTGCCATCGCGGTCGTGGTCGCCCTGGGCATCGGCGCAGGAACGCTCATCCTCCAAAGTGGCAAGTCGGGCGCGTCCGGTAGCGACGGTCACGGACATGGGGCACATACCGAGGCCAAAGCCCACGGTGATGGCGAGCATCACGGAAAAGGCGGTGGCGACGGGCACGACCATGACAAGGGCCACGCGGACGGCGAGCACCACGAGGAGAGCCAGGCCAAGGGACCGAACGGCGGAAGCCTCTTCAAGGAGGGCGATTTCAGCTTGGAGGCGTTGCTCGTGGAGGACGGCGGAGAACCTCGGCTGCGCATCTGGATGGCCGAGAAGGACAAGCCGCTGCCCCCTGGAACTGCGTCGGTCTCGGCAACGGTTACCCGGCTGACCCAGGAAACGCAGAAACTCACTTTCACCCAGGAAAAAGACAGCTGGGTGAGTAGAGAAGTGGTGGCTGAACCCCACGCTTTCGATGTCGAGATCATTGCCCAGACGGCTAAAGAGCCCTTCATGTTCGTCATGAGCAAGGAAGAAGGCAAGGTCGAGCTCTCCGATGCCCAGATCAAGGCGGCCGCGATTGCGGTAGACACCGCATCGGCGGCAACCATCAAGACGGCGCTGTTGCTGCCTGGAGAAATCCGCCTCAACGAGGACCGGACCTCGCACGTGGTTCCTCGCTTGGCAGGCGTGGTGGAAAGCGTCAGCGCCAATCTGGGTCAAATAGTCAAGAAGGGTGAAATCCTGGCAGCGATCGCCAGCCCTACAGCTTCCGAGCAACGCAGCGAGCTACAGACCGCTCAGAAGCGCCTTGCTTTGGCCAAAACAACGTATGACCGCGAGAAGAAGCTCTGGGAGCAGAAAGTCTCTGCAGAACAGGACTACCTGCAGGCCAAGCAGGCCTTGAGCGAAGCCGAGGTCGCCGTGGCCAATGCCCATCAGAAGCTGGGAGCGCTCGGCCTCTCGGGATCCTCCGCATCTGGCCTCAATCGCCTCGAATTGCGTGCTCCTTTCGATGGCGTCGTCATCGAGAAGCACATCAGTCTGGGCGAGGCGGTCAAGGAAGACGCTGCCGTCTTCACGATCTCGGATCTCAGCAAGGTGTGGGCCGAAATCAATGTCCCGGCGAAGGACCTGCCGCAGGTCCGGGTGGGCGAGAAGGTCACCATCAAGGCCACGGCGTTTGACGCGTCCGCCACGGGCACCGTCGCTTTTGTCGGCGCGCTCATCGGCGAGCAGACCCGAACCGCCAAGGCGCGCGTGGTGCTGGACAACCCCAAGGGTGCCTGGCGTCCCGGACTGTTCGTCAATGTAGAGGTCGTCTCCGATGAGGCTTCCATCCCGGTAACGATCTCTGCGGACGCCGTCCAAAGTGTGGGCGAGAAGCCCGTGGTGTTCCTCAAGGTCAATGGCGGCTTCATCGCGCAGCAGGTCCAACTTGGACGCAGCGACGGCAAGCGTGTCGAAGTCATCCAGGGCCTGAAATCTGGCATGCCCTATGCGGCTGCAGGCAGCTTTGTCGTGAAGTCCGAACTCGGCAAGGGATCAGCCGAACACACACACTGATCCGGAGTTCCTCCATGTTTGAAAAACTGATTCGATTCTCGATCGAGCAGCGCTGGCTGGTGCTGCTCGCTGTACTGGCCATGGCGGCGCTGGGCGTCTTCAACTATCAGAAGCTGCCCATCGACGCGGTCCCGGACATCACGAACGTCCAGGTCCAAATCAACACGCAGGCACCGGGCTACTCGCCGCTGGAGACCGAGCAGCGCGTGACCTACCCCATCGAGACGGTGATGGCGGGACTGCCTAACTTGGAGCAAACACGATCCTTGTCGCGCTACGGCTTGTCGCAGGTGACGGTGATCTTCAAGGACGGCACCGACATCTACTTCGCGCGCCAGCTGGTCAACGAACGCATTCAGGAGGCGCGTGACCGGCTTCCGGCGGGCATTACGCCAGCGATGGGACCGATATCGACCGGATTGGGGGAAATCTACCTCTGGACCGTGGAGACCAGGGATGGCGCGAAGAAGCCGGATGGCAACCCCTATACCGCCACGGACCTGCGCGAGATCCAGGACTGGATCATCAAGCCTCAGTTGCGCAACGTGCCGGGGGTCACGGAAATCAACTCCATCGGCGGGTTTGCCAAGGAATACCAGATTGCGCCGTCGCCCGAGCGCCTCGCATCCCTAGGAGTCACGCTGCAGGACATCTTCACGGCGATCGACCGCAACAACGGCAACGTCGGCGCGGGCTACATCGAAAAGCGTGGCGAGCAGTACCTCATCCGTGCACCTGGCCAGGTCCGTACCCTGGAGGACATCGGAAACGTCATTCTGAGCAGCGCCAATGGAGTACCGGTGCGCATTCGCGACGTGGCCGACGTGGGCCTCGGGCGCGAGCTTCGCACGGGCGCTGCGACCGACAACGGCCGAGAGGTCGTGCTGGGCACCGTGTTCATGCTGATCGGCGAGAACAGCCGCACCGTGTCCCAGGCCGTGGACAAGAAAATGATCGAGGTCAACCGCAGCCTGCCCGAGGGCGTGCACGCGGTGACGGTCTACGACCGCACCGTCCTGGTGGACAAGGCGATCAGCACCGTCAAGAAGAACCTCTTGGAAGGCGCGATCCTCGTGATCGTCATCCTGTTTCTTTTCCTGGGCAACATCCGGGCGGCCATCATCACGGCGACCGTCATCCCGCTGTCCATGCTCTTTACCTTCACCGGGATGGTTTCGTACAAGGTCAGTGCGAACCTCATGAGCCTGGGCGCGCTGGACTTCGGCATCATCATCGACGGAGCCGTGGTGATCGTGGAAAACTGCGTGCGTCGCCTCGCTCATGCACAGGCGCACTATGGCCGACCGCTCACGCGAGCCGAGCGCTTCCATGAGGTTTTCCTGGCCTCCAAGGAATCGCGCCGTGCCTTGTTGTTCGGCCAGCTCATCATCATGGTGGTGTATCTGCCGATCTTTGCGCTCACCGGAGTGGAGGGCAAGATGTTCCATCCGATGGCGTTCACCGTGGTGGCGGCCCTCGTGGGCGCGATGATTCTCTCGGTGACGTTCATTCCTGCGGCCGTCGCCCTGTTCATCGGCAACAAGGTCAGCGAGAAGGAAAATTTCCTGCTGAGCGGTGCCAAGCGCCTGTACGCGCCCTTGCTCGACCGGGTGATGGGAGCCAAGGCGGTGGTCTTGAGCGTTGCTGCGGTGGCTGTGGTCCTGTGCGGGCTCATTGCAACGCGCATGGGCAGCGAATTCGTGCCCAACCTCAACGAGGGCGACTTCGCCATACAGGCGCTGCGAATTCCGGGCACCAGCCTCTCGCAGTCGGTAGCCATGCAGCAGCAGATCGAGAAAACGCTCAAGGCTAAGTTCCCAGAGATCGAAAGGATCTTTGCGCGCACGGGTACGGCAGAGATCGCATCGGACCCCATGCCGCCCAACATCTCGGACGGCTACATCATGCTCAAGCCGATGAGCGAGTGGCCCGAACCCCGCAAAACCCGCGACGAGCTGCTCGCGGCCATCCAGGCGGTGATCGGGAAGATCCCCGGCAACAACTACGAGTTCTCGCAGCCCATCCAGCTTCGCTTCAACGAACTGATCTCAGGCGTGCGCAGCGATGTGGCGGTCAAGATCTTCGGCGACGACATGGACGTTCTGAACAAGACGGCCGAGGAAGTCTCCGCGATGCTGCAAAAAATCCAGGGCGCCTCGGAAGTGAAAGTCGAGCAGACGACGGGCCTGCCCATGCTCACCGTCAACATCGACCGGCAAAAGGCGGCCCGCTACGGCTTGAATGTGGCCGACATCCAGGAGACCGTCGCGACGGCCATTGGTGGCCGAGAGGCGGGAACGCTGTTCGAGGGTGATCGGCGCTTTGACATTCTGGTGCGCCTGCCGGAGACGCTACGCAATGACCTGGAGGGCATGAAACGCCTGCCCATCCCGCTTCCCCGCTCTGCGTCGGGTACAGAGGCGCGCACGAACTTCATTCCGCTGGGCGAAGTCGCCAGCTTCGAGCTGGCACCTGGGCCCAACCAGGTGAGCCGGGAGAATGGCAAGCGGCGGATCGTGGTCAGCGCCAATGTGCGAGGCCGGGATGTCGGATCATTCGTCTCCGACGCGGAGCAAGGGCTCGCGCAGATCAAGATTCCCACCGGCTACTGGACAAGTTGGGGCGGCACTTTCGAGAACCTGCAATCTGCCACTCAGCGTCTGCAGATCGTCGTGCCGGCATCGCTGCTGCTGGTTTTCGTACTGCTGTTCGCCATGTTCGGCAACGTCAAGGACGGTCTTCTCGTGTTCACCGGCATCCCCTTCGCGCTGACGGGCGGCATCCTGGCGCTCTGGCTGCGGGACATCCCGATGTCGATTTCTGCCGCCGTGGGATTCATTGCGCTGTCGGGGGTTGCTGTGCTGAACGGTCTGGTGATGATCTCGTACATCCGCAGCCTGAGGGAGGAAGGCATCCCCCTGGACACTGCCATCCGTGAGGGGGCCTTGACCCGCCTTCGCCCAGTGCTCATGACCGCACTGGTCGCCTCGCTGGGCTTCATACCCATGGCGATCGCAACTGGCACGGGCGCCGAGGTCCAGCGGCCACTGGCAACAGTGGTGATCGGCGGGATCCTCTCTTCGACCCTGCTGACCTTGCTGGTGCTGCCCATCCTCTACCGGCTGGCACACCGGCCCGATGAGCAAGACGAGGACGTTTCCGCTGAGCCAACCCACCCGAACGCGCCGTCAACGGTGTGACAGCGGCCGGTTCATCTCGTGAATGAACCGGCCATCTCTTCTCTCCCTCCCTCAACTCACCCAAGGAAGATTCATGAAGATATCTCGACTGCTCCCAGTGCTGGCTCTGGCATTCGCCGGCGCCTCCTTCGCGGCCGACAAGCACGCCGACGGCCACGAGGTCAAGCCGATGCATGGCGGCGCCGTGGCCGAAGCCAAGGACATCGACTATGAGTTGGTGGCCAAGGCCGACAAGCTGCAGCTTTATATGCGCGACCACGGCAAGCCCTTGGATCCCTCGGGCATGACCGCCAAGGTGACGCTGCTGTCCGGCAGTGACAAACAGGAAGCCCAGCTTCAGCCGGTGGACGGAAAGTTGGAAGCTGCGGGCAGCTTCAAGGTCGCCGCAGGTACCAAAGCAGTGGTGGCCGTGACCAAGGCTGGAAAAGCCGTGGCCTCTGTGCGTTTCGTTCTCAAGTAACTACCAGTTCATGAAGTCGCGCCACCGCAGTGGTGGCGCATCCGCCCCATGCTGGAGGCTCAGGCTGAGCCTCCAGCATGACCTGGCGGCGATGAGATCAATCCATGCTGCAGCGTGTCCCCCCGGGCAATCTGTCACTCAAGCTGACCTGGATCTGGCTCGGCCTGGTGGCATGCGCGCTCGTGTTCTGGCAACTGCGAAAACGTTGGCTCAAGCACTTTGATCCGATCGACCGCCGCGCGAAGTACACAGTGAGGCTGGCAAGACGCCTGCGGCAGCGGCGCCTGGTCCGCTTGAAGGCGCGTGCCGCGCGTCGTTCAAGAAACCGCTGACCAGCGCCAGTCGCCCAGGGGTCGCACTGCACGACGCCGACCTCACCCTGACCGCCCGATGACGAATTTGTAATCGTCACACGGCCTACCGGCTCGGAAAATACATCCATGAAAATCCTGCTCATTGAGGACGAGGTCAAGCTATCCGCGTACCTGCACAAGGGCCTGGGCGAGGCAGGCTACAACGTCGATGTGGTTCACAACGGGGTGGACGGCCTCCACATGGCCCTGGAGGGCTCACACGACCTGCTGATTCTCGACGCGATGCTTCCGGGCATTGACGGATTCACCGTCTTGACCGCGCTGCGCAAAACAAAGCAAACGCCCGTGCTTATGCTGACCGCCCGAGTTAGTGTGGAGGACCGCGTGCTCGGCCTGCAGACGGGCGCCGACGACTACCTCGTCAAGCCGTTCGCATTCTCCGAACTCGCTGCGCGCATCCAGGTGTTGCTCAGGCGCAGCCATGGAGCCCGGGATGCAGGTGAGCCGACGCTGCTCGGACTTGCGGACCTCGAACTTGATCTGGTGCGGCGCAAGGCGAGTCGGGCCGGACAGCGGGTCGATCTCACGGCCAAGGAGTTTCAGCTGCTGACGCTTTTCCTGCGCCGGAAGGGGGAGGTGCTCTCGCGCACCGAGATCGCCGAGCAGGTCTGGGACATGAACTTTGACAGCGACACCAATGTCGTGGAGGTGGCTATCCGCCGACTGCGCAGCAAGATGGATTCCCCCTTCGAAAAGCCATTGCTGCACACCATACGCGGCATGGGATATGTTTTGGAAGAGCGAAGCTGATGGAGCGGGCCCTTTCGCACTCTCTGCGCCAGCGCCTGTCCTGGTGGCTCGCTGCGCAAAGCCTTGCAGGCCTTGGAGGTGTCTGCCTGGTGGTCTACCTTGTTACTGCGATGAATATGTCTGAGCGGCAAGCCGAGACCTTGGCACAAAAGGAGACCATCGTTCGCCACCTTCTGGGCACGGGGGAGCACGCTGCGCGAGAAACGCCACAGGCTCATCCGCTGAGCGACTTCCTGATCGGCCACGAGGACTTCCGGCTTACTGTGCGCACGAGCGAAGGCAAGCTGCTGTTTCCTCTGGTCGAGCCCGAGGTACGAGGCACGAACGTGGCCTCCAAGATCTTCGACGTCGCGGGGCGTTCTCCCGGCGATCCTGCGCTGCGGGTCACACTGTCGATGGACGTAGCGGACGACCAAAAGCACCTGCAGCGTCTGGCCGTGACGCTGACGGTGGCAGCAGTCGTCGGCACCCTGGTGGTCTCCCTCGGCGGCTTGTCCATCGTTCACCTTGGGCTGGCACCGGTGCGCAGGCTCGCGGCCCAGGTCCAGGCGCTTTCGGTCGAGAACCTGCACCAGCGCTTAGACGCCTCGGGACAGCCCTCAGAACTGGTGCCGCTGGTGCAGCAATTCAACGACTTGCTGGGCCGACTCGATCAAGCCTATACCCAGTTGGAGGGCTTCAACGCGGATGTCGCCCACGAACTGTGTACTCCGTTGGCCACCTTGCTAGCCAGCAACGAACTGGCGCTTCGCCGTCCGGCCAGCTTCGACCTGCCGGAGGTACTTTCTTCCAATCTGGAAGAGCTCCACAGGTTGACCGGCATCGTGAACGACATGCTCTTCCTGTCACAGGCGGATCGGGGCGCTGCCGCTCGCCGCACGCACACGCCCAGTCTTGCGGCAGTTGTCCAGCAGGTGGCGGAGTATCACGACGCAGCGCTGTCGGAGGCTGAGTTGGAACTGCGTGTCTCGGGAGATGCGGCCGGGGACTTTGACGAGCCGCTTCTCAGGCGTGCGCTGTCCAACCTGATTGGCAACGCCACTCGCTATGCTGCTCGCGGTACTGAGATCGTCGTCAGCATCGAACCGGTCGCCAGTGGGCGGGTGCGTGTATTGGTGCGCAACACGGGCCAGACGGTGCCTGCGGAGGTCCTGGAGCGGATCTTCGACAGGTTCTTTCGAGCGTCGGCATCCCGCACACACAGCCAGAAGAACCATGGACTGGGACTGGCCATCACGGCCGCGATTGCGCGCATGCACGGCGGCGGTCCGATCGCCAGCAGCAGCCAAGGGATCACAAGCATCGGGCTGGAGATGAGCAGCTCGGCACACGCAGCGGGGACGAGTTCATGAGCGCAGCGAGCTTGGCCGGAAGTGCCCAGAGCCGACCGATTGCGAGCCGCCCGCTGCTGCTATCCCAACAGCTATTGTGCGGGCAGCGCGGGTACGGGCGCGCCCACGCGTCGCTGTGCCCAACTCGGATGCTTCTGGGCCCGATCCAGGTCCGCCAGGACTTCATCGCGTGTCATGGAGGTGCCTTTGACCGGAACGGGCGCGCCGAACCGGTGGTATTGCCACAGGCCGTCTTTTTTCGCCTGCTCCATATCCGCAACAACCTGGTCGCGCGACTTCCCTTGCGTGGCATGGTCGGGGTGCGTCGTGTAACCCATCTCGGTGTTGGCAGGGTGGATCACGCCGGCCGCCAGCGCTGGGCTGGCAATGGCCGCGAAGGCCACGGTGGTCAAAAGAGTGCGAATCGTCATTTGGTATCTCCTCGGGTTGATGTGCCTCCTGCGCCGAGCCACCGACTGGTTCAGCGGCAGAGCCACGCATGGCAGTCTGATGACCGGATACCAACAGCTTTCGCACTCACGGATTACAAGTTCGTCATGTCCGCAGCGTTGGCGACGAAGAGGCGGGTCTGTCTGCATGGCACAGGCACGCCTCGCCATGGGCAGCGGAGACAAGTTCCTTCAAGATGCCGCAGCTTTGATGGGGACGCTCCCCTGCGCAGGCGGAACGCAACTGCAGGAGCTGTTTTTCGAGGGCCTTCATGCTTTTAAGGCGCGCACGCAGACGGCTGAGTTTGCCGTCGATCAGTTCGTTGACGTCACCGCACGCGTCCTGCGGTGCGTCCAGCGCACCGAGGAGACTTTTTACATCGGCCAAAGGAATATCCAGGGCCCTGCAGTGCCGCACAAAGGCGAGGCGTTCGAGATGGGCATCGGCATAGTCGCGGTAGCCGTTGGGAAGTCGTGCAGGCTTGGGAAGAAGGCCTTCTTTTTCATAGAAACGGATGGTTTCGGCATCAACGCCCGTGGCACTGGCCAGATTCTTGATCTGCATGGTTCCTTCCATTTTTCTGATTCTTGACACTGTAGCCACTCCAAGGTTTCCAATAGGCGCCAGCGGACATTTCGTCCTGCGCTTCTTCTGCACAAGGCCGTCATAACGCAAAACCATGAACAAGCTATCTGATCCGCGATCTGCCACGACCTTCGATCCCGTCGTGTTCGAGCGCCTGCTGGCCAGGTATGAGGCGCTCCCTGAAACCGATGCAGAAGCGAAATGGCTGACCCTCGAAGCCGCGCATGTCGTTGGGCAAAGCCGCTTCACGCCTCACTGGAGAACCCACGTTGCGATGCTGCAGCTTGCCCTGGCGACCAAGAATGGTCCAGAGTTCGCTGGACAGCTCCTGCGGTTGGCCCTGGTGCCCTTGGGTCATTTGCTCAAGCGTCTTCCTCTGGGCAATCCGGGGCGCGCGAACGTGAGCGCTTTCGAACCCATGCCCGTGCGCGCGGATATCGCCGAGTTGATCGCCGCCACCCGGCTCGCGAGCTAGCCGCCTGTGCAAATGCGGTTGCTCCTACACAAAACCTGCGCGTGCAGCGGCGTGCTGAACCCATTCCACCCTGAACTTGACATTGAAGCCACTTCAAGGTTTCCAATGGACGCCAAGAAGGAACCATTCCCATGAAAACCAGCTGTGACCACTCCCGTAACAACGCCCCGGACGCTTGCTGCACACCGGCAAATGCTTCTGCAGCTCAGACCGATTGCTGCGGACCTGGCGCGTCCACCAGTCCTGCCGATGCGTGCTGTGGCGACCGTGCTGCCCCCCTCACGCCCGGCAAACCAATAACCAAAGGCGCAGTGTTCCGCATCACCGCGATGGATTGCGCCTCGGAAGAAAGCGAGATCCGAAGGGCCCTGGAGCCGGTGAGTGGCATTCGAACACTCGGGTTTCAGTTGGGTGCTCGCACCCTGGCCATTGATGCGCCCGACGAGGTGATTCCCCAAGCTCTCGCAGCCATACGCAAGGCAGGCTTCAATCCTGAACCGGTGGGCACCGGATCTACCGGCGAAGACCACGAGCACGATGCGCCCAGGGAAGGTTTCGGGCGCATGGGCGCCGCGCTGGCACTTGCGGTGATCGCCGAAGCCATCGCGTTTTTCTCCCCCGATACGATGGTCTTCAAAGGCATCGGGATGGCCGTGGCGGCTGCCGCTATCTGGCTGGCAGGATTTTCGACCTACAGAAAAGGCTTTGCAGCCCTGCTGCAGGGGCGGCTGAACATCAACGCACTGATGACGGTCGCCGTCACTGGTGCTTTCCTGATTGGCCAGTGGCCCGAGGCCGCCATGGTGATGGCCTTGTATGCCATCGCCGAGATGATCGAAGGCCGCGCCGTGGACCGCGCGCGCAACGCCATCAAGAGCCTGCTGGACCTCACGCCCGACTCGGCCGAAGTGCGTCAGGCTGATGGCACCTGGCAGACCCTTCCATCGGCCGCAGTCGCTATCGGCGCCACCGTGCGCGTGAAACCAGGTGCACGGATCCCCTTGGACGGAACGGTTGCTAGCGGCACGAGTGCCGTCAATCAGGCGCCCGTCACCGGCGAGAGCATCCCGGTGGACAAGGCTGCTGGGGACCCGGTGTTCGCCGGCACCATCAACGAAACGGGCACGCTCGAAGTGACCGTTACTGCAGAGGCCAGCAACACCACGCTGGCCCGCATCATCCATTCGGTCGAGCAGGCCCAGGGGTCCCGCGCGCCGACACAGCAGTTCGTGGACCGGTTCGCGGCCATCTATACGCCTGCGGTGTTTGCCATCGCAGTGCTGGTCGCGGTCCTCACGCCGCTGTTCATGAACCTGACGTGGTTGGAGGCCCTGTACAAAGCACTCGTTCTGCTGGTCATCGCATGCCCGTGCGCACTGGTCATCGCAACACCGGTCACGGTGGTCAGCGGCTTGGCATCGGCGGCGCGGCGCGGCATTCTCATCAAGGGGGGGGTTTACCTGGAAGAAGCCCACAAGCTCAAGGCGATCGCACTGGACAAGACCGGCACGATCACGGAAGGCAAACCCAAGCTGGTGGCTCGCCAGATCCTCTCGAAGCACGCTTCGGAAGCCCAAATCCTCGGCTGGGCGGCAGACCTTGCGTCAGAGTCGGACCACCCAGTCTCCAAAGCAATCGCACAGGGTCTGGAATCAGGGCCGGGGGGCGTCAGCGGATTTACGGCACTTCCCGGCCGTGGAGTGGAGGCGCAAATCGGAGGCCAGTCGTTGATTCTTGGGAACCATCGTCTGGTTGAAGAGCGGCAACTGTGCAATGACGAGATAGAAGCGCTGCTGGCCGAGCAGGAAGCCCAGGGCCGTACGGTCACATTGCTTGCCAGTAAAACGGAAGTGCTGGCCATCTTCGCCGTGGCGGACACGATCAAGGAGAGTTCGCGAGAAGCGATCGCTCAACTGCACAAGCTGGGCGTCTCCTCCGTGATGCTCACCGGAGACAATACCGCCACCGCGAGCACCATCGCCAAACAGGCCGGGATCGACAAGGCGCAGGGCAACCTGCTGCCCGAGGACAAGCTGTCCGCCATCGAGCAGATGCAGAGTCAGTACGGCCCGACCGCAATGACCGGTGACGGTATCAATGACGCACCGGCGCTGGCGCGCGCCAATATCGGCATCGCCATGGGGGCCGCTGGCACCGACACGGCCATGGAGGCGGCCGACGTCGTCATCATGAACGATGACCTGCGTCGCATCCCCGAAGTCATTGAACTGTCCAAGCGCACCCGAGGTGTCCTGCTCCAAAACATCGTGCTCGCCTTGGGCATCAAGGCGGTGTTTCTGGTGCTTGCAGTGATGGGCAGTGCGTCCATGTGGATGGCGGTGTTTGCGGACATGGGTGCCAGCCTGTTGGTGGTGGCCAATGGCCTCAGGCTGCTGCGCGGAGTCCGCCAATAGACACAAGGAGGCATCTGGCGGCGCGGGAAGTCCGGATCTGCTCAGTCACGGCGCGACGGCTGCCTTCGACGCGGTAACCTTCTTCACCGAATGCACGGCCAGTACGCTGCACACAAAGCGAACACCGCTCCATCGCGCACTAACTGCCGTGGCCAGGTATTGGACGAGAAACAGCGCCGCAGTCCCCGCCACTGCTGCAGCCGATGTGCCGGCATACAAAAGCGCCAAAGGCACAGTCATGCCAAGAAGAAGCGATACCGCTGCCATGTCGCGGTACAGGAGAAACAGCCGGTGTGCCTCCATGACCTCGGTCTCGCTGGACACTTGTCGGTATAGCTTGTACCACTTGGCATTTTGCTCATTGGGATCCTTGGGCAGGACGCCCACGTTCCTCTTGAGCGCGCCCATGTCGATCCGGGGATCGCTCGGGCCATGCTTTGTGAATGCCTGAGAGCCCGGCAGGTTGCCGAGCGGCTTCCAATACACCAGCATTGCCTTGACATCATGCGGGAGCAGATTGGCCACGAGAAGGACCAGTGCCGGCATCGCGATCGAAGCCGCAAGGCGAGCCATGCCTGATCGTGTCCATGATTCAGTTTGAAGCCACTCAGGAGCCACCAGAGCAACCACGACGAGCATGTCAACGAGCGCTATGGATACCAGCCACACCATATTGAGAGATTTGAGGCTCCGGAGCGCAGCCGCTTTCATCCTGCGTACTCCGTGTCGATGAAATAGCTTCCGTCAGAAACAGTGAACTGGATCCATCCGTCACGCCGGGTCGTGAGGACACGCCTGTCTCTGCCAGTGCTTCGCACGCGCACGCCCCTGTCGCGCACAACCCGGCGGTAGTCCGGCCCCATTTTCTGGGTCTCGTGCTCGATGGGCTTGTCCGAGACCACAACGGCATCCGGAGTGAAGTAGTCAAAGATCTCCGGACAGAAGCCACTCTCGCGCCCGTGGTGAGATGCCATGAGGATGTTGGTGTCGCGCAGCTTCGTGCAGAAGTCCGGTCGCTGCAGCAAGGCCCGCCAACCTGGCTTCTCCAGGTCGCCAGGAAAGAGTATCTTGAAGTCGTCGAACTCGACAAAAACTGCCAAGCTGAGATCGTTGGTGTTGGTGAACTGCGGATATGGGTTGTAGAACGTGGTACACGTGATGCCTCCCATGTTCAGGTTGAAGGGCTCTGCAGGCGGCCCTCGGAACTCATCGCAGTTCGCGATAAAACGCCTTGCGTCATCGGTGAGCGGCCCCCCTGTGAGTTTCATGTCCCGCCAGTTGTCTGCACTTGGACTCGGATTGCGATGCCACACCGGAACATGAATGCCTTCATCCCAAAGACCCTGCAGGTCGCTCATGTGATCCTGGTCGGCATTGGTGATAAAAAGGTAGTCGAGCCGTTGCCTCCCGAGCCCGTGCTTGATAAAGGTGCTCGGGCGCCACGTCGCAGTGCATCCCGAATCGATCATGGCAAGTCGCCCAGCAGAACCATTGATTTGGTGATGAAGCATCGCGCACGCGCCATGCTGCACATCCCACACGCGCAGCAGCATCTGCCCAGGTTGAGCCATGTTTCCCTCTTTATGAAGTCGTCGCAGCCATTTTCCGGCACGAAGGCCTCATCCCCAAATACTGAATGTCAAGGCGCCGTGATCGCTTTCAAAGACTCGACCATCCAATCCGATGAGCGCTCGATGTTTGGTCATGACGGGCATCGTCTTCCGTGTGCAGGTAGATACTGGTCGTGGCAATGTTGGAGTGCCCCAGGTTGTCGCGCACGGCCTTGATGTCCATGCTGTTGCTTTGGTGGGTGCCGGCTGTGTGGCGCATCCAGTGCGCTGACGCTTGCTCCACGTGAGCCGCTGCGGCCTCGTGATCTGGCCCCAGGGCGCGCAGGCGCGCTGCGGTTTCGCGGAAGATGTCCTTGACCAACTCGTGCACGCCACTGCGCCCCATGGAGCGCGCCCCCCCGATGAGCGGGAGCAGGAGCGCGAGGGCGTCCCCTTCGCGCGGTAGCGGGCTGAGGTTGTTCGCCTTTCGGTACCGCATCAGCTCTGTTACCAGCTCATCGGTCGCTGGTATCACGCGGGTTTTCTCCCCCTTGCCACGCACCTCCAGCCACCAGCGCTCGCGGCCGTCTACCCCTTTGCGCCAGTAGAAGTCCCCCATGGAGTTGTGGCAGACCTCGGAGATCCGCAGCCCACCGATGTACAGCAGCGAGAAAAGCCACCGGTAGCGGGCCGCCTGCAGCGCCAGGCGAGGTGTGGTGGTCGGCAGCGACTCGATGGTGGCGCGAACGTGGGCCCAATGTTCGTGCGGCAAGAACCTGCTCGTGTTTGCCGGCCGCGCCACGGCTTTTCTTCGCCTAAGGGCCAGAGGATTGCCCGCCAGGTAGCCCGCCTGCACCAGCCAGTTGAAAAGGCTGTTGAGGATGGAGAGCGCCTGCCGCTGACTCTGCCGGTCCAGCGCCTTGGCGAACGGCCGCCAGTGGGGTGAGGACCGGGGCGCCTTCTGGGCGATCTGCATGACCCATCGGTCTGCCGGCTGCGGGTCGCCGAGGAAGGTCTCGTACACCAGGAAGTCCTCATGGGTGAGATCAGACAAGGCCTTGCCGTGCTGGTGCACGCACCATAGCAGCAGCCGCTCCGCCTCCTTGCGGTAGCTGGCCAGGGTTGCCGGTGAGTCCTTGTAGCGGGCCAGCCATGCCAGAACCGCAGAGCGGTCGTCGTTGGCAGCGACTTGCGGTAAGCCCGTGGCCCGGTTGCGGCCATGCTCCCCGGACAGGTGAAGGGGTAGCACCAAGCCCTCCAAAGGCTCAAGATGCGCAAAAACGACCGGGGCGACGATCAAACTGCTCATGAGTCGAATTCTATGGACATTAGAGTAATTATGTCCATAGATTAGAAATAAATTCATTGATTTATACGTTATACGTTGTATTATTTGAAGATGAGCGAAGAATCCGAAATCCAAGCCGAAGTTGAGGCCCTGCGGGAGCGTTTCAGCGACACCAAAACGCTGTATCGCGAGGTGTGCGCGCTGCTGTTTTTTCGATACGGCATCACGCCCACGGCCAGCAAGCTCTATCAGCATGTGCGCAAGGGCTCCATGAGCGCACCGGCCGAAGCGCTGGCCAAGTTCTGGGAGGATCTGCGCGGCAAGGCTCGGGTGGAGATCGATCACCCCGATCTACCGGAGGCGCTTAAAGAGGCCGCAGGCCAGGCCGTCAGCGTGCTGTGGGCCCAATCGACAGGATTGGCACGCGAGGAGCTCGCGGCCCTGCGCGTCGAGGCGCGGGCCGAAGCTGACAGCGCGAAGGCAGCGCTGCAAGAAGCACAGCAGCGAAACGCGGCGATCGAGGCTCTCCTCCAGGAAGCGCAGGGCAAAGTTACCGAACTGGAAGGACGCATGCACCACCTCGGCACGGAGCTGGAACACGAGCGCCGCGCGCACGCCGCCACTACGGCGCGTGCCGAGACCCTTTCGCGCCAGGTGGACGAGTTGAAACTGGAGCAGTCCAAAAGCCGCCAGCATTTCAGTGCGGAGCTGGATAAGGGGCGTGCAGCCATCGACGAGGCCGCCTCCCGTGCGGCCGAGGCTGAGCGCCGAGCGCTTCGCGAGATTGACCGGGAGCGCACCGCCCGCGCTCAGGTGGACAAGCAATTGGAGCAGCTGCGAAGCAAGCTCGCAGAGGCGGAGCGGGATCACCACGCCAAGCTCTTGGAGGCCAATGCAGCGCAAGCAAGATTGGCCTCAGATCTGGAGAGTGCACGATCTTCGCTGGCTGACAGCGCCCGCGTGAACCAACTGCAAGGCGTTGAGCTGCAGCAGGCGCTGCAGGCGGTGGCGCAACACAAAGCGGAGGCAGACACCTTGCGCTCTCTGGTCGCGCAGTTTCAACCGCCGACCAGACCCGTGCGCAAGAAGAAGCTTGCGGACAGCCAATGATTGCTTGCACGTCGGCTGCCAGTCAGCGAAAAAGACCCACGCAGAATTTACATACTTGATAGCGACGATGCAATGGCACGCGACGACTTCACTAAACCCACCAAGAATCAGGCTTATCAACGGGTGGCTGGCCGTTGTTCCAATCCCGATTGCCGTGCCACCACCTCCGCGCCAGTGGGTGAAGTTGATTTCTCCAACGTTGGAGTTGGCGCGCATATTCATGCGGCATCCCCCGGGGGACCCCGATACCTCGCGACTATGACAGCAGAAGAACGGCGTGGTTTTGGCAACATCATCTGGTTATGCCAGACCTGCTCGACGATCATTGACCGGGATCGAGACTTGTACTCAGCAGAACTCCTCCAAAAATGGAAATCTTCGGCTGAAGCTAGCGCTCTGATGGAGCAAGGCAAACGGCTTCCCGACCAGAAGGATATCTATCGGATGGCGGCCATGGCCATGGGGACCCGAACGCCGGGGTTTTATCCAGAAGCCATAGGCAACGTACATAAAGCTCTGGTAGATCAATTGGAAGCGGTGGACCCAAGGTTCACCATTTCCACGGCTTACTCGGGTGGCAACACAACGATTACCGTGGGGGCGAAAGAGGCCGTGTCTTTTTCCATCAAGATTGGAGCGGAATCGGCTGCTGTCTGGCGCAAAGGTTTGCAAGCGGCCATCGACGACGGCCGTGAAGCGACGCTGCCACTCGATGGGGTCGTTTTTGAAGGATCAAAACTCTTTGACGTGCTGCACAAAGATGCCGACCTGGCATCGATAACGATCATGCCAGCGGCGCGTCCAGCCGTGTTGAAGATAATTGCCCCCCAGACCGAACCGCCAATTTTCGAAACCATTAATGGGCAACTAACAGCTGGGCGCAAGCAAATCCGATTTGCAGGCGCTGGATGCGGCGGGCTTCTGGACGTGGAAATAGTTTTCACCCCCACTGGTGGCGATGATGTCCACTCGACATCGACGCTGACGACCAATTTAAAAGCGTGGCAAGGACAGGAGGCTTCCAACCCTCCCTACTTGGACGTATTTATCAGCCTGCTTGAAGCAATTCTTGATCCATCTGCTTCTATTTCATTCGCTTTGGGTGTCGAAGGAAATCAAGTTGCAGCGGGGAATTTTCATACACCCAAGCATATAGAAGAAATGAATGAAACGCTCGCGTTCGCTCACTACGCAAGGCGGGCGAGAAATGTGCTCAGATATCTTCGCAAGAGTGCGCCTATCCACATTTTCGAGAGTATTTCCACTGATGATCATCGGGCTTTGGCGCGAGTCAGCGATATCGTTGAGGGAAAGCTCTCCTACCAACGCTCAGAGATCACCGGTTCACCGACGATGAGGGTTGCGTGTACAGACGGGGGCGAATCACTGATGGAAATCGTGCGCAAAGGCGAGTTTTCGGTCCTGCAGCAGAAAGAACCCGCATCAATGGTCACCATCTATGGGAAACCATACGAAGTTCCCCCGACCACAAGCTACTACGCACCAGTGAGACTGCATATCCTGAGCAAGAAGAAGAAAAAAGATGTCGTTGACTTTCGCCTGCGAATCGAGATGGCGGACAACTTCACAAGTCAAACTTTGTTCGACGTACAGCAGTGATCAGTGAAGGCGCGTGCAACATCCTCGCCTCGACAGGCTAAAAAGGGTGCAGGTCGAATCAGCCAGAGAGAGTTTTCGCCCTCACCAGTCCACTCTTGGGGGAAACCATCACCCGGCCAATTGTTGTGATGTAGGTGACAACTGCTGTTCCCTGAACGCCTGGCGGCGGAAGGCTCGCTTCCACGAGTTCCGCCGCCACAAGCACGCGAATCTTGTCGATTGATTGCTCATCGTGAAAAGTCTGCGGCAAGGGCAGACTGGCCAGTTGCTTCAGAAAATCCCGGGGCATTCATCTCCGCGCAAAACGTTCTTCACCACCAAGAAAAAGGCCCAGCGCAAGGGATGGGCACGAACTTGCACAATGCAAGAGGGAGGGATCGCCGTCGAGGGTCTGCGCACATCAGGCAGGCGCGGTTGTGCCAGCACGGGCAGCTTTTGCCCTGCGCATCAACAGGTACGCTGCGGGGATCACGAACAGCGACAACAGCGGCGCCGTCACCATCCCTCCGAGCATCGGTGCGGCGATGCGGCTCATGACCTCCGAGCCTGTCCCGCTGCTCCATACGATGGGCACGAGGCCAGCCAGGATCACCGCCACAGTCATGGCCTTGGGCCGCACGCGCAGCACTGCGCCCTCCTGGATCGCATCCAAGAGCTGCGCCAGCGTGGGCACTTCACCATTCGGGCAGCGCTCATGCAGCGCGTGCTTGAGGTAGATGAGCATCACAACGCCGAACTCCGCCGCGACGCCCGCCAGCGCAATGAACCCTACGCCCGTGGCGATCGACAGGTTGTAGCCCATCAGGTAGAGGAACCAAATCCCCCCGGTCAGGGCAAACGGAAGGGTTGCCATGATCAGCGCGGCCTCGTCCATTCTCGTGAACGTTAAGTACAAGAGCACGAAGATGATCAGGAGCGTGGCCGGCACCACCACCTTGAGGCGGGCATTGGCCCGCTCCAGGTATTCGAACTGGCCAGAGTACGCAACGCTCACGCCTGGCTCCAGTTTGACCTGGCGAGACACCGCTTCACGCAGCTCGTTCGCGACCGAGGCCAGGTCGCGCCCGCGAACGTCCACGTAGACCCATCCGGACGGACGTGCGTTTTCGCTTTTGAGCATTGGCGGCCCGTCGGTGATGGAGACCGTGGCGACAGTCCCGAGCGTGATCTGCTGGCCCATCGGCGTGGAAATCGGCAGTTGCGTCAGCCTCTGCGGGGAGTCCCGCCATTCGCGTGGGTAGCGCAGGTTGATCGGAAACCGGGCCAAGCCCTCCACGGTCTCCGCGATGTTCTCGCCGCCAATGGCACCTGAGACCATCGCCTGGACATCGGCCACGTTGAGGCCGTACCGGCCTGCCGCCGTGCGGTCAATGCGCACGTCCACATAGCGCCCACCGGTCAGCCGCTCCGCGAGCGACGACGTGACCCCCGGGATGCCCTTGGCCACCTGCTCGATCTGGGAGGCAATGTGGTCGATGACGCGCAGGTCGCTTCCGGTCACTTTGACCCCGATCGGGCTTTTGATGCCGGTCGCCAGCATGTCGATGCGGTTTCGGATGGGTGGAATCCAGATATTGGACAGGCCCGGGATCTTGACGGCCTTGTCCAGCTCCTCGATCAGGCCCTCGGGCGTCATGCCGGCGCGCCATTGGTCCCTGGGCTTGAGCTTGACGGTGGTCTCGAACATCTCCAGTGGCGCGGGGTCCGTCGCGGTCTCCGCGCGGCCCGCCTTGCCGAACACCCGCTCCACCTCGGGCACCGTCTTGATCATGCGGTTGCTCAGCTGCAGCAATTCCGTAGCCCTCTGCGCTGAGAGACCTGGGAGGGCCGAGGGCATGTACAGCAGGTCGCCCTCATCGAGGCGCGGCAGGAATTCGCCGCCCAGACGCGATAGCGGCCAAGCCGTGGTCGCAAGCGCCAGTACGGCGATGAACAGTGTCGCCTTGGGACGGCGCAGCACCCACTCCAGACAGGGCCTGTAGACGGCAATCAAAACACGGGTAATCGGGTTTTTTTGCTCATCCGGGATTCGGCCCCGGATCCAGTAGCCCATCAGGACGGGGATCAGCGTGACCGAAAGGCCTGCTGCAGCTGCCATCGCGTAGGTCTTGGTAAAGGCCAGCGGGCCGAACAAGCGGCCTTCCTGGGCTTCCAGGGTGAAGACCGGAACAAACGATAGCGTGATGATGAGCAGCGAAAAAAAGAGCGCAGGGCCCACCTCTTCAGCGGCTTCGGTGATGACGGTCCACCGCTCCTGGCCGACGAGCGCCTTGTCCGGGTGGGCGTGCTGCCAAGCCTCCAGCTTCTTGTGCGCGTTCTCGATCATCACCACGGCAGCGTCCACCATGGCGCCCACGGCGATCGCGATTCCGCCCAGGGACATGATGTTGGCGTTGATGCCCTGGTACCGCATGATCAGGAATGCGGTCGTGACCCCGAGCGGCAAGGAGATGATGGCCACCAGCGCCGAGCGCAGGTGCCACAGGAACACCACGCAGACCAGGGCGACCACGACGAACTCCTCCACCAGCTTGGTCGTGAGGTTGTGGATGGCGCGCTCGATCAGCGCACTGCGGTCGTAGGTCGTGACGACCTCGACCCCCTTGGGCAGGCTGTTTTGCAGTTCTGCGAGCTTGGCCTTGACGGCGGCAATCGTCTCCTGCGCGTTCTTGCCCGAACGCAGGATGACGACCCCGCCGGCCACCTCACCTTCTCCATCTAGCTCCGCGATCCCTCGCCGCATTTCCGGGCCGAGCTGAATGGTTGCCACGTCCCCCAGGCGAACGGCAATCCCCCCGCGCGTCACGAGCGGTACGGCCCTGAAATCCTCCAGTGTCTTGAGGTATCCGCTGGCGCGCACCATGTACTCCGCGCCCGCCAGCTCCAGCACGGCGCCGCCTGTCTCCTGATTGGCACCCATCAAGGCGTCGCGGACCTGTGCCTGTGTCAGCCCTTGGGCGGCCAGCTTGATGGGTTCGATCACCACCTGGTACTGCTTGACCATGCCTCCTACAGAGGCCACCTCGGCCACGTTGGGCAGGCTCTTGAGTTCGAACTTCAGGAACCAGTCCTGCAGCGCGCGCAACTGGGCGAGATCGTTCTTGCCGGTGCGATCCACCAGGGCGTACTGGTAGATCCAGCCCACCCCGGTTGCGTCGGGACCCAGCGCCGACTTGGCGGTGGCCGGAAGCCGGCCTTGCACCTGGTTCATGTATTCCAGCACCCGCGAACGCGCCCAGTACAGGTCGGTGCCGTCCTCGAACAGGATGTAGACGAAGGAGTCTCCAAAGAAGGAGAAGCCTCGCACCGTCTTGGCGCCGGGTACGGAGAGCATCGTGGTCGCCAGTGGGTAGGTCACCTGGTTCTCAACGATCTGGGGCGCTTGGCCCGGGTAAGTGGTTCGGATGATGACCTGCACGTCCGACAGGTCCGGCAGCGCATCCACAGGCGTGCTGCGTACAGCCCACACTCCCCACGCCGTGAGCATCACGGTGGCCAACAGCACCAGGAACCGGTTGAGGACGGACCAGCGGATCAGGCGCGCGATCATGGCTTGGCCCTTTCGATTGCGGTGATCACGAAGTCCGAACCTTTTTGCTCGAAGGTGAAACGCACCTGCTGCTCGGGTTTCACGGCCTTGGCGATCTCGGGACTTGCCAACTTGAAGGGCATGGTCATCGCCGGCCACTTCAACTCCGGCACGGCATCATGTGTGAGGATCATCTCCGTAGGGGATACCTCGTCCACAACCCCGCGCACGGTAAAGCGCTTGGGGCCGGGCGCTGCAGCGCTCGTACCTTGGCCAACAGGCTCCTCGGGTCCGCTCGCTCCCGCTTGGGGCGGCACCACGCCGCGCAGGCTGGCCTCGGAATCGATCAGGAACTGCGCCGAGGCCACCACCTGCTGCCCCTCCGAAAGGCCGCTCAGGACCACCAACCGGTCCTCGATTTCGGCGCCCACCTGCAGCTCTACGGGGTGGTACTTGCCGGGGCCATCGACCACGTAGGCCAACGCACGTTTGCCGGTGCGGATCACCGCTTCGCTGGGCACGAGGAGCGCGGGTTGAGCCCGCCCCGGAAGAACCACCTGGCCTGACATCCCCGCCTTGAGCTTTTGGGCGGGATTGGGAAGCTCCAGGCGCACACGCACGGTGCGGGTGTCGCGGTTGGTCTCGGGCAGGATGCTCACGACCCGGGCCTTCAAGGTTTCGCCGGGGAACGCAGCCAGCCGCACCTGTGCATCCTGGCCGATCTGCAATGGACCGCTTTGCGCCTCCGGTACCGCCGCTTCGATCCACATGGTGGACAGGCCATTGACCCGCGCGAGACTCGCGCCGGCAGAAACCGTCATGCCTTGGCGCACCATGAGTTCAGCCACGAGCCCGCCCTGCGCAAAAGTGACCGTGAAGCGGCCCTGCGGTTCGCCTGTGCGTTCCACCTGCGCAATGACCGCTGCCGGCATGCCCAGAAGCGCCAGACGCTGGCGGGATGCAGCGGTCAGCGTGTCATCCTTGAGGGATCGCACCGCCAGGAACTCCCGCTGCGCGGCCACCCACTCGGGCAAAAGCAGCTCCGCCAGCGGGGCGCCGGCAGCCACCACGTCGCCGGGAGCGCGGGCGTACACGCGTTCAACGAATCCGGCCGCGCGCGCCTGGATGATGCTCACATCGCGATCGTTCAACTGCACGGTGCCCAGCACGTCCACGTCAGTTCCGATATCACGTCGCTCGACCAGCGCGGTGCGGATGCCCAGCGCCTGGACGGCTTTGGCCGAGACGCTCAAGCCCGGGCCCGACTGCGCATCCTCGTCCGCGTACTTGGGAACCAGTGCCATGTCCATGTAGGGGGATTTGCCCGGTTTGTCGAACTTCTGGGTCGGCACCATCGGGTCGTACCAGTACAGGACCTTGCGTTCGCTGGGCGCCGCAGCGCCCGAGGCATCCGGACCTGCCGGGTGGCTGGAGCCCAGGCGCCACTGGGCGCCAGCCCAGCCGATGGCGATGCCGATTGCCAGCAAGGCCGCAGCCAACGCGGTTTTCTTGAAAATTGGGGTCATGACGTTCTCCGTTCAGTCGGCGATGAGGCTGTTGAGGCGGGCGATCACCGCATTGCGCTGGGCCTGCAGGTCGATAAGGCGCATCTGGGTTTCCAGCACCTGGGTGCGCGCTGCCAGCACGGCGCCCACATCGCCTTTGGCGGCCTGGTAGCTGCTCAGTGCAAGCTCGGCACGTCCTTGTGCCAGCTTCATGCCGCTCGATTGCAGCCGCTCGATCTGGCTGTCGAGCGCCGCCAGCTCTGCGGCGCCATCGTCAAGCTCCTGCAGGTGTTTGCGCGTGAGGTCCTCCTGCTCGGCTTCCAGGCGCTGGAGTTCGATCTGCTTGGCCCGCGTCTGCGGAGCCTGCCTGCGCTCTTGCTGCCAAGGAAGATCGAACGTCACCTGGAAGGACACCATGTCACCCCACTGGCGTGCGCGGCGGCTGTACGCGATCTCCCAGGACCAGTCGCCGCTTGCTTGCGCTTGCGCTTCCCGGACGTCGGCCAGTGCCATGGCCTGCATGGCGGGGTACTGGGCGATCTCGGCATGGCGGCTCACCTCCGAGCGCAGTTGCTCCACTGTGCGGCTCAGCGGACCGGGGGCGCCCTGCAACTGCTCAGTGGCTCGCGTGCCCACCCAGCGCCGCAAGGCCGATCTGGCCCGCGCACGGTCGCGCTGCAAGTCGTCCCTGCGATCCGCCAGGGCTAGCGCCTCTTGGCGCGCCACCAGCAGATCGCCAGCGGCTGCAGAGCCGCCGGCGATGCGCACCGCCATGGTGTCCTGCAGCCGCTGGTTCTGCGTCAGCATTTCGGCCAGCAGTTCATCGCGCTGTTCGATGGCCTGCGCAAGGATCCAGGCCTGGCTCAACTCTTGGCGAAGCGCCAGCCGCTGGGAGGCCAAGGCGGCGCTTTCGCGCGCGACCCTGGCCTGAGCGCCTGCAATCTGCGCATCGCGCTTGGCCCGGTTGGGAACTTCCTGCATCAGCGCCAGGCGCTGCATGGTCATGGATTCCCGGCTCAGGCTGAAGCGGTCCATGCCGCTGATCGGGAAATTCTCCAACCCCACCGAGAGCTTCGGATCAGGGAGCGTCCCTGCAGATTTTTGGGCACTGCTCGCCGCGTCGATCTGAAGCCGCAGGGCCGTGATCCGGGGACTGTGCTGTTCGGCAAGGTCCAGTGCCTCGCCGAACTCCAATGCACGTGCGGGGTTGCTGGCCAGGCCCGTGGCGGCCAGCACGAACGCCAGGGCGGTCAGATGAAGGGTGTGAGTGCGCGCAGAAACGCGCGGGGCAGCGCGCCGGGGCGCAGCCAGGCACTCGCCAGGAGCGCCGAAACATGAGATGGGCATGATGGTCCTCGGAATTCAATGAGCACGAAGTCGGACAGGTGCACAAGCTGCCCACAGGGCGGCTCGCACGCTGCACGCGCTCAATTCCGGAAGACCTGGTGTGTCAGATAGATAGGGGGGGACCCCTCTCGCTGGTCCGCCGCCGCATAGACGGATCGGGGGTCTGCCAGGCGCTGGGCATCCACTACCTGCGGAAGAAAATAGGCCATCCAGATGGCCTGCGCAGCCATTGCCTGCAGGTCTATGCCTTGCAGAGAAGACACCGACTGGCTGTCATCGTCGCAGTGGGCCCGGCACAGCTGGGGATCCTGCTCATCCATGGTGCCGGCCATTGCGTGGCATTCCGGCATGGAAGCCATCCCCACGGCTTCCTCCATGGCCATCCCTGCCTTTTGCATGGACAGGGCATGGGCTGCGGAGTCGATCTGCGGGCAGGCATAGGCGGACAATGCCACCTGCATCAAAAGCAACGCCGCCACCAGGACGCTGGAAATCCAGCGCCCCCGGCGAGACTTGGGGCTTCTGACGAAGATCATGGCGCGATGGTACCTAATTGGCGGTCCGCAGGGTTAACCCATGTCAACTCCGCGCGTGGTCCCTCAGCCCTTGCGCAGCCTGAGCGCGTTGGCGATCACCGATGCGGAACTCAGGCTCATCGCCAGGGCCGCGATCATGGGTGACAGCAGCCAGCCGGTGAATGGGTACAGCAGGCCAGCGGCAAGCGGGATGCCCAGGGCGTTGTAGAGAAACGCAAACATCAGGTTCTGCTTCATGTTGCCCACCGTGGACTCTGACAGCTCCCGCGCCATGGAGATGCCGCGCAGATCGCCCTTGACCAGAGTGACCTGGGCACTGTTCATCGCGACATCCGTGCCCGTTCCCATCGCAATGCCCACGTCCGCCTTGGCCAGCGCCGGGGCATCGTTGATGCCGTCACCGGCCATGGCCACGACACGGCCCTCGGCCTGGAGCCTGGAGACCAGAGCCAGCTTGTCTGCTGGCTTGACCTCGCCATGGACCTCATCGATCCCCAGCTTCGCGCCCACGGCCTTGGCCGTGGTCATGCCGTCCCCGGTCGCCATCACAATGCGCAATCCCGCCGCATGCAGCGCCGCCAAAGCCTCAGGAGTGCTCGCCTTGACGGCATCAGACACCGCCAGCAGTCCCTGCAATTGCCCATCAGCTGCAAGGTACATGACGCTGGCACCCGTGGCACGCAGCGCTTCGGCCTGCGGCAGCAGAGGCTCGGCCGAGACGCCCGCCTGTTCCATGAGAACCGTGTTGCCCAGCGCGAGCTTGCGGCCGCCGACACTGCCTTTGACGCCGATACCCGAGCCCGACTCGAAATCCTGTGGTTTGTCGAGCGCCAGTCCCTTGGCACGGGCTGCTTGCACGATGGCGTCCGCCAGGGGATGTTCACTGCCCTGGTCCAGACTGGCCGCCAGGCGCAGAACCTCGTCCTCCGACACGCCGGGCATGGCCACGACACGCTCAAACGACGGCTTGCCCTCGGTGAGGGTTCCCGTCTTGTCCACGATCAGGGTGTCCACCTTGCGCAGGTTCTCGATGGCTGCAGCGTCCCTGAACAGCACGCCACAGGTGGCGCCGCGTCCCGTAGCCACCATGATGGACATGGGCGTGGCCAGCCCGAGTGCGCAGGGGCAGGCAATGATGAGGACCGCGACGGCGTTGACAAGCCCATAGACCCAGCGCGGTTCGGGACCGAAAAGACCCCAGGCTACGAAGGTGAGCAGCGCGATGGCCACGACGGCCATCACGAAGTACCCGGCCACCTGGTCCGCCATGCGCTGCATGGGAGCGCGCGAGCGCTGCGCCTGGGAGACCATCTGCACGATCTGCGACAACATGGTCGCAGAGCCCACCCGCTCGGACCGGATCACGAGCGCGCCGTTGGTATTGAGGGTAGCGCCGATCACCGCGTCGCCCGGTCCTTTGACGACAGGCACGGGCTCCCCGGTGAGCATCGCCTCGTCCACGGCGCTGCTGCCTTCGACCACGACCCCGTCCACGGGCACCTTCTCGCCCGGCCGCACGCGCAAAAGATCGCCGACGTGGACATGGGACAGAGGCACGTCGCTCTCTTGGCCATTGGCATCGATGCGGCGTGCCGTCTTGGGCGCCAGGCCCAGCAGGGATTTGATGGCCGCCGAGGTCTGCGAGCGGGCTTTGAGCTCCAGCATTTGTCCCAGGAGCGTCAGCGAGATGATCACCGCCGCTGCCTCGAAGTAGACAGCCACCCGGCCCATCGCCTGGAAAGAGGCTGGGAAAACGCCAGGCGCGACGGTGGCCACCACGCTGTACACGAAGGCGGCACCGGTGCCCAGGCTGATGAGCGTCCACATGTTGGGACTGCGGCTCACGATGGATTGGGCACCGCGCATGAAAAACGGCCATCCCGCCCACAGCACGATCGGCACCGTCAACACAAGCTCTATCCAGCTTTGCGTGGCCATCTCGAACCATTGCAGTCGATGGCCGACCATGGCCAGGAAGGTGACGACCAGGGTCAGGGGCAAAGTCCACCAGAAGCGGCGCCGGAAATCCACCAGCTCGGAGTTCTCGCCTTCCTCCAGCGTCGGCAGCAATGGCTCCAGCGTCATCCCGCATTTGGGGCAGTTGCCGGGGTGGTCCTGCTGTACCTCCGGGTGCATGGGGCAGGTGTACACGGCGCCCGGCTCGGCGGCCGGCCCGGTCGCGGGAGGCGGCGCGCTTTCGGGCGGATGGGCCACGAATTTGTGCGGGTCTTCGATGAAGCGGGAGCGGCACTTTGCACTGCAAAAGTAGTAGTGGTTGCCCATGTGGCCCGTGGAATGCGGCGACTGATCGGTCACTGCCATCCCGCACACGGGATCTTTGAGACCCGGCGGCGGGTTCTGCACCTGCGGACCGTTGCCTGTCGGATGGTGATGTCCGTGGTGACTCCCGTGACCGTGATCGTGATCGTGCGACGTGTCAGCTGCCATGGAAAACTCCTTGTGTTGTTCTGCTTGGACCTGCAAAAGCGACCTCAAGTACAGGAAAGCTTGCGTGACCCTGTGCCCTGCGAGGTAACCGAAAAGCGCATGACGCAACCATAGAGCCTGACACGATGGGAATGTCAAGGGGGATTGGTCTTGCGCTTGATCCATCGCACACCAGCGTTGCGCCATCCGACCAGGCCTCGCCAATGAACGCTGCCCCGGCCCTGGACACGTTCCACGGCACGGGGCAGCAACGCAAGCGTCGAAACGGCTACTTTGCGGATCCAGTGGCCGCCTTGCCACTGCGGGCGAGGAACGCATCCAGCACAGCGATTTCCTTCTTCTGAGCCGAAATGATGTCCTTGGCCATCTTGAGCATCTGTGGGTCCTTGCCGTCGCGCAGTTCGCTCTCGGCCATGTCGATGGCCCCCTGGTGGTGGATGCGCATCATCTGTGCGAAGTCCACGTCTGCATTGCCGGTCATCGGGATCGCGGCCATCTTCTCGTTGTTCTCCTTCATCATGGCCTTCATGTCCATCTTGCCGGCAGCTGCGGAGTGATCCATCCCGCCCTTGCCGGCGGAGTGCGCGGCTGTCTGGGCGTGCAGGGCCAGGGGCGAGGCGAGCGCGCCGAAAACAACGGCTGCGGCCAGGATGCGCTTGTGTCTCAGGACTGGTTTTGGCATGGGGTTCTCCTGCTCGTCCGCGAGCTTCAGTGGCTCGCCATGGCGGCGCACTCATCGGCGCAGCGGTAGCACGCCTTGGCGCAGTCCTTGCAGTGCTGCGCTTCATGCTTGGCACATTCGTCGCCGCAAGCTCGGCAGATCTTGGCGCACAGCGCGCAGATGGCCTGCGCTTGTTCGCTGTTGCGGGCCATCGCATTGGCGGCCAGGCTGCAGATGGCGGCGCAGTCCACATCGAGTGCAATGCACCGGGCCATCATCTTCACGTCCTCTTCTTGAAGACAGGCGGCAAAGCACTGGTTGCACGCGGCAGCGCAGTCGAAACAGGCCTGGATGCAACTCTGATGGGGGGTCGAGGTAGAGGTCATAGGTATCTCCTTGTGATCGTTCGAAGGGGTTTTGCGGAACGCAAATCCTGCGCATTTGCAGCGCGAGGAACGGTCATCTTCTGCGTCAGTGCGCGGCGCGCGCTGTAGGCAAGCGCCGACGATTGACCTCTGGATGGCAGGTTTTTTGCGCTGGGGGCGCTGAGGATTACGAGGAGATTTCAGAACCGTAATCGCAAGGTCATCTCTGGGTTCGCGACCGATTTCTAGACTTCTTTCCATGGCGCAAAAAGCGCTATCTGGAAGGTCCATATCGGGCATCCGGCCACCCAGGAGAACCATCATGAAAACCCGCACCGCACTCATCGCTGCCAGCCTCGCCATCTCGGCCGGCGCATCGTTCGCAACCTCGGTCTACCACCCCAGCGCAAGCCAGGAAGAAGGCGTGAGCCTTGCCGCCGATCACCTGGGCGGCGCGGTCTCGCGCCAAGCCGTACAAGGCGCTGTTATCGCTGCGCAGCAAGACGGCTCTTTGCACTGGATCAGCCGTGGTTACCCGGCCACGTACCCGTTGGTGAAAGGACCGGCCCTCACCAAGACGCGCCAGCAGGTCAGCGGTGAGCTGCAAGCGGCAAAGCGCAGTCCCGTCACGCAAGACGGTGTGCGCGATCTCGGTGGCGAAGCCGGCTGGGTGGATGCCCGCCAACTGCCCTGAGGTCCGCTGACCGCTTGCCACTGAAGTGGCCCGAGCGTCTCCAATGTTCGTCATTCACAACGAAGGAAATCCCATGAAACTCCACTCCGCCCTTATCGTTCTATCCCTCATTGCTGCGCCGGCTGCGTTCGCTTCGGACCAAACAGCCAACTCCAAAACCCGCGATCAGGTGCGCGCCGAGCTGCTGCAAGCGGTGCAAAGCGGCGACATGCTGGCCTCGGGCGAATCAGGCCTGACCCTCAAGCAGCTCAACCCGGGTGCTTACCCCTTGACTTCACCCGCTGCGGGCGCCAAGACCCGTGCACAAGTGCAGGCCGAGCTGGTCCAAGCCATCCAAAGCGGCGACCTGATCGCAGTGGGTGAATCGGGCGCGCGGATGAGCGAGCTGCAGCCCGCACGTTACCCCGCAGTGGCAGCGGGGCCGACGAAGACCCGTGAACAGGTCCAACGCGAACTCGCGCAAGCCATGGCCGAGGGTGAGGTGGTTGCCGTGGGCGAAGACGGTCGCACGCTCCACGAGATGTATCCCGAGCGGTACCACGCTGCGCTCCCGGGCGCAGTGGCGGCCAGCTCTCATGCAAGCCCGCAATCGTCCAGTTTCTGAATCTGGTCTGGGCACGCCGTTGCGGCGAGCCGGGTCACGGCACCTGGCTCACCGGTCTCAGGTCTTTGGTTCGACAGCAAGGATCGCTCGCCGCACCTTCAAGGAAGCGTTCGTGGAAACTGCATGGTGAAGCGGGTCGCATCCTGCTCAGACTGCACCGTCAACTCCCCGCGATGGGCGCGCACGATGGCCTGCGTGATCGACAGGCCCAGCCCTGCGCCGTCCGAGTCCGCCTGGCGGCGAGACTTGTCTGCGCGAAAAAACCGGTCAAACAGCCGGGGCAGCATCTCCGGGTCGATGGCGGGCCCGGCATTGGCTACGTGCACGAACACATCGTTGGCCCTTGCTTCCAGCCTTACCTTGACCGTGGTATCGCTGGGCGCATGCCGGATGGCGTTGGACAGCAGGTTGCTCAGCGCCCTGCGCAGCATGAGCCGGTCGCCCGAGATCTGCGCCGTCCCATCGAACGCGAGCCGCACGTGCTTTTCGTCGGCCAGCGCCTCATAGAACTCAAACAGCGCCTGCACCTCTGCATGGACCGCGATGGGCTCCGTGGTCGGCAGGATCAGGCCATGGTCTGCCTTGGCGAGAAACAGCATGTCCGCCACCATCCGCGCCAGGCGCTGGTACTCCTCGGCATTGGACGCCAGGGTCTCGCGGTACTCCTGCGCGGTGCGCGCCTGGCTGAGCGTGACCTGGGTTTGCGTCATCAGGGTGTTGATGGGGGTGCGCAACTCGTGCGCCAGGTCCGAGGAGAACTCCGACAGCCGGTCAAAGTCGTCCTTGAGCCGGCGCAGCATTTCGTTGAGGGTGGACGCGAGGTCGCTCATCTCTATCGGAAACTCCTGCGTGGGCATGCGCTCGTCCAGCCGTTGCGCGGTGATGGCCATTGCCCTGGATCGCATGGCACGCAGGGGCGCCAGCCCGTTCTTGGCGGCCCACCAGCCCAGCAAGCCGGCGACGAGCGTGGCCAGAAGCACGTATACCACCAGCGCCTGGATAAGCGACTGCATGAAGTGCTTGTGGTGCGCGATATCGAGCGCCACCCAGACTTCCAGCGGCGCACCTGACGATCCTGCCGGCATCATTGCTTGCGTCATTCCCCGGTACTCATGGTTTCCATCCTCCCACGCGGCAACTCCCAGGCGTGCAGTGCGCGTCCTCTGCGCGGTGTCGCGCGGAAACTCGAAGTTTGCGGTCGCGTAGACGACCTTGCCCTCGCGAAGCACGCTCACATAGAGGCCCTCGTGGCTGTGCAGCACATCGTCGAGGCGAACCTGCAGGTCCTGTGCAGAACTCGCCTTGCTGATCACCTCGCGCGTCAGGTGGATTTTGTCGCGCAACGCGTCCCGGTCGAGCTCCACAAAGTGCCGGTCGATGGAAATGGCCACCATGGTGCCCAGCCCGACCAGCACCAGCCCGGAGGCCAGCGTAAAAAATGCCGTCAGCCGGGTCGTCAGCGAATACCGCGCGGTCACTCGCCGTCCTCCGGTGCCTCAAGGACATAGCCCATGCCCCGCACGGTCTGGATGAGCTTGATGTCATAGGCGTCATCGATCTTGGCGCGCAGGCGGCGCATCGCCACCTCGATGACGTTCGAATCGCTGTCGAAATTCATGTCCCAGACCTGGGAGGCAATCAGCGAGCGCGGCAGGACTTCACCGTGCCGGCGCATCAGCAGTTCCAGGAGCCCGAACTCCTTGGCCGTGAGGTCGATGCGCTTGCCCGCGCGGCCCACGCGCCTGCGCAGCAGATCCAGCTCCAGGTCCGCCACTTGCAGCACAGTGACTTCGGTGCCGTTGCGCCCGCGCCGCAAGATCGTGCGCACCCGTGCGAGCAACTCCGCGAACGAAAAGGGCTTGACCAGGTAGTCGTCGGCGCCCAGTTCCAACCCTTTGACGCGGTCTTGCACCTGGTCCTTGGCGGTGAGGAACAGCACGGGCATTTCCTGCCCGCCCCGGCGCAGGCTCTTGAGGACCTGCCAGCCGTCCATGCCAGGCAGCATCACGTCGAGAATCACGAGGTCGTAGTCGCCTTCCTGGGCCATGTGCAACCCGTCCACCCCGTTGTGAACCAGATCGGCATTGAAGCCCGCCTCGCGCAAGCCCTGGCGCAGGTATTCCCCGGCTTTGATCTCATCCTCGACGATCAATATCTTCACAAAAGACTCTCCTGGCGCAAACGTGTGTGGCCGCCAGTGTGCCTCCAGACACCGTAGCTTTCAGCGAGATAACAAAGAAGTAATCAAGCCGTTATGTCCCTGGTAGCAGGCCTCAAACAGAATGCCTTTCATCAAGAACGCATGGTGAAACTATGACCCATCCCTGGCTTTCACGACCTACCTCAAGCTACTGGCTGGCCGCTGGAATGCTGCTACCGTCCCTGGCCCTCGCGCAGGCACCAGATACGGCACCGAAGACGGACTACCCGTTGCAGTACAGCTCGGCCTTCTCGGACTACCAGGCCTACAAGGACCAGCCGGTGCAACCCTGGCGGGAGGCCAACGACAAGGTGGGCGAGATCGGCGGCTGGCGCGCTTACGCCAAGGAAATGCGCCAAACAGCGCCGGCTGGCGGGCAGGATCAGCCAGGCCAAGGCCATGACGCCCACCACGGAGGCAAGCAATGAGCCGGGCCGCGTCCATGCCCCGCACCAAGCTGTTGATCGCGCTGGCCGCCGTGGCGGTCTTGAGCGGCTGCGCCAGTGCGAACCTGGAGCAAAGCCTCTCCGATACCAACACGACCACCAAGAGTTTCACGGACGGGCAACTGAGCCTGGCGCGGGACGCCAAGGAGCGTGATGCCCTGCGCAGCCGTGCCTCCGATCTGCTGAGCAGGCCGCTCAGTCAAAAGGATGCGGTACAGCTCGCCCTGGTCAACAGTCCGGCCCTGCAAGCTGTCGTGGCACAGAACTGGGCGGATTCGGCCGCAGCCGCACAATCGGCGCGTATCGCCAACCCGATCTTGACCCTGGAGAGGGTCCGACTGGGCGATGAAACAGAGATCGGCCGCCTGCTGTCCTTTGGGCTGCTGGATCTGCTCACATTGCCGTCGCGCATCGGAGTCGCAGAGCGGCGCATCAAGCAAAACCAGCTCAAGCTCAGCGCCGAAGTGATCGATCAGGTCACGCAGGTACGCCAAGCCTGGGTCCGTGCGGTGGCCGCGCAGCAGACCCTGGCTTACACCCAACAGGTCTATGCCAGCGCGCAGGCCAGCGCCGAGCTGGCCAAACGCCTGCAGTCGGTGGGCAACTTCAACAAGCTCGACCGTGCCCGCCAGCAGGCGTTCTACGCTGATACCGCTACGCAGCTGGCCAGCGCACAGCACCAGACCACGGCCGCGAAGGAGGAGCTGGTGCGCCTGCTCGGCCTGGACGACAGCCAGGCGGCCATGCTGAAGTTGCCCGAGCGCCTTCCGGCCCTGCCCAAGGAACCCATGTCGGCGCAGGAGGCGGGTCGCCTGGCCTCCCAAGGCCGCCTGGATTTGCAGATTGCCAAGGCCGACTACGAAGCCGCTGCGCGTTCGCAGGGCTGGAACACGGTCACGACGTTCACCGACATCGAGCTGGGCGTGCGGCGCGATTCCGTGTTCGACGCCGCAGAAGGCACGCACCAAACCCGGCGCGGTTTCGAAATCAGCCTGCAACTGCCCATCTTCGACTGGGGCGGCGTCAAGCGCGACGCCATGAATGCCCAGACACTCGCAGCGGCCAACCGCCTGGAGGCCGCAGCACGGTCTGCCGGATCGAACCTGCGCGAGAGCTACTCGGCCTATCGCACTGCTTACGACATCGCCCGCCACCACCGCGACGAGGTCATTCCACTGAGAAAGACCATCTCCGAAGAAAACCAGCTTCGCTACAACGGGATGCTGATCAGTGTCTTCGAACTGCTGGCCGACTCCCGCGACCAGGTCAATTCGGTGATGGCCGCGCTCAACGCCGAGCAGCAGTTCTGGCAGGCCGACGCGGCCCTGCAGGCCTCACTCATCGGCAAACCCACCAGCGCCAGCGTGGCAGGCGGTGGAGGCGGCGGCACCGCCGAAGCTGCTGCCGGTCATTGATCCCCACTAGGAATCCACTCATGAATTCGAGAAGAGACTTTTTTCGGTTTGCAGGTATCGCGGGGGGAGCCGTAGCCGCCGCCAGTGTGAGCCGGGTGGCGATGGCCGCCTTGCCCGAGCCGGTGTTCCAGACGAGTCCGGACACCATGGCGCCCCTCGTGCCCAACAGCGGACGCCCTTACAACCCCGTGGTCACGCTCAATGGATGGACGCTGCCTTGGCGCATGAACCAGGGCGTCAAGGAATTCCATCTGGTGGCCGAGCCCGTGGTGCGAGAGATGGCGCCCGGCTTCAAGGCCCATCTCTGGGGGTACAACGGCCAGAGTCCTGGGCCGACCATTGAAGTGGTGGAAGGCGATCGCGTTCGCATTTTTGTGACGAACAAGCTGTCCGAGCACACCAGCATTCACTGGCACGGCCAGCGGCTGCCCAACGGCATGGATGGCGTAGCGGGCCTGAACCAGCCCGCGATTCAGCCGGGCAAGACCTTCGTTTACGAATTCGTCGCTCGCCGCCCCGGGACTTTCATGTACCACCCGCACGCGGACGAGATGACCCAGATGGCCATGGGCATGATGGGCTTCTGGATCACGCACCCCAAGGCCAAGCACCCGCTCATCGATGAGGTCAATCGGGACTTCTGCTTCCTGCTCAACGCCTACGACATCGATCCGGGCAGCTACACGCCCAAGATCATGACGATGCTGGACTTCAATCTGTGGAGCTGGAACAGCCGCATATTCCCTGGGATCGATTCGCTGAACGTTCGTCTCAACGACAAGGTCCGCATTCGCATCGGCAACCTGACCATGACCAACCACCCCATCCACGTGCACGGGCACGAGTTCCTGGTCACCGGCACGGACGGCGGGCCCACGCCCAAGAGCACGCGGCTCTATGAGGTGACGACCGACGTTGCGGTGGGGCAGATGCGCCAGATCGAATTCGTGGCCGACGAGGAAGGCGACTGGGCGTTCCATTGCCACAAGAGCCACCACACGATGAACGCCATGGGCCACGACATTCCCACCATGATCGGGGTGGACCATCGAGGCGTGGCCAAGAAGATCAACAACCTCATCCCCGAGTACATGGTGATGGGCGAGCGCGGCATGGCGGACATGACGGAGATGGAAATGCCCATCCCGGACAACACCATTCCGATGATGACCGGCGAGGGTCCTTTTGGCTCGGTGGAGATGGGCGGCATGTTCAGCGTTCTGAAGGTGCGCCGTGACCAGAAACCTGGCGACTACAAGAACCCGGGTTGGTACAGGCACCCCGAGGGCACCGTCGCCTACGAGTACACGGGCCCGGTGGCCGAGCCATCGCGCTTCAAGGCCGAAGGCGGGCAATCCATGCCCCGCAAGGACAAAGGCTCCTCCGATACCGTGGTCAAGGTCAAGAAGCCTTCCGCGCACAGCGGCCACTGAAAAACGTTCCTGAAGAATTTCCCCCGAATCCACTCCAACGAGGTACCTATGCAACGCAACCTTTCCCTGATCGCCGCCTGCGCCCTGGTGGCGCTGTCTTTCAACAGCTTTGCCGGTGGCAACCATGCCGGTGGCCACGGCCATGGCAGCGCTGACTCGGCCATCGGCGAACCCGGCAAAGCCGCCAAGGTCAGCCGCACCATCAACGTCGAGATGGCTGACACGATGCGCTTCACGCCTGCCAACATCGCAGTCAAACAAGGCGAGACGGTCCGTTTCGTGATCAAAAACACGGGCCAGGTCAAGCACGAGTTCAGCCTGGGCACCGAAGCCGAGCTCAAGGAACACTACGAGGTGATGAAGAAATTCCCCGACATGGAGCACGAAGAGCCCAGCAAGATCTCCCTGGCCCCAGGCAAGCAGGGTGAAATCATCTGGCAGTTCACCAAGGCCGGGGATGTGAACTTCGCGTGCCTCTACCCAGGCCACTACGACGCTGGCATGAAGGGCCAGGTCAAGGTCAGCAAGAAGTAATTCATTCCAACGCAATCACATCCACGAAAGGAGCCTCCCATGCGCCAAACCCATCGCCACCTCGCCGCTGCAGCCCTGTCGCTGGCCGCCCTGATCCCCGCTGTAGGCATGGCCCAGGCTGCGGCCGAGCCCGCCAAGACCGCTGCGGCCCAGGCCTCCATGACCGACGGCGAAGTTCGCAAGATCGACAAGGACACGGGCAAGATCACCCTCAAGCATGGTGACATCAAGCACCTGGAGATGCCGGGCATGACCATGGTGTTCACCGCCAAGGACAAAGCCTTGCTCGACAAGGTTCAGGTGGGCGACAAGGTCCGCTTCATGGCGGCGAGCGAGAGCGGAAAGATGGTGGTCACGGCCATCGAGCCTGCCAAGTAAGACTGTGTCAGCGCGGGGCGCCACCGAGCGCTCTGCTACCGATAGCACCTGAACGCGGACAGTGGTCCGCGTCGGCCGTGCGTTTCGTGGGAGGCTGCGTATTGCTGCAGCCGTGTGCATCAGTGTCCGCCGCGATGGATGTGTACGCCGCGCATCCAGGTCATGAGATCCAGGTGGCTGGATGCCGCCGCTGGGCCAGCCGGGGCGAGGTGGGCGCCAGCGCCAGACTTGGCGCTGCGCCGTGACGGCTTCACGAAACTGGCGCTGTGCTTGGGGGCGGATGGGCTCTCGCGCGCCAGGTTGTCCAGAATCGCACAGTCGGCGTGGTCGTCGCCAGCGCAGGCCAACACCAGTTGCTCCAGCGCGGATTTCATCTCCACGATCTCCTTGAGCTTCTCTTCCAGATCGACCAGATGGCGCTCGGCAATCGCCTTGACCTGCCGGCTGCTGCGATGGCTGTCGCCCCACTGGCCGATCAGTTCTGCAATCTGCGGCATCGAAAACCCCAGGCGCCGGGACTGCCGAATGAATCGCAGGACCGAGATCTCGCGCTCGCTGTAGAGGCGATAGCCAGACTCGCTGCGCTCAGCTTCGGGAAGCAAGCCCGTTTGTTCATAGTGGCGGATCATCTTCGCAGACACCCCGGCCGCCTTGGCGGCATCCCCAATGTTCATGAGTGCGGTCATGGTCGCTCCTGCTCAATGAATGAAACACGGTGGCAGGACTGTGCACCTTGCCACCGTGTCAATGTCAATACCTCGAACCTCAGAAACTACCCAACCCCTCAGGCGGGCGGGTAGCCCGCCTCGGACAGCGCCTCGGCGAGAGCCTTGCGGTCCTCGCTGCTTTGTACCGACACCTTGCGGTGGGCCATATCCACCTCGATCTTGCAGTCCGGATCCATCATTTTCAGAGTCTGGCTGACCATGCCGGCGCAGTGGCCGCAGGTCATGTTGGGCAGTTGAAATTCAAGCATGTGCACCTCGTGGAAAAAAGTTACGGCAAGGGCAGTTTTGGGCTTGCCACGGTAGCAAGGTCAAGCGCCAGCAAGGTCGCCCCAAAGCCCGCTGCCTGGCATCTTGAGCTTGACCCCGTGGCAACCCTGAAAGTCTCCCTCGTGCCGGCACTCGCCGGTTGAACTCACCACTGGAGCAACCCATGAATTCCACGATGTCAGATACCCGCGCGCCAGCGTCTGTCTCGACGGCGCACCTGAACCTGCCGATCCTGGGGATGACCTGCGCCTCATGCGTGGCCCGGGTGGAGAAGGCACTCAAGGCCGTCCCCGGCGTTCAGGATGTCACCGTCAACATCGCCACCGAACGCGCGGCCGTGGTGGCTACCCCCTCGGTGACTCTCCCCATTCTGGCTGGCGCTGTGCAAAAGGCCGGTTACGAGGTAGCGCAGGAAACGGTGGAGCTGTCCATCAAGGGCATGACATGCGCCTCTTGCGTGGGCCGCGTCGAAAAAGCCCTCAAGGCCGTCCCGGGCGTCACCCATGCCGAGGTCAACCTCGCAACGGAGCGTGCCCTCGTGCGCTTTGGCGCCGACGCCGATGCCGACCTGCTTCTCAAAGCCGTCGAGAAGGCTGGTTACGAAGCCCAGCCAGTAGGTACCGAGTCGTCGCCGGAATCGCCCAGACACGGTGAGCCGTGGTGGCCTGTGGCGCTGGCTGCTGGTCTTTCCGCTCCCCTGGTGTGGCCCATGCTGGGGATGCTCTTTGGTCAAGACTGGGCCTTGAGCGACTGGCTGCAGCTGGCCCTTGCGACGCCGGTGCAGTTCTGGCTCGGAGCGCGCTTCTACCGCGCGGGCTGGAAAGCGCTTCGTGCGGGTGCGGGCAACATGGACCTGCTGGTCGCCTTGGGCACGTCGGCGGGGTACGGTCTGAGCTTGTATTTGCTCCTCAGACACGCCGAACATGGCACGCCTCACCTTTACTTTGAAGCATCGTCCGTCATCGTGACCTTGGTACTGCTTGGCAAGTGGCTGGAAGCGCGGGCCAAAAGGCAGACCACCGCAGCCATCCGGGCGCTGCATTCCCTGCGTCCGGAGGTCGCACGCGTGCGTACGCCCGCCGGCGACATCGACATGCAGCTGGCGCGCGTCAAAGTCGGTGACACCGTCGTGGTGCGTCCGGGAGAACGGGTGCCTGTGGATGGAGAGGTGCTGGAAGGAGCGAGCCAGGTGGACGAGTCCCTCATCACTGGAGAGAGCCTGCCCGTTGCCAAGCACGTTGGGGATCGGGTGACCGGTGGTGCAGTGAACGCAGAAGGCCTGCTGGTGGTTCGCACCACTGCAATTGGCGCAGAGTCCACCCTGTCGCGGATCGTGCGTTTGGTGGAGTCTGCGCAGGCCAAGAAAGCGCCCATCCAGCGCACGGTGGACCAAGTCAGCGCAGTGTTCGTTCCGGTAGTGCTCGGTCTTGCAGCGCTCACCCTGGTTGGATGGGGAGTGGCCACGGGCAACTGGGAGGAAGCCATCCTGAATGCGGTGGCTGTTCTTGTCATCGCCTGTCCCTGCGCACTGGGGTTGGCCACCCCCACGGCCATCATGGCCGGCACCGGAGTCGCCGCGCGCCATGGGATCCTGATCAAGGACGCCGAGGCCCTGGAAACCGCACACCGCATCAACACCATCGCATTCGATAAAACCGGCACACTCACCGAAGGCCGCCCCACGCTGGCCGCAGCGATTCCTGCCCCGGGGCATGGCGAACAACTGCTCTCGTTCGCCGCCGCTATTCAAAATGGCAGCGAACATCCCTTGGCAAGGGCCGTGATGGACGCCGCGCGTGAGCAGGGAACGATCGTGCCCCGAGCCTCCCAAGTGGCCGCCGTGCCCGGCCGGGGCATGTCTGCCGTTGTCAAGGGAAGACAGATCCGCTTGGGAAGTACGCGCTTCATGAATGAGTTGGGGGTCTCCATGGACAGCCTGGCCCCCACGGAGGCTCAGATGCATGCGCAAGGCAGAACGGTGTCCTGGATCGCGGACGTGACGGAAACCCTCGAACTGATCGGTTTGCTGGCATTCGGCGATACGGTCAAGACGAGTGCACGCGGCGCGGTGGGCCAGTTGCACGGGCTGGGCATCGAGACGGTACTCGTCACCGGCGACAACCAAGGCAGCGCGGCCATGGTGGCGCGTGAACTGGGCATTGACCAGGTTCGTGCAGAGGTCCTTCCAGAGAGCAAGTCCGAGATCGTTTCCGAGCTGCGAGCGCAGGGAAAGCAGGTGGCCATGGTGGGCGACGGCATCAATGACGCCCCCGCGCTTGCGGCGGCCAACGTGGGGATCGCCATGTCCACCGGCACTGATGTTGCGATGCACGCTGCCGGGATCACCTTGATGCGGGGAGATCCTGCTCTGATCGCCGATGCGATCGACATCTCACGCCGCACCTACGCGAAAATCCGCCAGAACTTGTTCTGGGCGTTCGCATACAACGTGATCGGTATTCCGTTGGCCGCGTTCGGTCTGCTCAACCCCATGGTCGCTGGCGCCGCCATGGCGCTGAGCAGCGTGAGCGTGGTAACGAACGCGTTGACGCTTCGGTCGTGGAAGCGATCGTCAGGCGCGCCTGAGGAGGGTAGCTCGCCACAACGCTAAGTGCGAAGCCGTTCAGCGGGTGAGCCCTCTATGATGCGGTTCAATCGTTTCAAGAGAGGTGCTTGGTGCCAAAGACGCTGGGTCAAATGAGGAAACGCCTGGAAGAGGCGATGGGCCGCGCCAACGACGCGGAGGCGATCATTCCACTGATGAAGGAGGTGATCGCTCAGTATGACCTGTTGCCCGGCGATCTGTTCGATCAGGCCCACCCAGCGCCAAAGTTAGCACGGCAAAAACACCCGACAACGCCCAGTACCCGGCCACAGGTACAGGCGGCCTACCAAGATGGCAATGGAAACACCTGGGCGGGGCGCGGGAGGCGGCCGACGTGGCTCAACGAAGCCCTTGAACGAGGGCACACCCTTGAGGACTTCAAGGTCTCCAGCAAACGACTGACCCGAGCTAAGTAATTGATATCTAAGGGGGTTTCGCTGGTAGGTTCAGGTTTTGCTCAAAAACCGAGATTGCCCCAGCCTTCCGCCACCTGAGGGCCCAGATCGCCCAGCCACCGGTAGCGCAGCGCGGCGGCCCACAGATCCGCGCGGACCTGCCCCGGCAGGTGGCCCAGCGCCTTGTTGAGCCGGTCGCCGGCCTGCCCGTCCACCCATTCCTGGGGCGCCCAGCCGGCCGGGTCGGCCTGCAGGCGCACCAGGCGCGAGAGGCCCCAGGCACAGCCCGCGGCGAGCACGAGACCGATGGCGAGCGCGAAGGCGCGGTGGCCGGGCCGCCAGCGGTCGGCGGCGGGATCGGCGGGGGGCGGCGTCGCCATCGGCTCAGATGGCCAGCGCGGCCTGCAGCCTGCGGTTCCAGTCGGCGTCGCTGATCAGCGCGGCGCCGTCCCACAGGCCGCGTGCGTCGGGGCCCAGGTGGAAGTTGGGCTCGAACAGCTGCCATACCAGCACCTGGGGCGGCTGTTTGCGGAAGCCGTCGGATTCGAGGTATTCCATCAGCACGGACCAGAACCCGACATCGCCGAACTTCCAATTCACGGAGACCGGACGGTCCAGCAGATTCGAGAGCTTCTGCGGAAAACCCAGATAAGGCTGCACCATGCTGTTGCCGGTGACGTGCACCGGCGCTGCCACGTCGCTCAAGAGGTCGTTGGCCGCCACGGCACGGCGCACGGTAAAAATCTCACGGCCTACCGCCTTCCGCTGCTCCGGGGACAGGAATCGCTCTGCCAGATCACCGTAACGCCGCTCATTGGACAGCGATCCCAGAGCTTGCCCTGATCCCGGAGTACCTCGCAATACAGGCACGAGGGTATGGATCAAGTCAGCGGTGGCCTGGGCCGTAGCGTCCGCCGCAGGCTGTGTCCAGTGCTGATCGGTGCGGTAATACACCGGTTGCCCGGCGTTCATCAGGCTGCGCAGGATCGATTTGTCGTCGAACGTGGGAATACCTGCAGACTTCATCTTTTCGATGATGCGGGCATAGCGCCCTTCCATTTCCGGGCTCCTCGATATGCCTTCGGGCAGCTTGTCTTCGTAAAGCCCCATCTTGTCAGGCAGCACCGGTGCTACCAGCACGATTCCCTTGCCTGCGAGGAGCTTGCGGACGGCCGCCACGCGTGCGACCGTGGCATCGATCCCGGCCCAGTCCGGCATCTTGACATCGCCCCAACTGGCGAAGAGGTGGTTTTCCTTGCCCATGGCCATAAGCCCCCCGGCCTGCGTTTGGGCGAATGCCGGCAGTGCCAGACCCATTGAACAGGCGAGCAGGGTTCTACGACGAATCAGGTGGTCGGGCAGGTCGCCTTTTGTCATGGTCATTTGCATCGAGATGGTTCGGAAAAATAGGGGCAGCGCCCGAGACGGCTTTCGGCTGCCCGTGCTCAATAGGAGTAAGAGAGGTTCATGAATACCCCCCGGGCGCGACTTGTATCACCTCCCAGGCTGGCTCTGTACTGAATGCTCCAGTCGATGCGTGACCGCTGTGCGTTGTAGCGATCGCCCTCGAACCAGTACCTGAAGTTCACCCCCGGGCCGACCCCGGCCGACCACGTACGTCCGTTTCCGGTCAGATCGAAAGCGCTGTAGCCTGCCACCGGCACGCCGGCAGCCCGGTTGCGGACCGAATACCAATCTGCAAAGAGCGTCACGTGCGGGAAAACGACGAAGCGCTCGCTGTACGGGGTAAGAAAACTGCGGCCTACCCGCACTTCGCCAGTAACGAATCCCTGTCCGCGCTTCAAGCGGCCTCTCCCGTCTTCGAGGAGGTTGCCTTGCACATCTTTCACGGCGTAGCGGACCGGTGTGTCGAGCAGCGTGTAGCCTGCCTGAAGGTATCCTTCAGCAGTGAACCAGTCTGTGGCATCCAGCCGCAGGGCCGTACCGTCGTAGAAGCCATACAGCATGTAGGCCTGCCATCCACCTGTGGCCCTGCTGGATTCGTAGTTCACCGCACTGGAGCGCGTGTTGAGCTGGCATCGCAGATCATCTGGAGCGGGGTTGAGCACTCCGTTGCGGGCGGCCCGGCCCATGAGAAACTGGCGTTCGATACCGAATGTGAGATTGTCGGCGGTCGAAGGCGTATAACGCGCGCCAAGCGAGCCGGTCATGGACGGCAGGCCCGATTTCCCCCGGTTGCTCGTCTCAGGAACTTCGGTGGTGCCCCCACAGGGGTTTTCCACTGTCTGCGGTCCGGTGATGTCGGCCCCACTGTGCAAGGTGCTCGACAGCCGCCCGTATACGTCGAAGGTGGACGTGCTGGAGTTCAGGAAATGCGGGGGGCGCCAGTACAGTTCGGCGGTGGAGAACACCGAATTGCCGGGCACCGAGACGGGTTGCCCTACCAGCGCGTTGGATGCCGATCGCGCTCCCCTGTATCCCACGGATGCAGAAGCGCCCCACTCCCTGGAGAAGCTGGAAATGGCGCTGCGGGTGTCGAACCTCTGTTGGGCATCGAGCGGCAGCGTACCCGCATCGGCTTCATCGATGGCCTGGCGCAGCATGGCGGCGGCTGCCTTGCGATTTCCCATGGCCGCCGTCGCATAGGCCTCGTCCAGCACGTTGGTCGGAGGCGCCTGACCCGTCGTACGAGCAGAGACGAAATCCTGGAGGGCCAATGCGGGCCGGTTGTCTGCGAGATGCAGATAGCCGCGCTGCCTGAGCAAGGTAGCGTCTTGCGGCTTGGCGTGCAGCGCAGCGTCCAGGCGCTCCAGCGCTTCTTGCCGCTCGGAAACCGTGCCGGCAATGAGCGCATTCGTATAGACGTTTTGTACGGCTTCGTCGTCCGGAGCCTCCTGAGCGGCTTGGCGTGCCAGAGCAATGGCCTCTCCGTAGCGTTTCTGCATGTAGGCTGCGTAGGCACGCCGGGCTCCGGCCTGTGCGTCATTTGCAGGCAGCGGTTGCACCAGCACGACAGCGCGTTCCGGCTGATTCGCGGCCAGTGCCAGGTCCGCCCCGGTAAGGCGCGCATTGCGGCGCTGCACATCGTCCAGCCAATCCAGTCCGATTACGGTATCGATGTCTTTCTGGGCTTCTTCCGAATGGCCCAGTTGCTGCCGCACATACGCACGCTGGAGCAGAACCGCGACGCTTTCGTTGTCCTGCTCCAAGGCTGCTGTCGCGGCCTTCTCTGCCTGTTCCAGTTCTTTGGCGCGCTCCAGAATGGTGATCAGGAGCAATTGGTGGCTTTCAACATCGGGGGCCAGCTTTACCGCCTCACGCGCGCTGCCGATCCCCTCGAGCGGCTTGCCTTGTGCGATAGCGTCGTACGCCTTCTGTGCATACTGGTTGGCGATGGCTTGCTGTGAAAGCCGAATGCGGGCGTTGACTTCGTCGCGGTTGGGCGCCCCGAGCAAAATCCCTTCCTTGCCTGCCCGAACTGCTTCGTCGAACCGTTTGTCTCCTTCCAGGGCACTGATCCACAGTAAAACCCAGGCACCTTGCGAAGGGTCAATGCGCACCGCGGCCTCGGCGTCCAGCGCTGCCTGGGCGAACTTACTTTCGTTGTATTCGTTGTAAGCGCGGGCTGCAATCGGAAATGCGTGGCGATACGCCTCCGTACCTTCTGGTCCGCTGACAGGAGCTTGCCGGAGCGTAGCCAGCACCGCATTCAACTCTGGGCTCCGGATACCTTGGGCAAGGGCCTGCTCCGCTGCATTCAAAGCATCGCTGTCACGCTGCAGCTTCTGCAATGCATACACGCGCAAAAGATACAGCCGCGCGACGTCAGGCCGCAGCTTCAAAGCCGCTTCCGCGCGCTGCAGCGCGATCGCATAGCGCCCGCGTCCGTAGGCCCGGTAGGCGTCGTTCGCCAGCCGCCAGGCCCTGCCGCGCAGCACCGGGCCGCGGGCGCCCTGGGCCCTGCGCGCCTTCTTCGCCTGTGCCTTGCGGGCCGGCTTCGGGCGCTGCGCCGCCGGCGGCTCGGCATGCCCTGCGGCCGAGGCGCGTTCCATGCGTTCCGGGGACCGCAGGAGCTGCGGCGGTGCCGGCTCTTCGGACGGCCGCGGCGCGGTCGGCAGATAGATTGGCTCCGGGCGGTCCGCCACGGTCTGGAACCGTGCCGGCCACAGGAACAGCGGCGGCGGCATGCCGACCACGATGTCCGGCGGGCCGGCGCGGGGCACGTCCGCATCGTCTCCCGAATCGGCAACGACGGCGCTTTCCGGGGCGCGCTTGGGGTCGGGATCGGCGTGCAGGGCGACGTCCAGGCGCAGGCGGCGGGCCATGGCGTCGCGCGGGTCCAGCAGCGGATGGGCCGCGTGGACCACGGGCACCTGCGGCAGATCGGGCAGCGGCGCGCGCGGCGGCGCCGCCAGGCTGTAGCTCATGGCCAGACGGAGCGGCGGATCGTCCTGCGAATCATCCGCCAGGGCGGCATGCTGCAGACCGGCCACGGCCAACGCGGGTGTCACGGGCCACAGGGCCGCCAGGGAAACCGCCAGAATCGTGCGGTGGCTCAATCGTCGTTTCATGCGGGTACGGCCTGGGAGAGGCCGGGGGAAGGCTCTGTGGCGTGGGCGTCTTCTTCACGCTGGAAGGAAATCGCCTCCTCCAGCGTGCCTGCGTCCAGCCAGCCGTTCTCCAGCAGGATGCTGCCGAGCGGACGACCGGAGGCGCTTTGCTGCTGCAGCGCCCTCTCGAGGTGCGCTTCGTCGATCGCCCGCCACGACAGCAGCACCTCGCCCAGGCGCCGGCGCTTCTGCACGAGCTGGTCGGCGGAGGGGAAGTCGTGCATGGTCTTGTCCCAGACCAGGCGGGTGCCGAACAGCTTGTTCGACAGGAAGAGCCGCCAGGCCCGCGCGGCCGCCATGGCGTTGATGCAGTTGCCCACCACCATGCGCGGAATCGACAGCAGGCCGTGCTCCCAGCCGTACATGCTGGTCACGAAGTAGGCGCGCTGCACCACGCGCAGCAGCAGCGCGAAGGCGTTCAGGCCCATCACGGTCATCAGCCAGCCGCCCGGCGAGAACACCGAGGGGTAGTAGACCGTCCACCAGCCCATGGCGTCGGCCACGATGAACAGCAGGAAGTTGAGCATCAGCACGTAGCCCAGCATGGCCACGAAGGAGGTCACCAGACCCTTGCGGTCGCGGAACAGCAGGTATTTGGTCGCCAGCGATCCGCTCCAGCCCACCTGCTCCCAGCCCTGCAGGCCGATGCCCAGCGTCCAGCGCGCCTTCTGCCGGTAGGCGGTGCGGAAGGTGTCCGGGAAGAATTCGCGCACCCCGAGCGGCATCTGGATCGATCCCACCTGCTCGCGCCCCATGCCGAACCAGGACACGCGGCGCGTGACGTAGTCGACGTCGAACTTGCCGAAGATCTGCTTCATGCCCATGCGGCTCAGGCGCGTGCCGATGTCGTAGTCCTCGGTCAGGCTGTCGACGTTGAACGGCTGGTTGTCCATGGTGCGCGCCAGTTCGTGCAGCGCGCGGCGCGAGAAGCACGTGCCCACGCCGGCGGAAGGCACCATGTGCGACATGCTTTCGCGCACCACCAGGTCCTTGCTGTGCCACTCCGCGAATTCGTCCATGTACGTGCCCGCGACGATTTCGAACCAGCTGCGCTCGAGCGACGTCACCGGCAGCTGGATGAAATCCATGCGCGGCAGCAGGTAGTTGTAGTACTTGAGCTCCAGCGGGTGGAGCACGTCTTCGCTGTCGTGCAGGACCATGCCCGCGAACGGCTGCGGCATGTGCTTCTCGTGCTGGAAGAGCGCCTGCACGATCCAGTTGAGGCAGTCGGCCTTGCAGGTGGGGCCGTCGTGCGGCACCTCGACGCGCACGAGCTGGCGGTAGCGGCGGCGCATGCGCTCCACCTCGCCGATGGTGCGGGCATCGTTGCGGTAGGTGCCGACGAAGATCGTGTAGTCCTTGTAGTCGAGCGTGGACACCATGTTGCTCAGCATGGGCGCGATCACGTCGTACTCCAGCCAGGCCGGCACCATGATGGCCATGGGCTGCTCGGGGCGCTCGCGCAGCTCCGCCGTGGTCAGGCGCTTGTAGCGCCGCCGCACGGTGAGGCCGCGGTAGGCCTGGCGCGTCCAGTACCACACATCAATGAACAGGTCGTCCAGGCTCGACAGCAGGATGACCAGGCTCACCACCGCCGTCAGGATCTCCAGCCAGTGGTAGTAGTCCGCGAAGAAGTAGGGCCAGTACAGCGATGACATGCCGGTGCGGTGCGTGGGGGGTGCGGTGGCGCGGTGCGCCTCAGGACGACTTGTTCCGTTCTTCGGCGCGGCGGCGTGCGCGGTGGGCGGCCACGAGCAGCAGCAGCAGGACCAGCAGCAGCGCGCTCAGCAGCGGCACGCCCCACGACAGGTAGCGGCGCCATTCGTAGAACGCGGTTTCGCCCGCCCCCGGCGGCAGGCTGGCCGACGGGTTGGTGCTGTCCACCCAGCTCACGGGGCCTTCCGCGCCGATCAATGCGATGTCGCCACGGTTGAGCACGAATGGTTTCTGCGGCGCCGCGGACTGCTCGCCCAGGGGCTGCCAGACCAGGCCGTTCTGGCCGTTGGCACGGCTCACCTCCACGGAGCTCAGGCGCGAGAGTCCGTCCACGTCCAGCCACGGCGCCCTGCGGCCGTTGATGCGCAGGTGCCCTGCTTCGATCTGCACCTTCACGTCCATGCCCTGGACGGGCGTCTGCAAGGCGAGGAAGGGCTTGCCCGGCGAGAAGGTCTGGCCCTGGTCGACGACCGCGAACTCCGCGCGCACCGGCGTCACGCCCGCGGCGACGGCGATGCGGATGAGGCGCGGCAGGCTCTGCACCGCGTCGGCCAGGTAGGCGGCCGGCACGGCGACCACCGGGGTGCCGGACATCAGCGGCAGCAGCCCGACGAAACTGCCGTCGGGTTCGGCCTCGCCGGCCCGCACGTAGCTCGTGGGCAGCACGTTGACCGGGAAGCCCTGCGGGGTTTCGTTGCAGTCGTTGGAATACGGTTGGCGCTGGATGGACACCCGCACCACGTTGCTCAGGCCGAGCGCATAGCCGGGCACGCGGGCGTCGAGCCGCTCGGGGCGGCCATCGGCCTCCAGCCGCTTGGCCGCGAGCAGCACGTTGTTCCAGAAGACCGAGGCCACGGGCCGGGTGGACGAGGCGCCGGGCGCCGCGGCGATGTCGATCACCAGATCGGTGGGCATGCGCCCGTTGACGGCCACGGCGGACAGCGGCAGCGAGGCCGTCCAGTCGCCGCGGGAGACCACGTCGAAGTTGGCGTCGCCGCCGAAGCCGGCCAGCCGGATCATCGAGCGGTCTTCCGCATCGGGCGCATCGGCCCGCAGCACCGTGGCCTGGCGCGTCACCAGCAGATTGCGCCAGACGTCGGCGAAGATGCCGGCCGCCTGGGCGCCCGCGTCCTCGGCCACGGCGATCACCGGACGCGCGCCCAGCGTCGCGAGGCGGACCTGGTGCGATGCGATCGCGCCGGGCGCTGCCACCGTCTGCAGGTTGCGCCACCCGGCGAAGGCACGGGCCGCGTCGGCATCGCCGGCGAGCTGGGCGCCCAGCGCATCCAGCGCCTTGCCGATCTGCTGCTGCAGTGCGCCGTCCGCCACGGCGATGTCTCCCGTGGCGGAGGTGGCGCCCAGCACCACCAGCGCGCCGATCTCCGCATCGTCCTTGAGCACGTAGCGGGCATTGCCGGCGGCCAGCCCGGCGAATGCGGGCAGCGATGCCAGCGCGGCGGGCACCTGCCAGCCAGCGGTGTCCACCGTGTCGCCCGGCACCGGGAAGGCCTTCACCACCACGCGGCGGTTGGCCTGCTCCAGGGCCGCGCCGATGCGCCATGCGGTGTCGTAGGAGGCCTTGGAGAGATTGCGCGAGGCCACGAGCAGCGTGGGCCGGGAGGGCAGCGTCACCCAGGCGTCCGCCAGGCTGGTGAGCGCCCCGCTGCTGAAGCGGTAGTTGAAACGCGTATCCGCCGCGACCGACAGCACGTTGCCCGTGGCGCGGTCCACCTCGCAGATGCGGCGGGCCACGTTGTTGATCCAGTTCACGCCCAGGCGCAGGAAGCCGTTGGTGGCCAGTCGCGTGTCCACCTTGAGCGTCTGGCTGGCATCGCCCTCGGGCGACTCGATGCGGCGCGAGAACACCGGGCGGCCGTTGACGGACAGCAGCATCGCGGTGCGCCCCTCTTCCGCCTTGTAGTAGCGGCCGCTGAAATCGATGCTCGCCTCGGCGAGCGGCAGCGTGCGCGGCACCGGCAGGTAGAACTCCTGCTTGGCGTCGAAGCCGTTCAGCAGTACCGCGTCGGTGAATCCCAGATCGGAGAGCGCGAAGCTGCGCGTCACCCAGGTGTCGCCCTGCAGGCGTTGCAGCGCGTCTCCGGCAGGGCTCGCCATGGCTATGAGCGGGACGCTCAGACCCACCATGCAGATCAGTCTGGAAGCACGCGGCAAGTGCAGGAGGCAGGGAACCATGGATTTGCTCCGGGGTGACACGGGATGGAAAAGAAAGAAGAGAAGAAAAGAGGACGGAGGGGAAAAGGAGGAGCGGGCGCCGCGCTCAGGGGGCGAATTCGGCGAAGGGCCGGCCGCACAGCGCATCCACGATGCGGCGGCACGCGTGGCCGTCGCCGTAGGGATTGCTGCGCCGGCTGAAGTCGGCATGCAGCCGTTCGTCGTCCAGCAGGGCATGCGCTTCCCCCAGGATGCGTTCGGGCGACGTGCCCACCAGGCGCATCGTGCCTGCCGCCACGGCCTCGGGCCGTTCGGTGACGTCGCGCATCACGAGCACCGGTTTGCCCAGGTAGGGTGCCTCTTCCTGGACGCCACCCGAGTCGGTCAGGATGAGGTGGGCGCGGCGCATGAACCAGACGAAATCCAGATAGGCCAGCGGCGGGATCAGGTGCACCCCGGGCAGGCCCGAGAGCATGTCGTTCACCACGTCGCGCACGTTCGGGTTCAGGTGCACGGGATAGACGATCTCCACGTCGCCGCGCCGCGCGAGATCGGCCAGTGCGCTGCAGATGTTGCGGAAGCCCTCGCCGAAATTCTCCCGGCGGTGGCCGGTGACCAGGACCATCTTGCGCCGGGCGTCGAGCCAGCCGTATTGCGCGGCCAGCGTGCGTTCGAGCTCCGCGTCGCCGTCGAGCCGCGCGATGGTGTCGGCCAGCGCGTCGATGACCGTGTTGCCGGTGACCCAGATCCGGCCCGGGGCCTTCTCGCGCAGCAGGGCATCGCGGGCCTCGGGGGTGGGCGCGAACAGCCAGGTGCCCATCGCGTCCACGACGCGCCGGTTCATCTCCTCGGGAAAGGGCGAATGCAGGTCGCCGCTGCGCAGGCCGGCCTCGACGTGGCCGACGGGAACGCGGCGGTGGAACGCGGCCAGTGCGCAGGCGGCCGCCGTGGTGGTGTCGCCGTGCACCAGCACGCAGTCCGGGCGCACGGTCTGCAGCACGCCGTCGACGCGTTCCACGAGCCGCGCGAACAGGCCGTTGAGGGTCTGGTCGGGACGCATGACGTCGAGGTCGTGGTCCGCCTGCAGGCCGAACACCGACATGACCTGGCCCAGCATTTCGCGGTGCTGTCCGGTGATGCAGACCGTGCTCTCCAGACCGGGCTCCCGGGACAGGGCAGCCACGAGCGGTGCCATTTTGATGGCTTCGGGACGGGTACCGAAAATGGACAGGACGCGCATTCGAGAGTCAGTGATGAGGCCCACGCCGGGGACCGCACGCCTGCGGCAGCCCGGCCTGGGCACATGAAAACTGGCAAGCACACGGAAAAAGTGCGCTTGGGGCGGGACCGATCTCCGTCGTCTGACCCTCGAGCTATCAATGTTATCAAATGTCTCGTCGTGTTAAAAAATTTTCAAATAGAAATTTTTTAACGATAGTTAAAAACTGTTGCCTGGGGACGACTGCCGCGTGGAATCCTGCATTTCCCCTGGTTCGTCCTACTGGAGCCGCCCAACGGTTCAGTTAGCGGAGCTGTCGGGCAGGCTGCCCGAGGCCGGATCAGCCGCCCTGTCCGACCGGCCACTCCAGTTGCCGCCGGCTCTCGAACCGGCGCTCACGGCCGGTGACCGGATCGGTGAACGCGATCGCGCGGGCCAGCAGTTGCAGCGGCCGGGAGAAGTCGCCTTCGGGCGGATCGTTCACTTCAGGGTAGAAGGCATCGCCCCGCAGCGGCAGGCCCAGGGCGTCCATGTGCACGCGCAGCTGGTGGCGTTTGCCCGTCACGGGCGAGAGCCGGTAGTGCGCCCAGGCGCCTGCCGTCTCCAGCACGTCGATGCGCGTAAGGCTGTTGGGCTCGCCGGGCACCTCGTGCATGCGGAAGAACTGCGGGCTTTCCTCGATGCGGCTGGCGCGCTCCACGGGGAAAGTCAGATGCGGGCGCCAGGGGGCCACGGCTTCGTAGGTCTTGTCCACCGCGCGGTCGCGGAACAGCGCCTGGTAGCGTCCGCGCGTGGCGCGTTGCACCGAGAACAGCACGAGGCCGGCCGTGTCGCGGTCGATGCGGTGTACGGGCGACAGTTCCTCCAGGCCGAGGCGGCGCTTGAGCCGCACGAGCAGCGTGTGCTGCAGATAGCGCCCTGTCGGCACCACGGGCAGAAAGTGCGGTTTGTCGGCAACCACCAGGTGCTCGTCCTGGTAGAGCACGGCTTCTTCGAAGGGAATGCAGGCCTCGTCCTCGAGTTCGCGGTAGTAGTAGATGCGCAGGCCCCGCACGAAGGGCCGGTCGGGCGTGACGGCGCATGCGTGCTCGTCCACCACTTCGCCGCGTTCCATCCGTGCCTGCCATGCGGCCCGGTCCACCACCGGAAGCCGGCTGGCCAGGAAGTCGATGAGCAGACCGTCCCCCTGGCTGGGCGTGACCACGCAACTGGGACTCACGCCTGCGCGGACGGGCAGCACGCGGGGATCGTTGGGGTTGTGCATGGGCGCGCATTCTAGGAGCGGCGCCGCCAGCGCCGATCCGCCCCGCATCCGATAACGCAACCGTGGGCCGGCGGCCTGGGCGAATGCAATGGTCGCGTTGTAGGACAAGAGCGCGTGCCGCATGCGCTGCCAGCCGTCGTGGCCGGCACGGTCCTCGCACTAGCATTGTCCGCAACAGCTGCCCGCCGTGCAGACAGACAGACATACCAAGAGACCCTGGGGGCGGCAGGCCGGCATTTCCTCTAGGGACTTCACTACACGCCCATCGCCATGCGCCCTTCCCTTCGTTTCCATCCCCTCCAACGGCCCCGATCCTCCGCTGCGCGCGGCCAGCGGGGCCGGGCCATGACTTGGCTGCTCGGCGTACTGGGAACATTGGTGGCCCTGCTGCTGATCGCCCTCGTCATCCTGCTCACGTTCGACTGGAACCGCGCCAAGCCCTGGATCAACGAGCGCGTGAGCGCCGCCACCGGGCGCCATTTCGAGATCGAAGGCGATCTGTCGGCCCGCTGGCACTGGCCGCAGCCGGTGGACATGGAGACCGGCTGGCGCCGCTGGGTGCCCGGCCTGACGGTGCAGGCGGAGCGGCTGGTACTGGGCAACCGCGCGGACTTCGGCCGCTATGGCGCGGTGGGCATGGAGTCCGCGAACGCCGATGCGCGCGCGGTGGAAAAGCGTGCGGCTGCGTCGGATGCGGCATCGGCGCCTGCCTCGGCCGGTGCATCGGCGCCGGCTTCCGCCCCTGCGTCTGATTCTTCACCCGCATCCGCGCCCGCATCGGCGGCTTCGTCCAGCGCGAGCGCCCCGGCATCGGCGGATGCTGCGCAGCCCGCCGGCGCCACGCCGCCGCCCATGGCCTCGGTGGGCCGCGCGAGCGCATCGCTCAAGCTGCTGCCGCTCCTGGTGCGGCACGTGTCCATCGGCACGCTGGCGGTCGAGTCGCCCGACGTGGCCCTGGCGCGCCGCGCGGACGGCAGCAACAACTGGACGTTCGACCGGCCCGCGGCCGACGGTGAACCGAAACCGAACCCCTGGACGGTGGACGTGGCCCGCGTGTCCGTGAAGGAAGGCCGCCTGGCGCTGGCCGATGCGATGAAGGATCTGGCTTTCGTGGCGAATCTTTCCACCCAGGAAAGCCCGGGTCCGTACGGCCTGCGCTTCGACGTGCGCGGCCGTTACGCCAAGGCGCGCATCGAAGGCAGCGGGCAGGCGGGGCATGTGCTGTCGCTGCGGCAGAAGGAAGTGCAGTATCCGCTGCAGTTCAAGGCGCGGGCGGGCACGGTGCGCGCCGAGGTGGAGGGCACGCTCTCCAACCCCGCGTCGTTCTCGGGCCTCGACATGCAGGTGCTGCTGCAGGCCGAGAGCATGGCCGATCTGTACCCGCTCACGGGCATCGTGCTGCCCAACACGCCGCCCTTCCGCACCAAGGGCCACCTGGTGGGCAGCCTGGAGCCGGGCCGGGCCGTGTGGGATTACCGCGATTTCACGGGGACCGTGGGCCAAAGCGACCTGCGGGGCCAGCTCACCTACACCTCCGCCGAGCCGCGCCCGCGCCTGACTGGCGAAATGGCGTCGAAGCAGCTGCGCCTGGCCGATCTGGGCCCGGTGGTGGGCGCGCCGTCCGGCGAGCGGCCGCAGGAGAAAGGCACGTCGAAGCGCGCCGGCAAGGTGCTGCCCGATGCCGCCTTCGCCACCGACCGCTGGAACGCCATGGACCTGGACCTGAAGTTCAAGGGCGAGCGCATCGTGCGCGACGAAAGCCTGCCGATCGAGAACCTCGACGTGCATGCCCGCATGGAGAACGCCCAGCTCACGCTCTCGCCGCTGCGCTTCGGCGTGGCGCAGGGCAAGATCGATTCCACCGTGGTGCTTGACGGCCGCGACGCGCCGCTCAAGGCCCAGCTGCGCGGCAGCGTGGACGGGCTGCGCCTGTCCGCCCTCTTCCCCAAGGTCGAGCTAATGGAGAAGAGCTTCGGCCGCCTGGACGGCGCCATGGCCGTGAACGGCACCGGCAATTCGATCGCGAAGATGCTGGGCACCAGCAACGGCGAGGCGCGCGTCTATATCCGCAACGGCCGCTTCAGCAAGCAGATGCTGGACCTGGCCGCGCTCAACGTGGGCAGCGTGGTGGTGGCCAAGCTGTTCGGCGAGAACAAGGAAGTGCAGCTGCGCTGCGCCGTGGCGGACTTCGGCATCAAGGACGGGATCGCGCAGACCCGCTCGGTGAAGCTCAACACCGAAGAGGCCGTGGTGGAAGCCATGGGCACGATCGACCTGGGCCGCGAGTACATGGACCTCTACATCAAGCCCGAATCGCTGAAGTGGAAGTTCTTCTCGCTGCGCACGCCGCTCTACGTGAAGGGCAATTTCGCGGACCCTAAGGTGGGCCTGGAAGCCGGCCCGCTGCTGCTGCGCGCGGGCGCCGCCGTGGCGGCCGCGGTCGTGGCGCCGGCGGCGCTGGCGCTGGTGCCGGTCACCGTGCCGGCCGCCGAAGACGACGAGAACTGCGCCGCCCTGCTCGCGAACGCGAACCGTGACGTGAAGGGCGGCAAGGCCGGGGCCGCGCCCAAGCCGGCGCCCGCCGAGGAACGGCGCCGCCCGGCCTCGGCCGCTCGCTGAAAAGGGGCCGTCCGGCCCGATGGGAGCGGCTCACACGGCCAGCGAAGCGGTTCTGGCGAGGCGCCGCATCGCAGGCAGTACGATCAGTGCGACCAGATGCGGCAACGACGCCAGAAGGGTCGTGTGGGCCGCTCTCAGTGGAAGTCCCGGCTGCCTTCCAGCGCCGGGGCCAGCCGGCCCAGCATCGGCGTCAGGTCGCGGCAGCGCTGCAGCACCAGGTGCCGTACCACCGCGGCCCCGGGGCCGGCGCCGTCGGGGCGGTGGCACTGCCAGGTGCCCTCCACCGCCAGCAGGCGCGAGCGCAAGAGCGGGTTGCGCCAGGTCTCGACGAGCGAGGGCCAGACGATCACGTTCACGGGCCCGGTCTCGTCCTCCAGCGTCACGAACATCGTGCCCTTGGCCGAGCCCGGCCGCTGGCGCACGGTGACGAGGCCGCAGGCGCGCACGCGCCGGCCGTGCGGCACGGCCTGCAAGGCCTGGGCGCTCAGGATGCGCCAGCGTTCCATGCGTTCGCGCAGCAGCGCCAACGGGTGGCGGCGCAGCGTGAGGCCGGTGGCGGCATAGTCGAAGACGATCTCCTCGCCCTCGGGCGCCTCGGGCAGCGCCAGCGGCGCCTCGTGCACCGGGGCGTCCTGCAGCAGCTCGGGCGCCCGGCGCTGCGCGGCCGCCTCCCACATCTGCTGGCGCCGGTGCCCCGCCAGGGAGCGCAGCGCATCGGCCGCCGCCAGCGCCTGCAGGTCCTGCCGGTCCAACCGCGCGCGCAGGGCGAGGTCCTGCACGTCGGCGAACGGGCATGCGGCGCGCGCCTGCACGAGTCGCTGCGCCGCCGCCTCTCCGAAGCCGGCGACCAGGTGCAGGCCCAGGCGCACGGCGGGTTGCTCCTCCGCCACGCCCGGCAAGGGTTCGCAAGGGCCTTCGAGGGTGCTGTCCCAGCCGCTGTGCACCACGTCGGCGGGCAGCACGCGCAGGCCGTGGCGCCGTGCGTCCTGCACCAATTGCGAGGGGGTGTAGAAGCCCATGGGCTGCGAGTTGAGCAAGGCCACCAGGAAGCAGGCCGGCTCATGGCACTTGAACCAGCTGCTCGCATAGGCCAGCAGCGCGAAGCTGTAGGCGTGGCTTTCGGGGAAGCCGTATTCGCCGAAGCCCAGCATCTGCTGGTAGATGCGCTGGGAGAATTCTTCCGAATACCCGTTCCTGCGCATGCCCTCCATCAGCGCCTGCTCGAAGCGGTGCACGCCTCCGCGCCGCTTCCACGCGGCCATGGAACGGCGCAGGTCGTCGGCCATGCCGGGCGTGAAATCCGCGGCGATCATGGCGATCTGCATGACCTGCTCCTGGAAGATCGGCACCCCCAGCGTGCGTGCGAGCGCGTCGTGCAGGTCTTCGTGCTCCAGCACCAGCGCCTCCCCGCGCATCTGCCGCTCGCGCGCCTGCAGGTACGGATGCACCATGCCGCCCTGGATCGGCCCGGGACGCACGATCGCCACCTCCACCACGAGATCGTAGAGTTCGCGGGGCCGCAGGCGCGGCAGCATGCTCATCTGCGCGCGGCTCTCGATCTGGAACACGCCCACCGTGTCGGCGGCGCAGATCATTTCGTAGGTGGCGGCGTCCTCGCGCGGGATGTCGGCCAGGCCCCAGGCCTGCCCGCGCAGGGCCGCCCGCAGGTCGAGCGCGCGGCGCAGCGCGCTCAGCATGCCCAAGGCCAGCACGTCCACCTTCATGAGGTGCATGTCGTCCAGATCGTCCTTGTCCCACTGGATGATGGAGCGCCCGTCCATGCTCGCGGGCTCCACGGGCACGATGCGCGTGAGCTTGCCCTCGGTGAGCACGAAGCCGCCCACGTGCTGGCTCAGGTGGCGCGGGAAGTCGCGCAGGTCGTCGGCCAGCTCCAGCCAGAGCGCGGCCGTGTGCGGTGCGATCGGCGCGCCCAGACCGGCGGCGAGCTCCTGCAGGCGCTCGGCGGCGATCTCCTCGTCGAACCAGTGGTGGTCCTTGGCGAAGGCGTCCACGACGGCCGGCGCCACGCCCAGCGCCTTGCCCACGTCGCGCAGTGCGCTGCGCGTGCGGTAGCAGATGACCACGGCCGCGATGGCGGCGCGCTCGCGGCCGTATTTCCGGTAGATGTACTGGATGACCTCTTCGCGCCGGTCGTGCTCGAAGTCCACGTCGATGTCGGGCGGCTCGTCGCGCTCCTTGCTGATGAAACGCTCGAACAGCAGCCGCGTCTTGGTCGGATCGACCGCCGTGATGCCCAGGCAGAAGCACACCGCCGAATTGGCGGCCGACCCCCGCCCCTGGCAGAGGATGCCGAGCCGGCGCGCCTCGCGCACGATGTCGTGCACGGTGAGGAAGTACATCTCGTAGCGGCACTCGGCGATGAGGTCGAGCTCCCTGGCGATCTGCGTGCGCACGGCGTCGGGCACGCCCTGCGGATAGCGCTCGCGGGCGCCGGCCTCGGTGTAGGCCGCCAGGGCGCCCCCGGGCGTCATGCCGGCCGGAACGGTTTCGAGCGGATAGCGGTAGCGGATCTCGTCGAGGCTGAAGGTGCAGCGCGCGGCCACCTCCAGCGTGGCGGCGAGCAGGTCGGGCGGATAGAGCGCGGCCAGGTGCATGCGTGCGCGCAGCCGTCGCTCCCCGTGGGCCTGCAGTGCGAACCCGCATTCGGCCACGGGCCGGCCCCAGCGCACGGCGGTGATGACGTCCTGCAGGCGTTTGCGCTGCAGCACGTGCATGTGCACGTCGCCGGCCGCCACCAGGGGCGCCTGCAGGGCGGAGCCCGCGCGCTCCAGGGCCTGCAGCCAGAGGGCGTCGTCCGGCGCGGTGTGCAGTTCCACGGCCAGCCAGGGGGAGATGCCCTGCGCGCGCAGCCATTGGCACGCCTGCGCCAGGGCGGCCTCGATGCCGTCCGGGTCCAGCGCGGACAGCCGGTCCTTGCGCGGAGCGACCAGCACTTCGCAGCCGCGCAGGCGCGAGAAATCGCTGCCGGCATCGACGCGGTACTCCCCCTTGGGCGCGATGCGCCGCGCATCGCTGATGAATTCGCACAGGTTGCCCCAGCCGGCCTCATCGCGCGCGAGGGCCACGAGCCGCACGTCGCCGCAGGCGAATTCGCTGCCCACGATGAGGCGCAGGCCGGATTTGCGCGCCGCCGTGTGTGCGCGCACCACGCCGGCCACGGAGCATTCGTCCGTCAGCGCCAGTGCCTCGTAGCCCAGCACCGCCGCGCGCTCGACCAGCTCGGCCGGGTGGGAGGCGCCGCGCTGGAAGCTGAAATTGCTCAGGCAGTGCAGCTCGGCGTACGCGGGCAGCAGGCCCGATGCAGTGCCCTGCCCTGCTCCCGGCCCATCCCCCTGCCCTGGTGGCACGGGAGAATTCTCTGGCGGTGCGGCCCGGCTCATGCGTACACCCCATGCCAGAACCACCGGAAATGCCCGGTGGCGCGCGCTCCCTCCCACTGCCGGTAGACCCAGACCGTGCCCACGGCGGCATTGGAGGCCACGAAATACTCGCGCCGCTCCGCGCAGTTTTCCCACCAGCCGCCCTCGAAGCGGTGCGGCCCCGCGAGCAGGCGCAGCGGCCCGTGCAGGCAGGGCCGGTCGCCCTGCAGGGCCAGGGGCCGGGGCGGCTGCACGAGCCAGGCGGGCCAGAAGGCCGCATCGGCCGCCGTGCCCGCGGCCTCGTTCGGCGCGGGGGCGGAACCGAGGCTGCCGGCGTTGCCCCTGCGCCGCTCCGGTGGACGCTGCGGCCCCTGGGTGGTGGCCGGCTCCCAGCGCTGCATGCGTTCGGGCCGGTGGTCCGCCTCCAGCACGGGGATGCGCACCTGCTCCGCGCCCCAGCGGGCCGACAGCCGCTCCACCCACTGGTGCCAGCTTTCTCCCTGGGCGCTATCGACGCTGCTGTCCGGCGGCAGCAGGCTGTCGGTGCCCTGCGGCAGCGGGGCCGTGTCGATCGCGCGCAGCGTGAGGTGGTTCACGGGGGCCGCCAGCGGCTGGCGCGCCAAGCGCTCGGCCAATAGCCGGCGCAGGTGGCGCAGGTCCTGCGTGGCCTCGGCCGTGCGCACCGTGAGCTGGCTCTCGGGGGGCAGCTCCACGCCGTCGAGGCGGCGCAGGTCGTGGCGCCACGTGAGCTGCAGCGCGAGCACCCCCTGGTGGCGCGCCTGCAGCCAGCCGTGCAGCGCGCCGAGCAGCCGGCCCGCCGTCCAGAGCAGTTGCTCGGCCGAGGTGGCGACCGCTGGCAGTTCGGCCGGCATCTCGAAGCGTTCGGGCAATGCCAGCCACGGCAGCGGATGGGGCACGTCGCCCCAGGCCTGGTCGAGCGCGCGCAGCGGCTCGGCACCGAACCGCCGGGCGGCGCCGTCGCGCGGCAGCGCGCGCACGGCAGCCCAGGTGCGGCAGCCCATGCGCTCCAGGCTGGCGGCATGCGGGCGCAGGGCGGAAAGCGTGGCCAGGGGCAGCCCGTGCGGCACGCGGCGCGGCAGCGGCCGGCATGCCTCCATCAGGCGCAGCAGCGCCAGGGCCTGCAGGGCCGTCGGCGCTTCGGCCATCGGGCCGGGGGCGTCGTCGCTGTCCGTTGCTTCCTGGGCCGGGCTTTCGTCCGCGCCATGGCGAAGCCGCAAGTGCGATCGGGACTGGTGCTGGTGCTGGCGCAGCAGGGCGCGCAGCGCTGCGCGGCCCCCCCAGAGCCGTTCGGTGCTCTCCACCTCCAGCAGCACGGCCTCGTCCAGCAGGGCCACGCGGGGCGTGAAGCGCAGTGCCCACCAGCCGGCAGCCGCCTCGGGCACGCCCGGCGGCAGCTCAGCCTGCAGCGACGGCAGTGCGACCCAGTGCATGGCCGGGCTCCGGAACGGCATCGCCCGTCGGCTGCCTGAGCGGCCTGACGGGTGCCTGGGGAGAAAGTGCGGGCGAACGCCGCAAAGCCGCGGCGCGCGATGCCATCCATTGCCGCCATGCGGCGAGCCGCTGCGCCTTGGCGCGGCTCGATGCAGCCAGGGCGGATTCCAGCGCCGGCCCATAGGCCGGCACCAGGACCGGGGAGAGCACCGGCGCACCGCGGCGCTTGATCACGTCGATCTGCAGCGCGCCCCCGCCCTCCTCTGCCGCGCCCACCGCAAGGCGCAGCGGCGCGGGCGAGGCCTGCTGGCGCCGCGCCTCGGTGCGGAACACCCAGAGCAGCGCGTGGCGCTGCGCCGCGGCCAGCTGCAGCCGCCGCAGCATCTCGGGCGCCGCACCGGGCAGCCACGCCAGCACCGCCAGCACGTCGCGGCAGCGCAGCGCCTGCTCGCACGCCCAGGCGGCCGCTGCATCGCGCGCATCGGCGGGCGGCGCCACCCAGCACAGCCGCGCGGCCCGCAGGCCGGCCGCGTGCAGCACTGGCACGAACGGCTCATGGGGCGGCGCCACCAGCACCACCCGCCCAGGCAGCCGCGCCGCCGCGCCGGCGAGGGCCGGCAGCACCAGCGGCCATTCGTGCCGGCCCCGGCCGGCGAGCAGCACTTCCGACATCGCGCCCCAGGGCCAGCCACCGCCCGGCAACTGGGCATCGAGCGCCGCATGCCCCGAAGGCTGCACGCGCTGGGCGGCGGCGCTGCCGCCGGCCATGCCGGCACCGAGCGAGGCCCCGCGCCACACCCCGGGAACCTCCACCCGGTGCGCCCCGCCGCTCTGGCGCACCATGCCGGTGGGCAGGGCGGACGAGGAAAGAGGGGTGGTGGACATGGGGCGGCATCGAAGTACTGTTTAAATATACAGCATTCGATGCGGCGCGGCTGTCAGCCGCCCTCCCATTCCGCGGCGCAGGATGCGGCGATGGCCTGCGCGGCGTCAGGCCGCGGACATCAGCAGCGCGCAGTGGGCGCACCAACCGGCCACGGCCCCATCGGCCGCATCGGTGCTGCCGCCGCCACTGAGTTCGGGCCAGCGCCGCTGGGTGGCATGGACGATGCTGCCGAGCTGCCAGAGCGCCTCGCCGCGCACCAGCGCCAGTTCCGCCGAGCCCTGCGGATCGCCCTGCAGGTAGACGTCGATCTCGCCCTGCTGGCGCGGATGGGCGCCGGCCTCGACCAGCGATTGCTGGAGCGCCTGCAGCCGCTGGTCGACGAACGCCGCGGGATGGCGGCTGCCCCGGCCCAGCAGGTCCGCCGGCAGGCGCGAGCGCACATCGGCCCAGCGGTCGAAGGCGCCGCCGAGCGTGTCCAGCACGCGGCCGGCCTCCTCCTGCGGGGGCGACAGCGCGACGGCCGTGCCTCCGCCATCCGCCAGCAGAGGCAGCAGAAGCGCGACCAGGTCCGGTGCGAACTTGCGGTGGTTGAGCCGCAGGCTGAGCGACAGCCGCTGCGCGGCCAGCGCGCTGTACTTCTCGAAGAAGGCGGCCGCCACCTCCGACAGCATGAGGATCTGCCCCATGGGCGAAATGTCCGGCCCGCGCAGGCCCCGCGGATAGCCCGTGCCGTCCATGCGTTCGTGGTGCTCCAGCACGGCCGTCTCGACCGAGGCGGGGTAGGCTCCGGGCGCCCGCAGCAGCAGCATGGCGGTGATCGGATGGGCCACGAGGTGTTTCCGGTCCGGACCGGTGACCTTGTTCTCGGGATCGTTCCACACCGGGTCCATGTGCAGCACGCCGATGTCGTGCAGCAGGGCGGCCTCGGCCAGCAGCGAGACGTCGCGCCCGCTGCCGCCACGGCCCAGGGCCAGATGCACCGCCAGCAGCATCACGCACACACTGTGCTCGTAGAGCGGGGTGCGCTGTGCACGCATCACCGTGAGCCGGAACGCCACCGGCGGGGGCAGCAGCAGGCCGCGCAGCGGTGCCAGCAGGGGCTCCGGCCCCCCATGGGCGCGTGCCAGCAGCGCGGCCAGCCCGCTGCCGCCCTCATGGCCGGCATCGCACTGCCGGCGGGCCTCGGCCTCGATGGCCGCTGCGTCCACGCCGCCCTCCGCTCCCAGCAGGCCGTCGATCGGATCGCGCAGCGTGTGATGCACGAGCCGGTCGTACAGGCGGCCGTCGATGCGCGTGCCCTGCTCGACGAGCTTGATGCCGGTGTCGCTGTAGATCGCACCGCGGGCGACGACCGGCACGCGCTCGGCCATGTCGGTCACGCTGCGCAGGTAGTGCGTGCCGTCGCGCGCCAGTTCCCGCGCGTCGGCCAGGGCCTGCCGGGCCGCGGCGGCGGATGCCGGGGACGGCGCCTGCGGGTTGCGCCGGTCGCTGCCAGGGTCGTTTGCGGGGGGGCCTTCGTGGTCGTTCATGCCGGTTTGACTATACGGTCACCGAACGGCTCGACAGGAACGAAAAAAGCCTGCGGGCGCACAGCCGGCAGGCTTTTTCAGAGGCGGGTGCGGCCGAAAGGGCCGCACCGGGGATCAACCCTGGGACTTGGCGTAGCTGGCCACGCCGTCGGTGATCTCCTTGTGGGCGGCCTCGACGCCTTCCCAGCCGAGCACCTTCACCCACTTGCCTTCTTCCAGGTCCTTGTAGTGCTCGAAGAAGTGGCTGATGGCCTTCAGGCGCACGGGGTTCACGTCGTCCACCGTCTTCCAGCCTTCGTACATCTTCAGGATCTTGGTGGTGGGCACGGCCAGCACCTTGCCGTCCACGCCGGCTTCGTCTTCCATCTTCAGGATGCCGAGCGCACGGCAGGGCACGACCACGCCGGGGTGCAGCGGGTACGGCGTGATCACCAGCACGTCCACCGGGTCGCCGTCGCCGGACAGCGTCTGGGGCACGTAGCCGTAGTTGCAGGGGTAGTACATGGCCGTGGTCAGGAAGCGGTCCACGAAGACCGCGCCGGATTCCTTGTCCACTTCGTACTTGATCGGATCGGATTCCGCGGGGATCTCGATGACCACGTTGAAGGTTTCGGGAAGCTTCTTGCCAGGGGTGACGTTGTTGAGGGACATGGTTGCGATGGTGATGGAATGCAGGGCGCATTCTAGAGCGGTGGACGGGGCCCCTGCCCCACGCCGCCGGCGCGCGGCGCTTGCGGCGCGCCGCCCGCAGGCGTACATTGGGCACGTTGGCCAATCGTCTCCACCCGCCTTCGCGGGCCGATGGGCACGAGGAAGCAACGCAGCGGAAACACCGGCTCCCGCGACGCGTTGCGTGTTTCCTCCCGTGCACCCTTCCTGCAGGAGACGACGAGCATGGCTGCATCCCCGCTTCTTTCCCCCACGTTCTCCGGCCCGGCCGGCCCCGCGTTCTGGCTGGCGCTCGCCTGCGGCGCGGTCGCCGTGGGCTACGGCCTCTGGGCGCGCCGCTGGATCCTCGCGCAGGATGCGGGCAGCGAACGCATGCAGGCCATCGCCGCGGCGATCCAGTCCGGCGCGGCCGCCTACCTCGCGCGGCAGTACCGCACCATCGCCGTGGCCGGCGCCGTGCTGGCGGTGCTGATCGCCCTCTTCCTCGACCTGCGCACCGCGGCGGGCTTCGTGCTGGGCGCGGTACTCTCGGGCGCCTGCGGCTTCATCGGCATGAACATCTCGGTGCGCGCCAACGTGCGCACCGCGCAGGCGGCGGCGCGGGGCATCGGCCCGGCGCTGCAGGTGGCGTTCCGCGGCGGCGCGATCACGGGCATGCTGGTGGTGGGCCTCGGGCTGCTGGGCGTGGCCGGCTTCGGCGCGTTCCTGCTGCATGCGGCACCGGCGGCCGGCATGGGCGCGGCGGCGCAGCTGCACCCGCTCATCGGCTTCGCCTTCGGCGCGTCGCTGATCTCCATCTTCGCGCGGCTGGGCGGCGGCATCTTCACCAAGGGCGCGGACGTGGGGGCCGACCTCGTGGGCAAGGTGGAGGCCGGCATTCCCGAAGACGACCCGCGCAACCCGGCCGTGATCGCCGACAACGTGGGCGACAACGTCGGCGATTGCGCCGGCATGGCGGCCGACCTGTTCGAGACCTATGCCGTGACGCTGATCGCCGCGATGGTGCTGGGCACGCTGCTGGGCCTCGCGCCCGGGCTGGCCGTGGCCTACCCGCTGGCGCTGGGTGGGGTGTCGATCATCGCCTCGGTGGTCGGTTGCGCCTTCGTCCGTGCATCGCCGGGCATGACCAACGTGATGCCCGCGCTCTACCGCGGCCTGGCCGTGGCCGGGGTGCTGTCGCTGGCCGCCTTCGGCCTGGTCACCTTCTGGCTCTTCGCCGACGCGCCGGTCTTCCCAGGCGCCACGCCCTGGCGGCTCTTCAGCGCCTGCGCCACCGGGCTGCTGCTCACGGCCGCGCTGGTGTGGATCACCGAGTACTACACCGGCACGCAGTACGCTCCCGTGCGGCACATCGCGCAGGCCTCCACCACCGGGCACGGCACGAACATCATCGCGGGGCTGGGCGTGTCGATGCGCTCCACCGCCTGGCCCGTGGTGTTCGTGTGCGCGGCCATCCTGGCCTCGTACTCGCTGGCCGGCATCTACGGGGTGGCGGTGGCGGCGACGGCCATGCTGAGCATGGCGGGCATCGTGGTGGCGCTGGACGCCTACGGCCCGATCACCGACAACGCGGGCGGCATCGCCGAGATGGCCGAGCTGCCGGCCGCGGTGCGCGCCGTGACCGATCCGCTCGACGCCGTGGGCAACACCACCAAGGCCGTGACCAAGGGCTACGCCATCGGATCGGCGGGACTGGCCGCGCTGGTGCTGTTCGCCGACTACACCCACCAGCTGGGCGCGCAGGGACAGGCGCTGCGCTTCGACCTGTCGGACCCGTTGGTGATCGTGGGCCTGTTCATCGGCGGGCTGGTTCCCTACCTGTTCGGCGCGATGGCCATGGAGGCCGTGGGCCGCGCTGCGGGCGCCGTGGTGGTGGAGGTGCGGCGGCAGTTCTCCACCATCGCCGGCATCATGGAAGGCCGCGCCCAGCCCGAATACGGCCGCGCGGTGGACATGCTCACCGCCGCCGCGATCCGCGAGATGGTCGTGCCCAGCCTGCTGCCGGTGGCCGTGCCGATCGCCGTGGGCCTGCTGCTCGGGCCGCGCGCGCTGGGCGGTCTGCTGATGGGCACCATCGTCACCGGGCTGTTCGTGGCCATCAGCATGTGCACGGGCGGCGGCGCCTGGGACAACGCCAAGAAATACATCGAGGACGGCCACCACGGCGGCAAGGGCGGCGAGGCCCACAAGGCGGCCGTCACGGGCGATACCGTGGGCGACCCCTACAAGGACACCGCCGGCCCGGCCGTGAACCCGCTCATCAAGATCATCAACATCGTGGCGCTGCTGATCGTGCCGCTGGTGGCGCGGCTGCACGGTGGCGGCTGACGCCACGGCGACGCACCGGGCCCGGGGCGGGGCCGCGCCTGCGGTAAGGTGGCAGGTTCACCGTTTTCGACGAAAGACCGTCCCGATGCCGCTGCACGCCTGCGCACCGCTTCCCCTCGCTGTTTTCCCCCGTACTCCCGGGCGCGGAAAGCCCTCCGCCCTGGCGGCGGCGCTGGCAGCCGCGCTCACCTGGGGCGCGCTGGCCGCGGGCACGGCCACTGCCCAGACGCAGGCGGCAGCCGCGGCGCAGCAGCAGCCTGCCGCCAGCCCGGCCGTGGAACGCGCGCTGCAGGCCGTGCGCTCGGCTCCCGCCGTGCAGCAGGTGCTGGACGGCGTGCGGGCCGACCACGACCGCGCCATCGCCGAACTGCGCCAGCTGGTGCAGATCCCCGCGCCGCCCTTCAAGGAGCAGCGCCGCGCCGAATACGTGGTGAAGCGCTTCCAGGAACTGGGCCTGGCCGATGCCGCGATCGACCGGGAGGGCAATGCGGTGGGCATCCGCAAGGGCGCGGGCAACGGCCCCAAACTGGTGGTGTCGGCGCACCTCGACACCGTGTTTCCCGAGGGCACCGACCTCACCGTGCGCGAGCAAGGCAGCCGGCTGTACGCCCCCGGCATCTCCGACGACACGCGCGGCGTGACGGTGCTGCTCTCCTGGCTGAGAGCGCTCAACGAGCGGCAGCTGCAGACGGTGGGCGACATCGTCTTCGTCGCGAACGTGGGCGAAGAGGAACTGGGCAATCTGCGCGGCATGAAGGCGCTGTTCCGCGAGCACACCGACATCGACGGCATGGTCGGGCTGGAGCCCGGCGACGGCAACGGCATCCTGAACCAAGGCACGGGCAGCCACCGCTACGAGGTGGCCTTCCAGGGGCCGGGCGGCCACAGCTTCGCGGCCTTCGGCCAGGTGCCGAGCGCGATCCATGCGATGGGCCGCGCGATCGCGCACATCGGCGACGTGCAGGTGCCGGCCGATCCCAAGACCACCTTCACCGTGGGCAAGGTGGGCGGCGGCACCTCGGTGAACACCATCGCGGGCGACGCCACCATGGCGGTGGACATCCGTTCCAACGCCCTGCCCGCGCTGCTGCAGGCCGAGAAGGACATCCTGGCCGCCATCCAGCGCGGCGTGCAGGAGGAAAACCGCCGCTGGAACACCACCGCGAAGATCACGGCCACGCCGAAGATGATCGGCGACCGCCCGGCCGGCGCCACCGCGGCCGACCAGCCCATCGTGCAGGCGGCCGTCGCATCGATCGTCGCGGCCGGCGGCCAGCCGGCGCTGCGCGCGGCCAGCACCGACGCCAACGTGCCCATGGGCCTGGGCATCCCGGCGATCATCCTGGGCAGCGGCGGCCAGACCGGCGGTTTCCACGCGCTGGGCGAGTGGTTCGATCCCACCGACGCCTGGAAGGGCGCGCAGACCGGCCTCGTCACCGTGCTGGCGCTGGTGGGCGTGCAGGGCACGAGCGAACCGCTGCTGGCCCGCCGGCAGCCCCGCTAGAGCGGCTCGCACGGCCCTTCTGGCATCCTTGCCTCAAGCCTGGGCCGCACGGCCCGGGCGCTGCGCATTGATGCGCACCGGGCCCGACCGCGCATCCACCGCGGCCTGCACCTCGCGCCGCAGGCCGAGCGCGAAGCCGATCTCCGCCGCCACGAACAGCGGCCCCACGATCAGCCCGACGAGATCGTCCACGAAGGCAGGTTTGCGGCCCTCGTAATGGTGGCCCACGAACTGGATCACCCAGCCCACCACGAACAGGCCCACGCCCGCGCCCAGCCAGAGCGCGGTCCCCTGCGCCGACAGCCACTGGCCCGCGGCCAGCATGGCGGCCAGCACCGCGGCCATGGCCAGCCCGTAGCGCCCGTCGAGCCGGACATAGAACACGCTCGCCGCCAGCGCGGCCAGCAGCGCCGGCGAGAGCGGCAGCAGGCCCCCGGCCAGCCATGCCGGGCGCGACAGCAGCACGGTGACGGCCAGCATGATCATCGGCACGCCGACGAAATGGGTGCGGATGTTGCGCGGATCGCGGTGGTAATCCGCATACTGCGACAGATGGTCGATCAGGGTTTTCATGGGGTGTCTCCAGGGGTGGCGACCCTCTCGGGCGGGGTGCGTCTGGCCGAATAATCCGCAGGTGGCCCGCGGCCGTCTGTCGGCCAGCCGACACAACACCGCGCCGGCCGCCCGGCGCCGCCCTGCGGTGCTTCCATCCATCCCGCCCGACCTTCCTGCGCGCCTTCGCCCTCACCGCCCGGCCACCGCATGCCACACTCCTCGCCCTCCGTCGCCGCCGACCACCTGGCCACGCTCGCCGCGGGCCGCTGGTTCGCGGGCCTGCCCGCCGAGCTGGCGCAGGCGCTGACAGCGATGGCGCATGTGCGCACGCTGCAGCAGGGCCAGGCGCTGTTCCTGCGCGGCGATCCGCCCTGCGGCCTGTACGCGGTGGTGCGCGGCGCCATCGACATCTCGGGCGTGGGCGGCAGCGGCCCGCAGCCGCGCGCGGCCCTGCTCACGCGGCTGGAGCCGCCCGCCTGGTTCGGCGAGATCGCCGTCTTCGACCATGCGCCGCGCACGCACGACGCCCATGCGGCCGAGGCCGGCACGGCGGTGCTGCAGGTGCCGCATGCGCCCCTGCGCGCCTGGCTGCAGGACCATCCCGCGCACTGGCATGCGCTCGGCCTGCTGCTGGCCGACAAGCTGCGCACCGCTTTCGTCGCGCTGGAAGAACTCGCGTTGCTGCCCGCGCCCCAGCGCCTCGCCCGGCGATTGGTGCTCATGGCCGAAGGCTATGGGCAATGGGCGGGCGAAGGCCGCTCGCGCCGCCTGCTCGCGCTCTCGCAGGAGCAGCTGGCGCTGATGCTCGCACTCTCGCGGCAGACCACCAACCAGCTCCTGCGCGATCTGCAGTCCCGCGGCCTGCTGCGCATGCACCGCGGCGGCATCGAGATCCTGGACCTGCCCGGCCTGCGCGCGGCCTGCGCCTGAGCCGCCGCGGCCGGCGTTATCTGCCTCACCTGCCGCACAATCGTCCGCATGCAGTACCACCACATCGCCCATGCCGCCGTGCCCTCTTCCGGGGGCCGCACCCTGCCGGTGATCGACCCCTCCGACGGCCAGCCCTACGACGAGATCCAGCGCGGCACGACCGAGGACATCGACATGGCCGTGCGCGCGGCGCGGCAGTGCTACGAGGGCCCCTGGCGCGCGCTCGCGCCGGCCGAGCGCGGCCGGCTGCTGATGCGCCTGTCGCAACTGGTGACGCACCACGCGGAAGAGCTGGCCGCGATCGAGCGGCGCGACTGCGGCAAGCCCACGCGGCAGGCCCGCGCCGATGCGCTGGCGCTGGCGCGGTACTTCGAGTTCTACGCGGGCGCCTGCGACAAGCTCCACGGCGACACGATTCCCTACGCCGACGGCTACAGCGTGCTCACCTGGCGCGAGCCGCATGGCGTGACCGGGCACATCGTGCCCTGGAACTACCCGATGCAGATCTTCGGCCGCTGCGTGGGCGGCGCGCTGGCGGCGGGCAACGTCTGCGTGGTCAAGCCGTCGGAAGACGCCTGCCTGTCGCTGCTGCGCGTGGCCCAGCTCGCGGCCGAGGCGGGCTTTCCGGCGGGCGCGATCAACATCGTGACGGGCTACGGGCACGAGGTGGGCGATGCCCTGGCCCGCCACCCGGGCATCGACCACATCAGCTTCACCGGCAGCCCGCGCATCGGCACGCTGATCCAGCAGGCCGCGGCCGAGCGTCACTGCCCCGTCACGCTGGAGCTGGGCGGCAAGAGCCCGCAGATCCTGTTCGCGGATGCCGACCTGGACGCCGCCCTGCCCGCGGTCGTCAACGCCATCGTGCAGAACGCGGGCCAGACCTGCTCGGCCGGCTCGCGCGTGCTCATCGATGCGATCGTCTACGAACGCGTGCTGGAACGGCTGGCCACGATGTTCGAGGCGCTGCGCGTCGGGCCCGCCGCCATGGACCTGGACCTGGGCCCGCTGATCCGCCAGAGCCAGCAGCAGCGCGTGTGGGATTTCCTCTCCGACGCGCAGGTGGCCGGCATCCCGGTCATGGCGCAGGGTACGGTGGTCGATGGCGCGCCGCAAGGCGGCTTCTACCAGGCGCCCGCGCTGCTGCGCGACGTGCCGGCGGATCATCGCCTCGCGCAGGAGGAGATCTTCGGCCCCGTGCTCTCGGCCATGCCGTTCGACGACGAGGAGCACGCCGCGCAGCTGGCCAACGGCACGCGCTTCGGCCTGGTCGCGGGCATCTGGACGCGCGACGGCGGCCGCCAGTTCCGCATGGCCCGGCACCTGGCGAGCGGCCAGGTGTTCATCAACAACTACGGCGCGGCCGGCGGGGTGGAGCTGCCCTTCGGCGGCGTGAAATCCAGCGGCTACGGCCGCGAGAAGGGCCTGGAGGCGCTGCACGGCTTCACCACGCTCAAGACCGTGGCGATCCGGCACGGGTGAGCCCGTGCGGAGTCCTCAGCCCAGCGCCGTATCCAGCAGCATCATCAACACGAAGCCGATCATGAGCCCGCCCGTGGCCCAGGCCTCGTGTCCCTTGCGGTGCGACTCGGGAATGATCTCGTGGCTGACGACGAACAGCATCGCCCCGGCCGCGAAGCCCAGGCCCCACGGCAGCAACTGCGCCGACAGCCCGATGACCGAGGCGCCCAGCACCGCGCCGAGCGGCTCCACCAGGCCGGAAGCCATGCCCAGCAGCACCGCCAGCCAGCGCCTGTAGCCCGCGGCCAGCAGCGCCACCGCCACCACGAGACCTTCCGGCACGTCCTGGATCGCGATGCCGGCCGTGAGCGTGCCCGCCTGCACCGGGCTGGTGCCGCCATAGGCCACGCCGATCGCGAGGCCCTCCGGCAGGTTGTGCAGCGCGATCGCGAACACGAACAGCCAGGTGCGCCGCAGCGTGCGCGGCGACGGGCCGCCTTCCACGCCCTTGATGAAATGCTCGTGCGGCAGCAGACGCTCCATCACCAGCAGCGCGAGACCGCCCAGCAGGATCGAGCCGCCGATGATGCCGCCCGCGCCCCACGCCCCCGCGCCGTTGTCCTTCGCCGCCGCGAGCCCGGGAATGATCAGCGAGAACGAACACGCAGCCAGCATCACGCCGGCCCCGAAGCCGAACAGCGTGTCCTGAACGCGCTCGGAGAGGCGCTGCGAGAACACCACCGGCAGCGTGCCGAGCGCCGTGGCCAGTGCCGCCACCAGCCCGCCCTGCCAGGCCTGCGCGACACGCGGGTGGGCCTGCAGGAACTGCGTGAACTGCAGCGCCAGCACGGCGACGCCCGCCACGGCGATCGCCAGGCCGAGCCAGCGGCGCGGCCCCCAGCCGGGGCGTCGGAAGGAAAGCGTGGTGTCGGCTGGCATGGAGGGATGCTCCGAAGGTGGGGTCAAGTCGGGTTTCCGTGGTCGCGAAAGGAAGGGATGCGTGCCCGGCCGTCAGCCGCGGGCCCTCGCCTCGTCGTAGCGGCGCGCGACCTCGTCCCACTTCACGACACGATAGAACGCCGCGATGTATTCGGGGCGGCGGTTCTGGTACTGAAGGTAGTAGGCGTGTTCCCACACATCGAGTCCGAGGATCGGCCTGTGGCCGGACAGCAGCCCCGCCATCAAAGGACTGTCCTGGTTGCCGCTGCTCTCCACCGCCAAGCGGCCCGCGCCATCCACCACCAGCCAGGCCCAGCCGCTGCCGAAGCGCGTGAGCGCAGCCTTGGTAAAGGCCTCCTTGAACGCATCGAAGCCGCCCAGCTCGCGGTCGATCGCCTCGGCGAGCGCACCGCCCGGCTGCCCGCCTCCGCCCTTCCCCTCGGGCGCCATCACCGTCCAGAACAGGCTGTGGTTGGCGTGGCCGCCGCCGTTGTTGCGCACTGCCGTCTGCAGCGATTCCGGCAGGGATCGCAGGCCCGCGACGAGCTGCTCCACGGGCGTATCGGCATGCGGCGTGCCCTCCAGCGCCGCGTTCAGGTTGTTGACGTAGGTCTGGTGGTGTTTGGTGTGGTGGATCTCCATGGTGCGCGCATCGATGTGCGGCTCCAGGGCGTCGTAGGCGTAGGGCAAGGCGGGGAGAGTGTGCGGCATGGGAAATCGCTTTCTGGCTGGGCCGAAACAGAACGAATGTTGATGGACGTCAAATGATAATTATTTCTATTCTCAATGATGTCAAGCAGGACATGGCGTTTTCTGCGTTCACCGGCTATGGCGGGCGGACATTTCACGGCCGCGCACGACTTGAGAACGGGGCGGAAGTACTACCATGCGGCCCTACAAAAAAGACGAAGCCGGGAGGACACAATGAACAACCCAAACCAACGGAACCGCCTAGCGGCCAGCCTCGCCGCGGCCGCCATGCTCGCTCTCGCGCCCCTCGGCGCCGTTGCGCAGCAGGCCGTCTACCGATGCGACCAGGGTGGGAAGGTCGGCTATTCCCACGAGCCCTGCCTGGGCGGCAAAGTGATCGATGCCACGCCGACGCAGGGCATGGACAAGATCTCAGGCGCGAGCCGCAAGGGGGCCGACGTGCAGCGCGACGAGCACCGCAAGCTCATGGACGATGCCCTGCGCCCGCTCACGGGCCTGTCGCACGAGCGGATGAACGTCGAACGCCGCCGACTTCCGCTATCTCCCCAAGACAAGCAGGAGTGCCGGATGCTGGACGGCCGGTTGCCGTCCCTGGAGCAACAGGCCGCACGCGCCTCGGGGGCAGCGAAGGCGATGGCCGACGCGGAGCTACACCGCGCGCGCCGGGAGTTCTACTGGCTGAAGTGCTGATGGCTGCCGCAGGCCGGCCGGCTGCGCGCCTTACACTGCCAGCCCACTCTCCGCCGGCCACCACGCGCTCGCCGGGCGCCGCCGACCGGAACCTCCGTTGCGGCATCACAGGACATCTCCCATGCGCGTCCAGGGCAAATCCATCATCGTCACCGGCGCCGGCGCCGGCGGCGGCATCGGCGAAGGCATCGCGCGGCGGCTGGCGGGCGAAGGCGGCCGCGTCATCGTGAACGACATCCGGCCGGAGGCCGCCGAGCGCGTGGCCTGGTCCATCCGGGAGGAAGGCGGCGACGCACAGGCCTTCGCTGCCGACGTGACCCGCTCGGACGAGGTGCGCGCCCTGGTCGCCGAGGCCGTGTCGCACCATGGCGCGCTCGACGCCATGGTCAACAACGCCGGCTGGACGCACCGCAACCGCCCGATGCTGGAAGTGAGCGAAGAAGATTTCGACCGCGTCTACGCCGTCAACGTGAAGAGCATCTACCTGTCGGCGCTGCACGCCGTCCCTGCGATGCGCGCCAATCCGGCGCAGCGTGGCGGCTGCTTCGTCAACATCGCCTCCACCGCCGGCCTGCGGCCCCGGCCGGGCCTCACCTGGTACAACGGATCGAAGGGCGCGGTGATCGTCACCAGCAAGTCGATGGCGGCCGAGCTGGGTCCGGACAACATCCGGGTGAACTGCATCAACCCGGTCTTCAACCCCGACACCGGCCTGGCCGCGGAGTTCGCGGGCGGCGTGCTGGACGAGGAGCGGCGCGGGAAATTCCTGGCCTCCATTCCGCTCGGCCGGTTCTCCACCGCGCTGGACGTCGCCAACGCCGCGCTCTATCTGGTGAGCGACGAGGCCGCCTTCGTGAGCGGCGCCTGCATCGAGGTGGACGGCGCGCGCTGCGTCTGAGGTGCCGGCCCGGGCCGGCGAGCGAGCGTGCGTACGTGTGCGATTGACGGGGATCAATCTTGCGGCCACCGCCGATACCCCTACCGCGGCCATGCGGCAGAATCCATGCATGGCCGAACGTGTGATTCCTCTCGTGGACCAGCGCATCGCCGCGCTGCGGCCCCGCATGCCCGAAGGCCCCTTCGCCGGCCCGCAGGGCTGGCTGGCCGACGCGCTGGGCCGGCCGCTGCGCGACCTGCGCATCAGCGTCACCGACCGCTGCAACTTCCGCTGCAGCTACTGCATGCCCAAGGAAGTCTTCGGCAAGGACTACCCCTACCTCTCCCACAGCGACCTGCTCAGCTTCGAGGAGATCACCCGGCTGGCGTCCGTCTTCCTGGCCCATGGCGTGCGCAAGATCCGGCTCACGGGCGGCGAGCCGCTGCTGCGCCGGCATCTGGAAAACCTCGTGGAGCAGCTCGCGCGGCTGCGCACCGCCGAAGGCCGCGTGCCCGACCTGACGCTCACCACCAACGGCTCGCTGCTCGCTCGCAAGGCCCGTGCACTGCGCGATGCCGGCCTGGCGCGCCTCACCGTCAGCCTCGACAGCCTCCAGGACAGCGTCTTCCGCCGCATGAACGACGTGGACTTCCCCGTGGGCGAGGTGCTGGCCGGCATCGAGGCGGCACGGGCCGCCGGATTCGAGCACATCAAGGTGAACATGGTGGTCAAGCGCGGCACCAACGACCACGAGATCGTGCCCATGGCGCGCCACTTCCGCGGCACCGGCATCACGCTGCGCTTCATCGAATACATGGACGTCGGCGCCACCAACGGCTGGCGCATGGACGAAGTGCTGCCCTCCGCGCAGGTCATCGAGCGCCTGCGCCAGGAACTGCCGCTGGTGCCCCTGCCGGCCACCACGCCGGGAGAGACGGCCGAACGCTGGGGCTATGCCGACGCCCAGGGCCGGCACGATCCCGCGCTGGGCGAGGTGGGCACGATCAGCAGCGTCACCCGCGCCTTCTGCGGCGACTGCAGCCGCGCCCGGCTGTCGATGGAAGGCCGGCTCTACCTCTGCCTGTTCGCCACCCAGGGGTGGGACCTGCGCGCGCTGCTGCGCGGCGGTGCGGACGATGCCGACCTGGCCGCGGCGATCGCCGGCATCTGGCAGGGCCGCACGGACCGGTATTCCGAACTGCGTGGCAGCCTGCCGCCGGACACGGATGCGACGGCGCCCCGCCGCGTCGAGATGAGCTATATCGGCGGATGAGGCCCGCTGCACCATGGTGATCGCCCGCACCGACATCGCCGGCATCGTGCTGGCCGGCGGACAGGGCTCCCGCATGGGCGGGCTGGACAAGGGCCTGCAGGATTTCCACGGCCGGCCGCTCGCAGCGCTCGCACTGGAGCGGCTGCGCCCGCAGGCCGCGCCGGGCCGCCTTTTCCTGAGCGCCAACCGCAACCGGGAGCGCTACGCCGCCTTCGGCGTGCCGGTGCTCGGCGATGCGATGCCCGGCCACCCCGGCCCGCTCGCCGGCCTGCTGGCGGGCCTGGAGCACTGCGGCACGCCCTGGCTGCTGGCCGTGCCCTGCGACACCCCCCGCTTTCCGCACGACCTGGGTGCCCGGCTGGCCGAGGCTGCCGAAGCCGCAGGCGCGGACATCGCCATCGCCGCCGCGCCCGAAGCACCGGATCGGTCCGGCAACCCGGTACCCGAAGCCATGCGCCTGCGTCTGCACCCCGCCTGTTGCCTGCTGCGTGCCAGCCTGCACGATGACTTGCGCGGCTACCTCGCCGGCGGCGGCCGCAAGGTGCTGGCCTGGATGGAACGGCACGCCCTGGCCACGGCGGCCTTCGACCGGCCCGGGGACGATCCGCACGCGTTCCGCAATGCCAACACGCTGGCCGAGCTGCGACTTCTGGAAGCCGACACCGCATGAGCCACCCGAATCCGCTCGCCGCAGATGCCATGCCTGCGGCGCCCTCTTCCGTCCCTCCGCCCCCGGGTTCGCATGAACGGAGTGCGAGCGAGGCCGTGGCACCCGGCGCCGCCCCCGGGCACGACCTTCCGGTGGACGCCGTGCACGCGCGGCTCGGCGCCCTCGCGGTGCCCGTGCGCGGGGCGGAAGAGGTCGACATCTTCGCCGCGCTCGACCGTGTGCTCGCCGAAGATGTCGTCTCGCCCATGGACGTGCCCCCGCACGACAACTCCGCCATGGACGGCTTCGCCTTCGACGGAGCCGCCCTGGCTGCGGGCCGGCCGCTGCGCCTGCAGGTGGCCGGCACCGTGCTTGCCGGCCACCGCTGGCCCGGCACGCTCGGCCTCGGCCAGTGCCTGCGGATCATGACGGGCGCGGTGATGCCGGCCGGAGCCGACACGGTCGTGCCCCAGGAAGCCGCGGCATGCCACCGCGCGGGCGACGGCACCGAAACCGTCGACATTCCACCGGGCGCCGTGCGGCCGGGCGACCACCGCCGCCGCGCGGGAGAAGATCTCGCCCGTGGGCGCACCGCCCTCGCCCGCGGCAGCCGGCTCACGCCCCCCGCGCTCGGGCTGATCGCGAGCCTCGGGCGGGCCACGGTGCCGGTGTTCCGCCGCCTGCGCGTGGCGTTTTTTTCGACCGGTGACGAGATCCTCAGCCTGGGCACGCCCTGGCGCGAGGGCGCGGTGTACGACAGCAACCGCTACACGCTCTACGGAATGCTCGCGCGCATGGGGGTGGAGCCGATCGACCTGGGCGCCGTGCCGGACGAGCCGCAGGCTTTGGAGGCCGCGCTGCGCACGGCGGCCGGGCGGGCCGATGCCATCGTCACCAGCGGCGGCGTGAGCGCTGGCGCGGCCGACCATACGCGCATGCTGCTGGACCGCCTGGGCAGCGTGGAGTTCTGGCGCGTGGCGATGCGGCCGGGCCGTCCCATGGCGGCCGGAAGCATCCCGCGCCCGCGGGCGGGCGGCGGTAGCCACGCGGAGACGGATGCGGAACCGGCCGTGCTGTTCGCCCTGCCCGGCAATCCGGTCGCGGCGATGGTCGCCTTCCTCGTGTTCGTGCGGCCGGTGCTCTGGCGCATGATGGGCCGCCGGCACACACCCGCGCCCGCGCTGCGCGCCCTGGCGGCCGAGCCGCTCCACAAGCGCCCCGGCCGCACGGAATACCAGCGCGGCGTGGTCTTCCAGGAGGCGGACGGCACGCTGCGCGTGCGCACCACCGGCCCGCAGGGCTCGGGCCTGCTGAGCTCGATGGTGCAGGCCGACGGGCTCATCGTGCTGCCGCACGCCAGCGGTCCCGTGGCGGTGGGGGATCCCGTGGAGGTGCTGCTGTTTGACGGCTTGCTCTGACACGCCCGGGCGCGGGCCGGGCGTACCCTGGCGGCATCGTCCATCGACCGGAAAGACACGCATGACCTACACCGCCCAGCACCTCGCCGAATCCCCCACGCGGGAGGACATCGACCGCCTGCAGGGGGCCGCCGTCCTGGAATTCGGCACGCCCTGGTGCGGCTACTGCCAGCGCGCCCAGCCACTGATCGAAAACGCCCTGAAAGACCACGACCAGGTGCAGCACATCAAGGTCGAAGACGGTCCGGGCCGACCGCTCGGCCGCAGCTTCGGCGTCAAGCTCTGGCCCACCCTGGTCTTCCTGCGCGACGGCAAGGAGATCGACCGGGTCGTGCGCCCGACCGACGCCACCGTGCTGGCTCCGCCGATGCAGGCAATCGCCCATGCACCGGCCATCAGCATCGGCCCGGCCTGACGTAACCGGCCACCCCCGAAAGCCCGGGGCGGCCCGGCGGGACGGCGCGTCAGCCTCGCCCCAGGGCCTTGTCCACGCCTTTGTTGGCCAGCGCATCCGCGCGCTCGTTGCCCGGATCGCCGGCATGGCCCTTCACCCAGCGCCAGTCGATCACGTGGCCGCTGCCGGCCACGAGGTCGTCCAGCCGCTTCCACAGCTCCACGTTCTTCACCGGCTGGCCCGACGCGGTGCGCCAGCCCTTGCGCTTCCAGCCCTGGATCCACTCGGTGATGCCCTTGCGCACGTACTGGCTGTCGAGGTAGAGCGTCACGGCGCAGGGCCGCTTGAGCGCCGCCAGCGCCTCGATCACCGCGAGCAGTTCCATGCGGTTGTTGGTGGTCCCGAGCTCCCCGCCGAACAGTTCCTTCTCCAGCGCTCCCGAGCGCAATATCGCCCCCCAGCCGCCGGGCCCCGGGTTTCCCTTGCAGGCGCCGTCGGTGTAGATCACAACCTCGTTCAAAACTTTCTCGCTTCCTGTTGAATGGGGGCGCGGCCCGCCCGCCCCTGCGGGCGCGTCGCCGCATCCTGTCGTTTCCGTTGTCGCCGTCGTCGTCATCGCCCGCGGCGCGGTGGCTCGCCGATCCCGCCCGGCACGGGCATTCTCGGCACCACGGCCACGGGTGCGGCACGCCCCTGCGGGACCTGCCCCGTGCGCCATGAGGGCTCCAGCAGCCGCATGCCGTGCACGCGCTTGACGGCCACCACCATGTAGGCGGCCCCGAGTATCGGCCACCAGCGGGCACCCACCGCATCCACCCACTCATAGCGCTGCAGCCAGCGCGTGCTGCGCACGGCGGGCCGGTAGGCGCCGAAGCTGATGGTCTCGATCTCGAAATTCAGCAGCCGCAGCCAGTCGCGCAGCCGCCAGTGGCCGATGAACTCGCCCACGTCCGGAAGGTAGAGCCGCCCGCCCGCGCCCAGGCGCTGGTAGAGCCGCACCCGCCGCTGGCGCAGGCCCCAGAGGCTGACGGGATTGAGCCCGCTCACCACCAGCCGCCCTTCGGGCATGAGCACGCGGTGCACTTCGCGCAGCGCCGCATGCGGGTCCACGCTGAGCTCCAGCGCATGGGGCAGCAGCACCAGATCGAGGCTGTTTTCGGGAAACGGCAGCGCGACCGGATCGGTCAGCAGAGCCGCGCGCAGCGGTGCCTCCGCGGCCCGGGCATCGCCGGCCGCAGGGCCCTCGGCATGGTGCGCCGTGGAGGGCACCTCGCTGGCCGGCGGTGGCGGCCACAGCAGCGCCTCGGCCGCGCCGAGCGCCAGCCAGCGGTGCGGCATGCGGTTCGCGCGCAGGCCCTGCAGGCCGGGCATGCCGAGCTGCAGCGCGTGGTAGCCGAACACGTCGGCGACCATTTCGTCATAGCGCTCCTGCTCCCACGCCAGCAGGTATCGGCCGGGCGGTGAGTCGAACCAATGGTGCAAACCTATAATTTCGTCGCTCATGAACTTGCTGCCGCTGCCCGCTTTCACCGACAACTACATCTGGATGCTGCACGACGGGCATCGCGCCGCCGTGGTCGACCCAGGGGAAGCCGGCCCGGTGCTGCAGGCCCTGCAGCGCCACGGCCTGGCGTTGGAGGCGATTCTAGTCACGCACCACCACGGCGATCATGTCGGCGGCGTGGCGGCGCTGCGCGAGGCCACCGGCGCCACCGTCTGGGGCCCGGCGCGCGAGACCATCCCGGAACCCCTGCACCGGTTGTCCGATGGCGACACGGTCGAGGTGCTGGGACTGCGCTTTTCCGTGATCGACGTGCCGGGGCATACGGCCGGGCACATCGCCTTCCACGGGGCCGACGCACCCGGCGGGCCGCTGCTCTTCTGTGGCGACACGCTGTTCTCCGGCGGCTGCGGCCGCCTGTTCGAGGGCACGCCCGCCCAGATGCAGCACTCGCTCGACCGGCTCGCGGCCCTTCCCCCCGATACCCGGGTGTGCTGCGCGCATGAATACACACTTTCGAACCTCGCTTTCGCCCGCGCCGTGGAACCTGCCAATGCGGCGCTGCTCCAGTACAGCCGTGACTGCGAAGCGCGCCGTGCCGCGGGGCAGCCCACCCTGCCGTCGCGCCTGGGCACCGAGCATGCCGTGAACCCGTTCCTGCGCACGCGGGAGCCCGGCGTGGCCCGTGCCGCGCAGGCTTTCGACCCGCGCACCGATGCGGCAGACCCGGTGGCGGTGCTGGCCGCGCTGCGTGCCTGGAAAAACGACTTCCGACCGAACTGACCTTCATGAAACTCCTGCATATCCTGGGCCTCGTGAGCGTGCTCTGGCTCACCGGCTGCGCGGCGCCCGGCTCCGCGAACAAGGACTCCGCCTCCGGCATGCCCCCGACGGACGGCGCGGTGGGCACGGCGTCCGTCGGCACGGCGCCGCCGCTGCGGCCGATCCGGGCCGCCAACGCCAGCCACGTCGGCGTGGCCTCGCTCGCGGCACCGACCGATCTCTGGGACCGCATCCGCCGCGGTTTCGCCATGCCCGACCTCGACCAGGATCTGGTGCGTGACCGCGAGCTCTGGTATGCGAGCCGGCCCGACTACATGCAGCGCATGACCGAACGCTCCAGCAAATACCTCTTCCATATCGTCGAAGAGCTGGAACTGCGCGGCATGCCCACCGAGCTGGCGCTGCTGCCCTACATCGAGAGCGCCTTCAACCCCATGGCCGTCTCCAGCGCCAAGGCCGTGGGCATGTGGCAGTTCATGCCCGCCACGGGCAGCGACTACCAGCTCAAGCAGAACGCCTTCCGCGACGACCGCCGCGACGTGCTCGCCTCCACCCGCGCCGCGCTCGACTACCTGCAGCGGCTCTACGGCATGTTCGGCGACTGGCACCTGGCCCTGGCCGCTTACAACTGGGGCGAAGGCAACGTCGGCCGCGCCATCGCCCGCAACCAGAAGCAGGGCCTGGGCACCAGCTACACCGATCTGAACATGCCGGCGGAAACGCGCATGTACGTGCCCAAGCTGCAGGCGGTGAAAAACATCGTGGCGCACCCGGAACGGTTCAACACCGAGCTGCCGCTCATCGAGAACCACCCCTACTTCCAGACGGTGGACATCACGCGCGACATCGACGTCTCGCTGGTGGCCAGCCTCGCGGGCGTGCGCGAGCAGGACTTCCGCGAGCTCAACCCCTCGCTGCACAAGCCCATCATCCTCGCGGCCGGCATGCCGCAGATCCTGCTGCCCTGGGACAACGCCCAGGTGTTCCGCAAGAACCTCGAGGCGTATACGGAGGGCCAGTACGCCAGCTGGACGGTGTGGAGCGTGCCGACCACGATGAGCGTCTCGGCGGCGGCCCAGCGCGTGGGCATGAACGAGGCGGACCTGCGCAGCGTCAACCAGATCCCGCCGCGCATGCTCATCAAGGCCGGATCGGCGCTGATGGTGCCGCGCGGCAACGCCATCCAGGCCGACGTGCCCGGCCAGCTGGCCGACAACGGGCAGGTCGCGTTCACGCCGGAGATCGTCACGCGCCGCACCACGGTGCGCGCCGGCAAGCGCGATTCCGTGGCCACCATCGCACGGCGCTACAAGGTCACCACGGCCGACATCGCGACCTGGAACGACGTCAAATCGACGGCCTCCTTCAAGGCGGGCGAGTCGGTGGTGGTCTACCTGCCGGTGCGTGCGTCCTCGGCGGCCTCGGCTGCGCCGGCCCGCAGCAGCACCGGCCGGCAGGCCGCGGCCAGCAAGGGCACGCCCCGCAAGGCGGCCGCGCCCGCCGCCACCTCGCGCAAGGGCGGCACGCCTTCGCGCGTCAAGAAGCGCTGAGGCAGCGAGCGCCAGGTCGGCACCCCGCTCGAGTGCCCATGCCGCGGCCCGGGCGGGCCTGTCCGCGCGGGTCTGGCCGTCGGCGCGTGGCGGTCCGCCGTCAGATCCTCAGGTTGTGCATGCCCACCAGCCCGAGCACGCCGATCAGGATCAGATAGAGCGCCACGATGTAGTTGAGCAGGCGCGGCATCACGAGGATGAGGATGCCGGCGATCAGGGCCACGAGCGGGCCGATGCTGAGGTTCAGCGTCATGGAAGGACGTCCTTGGGAGCGGTGTTGGTCGGCTGCAGACATGCCCCCGCGCGTGCGGCAGGCCGCTGCCCGGGCGCCGTTTGCCGGGCAGTGGCGCGAATCTAACGCCGTGCCGTGGCCCGCCCGTGTCGGACCATGGCGCCACTTGGCCTGCACATGCCCCCCACCTGCGCCAAGCCTGACCGGCCTGCGGCGGCGCGGTTCAGGCGTTGAACTTGGCCTTGGCCCGCCGGGCGTACTCGTTCGTGAAGGTGCGCGACAGGTCGACGCGCGACGCCGCCCATTCCGGGCGCAGCCGCGTGAGCGCACGCAGGGCCGTGGCCGGGCCGTCGTCGGGCATCAGGCCGTCGGGCGAGAACGTGTCGCGCACCTTGTGGAAGGCCGCGAGGTAGGCGCTGCGGTCGCCCAGCATGTGCTCCGGCGGCACCACCCGCATGAGATCGGCCGCGCTGGCCGTCTGCAGCCATTTGAGCGCGTGCACCATGGCGTTCACCATCGCCTGGCACACGGCCGGCTGCTGCTGCACGAAGCTGCGCGGCGCGTAGAGGCTCGACGCCGGCATGGCCCCGCCGAATACCTCCTGCGCAGCCTTCAGGGTGCGGGTGTCGCACAGCAGCCGCACTTCGCCGCGCTGCTCGAGCACGCTCACCACCGGATCGGCATGGCAGAGCGCATGTACGCGGCCCTGCCGCAGCGCCGCCAGGGCGCCGGTCCCCGTCGCCCCCACGCCGACGAACGAAACGCCTTCGAGCGAGCCACCATCCTGCAGCAGTGCGAGCTGCGCCAGCATGTGCGTGGACGAGCCGGGTGAAGTGACCCCCACGCGCAGGCCCTTGAAGCTCTGCACGCTGCGCACCGGCCAGTTGCGCGCCGAGGCCGCGAAGGCCAGCTGCGGCGCCCGGCCCTGCAGCACCAGGGCGCAGTGGTTCTGCCCTTGCAACTGCAGGCGCAGCGTGTGGTCGTAGCCGCCGCAGCACATGTCCGCGGCGCCCTGCTCCACCGCCTGCAGCGCGAGCGCGCCGCCGGCATGGTCCTGCACCGCCACGTCCAGCCCTTCCGCCCGGAAGAAATCCAGTTGACGGGCGATGGTGAGCGGCAGGTGGTAGAGCAGCCCGGCGCCGCCCACGGCCACCCGCACCCGCCCCTGCGAGGCCGCGCTGAAGGGCGGTACCAGCGCATGCGCGTGCCCGCCCGCCAGTCCGGCCAGCGGCAGGGAAAGGGCCAGCGCGCCGAAGCGGCGGCGATCGGGAGAATGCGACATCATGGAAAAAAGGCGCGGCTCATGCTGCAGTGCAGCAATCGTGCCTCAAAAGGCTCCCGGAGGGACCGGGGAGAATCCCTGTAAACCGGATGGGAAAGTGTTCCGCGGCGCAGGCGCCGCATCGCACGCAGGATGGGTGGTGCGCCGGGATGAGGCAGCGACGCCGGAAGGGTTCCGGAAACTGCTCCTACCGGTACCCGATGAAGAAGATCGCCACGTTGACCAGGAAGCCGCCGGCCCACACCAGGCTGCGCACGGTAGGCAGGTCCGAGACGTACATCAGCACGTAGAAACCGCGCAGCATCACGAACGCCAGCGCCAGCAGATCGAGCAGCGTCTGCGCCGCACCCAGCTGATGGGCCACGATCACCGCGCCGATGAAGAACGGCAGGCACTCGAAGGTATTGGCCTGCGCGGCCAGGGCCCGCGCGCGCCAGTCGGTCTGACGGGCGGCCCAGCCGCGCGGATCGCGGTTGTCCGCGGCCTTGAAGCCGCCGCGCTTGGCGAGCATGGCGCAGGCGATCGGCATCAGCGCCATCGCGAAGACGCACCAGTACGCCACGGTGAAGCGCGCGATGTGCAGGGAGTTCATGTCGGCTTTTCGTCGTTGGCGGCAGTGCCGTACGGCACGCTATCGCCGGTCCACCAGGGCATGGGCGATGGTGCCCAGGTCCACGTATTCGAGCTCGCTGCCCACGGGCACGCCCCGGGCCAGCCGCGTCACGTGCATGCCGCGGCCCTTCAGGGTCTCGCTCAGGGCATGCGCGGTCGCCTCGCCCTCGGCGGTGAAGCTGGTGGCGAGGATCACCTCCTGCACCACGCCGTCGGCCGCACGCTCCAGCAGCTTTCCGAAGCCGATCTCCTTGGGGCCGATGCCATCCAGCGGCGACAGCTTGCCCATCAGCACGAAGTACAGCCCGCGGAAGGCGCCGGTGCGCTCCAGCGCCGCCTGGTCCGCGGGAGTCTCGACCACGGCCAGCCGGGACGCGTCGCGCGACGGATCCAGGCAGGTCGGGCACACCTCGTTTTCGGTGAAGGTGTGGCAGCGCGCGCAGTGCCGCACCGACACCGTGGCCTCGTGCAGCGCGCGGGAGAGCAGCTCCGCCCCCGGGCGGTCGTGCTGCAGCAGGTGGAACGCCATGCGCTGCGCCGATTTCACGCCCACGCCCGGCAGGCGCCGCAGGGCCTGCACGAGGGCGTCGAGGGAGTGCATGTCGGAAGAAGGCGGCATGGGGTGTGGCAAGGGGGAAGAGATATGCGGTGCAGACGGGCCCGTGGGGCCTGCCTTTTGCCGCGTCGGATCAGAACGGGAACTTCATTCCGGGCGGCATGCCCGGCATGCCGGCGGTCAGCTTGCCCATTTTCTCCTGCGAGGTCTCCTCGGCCTTGCGCACCGCGGCATTGAACGCGGCGGCGACGAGGTCTTCCAGCATGTCCTTGTCGTCGGCCAGCAGGCTGGGGTCGATGGTCACGCGCTTCACGTCGTGCTTGCAGGTCATGAGCACCTTCACGAGGCCGGCGCCGGACTCGCCCTCCACCTCGATGTGGGCCAGTTCGTCCTGGGCCTTCTTCAGGTTGTCCTGCATGGCCTGGGCCTGCTTCATCAGGCCGGCGAGTTGTCCTTTGTTGAACATGGTGGTTCCTTTTCTCTGGGGTTCTAAAGCGGAAACTGAAGCGGAATGGCGGAGGTGCCAGCATGCCGCGGGCCTGGGGCGGCCGCCGGCGCGGCGGCTGCGCAGGACCAGCGCGGCGGGGTGTCCATCATGCCGGCTTGATGCTGCCGGGCACGATTCTCGCCCCGAAGTCGCGGACCAGGGCCTGCACGTAGGGATCGTTCTCCACGATCTCCTGGGCGCGCCGTTGCCGTTCGGCGGCGGCGTGGGCATTGCGGCGCGCGGGGCTGTCGATGACGGCGCCGACCTCCACGGTGATCTGCCGCGCGAAGCCCGCCGCCTCCAGGGCGGCGCGCAGCCGCTCACGGGCCGTCGGCTGGTTGAGCGATTCGCGCTCCACGCGCAGCAGCCAGTGGTCGGCATCGCGCGCCACCAGTTGCGACTGCAGTGCGAGTTCGCGGACCAGCGCATTGATCGCTTCGGCGGCGACGAGCTGCATCACCGTGGCATGCCAGTGGTCACCCTCCTCCGTCGGCGTGTAGCGGGCCGAGGGCGGCAGGGCACCGGGCGCCGCCGCGGGCTGCAGGCGCATGCCGGGCTCGGGTGCGACGCGGACGGGGATCGCCACGAAATCCGCCGGGGCGCCCTCGGGAGGCGCCGGAGGCTGCGCGGCAGCGCGTGGCGCCTGCAGGTCGGCCGGCGAGCGGACGGGCAGGCGCACGGCCGGGGCGGATGGATGGCCGGACGGAGCGTGGGAGCGCGGGGCCGCAGGGTCCTGGGCAGGGGTCTGCGCCGTGCCGGGCGCTGCGGCCACACGGTCGGAAGCCGGGCCGGACCCCGAAGGCGCTTCGGACGTGGCATGCCGAGGGCCTGGGACAGATGCATCGGCCCCATGCCCGGACGCGGCCGAGGCTGACGCCGAGGCCGAAGCGTCGTGGTCGTCGTGCGGCGCTCCGCTCGCGGGCGCGGGCGCGGACGCAGCCGAAGACGGGTGCGCGGCAGGCTGCCCGACCTGTGGCTGGGCCGCCATTTCGCCGGCCGAACGCTCAGGCGCGGGCGATTTCAGTGTTTTTTTTTCCGCCGGGGGCGTTCCGCCGTCCGCCGCGGGCTTGAAAGCCAGCAGCCGCAGCAGCGCCATCGTGAGCGCGGCGTACTCGTCGGGCGCCAGCCCGAGCTCCTGGCGGCCATGCAGGCAGATGCTGTAGAGCAGCTGGGTTTCGTCGGCGGGCATCGTGCCGGCCAGGCGGGCGATTTCCGCGGCCTCGGGGTCGGTGGCATCCAGCGCGTCGGCCATGCTGGGCACGGCCTGGAACACGGCCATGCGTTGCAGCACGGCGCTCATCTCTTCGAGCGTCGAGGCAGCCGAGAGGCCGTGCATGCGCAGCGCGTCGGACGTTTCGACCACCGTGCGGCCATCGCCGTTCGCCAGGGCGTCGATCAGGCGGAAGACGTAGCTGCGGTCCACGCTGCCGAGCATCTGCCGCACGCCGGCCTCCTGCAGCTGGCCGCTGCCGAAGGCGATCGCCTGGTCGGTGAGCGACAGCGCATCGCGCATGGAGCCGCGCGCCGCGCGGGCGAGGAGGCGCAGCGCCTGCGGCTCGGCCGGCACGCTCTCCTGGGCGAGCACCCGGGTGAGGTGCTCGAGCACGGTCTCGGGCGCCATCGGCCGCAGGTTGAACTGCAGGCAGCGCGAGAGCACCGTCACCGGCACCTTCTGCGGGTCGGTGGTGGCCAGTACGAATTTGAGGTATTCCGGCGGCTCTTCCAGCGTCTTGAGCATCGCGTTGAACGCGGTGTTCGTGAGCATGTGAACTTCGTCGATCATGAAGACCTTGAAGCGGCCCTGCACCGGCTTGTAGACGGCCTGCTCCAGCAGGCCCTGCACCTCGTCCACCCCGCGGTTGGAGGCGGCATCGAGTTCGGTGTAGTCGACGAATCGGCCCGCGTCGATGTCGCGGCAGGCCTGGCAGACGCCGCAGGGCGTGGCGGTGATGCCGCCCTGCCCGTCGGGCCCCTGGCAGTTGAGCGATTTGGCCAGGATGCGCGAGACGGTGGTCTTGCCCACGCCGCGCGTGCCCGTGAACAGGTAGGCATGGTGCAGGCGCTGCTGGGTGAGCGCGTTGGAGAGCGCCTGCACCACGTGCTCCTGCCCCACCATCTCCGAGAAGTTCCTGGGGCGGTATTTGCGGGCGAGCACGAGGTAGGACATCCACGGGATTCTACGGGGCCGCCGGCCCCCGGTGCCGGGAGCCGGGCTGCGGATCACGGCGGCCGCACATGGGAATTCGGCCGGAGGCCCCCCGCACAGCGGCTACAATCGGCGGTGACGGGCCTCCCCGCATGGGGAAGCGGCCAACCGGGTCAGGTGGGGAACCAAGCAGCCCTAACCGTGGAGCCAGTGCCGGGGGTAAGGCTCGTCAACTTCTTCTCGTTCAGGGCCTTGCGGCCCTGGACCCCGCCGCCCTTCAGCGGGTGGCGTCGGCTGCACCGCCACCGAGCCATTGCAGCACGCCCTGCCCGGCGGCCATGCCGGTGGCCATGCAGGCCGTCATCAGATAGCCGCCCGTCGGCGCCTCCCAGTCCAGCATTTCGCCCGCGCAGAACACGCCGGGCCAGGCCGCGAGCATGCCGCGCGCATCCATCGCCTCGAACGCGACGCCACCGGCCGTGCTGATCGCCTCGTCCAGCGGGCGGCAGGCCACCACGGTGATGGGCAGGGCCTTGATGGCGAGCGCCAGGGCGTGCGGGTCTTGCATGCCCTCCTTGCCCAGTTGCTCGTACAGGATCGCGGCCTTGATGCCGTCCAGGCCCAGGCGGCCCTTGAGGTGGCTGCTCAGGCTGCGCGATCCGCGCGGATGGCGCACCTCTTTCTCGACCCGCTCGGGCGTGTGGTCGGGCAGCAGATCCAGATGGAAGGTGGCGCGCCCGTGGGCTTCGATCTCGTCGCGCAGCAGCGCGGAGGCGGCATAGACGAGGCTGCCCTCCACGCCCGAGGCCGTGGCCACGAACTCGCCGCGGCGGTGGAAGGATCGCCCCCGGCTGTCGGTGAAATGCAGCGCCACCGATTTGAACGGCTGGCCCGCGAAACGCTCGGTGAAATGGGCCGTCCAGCCCACGGGCGGCGCCTCGCGGCCGACGAGGGCCTGGAAGAATTCGCGCCGCGTCGTGCCGGACGGCGCGTCGGCGCCCATCACGTCGAACCCGCAATTGGCGGGCCGCAGCGGGGCCACGGCCACGCCCAGGGCTTCCAGCCAGGGCGCCCAGGCTCCGTCGGAGCCCAGGCGGCGCCAACTGGCACCGCCCAGCGCCAGCACGGCTGCACGCGCCTGCACGTGCACCTCTCCGGCGGGCGCGGCAAAACGGAGCGCGGTGGTGCCGGCCTCCCGGGGCGCTGCGCCTTCGGAGGCCGAAGGTACCGGGCCCAGCCAGCGGTGCCGCATGTGGAACTGCACCCCCATGCCGCGCAGCCGGTGCAGCCAGGCGCGCAGCAGCGGCGCGGCCTTCATGTCCGTGGGGAACACGCGGCCCGAGGTGCCGACGAAGGTGTCGATGCCCAGGCCCTTGGCCCATTCCCGCAGCGCATCCGGGCCGAAATGCTGCAGCACGGGCTCCAGCGCCGCGGCACGGCTGCCGTAGCGCTGCACGAACGGCTCGAACGGTTCGGAGTGCGTGAGATTGAGCCCGCCCTTGCCGGCGAGTAGGAACTTGCGGCCCACCGACGGCATGGCATCGAACACATGCACCGCCAGGCCGCTCGCGGTGAGCACCTCGGCCGCCATCAGGCCGGCGGGGCCGCCGCCGACCACGGCCACGTCACAGGTCAGGGGGCCGGAAGGCGGCAGGGATGCGGAGGAAGACATGGTGCGAAAAACGGTGGAGCGGACGATGGGGGATGGAGTGGCACGGCCGGGCGCCGTTCAGTCGAACAGCGATCCCTGCACGGGCCGCGGCGCTGGGGCCGCGTCGGCGGGCGGTGCCTCCGGCGGCGGCGCCATGCGGGACGCCGGGGTGGGCGATGGTAAGGGCTGCGCAGGCCGCCCGCTGCCGGCATCGGGAGAATCCACCTCGACCATCCGGCCGTCGCCGGTCAGGAAGGCGGCGCGCACGGTCTCGCCGGGGAACTGCCCCTGCACGGCGGCCCGGTAGCGGCGCATCTGCTCGACCAGCTCCACCTGGCGCTCGGGGCTGGCGGCGCTCTTGTAGTCCAGCACCCACCATTGCGCGGCGCCCTCTGGTTGCGCGGCGCGTCGCACGAGGCGGTCGATGCGCAGCGTCTGGCCCCGGTGGACGATGGGCGCCTCGTCCATGGCCGCATCGATCGCGTCCGCATCCCATGCCCAGGCGCCCTCGCCGTCCAGAATGCGGGCCGCCATCTCCGCGGCGCGCTCGGCCAGGGCGGCAGGCAGCTCGAAATCGCGCGCCAGCTGCAGCAGGCGCGCGCGGGGCCAGCGGCCGGGTTCAGCCGGCGTTCCGTCCACCGGAGCGCCGGACAGCCCGGACTGCTCCAGCAACTGGTGCATCGCCTCGCCCAGGCGCGAGGCCGGCGTCGATGGGGCGCGGCGTTCCCGGGGAAGCTCGGTGGGCGCGCCACGGGCGGTCTCGCCATCTCCAGGCGGCAGGCCGTCGCGCGACGATGGGGCGGCGCCGGTGGCCGCACCCGCACCCGCACCCGCTCCGGCATCGGCATCGGCATGCGCGAGGGCCGCGGTCTCCATGGCCAACCGCCATCCGGGCAACTCCGGCAGCCAGGCGGTGGCCGCGACATCGCCACCCTGCCCCTGCGCCCCCTCCTCTGCGGCAGCCGGTGCCGCTGCCGCAGGAGGCTCCGCCACGTCCGACGCAAGGGGCGCCACGCGGTTCCACCAGCTCCCCGGGGCGGACTGCGAAGCGCGCACGCACGACAGCGCGAGGCAATGGCGCGCCCGCGTCATCGCCACGTACAGGGTGTTGATTTCTTCGCGCTGGCGCTCGGTCTGCTCGGCGGCGAGCGCGTCGGCAGCGCTGGGGGGCGGCGAGGATTCGCTCGCCAGGAACACGAAGCGCCGCGGGGCCGGCAGTTCGCCGGGCCAGTCCACCAGCACGCCCATGGTTTCGGCCTTCTGCGCGCGGCCGTCGGTGTCCAGCAGCAGCACGGCATCGGCCTCCAGGCCTTTGGCGCCGTGGATGGTCAGCAGGCGCACGGCCTCCGCATCGACCCGGCCCGGCGCGCGCTGGCCCGGCCGCTTGAGGGCACGCACGAAGGCATACGGGGTAAGGTAGCGCCCACCATCCTGCTGCAGTGCGGACGACAGCAGCGCGCGCAGATTGGCCAGCACCCCCGCGCGCAGCGGCGCGGGAGCGGCAGCGGCATAGCGCGCGAGCACGTCGCGGTGCTGGTAGATCGCGTGCAGGGCATCGTGCGGCGGCCACTGATCCACCCAGAGCCGGTAACGCCGCAGATCGGCCGACAAACCAGGCACCTCGGCATCCAGCAACGCATCTTCCGACAGCAGCGCGAGCCAGCCGGGCACCGCGGCGGCGGCGCCATCGGCAGCCTGCACGGCGGCGCGCTCCCGCTCGGCCGCGCGGCGCGCTTCGGCCACGCGCACCAGCAGGTCGTCACCCACGCCGAACAGCGGCGAGCGCAGCGCGCGCGCGAGCGACAGGTCGTGTCCGGGCGACACCAGCGCGTCCAGCAGCGCCACCACGTCCTGCACCTCCGGCGCCTCGCACAGTTCCACCTTCTCGGGCTGCACGCAGGGCAGGTGCAGGTCACGCAGGGCGTCCTGCAGGGCCGAGAGGCGGTCGCGCTTGCGGGCCAGAACCATGATCTGCCGCGCGGGCACGCCGGACGCGATGCGCTCGGCCACCCACTGCGCGGCCTGGCGGCATTCGCGCATGCGTTGGGTTTCCTCCGCCTCGTGCCGCGGCTGTGTCAGGCTGTCGCGCCAGGCCATCGGATCGGGCGCGGCGCCCTGCCCCGCCGCCCCGCCGTCCTCCGCCGCGTCCTCGATGGGCGGCAGCCGCAGCAGGATGCCCGCGTCCCGCGATTCGGTGGTGTGGTCGCGGAACCCCGCGTATTCCCCCTGCGCCTGGGCCGCCCCCATCACCACATTCACCGCGGTGATCACCTCGGGCGCGTTGCGGCGCGTGTGGTCGCAGGCGAGCAGATCGCCGTCCAGGCCCTCCCGCACGAAGGCCTGCGCCGCCCGGAACACCTGCGGCTCGGCACGGCGGAAGCGGTAGATGCTCTGCTTGGGATCGCCCACGATGAACACGCTGGGCGGCCGCGCCCCTCCGCCGGAACCCACATAGCCCGCGAGCCAGGCGTGCAGGGCCTGCCACTGCAGCGGGTTCGTGTCCTGGAACTCGTCGATCAGCAGCTGGCGCACGCGCGCATCGAGACGCTCCTGCACCCAGCCGCTCAGCACGGGATCGGAGAGCATCACCAGCGCCGTGCGCTCGACGTCGTTCATGTCCACCCAGCCGCGCTCGCGCTTGAGGGCGCCGAAGGACGCCACGAGCGCCCGCGTGAGCCGTGCCATGCGCTGCTGGTGCTGCCATGCGCCGTGCTGGCGCGCGGCGAGGCAGAGGCGCTGCAGTTCCTCTTCCGCATCCTGGGCCGCGGCGAATTTCTCGAGGTGGCGCGTGAGGCGGTCCTCCTTGGCCACGAACAGCGCGCGCCGCAGCGTTTCCATGCGCACATGCAGGTCGCAGGTGTCGCAGAACGCGGCGACGATGGCGGCCGCGGCCTTCTGCGGCGTCTTCGTGGATTCGGCCGCCAGCGCCGCGGCCCGGCCGAGCCAGCGCGCGCGGCAGTCCTCCGCCGCGAGCGCCTCGGCGGGATGCGCGAGGCCCGCCCACTGCGCCCCCAGCGCGTGGAAGGGCGGCACCGAGGCATCGACCACCCCGCCTTCTTCCGCGAGTTCGAATTCCACCCGCTTGGCCAGCGCCGCTTCGAGTGCCTTGCGCGTCTGCGAGCGCCCGTGCTGTGCCACCGATTCCGCAAAATCGGCGCCCAGGCCGGCGTCGCCCGCCACGCGCTGCAGGAAGACCGGCCAGACCTGGCGGACCGCCTCGGCGTCGTCCTCCAGCAGCTCGTAATGGATCGGCAGGCCGCGCGACTGCAGCACGGCCAGGGGCGCGGTGCCGAGCAGCGCGGCGAACCAGCTGTGGAAGGTGCGGATCTGCACCGGCCGGCCGGACCCCAGCACGCGCAGGAACAGGCCCTGCAGCCGCTCGCAGGCGTCGTCCGTCGCCTCGTGCGCAGGAACGCCGCGGGCCTCCAGTTCGCGCCGCAGCGCGTGCACTGGCGTATGGGAGAAATCCTCCAGCCACTCCAGCAGCCGCTGGCGCATCTCGCCCGCCGCCTTCTTGGTGAAGGTGATCGCCAGGATCTCGTGCGGCGCGCAGCCGTCCAGCAGCGCGCGCAGGATGCGCGAGACCAGCATCCATGTCTTGCCCGCGCCCGCACACGCCTCCACCGCCACGCTGCGGGCGGGGTCGCAGGCCACCGCATAGAAGGCCTCCCGCGCCACGGGCCGGCCGTTGTGTTCATAGGCAGCCTGCACACATATCTCCATCTCGGATGTTCATCACTGCGGCAGTTGCCCACGCCGACGGTGCCTGAGACCGGCGCGACCCCGGCCAGCAGACGCCGCGCAAGGGCCGCCCCGCCGCGCTGGCGTCGTCCTCCTGCCCGCGAAGCGCAGCGTAGCGAGAGCGGGGGCTGAGGGCCGCGGCTCCGAGCCTGCTGGCGCAGGGTCGGACGTGTCCGAAGGGCTGTCGCCTCTGGCGGCTGCGCGGAGGCGCGCAGCGACTCAGGGGGGTGGTCCTACTCACTCCAGAAATCCTTCCGGCACAGCCCGCGGGCCGCGCAGTAGTCGCACACGGCGCCCTCGCCGAGCGCCGGCATCGGCGCCCCTTCCGCGATGCGCGCGAAATCGTGCAGGATGCCTTCGACCAACTGGTCGCGCAGGGCCACCACGTCCTCCTGCTCGAAACCGCGGGTCTCGCCGCGCTCGCCGACGTTCACGTAGAGCGCGCGCAGGGTGTCGTCGCCCAGCAGGGCCGCGTAGAAGGCGAGCTGCGTGTCCTCCGTACCGGCGGCGAGGCGCCGGCGCGTGGCCGATTCGTTCTCGGTCTTGTAGTCGATCACCATCACCGACGGCGGCTCCCCCGGCACGGGGCTGCGCACCGCATCCACCCGGTCGAGCGTGCCGATCAGCTCCAGCGCCCCGAGCGGCTGCACGCAGCGGCGCTCGGCTTCGCGGAACCGCGCGCCCTGCGCCTCGTGGTCCGCCAGCCAGCGCAGGTAGCCTTCGCGCAGGGCGGGCCAGCCGGAGGAGAACGGCAGGAACTCGGCGGGCGACAGGCGCTGCGCGCGCGTCGTGGCCTCGGCGGCGGCGTCCAGCAGGCTCCGGCGCACGGCCTCGTCCTCCACGGGCGCATCCCGCAGGGTCTCGTGGAAGCGCTGCAGGACCGCGTGCAGCCAGTTGCCGAAATCGCGCTTGTCCACCTCCGCGCCCAGTTCGTCGGATTCCTGCAGGCCCAGCAGGCGCAGGGCGAAGAACCGGTAGGGACAGTGGCGCAGGTCGGAATAGGCGGAAGACGACAGCCGCACCAGCGGCAGCGCATCCCCCCGCGGCAACGGCCTCGGCACGGCGGCCAGCGGCACTTCCCGCGGCTCCCGCGGGTCGGTGGCGGGGCGGCCGGCGCCCGTGGCCTGCAGCGCGAGCACCAGCGGGCTGGCCAGCAGCGGCTCGCCGCCTTCGTCGCCTGCGCGCCACAGCACGTCCACGTGCGGCACGGTGAGGGCATGCTCCCAGGCGGCGCGCTGCCCGGCCTCCAGCACGGCGCGCGTCGGCAGCCCGAGGCCGTCCCGCTGGGCCTGCGTCCAGGCGCCCGGCGGCTCCGGCGCGGCCTGCAGCCGCTTTTCGTCGCAACCGGCGGCCACCAGCGCGGCGAACGGCCGCGCCAGCATCTGCGGCAGCGGCACCACCACCGCGTCGGGCGCGCCGTCGCCATCGAACTCCGGGCGGAACCGGCCGGCTTCGAGCACCTCGTCCACCCAATGGGCGAACTCCGCCAGGGTCATCGGACGGCCGGAGGCATCCAGCCGCCGCCACTCGCCCTCCTGCGCGAGGTCGAGCCGCAGCTCGGCCAGCACGCGCAGGCCAGCCGCGTCGCTTTCTAATCGCTCCCACTGGCCGGTGGCCTGCAGCAGCGAACGCAGGGACGCGAGCCAGGCCGGCAGGTCGCGCGGGGCCAGCAGCGTGCCGCGCCAGGCCTCCGCCTGCCGCACCAGCGCGCGCCAGCCGTCGGCGGAGTCCGCGCCGCCCTCCGGCGCAGCCGGTGCGCCCGCCGCAGCAGGCACCGCCATCCCGGCCGCATCGGGGCCCGCGAGCCCGGCGCCGCGCAGCGCGGCCGCCCACTCGCTGCTGCCGTTGCGCCGCAGCCAGCGCTCCGCCTGCCGCAGGGCCTCGGCCTCCGCCACGGGAACGTGCTTGAGCCAGTCGAGCACCGCATCGGCCGAAGCATGCGCGCGGCATGCCCGCAGCGCCGCCATCACGTGGGCGCCGGCACGGGTGGTGGAAAGCGTCCAGCCGTTCTCGTCATGCACGGCCACGCCGCGCCCGGAAAGCAACGCGCTGACGCGGCGTGTCAGGGCGCGGTCGATCGCCGCCAGCGCCACGGGCGTGCGTCCTTCGGCCACGTGCCGCAGCACGCAGGCAGCAGCGCGCTGCGCCTCGTCCTCCGCGTCGGCGGCGGCGTGGAAGGCGATGTCTCCGGTCAGCGCGGCACCACCGCCATCGCCATCGCCATCGCCAGACGATGGCCCCTCGGCCGCGAGGCCGGCCACGCCGGTGGCGGCGATACCGGCAGCCGGCAGCGGCACCGCACAGGCGCCATCCTCGCCCCAGAGCCTGCACAGCGCATGCGCCAGCGGATCGGGCTGGAAGCCGTCCAGCACCACCAGCGCGGGCGTCGTGCGGCGCACCTGCGGCCCGAACAGCACATCGGTCGCATGCCGCGTGGCGAGCGCCCATTCGAGCGCGATGCGCGCCACGGCCGCCTCGTAGCGCAGCGCAGCGCCCTCGCCCGCCGGCGCCAGCAGCGCACGCGCCTCGGCCGCCCAGGCCTCGCGCCCCTCCGGCGGCACCGCGGCCACGGCCGGGGCCAACTGGCAGGCGGCATCGAGCAGCGGGCCCGCCAGCACGTCGCGGTGCTCGCCCAGGCCGGCCCGGTCGAGCAGCGAGCGTGCCGTGAGCGTGTCGCGCGCGGTATCGCGGGCGAGATCGTCGCCCTCGGGCACGAACGGCGCGATGCGGGCGGCCCAGTTGCGCGTGGTCTCGAACCGCGGGGCGAATCCGTCCGGGTAGGCGCGCGCCCAGCGCCGCTGGGCCTCGCCCATGAGCTGCGCATAGGGAACGAGCACCACGACGGCGCCAGCCGGCACGCGCGCGGCGCGCACGAGAGCATGCACCCGGCCGAGCACCGCCTGCCAGGCAGCCTCCCGCACATCGGTTTTCGCTATGACTGTCATAGCGGCGGAGTCGCCGCCCATCACATCGAACGGGGAATGTCTTTCTGTCACAATCCCACGACTGTATCCGCACCCTCCCACAACCCGAATCCCTTTCGCATCCTCGAGGAAAGCGCCATGGCCAGCGAACTGATCAAACACATCTCCGACGCCAGCTTCGAAGCCGACGTGCTGCAACCCGGCACCACGGTGCTGGTCGACTACTGGGCCGAATGGTGCGGCCCCTGCAAGATGATCGCCCCCATCCTCGACGAGGTGGCCGGCGCCTACCAGGGCAAGCTCACCGTGGCCAAGATGAACGTGGACGAGAACCGCGAAGTGCCCGCCAAGTTCGGCATCCGCGGCATCCCCACGCTGATGCTGTTCAAGGACGGCCAGCTGGCCGCCACCAAGGTCGGCGCGATGAGCAAGGCCCAGCTGACGGCCTTCATCGACCAGCAGATCGGCTGATCCGGCCCCGCCCCGCCCGGCGCGGGACGGCCCCTCGGCCCTCCCGCCGCCGGCGATCCCGGCCCCCTGCCCCCCGCGCACATCCGGCGCATCTCCCCTTCCCGACCGGCGCAGACATCGGCACATCCGCGCCGGCTGCCGCGAAGACCCCGATGAGCAGGCGTCTTTTCCTGTCATAATCCGCACAGATCACCGGGTCGGCCCAGCCAAGGCACCCCGTCGCAGATCCCCCAGACCCGCCGAGACGCCATGAGCAGTCCGCACGGCATGCGGTCTCCCCCTTCTGATTCCTACCCACTCCGTTCCGGAGTCACCCCCATGCATCTAAACGAACTCAAGGCACTGCACGTGTCCGAAGTGCTCAAGCAGGCCGAAGAGCTGGAGATCGAGAACACCGGTCGCATGCGCAAGCAGGAGCTGATGTTCGCGATCATCAAGAAGCGCGCGAAGGCCGGCGAGCAGGTCTTCGCGGACGGCGTGCTGGAGATCCTTCCCGACGGCTTCGGCTTCCTGCGCAGCCCGGACACGAGCTACACCGCGAGCACGGACGACATCTACATCTCCCCCAGCCAGGTGCGCCGCTTCAACCTGCACACGGGCGACATGATCGAGGGCGAGGTCCGCACGCCGAAGGACGGCGAGCGCTACTTCGCGCTGACCAAGCTCGACGCCGTGAACGGCGGCCCGCCCGAGCAGAACAAGCACAAGGTCATGTTCGAGAACCTGACCCCGCTGTTCCCCAAGGAGCAGATGAAGCTCGAGCGCGACATGAAGGGCGACGAGAACATCACGGGCCGGATCATCGACATCATCGCCCCCATCGGCCGCGGCCAGCGCGCGCTGATCGTGGCGCCGCCCAAGAGCGGCAAAACGATGATGATGCAGCACATCGCCCATGCCATCACGGCCAACAACCCCGACGTGCACCTGATGGTGCTGCTGGTGGACGAGCGCCCCGAAGAAGTGACCGAGATGCAGCGCACGGTCAAGGGCGAGATCATCGCCTCCACCTTCGACGAGCCCGCCGCCCGCCACGTGCACGTGGCCGAAATGGTGATCGAGCGCGCCAAGCGCCTCGTGGAGCTGAAGAAGGACGTGGTGATCCTGCTGGACTCCATCACCCGCCTGGCCCGCGCCTACAACAACGTCGTGCCTTCCTCCGGCAAGGTGCTGTCGGGCGGCGTGGACGCCGCGGCGCTGCAGCGCCCCAAGCGCTTCTTCGGCGCCGCGCGCAAGGTGGAAGAAGGTGGCTCGCTCACCATCATCGCCACGGCCCTGGTCGATACCGGCAGCCGCATGGACGAAGTGATCTTCGAAGAGTTCAAGGGCACCGGCAACAGCGAAATCCACCTGAACCGCCGCCTCTACGAGAAGCGCGTGTTCCCGGCGATCGAGCTCAACAAGAGCGGCACACGCCGCGAAGAGCTGCTGCTGCCCCCGGAAATCCTGCAGAAGACCCGCATCCTGCGGCAGTTCCTCTACAACATGGACGAGATCGAAAGCATGGAGCTGATGATCAAGAACATGAAGGCCACCAAGACGAACGTCGACTTCTTCGACATGATGCGCCGCGGAGGCTGATCCGCGCGACGCACTTCCCGCGAAGGGCCCTGGGGCCCCGCCACGGCGACGTGGCGGGGCCTTTTCGCATGCGATCCCGCCGTGCGGCGGTCAACCGCTGCTGCTGCTGCCGCCGGTGGTCACGGCGAAGCGGCGCTCCAGCGCGCTGTAGCCCAGGCCCACGCCCTTGCGCACGCGGATCTGCACGGGAATGCGGTCCTTCACCGCCTCCACATGGCTGATGATTCCGATGGCCTTGCCGCCGGACTGCAGGCTGTCGAGCGCATCGAGCGCGATCTCCAGCGTGTCCGGGTCCAGCGTGCCGAAGCCTTCGTCGAGGAACAGCGAATCGATGCGGGTCTTGTGGCTCACCAGGTCGGAGAGCGCGAGCGCCAGCGCCAGGCTCACGAGAAAGCTCTCGCCGCCCGACAGCGTGCGCGTGTCGCGCGCCACGTCGGCCTGCCAGGTGTCGATCACCTCCATTTCGAGCTCGCCTCCCGCGCGGCGGGCGAGCTGGTAGCGGCCGTGCAGCCGCTGGAGCCGCAGGTTGGCGAGGTGCACGAGGTGGTCCAGCGTCAGTCCCTGGGCGAACTTGCGGTACTTCGCGCCGTCGGCAGACCCGATCAGGCCGTTCAGGTGCTGCCATGCGTCGGCATCGGCCTCCAGCGCCGCGATTTCCGTGAGCAGCGCCTGCAGGCCCTCGCGCCGGCGTGCGTCCTCCCGCAGCCGGCCGGCGATCTCGCCCTGGCGCTGCGCGGCCTGTGTGCTCTGCGTCTCCAGGTCGGCCAGTTCGGCCTCCACCTCGGGCAGCGCGCGGACGGAACGCGGCGCTGACAGCAGCGCTTCCAGCGCCTGAGCGGCCTCGCGGTGCAGCGCCTGCGTGGCGGTGAGCGCCTGCCGGGCACGCTCCACGCCGTCTTCCAGGGCCTGCCGTTCGGCGGGCTCCAGACGCGCGGCGAGGAAGTCTTCGGCATCGGCAAAGGGGCTTTCCGCGAGGGCGGATTCCCAGGCGGCCGCACTGCGCGCCCGCTCTTCGGCCGCTACGGCGTGGGCCTGCCGCTGCGCGTCACGCGTGCCGGCCAGCGTGGCCAGGGCGGCTGCATGGGTCTGCACGTCCTGCGCCGCCTGCTGCAGCAGATCTTCCAGCCGGTCGGGCTCCTCCGCGTCACCGTCCACGCCCGCGAAATCGGCCTCGGGCACGGCAATACCCTCGGAGGCGTGCAACGACGCATCCCGGCGCTGCGCCCACTCCTGCGCCACGGCCTCCGCATCCTTCGCCCGCTGCTGCTGCAGCGGCAGTTGCGCCAGCAGGCCCTGCCGGCGGATGCAGTCGGCCTGCCATGCCTCCAGTTCGTGCGTCCGCTGCTGCAGCCAGCGCCCCGGCTGCGCGGGCATCTCGTATCCCTGGTCCGCGAGTTCCTGCGCCAGGGCGGTCTCGGTGGTCTCCAGCTCGGACGCCAGCCGTTCGAGCGTTTCCGCCAAAGACTGCAGCTGCTGCCGCTGGGCCTGCAGGTCCCGCTCCGCCAGTGCCCGTGCCTGCCGCGCGGCGCCGGCCTCGCGTTCGGCCTGCTGCAGCGCGCGCTGCGCGGTGTCGCCGCGCTCGCGTGCCCGGGCCAGCTCGGCTCCGCGCGCCTGCACATCCGCCACGGTCCCGGCATGCCGGCGCTGCGCTTCCTCCAGCGACGCGCGGTCGGTGCGATCGGCGGACCAGTCCAGGGCCGCGCACAGCGCCTGCCACCGGTCCTGCAGCTCGGCTGCGGCGCGCTCTCCCGCGGCTGCATCCTCCCGGGAGCGGGCCTGCTGCGCGCGCAGCATGGCCGACTCGGCTTCGGACCGGCGCCGCTCGTCGGCGATGGCGTCCAGCGCGCGCTTGGCGCTCTCCAGCGCCGCCTCGGTGGCGGAAACGTCCAGGGCTTCATAGGCCTCCAGCGCCGGATGTTCGGTGGCGCCGCAGAGCGGACACGATTCGCCGGGCCGCAGGTGCTTCCGGTGGCTTTCGAGCGACTGGATGCGCCGCTCCTGCGCGAGCAGCCGTTCCTGGTCGCGCACGCGCTGCTGGCCGTCGGCATGCCGTGCGGCGAGCTGCTGCAGCGATGCCTCCAATGCGTCCACACGCCCTTGCCGCTCAGACTCCTCCGCCGATCGCCGCGCCTCTTCCGCACGCCGTGCGTCCATGCGCTCCCGGCATTCGAGCGCCTGCACCCAGAGGTGCCCCTGCCTGGCGAGCCGCATCGGCTCTTCGCGCCAGTAGGCCTCGTCCCGGCCCGCCAGACGCTCCAGGTACGCGCCATGGGCCTGCTCCACGCCCGCCTGCGCCTCGGCCAGCACGGCATCGGCATGCTGCGCGGCCTCGCCGGCGGCCTGCAGCAGCCGCTCGTGCTCGGTGCACCGCTCCGCTGCCTCCTGCCGCTGCGCTCGGGTGCGGCCGATCTCTTCCTGCAACACGGCCCGCGCCTTGAAGCGGCTGCGCCAGTCGCCCAGCCGCTCGGCGAGCACCGCATGGCGCGGATCGTCGATACCGCCGGCCGCCAGCGTCGCCAGCGCTTCCCGGCCTGCCTGCCATTCGCCGGACCGCAGCGCCGCGAGATGCCGGCCCACCCCGGCCGCACGGGCCAGCGCCAGCGCATGCGCCGCGGCGGTTGCCTCGATCCGGCCGGTGCTCTGCTGCAGCCGCAACGCGCAGCTGGCCTCGGCCTGCTGCGCGGCCTGCCATGCCGCATGCACGGACGCCAGTCGCATGGCCGGCTCGGCGCGCCGCAGGCGCTGCACGTCGGCGTTCCGCGCGGCCCAGGCACCTTCTGCCGCGACGGCATCGGCGTGCGCGGCGGCGCTGCGCTGCCGCGCCCGTTCCACCGCGGCGAACCAGTCGCGCTCGTTCTCGGCCCCGGTGCGCCGAGCCCGCAGGGCCTGCAACTGCGCCTCCAGGCCCACAGCCTCCTGCTCCAGCGTGTCGCGGGCCGGCGCGTCCAGCAGCTCCACGCCTCCGGCCCGCGCACGCGCCGCCTCCAGCGCGCCCCTCGCGTCGCGCGCGCGCTCGTGCACGCGCTGCGAGATGCGTCCGTAGATGTCCGTGCCGGTCAGCTCTTCGAGCAGTTCCGCACGCTTGCCGGCGGGCGCCTCCAGGAACGCCGCGAAGCCCCCCTGGGCGAGCAGCATCGACTTGGTGAACCGCCCGAAATCCAGCCCCGTCAGCGTCTCGACGTGCTGCAGCTTCTCCTGCACCTTGCGCGTGACCGGGCGGGCCGCGCCATCGGCCGCGACGATCTCCGCCAACTCCACCTGGGCGGGCTGCAGCGCGCCGTCGGGCCGGTCCCTGGCACGCCGCTGGCTCCAGAAGGCCCGATAGCGCCCTCCGGGCACGGCGAACTCCACCTCGGCGAGGCATTCGGCCGTGTGCCGCGTCATCAGCTCATTGCCACCCTGCGAGACGCCGCCGATGCGCGGCGTCTGGTGGTAGAGCGCCAGGCAGATCGCGTCGAGCAGCGTGGTCTTGCCCGCCCCCGTGGGGCCGGTGATGGCGAACAGCCCGCCGTCCGAAAACGGCGTCTGGGTGAAGTCGATGCGCCACTCGCCCTTCAGGGAATTGAGGTTCTTCAACCGCAGCGACAGGATCCTCATGCGCCCCCCTCTTCCCGCAGGTCGGACAGCACCCCCCGGTGCATGGCCGCGAGCCGCTCCCGCAGCGCCTCGTCCAGCGTCTCTTCCCGCAGCCGGCGCTCGAACACGTCGCCCGGGGCCAGTTCGTCGAGCGTTTCGCGGGCGATGGGCACGAGGGCCGGCGCCACGCCGCCGCGTGCGCGGCGCACCCTCAGCACCTCCACCGGCAGTCCGTCGGCCATCGCCGCCACCCGCGCCTGCAGATCGGGCAGGTAGTCGTCTCCAGCCACCTCCACGTCGAGCCAGGCGGGTGTCTGCGGCGTGCCTGCCCGCGCCGCGGCAGCCAGTTCCGCAGGCAGGGTGGCGAGGCTGCCACGCAGGGACGCCATGGGCTGGAAGCACGGCACCGGCAGCGGCGTGACCGACTGCAGGCCCGCGAGATCGAAATCCACCTGCAGCACCTCCTTGCGCTGCGCCGCCTCGTCGAAGCCCAGCGGAATCGGCGATCCGCAATAGCGGATGTGCTCGTGCCCACCCACCCGCATCGGCTGATGGATGTGCCCGAGGGCGATGTAGTCCGCAGCCGGAAACGCGTCGGTCGGGAAGGCCTCCAGCGTGCCGACGTAGATGTCCCGCACGGCATCGCCGCCCGTGGCGCCCACGGTGGCGAGGTGGCCGGTGGCGACGATCGGCAGCCCGCCCAGCGATGCGCTGCGCTCGCGCGCGATCTCGAACAGCGCTCCGTAGTGCGCGCGGATCGCCTGCTGCAGCGCCATCCGCTTGTCTGCGGCGCTCTCGCCGGGCAGGCTGAGCAGCAGCTCCCGTGCGCGGAGGTAAGGCACCGCGCAGAGCACGGCACCGGGCCCGCCACTGCGGCGCTGCAGCACCAGCACCTGTTCCTCGGGCGTGGTGGCCGCGCAGGGCACCACGCGTGCGCCCAGTTCGGCCAGCAGCGCGCGGCTCTCGCCGAGCACCGCGGCAGAATCGTGGTTGCCGCCCAGAACCACTAGCGCGGCCCCCGCGTCCCGCAGCGACAGCACAGCGTGGTGGTAGAGCTCGCGGGCATGGCTCGGCGGGGCCGAGGTGTCGAACACGTCGCCGACCAGCAGCACGGCATCGGCCTGGCAGGTTGCCGCCTGCGCGGCCAGCCAGTCGATGAACGCACGGTGCTCGGCCTGCCGGCTCTTGCCCATGAAATGCTGGCCCAGGTGCCAGTCGGAGGTGTGCAGCAGACGCAAAATGGAAGGCTTTCCAGGAAGGTGCACCAGGGCGGCTGGCGCCCTCGGGTGCGGGTATGCGATAATGGTAGGCTTTTTCGAAGCGGAAAGTGCGTCGCAATGGGTGCGGCGTGGCTACCGCAGCAGCCCCCTTGAAAGGACCATGCCATGAAAGAAGGCATTCACCCCAACTACCGCGAAGTGCTCTTCGTGGACCTGTCCAACGGCTTCAAGTTCGTGACGCGTTCCTGCGTGAACACGAAGGAAACCGGCACGACCGACGACGGCCGCGAACTGCCGCTCTTCAAGCTGGACACCTCCAGCGAATCGCATCCTTTCTACACCGGCACGCAGAAGTCGGTGGACAACATGGGCGGCCGCGTGGAGCGCTTCCGCAACCGCTTCGGCAAGACGTCCACGGCAGCGAAGTAATTCCAGCCCCTCGCCGGACCGGCGGGTGCGCGCAGGGGCCACGGCCCGTGCAGCACCCCCAATCCTCCAAAGGCAGCCCGGCACGTCCGCGCTGCCTTTTTGTTTGCCTCTTTACTGTCGGGCGATCGTTCCAGCCTTCCACGCGTGAATCCTCCGAACCCCGCCATCGTGACCCGAGGCGCTGCACGGCCGCTGCCGCGCTGGGCGCTGCTGCTGCTGTGCCTGGCGTATGTCGTGCCCGGCTTCGTGGCCCGCTCGCCGTGGAAGAACGCGGACGTCACCGCCTTCGGCTACATGCTCGAGCTGGCCCGCGGGGCCACCGACTGGATGTCGCCCTCGCTCGCGGGCATGGCGCCGGACACCGACGGCCTGCTGCCCTACTGGCTCGGCGCGCTCGCCATACAGGCCGCGCCGTCCTGGCTGGCCGCCGACATGGCCGCGCGCCTGCCCTTCGCCGCGCTGCTGGTCGCCACGCTTGCCGCGACCTGGTGGGGCATGTACCACCTCGCCCGCAGCCCGGCCGCCCAGCCCGTGGCATTCGCCTTCGGCGGCGAGGCCTCGCCGCCCGACTACGCCCGGGCGATGGCCGACGGCGCCCTGCTCGCGCTGCTGGCCTGCCTGGGCCTCGCCCAGCTCTCCCACGAAATCACCAGCTACCTCACCCAGCTCGCCTTCACGGCCCTGCTGTTCTTCGCGGCCGCCAGCCTGCCCCGGCGGAGCCTGCCGGCGTTCGCGGCCAGCCTGGCCGCCGCAGCGGCCGGACTGCTGGGCCTGGTACTGAGCGGCGCCCCGACCCTCGCCATGCTGCTGGGCGGCGGCAGCGCCCTGCTGGTCGCATGCACCGCGGGCGCCGATGACGATGCCGCCGTGTCCGCCAGGCCATCGCCCGCCCCGCGGTGGGCGGGGGGCGTGGCACTCGCCCTGCTCACGGCCATCGCGGCCGGGCTCGCGGGCGCGCTCGATCTCTGGCGCTGGCGGATCGTCACCGAGGACGAAGCCAAGGAGTGGCAGAGCCTGGTGCGCCTGCTGATCTGGTTCGCCTGGCCGGCCTGGCCCCTCGCGCTCTGGACGCTCTGGCGCTGGCGCCGGCAGATCATCAGCAGGACCCTGCACCGGCACCTGCTGCTTCCGCTGTGGTTCGTCGCCGTCACCGTGTCCGCCACGGTGACGACCCAGCCGGCCGACCGCGCCCTGCTGCTCGGGCTCCCCGCCCTGGCCACGCTCGCGGCCTTCGCCCTGCCCACGCTGCGGCGTGCCATCGCCTCGCTCATCGACTGGTTCACGCTGCTGTTCTTCAGCGCTTCGGCCATCGCCATCTGGGTGATCTGGATCTCGGTGCAGACCGGCGTGCCCGCGAAGCCGGCCGCGAACGTCGCGAAGCTCGCTCCCGGTTACATCGCCGAGTTCTCCGCCGTGGCCTTCGGCGTGGCCCTGCTGGCCACCCTGGCCTGGTGTGCGCTGGTGGGGTGGCGCGTCTCGCGCAACCGCACCGAGATCTGGAAGAGCCTGGTCCTGCCGGCGAGCGGCGCCGCCCTCGGCTGGCTGCTGCTGATGACGCTGTGGCTCCCGCTGCTGGACTACGGCCGCAGCTACCGGCCGCAGTCCGACGCCCTGGCGCGCGTGCTGGGCGCCGATCCAGGATGCCTGCTCGTGCACGGCCTCGGCCGGGCGCAGACCGCGGGCCTGCAGTACCACGGCAACTGGACCATGCTGCCGGTGACGCGTGCCTCTGAAATACGCCAGAGCGAATGCCGCTGGCTGGTGGCCGACGCCTCCACGCAGCAGGCCGTAGACCGGCTGACCCGTGGCGGTGGCTGGGAACAGGTGGCGGTGGTGCCGCGCCCGACCGATCGCGGCGACCAGCTGCTGGTGCTGCGCCGCACCGGCGCCGGCCCCGGCGGCGGGCAGCCCTGATGCCCGCGGAACGCGCGCAGGTCGCGCGCCACGCGGCCACCGTGCTCGCGGGGCAACTCGCCGTGATGGCCTTCGGCGTCACCGACACCATCGTCGCCGGCCGCCATGCGCCCGCGTCGCTCGCCGCACTCTCCATCGGCTCGGCGGTCTACGTGAGCGTGTACGTCGCGCTCATGGGCATCCTGCAGGCGCTGCTGCCCGTCTGGGCCGAGCAGCGCGGCGCCGGAGAGACCACCGCCATCGGCCGCTCGGTGCGGCAGGCGCTCTACCTGTGCGCGCTCGCCAGCCTGCTGGGCATGGCGGTGCTGCTGTCGCCGGGCGCCATCCTCCGCTGGACCGAGGTGCCGGCCGATCTGCGCGCGGAAGTCGGCCGCTACCTGACCGTGCTCGCCGCCGCCCTGCCGCCGGCACTCGCCTTCCGCCTCTACACCACGCTCAACCAGGCCCTCGGCCGGCCGCAGCTCGTCACCTGGCTGCAGATGGGGTCGCTGCTGGTCAAGATCCCGCTTTCGATCGCTTTCACCTTCGGCTTCGCAGGCCTGCCGGCGCAGGGCGCCGTGGGCTGCGCCTGGGCCACGCTGGTGGTCAATTACCTGCTGCTGGCCATCGCCATCGGGCTGGTCCGGTCCTCCCCCCTCTATGCGCCGCTCGCACTGTGGCGCCGGCCGGAGCGGCCGGACCGCGCGCAGATCGCACGCTTCGCCCGGCTCGGCGTTCCCGCCGGGCTCGCGGTGATGGTGGAGGTCACATCCTTCACGCTGATGGCGCTCTTCATCGCCCGGCAGGGCACGGTGGCGGCAGCGGCGCACCAGATCGCCGCCAACCTTACCGCGGTGTTCTACATGGTGCCGCTCTCGCTCGCCATCGCCACCAGCGCGCGCGTGAGCTACTGGCGCGGCAGCGGGAACGAGGCCCTCGCCCGCCGGGTGGCCTGGATGGGTTTCCGGATGGCGGCGGCCATCGCCCTGGCGCTCTCCGCCCTGCTCTATGCCGCACGCGCCCCCTTGGCGTCGCTCTATACCGCGTCGGCGGACGTGCTCGCGATGGCCTTCGGCCTGCTGGCCTGGGTGGCGCTCTACCACGTCGCCGACGCGCTGCAGACGTTCTGCGCCTTCGTGCTGCGGTGCTACGGGATCACGATCGCGCCCCTGGCCACGTACGGAGTGCTGCTCTGGGGCGCCGGGCTGCCGGCCGGCTACGCGCTCGCCTACACCGGTTTCGCCGGCCGGGAGCCCTTGCATTCGCCCGCGGCCTTCTGGATCGGCGGTGCGCTCGCCCTGGTGGTCACCGCGGCCGTGTTCACCGCCATGCTGGCGCTGGCGCTCAGAAAAGCGGGCTCGGCCCCACGCACGGCGGGGCGCTGAAGCGGCTCATGCGCCGCTGCCGGCAAGGCCGCGCCGCCTCGTCCGGCTCCCCACGCGCCCTGGCGGCAGCCGGGATGCGGCACTGTGCGACACGCGACATGCCGCCACAGCGACAGCGACGGGCTCGCCCGGCCGCCCCTCAGCCGCTCCTGGTTCCCGGTGCCGGCAGCGCCATGCCCCGGGGCGCCGTGCTGCGCTGGATCCGGTGCGGCGGGAACGTGACCGAGAACACCGAACCCTTGCCGACGGTGCTCTCGATCTGCAGCGACGCGGAGTGGCGCTGCACCACGTGTTTGACGATGGCCAGGCCCAGGCCCGTGCCGCCGGTATCGCGCGAGCGGCTCCGGTCCACGCGGTAGAAGCGCTCGGTCAGCCGGGGAATGTGGACCGAATCGATGCCCGGCCCCGTGTCGCGCACGGAGAACCGAGCACCGCCGTCGGGCATCGGCGTCCACTCCACCGTGATGCAGCCGCCGGCGGGCGTGTAGCGCACCGCGTTGCCGATCAGGTTGGCCAGCGCGCTCTGCAGCTCGGCCGACACGCCCACCAGTTGCCCGGCGCCACGCAGGGCTTCTGCGGGCGGGAATTCCAGCACCTGCGCGGCGGACTGGCTTCGCGTCAGCAGCGCCGACAGGCCCCGCGCCTCGTCCTCGCAGCGGCGCAGCAGCGCATCGATGGGGGTGCACTCCGTCAGGCCCGGTGGCGGGCTGCCTTCCAGCCGTGACAGCGTCAGCAGATCCTGCACCACGCTCTGCATCCGGCCCGCCTGCTGCGACATCATCCCGAGATAGCGGGATCGCTCCTCGGCCGAGAGCGGCAGCGTCTGCAGCGTCTCGACGAAGCCCATCAGCACGGTGAGCGGCGTGCGGATCTCGTGGGACACGTTGGCCACGAAGTCGCGCCGCATGGCCTCCGCCTGCTCCAGCGCCGTGACGTCGCGCGACAGCAGCAGCTTGCGGCCATCGCCATAGGGATGCAGATGGACCGAGATGCGCACCGGACGCGAGGCCGTGCTCTCGCGCCCCTGCAGGACCACGTCGCCCGAGAAATCCTGCGCCGCATAGTAGGCACTGAATTCGGGATCGCGCAGCAGGTTGCCGATCGACTGGCCCAGATCGCGCGTGGCGTCCAGCCCGAAATGCGTGGCACCGATCTGGTTGCACCACTCGATGTGCCCCTCGGCATCGAGCAGCATCACGCCGTTCGGCGTGGCCTGCAGGGCCTCCAGGATCTCCTGCAGCCGCGCGTCGCTCGCGGCGATGTCGGCCTGCTTCTGCCGCAGCAGGCGCCGCGTGCGGTCCGCCAGCTCGCCCCACACGCCCTTGAGCGACGGGCAGTGCGCCAGATCACCGTCGCGCAGCCAGCGCACCACGCGGTAGCCCCGCGTGAGATCCCAGAGGAACCAGATCCAGGCCGCGGCAGCGGCGGTGACCACCGCTCCCCAGCGGCCGCCCCACAGCCATCCCAGCAGCAGGCCGGCGATCTGGAAAGAGAGAAAGAAAAAGCAACGCCACACCATGGAAGTCCGGGGAGACTGCACAGGAACCTCCGCATGCCGGTCCCGCGCGCCCCTCCGCCTTTTGTCAGATAACGCACACCGGCTCGCACTTCCGGGCCCGGGTGCTGCGGGAAGGAGCGTGTCCTGCCCGCGCAGCCTGCATTCCCGGCGATCGACCCACCGCCCCGCCGACGGGGCCCGCAGCAGGATCAGGCGCGCATCAACGCCGCGGGCTGCGCCGTCAGGCGGTAGCCGGCACCGCGCACGGTCTCGACCATGGCCCCCGCGACACCCAGCGCCTCCCGCAGCCGCTTCACATGCACGTCCACCGTGCGTTCCTCGATGAACACATGGTCGCCCCACACCTTGTCGAGCAGCTGCGCGCGGCTGTGCACGCGCTCGGGATGCTTCATGAGGTAGTGCAGCAGCTTGAACTCCGTCGGGCCGACCTTGAGCTGTTGCCCCTGGTAGGTCACGCGGTAGGTGCCGGCGTCCAGCACCAGCTCGGAAATCGTCACCGTGTCCGTCGCCTGCTCCGGCGCCCGGCGCCGCAGCACCGCGCGGATGCGTGCAAGCAGTTCCTGCGTGGAGAACGGCTTGGTGATGTAGTCGTCCGCGCCGGCATCCAGACCCGCCACCTTGTCGGGCTCGTCGCCACGGGCCGTGAGCATGAGGATGGGGATGGGTTTGGTGCGGGCGTCGGCGCGCCATTTGCGCGCCAGCTGCAGGCCGCTCTGGCCGGGCAGCATCCAGTCGAGCAGGATCACGTCGGGCAGCACGGCATCGAGTTCGCGCTGCGCGGATTCGCCGTCCTCCGACCAGATCGGCTGGAAGCCGTTGTGGCGCAGGTTGACGGCGATCAGCTCCGCGATCGCGGACTCGTCTTCGACAATCAGTACGCGGGGAAGTCTCTTCATGGACAGCGGGCCTTTCAGAGAACGGCCGATTCGATCTCCTCGAGGGCCGTGTGGCGCACGTCCTTGCCCTTGACGAGATAGATGATGAGCTCGGCCACGTTCTTGGAGTGGTCGCCGATGCGTTCGATGGCCTTGGCGAGGAACAGCAGATCGAGGCTGGCGGAAATCGTGCGCGGGTCTTCCATCATGTAGGTGATGAGCTTGCGCACGAAGCCGTCGAACTCGCGGTCGATCAGGTCGTCCTCCTTCAGGATGGCGACGGCCGCCTTCGTGTCGAGCCGGGCGAACGCGTCCAGCGCCTTGCGCAGCAGGCCCGACGCCAGATCGGCCGCCACGCGCAGGTCGGTGGTCGGCAGCGAACGCGCCGAGCCGCTCTCGATGATGGCCTTGACCATGCGGGCCATCTTGTTGGCCTCGTCGCCCATGCGCTCCAGGTTGGCCGTGGCCTTGGAGAACGCGATCAGCAGGCGCAGGTCGCGGGCCGTGGGCTGGCGGCGCGCGATGATGGACGACAGCTCATGGTCGATCTCGACCTCCATCGCGTTCACGCGGTGCTCGGTGGCGGCCACCTGGTCGGCGGCCTCGATGCTGAACTGCGACAGCGCGTAGATGGCCTGGCGGATCTGGGACTCGACGAGCCCCCCCAGTTCCATGACACGGGCGGAGATGCTGTTGAGTTCGCTGTCGAACTGGGAAGAAAGGTGTTTTTCGGGCATGCGGAAGTCTCCTCGTCCGTTCAGCCGAAGCGGCCGGTGATGTAGTCCTCGGTCTCCTTGCGCTGGGGCTTGAAGAACATCTGCTCAGTCTCGCCGAATTCCATCAGGTCGCCCAGGTACATGTAGGCCGTGTAGTCGCTGCAGCGTGCGGCCTGCTGCATGTTGTGGGTCACGATGACCACGGTGTAGTCGTTCTTCAGCTCGGCGATCAGTTCCTCGACCTTGGCCGTGGAGATCGGATCGAGCGCCGAGCACGGCTCGTCGAGCAGCAGCACCTCGGGCTTGATCGCGATGCCGCGCGCGATGCACAGCCGCTGCTGCTGGCCGCCGGAGAGGCCGGAGCCGCTCTGGTGCAGCTTGTCCTTCACTTCGTTCCAGAGGGCCGCCTTGCGCAGCGCCCATTCCACGCGGTCGTCCATGTCGGTGGCGTTCAGGCTCTCGAAGAGCTTCACGCCGAAGGCGATGTTGTCGTAGATCGACATCGGGAACGGGGTCGGCTTCTGGAACACCATGCCGACCTTGGCGCGGATCAGGGCCACGTCCTGCTTGCTGGTGAGCAGGTTCTCGCCGTCGAGCAGGATCTGCCCTTCGGCGCGCTGCTCGGGATACAGCTCGTACATCCGGTTGAACGTGCGCAGCAGCGTGGATTTGCCGCAGCCCGACGGGCCGATGAAGGCCGTGACCTTTTTCTCGGGAATGTCGAGGTTGATGCCCTTGAGGGCGTGGAACTTGCCGTAGTAGAAGTTCAGGTCGCGGACCGTGATCTTGGAGGCGCCGGTGGGATTCGTGGACATGGGAATGGACCGATCTGGGCGGAAATGGTGGGTCTCAGGATTTCTGGCGCGTCAGCACCCGGGCCAGAATGTTCAGGCCCAGCACCGCGACGGTGATCAGGAACACGCCGGCCCATGCCAGCTGCTGCCAATTCTCGTACGGGCTCATCGCGAACTTGAAGATGGTCACCGGCAGGCTGGCCATGGGCTTGGACAGATCGGCGTTCCAGAACTGGTTGTTGAGCGCTGTGAACAGCAGCGGGGCCGTCTCGCCGGCGATGCGGGCCACGGCGAGCAGCACCCCCGTGATCACGCCGGCACGGGCCGCGCGCAGCGTCACCAGGGTGATGACCTTCCACTTGGGCGTGCCCAGGGCGTAGGCGGCTTCGCGCAGGCTGGCCGGCACCAGCACCAGCATGTTCTCGGTCGTGCGGATGACCACCGGGATGACGATGAGCGCCAGCGCCAGGATGCCCGCATAGGCCGAGAAGCTCTTGAAGCGCGCGACCACCACGGCATAGACGAAGAGCCCGATCACGATGCTGGGCGCCGACAGCAGGATGTCGTTCACGAAGCGCGTGGCCGACGCGAGCCAGCTGCTCTTGTCGTATTCGGCCAGGTAGACGCCGGCCATGATGCCGATGGGCGTGCCGACGAAGGTGGCCAGCATCACCATCACGAACGAACCGAAGATCGCGTTCGAGATGCCGCCGGCTTCGTTGGGCGGGGGCGTCATCTGCGTGAACAGCGCCACGCTGAGGCCGCCGATGCCCAGGCGGATCGTCTCCCAGAGGATCCAGACCAGCCAGAACACGCCGAAGGCCATGGCCGCCAGCGACAGGCCGAGGGCGATGTTGTTCAGGCGCTTGCGGCTGGCGTAGCGTGCCTGCCGTTCGCTGGCCGTCTGGGCCGCGGAAATGAGTTGCTGCGAGGTGCTCACGAGCGGGCTCCTTCATTCTTCTGCAGGCGCGACAGCAGCACCTTGGAGAGCGACAGCACGACGAAGGTGATGAAGAACAGCACCAGGCCGAGGTAGATCAGCGAGGCCTGGTGGAGGCCTTCGCCGGCTTCCGCGAATTCGTTGGCGAGCGCCGACGTGATGCTGTTGGCCGCCTGGAAGACGGACAGCGAGTCGAGCTGGTTCATGTTGCCGATCACGAAGGTGACCGCCATGGTTTCACCGAGCGCCCGGCCGAGGCCCAGCATGATGCCGCCGAGCACCCCGGTCTTGGTATAGGGAAGCACCACCTTCCACACCACTTCCCAGGTCGTGGAGCCCAGGCCGTAGGCGGACTCCTTGAGCAGCGCGGGGGTGACTTCGAAAACGTCGCGCATCACCGAAGCGATGAACGGAATGATCATGATCGCCAGGATGATCCCGGCCGACAGGATGCCGATGCCCACCGGCGGGCCGGACACCAGTGCGCCGAAGTAGGGAACGCCCGACAGCAGCGACTGCAGCGGCTGCTGCACCCAGGTGGCGAGGATCGGGCCGAACACCATCAGGCCCCACATGCCGTACACGATCGACGGCACGGCGGCCAGCAGTTCGATGGCGGTACCCAGCGGCCGCTTGAGCCAGGCCGGGGACAGCTCGGTCAGGAACAGCGCGATGCCGAAGCTCACCGGCACCGCGATCAGCAGCGCGATGAACGACGTGGCCAGCGTGCCGTAGATCATCACCAGCCCGCCGTAATCGTTCTGCACCGGATCCCACACGCTGCGGGCCAGGAACGTCACACCGTACTTCTCGATGGACGGCCACGCGCCGATCACGAGCGACACCAGGATGCCGATCAGCAACGCCAGGGTCAGCATCGCGGCCCCCCGGGCGAGCCACGCAAAAATGCGGTCGGCCACGGCTCCGGAGAGCAGCGGCGCGCGGGGAGGTGTGGTGTGGGGTACGCCTGCGCTGCGCTGCAGCGGTGGGGCGGAACGTGCGGGCATGGTGCTGGACACGGCGTGCGGCCTTCTTTGCAGGGGGTCTGGCCGTCTTCCGCCGGCTGATGGGCGGAAGACGGCGCGGGAACTTACTTCAGCGAGATCGCCTTGCCGGAAGTGTCCTTGATCTCTTCCCAGGACTTCAGCACCACGGCCTTCACGGCGTCGGGCATCGGCACGTAGTCGAGGTCCGTGGCGGTCTTGTCGCCGTTCTTGTAGGCCCAGTCGAAGAACTTCAGCGACGTGGCGGCCTGGACCGGCTTGTCCTGTGCCTTGTGCATCAGGATGAAGGTGGCACCGGTGATCGGCCAGGATTCCTTGCCCTTCTGGTTCGTCAGAATCTGGTAGAAGCTCTTGGACCAGTCGGCGCCGGCCGCGGCGGCCTTGAAGGCGTCGTCGTCGGGCGACACGAAGGCGCCGTCGGCGTTCTGGAGCTGCACGTAGGTCAGCTTGTTCTGCTTGACGTAGGCGTATTCCACGTAGCCGATCGAGTTGGGCAGGCGGCCGACGAACGCTGCGACGCCTTCGTTGCCCTTGCCACCCGCGCCGGTGGGCCAGTTCACGGCCGTGCCTTCGCCGACCTTGGACTTCCACTCTTCATTCACCTTCGACAGGTAGTTCGTGAAGATGAAGCTGGTGCCAGAGCCATCGGCACGGCGCACGGGAGCGATCTGCGCGTCCGGCAGGTTCACGCCGGGGTTCAGCGCCTTGATGGCGGCATCGGACCAGTTCGTGACCTTGCCCAGGTAGATGTCACCCAGCACCTGGCCGCTCAGCTTGATCTGGCCGGGGGCGATGCCCTTGATGTTGACGACCGGCACCACACCGCCAATCACGGTGGGGAACTGCACCAGGCCCTTCTTGGCCAGCTCGTCATCCTTCAGGGGCGCGTCCGATGCGCCGAAATCGACCGTCTTGGCCTCGATCTGGCGCAGGCCGGCACCGGAGCCGACGGACTGGTAGTTGATCTTGACCCCGGTTGCCTTGTTGTAATCCGCCGCCCACTTGGAATACAGCGGAGCGGGGAAACTGGCGCCAGCGCCCGTGGCTTCCTGCTGGGCCCACGCGCTGGAGAACGCGCCCGCCGCCACCACACCCGACACTAGAACCCGAATCACAGACAGTTTCATGAAGGAACCTCTTGGTTGAGAAATCAGTGATGGCGAATGTAGAAGCGCTTTATGACAACACTGTGACGCGTACCCCCCGCTGTCACGCCGGGCCTCCCTCGGAACGGGGTGGCGAAGGGGCTACCGTCCTGTCATCGAATCGTCATGCCGCCGCCTTACGCTGGGCGCTCGCGACAATGCTGCCCTCAGTGCTATGCTGCGCCGCCTGAAAAACCAGCGCGCAAAGCGCGACACCATGCACGACGGAACCTTGCTTGCCGCGGTGGATCTCGGATCCAACAGCTTTCGCCTCGAGATCGGGCGTTTCGAACACGGGCTGATCCGCCGGATCGAGTACCTGAAGGAAACCGTCCGCCAGGGCAGCGGGCTGGACGGCGAGCGCAACCTCACTCCGGAGGCCATGCAGCGCGGCTGGGACTGCCTCGCCCGCTTCGCCGAGCGCCTGAAGGGCTTCCCCGCCGACCGCGTCCGGGCCGTGGCCACCCAGACCCTGCGCGAGGCGCGCAACCGGGATGCATTCCTGCAGCAGGGCAGCGCCATCCTGGGGCACCCCATCGAGGTCGTCTCCGGCCCCGAGGAGGCCCGCCTGATCTACCAGGGCGTGGCGCATCTGCTGCCCCAGTCGGACGAACGGCGCCTCGTGGTGGACATCGGCGGCCGTTCCACCGAACTCATCCTCGGCCATGCCTTCTCCGCCGACGCCGTGGCGTCGTTCCGCGTGGGCAGCGTCGCCTGGTCCACCCGCTATTTCGCCGACGGAGCGTTCACGCCGGAATCCTTCCGCACAGCGGAGATCGCCGCGAAGGCGGTGCTGGACGAGGCGCTGAACACCTACCGCCCCCAGGCCTGGGACGTGGCCTACGGCTCCTCCGGCACCGCCGGCGCGGTGGGAGACATGCTGGCTGCCTCGGGGGGCACGCCCGGCCTGATCACGCGGGACGGGCTCGATTGGCTGCAGGAGCAGTTGCTGCGTGCGCGCTCGGCCGACAAGGTGCGCCTGGAAGGCCTCAAGGAAGACCGCCGGGCCGTGATCGGCGGCGGCATCAGCGTGCTGCGTGCCGTCTTCGACCTGCTGGAGATCCGCACCATGCACGTCGCCCAGGGCGCGCTGCGCCAGGGAGTGCTCTACGACCTGCTGGACCGCGAACTGCCGGCGGACGATGTGCGCTCGTCCACGGTGCGCGGCCTGATGGAGCGGTTCCAGGTGGATGCGCGGCATGCCGGCCGCGTCGCCCGCACGGCTGCCCTGCTCCACGCGCAATTGCACCCGGTGGCGCAGCCCGGCATGCCGGACCATGGGGACCGCGAACTGGTGTGGGCCGCGCAGCTGCACGAAATCGGCTGCATCGTCTCCCATGGCGACCACCACCACCATGGGGCCTACATCCTGGAGCATACCGACGCGGCGGGCTTCTCGGTCTCTGAACTGCACCACCTCAGTCTGCTGGTGCAGGGGCACCGCGGCAAGGTGCGCAAGCTCGAGGCCAATCTGGACAACCCGCGCCTCGCCCGCGCACTGGCCTGCCTGCGCATGGCGGTGGCCCTGTGCCATGCGCGCCGCGATCCGGACCTGGAAGGCATCGTGCTGGCTTGCGAAGGCCACCGCTTCGTCGCCCGGGCCCGGCCTGGCTGGGCCGCGGCCTTCCCGCAGTCCGCGCACCTGCTGCGCGAGGAAGGCATCGCGTGGCAAAGAACCTCGTGGGAGTTCGCGGCCGAATTGCCATGACGCTGCGGCGGCCATCCCGGCCGCAGGGGAAGGATGCAAACTCATCCGTAACGGTATAAACTGTTTATACCGTTTACTACGATGCATTCCATGTCCGAAACCATGTCCGCCGCCCCCCAATCCCCCGCTCACGCCACGGCCGACGCCGCTGCAGCCCCTGCCGACGCTTCCGCATCCGTGGCACCCGCCGCCAAGGCGAAGGCCAAGGCTGCCGCCAAACCCAAGGCGAAGGCCGATCGGAAGACCCGCGCGGACGCCAAAAGCGGCAGCGGCAAGCCTGCCGTGGCACCGGCCGCCGCCCCCGCCAAGAAAAAGGCCACGGCTGCTGCCGTGCCGGCCGAGCGCGACGCCAAGGCCCGCAAGCCGAAACTCGTGCGCGACAGCTTCACGATGCCCAAGGATGAATACGCGGCGATCGAGAGCCTCAAGCAGCGCCTGGCGCTCCAGGGCACCCCCGCCAAGAAGAGCGAGCTGCTGCGCGCCGGTCTGGTGCTGCTGAACGGCCTGCAGGACGCCGCGCTGGCCAAGGCCATGCAGGCGATTCCCTTGCTCAAGACGGGGCGCCCGCGCGCCGAACCGGCCAAGACCGCACCGGCCGCGCCCGCCAAGACGGCGAAGACGGCCAAACCGCGCGCCGACAAGAAGAACTGAAGCCGGGCGGCAGGCGCGCTACAGGAAGTCGGGCGCCTGCACCGCCATGAGGATGGTTTCACTTTCCTCGGCGCGTGCGCGCCGGCGCAGCCACCACACGGCCCCCTTCCGGATGGCACACTCCGGGGCGCGCAGCCCCAGGAGTTCCGCAGCCACCTGGCCCAGCATGGGTTGATGGCCCACCACCAGCACGGCACCGCGGCCGTGCGGCCACTGCGCCAGCTCCAGCAGGTCCGCGGGGGTGCCCCCGGGAAGCAGCTCGGCGCGCAGCTTGTATTTGCGGCCCAGCGCCTTCGCTGTCGATTCCGTGCGCACCGCGGGGCTCACCAGCACACGCAGTCCCTCCGGCAACTGGCGGTCCAGCCAGGCCGCCATGCGCGCGGCCTGCTTCTCGCCCCGGGGCGTCAACGGGCGCTGCAAGTCATCGGCGCCCTCACGCGCCTCTTCGGCTTCGGCGTGCCGCCAGAGGATCAGGTCCATCATGGACGCGCCGCCGAGGGTGCCGCTCCGGCCGGCACGGCGCCCGGAGGCCCGTAGCGCAGCATGAGTGCCTGCTGGGCCCCGTGCCCCGAGACAGGGTGCGGCGCGCGCAGGTACGTGCCGTCGGACTGGAGCGTCCAGGCATCGCGGTCGTCGTGCAGGTAGGCCACCAGGCATTCGTCGATGATGCGCTGGCGCAGCTGGGGATCGTCCACCGGCCAGGCCAGCTCCACCCGGCGCAGCATGTTGCGGTTCATCCAGTCCGCGCTCGACAGCAGCAGCTGCTCGTCGCCGCCGGCACGGAAGTAGAACACCCGCGTGTGCTCCAGGAAGCGCCCGATCACCGAGCGCACGCGGATGTTGTCGGCCACGCCCTTGCGCTGCGCCGGCAGCATGCAGGCACCTCGCACGATGAGATCGATCTTCGCGCCCTTGCGCCCTGCCTCCACGAGCGCGTTCATCAACGCTTCGTCGGTCAGGGCGTTCATCTTGGCGACGATCCGGGCGTCCTCGCCGCGCGCGGCAGCCTCGCCCACCGCGGTGATCAGTTCCTGCATCTGGCGGTGCAGATGGAACGGCGCCATCACCAGCCGCTTGAGCTTGGGCAGCTTGTTCTGGCTGGCCAGGTGGTTGAACACCGCGTCCATGTCCGCGGTCACGTCCGCATCCGCCGTGAAATAGCTCAGGTCGGTGTAGAGGCGCGCGGTGCGGGGGTTGTAGTTGCCGGTCGACAGATGGCCGTAGCGACGCAGGTGCTTGCCTTCGCGGCGGGTCACCAGCAGCATCTTGGCGTGCGTCTTCAGTCCCACCACGCCGTACACCACCTGCGCGCCGATGGACTCCAGGGCCTCGGCCCAGTTGATGTTCGCCTCTTCGTCGAAACGGGCCTTCAGCTCCACCACGGCCATCACCTCCTTGCCGCGCCGCACCGCCTCGCGCAGCAGCTCCATCATCTCGGAGTCGGCACCCGTGCGGTAGATGGTCTGCTTGATGGCCAGCACCTGCGGGTCGTTCACCGCCTCGCGCAGGAACTGCAGGACCGCGTCGAAGCTCTCGAACGGCTGGTGCGCCAGGATGTCGCGGCGCCGGATCTGCTCGACCAGCGGTGCGCCCGCCTGCACCTGCCGGGGCCAGGCCGAGCGCCACGGGGGGAACAGCAGCGCGGGTTCGTTGACCAGGTCCACCAGCTGCGTGAGGCGCACGAGGTTCACGGGACCGTGCACGCGGAACAGCGCGGCATCGGGCAGCGCGAACTGCGACTGCAGGAAATCCGACAGGAAACGCGAACAGCTTGCCGACACTTCCAGCCGGACGGCCTGCCCGTAATGCCGGTGCTGCAGGCCCTGCCGCAGGGCCGTGCGCAGGTTGCGCACGTCGTCTTCGTCCACCGCCAGGTCGGAGTGCCGCGTCACGCGGAACTGCGAGAACTCGGTCACTTCGCGGCCAGGGAACAGTTCCGTCAGGTGTGCCCGCACAATGCTGGACAGACTGACGCACTGCGCCCCCTCGGGTGCCACCTTGACCGGCATGCGCACCAGCCGGGGCAGCACGCGCGGCACCTTGACGATGGCGATTTCGTTCTCGCGGCCGAAGGCGTCGTTGCCCTTGAGCCGGACGATGAAGTTCAATGACTTGTTCGCCACCTGCGGGAACGGGTGGGCCGGGTCCAGCCCCACGGGCACCAGCAGCGGACGCACCTCGCGCTCGAAGTACTCGCGCACCCAGCGGCGCTGCTCCGCAGACCGCTCGCCGTGCGAGACGATGTGGATGCCCTGCTCCGCGAAGGCCGGCATCAGCGACTCGTTGTAGAGCGCGTACTGGCGCGCCACCAGATCGTGGGCGATGGCCGACAGGGCCTCGAACGAAGCGACCGTGTAGGGGCCCTTGGTCTCGCCGCTCTGCGCGGCGGTGATGTGGGGCGCGGCCCGCACTTCGAAGAACTCGTCCAGGTTGGACGACACGATGCAGAGATAGCGCAGCCGCTCCAGCAACGGCACGTCGGTGCGGGCGGCCCAGTCGAACACGCGCTCGTTGAAGGCGAGGATGCTGTGATCGCGGTCGAGAAAGTCGGTGCCGGACTCTCCGGCGGGATGGGCGGGCGGATTCAAGGGTTCCTGGGATTCGGTGACGGGGGCCGGTTCCGAAGAAAACGAAGGCGATGGGGGCATGGGAGGCTTGGGGTCTGGACCAGATTCGGTTTCAGTATTCAGCTCAACCATGACATTTTCATGACATGTCACCGTCGCTGTCATACGCGGATGCCCGGGCTCCATTCTGGTCTCTGCGACGCAGTTACCCAAGGAAATGCCTGCGGTAGCGGCTCGGCAGGTCGTCGATGCGCATCAGCATCGGCAGATCGGCCGTGTTGAAGTCCGGGTCCCAGGCCGGGGCGCCGAGCACGCGCGCCCCGAGGCGCAGGTAGCCTTTGATCAGTGCGGGGGGCTCCACGGGCAGCGAGCCGTCGAGCTGCTCCACCGGCAGCGGCAGGCGCGGAGACACTGCGTATTCGGGCGCCGCGAGGTGGGTGGCGCGGAGCTGGGCCCAGATGCTGGCGGCCGCATTGCCGCTCAGCACGCCGTTGTGCAGCATGGGAATGCTGGCGCAGCCGATCATGGTGTCCAGCCGGTTGCGCACCATGAAATCCGCGAGCGCCCCCCAGAGCGCCATGATGACTCCGCCGTGGCGGTGGTCCGGGTGCACGCAGCTGCGGCCCAGCTCCACCATGCGGCCGCGCAGGTGAGCGAGCCTGGCGAGATCGAATTCCGTGTCGCTGTAGAGCCCGCCGGCACGCAGCGCCTGCGCGGGGGTCAGCACGCGGTAGGTGCCGATCACGGCGCGCGTCTCTGCGTCGCGCACCAGTAGGTGCTCGCAGTAGGCATCGAACGCGTCCACGTCATGGCCGGGGACGGCGGTGTCCAGCCGCGCACCCATCTCCCCCGCGAACACGAGGTACCTCAGACGCTGCGCCTCCCGGATTTCCGAGGCGTCGCGGGCCCAGGAGACCTCGATGCATGGGGCAGCGGACGGGTTGTGCCGGGACGCCGGAACCTCCATAGGATCCGGTCGATGAAGAGACCTCCGGAAAGACATGTCCGGAGACAGTGGCAGGGTGGGAACAGGAAGGTCGCTCACGAATTACTCCCAATGGACCGTTGAACCGTCGGTGGGCGTGGTGGCACGCCGCCGCGCTGGACAATGTCGCAGCGGGGCATGACATGTCCGTGTCGTGGCCATGGCGGGTTCATGACAACGAGGTCATCCGCACGGCGTTTCGGCCCACAGCGGCCAGGGCCACACTCGTGGTATGCCCTGCCCCCACTGCCGAGGGCGGCTGCTACACTTTGGCGCCCTGCCGGCTCCGAGGCACAGGCCACCCTCCATCCCCTCCCATGCCTTCTTCCAACGTCCGGTCCATGCCTGTCATGGCAACCCCCAGCGGCCCGGCGGTGGAGCGCCTCCTCCGGGAGCAGCAGACACTGCTGGACAGCGCGGGCGTGGGCATCGTTTTCATCCGGCAGCGGCAGGTGGTGCGCTGCAATCCCCGCTACGCCGAGATATTCGGCTACGCCTCCACGCACGAGGCGATCGGCCTGAGCAGCCAGAGCCTGTATCCGAGCACTGCGGCATTCCGCGCCCTGGGCCGCGCAGCCTATCCCACGCTCTCCCGCGGGCTGCCCTACCGCTGCGAGTGCCAGATGCAGCGAAAGAATGGCCGGCTCTTCTGGGCCAGTCTCACGGGGCGTCTCATCAACCCTGCCGACACGTCCGAGGGCTCCATCTGGATCGTCGATGACATCGACGAGCAGCGGCACGCGCAGGTCCGACTGCAGGCCGCCGTGCGGGAGAAGCAGGCCCTGTTCGACCATGCGATGGTGGGCATCGCCTTCGTGCGCGGTCACCGGCTGACCCGCTGCAACCGCCATTTCGAGCAGATGCTGGGCTATGCACCCGGCGAACTGGCCGAAGGCTCCCCCCGCCACTGGCATTTCAGCGACGAGGACTGGGCGGCGGTGGAACGCGGCCATGGCGGCCCAGGTGGCCAGGAGGATGCGGCCGGCTTCACCGGTGAGATCGAACTGCGCGCGAAGGACGGACGCACGGTGGTGTGCGAAGTGCGCAGCCGCGCACTCGATCCGCTGCACCCCGGCCTGGGCGCCATCTGCATCGCCCTGGACGTGAGCGAACAGCGCAAGACGCAGGCCGAACTCGCGCGCATGCATGCCGAGCTGGAGCACCAGGTCCGGGAACGCACCCGGCAGCTGAGCGAAACCGTCGAGAGCCTGCACCGCGAGATCAACGACCGCAAGCACGACCAGGAGCGCATCTACTGGCTGGCCCACTACGATCCGCTCACCGGGCTGCCGAACCGGACCCTGCTGGCCGAACGCGCCCAGCATGCGATCCGCGTGGCCCAGGAGAACGGCACACCCCTGGCTGTGGTGTTCCTGGATCTGGACCACTTCAAGCACGTCAACGATTCGCTCGGCCACCGCGTGGGCGATGCCTTGCTCGTCGAGATCGCCAAGCGCCTGCGGGCCGTGGTGCGCGACCGCGACACCGTCTCGCGGCTCGGGGGCGACGAGTTCATCCTGCTGCTGCCCGGAGCGAACGCGCACGGCGCGGCGCGCGTGGCCACGAAGCTCCAGGAAGCCTCGCGCCAGGCCTACCAGATCGGCCACCACGAACTCACCATGGCGCCGTCCATGGGCATCGCCCTCTTCCCGAGCGATGGCGGCGATTTCGAGACGCTCACCCAGTCGGCCGACGTGGCGATGTACCGGGCCAAGCTCGACGGCCGCAACACCTACCGCTTCTTCACGCCGGAGATGCAGGCGCAGTCGGTGCGCGCGCTGCGGCTCGAGAACGCCCTGCGCCGTGCGCTGGAACGCGGCCAGCTGCAGCTGCATTACCAGCCGCAGATCACCATCGCCACCGGCGAGATCCGCAGCGTGGAAGCCCTGCTGCGGTGGCAGCATCCGGAGCTGGGATCGGTGTCGCCCGCGGAATTCATCCCGATCGCCGAAGACAGCGGGCAGATCCTGCAGATCGGCGAATGGGTCATGCGGACGGCGCTGGCGCAGCTGCAGGTCTGGCACGGCATGGGCCTGGGCTGGCTGTCGGTAGCCGTGAATCTTTCGGCGTTGCAGTTCCGCCAGCCCCAGCTGCCCGAGCTCGTCAGCCGGATCCTGGACGAAACGCAGCTCGTTCCCCAGCGGCTCGAGCTGGAGCTGACCGAGGGTGTGGCCGTGGACGACCCGCGCTCGGCCATCGCCACGATGGACCAGCTGTTCGCGCGCGGAGTGCGGATGTCGATGGACGATTTCGGCACCGGCTATTCATCGCTGAGCCAGTTGAAGCGCTTCCAGATCTACAAGCTCAAGATCGACCAGTCCTTCGTGCGCGACCTGGGCGTGGACAGCAATGACCGGGCCATCGTGAGCGCCATCATCCGCATGGCGCAGGCACTGGGCATCCGCACCACCGCCGAAGGGGTGGAGACCGCCGAACAGCTCGAATACCTCCGGGAACAGGGCTGCGACGAGGCGCAGGGCTACTATTTCAGCCGGCCCCAGTCCGCTGACGCCATCACGCCCCTGCTGATGCAGCGCCGGCTCGCCATCGGCGGCTGACCGAAGCCCGTCAGCGACCAGCGGTCCAGGCCGGAACCAGATTCAACCAGCCCGGGCCGCGTCCGCCAATTGGTGCGCGAAATGGCTGGCGCGGTCCGCGTCCGCGGTTTCGACCATCACGCGCAGCAGCGGCTCGGTCCCGCTCGCGCGCACCAGTACGCGGCCCTCGCTGCCCAGTTCCGCCTCGACCGAGCGCAGGGCATCCTGCAGCACGGCGTTGGTTTTCCAGTCCTGGCCGGGGAGCAACCGCACGTTGACCAGCACCTGCGGAAAGAGCCGCACGCGCTCCAGCGACTGCGCCAGGCTGCGCCCGCTGCGCACGCAGGCCTGCAGCACCTGCAGCGCGCTGACCAGGCCGTCGCCCGTGGTGTGGCGGTCCAGCGCCAGCAGGTGGCCGGAGCCCTCGCCGCCCAGCAGCCAGCCGTGGCGCGCCAGCTCTTCCAGCACGTAGCGGTCGCCGACCTTGGCGCGCACCAGTTGCACGCCATCGGCCTTGAGGGCCAGCTCCACCGCCATGTTGGTCATGAGCGTACCCACCACGCCGGGCAGGCGCTCGCCGCGCGCCAGCCGGTCGGAGGCCATGAGATAGAGCAGCTCGTCGCCGTTGTAGAGGCGGCCGGCGGCATCCACCATCTGCAGCCGGTCCGCGTCGCCGTCGAGTGCGACACCGTAGTCGGCGCGGTTGGCGCGCACCGCCCGGACGAGCGCGTCCGGATGGGTGGCCCCGACCTGGTGGTTGATGTTGAGGCCGTCCGGCGCGCAGCCGATAGCCAGCACCTCGGCGCCCAGTTCGTGGAACACCTTCGGCGCGATGTGGTAGGCCGCGCCGTGCGCGGCGTCCACGACGATCTTCACGCCGCGCAGCGTCAGGTCCTGCGGAAACGTGCTCTTGCAGAACTCGATGTACCGGCCGGCGGCGTCTTCGAGGCGGCGCGCCTTGCCGAGCGAGGCGGAATCCGCCCAGCTCGGCGGCTCGTCCAGCGCTGCCTCCACGGCCAGCTCCCATTCGTCGGGCAGCTTGGTGCCGCGCGCGCTGAAGAACTTGATGCCGTTGTCGGGATAGGCATTGTGGCTGGCACTGATCACCACGCCCAGGCTCGCGCGTTGCGCGCGGGTCAGGTAGGCCACGCCAGGCGTGGGCAGCGGGCCGAGCAGGACCACGTCCACGCCGGCGGAATTGAAACCGGACTCCAGCGCGCTCTCCAGCATGTAGCCGGAGATGCGCGTGTCCTTGCCGATCAGCACCGTGGGGCGCTCTTCGGTGCGCCGCAGCACGCGACCGACGGCGTGCGCCAGCCGCAGGACGAAGTCCGGCGTGATGGGCGCCTGTCCCACGGTTCCGCGGATGCCGTCCGTACCGAAATATTTGCGGGCCATGTGCGTCGATCTCCTTGTCGTTCGATGGTTGTTATGCGACGGGGCGACCCATCGGCTCCTGCACCGGTGGCCGCGCTGCGTTCCAGACCTGCAGGGCCGCCACCGTTTCCTTCACATCATGCACCCGCACGATGCGCGCTCCCCGCTCCACCGACAGCAGCGCCGCGGCCACGCTCGGGGCCATGCGTTCCTCCACGGGCAGCCCGGCCACGGCGCCCAGCGAGGACTTGCGCGACCAGCCCGCCAGCCAGGCATAGCCGCCCTCGGCAGCCAGTTCGTGCTGCCGGGCCAGCAGCGCGAAGTTCTGCTCCACCGTCTTGCCGAAGCCGATGCCGCAGTCGAGCACGATCCGCGAAGCCTCCACACCCCGTCCGCGCAGTTCCGCGGCGCGTGCCGCGAGGAAGGCGCGCACCGGCTCCACCGGGTCGCCGTGCATGGGCGCAGTCTGCATGGTCTGCGGATCGCCGTGCATGTGCATCAGGCACACCCCGCATTGCGCGTGGCCGGCCACCGCCTCCACCGCGCCCGGTTGCCGCAGCGCCCAGATGTCGTTGACGATGTCGGCTCCCAGGTCGAGCACGGCCCGCATCACCGCGGGCTTGTAGGTGTCGACGGAGATGGGCACACCCCAGCCGATGGCCGTCTGCACCACGGGCAGCACGCGCGCCAGCTCTTCGTCCAGCGGCACGGCCGGGCTCCCGGGCCGTGTGGACTCCCCCCCCACATCCAGGATGTCGGCGCCCTGGCGCAGCATCTCTTCGCCACGGCGCAGTGCATCCGCCACCGCCAGGTGGCGGCCTCCGTCGGAAAACGAGTCCGGCGTGGCGTTCAGGATGCCCATCACACGCGGGCGAGAGAGGTCGATGCGAAACCGCGAGGTCTGCCAATGCATGCGGGAAGCCGGTTCAGTGAAAGACAACAAGGAATGGGAGGGAGATCATCGCAGCGGCCGCCGGGGATGGAGCGCAAGGGAGCACGATGCGGCGCTTCAGGCGCGGAAAACGCAAAAACGGGGCCGAAGCCCCGTTTGCACGAACCCCGGACGGGGGTTCTCCTGCCTCACGCTGCGGTGGGCGCCGTATCGCTCGCCACCGGCGCAGGCGTGCCGCCACCGGAGGAGTTGTCGCCGCCGGACGACGGCGTGCGGGGCGTCCAGTCCTTGGGCGGGCGCGGCGGTTTGCCGGCCATGATGTCGTCGAGCTGCTCGGTGTCGATGGTTTCCCATTCGAGCAGGGCGTTCGCCATGGCGTGCATCTTGTCCTGGTTGTCCTCGATGAGCTTGCGCGCCAGGGCGTACTGCTCGTCGATGATGCGGCGGACTTCGCTGTCCACCTTCTCCATCGTCTGCTCGCTCATGTTGTTGGTCTTGGTGACCGACCGGCCCAGGAACACCTCGCCCTCGTTCTCGGCATACACCATCGGGCCCAGGGCCTCGGTCATGCCGTAGCGGGTCACCATGTCGCGGGCGATCGAGGTGGCGCGCTCGAAGTCGTTGCTCGCGCCGGTGGTCATCTGGTTCATGAAGACCTCTTCCGCGATCCGGCCGCCGAACAGCATGCTGATCTGGTTGAGCATGAACTCGCGGTCGTAGCTGTAGCGGTCCTTTTCGGGCAGGCTCATCGTCACGCCCAGCGCACGGCCGCGCGGGATGATGGTGACCTTGTGCACCGGATCGCACTTGGGCAGCAGCTTGCCGATGAGGGCGTGGCCGGACTCGTGGTAGGCCGTGTTGCGGCGCTCTTCCTCGGGCATGACCATGGTTTTGCGCTCGGGGCCCATGATGATCTTGTCCTTCGCCTTCTCGAAGTCCTGCATCTCGACGGTGCGCGCATTGCGGCGCGCAGCCATCAGCGCGGCCTCGTTGCAGAGGTTGGCCAGATCGGCGCCGGACATGCCGGGGGTGCCGCGGGCGATCACGGCAGCGTTCACGTCCTGGCCCACGGGCACCTTGCGCATGTGCACGTTCAGGATCTGTTCGCGGCCGCGGATGTCGGGCAGCGTGACGTAGACCTGGCGGTCGAAACGGCCGGGGCGCAGCAGCGCCTGGTCCAGGATGTCGGGACGGTTGGTGGCCGCCACGACGATCACGCCCAGGTTGGTTTCGAAGCCGTCCATCTCGACCAGCATCTGGTTGAGGGTCTGCTCGCGCTCGTCGTTGCCGCCGCCCAGGCCGGCACCGCGCTGGCGGCCCACCGCGTCGATTTCATCGATGAAGATGATGCAGGGCGCGTTCTTCTTGGCGTTCTCGAACATGTCGCGCACGCGGGCCGCGCCCACGCCGACGAACATTTCGACGAAGTCGGAGCCGGAGATGCTGAAGAAAGGCACCTTGGCTTCGCCGGCGATGGACTTGGCGAGCAGCGTCTTGCCGGTGCCGGGAGGGCCGACCAGCAGCAGGCCGCGCGGGATGCGGCCGCCCAGTTTCTGGAATTTCTGCGGATCCTTCAGGAAGTCGACGACTTCCTTGACTTCTTCCTTGGCCTCGTCGCAGCCGGCCACGTCGGAGAACGTGACCGTGTTGTTGTTCTCGTCGAGCATGCGCGCCTTGCTCTTGCCGAAGCTGAAGGCGCCGCCCTTGCCGCCGCCCTGCATCTGCCGCATGAAGTAGACCCAGACGCCGATCAGCAGGAGCATCGGGCCCCAGCTGACGAGCAGCGTCATCAGCAGGGAGCCTTCCTCGCGGGGCTTGACGTCGAACTTGACGTTGTTGCTGATCAGGTCGCCCACCAGGCCGCGGTCGAGGTAGGTAGCTGTGGTGCGGACCTTGCGTTCGTCGTTGGTGGTGGCGACGATCTCGGTGCCGCCCTGCCCTTCCTGGATGGTGGCGTTCTTGATGCGGCCGCCACGCACTTCATCGAGGAATTCCGAATACCCGATGTTGCCGGCGCTGGCGCCCGCACGGGTGTCGAATTGCTTGAACACCGTGAAAAGCACCATGGCGATCACGAGCCACACGGCAATTTTCGAAAACCATTGATTGTTCAAAGCGGGGCTCCAGAATCGAGGGGGAGAACAATGGCCGGATCAGAGACTCACCGACGGCATGTTCCAGCGCATTTAGGGCGCATTTTAGGCCTTTCAAGGCATTCGGCGGCTTCGCTTTACCCCAACCGCGGCTATGGTCACCATAGGAAGCGTGCGGGGCCGGCACAGGCGCGGCGCGTCGGCCGTCACCGGCGCGGGGCGATTTCCCGCGCGGTTATTTGCGCAATCCCATGCCGACGAGAAAGGTTTCCGAGGATTTGTCGCGCGAGGCCTTGGGTTTGATCGATTTGACGGTGCGGAAACTCTCCTTGAAGAGCTGCACCAGCTGGGCATAGCCGCTGCCATGGAAGAGCTTGACCACCAGCGCGCCGTCGGGTTTGAGGTGGTTCTGCGCGAAGTCCACGGCCAGCTCGATCAGGTGGGCGATCCGCACCGCGTCCACCGATTCCACGCCCGAGAGGTTCGGTGCCATGTCGGACACCACCACGTCCACCGGCCGCCCCTGGACGGTTTCCTGCAGCCGGGCGAGCACGTCCTCCTCGCGGAAATCGCCCTGCAGGAAGGTGACGCCCTCGATCGGCTCCATCGGCAGGATGTCGAGTGCGATCAAGGTGCCGTTGAGCTGCCCGGTGGCCGCGCCGGAGGGCGCCATGCGCCGCCGGAGGTACTGGCTCCAGGCGCCGGGCGAGGATCCGAGATCGACCACCACCTGGCCAGGGCGGATGAGCCCGAGGGTCTCGTCGATCTCCTTGAGCTTGTAGGCGGCGCGTGCGCGGTAGCCCTCTTTCTGGGCGAGTTTGACGTAGGTGTCGTTGACGTGGTCGTGCAGCCACGCCTTGTTCACCTTCTTGCTTTTCGTGTTGGCTTTCATCCTGCCTCGATAATACGGTCCATGCCCCAAATCCAATTGACCCCCGCGGAGCGCCGGGAACACCGCGCCAACGCCCACCACCTGGACCCCGTGGTGATGATCGGAGGCGACGGCCTCACCGCAGCGGTCCAGAAAGAGGTCGATGCCGCGCTGTCGGCCCACGGCCTGATCAAGGTGCGCATTCTCGGCGACGACCGGGCGGCGCGCGACCAGATCTACCAGAAACTGGCCGACGAGCTGGAGGCCGCCCCGATCCAGCACATCGGCAAGCTCATCGTGCTCTGGCGTCCTCCGGCGCAGAAGGCCAAGACGGTCGACGAGGACCGCATGCCCGGCCCGCGCGACATCAAGGTCCTGAAATTCAGCAAGCGCGGCGGCCAGCGCCCCGAAGTGAAGCAGCTGCGCGTGCTGGGCAACCAGCGCCTGACGCCCGGTGGCCAGATCAAGCGGGCCAAGAAGCCCAAGCAAACCTCCGTCAAGAAGCGCCAAGCCGACTGATGCGACGACAGCCCCCTGAGCGGCTTTGCCGCTTCCCCCCGCTCTCGCCGTGCTGCGCACGGCGGGCAGGGGGACGACGCCAGCGGCCGGGCGAAGCCCGTTCCGCGGCGTCTGCTGGCATGGCCTGCTCCGCGGCCATTGGACGGGCGACGCCGCGCCGGTTTCTAGCCGTGCAGGTAGCGCGTCCCGCTATGAATCACTGAGATGGGCCCCCAAGTCGAACTTCCAATGCAGGACTCCCCGCAGCGCCACGTGCTGTGCATGAAGTGGGGCACGAAGTACGGCCCGGAGTACGTGAACCGTCTCTACGCCATGGTGCGGAGGCATCTGACCGGCCCGTTCCGCTTCGTCTGCCTCACGGACGACACGCGCGGCATCCGCGGCGAGGTGGAGTGCTTTCCCATTCCGGCGCTGGAGCTGCCCGAAGGCATTCCCGAGCGCGGGTGGACCAAGCTCGCCACTTTCCATCCCGACCTGTACGGGTTGCGCGGCCCGGCGCTGTTCCTCGATGTGGACGTGGTCGTTGTCGGCCCGCTGGACGACTTCTTCACCCAGCCGGGAGAATTCGTCATCATCCACGACTACAAGCGGCCTTGGCGGGTCACCGGCAATTCGTCCGTCTACCGCTTCGAGATCGGCGCGCACCCGGACGTGCTCGCCTACTTCCGCGATCACTTCGATGCGATCCGCTCGAACTTCCGCAACGAGCAAGCCTACCTGTCCGACTTCCTGCACAGGCAGGGCAAGCTGAGCTACTGGCCTGCGCCGTGGTGCCCGAGCTTCAAGTACCACAGCATCCCGCGCTGGCCGGCCAACTACTGGCGGCCGCCCGCGATCCCGCCGGGCGCGCGCATCGTGATCTTCCACGGGGAATGCAATCCGCCCGACGCGCTGGCGGGCCGGCGCAACCGGCGCTGGCGCCACATCGAGCCCACGCTCTGGGTGGCGGAGCACTGGCGCGAGTGAGCGGCGCGCTGCGGGCCGGTGCCCGCAGTCAAGCCCATCGGAAACGGGTCAGCGCGCCGGACCCGACACGCGCAGCAGCACCCGCAGCGCGCAGATCCACTGCACGGCATACATCGCCGTGCCCACGCTGTGCCAGAGGCGCAGATCGGTGCGGGCCACGATGCGCGGTGCCACGCCGAACTGCACCAGCAGGGCCAGCAGCATGCCGCCGATGATCCAGGGCATGGCGTCGCGCGCCCACGCCTCCTGGGGATCGTCGCCCCGGCGCATGGAGGCCAGCAGCAGGGCCAGGCCGCAGCCGGCGGAGACGAAGGTCTGCGCCTCGAACAGGCGTGCCGCCATGGTGCCGGCCATCGCCGCCGTCGGCAGGTGCTTGAAGAGCATCGGCACGGCCAGGAAGCCGATCGCCGACAGGCTGCCCCACCAGAGGGCGGCCAGCAGGACGGGAAGGCGTTGTCGCATCGCGGGCTCCTGGGGTGTCGGGCCGTGCCGAGGCGGTCAGCGGATCAGAGGTAGCGGACAGCCACGACCTCGTAGCGGCGCAGGCCGCCGGGTGCCTGCACTTCGGCCGTGTCGCCCTCTTCCTTGCCGATGAGCGCGCGCGCGATCGGGCTCGACACGTTGATCAGGCCCTGCTTGAGGTCCGCTTCGTCCTCGCCGACGATCTGGTAGGTCACGCGGTCGCCGGATTCCTCGTCTTCGAGGTCCACCGTGGCGCCGAACACGACCTTGCCGCCCGCGTCGAGCTGCGACGGATCGATCACCTGCGCGGCGGACAGCTTGCCCTCCACTTCCTGGATGCGGCCTTCGATGAAGCCCTGGCGGTCCTTGGCGGCCTCGTACTCGGCGTTTTCGCTCAGATCGCCCTGGGCACGCGCCTCGGCGATGGCATTGATGACGGAGGGCCGCTCGACGGTCTTCAGGCGGTGCAGCTCTTCCTTGAGCTTTTCCGCGCCGCGCTTGGTGAGGGGGATGGTCGCCATTGAATCAGTCTCCACGTTCAACTCATGCCGCGCCCCAAAGCGCGGCCTACCGGCGCCGGAAGTCCGGGAGTGTCCCGGCGGCGCCCCAAAAGCAAACCGCCGCGCGTTGCCGCGCGGCGGTCTCGGTCTGTGTCACCGGCAAATTATGCCGGTTTTTCCCGCCCATCCCCACCCGTTCGCCATCCCGGAAGGGACAGCGCGCGGGCGGAATGCGGCGGCGGCGTCACACGGCGGCCAGCTGCGCGTGCAGCTCCTGCACCGAATACACCTCGAGGCTCTGCAGGTGCTTCATGCCTTCCACCGCGGCTTCGGCGCCGAAGATGGTCGTGAAGGTCGTCACGCGGGCCTGCAGCGAGCTGGTGCGGATCGCGCGCGAATCGGCGATCGCGTTGCGGCGCTCTTCCACCGTGTTGATGACCATGACGATCTCGTCGTTCTTGATCATGTCCACGATGTGCGGGCGGCCTTCCGTGACCTTGTTCACCACCTTGACCGGCACGCCGGCATCGGAGATGGCCGCGGCCGTGCCCTTCGTGGCCACGAGGTCGAAGCCCATGGCCGCGAGTTCACGCGCGATCGCCACGGCACGCGGCTTGTCGCCGTTCTTCACGGTGAGGAACACCTTGCCCGAGGTGGGCAGCTTGGTGCCGGCGCCGAGCTGGCTCTTGACGAAGGCTTCGCCGAAGGTCTTGCCCACGCCCATCACCTCGCCGGTGGACTTCATCTCGGGGCCGAGGATCGTGTCCACGCCCGGGAACTTCACGAACGGGAATACCGCTTCCTTCACGCTGAAGTACGGCGGCGTCACTTCCTCGGTGATGCCCTGGGAGGCGAGCGACTGGCCGGCCATGCAGCGCGCGGCCACCTTCGCCAGCTGGATGCCCGTGGCCTTGGAGACGAACGGCACCGTGCGCGAGGCGCGCGGGTTCACTTCCAGCACGTAGATCACGTCTTGCTTGACGCCGTTCTCTTCGCGCTCCTGGATGGCGAACTGCACGTTCATCAGGCCGACCACGTTCAGGCCCTCGGCCATGGCGGCGGTCTGGCGCTTGAGCTCGTCCACCGTCGCCTTGGAGAGGTAGTACGGCGGCAGCGAGCAGGCGGAATCGCCCGAGTGCACGCCAGCCTGCTCGATGTGCTCCATCACGCCGCCGATGAACACCTTGCCTTCGGGGTCGCGCAGGCAGTCCACGTCGCACTCGATCGCGTCGTTCAGGAAGCGGTCCAGCAGCACCGGGGAATCGTTGCTCACCTTGACGGCTTCGCGCATGTAGCGCTCGAGGTCGCGCTGCTCGTGCACGATCTCCATCGCGCGGCCGCCCAGCACGTAGCTGGGGCGCACCACGAGCGGATAACCCAGGGCGGCGGCCTTCTCCAGCGCCTCGGCCTCGGTGCGGGCCGTGGCGTTGGGCGGCTGGCGCAGGCCGAGCTCGTGCAGCAGTTTCTGGAAGCGCTCGCGGTCTTCCGCGGCGTCGATCATGTCCGGGCTGGTGCCGATGATCGGCACGCCTTCGGCCTCCAGGCCCAGCGCGAGCTTGAGCGGCGTCTGGCCGCCGTACTGCACGATCACGCCGGTGGGCTTTTCCTTGTCGACGATCTCCAGCACGTCTTCGAGCGTGAGCGGCTCGAAGTACAGGCGGTCGGAGGTGTCGTAGTCGGTGGACACGGTCTCGGGGTTGCAGTTGACCATGATGGTCTCGTAACCGTCCTCGCGCATCGCGAGCGCGGCGTGCACGCAGCAGTAGTCGAACTCGATGCCCTGGCCGATGCGGTTCGGCCCGCCGCCCAGCACCATGATCTTCTTCTTCGAAGACGGCTCGGCCTCGCACTCTTCCTCGTAGGTCGAGTACATGTAGGCGGTATTGGTGGGGAATTCGGCGGCGCAGGTGTCCACGCGCTTGTACACGGGGCGCACGTTCAGCGCGCGGCGCGCCTCGCGCACGGCCTTCTCGTTGGTCTTCAGCAGCTTGGCCAGGCGGCGGTCGGAGAAGCCCTTCTTCTTGAGCAGGCGCAGCGTGTCGGCGTCCAGCGCGGCCAGCGCGCCCTCGCCCTTCTCGTCATAGAGCCGGTCGAGGTCGAGCTCGATCTTCACGATCTCTTCGATCTGCACCAGGAACCACTTGTCGATCTTGGTGAGGTCATAGACCTCATCGACCGACAGGCCCATGGCGAACGCGTCGCCCACGTACCAGATGCGCTCGGGGCCGGGCTCGCCCAGTTCCTTTTCGAGCAGCTCGCGGTCCTGGGTCTTCTCGTTCATGCCGTCCACGCCGACTTCCAGCCCGCGCAACGCCTTCTGAAAGGACTCCTGGAAGGTGCGGCCCATGGCCATCACCTCGCCCACGGACTTCATCTGCGTGGTCAGGCGGCTGTCGGCGGTGGGGAACTTCTCGAACGCGAAACGCGGGATCTTGGTGACGACGTAGTCGATCGAGGGCTCGAACGAGGCCGGCGTGGCACCGCCCGTGATGTCGTTGCGCAGCTCGTCGAGCGTGTAGCCCACGGCCAGCTTGGCGGCCACCTTGGCGATCGGGAAGCCCGTGGCCTTGGAGGCCAGCGCCGAGGAGCGCGACACGCGCGGGTTCATCTCGATGACGACCATGCGGCCGTCTTTCGGGTTGATGGAGAACTGCACGTTCGAGCCGCCGGTATCGACGCCGATCTCGCGCAGCACGGCCAGCGAGGCATTGCGCAGAACCTGGTATTCCTTGTCGGAGAGCGTCTGCGCCGGGGCCACGGTGATCGAGTCGCCCGTGTGCACGCCCATCGGGTCCAGGTTCTCGATCGAGCAGATGATGATGCAGTTGTCCGCCTTGTCGCGGACCACTTCCATCTCGTATTCCTTCCAGCCAAGCAGCGATTCTTCGATCAGCAGCTCATTGGTGGGCGAGGCTTCCAGGCCGCGCTTGCAGATGGTCTCGAACTCTTCCGGATTGTAGGCGATGCCGCCGCCGGTGCCGCCGAGCGTGAAGCTGGGGCGGATCACCGTGGGGAAGCCCACGCTGCGCTGCACGGCCCAGGCCTCGTCCATCGAGTGGGCGATGCCGGAACGCGCGGAGCCCAGGCCGATGCGGGTCATCGCGTCCTTGAACTTCAGGCGGTCCTCGGCCTTGTCGATGGCCTCGGGCGTGGCGCCGATCAGCTCCACCTTGTACTTGTGCAGCACGCCGTTGCGCCACAGGTCGAGCGCGCAGTTCAGCGCGGTCTGGCCGCCCATGGTGGGCAGGATCGCGTCCGGGCGCTCCTTGGCGATGATCTTCTCGACCGTCTGCCAGGTGATCGGCTCGATGTAGGTGACGTCGGCCGTGGCCGGGTCCGTCATGATCGTGGCGGGATTGCTGTTGATCAGGATGACCTTGTAGCCCTCTTCACGCAGCGCCTTGCAGGCCTGCACGCCGGAGTAGTCGAACTCGCAGGCCTGGCCGATGATGATCGGGCCGGCGCCGATGATGAGGATCGATTTGAGGTCGCTGCGCTTAGGCATTCTTGTTCTCCGTCTTGTGCTTTTCCATCAGCGCCGTGAAGCGGTCGAACAGATAGGCGATGTCGTGCGGGCCGGGCGATGCCTCGGGGTGGCCCTGGAAGCAGAACGCGGGCTTGCTGGTGTGCTCCAGACCCTGCAGCGTGCCGTCGAACAGGCTCACGTGGGTGGCGCGCAGGCTGGCGGGCAGCGAATCGGCCTCCACGGCGAAACCGTGGTTCTGGCTGGTGATGCTCACGCGGCCGTCGTCCAGGTCCTTCACGGGATGGTTCGCGCCGTGGTGGCTGTTGTCCATCTTGAAGGTCTTGGCACCGCAGGCCAGGGCCATGATCTGGTGGCCCAGGCAGATGCCGAACAGTGGCACGCCCGCGTCGATGACGCGACGCGTGGCTTCGATGGCGTAGTCGCAGGGCGCCGGGTCGCCGGGGCCGTTGGAGAGGAACACGCCGTCCGGGTTCATCGCCAGCACCTCGGCCACGGGCATCGTGGCGGGCACCACCGTGAGCCTGCAGCCGCGCTCGGCCAGCATGCGCAGGATGTTCTTCTTCACGCCGTAGTCGTAGGCCACGACGTGGAAGCGCGGGGCCGACTGGGTGCCATAGCCTTCGCCGAGCTTCCACTCGGTCTGGTCCCAGGCGTAGGCGCTCTGCGTGCTCACCACCTTGGCGAGGTCCAGGCCCTTCATGCTCGGCGCGGCCTTGGCGGCGGCCAGGGCTTCGTCGATGCGCGCCTGCGTGACGGACTCGCCGGCGCCCAGGCCGAGGATGGCGCCGTTCTGCGCGCCCTTGTCGCGCAGCAGGCGCGTCAGCTTGCGGGTGTCGATGTCGGCGATGGCCACGGTGTTGCCGCGCACGAGGTACTGCGAGAGCGTCTCGGTGCTGCGGAAGTTGCTGGCCAGGAGGGGCAGGTCCTTGATGATGAGACCTGCGGCATGGATCTTGTCGGCCTCTACATCCTCGGAGTTGACGCCGTAATTGCCGATGTGCGGATACGTCAGCGTGACGATCTGCTGGCAATAGCTGGGGTCGGTGAGGATTTCCTGGTAGCCGGTGATGGCGGTGTTGAACACCACTTCACCGACCGTGGTGCCGGCGGCACCGATCGAGCGACCAATAAAGACCGTGCCGTCTGCGAGCGCCAGGATGGCGGGCGGGAAGGTTCCCTTGAGAGACAAAAGCACTGGGTTCTCCGGATGGTTACGGGTCGCCCGGAGCCCCCCGGCGAGAAACCTGGGAAGCTGCTTTTATGGAAGGATTGCTTTGGTTGCGGCCGGGCGACGTTTTTGCGGGAAAGCCTCCAATTGTAGCCTCACCCGCATGCCGCCGGTGCCCCGCCGGCATTCACCCGACCCGCTCAGAGGGTGTTGCGCGGGCGTTGCGACAGCTGGGCGAAGGCGGTGGTGAGCGCGCTCAGCTCGCCGGCACCGACCGTGCCGTCGCCATTGCCCGCGGCGCCCCGGTCCACGAGCCGCAGCAGCGACTGCGCGAATTCTCCGCCGCCCTGCGGTCCGGTCGTCTGCGCGAGGCCCTGCAGGAACTCGTCGCGCGTGATGGTGCCGTCCTTGTCCGCATCGAAGCCGGCCGTGAGCTGCTCTTTTTGCGCATCCGTGGCGCCGAAGCGGGTGAGCAGCGCCTGGAAATCCTCCGTCGCCACCGGCTTGTTGGCGGACAGGGCCTGCAGCGCACCGCCGGCCGCGCCACCGGCGCCCAGCAGGCCGACGCGGGTTTCGCCCACGGTACCTGCAGATGCCAGCACGCCCTGCCCCGCCAGACGGGCGAGGCCGCCGGCATCCTGGCTCAGCGTGACGATGGCCGAAGGATCGGGCGCGGAAGGCGCATCGCTGCCCTGGCGCGCCGTGCCGGCCGACGCCTTGGAGGACGAGGCCGCGTTGAACAGCATGGACGCGACGGACGCGAGACCGGAAACGATGGGGGACATGGCCGCTGGCTCCTTGTGGACGGGCTCCGCGCGCCCCGGGCACCCTGCCCGGCGCGCAGCCACGGGCGCCCAGCGCAAGGGTACGCGGACGGGTGGAACGCGATCCCCGGAAGAAGGTGGCAAGCGCCCGGCTTTTCTTGCCGCAGCGGCGGCACGGCCGACCGACCCCACCTTGCCTTGCCTTGCCTTGCGCGGCCGGGCACGGCGAGACCGCTGGAAGACAGGGCGGCCCGTGGCGGCGACGCGTCAGCGGTGGGTGCCCGGCCCGGGCACTGCTCCGGGGGCCAGTGCGCCGGCGGCCACGTCCGCATCCGCCTGCGGCGACCGGGGACGCATCAGGCTGTAGGCCGCACCGAGGAGCACGAACCACAGCGGGGTCGCGATCAAGGCCTGGCGCGTGTCGGCTTCCAGCGCCAGCAACCCCAGGATGAAGACGAAGAACGCCAGGCAGACACCGCACATCGCCAGGCCGCCGGGCATGCGGTAGATGGAGGCCGCATGCCGCTCCGGCCGCTGGCGGCGGTAGGCGACGTACGACAGCAGGATCATCGACCAGGTGAACATGAAGAGGATGGCCGAGACGGTGGTGACCAGCGTGAAAGCCTCGACCAGGTCCGGAATGATCCACATGAGCACCGCGCCGGCCAGCAGGCAGGTGCACGAGAACAGCAGCCCGCGCGAGGGCACTTTCTGGCGGGACAGCTTCTGGAAGGCGCCGGGCGCGTCGCCCTTGAGCGCCAGCCCATAGAGCATGCGGCTGGTGGAGAACACGCCGCTGTTGGCGGACGACGCCGCCGAGGTCAGCACCACGAAGTTGATCACACCCGCAGCCGCCGGGAGCCCCGCCAGAACGAACAGTTCGACGAACGGGCTCTTGCCGGGCACCACCTCCCGCCAGGGGGTCACCGCCATGATCGCGATGAGGGCGAGCACGTAGAAGACGATGATGCGGATGGGAATGGAGTTGATGGCGCGCGGCAGGCTGCGCTCCGGGTCCTGCGCTTCGGCGGCGGTGGTGCCGACGAGTTCGATGCCCGAGAACGCGAACACCGCGATCTGGAAGCCCGCGAAGAAGCCCATGAGCCCGTGCGGGAACATGCCGCCGTCGTTCCACAGGTGGCGCAGGCTGGCCTCCTGCCCGCTCGGCGAGACGAAGTGGGTGGAGACCATGTAGAGGCCGGTGCCCACCAGCGCCACGATCGCGACGATCTTGATCATGGCGAACCAGAATTCGATCTCGCCGAAGAGCTTCACCGTGAGCAGGTTCAGCGACAGCAGCAGGCCGACGCAGGCGAGCGCCGGTGCCCATTGCGGCAGTTGCGGGAACCAGAACTGGCTGTAGGCGGAGATGGCGATCACGTCGGCGATGCCGGTGACGATCCAGCAGAACCAGTAGGTCCAGCCGGTGAAGAAGCCGGCCCAAGGGCCAAGCAGGTCGGCGGAGAAGTCCAGGAAGGACTTGTAGCGCAGGTCGGAGAGCAGCAGCTCGCCCATCGCGCGCATCACGAAGAACAGGACGAAGCCGATCACCATGTAGACGAACACGATGGACGGGCCGGCGAGGCTGATCGTCTTGCCCGAGCCCATGAAGAGGCCCGTGCCGATCGCGCCGCCGATGGCGATGAGCTGGATGTGGCGGTTGGTGAGGGTGCGCTGCAGATGTTCGCTGTCGTGCGCGGGGCCGGACGGGCCCTGGGCCGGTGGCGTGGCCTGACGGGTCATTCAGGAAGCTCCAAGGGAAAGGACAAGGGAAAAGAAGAACAGCACGGGAAGCGGAGGAGTTTCAGGTGCCGGCCCGGACAACGGGAAGGCACGGTGCGCGGCACCAACGCGGCGGACCGGCCGGGCAAACGCGACACGACGCGACACGACGCGACGCGACAAGGCACGACATCGCGCCGCAGCACGGAGCCGGCGACCGGGATGCAGCATGCATGCCGCACCGGGTTCGGAAGCCGCGCGAGGCCGGCATCTTAGGGCTTCTGCGACCATGCCCCCCTCACGGCGGACGCTCGCCGGCACCGATGCCGTACGTGCTCCCGTGCCTTTCACCCACGGATCACGGGGTTCCGCACGCCCGGCTCCACACCCCCGCAGCGCTGGCCGCGGGGGTGTGGAGCGCTCTCCGATCGGGGCGGCGATGCCGTCGTCCGCGGCCTTGGCCGTGCCCCCGCTCCACCCTTCCTCGTTGTCCTCAGAAGGCGGGAATGATGGCATGCAGCATCCATAGGCAGGAGCTTCGGCAAGCATGCAGTCCATTAACGATTGTTTGACACCAGCCCACGGCGCCGTGGCAGCACCTGCGGTATCGGAGGCTCTTCACGCCGGCATCAGCCGGGTGGATTCCTGCTGCCCCACGTCCTTCAGGAAGCCCCAGACCGCCTGGGTGCGCGCCTGGTATTTCGCCTCCGCCGGCATGCTCATCCAGAACGTGCGGGTGAAGCGCGCGTCCCCTTCCAGCACGCGGGAGAGCAGCGGGTCGCGGTCGGCCAGGAACGCCGGCAGCACGGCCAGGCCCGCCCCGGCGCGCACGGCTTCGTACTGCGCGGTCACGCTGGTGCTGCGGAACGCGAAGCGCTCCGGGGGCACCAGCTGGTCGAGGAACTGCAGCTCCTTGGTGAACAGCAGATCGTCCACGTAGCTGACGAAGGCATGGTGGCGCAGATCCTCCCGGCGCGAAACGGGGGGGTGACGGGCGAGGTAATCGCGCTGGCCGTAGAGGTGGAGCGTGTAGTCCGCGAGCTTCGAGACGATGACGGCACCGCGGGTGGGCCGCTCCAGCGAGATGACGATGTCGGCCTCGCGCCGCGACAGGTGCAGCATGCGCGGCAGCGCCAGCAGATCGACGCTCAGGTGGGGGTACTGCAGCGTCAGCCGGGCCAGGTGCGGCGCGAGCACCTGCGTGCCGAAGCCCTCCGTGGCGCCGACGCGCACAAGGCCCACCGGGCCGATGCCGCTGGGCCGCACGCGCTCCACGCCGAGCACGGCCGTCTCCATCGCCTCGACGGCGGGCAGCAGGTGGCGGCCGGCCTCCGTCAGGCGGTGCCCGCCCGCCTCGCGGGCAAACAGCGATTCGCCCATCTGCTTTTCCAGGGCCTGGATGCGGCGGGCGACGGTGGTGTGTTCGACGCCCGTGCGCCGCGCGGCGGCGGCCAGCGTGCCGGTACGGGCCAGTTCCAGGAAATAGCGGAGGTTCTCCCAATCCATCGTGAGCACTCGAGTCTGCAGGGTGGCGATTGTGTTGTGCAAATTCGCAAAGCACACGTGCGATTTTCCTCTATTGATCTTGCAATTTCGCACGGATAGCATGTGCCGGCCTCTCGGCGCCACGCCGGCACGCCGAGATTCCATCCCAGACAGGAGACAAGCGCATGAATGCCCCCCAATCCACGGCCGTCCTGGCGCCCACGGTCAAGCTGCTGATCGGCGGCCAATTCGTCGAATCCAAAACCACGCAGTGGCGCAACGTGGTGAACCCCGCCACGCAGGAAGTGCTCGCGCGCGTGCCGTTCGCCACGCCCGAAGAAATCGATGCCGCCGTGGCCTCGGGCAAGGAGGCGTTCAAGACCTGGAAGAAGACGGCCATCGGCGCGCGGGCGCGCATCTTCCTCAAATACCAGCAACTGATCCGCGAGAACATGGCCGAGCTGGCCGCGATCCTGACGGCCGAACAGGGCAAGACGCTGCCCGACGCCGAGGGCGACGTGTTCCGCGGCCTGGAAGTGGTGGAGCACGCGAGCGCCATCGGCAACCTGCAGCTGGGCGAGCTGGCCAACAACGTGGCCGGGGGTGTCGATACCTACACGCTGATGCAGCCGCTGGGCGTGTGCGCGGGCATCACGCCGTTCAACTTCCCGGCGATGATCCCGCTCTGGATGTTCCCGATGGCCATCGCCACCGGCAACACCTTCGTGCTCAAGCCCTCCGAGCAGGACCCGATGGTGACCATGCGCCTGTGCGAACTGGCGCTGGAGGCCGGCGTGCCGCCGGGCGTGCTGAACGTGGTGCACGGCGGCGAGGATGCGGTAAACGCGATCTGCGACCACCCGGACATCAAGGCGATCAGCTTCGTGGGCTCCACCAAGGTCGGCACCCACGTCTACAACCGCGCCAGCCTGAACGGCAAGCGGGTGCAGTGCATGATGGGCGCGAAGAACCACGCCATCGTCATGCCCGACGCCAACAAGGAGCAGACGCTGAATGCCCTCGCGGGCGCGGCCTTCGGCGCCGCGGGACAGCGCTGCATGGCGCTGTCGGTGGTGGTGCTGGTGGGCGAGGCGCAGAACTGGATTCCCGAGCTGGTCGCCAAGGCGAAGACGCTGAAGGTGAGCGCCGGCACCGAGAAAGGCACGGACGTGGGCCCGCTGGTGTCGTGCGCCGCGCGGGAACGCGTCGAGGGCCTGATCGAGCGCGGCATCGCAGACGGCGCCACGCTGGAGCTGGACGGCCGCAAGCCCCAGGTGGCCGGCTACGAGAAGGGCAACTTCGTGGGCCCGACGGTGTTCAGCGGCGTGAAGCCCGGCATGTCCATCTACGACCAGGAAATCTTCGGCCCCGTGCTGTGCCTGGGCGCGGCGAAGGACATCGACGAGGCGATCGCGTTCATCAACGACAACCCGAACGGCAACGGCACTGCCATCTTCACGCAGTCGGGCGCGGCGGCGCGCAAGTTCCAGGAGGAGATCGACGTGGGCCAGGTGGGCATCAACGTGCCGATCCCCGTGCCGGTGCCGCTGTTCTCGTTCTCGGGCTCGCGCGCCTCCAAGCTGGGCGACCTGGGGCCCTATGGCAAGCAGGTGGTGCTGTTCTATACGCAGACCAAGACGGTGACGGCGCGGTGGTTCGACGACAGCACGATCAGCCACGGGGTGAACACCACGATCAGCTTGAAGTGACATCCCCCTGAGGCGCTGCGCGCCTTCCCCCTTCTCTCGCGCTGGCGCGCGGGAAGGGGGACGCAGCCAGCGCGGCGGGGCGGCCCTTGCGCGGCTGCTGCTGGCCTGGGCCGCGCCGGTATTTGGCGCAGTGGTACAAGCGAGGGATGGAAATTTTCAAGATCTGGCGACGACCGCCCCTGGTATTCGGAACCGCAGGCGCTCTCGCGCTGTGGATGTGCAGTGCCAGTGCGCAGGCCCAGGCGGGCGGCGCCTGCAAGCCCGGCGGCACCGTGGTGGAGACGAATGCCTGTGCGGTGCAGGCGTGGCAGCAGGCGGACACGGCCATCGCGATCCTGTACGGCGACGTGATGCGGGCGCTGTCGGCGCACGAGCGGCCGCAGCTGCGGCAGGAGCAGGCCGCGTGGCAGCGCGAGCGCATCACGCGGTGCAAGCAGGCGACGCGGGCGACCGAGGCGCAGCCCGAGGGGCCGCGCCTTTATCACGAGTGCCTGACGGCCGAGACCGAAGCACGGCGCCGCGGGCTGATGCGCTGGCTGACGCTGGAGCACCCTTCCGCGAAACCCTGACGGGCCCGGCGCATCCACGGCCGCCGCCGGAACGATGACAAGACAAGAACGACGAGCAAAACGAGACACGCACCATGGATTTCGAGTTGACCGAAGAGCAACGCGCTTTTGCCGATACCGCCCGGGAGTTCGCCCGGGCCGAACTGGCGCCCCACGCCGCGCACTGGGACGCGGAAGGCATCTTCCCGCACGAAGCGATTACCAAGGCGGGGGCGCTGGGCTTCTGCGGGCTCTATGCCCCCGAGACCGCGGGCGGCCTCGCCCTGCCCCGGCTGGACGCCACGCTGGTGTTCGAGGAAATGGCGGCCATCGACCCCTCGACGACCGCCTTCATCACCATCCACAACATGGCGACCTGGATGCTGGGCACCTGGGCCACCGATGCGGTGCGGGACCACTGGGGCCCGCTGCTCACGAGCGGCGGAAAACTCGCCAGCTACTGCCTGACGGAGCCCGGCGCGGGCTCGGATGCGGCGTCGCTCAAGACGCGCGCCGAACGCATCGGAAACGAATACGTGATCAACGGCGCGAAGGCCTTCATCAGCGGCGCCGGCAGCACCGACGTGCTGGTGCTGATGGCGCGCACGGGTGCGCCCGATTCCGGCGCGGGCGGCATCAGCGCGCTCGTGGTGCCGGCCGATGCACCCGGCATCCAGTACGGCAAGAAGGAAGCCAAGATGGGGTGGAACAGCCAGCCCACGCGCACCATCAGCTTCGACAACGTGCGCATTCCTGCGGACCACCTGCTGGGCTCCGAAGGCGAAGGTTTCAAGATCGCCATGAAGGGCCTGGACGGCGGGCGCATCAACATCGCCACCTGTTCGGTGGGCGCGGCGCAGGGGGCGCTCGGCGCCGCGCAGCAATACCTGCAGGACCGCAAGCAGTTCGGCAAGGCGCTCGCCAGCTTCCAGGCTCTGCAGTTCAAGCTGGCCGACATGGCCACCGAGCTGGTCGCCGCGCGCCAGATGGTGCGGCTGGCCGCGTCCAAGCTGGACGCCGGCGCGCGCGATGCCTCCACCTACTGCGCCATGGCCAAGCGCTTTGCCACCGACGCGGGCTTCCAGGTGGTGAACGAAGCCCTGCAATTGCACGGCGGCTACGGCTACATCCGCGAATATCCGCTGGAGCGCCTGCTGCGCGATGCGCGCGTGCACCAGATCCTGGAAGGCACGAACGAGATCATGCGCGTCATCATCGCCCGGCGCATGCTGGACGGCGACGCGCCGGACGCCATCCGCTGAGCCGCTGCTGCCGTCTCCCACCCTCCATGGCCATGGAAACCCTGCACACCACCGTGCTCGCCGTCCATCGCGACGCCGAACACCAGTTCTCGAAGGAGACGGTGCCGTCGATCGTGCTGGAGGCGGGCCTGGGCGTGGCGGGAGACGCCCACCACGGACGCACGGTGCAGCACCGCTCCCGGGCCAAAACCCATCCGGACCAGCCGAATCTGCGGCAGGTGCACCTCATCGCCGCCTCGCTGCTGGACCACCTGCTGGAGCAGGATTTCGTCGTGGCGGCCGGCGAACTCGGCGAGAACATCACGCTGCAGTCCGCCCCCGGACTGTCGTGGAGCGACCTGATCGCCCTGCCCCGCGGCACGCAGCTGCGTTTCGCGCAGGGCGCGGTGGTCGAGCTGACGGGCCTGCGCAACCCCTGCGTCCAGATGGACCGCTTCCAGCGCGGCCTGATGGCGGCCATGCTGGGCAAGGACGCTGCCGGCAACGTCGTTCGCAAGACCGGCGTGATGGGCATCGTGCTGGCGGGTGGCACGGTGGCCGGCGGCGATGCGGTGCAGGTGCGGCTGCCGGCCCTGCCGCACCAGGCGATGGAGTGCGTCTAGATGCCCGCCCGGCTCCTTCGCGACGAGACACCGCCGAGCACGCGGCGCAGCTTCGAGGCGGACGATCGAGCCGCATTCCTGCCGTTCAGTGGAAGGCCCGACGCCGACCCGCACGAACGGCGCAGCCCCATCCAGACACAGAGCATTTCCCCATCCCACCCAACCAGGAGACAAGCACATGAAGATCGCATTCATCGGACTCGGCAATATGGGCGGTCCCATGGCCCTGAACCTGCACAAGGCCGGCCATGAGATCGCCGCCTTCGATCTGTCCAAAACGGCCTGCGAGAAAATCGCCGCGGACGGCGTGCGGGTGGCCGCCGACGCGGGCGCCTGCGTGGCGGGCGTGGAGGTGGTGATCAGCATGCTGCCCGCGAGCCCGCACGTGGAAGCGCTCTACCTCGGCCGCGACGGCCAGCCCGGCCTGCTGTCCCAGCTGCCCGCCGGCACGCTCGCGATCGACTGCTCGACCATCGCCGCGGCCACGTCGCGCAAGGTGGCGCAAGCGGCGCGGGCGCAGGGCGTCGCGTTCATCGATGCGCCCGTGTCGGGCGGCACCGGCGGCGCGGTGGCCGGGACGCTGACGTTCATGGTCGGGGCCGAGCCGGCCGACCTGGAGCGCGCCCGCCCGGTGCTGGAGAAGATGGGCGCCAACATCTTCCATGCCGGCGCCGTGGGTGCGGGCCAGACGGCGAAGATCTGCAACAACATGCTCCTGGGCATCCTGATGGCCGGCACCAGCGAGGCGCTCGCCCTCGGCGTGGCCAATGGCCTCGATCCCGCCGTGCTCTCGGAGATCATGCGGCGCAGCTCGGGCGGCAACTGGGCGCTGGAGAAGTACAACCCCTGGCCCGGCGTGATGCCGCAGTCGCCGGCCAGCAAGGACTATGCGGGCGGGTTCGGCACCGACCTGATGCTCAAGGATCTGGGCCTGGCCCAGGAGAACGCCACCGCCGTCCGGGCGGCCACGCCGCTGGGCGGGCTGGCACGCAGCCTGTACGCGGCGCACAGCCTCGCGGGCCATGGCGGGCTGGATTTCTCCAGCATCCTGAAGATGGTGCAGAAGCCGTCGGCCTGACGGCGGCGTCTCGTCACGGCGCTACAGGGTGCGTGGCGGTGGGGTGCGACGCGGCGCTTGCACAGCCGGCGTTGCAGGAGGGCGACGGAGGGGAAGGCGCCGCCGTTGTCCTACGCCGACTGTCGACTTTCAGCTGCATGCTGCGGGGAAGCTCCCGCCGACGTGCGGGCCCTTGTTTGTCCGCCATCTCGCCGTGCCAACCATGCATTTCTCTCACACCCGCTCCCCCGCCCGTCCCGCCTTGCCCCGCTCGGGCCTGCGCAAGGCAGCTCCGCTCGCCGCACTGGGGGTCGTGCTCGCCCTGGCGGGCTGCGGCACCCCGGGCGGCGGTACGCCCGCGCCCCACGCCACCGAGGCGGCCAGTGCCGCGAAAACGCCGGTGCCGGGCCCGGAGCGCGCCACGGCTTCTGCCCGCCTGATGACCGCCGACGGCAAGCCCGCCGGCACGGCGGTGCTGACCGAAACGCCCACCGGCGTCGAGATCGTCGCCCAGGTGCAGGGCCTGACCACGGGGCTGCACGGCTTCCACATCCATGCCAATGGGCAGTGCGCGCCCGGTCCCGATGCCGCCACGGGCAAGACCGTGCCGTTCGGCGCGGCCGGCGGCCACTTCGACCCCGGCATGGCGCACCAGCACGGCCAGCCGGGTGCCCCGGCCGACCGGGCCCACGCGGGCGAGCTGCCCAACATCAACGTGGGTGCCGATGGCCGCGGCACCGTGCGCTACGTGAACTCCAACGTCACGCTGACGCCCGGCAAGGCGTCGGTGATGGGCCGCGCGCTCGTCGTGCACGAGAAGGAAGACGACTACAAGTCGAATCCGGCCGGCAACTCCGGTGGCCGGGTGCTGTGCGGCGTGATCGAGCCCGCGCAGCCCAGCAGCGTGGTGGGCCATGGCTCGGCCCCTGCGGCGCGCGGCTGACCGGCATGCGGCGCATGCCCCGATCCTCCCCCAAACCTGCCTTCCCGAACCGTCCCGTCGCTGCCGCCGTGCCCCCTGGGGCGCCGTGGTGGCTGGCCCTGGCCGGCTGCGCGGTGTGGGCCGGCGTTCCGCTGGCGGCCTCCGCGCAGGCTGCTGCATCCACGCTGCCCACGGTGGAGGTGTCCGGCGGCCAGGCCGAGGCCCAGCGCCGGTTCGATTCGGCTGCGAGCCAGACCGCCATCACGGTGGACCCTTTCACTGCCACCACGCCGCTCGTGAACCTGTCGGAACTGCTGGCCGGCCAGGCGGGCGTCGTGGTGTCGGAGCGGCAGAACTATGCGCAGGACCTGCAGATCGCGATCCGCGGATTCGGATCGCGCTCCACTTTCGGCGTGCGCGGCGTGCGCATCCTGGTGGACGGCATTCCCGCGACGATGCCCGACGGCCAGGGCCAGGCGGCCACGGCCCAGCTGCCCTCGGCCGCGCGGGTCGACATCCTGCGCGGCCCGCTCGCGCAGCAGTACGGCAATGCGGCCGGCGGCGTGCTGCAGGTGACCACCCGGGAGCCGCGCGAGGGCGGCGGCGCCTCCGCCTCCGTCGCCGCGGGGTCGTTCGGCCAGCGGCTCGCCGAGGCGTCGCTGGATTTCGGCGACAAAACCCTGGGCGGGCTGGTGGACGTATCGCGCTTCGAGACCGACGGCTGGCGCGACCACAGCGCGGCACGCCGCACGCACCTGAATGCCAAGCTGGTGGCGCGGCCCACCAGCGACACGCGCGTGACCGTGCTCGTGAACCTGTTCGACCAGCCCCTGGCGCAGGACCCGCTCGGGCTCACGCGTGCGCAGTGGCGCGCCGATCCGCGCCAGGCGCCTTCCGTGGCCGACGCATTCGATACCCGCAAGACCGTCCGGCAGAACCAGCTCGGGGTGGTGGTGGAGCATGCGGTCACGGCCCGCGACAGCGTGCGCGCCCGGGTGTACGGCGGCACGCGCGGCCTGTTCCAGACGCTGTCCTTCACGGGCAGCGCGGCCAACAGCGCGGGCGGCGTGGTGGACCTGGATCGGGACTACTACGGCGTGGGCGTGGCATGGACGCACAGCGACCGCACCTCTGCGGGCCTTCCCTGGTCCTGGACGGTCGGCCTGGATGCGGACCGGCTCTCGGAACACCGGCAGGGATTCGTCAACGACGCGGGCACGCCCGGCGCCCTGCGCCGCAACGAGCAGGACCGCGCCGGCAACACCGACCTGTTCGCGCAGGCGGACGCCTGGATCACCCCCACGGTACGCGCCATCGCGGGCCTGCGCGCCACCCGCGTGCGGCTGTCGGTGGACGACCGCTTTCCCGCCAGCGCCGCGAACCCGGACGACAGCGGCAGCCGCAGCTGGCACCGCACCAGCCCGGCCGCCGGCCTGGTCTGGGCCGTATCCGACCAGCTGAACCTGTATGCCAATGCCGGCGGCGGGCTGGAGACGCCGACGCTCGCGGAGATGGCCTACAGCCGCACCAACAGCGGTCCCAACTACGGGCTGGAGGCGGCCCGCAGCCGGCAGTTCGAGGTGGGGGCCAAGTGGCAGGGCGCCATCCACCGCGTGGAGGCCGCCTGGTTCGACGCGCGCACGCGCGGCGAGATCGTGCCGGCCGCCACGGTGAACGGCCGCACGGTGTACCAGAACGCCGATGCGGTACGGCGCCGCGGCATGGAGCTGTCCTGGAGCGCGAGCGCCGGGGGGTTCACGCCGCGCGCGGCCTACACCTACCTGGACGCGTTCTTCGGCAGCGCCTACACGGGCGCGGGCGGAACGGCGGTGCCGGAAGGCAGCCGCCTGCCGGGCACGGCACGGCACGTGGCGCGGCTCTCGCTGGATTACGCGCCCGACGCGGCATGGACCGTGGGCGCGGCCGTGGACCTGTCCGCCAAGGCCTACGCCAACGACACCAACACCGAATCCGCTCCCGGCTATGCGGTGGCGGGCCTGCGGGCCGGCTACGGCTGGAAGTCGGGCGGCACGGTGCGCTGGCAGGCGTGGGCGCGGCTCGACAACCTGTTCGACCGCCGCTACGTGGGATCGCTGATCGTGAACGACGGCAACGGCCGCTTCTTCGAACCCGCGGCCGGCCGCCGCATCATGGTGGGGCTGCGCGCACAGTTCCTTTGAAGGGAATGCGCCGCTGGCCCCGCCCGTCAATCCACCTTGACGTTCGCCGCCTTGATGACCTGCGCCCACTTCTCGACCTCGGCCTTCTGGAAGGCCGCGATCTGGGCGGTGCTCAGGTCCGCCGGCTCCATGCCGAAACCCTTGAGCTTGGTCTGCATGTCGGGCTGCGCCAGGATCTTGCGGATCTCGTCGTGCAGGCGGGTGACGATGGGCGCGGGCGTGCCGGCGGGCACGAAGATCGCCTGCCACGACACCACCTCGAAGTCCTTCAAGCTGGCCATGCCCGATTCGGCCACCGTGGGCACGTCGGGCATCGAGGCCAGGCGCTGGGCGGAGGTCACGGCGATGGCGCGCAGCTTGCCGCTCTGGATGTGCGGCGCGGCGACGACGGTGGTGTCGAACATCATGTCCACCTGCCCGCCGATCACATCCTGGATCGCCGGGCCGCTGCCCTTGTAGGGCACGTGGGTGAACTTCACGCCCGACTTGTAGGCCAGCAGTTCCAGCGCCAGGTGCTGCGAGGTGCCGGTGCCGGCGGATGCCGAAGAAAGGCCTCCCGACTTGGCCTTGGCCGCGGCCAGCACGTCCTGCAGCGTCTTATAGGGGCTGCTGGCGGCCACCACGAGCACGACGGGGTTGGTGCCGATCAGCGTGACCGGCGCGAAGGACTTCACCGGGTCGTAGCCCAGCTTGGGGTACAGGCTCACGTTGATCGCATGCGAACTGATGGTGCCGCCGAGCAGCGTGTAGCCGTCCGGTGCCGCGCGCGCGGCGATCTCGGAGCCGACGCTGCCCCCTGCCCCGCCCTTGTTGTCGACGACGACCGTGGTGCCCAGGGCCGTGCCCAGTTGCTGGCTGATCAGCCGGCCCAGCGTGTCGGTCGTACCGCCGGCAGCGAACGGCACCAGGTAGGTGATCGTCTTGCCCGTGGGCCAGGTGCCCTGGGCGAAGGCCGGCAGCGTGGCGAGGCCGGCGGCGGTGCCCATGGCGATCGCGCCGAGGGCGAAGGTTCTGCGTTGCATGGCTGTCTGTCTCCTTTGTAATGAATCTCAGGTCACCGGCGCGGGGTTGAACAGCACCAGCGCGTTGGCCAGCTTCCAGTGCTCGGCCCAGGTCTTCTTGCGGCCGCTGGCCACCTCGAGCATCAGGTGGAACATCTCCCAGCCCAGCGACTCGATGGTGGCGTCGCCCTCGGCGATGCGGCCGGCGTTCACGTCCATCAGGTCGTGCCAGCGGCGCGCGAGGTCGCTGCGGGTGGCCACCTTGATCACCGGCACTTCGGCGAGGCCGTAGGGCGTGCCGCGGCCGGTGGTGAACACGTGCAGGTTCATGCCCGCGGCCACCTGCAGCGTGCCGCAGATGAAATCGCTCGCGGGCGTGGCGGCGTAGAGCAGGCCTTTCTGGCGGGCCTTCTCGCCGGGCGCCACCACGCCGCTGATGGGCGCGCTGCCGCTCTTGACGATCGAGCCCATGGCCTTCTCGACGATGTTGGAAAGGCCGCCCTTCTTGTTGCCCGGGGTGGTGTTGGCACTGCGGTCGACGCGGCCCTGGCTCAGATAGGCGTCGTACCAGGCCATCTCGCGGACCATGGCCGCCGCCACTTCGGGCGTGGCCGCGCGGGCGGTGAGCTGGTCGATGCCGTCGCGCACCTCGGTCACTTCGGAGAACATCACCGTCGCGCCCGCGCGCACCAGCAGGTCGGTGCAGAAGCCCACCGCGGGATTGGCGGTCACGCCGCTGAAGGCATCGCTGCCGCCGCACTGCACGCCCACCACCAGTTCGCTGGCGGGGACGGTCTCGCGGCGGCGGCGGTTCAGGCGCTCCAGGTGTTGCTCGGCCTGGCGCATCACCGAATCGACCATCGACATGAAGCCCACGTGGGCCTCGTCCTGCAGGCAGACCACGTCCAGCGGCGCCTCCTGCAGCGTGCGCTCGTCCACCAGGGGAATCGCGCCGGGCGGCAGCAGGCGCTCGGGCTGCAGCTTCTCGCAGCCCAGGCTGACGACCATGACCTCGCCGCCGAAATTCGGATTGAGGCTGATGTTGCGCAGCGTGCGGATGGGGATCACCGCATCGGGCGCGTCGATCGCCACGCCGCAGCCGTAGGTGTGGGCCAGGGCCACTACGTCGTCCACGTGCGGGTACTTCGGCAGCAGCTCCGCCTTGATGCGCTGCACGGCGAACTCCGTCACGCCGGCCACGCACTGCACGGTTTCGGTGATGGCGAGGATGTTGCGCGTGCCCACGGAGCCGTCGGCGTTGCGGTAGCCCTCGAAGGTGTAGCCCGTGAGCGGCGGCAAAGCGGGCGGCTTCACGGTGGCGATCGGCAGGCCTTCGAGCGACCGCGCCTCGGGCATGTGCAGCAGCTTCTCGTGGACCCAACTGCCGGCGGGAATCGCGCGGATCGCATAGCCGATCGGCACGTTGTAGCGCACCACGGCCGCGCCTTCGGGAATGTCCGCGAGGGCGACCTTGTGGGCCTGGGGCACATGGTCGGCGAGCGTGGGCCCGCCGGGCAGCACGGTGCCGGCGGGCAGGCCGCCGTCGTTGGCCACGATGGCCACGTTGTCGGCCTCGTGCATGCGGATGGTCAGGGGCGTGGTCATGGAAAGTCCGTTCGGCACAGGGTTCGGGCAAAGGCCGGGCAGCGCCTCAGCGCACCGCCATGAACATGCTGGGCAGCCAGGTCGAGAACGAGGGCACGAAGGTGACCAGCGCGAGCGCGAAGATCAGCGCGCCGTAGAACGGCCAGATGGTGCGCATCACCGTGCCCACCGACACCCCGCCGATCGCGCAGCCCACGAACTGCGTGGTACCCACCGGCGGCGTGTTCAGGCCCAATGCGCAGTTGATGAGCATCACGATGCCGAACTGCACCGAACTCATGCCGTAGTGCTGCGCGATCGGCAGGAAGATCGGCGTGCACAGCAGGATGGTGGCGGCCATGTCCAGGAAGGTGCCCAGCACGAACAGGATGATGTTGATGAGCAGGAAGATCACCCAGGGCGTGCTCGTCACCTGCGACAGCATCTGCCCCGTCAGTTCCGCCACGCCGTAGAGGCTGATGAGGTAGCCGAAGGTGCTGGAGATGCCGATCAGGAGCAGGATCACGCCCGTGGTGCGCACCGCCTTGGAGGCGGCCTTGATGAAGTGCTCCCACTTCAGGGTGCGGTAGAGGAAGATGGTGAGCGCCAGCGCGTAGAGCACCGCCACCGCCGCCGATTCGGTCGCCGTGAAGATGCCCGACAGGATGCCCCCCAGGATCAGCACGACGATGAAGAGCCCAGGCAGCGCCGCCGCGAACGACCGCGCCACGATGTGCCAGCCGGGGAACGTGCCCTTCGGGTAGCCGCGCTTCACGGCCACGAGGTACGCCGCGGCGAGGTTGCTGACCGTGAGCACCAGGGCCGGCACCAGCGCCGCCAGGATCAGCGCCGCGATCGACACCTTGCCGCCGGCTGCCAGCGAGTAGATGATCAGGTTGTGGCTGGTGGGCATCAGCGCGCCGACCAGGGCCGCGTGCGTGGTCACGTTCACGGCGTAGTCGGCGTGGTAGCCCTCCTTCTTCATCATCGGGATCATCACCGCGCCCATGGCGGACACGTCGGCCACCGGCGAGCCCGAGACGCCGCCGAACAGCGTGCAGGCCACCACGTTCGACATGCCCAGGCCGCCGCGCACGTGGCCCACCAGGGCCCGCGCGAAGTTCACGATGCGGTCCGCGATGCCGCCGTAGAGCATCAGCTCGCCCGCGAAGATGAAGAACGGAATCGCCAGGAACGAGAAGATCCCCATGCCGGAGGTCATCTGCTGGAAGCCCACTTCGAGCGGCAGGCCCTCGTACGCCAGGGTGGCCAGGGCCGAGAGGCCGATGGAGAACGCCACCGGAACGCCCAGCAGCAGGAAGAGCGTGAACGACACGCACAGGATCAGGAGTGGCACGGTCATGGATCAGCCCCAGGCGGGTTCGACTTCGCGGCCCTGGGCGAGCGCGATGATGTGTTCGATGGAAAACAGCACGATGAGCACGCCCGCGATGCTGGCGGGCACGTACTTCCAGCCTTCGGAGATGAAGAGCGTGGGCAGGCGGTATTCCCACACCGACTGCGCGAGCGAGGCGCAATTCCAGGCCATGGCGGCGCCGAACACCAGGATCAGCGCATGGATCAGGTATTCCATCTTCAGGCGCAGCCAGTCAGGCGCCAGCACCAGGAACGATTCAACGCCGATGTGGCCGGCATCGCGCACGCCGACGGCCACGCCGAACATGGTCACGTAGAGCACGAGCAGCAGGGCCAGGCTCTCCGCCCAGGTGGGCGTGTTGTTGAGGACGTAGCGGCCGAACACCTGCCAGCTCACGGCGCAGATCACCGCCACGAGCCCGAGGATGCCCAGCCACATGCAGACGCGGGCGAGCGTGCGGCAGATTTGGGTGTACATGTCGAAGGGAGGAGAAAGGGGCCGCCGGAGCGCGCGGCGGCAAGAGGCCGGGCGCTCGGCGGGAAGGCTTCAGGGCAAAAAAAACCCCGTGCCGGTAGCGGCACGGGGAGGGAGTGGAATCACTGCGTGTCCTGCACGCGCTTCACGAGGTCCTTGAGCTTGGCATCGGTGATGAACTTGTCGTAGACGGGCTTCATCGCGGCCTGGAAGGGGGCCTTGTCGATCTCGATGATCTCGGCGCCGCCGGCCTTCACGGTGGCGAGCGACTTCACCTCGCGATCGGCCCACTGCTTGCGCATGTACGGCACCGATTCCTTCGCGGCCTGGCGGATCCAGCCCTGCTCCTGCGGCGAGAGCCGGTCCCAGGCGCGCTTGGAAAAGAGCAGCATCTCCGGGGCCATGGAGTGCTCGGTCTTCGTGTAGTACTTCGCGACCTCGAAGGAGCGCGAGCTTTCGTAGGTGGGGTAGTTGTTCTCGGCGGCGTCGATCAGCCCGGTCTTCAGGCCCGTGTACACCTCGCCCATCGGCATCGGCGTGGCGTTCGCGCCCATGGCTTCCAGCATCGACACCCACAGGTCCGACTGCTGCACGCGCACCTTCATGCCCTTCATGTCCTCGAACTTGCGCACCGGCTTCTTGGCCGTGAACATGGAGCGCGCGCCGCTGTCGTAGTAGGCCAGGCCGACGAAGCCCTGGCGCTCGCAGGCCTTCAGGATCTCCTCGCCCACGGGGCCGTCCAGCACCTTGTGCAGATGGTCGACCGAGCGGAACAGGAACGGCATGGTCGGCACCACCGTTTCGGGGCAGATGTTGTTCATCGCGCCGATGTTGATGCGCACCATCTGCAGCGCGCCGATCTTGGCCTGCTCGATCGCGTCCTTCTCGTTGCCGAGGGCGCCGCTGCTGTAGACGCGGATGGTGTGCTTGCCGCCGGAGAGCTCCTTGAGGCGCTCGCCCATGAACTTCACCGCCGTGACGGTGGGATAGTCGTCGGGATGGATGTCGGCGGAGCGGAACTCCGTGGCATGGGCGGCGAGGGCCGCGCAGCAGGCTGCCACGGCAGCCAGGGTGGTCCGGATGAATCGCATGTGTGTCTACCTCGGATGGATCGGGTCGGGAGGGAAAAGGGGTCGGCTCAAAAGGCTGCGGTCTGTCGCCGCTTCAATGGGCGCCGGGGTCGAATTCGGGCTCGGGAAGGCCCTGTGTGCCGGGATGCAGCGCGAACACGCCGCCGGCCAGTGGCTGGTCGGACAGGTCCGCTCCGCCGCCCGGGCGGATGGAGCTGATGAAGAGCGTGTCCAGCCGCGGCCCGCCGAAGGCGCACATGGCGGGCTTCTTGACGGGCACGGCGAGCGAGCGGTCCAGCCGGCCGTCCGGCGTGAAACGGTGCACCAGGCCGGCGTCGTTGCCGCAGATCCAGTAGCCGCCGTCCACGTCCACGGCCGCGCCGTCGGGGCGGCCCGGCAGCGCCGCCATGTCCACGAACAGGCGGCGGCGGTGCGGCGTGCCGGTGCCGGTGTCGTAATCGAAGGCCCAGATCTTCTGCACCTGGGGATGCGAATCCGACAGGTACATGGTGCGGCCGTCCGGGCTGAACGCGATGCCGTTGGGCACGATCAGCGGGCCCAGGCCCAGGTCTTCCGCCCGTCCGGCGGCGAGTTCCTGGCGCCCGAAACGGTAGACCGCGCCCACGGGTGCGGCAGCGGCCATGTCGAGCAGCATCGTGCCGGCGATGAAGCGCCCCTGCCGGTCGCACCGCCCGTCGTTGAAGCGCATGCCGGCGGCCGCGTGCGGCACGCCGGCCAGGCACCGGGCCGACAGCGCGCCGCGGGCCTCCGGCAGATCCGGTCCGTCAGGCAGATCGAGCGCGAACAGGCCGCTCTCCATGCCGGCGATCCACCGCCCCGGTTGCCCGGCCCACGCGGCCATGCAGGCCACCATCTCGGGAGCGCTCCACTGCGAGCGCGCTCCGGTGCGGGCGGACCAGCGGTGCAGCACGGCCGCCGGAATGTCGGTCCAGTAGAGCGACTCTTCCGCGGCGCGCCACACCGGGCTTTCGCCGGTGGCGCAGCGGGCATCGAGCACGAGCTCGGCCGAAGGCGAAGAAGTTGCTGCCGCCATGCCGCTCATCCTTCGAACGGCCCCTGGGCCGTGAATGCCCCGCCCTGGTAGATGGCCGCCGGATCGTTCGGCGCGGGCGCGGGCTGTGCCTCCACCTTGGCGCGGAACGGTTCGGAACTGTCCTTCGGCGCATAGCCCAGATGGGCCGCCGCATGGTTGTCCCACCACAGATCGCGGTTGGCCGATGCGCCGTACGCCACCGTGTGGCCGACGTTCGGCGTGAACAGCGACTTCTCCACCAGCTGCGTCAGGTCGTCGTAGCTCAGCCAGCTGCTCATCATGCGGCGGTCGCGCGGCTCGGGGAACGACGAGCCGATGCGCAGGCTCACCGTCTCGATGCCATAGCGGTCGTAATAGAAGCTGGCCATGTCCTCGCCGAAGGATTTGGAGAGGCCGTAGTAGCCATCCGGGCGGCGCGGGGCCAGTGCGTCGATGTGCTCGGTCTGCTTGTAGAAGCCGATCACGTGGTTGGAGCTGGCGAACACCACGCGGCGCGCGCCGTGGCGACGCGCGCCCTCGTAGATGTGGAAGACGCCCTTGATGTTGGCCTCGAGCACTTCCTCGAAGGGCCGCTCCACGGAGACGCCGCCCAGGTGCACGATCGCATCGCAGCCGGCCACCAGCGCATCGACCGCGGCCTTGTCGGCCAGATCGCAGGGCACGACCTCTTCGGAGGCGTCCCGCGCGGGAGCGAGGTTGGCGATGTCGGACAGGCGGATGATCTCCGCGAACGGGCGGACCCGCTCCCTCAGCACTTTCCCGAGCCCCCCGGCTGCGCCGGTGAGCAGCAGGCGGTGGAAACGGGGCGGCTGGCTCATGGTGTTCCTTGCGTGGGTGTTTGTCATATGTTGTCGTACAACGCGACGGGATTATGATCATGCCCATGGCCACCTCGACAAAGGGATTACCCGCATCCTCCGCTTCCGCAGACCGCAACGCCCTGGCCGCTCCGCCGGTGCGCCGCGTGCGGGGGCTGGCCAATGCGGTCGTCGAGGACTTCTCCGGCAGGATCCGCGACCGCCTTCTGACGCCCGGCGACAAGCTGCCCACCGAGTCGGAAATCATGCGGGCGCACGACGTGAGCCGCACCGTGGTGCGGGAGGCGCTCTCCAAGCTCCAGGCCGCCGGCCTCGTCGAGACCCGCCACGGCATCGGCACCTTCGTGCTGCCGCCGCGCGCCGGGGGCGTTTTCCGCCTCGATCCTTCGGAGCTGGGCACCTCCGCCGACGTGCTCGCCGTGCTGGAGCTGCGCATCAGCCTGGAGACCGAGTCCGCCGGTCTGGCCGCCATGCGCCGCACGGAGGCGCATCTGCAGTGCATGGCCGAGGCCCTGCGGGATTTCGAGCACAACATCCGCAGCGGCGGCGACACCGTGGCGCACGATTTCCGCTTCCACCTGCAGATCGCGGAGGCCACCGGCAACCCGTACTTCGCGGACATCATGAACCACCTGGGCACCACGCTGATCCCGCGCACGCGCATCGCCGCGCTGCGCGTCCAGCGCAGCGACGACTACCTCGGCCGCGTGCACCGGGAGCACGAAGAAATCTATTCGGCCATCGCGCGGCAGGACCCCGATTCGGCCCGCGCGGCCATGCGCATCCACCTCACCAACAGCCGCGAGCGGCTGCGCCTCGCCCAGGAGGCGGCAAGGCTCCAGGCCGCCTCGCCGCACACCGCCTCCCCGGCCTGAACTGCGCCGGTTCCGGCAAACCCTTGTCTTTTGGATGGATCAAGTTGTATGATGACGTACAACATAAACCAGGAGACAGAGACCATGCCCATCCATCGCCGCGCCCTGCTGTCCACAGGCGCACTGGCCCTCGCGTGCGCTTCCGCCGGAGCGCAGACCCCGCCGCCCGCCAATGCCTGGCCCGCCAAGCCGCTGCGGCTCGTGGTGCCCTACCCGCCCGGCGGCAGCTCGGACATCATCGCCCGCGCCATCAGCCAGCCGCTGTCCGAAGCGCTCAAGCAGCCGGTGGTGGTGGAGAACAAGCCCGGCGCCAACGGCAACCTCGGCGCCGACTTCGTGGCCAAGGCCGCGCCGGACGGCTACACGATGCTGCTGTGCGACGTGGGCGCGCTGGCGATCAGCCCCTCCGTCTACACCAAGCTGCCCTTCGACCCCTCGAAGGACCTGCGCGGCACCACCATGCTGGCCTACTCGCCGCACATGCTGGTGGTGCATCCCTCCGTGCCCGCGAACAATCTGAAGGAGCTGATCGCGCTCTCGCGCACGGCCGACCTCAACTTCGCCGTGACGGCCACTGGCAGCGCGCCGCACCTGGCCGGCGTGGCGCTCGCCGCCGCCAGCGGCGCCCGCTGGCAGTACGTCCCCTACAAGGGCGGCGTGACCGCCATTCAGGACACCATGGCCGGCCAGACGCAGGTGCTGATGAACGGCATGCTGGCCACCCTGCCCCATGTGCAGAGCGGCAAGCTCAAGGTGCTCGGCCTCTCCAAGGGCACCCGCATGCCGCTGCTGCCGAACGTGCCCACCATCGCCGAACAGGGCGTGCCCGGCTTCGAGTCCGGCACCTGGCAGGGCGTGCTGGTGCCGCGCGGCACGCCCGACGCCATCGTCCAGCGCATCAACAGCGCCTTCATCTCCGTCATCCGCACGCCCGAGATCCGTTCTCGCCTCACCGGCCAGGGCGCCGAAGTGGTCACGATGACGCCGGCCGAGCAGGACCGGTTCTTCGAGAAGGAACGCGCCCGCTGGGCCGGCGTGGTGTCCGCCGCGCAGATCCGCCTCGACTGATGTCCTTTCCGGGCCCGCCCCCGCGAGGGGCAGGCCTTTTCGCACCACCAGCTGTTTCACCCTTTCCCACTTTTCGGGCTTTCCCCATGCAACCCCAAGAACTCAAGACCATCATGGGCTCCGGCCTGCTGTCCTTCCCGCTGACCGACTTCGACAGCGACGGCAACTTCAACGCCCGCGGCTATGCCGAGCGCCTCGAGTGGCTCGCGCCCTATGGCGCCAGCGCCCTCTTCGCGGCCGGCGGCACGGGCGAGTTCTTCTCTCTTACCGCGGAGGAGTACCCCGCCATCATCGAGACCGCCGTGCAGACCTGCCGCGGCAAGGTGCCGATCATCGCGGGCGCCGGCGGCCCCACGCGCTTCGCCATCCAGTGCGCCCAGGCCGCTGAAAAGGCCGGCGCCCACGGCATCCTGCTGCTGCCCCACTACCTGACCGAAGCCGGCCAGGAAGGCCTGGCGGCGCACGTCGAGGCCGTCTGCAAGAGCGTGAAGTTCGGCGTCATCGTCTACAACCGCGGCCAGAGCCGCTTCACGCCCGAGACGCTCGCGCGCCTGGCCGAGCGCAACGCCAACCTCGTGGGCTTCAAGGACGGCGTGGGCGACATCGAGCTGATGAACTCCATCTACATGAAGATGGGCGACCGCTTCGCCTACCTGGGCGGCCTGCCCACGGCCGAGGTGTATGCCGCCGCCTACAAGGCACTGGGCACGCCGGTGTACTCGTCGGCGGTGTTCAACTTCATCCCGAAGACGGCCATGGACTTCTACCACGCGGTGGCGAATGACGACCAGGCCACGCAGCACCGCCTGCTGCGCGAATTCTTCATGCCCTACCTGGAGCTGCGCAACCGCATGCCGGGTTATGCGGTGAGCATCGTGAAGGCCGGCGCGAAGATCGTCGGCCACGACGCGGGCCCCGTGCGTGCGCCGCTCACCGACCTGAAGGCCGGCGAGATGGACGCGCTCAAGGCGCTCATCGACAAGCTCGGGCAGCAGTGACGGCAAGGCCGGCCCGACCGCGGGCGGGCATGTGCCGCACCTGGCCGGCTGGCCGGCGCGGCAGGAAAGTAAAACCACATAACGACATCCCAGGAGACACCATCATGTTCCAACGCATCACCGCCGCCGCAGCCTCGATACTGCTGGCAACCGCCCTTGCCGGCTGCGCATCGCGCGCCGCACCCGGCACCGCCCAGGACGGGCCTGCGGTGGCCCTGGCCGCCGAGCGGCTGCGCATCGCCATGATCGACCCGACGCCCGAGGCGCTCGGCCAGCTCGTGGCCGACGAACTGAGCTACGGCCACTCCGGCGGCCGCGTGGACACGAAAGCCAGCTTCATCGGCGACCTGATGAACGGCAAGTCGGACTTCGTGACCATCGTGATCACCGACCAGTCGATCCAGGTGGTGGATGGCGTGGCCGTGGTGCGGCATACGCTGACGGCCGACACCAACGACTCCGGAAAACCCGGGAAGGTGCAGATCAAGGTGCTGGGCGTCTGGCAGAAGCGCGGCAACGACTGGAAGCTGCTCGCGCGCCAGGCCGTCCGTCCCGCCTGAGACGTCGTCTCCGGCTCAGGCAGGTGGGGGGCGGTTTCCGCCCGGTGACGGCGAACCTGCCTTGCATGATCCTGTCACCCCACCGCCGGAAGTGGTGCATCTCCGGTGCGGGGGCGGCGGCGGCGCTATCATCCGGCCGGTTCCCACCCCCTCTAGCGCCCCAAAAACAGTATGAAGAGTTTGCAGATGCTGCTTGCCGAGCAGGCAGCCTTGGACGAGAAGATCGCCCGCGAGAAAAAACAGGCCGCCGCCCAGGCGCTCACCCAGATCCAGGCCTGGATCGCCGAATTCGGCTTCACCGCCCAGCAGGTGTTCCCCTGGCAGCCCGCCAAGAAGCAGGTATCGGCCAAATACCTCGATCCGAATTCCGGCGCCACCTGGACGGGCCGCGGCAAGCCGCCCGCCTGGATCGCCGGCAAGGACCGCGACCAGTTCCTCATCGAGAAGCCGGTGGAGGCTCCTTCCCAACGCGGCCCCTTCCTCGCCGAGATGGCCGCAGCAGCCGCCCGGCGCGAAGGCCGCTGAAGCAGGCGGCCCCGGCGCTCCGCAAGGTAGCCTTAGCACACGGCCAGCGCCTGCGCAATACAACGCCCGGCATGCAACGCATGCCGCATCTCTTTCGTTTTGCAGGTCCGCAGGGCCGGGTTTGGTGCAATGCTCTGTACCCCTTCAGCCACGGAAATGAGAGCACGATGCACAAACGCCAATTCCTGACCCGGCTCGGTCTTGCCGGCATGCTGCCGGCCGGCGCTGCGCTGGCCCACGCACCGGACACTCCCCAGCCCACGCTGCTCACCGTCTCCGGTTCCGTCGAGCGTGCCAACCGCGGGCCATTGAACCCGGTGTCGGACCTGCTGGCCGCCAAGCAGGGCGTGCAGTTCAACCAGGCCCGCACCTTCGACGCCCGCACGCTGCAGCAGCTGCGAGCCGTCTCGATCTCACCCACGGTGGAGTACGACCAACGCCGCCACACCCTCGAAGGCCCGCTGCTCACCGATGTGCTCGCGATCGCGGGGGTTGCGCCCCACCGCAACGCCACCCTCGTGCTGCGCGCCGTGGATGGCTACAACGCCACCCTCACCGTGGCCGATGCCGCGCGCTACCGGATGATCATCGCGCTGCGCATGGACGGCACTCCTCTGTCCGTCGGCGGCCTGGGGCCGCAATGGGCGGTCTACGACGCGGACAACATCCCTGAATTCAAGAGCAAGCCCGTGAACGAGCGCTTCACGCTCTCGCCCTGGGGGCTGTACCTGATCGAGGTGAAGTAAGGCGGGTGCGGGAAGCTCACCCGCCCGCGCGCAGTAGGGCGCGCAGCACGTTGCCCACCGGCGACCTGGGCGGCTAAGCGACGACGATCTGCTTGGACACCCTGGAGGGCGTCGCCTGTGTATGGCAGTAGCGCTCGATCGCTGCCGTCTCCAGCCCGGTGCCGCCAGTACCCCTCACTGCGATCGGCTTTTGTCCGCCACTACTCGGGCAGATGGCAGACTGCCTCGATATTGTTGCCCTCCGGATCGATCACGAAGGCCCCGTAATAGTGGGCGTGGTAGTCGGGCCTCAGCCCGGGCGCGCCGTTGTCCTTGCCGCCCGCCGCAATCGCCGCCTTGTGGAAGGCATCCACCTGCGCGCGGTTGCGGGCCCTCCAGGCGAGGTGGCAGCCAGCCGTGGCCACCGGGCCGCCATGCGGCGAAGGCCCGTCGATGAACCACACGTCCGCCTTCTTGCCGTCGGGCTCCGACGCGTCGGGGTAGGCGAATCCCAGCATGTTCGCGCCGTAGTGCCCTTCAAAACACACGCTGTAGCCCAGGGGCTCCAGGGCTGCGCTGTAGAAGGCCTTGGCACGGGCGATATCGGTCACGCGGAATGTCATGTGGTCCAGCATGCGAGGCTCCTGATAGGGATGTGCGGTATTGCACGTCGATACTGTATTTAAATACAGCCATCAGATCAACCAGCATCTGGGTGTTTCAGCAGAACTCCGCAGTTCCCCGGCTCCCGGAGAAATCCGCCGCACATGAAAAAGCCCTCGATCTCCAACGAAGATCGAGGGCTTGGTCGAGAGGCGTCGTCAGGCGACGCCGCCGCGGGACAACCTTACATGTTGTCGATCATCACCTGGCCGAAGCCCGAGCAGCTCACCTGCGTCGCGCCTTCCATCAGGCGGGCGAAATCGTACGTCACCTTCTTGCTGAGGATGGACTTTTCCATCGAGCTGATGATGATGTCGGCGGCTTCGGTCCAGCCCATGTGGCGCAGCATCATTTCGGCGGAGAGGATTTCGGAACCGGGGTTCACGTAGTCCTTGCCGGCGTACTTCGGTGCGGTGCCATGGGTGGCTTCGAACATGGCGACGGAGTCGGACAGGTTGGCGCCGGGGGCGATGCCGATGCCGCCCACCTGGGCTGCCAGCGCGTCGGAGACGTAGTCGCCGTTCAGGTTCAGCGTGGCGATCACGCTGTACTCGGCGGGGCGCAGCAGGATCTGCTGCAGGAATGCGTCGGCGATGCTGTCCTTGACCGTGATTTCCTTGCCGGTCTTGGGGTTCTTGAACTTCATCCACGGGCCGCCGTCGATGAGTTCGGCGCCGAATTCCTTGGCAGCCAGGTCGTAGGCCCAGTCACGGAAGCCGCCTTCCGTGAACTTCATGATGTTGCCCTTATGGACGATGGTCACGCTGGGCTTGTCGTTGTCGATCGCGTACTGGATCGCCTTGCGGACCAGGCGCTGCGTGCCTTCGCGCGACACGGGCTTCACGCCGATGCCGGAGGTTTCGGGGAAGCGGATCTTCTTGACGCCGAACTCTTCCTGCAGGATCTTGATGAGCTTCTTCGCCTTCTCGGACTCGGCCTCGAACTCGATGCCGGCGTAGATGTCTTCCGAGTTCTCGCGGAAGATCACCATGTGGGTCTTCTCGGGTTCCTTCACGGGCGAGGGAACGCCCTTGAAGTACTGGATGGGGCGCAGGCAGACGTAGAGGTCGAGCTCCTGGCGCAGCGCCACGTTCAGCGAGCGGATGCCGCCGCCCACGGGGGTCGTCAGCGGGCCCTTGATGGAGACGACGTAGTCGCGCACGGCGTGCAGGGTTTCTTCCGGCAGCCAGACGTCGGGGCCGTACACCTTGGTGGACTTCTCACCGGCATAGACCTCCATCCAGTGGATCTTGCGCTTGCCGCCGTAGGCCTTGGCCACGGCTGCGTCCACCACCTTCAGCATCACGGGGGTGATGTCGAAACCAGTGCCGTCGCCTTCGATGTAGGGGATGATGGGCTGATCCGGCACGCTCAGGGACATGTCGGCATTGACGGTGATCTTCTGGCCTTCGGCAGGGACCTTGATGTGCTGGTAACTGGTCATGGAACGGGTATCTCCGGTGGAATGGCGCCAGGGGCTGCGCCCGGGCAAGGCGGACTGTGCACGCATGCACAAAACGCAATGATTCTAGCGAGAAAAATTTGTAGGTCTCGTCTGTCAACGCCCCGGCCTGCGGTATCGTTGTGTGAGGGCTTCGCGGGCCTACGCGGGGCTCGCCAACCCATCCGAAACTTTCCTAGGAAACGGCAATATGAAAAAACTCCTCGCTGTCCTGATCGCCGGTCTGTTCACCGCCGGTGCCTTCGCCCAGGCGCCCGCCCAGGCTCCGGCCACCACGTCCGCCCCGATGGCAGCCGACAGCTACACGCCGGCTCCCACGGCCAAGGCGCACGCCAAGAAGGCCCACAAGAACACCAAGCACAAGGTCGCCCACAAGAAGACCAAGAAGCACTCCAAGGCCGCTGCCTGAAGCGAGCCCCGTGCCGACGGGAAGCCGGCCCTCCATGGGCCGGTATCCCGAGCCTCCCGAAGCCCGCTTTACGCGGGCTTTGCTTTTGGCTGGTAGGCTTTTCGCCGATCCCTTCCCTTCCGATGGATGACCTCCGCACCATGACCACCCTCCTCTCGCACCGGCTGCGACGCACCACCCGCCACGTTCGCCGCCTCGCGGCCGTGGCCGCCATCGCCACGGCCTGTGCCGGCGCCGCGCAGGCCCAGCAGGGTCCGCAGCTCGATCTGCAGCGCGTGGACCTGTCCGCGGGCATGCACCGCATCGACGCCCAGGTGGCCGCGACGCCGCAGGAGCGGGAGATCGGCCTGATGTTCCGCAAGGAGATGCCCTCCAACGAGGGCATGCTGTTCGCGTTCTCCGTGCCCGGCGTGCAGTGCTTCTGGATGAAGAACACGCTGCTGCCGCTCACGGCGGCCTTCGTGGCGGACGACGGCACCATCGTCAACCTGGCGGACATGAAGCCGCAGACGCTGGATTCCCACTGCTCGGACAAGCCCGTGCGCTTCGTGCTGGAGATGAACCAGGGCTGGTTCGCCAAGCGCGGCATCAAGGCGGGCTTCAAGCTCTCGGGCGCCCCGTTCGCGAAACAGCGCTGACCGCGGCCCGGCCGTTCGTACCGCCCATGAAAAAACGGCCCCGCGGGGCCGTTTTTCTTTGCATCCCCTGTGCGGGGAGCCGGATCAGCCGGCGAAGTTGCTTTCCGCGAACTTCCAGTTCACCAGCTTGTCGAGGAAGGTCTCGACGAACTTCGGACGCAGGTTGCGGTAGTCGATGTAGTAGGCGTGCTCCCAGACGTCCACCGTCAGCAGCGCCTTGTCGGCGGTGGTGAGCGGCGTGCCGGCGGCGCCGGTGTTCACGATGTCGACGCTGCCGTCGGCCTTCTTGACCAGCCAGGTCCAGCCGGAGCCGAAGTTGCCCACGGCGCTCTTCACGAACGCTTCCTTGAAGGCGGCGTAGCTGCCCCACTTGGCGTTGATGGCATCGGCCAGCGCGCCCGAGGGCTCGCCGCCGCCGCCCGGGGTCATGCAGTTCCAGAAGAAGGTGTGGTTCCAGATCTGGGCCGCGTTGTTGTAGATGCCGCCGCTGGACTTCTTGATGATCTCCTCGAGGGGCATGTTCTCGAATTCGGTGCCCTTCTGGAGGTTGTTGAGGTTCACCACGTAGGCGTTGTGGTGCTTGCCGTGGTGGTACTCCAGGGTTTCCTGGCTGTAGTGGGGAGCCAGGGAGTCGATGGGGTAAGGCAGCGGTGGCAGGGTATGTTCCATGACGTTCCTTCGTGGGTGGTTGGTGATTTTTCGGATGCGGCGCCGCCCGGTGGCCGCACGGCGCAACAACGCGGCATTGTAGGAAGTTAATCGCGTGCCGCGCTGTAGGCGACGGTCCAGACCCTCGTGCGGTGTCCCGTCAGCGAGCGGTCACAGCAGGCGCGGGGGCGCCACGGTCAGCTCGATCGTGCCGTCGGACACGGCAGCGCGCACGCCGTCTCCGGTGCGCACCTGGTCGGTGCGGGTCACCGGCCGGCCCTGCCCGTCCGTGAGCAGCGTGTAGCCGCGCTGGAGCACCAGCCGGGGGTCGAGCAGTTCGAGGCGCAGGGCGGCGTGCTCCAGGCGGCGCGCGCGCAGGGCCACGGCCTGCTCCACGGCGCGGGGAAGCCGGTCTGCGAGGCCGTCCCGCCGCTGGGTGGCCCGCTGGGCCGTCCAGGCCGCGCCGTGGCGCAATTGCTGGGCCAGGCGCGACAGGCGCAGGTCCTGGCGGGCCAGCAACCCGGAGGGGCGCCCCAGCCGCTGGGCGGCCGTGTCCAGGCGCTGATGGCGCAGGTCGAGCTGGCGCTGCAGGCTGTCGGCCAGGCGGCCCGAGAGCGCGTCCATGCCCGCCAGCCAGTTGGCGCGCGGCTGCGCGACCAGCTCGGCCGCGGCCGTCGGCGTGGGCGCGCGCAGGTCCGCGCAGAAGTCGGCGATCGTGAAATCGGTTTCGTGGCCCACGCCCGAGACCAGGGGCACGGGGCTGTCGGCCACCGTGCGCGCCAACTGCTCATCGTTGAACGCCCAGAGGTCCTCGATGGAGCCTCCGCCGCGCACCAGCAGAATCACGTCCACCGGAGGCTGGCCGGGCGCCACGTGGGCGGGATCGGCCAGGCGGTAGAGCGACCGCAGGGCGCTGCAGAGCGATGCCGGGGCTGCCGCTCCCTGGACCAGCGCCGGCGCCAGCACCACCGGCAGGTGCGGCACCCGCCGCCGCAGGGCGGTGACCACGTCGTGCAGTGCGGCCGCGCCCGGCGACGTCACGAGACCGATCGCCCGCGGCATGACGGGCAGCTCGCGCTTGCGCGCAGGATCGAACAAGCCCTCGGCCTCCAGCCGCGCCTTGAGGCGCACGAACTGCTCGAAGAGCGCGCCCTGCCCCGCACGCTGCAGGCTCTCGACGATCAGCTGCAGATCGCCCCGCGCTTCGTACACCGCGAGCTTGCCGCGCAGCTCGACCATTTCGCCGTCGCGCGGCACGTCGGCCAGCAGCATGGCCGCCCGCCGGAACATCGCGCAGCGGATCTGGCCCTGCCCGTCCTTCAGCGTGAAGTAGCAATGCCCGCTGGAAGCGCGCGAGAAGCCCGTGATCTCGCCGCGCACCGCGACGGGATTGAACCGCGCCTCCAGAGCATCAGCAACGGCGCGGCACAGCGCCCCGACATCCCAGATGCGCGGCGCCGCCGCTGGATTCGGCCGCTCAAACATCGGCGCCACCAGGGCTGCGGGCGTGCGGCGCCTCCTCAGTAGTCCACAACACCGAAGGAGCGATACCGACGGGTCGGAACATGACCGAACGCCCGCCAGAGCTAGGTTCTTCCGTGCAAGTCGTTGATTTATATCGAAATTTTGCTGCGCAATTTTTCATCAATCTGTCAAAGTGTCGATTTGGCGCGCTGCGGCGGGGGTTGCACACCCAGTTGCCCACAAAGTTATCCACAGAAAATGTGGGTGGTTGTGGAAAGCCGGGGGGCGGCAGGGGTGCGGGAAGCGGGTCGGCGACGGCATCGCCGGCGGCGCCGGGCGGCCATGGCGCTGGGCCATAATCGCGGCCTGCTTCCATCTGCGCGGAGAGAGAATTGCTGTCGATCATACAAGCCGCAGGCTGGCCGATCTGGCCCCTGATTGCCTGCTCCGTCCTGGCGCTGGCCCTCGTGGTGGAGCGCTTCCTCGCTCTCAAGACCGCGCGCGTCGCCCCGCCCAAGCTGCTGGACGAGGCCATGTCCGTCACTTCCCGCAACCTGCCCACGCCGGACGTGGTCAACCAGCTCGCTCAGAACTCCGCCCTCGGCGAAGTGCTGGCCAGCGGTCTGCGCACGCTCAACAGCCACCCGCAGAGCAGTGAAGCCGACGTGCGCGCCGCCATGGAAGGCACGGGCCGCGCGGTCGCCCAGCGGCTCGAAAAATACCTCAACGCCCTGGCCACCATCGCCTCCGCCGCTCCCCTGCTCGGCCTGCTCGGCACGGTGATCGGCATGATCGAGATCTTCGGATCGCAGGGCGGCTCGGCCACGGGCCAGGGCAACCCCGCCCAGCTGGCGCACGGCATCTCCATCGCGCTCTACAACACCGCCTTCGGACTGATCGTCGCGATCCCCACCCTGATCCTCTGGCGCTACTTCCGCAGCCGCGTGGACGCCTACCTCCTCACGCTCGAACTCGCCTCCGAGCAGTTCGTCCGCCATCTCCAGCGCCTGCGCAAGTGAGGTGAACGGCAGGCCGGGCTACCGCACCGGCCGCTCGCACGCCCCCTCTCCAAGCAGCCCGCGCCCACGCCTCTTATCGCAGGTCCGCCCCATGAACTTCCGCCCCCGTCCTAAGGAAGCGCCGGAGATCAACCTGATCCCGTTCATCGACGTGCTGCTCGTGATCCTCATCTTCCTGATGCTCTCGACCACGTACAGCAAGTTCACCGAGCTGCAGCTCACCCTGCCGGTGGCCGATGCCGAGCAGCAGCGCGACCATCCGCGCGAGGTGATCGTCGCCGTGGCCGCGGACGGGCGCTACGCGGTCAACAGGGCCGCCGTGGAGGGCAAGGGCGTGGACGCAATCGCCCTCGCGCTCCAGGCCGCGTCCACGGCCGGGCGCGACAGCGTGGTGATCATCAGCGCCGACGCCAACGCGCCGCACCAGGCCGTGATCTCCGTGATGGAGGCCGCACGCCGCGTGGGCCTCTCGCAGATCACCTTCGCCACCCAGTCGTCCGCCAGCGCGGGCCGCTGACCGGGCATGCCGCTGCGCGACCGGCGCGCCCCGCCGACGCCCGGCGCCCCGCCGCATGCCGAGGCGGCCTTCCAGCGCATCTGGCGCCACCGGGGATGGGAGGCCTGGGCGCTGTGGCCGGTGGCGGCTGTCTACGGCGCGCTCTCTGCCCTGCGCGGCGCGCTCTACCGGAGCGGCGTGCTGCGCACCGAGCGCCTGCCAGTACCGGTGGTGGTGGTCGGCAACGTGGTGGCCGGCGGCGCGGGCAAGACGCCCGTGACCCAGGCTGTGGTGCGGGCGCTGCGCGAGCGCGGCTGGCATCCCGGCGTGGTCTCGCGCGGCTACGGGCGCGCGACCACGGACTGCCGGGAAGTGCTGCCGGATGCCGATGCCTCGGCCGTGGGCGACGAACCCCTGCTGCTCGCGCGGAGCACCGGCGCTCCGGTGTTCGTCGCCGCGCGCCGTGCCGAGGCCGCCCGCGCCCTGCTGCGCCAGCACCCGCGCACCGACGTGGTCGTCTGCGACGACGGCCTGCAGCACCTCGCCCTGGCGCGCGACGTGGAGCTGTGCGTGTTCAGCGAGGAAGGTGCCGGCAACGGCTGGCTGCTGCCGGCCGGCCCGCTGCGGGAGCCCTGGCCGCGCCGGGTCGATGCCGTTCTGCATGCGGGCCATGCCCCGCGAGGAGCCGAGTCCGCCGCTTTGGGCGTGTTCCCCATCCGCCGCTCGCTGGCAGACCATGCGGTCGCGCGGGACGGCAGCACCGTTCCGCTGGCGCAATTGCAAGGCCGCCCACTGCACGCGGTGGCCGCCATCGCCCGTCCGGCCGCCTTCTTCGCAATGCTGCGCGGCAGGGGCCTGACGGTGGCGGAGGAAACCGCCCTGCCCGACCATGCCGATTACGCCGGCTGGCAGCCCGGCCGCGGCGAAGGCGTGCAGGTGGTCTGCACCGAAAAGGATGCCGCCAAGCTCTGGAAGCACTGCCCTGGCGCGCTGGCCGTGCCGCTGGTGGTGGAGATCGCGCCCGCGTTTTTCGAGCGCTTGCATCTGCGGCTGCGGGAGCTCGTGGCCCGCTCGCTATCATCGGCTCCCGATTCCTGAACCTCTTTTGCACCTCTAACGCCATGGATCCCAAACTGCTCGAACTGCTGGTCTGCCCGGTCACCAAGGGCCCGCTGACCTACGACCGCGAACGCGGCGAACTGGTGTCGCGCAGCGCGCGGCTCGCCTACCCGGTGCGCGACGGCATTCCGGTGCTGCTGGAGACGGAGGCGCGCCCACTCTCGGACGCGGAGCTGGAAGCGTGAGCGGCGCGGCTGCACCGACCGCCGACTTCACCGTCCTGATCCCGGCCCGCCTGGCTTCCACGCGGCTGCCCGACAAGCCGCTCGCAGACATCGGCGGCCTGCCCATGGTGGTGCGGGTCGCGCGGCAGGCCGCGCGCAGCGGCGCCGCGCGGGTGGTGGTCGCGGCCGACCACCCCCGCATCCTCGATGCATGCGCCGCGCACGGCGTCGATGCGGTCGCCACGCGCGCGGACCATCCGAGCGGCAGCGACCGCCTGGCCGAGGCCTGCGCACAGCTCGGCCTCGCGGGCGACGACATCGTGGTCAACGTGCAGGGCGACGAGCCGCTCATCGACCCCGCCCTGATCGATGCCGTGGCCGCCCTGCTGCCCGCACGTCCCGAGGCCTCCATGGGCACGGCCGCCCACGCGATCCACAGCCTCGCCGACTACGCCAACCCGAACGTGGTGAAGGTGGTGCTGGACGGGCGCGGCCTGGCCCACTATTTCAGCCGTGCCCCCATCCCGCATGCGCGGGACCATGCAGGCGCCGCCTGGTGGGAGCCGGGGCACCTGGGCGTGCCGGCCGGCTATGCGCCACTGCGGCACGTCGGCATCTACAGCTACCGTGCAGCCTTCCTGCAGGCCTTCCCCGCCCTGCCGCCGGCTCCCACCGAAGCCGTGGAGGCCCTGGAGCAGTTGCGCGCGCTCTGGCATGGGCACCGCATCGCCGTCCACGTGGCCGATGCGGCACCGGGGCCGGGCGTGGACACCCCCGAAGACCTCGCCCGGGTACGCGCACTGCTGGGCTGACCCCGCCTGCACGGCGCCTGCGCCGCGCCGTCACGACGGTGTCGCAGTTGTCAGTCAGACGGAAGGACACGCATGCTATCCTTGCCCGCGATTGAAAGCGCCGCCCCGGGCCCTACGGCAGCCCCGGGCGTCGCGCGCTGGCCGAATTCAACACTTAGAGGACTTCCATGAGACTGATTCTTTTGGGCGCGCCCGGCGCCGGGAAGGGCACGCAAGCCGCGTTCATCTGCCAGAAATACGGCATTCCGCAGATCTCGACGGGCGACATGCTGCGCGCCGCCGTCAAGGCCGGCACCCCGCTGGGCCTGGAGGCCAAAGCCGTCATGGATGCCGGCAAGCTGGTGAGCGACGACCTCATCATCGGTCTCGTGAAGGACCGCATCGCCCAGCCCGACTGCGCCCAGGGATTCCTCTTCGACGGCTTTCCGCGCACCATCCCCCAGGCCGATGCCATGAAGGCCGCGGGCGTGAAGCTCGATTACGTGCTCGAGATCGACGTGCCGTTCGACGCGATCATCGATCGCATGAGCGGCCGCCGCTCGCACCCGGCCAGCGGGCGCACCTACCACGTGCGCTTCAACCCGCCCAAGGTGGAAGGCAAGGACGACGTCACCGGCGAGGAGCTGATCCAGCGCGAGGACGACAAGGAAGAGACCGTCAAGAAGCGCCTGGAGGTGTACAGCGCCCAGACGCGCCCGCTCGTGGAGTACTACTCCAGCTGGGCCAAGGCCGATCCGGCCAACGCACCGAAGTACCGGGCCATCAGCGGTACGGGTTCGGTCGAAGAGATCACGCAGCGGGCGCTTGCCGCGCTCGCGGACTGACATCCGCCTGGCACGGCTGCAGGCCAGGGCGCACGGCCCTGCCAGGATCCAGTCCAAGACGACGCCGCCCTCGGGCGGCGTTTTTGCGTGCGGGGCCACCGCCGCCCGCGCTGCCGCCGGCAGCGGCCGGAAGGCGGGCCACGGCCCACCGTGCACTCAGGCGCGTGCGAGCAATTCCAGCAGCAGGTCCACGCGCGCCTTCACCGGGCCCATGCCGCGCGCGTCGGGCAGCGTGTCGTCCGGGCGCGGCAGCACGCGGCCGAGCGGGCAACGCGTACTCACGCGGACCGCCGTTCCCCCCGCCTGCGCCTGCTTCAGCGCGGCCTGCAGGCGGTGGTGCAGCGTCCCATTGCCGGTGGCGGCCACCACGATGCCATCCACGCCATCCGCCGCCAGCAGTTCCACGGCGCGACCGGTCGCGCCCGCATGGGAGAGCACGATCTCCACCCGCGGCCAAGTGGCGGCCCGCGCGACGGCCTGCAGGGCGGAGTCCGCCGATTGCGCGGCGGCGGGCCAGCCCCCGGCCAGCCGCACGAAGCCCTGCTCGACCCAGCCGAGGGGGCCGGCTTCGCCCGAATCGAAAGCGTGCAGCCGCTGCGGATGCACCTTGCGCACGCCGTGGGCGCCATGGATCTCACCGGCCGCCACGGCCACAACGCCGTGCGCGCCAGGCGTGGCGGCCACGGCCACGGCATCCAGCAGATTCTGCGGCCCGTCCGGGGCGGTGGCGGTGGCCGGGCGCATGGCGGACACCAGCACCACCGGCTTGTGCCGCGCGCCAGCCAGCACCCGGTGCAGGAACCAGGCGGTTTCTTCCAGCGTGTCGGTGCCGTGCGTCACCACGACCGCGCGCACGCCGGGGTCGGCCAGGTGCGCGGCACAGCGCAGCGCCAGCGCCTTCCAGACCTCCTCGTCCATGTCCTTGCTGTCGATCTGCGCCACCTGCTCGGACACGAGTTGCGCCGTACCGGCCGCCTGCGCCAGCCCGGGCACGGCATCCAGCAACGCGCCGATGCCCACCTGGGCGGCCGTGTAGCCGATGGTGTCCTGCGCGCTGGCCGACGTTCCCGCGATGGTTCCTCCGGTGCCGAGCACCACGATTTTTTCTACACCCACTTGCATTGCCTTTAGAAACTGTTTAAAAATACAGTGACTGGATCGAACCACAGGGTTGGCCGATCCGCCCCTTCCAGCGCCGGTCCGGCGCCAATATCCTTCACCGGAGTGCCCGCATGCTCGACAGCCCCAAGCTCACCGCCCGCCAGCAGCAGATCCTCGACCTGATCCAGACGGCCATCTCCCGCACCGGCGCGCCGCCCACGCGGGCCGAGATCGCTGCGGAGTTCGGTTTCAAGTCCGCCAACGCGGCCGAAGAGCACCTGCAGGCGCTGGCGCGCAAGGGCGTCATCGAGCTGGTGAGCGGCACGTCCCGCGGCATCCGGCTGCGTGGCGAGGCCGTGCGGTCCATCAACGCGGCCCGCGGCACCCAGTTCCACCTGCCCATTCCCGGCATCTCGCAGCTCATGCTGCCGCTGATCGGCCGCGTCGCAGCCGGCTCGCCGATTCTCGCCGAGGAACATGTGGACCAGACCTACAGCGTGGAAGGCAGCCTGTTCCAGCACAAGCCCGACTACCTGCTCAAGGTGCGCGGCATGTCGATGCGCGATGCCGGCATCATGGACGGCGACCTGCTTGCCGTGCAGTCCACGCGCGATGCACGCAATGGGCAGATCATCGTGGCGCGCCTGGGTGACGAGGTGACGGTCAAGCGCCTGCGCCGCACGGCGGGTGCCATCGAGCTGCTGCCGGAGAACCCCGACTATCCGATCATCACCGTGCAGCCGGGCGAATCCTTCGAGATCGAGGGCCTCGCCGTCGGGCTCATCCGCAACACGATGCTGATGTAACCGCAGCGGGTTCCGCTCGGAACGGCGGTCGCACGGCACCCCTCGGGTGCCGGGCCAGGCTGCCGCATTCCCAGCCCCCTCCCTTCCAGCGTTGCCCAGGTGGCGGGCGCTGGCCGTCCCCTTCGCATGGACGGCCAACCCTGCGGCATCGCCCTGCCTGTTCGAGGCCAATCCTGCCAGTGTTCAACCCATCCTGACCGCTGGAGATTTTTTCATGGCAAAGGCTCTGCTCGATTTCACGGCCCTCTCGTCCTTCCGTCCGTTGCGCGGGCTCTTCCGGTGGCTGCGGGGCGCTCCAGCGGCCCGCAACGAGGTCGCGGCCCCGGCCTGGTCGCGCTGGCCGCACCGTCCGGCCTGCACGGTGCATGGCGTGGCGGACGAACCGGATCGCCAGCGCGCGTACCGCGACGAGCCCTCCCAGGGTGAGGATGCGGCCGCGGCGTGCGGTCCCACCGCCTGCCAGCCGGCCGGCCACCCCGGCGGCAGCTCAATGCCCGTCAGCCCGGTGCTCGCCCTGCCAGCCCCTGCCGAGCGCGGCGCACGCCATGCCGCAGCCGCGGGGCGCGGCTGCCCGGCCCGGGCGCCCGGACCGGTGCGGGTGGTCCAGCGCCGCCATGCGGGTACGCCGGAGCGGTTCGTGATCTCCGGGCGCATGGCGGACGTGCGGGCGGAACTGGAACGCTGGGCTGCTGCCGAGGCAGTGCTGAACTGACAGGGGAAGGCGCTCTTGCCGAGCGTCTTCATGGCCCGCAGGGAGATTCCCGCTTCTCAGCTGTTGATCTGCGCCCAGAGCTTGTCCAGCCGCTTCACGCTCACCGGCTGCGGCGTGCGCAGCTCCTGAGCAAAGAAGCTCACCCGCAGTTCTTCCAGCAGCCAACGCAGCTCCTGCATGCGCGCATCCACCTGGCCCTTGCGTTCCGCCACGAGGCGCCAGTAGCGCTGCTCCTGCGGGCGCAGTTCCGCGAGCCGCGTCGCATCGCGTGCGGCATCGGCGCGCACCTTGTCCAGGCGAAGCGTGATCGCCTTCAAGTAACGCGGGAAGTGCGCGAGCTGCGACCAGGGCGCGCCGGCCAGGAAGCTCTTCGGCATCAGCCGTTGCAGCTGCTGCTGGGCGTCCTGCGTGGCATCAGGGGCCCCCTTCGTGTCCTTGATTTTGCGGGCCGCCGCGGCGTATTCGATCAGGATCGCACCGGCCAGCCGGGCGACTTCGTTGGCGATCAGCGTGAGCCGGCCCCGTCCTTCCTGCACCCGGCGCTGGAAGTCCGCGTCGGTCGTGGGCAGGGGCTCGACCAGGAAGGCGCGGTCGAGTGCCACGTCGATGATCTGCGCGCGCAGTTCCTCCTGCGTGCCCAGCGGCATATAGGCCACGGCCATCTTCTGCAGGTCCGGGATGTTCTTCTCCAGGTACTTGAGCGCATCCTTGATCTGCAGCGCGAACAGCCGGCGCAGGCCCGCGCGGTGCCGCGCCGCGGCCACGCCCGGTTCGTCGAAGACTTCGATGGTCACGGCGTCCCCCCCATCGATGAGCGCCGGGAACCCGATCAGCGTCTGTCCGCCCTTGCGGATTTCCATGAGCTCGGGCAGTTCTCCGAAGGTCCAGGCCGTGTAGCGCTGGCCCGCCGGCACGGCGCCCGGTGCGGGAGCGGCCGCCGGGCCGGCACTGGCCGGTCCCGCGGCGGTGGAGGCCCCCCGGCCCTCTCCGGGCCTGGCGTGCGCTCCTCCGCCCTTGCCGGGCCGCGCAGAAGCTGCCGTCTCCGCAGGGGCCGCGTCGCGCCCGGCCTCTGGAGCTGCGCCTGCGAGCTTGATCCCCGCCAGGGCCTGGAAGGCCCCCCGGGCCTTGGCGCCCCATTCGGCCTTGAGCGCGCCCAGGTTGCGGCCCTGGCCCAGCTGCCGGCCGTCCTCGTGCACCACGCGGAAGTTCATGAACAGGTGCGGGCTCAGCATGTCGAGCTTGAAGTCGGCCCGCTTCACGTCGAGCGAGGTTTCATCGCGCACCTGCTTGAGCAGCACGTCCACCAGGCTGCCCTGTCCGAAGCGCTCGGGCGTGCCGAGCAGCTCGGCGAGGCGTGCGGCGTTGTCCGGCAGCGGCACGAAGCGGCTGCGCGGGCGCTGCGGCAGGCTTTTGAGCAGCGCCTGTATCTTGTCCTTGAGCATGCCGGGCACCAGCCATTCGCAGCGGTCCTCGCTCACCTGGTTGAGCACGAAGAGCGGCACCGTCACGGTGACGCCGTCGCGCGGGTCTCCGGGTTCGTGCAGGTAGGTGGCCGCGCAGTCCACCCCACCCAGCCGCACCATGCGCGGGAAGGCGCTGGTGGTGATGCCCGCGGCCTCGTGCCGCATCAGTTCGTCGCGGGTGAGCTTGAGCAGGTCCGGCTTCGCCCGGCTGGCCTCGCGGTACCAGGTTTCGAAATCCGCGCCAGTGCAGATGTCGGCGGGCACCTGCTGGTCGTAGAAGGCGTAGATGAGCTCTTCGTCCACCAGCACGTCCTGGCGGCGCGATTTGTGCTCCAGCTCTTCCACCTTGGCGATGAGCTTGCGGTTGGCGGGCAGGAACGGCAACCTGCGCTCCCAGTCCTGCGGCCACTGGTCCCCAACCAGCGCCTCGCGCAGGAAGATTTCGCGGGCGGTGCGCGGGTCCACCTTGCCGAAGTTCACGCGCCGGTTGTTGTAGATGACGATGCCGTAGAGCGTGGCGCGCTCCAGCGCCGTCACCTGCGCGGCCTTGCGCTCCCAGTGCGGGTCCAGCATCTGCTTCTTGAGCAGGTGGCCGCCCATTTCCTCGATCCACTGCGGCTCGATCGCGGCGATGCCGCGACCGAAGAGGCGCGTGGTCTCGACCAGTTCCGCCGCCACGATCCAGCGCCCCGGCTTCTTCGACAGGTGCGCGCCGGGGTGCTTGTAGAACTTGATGCCGCGCGCGCCGAGGTACCAGTCTTCCTCCTCGCTCTTCACGCCGATGTTGCCGAGCAGTCCGGCGAGCATGGAGCGGTGGATCTGCTCGTAGCTGGCCGGCTGCGGGTTGATGCGCCAGCGGTGCTCGGTGACCACGGTGAGCAGTTGCGTGTGGATGTCGCGCCACTCGCGCAGGCGCCGGATGCTGATGAAATTCTGGCGCAGCAGCGATTCGTACTGCCGGTTGCTGAGCTTGTGGGTGGGCGCCGCAGCCGGCGCGGACGCGGTGGCTGCCGCAGGAGCCGCCGCCTCGGCAATGGCGCCCGACTGGCGCTGCGCCACCGGCAGCACCGCCTGCGAGGGCGCGCCCTTGCGCGCGGCATCGCGCTGCGCCCGTGCGGACGGCAGGCTCGGCGCGCCGCCGCGGGCCTCGTTGATCCACTTCCAGAGCTTGAGGTAGCCGCTGAATTCGCTCTTCTCGTCGTCGAACTTGGCGTGCGCCTGGTCGGCCTGCTGCTGCGCCTCCAGCGGCCGGTCGCGCACGTCCTGCACCGACAGTGCCGAGGCGATCACCAGCACTTCGTCCAGCGCCTGGCGGTCGCGTGCCTCCAGGATCATCCGGCCCACGCGCGGATCGAGCGGCAGGCGTGAAAGCTCCACGCCCATCGGCGTGAGTTCGTTGGCGTCGTCCACCGCGCCGAGTTCAGCCAGCAACTGGTAGCCGTCGGCGATCGCGCGGCCCGAAGGCGCCTCGATGAACGGAAACTGTGCCACGTCGCCCAGGTGCAGCGACTTCATGCGCAGGATCACGCCCGCGAGCGAGGAGCGCAGGATTTCGGGGTCGGTGAAGCGCGGCCGGCCGTTGAAGTCCGGCTCGTCGTAGAGCCGGATGCAGATGCCGTTGGCGACCCGGCCGCAGCGGCCCGCCCGCTGGTTGGCCGCCGCCTGGCTCACGGGCTCGATCAGCAGTTGCTCGACCTTGCTGCGGAAGCTGTAGCGCTTGACGCGGGCGGTGCCGGCGTCGATCACGTAGCGGATACCCGGCACCGTGAGCGAGGTTTCCGCCACGTTGGTCGCGAGCACGATGCGGCGGCCCGTGTGGCCCTCGAAGATGCGGTCCTGCTCGGCCTGCGAGAGGCGCGCGAACAGCGGCAGCACCTCGGCGCCGCGCATCACCGGCTGGTGCGAGAGGTGCTTGCGCAGGTGGTCGGCGGCCTCGCGGATCTCCCGCTCGCCGGGCAGGAAGACGAGGATGTCGCCTGCCGCGTTGCCGGCCCAGAGCTCGTCCACGCCATCGGCGATCGCTTCGTTCAGGCCGTAGTCGCGGCTTTCCTCGAAGGGCCGGTAGCGCTGCTCCACCGGGAAGGTGCGGCCGGATACGTAGATGACCGGTGCAGGCCCCTTTGCGGATTCGAAGTGCTTGGCGAAGCGCTCGGCATCGATCGTGGCCGAGGTGACGACGATCTTCAGGTCGGGGCGGCGCGGCAGGATCTGGCGGAGGTAGCCCAGCAGGAAGTCGATGTTCAGGCTGCGCTCGTGGGCCTCGTCGATGATGATCGTGTCGTAGGCGGTCAGCAGCGGGTCGGTCTGCGTTTCGGCCAGCAGGATGCCGTCCGTCATCAGCTTGACGGAGGCGTCGCGCGACAGGCGGTCCTGGAAGCGGACCTTGTAGCCCACCACGTCGCCCAGCGGCGTGTGCAGCTCTTCGGCGATGCGCTTGGCGACACTGCTCGCCGCGATCCGGCGCGGTTGCGTGTGGCCGATCAGGCGGCCCTTCTCGCCGGGCTTGGCATTGCATTTGCCGCGGCCGAGCGCCAGCGCGATCTTGGGCAGCTGCGTGGTCTTGCCCGAGCCGGTTTCGCCGCAGACGATGATCACCTGGTGCGCCTGGATGGCGGCCATGATCTCTTCGCGTTTGCCCGAGACCGGCAGGCCCGGCGGGAACTCGATGCGCAGGGGCGCGGCCGGGGCCTCGCGGCGGGGCGGTGCGGTCGGGACGGACGGAGGGATGGGGGATTTCGGGGGCGCGGAACCGGTCATAGAGACCCGCATTATCCGAACGATCCGTTGGCGTGGTGCAATGGAGGCCTTACCGGTCACCCTGCAACCGGCCCGCTCGATGCCCTCCGCCGCTCCCGTTTCAGGCCATCCGTCTGTTCCCGCACCCGCTGTTCTGCCGTCTTTCCCTGCCGCCGGGCGCCGCCGGCACGTGGTGGTGATCGGCGCCGGCATCGTGGGCGCCGTGTGCGCGGTGGAGATCCTGCGGACCGGGCGCAGCGTGACGCTGCTGAACCCCCATCCCGCCGCGGGCCCGGAGGCGACCAGCTACGGCAATGCGGGCTGGCTGTCGTCGCATTCGATCCTGCCGCCCGCAGGCCCGGGCATGTGGAAGCAGATTCCTGTCCTTCTCACGGACCCGGACGGGCCGCTCACCGTGCGCTGGGGATATCTGCCGCGCGCCCTGCCCTGGCTGTCGCGCTTCCTGCATGCCGGCAGCACGCCGGAACGCGTCGCCCGCACCGCGCATGCGCTGCGGCAGCTGTTGCGCGACGCGCCCGCACTGCATGCGCGGCTGGCGGAAGACGCCGGCGTGCCGCACCTCGTCGCCCGGCGCGGCCTGCTGCACGTGTATCCCTCGCGCGCCGATTTCGCTGCGGATGCGCTGGGCTGGCGGCTGAGGGCGCAGGAAGGGATCGCCTTCGAGACGCTGGAAGGCGGCGACCTGCGCGCGCAGGAGCCGGACCTGCTGCCCGCGTACCGCTTCGGGGTGCGCGTCGACGAGGCAGGCCACTGCGCCGATCCGGGCGGCTATCTGGCCGCACTGCTGGCCCATGCGCGGACGCTGGGCGCGCGCTGGGCGACGGGCGAAGCGACGGGGCTGCGCATCGAGGCCGGCCGGCTCGTGGCGGTGCGCACCGGCCAGGGCGACCTGCCGTGCGATGCGGCGGTGATCGCGGCGGGCGCGTATTCGAAGGCCTTGGCCCGCGATGCCGGCGACCGCGTGTGGCTGGACACCGAACGCGGCTACCACGCGATGCTGGACGTGCGCGCCGGCCCCGGTGCGCCGCCGCCCGGCCCGCGGACCTCGACCATGGTGATGGACCGCAAGCTCATCGTGCACCAGATGGCGCACGGCCTGCGCGTGGCCGGCCAGGTGGAGATCGCCGGGCTGCAGGCCGAACCCGACTGGCGCCGCGCACGCATCCTGCTGCGGCATCTGTTCGATCTGTACCCGGCGCTGCCGCGTGCGTCGCTCGAAGACGGCGCGCGACTCTGGATGGGCCGGCGCCCGAGCACCAGCGACGGCCTGCCCTGCATCGGCCCCGCATCCGCCAGCGCGGACGTGGTCCATGCGTACGGGCACGGGCACGTGGGCCTCGGGTCTTCGGCCCGCACGGGCCGCCTGGTCGCACAGCTGCTGGACGGGCGGACGCCCGAAATCGACCTTGCGCCGTTCCGCCCGCAGCGCTGGCGACGATAATCCGGCGCGCACCGGAAAACGCCTTTCTTCCTACGGAACCCCTGCCCTCGGGCGGGCTCCGGGTCCTGCCTCCCTCTTGCATCCTTCCATGTCCGCAGTCTTCAATTTCACCTTCGTTCCCTGGTTCCGGTCGGTGGCTCCGTACATCCACAAGTTCCGCCACCAGACCTTCGTGATCGCCCTGACCGGCGAGGCGATCGCGGCCGGCAAGCTGCAGTCGATCGCGCAGGATCTGGCGATGATCCAGGCCATGGGCGTGAAGATCGTGCTGGTGCACGGCTTCCGTCCGCAGGTGAACGAGCAGCTGGCCGCCAAGGGCCATGCCGCGCGGTATTCGCACGGCATCCGCATCACCGATTCGGTGGCGCTGGACTGCGCGCAGGAAGCGGCCGGGCAGCTGCGCTACGAGATCGAGGCCGCGTTCAGCCAGGGGCTGCCCAACACACCGATGGCCGGCTCCACCGTGCGCGTGATCTCCGGCAACTTCATCACCGCGCGCCCTGTGGGCATCGTGGACGGCGTCGACTTCAAGCATTCGGGCCTGGTGCGCAAGGTGGACGTGGCGGGCATCCGCCGTTCGCTGGAGATGGATGCGCTGGTGCTGCTGTCGCCCTTCGGCTTCTCTCCGACGGGCGAGGCCTTCAACCTCACGATGGAAGAAGTGGCGACCTCCGTGGCGATCGCGCTCAAGGCGGACAAGCTCGTCTTCGTCTGCGAGGTGCCCGGCATCCGCACTGATCCGGAGCAGCCCGAGAGCGAGGACAACCCGATCGACACCGAGCTGCCGCTCGCGCAGGCGCGCCAGATGCTCGCGCGCGTGCCCCCGGGCCAGAAGCCCACGGACACCGCGTTCTACCTGCAGCACTGCGTGAAGGCCTGCCAGAACGGCGTGGAGCGCAGCCACATCATCCCGTTCGCGGTGGACGGCGCGCTGCTGCTGGAGATCTACGTGCACGACGGCATCGGCACCATGGTGGTGGACGAGAAGCTGGAAGAGCTGCGCGAGGCCACGCCGGACGACGTGGGCGGCATCCTGCAGCTCATCGAGCCGTTCGAGAAGGACGGCACCCTCGTCAAGCGCGACCGCACCGAGATCGAGCGCGACATCGCCAACTACACCATCATCGAGCACGACGGCGTGATCTTCGGCTGCGCCGCGCTCTACCCCTACCCCGAGGCCGGCACCGCCGAGATGGCTGCCGTCACGGTGTCGCCGCAGAGCCAGGGAACGGGCGACGGCGAGAAGCTGCTCAAGCGCATCGAGCAACGTGCCCGCGCCATGGGCCTGAAGAGCCTGTTCGTGCTCACCACCCGCACGATGCACTGGTTCATCAAGCGCGGCTTCCAGCCGGTCGATCCCGAGTGGCTGCCGGAAGCGCGCAAGAAGAAATACAACTGGGACCGGCGCAGCCAGGTGCTGGTGAAGAACCTGTAAATTGCTCCGCACCGCCCGCTGGACCTGTCGCGGCCGTGGCGGCGGTGCCCGCCAAGAGGGTGCACCGCCGCCCCTCCCGCCGATTCGCCGTCACGGGGATTTCGAAGCCCAGCGCGAAGCCAGGGCCCCTACCCGCGCGATGGCCGCGTCGCGCGCGTCCGCTGCCGCCGGGCTGCCGGTCAGGTAGCAGCTCACCATCACCGGGCCGTGGTCCGGCGGCCAGAACAGGCCTGCGTCGTTGCTGGTGCCGCGCGGACCGGTACCGGTCTTCTCGCCGATTCGCCAGCCCTCAGGCATGCCGGCCCGCAGCCGCTTGTCGCCCGTGCGGTTGCCGACGAGCCAGGCGAGCAGCCGGGCGCGCGCGGCGGTGGACAGCGCCTCGCCCTGCGTGACCGCCCAGGTGGTGCGCGCCATGGCGCGCGGCGTGGTGGTGTCGCGCACGTCGCCGGGCGGTACGTCGTTGAGTTCGGGCTCTTTGCGGTCCAGCCGGGTGTGGGTGTCTCCGAGCGAACGCAGCCAGGCGGTGAGTTCGAGCGGCCCGCCCTGCGTGCCGAGCAGCAGGTTGGCCGCGGTGTTGTCGCTCAGCGTGACGGCGGCCTCGCAGAGCTGCTCCACCGTCATGCCGTCGCCCTCCGCATGGCGTTCCGTGGCGGGTGAATACTCCACCAGGTCGCTCTTGCGGTAGGTGATGCGGCGGTCCAGCCGTTCCTGCCCCTGGTCCACCCGCCGCAGCACATGGGCCGCCAGCAGCATCTTGAAGGTGCTGCACATCGGGAAGCGCTCGTCGCCGCGGTAAGCGGCCTGCCGCCCGGAGGACATGTCCAGCAGCGCCACGCCCAGCCGGCCACCCACCGAGGCTTCGATCTCCTGCAGGGCCGCGGCCAATGCACCGGCGCCGGAATCCGCCCCCATGGAATTCTTGGACCCCGCCCAGCTGCCACCCGCCCGGGGCACGAGCCCGCCCGCCACTGCGGACACCATCCAGGTTCTTCTCTGCATCGCCATTCGGTATTGCTCCATCGAGGTTGTGAATGGGACGGACGATACCGCCGGGCCGCCGCGCTGACCACCGACGATAATTGCGCGCTCCCCCAAGAAAAACTTCACCCTCTCCCGGTCTCCGTCCCCCCCATGCATCTGCCGCTCAACGCCCTGCGCGCCTTCGAGGTGTCGGCCCGGCACCTGAACCTCACGCGGGCCGCCGAGGAGCTGCACGTCACGCAGACCGCGGTCAGCCAGCACATCCGCAACCTGGAAGACCGCCTGGGCAAGCCGCTGTTTCGCCGGCTGCCGCGCGGGCTGGCCCTGACCGATGAAGGGCTGGCGCTGCTGCCGGCGCTCGCGGACGCCTTCGGCCGCATCGAGCGTGCGCTGGCGCAGTGCGGCGATACGCGCCCACGCGAGGTGCTCACGGTGGGCGCCGTCGGCACCTTCGCCGTGGGGTGGCTGCTGCCGCGGCTGCAGGCGTTCCAGCAGCAGTGCCCGTTCGTGGACCTGCGCCTGCTCACCAACAACAACCGCGTGGACCTGGCGGGCGAAGGGCTGGACTGCGCGATCCGGTTCGGCGATGGCGCCTGGCACGGGACCGAGGCCGACCACCTGCTGGAAGCGCCGCTCACGGCCATGTGCTCGCCCGCCCTCGCCGCGCGCCTGCGCGCGCCGGCCGACCTGGCCCGCGAGGCGCTGCTGCGCTCCTACCGCGCCGACGAATGGGCAGCCTGGTTCGATGCGGCCGGCGTGCCCTGCCCGGTGGTGCGCGGCACGGTCTTCGATTCGTCCCTGGCCCTGGCGGAAGCGGCGGCCCAGGGCGCGGGCGTGGCGTTGCTGCCGGCACGGCTGTTCGATCGCGAGCTGCGCCAGGGGCGGCTGGTGCGGCCCTTTCGCGCCGAGATCGCGCTCGGAGCCTACTGGCTCACGCGGCTGCGCTCGCGCGCGCCCTCGGCGGGCCTGGCGGCATTCCGCGACTGGCTGCTGGCTGCCTGCGCGGAGAACCGGCCGGCGGTGGATGCCGCGCCGGCCATGCCCTGACGCCGCACCGCCCCACGGCCCATTCCGCCCACCCCACGCCGCTTTATCATCCCCGCCCCATGCCCGAGATCCTCACCGCCGCGCTCTACCATTTCGCCGACCTGCCCGACTGCGCTGCGCTGCGAGGTCCGCTGCAGGCCGAGTGCGACCGGCACGGCGTGCGCGGCCTGCTGCTGCTGGCGCCGGAAGGCGTCAACGGCACCATCGCCGGCAGCGCCGAGGGGGTGCGCGCGGTGCTGGACATGCTGCGCGCGCAGCCACCGCTGGCCGCGCTGCGGCACAAGGAGGCCTGGGGCGACCGCATGCCCTTCTACCGCATGCGGGTGCGCGTCAAGCGCGAGATCGTCACCCTGGGCGTGCCCGGCCTGGACGCCGCGCGCGACGCCGGCACCTACGTGAAGCCGCAGCAGTGGAACGCGCTCATCGACGATCCCGGGGTGGTGGTGATCGACGTGCGCAACGGCTACGAGAGCGCCATCGGCAGCTTCGCCGGCGCGGTGCGCCCGGACACCCGCAGCTTCACCGAATTTCCCGCCTGGGTGGAGGCGCAGTCCGCGCCCGGCGGCCTGCTGGAGGGCAGGCCACGCGTGGCCATGTTCTGCACCGGCGGCATCCGCTGCGAGAAATCGACCGCGCTGCTGCGCATGCAGGGTTTCGGCGAGGTCTACCACCTGGAGGGCGGCATCCTGCAATACCTGAAGGACGTTCCCGCAGGCGACAGCCGCTGGGAGGGCGACTGCTTCGTGTTCGACGAGCGCGTCTCCGTGGCCCACGGCCTGGCGCCGGGAACGCACCAGGATCTCTGCCGCTCCTGCCGCATGCCGCTGGGGCCGCAGGATCTGGCCTCGCCGGAGTACGTGCCCGGGGTGCGCTGCCCGCACTGCCACGGCAGCCGGCCGCCCGAGCAGGAGCGCGCGCTGGCAGAACGGGAGCGGCAGATGGCGCTCGCCCGACAGCGCGGCACGGACCATCTGGGCGCCCGCATGGCTGCGCCGGGTGGCTCGGGCTCGGGCTCGCACAGCGTCTCTGGGTACTCCGCGCAGGCAGGTACGGAACCAGCCACCTCCCTGCCCGTGCTCTACACCTTCCGCCGCTGCCCCTACGCGATCCGCGCACGCATGGCGATCGCGGCCAGCGGCCAGCGCTGCGAATGGCGCGAAGTGGTGCTGCGCGACAAGCCCGCCGCGCTGCTGGCCGCCTCACCCAAAGGCACGGTGCCCGTGCTCGTGCTGCCGGAAGGACAGGTGCTGGAGCAGAGCCTGGACATCATGCGCTGGGCGCTTGGGCTGAGCGACCCGCAGGGTTGGCTGCAGGCGGGCGCGCCGGATGACGTGCGGGCGCTGATCGCCGCGTGCGACGGCCCGTTCAAACAGGCGCTGGACCGCTGCAAATACCCGGAGCGCCACCCCGACCTGCCGCCCGGCGCGGCGCAGTCGCAGGCCGGCGCGTGGCTGCAGGGCCTGGAGGAGCGGCTGGCCCGCAGCCGCCATCTGTGCGGCAGCGCAGCCTCGCTGGCCGATGTGGCCCTCATGCCCTTCGTGCGCCAGTACGCGGCCATCGACCGGGCCGCCTGGGCAGCGCAGCCGTGGCCGCATCTGGAGGCCTGGCTGGCGGCATGGGAAGGCGGAGCGCTCTGGGAGCAGGTGATGCACAAGGCCCCCGCATGGCGCGAAGGGCAGGAAGTGCTGTGCTTCCCGCCCGCGGCAGGCGTCTCGCCAGGGTCGCTCGGGCCCGCGGATTGACGGGCGCCCCGCCAGCGGCCCGGCAGCAACCTTGCGGCGGTTGAAAGCCTGCGATCAGGCCGCGGAAAAGCCTGCGCGGCGGCTGCGCGGCGCACGCACCAGCACCACGAGCAACACCAGGGCCATCAGGGCGAAGCAGACGAACGACCAGTTGGCGATGCTGCCGCCCAGGAAGGTCCAGTCGATCGCGGCGCAGTCGCCCGAGCCGCGGAAGATCATGGGCACGGCGCGGCTGATCGGGAAGTTCTCGATCATTCCGTAGAAGTCGCGGCCGCAGGTCGCGAACTCGGGCGGATACCACTGCAGCCAGCTCTGGCGCGCGGCCACGAAGGCGCCGAAGCCCGAGAACAGCAGCGCGAGCACGCCCCACGCCATCCACCAGCCCCGGCCGCTGCGCAGCGCGCCCAGGCCCGTGAACACCGCCACGGCGATGAGCGCGTAGCGCTGCACGATGCACATCGGGCAGGGCTCCAGCCCCACCACGTGCTGCAGGTACATGCCGAAAGCCAGCATCGCGATGCAGGCGGCGCAGATGAGGCCCAGCACGCGGCGCGGCGCGGCATCCAACCAGTTCGAAACCATGGAATCCTTGTCCTTGAAAACCCGGGCACCGCACGCGGCACCCGGCAAGGATGCTGCGCGTCAGATGCCCGCGGCGTGGTCCAGAAAAACGCGGGCGCGGCGCGGCGTCACCACCAGCGTTTCACCCTCCCTGAAACCCGCCTCCCGGAACTGCTGCGCCGGTATCTGCGCTTCGATCAGGGCTTCGGGCTCCGCATTGTCCGCTGATTTGTGATCGCCATCGGGGATAAGTTCCAGCCGCGCGATCGGGCCCACCACGATCGCGCGCGAGAGCTGGGCCACGATGCCGCGCGGACGGCCTTCGGCATCCACGCCCTGCCCTGGCGAATAGCGCTCCACGTCGAGGTCGTGCGGGCGCACGTAGGCGAAAGCGTCGGCGTTCTGCGCCGCGGCATGCTCGGGCGAATCGATCGACATGCCCTGCACGTGCACCAGCCCCTCGTGCGCGCGGCCGCGGAACAGGTTCACGTCGCCCAGGAAGCCGTAGACGAACGGGCTGGCCGGCTGGTCCCACACTTCCTGGGGCGAGCCGCTCTGTTCGATGCGCCCCTGGTTGATGACCACCACGCGGTCGGCCACCTCCAGCGCCTCTTCCTGGTCGTGCGTGACGAAGATCGAGGTGACGTGCAGCTCGTCATGCAGGCGCCGCAGCCAGCGGCGCAGCTCCTTGCGCACCTTGGCGTCGAGCGCGCCGAAGGGCTCGTCGAGCAGCAGCACCTTGGGCTCCACGGCCAGCGCACGCGCCAGGGCGATGCGCTGGCGCTGGCCGCCCGACAGCTGCGACGGGTAGCGGTCGGCCAGCCAGTCGAGCTGCACGAGCTTGAGCAGGTCGGTCACCTTCTGGCGGATCGCGCTCTCCGAAGGCCGCTCGTTGCGGGGCTTCACCCGCAGGCCGAAGGCGACGTTCTCGAACACGGTCATGTGGCGGAACAGCGCGTAGTGCTGGAACACGAAGCCCACGCCGCGGTCGCGCACGTGCACGTCGGTCGTGTCCTCGCCCGAGAAATGGATGGTGCCGGTGTCGGGCGTCTCCAGCCCCGCGATGATGCGCAGCAGCGTGGTCTTGCCGCAGCCCGAGGGGCCGAGCAGCGCGATGAGTTCGCCGGACTGGATGTCCAGGCTCACGTCGCGCAGCGCCTGGAAATCGCCGAACTGCTTGCTGATGTTGCGGATTTCGATGCTCATGTCGTGGTCCTGTCCTGGTTCAGCGCGGCACTGCCGCGGCGGGGGCCGGCCGCTCGGGCGGCAGGTTGGCGGCTTCCTTGCGCTCCTGCTCGCTGCGCCATTCGGCGAAGGTCTTGATCACCAGCGTGACCAGGGCCAGCAGGGCCAGCAGCGAGGCGGCGGCGAAGGCGGCAACGGACTGGTATTCGTTGTAGAGGATCTCGACGTGCAGCGGGATCGTGTTGGTCTGGCCGCGGATGTGGCCCGACACCACCGACACCGCGCCGAACTCGCCCATGGCGCGCGCATTGCAGAGAATCACGCCGTACAGCAGGCCCCACTTGATGTTGGGCAGCGTCACGTGCCAGAAGGTCTGCCAGCCGCTCGCGCCCAGCACGATCGCGGCCTGCTCCTCGTCGCTGCCCTGCGCCTGCATGAGCGGGATCAGTTCGCGGGCGATGAAGGGGAACGTGACGAACACCGTCGCGAGCACGATGCCGGGCACGGCGAAGATGATCTTGATGTCGTGCGCGGCGAGCCAGGGGCCGATCCAGCCGTTGGCGCCGAACATCAGCACGTAGACCAGGCCGGCCACCACGGGCGAGACGGAGAACGGCAGGTCCACCAGGGTGGTGAGGAAGGCCTTGCCGCGGAATTCGTACTTGGCGATGGCCCAGGCGGCCGCCACGCCGAACACGAGGTTGAACGGCACCGCGATGGCCGCGGTGATCAGCGTGAGCCGGATGGCCGACCAGGCATCGGGCTCGCGCAGCGCGTCCAGGTAGGCGCCGACGCCCTTGCGCAGCGCCTCGGTGAACACCGCGGCGAGCGGCAGCACCAGGAACAGCAGCAGGAAGACCATCGCGATCGTGATCAGCGTCCAGCGGACCCAGGGCGCCTCGGTGGTGCCGGCCTGGGCGCGGCGGACGGCGCGTGTCGGTGGGTTGTTCATAGGGACTTTCCAAAGCGCGCGGCGCCCATTGCAGGCGCGGCACAGGCCAGGGCAGCCGTGGAATGGGCTTTGCCCGGCCACTGGCTGCGTCCCCCTCGGGCGGAAGGCGCGGAGCGACTCAAGGGGGACATCATGATTGCTTGCGCTGCCAGGCCTGCAGCGCGTTGATGACGAGCAGCAGAATGAAGGAAATCACCAGCATGACCACGGCCACGGCCGTCGCGCCGGCATAGTCGTACTGTTCCAGCTTGCCGATGATGATGAGCGGCGTGATCTCCGACACCATCGGCATGTTGCCCGCGATGAAGATCACCGAGCCGTATTCGCCCACCGCGCGCGCGAAGGCCATGGCGAAGCCCGTGAGCAGCGCGGGCGTGATGGAAGGCAGGATCACCTTGGTGAAGATCTGCCAGCGCGTCGCGCCCAGGCTGGTGGCGGCTTCCTCCAGTTCCTTCTCGGCATCCTCGAGCACCGGCTGCACCGTGCGCACCACGAACGGCAGGCCGATGAAGATCAGCGCGATGACCACGCCCGCGGGTTTGAAGGCGAGCTGGATGCCGAGCGGCTCCAGGTACTGCCCCACCCAGCCGTTGCCGGCGAGCAGCGCGGTGAGCGAGATGCCGGCCACGGCGGTCGGCAGCGCGAACGGCAGGTCCACCAGCGCATCCACGATCTTCTTGCCGGGGAAGCGGTAGCGCACCAGCACCCAGGCGATCAGCAGCCCAAAGACGAGGTTCACCAGCGCCGCCAGGAAGGACGCACCGAACGTCAGCCGGTAGGAGGCGAGCACGCGCGGCGCGCTCACGGCCGTCCAGAACTGCTCCCAGGTCAGGGTGAAGGTCTTGAACAGCAGCGCGGAGAGCGGGATGAGGACGATCACGCTCAGGTAGAACAGCGTGTAGCCGAGCGTGAGCCCGAAGCCGGGCAGCACGCGCCGGGCACCGCGTCGGGCGCGGCCCGGCGCGGGCGCCGCAGCACCCGCGGAGGAGATGGCCGCACCCATGGATCAGCGGCCGCCGGGCGTGTAGAGCTTGTCGAACTGGCCGCCGTCGTTGAAGTGCACCTTCTGCGCCTCCCCAAGAGAGCCGAAGTACTTGGCGACGGAGAACTGCTTGACCGGCTTGAACAGGTCGGCGTGCTTCTTCAGCACCGCCTCGGAGCGCGGGCGCAGCGCGTGCTGGGCCGCGATTTCCTGGCCTTCGTCGGAATACAGGTAGTCCAGATAGGCCTTGGCCAGATCGCCCGTGCCCTTCTTGGCGACGGTGCGCTCCACCACAGCCACGGGGTTCTCGGCCACCACGCTTACGGACGGATAGACGGCATCGACCTTGCCCTTGCCGAATTCGCGCTCGATCGAGAGCACCTCGGATTCGAAGGTGATCAGCACGTCGCCCGTGTTGCGCTGCAGGAAGATGCTGGTCGCGTCGCGGCCGCCCTTGCCCAGCACCGGCACGTTCTTGTAGAGCTTGCCGACGAATTCGGCGGCCTGGGCGTCGGTGCCGCCCTTCTCGCGCACGGCGCCCCAGGCGGCCAGGTAGGCATAGCGGCCGTTGCCGCCGGTCTTGGGGTTCACCACGACCACCTGCACGCCAGGCTTGACGAGGTCGTCCCAGTCCTTGATGTTCTTCGGGTTGCCCTTGCGCACGAGGAACAGCATCGTGGAGGTGGTGGGCGAGGCATCATGGGGGAATTTCTTCGCCCAGTCCTTCGCGACCACGCCGTTGCTGGCGAGGAAATCGATGTCGGTGGTGGTGTTGAACGTGACCACGTCGGCCGCGAGGCCGTCGTTCACCGCCCGGGCCTGGGCGCTGGAACCGCCGTGGGCCTGGTCGATGCGCACGTCCTTGCCCGTGGTCTTCTTGTAGTGGGCGACGAAGGCCTGGTTGTAGTCCTTGTAGAACTCGCGGGCGACGTCGTACGAGACGTTCAGCAGCGTGGTGGTCTGCGCCGCTGCGGTGCCGGCGGTGGCGGCCAGGACCAGCGCGGCCAGGAGGGTCTTGAGTCTCGTCCGGGAATTCATGTGCGTGTCGCCCAGGTTGTCATGGATGCAACCTATTGTGAATGCCACCGCTTCCAACTCAAAAGAATAGATTCTTGTTAATTAATCAGGATCAGGCATAAGGATGGCCCACCGGCGGGGGTTCCCTCTGGCCGCATGCGCTCGCGCTGCGCAGCGGTCAGGCCGCCGACCGGACGGGCTCCGCGCCCGTGTCGGGATCGGTGAGCGAATGCAGCAGGGCCCAGCCGAGCGGCCACTCGCCATGGCCGGACTCGATGTTGATGTGCCCCGCCTGCTGCAGCCGCACGAACTCCGAACCCCAGGCGCGGGCGTAGGCGCCTGCCAGGCGCACGGGGCAGTACGGGTCGTTGCTGCTGGCCACGAGGATGCTGCGGTAGGGCAGCGGCGCATAGGGGACGGGGGCGAAGTCGCTGAGCACCGCGCGCCGCTCCGGGTCGGCCGGCGCCACCAGCAGCGCACCCGCGACGCAGGCCTGGGCCTCGGGGCCCATATGGACGGAAGCGATGCAGCCCAGGCTGTGCGCGACGAGAACGACCGGATGCGGCGCTTGCAGGACGGTGCGCTCCAGTGCCCGGACCCAGGCCGCGCGCGAAGGCGTGATCCAGTCGTCCTGCACCACGCGCACCGCGTTCGGCAGGCGGTCCGCCCAGAGGCTCTGCCAGTGGCCGGGACCGGAATCCCGCCAGCCGGGCACCACGACGATGGAGGTGTCAACAGCCATGGGACCCTCCGAACCGGAGCCCGGCGGGACGGTGGCCGCAACGGCGCGAGACGTCGTTCGGGGAAATGGCAGGTGCCATGGACATCGCTCCTTTGCATGCACGAATGGAGCGATTTTGTTCAGCCCGACTTAAAACCCAAACGAATATCTGGTTCTGAATTTATAAGCATGTCGTCTATCGACATAGGCTACGACGCGCGCCGCGCATTGCGCAGCAGCACGAAGACCTGCCACTGGGCCATCACCAGCGCGACGTAGGCGAACATTTCCGACCACTCCTCCATCACCACCGCATGGTGGCCGAGCGATTCGGGCGCGGGAAAGCCGAGATGCCCCTCTGCGTAGGTGCTCAGCACACCCGCCAGCAGCATCACGGCGAGTTCCGCCCAGACGAAGCGGGGCGAGCGCAGCAGCCGCAGCACGACGCGCAGTGCGCCCGACCGGGCCGCCATCCAGCCGCACCACGCGAGCACCAGCAGCGCCAGCGGAGCCACCGCGGGCTTGTACCAGAGCGTGGACGAGGAATAGGTGGGCCCGTCTTCCCCGAACCCCATGGGCGGGAGAAACGCGGCGCCCCAGCTGAGCTCCCGCGCCGCCATCAGACACCACAGCGGAACCACGGCCACTGCCAGTCCTTTCAAGGCCGCGCGGCCCCAGTCGCCCGCGGCCGTGCCCTGGCGCGCGACTGCCACCGCCATGGCGGCGCCGCCCAGCAGCACCACCACCTGCAGATTTTCCAGCCAGCCGTTCTCCCAGCCGGCCGACGCCGGCAAGCGCGCTGCCACCCAGTAGCCGATCGCCAGGCCGACCAGCATCAGCGACAACAGCCACCAGCGCCATCGGACGGCGCGGGGCGGGACATGGAAGGTCAGCGAAGCGGGGCAGGCGGAATGCATGGGTGGAGCGGCATGGCGGTGGAATCCCTCCAGAGACACGCGGGAAAGCGCCGTTGCACGCCCGGCGCACGGATGCGGGGACGGCGCGGCGACGTACCGGGGATGGGCTGGAAGGGCAGAACAAAACCGAATGGTCAGAGAAAAACCACCCAGTCACTCCCTTCAGTCTACGCCGATTGTGTAAACGGTATGTATTCGCGCTCCGATTCACGTGGACAGGCGCGTGTCTCCCCGCCGGCAGACCACGTCGCCGTGGCCGGGCACGGTCTCCCCCAGGAAATCCAGGAAGCGGCGCACCGCGGGAGCCAGCCCGCGCCGTGACGGAAACACCGCGTGCACGACGCCGCGGGGGGTGGACCATCCGGGCAACAGGCGCACGAGACGGCCTTCGTGCAATTCGGCCTGGCACATGTAGTCGGGCAGCCAGCACATGCCGGTGCCGGCGAGCGCGGCGAACTTGAGGGTGAGCAGATCGTCCGCCACGTAGCGCGGCGCGAGCTGCACGGTTTCTTCACGGCCGTCCGGGCCGACCAGCCGCAGCTGGGTACGCCCTTCCGCCGCCGACATCGCCAGGCTGTCGAGACGGGCCAGATCGTCGAGCGTGGCGGGCGTGCCCTGGCGCTCCAGCAGCGCAGGGCTCGCCACCAGCACCTGCCGAGCGTCGTCGAGCCTTTTCACCACCATGCTGCCGCTGTCGTCCAGGCTGGGACGCACCCGCAGGGCCACGTCCACCCCTTCCTCCAGCAGATCGACGGCGCGGTTGGTGACCTGCATCTCGACGCGCACCGCCGGATGGCGTTCCAGAAAAAGAGGCATCAGCTCGCCCAGCACCGTCTGCGCCAGCGTCACGGGGCAGCTCACGCGCACCGTGCCGCGAGGCTCGGTCTGCACCTGCGCCACCGTATCGGCCGCGGCCTGGGCAGCCTCGCGCATCGCCTGGCAGTGCCGCAGGTACGACTCGCCCACTTCGGTGAGCGACAGCTTGCGGGTGGTGCGCTGCAGCAGGCGCACGCCCAGCTGCGCCTCGAGTTCCGACACGCGCCGCGACAGCCGCGACTTCGGGATGCCCAAGGCGCGACCGGCCGCCGCGAAGCCGCCCCGCTCCACCACTTCGGCGAAGTAGAGCATGTCGTTCAGATCCTGCATACGGTGTGCCCATTGTTCCAACGGTGGAACAATCTATCGCAGCCAGGCCTGCTTATCAATAGATCAGGACGGCAGCACAATCCAATCAACGCCACATGCCGTGGCTTTTCAACACAGGAGAATTCCATGCAAGTGCTGCACATCGACTCGGCCATCACCGGCGCCGCCTCCGTTTCCCGCCAGCTCACCGCCCAGACCGTGGCCGCCTGGGTGGCAGCCCACCCCGGCGCGCAGGTGCAGTACCTCGATCTGGCGGCGGAAGCGACCGGCCACTTCACCATGGATGCCATGGCGCCGCGCACCGGCCAGACCGACGGCTTGAGCGACGCCCAGCGGCACGAGAACGCCGTGTCGGAGCGGCTGGTTGCCCAGTTCCTCGCGGCCGACGTGGTGGTGGTGGGCGCGCCGTTCTACAACTTCGGCATTCCCTCGCAGCTCAAGGCGTGGATCGACCGCATCGCGCAGCCGGGCCGCACCTTCCGCTACACGGCGAACGGCCCCGAAGGGCTCGCCAAGGGCAAGACGGTGATCGTGGCCTCGTCGCGCGGCGGCGTGTACTCCACCAGCGAAGGCGGCCGCGCCCTGGAGCACCAGGAGAGCTACCTGCAGACCGTGTTCGGCTTCTTCGGCATCACCGACGTGCGCTTCGTGCGTGCCGAAGGCGTGGCGATGGGCCCGGATGCGCGGGCGAAGGCGCTCGCCAGCGCGGAAGCCGACATCCAGGCGCACGTCTCGGCCTCTACTCCGGCCGCTGCGGTCGCCGAAGCGGCCTGAACGGCCGGCGCCCCGGCTTGCGGGGCGCCGCGCCTCAGAAGGCGCCCGTGCCGCGGTCGGCCAGCAGGCGCTCCGCCGGTTTGCGGCCGAAACGGCGGAACAGCACCGGCGTCAGGTAGGTGTCCAGCAGGGTCGAGCTGATCAGGCCCGAGAAGATCACCACCGCCACGGGGTGCAGGATCTCCGTGCCGGGCCGCTCGGCCTCGAACAGCAGCGGCGCGAGAGCGAAGGCCGTGACCAGCGCGGTCATGAGCACGGGGCTCAACCGCTCCAGCGAGCCGCGCAGGATCATCGGCACGCCGAAGTCCTCGCCCTCCTCCCGCATCAGGTTGATGTAGTGGCTTACCTTCAGGATGCCGTTGCGTACCGAGATGCCTGCCAGCGTGACGAAGCCGACCAGCGCCGCGACGGACAGCGGCTGGCCGGACAGCCACAGCCCCAGCACCGCGCCGACGAGCGCCAGCGGGATGTTCGCCATGATGAGCGCCGACAGCGCCACCGAGCGGTAGCGGCTGTAGAGCACGACGAACATCAGCACCAGCGACACGGCGGAGAGCCCGCCCACCAGCCGCGAGGCCTCCTCCTGCGCCTGGAACTGCCCGCCCAGCGTGATGAACATGCCTTCCGGCAGGCGCGTGCGGGCGACCTCGCGGCGGATGTCGGCCACCACGTCGGACAGCGCTCGGCCCTGCGCGTTGGCCGACAGCACGATGCGGCGCCGGCCATCGTCGCGGCTGATCTGGTTGGGACCGTCGCTCTCTTCGATCTGCGCCAGACGCGAGAGCGGCACCCGGCCCGTGGGCGTCTCGATCAGCACCCGGCCCAGGCCCTCCAGCGAGCGCGCCGTCTCCGGCAGGCGCACCACCAGCGCGAACCGCCGGTTGCCCTCGACGATCTGGGTGACGCGCTCGCCCTCCACGAGGTTCTGCAGCGCGGCCAGCACCTGCGGCGTCGGCACGCCGTAGCGGGCCGCGGCGGCCGCATCCACGCGCACCTTGATCTGCGGGGCCAGCACCTGCTTTTCGATTTCCAGATCGGCGAGGCCGGGAATGCCCGCAAGGCGCGAGCGCAGCGCATCGGCCTGGGCGCGCAGCGCGTCCAGGTCTTCGCCGAAGATCTTGATCGCGATCTGCGAGCGCACGCCGGAGAGCATGTGGTCGATGCGGTGCGAGATCGGCTGCCCGATGCCGACCGCCGCGGGCAGCGGCGCCAGCCGGGCGCGTATGTCGCCGGTGATCGCCTCCATCGGCCGCCTGAGTTCCGCCGCAGGCCGCAGGCCCACGTCCAGCTCGCTCACGTGCACGCCTTCGGCATGCTCGTCCAGCTCCGCACGCCCGCTGCGCCGCCCGACGTGCGTGACCTCCGGCACCTGCCGCACCAGCACTTCGGCCTGGCGGGCGATGGCGGAGGATTCGGCCAGCGTCACGCCCGGGTTCAGGCGCAGGCCGACCAGCAGCGTGCCTTCGTTGAAGGGCGGCAGGAAGGTGCGCGGGAAGAACGGCACCGCCACGGCCGCGGCGAGCACCGCGGCGCCGGCCAGCGCCATGGCCGCGCGCGGCCGCTCGAGCACCGCGGCCAGGCTGGTGCGGTAGCGGGCCTTGAGCCAGGCCAGCAGCCGCGTGTCGCCATGGTCCAGCGTCTTCATGCGCGGCAGCAGATAGTAGGCCAGCACCGGCGTCACGGTCACCGACACCAGCAGCGACGCCAGCGTGGAGACGATGAAGGCCACGCCCAGCGGCACGAACAGCCGGCCCTCCATGCCTGGCAGCGCGAAGAGCGGCAGGAACACCAGCACGATGATCACCGTGGCGTAGAGAATGGCCGAGCGCACCTCCATCGACGCACGGGCCACCACCTCCAGCGGGTGCAGGCGGTGCTGCGGGTGCCGCGCACGGTCGTCTTTCAGGCGGCGCATGATGTTCTCCACGTCCACCACCGCGTCGTCCACCAGTCCGCCGATGGCGATGGCCAGTCCGCCCAGCGTCATGGTGTTGATCGACATGCCGAACCACTTGAACACCAGGGCCGTGATGCAGATCGACACCGGTATCGCCGTGAGCGCGATCAGCGTCGGCCGCAGGGTGCCGAGGAAGAAGAACAGGATCACCGCGACGAACACCGATGCGCCGATCAGCTTGCCCTGCAGGGTGTCGATCGAGGCCTCGATGAAGCTCGCCTGCCGGAAGGTGACGCGCGGCGCGTTCAGCCCTGCGGGCAGCGAGGCCTGCATGCCTTCCAGAGCGCCTTCGATGGCGCGCGTGAGCTGGATGGTGTCCGCCGTGGGCTGTTTCTGCACGCCCAGGATGACGGCCGGCGCCCCTTCGAAGCCCGCATCGCCGCGCCGGATGGCCGGGGCGAAATTCACGGATGCGACCTGGCGCAGCAGAATGGCCTGCCCGCCGCGCGCCGTGAGGGCGAGGTTCTGCAGGTCTTCCAGCCGCGAGGTCCGGCCCAGGTGGCGGATCAGGTACTCCCGGCCGTTGAGCTCCAGGAAGCCGCCGGAGGTGTTGGCGGAGAAGCCCTTGAGCGCGGCGTCCAGATCCGCCAGCGTGATGCCCAGCTCGGCCATGCGGGCCGTATCCGGCTGCACCTGGAACTGCCGCACCTCCCCGCCGATCGGGATCACCTGGGCCACGCCCGCGATCGCCATGAGCCGCGGGCGCAGCACCCAGTCGGCATATTCGCGCACTTCCATGGCCGACAGCGCGGGCGCGCCGGGTGGCGCCTCCGGAAGCGCACCGATGGGAATCGCGATCTGCAGGATCTCGCCCATGACCGAGCTGACCGGTCCCATGCGCGGCGTGATGCCGGGCGGAAGGCCCTCCTCCATCGCGCCGAGGCGCTCGGACACCATCTGCCGGGCGCGGAAGATCTCCGTGCTCCAGTCGAAGGTGACGTAGATGAACGACAGCCCGGCGCTGGAGACGGAGCGCACGCTCTCCACCCCCGGCAGGCCGTTCATGGTCGTCTCCAGCGGGAAGTTGATGAGCTGTTCGACCTCTTCCGCGGCCATGCCGCCCGCTTCCGTCATCAGGGTGACGGTGGGCTTGTTGAGATCGGGGAACACGTCCACCGGCGTACGCGACAGCGTGTAGGCGCCATAGGCCATGGCCACCAGCGCCGCGACGAGCACCAGCAGGCGGTTGGCGAGGCTGTTTTCCAGAAGCCACTTGAACATGGGGTGTGTCTCCTCGCGTTCAGCGGATCTGGTTGAGCAGCGCCGCGGCCCGGGTGACGACGCGATCGCCCTCGGCCAGGCCCGACGTCACCGCCACCGCGGCGCCATCCAACGGCTCCAGCGTGACCACGCGCGGAGCGAACGCCTCGGGTGCGGTCTTGACCCACACCACCGGCTGGTTGGCCGGATTGCGGACCACGGCATCGGCCGGCACGCGCAGGCCCTGCACGGCCGCGCGGCCGTGCACGAACACGGCGACCGGCTGGCCCACCGCCAGGCCCGCCACCGCGCTGCCCGACGCTGCGAAGAGCATCGGCAGGGCCTGCTCGCGCAGGCTGCGCGCGGCCCCCAGGAAGGCCAGAGGTACCTGCGTGCCATTCACTGCGATGGAGGCTCCGGCCACGTCGCGCGCGACGGCAGGATCGTAGGCCAGGGCGTCGATGCGCAGGCGCTTCGGATCTACCACTTCGAACACCAGTTCGCGGGCATCCACCACCTGCCCCGCCACGGCGTTGCTCGACGCGATCACCCCATCCACCGGGGACACGAGGACCTCGCGCCCCGAGAGTCCGCCGCCGAGCGCGGCGATGCGCGCCGACAGCCCCGCGGATTCGCTCTCCAGCGCCTCGATCTCCTTGCGCGGCACGGTTTCGCTCAGGGCACGCAGGCGATCGAGCCGCTTGTCGGTCAGGCCCTTCGCGGCGCGCAGCTCCGCTACCTGCGCCACCTGGCCCGAGCGCTCGAGGGCGCCGTTGGCCGGCTGGACGTGCGCGAGCACCTCGCCGCGGCGCACCGCCTGCCCGACGTGGGGAAAGCCCTTCGGCCCAGGCTCCAGCCTGCCCGCCGTGAGGGCCTGGACCTTGCCGCCCGCGTTCGGGTCCATCACCACCCGGCCCGCCAGCTCATGGCTGCGTGCCAGCGGCTCCTGCACCACCGGCAGCGTGCGCAACGCCCACTGCCGCTGCGCGGGCTTCGGCAGCGACACGCTGCCATCGGGCAGGCGGCGCGGGCCGTCCGCCGCCGTGGCGGCAGGGGCATCGCCATGGTCATGGCCGGAATCCGCCGCGGCAGGCAGCGCTGCGTAGCCCCCCACGGCCATGGCGATGGCCACGGCCAGCAGGCGAAGGCGGATGCGATACGGCTGCCCGGCGGATGCGGTGGATGCGGCGGATGCGGCGGGAGACACCGGTCGCCAGGATCGTCGCGGCGCGTTCATGCGGCACCTCCGTTCGCTGCCGTGCGGCGGGCCTGGTGGTGCCGCCGGCGGCGTCTCCAGGCTGCGGTGACGGCCAGGGCCAGGGCCAGGGCCACGCTGCCTGCCCAGGCGAGGGCGGGACTCCAGTGGCCGGATGGCTGTGCGGCAGCTGCCTCTGCGTGCCCATGCACGTCGAGCATGGCCGTGAGGCGATGGGTCGCCCCACCGGCGGACACGGTCGCGACAATGGGCAGTTCGCCTTCCGGCGGTTCGGCCAGTTCGGCGTCGAAGAGCCCTTCGTCCTCGGCATGCACCGCGACCGGCTTGCCGCCGACGTCGAGTGCCAGCGCCACGCCGTGAGCGGGCCGGTTGTCGCCCGCATGGTCCAGGTACAGCGCCAGCCGCCGCCCCTGGACGATGCCCACGAGTTCGAAGGCATCGGACCGGGCAGCAAAGCGGGGCGAGGCCTCGGCCCCCGCGGCGGATGCGGGTGCCGCGTCATCGTGGCCTTCGTGCGCGAGCGCGCTGCCAGCCGGAGCCGCCATCGCGGCAGCCAGACACCAGGCCCGGTGGAATGAGAAAAATGGTTGCATGGGGTGTTTGGGAAAATCGGAAACAGGGATGCAGCGTGGCTGCGTTCAATGCGATGGGGCGGCAGGCACGGCAGCGGCGTCCCACTGCCCGCCGGGCGGCAGCAGGCCCAGCGCCTGGCGCAGGCCGGACACCGCCGCGTCGCGGTCCAGCCGCGCGCGCACGGCCTCCCGCGCGGCATCGGCGGCTTCCTGCTCGATGCGCAGGCGGGTCGGCAGATCGGTCTCGCCCAACGCGAAGGACTTCTGCACGAACCCACGCGTGGCGGCCGCCAGCGCCTCGCGCTTTCGGGCGGCCTCCCACTGGGCCTGCGCTGCGGCATGGCGGGCGCGGGCGGCGGCGGCTTGCGCACGCACGCGGGCCTGCTCCCGCTCCAGCTGGGCCTCGGCTTCCGCCGCATCGGCCAGCGCGGAAGCCACGCGTGCCTCGTGCCGGCTGCCACCGCCGAAGGGAATGCGCAGCGCCACGGTCACGCTCTGCTGGTAGGCCTCGCCCCGCCCGCCGCGGTCGCGGGTGGTGAGCAGAGCCAGCTCCGGGTTGGCGCGGCCCTGCACGGAGGCGAGTTCCGCCGCCCGCCGCGCCACCTCCGCCTTCCGTCGCAGCGCGATCAGTTCGGGATGCGCGTCCATGGCGGCGACGGCCTCGGGCGCGGTGGGCACGGGTTCCGGCGCCCGCCCGCGAGGCTGGGCTCCCGGTGGTGCAGCCCATGGCGAACCCTCGGGGGCCACGAGCGCGCCGAGAGCGAGCCGGGCGGCCTCCAGCGCCCCTTCCGCCTCGGCCACGCTGGCCTGCGCGGAAGCCGTCGCGCCATCGGCCTGGTGGCGGTCCACCAGTGCCAGATCCCCCGCCCGGACCCGCCGCGCCACGTCCGCCGCCAGCGCCTCAGCACTGGCGAGACGCTCCCGCGCCTGCCCGATCACGGCCAGTGCGCGCAGCCATTGCCACCACGCCTCGCGCACCTGGCCAGCGGTGCGCAAGCGTGCGGCCGCGAGTCGCCCCTGCTCCGCGCCCTGTTCCGCCTCGGCCAGCCGAGCGGTGCGTGCCCGCTCACCCGGCAGCCACAGGGGCAGAGCCACACCGGCCTCGTATTCGCGCGCGCCGTCCCGGCCGTTGAAGCGGTCGGTCTTGGCCGACAGCGACACCGCAGGCGGCTCCGCCGTCCATTGGCTTGCGGCCTCCCGCCGCGCCGCGCCGGCACGCACACGCTCATGCGCGGCGAGCGCTTCGGGCTGCAGCGCCCAGGCGGCTTCGATGAGGCGGGCCAGTTCTGCCCCCTGCTCCACCGGCCGGGGCACGGCTGCGGGTACGGGCAACCGCACCGGCACCTGCTCCGCGGGCGAGTCTGGTGCCACGGTGGCCGCAGCACCGCGGCCGGAAACGGTCTGCGCCGGCGCCCAGCCGGCGGCAAGACCCGCCAGGGCGCCCAACACGCCCCAGCGAAACATCGTTCTCTGCATTCGATTTCTCTCCATCCATGTCGTGATCGGAAACGATGGATCGGAGAGGCGCGGTGGCCTTCAGCCCGGGCCCGCAGGGCATGCCCATGCGCGGCTCCGCAGGGAGCGCACAACGGACACGCCCGGGCATGCGCGCGGAACGCGCGCCGTGCCGGCAGTCAGGGACGGGACGAGGAAACCGCTGGGGCCTCGCCGATCAGGCGAGGCGCGGCCAATTGGGCCGGTCGGGCACGGCAGGCGGAGGGGCGAGAAGCGTGCCCGGGGCCTGGGGAGGATGGGCGGCCATCACCGGAGACGCTGCCGGCAGAGCGCTGCCGATCAGCGCGATGGCGCAGCCGGCGTGGCATGCGCCGCAGTCCTGGTCGGTGCCTGCCACGGAAGATGCGGAAGCGTCGTCGTCGCCCGCCGCCTCTGGGTGCTGGTGCGCGTGGTGGCCGAAGTGCTGCACCGCAGCGGCCGGCTCGTGCGCGCAATAGCCGGCCGCTTCCGCCCAGGTCCACTGGATCGGCAGCAGCGTCAGCAGAAGGAGGAGCAGCCAGCGGCGCATGGCCGGAAATTGTAGCGACGCCGGTGCAAGACCCGCGGCGGCGCAAGGCCATGCGGGCGCGGATTCGAGGGGCCCGGATCAGGCCTGCGCGTGGCGGCGCACCCAGGCGGCGTACTTGTCCATCCAGGTCTGCACGAACTGGCGGCTGGATTCGCCGATGTTGCCGTCGTCGTCGAACAGGCCGTCCTTGGCCTGGATGAACGCCTCGGGCTGGCCCAGGGTGGGCACGTCGAGATAGGCCAGGATGTTGCGCAGGTGCTGCTGCGCGAGCGCGGTGCCGATGGCGCCGATCGACACACCAATCACGCCGCCGGGCTTGCCGCCCCACACGCTTTGCCCGTAGGGGCGCGAGGCATGGTCGATCGCGTTCTTGAGCACGCCCGGCACGGAGCGGTTGTATTCCGGCGTGACGAACAGCAGGCCCTGCGCCTTCGAGATGTCCGACTTGAGGCGGCGCACGGGCTCGCTCTGGTGGTCGTCCTCGTCCTGGTTGTAGAGCGGCAGGTCGTCGATGCGCACCTGCACGAGCGTGAAGTCAGGGGGTGCCAGTCGGGCCAGGGCATCGGCCAGGCGGCGGTTGAACGAATCCTTGCGCAGGCTGCCCACGAAGACGGCGATGGTGTATTGGCTCATGGAAACTCCTTTGGCGGGAATGGCAGGAAGGCATGCAGGCGGCGCCGCCGCGCTGCACGACAGGAAGCCCATGATCCCTGCGCACCGCGGAGCCGGCTGTCAGGCAAGCGCGCATTCGAAGCGAACTCAACTGCCCGCCGCGCGCGGGGATTCGTGCGCGACGGCGCTCTCGCGTGCCGTGGCCTGCGTGATGTGCGCGCCCGCCGGCACGTCCGTGGTCACCCACACGTTGCCGCCGATCACCGCGCCGCGCCCCAGCGTCACGCGGCCCAGGATGGTCGCGCCCGCATAGATCACCACGCCGTCCTCCACGATCGGGTGGCGCGCCAGGCCCTTCTTCGGCCGGCCGTCCGCATCGGACGGGAACCGCTTGGCCCCCAGCGTCACGGCCTGGTAGAGCCGCACCTGCTCGCCGATCACGGCGGTTTCGCCGATCACTACGCCGGTGCCGTGGTCGATGAAAAAGCCCGCCCCGATGCGCGCGCCCGGATGGATGTCGATGCCGGTCTGCGCATGCGCCAGCTCGGACACCATGCGCGCCAGCAGCGGCAGTTCCAACCCGTAGAGCACGTGGGCGAGCCGGTGGTGGATCATCGCCAGCACCCCGGGATAGCACAGCAGCACCTCGTCCACGCTGCGCGCGGCGGGGTCGCCGTGGAAGGCCGCGAGCACGTCCGAGTCCAGCATCCGGCGGATGCCGGGCAGCGCGTCGGCGAAGGTGCGCGCCGCCTCCAGGGCCGTGGCGCCGGACTGCTCCGGCGTGGGCTGGGTGCCGGTGCGCCGCGCCACGTGGCGCAGTTCGAGCCCGATCTGTTGGTGCAGCGCCTGCAGCGCGGCATCGAGCTCATGGGCGACGAAAATATCCTCGCTCTCGGGGCGCAGGTCGTGCGGCCCGAGCCGCAGCGGGAAGAGCGCGCCTTTGAGCTGCTCCACGATGCGCGCGACCGCGTCGCGCGAGGGAAATTCGCGGCCGGCGGGTTCCTGCTCGCGGTTCTGCGCCCTGCGCCACTCGCTGCGGGCGGCGTGGAGCTGGCGGCCGAGGCCGGCGATGTCGAAAGTGGCCATGGGGGTTCTCCGGGTCGCTCCGGCCGGCCGGTTCGGTCGGGCGGCGGATGCATGGGCCATCGTAGCCGCACGCGCGCAGGCGTGCTGGCCGTGGGGCATCGGGATCCGCGAAGCCCCGCCGAAGCCCGTGGCAAAGGGGCCGGACACGCCCGGCGCCCAGGTGGCGATTACCAGCCGGCCAGCACCGCGCCCTTGAACTGCGTCTCGATGAACTGCCGCGTCTCGTCCGAGTGGTAGGCCTTCACGAGCTTGGCCACCCAGGGCTTGTCCTTGTCCGCCTCGCGCACCGCGATGATGTTCACGTAGGGGCTCTTGGCGCTTTCCTGGGCGATGGCGTCGGTCTTGGGATTGAGGCCCGCCGACAGCGCGAAGTTGGTGTTGATCGCGGCCGCGTCCAGGTCGTCGAGCGAGCGCGCGAGCTGGGCTGCGTCGAGCTCGACGAACTTCAGCTTCTTGGGATTGGAGGTCACGTCGAGCGGCGTCGCCTTCAGGCCCGCACCCTCCTTGAGCTTGATGAGGCCCTTGTCCTGCAGCACCAGCAGCACGCGGCCGCCGTTGGTCGGGTCGTTGGGAATGCCGAAGCGTGCGCCTTCCTTCAGGTCTTCGAGCTTCTTGACCTTCTTCGAATACAGGCCGATCGGGAAGTTGACCGTGTAGCCGGCGGACACCAGCTTGTAGCCGCGGTCCTTCACCTGGGCATCCAGGTAGGGCTTGTGCTGGTAGCTGTTGGCGTCCAGGTCGCCCGCGGAAAGCGCCGCATTGGGCTGCACGTAGTCGCTGAATTCGACGATCTGGATCTTCAGTCCGTCTTTCTCGGCGGTCTTCTTGACCTGTTCCATGATCTGCGCGTGCGGGCCGGCGGTGACGCCGACCTTGATCGGCTTGTCCTGGGCCAGAGCGCCCTGCGACAGGATGGCGGCCACCGACAGGGCCAGGGTGGAACGGAGAAGGGAGCGCTTGTTCACAGGGTAATACCTTTGGGGAGAGAGGCAGCGATGGTATCGGCCATGGCCCCAGGCTTCAAAGAATCAATCGTCATTTTCTAAGCACGGAAAGCTTATGAGGCGCGCAGCGCGACCGCGCCGGAGCCGCCGAGCTTGAAGACGCTCACGACTTCCGCCAGGTGGGCCGCCTGCTGCTCGAGGCCGCGGGCGGCCGCTGCGCCCTGCTCCACCAGCGCGGCGTTCTGGCGGGTGGATTGGTCCAGCTCTGCCACGGCGACGCCTACCGAGGCGATCCCGCCGGTCTGCTGCCCGGTGGAGGCGCTGATTTCGGCGATGAGCTGCGCCACGCGCTCCACCTCGCCCACGATGTCGGCCATGCTCGATCCGGCCTCGGCCGCAAGGCGCGAGCCCTGGCCGACGCGCGCCACGCTGTCGTCGATCAGGGCCTTGATCTCCCGCGCGGCCGTGGCGCTGCGCTGCGCGAGGCTGCGCACTTCGCTGGCGACCACCGCGAAGCCGCGGCCCTGCTCACCCGCGCGCGCGGCCTCCACGGCCGCATTCAGGGCCAGGATGTTGGTCTGGAACGCGATGCCGTCGATCACGCCGATGATGTCCGCGATCCGGTTGGAGCTTTCGGTGATCGCATTCATGGTCGCCACCACCTGGCCCACCACCTCGCCGCCCTTGCCCGCCGCGGCGCTGGCCGAGCCGGCGAGCTGTGCGGCCTGCTGCGCGGATTCGGCATTGCCGTTGACGGAGAGCGTCATGCGCTCCATCGATGCGGTCGTGTGCTCCAGGTGTTGCGCCTGGACCTCCGTGCGCTGCAGCAGGCCGGCATTGCCCTCGGCGATCTCCAGCGAACCGCGGGCCATCGATTCGGAGGCGTTGCGCACGCGCGCCACCACCGCCGCCAGGTTGTGCTGCATGCTGCCCAGCGAGGCGAGCACGCTGCCGGTGCGCGCCGCGGAGGCGCCCGGCACGGGGCCGAGGTCGCCGGAAGCGACGCGGTGCGCCACCTCCGCCAGCGCCTGGGGCTCCGCCCCCAGCTGGTCGAGCAGGCTGCGCGACACAGCCCAGGCGACCAGCACGCTCACGGCCACCGCCAGCACCAGCGCCGAGAGCATCACCGCGCGGAAGCCGCTCGACTGCTGCATCGCCGTGGCGTTCTCCGCCTGGATGCGCTTTTCCTCGAAGTCGATCAGCCGGTTGATGGCGGCCAGCCACTGCACGTACTGGGGCTTGGCTTCATTCCAGAGCAGCGCGCGCGCTGCCGCGTCGTCCGTGCCGGCCAGCGCCACGATGCGCTGCGTCGTCGCCACGGCCTGGGCCTCGGCGCGGCGGATGTCGGCATACAGGGTGCCGAGTTCCGGTGCCGCGCCGGGCCGGCCGATGATCTTTTCCAGCGGCGCCGCCGACTGCGCGTAGAACGCCGCGAGCGATGCGATCACCTCCACCTCGTGCTGCCGCTGCTGCGGCGTGGCCGAGAGGACCACGTCGCGCACCGCGATGGAGCGGTCGTGCGCGGAGCCGCGGAAATTGATGGCGTACCGCTGGATTGGTACGTGCTCGGTGGCGTTGGCACCCAGCGCATGGTCGATCGCGAAGACCTTGAACAGCGCGATGACCACCACCACCACCAGCAGCCCCACCACCAGACCGAAAGCAGTCGCCAGGCGCCTGGCCACCGTCATGCGAGAGAACCCCATTGCGCGCATCCGTTCGTGTAAATAAATGTGACACGATCTTACGTGCGCGGAAGCTCCCCAAGGGTAGGACACTTCCTATCTGCGCCATCCACCCGGACTATCGCGCACCCGGCGGCGCGTGCCCGCGCCGGGTGGCGCCGGTCAGCGGTGGCTCAGGCGGCGCACGGCCCAGTCGCCCAGGCTCTGCACGGCCTGCACGAAGAAGATCAGCACCACCACCACGGCCAGCATGATGTCCGGCAGGAAGCGCTGGTAGCCGTAGCGGATGCCCAGGTCGCCTAGGCCGCCGCCGCCGATCGCACCCGCCATGGCGGAGTACCCGGTCAGGCTCACGAAGGTGATGGTCAGGCCCGCGACGATGCCGGGCAGCGCTTCCGGCAGCAGCACCTTCCAGACGATCTGCCCCGTGGTGGCGCCCATGGCCTGCGCGGCTTCGATGAGGCCGTTGTCCACCTCGCGCAGCGAAGCCTCCACCAGCCGCGCCACGAACGGCGCGGCGGCGATGGTGAGCGGCACCACGGCGGCGGCCGTGCCGATCGACGATCCCGTGATGAAGCGCGTGAACGGAATGATCGCCACCAGCAGGATGATGAATGGCGTGGAGCGCACGGCGTTCACGATCCAGCCCACGGTCTTGTTGACCGCGCCGTTCTCCAGCACGCCGCCCTTGTCGGTGAGCCGCAGGAACACGCCCAGGGGAATGCCGATCAGCGCGCCGACCACGCCCGAGATGCCCACCATGATGAGCGTCTCCCACAGCGAGGTGGCGAACAGCTCCAGCATCATTTCCGAAAAATTCTCGAACATCGCCTCAACCCTCCACGCCCGACACCGGGGCACCCGTGCCCGCGTGGGCGGACACCTTCACTTCATCCACCACCACGCCCCGCGCGCGCAGTTGCGCCACCGCGGCCGACAGCCGCTCCCCCTCGCCGCTCACGTACACCGCCAGCGAGCCGAAGGTCTGGCTCTGGATCTCGTCGATCTGTCCGTGCAGGATGGACAGGTCCAGCCGGTGCTCGCGGATCAGGCGCGACAGGATCGGCTGGTAGGCGCGCTCGCCGGAATACGACAGGCGCAGCAGCTCGCCGGTCTCGCTCGCCGGCAGCTGCGCGGCGAGCTGGCGCACGTGCTCGAGCACGCTGGCGGGCAGCTCCTGCGGCACGATCTCGTCGATCAGGCTCTTGGTGATGGCCTCGCGCGGGCGGGTGAAGACGTCGAGCACCGGCCCCTGTTCCACGATGCGGCCGGCGTCGATCACGGCGACGCGGTCGGCCACCTGCTTGATGACCTGCATCTGGTGGGTGATGAGCACCACGGTGAGGCCCAGCTCCTGGTTCACCTGGCGCAGCAGCGCGAGGATGGCGCGGGTGGTCTCCGGGTCCAGCGCCGAGGTGGCCTCGTCCGAGAGCAGCACCTTGGGCCGGCTGGCGAGCGCCCGGGCGATGCCCACGCGCTGCTTCTGCCCGCCGCTGATCTGGGCGGGATAGCGGTCGGCCAGGTGCGACAGGCCCACCAGTTCGAGCAGCGGGTTCACGCGCTCGCGGATCGCGGCCCGGTCCATACCAGCGAGTTCCAGCGGCAGCGCCGCGTTGTCGAAAACGGTGCGGGACGACAGCAGGTTGAAATGCTGGAACACCATGCCGATGTCGCGGCGCGCGGCGCGCAGGTCGGCGTCGCCGAGCTTCGTCAGGTCGCGGCCCGCCACGATCACCTCGCCGGCCGTGGGTCGGTTCAGCAGGTTGATGACGCGCACGAGCGAACTCTTGCCCGCGCCGCTGCGCCCGATGATGCCGAACACTTCGCCCGGCTGGATCTGCAGGTCGATGCCCCGCAAGGCTTCCACGGGCCCGGTCGGGCCCTGGTAAATCTGGGTGATGCCCCGTAAGTCGATCATGGCAATGCGCTCCCGCGTCCGCCCGCCGGGCACGGGGCCGCGGCGCGGAGCAGGATCTGTTTTTGAAGGGAAGGAAAGGACGTCGGAAAAACGCGGAAGGCGCCGCTGCCGCCGCGACGCGGCGCATGCGGCAAGAGCGGGACTGTACGTGCAGGGTGGCCGGAAGCCAACGATCCAGCGATTGGATGCAAAGAGCTTCCGGTTATGAGCGGCACCCGCACGGCCGCGTGCCCGCCGCGCGCAGTCCCGGATTCTCCCGCATTTCTCAAGCCCCGGGTGTGGCGCCCACCATGTCGAGCACCTTGTGCACCAGCGCCTGCGCATCGAACGGCTTGACGATCAGCTCCATGCGGTGCGCCGCGAGGAAGCCCGGATCCATCGCCGCCTGTTCGGCATAGCCGGTCATGAGCAGCACGAGGATGTGCGGAAGGCGCTCGCGCGCGTAATCCGCCACCTGCCGGCCATTGGGGCCCGGCAGCCCGACGTCGGACACCAGCAGGTCGAAATGGATGGCGCCGGAGAGCATCGCCATGCCTTCCGCGCCCGAGGCGGCGGACATCACCTGGAAGCCCAGGTCGCGCAGCAGCTCGCAGACGAATTCGCGCACCGTCGCGTCGTCCTCCACCACCAGGATCGAGTCCGGCCGCTTGCCGCCTTCGGCGCTGTCGAGCCCGCCTGCGGCCCCGTCGACCGCGCGCTCCATCGACCGCGGGAAGTACAGCGACACGCAGGTGCCGCGGCCCACCTCGCTGTCGAGCGCGACGGCGCCGCCGGACTGGCGCATGTAGCCGTAGATCATCGACAGGCCCAGGCCCGTGCCCTGCCCGATCGGCTTGGTGGTGAAAAAGGGATCGAAGGCCAGGTCCATCACCTCGCGGGACATGCCGTGTCCGGTGTCGCCCACCCGCACCACCACCAGGTCGCCGGCCGGCAGGCCCAGCGCCTCCCGCTCCGCGGCCGGCAGCGCCAGCGAGCCGGCAGGCAGGTTGGTGCCCGCGATGCGCAGCTCGCCGCCGTCGGGCATCGCGTCGCGCGCGTTGATCGCCAGATTCAGCACCGCGCTCTCCAGCTGGTGGGCGTCGGTGAGCACGGGCCAGAGCTCGGCGGGAATGTCCACCGCCAGCTGGATGTTCTCGCCGCAGGTGTTGCGCAGCATGGGCTCCAGATCGCGGATGGAGCCCGCGACGTCGACGGGCCGCACGTCCAGCGGCTGGCGGCGCGAGAACGCCAGCAGCCGCTGCGTGAGCGCGGCGGCGCGGCGCGCGGAGGACAGGCCCGCCTCCACGTAGCGCGGAATGTCGTCCAGCTGGCCGCGCGCGTGGCGCTGCCCGATCAGCTGCAGCGGCAGCACGACGCCCTGCAGCATGTTGTTGAAGTCGTGCGCGATGCCGCCCGTGAGCTGGCCGATCGCCTCCATCTTCTGGCTGTGCCGCACCCGCTCCTGCGACTGCAGCAGCGCCTCCGTGCGGGCGCGCTCGTCGGTCACGTCGCGCCCCACGGCCTGCACGAAGCCGTCGCCCGGCACGGCGGTCCAGTCGATCCAGCGGTCCGCCCCGCTGCGGTGGCGGAAGCGCAGCGTGCCCTGGTGCCGCACCGCCTCCGCCAGGCGCTGCACGTCGCCCGGTACGCGCTCGGGTTCGTCGGCGTGCAGGAACGACAGCAGGCGCTGGCCGATGGTTTCATCCTCCGAGTAGCCCAGCGTGGCATGCCACGCCGGGTTGACGGCGGCGATGGTGCCGTCGAGCCGCGTCACCACCAGCATCGCATCGGACAGCAGCCACAGGCGGTTGCGGTCGGCCGTGCGGTCGGCCACCTGCTGGTCCAGCGAGGCGGCCAGCTCCTGCAGCCGCTGGTGCGCCAGGAACTTGCTGGTGGTTTCGACCACCGTGTCCATGAAGCCCTGCACGTTGCCGGCCCCATCGCACACCGGGCTGTAGCAGAAGGTGAAGTATGCCTCTTCGTCGTAGCCGTGGCGGCGCACGGTGACGGGAAAGTCCTCGAGGAACATCGACTCGCCGGCCAGAGCACGCTCGGCGATGGGGCCGATCGTCTCCCAGGCCTCCGCCCAGACTTCATAGAAAGGGCGGCCGAGCGCATGCTGCTTGGCGCCCAGGATCACGCCGAAGGCATCGTTGTAGATCGACGTCATCTGCGGACCCCAGGCCAGGCACTTGGGGAACTTGGACGCCAGCACCATCTGCGCGGCCACGCGCAACGACTCGGGCCAGGCGTCCATCGGCCCCAGCGGGGTGGCCGCCCAGTCGTGGCGGCGGACGCGCTCACCCATTTCGCTGTCGGTCTTCAGAAAACTGGAATGCGGAAGGGGCGGAGCAGTCATGGGCCCCGGATGATGACATGACACGGGCCCCGCTTCGCCATCGCGCCACGGAACCCCTTCCCCCACAGGGCGTGTTCCGTGGCCTGGAACCACGGCCGCGCACTGCCGCCCGACAACGCGTCAGGCCGCCGGCGGCCGCGCGCCTCCCGCCATCCGCACCGCCAGTGCCGCGGCGGACGTGGCCGTGGCCAGCGCCGCCACGCCCTGCCAGCCCCAGTGGGCCATGGCCAGCGCGCCCAGCGCCGATCCCGTCGCCATGCCGATGAAGATGCCCGTGAAGAGCAGCGCGTTCAGCCGGCTGCGGGCGGCGGGTTCCAGGCCGTACACCAGCGTCTGGTGGGCGACCAGCGCCGCCTGGATGCCGAAGTCGAACCCGATGGCGCAGGCCACGAGCAAGGCGATCTGCGCCCAGGCCGGCAGCCACTGCGCCAGCAGCAGCGCCGCGAACGAAGCCAGCGCCAGCCCGGCGCCGAGCCGTGTGACCAGGTCCGGGCCCCGGCGATCGGCCAGGCGGCCGGCCAGCGGCGCGGCCAGCGCTCCCGCCGCGCCGGCGAGCCCGAAAGCGCCCGCGACCGCGCTGCCCCAGTGGAATTCGCTGTGCAGCATCACGGCCAGCGTCGACCAGAATGCGCTGAAGGCCACCGACAGCAGGCCCTGCGCCAGCGCCGCGCGGCGCAGTGGACGCTGCGACCGCCAGAGCGCTGCCATGGAGGCGATCAGTGCCCCGTAGCCGAGCTGCGTGGTCGGCGCGAAACGCGGCAGCCAGCGCCACGCCGCCCCGCCCAGCAGGGCGACCCCGACGGCGGCTGCAGCATACACCGCGCGCCAGCCGAAGTATTCGGCCCCGAGCCCGCTCACGACCCGCGACAGCAGGATGCCCAGCAGCAGCCCGGTCATCACCGTACCGACCACCTTGCCGCGCGCCTGCACGGGCGCCAGCGTGGCGGCGGCAGGTACCACGTCCTGCGCGAGCGTCGCCGCCAGCCCTACGGCGAGGCTCGCCGCCAGGAGCGCGCCGATGCCCGGGGCCGCGGCGCTCGCCAGCAGCGCGGTCGCCAGCACGGCCGCCTTGGCGAGGATGATGCGGCGCCGGTCGAAACGGTCACCCAGCGGTGCCAGCAGCAGGATGCCCAGCGCGTAGCCAAGCTGGGTGAGCGTGGGCACGAACCCCACGGCACGCTCGGCCGCATGGATGTCCGGCCCCAGCACGCCCAGCATCGGCTGGCTGTAGTAGAGCGAGGCCACGCTCACGCCGGCCGTGGTGGCGAGCAGGAAGACGAGCGGGGCCGGAACGGCTGCGTCTGGTGCAGGGCGCGCCGTGGCATGCGTAGGTTGAATGGTGGTCATGGTTGTCGAGTGCGCGAGGAAAACGATGCCGAAGTGTCCTCCGCCTTGGCGGGCCACGGTAGCGGGCGCCGGCGCAGATACGATATACGCGATGCGCATGGCCAAGCCTCCTCCTACCCGCTCCGCACCGCCGCCGTCCGGTGCGGGCAGCGACCGCATCGAACTGCTGCAGACCTTCGTGCGGATCGTGGAGAGCGGCAGCCTGTCCGCCGCCGCGCAGCAACTGGGCACCACCCAGCCCACGGTCAGCCGCAGGCTGCAGGCGCTGGAGCGCGGCCTCGGGTTGCGGCTGCTGCAGCGCTCCACCCACGCGATGAAGCTCACCGAGGACGGCGAGCGCTGCTTCGCCCACGCGAGCGAGCTGCTGGCCCACTGGCTGGCGATGGAATCGGACCTGCGCGGCGCCCACGACACTCCGCGCGGTCTGCTGCGCGTGCAGGCGCCGCATGCCTTCGGGCAGGACCAGCTGATCGCACCCCTGGCCGATTTCCTGCGCCGCCATCCCGAGGTCTCGGTGGAGTGGCTGCTGCACGACCGCCAGCCGGATTTCATCGCCGAGGGCATCGATTGCGCCATCCAGGTGGGCCCCGTACTCGACCCGTCCGTCGTGGCCGTGCACATTGCCGAAGTGCCCCGCATCGTCGTGGCAGCGCCGCAACTGCTGCAGGCGCATGGCGGCCCGCCCGCGCACCCGCAGGGATTGCGGGACCTGCCCTGGCTCGCGCTGCGCACCTACTACGTCCGCGAAGTGGTGCTGTATGCGGAAGATGCCCATGGCGTCGGCAGCGAGGGCGTGCGCGGCGGTGCCGGGCCGGCGCCCGAGACCATCGCGATCGAGCCGCGCATGCGCACCGACAGCCTCCACGCCCTGCGGCACGCCGCGCTGGCGGGCCTGGGCACGGCCCTGGTGTCGGCCTGGGTGGTGCAAGAGGATCTGCGCTCAGGCCGGCTCGTGCACCTCGTGCCGGGCTGGCATGCTTCGCCCTTGCCGGTGCACCTGGTCTATCCGCCGGCGCGGCACCAGCCGGCGCGGCTGCGCGCTTTCCTGGAGGCGATGCGGCTGGCCGTTCCGTCACTGGCCGGCATGCGCGCACGGCGCTGACGGCCCGGGCGCAGCCGCGCCGCGGGCGGCTCCACCGGATGGCGAGGGGCCCCGCCGGTCCAATGCCCGCAGTGCTGGCGAGGCGAATCCGATCAGGCCCACACCGGTCCCCAGCAGCCCCACCGCGACGAACAGCCACCGCACGCCGATCGCTTCGCCGAGCGGCGCTGCCGCCAGCAGGCCCAGCGGGGCCGCCAGCCCCATCAAGGCATTGAGCAAAGCCAGCGCCCGGCCCTGCATTCCGTGCGGGATCACGGTCTGCAGCAGCGCGACGAGCGGCGCATTGCCGAGGGCGAAGGCGGCACCGCTCACCGTCCACCACGCCACGGCGACGGTGAAGAGCCGCTGCGGTGCCAGCCCGGTGAGCGCGAGCGCAAAACAGGAAACGGCTAGCCCCCCTAGCACCCATGGCACCTGCCGGCGCGGGGCGAGCACCGCGGCCAGCATCCCGCCGGCCACCATGCCGATGCCCGCGAGCGCTTCCATCCACGCCACTTCGGAGGGGCCGCCCGCGAAATGTGCCTTGACCAGCAGGGGCGCCAGGGTGAACGCCGGCATCACCGCAAGCATCAGCGCGCCGAGCAGCAGGTAGAGCCGGCACAGCCCCGGATCGCGCCAGACGAACTGCAGCCCCGCGCGGAAATCGCCCCACAGTCCCGTGCGCCCGGCGGTTCCAGCGCCCGCCTCCCGCCCCGGCTGCGGAATGCGGAAGACCAGCAGCGGCACGATGCCCAGCAGGGCCGTGGCCACATCGATGCCCAGGGCCCACGCCAGCGGCATGGTGCCGAGAGCCAGCGCCCCGAGCGGCGCCGCGCCCACCAGCGAGAGGCTCACCAGCGTCTGGTTCATCCCTGCCGCCCGCGGCAGGAAACCGGCCGGCACCAGCATGGCGACGCTCGCCTCCGCCGCCGGCATCTGGAACGCCTGCATCGCGCTGCGCACGGCGAGGATCGTGTACGCATGCCACAGCTGCGCCTCCCCGCTCGCGAGCAGGGCCATCATCGCCAGCATGCCCGCCGCGCTGACGGCATCGGCCGTGATCATGAGCGCACGGCGGCTCAAGCGATCGGCCAGGACGCCGCCCAGCGGCGCCAGCACCGCCTGGGGCAGCAGCGCCGCGAGCCCGGCCGTCGCCAGGGCCTGCACGCTGCCCGTGGTGTCGGTGATCCACCAGAGCAGCACGAACTGCGTCACCGCCGAGCCGAGCAGGGACAGGGCCTGCCCGGCGAAGATGCATCCGTAGCGCCATTCCCATGCGGGCCCGAGCGGCCCGGGGCCATCGTGTCCCGGCGCGACGACGGTCCGGCCCGCTGTCATGGCTGCTCCCCCGCGGCCGCGCCTGCGCCGCACGCAGGGCGATGCCGTGCGCGCCAGCCCGCCATCCGCTCCTGCAGCCCGGTCACCACCACGAAGAACACCGGCACGAAGAACACTGCCAGCAGCGTGCCGCTCAGCATGCCGCCGAAAACACCCGTGCCGATGGCATGTTGCGTTTCCGCGCTGGCGCCGGAGGCGAGCATCAGCGGCACCACGCCCAGCGCGAACGCGAGCGAGGTCATCAGGATCGGCCGCAGGCGCAGGCGTGCGGCGTCCACCGCCGCGTCGACGAGGCTCTGCCCTTGCGCATGCAGCTGCCGAGCGAACTCCACGATCAGGATCGCGTTCTTGGCCGACAGGCCGATGATGGTGACCATCCCGACCTTGAAGAACACGTCGTTCGGCAACCCGCGCAGCACCACCGCCGCCACGGCCCCGATCAGGCCCAGCGGCACGACCAGCATCACCGACAGCGGGATCGACCAGCTCTCGTACAGCGCCGCCAGCACGAGGAACACCACGAGCGCGGACAGCAGCATGAGCAGGGGCGCCTGCGCGGCCGACTGCCGCTCCTGCAGGGACTGGCCCGTCCACGCCACGGCGAAGCCCGGAGGCAAGTGGGCCACGAGGCGCTCCATCTCGGCCATCGCAGCGCCGCTGGAGACGCCGGGCGCGGCACCGCCGGCGATGCGCATGGCCGGGTAGCCCTGGAATCGCATCATCTGCTGCGGCGATTCGGTCCACTCCGCGCTCACCACCTCGCGCAGCGGCGCGAGCCCGCCCGAGGCGTTGCGCACGCGAAGGCGCAGCACGTCGTCCAGCTGCATGCGGGCCGGCGCGTCGGCCTGCACGATCACCTGCTGCATGCGCCCCGCGTTGGGGAAATCGTTGACGTAGGTGGAGCCCATGGCCGCCGACAGCGTGCTGCTCACGGCATTGAACGAAAGCCCCAGGGCCTCGGCCTTCTGCCGATCAATGGTCAGGCGGACGCTGGTGCCCGGCGGCAATCCGTCGGGATAGACGCCGCGCACCACCGTGCTCTGCGCAGCCAGCTCCAGAAGCCGCGCCTGCGCCGCCGCGAGCGCCTCCGGGCCCCGGCCTGCGCGGTCCTGCAGGAACAGCGTGAAGCCCGAAGACGTTCCCAGCTCGTCGATCGCCGGCGGCAGCAGGGTCATCACCGTGCCTTCGGCCGTGCGCTGCATGGCCTGCTGGGCCAGCGCCGCCTCCTCGCGCGCGGTGGCACCTCCCCGCTCGCTCCAGTCCCGCAGCATGGTGAAGGCCATCGCCGCGTTCGACCCCGAGCCCGAGAAGCTGAAGCCCTGGATCACGAGGTTCGACGCCAGTCCAGGTCGCGTAGCGACGTGCGCCTCGTACGCCTTGGCGACGTCCAGCGTGCGCTCGCTGGTCGCCCCCGTGGGCAATTGGATGGACGTCATGAAATAGCCCTGGTCCTCCTCCGGCAGGAACGCTGAGGGCAGCTGACGCGCCGCCAGCACCAGCACCACGCAGACGGCCACGAAAGCCGCCATCGTGCGGCCGCCGCGCCATGCCAGGCGCGCCACCCGCGATGCATAGCCCTGCGCCATCCGGTCGAATCCCCGGTTGAACGCCCCGAAGAAGCCGCGCTTCGCATGGTGGCCGGGATCGACCGGGCGCAGCAGCGTGGCGCACAGCGCCGGGGTGAGCGTGAGCGCCAGAAACGCCGAAAAGAGGATCGACACCGCCATCGACAGCGTGAACTGCCGGTAGATGACGCCGACCGAACCCGCCGCGAACGCCATGGGGATGAACACGGCGGTCAGCACCAGCGTGATGCCGACCACCGCGCCGGTGATCTCGCGCATGGCCCGGGACGTTGCCTCGCGCGGCGAGAGGCCTTCCGTGGCCATCAGCCGCTCGACGTTCTCCACCACCACGATCGCATCGTCCACGATGATGCCGATCGCAAGCACCATGCCGAACATCGTGAGCACGTTGATCGAAAAGCCCGCCACCAGCATCACGGCGAACGTCCCCAGTAGCGCGATCGGCGCCACGATGGCAGGAATGAGCGTGTAGCGCACGTTCTGCAGGAAGAGGAGCATCACCAGGAACACCAGCACCATGGCCTCCGCCAGCGTGTGGAGCACCTTCTCGATCGAGATCTTCACGAATGGCGCGGTGTCGAAGGGCACGGAATGGGGCATGCCCGCCGGCATCGCCCGCGCGAGCTCCGCCAGCCGCGCCTTCACCGCCCCGGCGGTGCGCACGGCGTTGGCACCGGGCGACAGCTGCACCGCAGCGCTGGTCGCGGTCCGGCCGTCCTCGCGGTTGGAGAACGCGTACGACTGCGCCCCCAGCTCCACGCGGGCCACGTCGCCCACCACCACCTTGGCGCCGTCCGGCCGCGCCCGCACCACGATCGCCGCGAACTGCTCCGGCGTGGAGAGTTGCCCCTGCACCGTCAGCGGCACGGTGACGCGCTGCCCCGGCAGCGCGGGAGCGTCGCCGATGCGCCCGGGCGCGACCTGTGCGTTCTGCTGCTCGATCGCCTGCGTCACGTCGCCGATCGCCAGGCCGTAGGCCAGCAGGCGCTGCGGATCCACCCAGATGCGCATGGCCTGTTCGGCACCGAACAGCTGCACGCGGCCCACGCCTTCGACGCGCCGCAACTCCGGCACGATGTGGCGCGCCATGTAGTCGCTGAGCGCCACTTCGTCCTGGCCGCCGCTCTGCGACGTGAGGCCGATCAGCATCAGGAAGCTGGATGTCGCGGACTCGACCTGCAGGCCGTTCTGGCGCACCGCCTGCGGCAGCCGGGGCTCGACCGCCTTGATCCGGTTCTGCACGTCCACCTGGGCCAGTTCGGCATTGGTTCCGGGCTTGAAGGTCGCGGTGATCTGCGCGCTGCCCGAGGTATCGACCGACGATTCGAAGTACAGCAGGTTCTTGACGCCCGAGAGTTCACGCTCGATCAGGCTGATCACCGAATCGTTCAGGGTCTGGGGCGTGGCGCCCGGGTAGGTGGCGATGATGCTCACGGCCGGCGGCGCCACGGAGGGATAGCGTGCGATCGGCAGCTGGGGAATGGCGATGGCGCCGAAGAGCACGATGAACAGCGCGATCACCCAGGCGAACACCGGGCGTCGGATGAAGAATTGCGGCATGCGGTGCTCCGGTCAGCGGCCGGCCGCGGAGGCGGCCATGGCGGAGGCCGACGCTGCGGCAACGGCGGCGGACGTGGAAGCGGTCCCTGCCGTGCCACCCGGAGCGGGCACGGCCCGCGCCTCCACCACCAGGCCTTCGCTCAGGCGCTCGATGCCCTCCACCACGATCCGCTGGCCTGCCTGCGCGCCACCCGCAATGCGGTAGCGGCCCTGCACGAGTTCGCCGAGCGTCACGGGCACCGCATGCGCACGCTGCGCACCGTCGACCACCCAGAGGCTCGCCTGCCCGCCCGTGCGCACCACGGCCTGTTGCGGCACGGCCAGTGCTCCGGGGTAGGTGGCCCGCGGCACGCGCGCCTGCACGAACATGCCCGGCAGCAGCTGCCGGCGGGGGTTGTCCACGAGAATGCGCACCAGCACGTCGCCCGTGCCGGCATCGACGCTGATGCCGGAGAAGAGCACGCGCCCTTCCAGCCCGGGCGACCCAGGCCGGTCGCCATGGCCACCGTGATTGCCGGCCCCCAGGATCTGCACGGCCAGGCCGGCACGCCCCGCGTGCGCGGGTGCGCTGCCTTCGGCCACTGCGGTGCGCAGCGCCTCCAGCGCAGACGCCGGCTGCCGCACGTCCACGTACACCTGATCGATCTGCTGGATGCGCGCCATCGGCGATGCGTCCGTGGGCGAGACCAGTGCGCCTTCCGTCACGAGCGCCTGGTCCACGCGGCCGGCGATGGGTGCCGTCACGGTGGCGAAACGCAGGTCCAGCTCCTTGCGGGCGAGCGCAGCACGGGCCTGCGCGACCTCCGCCACCGCCTGGTCGCGCTGCGATACGGCATCGTCGTAGGCCTGGCGGCTCACGGCCTGCGCTTGCACCAAAGGTTCGAGCCGCCCGGCCTGCAGGCGCGCCTGGGCGGCCACCGCTTCCGCGCGCTGCAGCGCGGCCCGGGCCATGTCGGCATCGGCCCGGAACGGCGCAGGATCGATCTGGAACAGCGCCGCGCCCTGCCGGATCTCGGCACCCTCCTCGAACAGCCGGCGCCGCACGATGCCGCCCACCTGGGGGCGGATTTCCGCGGTGCGCACGGCCGCGACGCGGCCCGACAGCACGTCGGCCACGGTGAAATCCTCGGGCGCCAGGGCCACGACCGACACCCGGGGCGGCGGCACGGCGGCCTCGGGCGCCTGCGTGCGGCCGCATCCGGCGAGCAGCAGGGTGGCGAGCGCTGCGGCGGCCGTGGCCGCCATCGCGCGGCGGTGCCGTTGCGGGATCTGCATGTCGAAAAAATCCTTCCCATGTCCGGCCGCTGCGCGGGTGCCTGCGGCCCGTGAAAAGGTGCGACTGTGGTGCGCGGCCGCTGCGATGCGTTCGGCGTTGTGTGGAGATGCGATGGAGCGGAAAAATTTGGATAGAGTGCGGCCCGTGTCCACGCCACCCCTGCGCCTTTTTCCGGAATCCGCCTCCCGCGCGCTCGTGCTCATCGCCGAAGACGAGCCCGAGATCGCCGAGATCCTCGCCGCCTACCTCGCGCGCGACGGGCTGCGCACGGTGCACGCGCCCGACGGCCAGGCAGCCCTCGCACTGCACATCGCGCTCAAGCCGGACCTGGTCCTGCTCGACGTGCAGATGCCGCGGGTGGACGGCTGGAAAGTGCTGAGCGAGATCCGCCACCGCGGCGGGACGCCGGTCATCATGCTGACGGCCATGGACCAGGACATCGACAAGCTGATGGGCCTGCGCATCGGCGCGGACGACTACGTCGTCAAACCCTTCAACGCCGCCGAAGTCGTAGCCCGCGTGCAGGCCGTGCTGCGCCGCAGCCGGGCCGCGGGCCCCGTGGCCGGAACGCCGCAGGTGCTGCGCGCCGGCATCTTCCAGGTCGACCCGGAGACCCACGAGGCCACCGTATACCTGGGCGATCAGTCCCACCTGCTCGATCTCACGCTCACGGAATTCAAGCTGCTCGCCTGCCTGATGCGCTCGCCCCGGCGCGTCTTCAGCCGGCTCGAACTCCTGGAATCCTGCCTGCCTGAAGGCGACACGCTGGAGCGCACGGTGGACAGCCACATCAGCAAGCTGCGCAAGAAGCTCGAGGCGATCGGCATCGAAGGCCTGCCCGTGAGCGTGCGCGGCGTGGGCTACCGCCTCGGGAGCGGCGAGTGAGACCCGGCTCCGGACTGCGCCGCCAGGTGGTGCAGTCGCTCGCCGTCATGGCCTTGGGGATCATCCTGATCTCGGTGCTCGGCTCCTATGCCTTCTACGCCCTGCTGATGGCGTATTCCCCGTCGAGCATTTCCGACAGCTGGGTGCCGTCCCAGGTGGAATGGGTGTGGATGTTCGCGACCATGCTGGCCGCGCTGGCGATCGCCGTCGCTGTGGCCGTCCGGCTCTCGCGCCGCATCCTCACGCCGCTCAACTCGGTGGCCGAGAGCCTGCGGCAGATGGCGCAGGGCGATCTGCAGGCACGCGCCGCCGCCGACGATGAATCGCTCGGCGAAACCGCCCAGCTGGTGCGCGACTTCAACGCCATGGCGGAACGCCTGCAGGCCATGGAAAAGGAGCGCGCTTTCTGGAACGCCGCCATCGCCCACGAACTGCGCACGCCCGTGACGATCCTCACGGGCCGCCTGCAGGGCCTCACGGAAGGCGTGTTCGAGCCGCGCGCGGAACTGTTCCAGGGCCTGCTGCGCCAGGTGCAGGGCCTGAGCCGCCTGATCGAAGACCTCCGCATGCTGAGCCTGCGCGACAGCGGGCACCTGGAGCTCGACCGGGTACCGGCGGACCTCGCCCAGGAGATCGACTCCGTGGTGCATGCGTTCGAGCCGCGGCTGGAGCAGCGCGGCTTCACCGTGCGCACGCACGTCGAGCTGCCCGCCAGCGTCACCTGCGACCCGGTGCGCATCCGCCAGGCCCTGATGGCCCTGCTGGAGAACGTGCACAAGCACGCTACTCCGGGCGAAGTGCACGTGCGTGCGCAGGTCGCCGAAGGCACATGCCGGCTCAGCGTCCAGGATTCCGGCCCAGGCATTCCTACCGAACTCGCCGGACAGGTCTTCGAAGCCTTCCACCGCGGAGATGCCGACCGGCCGCAGAACGCCGGGGGCAGCGGCCTGGGCCTGGCCGTGGTCCGGGCGATCGCCGAAGCCCACGGCGGGCAGGCGGCCTGCGAATCGTCGCCGGGCGGAGGCGCGGTGTTGTCGTTGTGCTGGCCGGTGTGACGGTCTGGGAATACGAAGCGGTGCATGCGCATCCGTCCTGCTGAACGCACGGACGCCCATGGCGCCGCCAACTAGGGATAGAATCCCGTCCGGCCGCCGACATGGCGTGCCACACGCGGGTGTAGTTCAATGGTAGAACGGCAGCTTCCCAAGCTTCATACGAGGGTTCGATTCCCTTCACCCGCTCCACTTCCGGCTGTCTTCATGCCGTGAGCATGGTGGCGATGTCCCATGCCGCATGGGGCTGCGCCAGTCCTCTCACTGAACCGGGTTCGGCGCCGCTCCGTCCCGCAGCCCCCCCCCTCCCCCTTCCCGAGCAGCCACCACAGCACCACCGCCGTTGTGGCCGTGACGCCCGCGAGCCCTCGCAGCAGCAGCGCGAACGCGCCCTCATACGCCGCCGCCAGCTGGTGCGCCGTGGCGCCGGTCGACAGCGCCGCCGCTTCTGCCAGACGGCCCGCGCCCAGCAACTGCGCGGCGGCGGCCGCATCGGGCACGGCCGGCAGCCTCGCCTGGATGAGCCCCACGAGCACCGATCCCACCAGCGCGAGCGCCACGCCCTCCCCCGCCACCCGCGTCGTGCTGAAAATGCCTGCCGCCATGCCCGCGCGCTCCGGCGGCACGACGCTCACGGCCAGGCCGTCCATCAATCCCCAGGGCAGGCTGATCCCGCAGCCGATCAGCACCATCGCCGGCACCGCGCCACCACCAGCGGGAGACACCGACAGCCAGAGCAACCCGGCGGCGCATGCCACCAGCCCGGCGCAGCACAGCACGGCGGGCGAGACGCGGCGCGCCAGGCGGCCCGCCATCAGCGGCAGCGCCAGCAGCGGTGCCGACAGCGCTGCCATCCACCCGCCGGTGACACGCGCATCCATGCCTTCGATGCCGGCGAAGCGGATCGGCAGCAGCACCAGCAATACGACGAAGCCGTACGCGGGTGCGGCGGCCAGCAGCTGGATGCCGAGAAAGCGACGATGGCGCAGCAGCGAGAGGTCGAGCAGCGGCGCCGGTGAGCGGTGCTCGATCCTCGCGAACGCAGCGAACAGCAGCGCCGCGGCGACGAGCCCGGCGGCCACCCACCCATCGCTCCAGCCCCGCTGCGCCGCGGCCAGGACCGCGCAGGTGAGCAACGTCAGCGCCAGCGTGAAAGCGCCCGCGCCCGGCCAGTCGAAACCGTCCGGTGCCGGGCTGCGCGTCTCGGGCATCGCCCACATGGCCAGGGCCTGTGCGACCGCCATCGCCACGATCACCAGACCGAAGATCGCCCGCCAGCCGAAAGCGTCCGCCAGGACACCGGCCGTCATGGGACCGAGCACGAGCCCGATGCCGAACGCCGTGCCCAGCCAGCTGAACGCGCGCGTCTGCTCTGCCCCCGAGAAGGCCTGCGCCAGCGCGGCGGCCCCGCCCGCGAAGATGGCCGCACCCGCCAGCCCCTGCAGCCCGCGCAGCAGGTTGAACACCGCCATGCCGGGCGCGAACGGCAGTGCGGTCGATGCCACGATGAACAGCCACGCACCGGCCAGGAACACACGGCGGCGCCCGATCCGGTCGGCCAGCGCGCCGGCGGCCAGCAGGCAGCTGCCGAACGCCAGCATGAACGCATTGGTCACCCAGGCCAGGTCGCCCGCGGAGGCGTGCAGCGCGTCCGCGATGCCGCCCAGCGCTACCGCCGGGCCGGTGAACACCATGGGCATGGTCGCCGATGCGATGCACACGGCGGCGAGCAGAGGGCGAGGGGCGTGGTGAACAGGCCTGGAATCCAGAGAAGAAGAGGTCATGAGGTTCCACCAGGAAGGAGAAGAAGCGAACCTGCGGCAGAGAAGAACCGCATGCCATGGAAGATAAGATTTCCGCAGTCCGCGAAAAACCAGTCTTGACTCCGCTGACTCCGGAACTAATTTCCGGAATCTGTTTCGCTTTTGGTTCTGCCCTTACTGGATGCTTTGCATGGATACCGCTGCCAACCTCCCCGGCCTCGCCGCCTTCGTGCGCACCGCCGACCTCGGCAGCTTCGTGGCGGCCGGGCGAGCGCTCGGCATCTCCGCCTCGGCCGTGGGCAAGGCCGTGGCCCGCCTGGAGCAGGAACTCGGCGTGCGGCTCCTGCAGCGCAGCACGCGCCGCATCGCGCTCACCGAGGAAGGCCGGCAGTTCCACGAGCGCTGCCGGCGCATCCTGGACGACCTCGACGATGCGCGCGCCATGCTGTCGGAGGCGGCGGGCACACCGCGCGGCCGCCTGCGCGTCAGCGTGCCCATCGTCGCCTACCACCTGCTGCTGCCCGTGCTGCCGGAATTCCTGGATCGCTACCCGGGCGTCGAGCTCGACATCGACTTCAACGACCGCGTGGTGGACCTCATCGGAGAAGGCGTGGACGTCGCGGTGCGCAGCGGCGACCTGCCCGATTCGCGGCTCGTGAGCGTGCCCCTGCGGCACTACCGCTCGATCCTGTGCGCATCGCCCGGCTACCTCACAGCACGCGGCACGCCCGCCACCGCCCTCGACCTTGCGGACCACGACGGCATCTGCTTCCGCTACCCCAACTCCGGGCAGATGATGGCGTGGCCTCTGGCTGACGAGGCAACCGGCAGCACAGAAGCCTCCGTGCCCCGCCTGCGCCGAGCGCTCGTCTTCAACAACATGGAAGCCGTGCGGGGCGCGGCCCTCGGCGGGCTGGGCATCGGCTGCATGCCGGACTTCCTGGTGGAAGGGCCGCTGCGATGGGGCGACTTGTGCATCGTCCTCCCCCACCGGGCGCCGCGCGCCACCGGCCGCTTCCGCGCCGTCTGGCCGACCAGCCGCCACCTGTCGCCCAAGGTGCGCGTGTTCGTCGATTTTCTGAAAGCACGGCTGGGCGAGGAAAGCGGTGAACCGCGCACGCCTGGAGAGCCTGGCGAGAGGCTTCTGAAGAACTCCCAGCCATCGGTGTCGATGGCCGAATCGCCAGAAGGGAAGTCCCCACGGCGTTGATGCGGTTCATCGCAGGCGCCCCGATGACTGCGGCGTAGCCGGGGGTGCATCGATAGCAATTCGATCTGCCCGCCCGCCCGGATTTCTTGCACGTTCAATAATCGGTCACGAAGAACTCGAAAAACTCTACCTTGTGCTTTGCGAAAGCGGTAACGATTCTGCCTTCAGGAATTTTCTTGGAGGAGAGCCCGCCGATACATACGCCCAGACCTCTAAAAATCATGTATTGCGGTCCCACCATGTGGTCTGCGTCCAATTTCTTGAGCGCTTCAATCGCCCCGTCCGCATAGATCTCGATGCCGGCCACCACCGGATGAACATGCTTGTTCATGGAGACATACGCAAGCTTCTTCTCTTCGTAGACCAGCTCACACCCTTCCCTGTCTTCGGTGACTATTCCTTGGATATTGTCTTTTTTAGAAACATATGGCTCACCATTTTTCTTCTTTATATTTGACTGGCTGTCTCCAAGAAAAAAGCTATTGATGGAAACGTAAGGATCTATTATATACCTCATCTAATTTCCTTCGGAAATGCGCATGATAGAGATACACTTCGCGATCTCCTGCTCGTCGCCGAAAACATTATGCAATCTCTCCGCCAATCCAAGAAGAATTTCTGGCGGACCATAGGCGGAAAGCATTCCCGCTTCAGAGTTAAAATGGAGAGAACGACTTTTTTCCGGACCCATATTAGATGCCAATAGCTTGGCAATTGCATCCCAGGCATACCCACTTCCCTCTCGGCCCAACGATTCGAAGACTGGAACCCGTGACTCCATGTCCCAGTCATACAGATTCAGCGTCCCCTCGTCGCCATCGTCATAGTTTATAAAAAATGGCTTGTAGGTTTCTATCTTCATATCACCCCAAATCTATCCAAAAGACAATCGCATAAAATCAAACGATTTTCGGATTATCCACCTTGTCCGCCATGTATTCCTTGACGTCGTAATCACCCCATGGCTGACAACGAGGCCACTTCGCAGCTTCGTCGTCAGACACAGGAATATGTTGATTGTCTATGGTGGTCACACTCTGATCTCCTCGAATACCCCAAGCAAATCTTGTCGAACTCACCTTTCCGCTCGGGGCATAGCTGTCTTGATGACCAACAATGACCCAATCCCCTTCGCTTGATTTCTGAAAAAGAGAATAAGAATCCAGGATCAATGGCGGGTAAAAAGTCTCATGAAGCTTTGAATTATCTATGGAGCTTTCACTGGAGAAATGATTAAATATCTCCGAGACATGGCCATCCATGATCTTCGACACAATGACACCGAAGCCATAAACACCTGGCTTCAGTTGAAATGAAAAGATATCGCCTCGGCGAATAGCGCCTACTTTTACCTTTTTCTTCATCATCATCCTCAACAACTTTTCTTGCCCGCAGTACGTCGAGCTGTACCACCTTCAGCCTCATACTCATACGCTGCCTGAAAATAACTCTGCCTCGCCTCTGGTCTGGTTGCACTGTTGATGTCAAAACCAAGGTGTCTATCTCCCCGCCCCCGACCCGTAGATATGGGAGGCCGTGCATCCAGGCACAGTCTCATGCGTCAAGCCCAGCGGATCAATCCAGTGATTCGGATCAGGCACGTAGGCGTGCAGGTTGGCGCCTCCGTCGCGCCTGAGGGTCCAGACTAATGAACCTCCCTACATCCGGGTCATAGTGCCGGCACGTGTTGTAGTGCAACCCCGTCTCGCGGTCCAGGTATTGCCCCTGCAGCCGCAGGTTCTGCTCTAGCGCCTCCTCGCGCGCGTGCCGCTGCCGCGCAGGCGGCAACGCACTGCCGTTGCGCGCACTGTGCCCCAGCGCTCTTCCAGCGCGTTGCCCCAGGTGCAGTAGCTCGCACGCCAGCGCACGTCGCCCGAAGCGTAGGTCACCTCCTTCGGCAAGCTGGAGGTGTCGGTGTAAAAGTAACCCACCTAGGCGCTGGCCCGCAGACGCGCTTCGAACTGGGCCGCAGGCGTCATCGCCAGACTGCTAGGCGCGGCCATAAGATTCAGTGCGTGTATCGGAAAGTCATCTGTGCAAGTCACGTCACGTTCAGGTTTTGTACTTCAGGTTTGAGACTGCCAACATTTTATAAATGCAGGCTCGCTCTATGGAATCACGCAATCGTCAACTACTCTTCATCTAGTCGCTCTTGGAATTCTGTCTGTTCAACATGCAGTTCTCTAGGAAATTCGCCCGAGTATTCGACCCTGTCTCCCATAAACAAATGGTTGACGAAGAAATCGACAATCTTTTTATCCACTGTAGATCCCACCAAAATTTCAACCTGATCATATTTTTTCAGGAATTTTTTTGAAAAATTGATTGTCAACTTATCTGGATAGAACACTACTAAGCCTATCCCGCCGTACTGGGCTTTTTCTTGTGAATCAAGTTCAATATGAGGCTCAGTTGACGGTGGATTCTCACAAGGATCGACATATACACCGATTTGCAAAGAAAGATAGCCACCTTCAACGAGGAAATTAATGGCATTAGTGTCGTTTTCATCATAGTGAAATTCGACGCCCTCCGCTTGCAGCTTCAATTTTTCCATTCATCACCCCATCAATATTTCAATAAACTAGCAATTGCCTTTTCCAGCCTTTGCCGCTTTTCTGGCGTTTCTTCGATTTCTTGCATCAACTGCCTTTTGAGCAGCCTCGGCATTTGTAGTCCAAGATCCTGACTTTCCATCTCCATCTGACCAGTAATATTCAATGCTCAACCCTTTTTCCGCTGCAGCGTTGTTCATATTTCCCCTGCATCCAGAGCATGCTGGAAGAGAAGCTTCTGTGTAAACCACGCGGTCTCCAGGTTGTATGCGCGGATCCCTAATACTCTTTGATTCGGTATGAGAAGCAATCTGCTCAGGCCAAGAGCGTCCAGTAGCCCCACCACTTACCAAAGGCTCGGAATATCTAACAGATCCATCGGGCGCATAGACAGTAATCGTAGCCGTATGATGCTCCCATCCCCAAGGGTCGATCCAAGATACAGGGTTAGGCGCATATCGTTGTAAATTAAATCCGCCGTTTAGACCAATCGGATCCGGCGAAACAAACCTCCCCACATCCGGGTCATAGTACCGAAACGTGTTGTAGTGCAACCCCGTTTCACGGTCCAGGTACTGCCCCTGCAGCCGCAGGTTCTGTTCCAGCGCCTCCTCGCGCGCGTGCCGTTGCTGCGCGGGCGGCACCGCGCTGCCGTCGATGCGCACCGCGTCCCAGCGCTCTTCCAGCGCGCTGCCCCAGGTGCGGTAACTCGCACGCCAGCGCACTTCACCGGATGCGTCGGTCACTTCCTCCGGCAAGCCGGAGGGGTCGGTGTGGAAGTAACTCACCTGGGCGCTGGCCCGCAGGCGCGCTTCGGACCGGGCCGCGGGTGTCATCGCCGGACTGCCGGGCGCTGCCATGGGGTTCAGGGCCTGGAATCGGAAGGGATCGCCTTGTGAAGATCCCGGCGACGTGCCCCCGCTACCCACCAAGCCTCCATGGCCGTCGTCGTCCAGGCGCAGGCCGTCCGCATCGATGCGCGCAAGCGGCACGTAGCTTCCCGGCTCGTAGACATAGCTCACCACGCGCGCACCGCGCCGCTCTTCGATGAGCCGCATGCCTTCCCAGATGAACAGCGTCTGGCCGAAGGCATCCTGCTTGGCGATGCGCCGCCCCAGCGCGTCGTAGCGGAATTCGACCGTCTGCCGCGTCTCCTGCGGCGTGCCGGGGTGGCGCGTGGTTTCCACGGCCACCAGCTGGTCTTCGTCGTCCCAGGTGAAGCGTTGCAGCGTGTGGCGGCCGATGCGCTTTTCGCGCAGTCGGGCGAAGCCGTCGTAGGCGAAGCGTTTGTCTTCGTAGACGCGCACGAGGTTGTCGCGCAGGTAGCCGGTGGAGCCGCCTGCCCCCGCTGCGGCATGGGCCGCGCCGTCGTTGGCGGCCTGCGCGGCGATGCGTCCCGCGGTGCCGCCCGCGTCCAGAAGGTTGCCGGCGGGGTCGTAGCGGAACACTTCCTCCGAGCGGCCCTGCAGGCCCGCGCCGGGCAACGCGCCCGGGCCCGCGCGCAGGGTCTGCTCGACGCGGCCCGTGGCGTCGTAGAGCCAGCTGGTGCGGCCCTTGTGGCTGTGCACGCTCTCGCGCAGTTCGCCGACTGCGTCGTAGCGGTATTGCTTGAGCAGGCCGACGGCTGCCGAGGGGCCGCGCTGGGCCAGGGCATCGACCTGTTGCTGCCATGCCGCCTGCCAGCCCTCCGTCGTGGCGTCCTGCATGCCGGCGCCCGAGCGCGTCCAGCTGCCGGTGCGCCGGTCCAGTGGGTCCAGCAGGTAGCGCGTGCACAGGGTGCCCTGGCTGCGCAGCACCTCGCGGTGCAGCGCATCGCGTTCGATGTCGGCGATCAGCCGGTGCACTTCGCGCGCGGCGTCGGGCAGCATGCCGTCCATGGGCGATTCGCCGGGCATCGCGGGTTCGATGCCCTCGCCGCCTCGCCCGCCCTCCTCGCTCAGCCCGAGGTTGATCTGGTGCAGGTGGCCGGAGCCGTAGTGCAGGTAGTTCAGGCTGCGGCGCAGGCCCGGCTGTCCGGCGGCGCCCGCCACCAGGGGCAGTTCGGTGCGCGTGCGGTTGTCCAGGGCGTCGTGTTCATGCCGCAGGGTGTGCGTCTGCCCGCTGACCGCATCTTCCGCATGCTCACCCACGATGCGGCCCAGCGTGTCGTATTCGAACCGCGTGGTGTGCTGCAGGGTCAGGGTGGGCGGTGGTGACCCGGCCTCTGCGCCGGTTCCCGCGGTGCGCCGCCAGCGCGTGGCTTCCACCATGCGGCCGCCCACGTCGTAGCGGTAGCGCAGCACGCTGGCGCCCACGCGCTTCTCCACCAGGCGGCCGAGTTCGTCGCGCAGCAGTTCGGTGCGCCGCGGCTGCAGCGGCCTGCGCGCGGCCGGGCCGTCCGCCAGCGTACCGTCCTGCGCCTGCGTCTCCAGTTCGTGGAAGACGTCGTCGCCCCGCGCGGGGTGGTGCACCACGGCCACCACGTGGCCATCGGCGTCGTATTCCAATCCCACGCGCGTGCCGTCCAGGCGTTCTTCCTCGATGAGCCGGTCCGCATCGTCGTAGCGGAAACGGTAGACGCCACCGTTCTCGGTCGCGAGCGCGGAGAGGCGATGGGCCGCGTCGTGCGCCGCGCCGATCTCCCGGCCCTGCGCGTCGCGCCGCCAGAGCAGCTGTCCGCGCGCGTTGTGGCCGTAGCGTGTGGCGCGCGAGAGCGCGTCGGTGTGCTCCACCAGCCGCCCACCCGCGTCGTAGGCGAATCCCTGGCTGCTGCCGTCGGCCAGCCGCAGCGAGACCAGTTGCCCGCGCGCATCCACGGTGCCCTGCGTCTGCTGCCCGAGCGCATCGGTCACGGATTGCAGCTGGCTCCAGCCGTCCCAGCCGTAGCGCGTCGAGCGCCCGGAGCAGTCGGTGTAGCGCACCAGCAGGCCGCGCTCGTTCCACTGCAGCGTCTTGGCGCCGCCCAGCGCATCGCGGATCTGCACCAGCTGGCCGTCCGCGTCGTAGGCGTAGGCGGTGGTGCTGCCGTCGGGCGCAGTCTCCTGCACGAGCAGGCCCTGGCGGTCGTATTCGTAGCGCCAGGTGGCGCCATCCGGGCCGGTGATGCGCAGCGGCTCGAACCACTGGCTGTCCCAGAGCATGCGCGTGAGGCGGCCGAGCGGATCGACGATGCCGGTCTGCAGGCCGTTGTCGTCGTACTGGAAAGTGGTGGTGGCGCCCGACGGGCGGGAGCAGGCGAGCAGTTCGCGCCGCTCGTTCCAGGCGAGGCGCCAGGTTTCGCCCAGCGGATTGGTGTAGGCCGTGAGGTTGTGCCAGCGGTCCCACTGCCAGCGCTCCTCGCGGCCGAGCTGGTCGGTGGAGCGGGTCCAGCCGCCGGCCTCGTCCACCAGGCCGCCGTCGCTGCCGTAAGCGATGGCATAGCTTTCGCCGTCGTCCGTCCAGTGCCGCACCACGCGACGGTCGCGCAGCGGCTCTCCTGCCGGGGAGCGTGCGCCGTCCTGCCGCGGCGGGCCGCTCGCGTCGGCTTCGCTCTCCCAGGCGTAGTGGCAGGCGAAGCCGGCCGCGTCTTCCTGGCGCACCATCAGGCCATCCCCGTAGGCGAAGCGCCGCACGTCGGCACGCGTGCGGTCCTGCACGCGCGCGAGCTGGCCGCCGTGGTCGTATCCATAGGCGGCCAGCAGACCCAGTTGTTCGCCGGGCGCCGCCTGCACGAGGTGGATCGCGGCGACGCGCCGGCTCTCCGCCGGGTAGTCCAGCCGCAGCAGCCGCCCCAGGTGGTCGGCGATGCCCGAAAGCCGCCGCTCGGCGTCGTACCGCATCCCCACCCAGTGCCCGAAGCGGTCGCGGATGCGCAGCAGCCGCAGCACGTGCGTGCCCGCCTCCTGCGGCGCGGGACCGAATTGGTAGGCCACCTGGTCGGGCTCGGCCACTTCGTAGTGCCCTCCCGCGGTGCACCCGAGGGTGAAGCCTTCCCCCACGTTGAAGAGCGCCGTGCCGGGTACGACGTCCGGCAGGTCGATGTGCCGGCCCTGGGGGTTGACGAAGGTGATGCGCGAAGGCGGCGCGCCCGCGGCCGGCCGCTCCACGTGCAGTTCGATCTCGTAGGGCACGCACCAGCCGGTGCCGTGCACCGTGTCACGGCGGTGGTCGTGGTTGCTGTAGAAGCGCCGCCAGGCGATCGGCAGCGGTCCAGGCAGCACGAAGTCGGTGTCCTCGCTGCCGTCCAGCACCTTGCCGCCGGTGGCGGGATGCACCGGGTAGCCGATCAGCGCGCGGAAGCCCCGGCCCAGCGCGTCGCCGGCCATGCCCACCACCGCGCCCATCGCCAGGCAGCCGAGCTTGCCGAGGAAGTTGCCGCGCCCCATGGCGAGGCCGACGCCGATCTCCAGGGCCGTCTCCCACCATTCCCGGTCGTCCGCGATCTCGAGGTAGGCCGTCTTGTTGCCGCCCACGCGCACGTCGTCAGAGCCGCTCGCGATCTGCGCCGAGCACATGAGCTTGTCGCCCTTGCGCGCGGCCGGGTAGGTCTCGATGAAAACCGAATCGGAGCCTTCGGCGATGAAGTTCGGGTGGGGCTCGCCGTGCTTGCTGCACACGGCCGCGTCGGCCACGGCGCGCATGGCCGCGCGCCCATTGATGCGCACCGTCGCCGCGCCCCGGATGCCCAGCGTGCCCGTGATGTCGAGGTCCCCGATGCCCTCGGTCATCTCCTGTATCTTTTTTTCCTTGTAGTCGCTCCAGCCCGTGGCGCCTCCGATGAAGCCCGCCAGCAGGCCGCACGCGATGATCGCGCCGCACCCCATCGTGGCCACCGACACGCCGGTGACCAGCGCCACGGCACCGGCCACCAGCAGCGTCTCGACCATGCCGGAGGCCAGCCGCAGGCCCACGCGCGCCAGCCGCGCCCATACCGAGACGTGGCCGATCTCGTCCGCCTGCCGCGCCGCCTCCATGCCTCCCATTGGCCTGCTCCTCTATCGTGGTGTTGCGTCGGTCGGTCGCATGCCGCCGGTGCCGCCGCTCATGCGCGCAGCACGAAGCTGGCGAGCACCCTCTCGACCTGCCGGTGGTGCTCGTCGGTGAAGGGCACGGGCAGCGAGAAGGTGAGATTGAGCACGGTGCGGCCGTCGGGCAGCAGGAACAGCGACTGCACGTGGTGCACCATGCGGCCCTGCTGCTTGTAGCTCACGGTGAATTTCGATCCGCCGATCTTCTGCTCGGGCGCGCCGAGCGTGGCGGGCTGCACCTCGCCGCGGCTGAACTTGGCCACCTGCCGGGAAAGATCGCCCAGTTGGCGCTGCAGGAACTGCGGCGGGGTTTCGCCGGCTTCGAGCAGGTCCTTGGAGATGGCGACGGTCATCTCGCCCGTGCCCGGCGTGGGTGCGAGCAGGTGCACGGTGCGGTCGGTGACGTGGTCCGGAGCTTCGATGTGGCCCTCGTTGAAGTGGTAGCGCATGCGGGACTAGCAGTTGAGGTTGATCTTCTTGCCGAACTGGTCGAGGTCGTCCTGGAAGTTGAAGACGCCCTTGACCCCGTTGAGCACGATGGTGCCGTCCGCTTTCAGCGTGATCGACGCCTTGCCGCACACCAGCGTGATGCTCTCGCCGGCGGCCTCGGTGATGTGCTTGCCCGCGCTCACGAACACGGTGTCGCTCTCGGCGCTCACCACCACGTTCTCCTTGGCGAGCACGTGCGCGTTGAGCGCGGTGGACGAGACGGTGACGTTCTGCTCGGCCACCAGGTTCATGTGCCCGGTCTTGGCGACCGAGGCCACGTCGCCGGCCGAAACGATGTTGGTCTGCCCGCCTTCGGTGACGTGCGTGAACATGCCGCTCTTGGCCAGTTGCGTGAGCTGCGCGCCGCTCGACACCGTGACGTGCTGCTGCGCGCGCACCGAGGTGCTCTGGCCCGAGCTGACGACGATCGGCTTGGGACTGATGAGGCTCTGGCCTTCCGGGCTCACGATGGAGACGACCGGCTTGGTGATGTCGCGCGACAGGTCCATGAGGCTGCGCGCGTCGGCCATCGCGGGATCGGTGTCGGTCGGCATCGCCGTCTCCGCCCCGCCGCCGCCACCGCCCGACAGCGCCGAGGCCATCTTGGCGAGCGATGCCGCACCGCCCGCGCCGCCGCCGGTGATGGCCGCGATGGCGGAACCCAGGCTGGCGATCTGCGAAGACTTCGCCTGGTTGAGCGCGCCGATCGTGGATTGCGCCGACGACACCGCCTGTCCTGCTTCCTGCATGAGCGAGGCGGTATTGGCGAGCGTCGCCCCCATGTGCTCGAAGCCGTCGGGGTTGTTCACCGAGACCCGCGAGGTGAAATCCTGGTTGTAGGTGGTGATGAGCAGGCCCTTGTCCGCGCGGATCGAACCCCAGAGGTCGGTGCGCAGCTCGAAGCCGTAGCCGCGCTGCGAACCCGAGCCCTGGTGCATCAGGTACCCCATGTTGAGGTACGTGTTGCCGTAGGTGTTCGACAGTTCCAGGTGCTCGATGCCCTTCTGGTCTTCGAAGCGCAGCATGCTCGCGCCGCCCCCGCCCTTGCTCCAGTGCGTGAGCGTGCCGGACTGGGTCTTGTGCTGCGGCAGCTTCCAGGGCGGCATCTGCTCGGCGTTGTAGACGCGGCCGGTGATGATCGGCTGGTCCGGATCGCCGGAGAGGAAATCCACGATCACTTCCTGCCCGATGCGCGGCAGGTAGATGCTGCCGTAGTTCTGCCCGGCCCAGCCCTGCGACACACGGATCCAGCAGCTGGACTGCTCATCGAACTTGCCGAGCCGGTCCCAGTGGAACTGGACCTTCACGCGGCCGTACTGGTCCGGCCAGATCTCCTCGCCAGGCGGGCCCACCACCACGGCGGTCTGCGGCCCGGTGGTCTTGGGTTTGCGCGTCACGCGTGCCGGGGTGTAGGGCAGGCTGGTGGGCTGCGCATCGAAGGAGAAGCGCTGGAACGAGCCTTCCTCCTGCTCGGTGCCCTTGGCGCCCGGATTCACCGAACTCACGCGCGGGTTCTCGCGGAAGTGGTAATCGACGCCCGTGATCAGGTAGGGCTGGTTCTGGTCGCCGCGCGGATAGTTCTCGAGGGTGAACGTGTAGCCCGGCGCGATCGCGCGGTGCCGCGACTGGCCGCGCACCGTCGCCCGGCCGCTCAGGTTCTCCTGCAGTCGCACCCGTGCATAGGCCTCGCCGTCGCCCAGCTCGGTATAGCCCCCCGGCCATTCGTAGGTTTCGTGCGCGTCGTGGCTGTGGCCGGGCGGCATCTGGCGCATGTTCGCCAGGTCGGCCTTGGGCTTCTTGAAGTCGTAATCGTCGTTGTAGAAGCGCCCGGGCTTGATCTCCTCGTGCAGCTCCCACGCGTGGATGTTCTCGCGGTCCGCCACCGCGGATTTCTCGGGTGGATAGAACGGAATGATGGCCGCCCCCGGCAGCGGCTGGTGCGAGGCCAGGATGTCGTCGGCCAGCGTGAGCGTGTGCTGGCCCGCGGCATGCTGGTGGTAGTAATAGATGCCCTCGTGCTCCATCAGCCGCGAGACGAACTGCAGGTCGCTCTCGTCATATTGCACGCAGTATTCCCAGGTGCGGTAGCTGCGGTTGAGTTTCTTCTCCAGCGGGTATCCGTAAGCGCCGAGCACTTCGTCGATGATGTCCGGCACCGTCTTGTTCTGGAAAATCCGGAAATCGCTCTTGCGCGAGGCCAGCCATACCCACGGCTGCAACCGCAGGCGGTAGGCGTAGAAACGGTGGTCCTGCCCCTGCATGCCGAAGCGCGTCACGATACCGTCGATGTAGCGGCGGCCACCGCCTTCGGTTTCCACCACCAGCGTCGCGTTCTTGCCCAGCAGGGCCTTGGGATCGACGTTCTTGTCCTCGCTCAGCAATTCGATGTCGAGGCTGTAGGTGCGGCTCAATTCCTCCCGGCCCTTGAGCTCCCGGAAATGCAGGGTGTCGCCCAATGGCGTTTGAATGGTGACGCGACGTGTCATAATGCAACCAAACGTATTAAAGGTATTATTTATCTTCGCGTTGCACGGTAGTGCCGAACGGCGAATCATAGCCGCGATTCAGCCATCCGCAAATCGTCAAATATGCGAATTAATAACCCCTCGGATTATTGAAATAACGGCAGCGGATTTGATAAAACCGCACTGCCGCTCAGATCCGTCACCGCAGCATCCCCAGCGCATGGCGCGCCGGTGCCCTGGGCCCGTCAGCCGCCCTGCAGCAGCGCCAGCATCCCCGCTTCGTCCAGCACCGGCACGCCCAGCTCCTGGGCCTTCGCCAGCTTGCTGCCGGCTTCTTCGCCGGCGACTACGTAATGCGTCTTCTTGCTGACGGAGCCGGCCACCTTGGCGCCCGCGGCCTCCAGCCGCTCCTTGGCATCCTCGCGGCTCAAGGTCGGCAAGGTGCCGGTGATGACGAAGGTGATCCCCGCCAGCGGCAGGGTGGCACGCTCGGCCGGCGGCCCCTCTTCCCACCGCACGCCGCAGGCCCGCAATTGCTCGACCACTTCGCGGTTGTGCGGCTGGTCGAAGAAGGTCCGGATCGCCTCGGCGACGATCGGCCCCACGTCGTTCACTTCCAGCAGCTGCTCCACGCTGGCGTCCATGATGGCGTCCAGGTTGCCGAAGTGGCGCGCCAGGTCCTTGGCCGTGGCCTCGCCCACATGGCGCAGTCCCAGCCCGAACAGGAATCGCGGCAATGTGGTCTGCTTGGATTTCTCCAGCGCGGCCAGCACGTTCTGCGCGGATTTGTCCGCCATGCGGTCCAGGCTGCTGAGCGCCGACAGACCCAGCCGGTACAGGTCCGGCAGCGTGCGGATGACGTTGCCCTCCACCAGTTGGTCGACCAGCTTCTCGCCCAGGCCCTCGATGTCCATCGCGCGGCGCTGCGCGAAGTGCAGGATCGCCTCCTTGCGCTGCGCCGGGCAGAACAGCCCACCCGTGCAGCGGTGGTTGGCCTCGCCCTTCTCGCGCACTACCGCGCTGCCGCAGATGGGGCATTCGCGCGGCATGCGGAAATTCGGCACGTAGGGCGAACGCGGTGCGGCGCGTGCGGCATCCGCACCGGGCAGCGTGCCGTCGGCGGACGATGCCGCATCCAGCAGCGCGTCCGATCCCTGCAGCGCACCCGCCACCGGCGCGAGGGCAGCGGGCACCGTGCCCACCACTTCGGGGATCACGTCGCCCGCGCGGCGCACGATGACCTGGTCGCCCACGCGCACGCCCTTCTTGCGGATCTCGAACAGGTTGTGCAGCGTGGCATTGGTCACGGTGACGCCGCCCACGAACACGGGCGCGAGCCGCGCCACGGGCGTGAGCTTGCCCGTGCGGCCGACCTGCACGTCGATGCCCTCCACCCGCGTCACCATCTCCTGCGCGGGATACTTGTGCGCCACCGCCCAGCGCGGCTCGCGCGTGACGAAACCCAGTTGCCTCTGCAGCGCCAGGCTGTTGACCTTGTAGACCACGCCGTCGATGTCGTAGGGCAGCTGGTCGCGGCTCGCTCCCACCTCCTGATGGAACGCGACCAGTTCGGCGGCACCTTTCGCGGTACGCACCTGGGCGGCCACCGGGAAGCCCCATGTCTTCAGCTGCTGGAGCATCGCGAAATGCGTCTCGAAGTCCGGCCCGCCGTCCGCGGCGGGCGTCACGTCCCCCAGCCCGTAGGCGAAGAAGCTCAGCGGCCGCCGGGCGGCGACGTTCGAATCCAGCTGGCGCACGGCGCCCGCGGCCGCGTTGCGCGGGTTCACGAAGGTCTTGCCGCCGGCCTCGCGCTGGCGTTCGTTGAGCTTCTCGAAATCCGCCCGCCGCATGTAGACCTCGCCACGCACCTCCAGCACGGGCGGCACGCCCTGCTTCCCGCCCTCGGGCAGCGTCAGAGGGATCTGGCGGATGGTCCGGATGTTGTGCGTGACGTCCTCGCCCACCTCGCCATCGCCGCGCGTGGCGGCCTGCACCAGGCGGCCGTGTTCATAGCGCAGGCTCATGGCCAGGCCGTCGAACTTGAGTTCGGCCACGTACTCCACCGGCGGGGCGTCGGGCGCGAGCTTGAGTTCGCGGCGCACGCGGGCATCGAAGGTCTCCGCGCCGGAAGCCTCGGTATCGGTCTCGGTGCGGATGCTGAGCATCGGCACCCGGTGCCGCACGGGCGTGAGGCCCTCCATCACGGCGCCGATCACGCGCTGGGTGGGGGAGTCCGGCGTCACCAGTTCGGGGTGCGCGGCCTCCAGCGCCTGCAGCGCCTGGAAGGCCCGGTCGTATTCGGCATCGGGCACGGTGGGCTGGTCCAGCACGTAGTACTGGTGCGCCCACTGGTGCAGTTGCGCCCGCAGCGCGCGGGCGCGCTGGACCGCATCCGCAGGATCGCCCTCGGCAGGCGCGGAGAAAAGGTCGGGATGCTCGGCCATGGGGATTCGTCTTTCCAAAGGGGAGGCCCGGCGGGCCGTCGCCGGGCCGCCGGACTTTTGTCAGCTGAACAGCCGCCGCGCGAGCACCGAGCCGGCGGACAGTTCGCGGCTGTCGAGCTTGTCGTAGAGCAGTTCCAGGTCGGCCGCGATCGGGTCCATGGTCATGGCAGGCAGCGGCGTGCCGTTCTGGTCGCACAGCACGCCGTCCATCGCCTGCCCGAGCGATGCGGCGATCTCGCGCAACCGCGCGAAGGGCTGCTCGCTGCGGTGCACCTGGGCCACGTCCAGGCTCAGCGTGAGTTCGCGGATGGCCGACTGCTCCGGATCGTCGGACAGCGCGGCCTGGGTGTCGTAGGAGAGCGTAAGCACCGGCGGAAGCCCCAGCCCGGAGGCCGGCAGCACCAGGCGCCCCGGCATGGCACCGGCGACGAAACCCAGGCGCGCGGCGTTCTGCTGCAGGTAGCCGGGGCTCCAGGCCGCGTGGCGCGCACGCAGGCAGAACGCCAGCTGGGCGTCGTGGTCGCTGGCGAACTGGTCCAGCTCGCGGGCACGGCCGACCTCGTGCAGCATGTCGGGAAAGTCCGGCGTGGCATTGATCGCATCGGCGAAGCCCTGGGCCTTGAGCACGAACTCGGAGAACTCGATCTCGTTGAGCGCGCCCACGCGGTTCGCGAGCTGCACACCGGCCTGGAACTGCGTATAGCGCTGCCCGGCCACGGGCATCTCCCACTGCTGCGACGCTTCGTTGAAGCCTTCGATCGCGAACGGCTTGCTGCCGGCGCGGCGGGTGGGCGGCAGCGCCGCCAGCGCCGCATCGCCGGACACCACGTGGTCGGAGCCGATCGGCGCGATCGCGTCGATCAGCGGGTCCAGCCCGCCCCGGCGCTCCGCGGGCGGCAGCGGCATCTGCAGCGAATCCTGCCAGTCCACCGCGTGGCCGCCGTGGGACGCCTCCGCGCCAGGAGATGCCCCGGGCACGCCCTGGGCCGGAATGCCGGCGCCGCCGGCCGGCAGATCGAAGCCGGGCTCCTGGCGCGCCAGGGTGTCGGCGGGGCCGCCCTCGCCTGCCTCGGGCGGGCTGGCCCGGCGCGGCGCATTGCGGTGCGCGGTCCAGGCGTTGTAGGCGATGACGACGGCCAGGACCACGCCACCGGCGATGATGAGTCCGAGTTGGAAATTGCTCATGGTGAGAGTGAAACGGTATAGGGCGATGGCCTGTTGCGCTGCATCATGCGGACCTTCTGTAGGACGTCATGCCTCCGCCATCGACAGCGCGGACTCCATGTCCACGGCGACGATGCGCGAGACGCCCTGCTCCTGCATGGTCACGCCGATGAGCTGCTCCGCCATCTCCATCGCGATCTTGTTGTGGCTGATGAAGAGGAACTGCGTTCCCCGGCTCATGCTGGCGACGAGTTTGGCATACCGCTCGGTGTTCGCATCGTCGAGCGGGGCATCCACCTCGTCCAGCAGGCAGAACGGCGCCGGGTTCAGCTGGAAGATCGCGAACACCAGCGCGATGGCGGTGAGCGCCTTCTCCCCGCCCGAGAGCAGGTGGATGGTCTGGTTCTTCTTGCCGGGCGGCTGCGCCATCACCTGCACGCCGGAGTCGAGGATCTCGTCGCCGGTGATGATGAGGCGCGCCTGCCCGCCCCCGAACAGTTCCGGGAACATGCGCCCGAAATGGCCGTTCACGGTATCGAAGGTGCCGGACAGCAGCGTGCGCGTCTCGGCGTCGATCTTGCGGATCGCATCCTCCAGCGTGGTCATCGCGAGCGTCAGGTCTTCCATCTGCGCATCGAGGAAGGTCTTGCGCTCGCGCGCGAGCTGCAGCTCTTCCAGGGCCGCCAGGTTGACCGCGCCGAGGGCTGCGATCTCGCGGTGCAGCCGGTCGATCTCGGCCTGCAGGCCGGCGGCGCGCACGCCCCCCTGCTCGATGGAGCGCGCCACGGCCTCCAGATCGGCCTGCGCGTCGGCCAGCAGGCTGGTGTACTGCTCCAGGCCCAGGCGCGCCGCCTGCTCCTTGAGCTGGAAATCGGTGATGCGCTGGCGCAGCGGATCGAGCGCGCGCTCCAGTTGCTGGCGGCGTTCGTCGCTCGCCCGCAGGCGGGCCGTGAGGTCGTCGTACTCGCTGCGCTGCGCAGCCAGCGCCTTCTCGCGGTCCATCTTCAGATCGAGCGCCTGCTGCAGCCCGCCCTGCGCGGCCGCGGCGGAGAGCCGGCCCATTTCGTCCTGCGCGCGCTGTCGCTCGTCCTCGAGCGACGTGACCTGCACGCGCGCGGTGTCGATGGTGCGCGCGAGCTCGGCCCGCCGCGCCTCCAGGCTGCGGCGCGAGAACGTGGCTTCCTGCGCCTGCCGCTCCAGGCTGCGCTGCTGCTCGCGGCACTCGGACAGGCGGCGCTCTGCCTCGATCACGCGGTCGCCCAGCTGGGCGTGGCGCTCCTGGCTGTCGGCGAGCTGCATGTCGAGCTCCTCGAAGCGGGCTTCGGCCGTCGCCGCGCGCTCCTGCAGATCGTCCAGTTGCGCTTCCACCTCGGCGAGGTCGGCGCCGATCTGCTCGCTGCGCGCGCGCGCCTGTTCCGCGAGCTGGGTGAGGCGCAGGTTCTCCACCTGCAGTTCGTGGCGGCGGCCCTGGCCCTCGCTCGCCTCGCGGCGGGCGGCGACCAGGCGCTGCGACGCATCCGCATAGGCGGCCTCGGCACGCACCAGGGCCGTGCGCGATTCCTCGTAGATCAGGGCCTGCGCCCGCAATTCCTTTTCCAGGTGTTCGATTTCCTGCGCGCGGGCGAGCAGACCGGCCTGCTCGGAATCCGGCGCGTAGAAGGTCACGCCGTGGCTGCTCACCGCATGCCCGCCAGGCACGTAGATCGCCTCGCCGGGGCGCAGCTGCGCCCGGCGGTCGAGCGCCTCGTCGAGCGTGGCGGCCGTGTGGCAGCCCTGCAGCCAGTCTTCCAGCACCGCCCTGAGGCCGGCGTCGGGCACACGCAATAGGTCCGCCAGCCGCGCGGACGTGCCGGAGGGGGCAGCGGCGGCCGCGGCGACCACCCCCGCCGTGCTGTAGAACGCCAGCCGCGCGGGCGGCGCATCCTGCGCCCCGGACCCGAGGAAACCCCGCACGGTATCGAGCCGGCCGACTTCCAGCGCGCCCAGGCGTTCGCGCAGCGCGGCCTCCAGCGCGTTCTCCCAGCCGGGCTCGATGTGCAGGCGGCTCCAGAGTCCCTGCAGCCCATCGAGCCCGTGGCGCGCGAGCCAGGGCTTGAGCTTGCCGTCGGTGCGCACTTTCTCTTGCAGGGCCTTGAGCGCCTCCAGGCGGGCGGAGAGCTCGGCCTGCCGCGCGCCTTCCGCATTCGCCGCCTGCTGCCGCTGGCGGCGGTCCTCATCGAGCTGGGGCACGCTGTCCTGCAGCTCCGCGAGGCGCGCTTCCGCCATCTCGGCGGTCTCTTCGGCGGCCTCCAGTTGCTCGCGCAGGTTGGCGAGGCGCGCCTCGTCCGGGGCCGCGAGGGCATTGCGGTCGGCGCGCAGGCGTTCGTGGCGCGATTCCGCCTGCCGGCGCTGTTCCTGCAGGCTGCGCTGTTCTGCGGCCAGCACCTGGATCTGCTGCTGCACCTGCACCACGGACGCGCGCTGCGCCTCGGAGCGCTGCTGCGCCTGGCGCAGTGCCTCTTCCAGATCGGGCATCTGCATCGCCTGCTCTTCGACCTGCGCGGCCAGCATCTCCGCGCGCTCGTCCGCATCCACGCCGGCACCGGCGAGGTTCTCCATCTCGGCCTCGGCATCGTCCTTGCGGGCCGACCACTGGGCGATCTGCTCGGCCAGCTGCGCCAGGCGCTGCTCCACCCGCTGGCGTCCTTCCACCACGTAGCGGATCTCGGCCTCCAGCTTGCCGACCTCGGCCGTGGCTTCGTAGAGCCGGCCCTGCGCCTGGTTGACCTGGTCGCCGGCCGTGTAGTGCGCCTGGCGGATGGTTTCCAGATCGGCCTCGACGTGGCGCAGATCGGCCATGCGCGATTCGAGATCGTTCACGGCCTGCAGGCCTTCCGTGCGCACCCGGTTCTGCTCGGCCTCGGCATCGGCGCGCTTCAGGAACCACAACTGATGCTGGCGCAGCGTGACGTCGGCCTGCAGCGCGTTGTAGCGCGCCGCCACCTCGGCCTGCTTTTCCAGGCGCTCGAGGTTGGCGCTCAGCTCGCGCAGGATGTCTTCCACGCGCGTGAGGTTCTCGCGCGTGTCCGCCAGCCGGTTCTCGGTCTCGCGGCGACGCTCCTTGTATTTCGACACCCCGGCCGCCTCTTCCAGGAAGAGACGCAGCTCTTCCGGGCGCGACTCGATGATGCGGCTGATCGTGCCCTGCCCGATGATGGCGTAGGCGCGCGGCCCCAGGCCCGTGCCGAGGAACACGTCCTGCACGTCGCGCCGGCGCACGGGCTGGTTGTTGATGAAATAGCTGCTGTTGCCCTCGCGCGTGAGCACCCGCTTGACGGCGATCTCTCCGTACTGGTTCCACTGGCCGCCGGCCCGGTGGTCGGCGTTGTCGAACACCAGCTCGACGCTGGAGCGGCTGGCCGGCTTGCGGTGCGTGGTTCCGTTGAAGATCACGTCCTGCATCGACTCACCGCGCAGCTCGCTCGCCTTCGATTCCCCCAGCACCCAGCGCACCGCATCCATGATGTTGGACTTGCCGCAGCCGTTCGGTCCCACCACGCCCACGAGCTGCCCCGGCAGCACGAAATGCGTGGGCTCGGCGAACGACTTGAAGCCGGCGAGTTTGATGGAATTGAGGCGCACGGGTGGGAGCGGCAGGCGTGGAGCGGCGTGGCGGGAAGCGGCGAAGCGTTGCCCGGGCCGGCCGGATGGCGGAGCGTCCCGGGCTTCGCGGGCAGCGCTGGATGATACCGTGGCGCACCAGCCCTCCAGCCGCTTCCCAACTTCGCGCACCCCACCCGGGCTTCGCCCTTGCAGGCTGGCGCCGGGCCTGCCGGTGCTGCAATGCGGTGGGCATCCAGGGCGTACCGCCCGCCCGGCCGCCGCCCCTTCGCACCGCCAACCGCACGATATGCCCTCCCTTCGCATCCCTCCGTCGCCAGGCAGCGCATTCCCGTCCACCGCCATGCCACGCCAGCCAGCGCCCTCCTCGCTGGCCACGGCGCTCGGAACAGCGCAGCGACGCAAGCTCCCGGAGAACGGCATGCCGCCACCATCCCGAGGGGGCGTCTTGAGCACGGCGGCCGGCTATCCCGTGGACGCCCGCCGAAGGCCGGGTCTTCCGATTCCGCCACGCAGTGCCGCTGGCCCGCCGGGCGGTGTCGACATCGCCCAGGTGGACCTCGCACGGGCACTAGTCTGCGTGGATCTGCCGCCGGCGGGCACCGCGGACGCGGGCCGCCGCGCCTCGATTTCACCGGCGGCGCTGGAGCGCATGCGGCGCGAGGTGCTCGAATGCATGCGCGTCTTCTGCGGCCACACCTACACCGAGGATGCAGGCTGCATCCCGCCCGTGGCGGGCCTCGACTTCGCCCCGGAGTGGTCGACGCCGGCGCTGCGGTGCTGGAAGAGCGCCACGCAGGAGGCGCAAGTTCTGGTGCTGGCCTTCACCGGCACACGCATGGACGACCGCCGGGACCTGCTCTGCGACGCCAGCAGCCAATGGACGAGGCCGCACCGCAATCCGTTCGGCGAACATTTTCCGTCCCTGGGGCCTGTCGGCACGGGCTGGCAGGACCGCTGGGATACCGAGGCCCGCGCGTCCCGGGCGGAGCGGCGCACCCTGCGCACGCTGCTCACCACCAGCGCGGCAGAGGCCCGGACCGCGGGCCGGGTGCTGTCGGTTTCGGTCACCGGACACAGCCTGGGTGCGGCGGTCGGGATCCTCGCGGGTCTGGACATCGCCAATTTTCTGCGGCACAAGGACGTCGATGGTCAGGTGAGCATGTATGCCTTCAATCCGCCCCGGATCGCCGCACCGGGGATCGAAATGCGCTTCCAGGAAGCGCTCGAACTGCGCCTGGGCGGCCACCCCGGGATGCGGTTCGCGCTGCGCCAATTCGTCCGGGAGCAGGACCCCATCCAGTCCATGCCGCTGCGCATGTCCCATCCCGGATGGCCGCAGCCACAAGGCGACCGCATGCAATGCACGGACCTCGCCCATGCCACGATCACCACCTATACCGACCAGCCTTTCAGCCGATGGAATCCCGCGGCGAACCATGATCTGGAGCCCTGGAAGGAGGCCATCGGCCACGGCATGTCTCCAAGCGATCTGCGTGCGCTGTTCCGCTGACGGGGAGCGGCATTCGCAGGCGGCTTCCGCCGTCCCGCGCGGTGCTCCGCGTCAGGCCGCGCCGCGCGGCGCGAACGCGATGATGGCCATGCCCGCCAGGGTCACCGCGCCACCGGCGACGTCCCAGGCATCGGGCCGGATACCGTCCACCGCCCAGAGCCAGCACAGCGCGACCACGACGTACACCCCGCCATACGCGGCGTACACCCGGCCGGCTGCCGCAGGATGCAGCGTCAGCAGCCAGGCGAACAGCGCCAGGCAGACGGCGCCCGGCACCAGCAGCCAAGCGCTGCGGTCCTGCCGCAGCCACAGCCAGGGCAGGTAGCAGCCGGCGATCTCCGCCAATGCCGTCAGCAGGTAGAGCGCGACTGTTTTCAACTCGGGCATCGAAAGCGGTCCGGCTCAGCCGGCGTCCGAGGCGTGGGCCGGCGCGGCAGCAGAGGGAAAGGATGCGACCAGCCGCTCGAAAGCCTCCACGTCCACCGGGCGGCTCAGCAGGTAGCCCTGCCAGGCGTGGCACCGGTTGCGCTCCAGAAACGCGCGCTGGGCCTCCGTCTCCACCCCCTCGGCGATCACGCGCAGCCCCAGGCTCGTGCCCAGCGCCACGATCGTCCGGGCGATGGAGGCATCGTTCGGGTCCGTCAGCACGTCGCGCACGAAGCTCTGGTCGATCTTGAGCTCGTCCAGCGGCAGCCGCTTGAGGTAGGCCAGCGATGAATAGCCGGTGCCGAAGTCGTCGAGCGAGAAACATACGCCGTAGGCCCGCAGCTGCTGCATCTTGTCGATCGTGTCCTCCAGATCCTGCAGCAGCAGGCTCTCGGTCATCTCGAGCTGCAGCTGGCGCCCCTCCGCGCCCGACCCGGCGATCGCCGCCAGCACCTGGCCCACGAAGCCGCCCTGGCGGAACTGCCGCGCGCTGACGTTCACCGACAGCTTCAACCGCGAGAGCACCGGATCGCGCGCCCAGCGGGCCAGCCGCTCGCACGCGGCGCGCAGCACCCATTCCCCGAGCGGCAGGATCAGGCCGGTCTCCTCGGCCAGGGGGATGAACTCCGCCGGCGAGACGAAACCGCGGACCGGGTGCCGCCAGCGCAGCAGCGCTTCGGCGCCGACGATGCGCCCGTGGTCGACCTGCGGCTGGTAGAAGAGTTCGAACTCGCCCGTGCCCAGGCCGTCGCGCAGATCCGACTCCAGCGCGGCCCGCGCCGCCACCGAGGCCTGCATCTGCGGATCGTAGAAACGCAGCGCGTTGCGGCCGCCGGCCTTGGCCTGGTACATGGCCAGGTCCGCGCGCTGCAGCAGTTCGTCCACGGTCTCGCGGGCGCCCTGGAAAATCGTCACGCCAATGCTGACCGTCGTGTGCCGCGGCTCGCCCTCCAGCAGGAAGGGGTGCCGCATCGCGGCGAGAATCTTTTGGCCCATTTCCTCGGCACGCGCGGCCGCGCCCTCCAGGCTCTGCCCCAGGTCTTCCAGCACCACCACGAATTCGTCGCCGCCGTGCCGCGCGACGGTGTCTTCTCTTTGCAGGCATCCGTAGAGCCGCTGCGCCACCTGGCGCAGCAGCATGTCGCCGCGCTCGTGCCCCTGGGTCTCGTTGAGCGTCTTGAAATTGTCCAGGTCCAGCATCAGCACCGCGCCGCAGCGGCCGCGCCGCACGCTCTCGGCCAGCGCTTTCTGCAGCCTGTCCACGAGCAGCCGGCGGTTGGGCAGCTGGGTGAGCGGATCGTAGTAGGCGAGGTAGTGGATCTCCTGCTGCGCGGCCTTGTGCTGGCTCAGGTCCACCAGGGTGACCAGGCAGGTTCCGTCGATCAGCACGCCGGCCATGTCCACCGGCCGCGCCGAGCCGTCCCCGCAGGTGAAGAGATGTTCGCGCGGCGGTATCGTGCCGTCGCCGGCCTGAGCGGCCTCGCAGGCCGCGTTCCACTGCGCCACCGCGTGAACGCGTTGCGCGGGCTCGGGCAGCACCAGCTCCCACCAGGCCTGCATCGTCCCGGCCGCGTCCTCCGCATGGCCGCAGATCTGCGCGAAACGCTCGTTGCGGAATCCCAGCGCCCCGTCGGCCGTGACGAGGCACACGCCCACCGGCAGGCGGTAGAGGAGCTGGCGCAGGCGCGCCTCGCTGCCCCGCTGCACTTCCTCCATGCGCTTGCGGTCGCTGATGTCCTGCACCACGGCGAGGTGCTGCCCCGGCGGCACGCCCTGTCCATGCATGGGAGCGGTGCGCAGTTCCACCCAGACCATGTGCCCGTCCTTGTGCCGGTAGCGTTTCTCGTAGTGCTGCTCGTCACTGACTCCCGCGGCGATGCGCTCGATCACCGCTTCGCTCTCCGCCATGTCGTCCGGGTGCGTCACGTCCCGCACCGTGAGGGCCGACAGCTCATGCGGCGAATAGCCCAGGATGTCGCAGAAGCGATCGTTCGCCCGGACGAAACGCCGGCTGGCCGTATCCACCTGCGCCACTCCCATGGAGGCCTGATCGAACAGCGCCTGGAAGGGATCGCCATCGTGGGGCTGCCGCCACAGGCGCCGGCCCCGCACGGCCAGCAGCGTACCCAGCCAGAGCGCCAGCGCTGCGGCCACGGCCGCGGCCCAGGGCAGCGCGCGTTCGGCCGGTGAAAGGAAGGGCGCATCGGCCAGCAAAGTGAGCTTCCAACGCCGGTCGTAGACCTGCAATTCGCGTTCGTCGCGCAGGTCCGTGGGTTCCGCGGCGGGGCCCAGGGTCAGGAGCGACCGGCTGCCGGCGGGCTGCACGCCGCGCGCGGAGCCGACGTCCTGCACGCCCATCACCAGTCCCTTGAGCCGGCCTTCGTCGCGCAGCGACCGGACGAGATCGTGGAAGCGGATGGTCGCCGCCACCGACCCGATGTAGCGCCGGCCGGCCTTGTCCGCGTCCAGGAACACGGGCAGCCGCAGGTTGAAACCTTCGCGGTGCTCCGCCACCTGGAACAGATCGAACGGGGCCGACGCGATGGCGGTACCGCTGTCGCGGCTGTAGCGCACCGACTCCATGGTGGACGGCATCGCGCCGACGTCCAGGCCGATCACGTCTTCGTTGCCCGAACGGGGCCAAACGTAGTCGGCCACGAAATAGTCGGGCCTGCTGCCTTCCGGGCGTATCGCGAAGCCGGGCAGCCCCTCGGGCCCGAGCGAGGGGTCCGTGCGAATGCCCTCTTCGAAGGCGGTGCGGTCCGCATGGACGACATACCGCGTGAACGAGATGTTGAAGATCCCTGTGTAGGGAGCGCCCAGCCGCAGCTCACGCAGCGCGTTGTCGTAATCCGCACGGCGCAGCTGCGGATTGGCGAGGAACATGGCCCGCACGCCGGTGAGCAGCCCCAGATAGGTGTCGACGCGCGTCTCCAGCGCCCGGCCCGCCTCGGCGGCCCGGAGCGCGAAACGCTCCTGCGCGATGCCGTCCACCGACGCCTTCTGCCAGTGCCAGACGACCGCGCCCACGACCAGGCCGCAGGCTGCGGCAGCCAACAGCGGCCGGCGGGGCCGTGAAGGCATTCGCTGGTCGGAAAAGACGGGCATGGACGAAAGACGGGCGAAGCGCGGCGACGGACCGTGGGCGGCGCAACATGGGCGGGCGGAAGGCCGAGGATAGCTTCAACCGGCCTCCATTTTCACCAGCCGCGCCGTATTGCTTTTTTTTGTATCGATCGCCCGCACCCACTCCATAGCCTTTGCATTGCTCAGCCCTGCAACGCCGCCATTCCCATCGAGACGAGCAGCGCCGCTGCCAGGGCGGGCGGCATCACCCACGCGCCGACGCGCAGGAACTGCCCCGCGCCCACGTCGATGCCTTCGCGCCGCAGCGCCGCCAGCCACAGCAGTGTCGCCAGCGAGCCCGTGATGGAGAGATTGGGCCCCAGGTCGATGCCGATCAGCGCCGCCGCGCGCACGGGCTCCGCGACGTGCGCGGACTGCAGCGCCGCTCCCGCGAGCAGACCGGCGGGAAGGTTGTTGACGAGGTTGGTGGCCACGCCCAGCAAGGCCCCCACGGCCGGGCCCGCCGCCAGCGGCGCGGCGGCGGCCCCCTCCGCCAGCAGATGCGCCAGACGCCCCACCACGCCCGTCACCTCCAGCGCCTGCACGAACACGAACAGCCCCGCCACCAGCGGCAACACGCCCCAGGAGACCGACCGCAGCACCGGCACCACGGCATGGCCGCAACCGATGCGCAGCAGCGCCAGCGTGAGCAGCGCCGCCCCCAGCGTCGGCGCGCCCAGCGGAATCCGCCACCATGCACAGCCCATCAGCACCAGCGCCGACACCACCAGCCCCGCGGCGGCCAGGCGGCCGCCCGTGCCCAGCGGGTGCGCCGGCACCTCCGCGGCCACCGCCCGATCGATCTCCGCACGGAAGCGCCACCGCAGCACCAGGTACGTCATCCCGATGGCCGCCACCGACGGCAGCCCGAACATCGCGATCCAGTGCGGCAGCGACGGCATCTGCCCTCCGCCCCACAGCACGAGGTTGGCCGGATTGGAGATCGGCAGCACGAAGCTCGCGGCGTTCGCCACGAACGCGCAGATGAACAGGTAGGGCAGCGGCGCCGCCCCGACCGCGCGTGCCACGGCGATCACGGCCGGCGTGAGCACCACCGCCGTCGCATCGTTCGAGAGCAGTGCCGTCACCAGAACGCCCACGCCGAACACCCAGGCGAACAGCCGCTCCCCGGAACCCCGCGCGCGCCGGGCCGCGCCCGCCGCGAGCCAGTCGAACACGCCTTCGCGGCGCGCCATCTCCGACAGCAGCATCATCCCCGCCAGGAACAGATAGACGTCGTGGCCGCGCAGCACGCCCGCCCAGGCCTCCCGCCAGGGCAGCAGTCCGGCGACGACGAGCACCAGCGCACCGCCGACGGCCCACGCGGCCTCCGGGATGCGCGCGGGCCGCAGGATGACGGCGGCGGTGGCCAGGGCGATCACGCCCCAGGTCCAGCCGGGATGGGCCATGTTCATGGAATGCACTTTCCTTTCTTGGGCGCGGGGTGTCCGGGCAGGTGCCCGCGCCGCGCTGTCATTGTTCGGCGTGCGCAGAGGAAGAGCCTCCCGCTGCAGGACGCGGATTCTAGGCAACCCGACCGTGGCGCGGAGCGCCGGAGCGGCCTCGCCGCGAAATCGGGGCTCCCGCCTACAGCGGCGCGGATTGGCCCCTGCCGCACGCGTGTCGCCGACCTTGCCTACCATTGCGGCTCACCAGGAGCGAGACCACCCGTGTTCCAGTATTTCGAAAACCGCATTCCCCCCTATCCCCCGGAAGAACCCACCCTGCCGCCCAAAGGTTTCATGGCGTTCGTGTGGGCCGGCACGCACGGCCTGCGCGCCCATGTGCTGGCGATGACCGGCCTCTCGGCCGCGATCGCCATCTACGAAGCCTTCCTGTTCTCCGTGCTGGGACACGTGGTGGACTGGCTTTCCGCCACCTCGCCCGGCGACCTCTGGACCGAGTACCGCACGGCGCTCTGGACCATTGCCGGACTGATGGTTGCCAGCATCGTCCTGGTGGCGCTGCAGACGAGCGTCAAGCACCAGGCCCTGGCGATCAACTTCCCGCTGCGCCTGCGCTGGAACTTCCACCGGCTGATGCTCGGCCAGAGCATGTCCTTCTACGCGGACGAGTTCGCGGGGCGCATCACCACCAAGATCATGCAGACGGCGCTCGCCGTGCGCGACATGATCTTCACGACGACCGACGTGGTGATCGGCATGGGTGTCTACCTCATCACCATCCTGGCGCTCGCCGCCGGGTTCGATGCGAGGCTGCTCGTGCCGTTCGCGCTCTGGGTGCTCTGCTATGCCATCGCGTGCTGGTACTTCGTGCCGCGGCTCGGCAAGATCGGCAAGGCGCAGGCGGACGCCCGCTCGGTGATGACCGGCCGCATCACCGATGCCTACACCAACATCGCCACCGTCAAGCTGTTCTCGCACACGCGGCGCGAAGCCGAATTCGCCCGCGCGGCGATGGATGCGTTCAAGAAGACGGGCTATGCGCAGATGCGCCTCGTCAGCGCCTTCGAGATCGTCAACCACATCCTCGTGGTGGCGATGATCCTCGGCGCCTGCGGCACGGCCCTGTGGCTCTGGTCGCAGGGCCAGGTCGGAGCGGGGGCCGTGGCGGCGGTCACCGCGATGGCGCTGCGCGTCTCCGGCCACGCCCACTGGGTGATGTGGGAGGTCACCACGCTGTTCGAGAGCGTGGGCACCATCCAGGACGGCATCAACACGCTCACCCGCCCCCGCACGGTGGTGGACGCGCCGAACGCCCGGCCCCTCGCCGTGACGCGCGGCGAGGTGACATTCGAGGGCGTGACCTTCGGCTACCAGCCCGGCCGGCCGGTGATCGACAACCTGCACCTCACCATCCGCCCCGGCGAGCGCATCGGCCTCATCGGGCGCTCCGGCGCAGGCAAGTCCACCCTGGTGAACCTGCTGCTGCGCTTCCACGACGTGCAGTCCGGGCGGGTGCTGATCGACGGACAGGACATCGCGCTCGCCACGCAGGACAGCCTGCGCCAGGCGATCGGCATGGTGACGCAGGACACCTCGCTGCTGCACCGCTCGATGCGCGACAACATCCTGTACGGCCGGCCCGATGCCACGGACGCCGAGATGGAAACCGCCGCCGAGCGCGCCGAGGCCTCCGACTTCATCGCGCACCTCACCGATCTGCAGGGCCGCAGCGGCTACGAGGCGCAGGTGGGCGAGCGCGGCGTCAAACTGTCGGGCGGCCAGCGCCAGCGCGTGGCGATTGCCCGCGTGATGCTCAAAGACGCGCCGATCCTGCTGCTCGACGAAGCCACCAGCGCGCTCGACTCCGAAGTGGAAGCGGCCATCCAGCAGAGCCTGGACACGCTCATGCGCGGCAAGACCGTGATCGCCATCGCCCACCGGCTGTCCACCATCGCCGCGCTCGACCGGCTGATCGTGCTCGACGCGGGCCGCATCGTGGAACAGGGGTCGCATGCCGAACTGCTCGCGCACGGCGGTGTCTACGCGCGGCTGTGGGCGCACCAGAGCGGCGGGTTCCTCGGCGCGCCGGAAGAAGCGGCCGCCGGCTGACGGCGGCCGCCCGACCATGCACGCCGCGCCCCGCCGGGCAGCGGCGTGCCGCCCGCAGGCGCTCAGCGCGCGGGGAGCACGCGCGCGGGGTTGCCCACGACGGTGGCCCCCGCCGGTACGTCGCGCGTGACCACGCTGCCCGCCCCGATCAGGGCACCGTCGCCCACCGTCACCCCGGGCAACAGGATGGCACCGCCGCCGATCCACACGTCCCGCCCGATGCGCACGGGCCGGCCGAATTCCGCGCCCGTCGCACGGGTGGCCGCATCGCGCGGATGGTCCGCGGCCAGGATCTGCACGCCGGGTCCGATCTGCGTGCCGTCGCCGATGTGCACTTCCACCACGTCCAGGATGACGCAGTTGAAGTTCATGAACACGTCCCTGCCCAGGTGGATGTTGTAGCCGTAGTCGCAATGGAACGGCGGCCGCACCACGGCGCCCTCCCCCGCCGTGCCCAGGCCTTCGGCCAGCAGGCGGTGGCGCGCGGCCCTGTCGAGCCCGACGCGCTCCGCGGTGTCGTTGTAGCGCGCCATCCAACGCTGCGCGGCGGCCTGGTCCGCCTGCAGCTCCGGGTCGCCGGCGTGGTAGAGCTCGCCTGCCAGCATCTTCTGTTTCTCTGTGGGCATGGCGCCATTGTGGCGCGCTCTCCCTGCCGCGCCTGTCAGTGCAGCGCGCGGATCCCCGCCGCGTCAGTTGATGAGGTCCGCGGTCGCCTTGGCGAGGTTCTTGATCGCCTTCGCCAGCGCCTTGGCGTTCTCGGTCTGGAACTCGTTGTGCGCCATCTGCATCTGGGCGGCCACCGACGCCTGTGTCAAGGCATTCTGGTTCGCCATCTGCTGCCGTTGTGCCGCGATGGCGTGTTGCGTGGCCGCGTCGGGTACATGGCCCGTTCCGACAGGAACCGGGCCGCCGTCACTCCCATGCCCGGACGCAGGTGCCGGCCCATGGGAAGGCGGCAGCGGCGACCGCTGCGCCCCGGGAGCCGACGGCCCGCCCCCCGGCGCCCGCCCACGCGGCGGCAGCGACGCGGACGCGGCAGCCGGTGCCTCCGTGCGCTGGCGCGTGGCCAGCCCCTGCGGCCCTCCCGTCTCCTTGCGCGATCCGGCGGGAGGCGACACGGGTTCCTGCGAAGAACCGCCGCGCGCCGTCGGCAACGGCAATGGCAGCGGCGTCGATGGCGTTCCTGCGAGGGAGGAAAAGCGATGGACGGGAGAGGTCATGGCAGTGTCAGAGAGAGTGACGGGGCGTGGCGCCAGTGTGCGCACGCGGCGTTCTCCGGCCCGGCCTTGGCGCGAAGCCGCTGGCACCGCAGCGAAGCCGCGAAGCATCCGCGCACAGGCCTACAAGCCACTGGCCGCGTCGCCTTCTTCCTACGCCCTCCAGCGCCTCCGGCCTGCCGCACGGCCTGGAACCCCCTTCAACAATCCGTCCATCTCTTCCAACTCGAAAAGGGCACCACCATGTCGATCTCCCTCATCCTCCTCATCATCCTGATCCTGATCCTGATTGGTGTGCTGCCGACCTGGGGCCACAGCCGTTCGTGGGGTTACGGCCCGAGCGGCGGCGTGGGCCTGGTGGTGGTGATCCTGCTGATCCTGCTGCTCATGGGACGCATCTGACGTCAGGCCACCGGCCCTGGCAACAGGGCCGGTTGGGGCCACACCCGGACGAAAAAAAACCCAGCTTCTTTCGAAGCTGGGTTTTTCACATAATGGTCGGCGTGGCGGGATTCGAACTCGCGACCCCTTGCACCCCATGCAAGTGCGCTACCAGGCTGCGCTACACGCCGACAAGACTTAGATTATAGGGGCAAAAAATCAGTGCTCGGACAAAAGTGCACGAATTTTCAATAATTCTTCACGGAGGCCGTCCAGCGTGGGCATAGCCGGAGGTTCCGCTCCCTCGGCGCCCTCTTCCTGCGGCTCCTGCCCGCCGGCTTGGAGGCCGCCCCCCGTTTCCTGTAGCCGGTTCCGCGCCCCGCTGATCGTGAACCCCTGCTCATACAGCAGCTCGCGTATCCGCCGGATCATCAGCACCTCGTGGTGCTGGTAGTAGCGCCGGTTGCCCCGCCGCTTCATGGGCCGCAGCTGGGTGAACTCCTGCTCCCAGTAGCGCAGCACATGCGGCTTCACGCCGCAGAGTTCCGCGACCTCACCGATCGTGAAATACCTTTTCGCGGGAATGGGGGGGAGCGGCGTGGCCATGGAGGGGACCAGGAAAAATGCAGACGGCCGAAAGCGTACTGCAGGGTTGTCGAGCGCGCCAGCGGTGCCGGACGCGTCCAGGGCGATCGGCAGGCGATGGTGCGGCCGCCCGCATCATCGCATCCCTTCCTTTCAGGAAGCTGCCGTTCCTCCGGTCTGGATCTGCTCCTTGAGTTTGCTGCTGGCATGGAAGGTGACCACGCGCCGCGCCTGGATCGGGATCGCCTCGCCGGTGCGCGGATTGCGCCCCGGGCGCGGGGCCTTGGTGCGGATCTGGAAGTTCCCGAACCCGGAGATCTTCACGTCCTGCCCGTCCACCAGCCGCTGCGCGATCAGGTCGAAGAACGCATCGATCATGTCCTTGGACTCGCGCTTGTTCAGGCCGATCTGGTCGAACAGCAACTCAGCGAGCTGCGCCTTGGTGAGCGCGGGCGTCTCCAGGCTCTCCACGGCGAGTTCCATCATGTCCGCACCCTTGGAAGTATTGGTCAAGGTCATCGTCACCGCAGCCTCGCTCCCAGTTGCTGCTGCAGCTGCTGCAGCACGGCCTGCACCGATTCGTCGATCTCCGCCTCGGTCAGCGTCGCCGTGCCGTCGCCGAAGGTCAGCCGCACCGCGAAGCTCTTCTCGCCGGGCGCGAAGCCGCCCACCACCGCCTCGGCATCGTCCTTGCCGCGCTTGGGCCGGAAGACGTCGAACAGCACCGCGGAGCGCAGGCGCTCGGCGGGCAGCGCGGCCTGCGCCACGCGCATGACGTCCGCATGCGTCGTCTGCTCGGACACCACCACGGCGATGTCGCGGTCCACCATCTGCTGCCGGCCCACGGGCGCGAAACGCGGCACCTCGCGCTCCAGCACGGCATCCAGCTCCAGTTCGAACAGCACCGGGGCCTGCGGCAGGTCCCACTGCTGGCGCCACTGCGGATGCAGCTCGCCGACGAAGCCGATGCTGCGGCCCTCCAGCAGCACTTCCGCGCAGCGACCGGGGTGCATCGCCGGGTGCGTGGCAGGCACGAACACCGCGCGGCGCGGCGCGAGCAGCGCTTCCACATCGCCTTTGACGTCGAAGAAGTCGACCGCTTCGTCCTTGCGCGCCCACTGCAGCGCATCCGCCGCGCCGTAGGCCGCCCCGGCCACCCGCATCGGCTGGCGGAAGCCGGCCACCGTGGTGTCGGAATCAGCAATGCCGGCGTCCCGCAGGAACACCCGGCCCAGCTCGAACACGCGCACGCGCGGCGCCTTGCGGTCGAGGTTGAACTTCAGCACCTGCAGCAGCGAGCCCAGCAGCGAGGAGCGCATCACGCCCATCTGGCTCGCGATCGGGTTCAGCAGGCGGATCGGATCGGCATTGCCGGCCAGCTCGCGCTCCCAGCGTTCCTCGACGAAGCTGAAGTTGATCGTCTCCTGATAGCCCAGGGCCGCCAGTTCGCGGCGCACCGCGAACGCACTGCGGCGCGCCTCCTTGCGCAGCTTGGGCGTGATGGGGGCGAGCGGCGGCGTTTCGGGCAGCTGGTTGTAGCCCACCATGCGTACCACTTCCTCGATCAGGTCTTCCTCGATCGCGATGTCGAAGCGGTACGACGGCGGCACCACCGTCAGGCGGCCCTCCCCGGCCTCGGCCGGCAGACCCAGCTTGCGGAGCGCATCGGCGCACTGCTGCAGCGAGAGCGGCATGCCGATCACCTTGGCGGCGCGGTCCACCCGCAGCGTCACCGGCTGGGGCACCGGCACGTTCACGCGCTGGTCGTCGACGGGGCCGCACACGGTCTCGGGCGTGCCGCAGATCTCCAGCACCAGCTGCGTGATGCGTTCGATGTGCTCCACGGTGCCTTCCGGGTCCACGCCGCGCTCGAAGCGGTGGCCCGCATCGGTCGAGAAATTGAAGCGGCGCGAACGGCCGGCGACCGCCTTGGGCCACCAGAAGGCGGCCTCGATATAGACGTGGCGCGTGTCGTCCGACACCGCCGTGGCATCGCCGCCCATGATGCCCGCGAGCGACTCCACCTGGCTGTCGTCGGCGATTACGCCGACCTGGCCATCGAGCGCCACGGTGTTGCCATTGAGCAGCTTGAGCGACTCGCCCTCGCGCGCCCAGCGCACGTCCAGGCCGCCGTGGATCTTCTCCAGATCGAAGATGTGCGACGGGCGGCCCAGCTCGAACATCACGTAATTGGAGATGTCCACCAGCGGCGACACGCCGCGCTGACCGCAGCGCGCGAGCCGGTCGAGCATCCAGCGCGGCGTCGTCGCCTTCGCGTTGATGTGGCGCACGATCCGGCCCGAGAAACGGCCGCAGAGGTCCGTGGCGCCGATCTTCACCGGCAGCACGTCACCGATGCCCGAGCCTACCGGCGGGAATGCGGGCTCGCGCAGCGGCGCGCCGGTGAGCGCCGCCACTTCGCGCGCGACGCCGTACACGCTCAGCGCATGCGCCAGGTTGGGCGTGAGCTTGAGCGTGAACAGCGTGTCGTCGAGCGCGAGGTATTCGCGGATGTCCTGGCCCAGGGGGGCGTCCGCGGGCAGTTCGAACAGGCCTTCGTGGTCCTCGGAGAGCTTCAGTTCGCGGGCCGAGCACAGCATGCCCTGGCTCTCCACGCCGCGCAGCTTGCCGACCTTGATGGCGAAGGGCTTGCCGTCCTCGCCCGGGGGCAGCAGCGCGCCCACCGTGGCGCACGGCACCTTGATGCCCACGCGCGCGTTCGCAGCGCCGCAGACGATGTTCAGCAGCGCGGGCTGGCCGACGTCCACCTGGCACACGCGCAGGCGGTCGGCATTGGGATGCTGCACCGCCTCCTTGATTTCGCCCACCACCACGCCGTGGAATGGGGGCGCCACCGGGGAGAGCTCCTCCACCTCGAGGCCTGCCATGGTGAGGGTTTCGGCCAGCTCTGCCGTGGTCAGGGGCGGGTTGCAGAATTCGCGCAGCCAGGATTCAGGAAATTGCATAGTCGGTTCAAAAGAGGCGGCCGGCATCGCCGCGCACCCCGAAAGGCGGCCGCGGCGACGGAATCAATGGAAGGTGCAGCGTTTACTGGAACTGCGCCAGGAAGCGGACGTCGCCGTCGAAGAACAGCCGGAGGTCGTTGACCCCATAGCGCAGCATCGTCAGGCGGTCGGGGCCCATGCCGAAGGCGAAGCCGATGTACTTCTCGGGATCCAGCCCCATGTTGCGCACCACGTTCGGGTGCACCTGGCCGGAGCCCGCCACTTCGAGCCAGCGGCCGGCGAGCGGACCGTCCTGGAACTGGATGTCGATCTCGGCGCTCGGCTCGGTGAACGGGAAGAAGCTCGGGCGGAAGCGCAGCACCAGGTCATCGCTCTCGAAGAACGTGCGGCAGAAGGCGGTGAACACGACCTTCAGGTCCTTGAAGCTGACGTTCTCGCCGATCCACAGGCCTTCGCACTGGTGGAACATCGGCGAATGGGTGGCGTCGCTGTCCACGCGGTAGGTGCGGCCCGGCGCGATCACGCGGATCTCGGGCATCGCCTGGCCGGCGTCGAGCAGCGCGCGGTGCTTCTTGACGTGCTGCACCGCATGGCGGATCTGCATCGGGCTGGTGTGCGTGCGCAGCAGCAGCGGCGCGGCCTCGGTGCCGCCCTCGACGTAGAACGTGTCGTGCATCGAGCGCGCGGGATGGTCCTCCGGCGTGTTGAGCGCGGTGAAGTTGAACCAGTCGGTCTCGATCTCCGGGCCCTCGGCCACGTCGAAACCCATCGATCCGAAGATGCCCTCGATGCGCTCGAGCGTGAGCGAGACGGGGTGCAGTCCGCCCTGCCCCCGCTGGCGGCCGGGCAGCGTGACGTCGAGCGCCTCGGCCTGCAGCTGCGCCTGCAGCTCGGCATCCGCCAGCGCCTGGCGGCGGTCACCCAGGGCCTGCTCGATGGCCTGCTTCGCGACGTTCACCGCGGCGCCGCGCGACTTCTTCTCCTCGACGGAGAGCTTGGCCAGCCCCTTCAGGAGTTCCGTCACCTTGCCGGCCTTGCCGAGGAACTGGGCCTTGGCGTTTTCAAGGTCTGCAGGCGTGCCCGCTTCCGCGAACAACCGGCGTGCGGCATCTACCAGGGAATCCAGCTCGTTCATACCCACTCTCTGTCGTCTTGAGAAATAAACAAGGGCTAGCGCCTTTTCAAGCCCTAGCCCTTGCTGTTGTTACGCAGGCAGCCCTCCCGGAAGGACGGCTGCCGATCGCGAGATCAAGCGGCGGCCAGCTTGGCCTTGACTTGCTCCACGATGCTGCCAAAGGCAGCCTTGTCGTGCACCGCGAGGTCGGCCAGCATCTTGCGGTCGATCTCGATGGCTGCCTTCTTCAGGCCGTTCGTGAACTGGCTGTAGGTCAGGCCCAGTTCGCGGGAGGCGGCGTTGATACGGGCGATCCACAGTTGGCGGAACACGCGCTTCTTGGTACGGCGGTCACGGTAGGCGTATTGGCCTGCCTTCATCACCGCCTGCTTGGCGATGCGGAAGACGTTGCCGCGGCGGCCGCGGAAACCCTTGGAGAGGGCCAGGACTTTCTTGTGACGGGCGCGTGCCGTTACACCACGTTTGACGCGAGGCATGTGTGTACTCCTTGTTCGTCAGTGAATTAAACGCCCATGCCGGGCAGCATCTGTGAAATCGAGCCCATGTTGGTCTCGTGCACAGCCACCGCACCACGCAGATGGCGCTTGTTCTTGGTGGTCTTCTTGGTCAAGATGTGACGTTTGAAGGCTTGACCGCGCTTGACGGTGCCACCGGGACGAACGCGGAAACGCTTTTTCGCGCTGCTCTTGGTCTTCATTTTGGGCATTTCAATGCTCCTTTTTGTCGTGCTCGCGAGGCGTTTGCAGACCCATCCGCAAACTTGCTGGCCCCGAGCCACTTCTTGTGCGGCACCCCGTGGGACGCCGCGGCAGGGTCATGAGACCCTTGCCATGCCCCGAAAGCACTCGCATGCTCCCGGGAACATTCCTTCAAGGCAGGCCCACCCTCAGGTGGAGGCTGCCGCACCTTCCGCTGCCGGCTTCGCGGCAGGCTTGCGCTTGCCCGGGGCGATCATCATGATCATCTGCCGCCCTTCGAGCTTCGGGAACTGCTCGATCAGGATGGTGTCGCCCAGATCGTCGCGGATGCGGTTGAGCAGGGCCAGGCCGATTTCCTGGTGGGTGATTTCCCGACCGCGGAAGCGCAGCGTGATCTTGCACTTGTCGCCTTCCGCGAGGAACCGGCGGATGTTGCGCAGCTTGATGTTGTAGTCGCCATCGTCCGTGCCCGGACGGAACTTGACTTCCTTGATTTCGATGACCGTCTGCTTGGCCTTGGCCTCCGCCGCGCGCTTCTGCTCTTGGTACTTGAACTTTCCATAGTCCACAAGGCGGCACACGGGAGGGTTGGCCGTAGCGGCAATCTCCACCAGGTCCACATCCAGCTCGCCCGCCATGCGGAGGGCTTCCATGAGGCTGACCACCCCGAGCGGCTCGTTGTCCGGGCCCGACAGACGGACCTCGGGAGCCATGATTTCACGGTTCAGGCGGTGCTTGCGCTCCTCGCGCTGGCGACGATCACGAAATTCAGTAGCGATGGCTGTATCCTTCAATCAAGATGCTACGAAAAATGTAGCTGAAAAGCCGCGACAGGAGGGGCACCGCGGCGTTCGTCGTCGGCTTTCGCCGACGGTTCATCACGCTTTGGTGGCGATGTCCTGCGAGACCAGGGAAATGAAGGCCTCCAGCGGCATCACGCCCAGATCCCGGTTACCACGGGCTCGCACTGCAACGGTGCCGGCCGCCTTCTCCTTGTCGCCGGCGACGAGGATATACGGCAGCTTCTGCAACGAATGCTCCCGTATTTTATACGTAATCTTTTCGTTACGCAGATCGAGCTCCACCCTAAGGCCTTGATTCGGCAATGCTTTTTGCAGTTTTTCGGCGATTTCGCGACAGTAATCGTCCTGTGCGCCGGTAATGTTGAGCACGGCGACCTGCACGGGGGCGAGCCAGACCGGCAGTGCGCCGGCATGCTGTTCGATCAGGATGCCGATGAAACGTTCCAGGCTGCCGACGATCGCGCGGTGCAGCACGATCGGCCGGTGGCGCTGGCCGTCCTCGCCGACGTACTCGGCCCCCAGGCGCTCGGGCATGGACGGGTCGACCTGGATCGTGCCGCACTGCCAGTGCCGGCCGATCGCGTCGCGCAGCGTGTACTCGAGCTTCGGGCCGTAGAAGGCACCGTCGCCGACGGCGATCTGGTATTCGCAGCCTGAGGCCTTCAGGCTCTCGATGAGCGCGTTCTCGGCCTTGTCCCAGCTCTCTTCCGAGCCGATGCGCTTTTCGGGGCGCGTGGCGACCTTGTAGATGATGTCGGTGAAGCCGAAATCCTTGTAGACCTTCTGCAGCAGCGCCGTGAAGTTGATGCACTCCTGCTGGATCTGGTCTTCGGTGCAGAAGATGTGGCCGTCGTCCTGCGTGAAGGCGCGCACGCGCATGATGCCGTGCAGGCCGCCCGTGGGCTCGTTGCGGTGGCACTGGCCGAACTCGCCGTAGCGCAGCGGCAGGTCGCGGTAGCTCTTCACGCCCTGGTTGAAGATCAGGATGTGGCCGGGGCAGTTCATCGGCTTGAGCGCGTAGTCGTGCTTCTCGCTCTCGGTCGTGAACATGTTCTCGCGGTACTTGTCCCAGTGGCCGGTCTTCTCCCACAGGTGCTTGTCGAGGATCTGCGGGCCCTTCACCTCCTGGTAGCCGTTGTCGCGGTACACCTGGCGCATGTACTGCTCCACGCCCTGCCAGATCGTCCAGCCCTTCGGGTGCCAGAACACCGTGCCGGGCGAGTGCTCGTCGATGTGGAACAGGTCCAGCTCGCGGCCGAGGCGGCGGTGGTCGCGCTTCTCGGCTTCCTCGATGCGCTTGACGTAGGCCTCGAGGTCCTTCTTGTCGGCCCAGGCGGTGCCGTAGATGCGCTGCAGCTGCTCGTTCTTGGCGTCGCCGCGCCAGTAGGCGCCCGAGACGCGCGTGAGCTTGAATACCTTCAGGAAGCGCGTGTTCGGCACGTGCGGGCCGCGGCACATGTCCACGTATTCCTGGTGGTAGTAGAGGCCCATGGCCTTCTCTTCGGGCATGTCCTCGACGAGGCGCAGCTTGTAGTCCTCGCCGCGTTCGCGGAAGACGTCGATCACCTCGGCGCGCGGCGTCATCTTCTTGACGACGTCGTAGTCCTGGGCGATGAGCTCCTTCATGCGCTGCTCGATCGCCGCGAGGTCGTCGGGCGTGAACGGGCGTTCGTAGGCGATGTCGTAGTAGAAGCCCTCGTCGATCACGGGGCCGATCACCATCTTCGCCGTCGGGTAGAGCTGCTTGACGGCATGGCCCACCAGGTGGGCGCAGGAGTGGCGGATGATCTCGACGCCGTCCTGGTCACGCGGCGTGATGATCTGCAGGCGCGCGTCGTGGTCGATCACGTCGCTGGCGTCCACGAGGCGGCCGTCCACCTTGCCCGCCACGGTCATCTTGGCCAGGCCCGGCCCGATGGACTGGGCCACGTCGGCCACCGTGACGGGGCCGGGATATTCGCGTTGGGAATTGTCGGGGAGCGTGATCCGGATCATGTGCGGGTGCCTCGGTAGGACAGGGGGATGCGCGGGAGCGAAAAAGGACGGACAAAAAAAAACGCGGAACGATGTCCGCGCTTTTCTTCGGTGTGCAGGCGACAGGGGAAGTGACGTGCAGGCGCGAACGGACAGCCCTTAACGGCTGGTGGAGGAGGTCTCCGTAGTTCGCGGTGTCATAACCGTCATGCCTTTCTCGCCCTTGCTGGTGATGGATGGGGCCATTCTACCCTCTCCGGCCGCCAGCCGTGCCGCGGCCCACCGGCACCGCCCGCCCGGCACACCCGGCGGGAAGGCCTTGGGCCTTCCTGCGGGATGCCACACGGAGCGGATCAGTGGAACTGCTCTTCCTCGGTGGAGCCGGTGAGCGCCGTGACGCTCGACTTGCCGCCCTGGATCACCGTGGTGACGTCGTCGAAGTAGCCGGTGCCGACTTCCTGCTGGTGCGACACGAAGGTGTAGCCGCGCTCGCGGGCCGCGAATTCGGGCTCCTGCACCTTCTCGACATAGGCGGACATACCGCGCTTCACGTAGTCCTGCGCCAGGTCGAACATGTTGAACCACATGCTGTGGATGCCGGCCAGCGTGATGAACTGGTACTTGTAGCCCATGGCACCCAGCTCGCGCTGGAACTTGGCGATGGTGGCGTCGTCGAGGTTCTTCTTCCAGTTGAACGACGGCGAGCAGTTGTAGGCGAGCAGCTTGCCCGGGTGCTTGGCGTGCACGGCCTCGGCGAACTTCTTGGCGAACTCCAGGTCCGGCGTGCCGGTTTCGCACCAGACGAGGTCGGCGTAGTCGGCATAGGCCACGGCGCGGCTGATGGCCTGGTCGATGCCCTTGCGGGTCTTGTAGAAGCCTTCGGCGGTGCGCTCGCCCGTCAGGAACGGCTTGTCGTTTTCGTCGTAGTCGCTGGTGATCAGGTCGGCAGCTTCGGCGTCGGTGCGGGCGATCACCAGGGTGGGCACGCCGTACACGTCGGCGGCCATGCGGGCGGCGATCAGCTTCTGCACGGCTTCCTGCGTGGGCACCAGGACCTTGCCGCCCATGTGGCCGCACTTCTTGACCGAGGCGAGCTGGTCTTCGAAGTGCACGCCGCCGGCACCGGCGCGGATCATCGCCTTCATCAGTTCATAGGCATTCAGCACGCCGCCGAAACCGGCTTCCGCATCGGCCACGATCGGCACGTGGTAGTCGATGAAGCCCGCATCGCCGGGGTTCACGCCCTTGGCCCACTGGATCTCGTCGGCACGGGTGAAGCTGTTGTTGATGCGCTCCACGACCTTCGGCACCGAGTCCACCGGGTAGAGCGACTGGTCGGGGTACATGGCGGCGTACTCGTTGTTGTCGGCGGCCACCTGCCAGCCCGAGAGGTAGATCGCCTTGATGCCGGCCTTGACCTGCTGCATCGCCTGGCCGCCGGTGAGCGCGCCGAGGCAGTTCACGTAGGGCTCGTTGTTCACGAGGCTCCAGAGCTTTTCCGCGCCCCGGCGGGCCAGCGTGTGCTCCACCTGGAACGAGCCGCGCAGCCGCACCACGTCGGCAGCGGAGTAGCCGCGCTTGATCCCCTTCCAGCGGGGGTTCTGGGCCCAGTCTTTTTCCAGGGCGGCGATTTGCTGTTCACGGCTCAGTTGCTCATTGAAGGTTTGGGGCATGGTCATCTCCAGGGAAGTGGGTGAAAACGCAGGGCAGTTTCTTGCCGCCCTTGGAGACAACTGTAGGTCTTGTAGAAGACTTTGCCAAGCTCTTATGTCTTATATAAGACATAAATTTTTCTGATCTAAATCAACGACTTAGCGCTCGCATTTCGCATCAAGAAAACGACTTTCTCATATCGAGAAATTTTGCGGCGGCGCAGCAATCGCATATTTCGGGATATGAAACGGGAATTTCATCTGCGAAATTTCAGGCCGGACGGTGCGCCATCCAGTCGCCATGCAGCAGGCGCGGCGCCCCGCGCAGGAACGCCGGAGCGATCTCATACACCAGGCAGGAGAGCCGCGCGCCGGTCTCCTTCAGCTCCAGCGACACCTCGCGTTTGACGTACTCGCCAGAGGGCTCGGGCCAGATTTCCTCGATTTCGTCGAGGCGCCTTTCGAGCGCCGGCGAGATGGCGTACACCTCTCCGAGCACGGGCACGCGCCCTTCCCCTTCCGCATCGGGGCCCGTGAGCGCGATGCCCGGGTAGGCGCCCAGGTCGTACAGCACGCCGGGCACGGCGGCGGTGCCGATGGCGACGGGGGCCGGCACGAGGCGGGTGATGTCGTTGGCGCCGCCGCGGCGGAGGGTTCCGTAGACGAACACGTGGCGCACGGGATCGGCGCGCAGTGGCTCAGGCATGATGTGGCGTCCTCGTTTCTTGACCGTATCGGCCGCAGTCTATCGGCCGGCGCGGTGCGTCCGCATGCCCAGCCGTCCCGTCGCCTATCTCTGCCTCGCGCTCAGCATGACCCTGGTGGGCAGCTACGTCGCGCTCTCCAAGCCGCTGGCGCAGGCCCTGCCCCTCTTCCTGCTCGCCTGGCTGCGGTTCGGCATCGGCGGGATCGGCATGCTGTCGTGGCTGCGCAAACCGGCATCGGAGCCACCGATGACGCCCCAGGTGAAGCGGCTGGTGTTCCTGGAGTCGTTCCTCGGCAACTTCCTGTTCACGCTGTGCATGATCTCCGGCGTCGGGCTGACCAGCGCGGTCACCGCGGGCGTCACCATGGCGGGCATTCCGGCGGCCGTGGCGGTGATGAGCTGGTTCTTCCTCAAGGAGCAGGTGCCGCGCCGTACCTGGGCGGCCGTCGTGCTGGCGGTGGCCGGCATCGCGCTGTTCGCGGTGGCCCAGCCCGGGGCGGGAGCGCATGGCGGCGCGCCGGGCGCCGAGGGGACGCATCCGCAGGGCCTCGCCTGGCTGGGGCAATTGCTGTTGATCGGCGCCGTGCTGTGCGAGGCCGCCTATTCCGTGATCGGCAAGAAGCTCACGGGCACGCTGGGGCCGCGCCGCATCACCGCGCTGATCAATCTGTGGGGCTTCGTCCTGGCCACGCCGTTGGGCCTCTACACGGCGCTGCAGTTCGACTTTTCGGCGGTGCGGCCCGGCATGTGGCTGCTGCTGGTCTTCTACGCGCTGGCGGCGAGCGTATGGACGGTGTGGCTCTGGATGACGGGCTTGAAGGCCGTGCCGGCCGCGCAGGGCGGCGTATTCACGGTGCTGCTGCCGGTGAGCGCCGCGCTCGTGGGGGTGCTGGTGCTGGGCGAGCGCTTCACCGCGCTGCAGCTGGTGGCCTTCGGGATCGCGATCGCCAGCGTGGTGCTGGCCACGCTGCCGGTGCGGGGGCTGCGCGTGCGCGCGCCGTGATGAGCGCCGCATGCAAAGCGGTTCACACGACCCAGTGAAGCGGTTCTGGCGAGGCGCTGCATCGCAGGCAGTACAAGTAGTACGACAAGATGCAGCAACGACGCCAGAAGGGTCGTGTGAGCCGCTCCGTCAGCGGCCGGTCACCTTGCGGATCGGAGGCTTGATGCTGTCGCGCCGCGCGGGCAGCAGGGGCGCATCCTCGCGCACGGCGTTCAGGACGATGCAGGTGGAGGTTTCCGCCAGCAGGCAGAAGGCGGTGACGACGGCGTCGAGGTGGCTCACATCGATCACGGCGATCTCCAGGATCCAGCTGTCGTCGCCGGTCACGTTGTAGGCATTGCGCACCTCAGGCGTCTTCTCGACGAGCTGGACCACGCGCGCATACTCCGTGCGGCCGACCCGGATGATCGCGCGGATGCCGTAGCCCAGGGCCGCGGGGTCCACCCGTGCGCCGTAGCCGCGGATGATGCCTGCGGCTTCGAGCTTGCGCACGCGCTCGGTGACGGCAGGCTGGCTGAGGTGCACGCGGCGGCCGAGTTCGGCCATGGTGATGCGCCCGTCCTGCTGCAGCGCGGCGAGGATGCGGGCATCGTAGGCGTCGATTTCGGGATTTTCGGTCATCGCGGCATTTGGCCATGAAAACCCCGGCGGCGTCGCCCGATTTCCGTTGAAATGCCATGTTCCAAAGCGCCCGGCTTTCATAGCATATCGGCATGCAAACCACCGCACCCCCTGCCCTTTCCTCCTCCGCGCGGCTGCCCGCGGGTGTCCTCGCGGCGCTGCTGTGCTGCTATTTCGTCTGGGGGTCCACCTACCTCGCCATCCGCGTGGCGCTGCAAAGCTTTCCGCCGTTTTTCCAGATGGGCACCCGCTTCCTGGTCGCCGGTGCGCTGCTCGCGCTGTGGACGGCCTGGCGCGGGCGCCACCGGGGACGCGCCGGCTTCCCCTCGGCGCTGCAGTGGCGCAATGCGCTGGTGGTGGGCGCGCTGATGCTGGGCGGCGGCATGGGGCTGATCGCGACGGCCAGCCAGGGCGTCGGCTCGGGCCTGATCGCCACCTGCGTCGCCGCGGTGCCGCTGATGGTGACCGGCTGGGGACTGCTCTGGGGCCGCAGGCCCGGGCGCTGGGAAATGGCGGGCGTCTGCCTCGGTGCGCTGGGCGTGGCGCTGCTGATGCGCGGCGAGAGCTTTTCGGCATCGCCCGCGAGCATGGCCTGCGTGCTGGTGTCGACGGCCTGCTGGTCGCTCGGCTCGGTGCTCTCCACCACGCGCTTCCCGCTGGCCCCGGGAGCGGCCGGCTTTTCCAGCGAGATGCTGTGCGGCGGTGCCGTGCTGATGGCCGTATCGCTCGCGCTGGGTGAGCACCCTGTGTGGCCCGCCGGAGCGGCGCCGGTCGCGGCATGGCTGTACCTGGTGGTGTTCGGCTCGCTGGTGGCCTTCAGTGCCTACATGTACCTGCTGGCGCACGCGAGCCCGGCATTGGCGTCGAGCTACGCCTTCGTGAACCCGGCGGTGGCGCTGGCCCTCGGCAGCGCGCTCGCGGGCGAAGCGCTGTACGCGCGGGAGGGCTGGGCGTGCGCGGTGATCCTGGCGGCGGTGGGCCTGATCCTCTTCGGGCAGGGACGCCGCCGGCGGGGCTGACTTTCCGCACCTCGAAACGATGGCGATTCCCACGGCCGTGTCGCAACAACTGGAGGCAAAAAAACGCGCGCTTCCCTTGGAAACACGTTTTTTTGCCAGTAGCATTCGCCGAACCAGTGGACAGCAGGTTTTCGCTGGTGAACCGCTATTTCACTCCCAACAAGGAAAAACCAACATGGCAACTGCAAAGAAAGCTCCGGCTGCCGACAAGGCCGCGGCGCCCGCCAAGAAGCGCACGCCGAACGCCGCCTTCATGAAGGCCCTGACGCCCAGCCCGGCGCTGGCCGCCGTGGTCGGCTCGGACCCGCTGCCGCGCACCGAGATCATCAGCAAGCTGTGGACCTACATCAAGGCCAACAACCTGCAGGACGCCGCCAACAAGCGCATGATCAACGCCGATGCGAAGCTGAAGGAAGTGTTCGGCAAGCCGCAGGTCTCGATGTTCGAGATGGCCGGCCTGATCGGCAAGCACGTCAAGTGACGCGCGTACCGGCGGCCTCCTGAAAGGCCGCCCACCCGCGCCGCCGCGCATGCACCATGCTGCATGGGCCGGGGGTCGCAGCATGAAGAAGCCGGCTTTGCCGGCTTTTTCTTTGGGTGCACGGATGGGGGATGTGGTCGAGCGGCCGTGAATGCCATGGCACGGCACCGGCTTTTGTCGAGAATGATTCGCGTCTGCCCTATCATCCGCGCTCATCCTGGCGAACCGCCGGCCTGCCACCCCTTCGCAAAGAAAGACCGTCCGCATGCGCATCCGCTTCCTGAACCTGCTCCTCGCGTCCGCCGGCATGCTGGCCGCCGCCGGCCCTGCCGCCGCACAGGACCAGGTCGTGAACCTGTACTCGGCACGCCATTACGCCACCGACGAAGCGCTCTACACGGGGTTCACGAAGGCCACCGGCATCAAGATCAACCGCGTGGACGCGGACGACGCGGGCATCATGGCGCGCCTCAAGGCAGAAGGCTCCGCGTCTCCGGCCGACGTGATCCTGCTGGTGGATGCCGCGCGCCTCTACCGCGGCGAGAAGGACGGCCTGTTCCTGCCCATCCATTCGAAGGTGCTCGAGGAGGCCATCCCGGCCAACCTGCGCGCGCGTCCGGCAGCCGACGGCGGCATCCCGTGGTTCGGGCTCTCCACGCGGGCACGGGTCATCGTCTACGACAAGGCGAAGGTGAACAAGGACGACGTGGACACCTACGAAGAGCTGGGCGACCCGAAGAACAAGGGCCGGATCTGCATCCGCTCGGGCTCGCACCCCTACAACCTGAGCCTGTTCGGCGCGGTGACCGAGCACCTGGGCGAGCAGAAGGCGGAGGCCTGGCTCAAAGGCGTGGAGGCCAACCTCGCGCGTCCTCCGAAGGGCGGCGACACCGACCAGATCCGCGCGGTGGCGTCCGGCGAATGCGCGGTCGCCGTCACCAACAGCTACTACCTGGCCCGCATCATGCGGTCCGACAAACCGGAAGACAAAGAGGTGGCCAGCAAGGTCGCCGTGGTGTTCCCGAACCAGCAATCCTGGGGCACGCACCTGAACATCGCGGGCGGTGCGGTGGCACGCTACTCGAAGAACCAGGCCAACGCGGTCAAGTTCCTCGAATACCTCGCGAGCCCCGCGGCGCAGAACTACTTCGCGAACGGCAACAACGAGTGGCCGGCGGCCAAGGGCGTGGCCTCCGACAACCCGGCGCTGCGCGAGATGACCGGCGGCCAGCCGTTCAAGAGCGAGACGATCCCGATCAGCGCCGTGGGCGAGCACATGCCCAAGGTGCAGCAGATGCTGGACCGCGTGGGCTTCAAATAAGCCGTCAGCGCCCTGCCTTCCCTCCCTCGTGCCCCTGAAGGGCGCGCCTGACAAGCCCGGCCCGCCGGGCTTGTCTGCTTTCGCGGCCGGCCTTTCTTCGCCGATAATTGACGTTTACGTTAACGTCACACCGAGAGGAGACAGTTCCATGGACATTCAGGGCAAGGTTTTCATCGTCACCGGCGGCGCATCGGGCCTGGGCGAAGGCACGGCGCGCATGCTGGCCGCACAGGGCGGTCGCGTCGTGATCGCGGACATGCAGGCCGACAAGGGCGAGGCCGTGGCGCGCGGGATCGGCGGCACCTTCGTGCGCTGCGACGTGACCAGCGAGGCCGACGGGCAGGCGGTGGTGGCACAGGCCGTGGCGCAGGGCAAGCTGATGGGCCTCGTCAACTGCGCGGGCATCGCGCCGGCCGAGAAGACGGTGGGCAAGAACGGGGCGCACGGCCTGGCGCTGTTCGCCAAGACCGTGACCGTGAACCTGATCGGCAGCTTCAACATGATCCGCCTCGCGGCCGAAGCCATGTCGCGCAACGAGCCCGAGGCGACGGGCGAGCGCGGCGTGCTCATCTCCACCGCCAGCGTGGCCGCGTACGACGGCCAGATCGGCCAAGCGGCTTATTCGGCATCCAAGGGCGGCATCGTGGGCATGACGCTGCCGATCGCGCGCGACCTGGCGCGCAACGGCATCCGCAACATGACGATCGCCCCGGGCATTTTCGGCACGCCAATGCTGTTCGGCATGCCGCAGGAGGTGCAGGATGCGCTGGCGGCCGGCGTGCCCTTCCCCAGCCGGCTCGGCACGCCGGAAGACTATGCGCGACTGGCACGCCATATCTTCGAGAACGACATGCTGAACGGCGAGGTGATCCGCCTGGACGGCGCGATCCGGCTCGCGCCACGCTGAGGCGGCTGCGTCGCCGCGGGATGCTGAGGTAGCTGGGCAGGGGTGTCTCCGCCCTGCCCTGACGCGTCCACCACGTCCACCCACCGAGTGGACGTGGCAGAGGTGGCGCCCGTCAGCCGGCTGCGCCGGGCTCCGCGCGCAGCTGCTCGCGCAGGCGCTGGCCGATGTCGGGCCGCTCCAGGAACGGGTCCGGCGGATTGCGCACGGCCACGATGCTTTCCATGCGGCTCTGCACGTTGCCCAGCGCCTGGGGATGGCTGAAGAGATAGAACCGGTTGGCGGCGATGCCGTCGAACACCATCTGCGCCACTTCGGCCGCGGTGACCTTGCCGCTGCCCACGGCCTTGTCGGTCATCGCCTGGCCGATGAGCTGGCTGCGCGTCGGCGGCGCGGTGACAGCGTCCGGCCGGTTGCGCTCGCTGCGGCCGATGCCGGTGGGCACGAAATACGGGCACAGCACGCTGGCGCCGACCTGGTCGGTGACCAGGGCCAGATCCTGGTAGAGGGTTTCGGTGAGGCTGACCACCGCATGCTTGCTCACGTTGTAGATGCCCATGTTGGGCGGCGTGAGCAGGCCGGCCATGCTGGCGGTGTTGACGATGTGGCCGCGCCAGGCGGGATCCTGCCGGGCGGCGTCCAGCATCATCGGCGTGAAGAGGCGCACGCCGTGCACCACGCCCATGAGGTTCACGCCGAGCACCCAGTTCCAGTCGGCGACGGTGTTCTCCCACAGCAGCCCGCCGGCTCCCACGCCGGCATTGTTGAAGACGAAGTGCGGCGCGCCGAAGCGTTCGCGCACGTCGGCGGCGAGCTGCTCCATCTGCGCGGCGTCCGAGACGTCCACGCGGCGGGCGAGCACGTCGGCGCCGACGGCGCGCATTTCGGCCTCGGCCTGGTCGAGCGCGTCCTGCTGGACGTCCACCAGCACGAGGCGCATGCCGCGCCGCGCGCCGATGCGGGCGCATTCGAGCCCGAATCCCGATCCCGCGCCGGTGAGCACGGCGGTCTTTCCCTGGAAGTCTTCGATCATGGTGCTTTTGTCTCCGTGGTGGTGAGCGTGTAGCCGATGCGCGGGAAATGCACGTGGAGCAGGCCCGCGCGCGGGTCGGTGCGGGCCACCGTGTAGCGCGTGCGCGTGGCGGCTACCAGCACGCCCTCGGTGGGTTCCAGGCCGAAGCTCTCGGCGGCGATCGCCACGGGGCTGCCGAGCGCGATGCCGTGCTCGTCCTGGAAGACGTCGTCCACGAGCGGCAGCGGCTCGGTGTTGGCGGCGGCGGTGATCGCATCCTGCGACGAGAATTTCTCCATGCGGCCGTGGCCGATGGCGGCGATGCGGTCCATCCACTCCAGCACGGCGGGCGTGGCCTTGAAGATGTCCGCCATCACCGGCACGCACTGCCGCGTGAACCAGAGCGGGTGGTAGGTGGCGAAGTCGGCCACGCGGGGCTCGGCGCCGAACAGGAAATCGTGTTCCTCCACCATGTGGGCGATGCGCCGCAGGTAGGAGCGGTAGGCGGCCGTGGCGTCCGCAGGGCGCAGGCGCTGCATGCCGGCGCTCATGGCCTTGCGGTCGGCGCCGAAGGCCTGGGCGGCGGCGGGCGGCAGGTTCGCGAACAACTCCGCCGCGCCCCGCGGCTGCAGGTTGTAGGCCATCGCGGTCCAGAACAGCGTGCTGTCGGCCCATTGGGCGAAGACGCGCACGGCGCCCTTGAGCGCGGGCGGGTAGAGCACGGGCTCGGGTTGGATGTGCTCCAGCACGTCGCAGATCAGGGCCGTGTCGCAGTAGATGTCCGCGCCGATCTGCAGGAACGGCGTGCGCCGGTAGCCGCCCGTGAGCGCGACCACGTCCGGCTTGGGCGCGATGCTCGGCACGATGACCGACTTCCACGCGAGCTGCTTGAAACCCAGCGCGAGGCGGATCTTTTCGGAGAACGGCGACGAGGGGTAGTGGTGCAGGATGGGTTCGGGCGAAGCGGTCATGGCATCTCCTGGAGAGGGGTGGGCGGCGTGCGGCGCGGCAGGCAGCGCCGCGGAAGAAGGAACGCCGAGGCTACGCCGGTGCCGCGGGCGGCGTCCACAGCATCTCCACGTGGGGAATGCCGTCTTCGAGGTATTCGTCCGAGACGGTCGTGAAGCCCACCTCGCCGTAGAAGCGCTGCAGATGGGCCTGCGCGCTGATGCGCACCGCCCTGCCGGGCCAGGCGGCCGCACAGCGGGCGAGCCCCTCGCGCACCAGGGCGCGGCCGGCGCCGGTGCCGCGCGCCTCCGGTGCGGTCACCACGCGGCCGATGGACGGCTCGGGGTAGCTCACTCCGGGATCGACGACGCGCAGCGTGGCCAGCAGCGCCCCGCCGGGCGCAGCGCGGCCCAGCAGGTGCCAGGACGATTTGTCGGCATCGTCCGGATCCTGGTAGGGCCCCTGCTCGAGGATGAACACGCGGCAGCGCAGCGCAAGGGCGTCGTGCAGCGCATGGACGCCCATGTCGTCGAAACGCGACCAGTGCCAGTGCAGGGCTGCCACGCTCAGACCAGCTTCACCAGTTGCTTGCCGAAGTTCTTGCCCTTGAGCAGGCCCAGGAAGGCCTCGGGCGCGGCGGCGATGCCGTCGGCCACCGTCTCGCGCGGGCGCAGCTTGCCGGAGCCGACGAGGCCGCCGAGTTCCTTGAGCGCCTCGGGCCAGATCTCCATGTGCTCGCTCACGATGAAGCCCTGCACCTTCATGCGGTTGACGAGGATGAGGGCCGGGTTCTGCAGCGGCAGCGGCTGGCCGTCGTAGCCGGCGATCATGCCGCACACGGCCACGCGCGCGAACGCGTTGGCACGCAGCAGCACCGCGTCGAGGATGTAGCCGCCGACGTTCTCGAAGTAGCCGTCGATGCCGTTCGGGCAGGCTTCCTTCAGGGCCTTGGACATGGCTTTCAGGTCGCCGTGCTCGCGGTGGTCGATGCAGGCGTCGAAGCCCAGCTCTTCGGTGGCGTAGCGGCACTTCTCCGTGCCGCCGGCAATGCCCACCACGCGGCAGCCGCGCGCCTTGGCCAGCGCGGCGAAGGCGCTGCCCACGGCCCCGGTGGCGGCGCTGACCACCACGGTCTCGCCCGCCTTGGGCTCGATGATCTTCACCAGGCCATACCAGGCGGTCACGCCGGGCATGCCCACGGCGCCGAGGTAGTGCGAGAGCGGCACGTGGGTGGTGTCCACCTTGCGCAGCATGCCGGGCTCGTTGCCGTCCACCACGCCGTATTCCTGCCAGCCGCCCATGCCGACGACCTTGTCGCCCACGGCGTACTTGGGATGGCGGCTTTCCACCACTTCGCCCACCGTGCCGCCGATCATCACCTCGCCCAGCGGCTGCGATGCGGCGTAGCTCTTGCTGTCGTTCATGCGCCCGCGCATGTAGGGGTCGAGGCTCAGGTAGTGGTGGCGCACGAGCACCTGGCCGTCCTGCAGTTCGGGCGTGTCGGTGGTGACGAGCTTGAAATTGCCGGTGGTGGCTTCGCCCTGGGGGCGGTTGTCCAGAAGGATCTGCTGGTTGCGGGGCATGGGGAAACTCCTTTTCGGGGGTGGATGCGGGCGTGGTGCCGGACGCGGTGCGCGCGGGAGGCTGGATCAGTCGGTGGGCACGGCGGCCGACGGCTGGGCCGGACGCGCCATGTACTTGAAGGTGCCGGTGGCGTGGCTGCACAGGCGCCCTTCGGCGTCGTAGATGCTGGCCTCGGTGAACGCGAGCGACTTGGTGCGGTGCAGCAGCTTGCCGCGCGCGACCAGCGGCCCGCGCGCGGCGAACATGAAGCTGGTCTTCATCTCGATGGTGACCACGCCGATGTCGCCCGGCACTTCGCTGCGCGCGGCGGTGGCCATGGCGACGTCCATGAGCGTCATGGTCGCGCCGCCGTGCGTGACGGCGAAGGAATTGAGGTGCTCCGCCTGCGCGGTATAGCGCAGTTCGGATTCACCGGCCTCCATGCGGTGCAGGGTGAAGCCGAGGTGGCTGACAAAGGGGATTTCGACACCGAAACTCAACACAGGGCAAGACTCCATCAGGAACAGGGAACCGGCAGCATAGCGAACGCGGAGCGGGTCGCCCGTGCGGGGCCGCCGCTTCGCGGTGCGTGTCAGCCGCCCGTCACCACGCTCACGCCGCCGTCGACGGCCAGCCACTGGCCGGTGATGTGCTTGCCGGCGTCCGACGCATAGAGCAGGCACAGGCCCTTGAGGTCTTCGTCGTCGCCCAGGCGGCGCAGGGGTGCGTGCTCGGCCATCTTCTGCTCGCCCAGCGTCTCGATCAGCACCGAGGCCATCTTGGTCTTGAAGAAGCCCGGGCAGATCGCGTTCACGTTGATGCCGTGCACACCCCATTCGGCCGCCAGCGCGCGCGTGAAGTTGATCACCGCGCCCTTGGAGGTGTTGTAGGCGATGGTCTTCATCTGGATGGGGTTGCCGCCCAGCCCGGCGATGGAGGCCACGTTGATGATGCGGCCGCTCTTGCGCGGGATCATGCTGTGCTTGGCGATGGCCTGCGACAGCAGGAAGTAGCCGCGCACGTTGAGGTTCATCACCTTGTCCCAGGCGGCGGTCGGATGGTCTTCCGCCGCCGCGCCCCAGCTCGCGCCGGCGTTGTTCACGAGGATGTCGACGTCGCCCATGCGCTGCAGGGTTTCCTGCGCGAGGCGCTGGATGTCGGCCTCCTGTCCGCAGTCGGCGGCGATCCAGCGCGCGTCGATCCCGGCGGCCTGCAGCGTGGCCGCGGACTCTTCCAGATCGGCCGCCTTGCGGGACGTCAGCATGATCTTCGCGCCGGCCTCGCCGAGCGCCTGGGCGATCTGCAGCCCGAGGCCGCGCGAGCCGCCGGTGACGAGGGCAGTCTTGCCGGAAAGATCGAAAAGTTGCTGGACCGTGCGGGTCATGGGTGTGTCTCCTGTCGTCGGTAATGGGGTTCGCGGGGCATTGTGCGGGGCGCGGCGGCGGGGGCTTGTCGCGTGCGCGATCGGCTCCGCGCCGCGCGGTGGATCAGAAGCCGTCCTCGGGCATCTCGGCGCAGGTCATGTCGCGCGTGCGGACCACGTTCAGCCACGCGCCGATCTTCGGCAGCTCGTAGCGGAAGAAGTAGCGCATGGCGCCCAGGCGCCCCGCATCCGCGGGCTGCGTCGGTTGCTCGCCTGCCTTCGTGCGGGCCAGCACGGCGACGGCCAGATCCAGCCAGATCCACGCGAGCACCATGTGCCCAGCCGCCTGCATGTAGGGCACCGCATTGGCCAGCGCCTCGGCGGGTTCGCCCGTGGCCCACGCCGACTTGGTGGCGGCGCCGACCTCGGCCAGCGCGCGCGCGAGTTCGTTGGCATGTGCCGCGAGGTCGGGATGCTCCATCGCGCGCTGGATGGTGGCGTTCACGCGCCCCGCCAGCAACTGCAGCCCGCGGCCGCCTTCCATCACCACCTTGCGGCCCAGCAGGTCCATCGCCTGGATGCCGTGCGTGCCTTCGTGGATCATGTTGAGGCGGTTGTCGCGCCAGTACTGCTCCACCGGGAAGTCGCGCGTGTAGCCGTAGCCTCCGTGGATCTGGATGGCCAGGGAGTTGGCCTCCAGGCACCACTCGCTGGGCCAGCTCTTGGCGATCGGCGTGAGCACTTCGAGCAGCAGGCGGGCTTCGTCGGCGGCCTGCGCGTCGCCCGTGTGCTGCTCGTCCACCAGGCGCGCGCAGTACAGGTTGAGCGCGAGCGCGCCTTCACCATAGCTCTTCTGCGCGAGCAGCATGCGGCGGATGTCGGCATGCTCGATGAGCCGCACCGGCGGCGCGGACGCATCCTTGGCGGCCTTGCCCGCGGCGCCGGCCGCGTTGGAGACGATCGGCCGGCCCTGCGTGCGCTCGCGGGCATAGGCCAGGCTCGCGTAGTAGCCGGCCAGGCCCAGCATGGTGGCGGCCATGCCGATGCCGATGCGCGCCTCGTTCATCATGTGGAACATGCAGCGCAGGCCTTCGCCGGGCTTGCCCACGAGGTAGCCGATGGCACCCGCGCCGCCGCGCACCGGGTAGCGGCCCTCGCCGAAATTGAGCAGCGTGTTGGTGGTGCCGCGCCAGCCGAGCTTGTGGTTGAGGCCCGCCAGCGCCACGTCGTTGCGCTCGCCGGTCAGCTGGCCCTCCTCGTCCACCAGGCGCTTGGGCACGATGAACAGCGAGATGCCCTTCACGCCCGGCACCAGCTTGCCGTCCGGCCCGGGAATCTTGGCGAGCACGAGGTGCACGATGTTCTCGGTGAGCTCGTGGTCGCCCGAGCTGATCCACATCTTGTTGCCGGTGAGGCGGTAGCGCGGGCCGAGCGCATCGTTCTCGAAGCCGGTTCCGTCCGGCACGGCGCGCGTGGCCACGTCGGAGAGCGACGAGCCCGCCTGCGGCTCCGACAGGCACATGGTGCCGGCCCAGCGGCCGTTGAATTCATTGAGCGCGAACACTTCCTTCTGCTTCGCCGTGCCGTGGGCCATCAGCAGGTTCGCGTTGCCGGCCGTGAGCAGGTTGGAGCCGATGCTGATCGATGCCACCGCGAAGAAGCTATTGGCCGCCGCCTCCACCGTGTAGGGCAGCTGCATGCCGCCCACGTCGTAGTCCTGCGCGGCACTGAGCAGGCCCGATTCCGCATAGGCGCGGCGCGCCTCGTAGGTGGCCTGCGGCAGCACCACGCGCAGCGTGCCGTCGGGCTCGGTGACGGTGTGCGGCTCCTCGGTGTCGACGAGGCGGTTGAACGGCGCGTACTTCTCGCGCGCGATCCGCTCGCAGGTGTCGAGCACGGCGTCGAAGGTCTCGCGCGAATGGTCGGCGAAGCGCTCGCGCGGCGTGAGCGCGTCGGCCTGCAGCCAGTCGTGGAGCAGGAAATCGAGGGTGGAGCGGAGAGGCGTCGTCATGCGGCAAATTATGGAAGCGGGCCGCGGCGCGCAGTGTCTGCTGCGTGACGTGGCCGCGCGGAGGCGCTGCAAAAAAAGCCCCGTGCGGGCATGGGGCCGGCACGGGGCTCGATGGGTGGAACGGAAGGGGTGCCGGCCGTTCTCAGAACACTTCGAAGACGCCCGCGGCACCCATGCCACCGCCGATGCACATCGTCACGCAGACGCGCTTGGCGCCGCGGCGGCGGCCTTCGATGAGCGCATGGCCCGTGAGGCGCTGGCCGCTCACGCCGTAGGGATGGCCCAGGGCGATCGCGCCGCCGTTCACGTTCAGTCGGTCGGCCGGGATGCCGAGCTTGTCGCGGCAGTACAGCACCTGCACGGCGAAGGCTTCGTTCAGCTCCCAGAGGTCGATGTCCTGCACCGTCAGGCCCAGCTTCTTGAGCACCTTGGGCACGGCGAAGACGGGGCCGATGCCCATCTCGTCGGGCTCGCAGCCCGCCACGGCGAAACCGAGGAAGCGGCCCAGGGGCTTGAGGCCCTTGCGGCTCGCATAGTCCTCGCTCGTGATGACGCAGGCACCCGCGCCGTCGGAGAACTGGCTCGCGTTGCCGGCAGAGATCACTCCGCCCGGCAGCGCGGGCTTGATGCCGGCGATGCCTTCCTTGGTCGTGCCCTCGCGCGTGCCCTCGTCTTTGCTCACGGTGACCTGCTTGGTGATCAGGCCCAGGGTCTTGTCGGCCACGCCGGCGGTGACGGTGATGGGCGCGATCTCGTCGTCGAACTTTCCGGCGGCCTGCGCGGCGCAGGCCTTCTGCTGGCTGGCGGCGCCGTACTCGTCCATCGCGTCGCGGCCGATGTGGTAGCGCTTGGCGACCTGTTCGGCGGTCTCCAGCATGCTCCAGTAGATCTCGGGCTTGGCCTTGGCGAGTTGGAGGTCGCGCAGCATGTGCGTGTTCATTTCCTGCTGCACGCAGGAGATGCTCTCGACGCCGCCGGCCACGAACACCTCGGCTTCGCCCGCGATGACGCGCTGCGCGGCCAGCGCGATGGTCTGCAGGCCCGAGGAGCAGAAGCGGTTCACCGTCATGCCCGAGGTGGTGACGGGCAGGCCGGCGCGCAGCGCGATCTGGCGCGCGATGTTGGCGCCGGTCGCGCCTTCGGGGTTGGCGCAGCCCATGATGACGTCGTCGACTTCGGCGCCGTCGATGCCGGCGCGCTGCACGGCGTGCTGCACCGCATGGCCGCCGAGCGTGGCGCCGTGGGTCATGTTGAAGGAGCCCTTCCAGCTCTTGGCGAGCGGCGTGCGGGCGGTGGAAACGATCACTGCGGAGGTCATGTGCGGAATTCCTGGTTCTTTGCAAACATGCGGACGGCGGCGGTCAGGCGAAAGCCTTGCCCTCGGCGGCGAGTCGGGACAGCAGCGGCGCGGGTTCCCACGCGGCGGCATCGTCCAGCGGGTTCTGCGCGAAGCGCTGCATCGACTGCGCGACGTTGAAGAGGCCCACTTCGCTCGCGTAGTGCATCGGGCCGCCGCGGTGGATGGGGAAGCCATAGCCCGTCAGGTACACCATGTCGATGTCGCCGGACTTGCTCGCGATGCCCTCTTCCAGGATCTTCGCGCCCTCGTTCACCAGGGCGTAGACCAGGCGCTGCACGATTTCCTCGTCGCTGATCTTGCGCGGCGTGATGCCGAGTTCCTTGCGGTGGTCCTCGATCATCTGGTTCACCAGATCGCTGGGGATCGCGTCGCGCTTGCCGGGCTTGTAGTCGTACCAGCCGGCGCCCGTCTTCTGCCCATAGCGGCCCAGCTCGCAGAGCTTGTCGGCCGTGCGGCTGTATTTCATGTCCGGACGCTCGACGGCGCGGCGCTTGCGGATCGCCCAGCCGATGTCGTTGCCGGCCAGGTCGCCCATGCGGAACGGGCCCATGGCGAAGCCGAACTTCTCGATGGCCTTGTCCACCTGCTGGGGCGTGGCACCTTCGTCGAGCAGGAAACCGGCCTGCTGGCTATAGCGCTCGATCATGCGGTTGCCGATGAAGCCGTCGCAGACGCCCGAGACCACGGCCGTCTTCTTGATCTTCTTGGCGAGCGCCATTACGGTGGCGAGCACGTCCTTGGCGGTTTCCTTGCCACGCACCACCTCCAGCAGCTTCATCACGTTGGCGGGGCTGAAGAAGTGCATGCCCACCACGTCCTGCGGGCGCTTCGTGAACGCGGCGATATGGTCCACGTCGAGCGTGGAGGTGTTGGAAGCGAGGATGGCGCCGGGCTTGGCGACTTCGTCGAGCTTCTTGAACACGGTTTCCTTGACGCCCATCTCTTCGAACACGGCCTCGATGACGAGGTCGACGTCCTTCAGGTCGTCATAGCTCAGCGTAGGCGTGAGCAGTGCCATGCGCTGCTCGTACTTGTCCTGCTTGAGCTTGCCCTTGGCGACCTGCGCCTCGTAGTTCTTGCGGATGGTGGCGAGGCCCCGGTCCAGCGCTTCCTGCTTGGTCTCGAGGATGGTGACGGGAATGCCGGCGTTCAGGAAGTTCATGCTGATGCCGCCGCCCATGGTGCCAGCGCCGATCACGCCCACCTTGCGGATCTCGCGCTTCGGGGTATCCGAAGGCACGTCGGGAATCTTGCTCGCGGCGCGCTCGGCCAGGAACAGGTGGCGCAGCGCGCGGGATTCCGGCGTCCACATCAGGTTGACGAATAGCTCGCGCTCGTAGGCCAGGCCGTCCTCGAACTTGCGCTTGGTGGCGGCTTCTACGGCGTCCACGCACTTGAGCGGCGCGGGGAAGTTCTTCGCCATGCCCTTGACCATGTTGCGGGCGAACTGGAAGTAGGCATCGCCCTGCGGGTGCTTGGCGGGCAGGTTGCGCACCAGCGGCAGCGGGCGCGCGTCGGCCACGCTGCGCGCGAAGGCCAGGGCCTCTTCGGCGAGCGACTCGGCAGAGGCGGCCATCTTGTCGAACAGCTTCTGGCCGGGCATGCCGCCGATCAGCTCGCTCTTCACCGGCTCGCCGCTCACGATCATGTTGAGCGCGGCTTCCACGCCGACGACGCGCGGCAGGCGCTGGGTACCACCGGCGCCGGGCAGCAGGCCCAGCTTCACCTCGGGCAGCGCCATGCTGCAGCCGGGAGCGGCGATGCGGTAGTGGCAACCCAGGGCCAGCTCCAGGCCGCCGCCCATGCACACGGTGTGGATGGCGGCCACGACGGGCTTGGCCGAGCCTTCCACCGCGCGGATCACCGAGTGCAGGTTGGGCTCCTGCATGGCCTTGTCCGTGCCGAATTCCTTGATGTCCGCGCCGCCGGAGAACGCGCCGCCGGCCCCCGTGACGACGATGGCCTTCACGGCCGCATCGGCATTCGCGCGGGCCAGCCCGTCGGTGATGCCCTTGCGCGTGGCATGGCCCAGCCCGTTCACGGGCGGGTTGGCCAGGGTGATCACGGCTACATCGCCGTGGACTTGGTATTCAGCGGTCATTGCTTGTCCCTTGGTTTGGTATGGAAAAGAACGGTCGTGCTTTTTGATTCTAGAGAGTCCGCGCGCGCTTGCCAGCCAGGGTTGTCCCGGCTGGGACAGACGACCGCTGCTTCCACGGTAGGCGCATGCCTTGCCGATGGCACCAAGGCCGGCGCCTGACAGTCGGTTACCGCAGCGCACGGGTAGCGCCGTGAAGGGGGCGTCGGAGCACGGCGCCTCGGCCCATCGGGCTCCCGACGGCATGCTGCTCGGGCGGGCACGCCGCCACCGCGCCGCTGCCCCTCGCCGGGCTGACCGGTCAGGGCCCGGCTCGGACAGCTTCGTCGAAACCGCGGAGATCGGCACGCACTACCGCGACACCGCCGATCAGCACATCAGCCGCCGCTGCGCTCCGCGGGAGCCTGAGCGGCAGCGGCCCGCTCCGCAAGCCACGCGCGCAGCGCGGGCAGCTCCATGGGGCGGGCGATGTGGTAGCCCTGGCCTTCATCGCACCCCATGCGCAGCAGGGTGTTCCACGCCGCGTCGTCCTCGATGCCCTCGGCCATCACGCGCAGGCCCAGCTGCTGGCCCAGGTTCACGATCATCTCGGCGATCCGCGCGCCCTGCGCACCCGTGGGGCGCCACACGAAGCTGCGGTCGATCTTGATGCGGTCGAGCGGCAGCTGCTCGAGGTAGCTGAGCGACGAGTAGCCGGTGCCGAAATCATCGATGGCGATGCTGACGCCGTCCGCCCGAAGGGCTGCCAGCGTCTGCTGCAGCAACTGCGTGGGCACGACCGCCACCGATTCGGTGATCTCCAGTTCCAGGTGCCGGCCCTGCAGGCCGGCCGCGGCGAGCGCCGCGCGTACCGCGTCGAGGAAGCCGGGGTCCTGCAGCTGTACTACCGAGACATTGACGGCGATGCGCGCCGGGGCCTGGCCCGCATCCGCCAGCATGCGCATGGTGCGGCAGGCGGTCGAGAGCACCCACTGGCCCAGCGGCACGACCAGCCCCGAGTGCTCCGCCATGGGAATGAACTCGTCCGGCGGGATGAACCGCCCATCGGCCGTCCGCCAGCGCAGCAGCGCCTCCAGTCCGACGAGCGCGCCCGTGTCCAGCCGCACCTGCGGCTGGTAGACCAGGAAGAGCTGCGCATCGTCGATGGCCGCCCGCAGTTCGGCCAGCAGCATGGCCCGGTCGCGCGCCTCGGCGCCCATGGGGTCCATGTATTGCAGGTGCTGCCCGCGGTGGTCGCGCTTGGCGCGCTTGAGGGCGATGGTGGCATCCTTGACGAGATCGGCGCCCGCCTGCGCGCGCGACGGCAGGTGCACGTAGCCGCAGGTGAGCGACACCTTCTGCGGCACCCCGTCCACCACGGGCGGAGGGCGCATGCACTGCAGCAACTGCGGCAACGCCACCCGGCTCGCCTCGCCGAGCACGCCGAAGGTATCGGCGCCCACGCGCGCGAGCAGCACGCCGGGTGGCAACGCTTCGGCCAGGCGGCGGGCCACGGCCTCCAGCAGCCGGTCGCCGAAGGTGTGGCCCATGACGTCGTTGGCGGCGCTGAAATCGTCGATGTCGATCAGCGCGAGAACGTGGTCCTGCGCGGCGCCCCGCCGCACGCAGTCGTCCACCTTCTCGACGAAATGCGCCCGGTTGGGCAGCCGCACCAGCGGATCGTAGTAGGCGAAGCGGCGCAGGCGGTCCAGCAGGTCGCGGTTGTGCAGCAGCGTCCGCACGTTGGCGCTGAAGACGTCCAGCAATTGGCGGTCCAGCCCTCCCAGGGGCGCCGGGGTATCGATGAACACCGCCATGCCGCGCTCGGTCGGGCTCCCGAAATAGAGCGCGAGCCCGCCCTCTTCGCCGTGCACGGTCTGGCAGAACTTCACGGCGCGGTCCAGCAGCGGCTTGCCCCGGAAACCGGGCAGACACTCCAGCGCATGCCCGACGAACCCCGCAAACCGCCCCGTGGCGGCGAGCACCGGGCAGCGCCCATCTCCGCTGCGCGCGCCGCCGTGCAGCGCGCACACCATGTCCCAGGCCCGCGTTCCGAGCAGCTCGGCGATCTGGGCGATGACCTCTGACGCGAAGGAATGGAGATCGTGCTCGGCGAGCAGCGCCGCGCTGGAGCGCACGATACGCTCCAGGCTGCAGCGGCTGGCTTCGTAGGAGCAGCGCTGCTCGTACGACCGGATCGCCGACAGTACCATGGGGGCCAGGTGGCCCTGTGCCAGCTCGGCCTTGGCGCGGTAGTCGCCGATGTCGTGGCGCAGCAGCAGGGCCTGGTCGGGCACCTGGCCCGCATGCGCGGTGCGCAGCACGATGCGGAGGTTGTCCAGCCCCGCCGCGCGGCGGATGAAGTCGGGCAGATCCGGCGCGGCCCCGGAGCCGGCCCAGCCGGCATCCAGCAGCACCACGGCCAGTTCGCCTTCGCCGAGCAGCAGGGCACGGGCCTGTTCTTCATCGTGGGCGTGCAGGAGCGACAGCGGCCGCCCCGTCAGCACCAGCCCCTCCAGCATCCGGCGTGCGGTGGCGTGCACCTCCGGATCGGCATCCGCGACCAGGACGCGCCACGGCGGCGCAGGGGGCCGGTCCGCGCAGGCCGACGGTGGAAGGGTTTCCAGGTCGGCGGCGGGATCGTCGTAACCGACCTGGATGCTCATGGGTTCGGTGCGGGTGCCGCGCGTTCCGCATGCACCACGCAGTTGCGCCCGCCGCGTTTGGCGCCGTACAGCGCCTCGTCGGCCAGGCCGTAGGCATCGTCGAAGCTGCCGCCCGCGCCAAGCCGGCTCACGCCGAAACTGGCAGTGATGCGGCGGCCGTCCGGCAGGCCGAACTCGAAGCCTTCGATGGCCACGCGGGCCGCCTCGGCCACCTGGCTGCAGGCGAGCGCGGAATCGCCTGGCAGCAGCACGGTGAATTCCTCGCCGCCCACCCGGCCGATCTGCGCGGCCGGGGGCACCACGGACCGCAGGCAATCGACGACGCCGCGGATCACCTCGTCGCCCTTCGGGTGGCCGAAACTGTCGTTCACCTGCTTGAAGTGGTCGATGTCGAGCACGATGAGCGCCAGACCGCCGAGCGCGAACTGCCCGTTCACCTGGTCGATGATCGCCGAGCGGTTGAGCACGCCCGTCAGCGGGTCGTGCGTGGCGCGGTAGTGCAGCTGGTCCGCCAGCTCCGTCAGCCGCTGGTTCAGCTGGTTCATCTCCAGCTCGGCACGGTCGCTGCGGCGCACCAGCCGGCGGGTCTCCCGCAGCAGGCGCTCGTAGGCCGTGAGCAGATCGCCCAGGGCCTGCCGGCAGCCCTCCCCCTCGCGCGGGGCATCGCACGGCGCGTCGTAGACGGAACGCGCGGCCAGCAGCGCACGGTGTTCGGACTCGAAGAGGTCCGGGGGATTGGCGACGGAATCCATGGGTCAGGCGGGCTTCACGGGATGGCTGTTGAACTCCAGGTCAGGGAAGTCGTCGCTCAGTTCCTGCCCGAATTCGAGGATGGTGTCGTCCTCTTCGTCGTAGTACCAGTGCAGCGCCACCGGGTTGCCCGCCTCCACCGCCTCGTTGAGCGCGTCGATGAGGTTGAACAGCATTTTGGTGCTGGAGCTGTTGAAGTATGCGAGGGCGATGTGCACCTCGATGCGCTGGCCGCTCTGCTGCGCCAGGTAGTCCTTGAGCCGCGCGATGATGTCGCCATAGAAGGCCGCCGCGTTCTCGGGGTAGGACTCGCCGCGCAGGCTGAGGGTGTGCGTGGCGAACTGGAAATCCACCTCGGGAGAGCTGGGGGTCGGTGCGATGTAGAGATTGTCCATGCGTGTTGTCTGCGGAGGGAACGGCCCGGGGCGGGTCAGATCGCAGCTTTCAGGTAGAAGACGGGCGCGCCGGTCCCGCCGGGGGCGGCGTCGAAATCGAACTCCAGCGGTTCGCTCGCGTCGCGGGCCATGGTGAGGAAGCCCATGCCGGCCCCCTTGCTGCCCGCGGGCGTTTCCTCGCGCAGCGTCTGGCGGTAGGCCTGCTTGATCTCGTCGAGCGTCATGTGGCGCAGCGGCTCCAGCTTGGCGCGCAGATCCTCCGCCATGCCCGCGTCGATCGGATTGGCGCACAGCAGCAGGAAGCGGCCGCCCTCGTCGCGGCGGATGCACACCGATCCGTGCCGCAGTTCGCCGTCGGACTGGCTCGCCGGCGTGAGCATGTCGGCGGAGTAATGGATGATGTTCTGCGCCATCTCGACGAAGGACGAGAACAGCTTGCGCCGCGTGGGGCCGGTGATGCCGGCCACCTCCAGCTGCAGCTTCACCGCATCCGCCATGGCGGCGACGATGTGCTGCGAGAAGTAGCCGACGTAGTAGAAGATGACCTGGTGCTCGCGCGCCACGTTGAAGAAGGGGCCGTACTTGGCGGAAATCATGGGGGAAGGCATCTTGGCGGATTCGGGGAAGGTGGTGCTTCGGCTCAGGCGCGGAAGGCGAGGAAGGTCACGTCGTCGCGACGGCCATGCTCGCCCTGCCAGGTACGCAGGCAGTCCAGCACGGCGCGGTTGAGCACTTCGGGACCGTCGGCGCGGTGGTGCAGCAGCAGCTCCCGCAGCCGGCGCTTGCCCAGGGCAATGGCGCGGGGGCCGCCCACCTGGTCCGTGAGGCCGTCGGTGGTGATGAAGACGAGGCTGCCGGCCGGCAGCTGCACCGGCTGGTTCTGCCATGCGTAGTCGAGCCCGCTGTCCACGTAGCCCACGCCTTTGCGCTGCCCTTCGACGAGTTCCACCGCGTCGGCATCGGGCCGCAGGACGTAGAGCGACAGCCGCGCGCCGGCGAACACCAGTCGCCCGGTGGCGGGTTCGAACCAGAAGAAGGCTGCATCCATGCCATCGTCGGAGCCGGGCGCTTCGTCCTTGCCGTCCATCTGGCCGAGCACCTGCTTGATGCTGCGGTTCACGCTGCCGAGCAGCCCGGCGGGATCCTGCGGGCCATGCCGCTCGATCGCCTTGCCCAGGCTGGTGGACGCGATCAGCGTCATGAAAGCGCCGGGCACGCCGTGGCCCGTGCAGTCGGCCACCGCGCCGAACCAGCCGCCTTCGGCCAGGCAGAACTGGTAGAAATCGCCGCCCACCACGTCGCGCGGCTCCCAGACGAGATCGGCCTGCGCGCAGGCGCGCGCCAGCGTGTCCCGCGAGGCGCGCAGGGTGGATTGCTGGATCACGCTCGCGTATTCGATGCTGTGCATGATCTGGCGGTTGCGCGAAGCCTGCAGGTCCGCCACCACGCGCATCAGCTGCAGGCCGTTGCCCACGCCGGCGAACGCGCCATCGCGGGTGATGATGAAACCGTCGGACAGCGCCTTTTCGCCGTACTCCACCGTCCTCCGGGTGAGCGTGTCGATGTCCATGGCCGCCTCCACGATCAGCGGTTCCTTGTCCATGAAGGCGATGCAGCTCTTGCGGCCGTAGAGTTCCATGCGGAACTGCTTGCTCATCTGCGAAAGGAAGATGCTGCGGTTGATGAGGCCGATGGGCCGCACGCCCTCGACCACCGGCAGCGCGACGAGATCGCGGTGCCGGTTGAACACGTCCATGACCTCTTCGTTGGTCTGGCCGGTGGTCATGCACGGCACGGGGATGCACAGGTCCGCGGCGCTGGGGGGACGGAAACGGGGGCGGAACTCTGTCAAATACGCGGGAGATTCGGACATGCCGGGCGCCGGAGATGGTGTCAGAAAATGTTAATGACAGAACATTTCCGTTTTGTGACACCTCCGCTACGGCAGGCCGGGCGCGGGAGCGCCTGTCGTCCCGTCCAAGCGTGCCCGGAACCGTCCGCTAGGCCCCCGGCACGCCGCGTGTCACACTTCCAGCCATTCGCGCCGCACGCCGGTGTCGGCGCGCAGGCCTTCGGGCGTGCCGTCGAAGACGATGCTGCCGTGCCCCATCACCAGCGCCCGGTCGGAGATGCGCATGGCGATGGTGAGCTTCTGCTCGATCAGCAGTACCGACACGCCGCGCTCGCGGATCTTTTGCAGGTATTCGCCCACCAGCTCCACGATCTTCGGCGCGAGGCCTTCGGTGGGCTCGTCGATGATGATCAGGTCGGGATCGCCCATGAGCGTGCGGCAGAGCGTGAGCATCTGCTGCTCGCCGCCGGACATCACGCCCGCCTCGGTGTGCTGCCGCTCCTTGAGGCGCGGGAACATCGCGTACATGTCGTCGAAGCCCCAGCGGCTGCACTTGCCCCGCCCTTTCTGGCCCAGCAGCAGGTTCTGGTGCACGGTCAGGTTGGGGAACACGTCGCGGCTCTCGGGCACGTAGCCCAGGCCCAGGTGCGCGATCTCGTACGGCTTGCTTCCCGCGAGCTTCCGGCCCTTCCATTCCACGGCGCCTTCCCAGTGCACCAGGCCCATGATGGCCTTGGCCGTGGTGGAGCGGCCCGAGCCATTGCGGCCCAGCAGGGCCACGATCTCGCCGGGCGCCACGTCGAAGCTCACGCCATGGAGCACGTGGCTCTTGCCGTAGTAGGCATGCAGGTCGTGTACGTGCAGCATGTCAGTGCCCCTCCGCTTGTTCCGCCGCGATCACCGAGCCCAGGTAGGCCTCCTGCACGCGCGGATTGGCGCGCACGGCCTCGGGCGTGTCGAAGGCGATCACCTCGCCGTACACCACCACCGCGATGCGGTCGGCCAGGCCGAACACCACGCCCATGTCGTGCTCCACCGTCAGCAGCGTGCGGCCCTGCGTCACTTCCCGGATGAGCTGGATGAAGCGTGCCGTTTCGCTCTTGCTCATGCCGGCCGTGGGTTCGTCCAGCAGGATCACGCTCGCGCCACCGGCGATGGTGATGCCGATCTCCAGCGCCCGCTGTTCGGCGTAGGTGAGGTTCATCGCCAGCGTGTCGCGCTTCGGTCCCAGGTGGATCTGCTCGAGCAGTTCCTCGGCCCGCGCATTCGCATCGTGCAGCCGCGAGAGAAAGCGCCAGAAGCTGTAGCGGTAGCCCAGGCTCCAGAGCACCCCGCAGCGCAGGTTCTCGAACACGCTCAGCTTCGGGAAGATGTTGGTGATCTGGAAGCTGCGCGACAGCCCCATGCGGTTGATCTCGTAGGGCGCGCGGCCATCGATGCGCTGGCCGTTCAGCAGCACCTCGCCGCTGGTGGGCCCGAAGCGGCCGCTGATCAGGTTGAACAGCGTGGACTTGCCCGCGCCGTTCGGCCCGATGATGGCGACGCGCTCGCCCGGGCGCACCGCCAGGTTGGCGCCGCGGATGATCTCGGTCTTGCCGAAGCGCTTGCGCAGATCGCGCAGTTCCAGGGCCGGGGTGCCGTTGTCCGTCGCCATCATGCGCGGCCTCCCTGCGCGGCTGCGCCCAGTTTCATGTCGCGCTCGATCGCCTCCTGCGTGGCGCCCCAGCGGCGCGCGAAGGCCCGCCGGCTGACTTCGAACAGGGCCGCGCCCACCACGAAGACGGCCACGGCGCCGGTCCAGGTCGCCGGGCTGCGCGCGTCGAGCGTGGCCCCGAGGAATCCGATCTGCGGCCCGAGCGCCGCGTTGAGCTGCAGGTGGTAGGTCATCTCGATCATCGCGGCGGCGCCCAGCACGGCGACGAGCGCCGAGGCACCGACGGCCAGGTAGGCGGGCAGCAGCGGCTTCAGGCGGCCGTGGCGCGCCACGCGCAGGTTCATCATGATCAGGCTGGCGATGCCGCCCGGCGCATACATCACCATGAGGAGGAAGACGAGGCCCAGGTACAGCAGCCAGGCCTTGGACAGCTCCGACAGCAGCACCGATGCGAACACCAGCAGCACCGCACCGATGATCGGGCCGAAGAAGAAGGTCGCGCCGCCGAGGAAGGTGAACAGCAGGTAGGAACCCGAGCGCATCACGCTCACGCTGTCGGCCGCGGTGACGATCTCGAAGTTGATCGCCGCCAGCGCCCCGCCGATGCCGGCGAAGAAGCCGGAGATGATGAAGGCGTAGTAGCGAACGCGCTGGGTGTTGTAGCCGATGAATTCGACCCGCTCCGGGTTGTCGCGCACCGCGTTCAGCATGCGCCCCAGCGGCGTGCCGGTGAAAGCGAACATCAGCGCCGTGCAGACGAAGCAGTAGGCCGCGATCAGGTAGTACACCTGGATCGCCGGGCCGAAGGTGATGCCGAAGAAGCCCTGGCCGTAGACACGGTCGGTGGTGATACCGCCCTCGCCGCCGAACACCTCGGGAAACATCAGTGCCATCGACGCCACCAGCTCGCCGATGCCCAGCGTGATCATCGCGAAGGTGGTGCCGGATTTCTTCGTGGTGACGAAGCCCAGCAGCACCGCGAAGAACATGCCTGCCAGCCCGCCGACGAGCGGGATCAGCACGAGCGGAATGGGCAGCGCGCCCTTGCCGGCCCAGTTCATCGCGTGCACCGCCATGAACGAGCCCAGGCCCGTGTAGACGGCATGCCCGAAGCTCAGCATGCCGCCCTGCCCCAGCAGGATGTTGTAGGAGAGGCAGATGATGATGAGGTAGCCGATCTGCGCGAGCATGGTGAGCGCCAGGCTGCTCGTGAACACCTTGGGTGCCACGATGAGTGCGAGCCCGAACGCGCCCCAGACCACGGCGCGGCCGATGTTGAGCGGCCGGAAACGGTAGACGCCGGAAGATGGATGCATGGCCATGGTGTCAGTCCTCCCGCGTTCCGAGCAGCCCCTTTGGGCGGAAGATCAGGATCAGCACGAGGAACAGGTAGGGCAGGATCGGGGCGACCTGCGAGATGGTGAGCTTGAGCACGGGGTAGCCGAAGGTCTGGTCCGTCACCGCCATGCCGACCGCCCGCAGCGCGCTCGCCAGCGAGTAGTCGAGCGCCACGGCGAAGGTCTGCACCAGCCCGATGATGAGCGACGCGAGGAAGGCGCCGGCGAGCGAGCCCATGCCGCCCACCACCACCACGACGAATATGATCGAGCCGACCGATGCCGCCATGGCCGGCTCGGTGACATAGGTGTTGCCGCCGATCACGCCGGCGAGCCCTGCGAGCGCGCAGCCGCCGCCGAACACCAGCATGAACACGCGCGGCACGTTGTGGCCCAGCGCCTCCACCATCTCGGGCTGCTTGAGCGCGGCCTGGATGACGAGGCCGATGCGCGTGCGGGTGAGCACCAGCCAGACCGAGACGAGCATCAGCAGCGCCACCAGCATCACGAAGGACCGGGACTTGGGGAACTGCGTGCCGTAGAGCGAGAAGAGCGGCCCCTGCAGCTGCGTCGGCAGGCCGTAGGGCACGGTGGAGCGGCCCCACACCAGCTGCACGATCTCCAGGATGAGGTAGGAGAGGCCGAAGGTCACCAGCAGTTCCGGCACGTGGCCGAACTTGTGCACCCGCCGCAGCGCATAGCGCTCGAAGGCCGCGCCGAGGGCGCCCACGGCCAGCGGCGCGATCACGAGCGCGGGCCAGAAGCCGACCACGCCCGAGATCGAATACGCGAAATAGGCGCCGAGCATGTAGAAGCTGGTGTGCGCGAAATTGAGCACGCCCATCATGCTGAAGATGAGCGTCAGCCCGGAACTCAGCATGAACAGCAGGAGCCCGTAGCTCACGCCGTTGAGCAGGGAGATGACGAAAAACTCGAGGTTCATCGGGATCAGGCCGCGAGGCGCTGCGGGAAGGCGGAGGGGAGAGGACGGGCCGGAGCCGGAACCCGGGAGGGCATGCCGCCGGGCCCGTCCGATGCGAAGGCCCCGCTGTGGGGCCGGGCGGTCAGGACGGCCGCTTCATCTGGCACGACGTGGGCGTGCTCGCCACGTAGGGCTCGTAGTACTTCACGGGCACGAAGGTGTAGCCCGTGTTCTCCGCGTCGTTCGGGTACTTGCCGCCCGCCTTCTCCCACTTCGAGACGAACAGGCCCTGCTGCAGCTGGTGGTCGGATTTGCGCATCTCCACCTCGCCGTTGAAGCTGTTGAACTTCATGCCTTCGAGCACCTGCGCCACCTTCACGGGATCGGTGCTCTTGGCCTTGACGAAGCCGGCGTCGAGCATCGCGAACGCGTGGTACACGGCGCCCGTGTACATGTCGTCGTTGAACTTCTTCTTGTAGTCGGTCACCACGCGGCCGATGTCGCCGGGCAGGTTCAGGTGGTTGTACGAGACCATGTACACGCGCCCCGCGGCGGCCGCGCCCATGGCGGTGGGCGAGCCGGTCACGCCGCCGTAGTAGGTATAGAAATTGACGTTGTTCAGGCCCGCGTCGTTGGCCGCCTTGATCAGCAGGGCGAGGTCGGAGCCCCAGTTGCCGGTGATCACGGTGTCGGCGCCGGACTGCTTGATCTTCGCGATGTAGGGCGCGAAGTCGCGCACCTGGGCGAGCGGATGCAGGTCGTCGCCCACGATCTGCACGTCGGGCCGCTTGCGTGCGAGGTTTTCCTTGGCGTACTTTGCGACCTGCTGCCCGTGCGCGTAGTTCTGGTTGATCAGGTAGACCTTCTTGATCTCGGGCTGGTCCTTCATGAAGGTGGTCATGGCCTCCATCTTCATCGACGTGTCGGCATCGAGGCGGAAGTGCCAGTAGCTGCACTTGCTGTTGGTGAGGTCCGGGTCCACCGCCGCATAGTTCAGGTAGACGACCTCCTTGCCGGGGTTGCGCGCATTGTGCTTTTCGAGCGCGTCCATGATGGCGAGTGCCGGGCCCGAGCCGTTGCCCTGCACCACGTAGCGTGCGCCCTGGTCCATCGCCGAGCGCAGCGCGCTGGTGGTTTCCTGCGGGCTCAGCTTGTTGTCGATGCCGATGATCTCGAACTTCACGCCCGAGGCGTTCTTCTTGCTGAACTCGTCGGCCAGGAACTGGAAGCTCTTGAGCTGGTTGGTGCCCACCGCCGCCATCAGGCCCGAGAGCGGATCGAGCCAGGCGATCTTCACAGTCTCGCCCTTTTGGGCGAATGCGCTGCCTGCGGTCGCCAAGATTGCAGATGCGGCTACTAACTTGATAGCAAATCTCATCGCCTGTCTCCTTGCGTTGTAGGGGGTCACCGGAACACGACGCAGCGTACAGGCGAGGTCCGCGGCGGGGTTCAGGGATTCACCCTAGCGCCTATCCCGCAGGCGACTCGGCCGAGCACGCCGCATGCCCCGCCCGGGCCTGCGGCGCGGCCGCCCGAGGCCGTCAGAGACCGGGCAGGCGGTAGTCCCTGAGCTGTTCGCGCAGCCGCGCCTTCAGCATCTTGCCGGTGGCCCCGATCGGGATCGCGTCCAGAAAGACCACGTCGTCCGGGACCTGCCACTTGGCCGTCTTGCCCTGGTAGAAGGCCAGCAGCTCGTCGCGCGTGAGCAGCGCGCCCGGGCGCAGCACCACCGCCACGATGGGGCGCTCGTCCCACTTCGGATGCGGCATGCCCACGCACGCCGCCATGGCGACCGCGGGATGGGCCATGGCGATGTTCTCGATGTCGATCGAGCTGATCCACTCGCCGCCGGACTTGATCACGTCCTTGCTGCGGTCGGTGATCTGCATGTAGCCGTCCGGGTCGATCGTGGCCACGTCGCCCGTCGGGAACCAGCCGCGGCCCTGCGCGTCGGGCACGAGCGGGCTGCCGGAGGCGCGGTAGTAGCGGTCCACGATCCAGGGCCCCTTGACCAGCAGGTCGCCGTAGGCCTTGCCGTCCCAGGGCAGCTCGCGGCCTTCGCCGTCGACGATCTTCATGTCCACGCCGAAGATCGCCCGCCCCTGCTTGAGCAGGATCTTCATGCGCTCGTCCTCGGGCAGATCCAGGTGCTTGTTCTTGAGCGAGCACAGCGTGCCGAGCGGACTCATCTCGGTCATGCCCCAGGCATGCAGCACGCGCACGCCGTATTCGTTCTGGAAGGCCTGGATCATCGCGGGCGGGCAGGCCGAGCCGCCGATCACCGTGCGCTGCAGCTTGCCGAAACGCAGGCCGTTGGCCTTCGCATGCTGCAGCAGCATCTGCCACACGGTGGGCACGCCCGCCGCGAAGGTCACGCCCTCGGCCGCCATGAGGTCATAGACGGACTTGCCGTCCAGCGCGGGCCCGGGGAACACCAGCTTGCAGCCCGTGAGCGGCGCGGAATACGGAATGCCCCAGGCATTGACGTGGAACATCGGCACCACCGGCAGCACCGCGTCGCTGGCCGACAGGCCCATGACGTCCGGCAGCGCCGCGGCGTAGGCGTGCAGGATCGACGAGCGGTGGCTGTAGAGAACGCCCTTCGGGTCGCCCGTGGTGCCGCTCGTGTAGCAGAGGCTGGAGGCCGAGTTTTCGTCGAACGAGGGCCATGCGTAGTCGGCCGGAGCGGCACCGATCCAGGCCTCATAGCTCGTGAGGCCGGGAATGCCCGTGTCGGCGGGCAGCCGGTCGGCATCGCACAGCGCCACCCAGCGGCGCACGGAGGGACACTTGGCATGCACCGCCTGCACGATGGGCAGGAACGTCAGATCGAAGCAGAGCACCTGGTCTTCTGCATGGTTCACGATCCAGGCGACCTGTTCGGGGTGCAGGCGCGGATTGATCGTGTGCAGCACGCGGCCCGAGCCGCTCACGCCGTAGTACATCTCCAGGTGGCGGTAGCCGTTCCAGGCCAGGCTGGCCACGCGGTCGCTGAAGGCGAGGCCGTCGGCGTCGAGGGCGTTGGCGAGCTGGCGCGAGCGCGCCGCCATGTCGCGGTAGGTGTAGCGGTGGATATCGCCCTCCACGCGCCGCGAGACGATCTGCGCATCGCCGTGGTGGCGCTCCGCGAACTCGACGAGCGTCGAAATCAGCAGGGGTTGGCTCTGCATCAGGCCCAGCATGGTGTCTCCTTGTGTGTCCGTTACGGATGGTGATGTGACGGCCGATCCTAACCGCCGCCCCCGCCGGCGCGCCCCCCGGTCAACCCCGGGGAAACGCCCTACTGTCCGGCTGGCGACAGCGCGCGGCACGGCGGGCGCCAAGCCCCTGTGGGCCGCCTTGGCAAAGGCCCTGGGACACAATGGGCACGATGACGACCACCGCCGCCACCGCTGTTTCCACCCCGCCGGCCGACACCCCCTCCGGCCTCGCGTGGCGCGAGGGCTTCGCCGCGCTCGGGCCCGCCTTCTACACCGAACTGGTGCCGACGCCGCTGCCCGACCCCCACTGGATCGCCGGCAGCGCCGACACCACCACCCTGATCGGCATGGACCCGGCCTGGCTGGGCAGCGATGCGGCCGTGCAGGTGCTCTCGGGCAACGCCCTGCTGCGCGGCATGCGGCCGCTGGCCAGCGTCTACAGCGGGCACCAGTTCGGCGTCTGGGCCGGGCAGCTGGGCGATGGCCGTGCCATCCTGCTCGGAGAGACCGTGAACGGCCACGAGGTGCAGCTCAAGGGCGCCGGCCGCACGCCGTACTCCCGCATGGGCGACGGCCGTGCGGTGCTGCGCTCCTCGGTGCGCGAATTCCTCTGCAGCGAGGCGATGCATGCGCTCGGCATCCCGACCACGCGCGCGCTCGCCCTCACCGGCTCGCCGGCACCGATCGCGCGCGAAGAGATCGAGACCGCCGCCGTGGTCACCCGCGTGGCCCCGAGCTTCGTGCGCTTCGGCCATTTCGAGCATTTCGCGGCGCGCGACCAGGTGGCGGAGCTGCGCGCCCTGGCCGACTACGTGATCGATCGCTACTACCCGGAATGCCGCTCCGCGGACGACGCCTCCGGCGGCAACGCCTACGCCGCGCTGCTGCGTGCGGTGGGCGAACGCACGGCGGCCCTGCTCGCGCAGTGGCAGGCCGTGGGCTTCTGCCACGGTGTGATGAACACCGACAACTTGAGCATCCTCGGGCTCACGATCGACTACGGGCCCTTCCAGTTCCTGGATGCCTTCGTGCCCGGCCACATCTGCAACCACAGCGACAGCCAGGGCCGCTACGCCTTCAACCGCCAGCCCCAGGTGGCCTACTGGAACCTGTTCTGCCTCGGCCAGGCGCTCATGCCGCTGATCGAAGACACGGAACTCGCCCAGGCCGCGTTGGAGCCCTACCGCGCCCTCTTCCCCTCGGAATACATGCGCCGCATGCGGGACAAGCTCGGCCTGGCGGCAGCGGCCGAAGGCGACGCCCCGCTGGTGGACGACCTGCTCGCGCTGCTGGCGGCGGGCGCGGTCGACTACACCATCTTCTGGCACCGCCTCACCCAGGCCGTGGCCGCACAGGATTTTTCGCCGGTGCGCGACCTCTTCCTGGACCGCACAGGCTGGGACGCCTGGGCCGATCGCTATGCCGACCGCCTGCGCCGCGAGGACCGTCCGCAGGCCGCGGCCCGGATGCAGCGCACCAACCCGCGCTTCGTGCTGCGCAACCACCTGGGCGAGCTGGCCATCCGCGCCGCGAAGGGCGGCGATTTCGGCCCGCTGCATGCCCTGCAGGCCGTGCTGGCACGCCCGTTCGACGACCATCCCGACCATGCCGAATGGGCGGGCTTCCCGCCCGACTGGGCTTCTTCCATCGAAATCAGCTGCTCATCATGACCTTCCCCATCCAGAAGACCGATGCCGAATGGCAGGCCCTGCTCAAGGACAAGGGCGCCGAACCCGCCGCCTGGCAGGTGACCCGGCACGCGGCCACCGAGCGCCCGTTCACCGGCAAATACGAAGCCCACTGGGCCGACGGCAGCTACCACTGCGTGTGCTGCGGCGCCAAGCTGTTCGACTCGGACACCAAGTTCGACGCGGGCTGCGGCTGGCCCAGCTTCTCGCAGGCGGTGCCCGGCGCCATCGAAGAAATCGTGGACCGCAGCCACGGCATGGTCCGCACCGAGACGGTATGTGCACAATGCGGGGCGCACCTCGGCCATGTGTTCGAGGACGGGCCGGCACCCACCGGCCTGCGCTACTGCATGAACTCCGCATCGCTGGACTTCGAGGCGGACGGATCCTGACGGACCGGCCTCGGCCCTTCTTCCCCTTATGAAACTGCTGATCGACTTCTTCCCCATCATCCTGTTCTTCGTGGCCTTCAAGGTCTGGGGCATCTACACGGCCACGGCCGTGGCGATCGCCGCGACCATCGCGCAGATCGTCTACCTGCGCGTGCGCAACGGACGCGTGGAGCCCATGCAATGGGTCAGCCTCGGGGTGATCGTCGTGTTCGGGGGGGCGACCCTGCTCTCCCACAGCGACACCTTCATCAAGTGGAAGCCCACCGTGCTCTACTGGCTGATGGGCACGGCGCTCGTGGTGGGCCAGCTGTTCTTTCGCAAGAACCTCATCCGCTCGCTCATGGGCGGCCAGATGGAGCTGCCCGAGGCGGCATGGCGCGCCATGAACTGGAGCTGGACGGCCTTCTTCCTGGTGATGGGCGTGGTCAACCTGTGGGTGGCCTATACCTTCAGCACCGATGCCTGGGTGAACTTCAAGCTCTTCGGCGGCATCGGCCTGATGGCCGTGTTCGTGATCGGGCAGGCGCTCTACCTGAGCCGCTACATGAAGGAGGCCGAGCCCGCCCGCCAGGCCCCCGAGGATGCCCAGCGATGAGCGGCGCCCGCGCACCCATCCCCGTGACCGCGCAGGCCATGGAGCACCGTCTGCAGGAACGGCTGGCGCCCACGCGGCTCGAAGTGATCGATGAAAGCGCCGCGCACGCGGGCCACGTGGGGGCCAACGGGACGGGTTTCGGCACCCATTTCCGGGTGCGCATCTCGTCACCTTTGTTTACCGACCGCAGCCGCGTGGCCCGCCATCGCCTTGTGTATGATGCGCTGCAGGAGTTTATCGACCAGGGCGCGCACGCCATCGCGATCGAAGTTCTCTGATCGGTCTGATTCCCACGCCCAGGGCCCTTGTGGCGCACACCGTGCAGCCGGCCCTTTCCTTTTTGTGGATTTCCCAATGAAGAAAAAGCTCTTGTCCGGCCTGGTGGCCGCTGCCGTGCTCGGCACCGCTGCCCTGCCTGCCCTCGCGCAGAACGTCGCCGTCGTGAACGGCAAGGCCGTGCCCAAGGAACGTGTCGAGGTCCTGAAGCAGCAGGTGGAACGCTCCGGCCGTCCGATCACCCCCGAGATCGAAGGCCAGATCAAGGAAGAAGTCATCGCCCGTGAGATCTTCCTGCAGGAAGCGCAGAAGCGCGGCCTGGAAGGTTCGCAGAACGTCAAGGACCAGCTGGAACTGGCCCGCCAGACCATCCTGATCCGCGAGCTGTTCGCCGACTACCAGAAGGCCAACCCGGTCACCGACGCCGAGATCAAGGCCGAATACGACAAGTTCCTGGCCGCCAACACCGGCAAGGAATACAAGGCCAGCCACATCCTGGTGGAGACGGAAGACCAGGCCAAGGCCATCATCGCGTCGCTCAAGAAGGGTGCCAAGTTCGAAGACATCGCCAAGAAGCAGTCCAAGGATCCGGGATCCGGCGCACGCGGCGGCGACCTCGACTGGGCCTCGCCCAACAGCTACGTGCCCGAGTTCACCGAGGCCCTCGTGAAGCTCGACAAGGGCAAGACGACCCAGACCCCGGTCAAGACGCAATTCGGCTGGCACATCATCCGCCTGGACGACGTGCGCGAAGCCAAGCTGCCGAAGCTGGAAGAGGTCAAGCCCCAGATCGCACAGCAACTGCAGCAGCAGAAGCTGGCCAAGTTCCAGGAAGAACTGCGCGCCAAGGCCAAGGTGGAGTGATGCTCGCGGGGCACGGGGTGCGGCGGCCTTCGCGGCGCGGCACCTACGGCCCTCGCCCTGCACCGGGGCAACCCGTCGAAACGCGGCTCCAGGCCGCGTTTTTTCATGGGCGCCAGAGTGCGGAGATGCCGCGATGGGGTAGACGGAGCCCTATCGTCGGCCGGGCACAGCCGGCGCCCCTTAACGACCGATGATCCAGCCCACGGCGAGCAATGCGCCGATGAGCACCGGCTGGTGCAGCATGTAATAGCTCAGGCTCCAGCGCCCCAGCAGCACGAGCGGCCGTACGGCTTTCGGCAACCCGGCATACAGCCAGCCCGCACGGCGTCGCAGGGCCCATTGCCCGGCCGCCGTGCCCCACCACATCACGCCCAGCCACGGCAGCACCGGCACGTAGTCTTCGGTGAACGGCTTGCGCGTGACCACGCCCAGCCAGTTGAGGGAGCCGCCATTGAATGCAGGCGCCCAGGCAGCTGCCGGCCCGGCGAGCAGCCAGCCGCCCAGCCACGGGGCCGCCAGCGCCAGCGCACCCGCCAGCCACAGTCCGGCGCCCCACCCTGCTGTGCAGCGCACGATGAGCAGCATCACCGCCATGCCGTGCAGCACCCCGAAGTGGATGAAGCTGTTCGGGAACATGAGGTAGGAGCCCGCGCTCACCAGCAGCGCGCAGAACGCGATCTGCCCCCAGCGCCGCCGGAACCGCGTCCACGCCACGTTCTGGCTCCAGGCCAGCGCCTGCCCCAGGCCGGCGCAGAACAGGAACAGGCTGACGATCACGGTGCGCTGTACCGTCCAGAACGGATCGGCGCGGAAGTCCTGGGGCCAGTAGCCGAAATGGCTGAGATCGAAGCAGAAGTGGAAGACGGTCATCCAGACCATGGCGAGGCCGCGCAGGGCATCGACGGCTTCGATGCGTGCGGCTTCGATGCGCGTGCCTGCGCGCGGCAATGGCGGAGACGGCACGGGAGAGGACGCTGGAAAAAGGGCCATGGCAGCGTGGGTCTCAGAAAGACGAAAGGGGTCGGCTCCGTGCAGAGCCAACCCCTTGGTATCCATGGTCGGAGCGGCGGGATTCGAACTCGCGACCCTCTGCTCCCAAAGCAGATGCGCTACCAGGCTGCGCTACGCTCCGACAACTCGTATTCTAACCTGCCGTGCAGGGCCCTCCCGCCCTGGCAGCGGCGTTTCAGCACTTTATTTGCTGCAATCGCCGGTTGGCATGTCCGGCTCAGCGGGACGACGGGCCCGGGCCGCGGCCGGGCAGATGGCGGAAGGTGATGCGGCCCTTGGAGAGGTCGTACGGAGACATCTCGAGCGAAACCTTGTCGCCGGCCAGGATGCGGATGTGGTGCTTGCGCATCTTGCCGCCGGTGTAGGCGATCAGCTGGTGCCCGTTGTCGAGCGTGACGCGGAACCGCGAATCCGGAAGCACTTCCGTCACGGAGCCCTGCATTTCGATGAGTTCTTCTTTAGCCATGGTTCAACTTGATTTAAAAATCCGGAAGCGGTGCGACAGCGGCTCCGGGCCGGGCTTCCCCTGCGGAAAGCCGGGCGGGCCGCCTCGGCGAGCGATGCAAACGCTTGCGCTTCGTTACGCCGGGGCTTTGCGGTCGGTGCCAGAATGCACGTGACTGCCGCAACGCGGAGCATGGGAGGCGGGCGTTGGCGGCCTTGCCTCGCGAAGCGCAGGCCGGTGTGGGCCAGGCGCAAAACCTGTCAATTGTACCGCGCCGGGCCTGCCTGGCAGTGCGGCGGTGTGGCCGTGCCGACACAGGCAGGTAGCCGCCTGCACGGCGCAGCCGCCGGGCGGCGTTCTCGCCCGAGGCGTCGGGGCAGCGTCGGCCATCGGAGAGGCCGGGGTCGCTTCACCGCTTCCTTCAGCGAGCCACCCTGTTGAAGGAGATGGGGCCGGACTTCGGAAACAAAAGCCCCTGCCGGTCGAGGCCACTGTGCCCCCAGTCCGCCTAGAATGGCCGGCCCTTTCGCCGCAGGAGCCTCCGTGCCAGACCGCCTCGCCGTTCTTCCGCAATACCTGCTGCCAAAGCGGGCCCTCACCAGCCTGGCCGGGCGCTTCGCCTCGGCCCGCGCCGGCAGCAGCACCACGGCTGCGATCCGCCGGTTTGTGGCCCGCTACCGCGTGGACATGTCCGAGGCCGAGAATCCGGACATCACCAGCTACGCGACCTTCAACGATTTCTTCACGCGCGCGCTGCGGCCGGGCGCGCGTCCGATCGCCGGCGCGCCCGCCGTCTGCCCGGTGGACGGGGCTGTGAGCCAGTTCGGGCGCATCGACGACGACCAGATCTTCCAGGCGAAGGGCCACCGCTACTCCACCACGGCCCTGCTGGGCGGCGACGCCGCGCTGGCGGCCGGGTTCTCCAACGGCAGTTTCGCCACCATCTACCTGAGCCCGCGCGACTACCACCGCATCCACATGCCGTGCGATGGCCGGCTGCGCCGCATGGTCTACGTGCCGGGCTCGCTCTTTTCGGTGAACCCGGTCACCGCGCGCGGCGTGCCCGGCCTGTTCGCGCGCAATGAGCGGGTGGTCTGCATCTTCGACACCCCACTGGGCACGATGGCGCTGGTGCTGGTGGGCGCCACGATCGTGGGCAGTATGGCCACGGTATGGCACGGCACGGTGAACCCGCCGCGGTCATCCACCCTGCGACAGTGGACGTACGACGAAGGCCCGGCGATCACGCTGCGCAAGGGCGAGGAAATGGGGCGCTTCCTGCTGGGATCGACGGTGGTGCTGCTGTTCGAACCCGGTGCACTGCGCTTCACCGAAGCGTGGGAGCCCGCCCGGGCGGTGCGGCTCGGCGAACCCATGGGGTGGCCGCCGCAGGGCTGAACCCAGCCTGCCCCGGCCCGCACGTCACGGCATCCGGCAGGTGGCGAAGACGGTCGGCTCGACGAACAGTTTCTCGGGGGGAACCGGGGCGTCGCGGCCCACGAGATGGATGCATAGGTCCTGGCGGCGGATCGTGATGTGGCTGACCGTTTCCACGCGGTCGCCGAGGCGCACCTGCGCGCCGGGATGGAAAACCGGCATGCGGAAGAATTCACCCCAGCCCTCCGGCCGGTCGGAGGACACACGAAGCGACGCGGCAGGCGATGGCGGGGATGAGAGCGACGCGACATCCATGCGGCAATGCTACCGTGGAGTTGCTTTCAAAATGCGAAATTTGAAACTTTCTGTGTGAATTAGACGGAACGGCCGTGTCGGTTGTAGCGGCCTGCCGACGGGCCACACCATGCCCACTGCGTCACACAGCCGTCACGCATGGACTCTACAGTGGCGCCGCCGCGGGCTCCCGTGCCTGCCTCGCAGCTGCAGAAGGGGTGCCCCCGCGAGCACTGCCCTCGCATTCACTCCTCTTTCCACGTCCCATGACGACCACCCTCTCCCGCCGCCCCCTCATCCTGGCGCTCGCCGCCGCTTTCGCCCTGTCCGCCTGCGGCGGTGGTGGCGGCGCTTCCATTTCCGCCGTTCCCGCACCGCCGTCGGGGCTGGGGACCACGGACACGGCGCCGCAGCCCAACGAAACCAGCGTTCCGCCGTTCGTGGACAACGCCGCGTCGAACCAGCGCGGCGACGCGCGCTATGCCACGCTCGAGACGAACGCAGGCGTGCGCGTGCTGTCGGGCTTCCTCGCTATCTGGAAGCCGTCCACCCTGGTGGTGGACGCCGGCGTGAGCGCCGCTGCGAACGGTGCCTTCCCGGCCGTGACGCCATCCAGCTGGACGGGCGTTCCTGGCGACGCGACCGACGGCACCGTGCTCAATGCCCAGGTGCATGCGCGCAACATCCAGTACGTGGTGGATGCCACCGCCCGCCGCACGTCGGCGCAGGAACTGCAGGCCTACCTGGATGACCGGCGCGGCAAGGCCTACAGCGTGAGCGACGGCATGGGTCCGCTGACGGCTGCCTGGCGCGCCGCGGCCCAGCAGACCACCACGATCACCGGGATCGCGGCGGACGCCACCACGGTGGCCTACAACGACGGCGGCAACAACACGGGCGTGGGTGGCAGCGCCAACGCCGGTTTCGGCAACGCCGTGGACTTCGTGGGCGGCATCGGCGAGAACGGCTCCACCGAGCCCGCCAAGCGCTTCTACAAGTACGCCCGCCCCTGGCGCTGGAGCAGCAGCGTGCAGGTGGTGCCCGCGCTGCTGCCGGCACGCAGCACGACGCCGTCCACCGATGGCGGCTTCACCAGCGGCCACTCCGCCGAGGCGGTGCGCACGTCCATCGCCATGGCCTACCTCGTGCCGGAGCGCTTCCAGGAGATGCTCGCGCGCGGCCTGGAGCTGGGCGAGAACCGCATCCTGGCCGGCATGCACTCGCCGCTGGACGTGATCAGCGGCCGCATGCACGGGCAGGCCGTCGCCGCCGCCAGCATCGCCACGGGCGCCAACGCGGCCCGCAAGGCGGCAGCCTTCCAGCAGGCCCGTTCCGCGCTGATGGCCGCGACCGGCGCCAGGACGCCCGCCGAATTCTGGCAGTTCGCACACTCGCAGCGCACCAGCGCGGACCGCTTCGCGGACTACGCGACCAATCGGTCCGAGTACCTGCGGCGCATGACCTTCGGCTTCCCGCAAATCGCCGACGCCTCCCGGCCGGCCGTGGCGCCCAAGGGTGCCGAAGTGCTGCTGGAAACCCGCCTGCCCTACCTGACCGCCGCGCAGCGCCGCGTGGTCCTCAAGACGACGGCGGTGCCGTCGGGCTATCCGGTGATGGACGATGCCGAGGGCTGGGGCCGCCTCAACCTGTTCGCCGCAGCCGACGGGTACGGACGCTTCGACGGCGACGTGGCGGTGACGATGGATGCGGCCCAGGGCGGCTTCTCCGCGCTCGATACGTGGCGCAACGACATCGCCGGCGCCGGCAAGCTGACGAAGCTCGGCAGCGGCACGCTGGTGCTTGCAGGCACCAACACGTTCACGGGCGGCATCGAACTGGCGGCCGGCACGCTGCAGGCGGGCAGCGGCTCGGCGCTGGGCAACGGCGCCGTGTACCTGGGCGGCGGAACGCTGCGCACGACGGCCAGCCAGCAGGTGGCGGTGAACGGTACCTACACCCAGCGCCCGGGCAGCACGCTGTCGATGCAGCTGGCCTCGGCATCGGGCACGGCCGGCACGCTGGCGGTGAACGGCATGGCATGGCTGGCCGGCACGCTGGAAGTGGTGTTCGCGCAAGGCATGCGCCCCGCCGTCGGCTCGACGATCACGGTGCTGCGCCACGGCGGCGTGAACGGCGCGTTCGATGCCGTGTCGGTGCCGGGCTACCGCGTGACGCCGATCTACCTGAACAACGCGGTGCAGCTGCGCATCGATGCGGCGGTCTGACATCGCCGCACATCGGATGCGGCGACGCGCACCGTGAAGGGGCGGCCTGCGGGCCGCCTTTTTTATTCGCCCTCCGCATCGCTGCGGCAACACGTTATCGGCGGGGCCGCACCGCTGCGGCACGGTGCAGCCATGGCGCACGGCTCAGTCGGCGCGGGCGACTGGCCCCTGGGTGCCTGCCGCTGCAGCGGGCCGGGCGCCCCGCCGCTGGGCCGTGGCGGCACAGCCCATGGAGGCGGCCATGATCATGCCGATCGCAAGCCACTGGGCGAGGCTCAGGGCCTCGCCGAGCAGCACCAGGGCCAGCAGCGCGGCGACGGCCGGCTCCATGCTGATCATGATGCCGAAGGCCTGCTGCGGCAGCCGCTTGAGGGCCACCATTTCGAGCGAGATGGGAATGGCACTGGAGAGCGCGGCCACGCCGATGCCGGTCAGCAGCACCGCGGGCGTCCACAGGTCGGCACCGGCGTGCGAGATGCCCACGGGCACCACGACCAGCGCCGCCACGGTCAGGCCCAGCGACACCGAATGCCCGGCGTGCAGGTGCCCCACCCGCTTGCCGAACAGGATGTAGGCCGCCCAGAACACGGCGGCCGCGAGCGCGAAGCCCACGCCCCGGGGATCGAGCGCGCTGGCCCCCGGCTCCCACGGCAGCAGCACGGCCAGCCCGGCCACCGCCAGCACCACCCAGACGAAATCCAGCGGGCGCCGCGACGACAGCACGGCCACCGCCAGCGGCCCGGAGAATTCGATCGCCACCGCCACGCCGAACGGGATGGTCTGCAGCGACAGGTAGAAGCAGAGGTTCATCGCGCCCACGGCGACACCGTAGGCCGCGAGCCGCAGAGCGTCGGGGCGCGAGAGCCGCCAGCGCCAGGGGCGCCAGAGCAGCAGCAGCAACAGCGCGGAGAAGCCCACGCGCACGGCGGTGGTGCCCTGGGCGCCCACCAGCGGGAACAGCGAATGCTTGGCCCAGGAGGTGCCCAACCCCAGGAAGGTGACGGAGCCCAGGATGGCCAGGGCGGGGATGAGCGGTGATTCGTTCGGTGCGGACATCGGGGGACTTTATCGCGCCATGCCGTTCACCGCCCGGCGCCGGCTCTCGGGGGGCCGTCGGCCTTCAGGCCGCTGCGCGTTCCTTCGCGAAGGCCAGGCACGCCTCGAGCATGCGGCGCAGGTGGGGTTGCACGTTCATCGCGATCTCGGGCAGGTAGTCGAACGGCAGGGCCTCCTGCATGTAGCTGGCCTGGGTCATCTCCAGCTGCACCGCATGCACGTTGCGCTCTGGATCGCCGTAGTGCCGGGTGATGTAGCCGCCCTTGAAACGGCCGTTGAGCACCGCGCTGTGGCCCGGCACCACCATGCCGATGGCGAGCAGTTCGCGCGCGAGCGCCGGGTCGCAGCTCGCGCCGTCGGCCGTGCCGAGGTTGAAGTCTGGCAGGCGGCCGTCGAAGAAGCGGGGCAGCACGGAGCGGATGGAGTGGGCATCCCAGAGCACCGCGACGCCATGGGCGGCTCGGATGCGGTCGAGTTCGGCGCGCAGCTGCGCGTGGTAGGGGTCCCAGTAGGCGCGGCGGCGTGCTTCGGTTTCCGCGGCGTCCGGCACCTGCGCCGGATCGGCGTAGAGCGGCGTGTCGTCGAAGGTGTCGACCGGGCACAGGCCGGTCACGCTCTGGCCGGGGTAGAGGCTGCTGCCGTCCGGCGGACGGTTCAGGTCCACCACGTAGCGCGAATGCGTGGCCGCGAGCACCGAGGCGCCCAGGCCGCGCGCGAAGGCGTAGAGGCGTTCGAGGTGCCAATCGGTGTCCGGCACCTGCCGGGCTTCATCGGTCAGCCGGCCGGCGATGGACGGCGGCACGTGGGTGCCCACGTGAGGCATGGACACCAGCAGCGGCGCGGTGCCGGCATGGAAATGGAAAAGCGGCGTGGCCGCGGTCGTATCGTTCATGGGGAAGCCTCTCGCAGCGGAAGCGGGTTCGTTCATGGATTCAGGTTTGCAGCAGGCCGGCACGCACCGCGGCGAACGCCGCCGCGCTTTCTCCGTGCAGCGCATGCCGTCCCGCGGCGACGCGCTGCACGCCGGCCGCCCAGACGCCGTGCAACGCGGACGTGCGGTGGCTGCCGAAGACGTGCGCGGCGAGCTGGCTCTCGGCCGGCAGGCCGCGCAGGGCGATGTGTTCCGGATCCAGCGCCACGAAGTCTGCCATGGCTCCCGGCACTAGACCCGCCTGCGCACCGGGCGCCGCGAGCCGGCCGGCGGCCTGCGCCCCGCCCTGCACGGCCTGCAGCAGCGTGGCGGTGGCGACCTGGGCCTGTGCGTCGGTGGCGAGCACGTTGCGGCGGCGCAGCATGAGACGCTGGCCGTATTCGAGCAGCATGAGTTCCTCGGCCGCGTTCACGCAGGCATGGCTGTCGGAGCCCAGGCCCCAGGACCCACCGGCCGCGAGCCAGCGCGGCAGGTCGAAGAGGCCGTCGCCGAGGTTGGCCTCGGTCGTCGGGCACAGGCCCGCCACCGCGCCGGTGCGGGCCGCGCCTTCCGCCTCGGCATCCGTCAGGTGCGTGGCGTGGACGAGGCACCAGCGTGCATCGACGGGCGCATGGTCCAGCAGCCACTCGACCGGGCGCTGGCCGCTCCAGGCGAGACAGTCGTCCACCTCCTGGGTCTGCTCGGCGATGTGGATGTGCACCGGGGCACCCGGAACGATGGCGTCCAGCCCCTGCAGCGCCGCGTGCAGGCTGTCGGGCGGCACGGCGCGCAGCGAGTGCGGCGCGAGGCCCAGCACACCGCCCTGCGCACGCACCTGGGGCGCGAGGCGTTCGAGCAGCGCGAGCATGCCGTCCGTGCTACGCAGAAAGCGCCGCTGGCCTTCGCGCGGCGGCTGGCCGCCGAAGCCGCCGGTCTGGTAGAGCACCGGCAGCAGCGTGATGCCGATGCCGGCGCGGCGCGCGGCGCGCAGCAGCGCGAGCGACATCTCGGCATCGTCGGCATAGGGGCGGCCGTCCTCGGCATGGTGCAGGTAGTGGAACTCGCACACCGCGGTGTAGCCCGCTTCCAGCATCTCGACGTACAGCCAGGTGGCGATCGCCTCCAGCGCCGCGGGCGACATGCGCGCGGCGAAGCGGTACATCAGGTCGCGCCAGCTCCAGAACGAATCGTCGCTCGCGGCGCGGAACTCGGTCAGGCCGGCGAACGCGCGCTGGAAGGCGTGGGAATGCAGGTTCGGCACGCCGGGCAGCAGCGGCCCGGGTGCCCGGGGCACGCCCGGCGGCTGGGCGCTGCCGGGCTGCGCGCGGGTGATGCGGCCGTCTTCGCTCCAGCGCAGCAGCACGTCGTTCGCCCAGCCGCCGGGCAGCAGGGCCTGGGCGGCGAAGAGCGCGCGTCCGTCGGAAGGGGAAGATGCGTCGGTCATCGCGGGGCTTTCAGGGGGATGGATTCAGGAAGCATGGCGCACCACCCTGCCCTGCCGCACGATCGCGCGCGGCGGCTGGTGGCCGAACCAGTAGGCCAGCTCGGCCGCCTCGGCGAACGGCCAGAGCACGAAGTCGGCGGGCCGGCCGGCGGCGATGAGGCCATGCGTGTCCTGCAGGCCCAGGGCGCGCGAGGCATGGGTGGTGATGCCGGCCAGGGCCTCGGGCACCGTGAGCCGGAACAGCGTGCAGGCCATATTGGCCATGAGCCGCAGGCTGAGCGCGGGCGAGGTGCCCGGGTTGTGGTCGGTGGACACGGCCATGGGCACGCCCGCCTCGCGCAGCGCCTGGATGGGCGGCAGGTGCGTATCGCGCAGCGTGTAGTAAGCGCCCGGCAGCAGCACGGCCACCGTGCCGGCCGCCTTCATCGCGGCGATGCCCCCGGCCGAGAGGTGCTCGATGTGGTCGCAGGACAGCGCGCCGTAGCGCGCCGCGAGCCGGGCGCCGTCCATGTCGGAGAGCTGCTCGGCATGCAGCTTGACGGGCAGGCCCAGCGCCTGCGCGGCCTGGAACACCTGTTCGGTTTCGGCCAGGCTGAAGGCGATGCGCTCGCAGAACACGTCCACCGCATCCACCAGCCCTTCTTCGGCCAGTGCCGGAAGCATCTCGCCGCAGACGAGGTCGATGTAATCCTGGCTGCGGCCCGCGTATTCCGGCGGCAGCGCATGCGCGCCCAGGAAGGTGGTGCGCACCGTGACGCCGCAGGCTTCGCCCAGCCGCCGCGCCGCGCGCAGCTGCTTGCGCTCGTGCTCCAGGGCCAGGCCGTAGCCGGACTTGATCTCGATGGCGCACACGCCCTCATCCAGCAGCGCCTGCAGCCGCGGCAGCGCCTGCGCGACGAGTTCGTCTTCCGACGCGGCGCGCGTCGCCTTCACTGACGAGACGATGCCGCCACCCGCGCGGGCCACCTCTTCATAGCTGGCACCGGCCAGGCGCATGGCGAATTCGCCGGCGCGGTGGCCGCCGTAAACCAGGTGGGTGTGGCAATCCACCAGGCCGGGCGTGGCCAGCGCGCCACCGCCCGCATGGCGGGGCAGCGCGGCGAAGGACGGTGGCACGGCGGCCTCCGGCCCGACCCAGCGCACGGTGCCGTCCTGCACCACCACGCAGGCCGGCGCATCGGTGGGCACGGCCACGTCGGGCAGGCACAGGCCGTCGGCCAGCCGCAGGTCGGTCCAGCAGCCGTCGGCGCCGGGCAGGGAAGACAAAGGTGTGGGCTGCATGGGATTTCCTCTGGAGCGCGCAGCGTTCCGTGGCATCAAGTGTCCTGCAGGACCGGCGCGGGGGCCGCTCCGGCATCCGGCGCCAGGCCGATCCAGGCCAGCACGGCGCCCTGGGCATTGTCGGGCACGAGTTGCAGCGGCTGCCCTTGCGCCTCGCCCCACCACAGGCCATGGCCGGGCGGGTAGCCTTCTCCGGCGCCGTCGCGCCATGTGCCGGCGAGCACCAGGCAGACACCGGCCGGCGTGCAGCCCGGGCGCACGCTGCCCGACACGATTTCGATCGCGCCCTGCCACGCGCCTCGGCGCAGCATGAGGTTGAAATCCGTGGAGGCGCCGCCCAGCGGGGTGCAATCGAGCGCGGCGGCGCCGTCGAACGACCAGGGGCGCCAGGGCTCGTCGAGCCGGTGGTCGATGCCGCTGGCGCTCAGGTGCACGCCATCGCCGCCCAGCAGCATGATCTGCCGGTCGATGCCCGGGAAGGCCGAGAACGGCCCCGCCCGGTCGATGGTGGCCGCGCTCACGCGCCAGCCGAAGCCGTCCATGCCCGTGCCGGGCGGCCAGCACACGATCTCGCGCGTGGCGCCCCCGCCGTTCTTCCAGGGCATGGGCGCGATGGCGGCGAGATCGAAACGTTGCAGTGGCATGGTGTCAGGTGCGCGTGAGCACGGCCTGCAGGAACGAGCGCGTGCGCTCCTGGCGCGGGTTGGTGAAGATGGTGGCGGGCGGTCCCGATTCGATGATGCCGCCGCCGTCCATGACGACGACGACATCGCCGACCTCGCGGGCGAAGTCCATCTCGTGGGTGACGACCATCATGGTCATGCCCTCGCGCGCGAGCACCTTCATGACCTGCAGCACCTCGCCCACCAGTTCCGGATCGAGCGCCGACGTGGGTTCGTCGAACAGCATCACGCGCGGCTTCATGGCCAGTGCGCGGGCAATGGCCACGCGCTGCTTCTGGCCGCCGGAGAGGCTGGCGGGCATGGCGCCGGCCTTGTGGGCGAGGCCCACCTTTTCGAGCAGCACGCGCGCCTGCGCCTCGGCCTCGGCGCGCGCCGTGCCGTGCAGCTTGCGCGGGCCCAGCGTCACGTTGTCGATCACCGACAGGTGCGGGAACAGGTTGAAGGACTGGAACACCATGCCCACTTCCTCGCGCAGGGCGTTGAGGTCTCGGTCGGGCAGCATGCGGCCGGCGTCCACCAGCGTGCGGCCGCAGATATCGATGCGCCCGCCCTGCGGTTCCTCCAGTCCGTTGCAGCAGCGCAGGAAGGTGCTCTTGCCCGAGCCGCTGGGGCCGATCACGACCACCACCTGGGATGGCTGCACGTCGAAATCGATACCGTCGAGCACGACGTGCTCGCCATAGGCCTTGCGCAGGCCGCGGATGCGCACGATGGGTTCGGCGTTGTGGGAATCGGGAGGCATCGTCATTGCACCATTCCTCCGGCGCGCAGGCGCAGTTCGATGTGGCGCAGCACCAGCGTGGTGGCCCCGGTGAGGACGAAGTACACCACCGCGATGGCCAGGTACACCTCCAGAGAACGGTACGACACGCTGATGATCTTCTGGCCCTCGTGCATGAGATCGTGGATGGTGAGCAGCGACACCAGGGCCGAGTTCTTGATCAGCGCGATGAACTCGTTGCCCAGCGGCGGGATCATGCGCACCACCGCCTGCGGCAGCACCACGCTGCGCATCGCCTGGCCCGAGGACATGCCGATGGAGCGTGCGGCCTCCATCTGCCCCTTGTCGATCGACTGGATCGCGCCGCGCACGATCTCGGACACGTAGGCGCCCGAGTAGATGCCCAGGCCGATCACGCCGCACACGAAGGCCGGCAGCAGGATGCCGAATTGCGGCAGGCCGAAGAACAAAATGAACAGCTGCACCAGCAGCGGCGTGCCGCGGATGACCGCCACGTAGGCGGTGCACAGGCCGTACACGATGCGGTTGCGGGGGTTGAGGCGGCCGATGCCCACCAGCAGTCCCATGACGCATCCGAGCAGCAGCGAGGCGGCCGTGATCTCCACGGTCACCGCCGCGCCCTGCAGCAGTTGGGGCCAGCCGGCCCATACGGGGGAAAAATCGAGTTCCATCGCTTCAGGTCGTCAGCAGGCCGTGTTCACTTGGCCGCCGGGGCGCTGAACCACTTCTTCTCGATGGCAGCATAGGTGCCGTCGGCCTTGAGCTTCGCGATGGCGCCGTTCACGGCGCGGGTCAGCTCGGGCGTGTCCTTGCGCAGGGCCATGCCGTATTCCTCGGTGGTGAGCTGTTCCTGGAGCACGCGCAGGCCGGGCCGCGTGCGGATGTACTGGTAGGCGGCGGGCTTGCCGGTGACGGCGGCGTCGGCGCGGCCGATGTCCACGAGGTTGAACATCTCCTGATTCTTCTCCACCTCGACGCGCTGCACCTTGGGATGGTTCTGCGTGAGGAAGCCCACCGACTTGGTGCCCACCTGCACGGTGACCTTCTTGCCGTCCAGGTCGGCGATCTTCTGGATCGACGTGTTGCCGTCCTTCACCATGGCCACGAGGCCGCCCGCGTAGTAGGGCTCGGTGAAGTCCACCACCTTCCTGCGCTCGTCGGTGATGTAGATGGCCGACACGGCCATGTCGAAGCGGCGGGACATCAGGCCCGGAATCAGGCCCTTGAAGTCGATGTCCACCCACTCGACGCGCTTGCCCAGGGCCTTGCCGACGGCCTCGACGAGTTCCACGTCGAAGCCCGTGCGCTTGCCGTTCTCGACGAACTCCATGGGCGGGAAGGTGGCATCGGTGCCCACGCGCAGCACGTTGTCCTGGGCATGCACGCTGGCATGTCCCAGGGCCAGGGCGGCCATGCTGGCGAGAAGGAGGCGGCGGCGGGGAGTCATCATGGGCAGGTCTCGGTTCAAGGGTCGGAGAAACGGAAACGGAAACGGGAAACGCAGAAAACGGAAGGCAGCCGGGGACGGCGATCAGTGCAGAACCAGTTCGCGGGAAATGCGCGCGGCGGCCACGACCGCCATGCGTATCAGCGCCTGCTCCTGCCCCTGGGCCCGCAGGATCGGCGCCATCAGCGTGATGGCGCCCGCGGCCTGGCGGGAGGCGCCGAAGAGCGGCACGCTGCAGCCCCACACGCCCTCGTCGACTTCGCCTTCGCTCACGGCGAAACCCGCCGTGCGGATGGCGTCGAGCTCGTCGCGGGCGGATTCGCGGCCCGGCGTGCCGGGTCCCCACTGGGCATCGAGCACGGCGTCGCGCGCGGCCTCGGGCAGGTGGGCCAGCACGCACTTGGCCGAGGCACCCGCGCGCAGGGGCACGCTGCGCCCCTTCTCGAACGAGCAGCGCAGGGAATGGTGGCTCTCCACCATGTCGAGGCAGATCGCCTGATCGTTCACTGCCAGGATCAGGCCCACGCTCTCGTGCGACTGCTGCGAGAGTTCCACCATGCCGGGACGCGCCTGCCGCACGAGGTGCGAGGCCAGATCGAACCCCAGGGCGAGCTGCAGGCTCAGCGGACCGGGCGCGTAGAAGCCGTCGCTTTCCAGCACGAAGCCCCATCGCTTGAGCCGCGCGAGCTGCCGGTACAGCGTGCTGCGCGCGAGGCCGGTGAGCTCCATCAGTTCAGGCGCCGACGAGGCCTTGCCCTGCTGGGCCAATACGGCCAGCACCTGCAGCACGCGGTCGGCGGTGGGTACGGCAGCAGGCAAGGCACTCTTGGACATGCCCGCAGTATCAAAGCAAGCGGCCCGGCGTCACACCCCCGCATTCCCAAGAACTGGGAATGGACGTCCCTTTTTTGCGCTTTCGCGGGGTTTGCGTCCGTATTCCATTTTCGCCCCCGCCCGCGTCAGCGCACCATCGGCAGGTGCAGCCCGTGCTTCTTCGCCGCCGCGATGGCGATGTCGTAGCCCGCATCGGCATGGCGCATCACGCCGCTGGCCGGGTCGTTCCAGAGCACGCGGCCCAGGCGCGCGGCGGCCTCGTCGGTGCCGTCGGCCACGATCACCACGCCGGCATGCTGCGAATAGCCCATGCCCACGCCGCCGCCATGGTGCAGGCTCACCCAGGTGGCGCCGCCCGCGGTGTTGAGCAGCGCGTTCAGCAGCGGCCAGTCGCTCACCGCGTCGGTGCCGTCCTTCATGGCCTCGGTCTCGCGGTTCGGGCTGGCGACGGAGCCGGTGTCCAGGTGGTCGCGGCCGATCACGATGGGCGCCTTCAGCTCGCCGTTCTTCACCATCTCGTTGAAGGCCAGCGCCGCCTTGTGGCGCTCGCCCAGGCCCAGCCAGCAGATGCGCGCGGGCAGGCCCTGGAAGGCGATGCGCTCGCGGGCCATGTCGAGCCAGCGGTGGGTGTGCTTGTTCTCGGGGAACAGCTCCTTGATCTTGGCGTCGGTCTTGTAGATGTCTTCCGGGTCGCCCGAGAGCGCCACCCAGCGGAACGGGCCCTTGCCCTCGCAGAACAGCGGGCGGATGTAGGCGGGCACGAAGCCGGGGAAATCGAAGGCGTTCTTCACGCCCTGATCGAAGGCCACCTGGCGGATGTTGTTGCCGTAGTCCACCGTGGGAATGCCCATGGCCTGGAAGTCGAGCATGGCCTGCACGTGGACGGCGCAGCCCCGGGCCGCCGCGTCCCTCAGGCGGGTATGCTGCGCCGGGTCGGCCGCGGCGGCACGCCACTCGGCGACCGTCCAGCCCACGGGCAGGTAGCCGTTGACGAGGTCGTGCGCCGAGGTCTGGTCGGTCACGATGTCGGGCTTCGGGCCACCGGCCTGCGCGCGCCGGACCAGCTCGGGCAGCACCTCGGCGGCATTGCCCAGCAGGGCGATGGAGACGGCCTCCCTGCGCGCCGTGTGGTGCGCGATCAGTGCGAGCGCATCGTCGATGTCCTTCGCCTGCTTGTCCACATAGCGCGTGCGCAGGCGGAAGTCGATGCTGCTCTGCTGGCATTCGACGGCCAGCACGCAGGCGCCGGCCAGCACGCCGGCCAGCGGCTGCGCGCCGCCCATGCCGCCCAGGCCCGCCGTCAGGATCCACTTGCCCGAGAGGTCGTTGCCGTAATGCTGGCGGCCGGCCTCGACGAAGGTCTCGAACGTGCCCTGCACGATGCCCTGCGCGCCGATGTAGATCCAGCTGCCGGCCGTCATCTGGCCGTACATGAAGAGGCCCTTGCGGTCCAGCTCGTTGAAGTGCTCCCAGGTGCCCCACTTTGGCACCAGGTTGGAGTTGGCGAGCAGCACGCGCGGTGCGTTCTCGTGCGTCTTGAACACGCCCACAGGCTTGCCGGACTGGATCAGCAGGGACTCGTCGGCCTCCAGCTTCTGGAGCGAGGCCAGGATCTGGTCGAAGCACTCCCAGTTGCGCGCCGCGCGGCCGATGCCGCCGTACACCACCAGCGATTGCGGGTTCTCGGCCACATCCGGATCGAGGTTGTTCTGGAGCATGCGATAGGCGGCCTCGGCCAGCCAGTTCTTGCAGTGCAGCTGGCTGCCCCGCGGCGCGCGGATGGTGCGCGACGGGTCGTGGCGGGGATCGGCCAGGGGTTGGGCGGTGGCGGCGGACAGGATGGCGTCGTTGGCGTTCATGGCATCGCTCCTCGGGGCGTTCGGGCTATGGATGGATGAATGGGAGAGAGAAGAAATCACTGGAAGCTGGGCAGGATGGCGGTGAGCGCCTCCGGCCAGTTGCCGTGCTGCGCCCACTGGCGCATGGCTTCGATGTCGGGCGCGAGGTAGCGGTCCTGCTCGAGGAAGGCCACGCGCGTGCGCACGGCGGCGAACTGCGCCTCGATCAGCGGCGAGCTGTTCAGGCTGCGGTCGAACTCCATGCCCTGCGCGGCGGCCATGGCCTCGATGCCGGCGATCACGCCGGTGTTGCGCGCCATGTCCAGCAGGCGCCGCGCGGCGTAGGTGGCCATGGAGACATGGTCCTCCTGGTTGGCCGAGGTGGGCAGGCTGGTCACGCTGCTGGGGTGGGAGAGGCACTGGTTCTCCGCGGCGAGCGCCGCGGCCGTCACCTGCGCGATCATGAAGCCGGAGTTGACGCCGCTGTCGCGGATCAGGAAGGCCGGCAGGCCCGAGAGGCCCGTGTCGAGCAGCAGCGCGAGGCGGCGTTCGGAGATGGCGCCGATCTCGGCGAGCGCGAGCGCGATGATGTCCGCTGCGAAAGCGACCGGCTCGGCGTGGAAGTTGCCGCCGGAGATCACCTCCCCCGTGTCGGTGAACACCAGCGGGTTGTCCGATGCGGCATTGGCCTCGATGCGCAGCACGCGGGCGGCATGCGCCAGGTTGTCGAGGCAGGCCCCCATCACCTGCGGCACGCAGCGGATCGAATACGGGTCCTGTACGCGGCCGCAATTCGGGTGCGAGGTGTCGATGGCGCTGCCTTCCAGCAGTGCGCGCACGGCGGCGGCCACGGCGATCTGCCCGGCCTGCCCGCGCGCTGCGTGGATACGCGCATCGAACGGCTTGACCGAGCCCTTGATCGCCTCCAGCGTCAGGCAGCCCGCGACCAGGCCGGCGGCGAACACGCTCTCGGCCGCGAACAGGCCCGCCAGTGCGAGCGCGGTGGACACCTGCGTGCCGTTGAGCAGTGCGAGTCCTTCCTTGGGGCCGAGCACGAAGGGCTCGAGCCCGATCGCGGCCATGGCCTCGCGGCCGGAGACCACCCTGCCCTCCACCTTGGCCGCGCCCTCCCCGATCAGCACGCAGGCCAGGTGCGCCAGCGGCGCCAGATCGCCCGACGCACCGACCGAGCCCTTGGCGGGAATCACCGGCAGCACGTCGGCATTCGCCAGCGCCAGCAGCGCATCGACCAGCGCCGGCCGCACACCCGAATGGCCGCGCGCCAGGCTCACGGCCTTGGTGGCCAGCACCATGCGCACCACGTCGTCCGGCAGCGGATCGCCCGTGCCCACGCTGTGCGAGAGCACGAGGTTGCGCTGCAGTTCGGCCAGGCGGTCCGCCACGATCTTCGTGCTCGCGAGCTTGCCGAAGCCGGTATTGATGCCGTAGACCACCTGGTCTTCTTCCACGATGCGGTCCACCGTGGCCTGGGCGGCCTGCATGGCGGGCAGCGCGGACACATCCAGCGACAGCCGCAGGCCACCGGCGGCAATGGCGCGCAACTCCGCCAGCGTGACCTGGCCCGGATGCAGTGCGAGGGTGGGAATGGCGCTCATGGACTATTCCTGTATATACAAGTGGATCTTCAAAAACTGCAACGGCTGGCATGGCCAGCTGCTGGCGCGGATTGGACCACGAAATGCCCAGCTTGTATATACAGGCAGGGCATGACCCGGATCAGCCGACCAGCGGATGCCCGTCGGCGCGGATGCGGCTGCCCAGCCGGTAGCGCGAACCCGGGTGCAGGCAGCGCACCAGGGTGACCGGCACGCCCCGTGACCAGGTGCGGCGCGTGAGCAGCAGGCACGGCTCGCCCGCCGCCATGTCCAGCAGGCGCGCCTGCTCGGCCGTGGGCAGCACGGCATCGACGACGTGTTCCAGCTGGTCGAACGGCACGTTGCGCACCAGGTATTCGGAAGGCTGCATGCGCGTGAAATCCTGTGCGCCGAACTGCGGCACCGCGCGCGGGTTCACGTAGCGGTCTTCCAGCTGCACGGGCATGCCGTCCTCGCGGTGCACGCAGACCGCATGGAACACCGACTCACCCGTGCGCAGGTCCAGCGCCGCGGCCACGTCCAGCGGCGCGGAGATGCGCTCCACCGTGAGCACGTCGCAGCGGTAGTCGTGGCCGCGCTGGCGGATCTCGCTGGCCAGGTTGGCGATCTGCAGCAGCGTGGACTGCGGCTTGTCCTCGGCCACGAAGCTGCCCACGCCGGCCACGCGCACGATGCGGCCCTGCTCCGACAGCTCGCGCAGTGCACGGTTCACCGTCATGCGCGACATGCCGAACTGCTGCACCAGCTCGCTCTCGGACGGCAGCCGGTCGCCCGCGCGCCAGGAGCCGTCCTGGATGCGGCGCACGATGTGGTCCTTGATCTGCTGGTAGAGCGCGAGCGCAGGTTCGGGCGTGGCGGATGCCGGCGCTGGTGCACTGCGGGAGGGAGTGGCGGGCCGGGAGGTGCGCGCGCGGGCGGTCGTCGCTTTCATGGCGCGGCACTCTATCAGTGCGCGTCGGCGGCCATCGACTCGGCGCGGATCTCTTCGGTCAGGCGGGCCTTGAGCTGCATGAATTCGGGCGAAGTCTTGATGGTGTAATGCCGCGGGTGCGGCAGGTCCACCGCGATCTCGCTCTTGATGCGCCCGGGCCGCGCGCTGAACACGGCCACGCGGTTGGCCATGAAGATCGCCTCGTCGATGTCGTGGGTGACGAACATCACCGTTTTGCGCTCGGCCTCCCAGATGCCCAGCAGCAGTTCCTGCATGAGCACGCGGGTCTGGTTGTCGAGCGCACCGAAGGGCTCGTCCATCAGCAGGATCTTCGGGTCGTTGGCGAGCGCGCGCGCGATGGCCGTGCGCTGCTGCATGCCGCCCGAGAGCTGCTTGGGATAGTGCTGCTCGAAGCCGCGCAGCCCCACCTTGGCGATGAAATACGCCGCCCGCTCCTTCTGCACGCTCTCGGCGACGCCGCGCTCGCGCAGGCCGAAGCGGATGTTCTGCTCGATGGTGAGCCACGGGAACAGCGTGTAGCTCTGGAACACCATGCCGCGGTCCGCGCCCGGCCCGGTCACCGGCTGGCCGTCCAGCAGCACGCGGCCGGCGGTGGGCTCGTCCAGCCCCGCCACGATGCGCAGCATGGTCGACTTGCCGCAGCCCGACGGGCCCAGGATGGTGACGAAATCGTTGTCGGCCACGTGGAAATCCACCGGCAGCAGCGCCTGCGTGGCCGGGCCCTTGGCCGAGGTGAAGGTGCGCGAGACACCCTGGATGGACAGCTCGCTCATCAGAGGGTGCTCCAGGCGAAGAGGCGGCGGTTGACCGCCTTGAAAAGGAAGTCCGACACCAGGCCGATGATCCCGATCACGATGATGCCGAAGATGATCTGCCCGGTGTTGAGCAGCGCCTGGCTGTCGGTGATCATGTGACCGATGCCGGACGACGAGCCGATCAGCTCGGCGACGATCACGTAGGTCCAGGCCCAGCCCAGCACCAGCCGCAGCGTTTCGGCGATGTGGGGCGCGGCGCCGGGAATCAGCACGCGCCGCACGATGCCCGTGGGCGTGGCGCCCAGCGTGTACGCGGCCTCGACCAGGTCCTTGCGGGCGCTGCCCACGGTGACGGCGACCATCAGGATGATCTGGAACACCGAGCCGATGAAGATCACCAGCAGCTTTTGCAGCTCGCCCAGGCCCGCCCAGAGGATGAGCAGCGGGATGAACGCCGATGCGGGCAGGTAGCGGCAGAAGGACACGAACGGCTCCACGAACGCCTCGATCCCCTTGTGCGCGCCCATGCAGATGCCCAGCGGCACGGCCACCAGCGCGGCCAGGAAGAAGCCGCCCAGCACGCGCCAGACCGTCATGCCGATGTCGTGCAGGAAGCCGAACTGCGTGAACAGCAGCCAGCCCTCCTGCACCATGGTGACCGGGCTGGCCAGGAAGGTGGGCGACACGTAGCCGCCCAGCGTGGCCACCGACCACACGGCCACGAAGAGCGCGAAGAAGGCCGCGCCCAGCAGCCAGCGCGTGCGCGGGGCCACCGGCTCCAGCGGGCGCAGGCGGCGGCGCGGCACGGCAGGCACGGCCGCGGGTGCCGTTGCGGCCGGCGCGCCGGGTTGGGAATCAGCGGGCATGGCGCCCATCACTCGGCTCATCGCAAGGCTCTCCTGACGGAAACGTGGGCAGTGGCGGCGGACGCATCACTTGATGAAGCTGTCGTCGAACATGGCGGCGAAGTTGTCCGGCTGCTTGCGCACCACGCCCGCCTCCAGCAGGATCGCACCCGCATCCTTCATGAACTGCTGCAGCTCGCCCGCGAAGAACTTCTGGTTGGCGGCCTTGTCCTGCCAGCGCAGGTAGGCCGACGACTTGGCGAAGGCCTCGCCGGTCTGCTTGACGGCGGCGCCCATGATTTCGTTGGCCTTGGCCGGGTCGGTCTTGATCATCTCCAGCGCATCGAAGTACGACTGCGTGAGCGCCTGCGCGGCCTTCGGGTTCGCCTTGAGCCACTCGGGCGCGCAGCCTACGGTGTCCATCACCATCGGATAGTCGATGGTGGTGGCAAGGATCTTGCCCGCCTGCGGATTGGCGCGGATCGTGGAGAGGTACGGCTCGTACGTCATCGCGGCATCGTTCTGGCCCGACACGAAGGCCTGCGCGGCCGGCTGCGGCTCGAGCGAGACGGTCTTCACGTCCTTGAGCGTCATGCCGTTCTTCGACAGCATCCAGGCCAGGCCGAAATACGGCGCGGTGCCGGGCGCGCTCACGGCAACGGTCTTGCCCTTCAGGTCGGCGAAGCCCTTCACGTCGTTGCGCACCGCGATGCCGTCGGCGCCGTAGGATTTGTCCATCTGGAAGATCTGCACGATCGGCACGCCGTTCGTGTTCCACGCGACGTGCGTCTCCACCGTGGTCGCCGCGCACTGGATGGCCTTGGAAGCCAGGGCCAGGTGGCGGTCCTTCTGCGGAATCATCTTGAGCTCCACGTCCAGGCCGTTCTTCTTGAAGATGCCGGCCTTGTCCGCCAGGGTGAGGGGCGCGAACCCCGTCCAGCCCGACATGCCGAGTGCCAGCTTCGTCTCCTGCGCCTGCACGCCGAGCGCCAGGCCCGCCAACCCCACCACTGCCGCGATCCGCGACACCTTGCCCGCCATCGTTCCAGCCATTGTCCAGCTCCTCGAAAATGAATGCGTTCGTCCAACCCGGTGCGCGCCGCTCCACCGCCGGAACACCGGGCCGGCCGCCGCAGCGGGCCCGCCCATTCTTGTCCCGCGGCCAGGCTGTCTATACAGGGTAAACACCCAGAGCACGGCCGGAAGAAAACCGGCGGTGCAGGCACGCCCTGCACTCCCATGCAAGAAGGGGACCAGCCCCAGCCGCCGCAGCGGTCTGGGTAGGCGCCGCCGCCATGCGGACGCCGTTTCCGGCGCGCCCACAGGCCGGGGAATACCCCGTGGGCGGCCCTGGTGTTGCGGCGTGCTCCACAATGGGCCGCACATCCATCGGATTTGCAGCCTTCCCGGCGTCACGGCGGTGTCGGAGCCGGCGCTGCCGTCGCGTCGTGCACGGCAGCATTGCACGTCGGAATGCACCGCGAAAGAGCCCCGTGCACCACCGGCGGGCAGGGGGCGGGCCGTAGAATTTGCAGTATCCGAACCACAACGAAAGCGCCCCTGGCCATGACTCAGCAGTACGAGGCCCTCCTTGGCATCCTGGACTCCAAGGAAGACCCCCTCATCCAGGAATGGCTGGCCGAGGCCGCCAAGGGCGGAAACGTTCCGGCAGCCAATTCCGCCTCCGATGCGCGCGAGCTGCTGCAGGCACTGCGCGCCGCCTTGCACAGTGCGCCGCCTCCCCGCGGCACGCCGCAGCCGGGCAGCGCCTGGCACACGCTCAACGGTGTGCTGGAATCGCTCTCCCGCTCCCGCGCGGCGCGCGGCGAGACGGCCGGAGACACCAGCGTGTTCGTGCTGGCGCTGAAGAAGGCGCTGTTCACCCAGCTGCAGGCCACCGGCAGTGCCGCCACGCTCGCGCCCGCGCTCTGGAGCGCGACCGAACTGGTGGACCGCCTGGCCCAGCACACCGTGACCACCTTCCAGCTGGCACGCGAAGACATCATCCGCCGCCAGCAGGAAGAACTGCTGGAGCTCTCCACCCCGGTCATCAAGCTCTGGGACGGCGTGCTGGCGGTGCCGATGATCGGCACGCTCGACAGCAACCGCACGCAGGTGGTCATGGAAACGCTGCTGCAGCGCATCGTCGACACCGAATCCGAGATCGCCATCATCGACATCACCGGCGTGCCCACCGTGGACACGCTGGTCGCGCAGCATCTGCTCAAGACCGTCGCGGCCATCCGGCTCATGGGCGCGGACTGCATCGTGAGCGGCATCCGGCCGCAGATCGCGCAGACCATCGTGCACCTGGGCATCGACCTGCAGGGCATCCATACCCGCGCCACGCTGGCCGATGCCCTCGCGCTCGCGCTGCAGAAGACCGGCTGGCGCATCGGCCGCGTGCCGGCCTGAAGCGGAAAGGACGCATTCCATGGAACGCATACCGATCCTGCGCATGGGCGACACGCTGCTCGTCACCATCCAGGTGGACATGCAGGACCGCACGGCCCTTGCCCTGCAGGAAGACCTCGCGGCACGCATCGCCGACACCGGCGCCACGGGCGTGATGATCGACATCTCCGGCCTGGAGATCGTCGATTCGTTCGTCGGCCGGATGCTCAGCAGCATCTCAGGCATCGCGCACATCCTCTCCGCCCACACGGTGGTGGTCGGCATGCAGCCGGCGGTGGCCATCACCCTGGTGGAACTCGGCCTCTCGCTGGAAGGCGTGCGCACGGCGCTCAACGTGGAGCGCGGCATGGAACTGCTGCGCCGCATCCGCGAGGAGGCACCCCTTGGCCGCTGATCCCACGGGTACGCTGCCCATCGAATCCGAGCAGCACATCGTCGCCTGCCGCCAGACCGTGCGGGCGCTGTGCGCGGGCCTGCGCTTCTCCCTGGTGGACCAGACCAAGGTCATCACGGCGGCGAGCGAGCTGTCGCGCAACACCCTGGTGCATGGCGGCGGGGGCCGCATGCGCTGGGAGGTGCTCGACCAGCACGGCCGCTCCGGCCTGCGGATGGCCTTCGAGGACGAGGGCCCCGGCATCTCCGACATGCAGTTGGCGCTGACCGACGGCTGGACCTCCGGCGGCGGCATGGGGCTGGGCCTGCCCGGCAGCCGGCGGCTCGTCAACGAATTCGACATCCGCTCGGCGCCCGGCCAGGGCACCTGCGTCACCATCACGAAATGGAAGTGATGGACACCACCCGCGGCGAAGTCCTGCACGGCTGGACGCACACGGTGTTCCCGATCGACGACGCGAGCCGCGTGGGCGAAGCACGGCGCTTCGCCGCGCACGAGAGCGCACGGCTCGGCTGGAATGCCACCGATGCGGGGCGGCTGTCGCTCGTGGTCACCGAACTCGCCACCAACCTGCACCGCCATGCGCGCGGCGGGCGCCTGCTGGTCGCCACCATTCCCGCGCGTCAGGCCGTGGAGGTGATCGTGATCGACAATGGCCCGGGCATTGCGGACTTGCGGATGGTGATGCAGGACGGCTACTCGACCGGAGGCTCTCCCGGCACCGGCCTCGGCGCGGTCCGGCGGCTGTCCGACGAATTCGACTTCCATTCCACGCCCGAGGGCACGGTCTGCGTGGCACGGGTCGTGGAGCGCCCCCTCGAAGAGGAGGATGGTTACGCCACGGCAGAGGCGTCCCTGCAGCGCGCCGACACCATCCCGGCCCGCGTGCGCGTGGGGGCCATCCGCCTGCCGCTGCGCGGCGAGACGGCTTGCGGGGACGCGTGGGCGGCCGCCATCGACGGCGAGCGCGTGGCGCTCTGCGTAGCCGATGGCCTCGGACACGGGCCGGAAGCGGCGCGCTCCTCGGAGGCGGCGCTGGAAGTCTTCGCGCAGGCCCCCTTCAGCGATCTGGGCGGCATGGCGGAGCGCGCCCACCGCGCGCTGCTGGGGCTGCGCGGTGCGGCCGTCTGCGCCCTGCGCTGGGACGGGCCTTCCGCCCCGGTGCAGAGCACCAGCATCGGCAACGTGGCGGCGCGGCTCGTCTCCGGTGTCGCCGACCGATCGTTGCCGGCGCAGCACGGCACCGTGGGCCTGCAGATCCGCAAGCCCCAGGAAACCTCTCTCCAGCCGCCGGACCATGCGCTCGCCGTTGTCCACACCGACGGCGTCGAGGGGCGATGGCATGCCCGCTCGATCCATGCGCTGCTCGGCCGCGACCCCACCCTCGTGGCCGCCGTGCTGCTGCGCGACCACCACCGCGTCCGGGACGACGCCACCATCGTGGTCGTCCAGCGCAACGGTTGACCCCACGCCCCCTGAAGCCGAATTCCCGAGGAACCGCACGATGACATCCCAGCCCGACGCACAGCCCGACGCAGGGGCCGGCGCCGAAAACCCCACCCTCTCCGCGCTGCAGGCCGCGCTCGTGGCCAGCCAGCAGGAGGTGGAATTGCTGCGCGCCGAACTCGAGGAAACCAACCGCGGCGTGGTGGCGCTCTATTCGGAGCTGGACGCGCAGGCCGAACAGCTGCGCAAGGCCACGGAGATGAAGAGCCGCTTCCTGGCCTACATGAGCCATGAGTTCCGCACGCCGATCAGCTCGATCCGCAGCATCGCGCGCCTGCTCGCCGACCATGTGGACGGTCCGCTGAACGCGGAGCAGACACGCCAGGTGGGTTTCATCCAGACCACGGCGGTGGAGTTCTCAGAGATGGTGGACGACCTGCTCGATCTCGCGAAGATCGAAGCCGGCCGGGTCGACATCTCGCCGGCATGGTTCGATATGGTGGACCTCTTCCAGGCGCTGCGCGGCATGTTCAAGCCCGTGGCCACCAATGCCGAGCTGAATCTCGTGTTCGAGGAGCCGCGCGGCCTGCCGCCGCTCTTCACGGACGACCGCAAGCTGTCGCAGATCCTGCGCAACTTCATCTCCAACGCGCTCAAGTTCACGCCGCGCGGCGAAGTGCGCATCAGCGCGGAACCCTGCGAAGGCGACCGTGTGCGGTTCTCGGTGTCGGATACCGGCATCGGCATCGCGCCGGAATTCCATACGCGCGTGTTCGAGGATTTCTCGCAGGTCGGCTCGCCCCTGCAGAACCGGTTGCGGGGCACGGGTCTCGGCCTGGCGCTGAGCCGCCAGCTCGCAGAGCTGCTCGGTGGACGGGTGGAGCTGCAGAGCGTGCCGGGCGAAGGCTCGGTCTTTTCCGTGACCTTGCCCGTGCGGCTGGCGCAGTCGGGTGCCGGCGCGGGAACCCCGGAGTGAGCGGCATGCTGGACGTCGGAGCCATTCACACCACCATTGACCGCGGCAGCCATACGGTGCTGGTGGTGGACGACAACCCGGTCACCCGTTACTCGACCGCGCGCATCGTGCGCGCCTCCGGCTTCCAGACGCAGGAGGCCGAGAGCGGCGCGCAGGCCCTGCAGATGGCCGGCAACGCCATTTCCGCCGTGGTGCTCGACGTGCACCTGCCGGACATCGACGGCTTCGAGGTGTGCCGCACCCTGCGCACACGCCCGGACACGGCGCTGCTGCCGGTCATGCACCTGTCGGCGGCCCACGTGCATGCGGAGGACCGCGTCACCGGCCTCAACGCCGGTGCGGACGCCTACCTCACCCATCCCGTGGAGCCCGCGGTGCTGGTGGGCACCCTGCAGGCGCTCATCCGCGCCCGTACGGCCGAAGACAGCCTGCGCCGCAGCGACCGGCGCTTCCGCGCGATCTACAGCCAGGCGCTGAGCGGCATCGGCCTGCTCGAGCGCGACGGCCGGTTCACCGACATCAACCCGGCGATGGCGCGGCTGCTCGGCCGTTCGCCGCAGGAAGTGCTCGGGCGGGCGATCAGCGAATTCGCGCCGCCCGACTGGGCGGAGTTCGTGCGCGACAGGACGGTGGAGATGGGGCAGTCCACGACGTGGCAGGGCGAATTCCCTCTGGTGCGGCCGTCCGGACAGTGGGTGTACCTGGAATGGAGCATCTCGGGCCACGTGGAGCCGGGCCTGCGCATGGCGATCGCGGCCGACATCTCCGAGCGCGTGGAGCTCGACAGCCGCCGCCAGGAAGTCCTGGAGCGCGAACAGGTGGCGCGCGCCACGGCCGAGCGCCTGGGCCGCACCAAGGACGATTTCATCGCCGTGCTGTCGCACGAGCTGCGCACGCCGCTGAACGCGATCGCGGGCTGGGTGCACATCCTCAAGCGCCGCGGCGGCACGCCGGAACTGATCAAAGGGCTGGATTCGATCCACCGCAACGTGAAGGCGCAGGCGCGCATCATCTCGGACATCCTCGACGTATCGCGCATCAACAGCGGCAAGCTGCACCTCGAACGCGAGTGGACGCAGCCCGAGGAATCGGTGCGCTCCGCCATCGACGCGCTGCAGGCCTCCATCGCTGAGAAGCGGCTGACGGTGGACGTGCGCGCGGGCGCCGGCATCGGGCCCGCGTGGCTCGATCCGACGCGCTTCCAGCAGATCTTCTGGAACCTGCTCACCAACGCCATCAAGTTCTCGGAGAACGACGGGCGCATCGAGGTGGTGCTGTCCCGCGAGGGCAATGCGCTCACGCTGTCCGTGCAGGACTGGGGCCGCGGCATCGCTCCGGAGTTCATCGAGCACCTCTTCGACCGCTTCACCCAGAGCGACTCGCCCGGCAACCGTCGCCACGGCGGCCTGGGCCTGGGCCTCTCCATCGTCAAGCAGCTCGCCGAACTGCACGGCGGCGGCGTCGAGGCGCACAGCGCAGGATCCGGCCAGGGTTCCACCATCACCGTACGGCTCACCGCGGCCTACGAGGGCGAGGGAGAAGGAGAGAGCGCGCCGGCGCCGCTGCGCACGGACGAGGCACTGCCCGAGCCGGCCATGGAGGAACGCCCGCTGCGCGGACTGGACATCCTCACCGTGGAAGACCATCCGGACGCCAGCGAGATGCTGGCGGTGGTGCTCTCGGACGGGGGTGCGCCGCCGCGGCAGGCCGCGGATTTCGACTCCGCCCTCCGGGCACTGGGCGAACGCTGGCCCGACGTGGTGGTCAGCGACATCGGGCTGCCGGGGCGAGACGGGTACGAACTCGCCCGCACCCTGCGCGGCATGCCGATACCGGCAGGACGCCGCCCGCCCATTGCGATCGCGCTCACGGCGTTCTCGCGCCCGCAGGACGCGAACAAGGCGCTGGAAGCCGGGTTCGACGCGCACCTCGGCAAACCGCTGCAACCCCACGCCCTCATGGCCACCATCGCCCGGCTCGTGGCCGGCCGGTAGACCGTCGACCAAGGCCCCATGACCCCTTCCCTTTCCCCGCAGCAGCCCGAACGCCATGCCGACATCTTCATCGGCCACAGCGAGATGGCCCGCCGCATGCGCCAGCACGACTGGGAATCCACGCCACTCGGCCCGCCGGACCGCTGGCCCCAGGGGCTGAAGGCGGCGCTGCGCATCCTTCTGACCTCCCGCTTCGAGATGTGGGTCGGCTGGGGGCCCGACATCGCGTTCTTCTACAACGACGCCTACCGGCCCACGCTGGGCGTCAAACACCCGGAGGCCCTCGGGCGACCCACCGCCGAGGTCTGGCGGGAGATCTGGGACGACGTGAAGGGCCGCATGCACGCGGTGTACGAGCGCGGCGAATCCACCTGGGACTCCTCGCTCATGCTGCTCATCGACCGGGCCGGCACGGGCACGCTGGAGGAGACCTACCACACGTTCTCCTACAGCCCGCTGCTGGACGATGACGGCAGCGTCAACGGGCTCTTCTGCGCGGTCTCCGAGGAAACGCGGCGCGTCATCAGCGAGCGGCGGCTCGGCCTGCTGCACGAGCTGGGCGCGGCGATGTCGCTCGGCGGTACCCGCCAGCAGGTGCTCGACGCCGCATGCGCCACCGTCGCGCGCGCGCAGCACGACCTGCCCTTCTCGCTGATCTACCTCTACGACGCCCACGGCACGGCCCGGCTGGCCTGCAACGCGGGCATCCCCTCGGGCCACCGTCTGGCGCAGCGCGTTCTGCCGCAGGGCGCCCCGCAGCCCTGGCAGCTCGAACGGCTCGTCCGGGGCGAGGCCGCCTATGCCGTACCGCTGGCGCCCGCGGCCGATACGCCCACGGGCGCATGGCAGGTGCCTCCGCACACCGCCTTCGTGGTGGCGCTGCCGCCCCAGGGCGATGGCCGTTCCGCCGGGTTCTTCGTGTGCGGCTGCACCCCGCATCGCCCCGGGGACGACGCGGAGATCCAGGCGTTCCTGCAGCTGCTGGCGGGCCAGGTGGCCCCCGCCATCGCACAGGCCGAGGCGCTCGAATCCCGCACAGCGGAAAGAGACCGGCTGCGCGATTTGTTCAGCAGGGCTCCGGGCTTCATGTGCGTCATGCACGGGCCGGAGCACGTCTTCGAATTCGTCAACGAGTCCTACCAGCAGCTCATCGGCCGCAAGGACCTGGAAGGCAAGACCGTGCTGGAGGCGCTGCCCGAGCTGGAAGGCCAGGGCATCCGCGAACTGCTCGACGAGGTGTACCGCACCGGCCGCCCCTACATTGGCAAGAACCTGAAGGTCCAGCTGCGGCGCACCCCCGACGGCCCGCTCACCGAGCACTACCTGAACTTCGTCTACCAGCCGACGCTGGACGCCCAGGGGGCCGTGACGGGCATTTTCGCCGAGGGGCACGACGTGACCGACCAGCGCGCCGCCGAGGAGGAGCTGCGGACGCTCAACCGCGAGCTGGAGAGCCGCGTGGCGGAGCGCACGCGCGACCTGGAGGACGCGCTCGCCCGGCTCACGGCCGAGTCGCGCGAGCGCGAGGCCGCGCAGGAAGCGCTGCGGCAGTCCCAGAAGATGGAAGCCGTGGGGCAGCTCACGGGCGGGCTGGCGCACGACTTCAACAACCTGCTGGCCACCATCAGCGGCAGCCTCGAACTGCTCAACCGGCGCGTGGCCCAGGGCCGCTTCGACGACTTGGCGCGCTACGTGACCGTCGGCCAGGGGGCGGCCCGCCGCGCCGCCTCGCTCACGCACCGCATGCTGGCGTTCTCGCGCCGCCAGACCCTCGATCCCAAGGCCACCGACGTGAACCGGCTGGTGCGCGGCATGGAGGAACTCATCCGCCGCACCATCGGGCCGGAGACGGAGCTGGAAGTCGTCAGCGCCGTCGGGCTGTGGACCACCCACGTCGATCCGCACCAGCTCGAGAGCGCCCTGCTCAACCTGTGCATCAATTCCCGCGACGCCATGCCCGGCGGCGGACGGCTCACCATCGAGACCGCCAACGCCTGGATGGACGAGCGCGCCGGCCGGGAGCGCGACCTGCCGCCGGGCCAGTACGTGTCGCTCTGCGTGACCGACACCGGCGCGGGCATGACGCCCGAGATCATGGGACGGATCTTCGAGCCGTTCTTCACGACCAAGCCGATCGGCTTGGGCACAGGCCTGGGCCTGTCGATGGTGTACGGCTTCGCCCGCCAGTCCGGCGGACAGGTGCGAGCCTACTCGGAGCCCGGCATGGGCACCACGATGTGCATCTACCTGCCGCGCCACGAAGCGCCGGCGGAGGATTCCGGGCTGCCCGCGGCGCTGCCCGTGGAGCCCGGAGAGGGTTCGGGCGTGGTGCTGGTGGTGGACGATGAGCCGAGCGTGCGCTCGCTGGTGGTGGAAGTGCTGCACGAAATGGGCTACCAGACCCTCGAAGCCGGCGACGGCGCCACCGCGCTGCAGGTGCTGCAGTCGCGCGCCCATCTCGACCTGCTCATCACCGATGTGGGCCTGCCCGGCGGCATGAACGGGCGGCAACTGGCCGACGGCGGCCGCCTCACGCGGCCCGACCTGAAAATCCTCTTCATCACGGGCTATGCCGAAAACGCCGCAGTGGGGAATGGGCATCTCGAGCGCGGCATGCACGTGTTGACGAAACCGTTCACACTCGATGCCCTCGCCCACCGCGTGCGCAACCTCATCCAGCAGGAGGCGTGATGCGGCTCCCGACGGCGCATCCGTCCCCACCTGTCCTCCCCACCGTGCCGCACACCAGCGATTCCCCTTCGCTCTTCCTGAAGTGAGCTTCCCGCAACCGATCCCCTCCGGCGCCCGCCGCGCATCGTCGGCCGGCCCGGCCGTCCGCGCCGATGGCCTCGCCGCGCTGCGCGAGGCCACGCGGGAGCAGCATGCGCGGCTCGACGCGGCCTTGCCCCTCGCGCGCGACGGAGCCACGCTGCAGGACTACGTGCGGCATGCCCGCGCGCTGGCGGCATGGCTGCAGGCCCTCGGCCCGGTGATCGCGCCGATCGACGCCGGTGCGCATCCGTGGCGCCTGGACGATCCCGACCGGCTGCAGGCCCTGCGCCGCGACCTCGAAGACGCTGCGGCCGTGGGCTGGCCGACAGTGGGGGTGGCAACGAAGGAAGCCGCGGACCGCGTGCTGGAGCGCTTCCCCGCGCGCGCGCAGGCGATCGCCTGGGGCATGGCCTACGTGGTGGAGGGCTCGCAGCTCGGCGGGCAGTGGCTCCACCGCCGCCTCTCCGCCACGCTGGCACCGCATCCCCTGCGCTACCTGCAGGGCAGCGGCCCAGGGACCGCCGCCCGCTGGAAGCATTTCCTCGCCCGGCTGGCCGATGCCCTGCGCACACCGGAGGACATCGCTGCCGCCTGCGCAGGCGCGCAGGCGGCCTTCGACGCGCTGCAACGGCAGTACGATGCGCAGGAAGAAACGCCCGCATGACGCCCGACCGGAACCCCTTCCTCGCATCCGCCGACCGCACTGCACACCCCGCCCTCCTGACGGAGCCCTTGCCATGACCCTTCCGCTCCACACCCAGGAATCCCCTGCCCCCACGCTGGACAACTGCGACCGCGAGCCGATCCACATCCCGGGCCGCATCCAGAACCACGGGGCGCTGGTCGCGTTCGACGCGGACGGTAAGGTGCGCTACGCCAGCGAGAACGTGGAAGAACTGCTGGGCTGTCCGCTCTGGCCGGGCAGCGATCTGTCCGCCCTGCCCCAGCTCCCCTGCGCCGCCATCGCCGGCAAGGTGCGCGAGGGGCTGCAGGCCCTGCGCGGGGAAGCCGAGCTGCCCATGCCCGCCGAGATGGAAGCGCAAGGCCGGGTGTTCGACGTGGTGCTGCACATCAGCGGCAAGCTATTGGTGGCCGAGTTCGAATCCCGCCGGCACAGCCCGGCCGAGCTGGCGGTATTCGCCGTGCAGGCGCACCGCGCCATGGAAAAGCTGCGCCGGCCCCGCGCCATCGATGAGCTGCTGCAGCTCGCCACGCAGGAGCTGCAGGCGCTCACCGGCTTCGACCGCGTCATGGCCTACCGGTTCAGGCACGACAGCAGCGGCGACGTGGTGGCAGAGTCCTGCGTCCCGGAACTCGATCCCTACCGCGGGCGCCGCTACCCCGCCAGCGACATTCCTGCGCAGGCGCGCCGGCTGTACGTGGTCAACACGCTGCGGCTCATCGCCGACGTGGGCGCCCCCACGGTCGCGCTGCTGCAGCAGACGCCGGATCCGCTCGACATGAGCGCGAGCGTGCTGCGCAGCGTGTCGCCGATCCACATCGAATACCTCTCCAACATGGGCGTGGCGGCCTCGATGAGCGTCTCGATCGTCATCAACGGCCGGCTGTGGGGCCTGCTGGCGTGCCACCACATGCAGCCGCGGCAGGTGCCCTACAGCGTGCGCATGGCCTGCGACGTTATCGCGCAGGTGCTGTCGTCAAACATCCAGAATTCGCTGCTCGCGGCCAACAACGGACGCACCCAGTCGGCCGCCACCCTGCGTGCACAGCTCATCCAGGACATCGTGCACTCCGACGACGAGTTCGCGGCGCTCTGCCGCTGCGCACCGGAGCTCGCCGCCAACCTCCGCGCCGAGGCCGCGGTGGTGGCGGTGGGCGCCAAGATGCAGCGCTTCGGCGAAGTGTCGGAACCAGCGGCCAAGGCCATCCTCGATTGGCTCGCCTCCGCTCGGGACGATATCCCCCCCGACCGGCTCTACCAGACCCATGCCCTGCCCCTGCTGGAGCCCACCCTGGCCGCCGATGCCGCGCCCTGGTGCGGCCTGCTGGCGCTGCCGTTCGACCGCGAGCGCGGCGGCTGGGTGCTCTTTCTGCGCCGGGAGCAGATCGAGACCATCCACTGGGGCGGCCGCCCCGAGAAGGAAGTGCGTCCCGGTCCGCTGGGCCCGCGCCTCACGCCGCGGGGCTCCTTCGATCTCTGGAAGGAAACCGTGCGCTCCACCGCCGAGGCGTGGGACACCGTGGAACTCGACATCGCCGGGCAGGTGCTGGACGAAATGCAGCGCGCCCAGCATGCGCGGCATACCGAGCTCAACCGCACGCGCAACCAATTGATGGCCGTGCTCGGCCATGACCTGCGCGATCCGCTGCATTCGATCAGCATGGCGGCCCGCGTGCTCGAAAAAGGCGGCGACGCCGACGGCCGCACCGGCCGCCTCGGCCAGCGCATCCAGTCCTCGAGCAACCGCATGCAGCGGCTGGTGAGCCAGGTGATGGACATGTCGCGGCTGCAGAGCGGCCTGGGCATCGACCTGCAGCTTGCCCGCGCGGATGTCGCGGCACTGCTGGCCGACCTCATCGACGAGGCCCGCACGGCCCATCCGGAAACCGACCTGCAGGCCGAACTGCCGCCTTCCCTGGAAGCCGAGGTGGATGCCGACCGGATCGCGCAGGTGGTGGTGAACCTCATCAGCAACGCCCGCCACCACGGTCTGCCCGGACATCCGGTGCGCATTTCCGCCGCAGCGCTGCCGGACGGCGGCGTGGCGATCGTGGTGCGCAACGTGGCCGCGCCGATTCCCGACGCCGTGGCGAAGAACCTGTTCAGCCCCTTCAAGGCGTCGTCGTCCGGCAACGCGCGCAACCGGTCCGGCATGGGCCTGGGCCTCTACATCGCCCACCAGATCGTCCGGGGCCACGGCGGCGACATCACTTATGTCCATGAAGACGACCATGTGGTTTTCTCGGTACGTCTGCCGCCGGCGGCCTCGGGCACAATCATCCCTTCCTGAATCCAGCCGGCCCCCTGCGGCCGAGGTCCCGCGCCCCTTCATGCACGCAGAGATACTGATCGTCGACGACAACCACGAGGCTGCGGAGCTGCTGCGGGATCTGCTGGAACTCAACGGGCACGGCGTGCGCATGGCGTTCACGGGTGCAGAAGCGCTCGCCGCGATGCAGGCGCAGGCCGCGCCGCTGCTGCTCGTGGACCAGCATCTGCCGGACATGCTGGGCGCCGACCTCGTGCCGCAGCTCAAGCGCATCGCCCGCGACCGTGGACTGCCCACGTGCATCGCGATCGGCATCACGGGGGTGGGTGCGGCCGAGCGCGCCGCGCTCGAGGGCTTCGACCACGTCCTGCCCAAGCCGATGAATTTCGACACGTTCGACGCCCTCATCGAAAGCTCTCTGGCCGCCCTGCGCAACGCCGGCGCGACCGGCACCTGATTCCGCCTGGGCGGCGGCGGGCGCCCCTCAGGCACTTCGAAGCATCCTCCGGCGGAACTGTTACGCCACGGTCCAGCGCGGATCGATTCACGGATCGGGTGCTGCGGTCGCGCACGTAGGCGCGCACTGACAACGCGTCGTCGGAACTTCCTGCAACCCTTTGTTGCGCCGCAACAGAACATGGGCGGGTATTCCCTGCCATGCCGCATTCCGCCTCCACCGCCCCGCATTCAGCTTGCCTTCCCCGGCGAACTCGACTGCGCGCGGCCGGAAGCCGGACAGCGGCGGCAGCACCAGGTTCCGCGCCCTTCCACGTCTGACTTCCCGGGAGTCCCACATGTCCAGCACCAAGAACGTTCTCGCCATCGTCATGGCCGGCGGCGAAGGCTCGCGCCTGCACCCGCTCACGGCCGAGCGCTGCAAACCCGCCGTGCCCTTCAACGGCAAGCACCGCATCGTCGATTTCGTGCTCTCGAACCTCGTGAACTCCGAGATCTACTCGATCTACCTGCTCGTGCAGTACAAGTCGCAGTCGCTCATCGAGCACATCCGCCAGTCGTGGACGATGACCCGATTCATCCCCCAGCACTTCGTGACCGTGGTGCCGCCGCAGATGAACAACGGCCCGGAGTGGTTCCAGGGCACGGCCGATTCGGTCTACCAGAACATCCACCTGATCGAGACGTTCAAGCCCGACATCGTGGCCGTGTTCGGCGCTGACCACATCTACCGCATGGACGTGCGCCAGATGATCGACTTCCACACGAAGAACGATGCCCACGTCAGCGTGGCGACGCTGCCGGTGAAGCTCGCCGACTGCAACCAGTTCGGCATCGTGGAGACGGACGACAACCACCGCATCGTCGACTTCGTCGAGAAGCCGCAGACGCCGCCGCGCCCCATGCCCGGCAGCTCCACCCATGCGCTGGCCTCGATGGGCAACTACCTGTTCAATGCCGACGTGCTGCTGGACGCCCTGCGCGAAGCGCATGCAACCGGCCACAGCGATTTCGGCAAGCACATCCTGCCGGCCATGCTCAAGTCGCACCGCCTGATGGCCTACGACTTCGACACCAACACCATCCCCGGCACCGAGCCCTACGAAGAGCACGGCTACTGGCGCGACGTCGGCACCATCGACGCCTATTACCAGGCCCATTTCGACACGCTGGGCGCCACGCCGCGCTTCCGCATGACCAACAGCCAATGGCCCATCTACGCCAGCCCCGACCAGGCCGAATCGGCCCAGATCGAGAACGGCGTGATCCACCGCTCGGTGGTGGGCTCCGGCAGCATCGTGGACGGCGCCTCGCTGGACAATGCGATGCTGCGCCGCTCGGTGGTCGTCGAGCGCGACGCGCGCCTCGAGCACTGCATCGTCATGGAACGCTCGCGCATCGGCCGCGGTGCCCAGGTGCGCCGCGCCATCATCGACCAGGACAACGACATTCCGGCGCACGAGCGCATCGGCTTCGACCTGGAGGCGGACCGCAAGCGTTTCCATGTGACCGAGAGCGGCATCGTCGTCGTGCCGCGCCAGTTCTTCAAGGCGCAGGGCCTGCAGTCCACCACCACCAGCATCGGCCGCGCACGGCCCGCGGCACCCGCTGCGGCCGAAGGCTCCGGCCTGAAGAAGGTGGCCGCATGAAGGCAGGCGACGCCGCTCCCTCCATGACGTCGCGCCGCCCGCGTGCCGCCCGCTACACGGTCGAGCAGGGCCGGGCCCTGCCCCTCGGGGCGACGGCCGACCGGCACGGCGTGAACTTCGCCGTGCACGCGCCCGGTGCAGAGAAGGTCGAGGTCTGCCTGTACTCCGACGGCGAGAACGAGTCCGGCCGCGTCGTGCTGCCCGGCTTCACCGCCGGCACCTGGCACGGACACATCAAGAGCATCAAACCCGGGCAGCGCTACGGCCTGCGCGTGCACGGCCCCTACGATCCGTCGAAGGGCCAGCGCTTCAACCCCGCCAAGCTGCTCATCGATCCGTACGCCCGTGCGCTCGACCGCCCCGTGATGGGCGCGGACGACCAGTTCGGCTACGAACTCGGCCACGAGGACGAAGACCACGCCATCAGCGGCGTCGACAATGGCGCCACCGCGCCCAAGTCCATCGTGGTGCGCTCCCGCTTCGACTGGGACGACGATGCGCATCCGCGCGTGCCGCCCGCCGAGACGGTGTTCTACGAGATGCACGTCAAGGGCTTTACCCAGACGCTGGAAGGCGTGCCCGAGCATCTGCGCGGCACCTATGCCGGACTGGGATCGGAAGCGGCGGTGGGCTACCTCAAGCAACTCGGCGTGACCAGCATCGAACTCCTGCCCGTGCAGGCCTTCGTGGACGACAAGCGCCTCGTGGACGCGGGCCTTGCCAACTACTGGGGCTACAACACGATCGCGTTCTTCGCACCCGAGCCCCGCTACGCCGCCCAACGGGCCGACGGCGGAACGGACGAGTTCAAGGCGATGGTCCGGTCGCTGCATGCCGCAGGCATCGAGGTGATCCTGGACGTGGTCTACAACCACACGGCCGAAGGCAACCACCTGGGCCCCACGCTGAGTCTGAAAGGCATCGACAACGGCGCCTATTACCGGCTCTCGCCCGAGGACACGCGCTTCTACGTCGACTACACCGGCACCGGCAACACCGTGGACACCAGCAGCCCGGCCGCCCTGCGGCTGGTGATGGACAGCCTGCGCTACTGGGTCACCGAAATGCACGTCGACGGCTTCCGGTTCGACCTGGCCTGCTCGCTCGGCCGCGACGTCTCGGGCGCCTTCACGCACCGTGCCGCCTTCTTCGCTGCCGTGGCGCAGGACCCGGTGCTCTCGCGCGTCAAGCTGATCGCCGAGCCGTGGGACCTGGGGCCGGACGGCTACCAGGTGGGCGGCTTCCCCGACGGCTGGATGGAATGGAACGGCCGCTACCGCGACGTGGTGCGCGACTACTGGCGCGGCACCGACGGCAGCCTGCCCGGCTTCGCCGCCTGCCTCTGCGGCAGCGCGGACCTGCTGGAGCACCGCCGCCGCCCCGCGACCGACAGCGTGAACATCGTCACCGTGCACGACGGCTTCACCCTGGCGGACCTCGTGAGCTACAACGAAAAGCACAACGAGGCCAACCAGGAAGACAGCCGCGACGGCGAGAACCACAACCGCAGCTGGAATTGCGGCGCCGAAGGCGAGACCGACGATGCCGGCGTGCTGGAGCTGCGCGGTCGCCAGATGCGCAACTTCCTCGCCACGCTGTTCGTCTCGCACGGCACGCCGCTGCTGCTGGGCGGCGACGAGCATGCGCGCACGCAGCACGGCAACAACAACGGCTACTGCCAGGACAGCCCCCTGTCGTGGTACGACTGGGAGCATGCGGGCCGCAACGAGGCGCAGCGGCGCTTCACCGAGGCGCTGATCGCCCTGCGCGCGGAGCTGCCGGCGCTGCGCACCGCCACCGCGAGCAGCGGCCGGGCCGATTGCGTCGGCGTGCACTGGCACAGCGTCTGGGGCCTTCCGATGACGCCGGAGGAATGGGACGATCCGCAATCGCGCTGCGTCGCCGCCCTGATGGAGACGGATGCCGGCCACGGTGCTGCCGTGGTGCTGTTCAACGCCAGCGGGGAGGACGCCACCTTCACGCTGCCCAAGGAAGACCAGCCTCGCACCTGGACAGTGCGCGTGGACACCCGCACGGCCGACGTGCCGCCGCCGGACGCGCTGCCCGTGGAACCCGGCACGCAGTACGTGCTGCCCGCGCACTCGATGGCCATCCTCACCGCCACTTCCCACACCGCCCATCCATGACCTACCGGCACGACATGCCGATCGGCGCCCGCCTTCTGCCTGAAGGCGGCGTCCGGTTCACCCTTTGGGCACCGGCCGCCGAACGGCTCGCCCTTCATTACCGCACCACTCCTCAAGCCGGCACCGCACAAGCCGATGCCCGGCCCACGCGGGACGGTTACTGGGAGGCGGTCGTGCCGGAGGCGGACGCGGAAACGCTCTACCAGTGGCAGGCGGACGACGGCCCGCTGGTGCCCGACCCGGCCTCGCGCAGCAACCCGGAGGGCCCGCACGGACCGAGCCGGGTGACGGATCCGGATGCCTTCGACTGGCAGGTGAAGCATTGGACGGGGCGCCCGTGGAAAGACGTGGTGCTCTACGAACTGCACGTGGGCACCTTCACGCCCGAGGGCACGTTCGCGGCTGCGGCCGAGCGCCTGCAGTGGCTCGCGGACCAGGGCTTCACCGCCGTCGAGCTGATGCCGGTGGCGACCTTCGGCGGCCACCACGGCTGGGGCTACGACGGCGTGCTGCCGTTCGCGCCCCATCCTGCCTACGGCACGCCCGACGACATGAAGCGGCTCATCGACCGGGCGCATGCACTCGGCCTGATGGTGTTCCTCGACGTGGTCTACAACCACTTCGGGCCGGACGGCAACTACCTGGGCAGCTACGCGCCGGGCTTCTTCTCCGAGACGCACCACAGCCCCTGGGGTGCCGCCATCAACTTCGATGGCGACGGCAGCGGGCCGGTGCGCGAGTTCTTCATCCAGAACGCGCTCTACTGGGTGCAGGAGTTTCGCATCGACGGCCTGCGGCTGGATGCCGTGCACGCCATCATCGACGACGGCATACCCCATGTGCTGGAAGACATCGCCTCGCGCGTGCGCGAGGCCTCCGCGGGCCGCCACGTGCACCTGGTGCTGGAGAACGAGAAGAACGAGGGCGAGCGCCTGGCCCCGGGCCCGCAGCCCGCGCGCTACGACGCGCAGTGGAACGACGAATTCCACCACGTGCTGCACGTGAGCCTCACCGGCGAGCGCCAGGGCTACTACGCCGATTACGCGCACGCGCCGTTCGACGGCCTGGCCCACAGCCTGGCGGGCGGTTACGTCTTCGCCCATTCCGAGCGCGACGACGACGGCCACCGCACCGTGCGCCGGCCCGCCGACGCGCAGCCGCTCGCCACCATGGTCAACTTCTTCGGCAACCACGACCAGGTCGGCAACCGCGCCTTCGGCGAACGGCTCGGCCATCTGGTGCCATCGCCCGCGGCCGAGTTGGCGATGCTCGCCACGCTGCTCACGCCGGCGATACCGCTCATCTTCATGGGCGACGAATTCGGCGCGGAGACGCCCTTCCTCTACTTCGCCGACTGGACGGGCGAGCTGCGCGAGGCCGTGCGCGCCGGCAGGCAGCGCGAATTCCGCCTGGAGGCCAGCTCCGGCCGGGAGCTGCCCGACCCCTGCGATGCCGCCACGTTCGAGCGCAGCCGCCTGGACTGGGCGCAGGCCGAATCCCCCGCGGGGCGCGAACGCCTGGCCCTGCTGCGCGCGGCTCTGGCCGCCCGGCGGGAATGGATCACCCCCCGCCTGGAGCGACTGCGCGCGGGCGGGCACAGCGCCCGGCGCGTCGGCGCCACGGGGCTGCAGGCCGAATGGGCCTATGACGATGGAGCACGCCTCGTGATGCAAATGAACCTGGGTGGCGAGGCCGTGGCAGCGACGGATGCGAACGCTTCCGGCGATGCACCGGAAGGAATTGCGGTGTTCGATCACCGCTGGCAGGACGGCGCCGCCTGGGCGCCCTGGTCCGCCCGCTGGACCCTGTACGGAGTGACCGCATGAATGCCCCCCACGATCCCATCGGCCAGGGCGACCTGCACCACCGCGCCGGCCTGGCCGGCATCGCGCTGAACTACGCCAGTTTCTGGGGCGAGAACCGCGACGTTCCGCCCGAGGTGCTGGAACGCGCGCTCGCCGCGATGGGCCCGCACGCCGATGCCTCCGCCCTGCCGCCGCCCGTCCTCGTCGAGGAAGGCCAGGCAGCCTCGGTGGACTGGACCGCATCCGCCGCCTGGCGGCTCGTCACCAGCGAGGTCGAGGCCGAAGCCACCGTGTGCGAAGGCCGTGGCCCGGTGGCCCGGCTGCCGGCCGACCTGCGGGCCGGCTACTACCGCCTCGTCGCGGTGGATGCGGATGCGGATGCGGGCGCGGGCACCACGGCGCTCGCCGGTACGGGCACGGGCGCGGCTCCCGAGCGCTTCGTCATCGTGGCGCCGCCCCAGTGCTGGTCGCCCGAGCCGTTGCGCCACGGTGAGCGCTGGTGGGGCCTCTGCGTGCAGCTCTATTCGCTGCGCTCCGAACGCAACTGGGGCATCGGCGATTTCACCGATCTTGCGGAACTCGTGGCCACCGCGGCCGCGCAGGGCGCCGCCTTCATCGGCCTGAGCCCCCTGCACGCCTTGCGCATGGACCGGGCGGACCTCGCCAGCCCCTACAGCCCCTCCAGCCGGCTCGCGCTCAACCCGCTGTTCATCGACGTGACGGCGATGCCCGAATTCCTGCGCAGCGCACCCGCGCAGGCGCTGTACGCGGACGGCGCCTTCCAGCAGCGCCTGGAGGCCCTGCGCGACGCGGACGCCGTGCAGTACGCCGACGTCGCCGCCGCCAAGGAGGAGATGCTCGCCCTGCTCTGGGAGGAATTCCGCCAGGGCGACTGGAAAACCCTCAGCCCGCGCGGCGTCGCCTTCCAGACCTTCCTGCAGGAACACGACGCCACCCTCGGGCAGCACGCACTCTACGAGGCGCTGCAGCGCCACCTCTCGCGCGGATCGCCCGACGTCTGGGGCTGGCCCGCCTGGCCCGAGGCCCTGCGCGACCCGCAGGGCGCGGAAGTGCAGGCCTTCGCCCGCGAACATGCCGAAGCGGTGGCCTACCACATGTGGCTGCAGTGGACGGCCCGCACCCAGCTGGACCAGGCCGGCGACCGCGCCCGCGCGCTGATGCCCGTCGGCCTCTACTGCGACTTGGCCGTGGGCGCGAGCGACGGCGGCTCGGAAACCTGGACGCTGCAGGACCTGTACGCGCGCGGCATGAACGTCGGCGCTCCGCCGGACCCGCTCAACACCCAGGGCCAGGACTGGGGCCTGCCCCCGCTCAACCCCGTGGCCCTGTCCGCCGCCCGCTTCATGCCGATCCGTCGCCTGCTGCATGCCGTGATGCATCCGGCGGGCGCGCTGCGCATGGACCACGTGATGGCGCTGATGCGGCTCTTCTGGATACACAACGGTGCCGGCACCTACGTGGCCTACCCGCTGGAAGCGCTGCTGGCGGTGCTCGCCATCGAGAGCCACCGCCACCGCTGCCTGGTGATCGGCGAAGACCTCGGCAACGTCGCGCCCCGCATGCGCGAGGCGATGGCACAGCGTGCCGTGCTGTCGTACCGCCCGCTGATCTTCGAGCGCCTGGACGGCGGCGCCTTCCGCCCCCCCGCACAGTGGCCCGCCCAGGCGCTAGCGGTGGTGAGCACGCACGACCTGCCCACCCTGCGCGGCTACTGGAGCGGAGAGGACATCGAGGTGCAGAAGCGCCTGGGCTGGCTGCCGGATTCCGAAGCGCATGCGCGCAGCCTGATCGAACGCGCGCAGGACCGCGTGCGGCTGCTCATGGCGCTGCAGGAAGAAGGCCTGTTGCCCGAAGGCGCCACGGTCGATGCCCAGTCGGTGCCCGAAGCCACGCCGGAATTCATCGCCGCGGTGCATGGCTACCTGGCCCGCACGCCCTGCTGGCTCGCCGCCGTGCAGATCGAGGATGCGATCGGCCAGCTCGAACAGGTGAACGTGCCCGGCACCACCGAGGACATGCAGCCCAACTGGCGCCGGCGCCTGGCCGTGCCGCTGGACCGGCTCGCCACGCACCCCTGCTTCGCCGCCGTGGCCGCGGCCATGCGCGCGCAGCGCGGCCGCCCCGCCTTCCAGGCCGAGGCGGAGGCGCTGCCCGCGCTCGACACCGCCGACGTGCCGCTCGCCACCTACCGCGTGCAGTTCCACAAGGACAACACCTTCGCGGCGATGACCCGCGCCGTGCCCTACCTGCACGCCCTGGGCATCAGCCACCTCTACAGCTCGCCCTACCTCAAGGCCGCACCGGGCAGCACGCACGGCTACAACGTCGTCGATCCCACCCAGCTCAACCCCGAGATCGGCGACGAAGCGAGCCATGCCGCCCTGTGCGATGCGCTGAAGGAGCGCGGGCTCGGCCAGCTGCTGGACATCGTTCCCAACCACATGGGCGTGCTGGACGCACCCAACCCCTGGTGGGACGACGTGATGGAGCACGGGCGCGCCTCCGCCTATGCGGGCTTCTTCGACATCGAATGGGAACCCGCCACCGACAACCTCCGGGGCCGGGTGCTGCTGCCCATGCTGGGCGGCCAGTACGGCCAGGTGCTCGAAGCCGGTGAGCTGCGCCTGGATTTCGATGCCGAGGCCGGCAAGTTCTTCGTCCGCTACTGGGACCACCGCCTGCCCGTCGATCCGCGGCACTACGCGCGCATCTTCGGGGCCGTGCCCGCACCCGCCACCGGCGCCGAGTCGGACGGCGACAGCGCGCTGCAGGTGCAGTCGCTGGTGGATGCCTTCGGACGGCTGCCCGACCGCGACACCACCGACGAGGCCGAGCGCGCGATGCGCATGCGCGATGCGCCGCTGCACCAGCGCCGGCTCGCGGAGCTCGCCGCGGCCCACTCCTGGCTGCGCCAGTGGATCGACGCCTGCCTGCAGCACTGGAACGGCCGCAAGGAAGAGCCCGCGAGCCTGCACGCGCTCGACGCGCTGCTGCGCGACCAGCCCTACCGCCTCGCCGACTGGCGCGTGGCCGGCGACGACATCAACTACCGCCGGTTCTTCGACGTGAACTCGCTCGCGGCACTGCGCATGGAAGAGCCCAGCGTGTTCGAGGCCGCGCACGCCTGCATCTTCCGCTGGCTGGCGGAAGGCCGCATCACCGGCCTGCGCATCGACCACCCGGACGGCCTCGCCCACCCCGCGCAGTACTTCGACCGGCTGCAGCGCCGCTACGTCGCGCTCGCCCGCGCCGCGGGCCGGGAGCCCACGGCGCTCTACCTGGTGGTGGAAAAGATCCTGGCCGACCATGAACCGCTGCCGGCCGAATGGCCGGTGCACGGCGCGACGGGCTACCGATTCAGCAGCCTCGTGAACGGCCTGTTCGTGGATGCCGCATCCCAGTCCGCCTTCGACGACGCCTACACCAGCTTCACCGGCGACACGAAGGACTTCGAGGAAGCGGTCTACGAGTGCAAGAAGCACATCATCGAGACCTCGCTCTACAGCGACCTGGGCTGGCTGGCGGACACGCTCTACCGCATCGCGCAGGCCGACCGGCGCACCTTCGACTTCACGCGCAACCAGCTGCGCAATGCGCTCACGGAAGTGGCGGCGGTGTTCCCCGTCTACCGCACCTACCTCGTGCCGGACGGCACGCCCGCGAGCGACGCGGACCGGCGCCACGTGCAATGGGCGGTCGCGGCCGCGCGCCGCCGCATGGGCACCAGCGAAGGCGGCGTGCTCGCCTTCCTGCAGGGCGTGCTGCTCGGCGACGAAGGCCTGGTGCCCGAGCTGCGTGCCCGCTTCCTGCGGCGCTGGCAGCAGTTCACCTCGCCCGTCATGGCCAAGTCGCTGGAGGACACCGTCTTCTACCGCTACGTGCGCCTGGTCTCGCTGAACGACGTGGGCTCCGAGCCGCGCCGCTTCGGGCTCACCGCATCTGCTTTCCACCAGGCCAACCTGCAGCGGGCGCGCTACCGTCCGCACAACCTGCTCGCCACCTCCACGCACGACAGCAAGCGCTCGGAAGACCTGCGCGCGCGCCTCAACGTGCTCTCGGAAATCCCGGCGCTGTGGGAAGACACCGCCCTGCAATTGCGGGAGCTCGGTGAACGCTTCGCCTCCGACGTGGACGGCGACACGGCCCCGCGGCCGCACGACCTGTGGGCGCTCTACCAGGCGCTCGTCGGCATCTGGCCCACGCACGAAACCCAGCCGGCCGAACGCCAGGAGCTGCGCGAACGCATCCAGCAGTACATGGTCAAGGCCATGCGCGAGGCCAAGCAGCAGACCAACTGGCTGTTCCCCAACGAGGCCTACGAGAACGCGGTCGCGCGCTACATCGACGGCGCCCTGTCCACCGAGCGGTTCGTGCGCGAGCTGGAGCGCTTCGTGCAATCCATCGCGCCCTACGGCTACCGCAACAGCCTCTGCCAGCTCGCGCTGAAGCTCACCGTGCCCGGCGTGCCGGACATCTACCAGGGCTGCGAGCAGTGGAACTTCAGCCTGGTGGACCCGGACAACCGCCGCCCGGTGGATTTCCCCGCGCTCGCGCAGGCGCTCGAAGGCCTGCAGACGCTCTACCAGAGCGGCCATCCGTCGCAAACGGACTGGGAACGCCTGCTGGGACCGGTGCCGTCGCCCGACGCGAAGCAACTCGTCACCTGGCGCCTGCTGCAGCTGCGGCAGGCCCTGCCGGACCTGTGCTTCCAGTCCACCTACCTGCCGCTCGCCCTCGAAGGCGCGAGCGCCGACCACGCCTTCGCCTTCGCGCGCATCCGGGACGGCAAAGCCATCGTGGTCGTGTGCTCGCGGCTGCCCTACGGCCTCGCCGCCGTGGGCTGGCGCGGCACCCGGCTGGCGCTGGCCTCCGCCCATCCGCAGCTCGCGAAGACCGCGCAATGGGAGGACTGGATGACCGGCCGCCGCCTGGGCGCGGACACCGGGGAGGGCTGGGATCTCGACGACGTGCTCGGCGAACTGCTGCCGGACCGCCCCACGCTGCCGTTCGCGGTGCTGGTGGGCGCAGAATCCGCGGCATGAAGGTTCTTTTCGCCACTTCCGAATGCGCCCCGCTGGTCAAGACCGGGGGCCTGGGCGACGTCAGCGCCGCGCTGCCGCCCGCCATCGCCGCGCTGGGCCACGAGGTCATGCTGCTCATGCCCGCCTATGCCGACATGCCCCTGCAGGGCCGCATCACCGGCTGGTTCCCCGTGCCGGCCGAAGGCCCCTGGCCCGCCGCGCAACTGCTGCGCGTGGAGCGCGGCGAGGGCGTGCCCCTGCTGCTGCTGGCGTGCCCGCAGCTCTACGCCCGCTCCGGCCCGCCCTACGCGGACGCGAGCGGCGCCGAACACCCCGACAACGCCCTGCGGTTCGGCCTGCTGAGCCGCGTCGCCGCGCTCATCGGCACGCCGCGTTCGCCCTGCGGCTGGACGGCGGACATCGTGCATGCGAACGACTGGCCCACGGCGCTCGCGCCGCTCTACCTGCGCCAATGGCGCGATGCGGCCAGCGCGGCGGACCGCAGCTCCATCGCCGCCAGCATGGTCACCGTCCACAACCTCGCCTTCCAGGGCGTCGTCCCGATGGACTGGGCGAGCCGCCTCGGCATCGGCGGTGCCTACCTGGGCGTGCACGACGGCGCCGAATTCTGGGGCCAGCTTTCCATGATGAAAGCCGGGCTGCAGTACGCCGATGCGATCACCACCGTCAGCCCGACCTATGCCCGCGAGGTCCAGACCCCCGAACTGGGCTTCGGGCTCGACGGCGTGCTGCGCGCCCGCGCCGACCGCCTGCAGGGCATCCTGAACGGCATCGATACCGACGTCTGGAATCCGCTGCGCGATCCGCTGATCGAGGCCCCGTTCTCCATCGACCGGCTGGCCGGCAAGGCGGCCTGCAAGGCAGCCCTGCGGCGCACGCTCGGCCTGGCCGAAGACGACCAGCGCATGCTGTTCGGCCTGGTGGGCCGCTTCACGGAGCAGAAAGGCATCGACTGGGTCATCGCCGGGGCGGAGCGCCTGGTGCGCCAGGGCGGACAGCTCGCGATCCTCGGCAGCGGCGACCGGACCCTGGAGGCCGCGCTGCGTGCGCTCGCGCAGAAGCATCCCCAGCACGTGCGCGCGACGGTCGGATTCAACGAAGCGCTCGCCCACCAGATCGAGGCGGGCAGCGACAGCTTCCTCATGCCCTCGCGCTTCGAGCCCTGCGGCCTCAACCAGATGTACAGCCAGGCCTACGGCACCCCACCCGTGGTCACGCCCACCGGCGGGCTCGCGGATTCGGTTACCGATGCCGATGCGCCGGACGGCCAGGGTACGGGGTTCGTGATGCGTGATGGCAGCCAGGCGGCCTTCGACGAAGCGGTAGCCCGCGCACTGGCCTGTTGGAAGGGCACGCCCGACACCTGGCGCCGCCTGCAGCGCAACGGCATGCAGCGCGACTTTGGCTGGCCGGCCTCCGCGCGTGCCTACGTGCAGGCGTACACCGGAATCCTTCGCGGGGCCGATGCGGACCCGCAAGGGGCTCCTGCGTTGTCCTACAGAGCGGGTACTGCCGCGGCGGAATACTGAAGGTACGCCATCCCGCCCCGGGCTGGCGGCCCCGCGTGATTGAGGAGCCCGACATGATCCGCAAACCATGGCCTTTCCTGTCGTCGTACCAGGAGCGTACCGCCACTGGCGACTCCACCGTGCCCGCCGCCTGCGTACAGGACGACATCACGGCCGATGCACCGGCACGGTCGGCGGTGCGCCCGCGCATCCGGGCCGCGCATCTCGTCATGGTGAACACGCAGGCCTCCATGGGCGCGTCGAGCCAGAGTTCCCACTGCCCTGGCTGACGGCTGCGCCCTTCGCCGGCAGAGCCCGCCGCGGCACGCACGGCCCTGCCCACGGCGGGACGCCGCGCATGCCCTGCGGGCTTCAGCCGCGTCCGACGAACGGCATTTTGGTGGCCATCACGGTGTGGAACAGCACATTGGCTTCCAGCGGAAGACCGGCCATGTAGAGCACCGATTTCGCCACGATCTCCACGTCCATCAGAGGCTCGGCAGCGATCGCCCCGTGCGCCTGCTGTACGCCCTGCGTCATGCGCTGCGCCAGCTCGGTGCCCGCATTGCCGACGTCTATCTGGCCCACGGCAATATCGTATTTGCGGCCATCCAGCGAGGCCGTCTTGGTCAGCCCCATCACCGCGTGCTTGGTGGCCGTGTACGCGATCGAGTTGGGGCGCGGCGCATGCGCCGAGATCGATCCGTTGTTGATGATGCGCCCGCCGCGCGGGCTCTGTGACTTCATCACCCGGAACGCCTGCCGCAGGCAATAGAACATGCCGTTCAGGTTGATGTCCACCACCCGCCGCCATTCTTCCAGCGGCAGATCCTCCAGCGGCACGGCCGGTGCGCCCGTGCCGGCGTTGTTGAACAGCAGGTCCACGCGGCCGAAGCGTTCCACGGCCGCATCGAAGAGATGCTCCACCGCCTGCGGATCGGCCACATCGGTGGGCACCGCGAGCGCCCGCTGACCCGCCCCGCTCTCCTGCGCCACCGCCTCCAGCAGCGCCGCGCGCCGCCCGGCCAGCACCACCGACCAGCCCGCACCCAGCAGCGCCAGCGCCGCTGCGCGGCCGATACCCGAGCCTGCGCCCGTGACCACCGCGATGCGCGGTGCGTTCGTCCAATCCATCGTCGTCATTCCATTTCCGTCGTTGGCCTGCGCCATCCCGGCCCGCACGGTATCCGCGTGCGGCGCACCGGGGCCATCGCGGGCTACTGCCGCTATCGGCGGGACTTGCCCCGCTTCGCCGCACCCGCGCGGCGCCCGGAGCCCTTGGCGGGGGCCTTGCGCGGCAACGCGGGAACCACGTCCTGCGAACGGGTCGGCTGCTGCTTCTGCGACGCCTTGCCGCGGGCCTTGCGCCCGCGCGACTCCGGCGACGCGCCATCGATGGCAGTGTTGCCTTCGCCCGCCTCGCGCCCGCCGCGGCTGCGCGCGCTGCGTGCGGCGGCCTGCAACTCGTCGCCTTCGCGCACCAGCCGGAAGTCGATGCGGCGGCCGTCCAGGTCCACGCGGCTCACCTGCACCCGCACCCGCGTGCCGATCGCATAGCGGATGCCGGTGCGCTCACCGCGCAACTCCTGGCGCGCCTCGTCGAACTTGAAGTACTCGCCGCCGAGCTCGGTGATGTGCACCAGCCCTTCGACGTACATCGCGTCCAGCGTCACGAAGATGCCGAAGCTGGTCGCCGCCGTGACCAGGCCGCTGAACTCCTCGCCCAGGTGCTCGCGCATGTACTTGCACTTCAGCCAGGCCTCGACGTCGCGGCTGGCCTCGTCCGCGCGGCGCTCGTTGGCGCTGCAGTGCAGGCCGGCGGCCTCCCAGGCCTGCACCTCGCGGGCCGCCGAGGCGGACAGCGGCTTGCGCGGCTGCTGGGTGGGCGCCGGCACGCGCGCGGCCAGGCGCTTGGCGAGCTTGGCATGGACCTCGCCCGGCAGGGGCAGCGCCGGCAGGCGGTACTTGGTCTGGCCCAGGATGGCCTTGATGACCCGGTGCACCAGCAGATCGGGATAGCGCCGGATCGGGCTGGTGAAATGCGTGTAGGCCTCGTACGCGAGGCCGAAGTGGCCGCTGTTGATGGGCGTGTAGATGGCCTGCTGCATCGAGCGCAGCAGCATCGTGTGGATCTGCTGCGCGTCCGGCCGGTCCTTCGTCGCCTCCGCGATGGCCTGGAAGTCGCCGGGCTTCGGATCGTCGCCGATCGTCATGCCGACACCCATGGCCTTCAGGTAGTTGCGCAGGATCTCCTGCTTCTCAGGCGTGGGGCCCTCGTGCACCCGGAACAGCCCCGGCTGCCCGCCCTGCGCGATGAAGTCGGCGCTGCACACGTTGGCCGCGAGCATCGCCTCCTCGATCAGCCGGTGGGCATCGTTGCGCGTGCGCGGCACGATCTTCTCGATGCGGCCGTTGTCGTCGCAGACGATCTGCGTTTCGGTGGTCTCGAAATCCACGGCGCCGCGCGCATGCCGCGACGACAGCAGCGCGCGGTACACGTCGTGCAGGTTCAGCAGGTCCTGCACGCGGGCGCGGCGCTTCGTCGCTTCGGGGCCGCGCGTGTTCGCGAGGATCGCCGCCACCTCGGTATAGGTGAAACGCGCGTGGCTGAACATCACCGCCGGGTAGAACTGGTAGGCGTGCACCTCGCCCTTGGCGGTGACGAGCATGTCGCAGACCATGCACAGGCGCTCCACCTCGGGGTTGAGCGAGCACAGGCCGTTGGAGAGCTTCTCCGGCAGCATCGGGATCACGCGGCGCGGGAAATACACGCTGGTGGCGCGGTCGTACGCATCGACGTCGATCGGGCTGCCCGTCTCGACGTAGTGGCTCACGTCGGCGATGGCGACCAGCAGGCGCCAACCCTTGGTGCGGCCGACCTTGGCCGGTTCGCAGTAGACGGCATCGTCGAAGTCGCGTGCGTCCTCGCCGTCGATCGTGACGAGCGGCACGTCCGTCAGGTCGACGCGCTGGCGCTTGTCCTGGGCGCGCACCTTGTCCGGCAGCGCCTTGGCCTGGGCCAGCGCCTCCTGCGAGAACTCGTGCGGCACGCCGTACTTGCGCACGGCGATCTCGATCTCCATGCCCGGATCGTCCACTTCGCCGAGCACTTCCTTCACCCGGCCCACCGGCTGGCCGAAGAGGGCCGGCGGCTCGGTCAGTTCCACCACCACCACCTGCCCGACCTTCGCCGCGCCCGTGGCGCCCTTCGGAATCAGTACGTCCTGGCCGTAGCGCTTGTCTTCCGGCGCGACCAGCCAGACGCCGCTTTCCTGCAGCAGCCGGCCGATGATCGGGTGCGGGGGGCGTTCGATGATCTCGACGATGCGGCCCTCGGGCCGGCCTCGCCGGTCGTGGCGGGCGATGCGCACGCGCACGCGGTCCTTGTGCAGCACCGCGCGCATCTCGTTCGCGGGAATGTAGATGTCGGCGTCGCCGTCATCGCGCTGCACGAATCCATGACCGTCGCGGTGGCCCTGCACGCTGCCTTCGATTTCGTCATCGGCCTGCGCGACGTTTGCTTCGGTCTTCGTTTTTTTGATATACAATCTGAGTCTTTCCTGAAATGCCCAGGTGGCGGAATTGGTAGACGCACTAGTTTCAGGTACTAGCGAGTAACATCGTGGAGGTTCGAGTCCTCTCCTGGGCACCAAGTTTAACGAGAACCAGACCGGTTTTCGGCAATCCGGCCGCTTCGTTTTCGAAGCGGCTTTTTTGTTTCTGTACCCGGCTGCTTCAGGGCGGCCGAAGGCCCTCTGCCCTGGCTTCGCAGTTTTTTTCGAAAAATTTGCGGATCCGGCCGAAGTGCCCGAAATCCTCGCTATAATTCGAGGATTCCTGAGATGCCCAGGTGGCGGAATTGGTAGACGCACTAGTTTCAGGTACTAGCGAGTAACATCGTGGAGGTTCGAGTCCTCTCCTGGGCACCAAAATTTGAAAAAGCCGCTGTTCGACAGCGGCTTTTTTTTCGCCCATCCAGGCGTTCCGCGGGCAAGGCGCGGAAAAAGTGCATGCACGCTGCCTGCGCGGCGGCCCGAGATCGGCAGCACCGGGTGGGGCCTGCGATTTCCGGCGTCACGCTCCCCTACCCCGCCCGCCCTTTCGGGCAACGCTGTCCGGCGCATCCGCACCCACATCCGCACCCGCATCCGTCCACCGGCCAGTCCGCCGCCCCACCGCGCTCCACCCGGCAGAAACGACAAGAGCCGCAGGGCGGACCATGCGGCTCTTGGAATGTCGCGTCCCTGGGGCGCGGGCCATGGCGGAGGCTGGGCGGTGCCGCAGTCCTCCGGATCGGACCTCAGCCCTTCAGCAAAGCCTTGAGCGCCTGCTGCAGGCGGCGGGCGTTGCCCGGCTCGCTCGGGCTGGCCAGCACGCGAGCGGTGTCCTGGGCCCAGGTCTGGGCGGGCTGGGGATCGTTGCGGCGCGTCAGCAGCTGCAGCTGCAGCGCACGGCGCGCCGACAGCTGTTCGGCCGGCGTCGGCACTTCGGCCGCCATCTCCAGACGCAGCAGCGCTTCGGACGCGTCGCCCGACGGGCCGGCCGACACGGCCTGCGCCCACGAAGAACGCACACCCGCCGGCACCCGCGCGCCCAGCTCCTGCGCCGACGGCAACTGCGCGGCATCGCGCTTCTCCCACGCCGCGAGCAGCTGGGTCAGTGCTTCGCCGTGCGCCTGGGCCGCCAGGCGCCGCAGTGCGGCCTGGGCATGCTCCTGCGCCTCGCGCTGCGCGCGGAACGCCGCATCGCCGAGGCGCGGGCCGCGGGGCTGCACGTCCCGATCGCCGAAGCGGTCGCCGAAACGGCCGCCGCGGTTGCCGCCATCGCGCCCGTCCCGGGCATCGCGGCCCGGACGGCCATCCCTGCGATCGCGCTCGCCCGGACGTCCCGGGCGGCCCGCGGCCGCGGGCACGTCACGCTTGGCACCGGGCCGGTCGTCGCCGCGCACGGCCACCACGGGACGCGCGGGCTTGGGAGCCGGCGCGGCCGGTGCCGGGGCCTGAGCGGCGTCGGCATCTGCCTGCGCCGCTTCGCCACCTTCGGAAGCCGCGGCGGCCGGCGCCGCAGCCGCGGCAGCGTCGCCGTCAGCCGGAGCGGCGGCATCGGCACCCGGGGCGCTGCCGCCTGCGGCACGCGCCGCCGCAGCGCTTTCCTGCTGTGCCTGCGCCTGGCCGCGCACGGCAGCCTCCAGGGCCGCGAGGGCTGCCCGGATCTGCTGCACGTCGCCGGACGCGTTGGCCTGTTCGACGGCCTTGGAGGCTTCCAGCACGGCACGGTCGTGCGCACTGGCCTCGCCCGCCATCTTCTGGCGGTCGGCCGACTTGCGGTTGAAGGCCTCGTCGATCGGCTTGCGGAAGGCATCCCAGAGCTTCTGCTCGTGCTTGCGGTCGAGCGGGACGGACTGGGCCTCGGCCTGCCAGCGCTGCTGCAGGCCCTTCACCGCGTCGATGCGCAGCGCGGGCGCGGCGCCGAGCGCGTTCGCCTCCTCGATCATCGCGTGGCGGCGCGCAAGGCTTTCCTTCTGGGCCGCTTCCAGCGGCGCGGCGGCTGCGGAGAATGCCTGCTTCCACTGCGGCTGCAGTTCGGCATACACCTTCTCGTTCACATGGCCGCCTTCGCGCCAGCGGTCGGAGAACTGGTGCAGCGCGCGGTTCACCTGCTTCCAGTCGCGCTGCGCACCGCCCTCGGCCTGCGCAGCCGTCCAGGCCTGCAGTTCCTGGATGAGGGCGAGCCGCTGGCCCTTGTGCTCGGCCGCGTCGGCACGCACCTTCTCCAGCCAGGCCTCGACCACCTTGTGCGCGGCGTTGCAGGCTTCGTCGAATTTCTTCCAGAGGGCATGGTTGGCCTGGCCGCCCTGGTCGGTCTGCTTCCACTGCTCGCGCAGCTGGCGCAGGCTCTCCTGGATCTTGCGGCCGCCCAGGGCCTGGCCCTCGGGGCGCTTGAGCAGCCCTTCGGCCTTGGCCACGAGTTCCTCGCGCACCTGGTCGGCGCTCCAGCGCTGCCAGCCCTGCAGCTCGCCCGCCGCGACCAGCGCGGTGTGCACGTCGTGCTCCAGCGCGCCGTCGATGTGGCGGCCGTGTTGCTTGAGCACCGTGCGCAGGGCGGTAGCGGCGCCCGCGGACGCCTTGCCGTGGCCCTGCGCCGTTTCTTCCTGCAGCTTCACGAGCGCGGCGCGCACGGCCTGTTCGGCCTTCTCGCGCACGGCGGGATCGGTTTTGACGGCAGGACGCGCGGCCGGTGCGGGCGCGGCGCCGGCGGCAGCGCTGTCCACCAGCGGTTCGCCTCCGCGGGCGACGCGCAGCTCTTCCGCCCACACGGGCACGGGCGGCAGCGGCGCCTCGGGGTTCTCGGCCGCGGCAGCGGCCTGCGCGATGGCGGGCTGGAAGGCGCCCCACACCACCAGCAGCTGGGTGCGGGAGGCCTCGAGCTGCGGCGGGAAGCGGGCCTCGACGCTCGGCCAGGCGGGGTCGCCCGAGAGCTCGTCGGCCTGCTGCTGCCAGCGCTCCACGTCGGCGCGCAGGGCTTCCAGGGCCGCCTGCGCGTCGCGCCACGGCTTGGTGGAGAGCACGTCGATGCGCTGGGCGAGCAGCACGGCCGCCTCGCGCTGGACCTGCACGCGGTGCTGCAGGTCTTCGATCACCTTCATGCGCTCGGCCAGGCGGGCCTTCAGCGATGCGAGCGGCTCGCGCGAGAGCGGCGCACCGGCCTTGGCGGCGTCGCGCTGCCAGGCGAGCGCATCGGCGATGTGGAAACGGGAGGCGTCGAGCAGCGCGGTCGCCTTGTCGGCCCATTCGGCGGCGATCGCTTCCTGGCCCTTGGCGCGGCGGATCTCGTCGAGGCGCTCGCGCACGGCGCGCGCGGCGCCCTTGTCGCGGCCGCTCAGCTCCTTGAACACTTCCTGCAACTGCTCGGGGGCGGGCTGGGTGGCCAGCCAGTCGCGGATGCGCGAGGCGCGTTCGCCCGACGTGGCGGCGGAAAAGGCCCCGCCCGTCAACGCGTCCAGCGGATGCGGCTCGGAAGCTTTGGCCGGGGCCGGGGTCACTTCAGGGGCGTCAGACATTTTGTTGCGAGAAGAAAAAGGAAACATGGTTCTGGTCAGGAGGGGCAGGTGCCGACGGCACCAGCGCCCGTACGCCGGGTCATGGCCCGGCGATTCGTCGAAGTCGCTATTTTGGCCCGGTTTTGCCTCCCGGCCTGTCGAGACGGTCGGCAAGGCCGGGAAACCGCGGCGGCGAGACTTCCCATATGGGGCGCGAAACGCACGCTGCAACCGCTCCGGATCGGCCGGGCGGCCGGCGGGGCGGGGGCATCCATGCAGCATACGACAGTCCTGCGCCGCGCGGGTTCCGCGCTGCGCCCTGCCCCGTCCGTGCCTCGAAGCCTCAGCGTGCCTCCAGCGAGAGCTCGGCCCGCGGCGCGGCGCGGGCCGCTGCGGCGTCGTCCACGCGCGGGGCGGCCACGAACAGCCGCTCCAGCGGGATGCCGTCCGCGCGAGCCGGTCGCGCACCGCCACGGCGCGCGCCTCGGCCAGCTCCCGCAACGCCCCGGCCGGCATGCGGATCTGAGCGAGCAGCAGCGCCTCCATCTCGGCGGGAGGAATGTCGCGGGGCAGTCCCAGGAGGTTGCGCGGCTTGGGAAAATCGGCGCGCCGGTAGAGCTCCCGCAGACCATCGGCCTGCGCCGCGGCCGCCGCGCCCGCTGCGGAAACGGCATCCCGCGCGGGGTCCGCGGACGCTGGCGCGGCGCTTCCGCCGGCAGCCCGTCCGGCGGCACGCCGCTGCACCAGCTGCTGCACCTGGGCGCGCAGGCGTTCGCGCTTCCAGCCCTCCTCTTCGCCATCGGCCGATGCGTGGCCGGTCACGGTCAGGCGCAGCGCGGGCCGGTCGCGCAGGGAGCGCGCAACCTTTTCCAGCCCTTCCAGCGCGGCGCCATCCAGTTCGGCGCTGCCGGGCGCGAACGCCACCGCCCCCTGCTCCGCCGATCCGCCACCGAAGGCGTTCGCCAGCAGTGTGAACGGCGAGGTCACGGCCTTCAGCACCAGGCTGCCCACGGCCCGCAGGATGACCGGCCCGAGGCTGAACTGCGGATCGTTGAGCGATCCGCTGATGGGCAGGTCGAGATCGATCACGCCATTGCGATCGGCCAGCAGCGCAGCCGCCAGCCGCACCGGCAGGCTGGCGGGAGCGCCCTCCACCGGTTCGCCGAACACGAGCTGCTGCAGCACGAGCCGGTTGCCGGCGGTGAGCTGGCCGTCGGGCAGCACGGTGTAGCGCACGTCCATGCCCAGCTTGCCGCGCTCGATCCCGTGTCCGACGTATTTGACGGCATAGGGCGAGAGCGGCGGCAGGTCCAGATCGCGCACCCGGCCCTGGATGTCGAGCGCGAGCGGCTTCGCCAGCGGATTGAGCCGGCCCGAGACCTGCAGCGACGCGGAACCCTGCACCCGGCCGGCCAGCTCCAGTTCCGCCATGTCCGGCGCCGCGCCATCCGGCGGGGGCTCGGACGAGAAGGCTCCCAACCGGCCGGCCAATTCGCTGAGGTCGGCGGAATAGTTGGGCTCGATGAAATAGTCGGTGAAACGCACAGAGCCGGCGGACAGCACGACCGGGCCGAAACGCAGCACGGGCTTCGACCCGGTGGCAGGGCCCGCCCCGGCCCCCCCAGCCACGGCCGGAGTGCCCTTCCCGGCCGCGTCGGCGGCCGGTGCGGGGGCCGATGCTGTGACCGCCGGTAGCGCTCCGGCCGCACGCGCCCGTCCCGCAGCCTGCGCCGCCGCGGCGGGCTGCCCCGTGCCGGAAGACTCGGCCGCATCGCGCACGAGGTCCTGCAGATTGAGCCGCCCGTTCTTCTGCAGCACGATGCGCGCGAAGAACTCCCGCAGCGCCGTCTCGCGCACGTCCAGCCGCACCGGGCTGCCCGGCTCCATGCGCCAGTCCACGCCCTGCAGGGCCAGATTGCGCCAGCGCAGCAGGTCCTCGCCGCGCGCGGCGGCCGCGGCCGGCGGGCCCTCGGCGGCCGGTGGTATGGCGCGCACGCGCACCTCGTCGAGGGCCGCATTGCCGCGCGCCGAAGCCACCGCGCCGGCCGCGCCCGATGCATAGCGCACTTCGCCCTCGAATCCCGCCTCGGCACGCGCGACATGCACGTTCAGCCACGGGGCGGCGTACGGCTCCAGCATGTGCAGCGGCAGGCGCTGCGCCTGCAGTCGCCCCTGCGCGGCCAGGGGCGCCAGGGACAGGCTGCCTTCGTAGGACAGCCGGCCCGGCGCGCGCCGCCCGGCGGCCCAGTCCGCGGACAGCGACAACTGCACGGGTGCCGCGCCCGCGGCGCCTGCCGCGGACGCGCCGGCGGGCCAGGCGAAGCTACGGGCCCGCACGGCGACGGCCGACCATTGCAACTGCACGGGCGCCGTGGCCGACGGCACCGCATCGCGCAGCGCCACCATTCCGTCCGCCACGGCCGCGTCGTCCACGCGCACCGACCAGGGCGGCGCCCCTGCGGCGGGCACCGTGGCCGTGCGGGAGGTCTCCGCCGCGCCGGCGGCAGGGGCGGGCCCGCCAGCGGCACGCAGCGCCCAGCCGTCGAACATCCACCGGCCCGACGCATCGCGTTCCACGCGCAGCTTCGGCGCCGTGGCCAGGAAGCGCCCCACGGATGCGCTGCGGGCGGTGAGGTGCACCACGGCATCCTCCACCTCCAGCCGGTCCGCCTGCGCCCAGACCCCCGGCGCGCCGCCCGGTCCTTCCTTCGCCGCCTCACCCGATGCAGCGCCCGGCGTGCCGTTGGCCGCCACTGCCGACGGAAGGCCGCAGCGGCCCCCGTCCCCGCACGACAAGGCCATCTTCTCGACCGAGAGCCGCGCGAGCCGGGCCACCACGGCGCCGGTCGCATGGTTCCAGGCGATGCCGGCGTCGGCATCGGCCGCGCCCCGCAATTGCGGGGCGAACGCGGCAGCCAGGTAGCCGTCGAAGGCCGCCAGCGGCAACCCGCGCAGTGAGGCGGCCACCTGCCCCCGGTCCGGCCAGGCGGTGCCCTCGATGCCCAGCATGGCCGGGCCGGCCTTGCGGGCATCCGGCGGGGTTGCCGGGGATGCCAGCCGTGCCCGGGCGGCGAACGGCAGGCCGCCTTTCCAGGGCCAGGCCAGCGAGGAGGCCTGAATGCTCACCGCTTCCAGCGCCATCGCGACGGGGCGCCCGGTGCTCTCGTCGCGCCAGGCCACGCGCCCCCCCTGCACCGCAGCACGATCGACCACCACCTGCCATGGCGGGGCCGCCGTCTTCTCCGAGGTGGCGGCCGCGCCCTGTCCGCGGCGCGCGGCCACGGCCCAGTCGAGTTGGCCGCCCGCATCGCGGTGCAGGGCGATGCGGGGAGACGTCCATTGCACCGAGGCCAGGTGCGCCCGGCGCCGCAGCGGCTCGATCGACACGGCCTGCACGTCGAACGACTCGAATGCCAGGGGATCGGCGCCTGCGGGCCCTTCGAGCCGCGCCTGCAGCACGCGGGCGCTGCCGCTCACGGCCAGCCGTGGCACCTCGCCCTGCTCGAAATCCAGCGCCAGGTCGGCGTCGAGCTTCCCCGCGAGCGGACGCATCGGAACGCCGTCCGGCCAGTAGGCCCGCAGCGGCGACAGGTCCAGGCCCTCCACCTTCAGCCGCGCCCGCGCCTGCCGGTCTTCGGCGAACGGCGTGGCTTCGGCACGGGATTCGAAACGGCTGCCATCCAGCGTGAAGGCGAGCTGCGGCGTGACGGTGGCCTGCCGGTCGGCGGGCAGATTGCTCAAGAACGGCAGCCCGACGTCGAGCCCGCGCAGCGCATGCGACTGCCCCGTGCCGCGGTCGGCGAAATCGATCGAGCCGTCGCGCAGCCGCAGGTTGTAGAGGGCGAAACGGGCGCCACTCCGGCCTTCCCGCGTGCCCGCCTTCTCGGACGACTCAGCCCATCGCCGCAGCAGGTCGTCAACGTCGAACCGGCCGTCTTTCTCCCGCACCAGCCGCAGCCGCGGAGCATCCACCTCCACCGCGTCCAGCACCGGCCCCAGGCGCACCAGGGACTGCAGTTCCATATCTATATAGATACGCCGGATCTCCACCTGGGGAGGCGCGCCGGGCGAAGCCGCGGCCAGGGACACGTCGTGCAGGAAAAGCTCCAGCGTCCAGGGCCGAAACTCCACTTCGCCCACCGTGGCGGTGCGGCCCCAGGTGTCCAGGGCCCAGCGCTCGATGCCCAGTCGCGCGAGCGGCGGCACGGCGAGCCACGCCAGCGCCCACACGGCCAACACTCCGGCCAGGCCCGCGCTCAGCCAGCGCAGCGCCGCAATGGCCGCGGAGCGGCCGGGCGCCGGGCCTTCCGGCGTCTTCATCCCATGGTGCGTGCGCGATCTCCATTGCATGCCCCGGATTGCAGCAGATGCCGGGCCTGTAAAGATGTAACCGAGCGCAAAAAAGAAAGCCCGGCAGCGCCAGGAAGGCTCTGCCGGGCTTGACGGCTGACGCAACGGTCCTTTGCCATCGTTTTTGCACCATGGAGGTTGAAGGTCCATGGGGCAGGAGGCAAGGTATTGCCTCCAGGGGTTTGCCGTGGAAGTTTCTTCCTGCCCTGCCGGGGCACTGCATGCCCATGGCTGGTGGTTTCCGCTTCGTCCGGCGATGCCTGATCGATGTCAGACGCCTCCAATTTAACGAATCCCGGACACCGCGCCAAGCGAAATTTGCAATGGGCCTGCCAGCCCTGATTGCGCCAGACTTTCGCAGCGTGACCAGCGTCATTACAGCGTCACAGTCAAGGTGTTACAAGGTTCGTGAAAACCCCCGAAACTGTGTTTGCATCCATATTTTTTAGAATAAATTGATCTAACGAATAGCATCCTTAGTGTTGACCTGGCATTTGGGACCCTCCTAGAATCCGCCAGCTTCAAAACCCGAGGCTGAACACGCTCACCATCGCTGCCGAATCCGGCGCACCGGGTCCCCCACTCCGCCCAGCTGCGGAGATGCCGTGTGGGGATCTTGATGGCGAACCCATCCAGGCGAGATGCCTGGCACGGAGGTCCCCGCAGGGACCTCCGCAACAGGCCTCGACTCAGAAAGGAAGAGCTATGACGGCGTCAGGAACGGTGATCGGCGGGGTACAGACCTTCGCATCCGATGTGATCGACGGTTTCCTCGAAATCACCCACAGCGGCTTCGCGCTCGTCGGCCTGGCGGTCGCATTCGGCGCGATCACGCTGACCGCCCGGCCGGACCTCCGGCAGGCCGGCGAGGAAGAGCTGCGCAGCTGGCTGCAGGCGCGCCAGGTGGCGACCGTGGGCATGCCCCTGGAGCCCGAGGCCAGCGAACGCGCCACGGCGACGAACCCGAAGGATCTGCCGAAGGAGCAGGCGTCGGTGGCCTTCTGGCTGAGCAAGAAATACCGCGTCGCCCCCGAGCCGCTGGCCGCGCTCGTGTCCGAGGCCTACGAGATCGGCGGACGCACCAAGCTCGACCCGACGCTGATCCTGGCGATCATGGCGGTGGAGTCGAGCTTCAATCCCTTCGCGCAGAGCGCCGTGGGCGCCCAGGGCCTGATGCAGGTGATGACCCGGGTGCACACAGACAAGTACGACCACTTCGGCGGCCATCTGGCGGCGTTCGATCCGGTGAGCAACCTGCGCGTCGGCGTGCGCGTGCTGCAGGAATGCATCGCACGCGCCGGCTCGATCGAAGGCGGGCTGCGCTACTACGTGGGCGCGGCCAACCTCGCCGACGACGGCGGCTACGCGATCAAGGTGATGGCCGAGCACATGCGGCTTCGCCAGGTGGCCAACGGCCGCAACGTGCCCATCTTCACGCCGACTCCCGCTCCGGCGGCGCCTGCCGCCCCCCCGATGCTCTCGACCCAGGCCCCCGCCCAGACGCTGCCCGCCAAGGCGTCCGGCACCGCCGACGCCGCGCCCACCGCCGCCGAGGACAAGGTCGCCCTGCTCTCGCCCGCGACCTGATCCCGCCCGGGCGCGTCGTCTCCACGCACCCGGCACCGCGCGGCCCCCGTGCACGCAGCCCCTGCCATTCCGGCCACCCCTGCCGTCCGGTACACTCGAGGGGTACGCGACTGGCGATAGGCGCGGCGCATCCCGCACGGGCGGGCGCCGCCGCTGACGTGGAATCCGGCAGGCCCTTTTCCGTCCTGCGAACCACTGGGAAGCGTGCCGCACGGGCTGCAGGGTCCGCTGTGTTCCGCCGTTCGCCTGGGCAGCCCTTGTTTTCCAAGGGACACCATTCACAGGACTGCCACGCCATGTACCAACGCAACATCCTCGTCGAGCAAACCGATCCCGAAGTGTGGGCCGCCATCCAGGCCGAGAACGTCCGCCAGGAGCAGCACATCGAGCTGATCGCGAGCGAGAACTACGCCTCGCCCGCCGTCATGGCCGCCCAGGGCTCGCAGCTCACCAACAAGTACGCCGAAGGCTATCCGGGCAAGCGCTACTACGGCGGCTGCGAGAACGTCGACGTGGTCGAGCAGCTCGCCATCGACCGCGTGAAAAAGCTCTTCGGTGCCGAGGCCGCCAACGTGCAGCCCAACTCCGGCTCGCAGGCCAACCAGGCCGTGCTGCTGGCCTTCCTCAAGCCCGGCGACACCATCCTCGGCATGAGCTTGGCCGAAGGCGGCCACCTCACGCACGGCATGCCCCTCAACATGAGCGGCAAGTGGTTCAACATCGTCTCCTACGGCCTGAACGAGAAGGAAGAGATCGACTACGACGCGCTGGAAGCCAAGGCCCGCGAGCACAAGCCCAAGCTGATCATCGCCGGTGCCTCCGCCTACAGCCTGCGCATCGATTTCGAGCGCTTCGCGAAGATCGCCAAGGAAATCGGCGCGATCCTGTGGGTGGACATCGCGCACTACGCCGGCCTCGTGGTGGCGGGCGTGTACCCCAACCCGGTGCCGCACGCCGACGTGGTGACGTCCACCACCCACAAGAGCCTGCGCGGCCCCCGCGGCGGCATCATCCTGATGAAGGCCGAGCACGAGAAGGCGATCAACTCCGCCATCTTCCCGGGCCTGCAGGGCGGCCCGCTCGAGCACGTGATCGCCGCCAAGGCCGTGGCCTTCAAGGAAGCGCTCACGCCCGAGTTCAAGGCCTACCAGGAACAGGTCGCGAAGAACGCCAAGGTGTTCGCCGAGACGCTGATCGAGCGCGGCCTGCGCATCATCAGCGGCCGCACGGAAAGCCACGTCATGCTGGTGGACCTGCGCGCCAAGGGCATCACCGGCAAGGCGGCCGAAGCGGCCCTGGGCCAGGCGCACATCACCATCAACAAGAACTCGATTCCGAACGACCCGGAAAAGCCGATGGTGACCAGCGGCATCCGCGTGGGCACGCCTGCGATCACCACGCGCGGCTTCAAGGAAGAAGAGACGCGCATCACCGCGAACCTGCTGGCCGACGTGCTCGAGAACCCGAACGACGAAGCCAACCTGGCCGCCGTGCGGGAGAAGGTGCACGCGCTCACGAGCCGCTTCCCGGTCTACCGCTGACCGCCTCGCAGGCCCGAGACCGCCCGCCGCCACGATGAAGTGCCCCTTCTGCAGCCACCCCGACACGCAGGTCGTCGAAACGCGTGTGGCCGAGGACGGGGAGTTCGTGCGGCGGCGTCGGCAGTGTGGGGCCTGCGACAAGCGCTTCACGACCTATGAGCGCCCGGAAGTCAGCTTCCCCAACGTGGTGAAGAAGGACGGCCGGCGCATCGAATACGACCGCAGCAAGCTCATCGGCTCGTTCAGCATCGCGCTGCGCAAGCGGCCGGTGAGCACCACGCAGATCGACAGCGCCATCGAGCGCATCGAGGAAAAGCTGCTCAACCTCGGGCAGCGCGAAGTGCTCTCCAGCCGCATCGGCGAGCTGGTGATGCGCGAACTCAAGAAGCTCGACAAGGTGGCCTACATCCGCTTCGCGAGCGTGTACCGCAGCTTCGAGGACATCGACGAATTCCGCGCGCTGGTGGACGAAGTGCGCAAGTAGCTCCCCCCTGTCCCGGTGCCGGCGGCGCCCTCCCCTTGCCTACCGCTCATTCCACGCCCATGCAGCCTCCCGCGAACCGTTCCTCCGCCTCCGCGCATGCGTGGCAATTCTTCCGCGCCGGCGGCGTGGACCAGGTGGCCATCCGCACCGGCGCCGACATCGCGCACCTCGCCGAACTGGACCAGAAGCTCTGGGTGGCGCTGGCCTGCCCCACGCGCGGCGTGGAGTTCGACCACCGCACGCTCGACCTGATCGACACCGATGGCGACGGCCGCATCCGCCCGCCAGAGCTGATCGCCGCCTGTGCCTGGGCGTGCGCGCGGCTGCGCGACCCCGATGAACTCGCCCGGCCCGCCGACACGCTGTCGATCGACGCACTGGACGAAGCCACCGAAGACGGGGCGGCGCTGGCGGCGCAGGCGCGCCGCATTCTGGGCTTCGCGGGCCGCGAGGGCGAGCCGACGATCGCCCTGGCCGACGTGATCGCGCGCAGCGAGCAGTTGAACGCGCAGCGCTTCAACGGCGACGGTGTGGTGTCGCCCGCCACCGCCGGGGACGACGACGAGGCGCGCGAGGCACTGGAGCGCATCATGGCCACGCAGGGCAGCGTGCCCGCCGTGGCCGACCAGCCGGCGGGCGTGGACCGCAAGACCGCGGAAGCGTTCTTCAAGGAGGTGGAGGCGCTGCAGCACTGGGCCGACGGCGTGCAGGTGCACCCGGAGGGCCTGCCGCTGGGCGACCGCACGCTGCAGGCGGCCCAGGCCGTGCAGGCGGTGCGCCACAAGGTGGACGACTTCTTCACGCGCGCCCGGCTCGCGGCCTACGACCCGCGGGTGCGCTCCGCGATGCACCCCTCGGACGACGACTATGCGGCGCTCGCGCGCCAGGAGCTGTCGCCCGGCTCGGAGGCGGTCGCCGCGTTGCCGCTCGCGCCGTTCACGCAGGACGGCGACCTGCCGCTCGTGCGCGGCATCAATCCCGCCTGGACGGCGGCCGTCGAAGCGCTGCGCGAGAAGGCGCTCCAGCCGCTGCTGGGTACCGATGCGGAAAGTCTCTCGGAGGCCGACTGGAAACGGGTGCTCGCAGCGCTGCAACCCTGCCTCAAGCAGCTTTCCGCCCGCCCGGCCACGCGCCTGGGCGCGCTGGACGCCGGGACCATCCGCCAGCTGCAAGGCAGCGGCGTGCGCGAGCGGGTGATGGACCTGATCGCGCAGGACGAGGCCGAGAAGGCGCACAACGGGCACACGTTCGCGCTGGAGAAACTGCTGCGCTTCAAGCGCGACCTGCTGAAGCTGCTGAACAACTTCGTGTCGTTCTCGGCGTTCTACCAGCGCGAGGGCGCGATCTTCCAGGCCGGCACGCTGTACCTCGACGCGCGCAGCTGCGACCTCGCCGTGCAGGTGCCGGACGCGGGCAAGCATGCCAAGCTGGCGGGCCTCGCCAAGACCTACCTCGCCTATTGCGACTGCACGCGCAAGGGCCAGAAGATGGGCATCGTCGCCGCCTTCACGGCAGGCGACGTGGATTTCCTCTTCGTGGGGCGCAACGGCGTGTTCTACGACCGCGAGGGCCTTGACTGGGACGCGACGATCACCAAGATCATCGAGAACCCCACGAGCATCGCCCAGGCGTTCTTCTCGCCCTACAAGAAATTCCTGCGCATGATCGAGGAGCAGGTGGCCAAGCGCGCGGCCGCGAGCGATTCCCGCGTCGAGAAGTCGCTGGGCGCGACGGCCGGCAACCTCGCCACCGCGCCGGCCAAGACGCTGGTGAACGCCACCACGCCGGCGGCCGACGGGCAGCGCCGCGTGGACGTGGGCACGGTGGCGGCGATCGGCGTGGCCCTCGGCAGCCTGAGCGCGGTGGCCGTGGGAATCTTCGCGAAGTTCGTGGATTTGGGAGCCTGGATCCCGATCGCGCTGCTGGGCATCGTGCTGGCCATCTCCGGGCCGAGCATGCTGATCGCCTGGCTCAAGCTGCGCCAGCGCAGCCTGGGGCCGATCCTCGACGCGAGCGGCTGGGCGATCAACGGGCGCATGCGCATCAACACCCGCCTGGGGGGATCGCTCTCGCAGACCGCCCACGTACCGCCGGGCGCGCGGCGCCTGATGGACGACCCGTTCCCGGAGTCGCGCAAGCCCGCGTGGGCCGCGGCGCTGGTGGTGGTGGCGGTGGTGCTGTTCTGTGCGCTGGCCTGGAAGATGGGCTGGCTCGAACAGGCCGCGGCGGCGGTGAGCGCCCCGGCGCAACGCCCGGCGGCCGCAACGGCGCCCGCGCGGCCGGCGTCCTCGCAGGCAGCGGCTTCGGCCGCGGCGTCACCCGTGCCGGCTGCGAGCGGTGCGGCGGTGGCGGCTTCCGCCGCACCCTGACCGCGGGGCCTGCCCCGCCGTGGCCTTGGAGCGGGTCACACGACCGACCGAAGCGGTTCTGGCGATGCGCCGCATCGCAGGCAGCATGCGCAGCACGACAAGATGCGGCAACGACGCCAGAAGCGTCGTGTGAGCCGCTCTTACAGGAACGAGGCCTGGATCGGCGGCACGGCCTGCACCACGTCGCCGCACTGCGCGCGGTGCCGCAGCGCATGGTCCATCAGCACGATGGCGAGCAGCGCTTCGGCGATCGGCGCGGCGCGGATGCCCACGCACGGATCGTGGCGGCCCTTGGTGATGACCTCGGTGCTCTGGCCGTGGATGTCGATGGACTGGCGCGGGCTGATGATCGAACTGGTGGGCTTGATGGCGATCACGGCCTCGATGTCCTGCCCGCTGCTGATGCCGCCCAGGATGCCGCCGGCGTTGTTGCTGGCGAAGCCCTCGGGCGTGAGGGAATCGCCGTGCGTGGTACCGCGCTGCACCACGCTGGCGAAGCCCGCGCCGATCTCCACCGCCTTCACCGCATTGAGGCCCATGAGCGCATGGGCGATGTCGGCATCGAGCTTGTCGTAGAGCGGCTCGCCCAGGCCCACCGGCACGCCCGTGGCCTGCACGCGGATGCGGGCGCCGCACGAATCGCCCGCCTTGCGCAACGCATCCATGTAGTTCTCGAGCGCCGAGACGTCGGCCACCGGGGCGAAGAACGGGTTGTGGGGCACGTGGTCCCAGCTCTCGAAGGGGATCTCCACCTCGCCGATCTGCGTCATGCAGGCGCGAAACCGCGTGCCGTACTTTTCCGCCAGCCACTTCTTGGCGACGGCGCCGGCCGCCACCGTGGGCGCCGTCAGCCGCGCCGAAGAGCGGCCACCCCCGCGCGGATCGCGGAGGCCGTATTTGTGCCAGTAGGTGTAGTCGGCATGGCCCGGGCGGAAGCTCTGGGCGATGTTCGAGTAATCCTTGCTGCGCTGATCGGTGTTGCGGATCAGCAGGGCGATGGGCGTGCCCGTGGTGCGGCCTTCGTAGATGCCGGAGAGGATCTCCACCGCATCGGGCTCGGCGCGCTGGGTGACGTGGCGGCTCGTGCCGGGCCGGCGGCGGTCCAGGTCGGCCTGGATGTCGGCCTCCGACAACTCCATGCCCGGAGGGCAACCGTCGATCACGCAGCCGATGGCCGGGCCGTGGGATTCACCGAAATTGGTGACTGCGAAGATGGTGCCGAGTGTGTTGCCGCTCATGGCGCGGGATTATCCCAGAGCCATTCGCCAAGCCGGACCATTCCGACTCAGTCATTGCACCAAGCGGCCCAGCTCAAACACCAACCAGCAGGCGCGGCCCTTGAACAACCACGCCCTCACCCATCAGATGGCCGCGGAGCAGGCCACGCCAGCAGACGCCGTGGAACGGGCTTCGCCCGGCCACCGGCGTCGTCCCCCTTCCCGCCGCGCGCAGCGCGACGAGAGAAGGGGGAAGGCGCGCAGCGCCTCAGGGGGTAGCTTCCTTCTCCTCGGGCCAGTCCCGGATATAGGCCTTCAGCATCTTGTTCTCGAAGTTCTGGCTGTCCACCACGGCCTTGGCCACGTCGTAGAAGCTCACCACGCCCATGAGCATCTTCTTGTCCATGACCGGCATGTAGCGGGCGTGGCGGTTGAGCATCATGCGGCGCACCTCGTCCATCTCGGTTTCGAGCGTGCAGGTGAGGGGCGCATCGTCCATGGCCGTGCGCACGAGCATGGTGCCCACGGTGCCGCCGTTCTTCACCACCGCCTGGATGACTTCGCGGAAGGTGAGCATGCCCACCAGGTCGCCATGGTCCATCACCACCAGCGACCCGATGTCCTTCTCCGCCATGATCTCGACGGCTTTCGCCAGGGGCTCGTCGGCAGTGACGGTGAAGAGCGTGTTGCCTTTGACGCGGAGGATGTCGCTGACTTTCATGGGAGGATCTCCAGGGGGGCGCCGCGCCGCGGAGGCGGGCCGATCGGTGTTTCCTGCGCAATATAGCCCACAATGTTGCGCTGCGATCACACACAGGAGACAACGAATGCCCGGCTACTCCGATCCCGGCTTCGACACGCTGGCGCTGCATGCGGGCGCCGAGCCCGACCCGGCCACCGGCGCGCGCGCCGTGCCCATCCACCTGACGACCTCGTTCGTCTTCGAATCGAGCGACCACGCCGCGTCGCTCTTCAACCTCGAGAGGCCCGGCCACGTCTACAGCCGCATCAGCAACCCCACCAACGCGGTGCTGGAGCAGCGCGTGGCCGCGCTGGAAGGCGGCGTGGGGGCGATCGCGGTGGCGAGCGGCCAGGCGGCCCTGCACCTCGCCGTGAGTACGCTGATGGGGGCCGGCGGGCACATCGTGGCGAGCACGGCGCTCTACGGCGGCTCGCAGAATCTGCTGCACTACACGCTGCGGCGCTTCGGCATCGAGACGACCTTCGTGCGCCCGGGCGACCTGGACGGCTGGCGCGCCGCGATCCGGCCCGAAACGCGGCTGTGCTTCGGCGAGACGGTGGGCAACCCGGGCCTGGACGTGCTCGACATTCCCGCGGTGGCCGACATCGCGCATGCCGCGGGCGTGCCGCTGCTGGTGGATTCCACCCTCACCTCGCCGTGGCTGATCCGTCCCCTGGAGCATGGCGCCGACCTGGTCTACCACTCGGCCACCAAATTCCTTTCGGGCCACGGCACGGTGATCGGCGGCGTGCTGGTCGATGGCGGCAGTTTCGACTGGGAGGCCTCCGGGCGCTTTCCGGAACTGTGCGCGCCCTACGCCGGCTTCCACGGCATGGTGTTTTCCGAGGAGTCCACGGTGGGCGCCTTCCTGCTGCGGGCGCGCCGCGAGGGCCTGCGCGATTTCGGCGCCTGCATGAGCCCGCACACGGCGTGGCTGATCCTGCAGGGCATCGAGACGCTGCCGCTGCGCATGGAGCGGCATGTGCGCAACACGGAGCGCGTGGTGGAGTTCCTGGCGAGCCATCCGTTCGTCTCGCGCGTCGGCCATCCGATGCTCGCATCGCACCCCAGCCATGCGCTCGCGCAGCGCCTGCTGCCACGCGGCGCCGGCTCGGTGTTCAGCTTCGACCTGAAGGGCGACCGCGCCCAGGGCCGGGCCTTCATCGAATCGCTCCAGGTGTTCAGCCACCTGGCCAACGTGGGCGATTGCCGCAGCCTGGTGATCCACCCGGCCAGCACCACCCATTTCCGGATGGACGACGAGGCGCTGGCGCAGGCCGGCATCTCGCAGGGCACGATCCGCCTGTCGATCGGGCTGGAGGATGCGGACGATCTCATCGACGACCTGAAGCGCGCGCTCAGGGCCGCCGAGAAGGCGGGCGCCAGCGCAGGGGACAAGGCCGGCGGCGGAAAGGCGGGTGCGTGATGCAGGTGACCGTCAACGGCCATGCGGCCTACTGCTACACGGGCGGCAAGCCCTTCGATGCCGCCAAGCCCACAGTGGTGATGGTGCACGGCGTGCTCAACGACCACAGCGTGTGGGGCTTCCAGAGCCGGCACCTCGCGCACCACGGCTGGAACGTGCTGGCGGTGGACCTGCCCGGCCATGGCCGCAGCGCGGGCGATGCGCCGCAGAGCGTCGAAGAGGCTGCCGACTTCGTGGTGGCGCTGCTGCGCGCGCTCGGCGTGGAGCGCGCCGCGCTCGTCGGCCACAGCTGGGGTTCGCTGATCGCGCTGGAAGCGGCCGCACGGCTCGGCAGCGCCGCGACACACCTGGCGCTGGTCGGCACGGCGTACCCGATGAAGGTGTCGCCCGCGCTCATCGAGGCCGCGCTCAACGAGCCCGAGAAAGCACTGCGGATGGTGAACGTGTTCTCGCGCAGCAGCCTCGCCTCGCCCTCCGGCGCGGGGGTCTGGGTGTTCGGCGCGGGCATGGCGCTCGGGCGCCGCGTGCTGCGCAGCAATCCGCGCGTGAACGTGTTCCACCGCGGCTTCGTGGCCTGCGACCGCTATGCGAGCGCGGAAGCCGCGGTGGCCGCCCTCGCCTGCCCGGTGCTGTTCGCGCTCGGCACGCAGGACCAGATGACGCAGCCCCGCGCGGCCCAGGGCCTGATCGCGGCGGCGCGTGCGGCGGGCCTCGATGTGCGCGTGGAGATGCTGCCCGTGGGCCACCACCAGATGACCGAAGCGCCCGAGGAAACGCTGGCCGTGCTGCGGCGGTTCCTCGGCGCCTGACCCTGCCTCCGGCCGGCCCGCGGCCGGCCATCCTGCCCCCTGCCCCACACGGCACCCCCTTCCGTCTGGAACGACATGCCCACACCGTCCCTCGAATCCGTCGCGTCCCTGTGGCGCCTCGCCGGCCTGCCTGGTCAGGCGCTGGAATGGCTCGACCTGCCGGGCGCCGATCCCGTGTTCCCGTCGTCGTTCGCGGTGGCTGCGGCGGGGCAGTCCGCCATCGCGGCCGCAGCGCTCGCGGCCTGCGAACTGGGCCACGCCCGCGGCACGGCGCGCCAGCGTGTCTCCGTCCCCGCGGAGCATGCGGCGGCGGAGTGTTCCGGCTGGTTCGCGCTGGACGGCGCCACGCCCGAGGTCTGGGACGCGTTCTCCGGCCTCTACCGCTGTGCGGACGGCCACGTGCGGGTGCATGCCAATTTCCGGCACCACCGCGACGGCGCGCTGCGGCTGCTGGGCCTGCCGCCCGAGACCGCCACGCGCGAGGATGCGGAACGGGCGATGGCCGGCTGGCGCGCAATCGATTTCGAGACGGCGGCGGCGGAGCGCGGGCTCGTGGCCACCGCGCTGCGCACGTTCGCGCAATGGGATGCCACTCCCCAGGGCCAGGCGATCGCGGCCCAGCCGTTGATGGCCATCGACCGCATCGGCGATGCCCCGCCCCTGCCACTGCCGGCGCTGGACGGATCGCAGCGGCCGCTCTCCCGAGTGCGCGCGCTGGACCTGACGCGCGTGCTGGCCGGCCCGGTCGCCGGGCGCGCGCTGGCGGGGCTCGGCGCGGACGTGATGCTGGTCAACGCTCCGCACCTGCCCAACATCGATGCGATCGCGGACACGAGCCGCGGCAAGCGGTCCGCCCTCATCGACCTGCGCACCGCCGACGGCCAGGACACCCTTTGGCGGCTGCTGGACGATACCCATGTGTTCTCCCAGGGCTACCGCCCCGGCGGGCTCGCGGCGCGCGGTTTCTCGCCCGAGGCCCTGGCGCAGCGGCGGCCGGGCATCGTCTGCGTGTCGCTCACCGCCTATGGCACGCAAGGGCCTTGGGCCGATCGCCGGGGTTTCGATTCGCTGGTGCAGACGGCCATGGGCTTTAACCATGCCGAGGGCGAGGCGGCGGGCAGCGGCACGCCGCGCGCGTTGCCGATGCAGATCCTCGACCAGGCCACCGGCTGGCTCATGGCGTTCGGCGCGGCAGCGGCCCTGTGGCGCCAGCAGCGCGAGGGCGGCAGCTGGCATGTGCAGGTGTCGCTCGCGCAGACGGGGCACTGGCTGCGCGGGATGGGCCGTGTTCCCGATGGCCTGCGGGCCGCCCGCCCAGCGCTGGCGCCCTATGTGGAGCGGTCAGCGTCGGGATTCGGCGCGCTCGACGCCGTGACGCCGAGCGCGCAGCTGGAGCGCACGCCCGTGCACTACCACCGGCGATCGGAGCCGCCGGGCAGCGCGCCGGCGCATTGGTGACCCGCACGGCGCCCGGCGCGGCCGGTCGCTGCGCCGGGTGGGGCCGCCGCCGCGTCAGGCCAGCAGGCGGCACAGCCCCGTGAGGTCCTCCACCACCACGGGCTCCGGTCCTTCGTGCGGCCAGGCGATCCCGGTGCGGTTGATCCACACGGCCTGCATGCCGGCCTGCAGCGCGCCGTGCGCGTCGAGCGTGGCATCGTCGCCCACGTGCAGCACGGCGTCGGCCGGCACGCCGAGGCGCTGCGCGGCTTCATGGAAGATGCGCGGATCGGGTTTGGCCACGCCGAACTCCCGCGCCGTCACGCTGCCCTGGAAGTAGTGGCCGAGGCCGATCAGTTCGAGGTTGGCGTTGCGGTTGGTCAGTGCCACCAGCGGATGGCGCACGGCCAGGAATTCGAGCGCGGCGATGGCATCGTCGTAGAGCTCCACGCGCTGGCGCTCGGCGAAGAACAGCTCGAACGCGGCGTCGGTGAGCGACTCGTCCTCTCCTGCCCGCCGCAACGCGGCCCGGATGCTTTCGCGTCGCATGGCGCTGAGATCGTGCGAGAGGTGCGCATGGGCTTGCACCACCCCGGCGCGGATCACGGCGGCCGTCTCGGCATCGGCCAGCAGGGCCGCGGTGGCCGGAGCGCGCTCCTTCAGCCAGTCGCGCAGCACCTGTTCGGCGCGCCGGATGGCGGGCCAGACCGGCCAGAGCGTATCGTCGAGATCAAGGGTCATCGCGCGGATGCGGGCGGTATCGAGCATGGTGGCCGAGAATAGCGCAACCGCTGTTTCCGCCCACCTCAGAAATCTCCGACGCCATGCCCTCCATGAACGCCGTCACCGCCACCGCGGCACCCGCCGACCGCTCCCCGTCCGACCGCAGCGCGCCCCGCACCGCCGTTCTGCTGTGCAACCTGGGCACGCCCGAGGCCCCCACCGCGCCCGCGCTGCGGCGCTACCTCGGGCAGTTCCTCGCCGATCCGCGCATCGTGGAGATTCCGCGTGTGGCCTGGCTGCCGATCCTGCACGGAATCATCCTGCGCATCCGCCCGGCCAGGTCCGCGGCCAAGTACGCCAGCATCTGGATGACGGAGGGCTCGCCGCTGGCGGTATGGACGCAGCGGCAGGCCACGCTGCTGCGCGGCTGGCTGGGAGAGGCGGGCCTGCACGTGCAGGTGCGCCACGCCATGCGCTACGGCCAGCCCGCGATCGCCGCGCAGCTCGAGGCGCTGCAGGCCGAGGGGGTGGACCGGGTGCTGGTGCTGCCGCTCTATCCCCAGTACTCGGGCACCACCACCGCCAGCGTGTCGGACGACGTGTGCGCCTACGCGCTGCGCACGCGCCGCCTGCCGGAGCTGCGCTTCGTGAACAGCTACCACGACCATCCGGACTACATCGGCGCGCTGGCGCAGAGTGTGCGGGCGCACTGGCAGCGCGAGGGCGGGCCGGCCGAGCAGCTGGTGATGAGCTTCCACGGGATTCCGGAGCGGGCCGTGCGCCTGGGTGATCCCTACCAGCAGGAGTGCCTGGCGACGGCGGCGCTGCTGGCGCAGGCGCTGGGCCTGGCGCCCGAACGCTACCGGGTGACCTTCCAGTCGCGCTTCGGCAAGGCGAAGTGGCTGGAGCCCTACACCGAGCCGACGCTGATCGAGATGGCGAAGAGCGGCACGCGCAGCGTGGACGTGATGTGCCCCGGCTTCACCAGCGACTGCCTGGAGACGCTGGAGGAAATCAACCAGGAAGCGCGCGAAGCCTTCCTGCATGCGGGCGGCCAGGAGTTCCGCTACATCCCCTGCCTGAATGCGGACAACGCCTGGATCACCGCCCTGAGCCGGATCGCGCAGCAGCATCTGGCGGGCTGGGAGACAGCTACGCCCTCGGGCACGGCCCAGGGCACGCCGGCGCCCTCCCCCTCCCTCTCGCGCTGAGATTCCCGCTTCGGGTGGTTGCGGCGCCCTCGCAGCGCCTGTCATTCGCATCGCCCGCCCGGCGGCACGAGTGGCGGCGACAGGGGCCAGCAACCGCGCCGGCTCAGACCAGCGGCGTGCGCGCAAGCCGGCGCGCGTTCGCCACGGCGGCGCGGTGCACGGGTGCCAGGCCCTTGCCGAGCACGCCGGCCGCCGCATCCTGCCACTGGCGCGCGAGGGCCGGACCGGTGGCCGCCGTCCAGGGCGTCCACCAGAGCCGCGCCATGCTGGTGGCCAGGGCCTGCTGGGCGGTGAAGGCCTGCAGGCCCATGGCGGCCCAGGACTGGAAGAAGGCCCACTGCTTCTCCGCGACCATGCGGCCGAATTCGCGCCGGTCGCGCTGCGAGGGGGAGGCCCCCGCCAGCGCCATGCGGGCGACGCGGTGCGCGACGACGGGCGGCACGGCCATGGCGAGTTCGGTGCCCTGGCGTGCCAGGGATCGGTTGCGGCGGGACGACGTACCGGACATGGGCATTCCTCTCGGTGGTGGTCCCCCCACTCTAGCCCTGCAGCGGCGGCGCGGCTGGCGAACAACCGCGAGCGCTGCGAGGGCTTGTGCGCAGTCGCTCAGTCCGGCACGGCGATCGCCCCGCTGGTGATGGTGATCGCATCGGCGGCGGCGGGCGTCGCCGCAATCGGCGGCACGTTGGCGGCGGTGATGGCGGGCGCGCTGCCCGGCGTACCGCCGCGTGGCACGGTGCGCACCACCTGGCTGGCCGGCAGGGGCTGGCCGTTCACGAGGTGCGCGTACATGGCGTCCAGCGCCCGGTTGAGGTAGAGGTGCAGGGGGATGTAGCGGCTGTCGTAGCCCGGCAGCGTGGCGGGCAGGCCGATGAAGGCATCGAAATGCTGGGCGTTCGTCACCTCGATGTAGCTCAGGCGGCTGGCCGGGCCTTCCACGCGCCGGTTGAGCGCGGCGTAGGGGCGCGAGGTGTGGTTGACCGGGATGAGCGCATCGTCGCGGCCGTGCACGATGATGGCCGGCTTGCCCTGGAGGTTGCCGCTCCGGCGGGTTTCGTCGAGGCCGGCCTGCAGGCGCTGCGCGGCCGCGTCGGTGCCCGTCACGAGGCTGCGCAGGCAGAGCGCGCCTTCCAGGTTCCAGGTGGGAGTGCCGGCGGCGTTGAAGGAGAACAGGTCGCGCACCGGCACCCCGCGGCTGCGGTCGTTGACGAGCTGCACGCCGGCGGTGGGCGGGATGCCGTTGCCCGTGGCGAACAGGGTGCCCGTCACCGCGGCGGGCGTGGGCTGCACCGCGCCGATGGCGGACGTAGTGGCGAAGCTGTAGCCGCACAGGCGGTCCTTCACACTCGCGCGCGACAGCGCATTGGCGTAGGTGACGGCGATGGACGGAGCCACTTCGAAGGCCGCGAGCGAAGCGTGCAGCGCCGCCGATTCGGGCTCCCAGCCGTAGGCGGTCAGGCGCGCCAGCGCCTCTTCGGCCTGGGCGGACGTGGTGGTGGCCGTGAGCAGGCCCTGCGCCTTCAGCCCGGCGCAGCGGTTGGCCGCCACCGGGAATGCCGGGTCCGCGAACCGGATGGCGAAGGTGGCCGCGAACGGCGTGGAAGCCAGCGAAGGCGCGAGCGCCGCGCAGGACTGGTAGAGGTGCGCCTGCGTGGTGTAGTCGATCAGCGGCCGGGCATTCACGGCCACGGCACGACCGCCCCGGCGCACGGTGACGCCGGCGTCCGCCGGCAGCTGCACCGAGGGCTCGGACACGGCCACGCCGTCGATCAGGCCCTGCGTGTCCTGCTCGGCCGCCGCGATCGCCGCGCCGCCGCCGTTCGACAGGCTGGAGGCGATCACCGTGGTGTTGGCGGGCTGGAAGGTGCGCAGCGGCTGGCCGCCCGGTGAGCGGTCGCCGAAGCGTTCGTTGAGGATGTAGAACGCGAACTCCACCGCCTGCAGCGTGGACCGGCCCCAGTCCTTTTCGGGGTTCTGCCCGGAGTGCGCATGCTTGAAGGCGAGGCGCTGCGGCGTGGCGGCGTTGAACGCCGCGAGGTCGGCCGCGGACAGGCCCGCGTTGAAGGCGGCGCGCGTGCCCGCGAGCGATGCCGTGGTGCGGGTGCCGTCGATGAGCGCCACGGTGTCGTTCTGCAGGTCGTGCGGCGCCGTGCCCGTGCCCTTGTCGGTGTAGGCCACCGCGCAGCCGCGCTTGAGGCCCCATTCGCCGGTGGGGATGCCGCCGTAGATGCCGCGCGATCCCGACGAGGTCGCGGTCACGATGCAGGGACGCGTACGGTCGAAGCCGTCCGGCACCTGCACCATCAGGGTCACGTTGCGGCGCCCGGTGCCGTCGTCCGCATAGGCGATCGCCTCCAGGCCCGCCACCTTGCCCTCGCCCTGGGTGGGACGGCCCTGCACGTCCACGTTCGGGCCGTAGAGCGTGCCGTAGCCGCCCTCGCTCGTGGTGTCCACCAGCGCGCGGTAGTTGACGTAGATGGCGTTGCGGCGCAGCTCCTCCGCGGTGGGCTGGGCACCGTCGTAGCCCGGCGCGGAATCGTCCTGCAGGCCCGAGCGGCCCAGGCCGCCGGTGAGCAGATCGTCGCCCACGCCGTCGTAGGTCGCCTGGCTCACGGTGCCGAGGTAGGCCGGCCGGGCGTTGAAGTCGTAATCGACCGAGGCCCCGCTGCCCCCGCCTCCGCAGGACGAGGCAGCCAGGGCGGCGATCAGCAGGGGGGCGGTTTTCAGGGGGTGCATGGTTGTTCTTTCCTCGGGATCGTTCGGGGCGGTTCTCGGGCGCCGCCTGCAGGGCGCATTCAACCACGCCGCGGACGCCCGCGCCAGCACCGCGCGCCGCCGGGCGGGCGCGCGCTTTGGGCGCATTCCATGAAATTCAATGCGAACCATTCGCAATATCTTTTAGAATGCCGGAATTGCAAGCACAGTGCCCTGGTGGGGAGCCCCGGCGGACGGCAGCGTCCCCGGGGCGCACTGTCGCGACCGTGCCGGCGGTCTTCCCACCCGTTCCGGCCCCGCCCACCCTTCCTCCCGACCGCCCATGTCCGCCTCCTCCGCTTCCGGCAACGCGCTGCCGTCCGCCGTCCCGCCGCCCGCCGATGGCGAGTTCGCCGCGGAGGCCATCCTCCAGGCATCCGGAGAGACCGCCCGGCCCGGCCGCCTCTGGGGCTGGCCCATCGCGCTCGGCGTGCTTACCGCCACCGGGCTCGTGAGCGCCCTGGTGTCCGAAGGCTGGGGCGACGTCTGGTCGTGGATTGCGCTGGGCGTGCCGGTGGCCGTCATGGTCTGGTTCGGCCTGCTGCGCCGGCGCGGCTGACCCGGCCGCTCCTGCTCCCGCCCTTCCCTCGCTTTCCGTTCCCGCCCCTTCCGCTCCTTCCCTTCTCCTCCAGCCCGCCGCCATGTTCCGCCCCCATCCCGTCGCCGCCGCCGCTTCGCTCGCCCTCGCCCTGCTGGGCGCACAGGCCGCGGCCCAGTCCGCTCCCTCCGCGCCGCCCGCACCCGGTGCGGATGCGCCCGCCCTGTCCACGGTGACCGTCAACGCCAGCGCCGACGCCTCCGCGCAGGGCCTCTCGCCGGCCTATCCGGGCGGCCAGGTGGCGCGCGGCGGACGCGCGGGCATCCTGGGCACGAAGGACTCCATGGAGACCCCGTTCAGCATCACCAGCTACACGAACGAGCTGATCCAGGACAAGCAGGCCAAGAGCGTGGGCGAAGTGCTGCTGAACGACTCCGGCGTGCGCCTGGCGCGCGGCTTCGGCAACTTCCAGGAGGCGTATTTCATCCGCGGCTTCGTGCTCGGCTCGGACGATACCGCCTACAACGGCCTCTACAGCCTGCTGCCGCGCCAGTACATCGCCACCGAACTGTTCGAACGCGTCGAGGTGATGCGCGGCGCGTCCACCTTCCTCACCGGCGCCACGCCGTCGGGCGGCGGCATCGGCGGCGCGGTCAACCTGCTGCCCAAGCGCGCGCCCAACGAGCCGCTGTCGCGCGTGACGGTGGGCACCGGCTCCGGCGGCCGCGTGGAGACGGCGGTGGACATCGGCCGGCGCTTCGGGCCGGACAACAGCACCGGCATCCGCTTCAACGCGGCCTACCACGACGGCGACACGGCGGTGGACCATGAAAAGAGCCGCCTCGGCCTCGCCGCACTCGGCCTGGGCTGGCGCAGCCGCGACGTGCGGCTGTCGGCCGACATCGGCTGGCAGGACAACCGCCTGAAGGGCTCACGCCCCAACGTCTCGCTCTCCGGTGCCACGGCCGTGCCCGCCGCGCCGGATGCCTCCTCCAACTTCTCGCAGCCCTGGTCGTACTCCAACGAGCGCGACGTGTTCGGCACCTTCCGTGGCGAGGTCGATCTCTCGCCGGGCGTCACGGCCTGGGGGGCCTGGGGCATGCGCCGCGGCAAGGAGGCCAACTCGCTCGCCAACCTGACGGTGAACGATGCCGCCACGGGCGCGGCCAGCACCTACCGCTTCGACAACACCCGCAAGGACCGCGTGGACACCGGCGAGCTGGGCCTGCGCGGCAAGCTGCGCACCGGCTCCGTCGGCCACGAGTGGGTGACCGCGCTGTCGTACTTCGAGGCCGAGAAGGACAACGCCTATGCGATGGACTGGCGCAACACCATCGCCTCCAACCTCTACCAGTACCGGCCGACCGCGCAGCCCGCGTTCAGCGCCGCCACGCTCTACGGCGGCACCCTGGCCAGCCCCAACCTCACGGGCCGCACGCGCCTGCTGAGCTACGCGCTGGGTGACACGCTCTCGTTCCTGGACGACACCGCCCTGCTGACCCTGGGCCTGCGCCACCAGCGCCTGGAAGTGTCCGACTTCGCCTATGGTACGTCGGCCCCGCTCGGCCATTACGAGCAGAGCCGCAACAGCCCCATGGCCGGTCTGGTGTTCAAGGTGGCGCCGCAGTGGTCGCTGTACGGCAACTACATTGAGAGCCTGAGCCAGGGCCAGACCGCGCCGGCCACCGCCAACGGGGCCCCGGTGGTCAATAGCGGCCAGCAGCTCGCACCCTACGTCGCCAAGCAGAAGGAAGTGGGCGTGAAATACGACGGCGGCCGCCTGCGCGGCTCGCTGGCGCTGTTCAGCACCACCAAGCCCCGGGCCTACGTGAATGCCGAGAACGTCTTCAGCGCGGCCGGCAAGGACCGCCACCAGGGCGTCGAGCTGGACGTGCAGGGCGAGGCCGTGCGCGGCCTGCGGCTGCTGGGCGGCGTGACCTGGCTGGACGCCAGGCAGCGCACCACCGGCAGCGCCGTGTTCGACGGCAAGCGCGTGATCGGCGTGCCGCGCGTGCAGGCCAATGCCGGCGTGGAGTGGGACGTGCCCGGCGTGCCCGGCCTGGCGCTGGACACCCGCGCGCTCTACACCGGCGCGAGCTACGCGGACGGCGCCAACACCCTGCGCGTGCCCGGCTGGACGCGCCTGGACCTGGGTGTGCGCTACACCACCGAATGGAGCGGGCGCCTCGTGACGCTGCGCGCCCGCGTGGACAACGTGGCCGACCGCAACTACTGGGCCTCGTCGGGCGGCTACCCCGGCTCGGGCTACCTCGTTGTGGGCGCGCCGCGCACCTTCACGCTGAGCGCGAGCGTGGACTTCTGACCGCGCAGCCCGCCCGGCCCGCCCCCGTTCTTCACAGGAAAACGACATGACGCCCAAAGCCCTCAAGACCTGGTCCTGGCTGCACAAGTGGAGCAGCCTCGTGTGCACGGTGTTCATGCTGCTGCTGTGCCTCACGGGGCTGCCGCTGATCTTCCACCACGAGATCGGGCACCTGCTCGGCACCGAGATCGAGGCGCCCGCGATGCCGAAGGACACGCCGCGCGCCAGCCTCGACCAGGTGCTGGACGTAGCGCGCGCGCAGCATCCGGACCGGATCGTGCAGTTCGCCTCGCAGGGCGAGGACGATCCGAACGTCTGGTACGTCACGCTCACCCACACGCCCGATCCCACCACCGATTTCCGCTCGGTGGCGGTGGATGCCCGCACCGGCGCCATCCTCGCGCAGCCGCGGTTCGACGAGGGCTTCATGTACGTGATGTTCAAGCTGCACGTGGACCTCTTCGCGGGCCTGGCGGGCAAGCTGTTCCTCGGGTTCATGGGCCTGCTGCTGCTGGTGGCGATCGTCTCGGGCGTGGTGCTGTATGCGCCGTTCATGCGCAAGCTGGATTTCGGCACGGTGCGCGAACAGCGCTCCACGCGCGTGAAATGGCTGGACCTGCACAACCTGCTGGGCATCGTCACCCTGGTCTGGGCCTTCGTGGTGGGCGGCACCGGGATGATCAACACCTGGGCCGATCTGGTCATCAAGTACTGGCAGCACGACCAGCTCTCGGCGCTGCTCGCGCCCTATGCCGGCCAGCCCATCACCCCGCAGGCCGAGCGCGGATCGCTGCAGAAATCGCTCGACGCGGCGCTGGAGCGCGCGCCGGGCACGCGCCTGTCGTTCATCGCCTTCCCGGGCACGGCGTTCTCCAGCCCGCACCACAACACCTTCTTCCTGCACGGCAGCGAGCCGCTCACCTCCAAGCTCTACCAGCCCGTGCTGGTGGATGCGCGCACCGCGCAGGTGACGGCCGCGCCGGAGCTGCCGTGGTACCTCACAGCCCTGCTCATCTCGCAGCCGCTGCATTTCGGCGACTACGCGGGCATGCCGATGCAGATCCTCTGGGCGCTGCTCGACATCGCCACCATCATCGTGCTGGGCAGCGGGCTCTACCTGTGGGTGAAGAAGGGCTCCGCCGCCACGCAGAAAGAGAAGGAAGCGGCCTCCCGCCGCCAACGCAACGGGGCGCCCGAAGGCGCCCCGCTGGAACCGTCCGCGGCGCGAACCGCCAGGACCTGAACACCAGGCACAACGCGGGTGTCTGCTGAAGTGCACCGGTAACCCCCACCACCCGTCCGGAGGCCGCGGAGCAGGCCAGGCCAGCGGCCGCCGCGCAAGGGCCGCCCCGCCGCGCTGGCGGCGTCCCCCTTCCCACGCGCAGCGTGAGAGAAGGGGGAAGGCGCGAAGCGCCTCAGGGGGTTGCCACTTGCAGCCGCCGGGCGGCCCAGCCGCGCAGCAGGCGCGGCAGCACCAGCACCAGCACCACGATCACGATCAGCGCGAGGGACATCGGCCGCGTCACGAACACCGACCAGCTGCCCTCGCCGATCGAGATCGCGTTGCGCATCTGCGCCTCGGCCAGCGGCCCGAGGATCATGCCGACCACCACGGGGGCGGTGGGGAAGTCGAAGCGCCGCATCATCACGCCCAAGAGGCCGATGCCGTAGAGCAGGAACAGATCGAACGCGCTCTGGCGCATGCCGTAGGCCCCCACCGTGGCGAAGATCAGGATGCCGGCGTAGAGCTGCGGCTTCGGGATCTTGAGCAGCTTCACCCACAGACCCACCATCGGCAGGTTGAGCACCAGCAGCATCACGTTGCCGATGTAGAGCGAGGCGATCAGCGCCCAGACCAGCGCGGCGGAACTCGTGAACAGCTGCGGGCCGGGGTTGATGCCGTAGTTCTGGAACGCGCCCAGCAGCACCGCCGTGGTGTTGGAGGTGGGAATGCCCAGCGTGAGCAGCGGGATCAGCGCGGCCGTGACGGTGGCGTTGTTGGCCGCCTCGGGGCCGGCCACGCCTTCGATCGCGCCCTTGGTGCCGAACTCCTCGCGGTCCGTGCCCTTGGCGAGCTTCTTCTCGGTGGCGTAGCTCAGGAACGTGGGGATCTCCGTGCCCCCGGCGGGAATGCAGCCGAACGGCGTGCCCAGCAGCGTGCCGCGCAGCCAGGCGGGGACCGAGCGTTTCCAGTCGCGCGCCGTCATGTGCACGCGGCCCATGCGGTTCTGCGTATCGACGATGCGGCCCTCGTACATCGCGGCATAGAGCACCTCGGCGACCGCGAACAGGCCCACCGCCACGAGCACGATGTCGATGCCGTCCAGCAGCTCGGGCTGGCCCAGCGTGTAGCGCGCGGCGCCGGAGATCTGGTCCATGCCCACGCAACCCAGGGCCAGGCCGAGGAACAGCGCGGTGAGGCCGCGCACGGTGCTCTGCCCCAGCACGGCGCTCACGGTGGTGAAGGCCAGCACCATCAGCATGAAGTATTCGGGCGGCCCGAGCTTGACGGCGAATTCGGCCACGGAGGGCGCGAACAGCGTCACCACGATCGTGGCGATGGTGCCGGCGACGAACGAGCCGATGGCCGCGGTGGCGAGCGCCGCGCCCGCACGCCCGCTCTTGGCCATCTTGTTGCCCTCCATCGCCGTGACCATGCTGGCCGTCTCACCGGGCGTGTTCAGCAGGATCGAGGTGGTCGAGCCGCCGTACATGGCGCCGTAGTAGATACCGGCGAAGAAGATCATGGAGGCCGTCACCTCCACCTTGGCGGTGATCGGCAGCAGCATGGCCACCGCCACCGCGGGCCCGATGCCGGGCAGCACCCCCACGGCCGTGCCGAGCGCGCAGCCCACCAGGGCCCACAGCAGGTTGGCGGGCGTGGCCGCCGTCGCGAAGCCCTGCAGCAGGGCGTTGAAAATGTCCATCATCACAGCCACCCCGTTTGCGTGAGCCCCGGCAGGTTGATCGCCAGGAATTGCGTGAAGGCCCAGAACACCGGCGCGGAGATCGCGAAGCCCGTGAACAGATCCACGGCCCAGGTGCGGGCAGTGCCCGCGGCCGGTTGCCCGGCCGCCCGGCGCAGGCCCTGCACGGCCAGCAGGTAGCACAGCGTGCAGCTCAGGATGAAGCCCACCGTGCCGATGAGCGCGGCATTGAGCAGCAGCCCGGCCGACACCCACACGAAGGCCTGCTTGTCGGCGCGTGCCGCTCCGCCCGGGGCGCCCAGCGAGCGGAAGCCGCCGGAGAACACTTCCCACAGCAGGAAACCGCCGCACACGGCCAGCACCGCCGAGACCAGCCAGGGCAGGAAGTTCGGGCCCACGCCGCCGTAGCCGGCGTCGCCGGGAATCTGCAGCGCGCCGGCGGCGAGCAGGGCGGCCACGAGCAGCACGCCGCCGCCCACGATGGTCTGCGCCCGGAGGGAGGGCGGCGCGCCCTCGGCGCCGTCGGCATCCGCCGCGGAAGGTGCAAGAGGCTCTGTCATGATGGGTGTGTCCTCGCAAATGAGCCCCCGTGCGGCGCGCAGGCGCGCGCCGGCCTGCCGCGCGGCCGGCCCTGTTTGGGGGCCCTGCCGCGCACAGGCGCTGCGGGGGAAAGGAAACGGGTCTGCGGGCACCGGGCCCGCGAGGGAAACGGGTCCGCGGGCGCCAGGCCCACGGCGGGGGTCAGACCATGCCGGCCTTGACCATGGTGGCGCGCATGCTGGCGAACTCGGCGTCCACGAAGGCACCGAATTCGTCGCCCGCCATCCAGGCCGGCGTCCAGTCGTTCTTCTCGATGGACTCGGCCCAGCTCTTGCTCTTGGTGGCCTGGGCCACCATGTCGATCAGCGCCTTGCGCTGCTGCGCGGTGATGCCCGGGGGCGCGTACACGCCGCGCCAGTTGCCGATCTCGACGTTGATGCCCTGCTCCTTGAGCGTGGGCACGCTGGAGCCCTTCAGGCGCTGGCCCGAGGTGACGGCCACCGGCACCATCTTCTTGGTGTTGATGTATTCGGCCATCTCGCTGTAGCCGCCGCCGCCGATGGTCACGTTGCCGCCCAGGATGGCCGCGATCGCCTCGCCGCCCCCGCGGAATGCCACGTAGTTGATCTTGGCCGGGTCCACCCCGACTTCGCGCGCGATCATCGCGGCCGCGATGTGCTCGGTGGAGCCGCGCGAGCCGCCGCCCCACTTCACGCTGCCCGGGTCCTTCTTGAGCTGGGCGATCACCTCGGCCATCGATTTGAAGGGCGAGTTGGCGGGCAGCACGAACACGTTGTATTCGCTGGTCAGCCGCGCGATCGGGGTGGCCTGCGACAGGTTCACGGGCGGCTTGCCGGTGATGATGCCGCCCACCATGACCGAGCCCATCACCATCAGGGAGTTCGGGTCGCCCTTGGCGGAATTGACGAACTGCGCGAGGCCGATGGCACCGGCCGCGCCGCCCTTGTTGTCGTAGGTGACGGACGAGGCCACGCCCGCGTCCTGCATCGCCTTGCCGAGGGCCCGGCCGGTGGTGTCCCAGCCGCCGCCGGGGTTGGCGGGCAGCAGCATCCGGATGGCCGCCGCGGCGCGGGCCGACAGCGGCAGCGCACCGGCGGCCGCGAGGGCGGCCAGGGATTTGAGGAAGGTATCGCGACGCATGCTGCTTGTCTCCTTGTGGTGTGGCGAACGGGGCCGATGATGCGCCCGTATCCTGTCAAACGGCTGTCCGCCGACTCAGGGAAAACACCCATGGGGTTCGTGGCCGCGCCCGGTGCTATGGTCGCGCCCCATGCAACTGCTTCTCGTGGAAGACGACCCCGCCATGCAGGCCACGCTGCAGCGCTCCCTGGCGCGCCGCGGCATGGACGTGACCGCCCTCGGCGACGGCCGCGCCGCGCTCTCGCAATGGGCCGCGCGCCCGCCCGACGCCGTGGTGCTCGACCTGACGCTGCCGGGCCTCGACGGCCTGCAGGTGCTGCAGCAGGCGCGCGCCCGCGGCCTGCGCACGCCCGTGCTGCTGCTCACCGCGCGCGGCACCGTGGGGGACCGGGTGCTGGGCCTCAATGCCGGCGCGGACGACTACCTGCCCAAGCCCTTCGACCTCGACGAGCTGGAAGCGCGGCTGCGCGCCCTGGTGCGCCGGCTGGGCGATCTGCCGGATGCGCGCCCGGCGGCGCCCTCCACCGTCTCGGTCGGCGCGATCCGCTACGAGAAGGACAGCGGCGCCATCTACCTGCACGGCGAGGTGATGGAGTTCACGCCGCGCGAACTCGCGCTCATGCATGCGCTGCTCGCCCAGCCCGGCCATGCGGTGGCCAAGGAGCGGCTCTACGAACTGGTGTTCCCCGGACAGCTCGACGTGCAGTACGAGGCGATCGAGGTGGTGGTGTACCGGCTGCGCAAGAAGCTGGCCGGCACGGGGCTCACGCTCATGACGCTGCGCGGCCTGGGTTACCTGCTGAAGGCGGACGCATGAGGACGGACCGGAGCGCATGCGCATGAGGCGGCGCGGAACCGACCCCGCCCAGTCGCTGCGCCGCCGCCTGCTGCTCGGCATCCTCGTGCCGGTGGCGCTGTTCATCGCCTACAACACGGCGAGCCTGTACCGGCAGACGCTCTCGGCGCTGCACACGGCCTACGACCGCACGCTGCTGGCCTCGGCCAAGACGATCAGCGAGCAGATCGACGTGTCCGGCTACGACGACGGCGCCCGGCTGCGGGCGACGGTGCCCTACTCCGCGCTCGAAGCCTTCGAGGCCGACAACCAGAGCCGCATGTTCTACCGCGTCTCCACCCTGGACGGCGCACTGGTGTCGGGCTTCGCCGAGCTGCCCATGTGGCACGGCCGGATTCCGTCCAAACCGCCCTACGCCGCGCTGGTGGACTTCTACGACGACGAATTCCGCGGCCAGCCGGTGCGCGTCGCGGTGCTGCTGCAGCCCGTCGCCAGCCCGACCGGGCGCGGCATGGCGGTGATCCAGGTGGCCGAGACCCTGGAGCTGCGGCGCACGCTGGCGCTGCAGATCCTGCGGACCACGCTGGCGCGCCAGGCGCTGCTGGCCCTGGTCGTCGCGCTCATCGTGGGCCTGGTGGTGCAGTCGGCGGTGCGGCCGGTGCGCCGGCTCAGCGAGCAGCTGCAGACGCGCCCCGAGGACGACCTGCAGCCGATCGCGGCCCCGGGCACGCCGCGCGAGCTGCAGCCGCTGGTCGATGCCATGAACCACGTCATGGGCCGGCTCGCGCACCTGCTCGCGCACCAGACGCGCTTCGTGCGCGATGCCTCGCACCAGCTGCGCACGCCGCTGGCGGTGCTGAAGGTGCAGGTCCAGTCGGCCCTGCGCGGCGACGTTCCGCCCCAACAGGCGCTACACGAGATCAGCGACACGGTCGATCGCGCCACGCAGCTGGCCAACCAGATGCTGGCGCTCGCCAAGGTGGAGCAACTGCGCCAGCAGAGCGCGCCACCCGTAACGCGGCTGGACGACGAACTGCGTGCGATCGCGCTCGAGCTCTCTCCGCTGATCGCGCAGCGGGACATCGATTTCGGCATCCACACCGATCCGGCGCCAGTGCAGGCCCACGAATGGATGCTGCGCGAACTCACCCGCAACCTGCTGCACAACGCGATCCGCCACACGCCGGTGTCGGGCGTGCTGTCCGTCGAGCTGGTGACGGACGGACGCCATGCGGCGCTGACGGTGGCCGACAGTGGCCCGGGCATCGACGCCGAGCTGGCGCAGCGCCTCTTCCAGCCGTTTTCCGCGGGCGACGTGCGCACCGGCTCCGGACTGGGACTGGCCATCTGCCAGGAGATCGTGCAGGCCCTGGGCGGACAGATCGAACTCTCCAACCGCATGGAGGGCAGCCGCATCGCCGGGCTCGACGCGGTGGTGCGGCTGCCGCTGGCGCCGGCCTAATCCGCCATGGCGGCCGAGCGCAAGAAGCCGGCCGCCTGACGGTCGAATCCTCAATTGCCCGCGGGCGGCTGCTGGCGCGACGCCACCCGGTCGATGGCGGCGGCGATGCGGTCGAGCACGGCGTCGTCGGTGCGCGCGATGTTCAGGCGCACGTGGGAGTCGATGCGGTGGCTTGCGAAAATGGCCTCGTTGGCCACCATGACGCCGTCCGCGGCCAGCGCCTGCCATACGGCCTGGGCATCGACGGCTTCGCCAGGGGCCATCCACAGGTACATGCCTGCGCCCGTGGCATGGGCCTGCCAGCCCCGGGCGCGGACTTTCGCCAGCAACGCCTTGCCGCGGGTGGCCAGCTCCTTCTGCAGCTTCTCGCAATGCTGCTCGTAGCCGCCTTCGGTGAGCAGGTGGTGCAGGATCTGGTCGGTGACCAGCGAGGAATGGATCGCGCTGACCGAGCGCATCAGCACCATGCGCTGCATGCGCTGCCCGTCCGCCACCAGGAAGCCGGACCGCAGTGCCGGCGCCACGGTCTTCGAGAAGCTGCCGATGTGGATCACCCGCTCGAAGTGGTCGAGCGCTGCCAGACGTGCCGTTTCGCCGAGCCGGCTGCGCGGCAGCAGGTCGCCATAGGTATCGTCGTCGACGATCCACAGGTCGTGCTGTTCCGCGAGCTTGAGCAGCTGGTGGGCCTTGCGCGGCGACAGGCTGGTGGACGTCGGGTTCTGGAGCACCGAGCTGCAGAAGAAGGCCTTGGGCTTGTATTTCTCGCACAGTTCCGCGAGCTGTTCCAGGTCTGGGCCGTCCTCCAGGCGCTGCACGCGCAGGATCCAGATGCCGCTGGCCAGCAGGCGCTGGGTGTGGATGAACGGCGCCGGCTCCTCCAGCACCACGTACTGGCCCTGGTGGAGCAGTGACCAGACCACGAGATCGAGCGCATCGGTGGCCCCGGCCGTGGTCATGATCTGGTCGGGCGTGGCATCGATACCGGCAGTGCGCAGCCTGGCCGCCAGGGCTTCGCGCAGTGGCAGCCACCCGCGGCTGTCCGCATAGTCGGCCAGGTCCGCGTGCGCTCGTGCAGCCAGCGACCGCAGGGCATCGGACAGTGCCTCGGTGCCGGTCCACTCGGCGGGCAACGTGCCAAGCGCAGAGCCTCCTTCCGGCCCGGCTGATTGCAGCAGGTGGTCCCAGGAATTCAGTGCCGGCGGCCCGTTCCATCGCGGCGGCGAAGCGGGCTTGCCCACCTGAAGGGCCTGCGGCGAAACGTAGAAGCCCGAGCCACGGCGTGCTTCCAGGTAGCCCGCCGCCGCCAGCTTGTCGTAGGCCCGCAGCACGGTTTCGTTGCTGATGGACATGCTGGCGGCCATCGCCCGCACCGAAGGCAGCCGCTCGCCGACGGCCAGCGCACGGCTCTCGATCCGGCCCCGGTACTCGTCGAAGATCCGGTCGATCAGCGCTCCGCTGGCGCGCGCGTTCTGTGGCGCGGACTGCTTCTTCGGCGGCATGGGCGCGGGATTCGGCTTGCGGGTGGGTGCCATGTGGCGTCGGGTGACCAGGGAGTATGGGTCGCAAATGATAGACCGTACGGTACTGCAGAGCGGCGACCCGCGCAGGACTGATACGGACAGTGGGGCCCGCACCCGGTCCCGTGGGGTACCCGCCAAAGAACCCTTGCCTGATCCGCACCACTTCGGAGCGGGTTACAGCCACTTATCGCTCCACTGCCGCGTTCTGGTGCAGTGCCCTGCCCGATGTGGGGCGCGGGGATGGGCGTCCGGCGACCCATCCGTAGATACCCCGATCCCTCCTTCCCGGTGAAACGCCACAATACAACTGTACCAAACACTTTTCACGTTTCCGAATTTCAGGCGCCAGCGAATGAAGCGGGAAGAAGCATCGCCTTGTGCACACCCATAGAAAAGCGTATGGAACACTAATTGCATCTGTCGAGGTCGATTTCGCCCACCCACGTTCCTTCCGAGGATTCCTGCCATGTTGCCCACTCCGTCCCCGATGCTCCGTCCGGTCCCGTTCCGTGCGACCGCCGTATGCGCCGCCCTCGCGCTCGCACTGCCCGCGGCCCTGCATGCCCAGCAGCAGGAGCCGCCCGCCGCTGCGGCCGAGGCCTCCGCGGAACGGGAGTTCTCCCTCCCGGCGGGGCCGCTCTCGGCCACCCTGCAGGCGATCGCCAGGATCGGAGGAAAGCGCATCCAGTTCGAGGCAGCGGACGTGCAGGGGCTCCAGGCGCCGGCGATCTCCATGAGAACGACGGTGCAGGGTGCCGTCCAGGCCGCCGTCGTGGGCAGCGGATTGACCATGGGGAGCAATCCCGACGGCTCGGTCCGCGTGTTCGTGCAACAGCTTGCGGCCGTGGCCGTGACGGCCAAGCGCGACGAGGCAGAAACCGGTTTCCGCGCGTCCAGCTCCTCCACCGCGACGCGCGGCGGGGCCGATCTGCTCGACGTGCCGCAGTCGGTCACGGTGCTGACGGCCAAGGTGCTCGAGACCCAGCAATCCGCCTCCGTGGAGGATGCGCTGCGCAACGTCGCCGGCGTGGTGGTGCAACCCGCGACGCAGGGGTCCAACACCTTCAACATCCGCGGCTTCAGCACGGGCACCGCCACGCTGTCCAACGGGCTGAGCGACCCCAACTCGGTGAAAACCAACATCGCCGGCGTGGAGCGCGTCGAAATCCTCAAGGGACCGCAGGCCCTGCTGGCCGGTGCAAATGCGCTGGGCGGTTCCTTGAACATCGTCACCAAGAAGCCGACGACGGAACGGATCCGCGACGTGTCCGTCAGCTACGGCAGCCATGCCGAGCGCACCGGAACCATCGACCTGGCGGGCGCCATCAACGACAGCAAGGAACTGAGCTACCGCCTGATCGGATCGGCGACGCGCGCCGCCGGCAGTTCCGCCGGCTACGACGGTCGCTCGCAGACCTACGGATTGGGCGAGGTGCGCTGGAAGAACGCGGACACGGACTTCATCGCCGGCGTGTCGGCCGACAAGGCGCGCTCGGTGCTGGACCGGTACACGGTGGCTATCCGGGGCTACATCGAGCCGGCTCCCGCCACCCTGCCCGGCAATCCCGGCAATGGCATCGACATCGATACGCGTTCGGTGTTCTACACGCTGCAGCACTCCTTCTCGGACGCACTGCAGTTCAACAGCCGCATGCAGCGTGTCAGCACGGACCAGGACCTGGCCGTCTGGACACCCCAATTCCCGGTCAGCGCACCCAACCTGCTGCTGAGCTACAGCGGCACTATTACCCAGGCGAACCAGACCACCACCAGCGGCGACCACTACCTGAGCTACAAGTTCAAGACCGGCCCGCTGGAGCAGCGCCTGGTGGCCGGCATCAACCACAGCGATTACAGCTTCGACCAGACGCAGTACACAGGCCCGAGGGCGGTGGTGCGCTTCGACCAGCCGACCCAATACCCCTTCCCCGCCCTCACGCGCAGCGATGACAACCGCTTCTTCCGCAGCTACTCGCCGCAGGAACAGCGGGGCGTGTATCTGCAGGACACCCTGAAATGGGAGCAGTGGACGCTGGTAGCAGGCCTGCGCCACACGAGCCTGGACTCCGGCCCCGGTGTCACTACCGTGTACACGAATCCTCCCACGCCCGACACGGTGTCGTCCCAGAAATCATTCAGCAAGAACACCGTCAATGCCGGCCTGATCTACAACCTGGACTGGAACACGTCGATCTACGGCAGCTACGCCGAAGGCTTCTCCGCGCTCTTCTCCGACCTGAACATCTGCGGCACCCATTCCGCAGCCACGCCCCCGACCCTGTCCAAGAGCAAGGAACTGGGCGTGAAGAGCAACGTGGAAGACCGCTTCTCCTGGTCGGCCGCCGTGTTCCAGATCGACCAGGTCAATCTCCTGCGGCGCAACCGCCCGCTGAACTGCAACGACCTGATCGACGGGCAGCGGTCGCAGGGCGTCGAACTGGAGGCCTCGGGCAAGCCCATGCGCGGCCTCAATCTGCTCTTCAACTACTCCTACAACCGGCGCAAGAGCCTGACCGACCCGACGGCGCGCCCTGGCGTGGGGCCGGACACGCAAATCAGCGGGTGGAGCACGTACGACTTCCAGTCGGAGCCGCTGCGCCACTGGAACGTCGCCTTCGGCGTCAGCGCCTGGGGCAACTCCCGGCTGGGCACCACCGACACCGCCACGCGCTCGCCGGGCGGTGCCCGCATCGACGCCGGCATCGCCTACACGCAGCCGGACTGGTCCGTGCGGCTGGGCGTGAAGAATCTGACGAACCGCACCCTGTACGGCTTCTCCCTGTCGACCCTGTACGTGCCGGTCTATGACAAGCGCACGTTCATGCTGACCTACCAGCGCAAGCTCTGACGGTGCGCCATCCATCGCCGACCCGCGCCCGCGTCCCCACCCAGGCCCTCTCCGCCCATGACCCCCCACCACCACCGCCCCCGCCTGCGCGACCTGATCCTGCCCTACTGGACTTCGCGCGAAAGCTGGCGCGGCTGGATCCTGCTCACCGTCCGCCTGGTGCTCATGTTCACCAGCGTGTACGTCGCCATCTGGGCCAACCGGCTGTCGGGCGAGGTGGTGGACTCGATGGTGAAGCGGGACTGGGACGGCATCTGGCGCAGCCTGGGCCTGTCGTGGATCGCCGGCATGCTGGCGATGCTGGTGTCGATGGTGCTGCTCTTCGCCATCACGGAACTGCAGCAGTACGAATGGCGCACCTCCATGACGCACTGGTTCCTGAACGCCTGGACCCGCCGCCGCACGTACTACGCCATCGAGCGGGACGGGCGCCTGGACAACGCGGACCAGCGCATCTCGCAGGACATCCCCCGGTTCATCGAGCTGACCCTGCAGCTGTTCCTCAACCCGATCCACGTGGTGGTGTCGGCCGTTTCGTTCACCATCGTCCTCTGGAACCTGTCCGGCACGCTGCGCTTCACGCTGGGGGGGACCGATGTCGCCATTCCGGGCTACATGGTGTATCTGGTGTACGCCTATTCAGCGGGCGCGCTGCTGGTCTCGCACATCACCGGCCGTCCGCTCATCTACCTCTTCAACCGCCGCCAGACGGTGGAGGCCGATTTCCGCTATCGCGGCATGCAGCTGCGGGAGAACGCCGAGCAGATCGCCTTCTACGACGGCGGCCCGCAGGAGAAGCAGCGGCTGGACGCATCGTTCGAGGAGGTGCGTACCAACTGGCGCGACATCATCGTGCGCAACGCCAAACTGATCCTGGCGCGCGAGACCTACGCGCACACCTTCTCGACCCAGTTGCTGCCCACGGCGGCGGCGCTACCGCGCTATCTCTCGGGCGCCATCACGCTGGGCGACGTGACGCGCGTGGGCGGCGCCTTTGTCGCCGTCAGCAGCAGCCTGGCCTTCTTCAGCCACGCCTACGTCACCTTCACCGAATGGTGCGCGCTGGGCAACCGGCTGCGCGATCTGATGGGCGCCATGCAGGAGGCCCACGGGGATTCCTCCGGCATCCGGGTGGAGAAGACCGCGGACGCGGCCGTCGCGGCGCAGGGCCTTGCGCTGCGCAAGCCCCACGGCGAGCCGCTCGCCGCGATCCCCGCGCTGCGCATGCGCCGGGGAGAGCGCTGGCTGCTGCGCGGCGCTTCGGGCGCGGGAAAGAGCACGCTGCTGCGCGCCCTGGCCGGCATCTGGCCCTATGGCCAGGGCGACGTCCGGCAGCCGGATAGCGGCCGGATGATGTTCCTCCCGCAGCGCAGCTACATCCCGCAGGGCACGCTCAAGGCCGCCCTGTGCTATCCAGGGCAGCCCGGCGATTTCGACGACGGACGCGTGCGCCAGGTGCTGCAGGAAGTGCGGCTGCCCGGGCTGGCCGACCGGCTGCACGACAGCGACCGCTGGCAGCAGAAGCTCTCGGGCGGCGAACAGCAGCGGCTGGCGGTCTGCCGCGCGCTGCTGCACCGGCCCGATTACCTCTTCCTGGACGAGGCGACCAGCGCGCTCGATCCGGACACCGAGCAGGCGCTCTACCAGGCCCTGGTGCATGCGCTGCCGGACAGCACCCTGGTCAGCGTGGCGCACCGCGAATCGCTCGTCACCTACCACGACCACGTGCTCGACCTGACGCCGCAGCACGGCCAAGCCACGGGCCCGGGCGGCAGCGGCTCCGCGCCCGCTCCGGCTCCCGCCTGAATCCGCCTGCGTTTTCCCCCTCCTCCGTCCGATTCCTCACCGCTACCGAACCATGCCTTCCAACGTCATCCCCGTTACCGAAGCGACCTTCGCAGAACAGGTCCTCCAAGTCTCCGGCCCCGTCCTGGTGGACTTCTGGGCCGAATGGTGCGCGCCCTGCAAGCAACTGCTGCCCATCCTGGACGACATCGCCGAGGAGTACGCGGACGAAGCCCGCATCTGCAAGGTCAATGCGGACGACAACCCGGCGCTGGCCCGCCAGTTCCAGGTGCGCGGCCTGCCCACCATGATCCTTTTCGTGGACGGCGAGGAAAAAGCCCGCCTCGTGAGCCTGGCCTCCAAGACGCGGATCGCCCAGCTCATCGACGACTGCCTGGAGGCCTGAAATGGGGATGCACGCATACCAGGGCGATCCGCAACGGCGACAGCAGGTGGTCGACCGGCTGCATGGCCTCGAACGTGCTGGGCGCTGGGAGCACCGGCCCCTGTACTGGAACGGCGAGGTCGGCAGCTTCGTCGGCACCCTGCTGCAGGGCGACGACCTCGGCCGCTGGGAGGAGGATTTCGGCCTGCCGAAATGGCTCGCCCTGGCGATAGACTCCATGGTCGCCGCCCACCCGGCGCTGGGCGTGGCCTGGGGCATCCACCTGCTGCAGGACATTCCGGCCGGCATGCCGATGGACACGGCTGGCAACCGCAGCCTGCTGGAACTGCTGGAGGGCCGCAGCCATGGACTGCTCGGCCTGAAGGGGGCGTCCGAACTGGCCGAGGTGCTGGAGGGCGTGGCCGCGCTGCATGCGGCGCGCCTGGCGGGGCAGGACGTCGACGGCGCCCGCTGGCGCGCAGCGCGCCGCGCGGCGGTCGGGCAGACCAATGCGCAGCAGCCCGGGTCGTTCGCGGCGGCCGTGGGGTCGTGCATCGAAGCGGCCGCCTGGGACCCGGCGCAGTCCCGCAGTGCCGTGTCCGACACGCTGCGTGCCTGGATCAACGCACGTATCGCCGCCGCGATGGCCGTCTACCCGTGGGGCCGGGCGGACGACGAAGACATGAAGCACTTGCTGGAGACGCTGCACGCGGAAGATCTGGCCCGCCGCGCGCCCGGAGATACCGAGCACACCAACGTCTTCCTTCTGCTGGAGCAAAAGCACCCCGAAAAAGCCCGGCGGCTGCGGACCTATTACCGATACCAGAAGAGCCAGTACGCCCGGCACTGGCGCCAGGCAGCGCTGGTGCTGCAGAACGTCCTGCATGCGGCCGACGGCTCTGCGCCCACCGCGCTCATCCCCCGCGCCCATCTCTTCGCCAACCCGGCGCGTGCCGCCATGGCCATCAGCCCCGACGGCCAGTGGCTGGCCTGGCTGGCCGACGGCGACGGCGTGATGAACATCTGGGCCGCACCCAGCCGCAGCCCGCAGGAGGCGCGCCAGATCACCCGGGACACGCGGCGGGGCATCCAGGCGTTCCACTGGACGTACATCCCTGGCATGCTGCTGTTCTCGCAGGACCGCGACGGCGACGAAAACTTCCAGCTCTTCGGCGCCGACCTCGCGGACGGCTCCCTCCGCGCCTTGACGCCCGCGGCTGCGGGCGTGCGCACGGGCGTGCAGGGCATCAGCCGGCAGCGGCGCGACGAAATCGCGGTCGTCTCGAACGCGCGCGACGCACGCTTCTTCGATGTGCACGTGCTGCACCTGCGCACCGGCGCGATGCAGTGCGTGCAGGAGAACACGGGCTTCCAGGGCTTCGTGCTGGACGATCGGTACGAGGTCCGGCTGGCCGTGCGCAACACCCGGGACGGCGGCAGCGAATGGCTGCGCCGCGACGCCGCGGGGGCCTGGCAGCCGTGGCAGGTCTTCTCGGCGGAGGACGGACGCAACTCCGGTCCCACGCATTTCGACGCGGAGGGCCGCACGCTCTACGCCTACGACAGCCGCGGCCGCGACACTGCCGCGCTGGTCGCGATCGACTGGGACAGCGGCGAGATCACCGTGCTGGCCGAGGACCCGCGCGCGGACATCGGCGGCATGCTCACCGATGCCGCCAGCCACCGCCCGCTGGCCTACGGTGTCACCTACGAGCGCTTCCAGCTGCACATGCTGGACGACACCCTCTGGCGCGACATCGAAACCCTCGACGCCGCGGCCGGCGACGGCGAATGGCGCCTGACCGCGCGCACCGAAGACGACCAGCGCTGGATCGTCGCCATGTCGTCGGACACGCGGCCTTCGTCGTCGTGGATGTACGACCGCGAGGCGCGCACGCTGCAGCACCTGATGGATCTGCGGCCCCGGCTGACCTGGGCTCCGCTCGCCCGGATGCAGCCCGTCGTCATCCCCGCCCGCGACGGCCTTCCGCTGGTGTCTTATCTCACCGTGCCCGTGGATGCCGACGCGGGCGAGCTGCGCACCACCGCGCCGCTGCCGCTGGTGCTGCTGGTGCACGGCGGCCCCTGGTCGCGCGACACTTTCGGCTTCAACCCCATGCACCAGTGGCTGGCCAACCGCGGCTACGCCGTGCTCAGCGTCAATTTCCGCGGCTCGACCGGCTTCGGCAAGCGCTTCGTCAACGCGGCCGACGGCGAATGGGGCCGCAGGATGGACGAGGACCTGGAGGACGCCGTCGCCTGGGCACTGGGGCGCGGCATCGCCCATCCGCAGCGCCTGGCCATCTTCGGCGCCAGCTACGGCGGCTTCGCCGTGCTGTCGGCGCTCACCCGCTACCCGTCGCGCTACGCCTGCGGCATCGACGTGGTGGGGCCGTCCAACCTGGAAACGCTGCTGGCGTCCATCCCCGCCTACTGGGAGGCGGACCGCGTGCGCCAGTACCGCGCGATGGGGGACCCGTCCACCGAAGCGGGACTGGCCCAGCTGCGCGACCGCTCGCCCCTGCACCGCGCCGCGCTCATCCTTACGCCTCTGCTCATCGCGCAGGGCGCCAACGACCCGCGGGTGAAGCAGGCAGAGTCCGAGCAGATGGTCGCCGCCCTGCGGCAGAGCGGCATACCCGTGACCTACGCGCTCTATACCGACGAAGGCCACGGATTCGTGCGGGAAGCCAACCGCATGTCGTTCAATGCGCTGTGCGAAGACTTCCTGGGCCGCCACCTGGGCGGCCGCGCCGAGCCCTGGTCGGAGTCGGACCATCCGGGCCATTCGCTGCGACTGGCGGAACACGCCGGGCGCCGGGCCGCATGATGGCCGCCGCCGCTCTCCCTCTGCAGGCCCCGCGGCCCGGCGAGCAGCGCACCCGGCAGCGCGCCTGGGAAGCCGAGTGCATCGCCCGGATCGAGGCGGACTTCCGCCGCTCGGCCGACACCCACCTGATCCCGATGCCGCTGCCGGGCTACCCGGGCATCGACGCGTACTTCAAGGACGAGTCGAGCCACCCGACCGGCAGCCTGAAGCACCGCCTCGCGCGCTCGCTGTTCCTGTATGCGCTCGCCAACGGCTGGCTGCGCGAGGGCGCGCCCGTGATCGAGGCCTCCAGCGGATCGACGGCCGTGTCGGAGGCTTATTTCGCGCGGCTGCTCGGCCTGCCGTTCATCGCCGTGGTGCCAGCCTCCACCTCGCGCGAGAAGATCGCGGCGATCGAATTTCACGGCGGACGCTGCCGTCTCGTGCAACGGGCCTGCGACCTGCACGCGGTCGCGCTGGTGCTGGCGCGGGAGAGCGGCGGCCACTTCATGGACCAGTTCCTGTATGCCGAACGCGCCACGGACTGGCGCGCGAACAACAACATCGCCGAGTCCATCTTCCGGCAGATGCAGAAGGAACCCCATCCCGTGCCGGAGTGGATCGTCTGCAGCGCGGGCACGGGCGGCACATCCGCGACGCTGGGCCGCTACGCGCGCTACCGGCAGCATCCCACGCGCGTCCTTTGCGCCGATCCGGAGACGTCGGTGTTCTTCGACTACTACGCCGGCCTGCAGCAGGGCCACCCGGACCCGGGCCTCACGGTGCCCAGCGGTTCGCGCATCGAGGGCATCGGGCGCCCCCAGGTGGAGCGCAGCTTCATCGCCGGTTGCGTCGATGCCATGGTCAAGGTGCCGGACGCGCTGTCGCTGGCCGGCATGCGCCACGTTTCCGCGGTGCTGGGCCGCAAGGTGGGCGGCTCCACCGGCACCAACTTCGTCGGCCTGCTGTGGGCCGCGCAGCGGATGGCGGCGCAGGGCTGCGAGGGCTCCATCGTCTCGATCCTCTGCGACAGCGGAGACCGCTACGCCGGCAGCTACTACGACTCCGGGTGGTACGCGCTCCAGGGCATCGACATCGCGCAGGCGGACGGGCAGCTCGCCGCTTTCCTCCAGGGTGCTCCCCTGCGGGCCTCGCTGCGCCACGCGCACGCCGCGGCGTGAGGCCGGCGCCCCGCTGAACCCAAAGCCTGCAGACCCCGCACAGGAAGGCCTGGACGCCATGAACAGAAAGCCCCCGACGAAAGACCTGCGGGAACGCGCCCCAGGCATTGCCGCCGTCGTCGTCCTGCACGTCGGTCTGGCCTACGTGCTGGTGGCGAGCACCGCGCTCAGGCCGCCGAAAGCCGTGGACAAGGACTCCCTGCTGGTCACCCTCGTGCCCGAGAAAAAGCAGGAGCCGGCGGTCCAGACGACGACGCCGCCACCCCCGCCGGTTCCGCCTCCTCCGCCGCCACCGGCTCCCCGCCCGCCTGCGCCCAAGCCACCGGCCCCGAAGCCGCCGCCACCGCCCAGACCCGCGCCGGAACGCGTGGCCATGGAGCCCGTGCCGCCCGTGCCGCCTGCGCCGCCGGCGCCGGCACCCACGCCCCCGGCTCCGCCCGCACCTCCGGCACCCGCGCCAGCACCCGCTGCGGTCGCACCTGCAGCCCCAGCCCCCGCTCCGGCTCCGGCTCCGGCTCCGGCAGAGCCTGCCAACGCTTCGGTGGAGCTGGTGTGCTCCAACTACGCCGAAGTGCAGCAGGCGCTGGGCTATCCCTCGCGCGCCCGACGCCAGGGGCTGGAGGGCACCGTGGTGGCCGAATTCAACGTCTCGCCCAGCGGTGCGGTGGAGAACCTCCGCATCGCCAGCGCCAGCTCCGACCTGTTCTCCGGCCCCGTGCTGGAGGCCATGCGCGACCTGCGCTGCAAGGGCCAGGGGATGCCGGTCCGCGTCCGCGTTCCCTTCAGTTTCCGCCTGAGGTAGCTCCCGGTCACCGACTGTCCGATCGCCTCTGCGTTCGTCCATTTCCATCGATCCGTCTCACCCCTTTCCTGGAGAGCCCACCATGTCCCAACGTCCGTTCCCCCTCCCTTCCCTGTGCGACCTGGTAGCGGCCCCGCTGTGCGCGCTGGCCCTGCTGGCCGCACCCGTGGCGGCTTCCGCGCAGGCTGCCGCCACGACGGAGGCAGCGGCCACCGCCCCGGCCGTACCCGCTGCCGACGGCACCGCTGCAGCGCGCGCTCCCGCGGCTGCCCCGGCCACCCGTCATTCCGGCCAGGACAATCCGTACGGCTTCAAGGCCATGTGGGAGCACGGCGACATGGTGTCCAAGGGCACCTTGTTCATCCTGCTGATGATGTCGGCCGCCAGCTGGTACGTGATCATCACCAAGCTGCTGGAGCAGCGCCGCGTGCACGGTCAGGCGCGGCTGGTGCAGGCCGATTTCTGGAACCGGGGCGATCTGCAGGGCACTACCCGCACGCTGCCGGAATCCAGCGTGTTCCGCTACGTGGCCGAGGCCGGTCTCGTCGCGCAGAAGCAGTACGACGGCCCGCTGACGCAGCAGGTCGACCGCAACAGCTGGCTGAGCCAGTCGGTCATGCAGGCCATCGATTCCGTCGGCGACCGCCTGCAGGGCGGCCTGGCCGTGCTCGCCACCGTCGGCTCGACGGCGCCGTTCGTGGGCCTGTTCGGTACCGTCTGGGGCATCTACCATGCGCTCACGGCCATCGGCCTGGCAGGCCAGGCCAGCATCGACAAGGTGGCCGGCCCGGTTGGCGAAGCACTCATCATGACCGCCATCGGCCTGGCCGCGGCGGTGCCGGCGGTGCTGGGCTACAACTGGCTGGTGCGCCGCAACAAGGCCGCCCTGGACGAGGTGCGCGACTTCGGTACCGAACTGCATACGGCCCTGCTGGGCGGCAAGCCGGCCGTCACCCTGGGGAGCTGACCATGGCGATGAACGTCGGCCAGGACGGCGGCGATCCGCTGGTCTCGTCCATCAACACCACCCCGCTGGTGGACGTGATGCTGGTGCTGCTGATCATTTTCCTGATCACCATTCCGGTCGCCACGCAGACCGTGCCGGTGGCCCTGCCCCGCGAAACCAACGACCCACGGCAGGCGAAGATCGAGGACATCAGCCTGTCGGTCACGCGCGACGGCGCGGTCTACTGGAACGCCGCGCCCATCACCCTGCCCGCGCTGCGGCACCGGTTCGCCGAACTCGCCACCGCCACGCCGCAGCCGATGGTGCAGGTTTATGGCGACGCCTCGGCCACCTACCTGCCCGTGGGCCGCATCGTCCGGGCCGCGCAGGACGCCGGCATCCAGAAGCTCGGTTTCGTGACCGAGCCGGTATCCCCCCCCTGAACGGAGACACGCCATGGCACTGCCACGACGGGGCAAAAAACAGGACACCGCGCTGATGATGGAGATCAACACCACGCCGCTGATCGACGTGATGCTGGTGCTGCTCATCATGCTGATCATCACCATCCCGATGCAGCTGCACACGGTGGAGCTCGATCTGCCCGTGCCCACGGACAGCCCGCCTCCGCCCCCGAAGGAGCCGCGCATCGTCGGCATCGCCATCGGGCCGGAGAGCGCCATCCGCTGGAATGGCGAACCCATCGATCTCTCCACGCTCAACGAGCGCCTGCTGTCCGCGTCCCTGCAGCCCGACCACCCCGAACTGCGGGTGCGCCCGGACGCGCATGCCAACTACTCGACCGTGGTGCACGTGATGGCATCCATCCAGCGCCACGGCCTCACCAAGGTCGGGCTGGCGGGCCAGGAACAGTTCGACTGAACCGCTGGCGCCGCTGCCATCCAGGACGGCCCCATGCACCGGACCATGACCGCGCACCCACGACCCCGCGCTATCGCATCGCCCCGCTGCGCTCGCACAGGCGCGAGCACGGCGTGGCCGCCTGCCTGATCCCGTCGTCCTTTCCGCGGGCGGCAACGGCCCGGCGTGCCGGTGGCTCATCGAGCGGACGGAGCCCCTCCGCAGAGAACACCTGCGCACTGGCGGAGAAAGAAGACGGCTGACACCGCGGGCGCCCCGCCTCGCGGACAATCGGGGGGATGACCCCTCCCGAATCGATGCGCCTGGACAAATGGCTGTGGTGCGCCCGCTTCTACAAGACGCGCGCGCTCGCGGTGGAAGAAATCGGCAAGGGCCGCGTCACCGTCAACGGGCAGGCGGCCAAGGCCTCGCGCGAACTGCGCCCCGGCGATACCGTCGCGCTGCGCCAGGGCGTGGTGCCGCGCATCGTGGTCGTCCGGGGCTTGAGCGGCATGCGCGGCCCCGCCGTGGTCGCGCAGCAGCTCTATGAAGAAACGCCCGAGAGCGTCGCGTCGCGCGAGCAGGCCGCGGAAATGCGGCGCCTGGCCCCCGAGCCGGCGGCGAGCCTGCACGAGGGCCGCCCGACCAAGCGCGACCGCCGCGAGATCGACCAGGCCCGCGACTGGGGCAGCCGCTGGAGCGCAACGATCGACGAGTGAGGGTGGGGAACGGGAAGGCGGCGATGCTCAGGGAAGATTGCCGGCCTGCGGCCTGAGCATGCGCAACACGACGTTGAGGTAGTCGTCCATGCGCTGGCGAGCGCTCTCGGCCTCGCGCTCCAACTCCCGCAGGCTCTTGCCGCCCTCGCTCTCCTGGGCGGCCCCTTCACCCAGGCAGATCGCGGACTGGCGCCGTGCCAGCCGCATCTCGGCGGTCTGCCAGTCGCGGCGCAACTCGCTCCACTGCTCCGACGCCGCCTGCAGCGCGGGCGCGCGGTCGGCCTCGGCAGTGACGATGCACGGGGGAGTCGCGCGGTGCGCCGGAGGTGCCGACGATCGCCTGCGGCGCAGCCCGTCCTGGCCCAGCGAAGAGCGGGCCACGGCGAAGGTCTTCTCGGCCGCCATGTCCTCGCTGGCCCATCGGCCGCGCGCCGCATACCAGGCGCCGTTGCCGACGGACCACGCGCCGCGCCACCCGTCGCCGCTCGGCCATACCATGATGCCCACCCTGCGGCCCGCATGCTCTCGGTACCGCACGGGTTCGCGCGCCGCGGGAACGGGTGTGGGCATGCCGGCCGGCATGTGCCGCAGACTGGTCGTAGGTTGGATGTCCATGACCACCGGGTGGCAAACGGTGTTCCCGAACACGCGGACTGCAATATCCGCATCCCGCCTACCCGCATCTGTCAGAAGCGCCGTAAAAATTTCCAGCGCCCGTGCACAGCGCGCTATGGCCGAGCAGACTTCATCCCGGGGCATCCATTTGGCCTTCCGCGCGGGCAGGATGAGCTAGCATCGGCGCCCCAGCCGCATCCACGCGCCCCGAGCGCGCACCCACAAGGACAAGAGATGGACCAGATCACCCCGGGCGATACCGTGGACGCCGCGGCCACAGCGGCGGACGGCCTGTCGCCCCTCCCGGGAGACGGCGTCCTCACCTCCCCGCCGGTGGTGGGACTCGGGGGTTCCGCCGGCGCGATCCAGGCACTGCGCGAGTTCTTCGCCGCCGTGCCGCCGCAGCCCGGCATGGCCTTCGTGGTGGTCCTGCACCTGTCGCCCGAGCACGAGAGCATTCTGGCCGAGCTGCTCCAGCGCGTCACGGCGCTGCGCGTGCTGAAAGTGAGCGGCACGGTGGCGATGGAGCCCGACACCGTCTACGTGGTGCCGCCCGGCAAGGTGCTGGAGGTGCGTGACAGCTCGCTGGTGCTCGCGCCCCTGCCCCCGGACCGCCACCGCCACGTCGCGGTGGACCTGCTGTTCCGCACCCTCGCGGACACCCAGGGCGCGCGCGCCACCGCCATCGTGCTGTCGGGCGCCGACGGCGACGGCGCGATCGGCATCAAGCGCATCAAGGAGCGCGGCGGCCTCACCATCGCGCAGGACCCGGAAGAGGCGCAGGCGGCCGGCATGCCCTCGTCGGCCATCGCCACGGGCATGGTCGACTGGGTGCTTCCCGTTGCCCAGATGGCCGAGCGCGTGATCGAATACCACCGCATGGCGCCCCGGCTGCGCCTGCCCGCGTCCCGCAAGCCGGCGCCCTCGCCCTCCCTTGCCGAGGCCTCGGACGAGCGCGCACTGCGCGAGGTGCTGTCCCTGCTGCGCCACCGCACCGGGCGCGATTTCGGCGACTACAAGCGCGCCACCGTGGTGCGGCGCGTCGGGCGCCGCATGCAGGTGAACGGCATCGCCACCATGGCAGGCTACCTCGACTGCCTGCGCACGCGGCCCGGGGAAGCCGGCGCGCTGCTGCAGGACCTGCTGATCAGCGTGACCAACTTCTTCCGCGATCCGGGCTACTTCGAGGCGCTGGATGCCCACCTGCAGCGGCTCTTCCAGGGCAAGAGCGGCGCGGACACGCTGCGCGTGTGGGTGGCCGGCTGCGCCACCGGCGAAGAGGCCTACTCGATCGCCATGATGCTCACCGAGCACGCCCGCTCGCTCGATGCGGCGCCGATGCTGCAGATCTTCGCCACCGACCTCGACGACGCCGCCATCCGCGCGGCCCGCGACGGCTTCTATCCCGCAGCGATCGAGAGCGACGTCTCGGCCGAACGGCTGCGGCGGTTCTTCGTGCGTGAGCGCGGCGGCTACCGCGTGCGGCGCGAACTGCGCGAGAGCGTGCTGTTCGCGGTGCACGACCTGCTCAAGGACTCCCCCTTCTCCCGGCTCGACCTGGTCTCGTGCCGCAACCTGCTGATCTACCTGAACCGCGAGGCCCAGCACCGCGTGCTGGACACCTTCCACTTCGCGCTGCAGCCGGGCAGGACGCTCTTCCTCGGATCGGCCGAGTCGGTGGACGGCGCCGACCCGCGGTTCACCGTCGTCGACGAGCAGCACCGCATCTACTGCCACCAGGCCGTGCCGCGCACGGAGCTGCTGCTGCCCGGCAGGACCGGCGGCCCCGCGATGGCGCACCTGCAGCTCGCACCGCACCAGGGCCCGGTCACGCATGCCGCCGCGCTGCCGCAGCGCATCGCGGACGCGCCCCGCCCGTTTCCGCAGCCCGCCGGCGAGAAGCCCCCGTCGTGGGGCGAAGTGCACCTGCGCCTGCTCGAGCAGCTGGCACCGCCCTCGATCCTCGTCGACGGCGAGCAGGAGATCCTGCACATGTCGCCCTCGGCGGGCCGCTTCCTGTCGTTCCACGGCGGCGAGCCCTCGCGCAACCTGCTGCGCCTCGTGCACCCCGCGCTGCGCATCGAGCTGCGGGCCGCCCTCTACCGGGCCGGCCGCACCGGGCAGCCCACGCTGCTGCCCGCACTGGACGTCGAAACCGCCGGCGGCCTCCTGCGCGTCGCGCCCGAAATCCGGCCCGTGCCCGATCTGGGACCGGGCTGCGCGATCGTGCTGCTGCCCCTGTTGCCCGAGGCACCCTCGCACGCGGCGGCACCGGCCGAACTGCCCGCGGACGCCGCCGCCGAGCAGCTCGACCGCGAACTCGAGATGCTGAATGCGCAGCTGCGCAACACCATCGAGCAGTACGAGGCCTCCACCGAAGAACTGCGCGCCAGCAACGAAGAGCTGCAGGCGATGAACGAGGAACTGCGCTCGGCCACCGAAGAGCTGGAGACCAACCGCGAAGAGCTGCAGTCCATCAACGAGGAACTGACGACCGTCAACCACGAGCTCAAGAGCAAGGTGGACGAGCTGGGGCATGCGAACAGCGACATGCAGAACCTGATGGACGCCACCGCCATCGCCACGGTCTTCCTGGACCGGGACCTGCGCATCACCCGCTTCACGCCCTCGGCCGTCACGCTCTTCAACCTGATCGCTACCGACGTGGGACGTCCGCTGTCGCACCTGCGCACGCAGCTGCAGTACCCCGAACTCGCCGACGACGCGCGGCGCGTGCTCGAACGCCTGGCGCTGGTGGAGCGCGAGGTGGGCGCGAGCGACGGCAACTGGTACCTCGTGCGCATGCTGCCCTACCGCACGCTGGACGACCGGATCGCCGGCGTCGTGCTGACCTTCGTGGACATCTCCGAGCGCAAGCAGGGCCAGGAAGCGCTGCGCCGCTCGGAGGACCGCTTCAGCGCCATCGTGAACCAGGCCGTGGTCGGCGTGGTGCAGACCGATCTCGAAGGCCACATCACCTTCGTCAACCGCCACTACAGCCACATGCTGGGCTACGGGCACGACGAGCTGATCGGCACGCAGCTGCTCGACCTGATCCACCCGGGCGACCGCCAGCTGAGCGCGCACCTCATGCGCCGCCTGGCGGACCACGGCGAGCCCTTCCACATCGAGAAGCGCTGCCTGCGCAAGGACGGCAGCACGCTCTGGCTGCACAACAGCGTCAGCTACCTCGCCGACGCGCTGGGCCGGCCCACGGCATCGATCGTGGTGTGCAACGACATCAGCGAGCGCAAGCGCGCGGAGAACGCGCTGCGCGAGAGCACCGAGCGGCTGCGCCTCGTCATCGAGAACGCGGTCGAGTACGCGATCTTCTCCACCGACCTCGACCGCCGCATCACCACCTGGAACAGCGGCGCCGAGCGCATCCTGGGCTACAGCGAGGGCGAGGCCGTGGGCCAGCTCGCCGACATGATCTTCACGCCCGAGGACCGCGCGGCAGGCGCGCCGCTCTCGGAGGCCCGCACCGCCCTGGCCACCGGCGGCGCGCTCGACGACCGGCTGCACCAGCGCAAGGACGGCAGCCGCTTCTGGGCCAGCGGCGCGCTCATGCCGATGCACGACGGCGCGGACGCGGTGGTCGGCTTCGTCAAGATCCTGCGCGACCAGAGCGACCAGCGCGCCAGCCAGCAGGCGCTCGAGCAGAGCCGCTCCGACCTGATCAAGGCCCTGCGCGAGAACGAACAGGCCCGCGCCGCGCTGCAGGCGGCCGACGCGACCAAGGACCGCTTCCTCGCCGTGCTGTCGCACGAGCTGCGCAACCCGCTGGCATCGATCGCGAACGCATCGGCGGTGCTCACCACCGACTGCACGGAAGCCGCCGAGCGCGACCAGGCCGCGCGCATCGTGCAGCGGCAGGCGCGTGCCATGGCGGTGCTGCTGGACGACCTGATGGACCTGTCGCGCCTGCGCCTGGGCCGCATGACCCTGCAAAAGCGCGAGACGCCGCTGGCCGAGATCGTCGACGCCGCGCTGGAGGCCACGCAGGCCGCCATCCGGGCCGCGGGCCACGAGCTGGTGATGGAGCTCCCCCCAGGCACCGTCCTGCTGGACGCCGACCCGGTACGCATCGCGCAGGTCCTCGCGAACCTGCTCAGCAACGCCGCCAAGTACACGCCGGACGGCGGCCGCATCCGCCTGTCGGTCGAGGTCGGCGGGGACCGGGTCGTGTTCTGCGTGGAAGACAACGGCATCGGCATGGACCCGGCCACCGTCGACGACATGTTCACCATGTTTTCGCAGAGCCCCGACGCCGGCGCGCGGCACACCCAGGGCCTGGGCATCGGCCTCGCGCTGGTGCGCAACATCGTGGAAATGCACCAGGGCAGCGTGCGCGGCGAGAGCGCCGGCCCCGGACACGGCAGCCGCTTCACGGTGGAGCTGCCGCTGCCGCCCCAGCCCGGCGAGACCGCGGGGCCGGATGCCGCAGCAGCCGGCAGCCCGCACGGCCATCGCGCGCCCCGCATACTGTTGGCCGACGACAACATGGACGTGACCTGGTCCATCTCCCACCTGCTTCATGGCTGCACCGTCGCCACCGCGGCGGACGGGCACGAGGCCCTGCGGAAGGCGCGCGAGATGGAGCCCGACGTGGCCGTGCTCGACCTCGGCATGCCCGGCATCGACGGCATCTCGCTGGCGCGCACCCTGCGCGCGGAGCCCTTCGGCGCGCGCATGCTGCTGGTGGCCGCCACCGGCTGGGGCCAGGAAAACAACCGGCAGCAGGCGCGCGATGCGGGCTTCGACGCCTACATGGTGAAGCCGCTCGACGTGCGCGAACTGCAGCGGCTCATCCAGGAGCACCTGCAGCCGCGCTGAGCGGGCCGGCCGTGCATTACCGCACCGCGGCGGGCTGCACGGCCTGCGCCTCGCGCACCAGCTCGGTCCCGGGCGTCCACGCATAAGAGGCCGAAGCGGCTTGCGACGGCGAGCCGTCCTGGTTCACCGCATCGCGGTAGGCCAGCGACGATTCGCCCTCTTTCTGCGGCGTCTGCATGAACTGCGTGCCGTTCTTGCGGTAGTCGGTTTCGGCGTCCACCACCTGGCGCAGGTACTCGCGGTGGCTCTCGAACCGGATGAACGCCGGCAGTGCGCCATCGCCGATCACCTCGGCGGGATCACGCCGCTCCAGCCGCTTGAACAGTTCCTGCACCATCTGGAAGTGCCCCAGTTCATAGTCCAGGAACATCTCCCAGATCGCGCGCACGCGGGGGTTGCTCTCCTGCTCCACGCAGCCGGCGTAGTTCCACACCTCGCAGGCTTCGGCGATCAGCAGCTTCTCCAACGGCGTCTCGCGCGGGTTCAGCATCGATCCGTAGTGCGTGATGTGCTGCGACTCCACCGAGGCGATCTCCGCATAGAGCTGCCGCGCCACCGGGTCGGCGAAGATCGGCCCGATGTTCATGTAGTAGTCGTGCGTCTGGTACTCGCCGCCCGTGAGCGTGAGCGCGTGCAGCTTGGTCGCGAGCGTCGCGTCCGGCCCGTACGGCTCCAGCAGGTCGTGCTCGGGCGCGCGGTGGTGCACCCAGGTCGGGCGCGACGGAACGATGTCGGTATAGCCCTGGGTGATGTTGTTCGCGTCCTTGCCTTCCAGCCGGTCCAGCAGCGCGCTGTAGCGGTAGAGGTGGTCGAAGTCCTCCAGCAGCGCATAGCGGTAGCCCTGCGCCAGGTAGCTGTCGGGCTCGAGCTGCGCGACCGACGCGGTGACCTCGATGGCCGTCTGCTCGTAGCCGATCGTGGTCTCCAGCGGCGAATGGTCCGCGCCGATCAGCCAGTTGATCGTCGTGGCCTGGTGCTGCTCGACGCGCATCAACTGCGCGATCTCCACGCGTGCCTCGGCATTGTTGCGCAGCAGGACCTGCTTGGTGCGCAGCGCGTCCAGCTCCACGCCGTTCATGAGGATGGCGCGCACGCGCGTGAACGCATCGTCGTCGAGCTTGCTGATGGGCTTACCCACCATGTCCTTCCAGCTGAGGCGCTGGCGGCCGAGGGCCGTGCCCTTGTCCTGGAAAAGATGGATCGTCATGGGGTGTCCTTGGGTTCGTAGGGGTGAAAGATGGATGGGTGGAAGCAGGCAGGCGCCGTGTCCGCCCGCTTCAGACCGCGTCGCTGGGCAGCGGCCCCGACACCACCAGGGCGCCGAGCCAGGCCTGCACCGTGTTCAGATGCCGCTGCTCCTCGGTGAGCGCCTGCGCGAATTCGCTCACCAGGCTGGTCTCGCCCGCCTGCTCGGCGAGCTGGATCAGCAGTTCCCATCCCGCGTTGTCGGTGAGCTCCGCCGTCAGGATGGCCGAGAGCGCCTGCGCCAGCGTCGTGCGCGGGTCGGTCACCACCTGGATCAGTCCCATGGACGCAGTGCCGATCACGTCCGCGCACGGCGTCTGCGCCGTGGGGTCGCCGCCGAGCTGGCGCATGGCGTCGCAGAGCAATTGGAAGTGCTGCAGCTCTTCGGCGCGGATGCGCTGCAGCGTGGCCAGTGCCGAGGCATCGCCCATCAGCGCGACGTCGTCCGTGCCCGCGCCGGCCGCCTTCACCGCGTCGGCGGGCGAAGGCACCTTGGCACCGGCGTTCACCGCCCCCTCGTACTTCACGATCAACGCGTCGTAGAGCCGCGTGCCGCCCCGCTCGAACGCGATGCGTTCGCCGATCTTGTCCAGCAGGATCTCGGGGTGTTCGCCCATCAGCTTGCTCACGCCCGTGCGCACCATGTCGCCGAGCGACGTGGGCGGCGGCACCGAGCCGAGCGGGCCGGCTTCCTGTCCATACAGCAGGCGCATCTCCCGGGCCTGCGAAAGATCGATCGGCCCGGGCGGGGAGTACCGTGCGACGGCTTCCTCCATCGCCTGTGCGCCGGCCGGCGACGCCGAGGCGCCCGTGCGGTTCATACCCGTGGTGGTGGCTTCCATGAAAACTCCTTGTGCTTGCGGTTCATCGGGGGAATGCGAACGACCCATGATTCGGGGCGCGCCCCGCACCCTGCGTAGGAACCCGCGCAAGATACGGCCCGCGTTACAGATGCCACCCCGAAAACTCCGCAGGATCTGTCGAGCCGAATGCATGAGCCGGAAAGCATTGCTGCAAATCCCGGATTCCGTGGAATAAATGACCATCGCTCTGCCGCCCCCGCGGCCGGGCTGTTGAGGTGGAGGGCAGCTTTGCACTGCCTGTTTAGCGCGGCGACACGGCTTGTTTCTTTTGCATGCAGTGGCTGCCCGCGCGCTCGGATGAACCCGTAACACGGGCATTTTTCCTACCCGCCGCAGCCGCTCGACTTTGCGCTTTTGCGCATCCCATGGCATGGGCGTTGCCACGTTCTCATCGACAGCGCAGCACTGCGCGGTCACATCCGACTCACCATTCGCAATGTTCCAAAGGAGAAATCACATGGCATCGAATCAAGGCAATCAAGGCAACCAAGGGAATAACCAAGGCAACCAGGGTGGCGGTTCCGGCCGCGGATTCGCCGGCATGGACCCGGATCGCCAACGCGAGATCGCGGCCGAAGGCGGCCGCGCCGCCCACGCCAGCGGCAATGCCCACGAGTTCTCTTCCGAGGAAGCCCGCCGTGCCGGCAGCATGAGCCACGGTGGTGGCGGCAACAACACCCAGAACAGCAGCGGCGGCCAGGGTGGCGGCAACTCCGGCAGCAACAGTGGCGGCACCCGCGGCGGCAGCAGCGAGCAGCACGCCGAGGCCGGCCGCCAGAGCCACAAGAACGACCGCTGACGCGCAAGGGTGCGCGCTCCGGCAGCGGGCACGCCTTCATCCATCCGCCGCCCGCCGGCGGATGGATGAAGGACACGGCCCGACCGCGACGCTCCCACAGGCCACCGTTGCCCCCGCGACGGTGGCCTTCTCGTTTTTGCCCACCACGGTGCATCGGGCGGCAGGCCATGGCCACGTCCGCTGCCCGCCTACGAAGGGATGGCATTCGATCCGACCACGGAGCTCCGGCCATGCGCCTACCGTGGAACGTCGTCCGGCGGGTGGCACAGGCCCTGCCCTCCGCCACCCAGTTTCCTCTCTCATCCCAAGGAAAACGAAGCCATGCAGAACGAGCACCTCCGCGAATCCGCCCGCCATCTCATCGATTACGACGACCGCCGCGAAAGCGCCCCCTGCGAACACCAGGCCACGGCCATCGCCGCCGCCGGCCTGCTCTTCTGGGCATTGGTGGGACGCAGCCGCACGCGCGCCGTGCTCCACGCGGCGATCGGCGGCGCGCTGCTGCTGCGCGCGGCGGGGGGACGAGACGGCGTGCGGCGCTGGCTCCACCAGCCCGCGCAGGATCCCGCGCAAGAGAAGCCGGCCCGGACCGAGGCCTCCGCAGCGCCCTCCTTCGCCGATCTGCCCATGTGACCTGACGGCCCACGTGACCGGTGCCGGCGCCGCCACCGGTCACGCCATCGGCCCCGTCACGCGCACGGGGCCAGGTGTATGCCGAAACCCGAGGCTTCCGGCGCAAGGTCCGGCCGAAGCTCCAGCTCGGGAATGCGGTAATCCCCGGCGTTCTGCCGCCGGAACGGGATCGGTGTGTCGGTGAACAGGCCGTCCAGCCGCTGCCCCAGTGCCTCGCAGGCCTGCGCGAATCCTGCGTCGTCGATCCGGCCCGTGCGGTACACCACATGCGGCGGCAGCACCTCGAACCCCGGATAGAACAGGATGCCGTGCTGTATCGGGAACAGGATGTCCCCGATCGGTCCATTGATGCCGCGCGGACCGTAATGCGGCTCCCAGCCTCCGGCCGTCACCACCAGCATCGCGCGCCTGCCCGCCAGCGTGCCCTCGCCGTAGCGATCCCCCCAGTGCGTGTCGGAATGCTCCCCCACGCCGTAGGCGAAACCGCAGGCGTACACCCGGTCCACCCACCCCTTGAGTATCGCGGGCATCGAGAACCACCAGAGCGGGAACTGCAGGATCACCGCATCGGCCCAGAGCAGCTTCTTCTGTTCGCGCTCGATGTCGCTGCGCTGCGTGCCGCGCTCGAATGCGCGCAGCGAATCCTCCGCCACGCGGAAGCGTTCGCCCGCCGCATGCGCGGTGTCGTCGTCCGCATCCAGCGGTGCTTTCCAGCACATCGCATACAGGTCGGACACCTGCACCGCATGGCCGGCCTGCTCCAGATGCCGCACCGAAAAATCCCGCAGCGCGCCGTTCAGTGACCGCGGCTCCGGGTGGGCATAGACGAGAAGAATGTTCATGGCGTGTTCCGTTCCATCGGGATCGTTGAAGATGGAGGCCACGATAGAAGGACGTCCGCTATATTGGAAATGAATTTCTAAAATGGTTGGTATGTCCATGAGCAATTCCCTGCGGCAGCTGGACCTGAACCTGCTGGTCACCCTCGACGCCCTGCTGGCGGAGCACCACGTCACCCGCGCTGCCGAACGGCTGCACCTGTCGCAGCCCACGGTGAGCCTGCAGCTCGCACGGCTGCGCGAATTCTTCAAAGACCCTCTGCTGCTTCCCGGGCCCCGCGGCATGCGCCCGACCGCGCGGGCCGATGAACTGCGCGATGGCCTGCGGCAGGCGCTGTCCGCACTGGAGCAGGCCGTGGCGCCCTCGCGCCCGTTCGATCCGGCGCAGTCGCAGCAGACATGGCGGGCCGCCGCGTTCGACTACGGCGCGTTCACCGCACTGCTGCCGGCGCTGCCGGGCCTGCGCGCTGCCGCGCCCGCCGCCCGCCTCGCCATCGTGCAGGTACCGCCCGCGCAACTGGCGGCGAGGGCCGAGCGGGGAGAGATCGACCTCGCCTTCCATACCGGCGCGGAGGCGCCGCCGGAGCTGCGCCGCCGCGTGCTGTTCACGGAGCGCTACGTGCTCGCGGGCCGCGCCGACCATCCGCGGCTCCGCCGGCGCCCCACGCTCGCGCAGTTCTGCCGGCTGGAGCATGCGATCGTCTCGCCCGATGGCGGCGGATTCCATGGCGCCACCGACGCAGCACTGGCGGGGCACGGCCTCGCGCGGCACGTGGCGCTGTCGGTGCCGCACTTCCTCGCGCTCGCGGCCGTGCTCGCGGCCACGGACCTCGTGGCCATGGTGCCCTCGCGCCTAGTGCGCGACAACCCGGCACTGCGCACCGTCGAGCCACCGATCGACGTTCCGGGTTTCGACATGCTGATGCTCTGGCCGGAGCGCGTCCATCGCGATCCTGCGCACCAATGGCTGCGCGAGCATATCGCCCGGTCGCTGTGAGCCGCGTGGGCGGGCCGGGAGAAGGAAAGGATCACGCCCACGTGGAAAAGCCCCGCACGCGCGAGGCGTGGCGGGGCTTTCTGATACGGGCATTGGCGGGACATTCCCGCCGTGCCGGTCAACCCGTCAGCGGGTGGCGTCCTTCAAGTCTTCCTTGGCGTCGCCGTAGTTCTTCTGGACGTTGCCTTCGACCTGCTTGGCCACGCCCTTGGCTTGCTGCTCCGGGCTGTTGAACACTTCGCCGGTCTTCTGTTGCACCTTGCCAGCAACTTCCTTCGCGGCACCCTTGATTTGGTCGGTATTCATGGCGAGATCCTTTCGGTGGTGTGGTGGCGGGCATGGAAAAGTCCGATGCCTCACCGACGAAATTTACGCGCCATGCCTCGGCCACGGGGCGGGCCGATGCCGCTGCCGTCCGTAAGGCCGAGCCTACAAGGCAGAGTTGAACGCAACGCGAGACCGCGCGGAGACCGGCACGAACACGGCGCGTTGTCTCCCCGCTGCAATTACCGCCGCGCCTCGACGACGCTAATCATGCTTCGGCGTCACACGCAGGCGCTCGGTATCGAACGCCAGTTTGCGCGCCAGCGCCCTGCGCACCGCGTCGAGCGCTGTGGCGGGCACGAACTGCTCGTGGAAGGCATACAGGCCCCTGCCGTCGTCGCCCAGCCACTCGCCGCTGCGCTTCAGGGTGGCGACGAACAGCAGCCGCCGGTCCTGCGAGCGGGACCACATCGGCACGTCGGTGAACACCGCGGCGCAGGTGAGCGCGCCGTCTTCATCCAACACCTTCATGAAATCGAGCCGCAGCGGGCCCATGGGGCTGGAGATCTCCAGCGTATCGAACACCCGGGGCGGCTCGCCCCCGGGGAACGTGAAGCCATACTGGCTCATGAGGCGCGACGCCTTGCCGAACAACCCGCAGAACTGGTTTCTGCGCTCCTCCGCCCCCTGGACGGCCCATTGAAAACCCGTCTCGACAGCTTTCAGCGCCGCCTCTTGCAATGCCGTGCCCATGTCCCTCTCCGCTGTGCCCATACGGGTGGGAAATATACCGTCGAGCAACGTGCGGATGCTCATTTTTGCGCGGTCGGAGGGACAGAACGCCACACCTGCCGGATGGATCCGGAGGCGAACGACCCGAAACTACTTGCCCGGATGCCTGCCAGCGCCAGGCCCCATGTATTTCAGCACGGCAGTGCCGCCCGAGTCCTACCTGCCGCCGCGGCACGCACCCACCGCTCGCCGGCCGCTTCGCGTGCCGAATGGAGCCAGGGCACCCGCCCCTCACCCAGGAGCCACGCATGACCTCGCCACAGCAACCGCCATCGCAACCCATCCAGTACCCCAACCAGCCCGGGCAGCAGCCCATCACGGACGGCGACCCGGCCGACCTGCCGCCACCCCTGACCGAGGACGGCCCGGACCAGGCCAGCCCCGCGACCCAGGACCCGACGGGGCAGCGCGACATCCCGATCGAGACCTGACGTGTTGCCGGAAAAAGCTCCGGCAGAAAGCAAAAAACCCCTGAACGATCGACTCGCTCAGGGGTTCATGCTTTGGCGGAAACGGATGTTTTCGCTACTGCGGAGTGTTGCGTACGCGCTGCAAAGCCCGCTTGATCACCGACGTAGAGACACCGTGCTTGTGAGCTAGACCCGCCTGTGTAATCCCTCCGGCCCTGTACTCCGCTACCGCCGCCGCCTCATCCTCCGCGCTCAGCGCACGCACTCTCCCCGGGTGCCTCCCCCTCTCCCTAGCCGCCAGCTGGCCGGCTATTGACCTCTCCCTGATCATCGACCGCTCGAGCTGGGCAACAGCGCCCAGGATCTGCACGACGAACACGCCCATGCTGTTGGTCGTGTCCAGCGGCTCCGTAACGCTCTTGATGGTGGCGCCGACCCGCTCGAGCTGGCGCAGTATGTCCAGCAGGTCGAACAGGCTACGCGCGATGCGGTCGATCTTGTAGACAACCAGCACATCTCCCTTCCCCAAGCTGGAGAGGCACCGGGCCAGCTCCTGCCGGCCCCGCCTGGTCGCGCCGCTGGCCTTCTCTTGGTAGATCCTCTCGCACCCAGCTTTGGTCAAGGCGTCCAGCTGGAGCGCCGTGTCCTGATCTTGTGTGCTGACTCGTGCATATCCGATAAGCATTTAGGTCCCTTTCTGTGGGACCAGGAATGTAGGTCGGAGTGAACCAAGGCCAGGAAACCGAACATCCACAGCTTGAGCCTGCTTCGCGGCTATAGGTGCTCGCCGCACGGCGTCCGTTGCCCGTCATAGAGCGCGCCCAGCACCATTCCCCTGAGTTCTTCGCCTCTTCGGCCAACGCTAACCCTTCCGGCCCGCCCTCCGGTGGGCATCCATAAATCTTCGATTTACAGACCCTCCCACACTCCGGTCGGGCCTCCAGGGTTGGCTTATGGCACGGCGAAGAACTCAGGGGAACGGTGCAAGCAAAGGCAGCTTGCACGGGCAACAGACCAAGTTGCCCCGGCTCGGAATCTAGGGGCCCGGTACACAGGAGGACCACACCATGATCGCAGCAAACTTCCGCAAGTATCCCGAAGCCATGGCGCTCCAGCTGGTGCTGCCCTTCCGCGCGCTGGTGTGGGCACTGCCCCGGCCGACGACGCGGCTAGGCAGGGCCATCCGCGCGGCACGTGCGGCGGCATTCAAGGCTGCAGGCATGGTGAGGTATCCCGAGCCCGCCGCGCGGCCAGCGTGGGCCATTGCCACCGGCCGCATGGTGCGCCAGCTCGGGAAGATGGTACGCAAGGCGCAGATCTCGCTCGACTTCGCAGAGCCGCGAAAGCTCAACGCCTTCGCACAGCGCATCGTGGACATGCGCGAACAGTTCGACCGCTGCCCGATCATCATCACGGACGGCGCAGCATGACTCATGCGACTAGGGCCGCGATGGTAGCCACGATGGCGCCGAGAGGACACATAGCTGCGGCGGCGAAAAAGATCATGTCCGTGTTTGGGTTGCGCTCTTGCGCGACCTTCTCAATGAACGATCGCACCACGGCGATGACGAACAGCAGGCCCGCAAGGCCCCACGCAATGGACAAGATCATTTTGTTCCTCTCTTCGCGCGGATGTTACTGCGCCACGGGCAGCGTCTGGGTTCGCGCCTGGCGCACGACGTCGGCCACCGTGACGGTATCCGTGGATGGCGGGCGCACGTCGGGGGCAGGAATCGTGCGCACCATGGTCTGCTGCGCCTGCTCTTGCGCCGCCCTGGGCACCCCGGCCACGGACATTCCGACCTGGGGCAGATCGCAGATCACGGACC